>JAESGH010000017.1_pt1 | contig 822583 bp, 779 predicted proteins | sample 9269641 | NCBI WGS metagenome assembly JAESGH01 (sample SAMN14515345, study PRJNA621665) | algae metagenome | isolation source: Phormidium tanganyikae FI6-MK23 and co-occurring heterotrophs from granitic... | place: USA: Fort Irwin, California | collected 1998-05-24 | reverse complement strand
ACCCGCTGGGACATGCAGGGCCTCGTCATCGACCTGCCCGGCACCGACGAACTCTTCCTCCAGGGCGTCTCACGACCACTCAACACCTCCGACTTCGTCTTCGCCTGAACATCCCAACACCCACCAAAAGGGGGAGGCCTGTACGTTCCTCTCGGTCTCGTTACCCAATGTAGATCGTATACAGCATCATCTGCGCGCGGCCGGGATCATCCCGGCCGGCGCGGGCCGTCCGGCCCGGGGCCGCTCCACACCCTGATTCTGCCGGAGGCCTCCGCATGGAGCTGAACCTGCTCGTCCGCGGCCAGTCCAACGCCGTCCTGCTGATGGAGGCCGGCGGATGGGCCGGCGCGGGGGCGCTGACCGCGGAGGTGGAGCGGCTGCTCGGCTTCGACGGCGTCAACGACCGGGTGAACCTCGTCTATGACCGCTTCGAGGAGGATCGCGGCACGGCCTTCGGCGGCACCGCCCTCATCGGAGATTGGCTGACGCCCGCCGGCGCCGGCTGGTCCCTGGCCGGGCGTGGGGCGGCGCTGCTCGACGCGGCGCGCTCCCTTCCCGCGGCGCAGCGGGACGACCCGACGGCGGTGCTGTGGCTGCACAGCGAGTACGACAGCGCCAACCGGGACCTCACCGCAGACCAGTGGGTGTCCGCGGTGCAGTTCGACGCGGCGATGCTCCGCGGTGCGCTGGGGCAGGGGGCGGCGACGGTGCCCTACCTCTTCGTCTCCGCCATGCCGTACTACGGGACGGACGAGGGGCACCAGGCGATCCGGCTCGGGATGGAGCGCCTGGCCGCGGACCCGGCCTTCAACGCCCGCATCGCGGCGCGCATGCTCGACATCGATGCCGATGGCGATGCCGACGGCGAGTACGGTGGCGGCCACATCGACGCGGCCGACGCCATGCAGACGGCGCTCCGCGCGGCCCGGAGCGTCGCCGAGGCGTTCGCCCCCTACGCCAACCCCGGTTCCCCCCTGGCGCTGGCCGGCGGCAACATCGCCGATGACGGCCCGATGGCCGTCGCGGCGACGCCGGTCGGCGCGGCCTCGCTCATCATCGACCTGCGGCATGACGGCGCCACGCGGCTCGCGCCGCTGGATGCCGATGCGGCGCGAGGGGTCGGCTGGGAGGTGATCGGCCCTGCTGGCCGCGTCGAGGGCGTGGCGGCCCGGATCGAGGATGCGGACACGCTGACCGTCACCTTCTCCGGCCCGCTGCCGGCGGGCGGGGTGCTTCATTACGGCTATGGCTACGGCCGGCTGGCCGGGGCGGACGGCACGGGGCGCGGCAACGCGGTCTACGACGACCAGGGCCTGCCCGCCTGGGTGCCGGCGGAGGGGCTGGTGCCGGGGGCGCCGGCCCTGCCTCCCGCGGGTGTCGGCACCTTCGGGAACCTTGCGCTGGTGGCCGGGCTGCGGCGCGAAGGCGGGTCGGGGGGAGACGAGTTGCGCGGCGGCGGAGGGGCCGACACGCTCCTCGGCGGCGCCGGGGTGGACGACCTGCAGGGTCTCGGCGGAGACGATGTGCTGCGCGGCGGCCCGGGACATGACGGGCTGACCGGCGGGGCGGGCAGCGACGTCTTCGCCTTCGCGCGGGGCGACGGGCCGGACTGGGTGGTGGACTACCAGCCGGGCGCCGACCGGATCCGGCTGGAGGGAATCGCGGCCGCTTCCGTCACCCAGACGGTGGAGACCCGCTTCGGGATGGTCGGGCTGGAACTGTCCCTGGGTGGAGGAGACGAGATCTTCCTGCAGGGGCTCTCGGCGCCGCTGCCCCTGTCGGACCTTGTCTTCGCCTGACCGGCACGGGCCGCGCGTGAAAACATCGCGGCCCGCGCGCATCGCTTGCAGCAGGGCGGAACGGTTGCGCAGGCGGGCTTTCAAGATACCGTTCTCACGGAAAGGTGACCGTTTGTAGATCGTATACGTTCTTCTCTACGCGTCGCCGGCATCGCCCGGCCGGCGCGGGCCACCCGGCATGGCGTCGTCCTGATCATCCCTGCCGGAGAAGATCCCATCATGGAGCTGAACCTGCTTGTCCGCGGCCAGTCGAACGCCATCCTGCTCATGGAGGCCGGCGGGTGGGCCGGCCACGGCGCCTTGCCCGCGGAAGTCGAGCGGCTGCTCGGGTTCGACGGCGTCAATGACCGGGTGAACCTCGTCTATGGCCGCGACTGGGCAAGTGGCACCGCCTTCGGCGGCACCGCCCTGATCGGCGACTGGCTGACGCCCTCCGGCACCGGCTGGGCGGTCGCGGGGCGCGAGGCTGCGCTGCTGAACGAGGTGCGCTCCCTCCCCGGGAGCCAGCGCGACGATCCCACGGCGGTGCTTTGGCTCCATAGCGAGTACGACAGCGCCAACCGCGGACTGACGGCGGACCAGTGGGTGTCCGCCGTGCGGTTCGAGGCCGCGCAGCTTCGCGAGGCATTCGGACAGGGTGCGGCGACCGTGCCGTACCTCTTCGTCTCCGCCATGCCGTACTGGGGGACGGAGGAGGGCCACAACGCGATCCGGATCGGCATGGAGCGGCTGGCCGCGGAGCCCGGCTTCAACGCCCACGTCGCGGCGCGCATGCTCGACATCGATGCCGACGGCGACGCCGACGGCAGCTATGGCGGCGGGCACATCGACGCGGCCGACGCGATGCAGACCGTGATGCGCGCGGCCCGGGGGATCGCCGAGGCACTCGCCGCCTACGCCAAGCCCGGTTCGCCCGTCGCGCTGGCCGGGGGCAACATCGCCGATGACGGCCCGATGGCCGTCGCCGCGACGCCGGTCGGCGCGGATGCGCTGCGCATCGACCTGCGGCATGACGTGGCGACGCGGCTCGCGCCGCTCGATCCCGATGCGGCGCGCGGGGTCGGCTGGGAGGTGATCGGGCCGGGCGCCCGTGTTGAGGGCATCTCCGCGAGGATCGAGGACGCCGATACGCTCCTCGTCACCTTCTCTGGTCCGCTGCCGTCGGGCGGCGTGCTCCACTACGGCAATGGCTACGGCCGGCTGGCAGGGGCGGACGGTTCGGGCCGCGGCAATGCCGTCTACGACGACCAGGGCCTGCCGGCCTGGGTGCCGGCGACAGGGCTGGTGCCCGGCGCGCCGGCCGCACCGCCCCCCTTGACCGCCGCCGCCACGGGTTCCGCTCCGCCTCCACCCCCGCCATCCGGCCTGCTGGTCGAGGGCGGCGCAGGGGCGGACAACCTTCGCGGCGGCGCCGGAGCCGACACGCTGCTCGGCGGTGACGCGGAGGACGACCTGCAGGGCTTCGGGGGGAACGACGTTCTCGCGGGCGGCCGCGGGCATGACGGGCTGACGCTCGGCGCGGGTGCGGACACCGTCCTGTACGCCCGCGGCGACGGGCCGGACTGGGTGGTGGATTTCGAACCGGGCACCGACCACCTGGTTGTACAGGGCATCACGGCCGCCGAAGCCAGCTTCCGTCCCGCCGCCTACTGGGGCATGGCGGGGACCGAGCTGTTGCTGCCCGAGGGCAGCATCTTTTTCCAGGGCGTCTCGGCCTTCCGGCCCGGCGACGCGACCTTCGACGCCGGGCCGCCGCCGCCAGTCCTGCCGCAGCCGGTGACGAGCCCTGCCGTGTCCGGCCGCGTCGTCGGCGGCGGATCGGGCGCGGACAGCCTCGCCGGCGGGGCGGGCGCCGACACCATCTCGGGCGGCGCCGGAGAGGACGACTTGCGCGGCCTCGATGGCGACGACGTGCTGCGTGGCGGGCGCGACCATGACGGGCTGACCGGCGGCCCCGGCAGGGACACCTTCGTCTTCGCCCGCGGCGACGGCGCCGACTGGGTGGTCGATTTCCAGCCGGGGATCGACCGGATCCGGCTGGAGGGCATCGCGGCCAGCTCCGTCGTCCAGACGGTGGAGACGCGCTGGGGCATGGTCGGCCTGGAGCTGTCCTTCGGCAGGGGTGGCGAGATGTTCCTCCAGGGCGTTTCCTCTCGGCTGGCCACGTCGGACATCGTCTTCGCCTGAGACCCTTCCCCTCGACCGTGGCGCGGCGTCTGCTTAACTCCGCGTCATGGACGCGATCGCGATCGGCTTCATCCTCAACGGGCGGCAGGTGACGCTGCCGCCCGCCACCTCCCCCACCCTGTCCCTGCTCGACTGGTTGCGGGCGGGGGGCCTGACCGGGACGAAGGAGGGCTGCGCGGAGGGCGATTGCGGCGCCTGCACCGTGGTGCTGGAGGAGGCGGACGGGCGCCGCGTGCCGGTGAATGGCTGCCTGACGCTGCTCGGCCAGGTGCACGGGCGGGCGGTGCGCACGGTGGAAGGGCTGCGCGGCCCGGATGGCGCCCCGCACCCGATCCAGCGCGCCATGGCCGAAAGCGACGGCACGCAATGCGGCTTCTGCACCCCCGGCATCGTCATGTCCGCCTGGGCGCATGCGCGCGAGGGCGGCGACGCGCATGAGGCGCTGGCCGGCAACCTGTGCCGCTGCACCGGCTACCGCCCGATCCTCGACGTCTTCGCCGCGCTGGCGGATGACGGCGCGCCGCCGCCGTCGCTGCCGCGCGGGGCGTCCGCCCGCTTCGCGGCGCCGGGCCAGGGCTTCTGGCTGCCGGCGACGCTCGACGAATTGCTGGCGCTGCGCGCGGCGCGCCCGGCGTCCTGGCTGCTGGCGGGCGGCACCGATCTCGGCCTGCGGGTCTCCGACCACCGCGAGGTGCCGGCCGAGGTGATCTGCCTGCTCGGCGTGGAGGAGCTGCACCGGCTGGAGGTGACGCCGGCCGCGATCACCCTCGGCGCGGCGGTGTCCTATGCGCGCCTTCTCGATCTGTTCCGGCGCGAGGCCGGGTTCGCCCCCTTCGGCGCGCTGCTGTCGCGCCTCGGCTCGCGGCAGATCCGCGGGTTCGGCACGCTCGGCGGCAATCTCGGCACCGCCTCGCCGATCGGCGATGCGCTGCCGCCGCTCGTCGCGCTCGACGCGACGGTACGGCTCGCCTCGGTGCGCGGCGCGCGGGAGATGCCGGTGGCGGAGTTCCTCACCGGCTACCGCCGCAACGCGCTGGCGCCGGACGAGGTGGTGGTCTCCGTCACCCTGCCGCGTCCCGGGGAGGGCGTGGTCTTCGCCTGCGAGAAGATCAGCAAGCGGCACGACCAGGACATCGCGACGGTCGGGCTTTCGGCATGGCTGCGGCTGGAGGGCGGGGTGGTGGCGGAGGCGCGGCTCGCCTTCGGCGGCGTCGGGCCCGCGGTCATCCGCGCGCGCGGCGCGGAGGCGGCGCTGACCGGACACGCGCTCGATGCCGGGCGCGTCGCCGCGGCCGAGGAGGCGCTGCCGCGGGACATCGCGCCGCTCGACGACTGGCGGGGCACCGCGGCCTACCGGCTGGCGGTGGCCGGCGGTCTGCTGCGCCGCCTGCACCTGCGCGCGACGCGGCCCGACCTGCCGCACGAGGTCGCCGCCTTCGCGGAGGCGATGTGAGATGGACGGCACGACCACGCTGCCCCGAAAGGGCGCAGGCGCCGCGCTGCGCCACGACAGCGCGCTGAAGCATGCGACCGGCGAGGCGCGCTTCGCCGACGACCTGCCGGAAGCCGCCGGCACGCTGCACGCCGCCCTCGTGCTCTCCGCCGTGCCGCATGGCCGGCTGCGCGCGCTGGACGACACGGCGGCGCGGGCGATGCCGGGCGTGGTGGCGGTGCTCGGCCCGCGCGACATCCCGGGCGCGAACAACATCGCGCCGGCGGCCGCGGTGGAGCCGCTGTTCGCCGACCCCGTCGTGGAGTTCGCCGGCATGCCGCTGGCGCTGGTCGTGGCCGAGACGCGCGATGCCGCGCTGCGCGCCGCCGCCGCGGTCCGCCCCGACATCGAGGCGCTGGAGCCGGTGCTGACCGTGGAGCGCGCGCTGGAGCTCGGCCAGCACGTGGTGCCCCCGCAGATCCTCTCGCGCGGCGACGCGGCGGCGGCGATCGCCGCCGCGCCGCGGCGGATGGAGGCGGAGTTCCGCGCCGGCGGGCAGGAGCATTTCTATCTGGAAGGGCAAGTGGCGCTGGCCGCGCCGGGCGAGGACGGCGAGATGCTCGTCACCTCCTCCACCCAGCACCCGTCGGAGGTGCAGCACGTCGTCGCGCGGGTGCTCGGGCTCGACTTCAACCGCGTCACCGTCACCTGCCGGCGGATGGGCGGCGGCTTCGGCGGCAAGGAGAGCAATGCGAGTTGGGTCGCCGCCGCCGCCGCCTTCGCCGCGCGCGTCACCGGCCGGCCGGTGAAGCTGCGCCTGCCGCGGCGCATCGACATGACCGCGACCGGCAAGCGGCACCCCTTCCTCTACCGCTGGCGGGCCGGCTTCGACGCGGCCGGGCGGATCCGGGGGCTGGAGGCGACGCTCGCCGCGGATGGCGGCTGGAGCCTCGACATGTCCGGCGGCGTGGTGTTCCGCGCGGTGACGCACGCGCTCGGGCCCTGCGACGTCCCGGATGTGCGGATCACCGGGCTGGCGGTGAAGACCAACACCGTCTCCCACACCGCCTTCCGCGGCTTCGGCGGACCCCAGGGCGCGCTGCTGATCGAGGATGTGGTGCACCGGGTGGCGCATGCCACCGGCCTGCCGCCGGAGGAGGTGCGCGCCCGCAACTTCGCCGGCGCGCCGGGCCGGGGCGAGGAGACGCCGTACGGCCAGCGCCTGGAAGGCGACCTCATCGCCCGCGTCTGGGCCGAGGCGCGCCGCGATTCGGAATGGGAGCGGCGGCGTGGCGAGATCGCCGCCTTCAACGCCGCGCACCCGACGCTGCGGCGCGGCCTCGGCTCCACCGTGCTGGCCTTCGGCATCTCCTTCGGCATCATCCACCTCAACCAGGCCGGCGCGCTGGTCCATGTCTACAGCGACGGCTCCATCCGCCTGAACCATGGCGGCACCGAGATGGGCCAGGGGCTGTTCGTGAAGGTGGCGCAGGTGGTCTGCGACGTGTTCGGCGTCGACCTCGACCGCGTGGCGATCACCGCGACGAGCACGGCGGAGGTGCCGAACACCGCCCCCACCGCGGCCAGCACCGGCAGCGACCTGAACGGCTGGGCCGCGCACAACGCCGCCGTCACCATCCGCGACCGGATGGCGGAGGTCGCCGCCCGCCGCTTCGGCCTCGCGCCCGAAGCCGTGGTCTTTGCCGAGGGCCGCGCCTGGGCCGAGCGCGTCGGCGCGAACCGCTTCCTGGAGTTCGGCGAGCTGGCGAAGCTGTGCTTCACGGAACGCGTGTCGCTCTCCGCGACCGGATTCTACCGCACCCCCGACATCCACTGGGACCGCGAGACGATGCGCGGCAACCCCTTCTTCTACTTCTCCTACGGCGCCGCGGTCAGCGAGGTGATCGTCGACACCACGACAGGCGAGCACCGCTGCCTGCGCACCGACCTCGTGCAGGATTGCGGGCGCAGCCTCAACCCGGCCGTCGACCGCGGCCAGATCGAAGGCGCCTTCGTCCAGGGGCTGGGCTGGCTGACCTGCGAGGAGCTGTGGTGGGACGCTGCCGGAAGGCTGCGCACCGTCGGCCCCTCCACCTACAAGATCCCGGGGAGCCGGGACGTGCCGCCGGCGTTCAACCTCCGCCTGCTGGAAGGCGCGCCGGCCCGCGCCGCGACGATCTTCCGCTCCAAGGCCGTGGGCGAGCCGCCGCTTCTGCTGGCGATCAGCGTGGCCAACGCGCTGAAGGACGCGATCGGCGTCGAGGGCCTGGACCTGCCCGCGACGCCCGAGCGCGTGCTGATGGCGTGGCGCCGGAGGGAGGGACCGTCATGAGCGACGCCGCGATACGCGCCTTCTTCGACGAGCCGACCAATACGGTCAGCTACCTGTTCTGGGACCGGGAGAGCCGGCAAGGCGCCGTGGTCGACCCCGTGCTGGACTGGGACAACCGCAGCGGCGAGGCCGACACGCGCTCGGCCGCCGCCATCCTCGACGCCGCGAGGGATGAGGGCGTGACGGTCGCCTGGGTGCTGGAGACGCATGTCCATGCGGACCACCTGACGGCGGCGCATTGGGTGCGGGCGCGCACGGGCGCGCGCATCGGCATCGGCGATGGCGTGCGGCACGCGCAGCGCGTGTTCCGCCCGGTCTTCGGCGCCGAGGATGTCGCCCCGGAAGGCGGCGACTTCGACCACCTCTTCGCCGACGGCGAGAGCTTCGCGATCGGCGGGCTGACGGTGGAGGTCCTGCACACGCCGGGCCACACCCCGGCCTGCGTCGCGTACAAGGTCGTCTCGCCGAAGGCGAGCGGAGACGGCATCGACGATGTCTTCGTCGGCGACACGCTGTTCATGCACGACTACGGCACCGCGCGCGCCGATTTCCCGGGCGGGGACGCCGCGGTGCTGTTCCGCTCCATCCGCCGGCTGCTGGCGCTTCCGCCGGAGACGCGGCTCTGGATGTGCCACGACTACAAGGCGCCGGGGCGCGACCATTTCGCCTGGCGGAGCACGGTGGCGGAACAGCGCGCGCACAACCCGCATGTGAAGGATGGGGTGACGGAGGCGGAGTTCGTCGCCTTCCGCACCGGGCGGGATGCGACGCTGGCGCCACCCGCGCTGCTGCTGCCCTCCATCCAGGTGAACATCCGCGCCGGCCGCTTCCCTGAAGCCGAGAGCAACGGCGTGCGCTACCTGCGCATCCCGGTGAAGCCGAAGGCGGACGCCGCCTTGTCCTGACCCCCTCTGCCGCGCATGGTGCCGCCGCGATGGCGGAGGGGAACGGGATGCGGCTCGGCATGGTCGGGCTCGGCCGGATGGGCGGCAATCTGGTGCGGCGTCTCGGCCGCGCCGGCATCGGCGCGGTGGTGTGGGATCGCGAATTGTCGGCCGTGAGGGCGCTGGCCGCGGAAGGCGCGGAGGGCGCCGCAGACCTCGCCGATCTCGTGCGCCGGCTGGAGGCGCCGCGCGCGGTCTGGGTGATGCTGCCGGCCGGCGAGGCGACCGAGGGCGCGCTGGTCGAACTCGGCCGCCTGCTCTCGCCCGGCGACACCCTGATCGATGGCGGCAACGGCATGTGGAAGGACGCGGTGCGCCGCGCCGCGATGCTGCGCGAGCGCGGCATCGACTTCCTCGACATCGGCACCTCCGGCGGCGTCTGGGGTCTGGAACGCGGCTACTGCCTGATGATCGGCGGGCCGGAGCGTGCGGTGGCGCAGCTCGACCCGGTCTTCGCCGCGCTGGCGCCGGGCGAGGCCGCGGCGCCACCCACGCCGGGGCGCGATGCCGCCGCCGATCCGCGGCCGCCGCGCGGCTACGTCCATTGCGGCGCGAACGGCGCCGGGCATTTCGCGAAGATGGTCCACAACGCCGTCGAATACGGCATGATGCAGGCGATGGCGGAGGGGCTGGAGCTGATGGCCCAGGCCGCCAGCGACCGGCTGCCGGAAGCACACCGCCTGCACCTGCCGGTGCCCGACATCACCGAGGCCTGGCGCCGCGGCTCCGTCGTCGCCTCCTGGCTGCTCGATCTGACGGCGCAGGCGCTGGCGGCGGATGGCGCGCTGTCCGGCTACACCGGTCGCGTCGGCGATTCGGGGGAGGGGCGCTGGGCCGTGCAGGCGGCCATCGAAAGCGCGGTGCCCGCGCCGGTGCTCTCCGCCGCCCTCTACGCGCGCTTCCGCTCGCGGCAGGACGGGCCCTTCGCCGACCGCGCGCTGAGCGCCATGCGCAACGCCTTCGGCGGGCATCTGGAACCGGGCCGCACGCCTTGACGCCGAGCGTCGTCGTGATGGGCGTGTCGGGCGCGGGCAAGAGCACGGTCGGGCCGCTGATCGCGGAACGCCTCGGCCTGCCCTTCCGCGACGCGGACGCGTTCCACCCGCCGGCGAATGTCGCGAAGATGGCGCGCGGCGAGCCGCTGACCGATGCGGACCGCGCGCCCTGGCTGGACGCGATCGGCGCATACCTGGCGGCGCATCGCGGCCGCGGCTGCGTCGTCACCTGCTCGGCGCTGAAGCGCGCCTATCGCGACCGGCTGCGCGAGGCCGCGCCGGAGGCGCGCTTCGTCTTCCTGGACGGCGACGAGGCGCTGGTCGCGGCGCGGCAGGCAGCGCGGCAGGGCCACTTCATGCCCGCCAGCCTCGTCGCCAGCCAGTTCGCGACGCTGGAGCCGCCGGCGCCGGAGGAAGGCGCCATCACCCTCGATGTCGCCGCGGCGCCCCGGGCGCTGGCCGAGGCGGCGATCCGCGCGTTGGAGGAACAGGCATGAGTTTCCGCGGCATCTACCCGATCCTCTACGCCTATTTCGGCGCGGATGGCCGCCTGGACGAGGCGGCGATGCGCCGGCAGGTGCGGCTCTGCCTCGCCGGCGGGGCGCACGGCATCGCCGTGCTCGGCCTGGCGACCGAGGTGAACAAGCTGAGCGCCGCGGAGAAGCGCGACGTGGTGCGCTGGAGCGCGGAGGAAGTCGGCGGCCGCGTGCCCCTGGCGGTGACCGTCGCCGAGAACACGGCCGAGGAAGCCGCGGCCTTCGTGATCGAGGCCGAGGCCCTCGGCGCCGCCTGGTGCATCCTGCAGCCGCCGCCGGTGCGCGGCCTGCCGGAAGCCGAGTACATCGCATGGTATGGCCGCGTGGCGGAGCTGGTGGCGCGGCGCAGCGCGGTCCCGCTCGGCATCCAGAACGCCGCCGCCTATATCGGCGTCGGGCTCTCGGCCGGCGGCGTCGCCGCGCTGGCGCGGGCGCACGGCAACGTCACGCTGATCAAGGCCGAGGACAGCGCCGTGGAGGTGCAGCGGCTGGTCGAGGTGACGGGCGGCGGCGTCACCGTCTTCAACGGCCGCGCCGGGCTCGAGCTGCCGGACTGCCTGCGTGCCGGCTGCGCCGGGCTGATCCCCGCGCCGGAATGCGCCGACGTGCAGGCGCGGATCTTCGACCTGATGGCGGCGGGCGACGGGGCGGCGGCGGAAGCCGAGTACCGCCGCATCCTGCCGCTGATCGCGTTCGCGATGCAGGGCGTCGCGATGTTCCTCTGCTACGGCAAGCGCGTGACCGCGTGGCGGATGGGCCTGCCCGAGGTGGTGGAACGCGCGCCCTCGTTGCAGCCGACGCCCTTCGGCCTGGATTGCGCAAGGCGCTTCGCGGACGCGCTCGGTCCCTATCCGGGGCGCTGAGCGCGATTGCTCACATCGTCGCGCCGATCACCCAGGGGGCGAACTCCGCCCCGCCGAAATCGTAGCCCTCGCTCCGCGTCCGCTCGCCCGAGGCGGTGCGCAGCATGAGGTCGAAGATGCGCGCGCCGCAGGCCTCCACGCTCTCCTCGCCGGTCAGGATCGTGCCGCAATTCACGTCCATGTCGTCGCGCATCCGCTCGTACATCGCCGTGTTGGTGGCGAGCTTGATGGAAGGCGCGGGCTTCGCGCCGAACACGCTGCCGCGCCCGGTGGTGAAGCAGACGAGGTTGGCGCCGCCCGCCACCTGGCCCGTCGCCGCCACCGGGTCGTAGCCCGGCGTGTCCATGAAGACGAAGCCCTTGGCGGTGACCGGCTCGGCATAGTTGTAGACGGCGGTCAGGTTGGTGGTGCCGGCCTTCGCCATCGCGCCGAGCGACTTCTCCAGGATGGTCGTCAGCCCGCCCGCCTTGTTGCCGGGCGAGGGGTTGGCGTTCATCTCCGCCCCCTCGCGCGCCGTGTACTCCTCCCACCACCGCATCAGCCCGACGAGCTTCTCGCCGACCTCGCGCGAGACGGCGCGGCGCGTCAGCAGGTGCTCCGCGCCGTAGGTCTCCGGCGTCTCCGACAGGATCACCGTGCCGCCATGCCGCACCAGCAGGTCCGACGCCGCGCCGAGGGCGGGGTTGGCGGTGATGCCGGAATAGCCGTCCGACCCGCCGCATTGCAGCGCCACCGTCAGCTCGCCTGCCGGCACGGGCACGCGGCGCACGGCATTCGCCTCGGCCAGCACCTCGTGCACGAAGGCGATGCCGGCTTCCACGGTCTTCCGCGTGCCGCCCATCTCCTGGATGTCCATGCCCCGAAGCCGGCCGGCGAGCCGCTGCTCCTCCAGCATCGGGCCGAGCTGGTTGACCTCGCAGCCGAGGCCGATGGCGACGACGTGGCTGAAATTGGCATGACGCGCATAGCCGGCGAGGGTGCGGCGCAGCAGCTTCAGCGGCTCGCCCATGCTCATGCCGCAGCCGGTCTTGTGCGTCAGCGCCACCACGCCATCCACGTTCGGGTACTCGGCCAGCGGATCGTGGCCCGCGAAGGGATTGCGCTTGAACGCGTCGGCGATCAGCTCCGCGACATGGGCCGAGCAGTTCACGCTCGTGACGATGCCGATGAAGTTGCGCGTCGCGACGCGCCCGTCGGGCCGGCGGATGCCGAGGAAGGTGGCGGGCTGCGGCACGTGGTCGGTCGGCCGCGCATCGACGCCCCAGGCGTAGTCCTTGGCGAAGTCGCCCATCGCCAGGTTGTGGGTGTGCACCCAGTCGCCGGGCGCGATCGCCTCGGTGGCGAAGCCGATGATCTGTCCGTAGCGCCGCACCGGCTCCCCCGCCGCGTGCCGCCGCACCGCGATCTTGTGCCCCGCCGGCACGCGGCGGGCGCCGACCGCTACGCCATCCGCCACCGGCGTGCCGGGCGGCAGCCCGATCCGGGCGATCACCACGCCGTCCTCGGGCGAGAGGCGGATGACGGGCGGCAGCGTCAGCGCGTCCATGGGGGCGTGTCCTTCCGGTTGGCCGACAGCTTAGCCTCGCCGCGCCCGCGGCCAAACCCGGGAGGTCACGCCGCGCTCCGTGCCGCCTCCGCCGGGCCGGGCCCAGGCAGGCGCAGGATCTGCACGCCGGCCTGCCGTTCCGCCAGCGCCGCCAGATGCGCGTGGTGGGTGAACAGGATCGTCTGCACCCGCGCGCCAAGCCGTGCCAGCAGCGCGATGCCGGCCGCCGCGCGCTGGTCGTCGAAGCTCGCCAGCAGGTCGTCCGCCACGAAGGGCAGCGGCTCGGCGCCCGCCGCATGCGCCTCCACGGCCGCGACGCGGAGCGCGAGGTAGAGCTGGTCGCGCGCGCCCTCGCTCAGCGCCTCCACAGGGCAGGCGGTGCCGTCCCTCGGGACCGCGCGCAAGGTCACGCGTCCCGTCTCCTCCTCATCGGCCGAGAGGCGGGCGTACCGCCCGCCGGTCAGCAGCGCGAGGTGCGCGCCCGCCTCCCGCAGCAGCGGGCCCTGGCGGTCCTGGCGGATGCGCTCGATGCCGGCGGTGAGCAGGCTGCGCGCCAGGTGCAGCCGGGCGTAGCGCTCCGCCGCCTCCTGCGCCTCGGCCAGGTGGTGCCGCGCCTCCTGCGCATGCAGCGCGGCGTCGCGCCCGGCTTCCATCGCGGCGAGGCGGGACGCCACCTCCTGCCGGGCGGCGCCCAGCTCGGTGAGCTGCCCGCGCAGCGCCTCCTGCCGGGCCTCGATCCCGGCGAGGCGCGCCTCCGCGCCATCCGGATCGGCGCCTTCGGACTCCGCCCGCAGCGCCGCCTCGTCCAGCCCGTCGCCGCCGCGCAGCAGCTCCTCCGCCAGCTCACGCATGGCGGCCTCGAGCGCCGCGCGGCGTTCGCTGCGGGCGATGGCGGAGTCCAGCGCCGCCGTGTCCGCCGCGCCGGCCAGCGCGCACAGCGCCGCCAGCTCGCGCTCCGCCGCCGCCGCGCCCTCCCGCGCCGCGGCAGCCGCGGCGCGGCGCCCGCGCGCGGCACGCTCCAGCTCCTCGGCGCGGCGTGTCGCCTCCCGCGCCTCGGCAAGACGCCGCAGCAGCGCCGCGGCAGCCACCGCATCCGCCTCCTCCGTCGCCGTGCCGAGCCGTGAGAGGATGTCGCGCACCGCCGCCGCCAGGCCATCCGTCGCCGCGCGCAGATCGGCGGCGCGGCCTTCCTCGGCCCGCCAGGCCTTCGTCGCCTCGGCGATGCGCGTCCAGGCGGCGAGCGCAGCTTCGACCGCCTCGACCGGCGCCGCCACGGCGAGGCCGAGCGCCATCGCCGCCTCGTCCCACTCCGCCGCGAGCGGCTGCATCGACCCCGCCGCGGAGTCGCGGCGTTGCCGGGCGCCGGCAAACCGCTCCTCCTCGCGGGCCAGCGCCTCCTCCGCGCGGCGCCGCGCCTCCTCGGCCCGCGCGGCGGCGGCAGCCTCCGTCTCCGCGCGCGCCAGCAGCCGGTCGAGAGGCTCCGCCTCGGCGCCCAGCACCGCCGCCAGCGCGGACCGCGCCGCCGCCTCGCGCCCCGCGATCGCGTCGCGCCGGGCGCGCGCCTCCTCCTCCAGCGTGGCGAGGCGCAGCACCTCCTCCCGCGCGCGGCGCCACTCCGCCATCGCGGCCGGCGCCCCGGCGGCGAGCCCGGCGGGCGCCCAGGTCGCGCCCCAGGCCGCCTCGGCCGCTGCGACGTCGCGCGCCGTCTCCTCCGCCACGGCGGCAAGCCCTTCCTCGCGCCCGCGCAAGACGCCGAGGCGCGCGGCCTTCGCGGCATAGTCGTTCACGCGCTGCGCATCATCCGCCCGCGCATCGGCCAGCCGGTCGGCGGCGTCGCGCAACGCCTCGAAGCCGTCGGGCGACGCCGCGCCGCCGCCGCCTTCCAGCCGGTCCCGCACCGCCCGCCACGCCGCGTCGCGCTCCCCGCGGGCGCGCTCCACCACCTCGCGCGTCGGCACCTCCTCGCCCCGGGCGAGATGGGCCAGCTCCTCCTCCAGCCGCGCCAATTCCGCGCGCAGCGCGGCCGCCGCGTCCGATGCGGCGCTGCGCGCCTCGATGGCGGCGGAGAGGCGCGCCGCCGCAGCAGCCTCGGCGGCCGGCAGCGGCAGCGCCGCCGCGGCCAGCGCCGCCGCGTCGCGCGTCCAGAGCGGCAGCGCCGCCAGCGCCCGCGCCGTCGCCGCTTCCGCCGTGGCCAGCGCGCGCGCGGCCTCGGCGAGGTCCCGCGCCAGCGCGCCCTCGGCCCGCGCCGCGGCAAGCGCGTGGCGCAGCCCCTCGGCCGGCGGAGGCGGCGGAACGGCGTCGAGCGCGGCCTGCGCCGCGTCGCGCCGCCGCCCCGCGTCGCGCAGCGCGGCATCCTCCGTCTCCAGCCGCGTCGCGAGCTCGGTGCGGCGGCGGATCAGCGCCTGGGCGCGCGCCCGCAGGGCAGGGGCGGGCACCGCCTCCCGCAGCGCCTCCGGCGCGGCGTCCAGGCCGAGCGCAGCCGCCGCTTCCGCCACCTCGGCACGGTGCGCCTCGGCGCGGCGCCGCACCGCCGGCAGCTCCCGCGCCGCGGTCGCCGCCACGGCCGCTGCCGCCGCCAGCGCGTCGATCGCGTCCTGCACCGCCAGCACCGCCTCGTCGCGCGGCAGGCGGGCGCGCTCCTCCCGCAGCCGCGTCGCCTCCGCATCCTCGCGCCGGGCGTCCTCGGCCGCGGTGCGCAGCGCCTCCGCGGCGCGCCGCAGCCGGTCGGCCGCATCGGCCGGCAGGGAAGGCGCGTCGGCCACCTCGTGCAGCTCGGCCCGCCGCGCATCGAGCCGGACGAGCAGCGGCAGCACGCGCCGCATCCGCTGAAGCCTCGCCGCCTCGCGCGTCAGCGCGCCGGATTCCGCCTCCGCCGCCGTCAGCTCGGCCTCGATGCGCTGCCGCGCCGCCACCGCCTCCGCCCAGTCCTTCGGCCGTACGGACGCCTCCTCCGCCGCCTGGCGCTCGGCCTTCCACGCCTCGGTCGCCAGCGCGAGCCGCCGCCGGCCGCGCCCGTCGCCATGCAGCGCCTTCGCCTCCGACTCCAGCCGGTCGAGCGCGCGGCGCAGATGCGGCAGCCCCATGCCGGCCAGCAGGCTCTCCCCCGCCTCGCCGCCGCTCTCCAGCAGCGACAGCGCGCCGCGCCGCAGCGCCTCGCCGTCCAGACCGTAGGTCGTCTCGAACAGCTCCCGCGTCGCGCCGCCGAGCAGCCGCGCCAGCGCCGTCTCCGGCACCGGCGCCTCGGCCGCATCCATCAGCGTGTCCCTGCGGCCCTTGCGCCGGAGGAAGGCGGCGCGCGTGCCATCGGCGCCCTCCACCTCGAAGCCGAGGCGCAGCTTCGGCCCCTCGTGCAGGAACGCGAAGCGCGAGCGTTCGGGGATGCCGAACAGCGCGTCGCCGATCGCCGCCAGCGCGGTGGACTTCCCCGCCTCGTTCGCGCCGAGCACCACGTGAAGCGCCGCGCCGCGCGCGAAATCCAGCCGCAGGTCGCTGAGGTGCCCGTAGCGCGTCAGGTCGAGCCGCAGCAGCCTCACCCCGCCTCCTCCGCCGCGATGGCCGCGGCCGCGATGCGCCAGGCCTCCTCCGCCATCCCGCGCAACCCCTCCTCGTCCTCCGGCACGTCCAGGCCCTCGCGCGCCGGGGCGGGCAGGCGGGCGCGCAGCGCCGCCATGTCGGCGAGCAGCCCGCGCATCCGCCCGGGTTCCGCGAGGCCGGCGGCGAAGGCCGCGCGCAGCGGCTCCAGCGCGTCGCCGCGCGCGGCGGCAGGCGGGGTGGTGCGCAGGCGCACCGCCTCCACCCACATCTCCCCGCCGCGGGCCAGCGCGGCGGCCCGGCATTCCGCCGCCAGCCTTTCGGCATCCGCCGCCAGCGCGGCGTGCAGCGGCGTCTCCCCCCGCAGCACCAGCCGCGCGAGCAGCGGCCGGTCCTCGGCCGCGGCCAGCGCGCCTTCCACCGCCGCCTCGAGCCGGCCGGTGAGCGCCGCGATGTCGGCGCCGTCGGCATCCACCTCCAGCACCGCCCAGCGCAGCGCGTCCACCGCGCGGTGCTCCACCGCGACCACGCGCCCCTCCTCCACCGTGACGAGGCTGCATCCCTTCGCGCCCGCCTCCCGCGCGTGGCGGCCCTGGAGGTTGCCGGGGAAGACGATCCAGGGCCGCTCGGCCAGCACGCGCCGCTGGTGGATGTGGCCGAGCGCCCAGTAGTCGTAGCCCTTCAGCGCCAGCCGGCCGGGCGAGCAGGGCGCGTAGGTCTCGTGCTCGCCCGGTTCCTCGCCCGAGGTGTGCAGCACGCCGATGTTGAGCGCCCCGCGCACCGGCGCGCGGTACCCCTCGGACAGGTCCTCCGGCACGGCGCGGTTGGCGAAGGAATGGCCGTGCAGCGCAACGCCGATCTCCGGCAGATCGAAGGTCTGGCAGGCGCGGTTGGAGAACTCGCGCACGTTCGGCGGCAGCGTCAGGTCGCGCGTGATGACGGAGCGCGCATCATGGTTGCCGCGCAGCAGGAAGCAGGGCCGGCCGAGCCGCCGCATCTCCGCGGCGAAGAACAGCCCGGCGTTGAAGTCCTTCCAGTCGCCGTCATAGAGATCGCCGGCGATCACCACGAAGGCCACGTCCTCGGCGATGGCGAGGTCGATCAGGGCCGAGAAGGCGCGGCGCGTGCAGTGGCGCAGCAGCCCGCCGGGCATGCCCTCGCGCGCCTGCAGCCCGGCCAGCGGGCTGTCCAGGTGGATGTCGGCGGCGTGCAGGAACTTCATGCCGGTGCCATGGCGCAACGCATTTCCCCGCCACATTGCCGGCCCGGCCCGCCGGCGCAAGCCGCGCCGCCCTTCCCAGCGCGTGCCGCACCGCGCACCCTGCCTCCATGCCGACGCCCCGACGGGCGGCAGCCGAACCCCGCGCCTGGATCCGCCTTCCCTCCGGCCGGCGACTCGACCTGCTCGCCCCCACCCCCTTCGACTGGACGGATGAGGACCTGGCGGTCGGCCTGTCGCGCACCTTCCGCTGGGGCGGCCATTCCGTCTGGCCGGCGCCGCTCTCCGTCGCGCAGCACTCGCTCTCCGTTCTCGCCCTGCGCCGCGCCGCGCGGCCCGCCGCCGGGCGCGCCGCCCTGCGCCGGGAATTGCTGCACGACGCCGAGGAGGGCCTGACCAACTTCGACTGCATCTCGCCGCTGAAGCCCTTCCTCGGCGAGCGGTTCGGGGCGCTGCAGCGGCGGCTCTGGGCCGTCGTCGCCGTGCGCTACGCCCTGCCGCCCTGGACCGAGGCGGAGCGCGCGCAGCACAAGCGGCTGGACGTCGCCATGGCGGCGGCGGAAGCGGTGCATGTCGCCGGCTGGTCGCGCGCCGAGCTGCGCGAGACTCTCGGCATCCGCGCCGCGGTGATGGAGGACGACCCGCTGGTCGCGGAGTATGGCGGCGCCCCCTGGGAGCCCTGGCTGCCAGAGACCGCCGCCGCCCGCTTCCTCGCCGCGCTGCGCGCCCTCCTGTAGCGCGGCGGCTGATCGGCCTTGCACCGTCGCCGCCGCCCTGTAGGTTGCCGGCCATGGCCACCGCCGAGCCCTTCTGGCGCCGCAAGCCGCTCGACCGCATGACGCGGGCGGAGTGGGAATCGCTCTGCGACGGCTGCGGCCGCTGCTGCCTGCACAAGCTGCGCGACGAGGAGACGGAGGCGCTGGCCTGGACCGAGGTCGCCTGCCGGCTGCTCGATACGTCGAGCTGCCGCTGCACCGACTACGCGAACCGCCGCGCGCATGTTCCCGACTGCGTGAAGCTGACGCCGCGCAAGGTCGCCGCCATCGACTGGCTGCCGCCGACCTGCGCCTACCGCCTGCTCACCGAGGGGCGCGACCTGCCCTGGTGGCACCCGCTGGTCTCCGGCCGCGCCGAGACGGTGCACGAGGCCGGCGTCTCGGTGCGTGGCCGGGCGGTGCCGGAACGGCAGGCCCGCGCGCTCACCCGCCACGTCGTCGCCTGGCCCGGCCGCATCCCGCGCGCCGCGCGCCCCGACGCCAGCCAGCAGAGAGGGATGGAAACGAGATGAAGGACGCGCTCTTCGGCGGGATCAACGCGGCGGCGCTCACCGCGATGAAGCCGGATCTCTCGCCCGACCTCGACCGGTTCGCGGAGCATTGCCGCTGGCTGCTCGCCAACGGCTGCAACGGCCTCGGCATCCTCGGCACGACGGGCGAGGCCAACAGCTTCGGCTTCGGGGAGCGGAAGGCGATCCTCGAGGGGGTCCTCGCCCGCGGCGTCCCGGCCGCCCGGCTGATGCCCGGCACCGGCTGCGCCAGCCTGTCCGACACGGTGGAGCTGACGCGGCACGCCAAGGCGCAGGGCTGCCGCGGCGTCCTCGTCCTGCCGCCCTTCTACTACAAGGGCCCGTCGGATGACGGCCTCTTCGCGTATTTCTCCGAGGTGGTGAACCGCGTCGGCGGCGGCATCGCGCTCTACCTTTACCACTTCCCGCAGCAGAGCGCGGTGCCCTTCTCGCTCGACCTCATCGGCCGGCTGCTGAAGGCGTTCCCGGGCACGATCAAGGGCGTGAAGGACAGCTCCGGCGACTACGCCAACATGAAGGCGATGATCGACCACTTCGCGGCGGACGGGTTCGAGGTCTATTCGGGCTCCGACGAGTTCGTGCAGCGCATCCTGGCCGAAGGCGGGGCGGGCTGCATCACCGCCGCCTCCAACGTCAATGCGCGCTTCGGCCAGGTGGTCTGGCAGAAGCGCACGGGGGCGGAGGCCGATGCGGCGCAGGCGGTGCTGAACGCCACCCGCAAGGCCGCCACCGCGGTGCCGCTGATCCCCGGCCTGCGGGAGATCATCGCCCGCAGCACCGGCCATGATGGCTGGCGCGTCATCCGCCCGCCGCACCTGCCGCTTTCCCCGGCGCAGGCGGAACAGGCCTGGGAGGCGATGCGCGCCGCCGGCGCGCTGCCGCTGCCCGGGCTCGGCCTGAAGGCGGCGGCGGAGTGAGCGACCCGGGCGGCCTGCGCTGCCGCGCTCCGGCCACCGGCACGGTGCAGCAGGACGATGCGCGGGTGCGCGTCACCCGCTGGGATTTCGATCCGGGCGCGGAGACGGGTTGGCATCGCCACGGCTTCGGCTACGTGGTGGTGCCGGTCACCGACGGGACGCTGCTGCTGGAACTGCCGGGCGGCACGACCGCGACCGCCGAGCTGAAGGCCGGCGTCGCCTATGCGCGCGACGCCGGGGTGGAGCACAACGTGGTCAATGCCGGCCCGGCCCCGCTCTCCTTCGTCGAGGTGGAGCTGAAGGCCTTCCCGGGCTGAACCGCCGAGGGTCAGCGCGCCGGGCTGGTTGCCGTGCCGCCCGGCACGCCGTCCCGCGTCGCCGCGCCGCTGCCCGGCGAACCGCCGGCGCCGCCCTGGCCGCCGAGGCCGGTGGTGCCCGTCCCGCTGCCGGTCGTGCCGCCGGCGCCGCTGCCCATGCTGCCCGTCGTGCCGCTGGTGTTGTCGCCCGGGGCGCGGTCGCCCGTCTGGTTCGGCGAGGACGGCCCGCCGCCCGGCACGCTGCGCTGGTCGATCGTGCTGCGCCCCATGCCGCCATCGCCCGAGCCGCTGCCCGATCCGCCGCCGCCCTGCGCCAGCGCCGGACCTGCCGCCAGCGCGCCCGCCAGTGCCGCGATCACCAGATGCCTCATGCCTCGTTCCTCTCGTCCTGACGTCCCGCGCCGGCTACGCGACCGCCCGCCGCCGGTTGCGCCCGCGCCGTGCCGCTTCCGCGGGCGTCACGTTCCGCCGTCACCAGCAGCACGCCGGCGAAGATCAGCCCGGCCGCGGGGACGGTGAGCGGGCCGGGCACCTCGGCGAACAGCAGCCATCCCCAGGTGAGTCCGGCCAGGGTGATGAGATAGGCGACCTGGCTGGTGAACACGCCGCCCCGCGTCGAGAGCAGGCGGAAGTAGATCAGGTAGGCCGCCGCGGTCAGCACGCCCTGCGCGACGAGCAGCGCCGCCACCCATGGCGCCGGCGGCGTGCCGAGATGATCGAGCGGCAGGGCGATCGCCACCACCGCCACCGTCGCGCCGGCCACGGTTCCCGCCGCGCCCTGCAGCGCCGTCGTGCCCGGCACCGAAAGCCGCACGGAGAGCAGGTTCGCCGCCGCGTAGCAGACCGGCGTCAGCAGCATCAGCGCGGCCCAGGGCAGCACCGCGGGGTCGGGCAGCGCCGCGCCCGGCGCCATGGCCAGCGCCACGCCCGCGACGCCGACGGCCGTGCCGAGGGCGCGTCGCCTCGTCAGGCGCTCCAGCCCGGCAAGCGCGAAGAACACCACGCTGAACAGCGCCGAGAGCGGGACAAGCAGCGCGAACAGGCCGGCCGGCGCGCGCGTCAGCCCGGTGAAGCCGGTCAGGTTGGCCAGCGCCAGCCCGACCAGGCCGCCGGCGCCGTAATGCAGAAGGTTGGCGCGGCGCCAGCGCGGCCACTCCCCGCGCATCGCCGCGACGCCGAGCAGCACCGCCGCGCTGATCCCCGCCGCCCAGGCGGCGACGCCCATCGGCCGCATGCCCTCCGCCATGGCGAGCTTCGCCATCGCCGGCGTCAGGCCCCAGACGGTGCCGAGCGCGAGCAGCGCGAGGACGGAACGCATCAGCCGCGGCATCGCCCGGCAAGGCCGCCTTGAAACGACGCTTGTCAAGCGGTTGAACCGCGGCGCGTGCTGGCGCAAACCTCCGACCATGCCGCTGCCCGACTCCGAGACCGTGACGCTGCCCGCGCCCCCCGGCGCGCTGGCGCCGGCGATGGAGATCCCGGTCCGCTGGCACGCCTCGACGCGGGCGAAGCATGTCGGCCTGCGCATCTGCCCGCGTGCGGGCGCCGTCGTCATCATCCTGCCGCGGAGGAGCGGCCGCCGCGCCGGCCTCGCGCTGCTGCGCCAGCACGGCGCCTGGGCGATGGAACGGCTGGCGGCGCTCGCCGCGCCGGTGCCCTTCGCGCCGGGGGCGGAGCTGCTGCTCGGCGGCGTGCCGTACCGCATCCGGCACGCGCCGGCGGCGCGCGGCGGCGCCTTCCTGGACGGCGCGGAGATCGTCGTCTCCGGCGGCATCGCCCACCTGCCGCGGCGCGTCGGCGACTTCCTGCGTGCCGAGGCGAAGCGGCGCATCGGCGCGCGCGTCGCGCCGCATGCCACGGCCCTCGGCGTCGCGCCGCGCGCGATCCGGCTGAAGGACACGCGCAGCCGCTGGGGAAGCTGCGCGCCGGACGGCACGCTCGCCTTCTCCTGGCGGCTGGTGATGGCGCCCGACTGGGTGATGGACTACGTCGTCGCGCATGAGGTCGCGCATCTGCGGGAGCTGAACCACAGCGGGCGTTTCTGGGCGCATGTGGACCGGCTGACCCCGCACCGCGACGCGGCCGTGGAGTGGCTGCGCCTGCACGGCCCGACTCTCCTGCGCGTCGGCTGAAGCCGCCGCATCCGGAAATCCTTGCGCGGCTGCCGACGATCCGGCACTTCCTCCGGCAACGAAGGGGAGGAGGACGGAATGATCGAGCTGACCGTCAACGGCGAGGCACGACGGCTGGACGCCGATCCGCAGATGCCGCTGCTCTGGGCGCTGCGCGACCTCCTCGGCCTCACCGGCACGAAGTACGGCTGCGGCATCGCGCAATGCGGCGCCTGCACCGTGCACGTCGACGGCGCGCCCGCGCGGTCCTGCCAGCTCGCCCTCGGCGATCTCGTCGGCCGGCGGGTGACCACCATCGAGGGCCTGCACCCGGAAGGCCGCCACCCCGTCCAGCTCGCCTGGATCGCCGAGCAGGTGCCGCAATGCGGCTACTGCCAGTCCGGCCAGATCATGGCCGCGGCCGCGCTGCTGGCGGAGAACCGCCGGCCGAGCGACGCCGACATCGAGGCGGCGATGGACGGGCACCTCTGCCGCTGCGGCACGTACCCGCGCATCCGCGCCGCGATCCACGCCGCCGCGCGCGCCTGACGGGAAGGGAGGACGGGAGATGGACGGCCTTCTCGACCGCCGCACGCTGCTCGGCACCGCCGCCGGCACCGCGCTCACCGTGACGCTGGCGCACGCCCAGGCCCCCGCCACGCCGCCCCGCATCGTCACCGAGGCCGCGGAGGGCAGCCCGAATGGCGGCCCCGGCCAGGTCACCGCCTTCCTCCGCATCGGGGCGGACGGGCGCGTCACCTTCGCCAGCCCCGTCACCGAGATGGGGCAGGGCACGCAGCAGTCGCACGCGATGATCGTCGCCGACGAGCTGGACGTGCCGCTCTCGGCCGTCACCGTCGTCGCCGGCCAGCCGGAGCCCGCGCTGCGCCTCCAGCCGGTGAACGAGATGTATTCGGGCGCGAGCTTCGGCGTGCGCTTCTGGCACGACCGCATCCGCCGCGCCTGCGCCCAGGCGCGCGGCGCGCTGGTGGAAGCCGCCTCCGCACGGCTCGGCGTGCCCGCCGCCGAGCTTGGCACGGCGGAAGGCCGCGTCGCCCACGCGGCCTCCGGCCGCGCGATCCCGTATGGCGATCTGGTGGAGGCCGCCGCCCGCCTGCCGCTGGCCGAGGCGCCGGCGGTCAAGCCCGCTGCCGCGCGCCGCGTCACCGGCCGCCCCACGCCGCGCTTCGACATCCCGGCCAAGACCGACGGCAGCGCGGTGTTCGGCCAGGATGTCCGCCTGCCCGGCATGGTGCACGCCGCGGTCGCGCTCTCCCCGGTGTTCGGCGCCGAGCTCGACGGGTTCGACCGCGCCTCCCTCGCCGGCCTGCGCGGGGTGATCGACGTGGTGCCGCTGCGCAACGGCGTGGCGGTGGTGGCCGAGAATGGCTGGGCGGCGATGGAGGGCGCGAAGCGCATCGCGACGCGCTTCAGGCCGACCGCCGAAGCCGCGCTCGACAGCGCCGAGATCGCCCGCCGCCTGCGCGCCGGCCTGGATGGCGGGCCCGCGACGCGGCCGCGCGACGACGGCGACGTGGAGGCCGCGCTGCGCGGCGCCGCCCGCGTGGTCGAGGCGACGTACGAGGCCCCCTACCTGGCGCACGCGCCGATGGAGACGGAGAACGCCACGATCCGCATCGAGGGCGACCGCGTCGAGGTCTGGTCCTCCACCCAGCACCAGGATTGGTGCGTGCGCGATGCGGCGCGCGCGGCCGGCGTGCCGCCCGCCAACGTCCGCATCCACACGCCGATGACCGGCGGCGGCTTCGGCCGGCGCCTGCACACCGAGGTGGTGGAGCAGGCCACCCGCGTCGCCCGCGCCGTCGGCCGCCCGGTGAAGCTCGTCTGGCCGAGGGAGGAGGAGTTCGCCCAATCCTACTGGCGCCCGGCCTTCGCCGCCCGGCTGCGCGCCGCACTCGACGCCGAGGGGAGGGTGACCGGCCTCGCCATCCGCGCCGCCGGCCAGTCGGTGATGGCCGATTACCGCCCCGCCCTCTTCGCCGGCCCGCTGCGCGGCAACTGCCCCTTCGCGCTGCAGTCGATCGCCGACAGCCGCCGCTACGCCTTCGGCAGCTTCCGCGCCGAATGGGCGCGCGTGCAGGCGGCGCCGAAAGCCTGGCTCTGGCGCTCCGTCGGCGGTTCGCAGATCTGCTTCTTCGTCGAGAGCTTCCTCGACGAGGTGGCGCACGCCGCGGGGAAGGACCCCTACGCCCTCCGGCGCGAGCTGCTCGCCGCCGACCGGCGGGCGCTGCGCGTGCTGGATGCCGCCGCGCTGAACGCCGGCTGGGGCGCGCCGCTGCCCGCCGGGCGCGCCCGCGGCATCGCCTTCGTCGACCTCTACGACACGCTCGTCGCCCAGGTCGCCGAGGTGTCGGTGACGGGCGAGAAGGTGCGCGTCCACCGAGTCACCGTCGCGGTGGACCCCGGCGACGTGGTGAACCCCGACGCGGTGGAGGCGCAGATGCAGGGCTCGGTCATCTGGGGCCTCTCCTCCATGATGGAGGCGATGACGCTGAAGGACGGCGCGGCCGAACAGCGCAACTTCGACACCTACCCCGTGCTGCGCTTCTCGCAGGCGCCCGAGATCGACGTCTCGATCATCCGCAGCGGCGAACGCATGGGCGGCATCGGCGAAAGCGCCGTCCCCCCCGTGGCCCCCGCCGTCTGCAACGCGATCTTCGCCGCCACCGGCCACCGCGCTCGAGACCTGCCCCTGACCCGCGGCGGTCTCACGCTGTAGTCGGCTGGTGTCTTTGGGTGGGTCGGCGAGTCGGGGAGGGACAGCGTCCCTCCCGGCCTACCCAGCCCGCCCAACGAACCCGCCAACTTCAGCGCGTGAGAGCCGCGGCCATGCGGCGGGCTTCGTCGAGGGTGGCGCGGCCGAGGGGGGAGGTCTCGGGGATGTCGGGGCCGAGCAGGGTGCCGGCGGGTTCGTTCAACCGCGCGGCCACGGCGGTGCGGGCCTCCGGCGGCAGGGTGCGCAGCGCGGCGCCGAGGGCGAGGCGCGTGACGGTCGCGTAGGCTTCCTGTTCGAGCTGCTGGCGTCGCATCTCGGCCATCAGCGAGGTCATCTCGTCCAGGGTGCGCACCAGGTCCCGCGCCCGCTTCAGCATGCCCGGCCGGTCGTCTTCCGCCATCATCCCGTTCCTTTCGAGAGGTCTTCCAGCGGCCAGCGCGGCCGGGGCGCGTGGTCCAGGCGGTCGGTCAGGCCGGCGCGCAGGCGTTCGATGCCGGCCCAGGCGACCATCACCGCGTTGTCGGTGCAGAGGCGGAGCGGCGGCGCGATCAGCGGCAGTCCCGCGGCCTCGGCCACCTGCCGCAGGGCCGCGCGCACCGCCCCGTTCGCCGCGACGCCGCCCGCCACCACCAGCGCGGTCGCCTCCGGCAGCATCGCCAGGGCGTGCCGCGCGCGGTCGGCCAGCACCTCGGCCACCGCCGCCTGGAACCCGGCGGCGAGGTCCGCCCGGCCCGGCCCGTCCAGGCCCTTTGCCGCGGCCTGGGCCACGGCCGTCTTCAGCCCGCTGAAGGAGAAGTCGCAGCCCGGCCGGCCGAGCAGCGGCCGCGGCAGGCGGAACCGCGCCGGGTCGCCGCCTTCCGCCAGCCTCTCGAGGTGCGGCCCGCCGGGCCAGGGCAGGCCGAGGAGCTTGGCGGATTTGTCGAAAGCCTCGCCCACCGCATCATCCAGCGTCCCCCCCAGCCGCCGATGGCGGCCGACGCCCTCCACCGCGACGCATTGGCAATGGCCGCCCGAGAGGAGGAGGAGCAGGTAGGGGAAGCGCGCGCCGCCGGGGGTGATCCCGGGCAGCCGCGCCGTCAGCGCATGCGCCTCCAGGTGGTTGACCGCGAGATACGGCAGGTTGAGCGCCGCGGCCACGCCCTTGCCGAGCGTCGCGCCGACCAGCAGCCCTCCGATCAGCCCCGGCCCGGCCGTCGCCGCCACGGCGGAAAGACCGGCCGGCGCGATGCCCGCCTCGTCCAGCACGCGCCGCACCAGCCCCGGCAGGTGCGCCAGGTGCGACCTCGCCGCGATCTCCGGCACCACGCCGCCGAACGGCGCATGGTCGGAGAGCTGGCTCAGCACCGCCTCGGCCAGCACGGTTCCGTCGGCGCGCAGCACCGCGGCCGCCGTCTCGTCGCAACTGCTTTCAAGCCCCAGCACGGCGGAATCGTCCCGCAGTCCCGGCATGCCCTGATCCACCCGGCAGCACTTTCGTCACAATGAGGTCGGCTCTATGACGCCGCCCCATGTCGGTAGCCCATCCCGCGGCCGCGTCCCACCCCGGCCCCCATCCGCACGGCCTGCCCCGCGCGGCCGCGCACCCGCAGGTGCGGCCGCACGCCCATTCCCTGCCGCTGCGCGTCGGCACGCGCGGCTCGCCCCTCGCGCTCTGGCAGACCCGCCACTTCCTGTCGCTGATTGAGCGCGTCTGCCCCGTGCTGCGGGACGCCAAGGCGTTCGAGGAGCATGCCATCGCCACCTCGGGCGACCGCATCCAGGACAAGCGCCTTGCCGATGTCGGCGGCAAGGGCCTGTTCGCGAAGGAGATCCACGAGGCCTTGCTGGACCGCCGGATCGACTTCGCGGTGCACAGCCTGAAGGACCTGGAGACGGAGCTGCCGTCCGGCATCGTGCTCGCCTGCACCCTGACGCGAGAGGATGCGCGGGATGCGCTGATCCTCGGCCCGCGCTGCCACCCGGTCGACCCGGCCGACCCCTATGCCTGCCTGCCCTCCGGCGCGGTGATCGGCACGGCCTCGCTCCGCCGGCAGGCGCAGATCCTGCACGCCCGCCCCGACCTTCGCGTCGAGGTGATCCGCGGCAATGTGCAGACCCGCCTCGGCAAGGTGCGGGGCGGGGAGGGGCCGGCCGCGAGCCTGCTCGCCCTCGCCGGCCTGCGCCGCCTCGGGCTGGAGGGGGAGGCTGCGCTGGTCCTCGATGCCGATGCGATGGTGCCGGCCGCCGGCCAGGGCATTGTCGGCATCACCGTCCGGGCGGATGACGAGGAGCTGCGCGAGTTGCTCTCCGCCGTCGAGGACCGGGAGGCGCAGGCGGTGAGCACGGCGGAGCGCGCGCTGCTCGCCGCGCTCGACGGCTCCTGCCGCACGCCGATCGGCGGCCATGCGCGCCTGCTGGCTTCGGGCGACCTGCACCTGACCGGGCTGGTTGCGCGTCCCGACGGTTCCTTCCTGCTGAAGCGCAGCGCCCATGGCCCACCGGCGGACGCGGCGCGGCTCGGCCGCGAGCTGGGCGAGGGCCTCCGCCGCGACTGCCCGGCGGACATATTCTCGTAGGGCGCCCCTGCGATCGGGCCGACAAGCCCTCTTCTCCCCTCGCGGGGGAGAGGGCTGGGTGAGGGGGACGTGCAAGATGCCGAAGACGCTCCCCGTCCCCCAGGCGTGGCCGGCACAGCCCGCCGGGGAGCGCACCCCGGCCGCCATCCTCGTCACCCGGCCCGAGCCGGGCGGCGCCGAGACCGGCTCGCGCCTCATCTCCCTCGGCTGGCGTCCGGTCCTCGCGCCCGCCCTCGTGCTGACGCCGCGCGCCTTCACCCTGCCGCCCGCCCAGGCGGTGCTGCTGACCAGCCGCGCCGCGGCCCGCGCCCTGCCGCCGCCGGTGCCGGGGCTGCCCCTCCTCGCGGTGGGAGAGGCGACGGCCGAGGCGGCCCGCGGCCGCGGCTGGACGGACGTGGCCGCCGCGGCCGGCACCGCGGAGGACATGGCGGGACGGGCAGCCTTCCGCTTCGCCCCGGGGGCAGGCCCGCTCGTCCTCGCGGTCGGCCAGGGCTACGCGCTCGACCTCGCCGCCGCGCTCCGCACGCGCGGCTTCCGGGTGATCCGGCGGATCGCCTACGCGGCGACGCCGGCTTCGCAGCTGCCTGACGAGGCGGCCCAAACTCTCCGTGCGCAGCCGTTACGGGCGGTCCTGTTCCACTCGCCACGCTCGGCCGCCTGTGCCATCACCCTGCTCCGCACGGGCGGCTTCGCGGCAACGCTCGCGCGGACCGAAGCGTTGGCGATCAGTTCCCGGGTCGCGGCTGCCGCCTCGGCCGCGCTGGCTCCGCTCGCCTTCGCCGGCCTCCGCGTCGCGGCGCGGCCCGAGGAGGCGTCGCTGCTGGCGCTGCTCGGCCCGGGCCCCCACCTGGGCACGAGCGGCCCCAACCCGTCAGGAGAGACATGAGCACCCCGAGCTTCCTCGACCGGCTGCGCCGCTTCGATCCTGCCGTGCTGCCCATCCTTCTGGCCGTGGTCGTGCTGGTCGGCGCCGTGATCTGGCTCGCCTCCCGCCCCCTGCCGCCCGAGCAGCCCCGCGCCGAGACGCGGCTGGGTGAGGAGGTGGCCGGTCTCCGCGCCGATCTCGCCCGCCTCTCCGGCCTGGAAGGTCGTGTCGCGGGGCTGGAGGGCACCGCCGCCCGCCTGGCCGCGCTGGAAGCCCGCCCGGCGCCCGACCTCGCCCCGCTGCGGGAGGCGAGCGCCGCCGCCGGCGGCCGTGCCGAAGCCGCCGAGCGTGCCGCCCAGGCGGCCGAGCGCGCGGCCGAGGCCAACGGCGCGCGCGCCGCGGCGCTGGAGGAACGCCTCGCCGCCGTCGCCCGCGACCTTGCCGCCCGCCCGGCGGTGGACCCCGCCGCCTTCGCGCGCCGCGACGCGCTGGAGGCCCTCGGCACGCGGCTCGACCGGCTCGGCGAGCGCGTCGAGACCGCATCGCGCGAGGCGCAGTCCCGCGACGCGCAGGAGGCAGCGCGCATCGAGGCGATCGGGCGCGACGTGGCGGCCCGCCAGGCCGCCATGGATCAGGCGGTGCTCGCGCTTGCCGGCCGCGTCGCCACCGCGGAGCAGGCCCTCGCCGCGGCCCGTCAGGCCGATGAGGCGCTGGCCCGCGGCGTGACCCAGCTCGAGGGCAGCCTCGGCCAGCGCCTCGCCGCGCTGGAGGGGGGCCTCGCCGCCCGCACGGCGGCGCTGGAGGCCGCAATCGCCCAGCGGACGCAGGCGCTGGAGCAGGGCTTCGCCCAGCGCCTCGGCGCGCTGGACACGTCGCTCGCGCAGCGCGCCGCGGCGATCGAGGCGCAGGCCGCGCGCATCGCGGAGCTGGAGGGCGCCGCCCGCCGCCTCGCCGCGCTGGAGGGCCGCTCCGCCCGGATGGCGACCCTTGATGCGCTCCGCGCCTCGCTGGAAGCCGGGCGCCCGCTCGGCCCGCAGCTCGGCACGCTGAACGACCCGCCCGAGGCACTGACCCGCTTCGCCAATGCCGCCCCGCCGACCGAGGCGGCGCTCCGCCTCTCCTTCGAGGATGCGGCGCGCGCCGGACGCCAGGCGAGCGAGCCGGCGCGGGAGGGGGCCGGCGTGCTCGATTCCGCCGTCTCCCGCCTCTCCGGCCTCGTCACCGTGCGGCGGGGCGAGGATGTGGTCTGGGGCGACGCCGCGGCCGCCGAGATCGAGCGCGCCCGCCGCGCGCTGGAGGCCGGCGACCTCGAGGCGACCCTGCGCCACCTGGGCCGCCTGCCTGCCCCGGCGCGCGAGGCGATGCGCGGCTGGACGAGCCAGGCCGAGGCGCTGCTCGCCGCCCGCGGCGCGCTCCGCCAGCTCGCCGCCGGCTGAGGCGCGCCGCCATGCGCAACGCCCTTCTCTACCTCGTCCTGCTCGCCGCCGGCGTCGCCGGCATCCTCTGGCTCGCCCGCCTCGGCGGCGATGTCGACATCCGGGTCGGCGAGACGCAGGTCGTGCTCGGCTTCCCGATCTTCCTGCTGCTGCTCGCCGCCCTCTTCCTCGCGCTGCACCTGATCCTGGCGGCGATCGGCGCGCTGCGCCGCCTGCCGGGCCGGATGCGCGCACGCCGGGCCGAGCGTCGGCGCGGCGAGGGCGAGGCGGCGGTGACCCGCGCGCTCGTCGCCCTCGCCGCGGGCACGCCCGAACTGGCCCGGATCGAAGTCCGCCGCGCGCGCGAAAACCTCGGCGACACGCCGCAGACCCTCGTCCTCGCCGCCGAGGCCGAGCGCCTGGCGGGGCGGGAGGATGCGGCCTCCGAGGCGTTCCAGGCGCTCGCCGCCCGGCCCGACAGCCGCTTCCTCGGCCTGCGCGGCCTGCTGCGCCAGGCGATCCAGCGCGAGGACTGGCCCACCGCCCAGCGCCTGGCGCGCGAGGCCGAGGCCGCGCAGCCCGGCGCCGCCTGGCTGCGGCAGGAGCGCGAGACGCTCGCGCTCCGCACCCGCGACTGGCGCGAGGCTCTTGCGCTGGCCGCCCCGGGCCAGGCGCAGGCGGCGCTTGCCCTGGCGGCCGCGGCGCAGGAGCCCGATCCGGACCGCGCCGCCGAGCTGGAGCGGCAGGCCTTCCAGACCGATCCGGCCTTCGCGCCCGCGGCGCTGGCGCATGCCGCGCGGCTGCGCACCGGCGGCTCCCCCAGGCGCGCCCGCACCGTGCTGGAACAGGCCTGGGCCGCGCGCCCGCATCCCGACCTGGGCGCCGCCTATCTCGAGGGGGAGGGCGATCCGCTGCACCGGGTGAAGGCGGCGGAGACGCTCGTCCACCGCAACCCGACCCATCCGGAAAGCCGGCTGCTGGTCGGCCGCATGGCGCTGGAAGCGGGGCTGACCGGCCGTGCGCGGCAGGAGCTGGACGCGCTGGTCGCCTCCGGCGCCGCCGACCGTCGCGCCTATCTTGCCCTGTCGGACCTGGAGGAGGTGGAGCACGGCGACACGCCGGCCGGCCGTGGCGCCCAGGCGCGCTGGCTGCGCACCGCCGCCACCGCGAACCCCGAGCCGCGCTGGCGCTGCTCGGCCTGCGGCACCGACCACGCGGCGTGGGAGCCGGTCTGCCCGGCCTGCGGCTCGGTCGGCACCATCGCCTGGACGACGCCGCAGGCGCTTCCCGCGGCCACGGCGGCGGCGCCGGCGGCCGGGTAGCTCACCCGCCGATCCCGATCTCCAGCCAGCCGCGGGCATCGAGCCGCGCGGCGTCGCCGGGCAGCAGCAGCACCGTCGTCGTGTCGCTCTCGATGATTGCCGGCCCCTCCACGGGCTGGCCGGGCGCGAGCGCCGCGAAGCCGAACACCGGAAGGTCGTGCGGCGCGCCGTCCAGCACCGCGCGGCGGGTGCCGAGCGGCGCGGCCGCCGCGCGCCCCGGCACGGGGGCGGCCGGCGGCGCCGGAAGGGTGCCGACCGCGGCGACCCGCGCCGTCACCAGCACCACCTCCTCGCCGCGCAGCGCGTAGGTGAACAGCGCCTCGTGCCGCGCGTGGAAGGCGTCCGCGACGCGCGCCGGCAGGCCCTGCCCATCCCAGGCCACGCCGTCGAGCGGCACGCCGACCTCGAAGACCTGCTCGCCGTAGCGCATGTCGGCGCCGCGGCGGATCGCGGGTGTCTCGGCCATCCAATCCCGCATGCGCCGCCGCGCCGCCGTTTCCAGCTCCTCGAACAGCGCGCGCAGCGCCGTCTCCTCCGGCAGCCCCGCCGCGCCGACGAGGCTGCGCGAGACCTCGTAGCGCAGATCCGTCTGCAGCATCCCCCAGGCCGAGAGCCCGGCCGCCAGCAGCGGCACCGCGACGCGCCGCATGCCGAGCTCCCGCGCCACCGCCGTCGCGTGCAGCCCGGCCGCGCCGCCGAAGGCCAGCAGCGCGAAGCCGCGCGGATCGACGCCGCGCCGCACCGTCGCCACGCGGATCCCCTCCGCCATCGCGACATTCGCCAGCCGGTGGATGCCCGCCGCAAGGTCGAGCCGCGCGAGGCCGAGCGCCGCCGCCAGCCGGTCCACCGCCGCCTCCGCGGCTGCCATGTCGAGCACGCGCTGCCCGCCGAGGAACCGCGCCGGGTCGAGATAGCCGAGCACGAGATTGGCATCCGTGACCGCCGGCTCCGTCCCGCCCGCGCCGTAGCAGGCGGGGCCCGGCACCGCGCCCGCGCTGCGCGGCCCGACGCGCAGCATCCCGCCCGCGCCGACATGCGCGATCGAGCCGCCGCCCGCGCCGAGCGTGACGATGTCGAGGCTCTCCAGCGCGATCCGTTCGCCGCCCACCACGCGGCCGCGGCCGAGCGCCGCCTCTCCGCCCTCGATCAGCGCGACGTCGGTCGAGGTGCCGCCGACATCGAAGGTGACGAGGTCGCCGCCCAGCCCCGCCCGCGCCAGCGCCAGCCCCGCCGCGACGCCGCCGGCCGGGCCCGACAGCGCGGTGCCGGCCGCCAGCCGCGCCGCCTCCTCGACCGGCGCGACGCCGCCATGGCTGAGGATGACGAAGAGCGGCCCGGCGAAGCCGGCCTCTCGCAGCCGCGCCTCCAGCCGGCCGAGATAGCCCGCCACCACCGGGCCCACCGCCGCGTTCACCGCGGTCGTCGAGAAGCGCTCGAACTCCTTGATCTGCGGCAGAACGTCGGAGGAGAGGGTGACGTAGGCCGCGGGCAGCGCCGCCCGCACCGCCTCGGCCGCGCGGCGTTCGTGCGACGCGTCGCGCCAGGAATGCAGCAGGCAGATCGCCACCGCCTCCACTTCCGCCGCGCGAAGCGCCGCCACCGCCTGGGCGAGCGAGCCCTCGTCCAGCGCCACCGCCACGCCGCCCTCGGCGCGGATGCGCTCGCGCAGCGGCAGGCGCAGCCGGCGCGGCACCAGCGGCGGGGGAGGGGACATGCGCAGATCGTAGCGCTCCGGCTTCAGCCCTTCCCGCATCTCGACCACGTCGCGATGGCCCTCGGTGGTGAGCATGCCGACGCGCGCGGTACGCCGCTCCAGCAGCGCGTTGGTCGCGACCGTCGTGCCGTGCACCAGCCGCTCCGTCGCGCGCAGCAGCTCCGGCAGCGCCGTGCCGAGCGCCGCGGCAAGCTTCCCCAGCCCGTCCAGCACGCCGCGCGACTGGTCGTCCGGCGTCGTCGCCGCCTTCACCAGCAGCGTGGCGCCATCGGCACCGAGGCACACGACATCGGTGAAGGTGCCGCCGACATCGACGCCGATCCGCCAGGGCCCGCGCGTCACAGCAGCCCCTCCGCCGCATCCGCCGCGCGCGCCGCGGGATCGCGCCGCGCCCTGTCGCCCCAGCCGCCGCCGCCGCCGGAGCGCACCAGCAGCACGTCGCCGGGCGCGAGGACGACGCCCGCCTCCTTCGTCCGCAGGTCGCGCGCGGCCCCATCCGCCCTCACCAGCGTGTAGCGGTGCGGCGCGCCATCCGCGCCGCCGAGCATCCCCGCCGCGCCGTGCCGCGCGCCGTCGCCGGCCGTGTTGGCGCGCGCCGCCCCCGCCGTCTCGACGCGCAGTTCCAGCTCCGCGCCCAGCCCGCCGCGATGCTCGCCCTCGCCGCCCGATCCCGGGCGGAACTCGTGGCGCACGAAGAACAGCGGGAAGCGCGCCTCCGCCATCTCGACGCTGCCGAACTTCAGCCCGCCGGCCGAATGCCACTCCCCCGCGCAGGACCAGCCATCGCCCTGCGCATGCCCGCCGCCGCCCGGCCGCGCATGGAACAGGTGCCAGACGAAGCGCCGCCCGCTCCGGCGCGGATCGGCGCCGGTGATCGCCACGCGGAACCGCCGCCCCCAGCCGCCCATCGCGCGCTCCGGGCAGGCACCGCTCAGCGCCTTCACGATCGCCTCGACGATCTCGTTCGAGGGATGGCTGGTGCAGAGCGTCACTGCCGCGCCTTCCGCCGCGCGCACCACCGTCCCCTCCCGCGCCGTGACCGTCAGCGGCCGGAACGCGCCGTCGTTCTTCGCCACTTCCGGATCCAGCAGGTAGGCCAGCGCCATGCGCGCCGCGCTCACCGTGTTCGGCCAGGAGGAGTTGACGAACCCCGCCGTCTGCGGGTCGCTGCCGCCCAGATCCACCTCGATGGCATCGCCGCGCTTCGTGACGCGCGCGCGCACCGCGATGTCGGTGCCGCCATGCCCGTCATCGTCCAGCAGCGCCTCGCCGCTCCAGGTGCCGTCGGCCCAGCCGGCGATGATCCGCCGCGCATGCGCCTCCGCCAGGTCGAGGATCGCGTCCACCGCCGCGCGCAGCGCCGCCGCGCCCTGCGCGGCCACCAGCGCGTCCAGCCGCCGTGCGCCGAGCCGCGCCGCGCCCCACATCGCCATCAGGTCGCCGCGGAAGTCGCGCGGGATGCGGGTGTTGAGCGCGAGCATGCCGACGAGATCCTCCCGGATCCCGTCGCCCTCGCCGAGCCGGATCGGCGGGATGCGGATGCCCTCCTGCCAGATCTCGGTGGCCGCCGGGTTGTACCCCCCATGCGTCGCGCCGCCGATGTCCGACTGGTGCGCGCGCACCACGCAAAGGAACAGCAACTCGACGCCGTCATGCACCGGCTGCACGATCGTCAGGTCCGGCAGGTGGGAGCCGCCATGCCACGGATCGTTCAGCAGGAAGCAGTCGCCCGGCCGGATCGCGTCGCCGAAGGCGTCCAGCACCGCGCGCGCCGCGAAGGGCATCGCGCCGACATGCACGGGGATGTGATCGGCCTGCGCCACGAGCCGTGCGTCGGCGTCGCAGAGCGCGATCGAGAAGTCCCGCGACGAATTCAGGATCTGCGAGGTGGCGGTGCGCAGCAGCGCCTCCCCCATCTCCTCCACCAGCGCACGGAAGCGGTTCTCGAGGACGGCGAGGGTGACGGGATCGGGCGCGATCGGCATGGCCGGACCGTCCGGCCCGCCCGTCGCCGCGTCAACCCGGCCGCCCCCAAGGACGTGACCGGGTGTGTATTGAACCGCGTCCGCCACGGCGCGCTGCCGCGACTGTCATGGCACTCACGGTGGGGGACATGCTGAGCGCTGAGGGTGGGCTTCGCCGTGGCGGCGCCTGGGCACCCGCGCTCGGCCGCGCCGCCGTCGCCGCGCTGGTGTTCCTCGGCGCCGCCCTGCTCTTCCGGGCGCAGGGCTTCCGGTCCTCCGTCCTCGACCCGGACGAGGGGCTGTACATGGTGCAGGCCGCATCCTGGCTGCGCGGCGGCTGGCCCTTCATCGCGGTGTGGGACATGCACCCCCTCGGCGCGCCGGCGATGCTCGCTGTGGCCAAGGCGCTCGTGCCGGACCCGGTGCTGGCGCTCCGCCTCGCCGGTGTCGTCGCCGTCGCCGCGACGGCGGTCGGGCTGCGCGCCATCGCGCTGACGCTCGGCGCCGGCCCGGTCGCGGGGCTGGCGGCCGGCCTGCTCTACGTCGCCCACACCACCGTCCTCGGCGGCCTCGCCACCAACACCGAGATCCTCTTCGCGCCCTGGATCACGCTCGCCGCCTTCCTCCTGTTGCGGGAGGCGCGGCGGGAGGCGCCGCCCCGTCCCGCCTTCGTCTTCGCCGCGGGTCTTTCCGTCGGCGCCGCGCTGCTGATCAAGCAGGTGGCGGCGCTGGAGGCCTCCGCCCTCTGGCTCGCCATGGTCGCCGGCGCCTGGGCTGCCGGCCGGCTCAGCCCCGCCCGCCTGCTGCTGCTCGCCCTCGTCTTCGCCGCCGGTGCCGGGCTGCCGACCGGGCTCGTCGCGCTCGGCTACCTGCTTGCCGGCGAGTTCGAGCCCTGGGCGCACGGCAATTTCTGGGCGCCGCTCTTCTACGGCGCCGTCGCCGATGGCGCGCCGGGCCCGAGGGAGGGCATCGCCCTCGCCCTGCCGCATCTCGCCTTCCTCGGCTTCGCCGCGCTGGGCCTCCTGCTGGGCGGTCGCGAGGCACGCCGCGCCGCCTGGCCGCTGCTCGCCTGGTTTGCCGGTGCGCTCGCCTCGGTCCTCGCGCCGTGGAAGTTCTGGGACCACTACTTCCTCATCCTCTTCCCGCCGCTCTGCCTCCTCGCCGCGCTCGGCCTCGCAACCGCGGTGGAGCGCTGGGCCCTGCCGGTGCATCGCGGCCGCGCCCTCGGCGCCGTCGCCGCGATCCTCGTGGCCATGCCGCTGGTCGGCGGCCTCTCGCCGCGCATCGCGCATGGACTCGGCCTCCGCGCGGCCGACCCGCCCCGGCAGGTCGCGGAGCTCGCCGCCGACATTCTCGATCCCGGGCAGGCGCTCTTCATCGCCAACTGGCACCCCATCACCTACGTGCTCGCCGGGCGCGAGCCGCCGACGCGCTTCGCCTTCCCGGGCCACCTCACGGGCCTGCATGCCGGGCTCACCGGCATCGACGCCGACGCCGAGCTGGCCCGCGTGCTCGACGGCACGCCGGCCGTCATCGTCGTCTCCCGCCCGCGCTGGACGCAGATGCGCCCCGAGGCCCGCGCCGCCATCGAGGCCGCGCTCGCCGCGCGGTACGAGATCGCCGGCCGCGTCGAGGACGAGGGCGGGGTCGTGGAGGTCTGGCGGCTGCGCTAGCCCCGCCGCATCATGCCGCGCATGGCGCGGCACCCCACCCTGACGGCGCTCCTCGAAGCCACCGCCGCGGCGCGGCCCGGCGATCCCGGATGGGACGGCGAGCCCTGGCACCGCCTCGCCGCGCGCGTGCGGCGCCTGGCCGGCGGGCTGGCGGCGCAGGGGATCGGGCCGGGCGACCGCGTCGCCCTCTTCCTGCCCAACCGCCCGGACTTCCTGACGCTGCTCTTCGCGCTGGCCCGCCGCGGGGCCTGCGCGGTGCTGATCAACACCCGCTTCCGCAGCACGGAGCTGGCGGCCCTGCTGCGCCGCGCCGCGCCCTCGGCGATCGCCGTCGCGCGCGACTTCGCGCCGGTCGATGCCGCCGCGCTGCTCGCCGAGCTGCCGCCCGCCTCCCGCGCCTCGCTGCGGCTCGTCCTCGGCGCCGATCCGGGGCCGGCGGGCACGCTTGCCGGCCTGCCGCTGCACCCTCTCGCCGCTCTCTCCGACGCGCCCGAGGCACCGGACCAGGCCTCGCCCGACTCCGAGGCGGTGACCTTCACCACCTCCGGCACCACCGCCGGCCCGAAGCTCGTGCTGCACCGGCAGCGGAGCCTCGCGGCGCATGCCGCCGACGTGGCCGCCCGCATCGGCACGGCGGCGCCCGGCGCCGCCTCCCTCGTCCCCGTGCCGCTCTGCGGCACCTTCGGCCTCGCCGCCGCCGCGGCCGCGATCGCCGGCGGCGCCGCGCTCCACCTGATGGAGCGCTTCGACGCCGCCGAAGCCGATGCGCTGATCCGCCGCCACCGCATCACGCACCTCGTCGGCGGGGACGACCTGCTGCTGCGTCTGGCCGAGGCCGCTGGCGGCCGGCCCTATGCGCCGCTCGCCTTCACCGCCTTCGCCAACTTCAACGGCGGCGCGGAGCGCGTGATGGAGGCGAGCCGCCGGCTGAACCTCGCGGCGAGGGGCGTCTACGGCAGCTCCGAGGCGCAGGCCCTGTTCGCGCTCCAGGATCCGGCGGGGCCGCATGCCGGCACCGGCGGCGGCATCCCTGCCGCGCCGGACGCCGCCTTCGCGGTCTCGCCGGAAGGCGAGCTGGCGCTGCGCGGCCCCTCCCTGTTCGACCGCTACCTCGGCGACGAGGAGGCAACCGCCCGCGCCCGCATGCCCGGCGGGCTGTTCCGCACCGGCGACCTCGCCGCCGCGCATGCCGACGGGCGCGGCTTCGATTTCCTGACCCGCGCCGGCGACGCGCTCCGCCTCGGCGGCTTCCTCGTCGCGCCCGAGGAGATCGAGGGCTTCCTTCAGTCGCAGCCCGGCGTCCTCGCCGCGCAGGTGGTGGCGCATGACGGGCGGGCCGTCGCCTTCGTCCTTCCCGGCGAGGGCTTCGACGGCGCCGCGCTGACCGCCGCCTGCGCCGCACGGCTCGCGCGCTTCAAGGTGCCGGCGCGGATCGTGCCGCTCGACGCCTTTCCCACCGCAGACGGCCCGAACGGCCGCAAGGTGCAGCGCGCGCGGCTGCGGGAGATGGCCGCGCATTGACCTCGCGCGATCCCCGCCTGGTCGCCAGCATCGTCGCCAGCGCGCTGTTCATGCAGAACCTCGACAGCAGCGTGGTCGCGACCGTGCTGCCCGCGATGGCGCGTGACCTCGGCACCGATCCTGTCCACCTCTCCGTCGCCATCACCTCCTACCTCGTCGCGCTCTGCGTCTTCATCCCCGTCTCCGGCTGGGTGGCCGACCGCTGGGGTGCGCGCCGCGTCTTCATGGCCGCCATCGTCGTCTTCGCCGGCGCCTCCGCCCTCGTCGGCCTCGCGGGGGGACTCGGCACGCTCGTCGCGGCGCGCGTGCTCCAGGGCATCGGCGGCGCGATGATGGTGCCGGTCGGCCGCCTCCTCCTGCTCCGCCGCGTGCGGAAGGAGGAGCTGCTGACCGCGATGACCTGGCTCACCATGCCCGCCCTGCTCGGTCCGATCTGCGGCCCGCCGCTCGGCGGCCTGCTCACCGACGCGGTCTCCTGGCGCGCCGTGTTCTGGATCAACGTGCCGGTCGGCATGCTCGGGCTGATCCTCGTCTGGCGCTTCATCCCGGAGGTGGAGGGCGGCGACCCCGGGCCGCTCGATGCGCGTGGCCTCCTCTTCTGGGGCGGTGCGCTCGCGCTGCTCATGGCCGGGCTGGAGACGGCCGGACGCGGCATCGCGCCCGCCTGGTTCCCGCCGGCCGCGCTGCTGCTCGGCCTTCTCCTCGGCTGGCGCGCCGCGCGCCATTCCCGCGCGGCGGCGCGGCCGGCGGTCGATCTCTCGCTCCTGCGCATCCCGAGCTTCTCCGTCCCCACCCTCGCCGGCACGCTGTTCCGCACCGGCGCCGGGGCGGTGCCCTTCCTGCTGCCCCTCTTGCTCCAGCTCGTCTTCGGGCTCTCGGCCGGGGGGAGCGGCCTCATCACCTTCGCCACGGCGCTCGGCGCGCTGGCGATGAAGCCGGTGGTGCGCCCGATCCTGCGGCGCCTCGGCTTCCGCGCGGTGCTGGCGGCCAATGGCGTCGCCGCCGCGCTCAGCGTCGCGGCCTGCGCCGCCTTCTCCCCGTCCTGGCCGCTCGTGGCGATCTTCCTCGTCCTCGCGGCCGGGGGCCTGTCGCGATCGCTGCAATTCACCTCGATGAACACGATGGCCTTCGCGGACGTGCCGGCCGACCGGCTCGCCGCGGCCAGCGCCCTGTCCGGCACGCTGCAGCAGCTCTCCGTGGCGCTCGGCGTCGTGCTCGGCTCCCTGTCGCTGGAGGCGAGCCTGCGCCTCTCCGGCCACGCGGCGCCGGAGCTGCCGGACTTCCAGCTCGCCTTCCTGGTCGCCGCGCTGGTGACGCTCGCCTTCGTCCCCGCGGCGCTGCGCCTGCCCCGCGACGTGGGCGCCGGGGTCTCGGGCCACCGCCCCCCGGGCTGACCGCGGCAGGGCGCGCGGCGCGACACGGTTGAAACCGTTCTGGCCCTTCAACCTGTCCTTGATCGTGCCATGCTGGCCTCAATCCTGGGGAGCCAGCCATGCGTCGCGCCTGCCTTGCCCTGCTGCCGCTCCTGCTCGGCCTTTGGCTGTCGGCGCCGGCCCCCGCCTTCGAGCTGCCGGGCCTCGCCGGCGACGCCTCCGCCTACGAATCCGCGCTCACCCGTCGCCTTCCCGCCGGCGGTACCCCCCAGAACCGCGTCGCTGCCGAGGCGCGGGCCCGTGCGGCCGAATCGCGCGGCGACTGGGCCGCCGCCGCCGCCGCCTGGGAGGACCGGATCGCCAACGGCGCCACCACGGCCGACCACTGGATGGCGCTGGCCAACGCGCAGCTCCGCCGCACCCCGCCCGAGGCCGCCCGCGCGCTGCAGGCCGGCTGGCGCGCCTTCATGCTGGTGCCCGGCGGCGCCGCCGAGATCCCCTCCCTCCTCGTCATGGCGGAGGCGCTGCGCCGCCTCGACCAGCCCGCCCGGCAGATCACGGCGCTGGAAGCCGTGGTCGAGCGCGCGCCGGAGGATGCCCGGCACCGCGAGGCGCTGGCGAACGCCCGCCGCGCGGCGGGCATGCTCCTCCGCGCCTTCCGCACCGAGCCCGACGCCGAGCCCGCCCGCGCCTGCCTGACCTTCACCACCGCCCCGGCCCGCCGTGGGGACTGGCAGCCCGGCGACTGGGTGCGCGCCGATCCCCCCATCCCCGGCATGGCGGTGACGCGGGAAGGCGATGCGCTCTGCGTCGCCGGCCTGCCCTGGGGCCGCACCACGCGGCTGACGCTGCGCGCCGGCCTGCCGGGCGAGGACGGGCTGCGCGTCAACCGCGACACGCCCGTCGCCGTCGCCATGCCCAACCGCGCGCCGCGCGTGATCTTCGACAGCCGCTCCTTCCTCCTGCCGCGCGGGCAGGCCGCGCGGGTCGGCGTCGCCACGGTCAACGTCTCCAGCCTCTCGCTCCGCCTCCTCCGCGTCACCGAGCGCAACCTCGTGCCGATCACGCGCGACTGGCGCCCGGGCGAGGAGATGGAGGGCTACACCGCGGAATCGATCGCCGAGGAGGGGGGCCGGATTGTCTGGGAGGGCCGCGCCGAGCTGCCCTCCGCGGAGCCGAACCGCCTGACGCGCACCGCCTTGCCGCTGCCCGAGGCGCTGCGCGCCGCCGGGCCCGGCCTCTATGTGCTGCTCGCCCGCCCGGCCGATGGCGGCAACCGCAGCCGCTATGGCAGCTCCGTCGCGCTGCCGATCCTCGCCACCGACCTTGGCATCACCGCCTGGCGCGGCCCGTCCGGCATCGCGGCGCAGCTCCGCGGCTTCTCCGATGCGCGGCCGCGTGCCGGGGCGCGCGTCGTCCTGCTGGCCCGCAACAACGACGTCCTGGCCGAGGCGCGCACCGGCGGGGACGGGCTGGTCCGCTTCGCCGCCGCCGCGCTGCGCGGCACCGGCCCGCTCGCGCCGCAGGCCGTGCACGCCTTCGACGGCGAGGATTTCGCCGCGCTCGACCTCGAAAGCGCCTCCTTCGACCTGTCGGATCGCGGGGCCGGCGGCCGGCCGCATCCCGGCCCGCTCGACGCCTTCGTCTGGCTCGACCGCGGCATCTACCGCCCGGGCGAGACGGTGCAGGTCGGCGCGCTGCTGCGCGACGCCGGCGGCGCGCCGGCCGACATCCCCGCGCGGCTGCGCATCCGCCGCCCGAACGGCCAGATCTTCCGGGAGGCGGTGCCCGAGCGTCTTGGCGGCTCCGCCTTCCTTCAGCCCGTCGTCCTCTCCGCCAGCGCCCCGGTCGGCGCCTGGACGGTGGAGGTGCTGGCCGACCCCGCCGCGCCGCCGATCGGCAGCACCACCTTCCGCGTCGAGGCCTTCGTCCCCGAACGGCTGGAGGTCACGGCCGGCCCCGCGCCCGGCCCGCTGGTGCCCGGCCAGCCCCTGCCGGTGCCCGTCGCCGCACGCTTCCTCTACGGCGCCCCCGGCTCCGGCCTCACCGGGACGGCGGAGATGCGCCTCTCCTTCGACGAGGCGCCGTTCGAGGCGTGGCGCGGCTGGCGCTTCGGCCTGATGGACGAGACCTTCGCCCCCGACCTCCAGACCTTCGACATCGAGGAGACGGACGCGGCGGGCCGCTCCACCCTCACCCTCTCCCTGCCTTCCGCACCCGACGTCACGCGCCCGCTGAAGGCCGACGTCGCGATCACGGTGACCGAGCCCGGCGGCCGCGCCAGCGCCACGCGCCTGACCCTGCCGGTGCGCCCCCGCGGCACGCTGCTGGCCATCCGCCCGGCCTTCGAGGGCGGCTCGGTCGACGCGAATGCCGAAGCCGCCTTCGAGGTCGCCGCCGTGAACCCGGACGGGCAGGCCATCCCCGCCACCCTCCGCCTGCGCCTGGTGCGGGAGCGTCCGGACTGGCGGATCGTCATCCGCGAAAGGCTCGCCCGCTACGAGACGGTGTGGCGCGACGAGCCGGTCGATTCCACCGAACTCCGCGTCGCCCCCAGCCAGCCCGGCCGCTTCGCCCGGCGCCTGCCCTTCGGCCGCTACCGCGTCGAGGTGACGGAGCCCTCCGGCCTCGCCATCGCCGCCTACCGGTTCCGCTCCGGCTGGGCCGGCGCCGACGCGCCGGAGGTGCCGGACCGCGTCGACCTCGCCGCCGATCGCCGCGCCTATGCGCCGGGCGAGACCGCGCGGGTGCGCATCACCCCGCCCTTCGCCGGCCGCGCCTCCGTCGCCGTGCTCACCGACCGCGTCGTCTCGCTGCGCGAGGTCGATGTGCCGGAGGCCGGCGCCGAGGTGGAGGTGCCGGTGGACGCCGCCTGGGGCCCCGGCGCGCACCTCGCCGTCACCGTCTTCCGCCCCGGCGGGTCGGACGCGAACCGCCCCGGCCGCGCCCTCGGCCTTGTCTGGATCGGCCTCGATCCCGCATCGCGGCGGATGGAGGTGGCGATCGAGAGCCCCGACCTCGCCCGCCCGCGCGGCCGCGTCGAGATCCCGCTCCGCCTCGCCGGCGCGTCGGGAGGGGCGATGCTCACCCTCGCGGCGGTGGACGAAGGCATCCTCCGCCTGACCAACTTCCGCTCCCCCGACCCGGTGGAGCACTTCCTCGCCCGCCGCCGCCTCGGCCTCGACATCCGCGACGATTACGGCCGGCTGATCGCGCCCGCCGAGGGCGAGGCCGCGACGCTGCGCCAGGGCGGCGACGGGGTGGACGCCGCCGGGCTGCTCGAAATCCCGCAGCGCGTCGTCGCGCTGTTCAGCGGCGCCGTGACGGTCGGCCCCGACGGCCGCGCCACCGTGCCGCTCGACCTCCCCGATTTCGCGGGGGAGCTGCGCCTGATGGTCGTGGCGTGGGAGGGCAACCGCGTCGGCGCCGCCTCCCGCCCGATGACGGTGCGGGAAGGGGTGGTCGCCGAGGCACTCCTGCCCCGCTTCCTCGCCCCGGGCGACGAGGCCCGGCTGCCGCTGCTGCTGCACAACATCGAGCTGCCGCCCGGCGACTTCACCGCCACGCTCGCCGCGACCGGCGCGATCGAGCTCGCCGGCCCGGCGACGCTGCGCCAGACGCTCGCCACCGGCGCGCGCGCCGGGCCCACCACCGCGCTGCGCGCCACGACCGCGGGGGAGGGGGTGCTGCGCCTCGCCGTCACAGGCCCCGGCGGCTTCACGACCGCGCGGGAGGCGCGGATCACGGTCCGCTCCTCCCGCCCGCCGGTCGCCGAGGTGGCGATGCGGGTCCTCGCCCCGAACGAGACGGCGCCCGTGCCGCTGCCGGCGGACCGCTTCCTGCCCGGCACCTGGCGCGCCACCGCCACCTGGGGCGCGCCGGTGCGCTACGACCCCGCGGCGCTGCTCGCGGCGCTGAAGCGCTTCCCGCTCGATTGCCTCGAACAGGCCTCGTCGCGCGTCCTCGCGCTCGTGCATGCGCCGCAGAACCCCGACACGGCGGGGGAGGATGGGGCGCTGCTCGGCCAGGCGGTCGCCTCGGTGCTCGACCGCCAGCGCTACGACGGTCGCTTCGGCTTCTGGTCCGCCGAGGGCCGCGTGCAGGATTGGGCGAGCCTCTACGCCGTGGAGGCGCTGCTGCGCGCCCGCGCCGCCGGCGCCACCGTGCCCGAGGCCGCGCTGGAGGAGGCGCTGAAGGCGGTCGACGAGGGCCTCGATGGCTCCTTCGAGGGCGCCGAGGCGCTCGCCGCCCAGGCCTACCGCGTCCACGTCCTCGCGCTCGCCGGCCGCAACCGCCTCGGCGCCGCGCGGCGGCTGGCGGAGACGCTCGACGCGCTGCCCACGCCGCTGTCGCGCGCGCAGGTCGCCGCCGCCTTCGCGCGCGCCGGCGACCGCGGCCGGGCCGAGGCGATCTTCGCCGCCGCCCTCGCCAATCCCGGCCGCAACATGTGGTACGGCGACTACGGCACCGCCGCGCGCGACGCGCTGGCCACCGCGCTGCTGCTGAAGGAGAGCGGCGTCGCGGCGGACCGCCTGCCGGCGCTGCTCGCCCGCCTGCCCGGCGCCGACCTGACGCCGGCGGCGACGAACACGCAGGAACAGGCCTGGGCCGTCGCCGCGGCCGCGGTGCTCGGCCGCGACGGCCGGCCCGCGCGGGTCACGCTCGACGGGCGCGACCTGCCGACCGCGCCCGTCGTCACCGCGCCGCTCGCCGCCGCCGGCACCGCGCGCAACCGGGGCGACGCGCCGGTGGTGCAGTCGGTCTCGATCGCCGGCGTGCCGACTTCGCCGCTGCCCGCCGCGTCGCAGGGCTTCCGCGTCGCGCGCCGCTTCTTCGCGCTCGACGGCCAGCCGCTGAACCTCGACGCGCTGCGGAGCGGCACCGGCTTCGTCCTGCTCCTCGAGGCCCGCGCCACCACCGGCGAACGCCACCAGGCGATGCTCATCCAGGGCCTGCCTGCGGGGTGGGAGATCGCCGGCCGGCTGCCGGCGGGCGACGTGCCCGGCATGCCCTGGCTCGGCACGCTGACCGAGCCGGACGCCGTGCCCGCGCGCGACGACCGCTTCGCCGCCGCCGTCGAGCTGACGCCGGAGGCGCCGCTCGCGCGTCTGGCCGTGCGTCTCCGCGCCGTCACGCCCGGCCGCTTCGAGCTGCCGGGGATGGAGGCGCAGGACATGTACCGCCCCGGAATCTACGCCCGCCAGAACAGCGGCCGCATCACCGTCCTCGGCCCCGACGACCCGCTGCCCACGCCCGCGCCGACGCCGGCACCAGCGCCGAACCAGCGCCCCGCGCGGTGACTCAGCGACGCCCCTATCTCCCTCCCCCGCACCGGCGGGGGAGGGTTGGGGTGGGGGTCTTCTTCTTCTTCCTTGCGCTCCTCCTCGCCCTCGACCGCCTCCACCCCCCCGACCTCGCCCGCTACCGCGCCGCCTCGCCCGAAATCCTCGATCGTGACTCCCGCCCGCTCTCCGTCCTGCCCGTGCCCGGCGGCACCTGGCGCCTGCGCACGGCGTCCGCCGACCTGCCGCCGCACCTCATCGACATGCTGCTGGCGGCGGAAGACCGGCGCTTCCGCCACCATCCCGGCGTCGATCCGCTCGCCCTCGTCCGCGCCGCGTTCCAATGGGCGCGCGCCGGCCGCGTCGTCTCCGGCGGCTCCACCCTGACGATGCAGGCCGCGCGCCTGCTGGAGCCGCGGCCCCGCACCCTCCGCAGCAAGGCTGTCGAGATCCTCCGCGCCCTCCAGCTCGAAACCCGCTTCTCGAAGGACGAGATCCTCTCGATCTGGCTCACCCTCGCGCCGCAGGGCGGCAATCTGGAGGGGCTGCGCGCCGGCTCCCTCGCCTGGTTCGGCCGCCCGCCGGCGACGCTCGATGCGGCCGATTCCGCGCTGCTGATCGCGCTCGCCCGCCGACCGGAAGCGACACGGCCCGACCGCCACCCCGAAGCCGCGCGCCGCGCGCGGGATGCCGTGCTGCTCGCGCGCGCCCGCGGCGCCGGCGGCGTCTCGGAGGCGGAGCGCGACCTGTCGCTCGCCGCCGCGCTGCCGGATCGCCGCCACGCCATGCCACGCCTCGCGCCGCATCTGGCGCGCCAGCTCGCGCGCGATGCCGCGCCCGGCGCGCGGCTCGTCACGACGCTCGACCGCGACCTGCAGGCGGCCGCCGAGCGCTTCGCCACCCGCGCGCTGCGCGACCTGCCCGACCGCGCCGCCCTCGCCCTGATCGTCGCCGACATGCCGACCCGCGAGATCCGCGCGCTCGTCGGCGGTGCCTTCGGCGAGGAAGCGCGCGCCGGCATGCTCGACCTCACGCAAGCCATCCGCTCGCCCGGCTCCGCGCTCAAGCCCTTCCTCTACGCCATGGCCTTCGAGGCCGGCGCGGCGCGGCCCGAGACCGTGCTCTCCGACCAGCCGCTGCGCTTCGGCGCCTACGCGCCCGAGAATTTCGACCGCGGCTTCGCCGGCCGCGTCACCGCCGCCGATGCGCTGCGCCAGTCGCTGAACCTGCCCGCCGTCGCGCTGCTCGATGCCGTCGGTCCGCTGCGCTTCGCGGCCGCGCTGAAGGCCGCCGGCGCGCCGCCGCGCCTCGCGCCGGGCGCCGAGCCCACGCTGCCCTTGGCGCTCGGCGGCGCCGGCACGACGCTCCGGGAGATGACGGCGCTCTACGCGCTGCTCGGCGATGCCGGCCACGCCGCGCCGCTCACCGCGCTGCCGCGCGATGCGGCCGATCGCCGCCCGGTCCTCTCGCCTGCAGCCGCGACGCAGGTCGCCGGGCTGCTGGTGCAGCCCTTCCCCGGCGGCGGTCCGCACGGCGTCGCCTGGAAGACCGGCACCTCCTGGGGCGGGCGCGATGCCTGGGCCTTCGGTCTCGATGCCCGCCACGTCGCGGGCGTCTGGATCGGCCGGCCCGACGGCACGCCGCTGCCCGGCGCCACCGGCCGCACCCTCGCGCTGCCGGTGCTCGCGGCCACCTTCGCGCTGCTGCCCGCCGCACCGCGCGAGGCGCCGCGCATCCGCCCCGCCACCCCGCCCCTCGCCGAGCCCGCCGACCGGCTGCGCCTGCTCTTTCCCATGCCGGGCGCCGTGCTGGCCGAAGGCGGGCCGGTGACGATCCGCGCCGCCGGCGGCCGCCGCCCGCTCACCTTCCTCGTGGACGGCGCGCCCCTGCCGCATGAGCGTGCGCGGCGCGAGGCCGGCTGGACCCCGCCGGGTCCCGGCTTCTACCGCATCACCGTCCTCGACGCCGAGGGCGCCGCCGCCCGCGCCGAGCTGCGCGTGCGCTGATCCCTTTCGCGCGTTATGCTGCGAGGAGGAGGCGCCGATGCCGGATGATCTCTACTGGGACGACATCGTCACCTGGTCCGCCCAGCAATCCGAACGCCTGCGCCGGCTGCGCGCCGGCGAACGGGTGAACGACCTCGACTGGGACAACGTCATCGAGGAGATCGAGACTTTGGGCCGCAGCGAGATCCAGGCCGTCGAGTCGCTGCTTCTCCAGGCGATCCTGCATCTCATGAAGCGCCGCGGCTGGCCGGACAGCCCGGATGCCCTGAAATGGCGCAACGACGCGGCGATGTCCCTCGCCCAGGCGCAGACCCTCTTCCGCCCCTCCATGACGCAGCGGCTGGACCTCGACGCCATACGGGACGAGGCCGCGCGCCGCTTCCGTGCCTTGCAGTACGGCAGCGAACCGCAGCCGATGCCGCCGCTCGGCCCCGTTCCGCACCAGGTGCTCGTGAACCGCGATGTGACGTTGGAAGACCTCGACACCGCCCTCTTCCCGCCGCGCTGATCACCCCGCGTATCCGCAGGCCGCCAGCGCCGGCCGCATCGCCTCCGGCACCGGCGCGGTCACGCGCAACTCCTCCTCCAGCGGCAGCACCACCTCCCGCGCCAGCAGGTGCATCGGGCCGGGGCCGCCGCCGTACATCGCATCGCCGAGGATCGGGCCGCCCAGCGCGCGGCAGTGCAGCCGGAGCTGGTGCGTGCGCCCCGTCTCCGGCCGCAGCTCCAGCCAGGTCAGCCCCTCGCCGCGCCCCAGCACGCGCCATGCCGTCCGCGCGGCGTCGCCGGACGGATGCGCCTCCATCCGCCAGCCGCGCCCGGCCTCGCTGATCTTGCGCAACGGCAGGTCGATCAGGCCGTCTTCGCCCTTCACCGCGCCGCGCAGCACCGCCCAGTACAGCTTGCCCACGCGCCGCGCCGCGAACAGCGCGTTCAGCCGCGCCAGCATCGGCGCCGTGCGGCCGAGCACGAGGCAGCCCGCGGTGTCGGCATCCAGCCGGTGCGCCGGCTGCGGGTCCCGCCGACGGCCGAACCGCAGCGCGGGCAGCCACCCCTCCAGGCTCTCGCCCCGCCGTGCGGACACCGCCAGCCCCGCCGGCTTGTCGATCACCAGCACCTCGTTGCCCAGATGCAGCACGCGCCGGCGCAGCCAGTCGGGCGGCTCCGCCCCCCCCTGGCGCGCGGGGACGCGCGCGGGCAGCCTGCCGCGCATGGCCCCGCCCGATCCTCGCCCCGCCGTCGTCTGCCTCGGCAGCGTCGTCATGGACCACACCTTCCACGTGGACGAGATCGTCCAGCCGCCCTCGAAGAACCGCGCCCGTTCCTACGCGCTCGGCGCCGGCGGCCTCGCCGCCAATGCCTCCATCGCCGTCAGCCGCCTAGGTGGCAACTGCGTCTTCTGGGGCCGCGTCGGCGACGACCTGAACGGCGAGCCGCTGCTCGACGCGCTGGCCGCGCAGGGCGTCGACATCTCCGAATGCCGCCGTGCGCCGGGCGGCCGCACGCCCGTTTCCGCCGTGCTCGTCGATCCGGTCGGCGAGCGCAGCGTCTACGCCTATCGCGGCGAGGGGCTGGGCACCGACCCCGCCTGGCTGCCGCTCTCGCGCCTCGACGCCGCGCGCGCCTTCCTCTGCGACCCGCGCTGGCCCGAGGGCAGCGCCCGCGCGCTCGACCACTGCCGCGCCCGCGGCGTGCCCACCGTGATCGACGGGGAGAAGAGCGAGACGCGCCTGCTGCTCGACCTCATCCCGCGCACGGATCACGCGATCTTCTCCGTGCCCGGCCTCGCCAACTTCGCCCCCGGCGCACGTCCCGCGGAGGCGCTGCGCCAGGCCATCGCCGCGGGCTGCCGCGTCGCCGGCGTCACGCGGGGCGAGAAGGGCACGCTCTGGCTCACCGCCGAGGATCCGGAGCCGCGCGTCACCCCCGCCTTCCGCGTGCAGGCCACCAACACGACCGGCGCCGGGGACGTGTTCCACGGCGCCTACGCGCTGGCCATCGCCGAGGGCCAGCCGATCGGGCACGTCATGCGCTTCGCCTCCGCCGCCGGCGCGCTCCGCGCCCGCGACGGCGCGACACCGGACCGCGCGATGGTCGAGGACCTCCTCGCCGCCCAACCCGCCTGACCCTTCTCCCTCCCCGCATTCGCGGGGAGGGTCGGGGCGCAGTCCCTTCGCATCCGCCGGGCTGAACCCTTCTCCCTCCCCCGCATTCGCGGGGGAGGGTCGGGGTGGGGGTTCTCCCCGCCTGCCGCAGCAGCGTGCAGGAGCCTGCGCGCCCCGCTACTCCGCCCGGATGTTCGCCGTCTGCACCACGCCGCGCCACCGCGCGATCTCGGCTTCCTGGAAGCGGCGGTACTCCTCCGGCGAGTTCGCCACCACGTCGAGCCCGATCGCGCCGAGCCGCTGCGCCGTCTCGGCATGCCGCAGGGCTTCCGCCACCGCCGCATGCACCCGCGCCTGAACCGGCGCGGGCAGCCCGGCCGGCGCCATCACCGCCTGCCACGACGTCACCTCGAAATCCGCCAGCCCCTGCTCGATGGCGGTCGGCACCTCCGGCAGCAGGCGGTGGCGCCCGGCACTGGTCACCGCGACAGCGCGCAGCCGCCCGCCGGAGATGTGCCCCGCCACCGTGCCGAGGTTCTGGAAGGAGAGCTGGACATTGCCGGCGATCAGGTCGGTCGCCGCCGCCGCGCCGCCGCCATACGGCACGTGCACCGGATCCGTCCCCGTCCGCTGCTTGAACAGCTCCATTGTCAGGTGGTCCGAGGAGCCGACGCCCGAGGTGGAATAGCTCGTCCGCCCCGGGTTCTGCTTCAGCCACCCCACCAGCTCCGGCAGGGTGCGCGCCGGCACGCGCTCCGGGTTCACCACCAGCACGTTCGGCGTCGTCACCGCCAGCGTGATCGGCGACATCTCGCGCACCGGATCGTAGCCGAGGTTCGGCCGCAGCGCCGTGTTGATCGCGAAGACGCCGATCGAGCCCACCAGCAGCGTGTGCCCATCGGGCGCGGAGCGGATGAGCTGCCGCGACGCCACCTCGCCATTCGCGCCGGGCCGGTTCTCCGCCACCACCGGCTGTCCGATCGTCTGCGCCATCCGGGCGCCGATCGCCCGCGCAACGATGTCCGACGGTCCGCCCGCCACGAAGGGAACGAGGATGGTGACCGGCCGCGAGGGCCACTCCGCCGCCTGCGCAGAGGCAAGGCGTGGCGCGAGCGGCGCGGCGGCGAGCCCGGCCATCAGGCTTCGACGATGCATCCTGTTCCTCCCAGGGGTTCGATTTGCGCCAGCATGCCGCGCCGCGCGCGACGCCGGAAGGGCAGGGCTTTCAGTCTCTTTTCTTCCGCTTTGCCGCCTTGCCCGTCGCGTGGCCCGCGGCCCGCAGCAGAACCAGCCGGTCCGGCAGCGCCTCGCGGATGCTTGACCGGCCCTCCTTCTCCTTCTTCCAGCGCTTCTTCTCCGGTTTCGTCATGCCGCATCCGAAGCACCAGCCGGTCGTTTCGTCATAGCGGCAAACGTCGATGCAGGGGCTCGCCATGCTAGGCATAGGCGCCGCGGCCGGCCCCGCGTTCCGGGGTCGCGCGGCGATCGTCGGCTCTTGATGGGGGTCCCGCATGCGTCACCTCTTTGTCACGCTCCTGCTGCTCGGCCTGTCCCTCGGTCCCGCCCGCGCCCAGCAAGCCCCCGAGGTGCAGGAGATGCCGGACGCCGCCGCCTACGTCGCGCCGATGATCACGCGCGACCCGGATGCCTGCCTGTCGGAGGTGCGCGTCGCCCGCGGCGACCTGCCGGGTCAGGTCGCCGCGCCGGAGCCCGAGGCGCCGCCGCTGCGCCGGCTGGTGATCGCCATCGACGCGTCGGGCTCCATGGCCGGCAATGCCGGCGGCCGCCAGAAGATGGAGGGCGCGCGCCGCGCCGCGCTCGACTTCCTCCGCACCGTCCCGCGCGACGTGGAGGTCGGGCTGGTCGTGTTCGGCCACCGCGGCAATGCGCGGCGCGAGGGCCGTGCCGAATCCTGCGCGGCCGTGGAGACGCAGGTGCGCCCCGACGCCGCCAGCCGCGACGCGGCGCGCGAGGCGATCGGCCGGCTGCGTCCGGTGGGCTGGACGCCGCTCGCCGCCGCCATCGAGGAGGCCGGCCGCCTCTTCCCGCCCGCCACCGCCGAGAGGCCGGGCGAGCACGTGCTGCTCGTCGTCTCGGACGGCGTCGAGACCTGCGGCGGGGACCCGGTGGAGGCCGCGCGCCGCCTGCATGGCGGCCCGGTGCGCCTCGTCGTCGACATCGTCGGCTTCGACATCGCCGAGCGCGAGCGCGCCGCCCTCGCCGCCGTCGCCGAAGCCGGCGGCGGCCGCTTCGAGAATGCGCGCGACGCCACGGAACTCGCCCGACAGATGCAGCAGCTCCGCCTGGAGAATGCCCGCCGCGCGACGACGGCCCGCATCGGCGCCGCGCGCGATGCGACGCAGACCCGCATCGCCGTCGCCCGCGCCGTCACCCGCGCCAGGATCTGCATGGGCAACCTGATGACGCGCGAGAGCATCGACGTCTCCAACCGCCTCACCCGAGATTCGATCGACGGCGCCGTGACCCCGGCCTTCGGGAGGGAGGTGCGCAGCCTGCTCACCGAGCGGCATGCGGCCATCCGCAGGACGCTCGACGACTACGTCTCCGCGGTCGAGGGCATGCGCGACGCGGAGATCGAAGGGATCGAGGCCGAGCTGCGCCGCGCCCTCGCGCCGCCCTCGCGCTGACGGGCCACGGCTTGCGGCGCGGGATGCGCCGGGCGAAAATCCGGCGGCACGCCACACCGGAACCGCCGCGATGCCCGCCCGCCCGCTTCCCCGCCGCGCCCTGCTCGCCGCCGGCGCCGCCACGCTCGCGTCGCCGGCGCTGGCCCAGGCGCCGTGGCCCAGCCGCCCGATCCGCCTCGTCGTCCCCTTCGCGCCCGGCGGGTCCACCGACGTCGTCGCCCGCCTGCTCGCCGAGCACATGTCGCCGCGCCTCGGCCAGCCGATCGTGGTGGAGAACCGCCCCGGCGCCGGCTCCACCCTCGCCACCGGCCAGGTGGCCGAGGGCCCGGCCGACGGCCACACCGTCCTGCTCACCGCGATCAGCGGCTTCGCCGTCGGCCCGACGCTCTACCGCGGCCGGCTGAACTGGGACCCCGACCGCAGCTTCGCCCATCTCGGCATGGCCAGCCGCACGCCCTACGCGCTGATGGCCAACCCGCGCGCCGGCATCGCGAGCGTGGCGGAGATGGTGGCCGCCGCGCGGCGCAACCCGGGGCTGAACTACGCCACCTCCGGCGTCGGCTCGATCCCGCACCTCGTGGTGCTCCGCCTCGCCCAGGCGGCGGGAGTCGAGATGACGCACATCCCCTATCGCGGCGGCGCCCAGGCGGTGGCCGACACCATCGCCGGCAACGTGCCGCTCGTGCTCGATGGCATCGCGCCCTCGGTCGGCTTCCTCCGCGCCGGCACCGTGCGCGGCCTCGCCGTCACCTCCGCCGCCCGCGTCCCCGACTTCCCCGACCTCCCCACCCTCGCCGAGAGCGGCTTCCGCGACCTCGTGGTGGAGGGCTGGACCGGCCTCGCCGTCCCCGCCGCCACGCCCCGCCCGGTGGTGGAGCGCCTCGCCGCCGCGATGCGCGAATCCCTCGCCCTGCCGGCGGTGGCGGAGCGCCTGCGGGGCCTCTCGAACGAGCCCGGCGACCGCTTCCTCGACGACATGCAGGCCTTCGTCCGGGCAGAGGCCGAGACCTGGCGGCCCCTCGTCATCCAGTCCGGCGCCACGGTGGATTGATCTTCGCGGGCGTGCCGGGTGCTCCGAGGGCGGCCCGCGCGCTTCGCGCGGGCCGGGCGCGCGAATGCTCCAGCATTCATGCGGACGAAAAGCTACTCCGTCCCGAAGCAGCGGTCGCCGGCGTCGCCCAGGCCCGGCACGATGAAGCCGCGGTGATCCAGCTTCTGATCGAGCGCCGCGGCGTAGACCGGCACGTCCGGATGCGCCGCGCGCAGCCGCGCCACCCCCTCCGGCGCCGCGACGACGCAGACGAAGCGCAGATGCGGCGCCCCCGCCTCCTTCACCCGCGCGACGGCCGCCGCCGCGCTGCCGCCGGTCGCCAGCATCGGGTCGAACAGCACCGCGCCGCGGCTGCGCACCTCCGGCGGCATCCGCAGCAGGTATTGCGATGGCTGCAGCGTGTGCTCGTCCCGCACCAGCCCGACATGGCCGACCGGCGCCTCCGGCAGCACGCCCATCGCGCCCTCCATCAGCCCGAGCCCCGCGCGCAGCACCGCCACCAGCACCGGCTCCGGCGCCGCCAGCACGCGGTGATCCATCTCCGCCACCGGCGTCGTCACCCGCGCCGTCGTCGTCGGCAGGTCGCGCAGCGCCTCCACGGTCAGGATGGCGCCGATCTCCGCCAGCAGCCGCCGGAAGCGGGCCGAGGGCGTCGCCGCGTCGCGCAGCGCCGCCAGCCGATGCGCCAGCAGCGCGTGGTCCACCACATGCACCCCGTCCATCGCGCCCCCCCGCCCGTGTCCTGCCCGCGCAGTTCGCTGCACTTCGCAGCGGATGGAGCGGACAGGCAGGCCACCGATAACGAAGGCTGGTGTCCCGGGAACGAAGGCGCCGCGCACGCGGCGGACTTCGGATCCGGGACACCGGCCGGCCGACGATCCGTCAGCGATCCGTCAGCCTTAGCTCAATCCGGCGGTTCCGCGCATAGGCCTCCGGCGTGTCGCGGTCATCCAGCGGCTGCGTGTCGCCGAAGGCGGTCGCCGCCACGCGGTTCGCCGGCAGCCCCTCCGCGATCAGCAGCTGCGCCACCGCGATCGCCCGGCCCGCCGACAGCTCCCAGTTGCTCGCGAAGCGCCCCCCGCCGCGGATCGGGCTGCGGTCCGCATGCCCGTCCACCCGCAGCAGCCAGGCGAGATCCGGCGGGAATTGCCGCGACAGCTCGATCAGCACGCGCGCGAGGTCGCGGAGCTGCGCCTGGCCCGCCGGCGACAGCTCCGCCCCGCCCACCGGGAACAGCACCTCCGACTGGAACACGAAGCGGTCGCCGACGATCCGCACCTCCGGCCGCTCGCCCACCACGCGCCGCAGCCGGCCGAAGAAATCCGAGCGGTACTGCTGCAGCTCCTCCACCCGCGCCGCCAGCGCCGCGTTCAGCCGCTGGCCGAGCGCGGCGATCTGCACGTCGCGCTCCTGCGTCGCCGCCTCCGCCGCGTCGAGCGCCGCGGCGACGCGCGAAAGCTCCGTCCGCAGCGCCTCGAGCTGCCGGGTCAGCAGCGCCACCTGCGCCTGCGCGCTCTCCGACAGCCGCGCATATTCCCCGCCCTGCGCCTCCGCCGCGGCGCGCCGCCGCTCCGCCTCCGCCGCGCGGGACGCCGCCTCGCCCGCCAGCACGCCGGCCGCCTGCGCCGCGCGCTGCGCATCCGCCGCCGCCCGCTCCGCCGCCGCGCGCCCCGCCGCCTGCTGATCCCGCGCGGCCTCGGCCGCCTCGGCCCGCGCCATCGCCGCCGCGGCACGCCGCTCCATCTCGTCGCGCAGCGCCTGCAGCGCGCGCACCTGCTCGCCGAGGCGCGCGATGTCCGACAGCCGCGCCTCGATGGTCGCGCGGTCCGCCTGCACGGCCCGGTCGAGCCGCGCCGCCTCCTCCCGCAGCGCCGCCACATCGCGCCGCGCCGCCTCCAGCGCGCCCCGCGCCGCGGCGAGGTCGCGCGCCAGCGCCTCCGCCTCGCGGCCCCGCGCCTCCAGCGCCTGCCGCGCCGTGTCGCGCTCCCGCGCCGTCGCCTCGCGCGCCGTGCGCTCCGCCGAGAGCCTCTCCCCCGTCGCCGCCAGCTCGCGCCGCGCCGCTTCCAGCGCCGTGCGCTCCGCCGCCAGGGCGCGCTGCGCCTCGGTCAGCGTGCGGACCGTCTGCGCCGCGTCGCCGCCCGCCGCCTCGGCCCGTGCCAGCGCCTCCGCCAGCCGCCCCTCCAGCTCCGCGATCCGCCCCGCCCCGCCCCGCGCCGCGAGGTCGAGATCGGCGATCCGCGCCGCCAGCCGGTCCCGCTCCGCCCGCGTCGCGTCCCGCTCCGTCGAGAGCCGGTCCCGCTCCTCCCGCAGCAGGCCGAGGCTGCGCGTCAGCGCATCCCGCGCCGCCACCGCCGCGCGCAGCTCCTCCGCCGTGCGGCCGAGCGTGCCGCGCAGCTCCTCCGCCTGCCCGCGTTCCAGCGACAGCAGCTCCGTCGCCTCCGCCACCTGCCGGTTCAGCCGCTCCAGCGCCCGGTCGCGCGACGACAGCGCCACCGACAGGAACCCCTGCGCCAGCACGAAGACGAGCAGCACGAAGATGATGACCATCAGCAGCGTGGACAGCGCATCCACGTAGCCCGGCCACGCCTCCATCCCGCCGCGGTCCCGCCGCCCGCGCCCCAGCGCCATCGCGCTACGCCCCCCGCACCGGCCGGCGGCGCCGCGTCACTGCCGCGGCTCCTCCGCCAGCGCCGCGATGGTGCGCGACAGCACCTTGATCTCGTTCCGGATCTCGGAGGTCGATTGCAGCCGCCCCTGCGTCATCTCCTCGAGGATGCGCGCCAGGTACAGCTCCAGGTTGCGGATATGCGCCCGGCTCGCATCGTCCAGCGCGCCGTGCGCGTTCGCCTCCGCCAGCCGCTGCAGCGTCGGCGTCAGCTGCGCCTGCGCCTCGGCCATGCGGCTCATCAGCACCTGCGCCGCGCGCATCTGGTCCGCCAGCACCGAAAGCCGCTCCGTCAGCGTCACCAGCGCCTGGTTGCCCTGCGCCCGCCCCTCCTCGTTCCGCGCGATGGCGCGCTGCAGCTCGTCCATGTTCTCGGCCGACTGCTCCAGCAGCGCCTGGACGTAGGCCGGCATCGAGCCCTCGCCCTCGCCGCCCAGCGCGCCGGAGGACAGCCGCGTCGAGCTCGCCAGCCAGTCCTCCAGCTCCGAGTAGAAGCGGTTCTGCGCCTGCCCCGCCGTCAGGTCGAGGAAGCCGAGCACCAGCGCCCCCGCCAGGCCGAGCATGGAGGAGCTGAACGCGATCGACATGCCGCGCAGCGGCTCCGACAGCCCGGCCTTGAGCTGGTTGAACAGCGCGTTGATGTCGCCGGTGCCGACCGACATGCCGCCGATCACCTCCGACACGCTGCCGATCGTCAGCAGCAGCCCCCAGAAGGTGCCGAGCAGGCCGAGGAAGATCAGCAGCCCCGTCGCGTAGCGCGACAGCTCCCGCCCCTCGTCCAGCCGCGCCGCGATCGTGTCCAGCACGCTCCGCATCGCCATCGCCGAGAGCGACAGCCGCTCGCTCCGCCGCTGCGCCAGCATGCTCGACATCGGGCCGAGCAGCCGCGGCGGCGGCGCCTCCGGCGCGCCGGTCGCGCGGAACGCCTCCAGCCACTCCACCTCGCGCGTCAGCCCGATCACCTGCCGGATGTTCCACGCGATGCCGAGCAGCAGCACCACCGCGATCACCGAGTTGAGCAGCGGGTTCGCCGCGAAGGCCGTCGCCAGCTCGCGCGAGAGCAGCCCGGCCAGCAGCGCCACCGCCGCCAGGAAGCCGAGCATCCGCCACAGGAAGCGGTTCGGAGGGGTCATTCGCCTACCTCGGCTGCGTCGCGCGCATCGCGCCCGGCGGAAGGATGTCGGCCGCGTCCAGCGCCGCCGGCGTGCGGCCGAGCGCCCGGAGGTCGACCCGCGTCTCGTCCAGCCCGCCTTCCACCAGCGCCGCGCGCACCGCCTGCGCCCGCGCCAGCGCGATCCGCCGCGCCGCCGAGGCGTCGTTCACCGGCCCGCTCGCATGCGCCTCGACGGTCACGCGCCCATGCCCGGCCGGCGAGGCGGCAAGCCGCCGCCCGATCTCGGCCAGCGTCGGCGCCACGCCCGCCGGCAGCCGCGATTCGCCCGCCCGGAAGGAAAGCCGCCACGCCCCGCCCGGCAGCGGCGCCATGCCCGCCGGCAGGGCGAGCGGCGGCGGCGGCGCGCCCCGCCCCGGCGGAAGCGGCACCGTCGCATTCTGCGTCCCCTGCGCCAGCGCGGGGATCGGGGCAACGAGGATCAGCAGGAGGGACCTTCGGCGTATCATCTCCCCCCGACCCTAACCCCTTGACCCGCCCCACGCCATGTAGCCACGGGCCCCCTTCCGCATCACGCTCGCGCTCCCTCCCCCGCTCGCGGGGGAGGGTCGGGGTGGGGGGAGCGCGTCAGCGCGTGACGCGCCCTCCGCTCGATCACCGTACTCGCGGCTGATCGCCCCGCCGCCGCCCCTCAGACGGACTCACCCCGCCGCCGCGGCCGCCCGCGCCGCCTGCGCCGCCGCGATCCCCTCCGCCACCACCTCGCGCAGCTTCGGCTGCAGCGCCGCGTTGCCGCACACCACGTCGCCCGAGGCGTAGAACCCGTCGCCCCCCGCCGGGTCGGTGATCGTCCCGCCGGCCTCCCGCACCAGCACCAGGCCGGCCGCGATGTCCCAGGCGTTCAGCCCCAGCTCCCAGTAGCCGTCGTACCGCCCCGCCGCCACCCAGGCGAGGTCGAGCGCCGCCGCGCCGAAGCGCCGCACCCCCGCCACCTGCGGCATCAGCCGCGCCAGCGTCGCCGAGAACTCGGCCTTGCGCTGCACCTTCGCGAAGGGGATGCCGGTGGCGAACACCGCCTGCACCATCTCCCGCCGGCCGGAGACGCGCAGCCGCCGGTCGTTGAGATAGGCGCCGATGCCCTTCTCCGCCCAGAACATCTCCCCCGCCGCGGGGTTGTAGATGCACCCGGCGACGAGCTCCGTCCGGCCATCCGCCAGCCGCTTCTCGACGCCGACCGAGATCGCCCAGTGCGGGATGCCGTGCAGGAAGTTCGTGGTGCCGTCGAGCGGATCGACCACCCAGCGCCACTCCCACGTGCCCTCGGCCCCCGCCGCGCCCGGCGCCTGCCCGCCCTCCTCGCCGAGGAAGGCCCAGCCCGGCCGGGCGCGCGCCAGCTCCTCCTTCAGCGTCTGCTCGGCGCGGAGGTCGGCCCCGCTGACGAAATCCCCCGGCCCCTTCGCCGAGACCTGGAGGTTCTCCACCTCCCCGAAGTCGCGCAGCAGCCGCCCGCCCGCCTTGCGGATCGCGGCCTGGAGCACGTTCATGGCGGGCGAGAGTCGGGGCGAGACGGCCATCGGCGGATCCGGTTCCGGAAGGTGAAAGAGCAACCCCCGGGCAACGCCTTCCCCCGCATGCGGGGGAGGGCTGGGGTGGAGGCCGGAGCAGCCGCGCAAGCCGCACCCGCCCGCGCTCTCTACCCCCTCTCCCCCCCGCCCTGAACCCCCTGTCGCGCCGCCAGGCCGAACAGAGCCCTCTCCCCCCGACCGGGGGCGGCGCCAGCTTCCCTCTCCCGCAGGGCGGGGGAGGGTGCCGAGCGAAGCGAGGCGGTTGGGGGCCGGCGCCGCCTCGATCCGTCCATGCCGACAACCACCGCCGCCCCGAAGGGGGCGGCACGCAGCGCCGGATCGACCGGGCGGAGAGATCGATAGGTTCCCTCTCCCGCAGGGCGGGGGAGGGTGCCGAGCGAAGCGAGGCGGGTGGGGGCCGGCGCCGCCTCGATCCGTCCATGCCGACCACCACCACCGCACCGCGGGGGGCGGCACGCGGCGCCGGACCGACCGGGCGGAGAGATCGATCAGGCGGATCGGAGCGAAGCGCCGGGGGCGCCCGCTAGCCTCCGGTCACCCCTTCGCCCGCTCGTAGTACGACCCGTCCTCGGTCTTCACCACGATCTTCTCGCCCTGGGTGATGAAGGGCGGCACCATCGTCTTCGTGCCGTTCGACAGCATCGCCGGCTTGTAGGAGGAGGCGGCGGTCTGCCCCTTCACCACCGGATCGGCCTCGACGACTTCCAGCACCACCGTCTCCGGCAGGTCCATCGAGACCGGCTCGCCCTCGATGAGGCGGACGTTGACGGTCATGTTCTCCTGCAGGAAGGGCAGCCGGTCGCCGAGGATGTCCTTCGACACCTGCGTCTGCTCGTAGTTTTCCGGGTCCATCAGGACGAGGTGGTCGCCTTCGGCGTAGGAGTAGGTGAACTCCTTGTCCTCGGTGGTCAGGCGTTCGACCGTGTCGGCGGTGCGCCAGCGCTGGTCCTTCTTCGCGCCGGTCTTGATGTTGCGCATCTCCACCTGGATGACCGCCGCGCCCTTGCCGGGGATCATGATGTTCTGCTTGAGGATGGTGTAGCGCTGGCCTTCGAACTCGATGACCATGCCGGCACGCATCTGGTTGGCCTGCATCTTCGCCATGGGCGGGGGGTGTCCTGGTGTGCCGTCGTGTGGAACGGCGCGCGGATACAACGGGGCAGGGGGCAGGGCAAGGCGAGGCGCCGGGTCCGCGCGGCCTCAGCGCGCCTTGTCCGTGCCGACTGCCGGCTCCAGCGCTTCCCCGATCAGCCGCTGATGCGGCACGCCCCGCGCCGCCGCCTGCGCCCTGATCGCGCGCAGCAGCGCCGCCGGCATCCGCATGTTGGCCGTTGTGGCCTTGCGCGCGAACTCGAACCGAACGGGCCGGACGGCGCCCATCGCCGCCGTCTATCGGTGAGCGGCGATCTGCGGGATCCGCACATCCCAACCGTGCTCGTAATAGCCGAGATGGACAGGGAGAGCAGGGCTGTCCCTGCGTTCCCGCTCCGTCCCGCTATGCTACAGTGCTGCTCGGTTCGCTAGGTCTCCCACCGAATGCACCCTACACCGCCAGGATCCGTTTTGCAATTCGCAACGAAGAATCCCTGTCCATGCCAGGCATCAGTCGCGGATCGTAAATTGTCTGGAGGATTCTCATATCCAGAGCCGTCAAATCGAGAGCTAAGGAGTTCAGATTAAACAAACTGTGGTCTTCACTAAGCGTGTATCCCTGTATTCCAACGGAGCGCGTGAGTTCCCGGCGGAACCGCCGGTTGAACTCTACGTTGTATGAGCCACCTTCAATCAACACCAAAGCCCGCTCGAGATGGCCGTTGGGGCGAGTAACCCATCTTATCAGGCTGCGAAGATCGACAACCATAGGCAACATCACCTCGGATACGAATCTCGTCCGAGCTGCGGCTGGATTATTTGCATCGCCCCAGAAAGTCCCGAGTAGATCGGCTTCGCCATCTAGCGAATTGGGGTTGAGATTATCAACAATAAGAACAATGATCTGACCTGCGCCGGCCGTCCCATTGCCCACTAACGTCATGCCGGTGTGCGCCAAGACCTGACTGATCTGATAGGCCGCAAGCTGTCCAACCTCTGATGCCTGTGAGCCCGCCACATGCAACGACACAGGTGCAGTCCACCGAAGAAGTCGCGAAGGGACCGCTTCTGTCGGAGGTACGACGACTTGGCCGAAGCTGGTCAGCACCCTTGCTGGAGCCGGCACATGATTTACCGCAGTCATGCCGGCCACAGCCACGCGCTTAACTTGTTGCACGCCGTTAGTGGAGCTGGCAAAGCCCTGATCGGCGGGGTGCAGAAACTGCGCGGCCATGGCGCTAGCTGCCGCGAGCGCTGAACGTCGTGAGACCATCGAAGCCTCCCCAAGAACGCCGGTCCGCGACAATGGCCTCCAAAGCTGCGGTGACCGCACGCTCTTCCATCCCCGGTGCCAATCTTTGATCGTAATGTACGGCCAGCAAAAGCCTATCTAACGGGGACGGCTCGAGCCTCATGCCGCCGGCGAGGAGAACGCTGTGCGCGAACGACGAAAGAGAACCAAGCAGCCCCATCGCTCGCATCAGAGCCGGAGCGAGTACGGCGTAGAACTCCAGAGCCCCTAGGCTGGCAGGAACGGCAACAAGGCAACCGGCGACAACACGCCTGTCGAGCCGTATGTGGAGTTCTGTAGACCCGGGCGCAGACCGCGCCACGCCCTCGGCGAACCGGCGAGCCTGCCTACGGTCCTCGCCGAACATGGAAGAGATGTTGTCCCAATAGTTTTCCGTAATGTCCTTGATGGGATTGTCCAGACACAGCACTCCGAGGTTTGCGCCAGCGGCATTGCTGGCGCCGGTTGCATCAACAGTATGCCCGGTCGCAGCGCTCAAAAATGCAGCATGAACAGATACAACCTCTTCCGCTGAAGGAGGCAACGTACCGATCAACGCGATCCGAACCGGATCTTGCCAGCGATGAATGCGCCTAGATTGGTCGGGAACCGCGCTCCACAAACCAACCTCCCGATAAAGGGCAGAAAAGGCCTCATTGCTGACGGAGTGGCTATCGATGAGCGCTGAGAAGCTCTCTGGAGTGCCGCGCACATTCTGACTAATGCGTCCATCGCTTGACATGAGTCGTTAGGCTCCTTGTCGCAAACAGAAAGCTACACTGGCTTGCTACGATATCAACTCTGCGGCGGACCTGGACGGCTCCGGGTCTAGGTGAGGGCCAGTCCATCCCATCCTGGAGGGCGCCGAAGGAGCACTCCGCACCATTCAGGATAGCTGATAGCGTGACAGGGCCAGACGTCTGCGTCATGTCGCGTAAGCAGATACCTCACAAGACGAAGTCGTGCGCCGTCAGGGCGTAGATACCACTAATTTTGAACCAGGTATCTGCGATGCCATCCCCTGTGTCTAGTTCGATGAATGTTTGCCCTCCGGCATGGGAATACCTTACCTGTGCAGTGCCGTTTGCGAGGAACGCTGCTTGGCCAACAAATGCAAAGGCTTGGTTGCCCGCGAGAGGAGACGGATCGATGACGGAAATGTCGATCTTGTCGCCGTCGGCCTGCAGGAATTCGAGCAGGAGATCCGCAACAGTGTCACCGCTCTCGGTAAGAGCGGCGAATGAGAAGCGATCGGCTCCCGTACCGCCGACCAGCGTATCCGCACCAGGACCACCCTGGAGCGTATCTGCCCCATCTCCTCCCGAGAGGTGATCATCCCCGAGATCTCCAAGCAGCCTGTCGGCGCTGATACCTCCTTGGAGTGTGTCGTTATCTCCCTGGCCGTTGAGAGTGTCGGCGCCATCGCCTCCTGAAAGGAGGTCGTGGCCGACATGGCCGAGTAGGGAGTCGTTGCCGGCCTCGCCATAAACCAGGTCGTCGTGCGCGCCGCCGTTCAGCGAGTCATTGCCATTTCCACCGAACAGCGTGTCTGCGCCACTGTTACCGCGCACGGAATCGTTCCCGTCCATCCCAAAGAGCAGGTTCGCAGTCGGCGTGTCGCCGTAGATCGTGTCGGCGAAGCGCGAGCCGAGCACGTCTTCAACGCCAGAGACAGTGTCAGCACCCTCACCGGTGACGGTGCCAGACATCAGATCTACAAAGACCGGTGCTGCGGCGTCGTCGAAGGAGAGGGTGTCGCGCCCGCTGCCGCCGACCAGACTATCATCACCGGCGCCGCCCGCGAGCACATCATTCCCAGCCGCGCCGCGAAGGACGTCATTGCCTGCCGTGCCGCGGATGAGATCGGCCTCTTTGCCACCTACTACATTCTGGAACCCCTCGATCCAGTCAGTGCCGCCGGCCAGATGCACGCCGCCGGCAAGCCGCGGCTCCATGATTGCGACATGCTCTGCACTTTCTGAAACCTGCATGAGCAGGCTGCCCCGCGTTGTCCCTGCGGCGAGTGCCGCGATCCACACGTCGATCTCCGCTGCGGAGGGTGCCCGGTCCATTGCGGTAGCATAGATCTTCTGGATAAAGTCGCTGGCAACGCAGTGTGATGCATCATGACACCTCCACAGAGGCGTAACATAACGTTACCGTTTTAACATAGACGTTACCTTAACGTTACGATGAGTTTACTCTCGGCCGTTCGGCAGCGGCTCCCCGGCCGCGGCGTCGCGACTTCTCCTCCGGCACCTTGGCGGCGGTGTCGTCTCTGAGAATCAGCGCGCCTTGCCGGCGCGTCACGACCCGCCGCCGTCCGACAACCTCCCGCAGCGTGAGCGCGACAAACACCGGCCTGGACACGCCGCTCCACCCGGACTTAGCAAATCGTCCTTGCCCCAACCACCGCGTACATGCTTATAGTCCTAGGTTATGTGGCGCATCAATCCCCCACCAACCCCCTCCGCCGCCTCACCCACCCCACGCCAAAGGTTTGTCCAAATCCGGCACCCCGCCCACACCGCCCCCCGCGGCCTCATCGCAACCCGCCACGCCGGACATGCGCCGCCCTCCCCCCGGCGGTTTGTCGTAAGCCGGCACCACCCCCACCCACCCCAGGGGTTTGTCCAAACCCAACACCCCGCCCCACCCCAGCCCCGGAATTTGTCGAAAGCGGGCGGACGCGCCGCATCCCACCACGCGACGCGTCCCAAAACCCTGCCCGACCGCCACCTCCCCCCCGCCGCCCGGCGTCTCCTTCACGAAGGCCGGCTGCCCCAGCCCGCTCAGCCGCCCGCGCAGCCCCCGCCTAGCCGAAGCCCGAACCCGCCCGCACCGCCGCCACGCCCCGCGCCCGGCGCACCGAACGCTGGACACAGGCTCAATGCGTTCGCGTATGGTTGCCGCCTTGGGATGGGGAGGCACGCCCATGGCTCGCACCCTGCCGCCCGGCCGGCCTCACGCGCGCCCCGCCAGGGGCGCCACCGGCGGGGGCGCGCCATGACGCCCGAGAACTACCTGATGCAGTTCCACAAATTCACCGCCTGGGACCCCGCCCTCGGCCTCTCCGCCAGCTTCGACATCACCAACTATATCAGCGGCACGCCCGAGGAAGGCCGCACCGAATACAACAAGATCGGCGGCCTGATCGCCGGCCGCTACTTCGGCAGCAAGCTGTTCTCCGTCTCGGACCTCGCGAACCGCCCCCAGCCCTGGCAGATCAAGGGCGCCCCCGGCATCGATCCCGCCGAGTGGTGGACCATCGGCGCGCTCCGCCGCGCCTTCGGCGGCCGCGCCTCGCCCGAGGAGCTGAACGATGCGCTCCGCCTCGCCATCCTCGTCGGCCGCTGCAAGCCCGCCGATGCCGCCGCCTATGGCAGCAGGCATTTCGGCCTGGATTGCAACGCCTTCGTCGGCAACTACCTCGGCGTCTCGCCCTCCACCGCCATCTTCGCCTACGCGCTGGGCTACGGCTCCGGCACCCCCGCCGGCGCCACCGCCGACGTGCTGGTCACCAAGGACATGGTGAAGGTCCCGCCGGTCCCGAGCGCGGCGAAGATCCGGCAGGGCGACATCATCGCCACCTTCAGCACCAAGGGCGGCACCAGCAACACCAACTGGCGCCACATCGGCCTCGTCCAGGCCTGCACGCCCGTCGCCGGCGGCAAGTACAAGGTGGACATCGTGGAATGGGGCGTCGGCGGCACGGCGAGCGTCCACAAGGACAGCATCACCTTCACCCCGACGGCCGAGAAGAAGCTGCCCGACATCGCGGAGGAGCTGCTGCCCGGCAAGACCACCGTCTCGATACGCACCACCTGGGGCAAGTCGAACGCCGCCGCGCTCCGCGTCTTCCTCGACACCAGCTCGCTCCGCGTCCTGGGGGAGCGTGGCTGGGACGTCGGCGGGCACTACGGGACCTGATCCTCCCAGGCCGGCCCGATCGGCACCTTGCCCCCGCCGCCCGGCCGCTCCTGCACATAGGTCGGCCAGCCGAGGCCGCTCAGCCGCCCGCGCAGCCCGCGGAGCAGCGCCCGCCCCTCGGCCGGATCCACCCGGAACCGCGCCGTCCCCGGGGCAGGGTCCAGCGCGTGCAGGTAATAGGGCTTCACCCCGTGCCGGAGCATCGCCCGGAACAGCGCCTCCAGCGCCTCGGCCGAGTCATTTACACCACCCAGCAGCACGCTCTGCCCCAGCAGCCCCACCCCGGCCCGCGCCAGGCGCCGCAGCGCTCCGGCCGCCGCGTCGGAGAACTCCCGCGCGTGGTTCGCATGCACGCAGAGGAACACCGGCTTGTCCGAACGATCGAGCGCCCCCGCCATCGCCCCCGTCACCCGCCCGGGGTCGGCCACCGGCACCCGGCTGTGCAGCCGGATCACCTCGAGATGCGGGATCGCCTCCAGCCGCCCCAGCAGCCAGTCCAGCCGCCGCGGCGAGAGCATCAGAGGGTCGCCGCCGGTCAGGATCACCTCCCGCACCGCCGGCGTGGCGGCGAACCAGGCGATCGCGGCCTCCAGCTCGGCCTCGGTCAGCAGCCCGCCATCCGGGCCCACCACCTCGCGCCGGAAGCAGAAGCGGCAATAGACCGGGCAGGCGAGCAGAGGCTTGAGCAGCGCGCGGTCGGGATAGCGGTGCACCACGCCCTTGACCGGCGTGAAGGGCCCGTCCGCCGTCGGGTCCGAGACCTCGCCCGGCGCCGTCTCCAGCTCCGCCGCGTCGGGCAGGTACTGCAGCCCGATCGGGTCGGCGGGTTTGTCGACATCGATCAGCCCCGCCACCGCCCCCGTCACCGAAATCGCGTAGCGCGCCGCGACCGCGCGTGCGGCGTCCAGGCGCTCCGGCGGCAGCAGCCCGGCCGCGACGAGGTCGTCCGGCGAGCGCAGGGTGCGGGGGAACGCGTCATCGGGCATGGTCGCGCCCCCCTATCGGACCGCTCGCCCCCCGTCCATGCCCTCCCGTCCCCCCTGGCACCCCGACGCCTTCGCCGCGCGGCTGCCCTTCCTCCGCCGCCGCGCCCGCCTCGTCGCGGAAACCCGCGCCTTCCTCGCCGCCGCCGGGTATGCCGAGATCGAGACCCCCGCCCTCGTCCCCGCCCCGGGGATGGAGGTGCATCTCCGCGCCTTCCGCACCCGCTACCTGCCCCATCTCGGCGCCGGCGCGCCGGCGGAGCTCTGGCTGCGCACCTCGCCCGAGCTCGCCATCAAGCGCCTCCTCGTCGCCGGCGCCGGCCCGGTCTTCGAGCTGGCGCGGGTCTGGCGCAACGGCGAGGCCAGCCCCCGCCACGCCCCCGAATTCACCATGCTCGAATGGTACCGCCCGGGCGGCACCCTCGACGGGCTGATGGACGAGACGGAGCGCCTGCTCCGCTCCGTCCTCCCCGGCACGGTGGCGCATCGTGGCAAGACCACTGACCTGACCCTCCCCTTCGAACGCCTGACGACCGCCGAGGCCTTCGCCCGCCACGCCGGCGGCCTCGACATCCTTGCCACCGTCGATCCCGTCACCGCCGAGGGCTCCGCCCCCGCGCTGCACGCGGCGGCACGTGCCGTAGGTCTCCCATTACCGGAAGGCCTGGGGTGGGAGGACGCCTTCTTCCACCTCCTGCTGACCCATGTGGAGCCGCATCTCGGCGGACGCCGCGCCACCTTCCTCACCCACTGGCCGGCGCCCCAGGCCGCGCTTGCCCGCCGCGACCCCGCCGATCCTCGCGCCGCGCTGCGCTTCGAGCTTTTCGTGGCGGGGCTCGAACTCGCCAATGCTTTCGACGAGCTGACCGACCCCGCCGAGCAGCGCGCCCGCTTCGCCCGCGACGTGGCGGAGCGCCGCCGCCTCTCGGGCGAGGCTGGCTGGGAGGTGGACGAGGATTTCCTCGCCGCCCTCGATCACGGCCTGCCGCCGACCGCCGGCATCGCGCTCGGCTTCGACCGCCTCGCGATGCTTGCCTCGGGCGCGGACCGGATCGAGCAGGTGCTCTGGCTGCCGGTCAGCCTCGAAGGCCGGTGATCTCCGCCGCCCGCTCCGCCGGCCAGGCATAGAAGGTGAAGATGTAGGGGTCGGACGCCGCGAAGACCGAAGGATCGGCCGAGGCCGCCCCCATCGTCGCGGGATCGAAGGCGGCCGCCGGCCGCATCGAACCCTCCAGCCAGAAGCCGACCTCGTAGCCGAGCGCGCCGAGCAGCGCCGGCACGTCCCGCGTCGCGCCCGCGCGGTGCCGCTCCTCCAGCTCGAGGGAGATCACCGGCCGGCAGCGCCGCAGCGTCGCCACGGCGCCGCGCAGCACCTCCTCCTCCGCGCCTTCGGCATCCACCTTCAGATGCGTCAGATCCGTCAGCCCGAGTCCATCGGCCGTCACCACCTCCACCTCGTGCCGCTCCGCGCCGACGCCCGCGAAGCCGCGAAAATCCTTGGCGGTGCTCGCCCATTGCTCCTGCGCCACGCCGTCCAGCACCGGCACGCTGAGCACCAGCCGCCCCGGCGCGGCGCCGAGCGCCTGCCGCCGCGCCTCCACGCGCAGGCCGGGCTCGGCGGCGAGCGCCGCGGAGAGCCGCGCGAAGGCCGCGGGCAGCGGCTCGAAGGCGATCACCCGTGCGCCGGGCAGCCGCGCCAGGGGCAGCGTCAGCAGCCCGTCATGCGCGCCGACATCCAGCACCGTCCCCGGCCGGTGCAGCCGCGTGTGGAAGGTGACCTCGTCCATGCCTCTCCCCTGCATCCGCGCGCGCCGCCGCGCCGTAACGCCGCCGGCACCCGACGGAGACCGCCATGCGCCGCGCCCTGATCCTTCTCCTGCTCGCCGCGCCTGCCGCCGCGCAGCCGGCGGATTGGCCGCCCCTTCAGCGCCGCTTCGAGAGCACGGGCGGCGGCGGCTGGATCATCGACCGCTACCATCCGGTGGTGATCGGGGACCGCTGCGTCACGCCCTTCTCCGCCATCTCGCCCGAGGGGAGGGAGCACCGCAACCTCGCCCTGTTCGACGCGGTGCCCGTCGCTGGCGGCACGCTCTGCGAGAAGGGCCGCTGGCGCGCCGAGGATGGAGGCGGTGCCGAGGGCACGACGCCGCTCCGCGTCTTCATCCGCGACGACGGCGCACGCTTCCGCTCACCCTGAGGCGGCGATGATCGCCGCCTCCATCTTCCGCACGCCCGCCGCAGGTCCTTCCGGGTGGCTCCACACCGCGCCGACCACCGCGAGGAAATCGGCGCCGGCGCGGACCAGCGGCGCGCAGTTCGCCGGCGTGATGCCGCCGATCGCCACGCAGGGCAGCTCGAACATCGCGCTCCACCATTCGATGATCTCGGGCTCGGCGCGGTGCCGCACCTCCTTCGTGCCGGTGGGGTAGAAGGCGCCGAAGGCGACGTAATCCGCCCCGGCCTCGCCCGCCTCCATCGCCAGGTGGCGCGACGCGTGGCACGTCACGCCGATCGTGGCCTCCGCGCCGAGCAGCCGGCGCGCCGCCGCGACGTCGCCATCCTCCTGCCCCAGGTGCACGCCGTCGCAGCCCGACCGCTTCGCCAGGTCCATCCGGTCGTTCATCAGCACCGCGACGCCGCGCCCCTGCGCGACCGGCAGGATCGCCTCCGCCGTGCGCAGCACCGCGTCGTCCCCCGCATCCTTCAGCCGGATCTGCAGCGCCGCGACCTCGCCCGCGTCCAGCGCCCGGGCCAGATCCTCGCTCGCGAAGCGGGCGGGGTCGGGCAGGGCAGGGGGGGTGAGGAGATAGAGGCGGGCGCGCTCGTCCATGCGCCCTGTCTCGCGCGCGGCGCGCGGCGTCACAAGGCCCTGAGCGCGATGGCCGCGCCGAGCGCGACGAGGCCGGCCAGGAAGGCGCGGCGGAACGCGGCCTCCGAAAGGCGGCCGCGCGCCCACGCGCCGAGCGCCTGCCCGGCCAGCGCGGGCAGCAGCGCCAGCGCGGACAGCGCGAGCGCCGCGCCCTCCAGCGCGCCATCCGCGCCGAGCAGCGCGCCGAGCGCGAGCGTCGAGACGGTGAAGGCGACGCCGAGCGCCCGCACCAGCTCCTCCTTGCCCAGCCCCTGGGCCTGCAGCCACGGCACGGCGGGCAGGACGAAGACGCCGGTCGCGGCGGTCAGCGCGCCGGTCGCGGCGCCGACCGGAAGGCCCGCGGCGCGCGGCAGGCGCGGCCGCCACGCGGCGAGGCCGAGCAGGCCGTAGGCGATCAGCGCAAGGCCGAGCAGCGCCGCGCCGAGCCGCCCGCCGAAGCCGCCCCAGGCCCAGCCGCCGAGCACCGTGCCCGCCACCACGCCGGCGAGCATCGGCGCGATGCGCCGCGCGGTGGCCAGCGCCTCGGCCGGCCGGCCCATCTGCACGAGGTTGGTGACGACCGAAGGCAGCAGCAGCGCCGCCGCGGCCGGCGCCGGCCCGAGGATCAGCCCGAGCAGCCCCATCGCCACCGTCGGGAGCCCGAGGCCGATCACGCCCTTGACGAAGCCGGCGAGGAGGAAGGTGGCGGAGACGGCAGCGAGCGTCGTGATGTCCATGCGTGCAGGCTGCGCCGCTTTCCTGCGCCTGGTTACGGGAGAGACCGAAGCGTCAGCGCGTCCGCCGCCACCAGAGCCACAGGGCGGGCGTGACGCCGAGTTCCATGACGAGCGCCGCGAGATGCGGCGCCGGCGGCACCCCCGCCACGGCGACGCCGATCAGCCGCGCGAACCCGCCGAGCACGACGATCCCGCAGATCGCGCCGAACAGGGCGCCGCGCCGCGCCAGGTCGCCCGCGCACCAGGCGGCGAGCAGGCCGAGGCCGAGCAGCAGGCCGGAGAGGTAGCGCATGTGGCTGTCCGTCGCCGGCCCCGCCTCCTCGGCCAGGAACCCCGCGCCGGTCAGCGCGCCCGCGGCGCCGGCGAGGATCGGGACGAGGGAGGCGAGGCGGATCGCGAGCGGGAGCGCGCGGCCTTCTACCGCCCCGGCCAAAGCTCCACCCCCTCACGCACGATGCCGAGGGCGAAGGGATTGCGCCGGGCGATCGCCCGTTCCCATTGCTCTTGCGTCCAGAGCAGCGTGTCCACCTCGCGGCCGGCCGCAGCATGGATGGCGCTGCCGGGCAGGGCCCCGCCGATCACCAGGATGTCGTCGGAGGCGCCGTCGAAGTCGCCGCGGGCGAGCGAGCCGAAGAGCAGCACGCGCTCGGCGCGCGGCGGGTGCGCGCGAAGGCGCCCGATCGTCTCCTCGCGCAGGGCGGCGCGGTGGCGCGCGATGATCGACATGCTCATGCTTCCGCGGCGCCGCGGCTGCGCGCGAAGGCGAGCACCGCTTCGGCATGGTCGATGGCCGCTTCCGCCTGCCCGCGCGTGACGAGGTCGGCCGGCGCAATCCCGATGCCGGCGAGCGGGCAGCGGGAGATGGCCCAGCCCTGCGTCAAGGAGGACATGGCCGGCTGAAGGGCCGCACGCTCTGCCTCGGCCGCAAGGCCGTGCCCGACGAGGGCGTCGAAGAGCCGTTCGAGCGCATGCACCGCGGGCGCCGGCCGCCCAGCCGCGAGCAGCGCGGCCTTCAGCGCCCCCTCGGCGGCCTTCTGGGCGGCGTAGGTCGCCCATTCCAAGTCGCCGCCGGCGACCGACCGCCCGGCATGCGCAGGATCCCTCTCCGCCTGCCTCCACATCGCCTGCCCGAGACCGCTCATCGCCGCAGCCTAGCACAGGCCGCATCGGGTGGAGCCGGAGGAACGCGCGGCGTACGCCGGGCGCCCCTCCGCCACCTCTCAAGCCTTGTAGATGTCGATGATGTCGCCGAGCAGCTTCAGCGCGTCGGCCTTCGGGCGCTGGAAGGCGTTGCGGCCCATGATGGATCCGTTGCCGCCGCCGGCGTGGATGGCGCGGACCTCCTTCAGGATGTCCTCGTTGCCCTTCGCCTCGCCGCCCGAGAACACCACCAGGCGCCGCCCGCCGAGGCAGGCCTGCACCACGTGGCGGAAGCGCGCCGCCGCGTCGTCCTCCACCGGGTGCTTCTCATAGGTCTTCTTCGCCGCGTCCAGGCTGATCGCCGCGGTCGGCGGCTTCACCTTGATGATGTGCGCGCCCATCAGCGCCGCCATGTGCGCGGCATAGGCGCAGATGTCGAGCGCGGTCTCCGCCGTCTTGTCGAGGCCCGGGCCGCGCGGGTAGCTCCACACCACCACGGCGAGGCCGGCACGCTTTGCCTCCTGCGCCAGGAGGCTCAGCTCCTCGATCATCTCGAACTGGAACTCGCTGCCGGGGTAGATGGTGAAGCCGATGGCGGCGCAGCCGAGGCGGAGCGCGTCCTCCACGGTGCCCATCACGGCCTGGTCCTTGGTCGTGGACAGGCTGTTGGAGGAATTGACCTTCAGGATCAGCGGCAGGCAGCCCGCATAGGTGGCGGCGCCGGCCTCGATCATGCCGAGCGGCGCGGCGTAGGCGTTGAGGCCGGCCTCGAGCGCCAGCTCGAACAGGTAGTGCGGGTCGTAGGCGGCGGGGTTGGGCGCGAAGCTGCGGGCGGGCCCATGCTCGAAGCCCTGGTCCACCGGCAGGATCACCATCCGCCCGGTGCCGCTGAGCCTGCCCTGCATCAGGATGCGGGCGAGGTTGGCCTTGGTTCCCGGGTTGTCGCTCTCGTACCAGGACAGGATTTCCTGGACCTTCGGCGTCAGGCGCATCGCGGCGTTTTCCTTCCGTATCGGCGGCGTTCCGTCGGGGCGCGGTTTAGCCGCTGGTGACGGCCGTGTCATGGGGGTGGCGGGTCAACCAATCCGCGAGCCGCGCGCGTCCTGCCGGCTTGCGCAGGTCGAGGCCGCGCAGCGCAAGCGCGGGCGGCCGCGCGCCGAGCAGCGCCGCGCCGCATTCCGCCGCGGCGCCTGCGACCTGCGCAAAGGCCGGGCAGCCTGCCTCCAGCACCAGGCCGCGGCAGCCGGCGCGGAGCGCCGCGAGTGCATGGCCGGGCGCGGCGCCGCAGCAGAGCAGGTCGTCGAACGGCGCGCCGGGAGCCAGCGCGGCGGCGCGCGCGACGAGCGCGCGCCAGCCGGCGGGGCCAAGCCAGCCCGCCGCACCTTCGGCCGAGAGCATCGTCACGCGCTGGCCCCGCGCAAGGCGCAGCGCCGCCGCCATCTCCTCCGCCGAGAGCGCGAGGAGGGGGGCGCCTGTCACCGTTGACCCGCCGCGCCGTGCATGAGAAGGCTTCCAGCATGCCGGCCCGGGCCGCGGCAAGGCGCCCGAGTCCCGGAGCGTCGCGGCGCGGCCGGTCGGGTGGCTCACGGGGGCAGGCAGGGACGTGTCGGGCGCGCGCGACGAGGCGGCGGGGGGCGATCCAACGGGCCGGGCGCTGGCCAGGCTGGAAGCGGCGGTGGAGCGACTGGCCCGCGCGGCGGCGCGTCCGCGGGCCGACATGCCGGCGGACATGGTGCCGCGGGCGCAGGTCACCGCCATCGCCGACCGGCTGGACGAGACGATCGCGCGGCTGCGCGCCGCGCTCGGAGAGGAACACTGAATGGGTGAGGCGACATGGGTCAGGTGACGGTCCGCGTCGGCGGCTACAGCCACCCGGTCTCCTGCGAGGACGGGCAGGAGGCGCATCTCGTCTCGCTCGCCTCCGAGGTCGACAAGCGGGTCTCCTCGATCAAGGCGATGGGCGGCGGACAGTTCAACGAGGCGCGGCTGCTGCTGCTCGGCGCGCTGCTGCTGGCCGACGAGGTGCACGACCTGAAGGTGGCGCTGGCGCAGGCGCGCGCCGGGCAGCCGGTGCAGGAGCCGGCTGCCGATCCGCGGCTGGCGGAGCGCCTGGCGCGCATCGCCGATCGCATCGAGGGCATTGCCCAGACCCTGGACCGCGCCTAACTAGGCGGGGCGAGGCTGCCCGGCGCGTCAGGCAACGCTGACCCCCGGGGCCAATGTGCATCCTCCGGGAGCTGGCTCTGGCTGGACCGTGGTCCGGTTATCTGGCGCCCACCTGCGTCAGCAGGTCTCAGGAGGGTCTCACCGCCAACGGCCAGGGCGGCTTCGTGTTTCTTCATGCCCTCAGACGGCGGGCGCCGCCTCCGGCGGCTTGCCTTCGCGCGGGCGACGGGCGCGCCCGGTGGCATATCCGGGCTGCGCGCGGGCCGCGTTCGCGGCCTCGGCCCGCGTTGCGGGCCGCAGGTACCCCTGCCCGGCGCTTGTCTGCCGCCCGCTAGTTCGCGGCGCCGTGCTGCAGCAGCATCGCGCGCAGCGGGTCGCTGCCGGGGTTGTGCGCCTCCATGCCGACGACGATCTGGCGCGCGGAATAGTCGCGGCCGTAGTAGCCCCGCACCCAGTCCGACAGGAAGGTCAGGATCGAGCCCTGGAGCGAGATGCCGGCGAAGAGGCCGCGTGACCGCGCCACGGAGACGATGTCCGCGCCCGCGGCGGTGGTCGTGCCGCCCTGGATGCCGCCGCCGATCGTCGCGATGGCGATGGACGCGTCGGCGCCGAGCGTGAACTGGCTGTCCATCACCGCCTGCAGGCCGCGGTCGGTCATGATCATCATCATGACCATCGCGTCCTGAATGCCGATCTGCAGCCCGACGCTGCCGGCGCCGAGCTGGTAGAAGGCCGGCGAGGACCAGGAGCCCGCCCCGTCACGCCCGACCAGCGCGCAGGAGCCGCCCTCGCCACCGAGGATGAAGCCGGCGCGGAAGATGCGCGGGCAGATCATCACCGCGCGGGCGCGGCGGAGGAAGCTGCGCGCATCCTGTGCGCCATCGCCGGTGGTCAGCAACTCCTGCACGGCGAGCGCGGCGCGGTCCACCAGCGCCTGCTGGTCCCCTTGTGCGCGGGCCGGCAGCGATGCGGTCAGCAGCAGCAGGCCCAGCACGATCCCACGCAACATGAGCGGTCTCCCCCAAACCCCTGTGCTGCTTACCTTACCGCTGCGCGACTCGACTGTCCAAGGCGATTGCGCGTCACGCCGGCGGCATCACGCGGTTGCAACGTCCTCCAGCGGCAGGGTGAAGGGTTCCTCGTTCACCGCGGCGACGCGCCAGTCGGCCCCCTGCCTCTCCAGCCGGCTGAGGGAGAGGTTCTTCACGGAGAAGGCGAGCGCCGCGGCCGGCGGGATGCCCATGGCATGCGCGATGGCGGCGCGGATCGAGCCGCCATGCGCGACGATGACGACGTCCTGCCCCGCATGGGTCGCGGTCAGGCGCTCGATGGCGGGGCCGACGCGCTCCGCCACGTCCCGGAAGCTCTCGCCGCCGGGCGGTCGCTCCTCATCGGCGATGGACCAGAAGGGGTGGGGCTTGTGGCGCAGGCGGCGGGTGAAGACCTCATGCGGCAGGCCCTGCCACTCGCCGAGATCCTGTTCCAGCATCGCGGGCTCCACGACCGGCTCGGCGGTCGGGTAGCCGGCGGCGAAGATGGCGGCGGCGGTGGCGCGGGTGCGCGACAGCGGGGTGACGTACCACGCGGCCGGCCGGGGCAGCCGGTGTGCGAGCCAGCGATAGGCCGCTGCCTCCTGCGCCAGGGCGAGGTTGCAGAGCGCGACGTCGAGCGTGCCGTACATGGTGGCGCGGGCGGAGGGCTCGACGAGGGCGTGGCGGACGAGGAAGAGGCGGGTGGGTGTGGTCACGGCGGTGATCTAGCCCGCCGGCGCCGGGGTGGCGAGACGCCTACCCCTTCCGCCTGCGCGCCTGCATGACCCAATACGTCTCCGGCAGGTCGTCCAGGCTGTAGTGGCTCGGCATCACCACCGGGACCTGGAGGCAAAGCGACTGCGTCGGCAGCACCTCCCGCCACTGCTGCACAAGGCGCTTGTAGGCGCGGCCGACAGGGCGGATGCGGCGGTCGAGGTCGTAGAGGCCGACCGGATCCACCCGCCCGTTCGCCTCGCGCAGGGCGGTGTCCCAATCCACCTGGTCGGTCAGCGAGTACCAGGTGAAGCCCATCACCGGCACGCCGTCGTTGCGCACCCGGAGCACGTTGGCCCACTGCTTCCAGAGCCAGCGTTCCGCCTCGCCGTTTCCCTCGTCGCGGATGTTCGTCTCGGTGTGCATCACGGGCAGGCCGTAGCGGTCGTGGTACTGGTGCGTCAGCACGGCGTAGCCGAACACCTCTCCGCTGGCGCGCGTGTGCCCGTCGGGCATCACCAGGTGCTCGTTCGTCCAGTAGTAGTCGTTGCCCATGATGCAGTGGCGCTTCAGCGGGCTGTTGGCGAGGAAGAAGTGGTACTCCTGCCGCGTCATGCCGTTGTCGAGCAGGTACTCGTACATGCCGCTGTCCACCCGGCGCCCGTAGTTCAGGTCGAGCGAGAGGAAGCGTTCCTGGTTGCGCACCTCGGCGGGCGCGATCGCGTCCGGACTCTCGGCGTGGAAATACTCGGTGCTCTCCGACTGGATGAAGATGGCATCGGTCCGCACCTCCAGGATGGCGCGCATCGCCAGCAGGTTGGCGGCCACGATGTGCTTGAGCGCCGTGACGAAGGTGCGGTCCGTCCGCCCCTCCTCGTTCCACCAGCCGTAGCGGGCGGAGAAGAGAGCGCAGATGTACATCTCGTTGATCGGGGTGTAGAGCTGGACCCAGGGGAAGCGCCGCGCGAAGGCGCCCGCGTATCCGGCGAAGAGGGCGGGGAAGTCCGGGTTCTGGAAGTCGCCGATCCAGTCCGGCACGCCGAAATGGCAAAGGTCGACGATCGGCACGATGTCGCGCCGGTGCAGCTCGTTGAAGGTCTCGTCGGCGAAGGTCCAGTCGTGGCGGTCGGGCCCGGTGAAGGTGGTGTGCAGCGGCGGACCGTAGCGCAGGAAGCTCAGGCCGAGCTCCTGCGTCAGGTCGAAATCCTCTCGCCATCGGGCGTAGTGGCCGCAGCGCTCCATCTCGTCCACGCGGATGCGGCCGCCGCCGATGCGCGGGATGGAGTTCTCGATGCCGGTGGCGAAGAGAAAGGGGGGCGGGGAGGACATCGCCGTGGCAACGCGCGGCGAGGCCCCCGGTTACGCCGCGCGCCTCAGCTGAGATTGCAGTTCGGATGGAAGGTGGTGCCGCCGAGCCGGATGGTCTGGATGCGGGAGCCGGTTTCCGGGACGGTGAGCTCGAAGCGGCAGGCGTGCTGGTTGTTGAAGCCGGTGAAGGCCTCCGCCGTGAAGATCACCTTCGTGCCACGGATGGCGTCGGCTTTCCCGCACTGCCGCTGGCCAACCGGCATGTGGTGCCACCGAAAGATGTGCACGTAGCCGACCTGCTCTGCGGATACGTTGGCGAGGTACGCGCCGTGCTGCTCGACGCAGACCGTCAGGCTGCCGCTCATCGGGTGCGGCAGCATTCCCGGACGCTGCCCGGCTGCGGGCAGGGAAAGTGCACCGGTGGCGGCGACGGCGAGGACGGCAAGGGTGGTGGAACGCATGGCTTTCGGTTCTCTCTCTGGCTGGGGAAAGGCGGATCCGTCGGTAGGGGCGAAACAGGGTGCCGGCGCGGCGCGCCTCACCAGTTGGCGCAGGAGGGATGGAAGGTCGTGCCGCGAAGCTGCACCGTGACCTGCCGCAAGCCCTGCTGCGGCACCTCGAAGGTGAGATGGCAGGCGCGGACGGTGGTGAAGAAGCCGGTATCGGATAGGGCGGTGACGTGCACGACCTGGTTGCTGCCGCGCGCCCCGATCCGCGCGGTCACGCAGCGGTTCTGACCGACGGGCCACAGGTCTTCCTTCATGATGGAGCCGACGCCGTTCTGGCTGACGACCATGAAGGCGAGGTACGCGCCGCGATGCTCCACGCAGACGCGGAGTTCGCCTGCATCTGCCGCCGCCGGGAGGGCAGGGGCGGCGAGACAGGCCGTGGTAAGCGCGATGGTAGCAATGATCTGGCGCATGAAGCGGTTCGTTCCGTCATCTTGTGACGTGAATACCGCATACTTCGCGCAAAGGTGGAAGCGGCCGAAGGCCAATCGCCGCAAAAGGCGCAGCCTATGGGGTGGGAGCCACTCCGTCGCCGCGCAGGCGGGCGACCGTTGCCGTGGTGCTCTGGCCGGGCAGCAGCTCGGCGAGCCGCACCACGCCGCCCCATTGCTGCACCAGCTCGCCGCCCACCACCTGCTCCACCCGGTAGTCGGCGCCCTTCACCAGCACCTCGGGCCTGAGCTGGCGGATCAGCTCGACCGGCGTGTCCTCCTCGAACACCGAGACGAGGTCGACGGTGGTGAGGGAGGCGAGGACGGCCGCCCGCGCCGCCTCGTCCTGGATCGGGCGCTCGGCACCTTTCAGTCGCCGAACCGAGGCATCGGAGTTCAGCCCGACCACCAGCCGGTCGCACCAGCCGCGCGCCTGCGCCAGGAGGTGGACGTGGCCCGGGTGCAGCAGGTCGAAGCAGCCATTGGTGAAGCCGACGCGCCAGCCGCGGCGGCGCCAGCGCTCCACCTGCTCCACCGCCGCCGTGCGGGAGACGACCTTGCGCTGCGTGCCCCGCTGCGGCGTCAGCGCCTCCAGCAGGTCGCCCTCTCGCGCCACGGCGGTGCCGACCTTGCCGACGACGATGCCGGCGGCGATGTTCGACAGCCGCGCCGCGACGGGTCCGGGCAGGCCGGCGGCGAGACCGGCGGAGACCACCGCCACCACCGTGTCCCCGGCACCGGAAACGTCGTGCACCTCCGGCGCCTCGGCAGGGAAGTGGCGAACCCCCTCGGCGTCCACCAGCGTCATCCCGTCCTCGCTGCGGGTCACCAGCACGGCGCCGAAGCCGTGCGCCTGACGCAGCGTCCGCGCGGCCTCGACGAGCGCCTCCTCCGTCTCGACGGGCAGGCCGGTGGCCTGGGCAAGCTCGGTGCGGTTGGGGGTGACGAGGTCGGCGCCGGCATAGCGGGCATAGTCGGTGCCCTTCGGGTCCACCACCACGCGCCGGCCGGCGTTGCGCGCGGCGGCGATCAGCCGCTGGCAGGTGTCGCCGGCGAGCACGCCCTTCTGATAGTCCGACAGCACCATGACCGTCGTGGCCGCCACCGCATCGGCGGCGATGCGCACCAGCCGGTCCACCAGCCGCGGATGGATGGGTGCCGCGACCTCGTGGTCCGCGCGCAGCAATTGCTGGCCGGCGGCGATGAAGCGAGTCTTCGTCGTGGTGGCGCGGCCGCCCTGCACCAGGAGCCAGGGCTCGACGTTCGGCTGGCCGCCGATCAGGCCGGTGAGGTCGCTGCCCGCCTGATCGTCGCCCACCACCGAGACGAAGGCGACGGCGGCGCCGAGGGCGGTGAGGTTGCGCACCACGTTGCCGGCCCCGCCGGGCATCGCGACCTCTCGCGCAACGGCGATGACCGGCACCGGCGCTTCCGGGCTCACGCGCTGCACCCTGCCATAGACATAGCGGTCGAGCATCGCATCGCCGACCACCAGCACCGAGGCGCGACGGAGCAGCCGGACGGCGTCCGAAAGCTCGCCCAGGGGGATGTCCGCCACGGGTCGATCGGCGGGCGGGGGGCCTTGCATGGGTAGCGCCTAGCGCAGACCCGGCGTGCCGCGCAAGGCGGGCGCCAGGGGCGCCCCGCCGACCAGCTCGAACAGGAGCAGCAGGGTGCGCTGCAACCTGTTCTCGTTATCGTCCGAGACCAATGCAACCAGGGTGCGAGTGCCGATGCGCGCGGCCGCCACCGCCTCGTAATTGTCGACCGGGAGAGGGGGAGCGAGGCGCAGCACCTCCTCCGGTTCCAGCACGCCGTCGGCCCGGGCGATCGCGGCGGCCGGCAACAGGCAGAGGCGGCCCGAGAAGCCGCCGAACAGCGAGAAGCCGCGCTCCAGCACAAGCGCACCTCCGCCCGGCAGGCCGGCGGCGTCCACCGGGTTCATCGCCGGTGCGGGACGGTAGGCGAGCGTCCGCCACGCGCCCGGCCCGCCGAGCCAGGCCGCGGTCAGGCCCGGTGCGTCGGGCAGTGCCAGATCCTCCGCGATCGCCAGCAGGCGCCCGTCCTCCAGCACCGCCAGGGCTTCCAGGCCGGCGTTGACCGGGGCGCGCTCCAGGCCGGGCGGCGCTTCGAAATACAGGCCGGGGCCGGCCAGGTCGCGATACGCGCGGATGCGGTGCCAGCGCTCGAAGCCGACCAGCCAGCGCCCGTCCGGCATTCGGGCGAGGGATTCGGCATCGCCGGCATAGCCGCGGGAAAGCGGGCGGCCGGCGCCATCGCCGAGCCGCCCGGCCCGGCGGAGGGAGAGGCCGGTCGGCCGGAACTCCGGCGAGAGCACGAGCGTGAACTCCGCGAAGCGCGCGAGGTCGCTGACCGCGGTGAGCGTCAGGTCGGGAGCCAGGTGGAGGCCCGAAAGGCCGCCGAAGCCAAGGGCGGCGCGGTCGATCTCGAGCCCGCCGAGCGGCCGCAGCGGGCCGGGCAGGTCCGGCAGGCCGAAAGGCGCCGCGAGGGAGGCGGGCTGCGCGTGGGCGCAGGCCGGCGTGGCGAGCAGGGCGGAGAGGACCGCGCGGCGCGAGAGGACGCGGCCCTGCCCGTCCGGCGGGCGGCTCACGCCACGAGCGGTGCGCGTTCGGCGGCGGCGCGCTGCCAGGCGAGGGCGGCGTCCTCGTCGAACAGCTCGGCGAGCTTCTTCATCATGGTGCCGCCGAGCTCCTCCGCATCCACGATCGTGACCGCACGGCGGTAGTAGCGGGTGACGTCGTGGCCGATGCCGATGGCGATGAGCTCGACCAGCTCCCGGCCCTCGATCTCGCCGATGACCTTGCGCAGGTGGCGCTCGAGGTAGTTGCCCGGGTTCACGGAGAGGGTGGAATCATCCACCGGCGCGCCGTCCGAGATCACCATCAGGATGCGGCGGCGCTCCGGCCGGACGAGCAGGCGCTTGTAGGCCCATTCCAGCGCCTCGCCGTCGATGTTCTCCTTCAGCAGCCCCTCGCGCAGCATCAGGCCGAGGTTCTTGCGGCTGCGGCGCCAGGGCGCGTCGGCAGCCTTGTAGATGACGTGGCGCAGGTCGTTCAGGCGGCCCGGGTTGCGGGGCTTGCCTTCCTGCACCCAGCGCTCGCGCGACTGGCCGCCCTTCCAGGCCCGGGTGGTGAAGCCGAGGATCTCGGTCTTCACGCTGCACCGTTCCAGCGTGCGGGCGAGGATGTCGCAGCACATCGCGGCCACGGTGATCGGCCGGCCGCGCATCGAGCCCGAATTGTCGATCAGCAGGGTGACGACGGTGTCCCGAAAATCCGCCTCGCGCTCGCGCTTGTAGCTCAGCGAGTGCATCGGGTTGGCGACGACGCGGGCGAGGCGCGCGACGTCGAGCAGACCTTCTTCCAGGTCGAACTCCCAGGCGCGCTGCTGCTGCGCCATCAGCCGGCGCTGCAGCCGGTTCGCGAGCTTCGAGACGACGCCCTGCAGGTGGCTGAGCTGCTGATCGAGCTGCTGGCGCAACCGCGCGAGCTCATCCGCGTCGCACAGATCCTCGGCGTCCACCACCTCGTCGAAGGCGCGGGCGAAGGCGCGGTAGGCGGAGGGATCGTCCACCTGCGGCACCTCGCGCCGCTGCTGCGGGCCGCCGGGGCGGTCATCGCCCTCCGCGGCCGCGCCTTCCTCCTCTCCGTCGTCGGTCTCGTCCTCGGCGGCGTCGCCCTGCATCGTCTCGGGCTGGGCGCCGAGCATGCTCTCGGTGTCCTGGGCCTGGCTCTCGCCCTCGCCGGACTGGTCCTGCTGCGAGGTGGTCTCGCCGCCCTCGCCCTCCTCCTCGTCCTGCTCGGATTCCGTCTCGACCTCCGCCTCGGCGAGGTCGAGCGCGGCGAGCAGCTTGCGCGCGGCGCGGCCGAAGGCCTCCTGGTCGGCGGCGGAGCCGGCCATCTCGGCGAGCGCGGCATCGGCCTTGTCGCCGAGCGTGTCGCGCCAGAGATCGAGCACGCGGCGCGCGGCGGCGGGCGCCGGATCGCCCGACAGCTTCTCGCGCGCCAGCAGGCCGAGCGCGGCGGGCAGCGGAAGCTGGTCCTTCCGCGTCATGCGGTCATAGCCCTCGGCCTCGCAGGTCTCGGCGAGGCGGGCGGCAAGGTTGGCGGCGACGCCCGACATGTGGCGGGAACCGAGCACCTCGACGCGCACATCCTCCAGCGCGTCGAACACCTCCTTCGCCTCGCGGCGGGCGGGGATGCGGCTGGCGTGGACGCCCTCGTCGTGGTGGCGCAGCTTCAGCGCGATGGCGTCGGCGGCGCCGCGCAGCTTCGCCATCTCGGCGGGCGGAAGCGCGCGGGTGGGCAGGGGGAGGCGGGCGCGCTTGCCGGCAAGGCCGGAGGGGCCGGGCTGATAGGCGACCTGCACCTCGGGCGCCTGCGCGATGGCGCGCAGCACGCCGGCGGTGGCGCGCTTGAACTCCTCCTGGCGGGTCTGGTCCTTGGGCTGGGACATGCCGCGGATCAGCCGGCCACGCCGATCTGCCTGGCGGGCAGCTGCAGCGCCATGTTCCTCACCCCGCCCTGCGCAGCAGGCTGCCGGTCGGCAGCTCCTCGTTGAAGCAGCGCTGGTAGTATTCGGCCACCGTGCCGCGCTCCGCCTCGTCGCACTTGTTGAGGAAGGTCATGCGGAAGGCGAAGCCGACATCGCCGAAGATCTTCGCGTTCTCCGCCCAGGTGATCACCGTGCGGGGGCTCATCACCGTGCTGATGTCGCCGGCGATGAAGCCGGCGCGCGTCAGGTCGGCCAGCGCCACCATCGCCTCGGTCTGCCGCTTCGCCTTCGGGTCCTTCTCGTCCAGGCCGAGCTTCGCCATGACGATCGCCGTCTCCTGCGCGTGCGGCAGGTAGTTCAGCGTCGCCACGATGTTCCAGCGGTCCATCTGGCCCTGGTTGATCTGCTGCGTGCCGTGATAGAGGCCCGTCGTATCGCCCAGCCCGACCGTGTTCGCGGTGGCAAACAGCCGGAAGGCGCGGTGCGGGCGGATGACGCGGTTCTGGTCGAGCAGCGTCAGCTTGCCCTCCACCTCCAGCACCCGCTGGATCACGAACATCACGTCCGGCCGGCCGGCGTCGTATTCGTCGAACACCAGCGCGCAGGGGTGCTGGAGCGCCCAGGGCAGGATGCCCTCGCGGAACTCCGTCACCTGCTTGCCGTCCTTCAGCACGATCGCGTCCTTGCCGATCAGGTCGATGCGGCTGATGTGGCTGTCCAGGTTGACGCGGATGCAGGGCCAGTTCAGCCGCGCGGCCACCTGCTCGATATGCGTGCTCTTGCCGGTGCCGTGATAGCCCTGGACCATCACGCGCCGGTTGAAGGCGAAGCCCGCGAGGATGGCCAGCGTCGTCTCGCGGTCGAAGCGATAGGCGTGATCGACCTCCGGCACGTGTTCGGTGCGCGTCGAGAAGGCAGGCGCCACCATGTCGCTGTCGATGCCGAAGGCGTCGCGGACGGAAACCTGCGTGTCCGGCATGTCGATGGCGGAGGTGGGCCTGATCTCGGCGAGGTTGGCGACCTTGTTCATCTCTCGGTCCGGCTAGGGTATGGGCCCAATCTAGGCCTTCGGAGGTGGAAGGGCTACCCGGCGGCGGGCTGGCCTTCCTCCTGGCGGGCCGGCGCGCGGGCCGGCAGGCGCTGCCGCAGCAGGCTGTAGGCGCGGTTGATGTCCTTCAGACGGTCCTCGGCAGCGCGGTCCCCGCCATTGGCGTCCGGGTGGAAACGCTTCGCCAGCTCCTTGTAGCGGGCGCGCAGCGTCCCGGCGTCCACGGGCCAGGCGAGGTCGAGCACGTCCAGCGCCGCGCGCAGCTCGGGCGGCGGCTCGTCGCGCCGCGGCGCGCGCTCGCTGCCGCGCGCCTTGTGCAGCGGCGTGTCGCGCAGGATGCCGAGAGGGTCGCGCACGTACTCGGCCTCGAACGGGTTGAAGCCGCCGAGCCGGCCGAGCGGCCAGGTCGGGCGGCCCCATCCGGCGTCCGAACGCAGCTCAGCCTCGATCTCGGTCGGACCCATGCCCTTGTAGTAGTCCCATGCGCGGTTGTACTCGCGCACATGGTCGAGGCAGAACCAACGATACTGGTTGAGATGCCGGCGGTCGCGCGGGGCGCGGAACGCGCCGGCTTCGGCGCAGCCCGGATACTCGCAGGGCCGCGGCGGCGGCTCCGGCTCGTCGGGCACGCCCCAGAGGCGGTCTCCCTTGCGTGGCATCGGGTGGTTATGGGCGCGGTCCAAGGGGTGCGCAAGGCAGGGCCGCCATGACATGGCGGCGGATGCGGATCACGGGGCGGAGGACCATATGGCAGTAATGAACACGCGTGCGGAACGCATCGCGGCGCGTCTGAATGCAGCCTTCGCGCCGGCGAGCGTGGAGGTGCGGGACGACAGCGCGCTGCATGCCGGCCACGCCGGCGCAAGGCCGGAAGGCGAGACGCATTACGGGGTCACGGTGGTCTCGCCCGCTTTCGCGGGAATGAACCGGGTGGCCCGTTCCCGCGCGGTGCACGAAGCGCTGGCGGAGGAGTTCGCCGGCGGCCTGCATGCGCTGGCGCTGGCGCTGCGCACGCCGGAGGAGGCGGGCAGGTAGGCCCCTACTCCTCCGCCTCCTGTCGCAATCGCCGCACCACCTCGCCCTCCTCCGCATAGGCGAAGCAGGAGTTCAGCGGCACGGCGCGGCGCGGCGCCGGGGGCGCTTCGCCGCGGGCCAGCGCGGCCGCACGCGCCTCCGCCGCGCGGCGCCAGCGAACCGGTCCGATCGTCTGGAAGGCCACGGTGGCCATCTGCGCCAGCAACTCGCGCAGATGCGTGCAGCCGGCCGTTCCGCCGACGCGTTCCTTCACGGCGCGGTTGAAGCCGGGCCCGATCGGGACGCCGCGCAGCGCCGCGAAATTCGGCGCGGCGCCGGGGCAGACGTCATACGGCGTGAAGTCCATCGCCGCCTCGCAGCCCTGGATCACCATGTCCTCGCCGACCGTCAGGCGCAGCCACATGCCGTGCAGCGCCTCCCCCGGCTCGATGCGGCCGCGGTCGTGGTTGTCGAAGCCGTAGCTCTTCGTGTCCTCGAGCCATGCCTCGATATCGAAGAGGCCGTCCTCCCTCTGGTAGCCATGCATGTCGATCAGGCGGCGGTGGAGCTTCGCGCGCGGCGCCGGCGGGGAGAGCGGCATCAGGGTTCGCAACCTTCGTCGAGCAGCAGTCGCTGGACCGTTTCGGGCGGCACGTCGCCTGCGGTGAAGGCGCTGCCGGGCATCCGCACCAGCACGAAGCGCAGCGCGCCGTCGCGCGCCTTCTTGTCGCGCCGCATGCGGTCGAGGAGGCGCGTCGCGGAGAAGCGCCGCGGCAGGTCGGAGAGGCGCGCCGGCAGGCCGACGGCGTGCAGGTGCGCCATCACCCGGCCCGGCAGCTCCTGCGCGCAGTGACCGAGCCGGGCGGAGAGCTCGGCGGCGAGCCCGAGGCCGAGGGCAACCGCCTCGCCATGCAGCAGCGCGCCGCCGTAGCCGCTCTCGGCCTCCAGCGCGTGACCGAAGGTGTGGCCGAGATTGAGGAGGGCGCGGCCGCCCTCCTCGCTCTCCTCCCGCTCATCCTCGGCCACGACCGCGGCCTTCAGCCGGCAGGATTCCAGCACGGCGTGCGCCAGCGCTGCCGCGTTGCCGGCCATCGCGGCGGCGCCCTCAGCCTCGCACCATGTCCAGAAGCCGTCCCCGGCGAGCAGCCCGTGCTTCGCCACCTCCGCCCAGCCCGCGCGCAGTTCGCGTGGCGGCAGGGTGGCGAGCGTCGCGGTGTCGCCCAGGACGATCCGCGGCTGGTGGAAGGCGCCGACGAGATTCTTGCCGAGCGGCAGGTTCACGCCGGTCTTGCCGCCGACCGAACTGTCCACCTGCGCCAGCAGCGTCGTCGGCACCTGCACGAAGGGCAGTCCGCGCGTTGCGATCGCGGCGGCGAAGCCTGCCAGGTCGCCGACCACGCCGCCGCCGAGCGCGACGACCGCGGTGCGCCGGTCGGCGCCGGCGCCGAGGATCGCTTCCACCGCCCGTGCCGCCTCGGCGAGGGATTTCGTCGCCTCGCCGGGCGGCACCACGTGTGTCGCCAGCATCGCGATGCCCGCTTCCGCCAGCCCCGCCTGCAGCGCCGGGAGGTGCAGCGCCGCGACCGCCTCGTCCGTGACCACGGCGACCCGGCGCGCGGGCAGCACCGGCGCCATCAGCGCGCCGGCGCGCGCCAGCAGCCCGTTGCCCACGACGACGTCGTAGCCGCGCCCCGCCAGCTGCACCCCGAGCCGCGCAGGCGCGCGGTGCGCGGTCATCGCGTCGAGCACGCGGCGGGTGGTGACGTCGGGGGGCTCGTCTGTGCAGTCCACGATGATGTCGGCCTCGGCGAAGCTGGGATGGCGCGCCGCCATGAGGCCTTCGAGCACCTCGCGCGGGTCGCGGTTGAGGAAAAGGGGCCGCGTTTCCCGTCCTGCCACGCGGCGCAGCAGCGTCGGCAGCGTGCAGCGCAGCCAGACAGAGGTGGCGCCGGCGCCACGGATGGCGGCGCGGGTGCGCGGGTCGGAGAAGGCGCCGCCACCCGTCGCCAGGACCACGGGCGGGCCGGCAAGCAGGCGGGAGATCACGCGGCGCTCGCCGTCGCGGAAATGCGGCTCGCCGTAGCGGGCGAAGATCTCGGTGATCGGCAGCCCGGCGGCCGCTTCGATCTCCGTGTCGGCGTCGAGGAAGGGCAGGCCGAGGCGCAGGGCCAGCCGCCGCCCGATGGAGGACTTGCCCGCGCCCGGCATGCCGACCAGCACCACCCGCCGCGGCGTCGCAGGGTGCGCGGCGGGCAAGGTCGCGGCCGGGGCCTCGGGCCAGGCCGGCAGGGCGGTGTTGCGTGACACGATGACGAAGGGTAGCACAGGCCGGCCCGCGCGCGAGGACCTGCCCGAAGCCATGTTCCGTCACCCGATGCTGCTGCTGGCCGTCATCCTGATCGGCGTGCTGCTGCTCGGACTGCTGGCGATCGGCGCCTTCCCGCCTTCCGTCACGCCGCAGCCGGTGGAGCGGAACATCCCGGCGGAGCGGTTCGGGCCGCGGAGCTAGGCCGCCCGGGATGGACCGCCACATCGAGGCGTTCCTCGAGATGCTCGCCGCGGAGCGCGGCGCGGCGCGCAACACGCGCATGGCCTACCAGGCGGACCTGGCCGACTTCGCCGTGCATTGCCGCGCCCGCGGCGCCCAGCCCGCGACGGCGAGCACCGAGATGGTGGCGGACTACCTGCGGCGCCTGTCGGACGCAGGGCTGGCGGCACGCACCGCCTCACGCCGGCTTTCGGCGCTGCGCCAGTTCTTCCGCTTCCTCGTGCGCGAACGGCTGCGCGAGGACGACCCGACGGCGCTGCAGCCCAGCCCGAAGCTGCCGGCCAGCCTGCCCAAGGCGCTCACGGAAGCCGAGGTGGAAGCGCTCATCGAAGCCGGGTCGCGCCTGCCCGGCGGGCGCGGCCGCCTCGCCGTCGCGCTGATCGAGCTCCTCTACTCCAGCGGGCTGCGGGTGAGCGAGCTGACCGCGCTCCACGCCGGCGCGTTGCGCCCCGGCTCGCCGATGGTGGCGGTGCTCGGCAAGGGCGGCAAGGAACGCCTCGTGCCCATCTCCGACCGCGCGAGGGAAGCGGCGCTGGCGGCGCGGCCCGAGCCGCGGGAAGGGGCCCGGCCCTCGCGCTGGCTGTTCCCGTCGCGCGCCGCGGGCGGGCACATCACGCGGCAGGCCGTCGGGCTCGTGCTGAAGGATGCGGCGCTGGCGGCGGGGATGGAGCCGGAGCGCGTCTCGCCGCACGTGCTGCGGCACTCCTTCGCCTCGCACCTGCTGGCGCGCGGCGCCGACCTGCGCAGCCTGCAGATCCTGCTCGGCCATGCCGACATCGCGACGACGCAGATCTACACGAAGGTGCTGGAGGAGCGGCTGCGCAGGCTGGTCGAGCAGCACCACCCGCTGGCGAGCGAGGAGAAGGCGGCATGACCGAGGCGCGGCCGCACCGCAGCGAACTCGCGGTGCCCGGCATCAGGCCGGAGCTCTTCCCCAAGGCTGCCCTCGGGCCGGCCGATGCCGTGTTCCTCGACCTGGAGGACAGCGTGCCGGAGGCGCAGAAGGACGAGGCGCGGCGGAACGTGCTCGGCGCGCTGCGCGAGGTCGCGTGGGAGCGCAAGATCCTCGCGGTGCGGATCAACGGCCTCGACACGCCGCATGCCTGGCATGACCTGGCGGCCCTCGCGGGCGCGGGTTCGCGGCTGGATGTCGTGATGGTGCCGAAGGTCGGCGACCCGCGGGAGGTCTTCGCCCTCGACCTGTTCCTCTCCGGCCTGGAGGCAGGCGCCGGACGGGGGCGGCGGCTCGGCCTCGGGCTGGTCATCGAGACGGCGAAGGGATTGGCGAATGTCGAAGCGATCGCCGCCGCCTCGCCGCGGGTGGAGAGCCTGCACCTCGGCGTGGCGGATCTCGCCGCGAGCCTCGGCATGCGGACCATGGGGATCGGCGCGCTGAATCCGGATTATGCCGGGCCGGGCGGGATGCTCGACCCCTGGCACTTCGCGCTGGCGCGGATGGTCGCGGCGGCGCGCGCGGCGGGCGTCCGGCCGATCGACGGCCCATACGGCGATTTCCGCGACGCGGCCGGGCTGGAGGCGAGCGCCCGGCGCGCCCGGGCCATGGGGGCCGAGGGGAAGATGGCGATCCATCCCGGCCAGGTCGCCGCCCTCAACGCGGCCTTCTCGCCGGACGAGGCGGAGGTGGCGGGCGCGCGGCGGATCCTGGCGGCGATGGCGGAGGCCGAGGCAGCCGGCCGCGCCGCGGCCGCGCTCGATGGCAAGCTGATCGACATCGCCTCGATCCGGCAGGCGGAGGCGGTGGTGGCGAAGGCGGAGCGGATCGCCCGGCGGTGAACCCGGCCGTTGCCGCTTGTGAATGCCGCCACGCATCCTTCCGGCGGCTCGTGCGTTGCGCAGCCGAAGGGCTTCGCGCGGCGCGGGCCCGTGGCACGGAGGATTCGAGATGAGGATCGGTTCGCGGATCGCGGTCGCAGTGGCGCTGGTGCTCTCGGTCGCGGCTTGCGGCAACAGCCCGGGCAGCCGCGCTGTCAGCGGCGGCCTGCTCGGCGCCGGCGCCGGCGCGGCGGTGGGCTCGCTGTCCGGCAATGCCGGGACGGGCGCGCTGGTGGGCGGCGGCCTTGGCGCCGTCGGCGGGGCGGTCACGGCCCGCTGAGGGCGGCACGCCCTTCGACATACCCGATCGGTCTGGAGGGGCCATGCCGCGACGTTGCGCGGCATGGCCCTTTCCGATTCCGACTGGCTTGAGAGTGCTTTAGGCGACCAGCCTGAAGCGCGCGGCCGCGACGGGGTCGTCACGCAGCGCGGCCTCCACCTCGGCGCGCTCGGCCTCGGTCCGGGCCATCGCCACCACCCGCGCGAACCAGGCGCAGCTTCCCCGGACGCGGGCCTGGAAGAGGCGATCGAGCGCCGCCGCGGCGGCGGACCGCCCCGCGCAGCAGACGCAGGCAGCGGCATGAACCGGCAATCCAGGCACGAAATCGGCCTGGGCGATGGAGCCTGCGGAGGAGGGCAGGGACCCTGCGCAGAGAAGGGCGGCCGGGCCGCCATCGGCCAACGCCGCGTCCAGGGCAGGTCCCGGAGGGACGATGGTCACGGGGATGCGGGCATCAACGGTCCAGGCCATACGCTAGACATAAGGATATCTTTATGTCATTTGCAAGCGCATGGACTCCCTGCTTGCCCAGCTCCGCGCCGCCGCGGAGCCGACCCGGCTCCGGCTGCTCGCGCTCTGCGCGCGCCATCCGCTCTGCGTCTCCGACCTCTGCGAGGTGCTCGGCCAGTCGCAGCCGCGGCTGTCCCGGCACCTCAAGCTGCTGGTCGAAGCCGGATTGCTGGAGCGCATCCCGGAAGGGGCCAATGCCTACTTCGCCCTGCCGCAGGGGGCGGAACTTGCCCGACTGATCCTCGCCCGCCTGCCCGAGGAGGATCCCCGCATCGCTGCCGATCGGCGGGCCGCGGCGCGACTGGCGGCGGAGCGGGCGCGCAGCGCCTCCGACGCCTTCCGCCGCCATGGCATGGACTGGGACGAGGTGAGGGCCCTCGGCCTGCCGGCGGCCGACATCGAGGCCGCGTTGCTGGCGCTGCTGCCGGCCCGTGCGGGCAGCCTGCTCGACATCGGCACCGGCACCGGCCGGCTGCTGGAGATCGTGTCCGACCGGGTCGAGCGTGCGACCGGCATCGACATGAGCCGGGACATGCTGGCGCTGGCTCGCGCGCGTCTGGCGGAGCGCGGCCTTGCCGACCGCTGCGCGGTGCGCCAGGCGGACATGTACCGGCTGCCCTTCGCTGACGGCGCCTTCGACGTCGCGGTGGTGGGCATGGTGCTGCACTACGCCGAGGATCCGGCCGCCGCGGTGGCCGAGGCGGCGCGCGTGACCCGGCCCGAGGGGCTGCTGCTCATCGTCGACCTCGCCCCGCATGGAAGGGCGGACCTCCTCGATCGGCATGCCCATCGCTGGCCGGGATTCGACGACGCCGCGATCGCCGGCTGGCTCGGCGCCGCCGGCTGCGCACCGGCCGCCGCGGCCAAGGTGGCCGGCCCGGTCGATGTCCGCCTCTGGTCGGCGCGCCGCGTCGCCGGTCTCGTCACCCAGCCCGCCGCCCTCGCGCTTTGAGAAGGCCAGCCATGACCTCCCGCCCCCATCTGCTCGATGCGCTGCGCGACCGGGTGCTGCTTTGCGACGGCGGCATGGGCAGCCGCGTGCAGGCGCTCACGCTCGATGTCGCGAAGGATTTCTGGGACAAGGAGAACTGCACCGAGGTGCTGAACCTGTCCCGTCCCGACCTGGTGCGGGAGATCCATCGCGGCTACTTCGAGGCCGGCGCCGACATGGTGCTGACCAACAGCTTCGGCGGCAGCCCCGTCACGCTCGGCGAGTTCGGGCTCGAGGACCGGGCCTTCGAGATCAACCGGCTGTCGGTGGAGCTGGCGCGCGAGGCGGCGGAGGGCTTCGCCGACGGGCGCCACCGCTGGGTGATCGGCGACATCGGGCCGGGCACGAAGCTGCCCTCGCTCGGCAACATCGCCTATGACCCGCTGGAGGCGGCGCTCACCGAGCAGTGCCGCGGGCTGATCGCCGGCGGCGCGGATGCGATCCTCACCGAGACCAACCAGGACACGCTCTACATCAAGGCGGCGGTGAATGCGGCGAAGACCGCGAGGAAGGAGGCCGGCTCGGACATCCCGATCTTCGTGCAGGTGACGGTGGAGACGACCGGCACGCTGCTGGTCGGCCCCGACATCGCCGCCGCGACGACGGTGGTGCAGGCGCTGGACGTGCCGCTGATCGGGCTGAACTGCGCGACCGGCCCGCAGGAGATGGCGGAGCACATCCGCTGGTTGTCGCGGAACTGGACGGGCCTGCTCTCCTGCCAGCCGAACGCAGGGCTGCCGGAGCTGGTGGACGGCAGGACGCACTATCCGCTCGGCGCGGCGGAGCTGGCTTCGTGGATGGAGCGCTTCATCCTGGAGGACGGGCTGAACCTGGTGGGCGGCTGCTGCGGCACCTCCACGCCGCACATCCAGGCGCTGGACGCCCTGCTGCGCCGGCTGGGCGGCGATGCGGCGCGGCCGGCGCCGGTGCGCCGCGCGGTCCACTGGGTGCCCTCCGTCGCCTCGCTCTATGCGGCGACGCCGCTGCGGCAGGAGAACGCCTACTTCTCGATCGGCGAGCGGTGCAACGCCAACGGCTCCAAGGCGTGGCGGGAGCGGCAGGCCGCGCACGACTGGGACGGCTGCGTCGCGATGGGGCGCGAGCAGGTCGAGGAGGGGTCGAACAGCCTCGACGTCTGCACCGCCTTCGTCGGGCGCGACGAGATGGCGGAGATGAACGAGGTGATCCGCCGCTTCACCAGCAGCGTCAACGCGCCGCTGGTGATCGACAGCACGGAGACGCCCGTGATCGAGGCGGCGCTGAAGCTGCACGGCGGCAAGCCGATCATCAACTCGATCAACTTCGAGGATGGCGAGCATGCGGCGGAGCAGCGGATGGTGCTGGCGAGGAAGTTCGGCGCCGCGGTGATCGCGCTGACCATCGACGAGGTCGGCATGGCGAAGACGGCGGAAGACAAGCTGCGCATCGCCACGCGGCTGGTGGAGTTCGCCTGCGGCCGGCACGGCCTGCCGCAATCGGACCTGATGATCGACCCGCTGACCTTCACCATCGCCACCGGCAACGAGGATGACCGCAAGCTCGGCCTCTGGACGCTCGAGGGCATCCGGATGATCCGGGAGCGCTTCCCGGACATCCAGATCATCCTCGGGCTCTCGAACATCAGCTTCGGCCTGAACCCGGCCGCGCGGCACGTGCTGAACAGCGTGTTCCTTGATCACGCGGTGAAGGCCGGCATGACCGGGGCGATCGTCCACGTCTCCAAGATCAAGCCGCTGCACGCGATTCCGCCGGAGGAGGTGGAGGTGGCGGAGGACCTGATCTTCGACCGGCGGCGGGAGGGCTACGACCCGCTGCAGCGCCTGCTGGAGATGTTCGCCGGCCGCAAGGCGGCCGACAGCGCCGGCAAGAAGCGCGCCGAGACCGTGGAGGGTCGGCTGAAGGACCGCATCGTCGACGGCGACCGCAAGGGGCTGGAGGACGAGCTGGCCGAGGCGCTGAAGGTCCACAAGCCGCTCACCATCATCAACGACATCCTGCTGGACGGGATGAAGGTGGTGGGCGAGCTGTTCGGCGCCGGCAAGATGCAGCTTCCCTTCGTGCTCCAGAGCGCCGAGACGATGAAGGCCGCCGTCGCCTACCTGGAGCCCTTCATGGAGCGCATCGAGGGCCAGGAGAAGGGCATCATCGTGCTCGGCACGGTGAAGGGCGACGTCCACGACATCGGCAAGAACCTTGTCGACATCATCCTGACGAACAACGGCTACAAGGTCGTCAACCTCGGGATCAAGGTGCCGCTGGCGGACATCGTCGGCGCGGCGAAGCAGCACAAGGCGCATGCCATCGGCATGTCCGGCCTGCTGGTGAAGTCCACGGTCGTGATGCGGGAGAACCTGGAGGAGATGTCGCGCCAGGGCGTGGAGGTGCCCGTGCTGCTGGGCGGCGCGGCGCTGACCCGCAACTACGTGGAGGAGGATTGCGTCAAGGCCTATGCCTGCGGGCGGGTGGCCTATGCGCGCGACGCCTTCGACGGCCTGCACCTGATGGACAAGGTGATGGGCAACGGCTTCGACGACTACCTCGCGGCGCTCCAGGCGAAGCGCAAGGGCAAGTCCACCAACCAGAAGCGCGTCCTCGGCACGGCCGATCCGCGCGGCTTCGCGCCGGTGGACGTGAACTACGCCCAGGCGCGCCGCAGGCGCCAGACGGCGGAGGAGGCAGTGCCGGCGCCGCCCTTCTGGGGCGCGCGCGTGATGCAGGCCGATCCGCGCGCCGTGGTGCCCTTCATCAACGAGCGCAGCCTGTACCAATTCCAGTGGGGCTTCCGGAAGGCGGGCCGCAGCCTGGAGGACTTCCTCGGCTGGGCGAAGCAGGAGCTGCGGCCGGTGCTGAAGCGCATGCTGGCGCTGGCCGAGGCCGAGAAGATCCTGCGCCCGCAGGCGATCTACGGCTACTGGAAGTGCGCCGGCCAGGGCAACGACCTCGTGCTGTTCGAGGAGGACGGCCTCACGGAGGCCTGCCGGTTCACCCTGCCGCGCCAGCCGAAGGAGGATGGCGAATGCATCGCCGACTTCGTGCGCGACATCGAGGATGGGCCCGCGGCGCGCGACGTGATCGGGCTGCAGGTGGTGACCGTCGGGCAGAAGGCGAGCGACATCGCCCGCGACTGGTTCGAGGAGAACCGCTACCAGGACTATCTCTACCTGCACGGCCTGTCGGTCGAGATGGCGGAAGCGATGGCGGAATACGTCCACAAGCGCATCCGCGCCGAGCTGGGCTATGCCGAGCATGACGACCGCGACATGGAGAAGATGCTGCAGCAGGGCTATCGCGGGGGGCGCTACTCCTTCGGCTACCCGGCCTGCCCTCGGCTGGAGGACCAGGAGCCGCTGCTGAAGCTGCTGGACGCGGAGCGGATCGGCGTCTCGATCAGCGACGAATGGCAGCTCCACCCGGAGCAGTCGACCAGCGCCATCGTCCTGCACCATCCCCGGGCGAAGTACTTCTCGGTCTAGGCTGCGGCGGGCTACAAGGCGCGGTCCTGATCCCGTGCCGTGGAGCCTGCCATGCAGTTCGCCCTCGCCGCGGTGCTCGCGCTGGGCCTGCTGGCTTCGGCGTGGAGCGCCGGCTTCTTCTGGTCCTGGTCCTTCACCGTCATGCCCGGCCTCGACCGCGCACCGGCCGAGACGGCGATCGTTGCGATGAACCGGGTGAACGAGGGCATCCGCACAGCGGGATTCGCTTTCGTCTTCTTCGGCCCGCTGCCGCTGGCAGCGCTGACCGCAGCCACTGCCTTCACGGCAGGATCTGGAACGGCGGCGCTGCTCGCGCTCGCCTCGGCGGTGGCGTACGCGGCCGGCGTCATTGGCGTGACCGTCATGGTCAACCTGCCGCTGAACGACGGCCTTGCCGCCGCTCCGGTGACGCCCGACAGCGCGGCCCGGATCTGGAACGAGTATTCATCGCGCTGGACGGCCTGGACCCACCTGCGGACCGGCGCTGCGACGCTCGCCTTCGGGCTGCTCGTGCTTGCCGCCCTCCGGGCCGCGCGCGGTTGAGCGTCGCGCGCCTCGCCGCGGCTTCGGTCGGCGTTGCGCTGCTCGTCCTTGCGCTCAAGACCGGTGCATGGTGGCTCACCGGCTCGGTCGCGCTGCTGGCCGATGCGCTCGAATCGGTGGTGAACGTCGCGGCGGCGGCTGCCGCGCTCGCCGCCGTGCGCCTGTCGGCGCTGCCGCCGGATGCGAACCACCCCTACGGCCACGCGAAGGCCGAGTATTTCTCGGCCGTGCTGGAGGGCGTGCTGATCGTCGTGGCCGCGCTGCTGATCCTGCAGCAGGCCTGGCACACCTGGCAGGCGCCGCGCGCGCCCGATCAGCCGGCGCTCGGCCTCCTGGTCGCGGCGGTCGCCACCGGGGTCAACGCCGCCTGGTCGGCGGTGCTGTTCCGACGTGGCCGTGCCGCGCGCTCGCCGGCGCTGCTGGCCGATGCGCGGCACCTGCTGGCCGATGTCGTCACCTCGCTCGCCGTGGTCGGCGGCATCGCCCTGGTGGCGATGACGGGCCTGCTCTGGCTCGATCCGCTGCTGGCGGCGCTGACGGCGCTGAACATCCTGTTTTCCGGCTGGCGGCTGATGCGGGAGAGCGTCGGCGGGCTGATGGACGAGGCAGTGCCCGCGGATCTGCTCGCGCGCATCCGCGCCCTTGTCGGCACGCACGGCACCGGCGCCATCGAGGCGCATGACCTGCGCACCCGCCATGCCGGCCGCTACACCTTCGTGGAGTTCCACCTCGTCGTGCCGGGCGACATGACCGTCACCGCCGCGCACGCGATCTGCGACAACATCGAGGCCGCGCTGAAGGCGGAACTGCCGGACGCCGTGATCACCATCCATGTCGAGCCGGAGGGCAAGGCCAAGCACAAGGGCGTGCTGGTGCTGTGAGGCGACGGGCCGCCCCTGCCGCGCTGGCCGGCTCGCTCGTGCTGCACGGGGCGGCGCTGGCGGCGCTGCTGCTGGCAACGCCGCCGCCGCGGCCGGAGCCGGCAGCCGAGACGGGCGTGGCGCTGCTCTGGGACCGGCAGGAGGAGTGGGCCGGAGGAGCGGAGGAGCCGCCCGCGGCGCCGCCTGCGCCACCCGATCCGCCGCCCCTGCCTCCCGCGCCGGTCGTCGAGGTCCCGCCTCCCCCGGCCGTGCCGCCGCCCCCGCCGCCCGGGGCGCCGGGTCCGCCCCCCGCGCCGCCGCTCCTTGCCGCAGTGCCGCCGCCCCTGCCGGATACGGCGCCAGCCGAGCAAACGGCGGAAGCCCTGCCGCCGCCGCCGCCGCCGGCTCCGCCGATGCAGGCCGCCGCGCGGCCGAGGCCGCCCGCCATGCCTGCGCCGCCTGCCACGGCCGCGGCCGCTGCGCCCATGCCGCCGCCGGTCGAAGCCGGCGCCGGCCTCGCCATCGGCCCGGTCACGCCGCCCCGCCCGCGTTCCGGCGCGGCCAACGCGCCGCCGGATTATCCCCGCGCCAGCCGGCTCAGGGGCGAGCAGGGTCGGGTCGCCATGGTCGCCCGGATCAACCCGGAAGGGCGGGTGGTGTCCGTCACCGTCGTCGGCTCCTCCGGCTTTCCTGCGCTGGACGAGGCGGCGGAGCGCGCGGTGTTGCGCTGGAGGTTCGAGCCGGCGATGCGGGACGGCAGCCCGGTCTTCTCGACGGTGCCCCTCGGCATCACCTTCCGGCTGGAGGGGGCAAGATGGTGAAGCTAGACGTGATCACGACGCGTGGCGGCGATGGCGGGGAGACCTCGCTCGGCGACGGCACGCGCACCCGCAAGGATGCGCCGCGGATGGAGGCGATCGGCGCGGTCGACGAGGCGAACGCCGCGATCGGGCTGGTGCGGCTGCACCTGGCCGGCGACCCGGCGGCGGATGCGATGCTGGCGCGGGTGCAGAACGACCTGTTCGACATGGGCGCCGACCTCTGCGTGCCCGGCGAGGCCGGCGACCGGCTGCGCATGACGGATTCGCAGTCGCTGCGGCTGGAGGCGGAGCTGGCCGAGATGAACGCGCGCATCCCGCCGCTGCGCAGCTTCGTGCTGCCCGGGGGCTCCGCCGGCGCGGCACATGCGCATCTGGCGCGCACGGTGGCGCGCCGGGCGGAGCGCGCGGTGGTGGCGCTGGCGGTGGCCGAGGCGGTGAACCCGGCGCTGGTCCGCTACCTGAACCGGCTTTCGGACCACCTCTTCGTGCTGTCGCGCCGGCTGAACGGGAACGGCGCCCGCGACGTGACCTGGACGCCGGGCGCGACGCGCTGAGCCGGACGGCTCAACTCATCTTCGCGGCGCAGTGCCGGGCATAGCCGGGGCGCGACCGCAGGCGATCGTACCAGCCGCGCAGCGCCGGCAGGTCGGGGCGCGCGACCGGCAGCTCGAACCAGCGATGGGCATAGACGCCGAGCGCCACGTCGGCGACCGTCAGCCGGTCGCCGCAGAGGAAGTCGCGTCCCGCCAGCCGCGCCTCCACCATGCGCCACAGGGCCTCGGCCTCGTCCCGCGCCTTGTCCGCGGCCGGGTAGTCCCGCTCGGGCTCCGGGATGCGGACATGGGTGAAGAAGATCACCGTCATGGGCCGGTTCAGCGCCGAGAGCTGCCAGTCCATCCAGCGGTCGCACTCGGCCGCGTCGCGCAGCGCGTCCGGGTACAGGCCGCGCCCGCCATCGTGCTTGCGAGCGAGGTAGCGGAGGATCGCGTTGCTTTCCCAAAGGGTGAAGCCGTCCTCCTCCTCGATGGTGGGGACGAGGGCGTTCGGGTTCTTCGCAAGGTAGTCCGGCTCGCGCGTCCGCCCGAAGGCGCCGCCGGCGTCGATCCGCTCGAAGGGCAGCGAAAGCTCCTCGCAGAGCCACAGCACCTTCATCACGTTGGACGAGTTCGCCCGGCCCCAGATCCTCAGCATCGCGCATCCCCCTTCCGGCATCGGGACGGTAAGGGCGTGGCGTGGCGGGGTCCAGTTGCGCGCCGGCGCGCGCGGGAGGAGATAGCGCCGCATGGCTTTCGCCCTCACCGTCGCGCTGCTGGCTGCCGCGGCGCCGCTGATCGCCCTCGGCACCGAAACCTGGCCGGGGCTGGCGCCCTGCGCGCTCTGCCTGTGGCAGCGGCCGCCCTACTGGGTCGCGACCGGGCTTGCGGTGGCGGCGCTGACGCTGCCGGCGGCGGGCCGCCCCTGGGTGCTGCGGCTGGCCGGGCTGGCCGTGCTCGTCTCGGGCGGCATCGCCGCGCTGCATTTCGGGGTGGAGCAGGGGTGGTGGCCCTCGCCGCTGCCCGCCTGCCTCGTGCCCGCCGCCGCGCCGGGTGCCACCGTGGAGGAGCTGCTGCGCGGCCTCGCCCCCCGGCCGGCCAAGCCCTGCGACGAGCCGGCCTACCTCATTCCCGGCCTGCCCCTTTCCATGGCGGCGCTGAACCTGATCTATGCCCTGGCGCTCGCGGCCTTCATCTTCCGCGGCGCGAGGAGAACTGCATGAGGCCGAGCACCACGGGCGAGGACCGCCTGCCGGGCGACCCGACTCCGCGCGAGATCGTCGAGCGCACGATCCGCGTGGACCATGCCGGCGAGTATGGCGCGCGGCGGATCTATGAAGGGCAGCTCGCCGTGCTCGGCCGGACCAAGTACGGCCCGGTGCTGGAGCACATGAAGGCGCAGGAGCAGGTCCACCTGGACACCTTCGCGCGCCTGATCGCCGAGCGGCGGGTCCGGCCGACGGCGCTGCTGCCGCTGTGGCACCTGGCGGGCTTCGCGCTCGGCGCCGGCACGGCCCTCCTCGGCCCGCGGGCCGCCATGGCCTGCACGGTGGCCGTGGAGGAGGCGATCGATGAGCATTACGCGGCGCAGGCCGCGTCGCTCGGCGAGGACGAGGCCGAGCTGCGCGGACGTATCGAGCGCTTCCGGGCGGAGGAGCTGGAGCATCGCGACATCGGCCTGGAGCATGAGGCCGAGAAGGCGCCGGCCTATCGGCTGCTGAGCGCGGTGATCAAGGCCGGGTGCAAGGCGGCGATCAAGGTGAGCGAGCGGGTGTAGCCCGGGAGGAGCGCACGAGGGCCGGGGACTGCGGCGCTGACCGCTGCGGGGTCGTGCGGCCCCATCGGTCAGCTCTCCAGCTCGGCGTCCCAGTAGAGGTAGTCGCGCCAGCTCTCGTGCAGGTAGTTCGGCGGGAAGCTTCGGCCGTTCTCCTGCAGCTCCCAGCTCGTCGGCTGGCGCGGCGGCTGCCGCGGGTGCATGTGGCACTCGCGCGGCAGCTTGTTGCCCTTGCGCAGGTTGCAGGGGCCGCAGGCGGTGATGACGTTCTCCCACGTCGTCCGGCCGCCGCGGCTGCGCGGGATGACGTGGTCGAAGGTCAGGTCCTGCGTTGGCCGCCCGGCGCCGCAATACTGGCACTCGAAGCTGTCGCGCAGGAACACGTTGAACCGCGTGAAGGCCGGACGCCGCGCCGCCGGGATGTATTCCTTCAGCGCGATCACGCTCGGCAGCCGCATGTTCAGCGAGGGCGAGTGCACCACCGTCTCGTATTCCGAAAGCACCGAGACGCGGTCGAGGAAGACCGCCTTCACCGCGTCCTGCCAGCACCAGATCGACAGCGGAAAATACGAAAGCGGCCGGAAATCCGCGTTCAGCACGAGCGCGGGGAAACCCTGGCCACCTCCGAAGTGACTGCCGTCAGGCAAGCGCCGCGTCCCTTCATCCTGGGGCGGGACGCCAAGCCCTGGGGCCAAGTTGTGCTGGCAGGCCCCAGATACTGTGGCATCGCCGCGTCAACGAGGCCTTCATGCCAGCGCCGGCGTCAGCGTGCAACCTGCGGGGATCCCACTGCCACGAAGGATTCACCTCCGCGCCGCCAGCGCACGCTGCAGCGTCAGCGCACCGAGGCTGATCCCCGCCTCGTCGATCCCGTGGCCGAGACCGGGCCTGTATGACGCCTCCACCTCCACGCCCGCGGCGCGAAGGGCGGCTTCGGCGGCACGGCTCGCGCCGACGGGCACGGTGGGGTCATCCTCGCCATGCACCAGCAGCACGGGCGGGCGGCAGGCGATCTCCGCTCCCAGCCGCTCCGCCGCAGGCAGGGCACCGGAATAGGCGAGGATGCAGGCCGGCGCCACCCGCCGCCGCAGCCCCGCGAACAGCGCGGTCATGGCGCCCTGGCTGAATCCCATCAGCGCGAGCGCCGGGTCGGGCAGGGCGAGTCCCGCCAGCTCCGCCGCGATGAGTCGCTCCAGCACCCCGGCCGCCGCGCGCGCCCCGGCCTCGATCCGCGCGGGGGTGCGGTCCTGCAGGCTGAACCACTGCCGGCCGAAGGGCGCCATGTCGCAGGGCTCCGGCGCATGCGGCGCCAGGAACAGGGCGCCCGGCAACGCCTTGCCCCAGCCCGGCGCAAGGTCGATCAGGTCGAAGCCGTCGGCACCGACCCCGTGCAGCAGGATCACCAGCGAAGTCGGCCGGCCGCCGCCGGCTGGGCCCCAGCGGGGTCCCTCCCATTCCATCGACAAACCCCCTGGGCTACCTCCGCCCGACCATGCCTGCGCCCCCTGGCGTCGTCACCCGCTTCGCGCCGAGCCCGACCGGCCTCCTGCACCTGGGCCATGCCCACGCCGCGCTGTTCGCCTGGACCCGGGCCCGGCGCGCGGGCGGGCGCTTCCTCCTCCGCCTCGAGGACATCGACCCGGGGCGATGCCGCCCCGAATATGCCGAGGCGATCACCGAGGACCTCGCCTGGCTCGGCCTGGACTGGGACGGCGAGGTGCGGGTGCAATCCCGTCATATGGCCGAGTACCGCGGCGCACTGGACGCGCTGGCCGCGCGAGGCCTGCTCTACCCCTGCTTCTGCACCCGCGCCGACATCGCGCGGGAGATCGCGGCCGCCGCGGCGGCGCCGCACGGCCCGGACGGCCCGCTCTATCCCGGCACCTGCCGGCGCCTGCCGCCGGAGGAGCGCGCGAGGCGCCTGGCGCGCGGCGACCCGCACGCGCTGCGCCTCGACTCCGCCCGCGCGCTGGCCGAGGTGCCGTCCGGCCTTTCCTTCCACGAGGACGGGGAGGGCAGGCTGCGCTGCGACCCGGCCCGCTTCGGCGACGCCGTGCTGGCGCGCAAGGACGCGCCGGCGAGCTACCATCTCTGCGTCACGCATGACGACGCGCTGCAGGGCGTGACGCTCGTCACGCGGGGCGTGGACCTGAAGCCGGCGACCGACCTGCACAGGCTGCTGCAACGGCTGATGCGCTGGCCGGAGCCGGCCTATGCGCATCACCGGCTGCTGACCGACGCGGCCGGCCGGCGCCTGGCAAAGCGCGACCGCGCGGCGACGCTGCGCGATCTGCGCGCCGGCGGGACGACGCCACAGGAGGCGCGGCGGATGGCGGGGTTCTGACGCTACTCGTCGCGGCGCGGCCGGGCCAGCAGGCGGCCCATCGCCTCGCCCAGCGCCAGCCGCCCGGCGAGCAGGTCGGCCACCGCGGCGCAGATCGGCAGCTCCACGCCTGCGGCCTCGCCGCGCGCGACGATGGCGGGCGCGGTCTCGACGCCCTCCGCGACGCCCACCCGGCTCGCCAGCGCATCGGCAAGGCTCGCGCCCCGCGCGATCTCGACACCGAGGGAGGTGTTGCGGCTGCCGGGGCCGGTCGTCGTCAGCAGGAGGTCGCCGAGGCCCGACAGGCCGGCCGCCGTCTCCGCGCGGCCGCCAAGCGCCACGGTCAGGCGCGAGAGCTCGGCCAGACCGCGCGTGACGAGCGCGGCCCGCGCATTCTCGCCGAGCCCTGCCCCGGTCACCGCGCCGGCGGCGATGGAGATGACGTTCTTCGCCGCGCCGCCCACCTGCACGCCGACCGGGTCGTCCCCGCCATAGAGCCGGAAGCCGGCGGTCCCGAGCAGCTCCGCCGCCAGGTTGCGCAGGCCGGCGTCGCGGCTGGCCACCACCGCCGCGGCGGGAAGGCCCTTGGCCACCTCATGCGCGAAGTTGGGGCCGGAGAGCACGGCGGCGACGCGGCCCGGCCGCACCTCGGCGACAACCTCGAGCGGCAGGCGCGTGGTGCCGCGCTCGACTCCCTTGGCGCAGACCACCAGCGGAACGCCGGTGTCGGGCAGCGCCGCCATCACGGCGCGCAGGTGCTGCGCCGGCACGGCGACCAGCACGATCAACGCGCCCTCCAGCGCCGCCTCCGCCTCGGTGGTCACCGCGATCGCCGGAGAGATCCGCACGCCCGGCAGGTATTTGGCGTTCTCGCCCGCGGCGCCGATCGCCGCCGCGCGCGCCGGGTCCCGTGCCCAGAGGCCCACGGCATTGCCCGCGCGTGCGCCCTGGACAGCCAGCGCCGTGCCCCAGGCACCGGCGCCGAGCACCGCGATCCGCCGTCTTCCTCGTCCGGGCATCCGCTGCCGACGCTCCCTATTCCGGCGTGATCCGCGCCACGCCTGCCGCCGCCCCATCCTCGCGCCCGGCAAGCCGCGGCAGCAAGGCCCGGAGAATCGCCTCCGCCTCGGGCTCGAAGCGGAAGGGCGGGTTGGCGACGAGGAGGCCGCAGCCGTTCAGGCGGGCGGGGTCGACCGGCGCGCGCAGCGCCAGCTCGCAGGCCAGCAGGTCCGGCACGGCCGCGGCTCGCAGCGCGTCGTGGAACTCGCGGACGGGCGTGCGGTGCTTGATAGGGTACCACGCCGCCACCGTCGCCGCGCGAAAGCGCCGGCGGAGCTCCGCGACTGCCCCGGCCATCCGGCCGAACTCGCCTGGCTGCTCGAAGGGTGGGTCGATCAGCACGAGGCCGCGGCGCTCCGGGAAGGGGGTGAGGGCACGCACCGCCTCCCACGCGTCGCGCCGGTGGACCGACACCTGCCCGTCGCCCCGGAAGCGACGGCGCAGCGCCGCATGGTCTTCCGGGTGCAGCTCGCAGAGCGCGAGGTGGTCGCCGGGCCGCAGCAGGGCCCGGGTGATCGCCGGCGACCCCGGGTAGGCCGCCGGGTAGCCGGCCTGCCGGACGAGAGCGACGTAGTCGGAGAGCGCCGGCTCCCCGGCCTCCACCACGCGCGCCACGCCGGCACGCCATTCGCCGGAGCGGGAGGCCTCGTCTCCTCCCAGGTCGTAGGCGCCGATGCCCGCATGGGTGTCGAGCACGCGGAGCGGCGTCGCCTTGGCGGTCAGGCGCCGCAGCAGCGCGACGAGAAGGGCGTGCTTCATCACGTCGGCGAAGTTGCCGGCGTGGAAGGCGTGCCGGTAGTTCACCTTCCTGTCCGCGATGCGGGGCGGCCGCCCGGCGTCACGCGAAGGCCGCTTCCACCGCGCCGAGCGCTCCCAGGCTGGCGCGCAGCATGCCCGCGGCCGGCACGGCGGGCGTCAGGCCTGCGACCACCAGCATCGTGCCCGCGGGCAGGCCGCCGAGGCGGCGCGCATGCCGGGCGGCCTCGATCAGCAGCGGCGCCAGATCGGCCTCCGTTCCCCGTGGCCGTGCGCCCTTCGGCGCCAGTGTCACGCGCACCGGTCCTGCCGGAGGGGCACGTCGCTTCCCGGCCACGACATGACCGAGGCGCGCGAGATCGGCGGCCAGGGTCGGGGCGTCCTCGGGCGCCTCGGCGAAGCGCGTGGCGGAGACGTCGAGGGCGGGGTGCAGGGCGGCAAGGCGCGGCGGACCGTCGCCGCTCTCCGGCAGATCCTCGGAGAGGATCGCGACGACAGCCGCGGTGACCAGCGGGTTGCGCAGGGCGCGGAGAGCGACCGTCGCGCCGTTCGGCAGCAGCCTGCCATCCAGCATCGGTCCCGCGATCGCGCCGCCAAGCGTCAGCAGCAGCCGAAGGCCGCAGGGCGCGAGGCCGAGGCTTTCGACCACTGCGGCGGACACTTCCTCGCCTTCCCGCAAGTCGCGCGGCGCGAGCTCAGGCGGCAGCGGGGCGAGCGGATTGCCGGTCTCCGCTGCCTCGGCAATCCAGCGTGCCGCGCCCTCTGCGCTCCAGCCCGTCATCAGTTGAGCGAGGGGAGCCGGATCTCCTCCTGCTCCTGGAAGCCGCCGGCCGGCGGGGCATCGAAGATCGTCGGCGCGCCGGGGACGGGCGCCGCGCTGCCATAGAGCGATTCCGGCAGCCAGGTCACGAGGCCGGGGAAGATGTAGACCATCGCCATGCAGAAGACGACGATGAAGATGAAAGGCATGCAGCCCCTGAAGATGTCCTCCAGCCGCACGTGCGGCGGCGCCACGCCCTTCAGGTAGAAGGCCGCCATCGCGACGGGCGGGGAGAGGAAGCTCGTCTGCAGGTTCAGTGCGACGAGGATGCCGAAGAAGATCGGGCTGACGCCGAAATCGTCCAGCAGCGGCAGGAAGATGGGCACGAAGATCACGATGATCTCGGTCCATTCCAGCGGCCAGCCGAGGATGAAGATGATGAACTGCGCCAGGAGCAGGAAGGTGAAGCTGTTGAGCGGCAGCGACTTGACGAACTCCTCCACCACCGACTGGCCACCGAGGTAGCCGAAGACCGACGAGAAGATGTAGGAGCCGACGAACAGCCAGCACACCATCGCGCTGGTGCGGGCGGTAAGGAAGACGCTTTCCTTCAGCTTCTGCCAGGTGAAGGCGCGATAGGCGAGCGCCAGGATGACGGAGCCGAGGGAGCCCATCGCCGCCGCCTCGGACGGCGTCGCCAAGCCCATGAGGATGGAGCCGAGCACCGAGGCGATCAGCAGGGCGAGCGGGAAGAACGAGGTCAGCAGCGCCAGGAGGATCGTGCCGACCGGCACGTTCCGCTCCTCCGGCGGCAGGCGGGGGGCGCGGCTGGGGCTCACGATGCCCACGCCGACGGCGTAGAGGATGTAGAGCAGCGCGAGCGAGACGCCGGGGATGAACGCCGCGGCGTAGAGCTGCACCACGCTCACGCCCGCCGTCGCGCCGTAGAGGATCAGCATGATGGAGGGCGGGATGAGGATGCCGAGGCACCCGCCGGCGCAGGTGACGCCCGCGGCAAGCTTCGGATCATAGCCCGCGCGCAGCATGGCCGGGAAGGCGAGCAGACCCATCAGCGTCACCACAGCGCCGACGATGCCGGTCGCTGTCGCGAACAGCGCGCAGGTCGCCAGCGTGGCCACGGCCAGCGATCCCGGCAGGCCTCCCGACGCCATCTGCAGAGACCGGAACAGCCGGTCCAGGATGTTCGCGCGCTCGATGATGTAGCCCATGAAGACGAAGAGCGGGACGGAGATCAGCACGTCGTTCGCCATCACCGCGTAGGTGCGCTGCACCAGCAGGTCGAAGACGCGCTCCTGCATGCCGAGGTAGCCGAAGAACAGGCCCATCGCCATCAGCGTGAAGGCGATGGGGAACCCCAGCATGATGAAGAAGAGGAAGAGCAGGAGCTGGGTGAGCCCGAGGGCGGCGTCTGACATGTGCGGGCTTCCAGGCTCAGCTCTGGTGGTCGTGGTGGCGGGGGTTCGGGTCGCGGGAGGCGCGCTCCTCCTGCGCATGGGCGGCGCGGATCACCGCCTCCTCGCCGCCGCGGGCCATCTCGGCCGCCAGCGCCTCGGCGCCCTTCGCCTCGGCCGCTGCCAGGATCTCCTTCTCCAGCTCCTCCACATCCGAGAGGCGCTGCGGCCATTCGCCGTTGCGGATGCACTGCACGCAGCGCACCACCTCCGCCAGTCCCTGGAGCAGCAGGAGCACGCCGACGAAGGGGATGAGGAACTTGAACGGCCAGATCACCGGCCCGGTCGGGCTGACGCTGCTGCGCTCGTTCTGCATCCAGGACTGCTCGAAGAAGTGCCAGCCCTGGATCATGAAGGCGATGATCGCCGGGAAGAAGAACAGGAGGTAGAGCGTCAGGTCGAACTTCGCCTGGAGCGAGGGCCGGAACATCCGGTAGAGGAAGTCGCCCCGCACATGCCCGTTGCGCGACAGCGCATAGGCGCCCGCGAGCATGAACAGCGCGCCATAGAGCATGTAGGAGGTGTCGTAGGCCCAGTCGGTCGGCGCTCGGAAGAAGCGGCGCATCGTCACGTCGTAGACGATGACTGCGGTGAGGGCGATGATCGCCCAGGCGCCGGTCTGGCCGACCAGCGTGGAGAGCCGGTCGATGCCGATCAGCACGTGCCGCACCGCCGGCCGGTTGGCATAGACGATGCCGACGAGGATCGCCGCCGCCACCAGCGCGATCAGCAGGAACAGGGTGCCGCGATCCGTCATCCGGGCTCACCTTCCACAAGCATGAGGCCGGCCCGTTGCCGGACCGGCCCCCTTGGCGAACGTCCCGTCCGCGTCAGCCGCGGGCGAAGAAGTGGTTGTAGGAGATCACCGGGCTCGCCTCGTAGCGCAGGAAGAACCCGCCGACCCGGCGGCACCACTCGCGCTGGCTGTCGCAGACCTTCTTGAAGAACGGCCCGGCGGCGGGCGAGGAATTGTCCGCCTCCAGCCGCTGGACCACGCGGTCCCAGGCCTGGAGCTGGGCGTCGAGGATCGGCCGCGGCGTCGCGCGCACGTTCACCCCGGCCTGCGCCAGCGCCACCAGGTCACGCGAATAGCGGTCCTGCAGCTTCCACGACATGTCGGCCGAGGCTGCCTCCGACGCATGGCGGATCACCGCCTGCATCTCCTGCGGCAGTCCCTCGAAGCGCTGGCGGTTGAACAGCACCTCGAAGCTCTCGGTCCGCTGGTGGAAGCTCTGGATCATGTAGTTGCGCGCGACGTCGGCGAAGCCGAGCACGCGGTCGGAGGAGGGGTTGTTGAACTCCGCCCCGTCGATCACGCCCCGCTCCAGCGCCGGCACGATCTCGCCGCCCGGCAGCGCCACGACGGCGGCGCCCATCTCGTTGAACAGGTCGGTCGCGAGGCCGACGGTGCGGTAGCGCAGGCCCCGGATCTGCTCCACCCGCTCCACCGGGTTGCGGAACCAGCCGAGCGGCTGCGTCGGCATCGGCCCGGTCTGGAAGCCGACGACGTTGAGGCGCAGGATGTCGTGCATCAGCTCGTCGTACAGCGCGCGGCCGCCGCCGTAGTGGAACCAGCCGAGGAGCTGGTTGGCGTCGCCGAACCAGGGCGGGGAGGTGCCGAACAGGCTGAACGCCTTGTTCTTGCCGAACCAGTAGGCGGACACGCCGTGGCCGCCATCCAGCGTGCCGGCATGCACGGCGTCGATGAGCTGGAACGCGCCGACCACGGCGCCGGCGGCCAGCAGCTCCAGCCGCAGGCGGCCGCCCGCCATGCCGTTGACGCGGGTGACGTAGTCCTGCGCGAATTCGTGGAAGATGTCGCGTTGCGGCCAGGTGGACTGGAAGCGCAACGTGACGGTCTGGGCCCGGCTGACATTCGGCGTGGCGAGCACGGCGGTGGCGGCGGTGCCTGCCGCAGCCGCCTTCAGCAGGCCGCGGCGGGCCGGGACGGGGGTCTCGGTCATCATTTCCTCCAGACGGCCGCGCGTTCATCCCGCGGCGGCAGGTTGCTCCCGCCGGACTGCATACGAATGCTTGGACGGATGCGCAATGGCCGAGCTTCGGTATACCGCTTATTTGGCCACGAACGCCTTCTCGACCACGTAGGTGCCGGGGCTGCTGTTCGACCCCTCGACGAAGCCGCGCGCCTCGAGCAGGGCGCGCACGTCGGCGTTCATGGCCTCCGAGCCGCAGAGCATCGCGCGGTCGCGCTCCGGCGAGAGGGGCGGCAGGCCCAGCCGCTCGGTCAGGCTCCCGGTCTCGATCATCGTCGTGATCCGCCCGGTGGTCGGGAAGGGCTCGCGCGTGACGGACGGGAAATAGGTCAGCCGCTCGCGGGCCAGCTCGCCCAGCAGTTCGTGCTCCGGCAGGTGGCTCGCGATCAGTTCGCGATAGGCGAGCTCGGAGACCTGCCGGACGGTGTGGACCAGGACGATGCGGTCGAAGCGGTCGTAGGTCTCGGGGTCGCGGATCAGGCTCATGAAGGGGGCGAGGCCGGTGCCCGTTGCGAAGAACCACAGCACGCCGCCGGGCAGCAGGTTGTCGGTGACCAGCGTACCGGTCGCCTTCCGGCCAATCAGCACCCCGTCCCCCGGCTTCACGTGCTGCAGGCGCGAGGTCAACGGCCCGTGCTGCACCTTGATCGAGAGGAACTCCAGCCGGTCCTCCCAGGGTGGGCTGACCATGGAATAGGCGCGCACCAGGGGCTTGCCCTCGACCAGCAGGCCGATCATCGCGAACTGCCCGGCGCCGAAGCGGAAGGCAGGGTCGCGCGTGCAGGTGAAGGAGAACAGCCGGTCGGTCCAGTGATGGACCGTCAGGACCCGCTCGAGGAAGAAGCCGGGCGGTGCGGCGATGGGCAGGGTGGCGGCGGAGGCGGTGCTCATCTCCGCTAGATGCGCCGGCCGGGCCGATGCCGCAACGCGGGAAGCCATGTGGCGGCGGCGGGCCCCCTCCCCGGAGGCGCGGGGCGGGGGCATGCTGGGGTGCTTCGCAGGACCCACCGCATGACCGCCCCACCCATCGGCCCGGAGGTCGACCCGACACCGCGCCCCATTCCCGCCCGCATTCCGCACCGCGGCGCCTCGGTGACGCTCGAGCCCCTGGCGGTGCGCCACGCGGCGGAGCTGTGGGAGGCGGCGCGGGGCGACGCCACCGGCGCGAGCTGGGCCTATATGGGCTACGGGCCCTTCGCGGACGCGGCGGCGATGGCGCGCCACGTGGCCGCCTTCGCCGCGCAGCACGATCCGATGGCCTGGGCGGTGCGCCCGCACACCACCGGCGCCGTCTCCGGCTGGCTGACACTGATGGAGATCCAGCCGGCCAACGCCGCCATCGAGATCGGGCACATCTGGTTCTCGCCCCGGATGCAGCGCAGCCGCGCCGCGACGGAAGCGATGTTCCTGCCGATGCGGCATGCCATGGATGACCTCGGCTACCGGCGGCTGGTGTGGAAGTGCAATGCGCTGAACGCGCCGAGCCGCGCCGCCGCCGCGCGGCTCGGCTTCGTGTTCGAGGGGGTGCTGCGCGCCCACCTCGTCGTGAAGGGACGGCGGCGCGACACCGCCTTCTTCTCGATGCTGGAAGGCGAGTGGCCGGCGAGACGGGACGCGATCGCCGACTGGCTGTCGGAGGCGAACTGGACGCCGGACGGATGCCCGCGCCGCTCCCTCTCGGCGATGACCGCCGGCCTGCCAGGGGAGGAGGCGCGAGCGGCGTGAGACGGCGTCACACATAAAGATACACATCGGCGTGCCGCGCGCGGTTGTCTTCCGGCCGCGCCTGTCGCAATTTCGTTTGCATCACGGGATGGTTCGAGGAGGGGACACACGGCCATGCCCCGCGCGATCGAGGACCGGGTTGGCGCCTTCGTGCCCGGCCCCGTGGTGGAGCTGCCCGGCGCGGCGGACGGGCCGCTTGCCGGCCTCGATTTCGCGGTGAAGGACCTGTTCGACGTGGCCGGCGCGGTCACCGGCTATGGCAACCCCGACTGGGCGCGCACCCATGCCCCGGCGGCTGCCACGGCGCCTGTCGTGCTCTCGCTCGTGCAGGCCGGCGGCAACCTGCGCGGCAAGACGAAGACGGTGGAGCTGGCCTACGGCCTGACCGGCGAGAACACCTGGTATGGCACGCCGACAAACCCCGCCGCACCGGACCGTTTCCCGGGGGGCTCCTCCTGCGGCTCGGCCGCTGCGGTGGCGGCCGGCTCGGTGGATTTCGCCCTCGGCTCCGACACCGGCGGATCGGTGCGCATCCCGGCGAGCTACTGCGGCATCTTCGGAATCCGGCCGAGCTGGGGCGCGGTGAACCTGACCGGCGCCTGCCCGCTCGGGCCGAGCTTCGACACCGCCGGCTGGTTCGCCCGGAACGCCGGAGTGCTGCGGCGCGTGGGCGAGGTGGTGCTGCCCACCGGCGGCGAGGGCGCCCTCGGCCCGCTGCTGAAGGTGCAGGAGGCCTGGGTCAACGCCGTCCCCGGCACGGCCGCCGCACTCGTCCCGGCGCTCGCCGGCGCGGAGGCGGTGCTCGGACCCGCGCTGTCGACCCATCTGGTGCCGGAGGGTCTCGACCAGCTCTACGAGCATTTCCGTGCCGCGCAGGCGGAGGAGGCCTGGGCCAGCCTCGGCGCGTGGATCGAGGCGATCCGCCCGAAGCTCGGGCCCGGCGTTGCCGAGCGCTTCGCCGCGGCCAAGGCGATGGATCCGGCCAAGGCCGCCGCCGGCCGCCGCTTCCGCGAGGTGTTCCGCGGCCGCGTGCGCGCGCTTCTGGCGGGTGGCGCGGTGCTGGCCTACCCGACCTCGCCCGTGCCGGCGCCGAAGCTCGACATCAGCCTCGAGGCGCAGGGCGCGGTGCGCGAACGGACGATGGGCGTCACCGCCATCGCCGGCTTCGGCGGGCTCTGCGAGGTGACGCTGCCGGCGGGGAAGGTGGATGGCGCGCCGGTCGGCCTCTCCCTTGTCGCCGCGCCGGGCCGCGACCGTGCCCTGCTTGCCTTGGCGGAGCGGGCGGCGACGGAGCTCGGCCTGGCCTGACCCCTGCACCGGACCCGGCCCTGGCCGGGCCGGCCCCCGGCGCTATAACCGCTCGCCATGAAAATCCGCGACGCGATCGAAGCCGACCTCCCCGCCATCACCGCGATCTACGCGCATCACGTGCGCACCGGCACCGGCACGTTCGAGGAGGAGCCGCCTGACGAGGCGGAGATGGCGGCGCGCTACGGCCGCGTCACCCGCAACGGCTGGGCCTGGCTGGTGGCTGAAGCGCCGGACGGGACGGTGCAGGGCTATGCCTACTATGCCCAGTTCCGCGACCGCTCCGCCTACCGCCATTCGGCCGAGGACGCGATCTACGTCCGGGACGACGTGCGGGGCCAGGGTGTCGGCAAGGCGCTGGTGGAGGCGTTGCTGGTGCGCGCCGAGGCCGCCGCCTTCCGCCAGATGTTCGCGGTGATCGGCGATTCGGAGAATGCCGGCTCGATCGGCCTGCATGCCTCGCTCGGCTTCAGGCAGGTGGGCGTCATGAAGTCGGCCGGCGCAAAGTTCGGCCGCTGGCTCGACGTGGTGTTCATGCAGCGGGCGCTCGGAACCGGCGACCGCACGCCGCCGGCCTAGAGGACGCGGGCGAGCGCCACCGCGCCGGCGGCGCCCCAGAAGGCCAGGGCGCCGAGCCCGACGCGCTCCGCGTGCCACATCATCCGCCGCCGCAGGCTTTCGGCCATCAGCCGCTGCGCCTCGGCACGCGGCAGCCGGCCGGTGAGCTCGGGGCTGTGGGAGCTGAGCACCGCCCAGGCCTCGCTCCGGCGATGGTCGCGCCGCGGCGCACGCCAGGACGCCCAGAGGAGCACGATGGCGGTCACCGCCAGCATGTCCGCTCCCACGCGCAGCGCCAGTGCGAAGTCGAAGGAGAGCGACAGCATCACCGTGCCGACGGCGAGACCGACAAAGCCGAGACCGCGCCGGATGCAGTGATCCACCACCGCGTCGATCACGTCCATGTCCAGCCTGCCTCCCTTCCGTCCCGGCGCAGCATGGCGGCCGCGAAGCCGACGGGCAAACCGAAAAGACAGGGGGCAGCAGCCATGGACCGGCGATCAGGCCGGCTGCAGCTGACCCACCAGAGCCCCGACGGTAACCTCGGACAGCCGCGCCTCCATCGCCTGCTCGGCGTCGTCCAGCACGCCGCGCAGCATTCCTGGGATCGCCCGGCCGAAATTCTCGCCGGCGCGGGTCGGTCCGCGATGCGTCGGCAGCAGCGGCATGTTGGGCCGCCGCATCGCTTCCCAAACCTCCGCAAGCGTGATCTCGCCTGCCGGCCGGGCCAGCTCGGCGCCGCCAGGGCCCCGGCGGATGCGGATCAGGCCGGCACGGGCGAGCTGCCCGGCAAGCCGGCGGATCACGACGGGGTTGGTGCCGACGCTCTCGGCCAGTCGTCCGCTGGTCGCCTGGCCAGCCGGCTCGGTGGCCAGGAGCAGCAGGATGTGGACGGCGACGGCGAAGCGGGTTGCGACCATGATGGGTCTTCACGCACATGCAACGCGTCGGTTCCTATCGCCGCCGCATCGACTCATGACGTTTCGTAGTTGGCACGAGATCCGTGACGGCAGAGTTGACGGCGACCCGAACGGAGGGGGAACATGAGGATCATGTCCGCCACCATGCCCGTCGCCGCAGAACGGACCCTCGCGGTTTGCCGCGCCGCCCAGCGGTTCTGTGCCGCGCGTGGCTGGGCGCCGGTGGCCGAGATGCCGCTGCCGAACGGCCGCCGCGCCGACATTCTCGCCCTGATGCCGGATGGCGGCTTCGTCGTGGTCGAGGTGAAGTCCTGCGCGCGCGATTTCCTGTCGGACGGCAAGTGGCCCGAGTACCGCGAGTATTGCGACCGGCTCTACTTCGCCGTGGACCTCGACTTCCCTCAGGAGTTGCTGCCGGAGGAGGTCGGGCTGATCGTTGCCGAGGGGCCGGACGCCGCGCTGGTGCGCGACGCGCCGGCCCACCCGTTGGCCTCGGCGCGGCGGCGCGCGCTGCTGCACCGCTACGCGGTCACCGCCGCCGGGCGTCTCGCCGCCTTCCAGGACCCGGTCGGTCTGGCGGAGCTGCGCGCCGCGCTCAAGGTGGAGTAGCGCGCCGCTCCAGCAGCGGCCCGGAGAACAGGCGCAGCCCTGCCTCCCAGCCCCAGGCGATCGCCGCCGCACGGTCCACCCCGACCAGCACCACCCGCGCCGCGGCGCCCGGCGCCGCCAGCAGCCGCGCAAGGCCGGTCGGCGGGCCGGCCGGCAGCTCTTCCGTCCAGCGCAGCCGCACCACGTCGAGGCCGAGCCGGGGCTGCGGCAGGACGTCGAGCAGCCTCGCCGGCGCATCGTCCAACGCCAGCCGGTAGCCGCCGCCCCGCAACGCGTCGCGCGCCGCAAGGAAGCCGGTCATGTCGCGCAGGATGTCGGCGGCGCGGAACCCGATCGTGACGTGCCGGCGTTGCGCGGCCGGCAGCGCGGCATCGAAGCGACGAAAGGCCGCCCCGAGCACCGTGGCGGGCAGCAGCGGCAGGCCCAGCGGCCGCCAGGCCTCCGGCCGCGCCAGCCCGGCCAGCAGCCGCACCTCCAGGAGCCGGTGCAGCCTGCGCGCCAGCGGTCCCTCGTCCAGGGCAACGCCGGGCAGTATGGCGGCGGCGATGCCCGCCTTGTCGATCCGCACCTCCTCCCAGAGCCGCGCCGCGCGCCCGCCGGGTTCCAGCCGGCAGACGGCGTGGCGGATGGTGAAGGGCGCCAGGTCGGCCTGGGCCAGGTCGCGCTCCGCCGCCGCGAGCGACGCCGACGTCAGCACGCCGCCGCGGGGCGCGTCCTGCGGCGCATGCGGGGAGAGGCCGAGGCTTTCCGCCGCCGCGCCGAGCACCGCCGCCGCGGCCTCCGGCAGGCGCAGCCGGGCAAGCGCGGCATGATCCGTCCCCTCCAGGGAGCGACGCAACGCCGCGGCAGCCGCCTCCAGCGCCGGTGCCGCGGGCGGCGCCACGGCGACCACGTCGCCGTTCGGCAGTTCGAAGATGCGGGTCCGCGCGGCGCCGTAGGCGGGGGCCAGGGCGTCCCGCAGCAGCCGGCGGTGATGCGGCGCCGCCGCGGCGGAGAGGCGCAGGTGCAGCACCTCCCGTGTCGCGCCGGCGGCCACGCTTTCCCGCACCAGCGCGGCGAGATCGGCGGCGGCGCGTGGATCGGCGGTCATGCCGGCGGCGTGTCCGCTTCGACCAGCGTGATCTGGTGGCGGCGCGCCCAGGCAATCGCCTCTGCCCCATCCGCGGCGGCCAGGACCACGCGTGCCGGGTCGAGCTCCGGCGGCAGCGCCAGCGCCGGTGACCAGCGCAGCCGCACCAGCAGGCGGGGCAGGGCAGCGAAGCCGATCGGCGGAAGGCGGGCGGGCTCCGTCAGGTCGAGCTCGATGCCGCGCGCATCCGCTTCGACAAACCCGGCCGCGGCTTCCGCCGGCAGGGAGAGAACGAGCGCGGGGGAAAGCCCTGCCGCCTTGGCGACGGCGGTCGCGGCGCGGCCGAGCGGCAGCCGCAGGTGCAGCCTTCCCGCCCGGACCAGGACGGCGGCGACCGCCGCGTCGCGCAGAGCCGCCGGCAGCCGCGCCGCCAGCAGCGCCTCCGCATGGTCGAGGAGGTCGGCATCCTCGCCGAGCGGCCCGAGGGCGCGGCGGAGCGCCTGCCGCGCCACCTCGAGCCGGGTGAAGGCCGGCACCGAACCGCGTTCCGTCAGTCGCCACCCGCGCCGCCGGAGGAGCAGCACGGTGGGACATACCTCCCCGATCCACCGATCCAGCTCGGGCAGGGAGGGGGGCGGCGGCAGGAAGGCACCGCCGATCGGCCCGTCCAGCCCGGGTTCCGCCCGACGGGCAGGGGGCCGCCATCCCGGAGTGCCGGCGGCAAGGCGAAGCACAGAGCGGGCGGCGAATTCTTCGCGCATGTGTTCCGATCGGCGCGGCGGATGGGGCGACGGCACCCCCGCGGCGCGGTAGCTTCGCCCCGACATGCTTGCCGAAACCTTGAGCCCGGGCTGGCTGCCCCCGGGCCTGCGAATCTACGCCGTCGGCGATGCCCACGGTTGCGCCGGCCGCCTTGCCGAGCTGCACGAGCGCATCGCCGACGATCTCACCGACCGCCCGGTGGAGGGCGCCCTCGTCGTCCATCTCGGCGACTATGTCGACCGCGGCCCGGACAGCGCCGGCGTGCTCTCGCTCATCCGGCGGCCGCCGCCCCCCGGCGTGCAGATCGTCAACATCTCCGGCAACCACGAGCAGATGATGCTCGCCGCCCTGCATGAGCGCGCGCCGGAGGAGGTGGTGGACCTCTGGCTGGAGAATGGCGGCGGCCCGACGCTCGAGAGCTACGGCTGCGACCCCCGGGACATGCGGAGCTGGCAGGTTCCCGAAGCCGACCTGGTCTTCCTGCGCGGCCTGCGCCCGAGCTTCGCGATCGGCGGCTACTTCTTCGCCCATGCGGGGGTGCGCCCCGGCGTGCCGCTGGAGCAGCAGGATGTCATGGACCTCGCCTGGATCCGCGAGCCGTTCCTGTCCTGGCGCGGCCGCCTGCCGGCCGTGGTGGTGCACGGCCATACGCCGGCCGAAGGGCCGGAGGTGCTGCCCCACCGCATCAACGTCGACACGGGCGCCGTCTTCGGCGGCGCCCTGACCGCGGCCGTGCTGGAGGAGGAGACGCTCGGCTTCCTCTTCGCGTAGCTCGTGCGGGCCGGCGTGGCGGCCGACCCGCGGCATGCGCCGCCTTGGCGCGCCGCATTCGCGGCCCCGGCCGGCGGGAAGCACGCCGGCCGCCATCGGATCGCGACCGACGCCGCCCGGTGTCAGACCGGCTCGATCCGCGCCTCCCGCGCCACCGCCCGCCACCGTGCCAGGTCTGCGGCGATCAGCCGGCCGAGATCCGCCCGGCTGCTGGCGTCCACGGTGAAGCCGGTGCGTGCCAGGCGCTCCGTCACCTCGGGCATCCGCAGCGCCGCCACCATGACCTCGTTCAGCCGGTCGAGCACCGGCGCCGGCACGGCCGCCGGCGCCACGACCGCGGTCCAGCTGCCGGAGACGATGTCCGGCAGCCCCTGCTCCGCCATCGTCGGCACGTCCGGCAGCGCGGCGAAGCGGCGCGGGCCGGCCACCGCCACGCCGCGCAGCGCGCCCGACTGCACGTGCGGCGAGACGGTGGCCGCGTTCAGCACGGCCACCGGCGCCTGGCTGGCGATCACCGCCTGCATCGCCGCCGGGCCGCCGGCGAAGGGCACCGGCGTCGCCTCCACGCCCGTGCGCAGGCGGAACAGCTCCATGCCGAGCTGCTCCGAGGAGCCGACACCGGACGAGGCATAGGGCACGCCGCCGCGCTGCGCCTTCATCCAGGCCACCACCTCCGCCACCGTCCGGGCGGGGACGGAGGGATGCACCACCAGCATGTTCGGCGCCGACATCACCAGCGTCACCGGCGCGAAGTCGCGCTCCACGTCGTAGCCCGGGCTGCGCATCACCACGGGATTGATCGTGAGCGTGCCGCTCGCCGCGACGAGCAGCGTGTGCCCGTCGGGCGCCGATTGCGCGACGTGGCGCGAGCCGATCGCGCCCGTGGCGCCCGGCCGGTTGTCCACCACCACGGACTGGCCGAGCGCGGCCGAGACGCCGCCCTGCATCACCCGCGCCGCCAGGTCGGTCGGTCCGCCGGGCGGGAAGGGCACCACCAGCGTCACCGGCCGGCCCGGCGCCCAGGGTGCCTGGGCGCGTGCGGCCGGCGCCAGCATCGGTGCGGCGAGGATGGGCAGCAGGCGGCGGCGGCGCATGGCGTCTCTCCCTGTCCTCGGGCATGAAAGCACGGTCCCGATGACCCCGCACCCGCCCCGCCGCGGCCGTTGATGCCTGCCCCCACCCCCGCCGAGGTGCGATCCCGGCTGGACGCCATCCGCGTCGCCCGCGGCTTCGTCCTGCCGCATCACGGCGCGATGGCAGCCGCCCTTCCGGAGCTGCACGTCGCCTATGAGGGGATGTACCGCGCGCTGACCCTCGATCCCGGTCACATGGCGCCGCTGGCGCGCGAATCCGTCTGGCTCGCCATCCTTGCAGCCTGCGAGGAGCCGGTCGGCACCCACCACCTCGCGAAGTTCCGCGCGGCAGGCGGCACCGAGGCGCAGGCCGCGGCGCTGTTCCGTCTCGCTGCCTGGGCTGCCGGCGCGTCGCGCTGGGCGACGCTGGAAGCGGCATGGCAGGCGCACCTGCCCGGCGTGCCCGCCGCACGCGCCTATCTCGACGGGGCCGAGGCGCTGCTCGGCGGCACGCTGCGCCCGGCCCTGGCCCGCCTCTGCCTTGCCGCCGTGCAGGCTGCCGCGGACCAGCCCTGGGGCCTCGCATGCGAGATCGAGGCCGCCTATGCCGCCGGCGCGCCCGAGCCCGAACTCGCCGAGGCGCTCAGCCTCGTCATCTGGCCGCGCGGCGTGAACCGCTTCGTCCGCGCCTGCGAGGTCTGGCTCGGGCTGATCCGGGCCGGCCGCGTGGTGCCGTCGCCCGCCTTCGCCGCCTGGGCCGAGGTGACAGGGCAGGGACCGCTGAAGCTCTCGCCGGAAGGCTGAGGCGCGCCTATCCTGCGGCGCATGCTGGAGTTGCAGGCGATTCGGAAGGCCTATCGGATCGGTCCGACCGAGCGGCAGATCCTGCGCGGCGTGGACCTCACCGTCCGCGCCGGGGAGATGGTTTCCATCATGGGCGGGTCAGGCTCCGGCAAGACCACGCTGATGAACATCATCGGCCTGCTGGACCGCCCGGATTCCGGGGGCTACCGGATTGACGGCCGGGACGTGCTGGCGGCCCGCGCCGACGACCTCTCGCGCCTGCGCGGGCGGCTGATCGGCTTCGTCTTCCAGTCCTTCTTCCTCATGCCGCGGCTCAATGCCTGGCGGAATGTCGCCTTGCCGCTGATGTACCAGCGCGTCCCCGAGGCGGAGGCGCGGCGCCGCTCCGTCGCCATGCTCGGCCGCGTCGGGTTGGCCGAGCACACGGAGCACCGGCCGAACGAGCTCTCGGGCGGGCAGCGCCAGAGGGTCGCCATCGCCCGCGCCCTGGTCGGCGAGCCCGCGGTCGTGCTGGCGGATGAGCCTACCGGCGCGCTCGACCCGGTCGTCTCGGCGGAGATCATGGCGCTGTTCCACGAGATCAACCGCAGCCTGGGCGTGCTCCTGCTGATCATCACGCACGACCCGAAGGTGGCTGCGCAATGCCCGCGCCGCGTGGTGCTGGATGCCGGGCTGGTCCGCGAGGACGCGGCGGCGCGCGAGGCAGCGTGAGAGCGGCGGACATGGCGCCTCATCCGCGGGCAAGCGAAACGCGCGGAGCACGGGCGCGGCGTCCGGGGGCACGGCAAGGATGCTAGGCACCATTCTCCGCGAGGCGCTCGGCAACCTCCTCGCCTCGCGGCAGCGCTCCGGACTTGCCCTGCTGGGAATCCTGATCGGCGCCGGCGCGGTGATCGCCATGCTCAACCTGGGTGCCATGGCGCGGAACGAGACGGTGAAGCAGTTCCGCCAGATGGGCACCGACACCCTGGCGTTGCGCGCCAACAGCGCCACCGGCACGGTCGGGTTCGATCCCGCCCTGATGGCCGAGCTGCCGCGTCTGGTCCCTGGCCTCGTCGAGGTCGCGCCGATGGCGCTCGGCGGCGGGCAGGTCGGCTTCGCCGGGGCGACCCACAGCGCCACGCTCGTCGGCACCAGCGGCGCGCTGGTCGGCGCCGGCCGGCTCCGCGTCGCCGCAGGCCGCTTCCTCTCGGAATTCGACCGGTTCGAACCCTTCGTCGTCGCGGGTGCCGATGTCGCGGCGCAGCTTTCCACTCCCTACGCGCCGCTGCGCCCGGGCAGCGAGATCCGCATCGGCCGCGCGGTGCTGACGGTGATCGGCGTGCTCGAGCCTTCGCTGCCCAACCCGCTGATGCCGGTGGACGCCAACTCCTCGCTCTTCGTCTCCATCCCCTCGGCACGGCGGCTGATGGCCAATCCGACGCTCACCATGGCCGCCGCGCGCGCCGCGCCCGAGGCGGACCCCGAGGCGGTGGCCGACGGCATCCGCCGGCATGTCGAACCCGCGCTGCGCGAGGCGACGCTGACCGTGCAGACCGCGCGCGCACTGCTCGCCGGCATGCAGGGACAGATGCAGCTTTTCGCGCTGCTGCTCGCCGGGGTGGGCGGCATCGCGCTGCTGCTTGGCGGCGTGGGGGTGATGAACGTGATGCTGGTGTCCGTCTCCGAGCGGCGGCGGGAGATCGGCATCCGCCTCGCGATCGGTGCGCGGCGGGCCGATGTGCGCTCGCTGTTCCTCGCGGAGGCGGTGCTGCTGGCTGTCCTGGGCGGCAGCTTCGGCGCCCTCGCCGGGATCGCGGCGAGCTGGGGCGTCGCCCGTGCCACGGATTGGGACTTCCTGCTGAACCCGGTTGGCGTTCCCGTCGGCGCCGGTGTCTCCGTCATCGTCGGGATCTTCTCGGGCTTCTATCCTGCGGTGCTCGCCGCCCGACTCGATCCGATCGAGGCGTTAAGGACCGAGTGAGCGAAACTGCGGCGGTTCCGTCGTGCCTGGCTGCGGAAGCTCGATGAGGCCGCCGGTCGGCTGGGCGATGGCGGGCAGCGGCCCGCCGCGGGATGGCGGCGCCTCCATCTCCGGCTGGGCCAGGGGTGCGCGCAGCACCGCCGGCTCCGCGCAGCCGAGCAGGAGGAGAGCTGTCACGAGGGCCAAGCGTGTCGCCATGGCATCATCTTGCGACTTTCGAGCCACGGCGGGAAGCACCTGTGGTTGTTCAACCCCCCGGGGCATGCGCTATTCTTTCGCGCATGAGGTGTAGCGGGTCCGGGTTTCTGCAACGAGCGGCAAGGCTGTTGCCGGCGCTGGTTCTTCTGTTGCCGGCCGGCGCCGCGGCCCAGGCAAGCGGGCGCCACCATCCCGCCGCCCTGCCGGCGCCGGCGGCCGACGGAACGATTCCGCTGACGCTTGCCGAGGCGGTGTTCATCGCGCTGCGCGACAACCGCGCGATCCGCAGCGAATACCTCCAGCGCGTCGCCGACCGCTTCGCGTTGCGGGTTGCCGAATCCGCCTTCGATCCGCGGCTGAACATCGCTGGCGGCGTCAGCCATTCCCGCCCGCCCGCCGGCACGCGCGGGACGACGGTGACGCTAGGCCCTGTCGTCACGCTCGCCACCGTCACCGGTGCGCAGTTCACCTTCAGCTGGCTGAACACCCAGTCCAATCGCCGCGGCCAGCCGGGCCAGGCGAGCTCCGGCCTCGGCGTCAACGTCATCCAGCCGCTGCTCGCCGGCGGCGGCATCGACGTGGCGACCGCGCCGCTGCGCATCGCGCGCATCAGCGAGGCTTCGGCCAAGCTGCGCCTGCGCGACGCCGTAGCCGAGCAGGTGACGCAGGTGGTGCTCGCCTACCGAACCCTGGTGCAGACGCAGGAGGGCCTGCGCATCTCGCGGGACAGCCAGCGCCGTGCCCGCGACCTCCTCGAGGTGAACCGCGTGCTGATCGCCGCCGGCCGCCTGGCGGAGGTGGAGCTGGTGCAGTCGGAGGCCGCGCTCGCGCAGCAGGAGCTCGGCGTCACCGGCGCCGAGAGCGCGAACGAGACTGCGCGCCTCACCCTGCTGCTGCTGCTCGGCGTCGATCCCGCCACCCGGCTTCGTGCCGCGGAACGCCCCTCCGCCCCGGCCGCGACGGTCAACGTCGCGCAGGCGGTGCGCCTGGCCGAGGCGCTGCAGCCCGGCTACCTGTCGCGGCGGCTGGCGCTGGAGGTGAGCCGGATCAACCTCGACCTCGCGCGCAACTCCCGGCTCTGGGACGTCTCGATCGTCGCCGGCGCCGGCCAGCAGGCGGCGCGCGCCGACCTGTTCCGCACGCTCGATGCGCTGAGCGCCGCCCGTGCCGACTTCAACATCGGCCTGCAGGTGAACATCCCGATCGGCAATCCGAGCCGCGAGCAGATCGAGGTGAATGCCGGCGTGCTGCTGCGGCAGAACGAGATCGCCATGGAGCAGGCACGCGACCAGCTCCGCGCCGCGGTGGAGGACGCCGTGCGCCAGGTCGACGCCCAGCGTCGCCAGGCCGAGGTTGCCCGCCGCGCGCGGGAGCTCTCCAACGCCCAGCTCCAGGCGGAGCTGGCGAAGCTCCAGGCCGGCCGCTCCTCCAACTTCCAGGTCGTGTCCTTCCAGGCGACGCTCGCCTCGGCGGAGAGCGCGGAACTCTCCGCCGTCGTCGCCTATGCCAACGCGCTGACCCGCCTTGACCGTGCCGTCGGCACGACGCTCGAGACCTGGCGCATCCGGCTCAACGACGAATGAGCGAGGCAAGGCCCGTCGGCGCGAATGATGCGGCCGGCCCGGCGGGTCTTGCCGCCCGCCTGCGCGAGGCCGAGGCCGCGCGGGAGCGCCTCGAGCTCGACAGGAGCAGCGTCCTCGACGCGCTGGCCGACGGCGTCCTGACGGTCGGCCCCGAGGGCGAAGTCACCTCCCTCAACCCCGCTGGCGCCGTCATGCTCGGCCTGTCGCGGGAGGAGGCGGTCGGCGCCAGCCTCCGCGAGCTGCTGATCGAGGAGGAAGGCGCCGACGACTTCCTCGACGCCGTTCTCGCGCCGCTCTCGGGCGAGTCGGGCGGCCGCCGCGTGGTGGACTACCGCCGCGGCGACGGAGCTGCGAAGCGCCTGTCGGTCAGCAGCACAGCCTTCCGGCCGCGGCTCGGCCCGCAGGCCGGGCGTGTCGGCGTCACCGTCGCCTTCACCGACGTGACCGAGATGGAGCGCCTTGCCGCCGCCGAGGCCGAGATGGCCTCGCGCCTCGCCGCGCAGCACGCCCAGCTCCAGGATGCCTTCCGCCGCCTCGAACGCCAGGCGGAGGAGGTGCGCGGTTCGGCACGGCGCATCCAGCTCATCCGCCTCGGCGCCACCGCCGGCGCGGTCGTGCTGTTCCTCGGCCTGATCGGCTGGGCCGTGCTGCCGCTGCTGCCCTTCTCCGCTCCGGCGCCGGCTGCCGCCGCGGCGGGTGCGGCGACGATCGTCGCCACCCCACGCCCGATCGGTTCGCGCATCGCCGTCGTCGGCAGCATCGAGCCGGGCGCGCAGGTCAACGTCGTCGCGCCCTTCGACGGGAATGTCCGGGAGAGGATGTTCCGCTACGGCGGCGCCGTGACCCGCGGCGAGCCGCTGCTCCGCCTCGACACCGCCGAGGTCGAGAAGGCGCTGCGCGAAGCCCGTGCCGCCGAGATCCGCGCGCGCCAGCGCGTCCTCGAGCTGCGCGGCTGGGCCAACGGCGTCGAGGTCTCCCGCGCCCGCCGCGGCGTGGCCGCTGCGGAGCTGGAGGTCGCCGACCTGCGGGCGCGGCTGGGCCAGGCGCGCATGCTGCTCGGCCGCGGCATCATCGCGGCCGAGGAGGCGCGTGGCCTCGAGCAGCGCCTGCGAAGCCAGGAAATCCAGCTCGCCGCCGCGCGCCAGGACCTGGAGGCCGCCCTCGCCCGCGGCGATGCCGAGACGGTGCGCGTCGCCGAGCTGGAGCTTGCGGGCGCCGAGGCCCGGCTGCGCGAGCTGGAGACCGATCTCTCCAGCGCCGTCGTCCACGCCCCCGTCTCCGGCGTCGTGCTGCTGCCGCCGCAGCAGGAAGGCGGCGGCCCTGCCGGTGGCGGCCGACGCGGCGAGATGGTGGAGGTCGGCACCCGCCTGTCGCGCGGCCAGGCGGCGGTGACGATCGGGGACCTGGAGTTCTTCCGCATCCGCGCCGCGGTGGACGAGATCGACCTGGCCCGCGTCCGCCCGGGCCTGCCGGTGCGCGTCACCGGCGACGGGTTCGAGGGCATCACCCTTTCTGGCCGCGTCGTCGCCGTGGCCGGTCAGGCCAGCCAGGAAGGCGGCTTCGGCCGCCCCGGGCTGCCGACCTTCCCCGTCACCGTCGAGGTGATGGACCTGACGCCGGAGCAGCGCGCGCGCCTCGCCGTAGGGATGTCGGCAAACCTGTCCATCGTGGTCTACGAGAACCCCGCGGCCATCATCCTCCCGCCTTCCGCCATCCGGCTGGAGGACGGCGCACCGGCGGTGCGGCTGCGCGACGGTGGCCGCATCCGGACCGTACCGGTCACCCTCGGCATCACCACGCCGGACGGGGTGGAGGTGCGCACCGGCCTATCGCCGGGCGACGTGGTGGCGATGGAGTAGCGGATGGCGACGACGAACCTGCAGGCCTTCTCGCTGCGCGACCTGGAATATCTCGTCTCGGTCGGAGAGCACCTGAATTTCGGCCGCGCGGCCCAGGCCTGCGCCGTCAGCCAGCCCACCCTCTCGGCCCAGGTCCGGAAGATCGAGGAAGCGGTCGGCATCGACGTGTTCGAGCGCAGCCCGCGCGGCGCGATCGTGACGCCGCGCGGGGCGGAGATCCTCGCGCAGGCGCGCATCGTGCTGACCGAGGCCCGGCGCCTTTTCGAGGTGGCGGCAGCGGGCGGCGAGCCTCTGGCCGGCACCTTCCGCCTCGGCGTGATCTCCACTCTCGGGCCGTATCTCGTTCCCTTCCTGATGAAGCCGCTGCGCGCCCGCTTTCCGGCGCTGCGCCTGCTGATCTCCGAGGGCCACACGCGAGAGCTGGCGCACAAGCTGGAGGAGGGTGAGCTGGATGCGCTTCTCGCCGCCGCGCCGATCGCGGGCACCGACCTGACGGCCCTCAAGCTGTTCCGTGAGGAATTCGCCCTTGTCGTGCCGCGCGACCACGCGCTGGCGGGCGTCGAGCGCGTCACCCTCGCCGACATCGCGCCGGAGGATCTGATCCTGCTGAGCGAGGGCCATTGCATGCGGGAACAGGCGCTGACCTTCTGCCCCGACCGGCTGCGCGTCGAGCGGCCGGAGATGCAGGCGGCCAGCCTGGAGTCGCTGCGCCAGATGGTCGCCGCGGGCGTCGGCCTTTCCTTCATGCCGCAGCTCTCCGTCCAGAACGGCACGCTTCTGGACGACCTCGTCGCGTATCGCCGGGTGGATGGGGGCGAGCTGTTCCGCGAGGTCGCGCTGTTCCACCGCCCCGGCTTCGTCCGCATCCGGGAGGCGCGGCTGCTGCGCGGCGCGGTGCGCGAGATCCTGGCCGACAGTTCCGGCGTGAAGGTGCTGGGCAGCGTCTGATGCCGGCCGAGCTGCGCGTGCCGTCGCACCTGACGGTGGAGAATGCCGACTGGTCGCGCGCCATCGGATATGTGGACGGGCAGGTGGTGCCGCTCGATCAGGCCCGCATCCCGGTGCGCGACCTCGGCCTGATGTATGCCGACATGACCTACGACGTGGTGCATTCCTGGCGCGGCGGCTTCTTCCGGCTCGACGACCACCTGGACCGGTTCATGGCCTCCTGCGGCGGCCTTCGCCTGGATCCGGGGATGGACAGGGAAGGGCTGCGCCGGCTGCTCGGCCACCTGCTGCGCCGCAGCGGCCTGCCGGACACGCTGCTCTACTTCGCCTGCACGCGCGGCCTCGCCGTGCCGGGCACGCGGGACCCGGCGCGCAGCCGCAACGGCTTTTTCGCCACCGTCACGCCGCTCATCCTGCGCGGCCAGCCGGAGGAGATGCGGCGTGGCCTGCATGTGACGCTGGCCACCGGCGTGTCGCGCATCCCGGACAGGGCGGTGAACCCGAAGTGGAAGAACAGCCATTGGGGGGACTTCGTCCGCGCGACCTTCGCCGCCAAGGATGCGGGATATGACCTGCCGGTGCTGCTGCTGTCCGACGGCACCGTGGGCGAGGCGCCGGGCTTCAACATCGTGGCCGTGACCGGGAGCGGCCTCCTTTCGCCCGACCAAGGAGTCCTGGAAGGCATATCCTGCCGCACGATGATGGAGATCGCCCGCGACCTCGGCCTGCCGGCGCGATACGCGCCGCTGCCGGTCGAGGTGCTGCTGGGCGCGGAGGAGGTGTTCCTGACCGCCACGTCCTGCGGCCTTTTTCCCGTCACGCGCATCGACGGGCACGCGGTCGGGCAGGGGGTGCCCGGGCCGGTTACGGCGCGCTTGCTCCACACCTATTACGAGCGGAAGAATGCCGGCTGGCACGTCACCCCGGCTGCCCTGATTCCTCCGCCCGAAGGGACCGCGCCATGAAGCGCCTTCTCCTCCTGATCGCCGCTCTCGTGCTGGCCACGCCGGCCGCGGCGCAGCGCGAGCTGACCGTGGTGGCGGTGGGCGGCGCCCTGCAGGACCACATGCGGCGCACCCTGTTCGAGAGCTTCACCCGCGCCACCGGCATCTCCGTGCGCGATACGGCCTTCGATGCCAATGTCGGTCCAATCCGCGCCATGGTACAGGCGCGCAACGTCACCTGGGACGTGGTGATGGTGGAGGCGCCGGACCTGGTGCGCGGCTGCGAGGATGGCATCTTCGAGCGGATCGACTGGTCGGTCGTGCGCCGCGACAAGTTCCTGCCCGGCGGCACCACCACCTGCGGCGCAGGCGCGATCGGCTGGGGCGTCGCCGTGTTCTGGGACCAGGCCCGCCATCCGCAAGGCCCGCGCAGCTATGCCGAGCTGTGGGACGTGGCGCGGTTCCCCGGCCGCCGCACCATGCGCCGCGGCGCGCGGATGACGCTGGAGATCGCCCTGCTGGCCGATGGCGTGCCGGGGCCTGAGGTGTACCGCGTGCTCGGCACCCGCGCGGGGCAGGACCGCGCCTTCGCCGCGCTCGACAGGCTGCGCCCGCACCTGCACTTCTGGACCGGCGGCCAGCAGCCCATCGAGCTGGTGAATGCCGGCGAGATCGCCTACGCCGTCGGCTTCGTCGGCCGGACCGCCAACGCCATCCGCTCCGGCGCGCGCTTCGCCCTCGAATGGCCGACGCTGCTCTATGCCTACGACTACTGGGCAGTCGTCAGAGGCTCGCCCCATGCGGCCGCCGGCATGCGCCTCATCGAACATATGACCGACGAGGCGCCGCTGCGCGAGCTGACGCGCCTCTGGCCGGTGAACCCCGTCACGGCCGCGGTCGCCGACGACCCCGAGGTGCGCGCGCGCAACCCGCTGATGATGAGCAACCACGCCGCCGGCGGGCTGCGCATCGACACCGAGTTCTGGCTCGAGCACGGACCCGACCTGGAGCAGCGCTTCGCGAGCTGGCTGAGCCGCTGAGGCGATCGGATCTTCTCGCCGCGGCGCTGGTGGCGCCATTGGTGATCTTCCTGGCCGGCGCCTTCCTGCTTCCCGTCGGCGGCACGCTGCTGACCGCGGTGCGGGACCGCGAGGTCTCTGCCGCCATGCCTGCCACGCGTGCCGAGCTGGCGCGCTGGGACGGCGCCGGCCTGCCTGGCGAGGCCGCCTTTGCGGCCGCCGTGCTCGAGCTTGGCGATGCGTTGGCCGAACAGCGCATCGGCGAGGTCGCCGCCCGCCTGAACTTCGAGCGGCCCGGATTCCGCAGCCTGCTCCTGCGCACCGCCCGCGCCGCAGACCGGCTGTCCGCCCCCTATGCCGAGAGCCTTCCCGGGCTCGATCCACGGTGGGCCGAGCGCGAGACCTGGCTGATCCTCCGCCGGGCCGGCGGACCGCTCACCCCCCTCTACCTGCTGCGTGCCGTGGACGCGACGCGGACGCCGGAGGGCGATGTCGTCCCGGTCCCGCCGGACGAGGCGCTGTTCCGCACCGTGTTCCTTCGCACCCTGGGCGTCGCGGCGCTGGTCACCCTGCTCTGTCTCGCGCTCGGCTACCCGCTGGCGCACGCCATTGCCGGATTGCGGCCACCCTGGTCCTCCCTCGCCCTTACCCTCGTGCTGATCCCCTTCTGGTCCTCGGTGCTGGTGCGCAGCACGGCGTGGTTCGTGCTGCTGCAGCGGGAAGGGCCGGTGAACGCGGCGCTGCTCGCGCTCGGGGCGGTGGACGCGCCGGTGCAGATGGTGGGCACGCGCTTCGCCGTCATCCTGGCCATGGTCCATGTGCTGTTGCCCTTCGCGGTGCTGCCCATGCACGGCGTGATGGTCCGGCTGGACCGCGGGCTGCTGCGCGCCGCGGCCTCGCTCGGTGCGACGCGCTTCCACGCGTTCCGCCGCGTCTGGCTGCCGCTCAGCCTGCCGGGCATAGCCGCGGGCGGGGCGATGGTGTTCCTGCTTGCCCTCGGCTTCTACGTCACGCCCGCGCTCATCGGGGGCGAGCGCGACCAGCTTGTCGCATGGTTCATCGCCGCCTTCCTGAACCGCGACGTGAACTGGGGCATGGCTGCCGCGCTGTCGCTCTACCTCCTGGCGCTGGCCGCCGCGGTGCTTGGCCTCACCCGGCTGCTGACCGCGGCGCCGCTCGCGTCGGGCGGACGCGGATGATCGCCCGGACCCTTGCCGCCCTCGTCCTGATCTTCCTCCTCGCGCCGATGCTGGCCGTGGTGGCCATGTCCTTCTCGCCGACCGAGCTGCTCGGCTTTCCCCCAGACGGGATCTCGACGCGCTGGTATGCCGAGCTCGGGGCCTCGCCCGCCTGGCGGCTCGCCGCCTGGAACAGCCTCGTGGTCGCGACCGCCACCGCGGCGCTCTCCACGGTCCTCGGCACCCTCGCCGCCCTCGGCCTGCATCTCGGGCGCTTTCGCGGGCGGGCCGCGCTGCTGGCGCTGCTCACCATGCCGCTGGTGACACCCTCCATCGTCACCGCGGCGGCGATGTTCCTCGCCTTCTCTGCCATCGGACTCGCCGGCTCGCTGGCCGGGCTCGTGCTGGCGCACACCGCCGTGGCCGTGCCCTTCGTGCTGCTCACCGTGCTGGCCTCCCTGCGCACCTTCGATGCCAATCTGCTGCGTGCCGCCGCGTCGCTCGGCGCGCATCCGCCGACCACCTTCCGGCGCGTGGTCGTGCCGCTGATCTGGCCGGGCATCGCGGCGGGCGCCGTCTTTGCCTTCGCCACGTCGCTCGACGAGTTCGTCATCACCCTCTTCATCGCGGGTCCCGGCCAGTTCACCCTGCCGCGGCAGATGTACGCCGCCGTCCAGGACTACCTGTCGCCGACCATCCTCGCGGCCGCGACCCTCCTATTCCTCGCCTCCCTCCTGTTCCTGCTGGCGAGCGAGCTGACGCGCCGGAGCCGCTGAACGCCCTTGCCGCGCGTCGCCGCGCCGTCGAGACTTCCCCGCCGGCGCCTGTCCGCGACCGGCGCCCGAACGGGCCATATGGGGAGAGCTTCATCCATGCGTCTTGCCAAACTTGGCGCCGCTCTCGGCGCGCTGCTGCTCGGCGCCGCAGCGCCCGCCCTGGCGCAGCCGGCGGCCGACACCGTCGCCTCGATCCGCCAGCGCGGCCAGCTCATCTGCGGCGTGGCGCCTTCGACGGTCGGCTTCTCCATCCCCGACAGCCGGGGCGAGTGGCGGGGCATCGACGTGGATGGCTGCCGTGCCGTGGCTGCCGCGGTCCTCGGCGATGCCTCCCGCGTGCGCTTCGTCCCGGCCAGCACGCAGCAGCGCTTCACCATGCTTCAGTCGGGCGAGATCGACATGCTGGTGCGCAGCACCACCTGGACGCTGTCGCGGGAGGCTTCGCTCGGCCTCGCCTTCGCCGGCGTGAACTTCTACGACGGCCAGGGCTTCATGGTCCGCCGCAACTCGGGCGTGACCTCCGCCCGCGGCCTCGATGGCGCGACGGTCTGCGTGCAGCCCGGCACCACCACCGAGCTCAACATGGCCGACTACTTCCGCACCCACCGCATGCGCTACACGCCGGTGATCATCGACAACATCGAGGAGCTGCGCGCCGCCTTCATCTCCGGCCGTTGCGACGCGTACACCAACGACGCGTCCTCCCTCGCCTCCTTCGCGGCCAGCCAGGGGCCGAACATGTCGCAGTACCTCCTGCTGCCGGAGATCATCTCGAAGGAGCCGCTCGGCCCCGTGGTGCGCAAGGGCGACTGGCGCTTCTTCGACATCGTCCGCTGGAGCCACTTCGCCATGGTGACGGCGGAGGAACTCGGCATCGACAGCCGCAACATCGAGAGCTTCGCCAACAGCCCGAACCCCGACGTGCAGCGCTTCCTCGGCCGCAGCGGCGATCTCGGGCGCATGCTCGGCCTGAACAACGATTTCGCGGTGCAGATCACCCGCCAGGTCGGCAACTTCGCCGAGGTGTGGGAGCGCAACATCACCCCCATCGGCGTGCAGCGCGGGATCAACAATCTCTGGACGCGTGGCGGCCTGCAATACGCCCCGCCGATGCGTTGAGCGTGCAAGGGCGGGGGCCGTATGCCTCCGCCCTGCCGTCCGCGTCACTCCACCCGAGCGCCTCTCGCGCCGCGATCGCCAGGTGCCGCCGGCCGGCGCTATGGCCGCGGCGGCGGCGCCACCGGAAGGGCCGTGTCATAGGCCTCCACCAGCAGCGCATCCTGCCGGAGCACCGCCACGCGGTCCTGCGCCACCAGCCGCACGCCGCCTTCCGCCGATCGGATCGAGTCGTAGCGCCAGGCGACGACGCCGCCGGAATCGACGATGTGCCGCGCCAGCCGTTCGGCCTCGGGGCCCGGACCGAGCGCTGCCAGCTCCGGCTCGGTGAGGCCAAGCAGCAGGTCGCCCCGGATCGTCACCACCCGGTACAGGCGCACCGCGACGGCCTGCGCCTCGGGAAGTGCCACGACGATGCGGCGGCGCTGCGGCATGAGGCGCTCCGGGAACATGCCGGGAGTCTGCACCACAGCCGGTTCCATCCATGTGTCGCGCGCGCCGCGCTGTGTTTCGCGTGTTTCGTGGATGCCGCTAGTCCCGGATGTTCAGCGCGCGCACCAGCGGCACCCAGGTCGCATTCTCTTCGCGCACGTAGGCGGCGAAGCGTTCCGGCGTCCAGCCGCGCATCGCCGGCGTGCCCATCTCCTCGAAGCGGCGGGCGATCGCGGGCTCCGAGAGCGCCTGTTCGACCGCCGCCGCCATCCGCTCGATGATCGGGCGGGGCAGCCCGGCGGGTCCGAAGAATCCATACCAGGAATAGGCCTTGTAGTCGGGCACCCCGGCCTCCCGCGCCGTCGGGATGTCGGGAATGAGAGAGCTTCGTTCGTCCGTCGCGGTGAACAGGATGCGTGCCGTCCCCGCGTCGTGGAACGGCTTGAGGAGGGAGGGGATGTCCATGCAGTAGTGGATCTCGCCCGACTGCAGCGCGGCAAAGACCTGTCCGCCGCCGCGATAGGGCACGTGCACCACCTCCGCACCCACCTTTATGGCGAAGGTCGCCGCGGCGATGTGGCCCGAGGTGCCGACGCCGGAGGAGCCGAACTGGTATCGTCCTGGCGCGCCCCGCAGCAGCGCCGCGAACTCCGCCGCGCTGCGTGCCGCCACGCCGCGCGTCGTGATGCCGAGGCAGATCGGCACGAACACCGTCGGCGCGATCGGCGTCAGGTCCCGCACCGGGTCGAAGGGCATCGGCGCCGGCAGCCCGGGCGCGAGGCCGATCGGCGAAAGCGTGGTCAGCACCAGCACCTCGCCGTTCGGCGGCTGCTTGGCGACGTAGTCGGTGCCGACCACGCCGCCTGCCCCCGCGCGATTTTCCACCACCACCGGCTGCCCGAGGATCTCCTGCAGCCGGGGCGCCAGGATGCGCGTCGTCACATCCGTTCCGCCGCCGCCGGCGAAGGGCACCACGACCCGAAGCGGCCGCGACGGCCAGCCCTGGGCGAGCGCCGGTGCGGCCAGTGGCGAGGCGGTGATGGCGAGGAGCGCACGACGGGGGAAACGGGCCATTGGCAAACCTCCGATCCAGGAAACATCCTGTCCTTCAGGATAGAAGGATGCGGCGCTCTGCCCCGCGCCGGAAGGGCGGGCGGTGTGGATCATGGGGATCGCGGGGAGATCGGGGACGGATGCACTTCTCCTCTTCCGGTCGTACCGTCCCGCGTGATCCAAGGGAGCACCTGCCGCTGCTCATGAACGAAACGGAAACTTGCGGCTCTCGGACCACGGATCACGAACGCTTGCAAGCGGAAGGCGAGGTCCGGATGTGGTGCTTGCATGACTGTGGCAACACTACATCTTGTTGGCGGCAGGGTTCTCAAGGCATGGTTCGCCTTCGGGGGAGTCGCTCCGCTCCGGAGCCGAATGAGGGGGTTGCCAGTGTTTGATGCCGTTCAGCTTGAAGGCCATGGCCAGGTTCGCATCGACCGTGCGCGGGACGCCCTGCTGACCGATTTCGGCAAGGCGACGCTCGACGACCGGTATCTGCTGCCTGGCGAATCGTATCAGGACCTCTTCGCGCGCGTCGCCTCGGCCTATGGCGACGATGCGGCGCATGCCCAGCGCATCTACGACTACATCTCGCGGCTCTGGTTCATGCCGGCGACGCCCGTGCTGTCCAACGGGGGCACGACCCGTGGCCTGCCGATCTCCTGCTTCCTGAACGAGGCCTCCGACAGCCTCGAGGGCATCGTCGGCCTGTGGAACGAGAATGTCTGGCTGGCGGCCAAGGGCGGCGGCATCGGCAGCTACTGGGGCAACCTTCGCGGCATCGGCGAGAAGGTCGGGCGCAACGGCAAGACCTCGGGCGTCATTCCCTTCATCCGGGTGATGGATTCGCTCACCCTCGCCATCTCCCAGGGCAGCCTCCGCCGCGGCTCCGCGGCCTGCTACCTCCCGGTCAATCATCCGGAGATCGAGGAATTCCTCGAGATGCGCCGGCCGACAGGCGGCGACCCGAACCGCAAGGCGCTCAACCTGCACCATGGCGTGCTGATCCCGGATGCCTTCATGCGCGCCGTCGAGGCCGACGAGGAATGGGCGCTCGTCTCGCCGAAGGACGGCGCGCTGGTGCGCAAGGTTTCGGCCCGGTCCATCTGGATCCGCATCCTGACCGCGCGCATCGAGACGGGCGAGCCGTACATCATCTTCTCCGACCACGTGAACCGCGCCCGCCCGGAGCACCACAAGCTGGCCGGGCTCGAGGTGAAGACCTCGAATCTGTGCTCAGAGATCACGCTGCCCACCGGCCTTGACCAGCATGGCGAGGAGCGGACGGCGGTGTGCTGCCTTTCCTCCCTCAACCTCGAGACCTGGATGGAGTGGAAGGACGAGGCGCGCTTCATCCCGGACGTGATGCGCTTCCTCGACAACGTGCTGCAGAGCTTCATCGACACCGCGCCCGATTCGATGGCGCGCGCCCGCTACAGCGCCATGCGCGAACGCTCTGTCGGCCTTGGCGTCATGGGCTTCCACTCCTTCCTCCAGGCGATGAACGTGCCCTTCGAGAGCGCGATCGCGAAGGTCTGGAACCGCCGCATGTTCAAGCACATCCGCGAGGCCGCGGACCTCGCCAGCCGGATGCTTGCGGAGGAGCGCGGGCCCTGCCCGGATGCCGCGGAATACGGCGTGGGGGAGCGCTTCTCGAACAAGATCGCCATCGCGCCGACCGCCAGCATCAGCATCATCTGCGGCGGCGCCAGCCCGGGCATCGAGCCGATCGCGGCGAACGTCTACAACCACAAGACGCTGTCCGGCAGCTACATCGTGCGCAACCCGCATCTGAAGAAGGTGCTGGCCCGCCATGGCCGCGACGACGAGGACACCTGGACCTCGATCACCGTCAGCAAGGGCAGCGTGCAGCACCTGGACTTCCTGACGGAGCAGGAGCGGGACGCCTTCAAGACCGCCTTCGAGCTGGACCAGCGCTGGGTGGTGGAGCACGCCGCCGACCGCGCGCCCTTCATCTGCCAGTCGCAGTCGGTGAACCTGTTCCTGCCGGCCAATGTCCACAAGCGGGACCTGCACCAGATCCACGTCATGGCGTGGAAGCGCGGCGTGAAGTCGCTCTACTACTGCCGCAGCCTCTCCATTCAGCGCGCGGACGCGATCAGCCAGAAGGTGGTGGGCCAGTCCGACGTGATGACCGCGCACAAGGACGAGGTGCAGCCGACGCTTCCCCTGGTCGTGGCGGCGCGGCCGCCGGCCAACGGGAACGACTACGAGGAGTGCCTGGCGTGCCAGTAGCGCCGCTCCTGCCGCCGGAGGCGATCCCGGTGGCGCACCGCCGCGCCGCCGTCGCCCGTCAGCTCGACCTGCTGATCGAGGAGCGCGGGCCGGTGACGCAGGTGCGCCGGCTGCTGGAGGACCTTGACCGCATTTCGCTCGATCTGGCGCGCGCCCTCGACGCGTCGCGTCAGGGTGGCCCGTCCGCCCGCTGAACGAACCTTTCCAGAAGAGACGATTCGATGCCCGACGACGTCATCTCCCGCGACGAGCTGCCCATCCGCTTCGACCTGCTGACCGCCAACCCTGTGTACAAGCCCTTCCGCTATCCCTGGGCCTACGAGGCCTGGCTGCAGCAGCAGCGCATCCACTGGCTGCCGGAGGAGGTGCCGCTCGCGGACGACGTGAAGGACTGGCAGAAGAATCTCTCGGGCGCCGAGCGCAACCTGCTCACGCAGATCTTCCGCTTCTTCACACAGGCGGATGTCGAGGTGAACAACTGCTACATGAAGCAGTACAGCCAGGTCTTCAAACCCACCGAAGTGCTGATGATGATGTCGGCCTTCTCCAACACGGAGACGATCCACATCGCGGCCTATTCGCATCTCCTCGACACCATCGGCATGCCGGAGATCGAGTACACGGCCTTCCTCAAGTACAAGGAGATGAAGGACAAGTACGACTACATGCAGGCTTTCTCGGTGGAGAACAAGACCGAGATCGCCAAGACCCTCGCCGCCTTCGGCGCCTTCACCGAGGGACTGCAGCTATTCGCGTCCTTCGCGATCCTCATGAACTTCCCCCGGTTCAACAAGATGAAGGGGATGGGCCAGATCGTGTCCTGGTCGGTGCGGGACGAAACCCTGCACTGCCTGTCGGTGATCCGGCTGTTCCGCACCTTCGTGCAGGAGAACCCGGAGATCTGGACCGAGGATCTGCGGCGCGACCTCTACCTCATCTGCTCCACCATCGTGGACCATGAGGACGCCTTCATCGACCTCGCCTTCGAGCTCGGCGGCGTGCAGGGCCTCGATGCCGCGCAGACGAAGCAGTACATCCGCTTCATCGCCGACCGCCGCCTGCAGCAGCTTGGCCTGGAGCCGCTCTACAGGATCGAGAAGAACCCGCTGCCCTGGCTCGACGAGATGCTGAACGCGGTGGAGCACACCAACTTCTTCGAGAACCGCGCCACCGAGTATTCCAAGGCCTCTACCACCGGCTCCTGGGAGGACGCCTTCGCCGACAGCACCTTCGCGAGCGCGCAGCCCGAGGGTGAGATCGTCCTGCCCCGCCACTGAGGGCGGCGCCCCCCTTCCCGTCGTGGCGGGAAGGGGGGCAGCAAGGCGGATGGGCTTGTGCTGCCTGATCCCCGAGTGAAGCGGGCCCGCCTGCTGCGGCGCCAGAAGGCGATCTGGCCCTGTGCCGCGCAACATGGACGCAGCGTCGCCCGGCGCCTATCTCCCGCACCATGCTCCACGCCATCCGCATCGTCGCTCTTCTCCTGCTCCTCAGCCTTGCCGGGCTCTGGGCGTTGGCCTGGTTCGGCCGCGCGCCGGGAGAGGGCGTGGCTGACGCCTTCAGCCGCCGGATCGCCGGCCTGCTCGGGGCCGAGATGCCGGTGCCGGCCGCCGGTGGCGTCCAGCTTCCCCAGGGCATGGTGCTCGGCGGGCCCTTCCGCCTGACGGACCACACCGGCCGCCAGGTGACGGAAGCCGACTTCGCCGGGCGCTTCCTCCTCGTCTACTTCGGCTTCACCTACTGCCCCGACGTCTGCCCGACCGAACTCGGCACGGTCGCCGCCGCGCTCGACACGCTGGAGGAGGCAGGCGAGCGCGTGACCCCCGTGCTCATCACCATCGACCCCGAGCGCGACACTCCGGCGGCCCTGGCGGACTATGTCTCCCGCTTCCATCCCCGCATGGTCGGTCTGACCGGCACCGCCGAGCAGGTCGCCGCCGTTGCCCGCGCCTACCGCGTGTTCTATGCGCGGGTGGAGCGGCCGGAGATGACGCAGTACCTCGTGGACCACTCCTCCTTCATCTATCTGGTCGGGCCCGACGGGCGCGTGCGCAACCTGTTCCGTCCGCAGACCCCTCCGGAAGGGATCGCCCAGGCGGTGCGCGCCCAGCTCCGCGCCGGCTGATCAAAGCCTGATCGCCCCCGCACAGGAGGGTTCCTGCCGCCCCGAAGCACGGCTATGTTGCCTGAAGGGTGCCTGCTCGGGGGGCTGGGGCGGGCGTATGGGAGTTCTGCCGTCTATGGCTGACGAGGACCGCGATTCATCGGGGCGCGACGCCGCCCGGGCCGCCTCGGGCTCCGGTCCGCCGCGGCACACGCGGCGCCTCTCCGACAAGATCCTGATCGCCTTCCACCACGCCTGCGACCAGGGCGACTACGAGGTGGCGGAGGAACTGCTCCGCATCCTTGAGATGATGCTGACCCGCCGCCCGGTCGCACCCGATGTGAACCGCCGGAAGAACATGGAAAGCCTCGTCGCCGCGCATGAGCGCCTCTGGCTCCTCCGGCATCCCGACGCGACGGAGACCTGACCGGCGCGGATCGCGGCGGCGCCCCAGGGCTCCGATTCGCGCCCGCCGCTACATGTCCAGCGCCGCGCCGCCGCGCAGCACCGCTTCTGCCGCCGCGCTCGCCATGGCACCGTCATGCAGCGTCAACCCCGGCAACACCCGCGCCGGGCCGCGCCCGCCGCGCCGCGCCGCCAGGATGACACGCTTGGCGGCTGACCCGGCGCGCGGCCACAGGGGCAGCAGCGCCGGACTGCCGAAGCCTGCGTCCGCAAGTGCCGCCAACCCGTCCGCGAAGCGCGCAGCCGGCAACACAAGCGTCGCCGTGCCGCGGGGCAGCGCGGCCGCCAAGGCCGCCGTCCAATCCTTCAGCGACGCGCCCGCCTCATGCGTCGCGGCGCGTCGTGTCGCGTCCGGCGGTGCGCTGCCACGCTCCCAGTAGGGTGGATTTGCGAAGCCATGCGCGCAGCGTGGCAGGGCGCGGCGCAGGGTCGGGTCCGTCACGTCGCCCTCGATCACGGTGACGCGGTCCGCCAGGCCGTTGAGTGCCGCATTCGCGCGCGCCAGCGCCGCCAGCCCGGGCTCGCGCTCCACCGCCACCACCGTCACTTCCGGCACCCTTGCCGCCAGGCAGAGGAAGGCGGCGCCGCTGCCGCAGCCCAACTCCAGCACGCGGTCGCCGGGGCGGGCCGGCACGGCGGCGGCCAGCAGCACCGCGTCATGTCCCGCGCGCAGCCCCGCCTGACGCAGCCGTACGCGGCCGCCGAGCAGCGTGTCCTCGCTCACTCCGCGGCTTCGCCGGCCTCGCGCAGCACGCGGCCGGCCTGATCGGCCTCGGCCTCCGGCACCGCAAGCTGCCGGGGGAAGGGGGTGAGCGCCGCCTCCACCGCGCTGACATGCGCATCCAGCACCACCGGCGACAGGCCGGCATCGCGCAGCAGCGCCAGCAGGAAGGAGAGGCGGACGGGATCGGCGGTCGCCAGCAGCACGCGCATCGCACCCCCATCGGCTTGCCCCAAGGGGGACCGACGGCTAGGTTGCCGCCCCATTGCCAGAGGTCAAGATCGCGTGGACCTGCCCGTCGCGCCGAGCACCGCCGCAGCCGGGGGAGGCGCCGGAGAGGACGCCCTCGCCGCGCTGACCACGCTCGTGCGCGACGACCTGGAGGCGTGCAACCGCCTGATCGTCGAGCGGATGCAGAGCCCGGTCGCGCTCATCCCGCAGCTCGCCGCCCACATCGTCGCGGCCGGCGGCAAGCGGCTGCGCCCGCTGCTCACCCTCGCCGCCGCGCGCATGGCAGGCTACCGCGGCACCCGCCACGTGGCGCTCGCCGCCTGCGTCGAGTTCATCCACACCGCAACCTTGCTGCACGACGACGTGGTGGACGAGAGCGCGCTGCGGCGCGGCCAGGCCAGTGCCAACGCGCTCTTCGGCAACAAGGCAAGCGTCCTGGTCGGCGACTTCCTCTTTGCCCGGGCATTCCAGCTCATGGTCGAGGACGGCTCGCTCGAGGTGTTGCGCATCCTCTCCGCCGCCGCGGCCACGATCGCCGAAGGCGAGGTGCTGCAGCTCATCACCCAGAACGACACGGCAACCACCGAGGCGCAGTACCTCGCCGTGATCGAGGGCAAGACCGCCGCCCTCTTCGCAGCCGCGACCGAGGTCGGCGCCGTCGTCGCCGACCGCCCGGCGGCCGAGCAGGCGGCGCTGCGCGCCTACGGCCACAGCCTCGGCGTCGCGTTCCAGCTCGTCGATGACGCGCTGGACTACAGCGCCGAGCAGGAGCGCCTGGGAAAGACCGTCGGCGACGACTTCCGGGAGGGCAAGATCACGCTGCCCGTGCTGCTCGCCTTCGCCCGCGGCGATGAGGCTGAGCGCGCCTTTTGGCGCCGCACGCTCGAAACGCGGGACCAGCAGGACGGCGATCTGGCGGAGGCGATCTCGCTCCTGCAGCGCCATGCTGCCTTTGCCGATACGGTCGGCCGTGCCCGCCGCTACGGAGATGCGGCCCTGTCCGCCCTTGCCGCGTTCCCCGACGGGCCGGAGCGCCGCGCCCTGGCGGGCACCGTGGAGTTCTGCATCAACCGGGCGAGGTGACGGCCCGGAGCGACGATGGACGAGAGGAAGCGCGTCGCAGGCCTGGTCAGGGACTATATCGCGCGTGAGCATATCTCGCGCGAGGAGTTCGCGCTGCGTACGAAGCTCGGCAAGTCCACGGTCGACAAGCTCCTGGTCGGCCATTTCTCGGACCGCACCATCGCGATCGTGGAGGGGCACACCGGCCTCGTCCTGCGCGCCGCGGCCTCCGTCGCCGTGCCGGAGCCCCGTCCACCTGTCCTGGACCCGCCCGAAGGCCCGTCCCTCGTCGTGCTGCCCTTCCTCAACATGAGCGGCGATCCCTCGCAGGACTACCTCGCCGACGGCTTCACCGAGGACATCATCGTGGCCCTGTCGCGGTTGCGATGGCTCTTCGTGATCGCCCGCGATTCCAGCTTTGCGTACCGCGGACGCGCCGTGGATGTCCGGCAGGTCGCGCGCGAGCTCGGCGTCCGCTATGCGCTGCAGGGAAGCGTGCGGACCGCCGCGGGCCGCATGCGCGTCAGCGCCCAGCTCGTCCACGGCGGCAGCGGCAAGCAGATCTGGGCGGAGCGCTACGACCGCGAGCTCACCGACCTCTTCGCCGTGCAGGACGAAATCGCGCGCAACGCCGTTTCGGCGGTGGAGCCGCAACTGTATCTCGAGGAGGGCAGCCGCGTCGCCCAGCAGCCGCCAGAGAGCATCGACGCCTGGGGCCTCGTGACCCGCGCCATCGCGCTGACCAGCCGCGTCGCCCGCGCGCAGAACGCGGAGGCGCAACTCCTGCTGCGCCGCGCCATCGTCATCGAGCCCGGCTATGCCCGCGCGCATGCGCTGCTGGCCTGGGCGGTCTGGTGGGCGACGCTGTGCTTCGCCTGGCCCGACCCCGGCGACGGCTACGAACGCGCGGCGCGACACGCGGCCGATGCGGCGGCGCTCGATCCGACCGAGCCCTGGGCCCGGATGGTCCTCGGCCTCTGCCACAGCAATGCCGCACGTCACGCCCAGGCGCTGACCGAGCTGCGCGCCGCTGTCGAGCTGAGTCCGAGCTCCGCCCTCGGCCGCACGGCGCTGGGCTGGGCGCTGCTGCGCGCCGGCGAGTACGACGCCGCGCTCGCCGAGACCGGGCGCGCCCTGCGCATGAGTCCCGCCGACAGCTTCGCCGGCATCTACACCTCGACCCACGGGCTTGCGCTGCTCGGCGCCCGCCGCTTCGCCGAGGCGCTGCCCTTCCTCCGCGCGGCGGTCGCAGACTGCGCCGAGTACCCGGGCCACTACAACACGCTGATCAGTTGCTGCGGCCACCTCGGATTGCTGGACGAGGCGCGCGCCTTCATGGCCGCACGGGAACGGATCGCCCAGCCGCTCCGCCTCTCGGTCATTCGCCGGCTGCTCCAGGGCTTCGCCCATGGGGAGGTGTTCGTCGAGGGGCTGCGCAGGGCCGGCGTGCCGGAATAGCGGGTCGCCGTCGGGCGGCGTAAGAGCCCCGGCGAATTCCGGCAAATCCCGGCGATGGCGCCGGGCAGGCCGGCGGGAGCAGGGTGCGCGCGTCGCCACTGCGGCCACACCCGACAGGACCCGTCCCATGCGACTGCACCACTCCCCCGCCTCGACCGTCTGCCGGCCGATCCTGCTGTTGGCGCAGGAGGCGTCGCTGACGCTGGAGCGGCGCGAGGTCGACCTCCTGGCGGGCGAGCACCTGACAGAGCGCTTTGCCGCGCTCAACCCGAACCGGGCCGTCCCCGTGCTGGAAGGTGACGGCTTCGTTCTCACGGAATGCTCCGCGATCCTGAAATACCTCGCGGAGCTGCACCGCTTGCCCTGCTACCCTTCGGAGCCGCGCGCGCGTGCCACGGTGAACGCGCTCATGGACTGGTTCAACACGGGCTTCATGCGCCAGTTCGCCTACGGGCTCGTCTACCCGCAGGTGCTGCCCCACCTGGCCTGGCAGCATCCCGCGATGGCTGCCGTCGCACTCACGCGGTCCGAACGGGAGGTGACGCGCCTTCTCAATGTGCTGGACAGCTCCTGGCTGGCGCATGGCCGGGGACCCTACCTGGGCGGCGAGGCGCCTGACCTCGCCGACATCATGGGCGCTTGCTGCGTCAGCCTGGGGGAGCTGATCGGGTTCGATTTCTATCCCTGGCCACGGGTCCATGCCTGGCTGGGCGCCATGCGCGCCCGGCCGAGCTGGGCGCCGGCGAACGTCGCCTTCCACGCGTGGTCCGAGGAGCTGCGCGCGGCACGGCGCCCGCACGACCTGGCAGCGTGAAGCCGGAGGGGCGGGCGAAGCGCCGCCCCTCGGCCCCGGGTCACACCAGCGCCAAGCTCTCCCGCCGCAGCGCCACGCTCAGGCTGTCCAGCGCGCGCGCCGTTCGCTCCATCATCTCGTCGATCTCCTCGACGGTCATGATGAGCGGCGGCGAGAAGGCGATGGTGTCGTTCGCCAGGCTGCGGAGGATCACGCCGGCCGCCTCGCCCTCCTTCATCATCCGACCGCCCACCTTGAGCGCCGGATCGAAGTTGCGCCGGGCCGCCTTGTCGGCCACCAGCTCGATGGCGCCCACCATGCCGACGCCGCGCACCTCGCCCACCAGCGGGTGGTTGGCGAAGCGCTCGCGCAGTCGCCGCTGCAGGTGCGGGCCGGTCTTCCGCACATGCCCGACGATGTCCATCTCGTCGTAGATGCGCAGCGTCTCCAGCGCGACCGCCGACGCGACGGGGTGGCCGGAATAGGTGAAGCCGTGGCCCCAGGTGCCCACCGCCTGCGACCCGTCGGCGAGGCCCTGGAACACCCGGTCGTTCACGATCACCGCCGAGATCGGCAGGAAGCTCGCGCTCAGCGCCTTGGCGCAGGTGATGATATCCGGCGTGATCGAATAGGTCTGGCAGCCCCAGTAGTTGCCGGTCCGGCCGAATCCGCAGATCACCTCGTCCGCCACGAACAGCACGTCATGCCTGCGCAGCACCGCCTGCACCTTCTCGAAGTAGCCGGCTGGCGGCACCATCACGCCGCCCGCGCCCATCACCGGCTCGGCAAAGAAGGCGGCCACCGTCTCCGGGTCCTCGCGCAGGATCGTCTCCTCGAGCTCCGCCGCGAGGCGGGTGGAATACTCCTCCTCGGTCTCCCCCGGCCTGGCGCCGTGGTAGTGGTGCGGTGTCGAAACGTGCAGCACGCCTGCGATCGGCAGGTCGAACATCTTGTGGTTCGCCGGTAGCCCGGTGATCGAACCAGCGGCAATGGTGATCCCGTGATACGCCTTCAGCCGGCTGATGATCTTCTTCTTGCGCGGCCTCCCGACGGCGTTGTTGTAGTACCAGACCATCTTCATCGCGGTGTCGTTCGCTTCCGACCCGCTGTTGGCATAGAACACCTTGCTCATCGGGCAGGGGGCCCGCTCGATCAGCATCTCGCTGAGGTCGATCATCGGCTCGTGCGACTTGGCCGTGAAGGCGTGGTAGAAGGGCAGCTTCTTCATCTGTTCGTAGGCCACTTCGGCCAGCCGCCGGTTGTCGAAGCCGAGCGCGGCGCACCATAGGCCGGCCACCGCCTCGATGTACTCCTTCCCCTGGTCGTCGAAGACGCGCACCCCCTCGCCGCGGGTGATCACCAGAGGCCCGTTCTTCGCATGCGCCCGGTGGTCGGTGTACGGGTGCAGCACATTGGCGATGTCGCGCGCGGCGTTGGAGTTCCGGGGCGGTGTCATGGCGCGTCTCTCGTCTAGGGTTGGCGGAGCCTAGACCAGATTCTGGCCGAAGGAACCCGCGCCTGCTTGTTGCGCGGGAAACACACCCGCGCACGAAGCACGCCTGCGACACGGCGCGACTCACGATTTCGTCATCGTGCCGAATATCATTGCGCGAACCGATCCCGGGAGCCTGCACCCGTGACCATCCGTGCCGCCAGCCTCGCCGCCCTGGTTCTCCTCTCCGCCCCTGCCGCCGCCCGCGATGCCTTCGAGGGCACCTTCACCGTCGACGGCGCCACCACCACTGCCAGCCGGCGCGACATCTCGGACTTCACGGATCTGTTCACCGATGCCGGCCTCTCGTCGCTCTTCTCCAACTACACGACGGCCTCGGCCGCCATCGCCGATGTCCGCCTGCGCGGCGTGCCGGCCACCCTCTCGTACGATGCCGAGTCCACCACGCTGCGCCTTGTCATCCCCGGCGCCGGCGTGGACGAGCGCTTCACCGGCGCCACCCGGGACGAGAGCCAGGACCTCGCCCTGGAATGGCTGAAGGGCCGCGGCGGCTCCGCGCTCACGCGCGTCCTGCAGCAGGCCGTCGCCACCACGCCGCTCGACCCCGTGGCGGGCAACCCGAACAGCCTGATGGCGACGATGGGCGCTTCGGACTTCTCCGCCGCCACCGGCATCCCCTCGGGCACGGGCGGCCGCTTCGGCCTTGGCGCGCGCTTCGGCAGCTATTCGGCCGAGGGCTACGACACACAGGTCTGGACGCTCCCGCTCGGCTACTCCTACGGCCTGTCCGGCGGCACGACGCTGCTGCTCGATGCACCGCTGACGCTGATGAGCACGGCGGGCGCGCAATCCTACTCCGGCTCACTCGGCTTCGGCGCCCGGGTGCCGGTCGGTCTCGGGATCGACGGCCTGCGCTGGTCGCTCACGCCCATGCTGCGGGTCGGCGGCGTCGGCTCCACCGCGCTCGGTGCGGTCGGCGCCATGTGGTCGGCCTCGCTCACCAGCACGCTCGACTGGCAGGTCCGGTCAGGAACGATCCTGACGCTCGGCAACATGATCTCCCGCCTGCAGACGGTCCCGCTCAGCCTCGGCGGCTACGACATCAGCTACGAGCTGACGAACCACATGTTCCGCAACGGCCTGATCGCCAGCCAGGCGATCGGCGACTGGTTCGGACGCCCGGTCCGCGCCTCCGCCTTCGTCATCGACACGCGCTTCACCGGCGATGCCCTGTATGTCCGCTCCTATCAGGAGTTCGGCGGCTTCGTGACCTTCGACATCAACGCCGGCGGCCGCCGCCTGCCGCTCTCGCTCGGCGTCACGGTGCTGAGCGCGGAGCGCGGCTACCGGGGCTATTCGCTCAACCTCGGCATGACCTTCTGAAGGCACGACCGTTGCGCCAGGCCCCCGCCCGGCGGCAGATTGCACGCCGGAGGGGTCATCCCATGACCGAGATCAAGCCGCACGCCGCCCATTGGGGCGCCTTCGACGCGGTCGTCGAGCGCGGCCGGCTCGTCGATGTCCGTCCCTTCGCGCACGATCCCTTCCCCGGTTCCCTCATCGAGGCGATGCCCGAGGTGGTGCACAGCGCCGCCCGGATCGAACGGCCGTACATCCGCCAGGGCTGGCTCAAGGGCGGACGGCGCGGCAGCGCCCGCGGCGGCGACCCCTTCGTCCCCGTCTCCTGGGACGAGGCGATCCGGCTGGTGGCGGAGGAAACCGCGCGCATCCGGGCGGAGCACGGCGCGCCCGCCATCCTCGGCGGTTCCTATGGCTGGGCCTCGGCCGGCCGCTATCACCATGCGCGCAGCCAGCTTCATCGCTTCCTCGGGCTCGGCGGCGGCTTCACCGCGCAGGTGACGAACTACTCGTATGGCGCGGGCATGACGCTGATGCCCCACATCCTCGGGACCAACGAGGTCATCCAGGGCCCGGTGACCGACTGGGCCGCCATCACCAGGCATGCAAAGCTGATGCTCTGCTTCGGCGGCCTGCCGAGAAAGAACGGCCTCGTCACCTCGGGCGGCGGCGGCGCGCACGAATACCTTCCGCTGATGCGCCGCGCAGCGGAGGCCGGGCTGCGCTTCGTCAACATCTCCCCGTTCCGCGGCGATACGGAGGAATTCCTCCATGCCGAATGGGTGCCCATCCGGCCCGGCACCGACGCGGCGATGATGCTTGCCATGGCGCATGTGCTGCTCGCCGAGGGGACCGAGGACCGCGCCTTCCTCGAACGCTGCACGACGGGCTTCGACCGCCTTGCCGCCTATGTCCGGGGCGAGCCGGATGGCGTGCCGAAGACCCCCACCTGGGCCGCCGCGATCACCGAGGTGCCGGCCGACACCATCGTGCGGCTCGCGCGCGAGATGGCCTGCACTCCCTGCATGCTCACCGCCACCTGGTCGCTGCAGCGCGCCGAGAATGGCGAGCAGCCGTGGTGGGCGCTGGTCGCCCTCGCCGCGATGACCGGCGGCATCGGCCGGCCCGGCCAGGGGATCGCCTTCGGCTATGGCAGCATGAACGGCATGGGGACGCCGCGGAGCGAAGTGCCGGCGGTCGGCGGCGTGCCCGTGCGCAATCCCTGCGGTGCCTACATCCCCGTCGCACGCATCACGGAACTGCTGGAACGCCCGGGCGAGGTGCTGCAGTACAACGGCCGCGACCTGACGCTGCCCGACATACGGATGATCTGGTGGGCCGGCGGCAATCCCTTCCACCACCACCAGGACCTCGGGCGCCTGCTGCGCGGCTGGAACCGTGCCGAGACGGTGGTGGTGCAGGAGCCGTGGTGGACCGCCGTCGCGCGACACGCCGACATCGTGCTGCCCGCCACCACCACCCTGGAACGCAACGACATCATGAGCGGCTCGCGCGACCGCTTCGTCCGCGCGATGCACAAGGCGATCCCGCCGGTCGGCCAGGCGCGCAACGATGTGGACATGCTGGCCGACATCGCCGACGCGCTCGGCTACCGCGCCGCCTTCACCGAGCAGCGCGACGAGCGCGCCTGGCTCGTCCACCTCTACGGCCTGTGGCGGCGTGCCTGTGCGGAGCGCGGCATCGCGGTGCCGGATTTCGACGTTTTCTGGGCCGAGGGCCATGTCGAGGTTCCGGCGGCCGAGGCGCCCTACACCCAGTTCGCCGATTTCGCGCGCGACCCGGAGGGTCATCCGCTCAACACGCCCTCCGGCAAGGTGGAGCTCTACTCCGGGACGATCGCCTCCTTCGGCTATGCGGAGGCGCCGGGCCATCCGGTCTGGCGGGAGCCGTCGGAGTACCTCGGTGCGCCGCTCGCCAGGCGCTATCCGCTGCATCTGCTCTCCTTCCAGCCGGCCACGCGGCTGCATGGCCAGCTCGATCCCGGCCGCGTCGCAGCCGCCGACAAGATCGCGGGGCGGGAGAAGCTGCGCATGAACCCCACTGACGCCGCCGCGCGGGGGCTCCGCGACGGCGACCTGCTGCGGGTGTTCAACGACCGCGGCGTCATCTGTGCCGGCCTGCACGTGACCGAGGACATCCGCCCCGGCGTCGTCGCCATCGCGACCGGCGCGTGGTGGAACCCGCAGCGCCCGGGCGCCAGCGATTCCGCCTGCCTGCACGGCAATCCGAACGTGCTGACGCCGGATTGCGGCACCTCCCGCCTCGGGCAGGGCTCCGCCGCGCAGTCCTGCCTCGTGGAGATCGAGCGCTGGCCCGGCGAGCCACCGCCGGTCACGGTGCACGGCCCCCCCGTGCTGGCGGACGCCGCGCGGCTGGATGTCCGGGCAGGCGCCTAGTTCTCCCGCCGCCAGTCCCCCGGCATCTCGAACTCCCCCGCCCAGATGCCGCGTCCCCCGGCCCAGGCAAGCCACTCCTCCGGCACGTAGCGGCTGCTGTAGCGGCGGTAGGCGACGGCCCAGCCCTCCCGCACCTGCAGCGCGCCCAGGTCGCGCCCATCCACCCGGCAGCGTGCCAGGGTGCGGTCGTAGCGGTCACGCCCGGTCGTGGTGCAGCGCGCCTCGGCACCATGCACGTGCAGCACGCGCCGCAGCGCATCGGTCGCCTCGGCGCCGCAGGGCCAGGGCCGACCGTCGCGCCGGCAGGTCTGCCGCGCTTCCGGTGCGTCGATCCCATCGAGGCGAATCGTGCGCCCGCCCAGGCGAATCGTGTCGCCGTCCACCACCGCCGCGGGGCCGGCCATATCCGGCCCGCCGCCGGGCAGCAACTCGCCCAGCCACGCCGCCGCGGCGGCGGCAAGCAATGCGAGGAATGGAAGCAGGAGGCGCCGCGTCCGCCGGCTCATCTCGTCCGTTCCAGCAACCCGCGCTCCCGGATCGCGGCGCAGATGCGTGCCACCTCGTCCAGCGGCATCCGCCCGAAAGGCTCCGGCGCAGCGGAGAGCGGCCGCGCCTGACCCGCCTCGTAGAGGCTGCCGTGCAGCGCAAGGTGCCGCCGCCCCTCATCTCCCGTGGGGGCCACGAAGACCGGCACTGACGTCATCAGCGCCTCCGACAGCATCGAGACGCTGTCCCCGGTCACGACGACCGCCTCCGCCCAGGCCAGGAAGCCGAGCAGAGGGTTCGGCCCCGCAATGCCCCAGCGGTGCAGCCGGTGCGGCATGCCGGCCAGGGCGGCACCCAGCGCCTCCGTCGCTGCCGTGCCCGTGCGCCGGCTTGCCGTCGCCATCACGCTGCCGGCGAAGCCCGCCACGCGTGCGCCGAGCGCCGCCGCCGCCGAACCCGCCATGCCCTCTCCCCGCACGGGCCCACCCACCAGTAGCGCAACCCGTGGCGACGGCAGGGCGGCAAGGCCGGAGAAGGCCTCGCGTGCCGCGGCAAGCCGCGCCGGGGAGAGCCGGTGCGCTGCGCCAAGGATCTCGAGCAGGTTCGGCGCCGGGCGCGGTGCGTCATGCCGGCCGACCACGTGCAGGTCGAAGCCGGCCGCGCCGGGCGCACGCATGCAGTGGACCACGCGCACCCCGCGCCCGCGGAGCCAAAGCGCGAGCGGCGCCGAGCGCCGGCCGGCCGAGACGGCGAGCGCCGGGAAGGGCGGAGCGAAATCCGCACGCGCCGGCCCCCCCAGCCCCGCCAGCGTGCCGAAGGGCATCGGCAGCCGGGCCAACACCCCCCAGGCGAGCTCGACTGTCCGGAACGGCTGCCCCAGCCGCTCGGCGATGCCGAGCGCCTGCGCCGCCGTCCCGGTGCGCGGATCGGCCAGCACCCAGACCTGAGGCACGGGCATCATGGACGCGGCCGGGGCAGGGCGTTACCAACGTGGCTCACCAACACCCGCTTCCCGACAGGAACACAGAGATGGCCGTCACCCACGCCTCCGACTGGGACCGCGACGCAGCCCTCACCACCGCGCGCATCCTGCTGGAGATCAAGGCGGTGAACTTCAGGCCGGAGGAGCCCTATACCTTCACCTCAGGCTGGAAGTCGCCCGTCTATATCGACTGCCGCAAGATCATCTCCTTCCCGCGCGCGCGCAACCGCATCTGCGACCTGGGCGTGGAGAAGATCGGCCGTCATGTCGGCTACGAGACCATCGAGAGCGTGGTGGGCGGGGAGACGGCCGGCATCCCCTTCGCCGCCTGGATCGCCGACCGGATGCTGGCGCCGATGGCCTATGTGCGGAAGAAGCCGAAGGGCTTCGGCCGCAATGCGCAGATCGAGGGCGAGGTGCCGGTCGGCCAGCGCACGCTGCTGGTCGAAGACCTGACCACCGATGGCGCGAGCAAGATCCGCTTCGCCACCGCGCTCCGCGAGGCCGGTGCGATCTGCGACCACACCTTCGTGGTGTTCTACTACGGCGTATTCCCCGGCAGCTTCGAGCGGATGAAGGCGATGGGCCTCGCGCTGCATCATCTGGCCACCTGGTGGGACGTGCTCGAGGTCTGCCGCGAGCGCGCCTACTTCCCCGAGGCTTCGCTGAAGGAGGTCCGGCGCTTCCTCGAGGATCCCGTTGGATGGTCCAAGGCGCATGGCGGCATCGGCAGCGCCGAGGAAGCGCTGGCGAAAGACGCGGCCGAGTAGGCGGCGCCGGTGGCGACCCGCGCGGCTGCGATCGCTTTGCTGCTCTCCGGCGGGGCGGCGCTCGCGCAACCGGCGCGGGACCAGCTCACCATCGGCCTCACGCAATATCCCGCCACCTTCCATCCCAACATCGAGGCGATGGCGGCAAAGTCGTACATCCACGGCTTTACGCGCCACCCCCTCACCGTCCGCGATCCCGACTGGAACCTCGTATGCCTCGGCTGCGAGACGCTGCCCTCGCTCGACAACGGCCTCGCCGTGCGGGAGACGACGCCGGACGGCCGCGACGGCATCCGCGTCACCTGGCGCCTGCGCGAGGGCTGGCGATGGGGCGACGGCACGCCAGTCTCGGCCGAGGACATGCTGTTTGCCTGGCAGGCGGGGCGGGACTTCACCACCGGCTTCGGTGCCGCCGAGTTCTATCGCCAGGCCTATGAGGCGACCGTCGTCGATCCGCGCACGATCACGCTCCGCTTCGACCGCGTCACCTTCGACTACGCCTCGGCCGGCAACTGGGAGCCGCTGCCCGCGCATATCGAGCGCCGTCGGTGGGAGGACGACCCGCGTGGCTACCGCAGCCGCTCCGCCTATGAGACCGAGACGACGAATCCCGGCCTGTGGAACGGGCCCTACCGCATCGCCGCCGTCCAGCCCGGCGCGGGCGTGACGCTGGAGCGCAGCGCGGCCTGGCACGGCCCCGCCCCCGCCTTCCGCCGCATCGCCATCCGCACGGTGGAGAACACCGCGGCGCTGGAAGCGCAGCTCCTGGCCGGGCAGATCGACATGATCGCGGGTGAGCTGGGCCTGCCGCTCGACCAGGCCGCGGCACTGGAGCGGCGTGCGGGTACGCGCTTCCGCTTCCTCCACAAGCCCGGCCTCGTCTACGAGCACATCGACCTCAACCTCGACACGCCGGCGCTCGCCGACCGCCGCGTGCGGCAGGCGCTGCTGATGGCGATCGACCGGGGCCAGGTCGTCGCGCGGCTGTTCGAGGGCCGGCAGACCGTCGCGCACAGCACCGTAAACCCGCTGGACTGGGTGCACGACCCGGCGGTCCGCCAGTGGCCCTTCGACCTCGGGCGCGCCCGTGCGCTGCTGGAGGAGGCGGGATGGCGACCGGGCGCAGATGGCATCCGCCGCAACGCCGCCGGCGACCGCCTCTCCCTTGACCTCATCACCACGGCCGGCAACCGCTCGCGCGAGGCGGTGCAGCAGGTCATCCAGGGAATGTGGCGGGCGGCGGGCATCGAGACGCGGCTGCGCGCCGAGCCGCCGCGCGTCTTCTTCGGCGAGACGGTGAGCCGGCGCCGTTTCGCCGGCGCCGCCCTGTTCGCCTGGATCAGCGCGCCGGAGCAGGTGCCGCGCACGACGCTGCATTCGGCGGAGATCCCGCGCCCGGAGACGAGCTGGTCCGGCCAGAACTACACCGGCTTCCGCAACGCCGAGATGGACGCGCTGCTGGAGGCGATCCCGGTGGAGCTGGACCGTGAGCGGCGGCGCGCCCTATGGCACCGCCTTCAGGCGATCTACTCCGAGGAGCTGCCGGCCCTGCCGCTCTGGTTCCGCTCGGACACGCACATCCTCCCGACCTGGCTGGAAGGGCTCCGGCCGACCGGTCACCTCAACCCGTCCTCCCTCTGGGCGGAGGAGTGGCGGGTGCGGCGGTGATCGACCACGTCTCGATCGCGGTTGGCGACATCCCGCGCGCCGCGCGCTTCTATGATGCGGTGATGGCGACGATCGGCATCCCCTGCGTGTGGCGGGAAGAGGCGGCGATCGGATACGGCCTGCGCAGCGACGCGACGATGGACGAGCGGAGCTATCTCACGATCCGGCTGGGCACCGCGCCGGCCGATCCGGCCTGCCATTGGTGCTTCCGCGCGCCGGATCGCGCGGCGGTGCGCGCCTTCCATGCCGCCGGACTCGCGGCCGGCGGACGGGACGATGGCGCCCCTGGTCTGCGCCCGCACTACCATGCTGCCTACTATGCCGCATTCCTGCTCGACCCCGACGGCAACCGGATTGAAGCGGTCTGCCACCGCGCGGAACCGCCGTGATACGGCTTGTCGCGTCGCGCCTTGTCCAGGCGGCGGTCATGTTGGCGCTGCTCTCCTTCGCCATGTTCCTGCTGATCGGGCTGATGCCGGGAGACCCGATCGACCTCGCCATCGCGGGCGACCCGCGGCTGAACGCCGAGGACGCGGCGCGGCTGCGCGCGCTGCACGGGCTCGACCAGCCGATCCTTGCGCGCTACCTCGCCTGGGCAGGCGCGCTGCTGCGCGGGGAGTTCGGCTATTCGAGGCTGTTTGCCCAGCCGGTCGCCGCCGTGCTCTGGCCGGCGCTGGGCTCGACGCTCGTGCTCGTGGGCACGGCGGTGCTGCTGGCCGGGGTGCTCGGCATCGCGCTCGGGCTGCTGGCCGCGGCGCGGCCGCGTGCGGCGCCGATGGTGGATGCGGTGGCGATCCTCGGTCAGTCGGCGCCGTCCTTCTGGCTCGGCATCCTGTTCATCATCCTCTTCGCCGTGACGCTCGGCTGGCTGCCGGCAGGCGGCAGCGCCGAGGAGAGCGGGCCTGAGGCGCTGCGCTTCCTCGTGCTGCCCGTCGCGACGCTCGCCCTCGGCAGCCTCGCCGCCTATGCGCGTCACTCCGCCGCCGCGCTCGGCCGCGTGCTCGGACAGCCCTTCGTCACCGCCGCGCGCGCCCGCGGCAACGGCGACGCGCGCGTGCTGCTGCGCCACGCGCTGCCGAATGCCTGCGTGCCGCTGCTGCAGCTGGCGGCGCTCGATGCCGGCGCCCTGGTCGGCGGTGCGCTGATCACCGAGACACTCTTCGCCCGTCCTGGCATGGGCAAGCTGATCTACGACGCCGTGATGGGAAACGACACCAACCTGGCGCTGGTGGCGCTTCTGCTGGTGGCGCTGGTGACGATGCTGGCGACGCTCGCGGTCGACCTGGCCCAGCGGGCGCTCGATCCGCGGTTGCGCGACGCATGAGGTTGGCCTTCGGTCTTTCGCTGCTTGCCTTTCTCACTGCCGCGGCGTTGGCAGCGCCGGCTGCGGAGGCGTGGCTCGGGCATGATCCCTTCGCACCAGACCTCTTCCGGCGCCACGCGCCGCCTGGCACCGAGCATCCCCTCGGCACCGACGAGCTGGGGCGCGACCTGCTGCTGCGCCTGCTGCACGGGGCGCGCGTCTCGCTCGCCGTAGGTCTCGCCACGGCGGCCGCCTGCGCGGTTCTGGGCACCGCGGTCGGGTTGCTCGCCGCCTGGCGTGGTGGCTGGACGGACATCGTGCTCATGCGCCTTGCCGACGGCATGCTGGCGCTGCCGGCGCTGCCCGTGCTCGTCGTGCTGGCCGCCGCCGATACCGGCCGGATCGGCCTGCCGCGGGGGGAGCCCGCCTCCGACATCCTGCGCATCATCGTCATCCTCTCGCTGTTCGGCTGGGTGGGTGTGGCGCGGCTCGCCCGCGCCGCCGCGCTCTCCGCCTTTGCTCGGGACCATGTTCGTGCCGCCCGCGCGCTCGGCGCCTCGGAGTCGCGGGTGCTGCTGCGCCACGTCGCGCCGGAGGTGTCCGGACCGGTCCTTGTCGCGACCGCGCTGGCGGTCGCCGGCGCGATCCTGGCGGAAAGCACGCTGAGCTTCCTCGGCCTTGGCATCGCCCCGCCGGCCGCGAGTTGGGGCAACATGCTGTCCAACGCACAGGAACTGGTGTTCAGCGCGCCTCTCGCGGCCGTCTGGCCGGGCCTCGCGATCCTGCTCGCGGTCGCCGGCTGCACCCTGGTGGCCGACGGGTTGCGGCGCCGCGGCGTGCCGTAACGCTTCTGTCGCATCACTGTCGTCCTGGGGTCTTGAACCGCGGGGTAAGAGCGGCACACCCAGCCGAAAGCCAGGGAGCTGCCGATGCCCGACGATCTCCGCCACCCGCTCTACGACCTCGATGCGGGAGACGAGGTTCCCTCGAACCGATCGGCCAACCAGACCTTCCGGCAGATCGCCGAGGCCCGCCTCGGTCGGCGGGGAATGATGCAGGGCGGTCTTGCTGCCGCGATCGCAGGCTTCATCAGTGCCGGCGCGCGGACCGCGACAGCCCAGGCGCCCGCCCAGGGCGCCGCCGCGCGGGGTCCCGCGATCGGCTTCCGCCCGGTCGCGGTGAGCGCGGCCGATACGGTCACCGTGCCCGAGGGCTACTCCGTGCAGGTGATCATCCCACACGGCACGCCGCTCGACGGCACGGCGCCCCGGCGGAGCCCGCCCGAGATGACGGCGGCCGAGCAGCTCGCTGCGATCGGCTCGCACCATGACGGCATGCACTTCTACCCGATCGAGGGCCGGGAGCCCGACCAGGGCAGCAGCACGGACGGGCTCCTCGTGCTCAACCACGAATACGTTGCGCCGCGGTTCCTGCATGCCCGCGCCGTTGGCCTCGAAGTCGGCGACTCCCGCATCCCGCTGGTGAACGGCGCCCGGCCGGCCGAGGAGGCGCTGAAGGAGATTCAGGCACACGGCGTGTCGGTGGTCCGGATCCGCCGCGAGGCGAACGGCCAATGGCAGGTGGTGAACGACCCGCGGAACCGCCGCATCACGGGCGCGACGCCGATGGAGATCGCCGGGCCGGTGCGTGGCCATGCGCTGGTGCGCACCAGGTTCAGCCCGGACGGGACGCGCACCCGCGGCACGCTGAACAATTGTGCGCACGGCGTAACGCCCTGGAACACCTACCTGACGGCCGAGGAGAACTGGGCCGGCTACTTCCGGAACCTCGATCAGGTCGATCAAAAGCCGAACCTGCCGCGCGAGCATGCGCGCTACGGTGTTCCGACGGGCCAGGGGCGCTACAACTGGGATCAGGTGGAGGGCGGCGGCGACGAGTTCGTGCGCTTCAACGCCTCGGCCACCGGCGCCGACGCCACGCAGGACTACCGCAACGAGCCGAACGCCTTCGGCTGGATCGTCGAGATCGACCCTTTCGACGCCAACAGCACGCCGGTGAAGCGGACCGGGCTTGGCCGCTTCGCGCATGAGGGTGTGGTGTTCGGCCCGGCGCGCGAGGGCCGGCCCGTGGTCGCCTATTCCGGCGACGATTCGATGTTCGAGTACATCTACAAGTTCGTCAGCGCGCGCCCCTTCAGCCGCGCCACGGCAGGCGGTGCGCTCCTGGACGAGGGGACGCTCTACGTCGCGAGGTTCAACGCCGACGGCACTGGCGAGTGGCTGCCTCTTGCGCATGGCCAGGGCCCGCTGACCGCGGCGAACGGCTTCGCCGACCAGGGCGATGTGCTGGTCAACACCCGCGCCGCGGCCGACGCCGTCGGCGCGACGAAGATGGACCGGCCTGAATGGGGCGCGGTGGACCCGCATGACGGGCGCGTCTACTTCACCCTGACCAACAACCCGCGTCGGACCGAGGCGCAGCGCGACGCCGCCAATCCTCGTGCGGCCAACCAGTTCGGGCAGATCATTCGCTGGCGGGAGGCCGGTGATGACCACGCCGCCACCACCTTCACCTGGGATCTCTTCGTGATCGCCGGGCCGGCGGAGGACAGCCGCACTGCAGCCGGCGCGCCGCTTGCCGCCGACAGCGTCTTCGTCTGCCCGGACGGGCTGTGGTTCGACGCTGCCGGGCGGCTCTGGATCCAGACCGACATCGGCGAGCGGGAGCAGAACCGAGGCCGGATGGCGCAGTTCGGCAACAACGCCATGCTCTGCGCCAACCCGGTCACCGGCGAGATCCGGCGCTTCCTGACCGGCCCGACCGGGCAGGAGATCACGGGCGTGATCACCACGCCGGACCGGCGCACCATGTTCGTCAACATCCAGCATCCGGGCGCGACCACCAGCGCGGCGGACTGGGCTGCGGGCCGGGTGAGCAGCCGCTGGCCGCACGGCGGAGAGGGCGTTCCGCTCTCCGCCACGATCGTCATCACCAAGGACGACGGCGGCGAGATCGGCACCTGAGGGGCAGCCGCCGCGCGCGGCGGCTGCAAGGTCCCTCCAGCCGCGTGCGGCTGCCCCTGTAGCCTGCTAACGTTGGCGGAACCAGGGAGGGACCGCCATGCGTCGGCGCCATCTGCTCGTCGCTGCCTGCCTCGCCGCGCCCGCACCGCTCAGCGGCCAGCCCACCTGGCCCGGCGGGCGGCAGATCCGCGTCGTGATCACCTACCCGCCGGGCGGCACGACCGACTTCGTCGCGCGCCTGCTTGCGCAGCACTTGTCGCAGAACACCGGCGCCAATTTCGTTGTCGAGAACCGGTCCGGAGGCGGCGGCGTCGTGGGATGGACCAACGTGGTGCGCAGCGCCCCGGACGGCACGACGCTGCTGCTGACCGACAACTCCCTTGCCACCGCGCCGCCGTTGCAGCCGAACCTCGGCTTCGACATCCGCGCAGACCTGACGCCGACCGCCGCGCTGGTGGACTATCCTTCGGTCTTCGTCGTCCCCGCCTCCTCCGCCGCACGCACGCTGCGCGACCTGGTGGAGGCGCAGCGCGGCCGGTCGGCGGACGCGACGTTCTACGGCTCGATGGGCGCAGGCTCCTCGCCGCATCTCTACACGGAGCACTTCCAGGACCTCGCCGGCATCCGCATGACGCACGTGCCCTACCGCGGCATGGGTCCTGCCTTCACCGACCTGCTGGCCGGACGCGTCGCGCTGCTGATCGCCGCGCCGCCCACCGTCCTCGGCGCGGTGCGGGACGGCCGCGCGCGGGCCATCGCCATCGGCACCTCCGGCAGCCGCATCCCCGCGCTGCCCGAGGTGCCGACGGCGCGCGAGCTCGGCTACGACTTCTCCTACTCCTTCTGGTACGGCCTGCTCGGCCCCCGCGGCATGGAGCCGGGGCTGGTCGCCCGTATCCAGGAGGAGGTGTCGAAGGTGCTGGCCACGCCCGAGGTGCGCGAGCGCTTCGCGCAGCAGGGCGCCACGCCGATGTCCGGCCGCTCCGAGGAGCTGACCCGCGTGATCGGGGGCGACCTCGCCCGCTGGAGCGAGGTGGTGCGCGCCAAGGGCATCACCATCCAGGACTGACGCGGGGCGGGCGCCGCGCATTTGCCGCCCCCGGCTTGCCGCCGCGTCGCGCCGCGGGCAGGTTCATGTCCTTTGGCAGTCAGGGATCGACATGGCAGGCCGGAGCTACAGCATCGCGGTGATTCCCGGCGACGGGATCGGCAAGGAGACGGTGCCGGAGGGGCTGCGCGTGCTCGACGCCGCCGCGCGCCGCTTCGGCTTCGAACTGCGCCAGACCCATTACGACTGGTCCTGCGAGACCTTCCGCGAGACCGGGCGGATGATGCCGGAGGACGGGCTTGACCGACTGCGGGACGCCGACAGCATCTTCCTCGGCGCGGTCGGCTGGCCCGGCGTGCCGGACCACGTCTCACTCTGGGGGCTGCTGATCCCCATCCGCCGCGTCTTCGACCAGTACGTCAACCTCCGTCCCTGCCGCCTTCTCCCCGGCGCCCGCACGCCACTGGCCGATCGCGGGCCGGCCGACATCGACTTCTACGTGGTGCGCGAGAACACGGAAGGCGAGTACAGCTCCACCGGCGGACGCATGTTCGCGGGCACGGAGCGCGAGTTCGTGACCCAGGAGAGCGTCTTCACGCGCACCGGCGTGGACCGCGTGCTGCGGTACGCGTTCGACCTCGCCATGACGCGCAGGCGCCGCAAGGTGACCTCCGCGACCAAGTCAAACGGCATAACCTTCACCATGCCCTACTGGGATGAGCGCTTCGCGGACATGGCGAAGCAGTACCCCGGCGTGCAGACGGACCAGTTCCACATCGACATCCTCTGTGCCCATTTCGTGCAGCACCCGGACTGGTTCGACGTAGTGGTGGGCTCCAACCTTTTCGGAGATATCCTTTCGGACCTTGGCCCCGCCGTCGCCGGCTCCATCGGTATCGCCCCCTCCGCGAACATCAACCCGGAAAAGAACGCGCCCTCGATGTTCGAGCCCGTGCATGGGTCGGCACCTGACATCGCGGGCAAGGGCATCTGCAACCCGATCGGCCAGGTCTGGTCCGGCGCGATGATGCTGGAGCACCTGGGCGAGAAGGCTGCTGCCGACGCCGTGGTGAAGGCTATCGAGGATCTGCTCGCCGAGGGCGGCCCCCGCACGCGCGACATGGGCGGCAATGCCGGCACGGTGGATGTCGGCAGGGCACTGGCCGAGGCGGTCGCGAAAGGCTGATCCGGGGAAAGGCGCGAACGTCACTTGAAGCCGGCGCCGTCTCCGTCGTATAAACAGGCGTTCAGTTGAGAATGATTCTCAGGTCGGGAACATCAGACTGAACGCCGGAGCAGGGCCGGGAGCACCGAGGACAGCCGATGGGTCGCGAGTTCAGCCATATCGCCCGCCGCTGCGAGCGTGCCGTGGTCACCGCCTATCGCGAGCTGCGCGAGACCGGCAACCGTGACCTTGAGGCCTTCACCGCCTGCACCACCCTCTACCGCATCCACCACCCCGAGGCCTCGATGTCCGAGGCTCGTCGGCTGGTTGCCGAGTGGATCGACCATCACGTGATCCGCGGCGAGCAGACCCCGACCGAGGGTTGCCCCTGCGACTGAGCGGCGGCTGCCGGCCGCTGAACGGGGCGACCGGCGTCAGCTGCGGCAGGCGTGGCTGAAGCTTCGGTATAGCGCTTCGGTCATGTTGCGGGGCTGAGCGTTCAGCCGCGCGCAGTCGCATGCGCTCAATCGCTGCGGACCCCGGGCGCCAAGCCTGCGATTCCGCCGAATGTCGACGGTCACGCAGTCACGTCTCCCGCATCAGCCTCTCCCTTGGCAGTGTCAGCCAAGCCCGCGCGCCGACCCCAGGCGTGCTCTCCACCCGGATGTCGCCGCCATGCGCCTCTGCCAGTGAACGGGCCAGGCTCAGCCCGAGGTCGAGGCCTCGCGTCCCGCCGCCCGGCCCCGCCGCCTCCGCCATCAGGTCGGGGGCGGAGAGCCCGTCGCCCTCATCCTCCACCACCAGGGCCACCGTCTCGCTCGTCACCACGTGACGCAAGACCACGATATCCCCGTCGCGCGAGTGCCGCGCTGCGCGCCGCAGAAGCGTCGCCACCGCGCCTTCCAGGGCGCGCCGGTCCGCGCGCAGCAGCAGCGCCCGCAGGCCGGGGTCCACCTGCCAGTACCGCCGTCCCGGCCGGATCTGTGCCTCCACCGTGGCCAGGGCCGAATCGACCACCAGCCCGAGCGGGGAGGGGGTCTCGTTCAGCGCACGCACCACCGGCTCCGCCGCGGCCTCGGCCAGGTCGTCGGCGATGCGCAGGATCTGCTGCGCCACGCCCTCCAGTCCCGCCTCGCCGCGGCCGGCCCGCTCCAGCAGGTGCAGCCCCGGCCCGCGCAGCTCCGCGGCCGCCAGGGACATGCAGCGTGCCCGCGTGCCTGCCACGCGCTCCGCCGCCCCGGCCCGCAGCATCGCGGCGCGGGTGCGGCGCTGCGCCCGCAGCAGAACATGTCCCGCCAGCACGGCCAGGGTGGGCGCCGCGAGCAGGAGAATTGGTCCGGTCTGCATCGCGGGCGACGATACCGGCCGGTTCCTGAGGAAAGGTTAACCCGGGCCCGGCGCGCCCAGGCCTTTCAATCAATGCGCAGCCGCACGGGATTCGCACACGAAAAAGGCGCGGCAGGAGGCCTGCCGCGCCGAGCCAAGGGGGCGATGTCGGCTGTCAGGCCGCCGCCTTCTTCTCCTGCGCTCGCTGCAGGCGCCGCTTGAGAACCTTTGCTGCCGTTGGCAGCTTCCGGTCCGGCGTGCCGAGCAGGAAGGAGTCCAGCCCGCCATTGTGCTCCACGGTGCGGATGCCGTTCACCGTCAGCCGCATGCGCACCGGCGCGTTCAGGATCTCGGAGAAGAACGACGCCTCCTGCAGGTTCGGCAGGTAGCGACGGCGGGTCTTGTTGTTGGCGTGGCTGACGTTGTTGCCGGTCAGCACGCCCTTGCCGGTGATCTCGCAGCGGCGGGCCATGGCGGTCACTGTTCCCAAGAGGCGCGCGACGCGCCGGATGACTACGGAGCGGGCGCGTATGGCCGATGGGCGCCGCCCCGTCAAGTCGCCCGGGGTCCCAGCGCCTTCCTGCCCCCGCCCGCACCGCACCTTGCTTGTCGCGGCGCCCCCCGGGGTTGAGGATGCCGACCGATGCAGAGCTACCTCGATCCCCGCACGGGCCGCACCTGGCCGCTCTCTGATGCCCGCTGGTGCGGCGACGGCCGCGCGCCGCTGCTGCTGACGGAGCGGCGCGGCATCGGGCGGGACGAGATCGCGACGGGCGAGCGCAGCCTGTGGCGCTACGCCGCTGCGCTTCCCTGGGCGCCGCGGGCGCGGATCAGCATGGGCGAGGGCTGCACGCCGCTGGTCCCGCGGCAGCTGCGCGGCGGTGGTGCGCTGCTGAAATGCGAGTGGTTCATGCCCACCGGCAGCTTCAAGGACCGCGGCGCCTCGGTCATGCTCTCCCTGCTGCGTGACCAGGGGATCGCGCATGTGCTGGAGGACAGCTCCGGCAACGGTGGCGCGGCGGTCAGCGCCTATGCCGCCGCGGGCGGGATGGCGGCGACGATCTTCGTCCCCGCCTCCACCAGCCCGGCCAAGACCGTGCAGTCCCGCGCCGCCGGCGCCGCCATCGCGCTGATCCCCGGCACGAGGCAGGACTGCGCCGACGCGGCCCTCGCGAAGTCGGAGGAGATCTTCTATGCCAGCCACAACTGGCAACCCTTCTTCCTGGAAGGCACGAAGACACTCGCCTACGAGCTGTGGGAGGATCTCGGCTTCCGCGCGCCGGACAACATCGTCATCCCCTGCGGCGCGGGATCGAACGTGCTGGGCTGCTGGATCGGCTTCGGCGAGCTGCTGCGGGCCGGCCAGGTGGCGCGGCTCCCGCGCCTCTTTGCCGCGCAGCCGGCGCATTGCGGCCCGATCGCCCGCGCCGCGCTAGACCTGCCGCCTGCCGAGCCGAAGCCGACGATCGCCGAGGGGACTGCCATCGCCCAGCCGATCCGCGCGCCCGAATGCCTGCGCGCGCTGCGCGAGAGCGGCGGCGGCGCGGTGCTGCTGGACGAAACGGAGATCGCCGACGCCGCCCTCGCCCTTGCCCGCGAGGGAGTCTATGTCGAGCCGACCTGCGCCCAGGCCGTCGCCGCCTTCGACCGGCTCCGTGCCGCGGGGCGGATTGCGGAAGGCGAGACGACGGTGATCGTGCTGACCGGCACCGGCCTCAAGGCCACGCCGCGGTTCGCCGAGCTGATGGGAGTCGCGCTTTGACGCTGGACGATCTGCCCACCCCGTGCCTTCTCCTCGACCTCGACGTGCTGGAGCGCAACCTGGCGCGGATGCGCGACGCGATCGCGCGCCATCCCGGCGTCACGCTCCGCCCGCACATGAAGACGGCGAAGAGCGCGCGGGTCGCCGACCTCGCCGCGCCGGGCAAGGGCCCGATCACCGTCTCCACCCTGGCCGAGGCGCGCCACTTCGCCGACCACGGGTTTCACGACCAGATCTACGCGGTCGGCATCGTGCCGGCAAAGCTCGACGCAGTGGCGGCGCTCAATGCCGCCGGCGCATCGGTGAAGGTGATCACCGACGATCCCGACACCGCCGCCGCGATCGCCGCCCACCCTGGGCCGATCGAGGCGCTGATCGAGATCGATGTGGGGGAGGGAAGGGCCGGCGTCTCGCCTGACGAGGTGACGCTGCTGCGCGTCGCGCATGCGCTCGGCCATCGGCTCGCCGGCGTGCTGTCGCATTCCGGCCATTCCTATGCCGGCCGTAGCGACGCGGCGATGGCCGAGGTTGCGGAGGCCGAGCGTGCGGCGCTGACGCGCGCCGCTGCGCGCCTGCGGCAGATGGATGCGCAGCCGCGCATCGTCTCGGCCGGCGCCTCGCCCACCGCGATGCATGCGCGGAGCCTGCAGGGCATCACGGAGCTGCGCGCCGGCGTCTACATGCTCGGCGACCTGCTGCAGGGCCAGATCGGCACGCATCCGCTCGACGACATCGCGGTGACGGTGCTCACCAGCGTCATCGGCTGCTATCCGGCGCGCGGCGCGGTGCTGGTGGATGCGGGCGCGCTCGCACTGTCGAAGGACCGAAGCACCGAGGCTGCGCCGCGCGACTGGGGGTTTGGCCGCGTGCTCGACCTGGAGGCGCGGCCGACGCTCGGCGATGCGCTGGTCACGCGCGTCCACCAGGAGCATGGCGAGGTGCGCGCGGCCGCTGGCGGGTTGCCGCTCGACCGCCTGGCGGTCGGCGCCCGGCTGCGCATCGCGCCGAACCACGCCTGCCTCACCGCCGCGGCGCATGAGCGCTACCACGTCCTGCATGCCGGCCGCCTCGTGGCGCAATGGGAGAGGGTCAATTTCTGGTAGGAGGCCGGCTAGCGTGTTTCGAAGCGTCACATCGCTTCCGGCTCGCGACCGCAACCAGCTAGGTTCTGCACCTCGTCCCGGAGATGCCGTGCATGGCCCCGCGCCGTGTCCTTCTCGTCCTGCCCGCGCTGCTCGCCGCGCCGTCGCTGGCACGGGGCGTCGCGGACGTGCCGCCCTTTCCGCGTTGGATCGGGCGCACCGCGCTGCTGCGTGGCGAGGGCGGCGCCGCGCGCCTGCGCCTCGATCCGGACGGCACCGGGCTGCTGGCGGTGCGGCTGCTGCTGTTCTGCCGCAGCCTGCCGGTACGGAGCTGGCGCATCGCGCCCGACGGCCTTGCGATCGCCTACAGCCGTTCCGCGGCGCTCGACGCCTCGCGCCTGGTAGCGGGGGAGGCGCGCATCCTGCCTGAGCCGGGCCAGCTCCTCTGGACGGAGGCGCAGAGCCACACGGCGGAGTTCGAGGGTTTCGCCGCGCCCGACGCGGCAGGCCGCTGCGGCTGACGGCTACCGCCGGTCCGGATAGTCCCGTGCCGGCCGTGCGCGGTAGGGCGGCAAGGACCAGCCGAACCACAGCGCTGCGCCGCGCAACCCGAAACCCGTCAGGATGCCCGCCACGAGTGCCGCGTCCCGCGGCATCGGTGCAAGCCGCAGCGCGACATAGGCCGCCGCCCCGGCCGCCGCCGCGGTGATGTAGATTTCCCGTCGGAGAATCAGCGGCAGCTCGTTGCACACCACATCCCGGAGAATGCCGCCCGCCGTCGCCGTCACGGTGCCGAGCAGCACCGCCGCCCAGGGATCCGCGCCTGCGCCGAGCGCGATCTCGGCTCCAACGACGGCATAGAGGGCAAGTCCCACCGCATCCGCCCAGAGCAGCGCGCGGAACCGGCTTTCCACCAGATGCGCCGTGAAGAACACGAGCAGTGCCGCGCCCGCCGCGATGCCGAGGAGCTCCGGCGCTGCAAGCCAGAACACCGGCGTCCGGCCCAGCAGCAGGTCCCGCAGGGTGCCGCCGCCGAAGCCGGTGATCGCGCCAATGAGCACGAAGCCCACCGCGTCCATCTGCTTCCGGCTGGCGACCAGCGCGCCGGACGCGGCGAACACCGCGATGCCGAGCCAGTCCAGCAGCCGCAGCGCGGAATCGATGTCCACCGGCTACTCCGCAGGCGCCACCCGGCGCGCGGCCCGTGCCTCCCGCGCCGCCCCGGCGGCGCTTCCCATGCAGAGCAGCGAGCCCAGCAGCAGCGCCGCCGCCAGCGGCAGCACGAGCGCCGCCTGGCCCAAGTCGATCAGCCAGCCCACCGGCGCGGGCGTGATCGCACTGCCCAGCGGCAGGCCAGAGGAGACGAAGCCGAACACCTTCCCCATCTGGTCGGGCGGGATCGCATCCTTCAGCATGACGTCCCGCGGCGTGCGGGAGGAACCGAGAGCGAGTCCCGAAAGGAACGCCACCACCGGCAGCAGCCAGCCAGGCATCGGCAGCAGCCCCATCGCCAGCAGCAGCGCCGCGCTTGCCAGCGTCAGCCCGACGATGAAGGGCAGCAGCGGCCGGTCCCGATCCGCCCACCACCCGCCGATCAGCGTGCCCCCGGTGGCGCCCGCCATGTAGCCGGTGAGCGCCAGGGAGGCGATGGCGACCGGCGTGCCCCAGAGCGCCCCGAGGGTGGCAATGGTGAAAGCCTGCACCACGCTGCCTGCCATGGCGGAGAGCAGGAAGAAGCCGAAGAACAGCAGAATGGGCCGGGAGAGCAGCAGCGTCCGCCCGTCCAGCCCGCCTCCGCGCGCCTTGCGCAGCGCTGTATGGTCCCCGAGGATGCGGCTCTGCCACAGGATCGCCAGCGCGACCGGCAGGCCGACCAGCCCGAGCAGCAGGATTGCCGGGCGCCAGCCCATCGTCAGCAGCATCGCCGCCATCACCGGCGGCGCTGCGGCGAAGCCGAGATTGCCCGTGAAGGTGTGCAGCGCGAAGGCGCGACCGATGCGCGACTTGTCGACCGACGCGCCGAGGATGGCGTAATCCGCCGGGTGGATCACCGAATTGCCGACACCCGAGAGCACCGCCAGCGCCAGGATCACGCCGTAGCTCGGCGCTGCCGCCATCGCCGCCATTGAAAGCGCCATCAGCACCACGCCGCCGACGAGGTAGGGGCGGGCGCCGTGCCGGTCCACGAGGAAGCCGACCGGCGTCTGCAATGCCGCCGTCACTCCGCTCATCAGCGCGAAGGAGAGGCCGAGTTCGGCATAGGAGACGCCGAATTCCGCCCGCCAGGCCAGGAACAGCGGCGGCAGGCACAGCATGTAGAAATGGCTGAGGAAATGTCCCGTGCCGATCAGCGCGATGATGCGGAGGTCACGGCCGGGCGGGGCGGGTGCGGCGGACATGGCCGGACCCTGCGCCCGGGTCGGGGCGGGGGTCAACCGGACGAGCCGCCGGCGCCTTCAACTCTGCAGCCGCACCCGGATGCGCGTCCGCCCGCCGAAGCCATCGTTGCAGGCGACCGGCGTGGCGGTCGAGATGCTCTGGCAGTTCAGGATGAACACCTCCGCGCAGACCACGGAGAAGGCATCGGCGGTGGAACGGCGCAAGGCCGTCGTGCCCGAGCTGTTGGTGACGCTCACCATCGCTCCGGCACTGCCGGGGAGGCCGCATTCACTCAGCCAGGCCTGCGCGCTGCCCCGCGCGGTTCCCGGACCATTGGTGAGCAGCTCGATGTTCACGCCGTAGCGCCCGACCATCGGCATCGTGACGGCACAGCGCAACTCGGAGCGGCCATGGACGGTGCAGCCCCCCTCCACCGTTGTGTTCTGCTGCGCGGCCGCAGGCATGGCAAGCAGCGGCAGGAGCGCCGCGGCGACAGGCAACCTCATCTCTCCCCCCTTCGCGGCACCGGATGGACCGGCCGCGGAGGGACCTTAACGCAATCGAGACAAAATCGGGAAGGGGTGTTGCGCTCAGGCGGTCGCCGGCTCGGACGCCTTCGGCCAGTAGGTCCCGAAATACCAGAGGTTGCCCTCCGGGTCGCGGCAGGCGAAGTCGCGGCTGCCATAGGGCGTGTCGTACGGCTCCGCCTCGATCTTCACGCCGGAGGCGGCGACGCGCCGGTGCAGCGCATCGGCGTCCGGCACCGCCACGTACAGCGCATCCGTCCGTCGCCCGGACAGGTCGCCGACCTGCGCCGCATAGGCGTCCTGCCGGTCCTGCCCGAGCATGAGGAGCGACGAACCGAAGGCGAGTTCCGCATGCTTCACCAGCCCTCCCTCATCCCGGTACACCGCACGCTCCTGGAAGCCGAGCACCTCGCGCAGCCAGCGCATCATCGCTTCCGCGTCGCGGCAGCGCATCGTCGGGTACAGGCGGGGCGCTTCTGTAGGCTCGGGCATGGCGGCCTCCTGCATCGGACGCCACACCATGGACGGCCGGCGGGCGCCCCGTCTTGAAGCTTTGTCACCACCCGTCGTCGAGCGCCCGGAGCCCGGCGAGGCGCGGATCGGCGGCCGCCTGGCGGCGGGCCCACGCCGTCGGCGCCTCGCCTGCCAGCGCCACGAACTCCCGCGCCAGATGAGCCTGGTCGGCATAGCCGGCTCCCGCCGCGACGCTGGCCCACCGGCCGGCGCCGGACCGCACCAGCGCGCAGGCACGCCGGAACCGCATCAGCCGCGCGATCGTCTTAGGCCCTACGCCGACCTCCGCCCGGAAACGGCGGTGCAGATGCGCGCGGCTCCAGCCGATCTCGGCCGCCAGCGCGCCGATACGCGCCTCCCCGCCCCGAGACGCGAGGCGCCGCCACGCCTCCGCCACCTCGGGAGAGGGCGCATGCGTCGTCCGTGCCAGCAGGAACGCCTCGAGCACGTCGAAACGCCGGCCCCAGCATGGCGTCGCGCCCAGGCTTTCGCGAAGCCGCCGACCCGCTGCGCCGAACAGGTCCTCCACATCCACCATCCGCGCCGCCAAAGCCGGCATCGCGCCGCCTAACACCCGGAAGGCGCCGAGCGGGGAAAGATCCGCCTGCACGCAGGCAGCACCGCCATCGGAGCGGATGTTCACCGGCCCGGCGAACAGCCCGGCGGCGAAGCTGCCCTGCCGGTCCGCCGAACCCGGTTCCCGGCCCAGCCCGATCTCGAACGGCGTGCCGAGGCTGACGATCAGCGGCACGGCGAGCGGCGCGGCCTCACGCTGGAAGAGCGGTTCCGATGCGCTCTCCCGATAGCCGGTCAGCGCAAGGACGATCCCAGCAAGACGTGGCGAGGGTGGGCGGCGCACCAGCTCGAACCGCTCTTCCATCGCCCCACGCCCCGCGCCGGCGCTACGCCGCCCGCAGCGCCTTCCACACCGTTTCGGGTGTCGCCGGCATGTCCACCGCGCGGCCATCCAGCGCATCCACCAACGCGTTGATTGCCGCCGGCGGCGAGCCGACCGCGCCCGCCTCGCCGGCGCCCTTCACGCCGAGCGGGTTGGTCTCGCAGGTCACCTCGATGAGATCGACGTCGATGTCCGGCAGGTCGTCCGCCCGCGGCACCGCATAGTCCATGAAGGACGCGGAGAGGAGCTGTCCGCTGCCCGGATCGTACGCCGTCCGCTCGAACAGCGCCTGGCCGAGGCCCTGCGCCACGCCGCCATGCACCTGCCCGCGGACAATCAGCGGGTTCAGCGCATGGCCGACATCGTCCACCACGATGTAGCGCGGCACGGTGACGATGCCGGTGTCGGGATCGACCTCCACCTCCGCCACGTGGCAGCCATTCGGGAAGGTGTGCGCCTCGATCTTCGCCGTTTCCATCGCGTCGAGCAGCGTGGCGCTGCTTCCGGCCGCCACGCGCCGCCGCTGCGCCGCGGCAAGCTCAAGGATGCCGACGCCCCGGTCGGTGCCTGCCACCGCGAAGCGGCCATCGCGCGCCGTGAACTCGATGTCCGCGACCGACGTCTCCAGGTGTTCCGCGGCGGCCTGCTTGCCCTTCTCGATGACGCTTGCGGTCGTCACCAGGATGGCCTGACCCTCGGAGTAGAGGCTGCGCGCGCCGCCCGTGCCGCCACCATCCGGCAGCGACTCTGAATCGCCCTGCCGGACGCGGATCATCTCGATGGGGATGCCGAGCTCGTGGCTCGTCAGCATCGCGTAGGCCGTCTCGTGTCCCTGGCCGGTGGATTGCGTGCCGACGTACACGTCAACCATGCCGTCCTCGGCGAAGACCACCTTCGCATTCTCCGTCGGCCCGCCGCCCGTCGCCTCCAGGTAGTAGGCCAGGCCGATGCCGCGCCGCTTGCCGCGCCGCGCCGCCTCCGCGCGCCGGGCAGCGAAGCCCTGCCAGTCGATCTTCTGCAGCGCCTCGTCCATCAGCCGCTCGAAGTCGCCGCTGTCGTAGCGTTGTCCCATGGCGGTGACGAAGGGCATGCGCGACTGCGGCACCATGTTGCGCCGCCGGATTTCCACCCGGTCGATGCCGAGCTCCCGCGCCGCCGTGTCGATCAGCCGCTCCACCAGGTAGTTGCTCTCCGGCCGTCCGGCGCCGCGATAGGCATCGACCGGTACGGTGTGCGTCAGCACGCCCAGCACGTTGGCGTGGATCGCCTCGAACCCATAGACGCTCGCCAGCACCTTCGTCCCGGCGCCGGTCGGGATGAAGGGTGCGAAGGTCGAGAGATAGGCACCCATGTTCGCCCAGTTCTTCGTCCTGAGCGCGAGGAACCTGCCCTCCTTGTCGAGGGCCAGCTCCCCCTGCGTGATGTTGTCGCGCCCGTGCGTGTCGGACTGGAACGCCTCCGTCCGCTCGCTTGCCCACTTCACCGGCCGCCCGAGCATCCGGGCCGCGAAGGCGACGAGCACGTGCTCGGCGTAGAGGTAGAGCTTCATGCCAAAGCCGCCGCCGACGTCGGGCGTCACCACGCGGACGTCATCCGCCGGCATGTCGAAGACGTTCTTCGCCAGCAGGTTCTTCAGCAGCCAGGACCCCTGCGTGTTGGTGTGGAGCGTGAGCTTCCCCCCCTCCCACGCCGCCACCGCCGCGCGCGCCTCCATGCTCGCCACCACGACGCGGTTGTTCACCACTGTCAGGCGGGTCACATGCGCCGCGCGCGCGAAGGCCGCGTCGGTCTTCGCGCGGTCGCCCGCCTCCCAGTCAAAGCAGATGTTGCCCGGCGCCGTCTCCCAGACCTGGGCCGCGCCAGGCCGGTGCGCCGCGGCGAGTTCGGTCGCGGCCGGCAGCACCTCGTAATCCACCATCACCGCCTCGGCTCCGTCCCGTGCAGCCTGTGGCGTCTCCGCCACGACGAAGGCCACCGGATCGCCGACATGGCGCACGCGGTCGGTCGCCAGCGCCAGGCGCGGTGTTTCCGCCCGCGGGCTGCCGTCCCGGTTCTTCAGCGGGATTACGCAAGGCACCTCGCCCAGACCGGCTGCCTTCAGCTCGCCGCCCGTGATCACGGCCAGCACGCCCGGCAGCGCGAGCGCCGCCGCTGCGTCGATACCGGTGATGCCCGCATGCGCATGCGGGCTGCGCAGCACCACCCCATGCGCCTGGCCGGGCAGGCTGATGTCGTCAGTATAGCTGCCACGTCCCGTCAGCAGGCGGGGATCCTCGACGCGCCGCACCGACTGGCTCAACCCGAACTTCGCCATCTTGAATGCCCCAGGAGGTTCCTGCCCCATCATCTGCGCGTTCCGGCCCGATGGGGAAGGGGGCAACCCCGATCCGCGAGAGGCGTTCGCAGGGTGTGCAGAGGGAGACCTTGTGATGCACCCGATCCGTGCTGCCCTGGCCGCCTGCCTGTTGCTGGCCGGCCCCGCCCTCGCCCAAAGCCAGGCGACCACCGAGGCCATGCGCGCCCTGCGCGAAGCCGAGAGCGAGCTGCGCAGCGTGCTGACCCGCATGGAGGAAGGCAGCCTGCCCGGCAGCATGGCGCAGTCCCGCCTTCGCCAGGCCCTGAACGAGGTGGAGCGCGCGATGCTGCGCCTGCCCGCCGAATCCCGGCGTGGCCCGACCTGGCAGAACGCCGTCCGCGAGCTGACGGAGGCGATCGCGGCGACGCGTGAGGACGGCGCCGACATCGCCACCGCCCGCCAGGCCGCGGGCGAGGCCCTCGCGACGCTTCCCGCCCTTCGCGGGGAGGAGACGGGCAGCGGCGGGTCGTAGCGGCCGGCCCGGCCTACTCCGCCGGCGCGTGCCCCCGCGCCTCGCCGCGCCGGAACATCCGCTTCACCCGTTCGCGGCCCGACTGGAACACCACGTACAGCATCGGGATCATGAAGATGCCGATGCTGGACGCCGCGATCATCCCGCCGAACACTGGCGTGCCCACCGAACGCCGCGACAGCGCCGCGGCACCCTCCGCGATCACCAGCGGCACCAGTCCCAGCACGAAGGCGATCGAGGTCATCATCACGGCCCGGAAGCGCAGCCGCGCCCCTTCCACCGCCGCCTCGCGCACCCCCATCCCGCGCTCGCGCGCCTCCTTCGCGAACTCGATGATCAGGATGCCGTTCTTCGCCGCCAGCGCGATCAGCACCACCAGCCCGATCTGCGCATAGACGTCCAGCGGCATCCCGGCCAGCCACAGCGCGCCGAGCGACCCCAGTCCTCCCACCGCGACCGAGAGCAGCACCGGCATGGGGATCACCCAGCTCTCGTACAGCGCCACCAGGAACAGGTAGGCGAACAGCACGGCGAGCGAGAGGATCAGCACCGTCTGACCCGCAGCCTGCTTCTCCTGGTAGGCCGTGCCGGTCCACTCGTAGCCGAAGCCGGACGGCAGCACGCGCGCCGACAGCTCCTCCATCGCCTCCAGCGCATCGCCGGAGGAGATGCCCGGCCGGGGCGCGCCGTTGATCAGCACCGAACGCGCATTGTTGTAGCGCGTGATGGTCTGTGGCCCCAGCACCACGCGCACATCGGCCACCGAGCGAAGGGGTACCATCTCGCCCCGCGCGTTCCGCACATGGATCCGCCAGATGTCCGGGATCTCGTCGCGGTCGCTCGCCACGGCCTGGACGTTCACCTGCCAGGTCCGGCCGAACAGGTTGAAGTCGTTGACATAGAACCCGCCGAGCGTGGTCTGCAGCGCCGCGAAGATGTCGCTGATACGAATGCCCAGCGCCTGCGCCTTGTCCCGGTCCACGTCGAGGAAGAGGGAAGGCGTGGTCGGCGAGAAGGTCGAGAACACCGCCGCAAGCCGCGGGTCGGCATTGGCAGCGACCATCATCCCCGTCACCACCGAGCCCAGCTCCGCCGGGTCCCGCCCCTCGAAATCCTGCAGCTGGTACTCGAAGCCGCCGCCGGTGCCGAGGCCGATGATCGGCGGGATGTTGAAGGCGAAGACGTCGGCCGTGCGGATCGCCTGCGCCGCGCCGAAGGTGCGCCCGATCGCCGCGAAGACGCTGTCCTGCACGCCCTGCCTGTCCGCGAAGGGCCGCATCCGTGCCACCATGAAGGCCGAGTTGGACTGCGCCCCCTGGTCGATCAGGCTGAAGCCGACGATCGCCAGGCTGTCCTCGATCGAGGGGATCGAGGCGAGGATGCCTTCCACCTGCTCCACCGCCGCCCGCGTGCGCGCCACGCTCGCTCCCTGAGGAAGCTGGATCTGCACGAAGAACGCGCCCTGGTCCTCGGCCGGCAGGAAGCCCTGCGGCGTGCGGCTCGCCGCCGTCCAGATGCCGAGGGCGAAGCCGGCCGTCAGCAGGATCGACAGCAGGGAGACCCGCACCAGCCGCCGAACCACCGCCGCGTACCCGTCCCGCACCTTGTCGATGCCGCGCAGCACGTAGCGGATCGGCCCACGCCGCGGGCCCGAATGGCGCAGGATGATGGCGCAGAGCGCGGGCGAGAGCGTCAGCGCGTTGATCGCGGAGATCAGCATGGCGACCGAGATCGTCACCGCGAACTGCCGGAACAGCTCGCCCGACACACCGGGGATGAAGCCCACCGGCACGAATACCGAGAGCAGCACGAGCGTGATGGCGATGATCGGTCCGGTGATCTCCCGCATCGCCTTCAGCGTCGCGTCAGCGGGCGAGAGCTCGGGGTTCTCCTCCAGGTTCCGCTCGACGTTCTCGACGACGACGATCGCGTCGTCCACCACGATGCCGATCGCCAGCACCAGGGCCAGCAGGCTGATCGTGTTCGCCGTGTAACCCATCGCCAGCAGCGCCGCGAAGGTGCCGATCAGGCTGACCGGAACCGCGATAGTCGGGATCACCGTCGCGCGCAGGCTGCCCAGGAAGAGGTACACCACGATGACGACGAGGACGAACGCTTCCAGCAGCGTCTTGATCACCTCGTAGATCGTGTCCACGACGAAGGTCGAGGTGTCGTACACCACGCGATAGTCCACGCCGGTCGGGAAGCGCGTCTTCAGCTCCTCCAGCGCCGCGTTCACGTCGGCCGCCACCTGGACGGCGTTCGCGCCCGGTGCCAGGTAGACGCCGATCGCCACCGCCGGCCGCCCGGCCAGCCGCGCTTCGGTGTCCATGTTCGCCGCGCCCAGCTCCACCCGCGCCACGTCGGAGACGCGCAGCACCGACCCGTCCGGGTTCGCCCGGATGACGATGGCGCCGAACTGCTCCGGAGAGGTCAGTCGCCCCTGCGTCTGGACGTTGATCTGGAACTGCTGGTCGTTGGAGACCGGCCGTGCGCCGATGCGCCCGACCGGCGCCTGCACGTTCTGGGCCCGGATCGCCGCCACCACATCCGCGGGCGTGACGTTCAGGCTGATCAGCTTGTCAACCTCGAACCAGACCCGCATGGAGTAATCGAGCGCGCCGAAAAGCTGCGCCTGGCCCACCCCCGGCACGCGCCCGAGCCGATCGATCACGTTGATCGTCGCGTAGTTCGACAGGAACAGCGGGTCGCGCGACCCGTCCGGCGAGCTGATGAACAGGAACTGCAGCACCGCGGACGACTGCTTGCGCACCGTCACGCCGCCGCGCTGCACCTCCTCCGGCAGCCGGGCCAGCGCCGCCTGCACCCGGTTGTTCACGTTCACCGTCGCGATGTCCGGATTGGTGCCGAGCTGGAACGAGACGTTGAGCTGGTAGCTGCCGTCATTGCCGGAGTTGGAACGCATGTAGATCATGCCATCCACGCCGTTCACCGCACTCTCGATGGGCGACGCGACTGTCGCCTCCACCACCGTCGCGGCCGCGCCGGGGAAGCGCGCGGTGACCGAGACCTGTGGCGGCACGATGTCGGGGAACTGGCTCACGGGGATGCGCAGCATCGCAAGCAAGCCCGCGATGGTCAGCAGGATGGAGATGACGATGGCCAGCCGCGGCCGGTGGACGAAGGCGCCGGAAAGCATTGGTGTGGTCCCTACCGCGCCGCCGCGCCCTGCTGCGGCCCGCCCGGTGGCCCTCCCGCAGCCTGCCCGGCCGGCGCCGCGTTCACCGGCTGGTTCGGCCGCACGCGCTGCACGCCTTCGGTGATCACCCGCTCGCCCGGCTCCAGCCCGCTTTCCACCACCGCCAGCTCCGCCGTGCCGCGGCCCAGCCGCACCGGCCGCCGCACCGCGCGGTTCTCGCTGTCCACCACGAAGACGAAGAAGCCGCCCTGGTCCTGTGCCACCGCCACCCGCGGCACGACAACCGCCTGGATCGGCTCGGCCCCCTCCAGCAGCACGGAGACGAACATGCCGTCGATGAGCGGCCGGTCCGTGCTGCCCGGCGCCATAGGCGGATTCGGGATCAGCGCGCGGATCAGGATCGTGTCCGTGTTGCGGTCCACCTGCGTGTCGATGAAGTCCACCCGTCCCGGCTGCTCGTAGAGCCGCCCGCTCGGCAGGCGGATGCGCACCCGCACCGCCTCCGCCCCGCCGCGTGACGCATAGCGCTCCCGCAGCTCGCCGGCGATGCGCAGGCTGACCGGGAAGGCGATCCGCATCGGATCCTGGCTGACGATCGTCGCCAGCGGTTGCGACTGCGGCGAGACGGTGTTGCCCACCGAATAGGTCGACCGCCCGATCTTGCCGTCGATCGGCGAGGTGATCTCCGTATAGCCGAGGTTGATCTGCGTCGCACGGAGCTGCGCCTGGGCCCCGAGGACCTGAGCCGCCGCGTTCCGCTCCGCCGCCAGCGCGTCATCGACCCGCGCCTGCGTCCCCGCCTGGCTGGCAACGAGCTGGCGCGCCCGGTTCAGAGCGATCCGGGCGTTGGTCAGCTCCGCCTCCGCCGCCGCCACCTGCGCCTGGGACCGCGCGACCTCCGCCTCGAAGGGCGCGCGCTCCAGCCGGTAGAGCACGTCGCCGGAATGCACCTCCTGCCCCTCACGGAAGAGCTGCGCCTCGAGGAAGCCCGTGACGCGCGCCCGCACCTCCACGCGGCTCACCGCCTCGATACGGCCGATGAACTCGTTGGTCTCGGTGACCGCACGGCGCTCGGCGGGCGTGACGCCGACCGCTGGCGGCCCCTGCGGCCCGAACTGCGCCGTGGCGGGTGCGGCCATCAGCGCCAGGGCGAGGGTCGCCGCCCCGAGGGCGCGGAAGTGTTGCATGATTCGGGTCCTGGGTTCTGGCCATCGCAACCCAAGGCCCCCGCCACGGTCAAGCTAGACGTGCGGAGAGGTCTCGTCGCGGCGCTCGCGCGCGGCCTCGTAGGCGTCGATCTGGTTCGACAGGGTGAGCGTCAACCCGATTTCGTCAAGGCCGCGAAGCAGGCATTCGCGCGCGAAGGCTGGTACCGCAAAGTCGTGCTTCGTCCCGTCGGGCGCAGAAATCCGCGACTGCACGAGATCGACACGCAGCGCCATGCCCGGCGCCGCTGCCACCTTTGCACGCAGCGCATCGACGGCTGCCGCGGGCAGCCGCACCGGAAGAAGCCCATTCTTGAGAGCATTGCCGAAAAAGATGTCGCCGAAGCTCTCCGCCACCACGCAGCGCACGCCCATGGCCAGCAACGCATACACCGCCGCCTCGCGCGACGATCCCACGCCGAAATTGCGCGCCGCCACCAGGATGCCCGCACGATCGAAGGGCGGCCGGTTCAGCACGAACTCCGGCCTCGGCCTGCCCTCCGCGTCAAACCGCAGATCATGAAATCCATAACGCGTATACCGCTCGTCCCGCGGTCGCCGCATGAATCGCGCCGGCATGATCTGGTCCGTGTCCACGTTGCTCATATCCAGCGGCGCTGCCACCGCCTCGAACGTCGTGAACGGCTCTGGCACTGGCATGGCTCCTGTGGTGGGAACGGGACAGACCCGGGCGTCACGCCACTGGCGGCTGGGATCCGGACAGGGCGGCGCCCTCCCGGGATGCGTCCGGCGCTGCCACCAAGCGCCCCGCCAAGGCCGAGGCGGCCGCGGAGGCGGGGGACACCAGATGGGTACGGGCGTTGCGGCCCTGGCGGCCCATGAAGTTGCGGTTGGAGGTGGAGGCGCAGCGTTCCCCTTCCCCCACGCTGTCGCCATTCATCGCGACGCAGAGCGAGCAGCCGCTTTCCTCCCAGCTTGCGCCGGCCTCGGTGAAGATGCGGTCGAGGCCCTCGGCTTCCGCCGCGCGCTTCACGGGCGTGGAGCCGGGCGAGACGAGCATCGGCACCGCGATGCGCCTGCCCCGAAGCACCGTGGCCGCGGCACGCAGGTCCTCGAGACGCGAGTTGGTGCAGGAGCCGAGGAAGACGCGGTCGATCGGCACGTCCGCCAGCCATTCGCCGCCGGACAGACCCATGTATTCCAGGCTGCGCGTCCAGGCCTTGCGGCGCGCCTCATCCGGCGCCTCTTCGGGACGGGGGATCCGGCCGGAGAGCGGCGCCGCCTCTTCCGGGCTGGTGCCCCAGGTCGCCATGGGCGAGAGGCCGCCGGCGTCGATCGTCACCTCCCCGTCGAACGGCGCGTCGGCGTCCGAGAACAGTGCCGCCCAGGCCGGGTCCGGCGCCTGTGGCGCGAGGGGCCGCCCGGAGAGCCAGGCGGCGGTCATCGCATCGGGTGCCACCATCCCGGTGCGCGCCCCGGCCTCGATGGCCATGTTGCAGAGCGTCAGCCGGCCTTCCACAGACAAGCCCCGCACCGCTTCGCCGGCGAATTCGATGGCCGCGCCCGCGCCGCCGCCTGTCCCGATGCGCGCGATCAGCGCCAGCGCCATGTCCTTCGCCGTCACGCCGCTCGGGGCCTCGCCCCGGAACGTCACGCGCATCTGCCGCGGCATCGCCTGCCAGATCGTCTGCGTGGCGAGAACGTGCGCCACCTCGCTCGCGCCGATCCCGAAGGCGAGCGCGCCAAGCGCGCCATGCGTGGAGGTGTGGCTGTCGCCGCATACCACTGTCATGCCAGGCAGGGTCAGCCCCTGTTCCGGCGCCGCCACGTGGACGATGCCCTGCAGCGGATCCGCCAACTCGAAGGCGCGGATGCCGTGGGCACGGGCATTCCCCTCGAAGGTCTCGATGACGCCGCGGATTTCCGGATCGGCGATCGCGCCGGTGCTGCGATCGCGGCTTGGCCGCGTGGGAGCATAATGGTCGCCGAAGCCGAAGGTGAGGTCGGGCCGCCGTACCTTCAGCCCGCGCGCCTGCAGCATGTTGAAGGCGTGGAAGCTGCCTTCATGGAAGTAGTGCCGGTCCACGTACAGCAGGCACAGCCCGTCCTCGCGCCGGTGCACCACATGCGCGTCCCAGATCTTTTGGAAGAGCGTCCGTCCCATGCCGCGGGACGATGGGGGCCGCGCCGCGCCCGGGCAAGGGGAGGGGGGCGTCTTTCAGCCCTCTCCCGCCAGCCCGTGCTCGGGCTGTCCCTCCACCTCCACCGGTGCGGCGAAGAGGCAGCCGGAGAGCGGCGCGGCTGACAGCGCCGCGTCGGAAAGGCCCCATCGCGCCGTGGTGACGAACAGCGTGCACAGCCCGTCGCCGCCGAAGGCGGGGCAGGTCGGCCGCGGCACCGGCAGCGGCACCACGCGGTCGACGCCGCCCTCCGGATCGTAGCGGACGACGCGCCCGCCATCCCATTCGGCGTTCCAGAGGAAGCCGGCTGCATCCACCGCGCTGCCGTCCGGCACCGCGGGCGGCGCGATCCGCGCGAACACCCTCTCCCCCAGCACCGCCCCACTCCCCGCGTCGAGGTCGAGGACGCGAATCACCCGCTCGGGGCTGTCGGCGAAATAGGCCCGCCGCCGATCGGGCGAGAAGGCAAGGGAGTTCGGCACCGTGATCCCACGGCGCAGGATCTCCAGGTCACCGCCGGGATTGTAGCGGTAGAGTGCTCCGAGGGCGGGCTCCGCCGCACGGCCCATGGTGCCGATCCAGAACCGTCCCCAGGGATCGCATCGTCCATCATTGCCGCGCAGCCGCGGGTCGGCGTGCGGAAAAGCGGCCACGCGGCGCATCGTCCCGCTTCCTGTTTCCAGCCGGTGCAGCCCGGATTCGCCGGCCACGAGCAGCGCCTCGCCTGCCATCCAGGCTGCGGCCGAACACATCTCGGGCAGCTCGATCGCCCCGTCGCAGGCCGACTCCGGGTCAAGCCAGCGTAGCCTGCGGCCAGTGATGTCGAACCAGAACAGCCGTTTCCGGATCGGGTGCCAAAGTGGCCCTTCGCCCAGCATGTCCGCACCCCGGAAGGTGCGCAGCGCGAGCCCGGCGAAGTCGACGCGGGTCGGAACAGCATGGATCATTGCCGAGCGTAACCTGTATGCCGGTATTGTGGCAACCGCACCCGTCCGCTACGCTGCGCGACGCGATGCCCCGCCCCTCCACCGCGCTGCCGCCGCCGCCTCTCCGCCCCGCCCTGCCGATCGACCGCAGCCGCCCGGCGGCGGGACAGGTCTATGAGACGCTGCGCCACGCCATCGTGACGCTCGACTACGCGCCGGGCGTCCCGCTCTCCGAGACCGCCTTCGCCGCGCGCACCGCCGTCAGCCGCACCCCTGTCCGGGAGGCTTTCAAGCGCCTCGCCGCCGAGGGGCTGATCGAGATCTTCCCGAACCTCGGCACCTTCGTCTCCCGCATCGACCTGCGCGAGGTGGAGGAGGCGCTGGTCATCCGCACCCTGCTGGAAGGGGAGGCCGCGGCACGCGCCGCGGCCGGCGCCGACGCAGCCTTCCTCGCCGCGCGGCTGGAGGCGCTGACCGCCGAGCAGGAGGCGGCGGTCGCGGCCGGTGATACCGACGCCGCCTACGCCTGCGACGAGCGCTTCCACGCCGCGCTTTTCGCCGCGATCGGCTTCGCCCGCGCTTGGGAGAGTGTCCGCCTGGCCCGCGGCACGCTGGAGCGGCTGCACCACCTCATGGTGACGGAGCGCCGCACCCTCTCCGACGCAGTCGGCCAGCACCGCACGGTCATTGCGGCCATCGCCGCAGGCGAGGCCGAGGCGGCGCGCGGGGCCATGGCGGCCCACATCGCCGCCAATGGCCGCTTCCTCGAACAGATCGGTGCCGCCCGGCATCCCTGGCTGAAGGACACGGCGTGATCCGCCGCGCACCGCTCGGCGTCACCGTGATGCCCGAATACCTCCAGGTGGAGGGCATACCGCGCGTGCTCGACAATCTCGCCGGCGTCGCCGGCGCCACGGCGCTCTGCACCGTGCCTGCCGTGGTCTGGCCGGCCGAGGACGGCACCGGCGCGCGGGAGCCGCCGGCGGATGCCGGCGCGGGTGGCGCGCGACTGCTCGACCGGCCGCTCTGGGATGGGCGGCGGGAGCTCTTTGTCCGCACCGCGCCAAGCTTCGAGCCGGACCGTGCGCGCTATGCCGGGCTGCGCTACCAGCCGCCGCCGCCGGATCCGCTGACCGCGCGGGAGGGTCGCGTCGTGACCGACTTCCTCTCCGCCTGCCGCCGCGCCGGGATCGAGGGGCAGCTCCAGCTGATGTGCGGCGCGCCTCCGGGATACAGGGTGCAGCTCGGCGAGCAGCACGCCGACGATGCGCCGCTCACCGCGTTCGGCACTCCCGTGCCGGGCCGGGTGGACGCAAACCTCTCGCTGGCCAGCCCGCATCTGCGCGCCTACATGGCGGCCCTGATCGCCGACCTCGTCGCGCAGTATCCGGACCTGGCGGGGCTGCGCTTCGACTGGCCCGAACATCCACCCTACCATCCCGACAGCCTCGCCTTCGACTTCGGCCCGCATGCCGTCGCTGCCGGCGAGCGCCTCGGCTTCGACGTGCCGGCCCTCGCGGCCCGGCTTCGAGCGGCGGCGGCGCGGCTGCAGGGCCTGCTGACCACGGAAGGCCTTGCCCGCCTCGCCGCCGCCTTGAACGCCGAGGGGCTCGACGCGCTGGCCGCGCGCGAGCCTGCGCTGGCCGAGCTCTGGCGCTGGCGCGCGGCGCTGGCAGCGGACTACGCCTCTGCCCTTGCCGCCGCTGTCGCCGAGGCCTCCGGCGGCCGGCTCCGTACGCACTTCCAGGGCTTCCCCCCGCCCTGGAACCGCCTCTCCGGCTTCGACCTGCCGGCACTCGACCGGATCGCCACCGATGTCGGCGTGAAGCTCTACACGATGCACTGGCCGATGATCGAGGCCGCCTACGTGGCGCGGCTGCTCGCCCTTGGCGCACCCGACGCGGACGCCGCGCTGGCAGCCGTGCGCGCGGCGCTGCAAACCGGAGCGGCCGATCCGCGCTTCGCCGCGGTGTGCTACCCCGCGCCGGAGGAGCCGCACCCCGCCGCCGATGCGGCGCTGCACGAAAAGCTGCGCGAGGCCCGCGCCGGCCTGCGCCGCGCGCGCTTCTGGACCCTGGCGCATGGCTACGGGCCGCAGGACGACGTGCTGCGCCGCTTCCGCGCGGCGCGCGCCGGCGGCGGCGCCGTGCACCTGAACCGCTACGGCTACCTGACGGATGCGAAGATCCGCGCAATCGCCGCCGCGATGGAGGAAGAGGGCGCCGCGTGAGGATCATTGCCGTCGAGACGCTGCGCCTGGGCGAGTTCGCCAACCTGCTCTGGCTCCGCCTGCGCACAGACGAGGGCCTGGTCGGCCTGGGCGAGACCTTCATGGGACCGCGCGCCGTCGAGGCCTACATCCACGAGACGGTCGCGCCGCGCCTGCTCGGCCAGGACCCGCTGCGCATCGAGGCGCGGATGGCCGGATTGCGCAACTATCTCGGCTGGCGCGGATCGGGCGTCGAGACGCGTGGCAACTCCGCGGTGGACATCGCCCTGTGGGACATCTTCGCCAAGGCCGCCGGCCTGCCGCTCTGTGACGCGCTCGGCGGCCGTTCGCGCGACCGCATCCGCACCTACAACACCTGCGCCGGCTACCGCTACATCCGGGATGCGCGCGCGCAATCCGTCGCCAACTGGCACCTCGGCGCCGGCGAAGGGCCATACGAGGACCTCGACGCGTTCCTCCACCGCGCCGACGAGCTGGCGCATTCCCTGCTGGAGCAGGGCATCACGGCAATGAAGATCTGGCCCTTCGACATCGCCGCGGAACGCAGCGGCGGCTGGGACATCTCGCCCGCCGAGCTCGACGCCGCGCTGGAGCCCTTCCGGCGCATCCGCCGCGCGGTCGGCGACCGCATGGACGTGATGGTGGAGTTCCATTCCCTCTGGTCGCTGCCGATGGCTTGCCGCCTGGCGGGGCACCTCGCCGAGTTCGGCACCTACTGGCACGAGGATCCGTTCCGCCTCGATTCGCCCGGCGACCTCCGCGAATACGCGCGGCACAGCAAGGCCTGGGTCTGCGCCTCGGAGACGCTGTCCGGCACCCACGCCTTCCGCGACTATCTGGAGACCGGCGCCGCCGGCGTCGTCATGCTCGACCTGTCCTGGTGCGGCGGCGTGTCCGAGGCGCGGCGCATTGCCGGAATGGCCGAGGCCTGGCACGTCCCGGTGGCGCCGCACGACTGCACCGGCCCGGTCGTCTACGGCGCGTCCTGCCACTTCTCGCTGTACGCCCGCAACGCCCTGATCCAGGAGAGCGTGCGCGCGCTCTACACCGGCTGGTACACCGAGGTCGCGGAGGGTCTGCCTCGCGTGGAACGAGGCGAGGTGATGGTGGCCGAGGGCGTTTCCGGCCATGGCATCGCCCTGCGCCCCGAGCTGGAAACGCGGGGTGACGCCAGCCTCGTCGTCTCGCGCCGGTAGCTTCTATTGCTTCTCGATACCGGCGGCGCGGGCCACCGTCTCCCAGCGGGCCAGCTCGGCCCGCAGCGCCGCTCCCATCGCCTCCGGCGTGCGCCGCTCTGCAGCTGGCGGTTCGGCGCCGGCATCGGCGAAGCGGCGGAGCACTGTCTCGTCCGCCAGCGCGGTGCCGAGCGCCCGGTTCAGCGCGCCGATCACCGCTGGCGGCGTGCCGCGCGGCGCCAGCAGCCCGTGCCACATCACGATCTCGGCGTCCTGAATCCCCGCTTCCGCAAGTGTCGGCACCTCGGGAAGCTGCGGCAGGCGCGCCGGGCCGGTGGCAGCGATCGGCCGCACCCGGCCGGCCGCGGCCTGCGGCACAGCGTCGACCGACTGCACGCACATCGTGTCCACGTGGCCGGCGATCACGTCGTTCAGCGCGGGCGCAGCGCCGGGATAGGCGATGAAGTTGAAGCCGGCGCCGAGGCGCTGCGCGATGACGATGCCACAGAGATGCGCGATGCCGCCGATGCCGCCATGCCCCATGCTCACCGCATCCCCGCGGGCGCGCAGCAGCGCCGCCAGTGAAGCCGCGTCGCGTGCGGGCAGCCCGGGCCGTGTCACCAGCACGAAGGGCGCCACGTTCACCAGCCCGACCGGTGCGAGATCGAATTCGAGATCGACGCGCAGGTTGCGGAAGAAGGCCGGCGCCGTGGTCAGCCCGGCATTGCCGACCAGCAGCAGATGCCCGTCCGGCGCCGCGCGCGCCACGCGATAGGCACCGATCTGTCCAGCCGCCCCTGGTGTGTTCTCCACCACCGTTGTCCCCAGCGTGCGCGAGAAGGACTGCGCCAGCAGCCGCGCGAAGGCGTCGGTCGGGCCGCCCGCCGCCCCGGGGACGACGAGCACAATGGGGCGGGCTGGAAAGGCCTCCTGCGCCGGCGCGGCGCGAGGCACGCCGGCCAGGGCCAAGCCTGCGGCAAGGGCAGGGCCGAGGGTGCGTCGCAGCATGGTTAATCCTCCCTCCGGCGCCGGGACTCGCCAACCGGCATTCCGGGATACAGGTTATAGTCGGAGCCGATATGCCGCAACCGCCTGCCGCCTCTCGCGCCCCCCTAACGCGAATGCGGTTGCACCGGCCACTAATCTAGGATAGCTTTCCTCAATGATCCTCGACCCACCTGCTCTCCACTCCCCCCGCTCTCCGACCCGCGGGAATTTGTCCAAGAACCGCATGTCCGCTGCCGAACCCCCGGTCCGGCTCCCCCCGCCATCTCGGGCGGCCGGCTGACGGGAGGCGCCGATGGCTGCACGCGACGTGACGGTGAGCGAGGTCGGCCCGCGTGACGGCCTGCAGATGGTGCGGCAGGTCGTGCCGACCGAGACGAAGCGCCACCTGATCGCCGCGCTTCACGCCGCCGGCCTGCCGGAGATCGAGGTCGCCTCCTTCGTCCCGCCGAAGCTCGTTCCCGCAATGGCCGACGCCGAGGCGGTGACGCGCTTCGCGGCGACGCTGCCCGGCCTGCACGTCGCCGTGCTGGTGCCGAACCTCCGCGGCGCGGTGGCGGCGGTCGCGGCGGGTGCGCACAAGATCACCCTCACCCTTTCGGCCAGCGAGGCGCACAGCCGCGCCAACCTGCGCCGCACGAGGGCGGAGCAGATGGAGGAGGCGCGCGCGGTCGCCTCCTGGCTCGCCACGCTTGATGCCGCGGCGCGGCCGCGGCTGGAAGCCGGGATCAGCACCGCCTTCGGCTGCTCCCTCGGCGGCGCCGTGCCGGAGCGCGAGGTGGTGGAGATGGCCGTTGGCCTCGCAGCGATGGGGTGCGATTCGGTCGGGCTGTCCGACACCGCCGGCTACGCCAACCCGGCGCAGACCCGCCGGCTCGTGCAGGCGGTGAGGGCCGAAATCGGCCCGCGCTGCGACAGCCTCCACCTGCACGACACGATGGGCCTCGGCCTGGCGAACGTCGCCGCCGGGGTGGAGGAGGGGATCCGCATCTTCGACGGCGCGCTGGCCGGCCTCGGCGGCTGCCCCTTCGCGCCCGGCGCCTCCGGCAACATCGTGACGGAGGACCTCGTCTTCCTGCTGGAATCGCTCGGCCTGCGCACGGGGGTCGATCTCGAAGCGCTGGTCGCCGCCCGCGCGATCCTTGCCGAGGCGCTGCCGGACGAGCCCCTGCACGGCGCCTACGCCCGCGCCGGTCGCCCGACGGGCTGGAGCCGCGCCGCATGACCAGCCCGACCCCTCTCCGCGGCCTCCGCGTCGTCGAGTTCACCCACATGGTCATGGGCCCGACCGTGGCGATGACGCTCGGCGATCTCGGCGCCGAGGTGGTGAAGGTGGAACCCGCGCCGGAGGGCGACACAACCCGCCGCCTGCCCGGCTCCGGCACCGGCTTCTACGCCGCCTTCGGCCGCGGCCGCCGCAGCCTCTGCGTGGACATGAAGCGGCCGGAGGGGATCGTGCTGGTGCGTCGGCTGGTGGACCGCGCCGACGTGCTGGTAGAGAATTTCCGGCCCGGCGCCATGGCGCGGCTCGGCCTCGGCTACGCTGAGCTTTCCGCGGGCAACCCGCGGCTGGTCTACTGTTCCTGCAAGGGATTCCTCCCCGGACCCTACGAGCACCGCGTGGCGCTGGACGAGGTGGCGCAGATGATGAGCGGCCTTGCCTACATGACCGGGCCGGAGGGACGGCCGCTGCGCGCCGGCGCCTCGGTCACCGACATCATGGGCGGCATGGCCGCCGCCATCGCGATCCTTGCCGCGCTCTCGGAGCGCGAGAGGACGGGACGCGGCGGCGAGGTGCAGGCCGGGCTGTTCGAGACGACGGCGCTGCTGATGGCGCAGCACATGGCGCAGACCGCGATCACGGGGGTTGAGCCGCGGCCGATGTCGGTGCGCACGCCCGCCTGGCCGGTCTACGACATCTTCGACACCGCCGATGGCGGACAGGTCTTCGTCGGCGTCGTCACGGACACGCAGTGGCCCGCCTTCTGCGGCGCCTTCGGGCTCGAGGACTTGGCCGCCGATCCGGCGCTTGCGACCAAGGGCCAGCGCGTGCAGGCGCGCGCGCGCACCATCCCGCGCATCGCCGCCGCGCTGCGCGCCCACACCAAGCCGGAGCTGATGGCAAGGTGCGAGGCGCTCGGCCTGCCCTTCGCGCCGATCGGCCGGCCCGCCGACCTGTTCGACGACCCGCACCTGAAGGGCTCCGGCGGTCTCGTCCCGATCACCCTGCCGGACGGGCGTGCCGCTGCGCTGCCCGCACTGCCCGTCGCGCTCGACGGTGCGCGCCCCGGCAACGCCGGGGACCTTCGCCCCGCTGGCGCGGACAGCGCTGCGATCGCGGCCGAACTCGGCTACACCGAGGCGGAGATCGCCGCGCTGCTCGAGGCCGGGGTGATCACCTGTGAACGAACACCGGCACCTTCGCATCCCGCAGCAGGCGGTGGGTGAGGCTGCCGGAGATCAGCCGCGTCAGCTTGCCCCGGCTGAAAGCGCCCATGACGAGCAGGCGCGCGCTGATCCGGTCCGCCTCTCCCAGCAGCGACTCCTCGATGTCGCTGCCGAGCAGAACCGTCGGCTCCGCGGCGATGCCATGGCGCGCCAGGATCGCGCATCCCTCGCGCGCCCGCTCCATCCCCTCCGCCTCGTCCTCGTCCACCGTGACGACGCATACCGGCGATCCCTCCGCCAGGCCAAGCAGGGCAAAAAGCTGGAAGGCGTCGCGCGCCGGCTGAGTGCCGTCATAGGCGGCAAGCACCGGCCCCTCCTTGCGCAGCGCCGCGCCGGGCGGCACCACCAGCAGCGGACGGGACCCCTCCTGAAGCAGGCTCTCGATGACTGGGGCGACTTCGTCCTCCGTCTCCTCCCGGCCCAGCGTGCAGTCGCGGCCGACCACGATCAGGTCATGCGTGGCGCCGGCTTCCTGCAGTGCGGGCTCGGGCGCATCCTCCAGCCGCAGCACCTCGAAGGGCGTGTCCCCCGCCGCGGCGGTGCATTGCGTCAGCGCCGCCTGCGCGTCGCGTTCCGCCATCTCGGCCAGCTTCGCGTCGCGCCGCGCCTTGAAGGCGGCGCCGCCGAGGGGAACGAATTCGTGCTCGCTTTGCGTGTGAGGCCGGTCGAGCACCACGGCGGCGGTGAGCTTCGCGCCGGTGCGCCGCGCCAGGGCCAGCGCGTGGTCGCGCGCTGCCTGCGCGCCGGGCGTGTCGTCGAGGGCGACGAGGATGCTGCGGAGCATGTGGGGGTGTGTCCTCCTTCGCCCTAAACTAGGAGCGGCGGCGGTGCAGCGCCAGGAAGCCGAGCGGGAAGGCGAGCAGCGCGAACGCGAAGGTGAGCAGCGCCGCCGGCACTCCGCCCCAGCCGGCCATCGCGCCCGAGATGCCCTGCAGCACCGCCGCGCCGAGGAAGAAGGAGAGGTTCGCCGCCGAAAGCGCGCGCCCCGTCTCCTCGGCCGGCACGGCCGCCCGCACCATGGCGAAGGCGATCACCTGGAAGGAGATCAGCACGCCGAACGCCATCAGCAGAACGAGGTCCCACGCCACGGGCAGCATCGGAAGACCGAAGACCGCCGCCAGCGCTCCGCCCGGCCCGCCGGCGACGATCAGCAGGATGAGGATGCCGCAGAGCAGGTGGCTGCCCGCCAGCAGCGCCGCCCCGTGCCCAACGCGCCGGGAGACGAGGCCCGCAACGGCCGGCCCCACGGTCAGCGCCACCGTACAGGCCAGCAGCACGTTGCCGGCGGCGATCCGGTCCAGCCCCTTCTCCTCCATCAGCCACGGCCCGCCCCAGAGCCCGCGCAGGCCGAGCACCGCGGCGAAGGAGCAGAAGACCAGGACCATGACCGCGCGCATGCCCGGTCGCGCTGCCATGCGCACGACCTCTCCGGCATCGGCGAGCAGCCCGCGGGACGGCTGCATGCGCGGCCGGTCCGCCGGCACCAGCGCCGCCACGGCGGGGATGGCGAAGGCCGCGAAAGCGGCGCAGGCGAGATAGCCCGCGCGCCAGTCCGCCGCCTCGATCAGCAGGGCGAGCGGGCTGGCGGAGAGCAGCATGCCGGTGTTGCCCACCGCCTGGACAATGCCTGACCACAGCGCGAAGCGCGATGCGGAAAGAGCGCGCGCGGCGAAGGTGATCGGGCACATCAGCATGCCCGAGCAGCCGGCGCCGAGCACGACCTGCGCGGCCAGCATGCTCCACGGCCCCTGAGCCGCCGCGGCGAGCGCGGCGCCGCCGCCCGCCACCGCGAGCAGCCCGAGCGCCACGCGCTTCACGCCGTGCCGGTCGAGCGCGATGCCGACCGGGATCATCACAGCGGCGAAGGCGAGGGGGAAGGCGCCGGTGATCTGCGCGAGCGTCTCGGCGCTGACCCCGAGGTCGCGAGTCAGCACATCCACCGCGACCGCGGGGATGGTCCGCACGGCGTTGGAGAAGACATGGCCAAGGCAGAGAACGAGGATGGAGAGGGTGACGGGCGTCACGATGATTTCCTCCCCCGTGAACGTGCGAGGGAGATCCGCTGCACCCTCAATTCCTGAACATCTTCCCCGGGTTCAGGATGCCCTTCGGGTCCATCGCCGCCTTCAGGGAGCGCATCACCGCCAGCGCCTCCACCCCGTGCTCGCGCTCCAGGAACTCCCGCTTGCCGAGGCCGATACCGTGCTCGCCGGAGCAGGTGCCGCCGAGCGCGAGGCCGCGCTCCACGATCCGCCTGTCCATGTCCCAGGCCCGTTCCAGCCCCTGCGGGTCGGCGGGATCGTACAGCACCATCTGGTGGAAGTTGCCGTCGCCGACATGGCCGACGATGCAGGTGGGATGGCCGAGTGCCTGCGCTTCCTCCTTCGCGCCGAGGATCGCCTCGGCGAGGCGGGAGATTGGCACGCAGACATCGGTGGTCAGTGCCTTCCACCCGGGGCGAGAGGCGATGCCTGCCCAGTAGCTGTCATGCCGCGCCTTCCAGAGCGTGTTGCGCTCCGCCGCGTCAGTTGCCCAGCGGAAGCCGCTGGCCCCGTGGCCCTCGGTGATCGTCTGCACGGCGGCGGCCTGCTCGGCGACCGCCGACTCGCTGCCGTGGAACTCCAGGAACAGCGTCGTAACGGGCGCATAGCCCGTCAGCTTCGAGTAGGCGATCGAGGCCGCCATCATGTCATCGTCCAGGAGCTCGATGCGCGCCACGGGCACGCCCATCTGCATCACCTCGATGGTACTGCGCACCGCCCCTTCCAGGGTGGCGAACTGCACCACCGCGCTCGACATGGCTTCCGGGATGCCGTGCAGGCGCAGGCGGATCTGCGTGACGACGCCGAGCGTGCCCTCGCTGCCGACGAACAGGCGCGTCAGGTCGTAGCCATTGGCCGCCTTCCGTGTTCGCCCGCCGGTCGGGATCACGCGGCCGTCGGCCAGCACCACCTCCAGACCCAGCACGTTCTCCCGGATCGTGCCGTAGCGCACCGCGTTGGTGCCGGAGGCGCGCGTCGCCACCATCCCGCCCAGCGTGCAATGGCTGCCGGGATCGACGGGGAAGAACAGCCCCTGGTCGCGCAGGTGCTCGTTTAGCTGCTGGCGCGAGACGCCCGGCTGTACGACGCAATCCATGTCCTCGGGGTTCACCTCCAGGATTCCCGTCATCCGCGACAGGTCGAGGCTGATGCCGCCGCGCACGGGATTGACGTGCCCCTCCAGCGAGGTGCCGGCTCCGAAGGCGACCAGCGGGACCTCATGCCGGTGGCATAGGGCGAGGAGCCGGCTCACCTCCTCCGTCGTCTCTGCGAAGGCGACGGCGTCCGGCAGCGTCGGCGCCGTGCTGTCCTCGCCCTTGGCGTGCTGCTCGCGGATCGTGCCGTTCGTGGTGATCCGGTCGCCGAGGAAGGATTGTGCGGCGGCGATCACCGCGTCCACCGGACGCGAGGAGATGCTGTTCATCAAGGGCTCCTTGCGCCGGACGATCCAGACCTGCGCGCCCGCGGCGCTCCGATCATCGGACGGCGTCCTCCCGCAGCAGCGGGCATGTGAGGCAATGCGGCCCTCCGCCGCCGGCGGCGAAGAGCGAGAGGTCGGGGTCTAGCACCGTCAGCCCCTCCGCCCGCAGCGCGGCGTTCAGCGCGGCGCTCCCGCGAGAGGAGATCACGGCGCCGTTGCCCAGGGCCAGGATGTTGCAGCCGAGGCGCATCGCGTCCCGGTACGGCACGGGGATGACGCGGATCTGCCGGTCCCTCAGCCAGCTCAGAAAACCCTCGTCCAGGACGTCGGTGCAGGCCACCGCCAGGCCCTCGGCCGCCATGCAGAACAGCACGTCGAGGTGCAGGAAGTGCTCGTCGAAAGGCTCGATCCGGCACTCCCAGCCCTCATCGCGCAGCCAGCCGGCGAACTGGGCGGCGCCGGCCTCGTCGGTGCGGCCGCCGCTGGCGCCGAGCACCGCAAGCCCGGGGCGGATCAGGTGGATGTCGCCGCCCTCCAGCGTGCCCGCGCTCGACTTGCGCCAGAACGGGCTGCCTTGCGCCGCGTGCCAGTCGAGCACGGCGGCGTACTCGCCGCGGCGCTGCGGCCGTTCCAACGCACACAGCACTGCACCCCAGGGCGTCATCACCGCCTGGTCGCGTGTGTAGGCCATGTAGGGCAGGTGCGGCTCGGGCGGCAGGTGGTGCACGGTCGCGCCCCGCTGCCGCAGCGCGGCCACCAACTCTGCATGCGCGGCGGCGAGCGCGGCGGGGTCCGGCTGGCCGCCACCCGCCAGGGTGCGTCGCGCCACGGCGTTGGTCGGGATCCAGCGGTAGTGCGTCGGCGAGCAGACCAGCACCTCGCGCAATGGCGCGGTCTCGCTCGCCAGATGGAACCTCGGCATGGCGTCAGGCTGCCATGCGGGACGCGCGCGGCAAAGCAGGGGAGGGCCGCGTTGACGCTCCGGAAGCAGCGGCCTAGCGTCGGAGGTCATACGACATCCTACGAGAGGAATGCGGTCGATGGCGAATGGCGTGAAGGCGGCCTGGGCGGCCGGCAAGCCGGTGGTCAACGGGTGGCTCGCCATCCCCTCCGGCTTCTCGGCCGAGGTGATGGCCCAGGCCGGCTGGGACAGCCTGACGGTCGACATCCAGCACGGCGTGCAGGACTACCTCTCGATGGTCGCCTGCTTCCAGGGCATGCAGCCGCACGGTGTCACGCCGATGGTGCGCGTGCCCTGGAACGAGCCGGGCATCATCGGCAAGTGCCTCGATGGCGGTGCGAAGGGCGTGATCTGCCCGATGGTCAACACCGAGGCCGAGGCCCGCGCCCTCGTTTCCGCGTGCCGTTACCCGCCCAAGGGCACGCGCAGCTTCGGCCCGATCCGCTCGGGCATCTACGGCGCCGCCGCAGACACGAATGCGGCGAATGACGACGTGCTCGTCATCCCCATGATCGAGACGAAAACAGCGCTGGACAACCTGGAGGCGATCGTTCGCGTGCCCGGCGTCGACGCGGTGTACATCGGCCCCTCGGACCTCTCCCTCTCCCTCGGGATGGAACCGAAGCAGGACCGGCAGGAGCCGGATTTCCTGAAGGTGATCGACCACATCCGCGAGACGGCGGCGAAGCATGGCGTGAAAGCCGGCATCCACACGATGAGCGGCGGCTACTCCAAGCAGATGTTCGACCGCGGCTTCAACCTGGCCACGATCATGAACGACAGCGGGCTGATGCTGACCGCTGCGCGGTCGCAGGTGGGCATCGCGAAGGGCAAATCGGAAAAATAGTGCAGTTTCCCTTGCGGTAGCGAAGACCACTGCATTATATTGCCGGCGTCCAGGGAGGCCGGCAATGGCGCGCATCGATTTCCAGACTGACCCTGCGCGCTGGCGCCACTGGCGGCTGGAGGTGGACGGGCCTGTCGCCTCCCTCGTGATGGATGTCGACGCGGGCGGCAGCCTGTTCGAGGGCGTCGAACTCAAGCTCAATTCATACGACCTTGGCGTGGATATCGAGCTGCACGATGCCGTGCAGCGCCTGCGCTTCGAGCATCCGGGCGTTGGCGCCGTGATACTGCGCTCCGGCAAGGAAGGCGTGTTCTGCGCCGGCGCGAACATCCGCATGCTCGGCAAGGCCTCGCATGGCCACAAGGTGAACTTCTGCAAGTTCACCAACGAGACGCGCTGCGGCATCGAGGACGCGACCTGGCATAGCGGGCAGTTCTACATCGCCGCGGTCAGCGGCGCCTGTGCCGGCGGTGGCTATGAGCTCGCGGTGGCGGCCGACCACGTCATGCTGATCGACGACCGCCGCTCCTCCGTCGCCTTGCCGGAGACGCCGCTGCTGGCCGTGCTGCCGGGCACCGGCGGCCTGACGCGCGTGACCGACAAGCGGAAGGTGCGACGCGACCTCGCCGACGTGTTCTGCTCGGTCGAGGAAGGGGTGCGTGGCAAGCGCGCGGTGGAATGGCGGCTGGTGGACGAGGTGGTGCCACCCTCGGCCTGGGAAGCGACGGTGAAGGCACGCGCGGCCGAGTTCGCGGCGCGATCGGACCGGCCCCGCGATGCGAAGGGCGTGGCATTGACGCCGCTGGACCGGCGCTTCGAAGGTGATGCGGTTGTCTACTCTCGCGTGCGGGTGGAGCTCGACCGGGACGCGGGACGCGCGACGGTGACGGTGATGGGCCCCGAGGGCGCGCCGCCCGGAAGCCTCGACGCCGCTCGGGATGCTGCGTTCTGGCCGCTGCGGATGGCGCGCGAGCTGGACGACGCGATCCTTCATCTGCGCGCCAACGAGCCGGAGCTCGGCTTGATCGTGTTCCGCACCGAAGGCGACGCCGCTGCGGTCCTGGCGCATGACGCCTTCCTGGAGAGCCACGCGCAGGACTGGTTCATCCGCGAGGTCCGCCACCTGCTGAAGCGTGTCTTCAAGCGGGTGGACATGACGTCGCGCAGCCTCGTCGCGTTGATCGAGCCGGGAAGCTGCTTCGCGGGCACGCTCGCGGAACTGGCCTTCGCCGCCGACCGGAGCGTGATGCTCAGCGGCACGCGCGAGGGCGACAACCGCCCGCCCGCCGCCATCACCCTCTCGCCGCTGAACTTTGGCGCCTACCTGATGGGCAATGGCCTGACACGGCTGGCCGCCCGCTTCTGGGGCGAGCCCGAGCGCGTGGAGCAGGCGCGCGAGGCAACCGGGCGCGCGCTGGAGGCGGAGGAGGCGGAGGCGATGGGTCTTGTCACCTTCACCTTCGACGAGATCGACTGGGACGATGAGGTGCGGATCATGCTGGAGGAGCGGGCGAGCTTCTCGCCCGACGCGCTCACCGGCATGGAGGCGAACCTGCGCTTCGTCGGACCGGAGACGATGGAAACGCGCATCTTCGGCCGGCTGACCGCCTGGCAGAACTGGATCTTCCAGCGGCCGAACGCGGTGGGCGAGCGCGGCGCGCTGAAGCTCTACGGCTCGGGCGAGAAGCCCGGATACGACAGGCAGCGGGTTTGAAGGGAGAAGTGCGATGCCGGACGGCATGAATGTCGACTATGACGGCCTGATCCCGAACAATGTCGGGTTGTCCTCCGACGCGCGGGTGCGCAAGGCGCTTGAGACCTGGCATCCCGGCTACATCGACTGGTGGAAGGATATGGGGCCGGAGGGCTTCCAGGAGAGCCTCGTCTACCTCCGCACCGCCATCAGCGTCGATCCGAAGGGATGGGCCAAGTTCGACTACGTGCGCATGCCCGAGTACAAATGGGGCATCCTGCTCGCGCCCGCCGTGCCCGACCGCAAGATCGGCTTCGGCCATCACAAGGGCGAGCCAGCCTGGCAGGAGGTGCCCGGCGAGTACCGCGCCATGCTGCGCCGCCTGCTGGTGATCCAGGGCGACACCGAGCCCGCAAGCGTCGAGCAGCAGCGCCACCTCGGCAAGACCGCACCGTCGCTCTACGACATGCGCAACCTCTTCCAGGTGAACGTGGAGGAGGGGCGGCACCTCTGGGCGATGGTGTACCTGCTGCAGAAGTACTTCGGGAAGGACGGGCGGGAAGAGGCGGAGGAGTTGCTGCGCCGCCGTTCCGGCCACGAGGACACGCCGCGCATGCTCGGCGCCTTCAACGAGGCGACGCCGGACTGGCTCAGCTTCTTCATGTTCACCTTCTTCACCGACCGCGACGGCAAGATGCAGCTTGAGGCGCTGGCGCAGTCGGGCTTCGACCCTCTCAGCCGCACCTGCCGCTTCATGCTGACCGAGGAAGCGCACCACATGTTCGTCGGCGAAACCGGCGTGCAGCGGGTGATCGAGAGGACATGCCAGGCGATGAAGGAGGCCGGTATCGAGAACCCCCATGACGTGGAGCGGGTGCGCGCACTCGGGGTGATCGACCTGCCGACGGTGCAGAAGAAGGCGAACCTGCACTTCTCCCTCACCCTCGACCTGTTCGGCAGCGAGGTGAGCACGAATGCGGCCAATGCCTACAATTCGGGGCTGAAGGGCCGCTACCGTGAGGACAAGATCGAGGACGATCACCGGCTGATCGACAGCACGTACCCAGTGCTGCGCTGCGTGGACGGCGCCGTGGTACAGGAGGATGTCCCCGCGCTGTCGGCGCTCAACATGCGGCTGCGCGATGACTACGTGGTGGATTGCAACGCCGGTGTCGGCCGCTGGAACAAGGCCATCGAAAAGGCGGGCGTCGATTTCCGGCTGACCCTGCCGAACGTCGCTTTCAACCGGCGGATCGGGGAGTTCTCCAGGATGCACGCGGACCCGGAGGGGCGAGTGGTGGATGCCGGCACCTTCGCGGCGCGGCGGGACGAATGGCTCCCGTCGCGCGAGGACGAGATGTTCGTCACGTCTCTGATGCGCCCGGTCGACGGTGCGGGCGCCTATGCGGGCTGGATCGCGCCCCCGAAAGTGGGCATCGACAACAAGCCCGGGCATTTCGAGTGGGTGAAGCTGCACCAGTAGGGGGCAGCCCAGGAGAGCGGCGGAGGCGATCATGGACGGGATGGGGACGGCGGAGGCGGCGACGGTCCGGCAGCATCTGATCGACCCGGAGATCTGCATCCGCTGCAATACCTGCGAGGCGACCTGCCCGATCAACGCGATCACCCACGACGACAACAACTACGTCGTGGATGCGGGCACCTGCAACGGCTGCGGCGACTGCATCTCTCCCTGTCCCACCGGCGCGATCGACAACTGGTTCCACGTCGCGCAGCCCTTCAGCCTGGAGGAGCAGCTCTCGTGGTCCGAGCTGCCGCCGAAACCACCCGAGCCGGCAGTCTCCGAGTCCGTCTCCGACGCGCTGGACGACGAAGCGGCGGCGCTGATCGCGGAGGCGCATCGCGGCGCGGCGGCACGCGCACCGGCCAGCGCCGCAAAGCCGAAGGTGAACCTGTTCAACCGCGCGGGGCCGGCCCGCGCCCGGGTGACGGGCAATATCCGCGTGACCAAGTCCGGGACCTCCTCGGACGTGCATCACATCATCCTTGATTTCGGTGCGGTGCCCTTCCCGGTTCTGGAGGGGCAGAGCATCGGCGTGGTGCCGCCCGGTGCCGACACGCGTGGGCGGCCGCACGCGATGCGGCTCTACTCCGTCAGTTCGGCGCGGGATGGCGAGAAGGCCGGCGCCGGCAATCTCGCGTTAACGGTCAAGCGCGTGGCGGAGTCGCAGCCGGACGGGACCGTCTTCCGCGGCGTTGCCTCGAACTGGCTTTGTGACCTCAAGGTGGGCGATGAGATCGCTGTCGTCGGCCCCTTCGGCGCGACCTTCCTGATGCCCGACGACCCCGACGCCGACATCGTTATGCTCTGCACCGGCACCGGCTCCGCCCCGTTCCGCGGCTTCACTGAGCGACGTCGGCGGCTCGGCGTGGAGGGCAGGGGAATGCTCCACCTGTTCTTCGGCGCGCGCACGCCGGAGGAGCTGCCCTATTTCGGTCCGCTACAGAAGGTGCCCGCCGGCGTGCTGCGGCAGGAACTGGTTTTCAGCCGCATCGCCGGGCAACCAAAGGAATACGTGCAGGATCGGCTGCGTGCCCGCGGCGCGGAGATGGCGGCCCTGCTGGCGCGGCCGAAGACGCATGTGTATGTCTGCGGTCTGCGCGGGCTGGAGGGCGGGGTGGACACGGCGATGGCCGAGATCGGGGCCGCACACGGCCTGGACTGGCCGAAGCTCCGCGCGGAGATGCGGGAGCAAGGCCGCTGGCATGTCGAGACCTACTGAGCGCCGCCGCTTCCCTTTCGTGCATGAGCGGCGGGTCAGGTGGGGCGAAAGCGACCCGGCCCGCATCGCCTACACGGCCCGGTTCCTCGACTTCTCGATGGATGCCATCGAGGCCTTCCTGCAGGACCGGCTGGGCGCCGGGTTCTATGAGCTCAACCTGGACTACGGCCTGGGCACGCCATTCGTGCACGTCGAGATCGACTTCCGCTCGCCGCTGACTCCGCGCGACACGCTGGCGACCGAGGTGCGCCTGGAGCGCTTGGGCGGCGGGTCGCTCACCTTTGCGGTGACCGGCCGCGTGGGGGAGAGGGTGAGCTTCACGGGCAGGATGGTCTGCGCCTGCGTGGAGGTCAGGGGTGCCGAGATGCGGCCCGTGAGGGTGCCGGAGCGGTTCCGGGATCTGCTGAAGGCAGATGCCGCATTTGCAGGGCAGACGGAGTCGCAACCGTCGGAAATAAAATCAAGAAACGACATTTGATTTACATATCGTAAAAGGTCATAACGCCTGCGGGTGGTTGCGAGGTCGGGCTCAATCTGGGCTTGTGTCGCCCATCCGGGAGCAGGCGGTGGCGCAAGCGAAAGTCGGCCAGCAGGGTGGCAGCGTTCCAGGGGCTGCACCGGACGGAATGGCGACTGCACCGACACGGATCGCCGCCGAAGCGTCGGCTGACATGGCCGGACTGCTGCGGCATCTCCGCCTCAGCCTGATTGTCGCTGCATACCAGGCGGGCACCGTGGTCGTGGTCTCGCCGGGGGAGGACGGGCTCTCGGTCCTGCCGCGAGCCTTTGCCAAGCCGATGAGCGTTGCGGCGGATTCCACGCGGATGATCGTAGCGACGCGGCAGGAGATGGTGACCCTCGCGCCCTCCCGCTCGCTGGCGCCGGGCTATCCCCGCGCGCCGGGGCGGTACGGGCGCCTGTGGCTGCCGCGCGCGGTGCATTTCACCGGCGAGATCGACCTGCACGACCTTCGCCTGGTGCCCGGTGGCGTGTTGGGCGTGGCCACCCGCTTCTCCTGCCTGGCCAGGCTGGATGACTCGCACAGCTTTGTGCCGCTCTGGCGACCGCCTTTTGTCTCGGACCTGGTGCCGGAGGATCGCTGCCATCTGAACGGAGTGGCGGTGGACGAGGAGGGCACGCCGCGCTTCGCCACGGCGCTCGGCGCGACAGATGCGTCGGAGGGGTGGCGCACGACGCGCGCGACCGGAGGCGTGCTGCTGTCCGTGCCCGAGGGGCGCGTGGTGCTCGGCGGGCTCTGCATGCCGCATTCGCCGCGCCTGATCGGCGGCGTGCTGCACGTGCTGAACTCCGGCACGGGCGAGGTGCTCCGCGTCGACCCTCTGCGCGGCGCCGCGGAGGTGGTGGCGCGGCTGCCCGGCTACGCGCGCGGCTTGGCGGCGGTGGGCGATGTGCTGTTCGTCGGGCTGTCGCGCCTGCGCGACCGGCGCGGCGCGGGCGAGGCGAGGCTGCCGGTGGAGCAGGCGGGCGGGCCGTTGCGCTGCGGCGTCGTCGCGCTCGACCGGCGGACGGGACGGGTGCTGGGCGAGATCGGCTTTTCCGGTGGGGTGGAAGAGGTTTCCGACCTTGCACTGCTGCCCGGCGCCGGCCGGCACGGGATGCTGAACCATACGGATGAGGCGCATCGCGGCGGCCTGACGCTGCCGGATGCCGGGTTCTGGGCGATGCCCGGAACGGGCGAGGAAGGGCCGAAGCCATGACCGACCTTCGCGTCAACACCGCCGGGCAGACGGGTCAGCCCTCGATCGCCATCGACGCGGATGGCGATTTCGTCGTGGTCTGGACGGTGATGGAGGAGTCGGGACCCGGCTACGGGATCGACGGCGACCTTCGCGCCCAGCGCTTCGACGCCCGCGGCGTTGCGGTCGGGGCCGAGTTCCAGGTCAACACCACCGCCCCCGCGGACCAGTCGCACGCCGCCGTGGCCATGAGCGACGACGGCGACTTCACCGTGGTGTGGGAGAGCTTCGGCCAGGACGGCAGCAACACCGGCATCTTCGCACGGCGCTACGCGGTGGATGGCACGGCGCTGGGCGGCGAGTTCCAGGTCAATACGACCTTCGACGGCGAGCAGAAGGCGCCAGCGATCGCGATGGATGCGGACGGCAACTTCGTAGTGGTCTGGCACTCCCTCGCCGAGGATCCTGACTCCTGCGACGTTTTCCTGCAGCGCTACGCGGCCGACGGCACGGCGCTCGGCGGCGAGGTCCGCGTCAACACGACGACCTCGGACGACCAGTTCGAGCCGGCTGTGGCGATGGCGCGAGACGGCGGCTTCGTCGTGGTCTGGGTGGAGGAGAACGGCTCGGACCGCGACATCCGTGCGCAGCGCTACGCCGCCGACGGCGTGGCCCTGGGCGGCGAGTTCCTGGTCAATACGACGACGTCCGGTCAGCAGACGGCCCCGGTCGCCGCGATGGATGCGGCGGGTGGCTTCGTCCTGGTCTGGACGTCGCCCGACGGCGGCAGCAGCGGCATCTATGCGCGGCGCTACGACGGGACCGGCACCGCTCTTGGCAGCGAGTTCCTGGTCAATACGACGACCGCCGGATTGCAGTACCAGCCCGCCGTGGCCATGGCGGGCGACGGCAGCTTCGTGGTCACCTGGTCGACCGGCAACGGTGTGTTCGGCCAGCGCTACGGCTCGGACGGCACGGCGCTCGGCCTGGAGTTCCGGGTTGACCTCACCGGTGACAACGATGTGGGTCCGTCGGTCGCCATCGACGAGGACGGCGAGTTCACGGTGGCCTGGCAGAGTTACGATGGCGCCGAGTTCCTCTACGGCATCAGCGCATCCCGCTTCGGCTCGGACGGGGCGGCGCTCTCCGCGGCAGATCTGAACGGCACGGATCCGGGTACCGGCCATGCCGCGACGCTGGCGCAGGGCGACGCCGACGTCCCGATCGCGGACACGGATGCAGCGATCGCCGGATTGCCTTCCGAGGAGATCACCGGGCTGACCGCGACGCTTCAGGCCCCGCCCGATGGCGCGGACGAGACGCTGGGCCTTTCGGCGGAAGCGGCAATCGCCGCAAGCAGCGCGGGCATCATCGCATCCTTCACCTATGACGGCGTGACGGGCCTCGGCGTGCTCACGCTGTCCGGTACAGCGACGCGCGCGGAGTACCAGGAGGTGCTGCGCGGGATCGTCTACGCCAACGCCGCGCCGAGCCGGACCACCGGCGACAGGACCATCGAGGTGCGGGTGGATGACGGCGTCACCCTCGGCGAGGCGGCGGTGGCAACGGTGGCAGTGGCCGCGAACAACCCGCCCGACGGCGCGCCGGCGGCCGCGCTGCCGGACGGGACCGAGGACACCCCCTACATCGTCTTGGCCGCAGACCTCCTAGATGGCTTCAGCGACCCGGATGGCGACACGCTTTCTGTCGACAACCTGACAGCCTCCCGCGGCACGGTCACTGACAACGGGGACGGCACCTTCACCATCACGCCCGATGCCGACTTCTTCGGCGTCATGACCCTGTCCTATGAGGTGTCGGACGGGGCGGCATCCGTGTCGACGTCGTTGGACTATGCGGTGGCGGGTGTGGAGGACGCGCCGGTGTTCGGCCGACGCGTCGGAGTCGACACGGTCGTCAACGAGACGGTCGACGGAAACCAGTTCGCCGCGCAGGTGGCGGTGGATGCCGACGGCGACATCGTCGTCGTATGGGTTGGCTCCAGCTACTACGGTTACGGCAGCGACGGCATCTTCCTGCGCCGCTACGGCGGCGACGGCGCGCCGAAAGGAGAGGAGGAGCAGGTCGCATCCGGCGCTATGGATGACCTCGGCGGCGCGGCTGTCGCGACCGACCAGGACGGCGACTTCGTCGTCATCTGGGTAAGCGACGACAGCGTGGAGCTGCGGTTCCGGCGCTACGGGGCGGACGGCATCGCGCTGGGCGACGAGCAGGTTGCCGCGACCAATGTCTTCGGGTTCCAGGCAACCGGCGTGGCGATGGACTCGGATGGCGACTTCGTCCTGGTCTGGCAGGACTACAGCGACGGGTATGTGCGGGCCCAACGCTACGATGCCGACGGCGTGGCGCTTGGCGGCGCGATCGACGTCACGCCTGCCCCCGATCCGGAAGGCGTGACGCCGGATATTGCGATGGATGCCGATGGCGACTTCGTCGTCGTCTGGACGCAGTACGTCGACTACGGCTCCGGCAAGGACATCCTGGTTCAGCGCTACGACGCCGACGGCACGCTGGCCGGCCCCGCCTTCTCGCCGTATCCCGACCTCGCGGGCGACCAGCAGGACGCCCAGGTGGCGATGGCCGCGGACGGCAACTTCGTCGTGGCATGGCGGGAGCCCGGCGGCGGCTCTACGCCCAGCCGCGTGGCCTTCCGGCTTTTCGACCGTGACGGGATGCCCTTCGACGATACCGTGACGGTGGTGAGCGGCACCGCCCCGATCGGACCCATCGGCGTGGCGATGGATGCGGATGGCGATTTCGTCATCACCTGGGGCGGGCTGAGCCCCTGCGGCTGCTTTCCAGTGGTGTACGGGCAGCGCTACGTCGCGGACGGGACCGCGCAGAGCGAGGCCTTCGTCGTGTCCGGCGGCGGCGACGCCTTGCCCATCGTAGGGGCGCCGGCGCTGGACGCGGATGGCGACCTGGTCGTGGCGATCGACAGCTTCAGCTTCACGGGGAGCGGCTACGATGTCCACCTGAAGCGATACGCCGCCGGCAGCACGGACGCGATCGCGCCGCCGGGACTGGAGGACACGGACTACGTGGTGACCGAGGAGGCGCTCCTCGACGGCTTCACCGATGCGGATGACGACCCGCTGACGGTGACCGGCCTCTCTGCCTCGGTCGGCACGCTGACAGACAACGGCGACGGCACCTGGACGTATGCTCCGCCGCCCGACTTCAGCGGCGATGTCACGCTGACCTACACGGTGGAGGACGGCACCGGGCGAAGCGCGCTGGGCAGCTACGGCTTCACCATCCTGGCGGTAGAGGACGCGCCACGCGTGATCGGCGCCCTGGCCGTGCTGCCACCGGGAATCCCGCAGATCACGCTGACCACCGACGACCTGTTGGTTGTCGATCCCGAGGGCGGGGCGGTCACCTACACCGTCACCTCCCTGGCAGCGGGGACGCTGCTGATCGACGGCGTTGAGGTAACGGGCGTCGGTGCCACCTTCTCGGACGCCGATGTGGCCGGCGGACGCATCGCCTATCGCGCCGGACCGGTCGGGGCGTCACTCGTCGACGGCATCGGTCTCTCCGCGGCCGATCCCGGCGGCAACATGACTGTCTTTACGCTGGACGTGGAATACGGCGCCTACGCCAACCTCCTCACGGCGCCGGTCGCTGGCAGCTACGCGGGCACGAATGCGAGCGACGCAGCCATTGGCATGGGGGGCGCCGCGAACCTGATGAGCATGCGGGAGGGCAACGACCTTCTGGTCGGCGGAGATCTGGCCGATACGCTCACTGCCGCCGGGGGAGAGGATCTGCTGTTCGGCGAGGATGGCGACGATCGGCTCGATGGTGGCCTTGGAGCCGACTTCATCTCCGGCGGAAGCGGGAACGACGCGATGTCCGGCCGTGACGGCGCCGACACGCTGCTTGGCGGCGCCGGCAACGACACGCTGCGCGGCGGTGGAGCGGCCGACAGCCTCGTGGGGGGCGCCGGAAACGACCTCTACGTGGTGGAGGACGCCCTCGACACGATCCTTGATGCCGGCATCGCGGATTTCGATGTCGTCCGCAGCACGGTCGACTTCGTGCTGCTCGACGGTCTGGACAACCTGTATCTGACCGGCACGGCCAACCTGTCCGGCACGGGCAACGCAGGCATCAACCGCATCGGCGGCAACGCCGGCGACAATCTGCTTCGTGGCGAGGACGGCGACGACGTACTGAACGGCGGCGAGGGTGCGGACACGCTCGTCGGGAGCGCCGGGAGTGATCGCCTGGCGGGCGGTTCCGGCGCCGACAGCCTCGTCGGCGGCAGCGGGAACGACCGCTATTTGGTTGAGGACGCGGTCGACACGATCGTGGAGCTTGCTGGCGGAGGGCTGGACTTCATCTCCACCGGCATCAGCATGACCATGCCCGACGAGGTGGAGCGGCTCGCCATGCTCGGGACCTCCGACCTGGACGCGACCGGCAACGGCCTGGACAATGCCATCGCGGGCAATGCGGGGGCCAACCTTCTGGCCGGCGCGGCCGGCAACGACACGCTGTCGGGGAACGAGGGCGCCGACACGCTGGACGGCGGTACGGGCAGCGATCGCCTGGTCGGCGGCTTCGGGAACGACCATTTCCGGTTCGCGCGCGGCGAAGCTGCCGGCGACATCGTCAATGACTTCGCCGCCGGTGACCTGCTGGTCCTCGCCGGCTATGGCACGGCCGCCGGCGGAGCGACCTTCGTGCAGATTGCTTCCACCCTCTGGCAGGTGACCTCCGCGGACGGGCTGACCAGCGAGGTCATCCGGCTCAGCGGCGCCTATTCCATCGGAGCAGGCGACTACGTGTTCGTGTAGCGACCGGCGCGAACCGCCTGCAGGGCAAGCAGTTCCTCCAGCACCTCCTCCACCCTTCGGCCGGTGGTGTCGACCGTGACATCGGCCTTCGCATACAGCGCCTCGCGGCTCTCCAGTATCGCGCGCAGGTCGTCCATGGCACGGCGGTTGTCCCGCATCGGCCGCATGTCGCCCTGGGCGATGACGCGCCGCATGTGCTCCTCCGGCGTGGCGCGAAGCCATGCAGTGAAGCAGGTGTCGAGCAGCAGGCCATAGGTCGCGCCGTCGGCCACGATGCCGCCGCCGGTCGCAATCACCGCGGGCCGATCCTCCGTCACGATCCGCTCAAGCGCCGCGCGCTCCAGCCGCCGGAACGCCTCCTGCCCCTGCACCGCGAACAGGTCGGAGAGCTCCATGCGCCCCTCCGCCTCGATCTCCCGGTCCAGCTCGATGAAGCGGGTGCCGAGTCGACCCGCGAGCAGCCGGCCGATCGTGGACTTGCCGGCGCCCCGCAGGCCGATCAGCGCCACCCGGCGCAGCCGGTCGGCCGGCCCGGGCCGGCCGACAACACCCGGGCGGCCGGGCAGGCCGGCCGGTCCGCACTCCCGCTGCAGCAGCGCCCGAGCCTCGGCCAGGCGCGCTTCCGGCAACTCGGCCACGAGTTGATCGAGCAGCGCGCGCTCCACCGAACGCTCCGGGCGCTCGGCCGTCAGTTCCTCCGCGCCAATTCCGAGGGCGCGGGCGATGCGGCGGAGCAGCAGGATGGAGACGTTGCCGCTGCCCGCTTCCAGCTGTGCGATGTAGCGCTCAGAGACGCGCGAGAGCCGGGACAGGTCGCGGCGCGTCACGCCGCGGCGGGCGCGCATGGTGCGGAGCTTCTCGCCGACGCGGCGCAGGAAGGCGTCGTCGTCGGGGTCGCCGTTCGCGCGTTCCGGGGAAGGGGGGTGAGGCGCCGTCATCCGGCGGTAGGATAGAGCAGATCGCCGGAGGGCGGCATCGCCCGGAGGGGTGAATCTGCTCCAAGGACGGCGGCCGCCGGATCGGCCAGGGAGCGTGGGGATGACAGGAGAGGAAGCGCCGCGGGAGCCGCCGGCCAACGGCGCGCAGATGCGGAGTCCGAGCTACCGGCTGGCCGTGGAGGACCGTGACTTCCTGTTGCGAGACGAGATGCGCGCGCTTCGGTTTGCCATGGAGTACCAGAAGGCGGAGCTGGCGCTGCGCGACTGGGGCGTGCGATCCACTGTCGTGGTGTTCGGCAGCGCGCGCGTGCCCTCGCGCGAGGTCGCGGAGAGCGCGCTGGCCGCCGCAGCCGACGCGGAGGCCCAGCAGCAGGCCCGCCGGTGGCTGCATGCCTCGGTGCACTACGAGCGGGCGCGCGCCTTTGCGCGGATCGTCAGCCTGCGCGGCGGCGCGCTGGCCGCGGGCGGCGCGCCGCGCGACAACGTGGTTGCGACCGGTGGCGGCCCCGGCATCATGGAGGCGGCGAATCGCGGCGCCTCCGAGGTCGGAGCACCCTCGATCGGCTTCAACATCACGCTGCCTCACGAGCAGGCGCCGAATGCCTGGTCGACGCCCGCCTTGACCTTCCGGTTCCACTACTTCGCCATGCGCAAGATGCACCTGGCGATGCGGGCCAACGCGCTTGCGGTGTTCCCAGGCGGCTTCGGCACCTTCGACGAGCTCTTCGAGATCCTGACGCTGGTGCAATCCCGCAAGGCGCCGCCGGTGCCCATCGTGCTGTTCGGGCGCGACTACTGGCGGCAGGTCGTCAACTTCGATGCGCTGGTGGAGCACGGCATGATCGCTCCGGAGGACCTCTTGCTGTTCGAGGTGGTGGACGAGCCGGAGGAGGGCTGGGCCTCGCTGGTGCGCCGCGGACTGCGCGCGCATACGCCGCCCGGGCAACCGTCATCCAGCTCGGACATGACAGGGACGTAGCCAGGACATCGACGCATGGTCAAACCGTCCCACCCTCATCGAGGAAGGCCTCGACAAGGGCGTTGAAGGCAGCGGCATGCTCGAAGTAGGCCGAGTGCCCGGCCCCGTCGATGGTGGCGGCGCGGGCGCCCGGAATGGCGGCCGCCATGGCGTGCGCGGCGAAGGGTGGCATGACGATGTCGTGCCCGCCCGCGAGGAACAGCACGCGGCTTCCCGCCACGGACAGTTCCTCCGGCGCGCGGCTGCGCATCGCGTGCAGGCGGGCACGCACCGCTTCCTTGTCCAGCGCGGCGGAGAGGCTGTCGATCTGGCGGTACAGGTGGTGCAGCGCGGGGCTGCGGGTCGCCATCGCCTCGCCGGCGGCGGGATGGATGCCGCGCGCGGCCAACGCGGCGCGTTCCGCAGCGCTGTCACGCGACCAGCCCTCCATCCGGTCGCGCTCGGGCGCACGCATGCGTGCAGGATCGAGCGTGCCGGTGGTGGCGGCCAGGACCAGGGCGCGCACGGCGCCGGGCCGCAGCAAGGCGTACTCCACGCCTGTCCAGCCGCCCATCGACTGGCAGACGAGGTCGATCTGCCGGAGCCCGAGCGCATCGACGAGCGCCGCGAGGTCCGCGGCATAGCGCCGCGGGTCGGGGCCGGAGGCCGGCGCAGTCGACGGCCAGAAACCCCGATGCGAGAAGGCGATGCACCTGCGTCGCGGCGCGAAATGCGCAACCTGCTGCCACCAGGAAAGCAGGCAGCCGCCGAGGCCATGCGCGAAGACGAGCGGCGGCCCGTCGCCGCATGCCTCATAGGCGAGACGGCAATCCTGCAGCTCAATCATGCCGCGTCGGATAGGTGGGATCATGCGGTCCTGCGCCTTCTGCGTCGCACCGCGCACCCTAGCGCCTGATCCGCGGACGCGGAATCGCCGAAGCGGTGAGTCGATCGTTCGACAAGGTCCCCAGCACAATTCACGAACTGGACCTGCGCGACCGGAGGCGGCACGCCGAAACGGAGCCCGCCGCGGGGTTGGCGCTGCCAGAGCGCCTGCCTATCGTGCCCGAATGACACCACGGGAGAAGACGAGATGCGCATCACTTGGTTCGGACATTCGGCCTTCCGGGTCGAGTTCGGCTCCACCGTCCTGATGATCGACCCGTTTCTCTCGGGGAATCCCTCCTTCAAAGGCGATGCGGAGGCCGCATCGCGGGGCGCCACGCATGTCGCGCTGACACACGGTCACGCCGACCATGTAGGCGATGCCGTCGCGATCTCGGGTCGCACCGGCGCACCGGTGGCAACGAACTACGATCTCTGCCTGTGGCTCGAGAAGAAGGGGCTGCAGAAGATGGAGCCGATGAACAGCGGCGGCAGCGTCGATCTCGGAGAATGCCGCTTGGCGCTCACCGTGGCGTTCCACTCCTCTGGCCAGATGGACGAGTTCGGCGAGGTGGCGGTGGCGCAGTCTCTTGGCCTGCCGAACGGTGTGGTGGTGACGCCGAAGGACAAGGCCCAGCCCGTGGTCTGGCACATGGGCGACACCGACATCTTCTCCGACATGGGGCTGATCGCCGAGCTGTACCAGCCGGACGTGGTGATGGTGCCGGTCGGCGACCGCTTCACCATGGGCGGGCGTCTGGCGGCGGAGGCGGTGAAGCGTTTCGTGCCGAAGGCAAGGATGGTGGTCCCGTGTCACTACGGCACCTTCCCTATCATCGACGCGACGCCCGACGCCTTCCTCAAGGAAATGGGCGGTCAGGCGTCGCGTGTGCGGGTGATGGAGGTGGGAAAGGCTGTCGAGGCCTGATCCTACTCTGCGGGCGCTGGCGTCGTACCCCGCGTCGCGTCGGAGGGGGCAACGGTGCGCCGCGCCTCCGCCAGCTTCTGCTCGAGCCAGAGGTCGTGGTGCTCCCGTGCCCAGTTCTGATCCACCTGACCGTCGCGCATGGCCTCGAACGCGCCTTCCATGCCGATGCTGCCGATGTAGGCGTGCCCGAGGATCACCGCGGTCATGCCCATGGCCAGCAACCCGTGCACAATGTGCGCCCATTGCTGGCCGATCACGTTGTCCAGCAGCCCGGGCGCCATCAGCAGGAAGCCGGAGATCGAGACAGCGGCGCCGCCAAGCAGGACAAGCCAGAACAGCGCCTTCTGCCCGGCGTTGAACTTGCCGGTCGGCACGTGCCGGCTGCCGAGCGGACCGCCAGCCTTGATGTACTCAACATCGCGGCGGGTCGGGATGTTCTGCGCGATCCAGAAGGCGGCCATCAGCAGCAGCCCGACAACAAAGGCGAACGCCACCGTGTGGTGCAGCACCTGCCCCCAGTAGGTGAGGCTGGCGAAGGTGTAGGGACCGACCAGTGGCCGCAACATCACGGCGCCGAAGGTGATGTTGAGGCCCGTGAGCGCCAGCAGCACGAAGCTGGTTGCGACCATCCAATGGTTCGCCCGCTCCGCGAAGGTGAAGCGCTGCACCGTGCGGCCGGAGCGCCCGGAGCGCAGCCGGATCGGACCGCGCAGCAGGTGATAGGCCGCGAGCACCACCACCGTGCCGACCACCGCGAGAATGCCGGCCGTGACCAGCGTCTCGTTGCGGAACTGCCGCCAGTCACGTCCATCGGGCTGGATTAGCAGGCCGGCAGACTGGTTGGGAATCGTGACACGGCCCTCGATCGTGCCGCTGCGCGATGCGGCTTCCAGCTCCTGCTCCAGGGCAGGCGGACCGCCGCGTCCGGTGAACGGGATGGGTGGGTCTATGCGCGGCGCGGGAGCGGGCGGCTGCGGTGCGGTGGCAACGGGAGCCGCCGGCCGCTCGCCGCCGCTCGGCGCCTGCGGCTCCGACGTCTGCGGCACGGGCGCATTGGGCGCGCCGCGGCCGGCGCCGACTTCCGGCGCAGTGGACTGCACAGACGGATCGCCGGCCGGCAGGCCGGGCGCCTGCTGCGCCTGCGGCGGCGGGTTCTCGCCACCCGCCTCGCGCGTCGGCGGAGCCTGCGGCTGCTCCGCCGCGGCGCGGTTCGGGCCTTCCTGCGGCGCCTGCGCGAAGGCAGGGGCCGCGATCAGCGCCAGGACCAGCGCGAGCCGCGCGATCATGCGCGCAACTCCGTGTGGTAGGCGGTTCGCCAGCCCCAGGCGCCGGAGCCGAAGCCGCGCTGCTGCACCCTCTCCCGATAGATCGCCGCGACGATCCCCTGGTCACCGGCGAGCAGCGCCTTCGTCGAGCACATTTCGGCACAGAGCGGCAGCTTGCCCTCGGCGATGCGGTTGGAGCCGTATTGGGCGTATTCGGCGGTGGTGCCGTCCGCCTGCGGCCCGCCGGCGCAGTAGGTGCACTTGTCCATCTTGCCGCGGCTGCCGAAATTGCCGACGCGCGGATATTGCGGCGCGCCGAACGGACAGGCGTAGAAGCAGTAGCCGCAGCCGATACAGGTGTCTTTGTCGTGCAGGACCAGCGCATCGGCCGTGGTGTAGAAGCAGTTGGTCGGGCAGACCGCGGCGCAGGGCGCGTCGGTGCAGTGCATGCAGGCCATGGAGATGCTGCGCTCCCCCGGCTTGCCGTCGTTGATCGTCACCACCCTGCGGCGGTTGATGCCCCAGGGCACCTCGTGCTCGTTCTTGCAGGCGGTGACGCAGGCGTTGCATTCGATGCAGCGGTCGGCGTCGCAGAGGAACAACAGGCGGGCCATTGCTCAGGCGCTCCGAATCTGGACCAGCGTGACCTTCGTCTCCTGCATGAAGGTGACAGGGTCGTAGCCATAGGTCGTTACGGCGTTGACGCTCTCGCCGAGCACGTAGGGATCGGTGCCGGGCGGATAGAACCGCCGGCGGTCCTCGCCCATGAACCAGCCGCCGAAGTGGAATGGCATGAAGGCGACGCCGGGCGCGACGCGTTCGGTTACCAGCGCCTTCACGCGCACCCTTGCACCGTGTTCCGCGCCCTGCACCCAGACCCAGCCGCCGTCGCGGATGCCGCGGGCAGCAGCGTCCCGCGGGTTGATCTCGCAGAACATGTCCTGCTGGATCTCGGCGAGCCATGGATTGCTGCGCGTCTCCTCGCCACCGCCCTCGTACTCGACGAGCCGGCCCGAGGTGAGGATGATGGGGAAATCCCGCGCCACCTGGTGGGAGCGCATCTGCACCGAGAGGCCGAGATGCGGCACGCGGTAGCCACGGCGGTCCGGCAGCGTCGGGTAGATGCCCCGGGGGATCGGCGCGGTCGGGTTGGCGGCGATCTGCGCCGCCTGGTCCGGTGTCGGGATCAGGTCGGTACGTGGCGTGTAGATCGGCTCCCGGTGCACCGGCACGGGGTCAGGCAGGTTCCACGCCACCGCGCGCGCCTTGGCGTTGCCGGGCGGGTTGCAGCCATGTTCCAGCGCCACGCGGATGATCCCGCCCGAGAGGTCGGTCGACCAGGCGACCCGGTCGACATTGGCGCCGCCGATCCGCTCGATGGTCGCCTTCTCCTCCGCAGTCAGGTCGTCATACCAGCCGAGGCGCTTCAGAACGGCGACGGTGAATTCCGGATAACCGTCCTGAATTTCCGATCCGCGGGAGTAGCTGCCCTCCGCCAGCAGCGTCTGGCCGTTGCGCTCCGTGCCGAAGCGCGCGCGGAAACAGCCGCCGCCCTCCTTCACATGCTTGGAGGTGTCATAGAGGATGTGGGTGCCCGGATGCCGAATCTGCGGGGTACCCCAGCAGGGCCACGGCAATCCGTAGGTCTCCCCGCGGATTTCCACCGGCGCCGCATCCGACGCCTTCAGCGTGACTATGTCGAAATACTGCTGGTTCTCCATATGCGCCTTCAGCCGCTCCGGCGACTGGCCGGTGTAGCCGATGGACCATAGGCCGCGGTTCATCTCACGCAGGATGTCCTCGACCTCGACCCGGCCGTTCTCGACCTTGATGCGCTTGAACATTTCCTCCGCAAAGCCGAGACGGGTGGCGAGGTCATACATGACGTCGTAGTCGTTGCGGCTCTCGAAGATGGGCTCCACGATCTGGAAGCCCCACTGCAGCGAGCGATTGGAGGCGGAGCGGCTGCCCACCGTCTCGAAATTCGTGCAGATCGGAAGCAGGTAGGTATTGTCCCGCCGGTTGCTGACCTGGGCGTAGGTTGTCGGGTGAGGGTCGGCGACGACGAGCAGGTCGATCGACTCCAAGGCCTTCACCATCTCCGACATGCGGGAGACGGTGTTGCCGCCGTGGCCGAACACCATCATCGCGCGCAACGGGCTCGGCTGCTCGATCTGTTCGCGCGGCAGCGTCACGGCATCGAACCACCGCGTGCTCGGGATGCCGGGCGCCTCCATCAGCTTCTTTTCGGTGAACCGGCCGAGCATGTAATCATACGGCACTTCCCAGACACGGGACCAGTGCCGCCACGCCGCCTCGTCCAGCCCGTAGTAGCCGGGCAGGGTCGCGATATCGAGCCCGAGGTCGGTCGCCCCCTGCACGTTGGTGTGGCCGCGGAAGATGTTGGCGCCCGTGCCGGAGCTGCCGACATTGCCGGTGGCCAGCAGCAGCACCGAGTAGGCGCGGACATTCGCGGTGCCGACTGTCTTCTGCGTGGCGCCCATGCACCAGATCAACGTCGCCGGCTTCTGCGTGGCGAAGATCTGTGCGATGCGGGCAAGCTGTTCGCCGGGCACGCCGGAAACGCGCTCGACCTCGGCAGGGTCCCACTTCTCCACCTCGCGGCGGACCTCGTCCATGCCGTAGACGCGCTGGCGGATGAACTCCTTGTCTTCCCACCCATTGCGGAAGATGTGCCAGAGCATGCCCCAGATCACCGGAATGTCGGTTCCCGGGCGAAGGCGGACGTACTCCGTGGCGTGGGCCGCCGTGCGCGTGAAGCGCGGATCCATGACGATGAGGTGGGCGCGGTTCGCATCCCGCCCGCCGAGCACGTGCTGCATCGCGATCGGATGCGCCTCGGCCGGGTTGCCGCCCATGATGATCATGGTGCGGGAATTGCGGATATCATTGTAGCTGTTGGTCTGCGCCCCGTAGCCCCAGGTGTTGGACACGCCGGCGACCGTGGTCGAGTGGCAGATCCGCGCCTGGTGGTCCACATTGTTGGTGCCCCAGAAGGCGCCGAACTTGCGGAACAGGTAGGCGGCCTCGTTGGTGAACTTGGCCGAGCCGAGCCAGTACACGCTGTCGGGGCCTGAAGCCTCGCGGATCTGCCCCAGCTTCGCGGCGATCTCGTCCAGCGCCTCGCCCCAGGACATGCGTCGCCATTCGCCGCCGACGAGCTTCATCGGGTACTTCAGCCGTCGCTCGCCATGCACGATCTCCCGCACGCTGGCGCCCTTTGCGCAGTGCGTGCCGCGGTTGATCGGGGATTCCCAAGCCGGCTCCTGACCGACCCAGACGCCGTTCTGTACCTCGGCGATGACGGTGCAACCCACAGAGCAATGCGTGCACACATTACGGATGCGCTGGATCGGAGCATCGCTGCGCATGACGGTCGCGGCCTCGGCACGCCCGACGCGGGTGGCGGGCATCGCGCCCAGGGCCGCCAGCGCTCCGCCAGCCATGCCGGATTGGCGAAGGAAGGCGCGACGGTCGAGCCCGCCGGAGGAGAGGCCGGCATAAGCCTCGGAAAGGCGGCGGCGGGCGGCTTCGGCGCCCCGGCGCTTGATCAGCATGGCTTTGTCCTCAGCGCCGGTTGCTCTCGTAGAAGGCTCGGATATGCGGGGTCTCGCGGTAGCGGGCCTTCCGGCGCTCGGCGTCGGCTTCCTTGCGCGGCGGCTGTCCCGCCGTGCCGCCACTCGGGTCGATCGCGACCGCAGGTGTTGCCGCCACGGCGGATGCGGCGCCTAGGGCGCGCAACCATCCCCGCCGGCCGGATCGTTCCGCGCTCTGCTCTGCCATGGCGTGCCCCCTCCGCTTCACACTCCCGCAACGCGGAAGGCTGGCGCGGGATGCATGGGCACGGCAGGAAGGCACTCAGATTGCAAGGACGCAGGACATGGCGCTGGTTCCCACCTTCGCGACGCCTCCAGGCTTCCTCGGGATCAGCCGGCGCGAGGGGGCGGTGACCGTGGCCGGGGTGCCGCTCGACCTCGGCACCACCAACCGCACCGGTGCGCGAGAGGGGCCGGCGGCGATCCGCCGTGCCTCGCGCATGCTGGTGGACGGCGCCCACCCGATGACTGGCGTGGAGCCGGCGGCAACCGACGTCGCCGATGCCGGCGACTTCGCCATTGCGCTCGGCGACTTGCCGGCCAGCCTGGCGCTGATCGAGGAGCAGGCTGCGGCCTTCCCGCACCTCATCGCGCTGGGCGGCGAGCACGGCATCACCCTGCCGCTGTTGCGCGCCCTGGCCCGGCGCGCCGGCGGACCGCTCGCCCTGGTCCATTTCGACGCGCATCTCGACACCTGGGAGGAGAGCTTCGGCCAGCGCTTCTCCCACGGGCAGCCCTTCTTCCACGCGATCAACGAAGGTCTGGTCGACGCCCGGCGGATGATCCAGGTCGGCATCCGCTCGCCGGTCGATGCCGCGACGCTGCGCTGGACGCGGGAGCGTGGCGTGAAGATCGTCTCTGCCATTGAGGCCCACGAGGCTGGCCCGGCGCAGGTGGCGGCCGCGATCGCGGAGGTGGTCGGCACAGCGCCCGCCTATCTCTCCTTCGACATCGACGCGCTGGATCCCGCCTTCGCGCCGGGAACAGGCACGCCGGAGGTCGGCGGGCTGGCGACCTGGCAGGCACAAGCTGTGCTGCGGCGGCTTGGCCGGCTCGACTGGCGGGGGATGGACGTGGTGGAGGTGGCGCCTGCCTACGACGTGGCCGAGATCACCGCGCTTGCGGCGGCGACGCTCGCCTGGGAGTACCTCTGCCGTTCGTGACTGCCTGTAACACTTCCGGCGGACCCTTCGTAAGGCACGGCTGCCCGCGCGAAAGAAGGGGAAGTCGCAAAAAAACCCCTTGCGTCGCCCGACCCCCACCGCTATTTCTCCGGCCACGACGGGAATAGCCCGCCGCCTGACGCCATCGCACGTGCCGCGAGGTCTGCCAGCCAGGCCAGGGTAACGACGGGACGCGTCCTTGTTCGGTCCGGCCATGCAAGTGGGCCGGAAGGTTCGAGGGAGCCGCCTGTGTCGCCTGACCGCCGCGCGAGGCCGGGGATCATCCCGACAGCGCCATAAAGCCCGGTCCTTGGGCCAGGGTGCCACGTCCTGCCGCGGGGCTTCGCCCAGCGGCGTGCCGTGCTGCCGTCTGGCCGGCCGACCGCGGCTCCCTCCTTCCCCGCCGCCGCGACGCGCCTGCGCGAGGTCGCGGCGGCGGGGCTTCCCTGTCATCCCTCTGTCGGGGGTTCCGTCGATGACCGAGATCCGCTTCCGCGGCGCCGTCTCGCCGCTCCGTCGCCCGGCCGCGCCGCTGCCGGCCCGTGTCGATGCCGCCGTTGCCGCGCTGCGGCCCGAGGCGCCGCTGCACTGTCTTCGCCCGGCCGCGCTCTCCGCCGCGGCCGAGAGCTTCGTCGCGGCGTTCCCGGGCAAGGTGCTCTACGCCGTGAAGTGCAACCCGGAGCCTGCGGTGCTGCGCGCGCTGTGGCGCGGCGGCGTGCGCCACTTCGACTGCGCGTCGGAGGCTGAGGTGCGGCTGGTGCGTGGCATGTTCCCGGAAGCCGCCATCCACTTCATGCACCCGGTGAAGTCGCGCGGCGCCATCCGCGAGGCGTGGCAGCGCCACGGCGTGCGCGATTTCGTGCTGGACAGCGCGGGAGAACTGGAGAAGGTGGTCGCGCTGACCGGCGAGGCGCGCGGTCTGGTGGTTCGGCTTGCCCTGCCGAAGGGCGGAGCGGTGTATGACCTGTCCGGCAAGTTCGGCGCCGAGCCGGCCGAGGCCGTCTCGCTGCTGCGGGCGGCGCGGCCGCACGCCGCGCGGCTTGGCCTCTCCTTCCATGTCGGCTCGCAGTGCCTCGACCCGACGGCCTATGCGCGGGCGATCGCGCGCGCGGCCGCGGTGATCCGCGAGGCCGGCGTGCCGGTCGAGGTGCTCGACGTCGGCGGCGGCTTCCCGGCCGCCTACCCCGATGTCGTGCTGCCGCCGCTCTCCGCCTTCATGGCCGCGATCCGCGACACGGTGGTGGCCGAGGGTATGGTCGGGATGGAGCTGTGGGCGGAGCCCGGCCGCGCGCTGGTGGCGGGCGGCGCCTCGGTCGTGCTCCAGGTGCAGGGGCGGCGCGGCGACATGCTGTTCGTGAACGACGGCGTATATGGCGCGCTGTCGGATGCCGGCGTGCCGGGCTTCCGCTTCCCCGTCCGCCTGATCCGCCCCGGCGGCGGCTCGACGGCGGAGACGGTGCCCTTCGGCTTCTTCGGCCCGAGCTGCGACAGCGCGGACCGGATGGCCGGCCCCTTCCACCTACCCGCCGACATGAGCGAGGGGGACTGGATCGAGGTCGGCCAGCTCGGCGCCTATGGCGCCTGTCTGCGCACCGCCTTCAACGGCTTCGACCGCGCCGGGATCGTGGAAGTGGCGGATCCGCCGCTGCTCGCGACCCCGGGCTATGCGGCGCTGCCTCGCGCAGCGTAGGAACGCCGCGCCGTCCTGTCCCGTCGCGGGGCGGGGGGGGGCCCCCCCCCCCGCCGCGACGCCTATCTGCCCTTCGAGGAGTGCCTTCGGAATGAAACACGTCGCCTTCGCCGGCCGCATGGTGATCCTCGGTTTCGGCTCGATCGGCCAGGGAGTTCTGCCGCTGATCCTGCGTCACGTCGACATGCCGAAGGACCGCATCACCATCGTCACCGCCGAGGAGCGCGGGCGCGAGGTGGCCGCCGAGTACGGCATCCGCTTCGTGGTGGAGCCTGCGACGCGCGACAATCTGGAGACGTTGCTGGCGCCGCTGCTCGGCGAGGGCGACTTCCTGGTGAACCTCTCCGTGGACGTGTCCTCCGTTGAGCTGATGAAGCTGTGTCACCGCCTCAGCGCGCTCTACCTCGACACGGTGGTGGAGCCCTGGGCCGGCGGCTACACCGACCCTACGCTCACCCCGTCCCAGCGCTCGAACTACGCCATGCGGGAGGAAGCGCTGGCCCTGCGCGCCGTGCATGCGGGCGGGCCCACGCAGATCACGGCGCATGGCGCCAATCCCGGGCTGGTGAGCCACTTCGTCAAGCGAGCGCTGCTCGACATCGCGCGCGACACGGGCGCCGAGGTCGCCGACCCGCCGCCGGCGTCCAACCGCGTCGCCTGGGCACGCATCGCGCAGCGTCTCGGCATCAGGGTGATCCACATCGCGGAGCGGGACACCCAGGTGGGATCAGTGCCGAAGAAGCCGGGCGAGTTCGTCAACACCTGGTCGGTGGACGGCTTCGTGGGCGAGGGCTCGCAGCCTGCGGAGCTCGGCTTCGGCAGCCACGAGAAGGCGCTGCCGGCCGACGGCCGCCGCCACGGCTTCGGCTGCGACGCGGCGATCTACCTGGCCCGGCCCGGCGCTTCGGTCCGCGTGCGGAGCTGGACACCGCTGGAGGGGCCGTACCACGGATTCCTCATCACCCATAACGAGAGCATCTCGATGGCCGACTACTACACGCTGCGCGACGCTGCCGGCGCGGTGGTCTACCGGCCCACCTCGCACTACGCGTACCATCCCTGCGATGCCGCCGTACTGTCGATTCACGAGCTGGCCGGCAAGAACTGGGAGCTGCAGCCGGAGAAGCGGCTGATGACGGATGAGATCACCCACGGCATGGACGAGCTCGGCGTGCTGCTGATGGGACACGCCAGGGGCGCCTACTGGTATGGATCTCGCCTCACCATCGAGGAGGCGCGCCGCGTCGCGCCGCACAACAGCGCCACCTCGCTGCAGGTGACGGCAGCGGTTCTGGCTGGCGTGGTGTGGGCGGTGGAGAACCCCCGCCGCGGCGTGGTGGAGAGCGATGAGATGGATCACGAGCGCATTCTGGAGATCTGCGCACCCTATTTGGGCGATGTCGCCGGCGTCTACTCCGACTGGACGCCGCTGCAGGATCGCGGCCGGCTTTTCTCCGAGGAGGTGGATGCCTCGGACCCCTGGCAGTTTGTCAACTTCCGGGTTGCCTGATCCCGGGCAGTTGCACGGACCTGGCGGGGTGGATAGCGTCGTCGGGTCATATGATGACCGCGGACGCTCTCCAATGATGAAGCGCAGCCTCGGCATGCCGCCGCTGCGACCTCCCGCGAACCTCACCGGGGCGCTGGTGCACCGGCTGGCCGCGGAAATCCGCGGCGGCCGCCTGCCGCCCGGCGCACGCCTGCCAACGGAGCAGGAACTGATGCGGGAGGCCGGCGTCTCGCGCACCGTGGTGCGCGAAGCGGTGGCGGCGCTCAGGGCGGAGGGGCTCGTCATCACCCGACAGGGCGTCGGCGCCTTCGTCGCCGAGCATCCGGGCGCCGGCGTGTTCCGGCTGATGCCGACCGAGGCCGAGGGGCTCCAGCAGGTCATCCAGGTGCTGGAGCTGCGCCTCGCGCTGGAGGTGGAGGCGGCCGGGCTTGCGGCAGATCGGCGGAACGCTGCGGCGCTCGCCGCGATGTCTGCGGCGGAGCGCGACTTCGCCGAAGCTGTCGCCTCCGGCGGCGATGCGGCGGAGGCGGACTACGCAACGCACCGCGCAATCTTCGCGGCTACCGGGAACCCCTTCTTCCTCCGCTTGCTCGATGTGCTCGGGCGCCACGCCATCCCGCGCCGGGCGCTCGGGCTGGTGGAACGCGGCGAAGCCGAGCGACGCGCGTACCTCGATCAGGTGGCGCGCGAGCACCGCGCGGTGATTGCTGCGGTAACCGCCGGCGATGCCGCAGCGGCGCGCGACGCGATGCGGGCCCATCTTGAGGCGGCGCGCGAACGGTACCGGCGCCTGGCCGCTTCCGTCGAGACATGAGGCAGGGGACAAGCGGCGCATGCATGTGCTGGTGATCGGTGCGGCCGGGATGATCGGCTGGAAGCTCGTTGCGCGGATCGTGCGGGAAGGCGCGATCGGCGGACGAGACGTATCGCGCCTGTCGCTGGTCGACGTGGTGGCGCCCGAGATGCCGGCCGGCATGGCCGGCGACGCCTGGGCGGCCGATCTCTCGGCGCCGGGCGCTGCGGCACGGATGGTGGCGGGGCGGCCGGAGCTGATCTTCCACCTCGCCGCGATCGTCTCGGGCGAGGCGGAGGCGGATTTCGAGAAGGGCTACCGCATCAACCTCGACGGCACGCGGCTGCTGCTGGAGGCTATCCGCGCCGAGGGGGCAAGCCAGCCCTACGTGCCGCGCCTTGTCTTCACTTCCTCGATCGCGGTCTTCGGCGCACCTTTCCCCGACGCGATCCCGGATGAGTTCCACCTGACGCCGCTGACCAGCTACGGCACGCAGAAGGCGATCGGCGAACTGCTGCTGGCCGATTACTCCAGGCGGCGGCTCATCGACGGCATCGGCATCAGGCTGCCGACCATCTGCATCCGCCCTGGCGCGCCGAACAAGGCCGCGAGCGGCTTCTTCTCCTCCATCCTGAGGGAGCCGCTGGCCGGCAAGCCGGCGGTCCTGCCGGTATCGGAGGACGTCATGCATTGGCATGCCTCGCCCCGTGCGGCGGTGGCTTTCCTGCTGCACGCGGCGACGCTCGACACCGCGCCGCTCGGCGCGCGGCGGAACCTGACCATGCCCGGCCTCGCCGCGACGGTTGCCGAGCAGATCGAGGCGCTGCGGCGCGTGGCGGGTGAGGCGGCGGTGGCGCTGATCCGGCGCGAGCCGGATGAGGCGGTGGCACGCATCGTCGCCGGCTGGCCGCGCCGCTTCGACGCCCGGCGCGCGGAGGCGCTCGGCTTCAAGGCCGAGCGCAGCTTCGACGAGATCATCCGCGTCCATGTCGAGGACGAGATGGGAGGCCGCCTGCCATGAAGCCCGGGCTCCTCGTGGTCGGCGAGCTGCCGGCCTGGGACCTCGAGGCGCTCTCCGAGCGCTTCGACCTCCATCTTTACTACGCGGCGGAGGACAAGGCCGGGCTGCTCGCCCGGCACCGCGAGACGATCCGTGCCATCTCGACAAAGGGGGAGATCGGCGCCGACGCCGCGCTGATGGACGCGCTGCCCAAGGTCGAGATCATCGCCTGCTACGGCGTGGGCTACGACGCGATCGACGTGGGCGCGGCGACGGCACGCGGCATCCGCGTGACGAACACGCCGGACGTGCTGACGGAAGAGGTCGCCGACATGGCGATCGGCCTGCTGCTGGCGGCGGCGCGCCGTATCCCGGCTGGCGACGCCTGGGTGCGCGGCGGCTCCTGGGCGGCGCGCGGGCCGATGCCGCTGACCACGCGGGTCTGGGGCAAGCGCATCGGCATTGTCGGGCTGGGCCGCATCGGCCGCGCCATCGCGCGCCGGGCGGAAGCCTTCCGTATGCCCGTCAGCTACAGCGGGCGGGAGAGGAAGGCTGAGGTTCCCTACGACTGGTACCCGACGCCGGCCGCGCTGGCGCCGCATGTGGAGGTGATGATGGTCTCTGCCGCCGGCGGTGCGTCGACACGCGGGCTGGTGGACCGCGCGGCGATCGCGGCGCTGCGGCCGGGCGCGATCTTCTGCAACGTCTCGCGCGGCACGGTGGTGGACGAGGCGGCGCTTCTGGAGGCGTTGCGGACGGGGCGCATTGCCGCTGCGGGTCTCGACGTGTTCCTCAACGAGCCGGAGATCGACCCGGACTTCGCGCGGCTGGAGAATGTGGTGCTGCAGCCGCACGCCGCCTCCGCCACCGTGGAGACGCGGCGGGACATGGGGCGTCTGATGCGCGAGAACCTGGAAGCGCAGATCGATGGACATCCGCTGCCGACACCGGTGGCATAGCGGGCCTATCGCCGCCAGGCCCGGTCCAGCGGTGCGATGCGGTTCAGCAGCAGCAGCAGCGTCACCGTCAGCAGGATGAACACGGTGCTGATTGCGTTCACCGTGTTCTCCAGGCTGAAGGTCGCCTCGGCGTAGATCCGCACCGGCAGGGTCTGCAGCCGCGCGGTGGTGAGGAAGGCGGAGACCGTCACCTCGCCGAAGGAGATGAGGAAGCCGATCACGCAGGCCACCGCGATGCCCGGGCCGAGCTGCGGCAGCACCACGCGGCGGAAGGTGCGGAGCGGTGTGGCGCCGAGGCCGCCGGCCGCCTCCTCCAGCGCGCGGGCGAGGCCGGCGACCGAGGCGCGCAGCAGCGCCAGCATGAAGGGCGCGACGAGCACCACATGCACCGCCAGCAACCCAAGGAACGGCGGCAGTGCGGTGAACCATTGCAGCAGCCGGAGCATGCCGAGGCCGATGGCGATGCCGGGAAGCGCGAGGGGCAGCATGAAGAGGGCGCCGAGCGCCTCCCGCCCACGGAAGCCGGCGCGCACCAGCGCAAAGGCCGCCGGCAGGGCGATGGAAAGCGAGACGGCGACGCAGGCCAAGGCAAGCTGGAGGCTTGTCCAGGCATCCGAGAGATAGCGGTCATTTGCCATCACCGCCGCGTACCAGCGTGTGGTGAAGCCGAGGAACTGCGCCACGGTCGCCTGCGGGCTGTCGTTGAACGACGCGACGACCACCAGCAGCAGGGGGAAGATCAACAGGAAGACCGCGCAGGCGAGCAGCAGGCGGGAGACGACCGGCGCCAGCGCTTCGACCACCGCGATCAGGGCACGGCGCGAGGCGGGCGGCAGCGTCACGCCGCCGCGCCGTGTGCGGCCGGCGACCCATGGCGTCGCGAATGCGACGGCCCGGCCGATCAGCAGCGTCGCTGCGACGCCAGCGCCGAGCATCAGCATCGCCAGCGCCGAGGCCAACGGGTAGTTCAGGATCTCCAGCCCCTCCTTCAGCACGATCATGCCGTTGACCCACACCTTTCGTCCGCCGACCAGCGCGGCGGAGACGTAGGATTCCGAGGCGAGAAGGAAGGTGATCACCAGCCCCGCGCGCAGCCCGGGCAGGGAGAGCGGGAAGGTGACGCGCCAGAAGCGCGCGGCGGCGCCGGCGCCGAGGCCGGCGGCGGCTTCTTCCAGCCTGCGGTCCTGACCTTCCAGCACGTCATAGAGGGCGAGTACCATGAAGGGCAGGAACACCTGCGTCAGCGCGACACCGACGGCGAACCAGGTGAACAGCAGATCGGGGCGCGGTAGGCCGAGCTCGGCGGCGACCGACCCGATGACCCCGCGCGGCGCGAGAAGCAGGATGATGCCCAGGGAGCGCACCACGACATTGGTCAGCAGCGGGACCAGCACGATCGCGAAGCCGATCGGCTTCCAACGCGGCGGCAGTCGCGTCAGCCACAGCGCCAGCGGATATCCCAGGACGGCGCAGGCCAGCGCCACGCCGGCGCCGAGCGCGAGGGTGTTCAGGAAGACGCGACGGTAGAAGGGATCACCGACCAGCTCGGCATATTGTGCGCCTGACGGGACGAAGGAGAGCGGGGCAAAAATGTCGCTGCTCTCCTGCACGGAAAGCAGCGCGACGGCGCCCAGCGGCGCGGCAAAGGCGGCGAGCAGCCAGGCTGCATAGGGCAGGGCGAGAAGCCCCGCCCGTCCGCCTGCCATCAGCCGGCAATCTCGCGCGTGAAGCGGCTGGACCAACGCGCCTGGTTCGCGATAACCACGTCCCACTCGAAATCCACCAGGCGCCGCACCGCTTCCTCGCCCAGAATCAGCTTCGCAGCCAAGTCGGGTGGGAACTCCACGTTGCGCACGGTGGGGCTGTAGTAGATGCGCTCGGCATAGGCGCGCTGGCATTCGGGCGAGAGATGCAGGTTCACCCAGGCCTCGGCGAGCGCCTGGTTGCGTGTTCCGGCCGTGATGCAGGCGACGTTGGTCGCGATCGCCTGTCCCTCCGTCGGATCAGCGATGACGATGTTGGAGTTGCGGCTCTCGGCATAGGTGCGAGTGAAGCTGCCGAACTCGATGCTCGCCGCCCCGACCTCCTGGTCGAACATGCCGAAGAGCTGGTCCTGGCTGCCCTGGATGGCGGCGAAGGGGCGCAGGCGCGCGATGTTCTGGAAGGCAGGGTCGATGCTCGTCTCCGATCCGCCCCACACCTTTGCCGTCATCAGCAACGCGGCGGTGCCCTGCGCGCCCGGAAAAGTGGGCCAGATCACCTTGCCCCGAAGATCGTCCCGCCAGAAGTCGCGCCAGCTCATCATCGGGGCGGCGACCTTCCGGCGGTCGTAGACGATCGTCACCGGGTTGAAGGCGACGCCATAGCCGCCGAGGCGCGCGACCGGGTAGAGATTCTCGAAGTTCGGCACGTTGGCGTTCGGCGCCTGCGTCACGCCGTCCCTAACCGCCTGCCGGCTCTCGAAGATGTTGAGGTAGATCACGTCGAAGCTCGGCCGGCCGCGCTCGGCATAGGCGCGGGCGCGGCGCTCCGGCGTTCCGCCGAGGACGAAGTTGATCCGCACGCCATGCTGGCGCTCCAGTGGAGTCGCGCAGAATTCCCGCACCAGGCGTTCCTGCGCGCCGCCCCAGACGCCGACGGTCAGCTCGTCGCCGCGGCGGATCTGCGCGGCGGCCGCGATGCCCCAGAGCGCGGGGGTGGCAAGCGCCGCGGCGCCGATCAGGCGGCGGCGGGTGGTCTCGGTCATGCGGTCTCTCCCGTGGCGTCCTGTCCGATCCAGGCCATGGCGTCAGCGCCCCCCGCCAGCGTGACCGCGGCGCCAGGTGCGAAGGTCGGCTCCTCGCTGGGCCGCCGCACACGGATGCGATGCGGACCGAGCGCCACCTCGTAATGCGTGCTGTCGTCGAGGCGCGTGGCCGAGACGACCTCCGCCAAAGCAGCCAGCGGCGCCGACATGGCTGGCGCGGCGGGTGGCAGAAGGCGCAGTCGCGCGGCGCGCAGCACCAGGTGACTCGGCGCGCGCGGCGCGTCCGACGGCAGAGGCAGCGCCGGGCCGCCGGGAATGCGGAACACTCCCGCCTCCGCCTTGCCCTCGATCACCGCCCGGGCGCCGAGGAAGCGGGCCGTGAAGAGGCGCTGAGGCCGCTCGGTCAGCACCTCGGGCCGCTCGCACTCCACGATCCGGCCGCGGTCCATTACGGCGACGCGGTCGGCGAGTGCCAATGCCTCCTCCTGATCATGGGTGACGAACAGGGTGGTGATGCCGGCGGCTGCGCGAAGCCGGGCGATCTCCTCCCGCATCTCCACGCGGAGCCCGGCGTCCAGGTTGGAGAGCGGTTCATCGAGCAACAGCAGCTCCGGCCGGATCACCAGCGCACGGGCCAGGGCCACGCGCTGCTGCTGCCCGCCCGACATCCGCGCCGGATAGCGGTCCGCAAGGCGGGACAGACCGACGGTGGCCAGCGCCTCCGCGACCCGCGCCTCGCGCTCGGCTCTCGGCAGGTTGCGCATCTCCAGCCCGAAGGCGACGTTGCCGGCGGCGGTCAGGTGCGGGAACAGCGCGTAGCTCTGGAACACCATGCCGATGGCACGGCGGTGCGGCGGCTCCCGCTCGATGGTGCGGCTGTCAAGCAGGATGCGGCCCTCTTCCGGCGTGATGAAGCCGGCGACGAGTCGCAGGGTGGTGGTTTTGCCGCAGCCGGAGGGGCCAAGTAGCGCGATGCACTCGCCCCGCGCCACCTCCAGCGACACGCCGTCCACGGCCGCCTGGGCGCCATAGCGCTTGACCAGACGATCGAGGCGGAGATGCGGGGCGGGCGCGGTCACGGGTGCAGGTTACGCGCGGGTGACGGCAGGGCGCTACCCGGCTCGCGACCGGAGGACGGGCGGTCGAAGCAGCCCGCTGCCCAAGGAAGCCGCGATTGCGCGCTTCCGCGGCAGCCGAGGCCGGTGCATGCTGCGCTGCGCGCAGGCGCGGCATGGCATGCCCCTTGCTGTCCTGGCGGGGAAATCGGCCGGAGGGGAGCGGAGTGATGCGGACCAGGTATCGGATCGAGCGTCGGGCACTGCTGGCCGGCGGCACGGGCTTCGCCCTGGCCGCGGTGCCGGGCGCGCGGGTGCCGGTGGCGCAGAGCCTTGACCGCGTGTCGTTCCAGACGAACTGGCGCGCCCAGGCCGAACATGGCGGCTACTACCAGGCGGTCGCCAACGGCATCTACCGCCGCCACGGCATCGAATGCGACCTCCGCATGGGCGGGCCGCAGATGAATTTCGCCCAGCTCCTGCTGGCGGGGCGGGTGGACATGATCATGTCCAACAGCTTCCAGGCGCTGAACTACGTCCGCGAAGGGCTTCCGGCCATCTGCATCGGCTCCATCATGCAGAAGGACCCGCAAATCCTGATGACGCACGAAGGCAACGGCATCAATGCGTGGGAGGACATGCGCGGCAAGCCGATCCTGATCGGCGCCCAGGGCCGCACCTCCTTCTGGCCGTTCCTGCGCCGCCGCTTCGGCTTCACCGACGAGCAGATCCGCCCCTACACCTTCAACGTCGGGCCGTTCCTCGCCGACCGCAACGCCATCCAGCAGGGCTTCCTCTCCTCAGAGCCCTACGCCGCACGGCAGGCCGGCGCCAACCCGCGCGTCTTCCTCATCGCCGATGCGGGCTTCGGCAACTACCAGACCACGATCGACATCACCACGCGCATGGTGACGGAGCGGCGCGACGTCGTGCAGCGCTTCGTCAACGCGACCATGGAGGGCTGGACGCAGTACATGCGCAGCCAGGACGTGGCTGGTGCCAACACCCTTATCAAGCGCGACAACCCGGAGATGGACGACGCCAAGATCGCCTACGCCGTGCGCGTGATGAACGAGAACGGCATCGTCCTGTCCGGCGACGCCGAACGCCTGGGCATCGGCGCCATGACGGATGAGCGCTGGCAGTCCTTCTACGAGATGAACCGCGACGTCGGCCTCTACCCCGCCAACATGGAGTTCCGCCGCGCCTACACGCTGGACTTCGTCAACAAGCGCGTCGGCCTTGCCTGACGCCGGAGGCGCCGCGGCAGGCGCGCCAGCCGTCAGCCTCGCGGGCGTCGGCAAGCGCTACGCGAACGGCACCCTGGCGGTGCAGGGCGTGGACCTGGCGGTCGCGGAGGGGGATTTCGTCTCCCTGCTCGGCCCGTCCGGCTGCGGCAAGTCCACCGTGCTGCGCATGATCGCCGGGCTGATCGAGCCAACCTCGGGCCGCATCGGCCTGGCAGGCGGCAATGCCACCGGCGACATCGGCTTCGTCTTCCAGGAACCGACGCTGATGCCCTGGGCGACGGCGCTGCGCAACGTCATGCTGCCGCTCCGCCTCTCCGGCGTGAGCCGGGGCGAGGCGGAGAGCAGGGCAGCCGCGGGGCTGGCCTCGGTCGGGCTGGCGGGATTCGAGCGCGCCTATCCCCGCGCGCTCTCCGGCGGGATGCGCATGCGCGTCTCCATCGCCCGCGCGTTGGTGACGCGCCCTCGGCTGCTGCTGATGGACGAACCCTTCGCCGCGCTGGACGAGATCACGCGGCATCGCCTGAACAACGACCTGCTGACGCTGTGGGGGGCTGATCGCTTCACCGCCGTCTTCGTCACCCACTCGGTGTTCGAGAGCGTCTATCTTTCCCGCCGCATCGTCGTGATGGCGGCGCGGCCGGGACGGGTGGTGGCGGACCTGCCGGTGGACGCACCCTATCCGCGGGACGAGGTGTTCCGCACCTCTGCGGAATACGCCGCGCAGACGCGGCTGGTGTCGGAGGCGCTGCACAAGGCAATGGGCGAATGAATGTCAGCTTGTCCGCGAACGAGGCGGCGACCGTGCCTTCAGAGGCGCCCGGCCGCCGGGTGCTCGGCCTTGCGCCGGCGACCTGGGGGCGGGTGCTGGCGCCGCTGCTGATCGGCCTTCTTGCGCTCGGTGCGTGGGAATGGGCGGTGCGCGCCTACGCAGTGCCGGCCTATATCCTGCCGAGCCCGAGCGCGATCGGCGCGACCCTGCTGCGCGACTGGGGCAGCCTGTCCGTCTCGCTCTGGATCACGCTGCAGATCACCTTCGCCGCGTTGCTGGTTGCCGCCGTGCTGGGCCTCGCGCTCGCCGTGCTCTTCGCGCAGTCCCGCATCATCGAGTTGTCGCTTTTCCCCTATGCCGTGATCCTTCAGGTCACGCCAGTCGTTGCCATCGCGCCGCTGATCATCATCTGGGTGGACGACATTAGGGTGGCGCTGCTGATCTGCGCCTGGATCGTCGCCTTCTTCCCCATCCTGTCGAACACCACGCTCGGCCTGAACAGCGCCGACCACAACCTGCAGGACCTGTTCCGCCTGTACCGCGCCAGCCGCTGGCAGGTGCTGCGGCGGCTGCGGCTGCCGACCGCCATGCCCTATTTCCTCGCCGGCCTGCGCATCTCGGGCGGGCTCGCGCTGATCGGCGCGATCGTGGCGGAGTTCGTGGCCGGCACGGGCGGCGCGGCCTCCGGCCTCGCCTACCGGATTCTGGAGGCCGGCTTTCAGCTCCAGATCCCGCGCATGTTCGCCGCGCTGGTGCTCATCTCTGTCACCGGCATCGCGATTTTCGCCGTCATGTCGTTGGTCTCTCACCTCTGCCTCCGCCACTGGCATGAGAGTGCGACAGGGGAGCGGCGGTGAGGGACGCGCTACGCGCGGCCGGCGCCCGTTACTGGCTTCGCGACGCACGCGCGCCCGCGCCGCTCGTGCCCGAGCTGGAGGATGACGCGGATGAGGACGGGCTGGTCCGCCTGGACATCCGTGTCGAGGATGGGCGGGTCGCCGCGCTTGCCCCGCGCGGCACGGCGACGGAAGGCGTGGATCTGCGCGGCGGCCAGATCTGGCCCGGCCCGGTGGACGCGCACACGCATCTTGATAAGGGCCACATCTGGCCACGCATGCGCAACCCCGAGGGCAGCTTCCGCGGCGCGCTGGACGCGGTGATGAGCGACCGTGGCAAGGCGTGGAGCGAGGAGGATATTGCCGCCCGCGCCGACTTCTCCCTGCGCTGTGCCCATGCGTACGGCACGGTCGCGATCCGCACGCATCTCGACACCTACTTGCCGCACGCGATGACGACTTGGCGCGTCTTCCGCCGGCTGCGGGAGGAATGGGCCGGCCGGATCGACCTTCAGATGGCCTCCATCTGCCCGCTGGACCGCTTCAGCGGGCCGGACGGCACGCCGATCGCCGATCTCGTCGCTGCCTCGGGCGGTGTGCTGGGCATGGTCACGCGGCCGTCCGGCGGGGTACATGACGCCCTGCCACCGGAGTTTCAGCCCCAGCTTGACCGCTTCTTCGAACTGGCAGAGGAGCGTAGCCTCGACCTCGACCTGCATGTGGACGAGAGCGGTGAGAGCGGCGCGCGGGCGCTGCGGGAGATCGCGCTCACCGCGCTGCGGCGGCGTTTCCCCGGCCGTATCCAGTGCGGCCATTGCTGCTCCCTCTCGCTCCAGCCAGAGGATTTCGCGCGGGAGACGATCGCCCGCGTGGCGGAAGCCGGCATCGACATCGTCGTCCTGCCCATGTGCAACATGTACCTGCAGGACCGCGTGCCGGGGCGCACGCCGCGCTGGCGCGGCGTGACGCTGGTGCATGAGCTGCGTGCGGCCGGCGTGCGGGTCTCCGTCGCCTCGGACAACACGCGCGACCCGTTCTATGCCTATGGCGACCTCGACATGGTCGAGGTCTGGCGAGAGGCGACGCGCATCCTGCACCTGGATCACCCGTTCGGCGACTGGCACCGTGCCTTCGCCGCCGCGCCGGCCGAGGCGATGGGACTGTCCGGCCGCGGTCTGCTCCTGCCCGGCGCGCCGGCCGACATGGTGCTGTTCCGCGCACGCACGATGACCGAGCTGCTCTCCCGCCCACAAGCCGATCGCGTCGTGCTGCGCGGCGGCAAGGTGCTGGACGCCGTCCCCCCGGACTACCGGGAGCTGGACGCGGTGGTCGGCTTCGGCGGCTAGCTCACCACCTGGCCAGATGCGACCGCACCCGCCCGACGAAAGCTTCGCACTCTGCACGGGACCGCTGGTCCATCCACGTCAGCGTCAGCCATTCCACCTTGCAGTCGCGGGCGCAAAGGCGGCGGATGCCGCGGCCGATCAGCTTCCGGTCGATCCGGCCGATATACCACAGCAGCCATTGTGGCGAGCCATAGGTGGTGACCACGCCGATGCGCCGGATGTTCGTCAGCAACGGCTCGATTGCCCCTGCGCCCAGGCGGAAGGCGACGCCAGGCGCCCAGACGCGATCGAACCAGCCTTTCAGCATGGCCGGCATGCCGTACCACCAGGTCGGGTGCACCAGAAGCAGCGCGTCGGCACGCCGCAGCGAATCGACATGGTCTTCGACGCCGGCAAGGTTCTCGTCCGCATCGTTGTAGCGCCCGCGCTCCTCGGCCGAGAGGGCGGGCCGAAACCCCTCAGCATAGAGGTCGCGAAGCTCCACCTGGTGCCCCGCCGATTCGAGCGCCGCCCGCGCCGCGTCCCGCAGCGCCGCGCACAGGCTGTCGTCCCGCGGGTGGACGTAGATCATCAGCACGCGCATGGCCGGGCTTGTGCACCGGCCGCGCCATCCGCGCAACGAGGAAGGCCGCCATGATGCAGGTCCCCGTCATCGGCCGCCGCGGGGAGGAGCTGCGCGGCTTCCGGATCTCTCCCACCGACACCAACTATTTCGCCTGCCTGCTGGACCCGCTGACGGACGGCGTATCCTTCACCCTTGTCGTCGAGATCTTCGAGCCGGGCGGCCGCACGCCCCCGAACACGCACGCCGCGGCGGAGGAGGCGTTCTTCGTCCTCGCCGGCTCCGGCAAGGCCTACGCCGACGGGCGCGAAATGCCGATCAGTCCGGGTGACTGCTTCGTGCTGCGGCCCGGCGTGGAGCATGTCGTGGTCAACGACACCGACCGCAAGCTCTACTGCCTCACGCTGATGACGCCGAACGAAGGTTTCGCCGAGCTGATCCGCGGCGGCACGCCGGTGGAGCTGGCCCCGGAGGATATCGCCGTCATCCGGGGTACAGGCCGCTTCTGATGCGCGTTCTCTACCTCTATGCCCACCCGCTGCCTGAAAGCTTCCATGCTGCGATCCGCGACGCGGCGCGGGACGGGCTCGCGATGGCGGGTCATGAGGTGGATTTGTGCGACCTCTACGCCGAGGGGTTCGACCCGGTGCTGCGGGCGGAGGAGCGGCGCGGCTATCACGCCGTGCCGGAGAACCGCGCCCCGGTCGCCGGATACGTCGCGCGGCTGGAGGCGGCGGAGGCGCTGGTGCTCTCCTTCCCCACCTGGTGCTACGGGCTGCCGGCCATCCTGAAGGGGTGGATGGACCGCGTGCTGATCCCCGGCGTCTCCTTCGTGCTTGAAGACGGCGTGGCGCGGCCGCACCTGACGCATCTGCGCAAGGTGGCAGGTATCAGCACCTATGGCCGGCCGCGCTGGAACGCGCTGCTGGTCGGCGACCCGCCGCGCAAGGCGGTGACACGCTACCTGCGCATGCTGACCGCCGGTCGCGCCGCGGTGGAGTATCACGCCTTGTACGACATGAACCGTGCCGATGCGCGCCGGCGCGCCGCCTTCCTTGCCCGCATGCGGGCACGGATGGCCGCGTTCTGAGAGTGCTTGCGCCGGCCGCCCCGGCGCATGATCCTGCCCCGACAACAAGGGGAGGAGCGCCGTGATGAAGCGGCGATCGCTGCTGGCCGGTGCGGTGCTGGCGCTGCCCGTCCCGGTGTCGGCCCAGGCCTGGCCGACGCGCCCGGTGCGCATCATCGTGCCCTTTGGCCTCGGCGGCTCGGCCGATGTGGCCGCGCGCTTCCTCGCGGAACCTCTGGCTGCGGCGCTCGGCCAGTCCTTCGTCGTGGAGAACCGGCCGGGCGCCGGCGCGGTGATCGGAACGGAGCTTGTCGCCAAGTCGCCGCCGGATGGCCACACGCTGCTGCTGATGTCCAACACGCACACGGCAAACGAGACGCTGCTGCCAAACCGGCCCTATCAATTGTTGCGTGACTTCGCACCTGTCGCCGCGATCAACATCGCCCACCACGTGCTGGCGGTGCATCCCTCGCTGCCGGCCGCCGACCTGCCTTCGCTCGTCGCGCTGCTGCGGGACAATCCAGGACGCTACGACTACGCCAGCTCCGGCCCGGGCACGCCCTACCACGTGGCGGGCGAGGTGTTCCTGGCGATGGCGGGGGCGCGGGCGCAGCACGTGCCCTTCCGCGGATCGAACGAGGCGCGGACCGCGCTGATCGGCGGACAGGTGCCGATCATGTTCGACGCCATCCCGACGATGCGTGAACAGGTGGCGGGCGGCCGCGTGCGCGCCATCGCCACCACCGGCCCCGCGCGCAGCTCCCTGATGCCGGAGGTGCCGGCGGTGGCAGAGGTGCTGCCGGGCTACGAGGCCTCGATATGGCTCGGCCTGATGGCGCCGGCCAGCACGCCCGCGGCGGTCCGCGACAGGCTGAATGCCGAGGTGAACCGCATCCTGGCGCTGGATGCGACGAAGGCGGCGCAGGAACGCGCGGGCGCACAACCCATGCCGATGCCGATCGCCGCCTTTGGAGATTTCCTGCGCCAGGACATCGCGCGGCAGGCGGAGTGGATCCGCATGGCGCGGATGACGCCGTCATGAGGCGGCGTGCGCTCCTTGCCGGTGCGCTGGCGCTGCCGGCCGTAGCGCGCGCGCAGGCGCCGGTGCTGCGCATCGTCGTGCCCTTCGCGCCGGGCGGATCGACCGATGCGGTTGCGCGGCTGGTCGCTCCCGGTCTCGGCCAGCGCCTCGGCGCCACGGTGGTGGTGGACAACCGGTCCGGCGCAGCCGGCTCGATCGGAGCGGACATTGTGGCGAAGGCGCGGCCCGATGGCACGACCTGGCTGCTGACCTTCGATAGCCACGCCACCATCCCGGTGCTGCTACGCCCGCCGCCCTTCGACGTGCTGGCCGACCTGGACCCGGTCATGCTGATTGGCGGCTCGCCCTACGCGGTCGCAACCCGGGCGGATAAGCCCTATCGCGCCCTCGACGGGCTGCTGGACGCCGGGCGGGCAGGGGCCGAGGCGGTGAGCTACGGCTCGACCGGCAACGGTACCATCGGCCACCTCACGATGATCCTGCTGGCCGAACGCGCGGGGATGCGCATGACGCATGTGCCCTACCGCAGCGGCGGCCTTGCGGTGAGCGATGCGGTGGCCGGCCATGTCGAGGCGTTGATCGGCAGCGCGGCACTGCTGCTGCCGCATATCTCGGGCGGCTCGCTGCGGGCGTTGGCGCAGTTCGGGCCGCAGCGCCTGCCTCGCCTGGGCCAGGTGCCAACCATCGCAGAGTCCGGATTTCCTGGGCTGGAAGCAGAGGCGTGGTGGGCCGTCTTCGCCCCGCGCGGCACGCCGCCCGATCTGGTCGCCCGGATGAACGCCGCCTTGCGCGAAGCGCTGACCGAGGAGCGCGTGCGGCGCACCATGACGGAGACGCAGCAGGCGCGGCTCGTGCTCTCCCCGCCCGAGGACTTGCGCCGCTTCTTCAACGCCGAAGTGGAGAGATGGTCGCGCGTCGTGCGCGACAACGACATCCGGCCGGACTGACGGCGGCGCCCTATTCGTCGAGGATCGCCACAGCCCGGCACCAGCCGGCCGAGGCGCGCTCGATCTTCACCGGGAAGCAGCAGACCAGAAACCCGGTCGGCGGCAACCTGTCGAGGTTGGTCAGTTTCTCGATATGACAATAGCCGATCTCCCGCCCGGCCTTGTGTCCCTCCCAGATAAGCGAGGCGTCGCCTGTCTCCGCAAAGCGCCGGCGGGTGGCGCTGAATGGCGCATCCCAGGACCAACCGTCGGTGCCGGCCACGCGGACGCCGCGGCTCGTCAGAAAGAGCGTCGCCTCCCGCCCCATGCCGCACCCGCGGTCGAGATAATCCGGTTCGCCGTAAGCAGTACCGGCCGCTGTGTTCACCAGCACGATGTCGAAGGGACGCAGCGTGTGGCCAATCCGTGCAAGTTCCGCCTCCACCTCCGTCGCCGTCACCACGTGGCCGTCCGGCAGGCGGCGGAAATCCAGCTTCACTCCCGGCGCCAGGCACCATTCCAGCGGCACCTCGTCGATGGTGATGGCGCGCTCGCCGCCGTTCATCGTCGGGTGGTAGTGCCACGGCGCGTCGAGATGCGTGCCGTTGTGCGTGGTGATCTGCACCCGCTCCATCGCGGAGCCTGCGCCGTCCGGAAGCTGTTCCGGGCGCAGGCCGGGGAACAGCGCCGCGAACAGCTTCGCGCCTTCGGCGTGCGACTCGTATTCGATGGTCGGCAACATCTGCGGGGGGTCGGAGGCGATGCCCGCCTGCAGGGGCACGGACAGGTCGACTAGCCGGCGTCCGATCATGCGCGCTTCCTCCACCTTTTCGAGGATAGCTCTCGGTTTCGATGCTTGCCAAGACTATCGACGATCTGCTTGCGTAGCACGATGCAGGACAGCCTCGTCTTCCCCGACAGCCGGCAGGCACCCGCAACCCGTAGCGTCACCCTCGCCGACCAGGCCGAGCGGCGCCTGCGCGAGGACATTCTGGCCGGCGCCCTCGGCGCGGCATCGCGGCTCCGCCTGGATGAACTGCGCGACCGCTACGAGGTGGGCGCGAGCCCGCTGCGGGAGGCACTGTCGCGCCTGGTTGGGGAAGGCCTGGTGGAGGTCGAGGGCAACAAGGGCTTCCGGGTCGCTCCGCTCTCCGCCGCCGATCTGGAGGACATCGCCTGGATGCGCGCCGCCATCGAAGGCCAGGCGGTGCGGGAGGCGATCGGCCGCGGCGATGCGGCGTGGGAAGCCGGGATCATCGCCGCGCTGCACCGCCTGACGCGCGCCACCGAAACGACCTCGACGGACCGCGCCAGCCTCGATGCCTGGAACGCGGAGCACGACGCCTTTCACGCCGCGCTGATCGCCGCCTGCGGCAGCAAGCGGGCGCTTGCAGCGCAACGCCGCCTGGCGGAGGAGCATGCGCGCTACCGTGTGGCGCTGATGGGCCACAACATTCCGCGCGACCTCATCATCGGCGAGCACGGGCGCCTCGCCGAGGTGGTGCTGGCGCGGGACGCGGATGCGGCGCAGCACATGCTGACACGGCACATGCGCATCACGAGCGAGTTCTACATGACCGCGTTGCGGCCGTCGCCCTGAGAGGGGACGGCAAAGGGGGAGGAAGAAGGGATGATCAGTCGCAGGCAGGCGCTCGGCGCTACCCTCGCCGCCTGGCTCGCCCGGCCGGCGCTGGCGCAGGGCGCCGGGCGCATTCGCATCGGCTACACGGCGGTGCTGGACTACACCGCCGCCTTCGCTGCGCAGGAGGAGGGATTCTTCCGCCGCCGCGGCCTCGACACCGAACTGCAACTCATTGCCCTGAATTCGACGATCCCGGCGGCGCTGCAATCCAATTCCATCCAGATCGGCGGGCCTACACCCTCGGTGATGATCTCTGCAGTCGATGGCGGACTCGATCTCGTCGCGCTCTCCTCCTGCGCCGAGATCACGCGCGACACGACGACTTTCGGCGTCGTCGCGCGGAGCGGCGAGGCGGTGGCCCGGCCGGGCGACTTCGCCGGCAAGCGCGTCGGCGTGCCGGGCCTCAACGCTTTCCTGCACGTCATCTTCCGTAAGTGGATGATGGACGGCGGCGCCGACCCGCGGCGCGTCACCTTCGTGGAAGTCGCCTTCCCGCAGATGGCGGACGTGCTGCGTGGCGGCACGGTCGACGCGGTCGTGACCGGCGAACCGATCCTGAGCCGCATCGTCTCCGGCGGCGTCGGCCGGCTGGTCTCCAGCATGACCTCTGACCTGACGGAGCCGCTGCCCACCACCTTCTGGGCCGCCACGCGCGCCTGGGCCACCCGCAACGCCGAGCCGGTGCGGCTGCTGCGCGAGGCGTTGGCCGAGGGCGCCACCTGGGCCAATGTGAACGGCGACGCCTCGCGCGAGCACATCGCGAAGTACACCCGTCTTCCGATCGAGATCGTGCGCACCGTCCCCCTCGCGCGCCTCCGGTCCGACGTCACCCAGCGCGATATTGAAGCCTGGCTCGAGATCATGCGCGCGCAGGACATGCTCACATCCCGCATCGACGCGGCGAGGCTTCGTCTTGCCTGACGACGCACCGGCGCCGGCGCGCGGTCCGCACGTGACCGCCCCGTCCGCCATCGCCTTTCGGGACGTGGGTCTTGCGCTCGGCGGCCGGACGATCCTGCGCGACGTGTCCTTCGCCCTGCCGGCCGGCGCCTTCGGCTGCGTCATCGGCCCCTCCGGCAGCGGCAAGACGACGGTGCTGCGCCTGGCGGCCGGCTTCCTCGCGCCGGTCGAAGGACAGGTAACCGTCGCCGGCGCGCCGCGCCGCGGCCCCTCGCGGGACGTCGCCGTGGTGTTCCAGGATTACGGCCGGGCCCTGCTGCCCTGGCGCGACGCCTACGGCAACGTCTCCCTCGCACTCGAGGCCGCAGCCGTCCCCCGCGGCGAACGGCGCGACCGCATCGAAGGCTTGCTTGCGACCGTCGGCCTGAAGGACCACCGCGGCAAGTACCCGGCCGAGCTGTCGGGCGGCATGCAGCAGCGCCTCCAGATCGCCCGGTGCCTCGCGCAGGAGCCCGCCATCCTGCTGATGGACGAGCCGTTCGGCGCGCTGGACGCGATGACGCGCCAGTCCCTGCAGGATGAGATCCTGCGCCTTTCGGCCGAGCGCAAGATGACCGTGCTCTTCGTTACCCATGACCTGGAGGAGGCGCTCTACCTCGGCGACCTGGTCATCGCCCTCGCCACCGATCCCGGACGCGTGGACCGCATCGTCACCGTCCCGCTTCCGAAGCCGCGGGACCAGCTCGCGACCCGCGAGCACCGGGAGTTCCTCCGGCTGCGACGCGAGCTGTTCGGCCTGATGCGGGATGGTCACGCATGAGGCGGTGGCGCGGCCTCCTCGTGCCCGCCGCGCTGCTCCTTACATGGCAGCTCGGCGTCGATGCGTCGGACACGATGGCGCCGCCCGGCCACGTGCTGCACGCCGGCGCCGCGGCGCTGGCCAACGGCACGCTCCTGCGCGCCACCGCCCAGACGCTTGCCGTCGTCGTCGCCGGCCTCGCGGTCGGCGCCGGCGCGGGCCTGCTCGCGGGCATTGCGCTCGGCCTTGTCCCCTGGGCGGCGCGGCTGTTCCGCGCACCGGTCGAGGTGCTCCGCCCGCTGCCCTCCGTCGCGCTCATCCCCCTGGCGTTGCTTGCCTTCGGCTTCGGACCGGCGATGGGCATATCGATCGTCGCCTTCGCCACGTTCTGGCCGACGCTGGTGCTGGCGGAGGCAGCGGTGCGCGGCGTCGACCGCCAGCTCCTCGACGTCGCACGCGCCCTCCAGCTCGGCGCGGTGGCGCGCATCGGCAAGGTGGTGCTGCCCGCGGCCGCGCCGCGCCTGCTGGTCGCGCTGCGTCTCGCGGTCGGCGTCGCGCTGGTGGTTGCGGTCACCGTCGAGATCGCGGCTAACCCGCAGGGGCTCGGCCACGCGCTGACCATCGCGCAACAATCGCTGCGGCCGGACCTGATGCTCGCCTGCCTCCTCTGGCTTGGCCTGCTCGGCTGGAGCCTCAACCGCGGCCTCGTCGCGCTTGAGCGCGGGCTGCTCGCGCGCCGCCGACTCGTGCCGCCGGACGCTGCATAATGCGCCCGCTGCGCGACATCCTCTTCGCCGCGGCCGGCCTGGGCGCGGTGCTGCTGCTCTGGCAGCTCGTCACCGCCGGCGGTCTGGTCAGCCGCGTCTTCGTGCCGAGCCCCGAGGCGGCGCTGGCGGCGCTGCAACGCGGCCTTGCGCGCGATCTGCCGGGGCAGGCGCTGGCCACCATCCTGCTGATGCTCCAGGGTTGGCTGATCGCCTGCGCCGTCGCCGCCGCGCTCGGCGCCGTCATCGGGCTCTGGCGCCCGGTGAGGGAGGCGCTGGAGCCCACGCTCGAGTTCATGCGGCCGCTTCCCGCCTCCGCGATCATCCCTGTCGCCATCGCGCTCTTCGGGCTGACGCCCGGCATGGTGCTTGGCGTCGTCGCCTTCGGCTCGCTCTGGCCCGTCCTGCTGGCCACGGTGCATGGCTTCAAGGCAGTGGAGCCGCGGCTGGTGGAGGTCTCGGCCGCGCTCGGCATGACGCGCGCGGCCTTCATCCGGAAGATCGGCCTGCCCAACGCCGTGCCGGACATCCTCGCCGGCATGCGCCTGTCGCTCACGGTCGCGCTCATCCTGGCGGTGGTGACGGAGATGCTGGCCGGCCAGTCCGGCCTCGGCACCGCCATCCTGCTCGCCGGCCGCGCCTTCCGCAGCGCCGACATCTTCGCCGGTCTCCTGCTGCTCGCCGTGATCGGCCTCGTCAGCAACCTCGCGCTCCAGGCCGCAGAACGGCGGCTGCTGCGCTGGCGCGCAGACTAGAAGGAGGGAACGCCATGGCTGCCCGGAAGGTGATCGTTACCGTAGCGCCGACAAGCAACTTCCACGGCAAGGACGCCAACCCCGCCCTGCCCGAACAGCCCGATGAGATCGGCCGCTGCGTGCGCGAATGCGCCGATGCCGGCGCCTCGCTCGCGCATCTCCACGCCCGCAACCCGGACGGCTCGCAATCCAACTCGGCCGAGGTGTTCCGCGCCATCAACGCCGAGGTGCGCGCACGATCCGACATCATTGTCCAGAACTCCATCGCCCCGGCCATGGGCAAGCGCCCCGGCGTGGCGGAGGATGGCTGGCAGACGCTCGACGCGCTGCCGGAGATGGCGAGCCTGGACATGGGCGTGTGCACCATCTCCCTGCCCTCGGGCGAGCACACCATCCTGTGGACCCGCGGCTTCCTGGAGACGACGGCGCGTCGGATGCTGGAGCGCGGCATCAGGGCGGAGATGGAGATCTTCAACAACAGCCACATGGCCAACGCCGAATGGCTGATCGAGAAGGGGCTGCTGGAGCCGCCCTACTCCTACTCCTTCGTCATGAACATGCATCGGGTGAACCAGGGCGGCATGGCCTGGCACCCGAAGACGCTGACCGCCCTGGTCGACACTCTGCCGCGCAACGCCGTCTTCTCGACCCTCGGCGTCGGTCCCTCGCAGCACCCCGCCACGGTGCAGTCGCTGCTGCTCGGCGGCGGCGTCCGGGTCGGCTTCGAAGACAACATCTTCTTTCGTCGCGGCGAGCTGGCAAAGTCCAACGCCCACCTCGTCGAGCGCATCGTCGGTGTCATCCGCGACCTTGGCCTGGAACCCGCGACGCCGGCCGAGGCGCGGGACATGCTGGCCCTGCCGCCGCTCGGCAGCCCCGCGCATATCGAGGCGCACAGGGGCAATCCTCCAGCCGGCGTGGCGCCGCGCGCGGCGGAGTAGGTCTACCCCTCCGTCGCCCTGCGGAGCATCTCGGCGAACAGCGCGTCGCGCGCTGCGGCACGCGCCGGGAAATGCGCGGCGGAAGCGGCATCGAGCGCGCCGATGTCCACCACGCCCGGCGGCGTGAAGCGTGTCGCCCAAGCGTTCAGGATTTCGGGCGTCGCCTCGGGATGGAACTGCACGCCGATCGCGCGCGGCAGGGCGAAGGCCTGGAGCGTGCCGGCATCGCGCGCCAGGATCTCGGCGCCGGGCGGCGCGGCGATGCCGTCGCCGTGCCAGCGCGGCCAGGGGCCGGCGAAGGCGGGGTGCGTCGCTTCCTCGATGGGGAACCAGCCGCGGAAGAACCGCCCATCCGCAAGCCGCGCGCTCTCGCCGCCGGCCGCCGCGGCGATCATCTGCGCGCCGAAGCAGATGCCGATGATGGGCCGCCGCGCCGCCAGCCGCGCCGCAACCTGTTCCCGCTGGCGTGCGATCCAGGGGATGTGCGTGTCGTAGACGCCGTGCGGCGAGCCGAGCAGCACCAGCAACTCCGCATTGCGCGCCGCCGCCTCATCCAGCGCCTCGCCGCTGGTGACGGAGATCGCATGCCCGCGCGCGGCAAGCCACTCGCCGAAGGCGCCTTCCGGCGCATGCGCGCTGTTGCGGGCGATCAGCGTCCTCATGCTAGGCCGAGCCTCTCGTCCCGCCGGCGCAGCCAGTGGATGGCAGGCAGCGCCAGCAGAACCATCCATGCCTTGCCGATCACCTGCCCGGTGAGGAAATCGAGACTGCCGAAGGCGAGCCAGAGGAACAGCACGCTGTCCGCAACCAGCCCGGCGGCGCTGCTCGCCGCGACGGCCAGCACCAGGCCTCGCCGCTGCAACGGCGTGTAAACCGAGAGGTCCACCAGCTCGGAGAACAGGAAGGCGGCGGCGGACGCGACCACCAGGGTGGGCGGCGCCAGCGCGGCCGACAGCGCCGTGCCCGCAAGAATCGCGCCGAGCGCCCAGCGCAGCCCCAGGCGGCGCTGCACCAGGTCCCGCAGCACGAGCGCGAGACCGATCATCAGCACGCCCGACGGCGCCATCACCCCCGGCGCAACCGGGATCAGGCACGGCCCGCCGGGCACGCAGGAGGTGCCGGCATTGCCGATCAGCCAATTGGCGGCGGGGATGCAAAGGGCGAAGGCGGCGAGGAACAGGCCGCCTTCAAGGGAACGGGTCGTCACGCGGTCTCTCCAAGGTAGTCGCGCCAGCCGCGGGCGCGCAGCGTGCAGGCCGGGCAGGTGCCGCAGCCGGCCCCCCAGGAGTGCGGCGTGCGGTCGCCGAGATAGCAGGAATGGGTCCCGCTGCGGATGGCCTCCACCAGCGCGGCGCCGCCGAGGCGTTCCGCAAGCCGCCAGGTCGCCGCCTTGTCCCGCCGCATCAGCGGCGTGTGCAGCACGAAGTGCGACGCCATGCCGAGGTTGAGCGCCACCTGCATCGCCTTGATCGTGTCGTCCCGGCAGTCGGGGTAGCCGGAATAGTCCGTCTCGCACACGCCGGTGACGATGTGCCGCAGCCCGCGGCGATAGGCGAGCGCGGCGGCGAAGGCCAGGAAGATCAGGTTGCGCCCCGGGACGAATGTGTTCGGCAGCCCATCCTCCCGCAGAGCGATCTCGGCCTCGCGCGTCAGCGCCGTTTCGCTGACCGCGCCGAGCGCATCCAGCGCCAGCAGGTGGTCCGGGCCGAGGCGCGCTGCCCAAACCGGATGCGCGGAGAAATGCGTCCGGATACCGGCGCGGGCGTCCAGCTCCACGCGGTGCCGCTGGCCGTAGTCGAAGCCGAGCGTCTCAGCATGCGCGAAGCGATCCAGCGCCCAGGCGAGGCAGGTGGCGCTGTCCTGCCCGCCGGAGAACAGCACGAGCGCGGCGTCGTCCCTCACGCCGCAAGCCGCTCCGCTGCCCAGCGCGCGCATTCCGCCACCGTCGGGTCGGGGTCCTCGGCCAGCGCCTGCGCCGCTGGGCGCAGTGCGGGGTCGCCGCTGTTGCCGATGGCAACGAGCACGTTGCGTACGAAGCGGTCGCGCCCGATGCGCTTGACCGGGCTTGCCGTGAACAGCGCGCGAAAGCCGGCGTCGTCCAGCGCCGCCAGATCGGCAAGGCGCGGCGCCGTCAGCGCCGCGCGCGGCGCGAAGGCAGGCTCGGCATGCGCGCGGGCGAATTTGTTCCAGGGGCAGACGGCCAGGCAGTCGTCGCAGCCGTAGATGCGGTTCCCCATCTGCGGGCGCAGCGCCTCCGGGATCGGGCCGCGATGCTCGATGGTGAGATAGGAGATGCAGCGCCGCGCATCCAGCTGGTATGGCGCGGGGAAGGCATCCGTCGGGCAGGCGGCAAGGCACCGCGTGCAGGACCCGCAATGATCCGCTCCGCCCCCGTCCGGCGCGAGGTCGAGCGTCGTCATGATTTCGCCGAGGAACAGCCAGGAGCCATGCGTGCGGGAGACGAGGTTGGTGTGCTTGCCCTGCCAGCCGAGCCCGGCCGCCTGGGCTAGCGGCTTCTCCATCACCGGCGCCGTGTCCACGAAGACCTTGAGGTCCGGGCCGCCGAAGCGGTGTGCCATCCACCCGCCAAGGCGCTTCAGCCGACCCTTCATGACCTCATGGTAGTCGCGGTTCCGGGCATAGACGCTGATCGTTGCGCGGTCCGGCTGCTCCAGCGTCGCCAGCGGATCATCCGCCGGCGCGTAGGACAGCCCGAGCGAGACCACGCTGACCGCCTCGGGCCACAGCGCCTTCGGATCGCCGCGTTGCCCGGCCCGCACTTCCATCCAGCCCATGCTGCCGTGGTGCCCGGCGGCCAGGAATTCGCGCAGCCCTTCTCGCGCCCCGGCCACCAGCTCGGCGCGGGCGAAGCCCACCGCATCGAATCCGAGGGCGAGGGCCTGTGCTCGGATCGCCGCGCGCGCATCCTGCGTGCGGACCGCGGCGGCGGGGACGGTCGCTTCACCCCCGGCCACGGTAGCCCTGAACCTCCTGCGCCGGGATCCACACGCCCGCCGGCGGCTCCGTGCTCTGGAAGAACACGTCGATCGGGATCCCCCCGCGCGGGTACCAGTAGCCGCCGATGCGCAGCCATTCGGGTGACAGCTCCGCAATCAGGCGCCGCGCGATGCCGACCGTCACCGCCTCGTGGAAGGCGCCGTGATTGCGGAAGCTCGTCAGATACAGCTTCAGCGACTTGCTCTCCACCAGCCAGTCGCCCGGCACGTAGTCGATGACGAGATGCGCAAAATCGGGCTGCCCGGTCATCGGGCAGAGCGAGGTGAACTCCGGTGCGGTGAAGCGCACGCAGTAACGCATTCCGGGATGGGGGTTCGGCACCCGCTCCAGCACCGCCTGATCCGGGTTCGCCGGGATGCGGGCGTCCCGCCCGAGCTGGGTCAGCGCGCTCGTGTCAGTCGTGATGCTGCTCATGCGGCTTCGGCCTTTGTCGGCTCCGCCTCCCATCCCGCAGCGATCGCGGTCGCCTCGGCGTCGAACCGGCGCTCCAGGATCGCGGCGCGCAGCCGGGCCATGACGGACTGGTAGTAGCGGATGTTGTGCCAGGTCAGCAGCATCGGGCCCAACATCTCCCCCGCGCGGATCAGGTGATGCAGATAGGCGCGCGAATGCCGCGTGCAGGCCGGGCAGTCGCACTCGGGATCGAGGGGCGATGCGTCGTCGGCGTGCCGCGCGTTGCGCAGGTTCAGCACGCCGCGGCTGGTGTAGGCGCGGCCGGTACGACCCGACCGCGTCGGGATGACGCAGTCGAACATGTCGATGCCGCGCCGCACCGCGCCGATCAGGTCCGATGGCGTGCCGACGCCCATCAGGTAGCGCGGGCGATCACGCGGCAGCAGCGGCACGGTGACGTCCAGCACGCGCAGCATCTCGGCCTGGCCCTCGCCCACCGCAAGGCCGCCGACCGCGTAGCCCTCGAACCCGATTGCGGTCAGCGCCGCAACGCTCTCCGCCCGCAAGCCGTCGTACGTGCTGCCCTGCACGATGCCGAACAGCCCGTGCCCCTCGCGCGGCACGAGGGCGGCGCGGCAGCGCTCAGCCCAGCGCATGGAAAGCCGCATGCTCGCCGCCGCTGCCTCCTGCGTGGCGGGAAAGGGGGTGCACTCGTCCAGGCACATGGTGACGTCGGCGCCGAGCAGGCGCTGGATCTCCACGCTCCGCTCCGGCGTCAGCCGATGGCTGGTGCCGTCGAGGTGCGAGCGGAAGGTCACGCCATCCTCATCCAGCTTCCGGAGGCCGGAGAGTGACATCACCTGGAAGCCGCCGGAATCCGTCAGGATCGGCCCGCGCCAATCCATCATCCGGTGCAATCCGCCGAGCCGCGCCACGCGCTCGGCGCCCGGACGCAGCATCAGGTGGTAGGTGTTGCCGAGCACCATGCGTGCCCCCGTGGCGCGCACCGCATCGGCCGTCATCGCCTTCACCGTGCCGGCGGTGCCGACCGGCATGAAGACCGGCGTCGGAACCTCGCCATGCGCGGTGTGCAGCGTGCCGGCCCGGGCCGCGCCATCGGCGGCCGAGAAGCCCCATCGCAGCGTCATGCCGGCAGGTCCGCTTCGCAGCGGAACAGCAGGCTGGCATCGCCGTAGGAGAAGAAGCGGTAGCCCTCCGCCACCGCATGCGCATAGCCCGCGCGCATTCGCCGCACGCCCGCGAAGGCGGAGACGAGCATCAGCAGCGTCGACCGCGGCAGGTGGAAGTTGGTCAGCAGCGCATCCACCGCGCGGAAGCGGTAGCCGGGCAGGATGTAGAGGCCGGTGAGACCACGGAACGGCGCGACCGAACCGTCCGGCCCGGCCGCCGTCTCCGTCGTGCGCATGGCGGTCGTGCCGGCCGCCACCACGCGGTGCCCGGCCGCGCGAGCCGCGTTGATCACCACCGCTGCCGCCTCCGGCATCTCGCACCACTCCTGATGCAGCACGTGGCGGCGCGGATCATCCTCCCGCACCGGCAGGAAGGTGCCGGCGCCGACATGCAGCGTCACGGTCGCCAGCCGCACCCCGCGCGCCGCCAGCGCCTCCAGCAGCCGTGGAGTGAAGTGCAGGCTCGCCGTCGGCGCGGCGACGGCGCCGGGCCGCGCGGCGAAGACCGTCTGGTAGTCCTCCGTATCCTCCGGTCGCGGGCCACCCTCCCGCACGATGTAGGGCGGCAGAGGCACCTCGCCGGCCCTGTCCAGCGCCGCGGTCAGGGCGGCGGCGTCAGGCCCGAAATCGAGCGTGGCGGCCCCGCCCTCGCGCGCCAGCACGCGGGCGGCGCAGCCGGGCGCGTCCTCGATTTCGAGGACGTCACCCGGGCGAAGGCGGCGGGCGTTGCGCACCAGCGCCTGCCAGACTCCCCCGCCGTCGCAGCGGTTCAGCATTACCTCCACCCGGGCCGCGCCGCGCCGCGCCCGCAGCCGGGCGGGGATCACGCGGGTGTCGTTCACCACGAGCACGTCGCCGGGCGAGAGCAGGGCCGGCAGGTCGAGGACGCCACGGTCCTCCACCCCCTCCGGCCGCACCACCAGCAGCCGCGCGGCATCCCGCGGGCGGGCCGGCGCCTGGGCGATCAGGCGCTCCGGGAGCGCGTAGTCGAACGCCTCCGTGCGGAGCTCGGGCTGGGGCGGAGGGGCCTCGGGCATGGCGGCGGCATGTGGCCCGCGGAGCGGGGCTTGTCCAGCGCGGCATGCCTCTATCGGGTCATGCGCCCCGCGCGGCCGACCCCGGGCGCGTTTCGCTCTTTGGTCCGGGCGGCCGCGCCGAGCGCGTCCGCCGCCGCGCTAGACCCCGGGCCGCCAACGCACCAGGTGGCCGAGTTCGTCCGCGCTTCCCTCGGTGATCCCTATCACCGCGTCGAGGTCCACCCGGCCGCGGCCCGGAATGTCCAGCACCGGCGGCTCAGTGGAGGCAACGGTGGTCCCGTCTGGCGCCTCGACATGTCCGGCAGGAGAGGGCTGGGAGGCCTCCGCCGGATCATTCGCCTGGATGTTGGCGTCCTTCGGCTCGTCCCGGCCGGCGTAGCGGGTGCCCTTGATGGGCACGAGAGAGTAGCGCGCCTCGGGTGGCTGGCCGGGGCGTTCGACTTCGTAGCGATAGACATCAAAGCGTTCGGGCACGCCTGGCACTCCGGGACGAGGGGGCGGCGGCGGAACGCCGGCCGGCAATCCGGGTTGCTGCCGCGCATGCTTGCGGGTGCGGCGTCGTGTCGGCGGCCGCGGCTTGCGACAAACCGGTCGCCCGGCGTGCGCAGGCCGATGGCGCACGTGGATGATTGCACAGCTTGTCGGGATAAAATCGCTCAGGTTGCGGAATGCCCCTTCAATCCATCTCTACAATTGTCCATGTACGGCGGATCGTGCGTCGTATACGGATCGGCCGAGTCGGGCGCGCGCGGTGGGGAAAGCTGGCGGGCATGCCGGACGGGCAGCTCCTTGGACCTCGCGCCTCCGGGCAGGCGCGGCAGCAATGCGCCGCGCTGCCGGTGGTGGGCGGGGGGGCGGCCGCCCGCGTCGTGCTGGTGACCAGCCGCGAGACGCGGCGCTGGGTCATCCCGAAAGGCTGGATCGAACCGGGCGAAGCCCCGCACCGCTCCGCCGCGCGCGAGGCCTACGAGGAGGCCGGGCTTGTTGGAGAGGCGGAGGCCGTGCCGCTCGGCGTCTATGCCTACGGCAAGCGCATGCGCACCGGCCATGTCGCACCCTGCGAGGTCCTGGTCTTCCGCTTCCGCGTCGCCCGGCTGCTCTACGACTGGCCCGAGCGGCGCGAGCGCACGCGGCGCCTGGTGACGCCGCACGCCGCGGCAGGGCTGGTGCAGGAACCGGAGCTCGCCCTCCTGCTCCGGCAGCTCAGCCTGGCGTGAAACCGTTGGCGGTGACGCCGCGCGGGGTGGCCAGCGCGTACGGGCCGCGCGGCAGGTAGGTGCCGCTGCCGGGCTCGGCCTGCACCACGCCGTCCTGCATCACCACGGTGCCGCGGCGGATCGTCGCAACGGGCCAGCCGGTGACCTCCAGCGCCTCATAGGGGCTGTAGTCGATAGCATGCTGCATCAGCGCATTGTTGAGCGTGGCGCGCTTCTCCGCATCCCACAGCACCAGGTCGGCATCCGCACCGGGCTGGATCACGCCCTTGCGCGGCGCCAGGCCCATGATCCGCGCCGGGTTGGTTGCGGTGAGCGCGACGAAATGCTCCAGCGTGATGCGACCCTTCGCGACGCCCTCGCTGAACAGGATCGGCAGCCGGGCGGCAAGGCCCGGGATGCCGTTCGGGATGTCGCGGAACGGGGCCTCGCGGCCGTTCTGCGCCTTGCCGAGCGTGCCGCCGAAGCTGTAGCCGCAATGGTCGGAGGAGACGACGTCGAGCGTGCCCTGGCGGATGCGCGCCCAGATGCGCGCGTGCTCCGAGGCGTCGCGCGGCGCGGGGGAGCACATGAACTTCGCGCCCTCGAAACCCGGCCGGTCCATGTCGGCCGCGGTGAGCGTGACGTATTGCGGGCACGTCTCGCCCCAGACCTTCAGGCCGCGTGCCTGGGCGCGGGCGATCTCCTCCGCCGCCTCGTCGCAGGAGACGTGGAAGACCTGGATCGGCTGGTCCACCAGCTCTGCCAGCGCGATGGCGCGGTGCGTCGCCTCGCGCTCCACCACCGGCGGCCGGGACCAGGCGTGGTATTTCGGCGCGGTCAGCCCGGCGGCGAGCAGCGCCGCGGTCCGCCAGTTGATCGCGTCGTAGTTCTCGCAGTGGACGGTAACGAGGCAGCCGTGCCGCCGCGCGGCGAGAAGGACCCGGATATACTCGGCATCCGTCAAGTGCAGCGGCTCGTAGGTGAGGAAGACCTTCAGGCTTCGTACCCCGGCCTCCACCAGCTTCGGGATGTCGCGCTCCACCACCTCATCCGTCGGGTCGGAAATGATCTGATGGAAGGCGTGGTCGAGCATCGCGTGTGCGGCGCGGGCGCGGTACTCGGCAAACCGGTCGAGGATGCCCGCGCCCTTGAACTGCGGGATGAAGCAGACGACCGAAGTGGTTCCGCCGGCGAAGGCGCTGGTGCTGGCGGAGACGAAGCTCTCCTCGTGCACCGTGCCGTTCGCCTCGGGCTGTTCGATGTGGCAGTGGGTGTCCACGCCGCCGGGCAGGACCAACAGGCCGCCTGCGTCCAGCACGCGGGCATTGTCCTCGATCCGCTCGGCGAGCGTCGCGATGCGGCCGTCGCGGATGCCGACATCGCAGCGCGTGGTGCCGAACGCCGTGGCGACGGTGCCGCCGCGGATGACGAGGTCGTGGTCGGGCATCGGGGTCTCCTCGGGAGGCTCCGCTATATCACGCCCCTGGAGCGCAGCGAGGCGATCTCCTCCACGCCCATGCCGAGCCACTCGCCGAGCACCGATCCGGTGTCGGCGCCGAGCGGCGGGCCTAGATGCGTGACGCCGGGCGGCGTCTCCGACATGCGGCCGACGGGGGCGGGGACGGGCAGCGTGCCAACCCGCGGATCGGCAATGCGGGCGATGGTGCCGCGCGCCGCGTAGTGCGGGTCGGTGAAGATCTCGTCGATGGCGTAGACCGGGCCGGCGGGCACCTGCGCCTCCTCGCATGCGGCAAGCAGCGCGTCCCGCGTTAGGGTGCGGGTCCAGGCGGCGACGGTCGCGTTCACCTCCTCTCGGTCGCGCAGCCGCGCGGCAACGGCGCCCCAGCGTTCGGGCGCCGCCAGCTCCGGCCGGCCGATCAGCCCGGCGAGACGAGCGAAGATCGCATCGGAGGTGCAGGCGACCGCCACCCAGCGCCCGTCCGCGGTCGGGTAGTGGCTGTGCGGCGCGACGATCGGCGTGTCGGCGCCGCTGCGCTGGCGCACCACGCCGCCCGTCTCGTAGGCCGGGGCCAGCTCGTCCAGGATGCGGAAGATGCCCTCGTAGAGCGCGATGTCGACCATCTGGCCGCGGCCCGTCGCATCGCGGTGGCGCAGCGCAGCAAGGGTGGCGAAGCCGCCGAACAGCCCGGCCATGTAGTCCGCCAGCGTGGCGGTGCCGGGCGTGGCGGGCGGCCGGTCGGGGTCGCCCGAGAGGAAGGAGATGCCGCCGAAGGCGTTGGCGATGCGACCGAAGCAGGGCCGCGCGGCATAAGGGCCGGTCTGGCCATAACCGGAGATGCGCAGCAGTACGAGACGTGGATTCACCGCCCGCAGGCGATCCCAGCCGAGGCCCCACTTCTCCAGCGTGCCGGCCTGGAAATTCTCGCACACCGCATCGGCGCGTTCGGCAAGGCGCAGCAGCAGCGCCGCGCCTTCCGGCGTCCGCAGGTCGAGCGTCAGGCTGCGCTTGTTGCGGCCTTCCGAAAGCCAGACGAGCGTGTCGCCCGCCTCGCTCGGCGTGCCGAGGCGGCGGCAATGGTCGCCTGTCCCGGGCAGCTCCACCTTGATCACCTCCGCCCCCATCTCGGCGAAGAGCGTCGCGGCGAAGGGCGCGGCGATGAAGGTGCCGAGATCGAGGATGCGGAGACCCGCGAGCGCGCCCGTCATGCCGCGCGCGCCTCGGCGACGGGGGCGAAGCCGAGGATGGCGCGCGCCTCCGCGGGTGTTGCGACCTCGCGCCCGGCGCGGCGGGCCATCGCCGCGACCTCGCGCACCAGCTCGGCGTTGGTCGGCGCGCCGAGATGCGGATAGGCCCAGTCGCCGATGCCGATCGCGACATGGCCGCCGCGTGCGATCGCCTCCATCGCCATCGGCAGGGCGTTCCCCTCCTTGCAGCAGACTGCCCAGTGCAGGCGGCGGCCGCGCGGCAGGTGATCGAGGAAGGCGCGCAGCCCTTCGGGCGTGGCGGGATGGCCGCCAAGGATGCCGCCCTCGGTGTGCACCAGCAGCACCCAGGCGGGCTCCTCCACCTCGCCTGTCTCGAGCAGCGCGCCGAGGGTACGCAGGAAAGGGATGGACCAGCAGGCGAGGGCGGGCCGCACGCCTGCGGCGCGGAAGGCGCCCAGGAAGCGCCGCAGCAGCCCGGTCGGGTTCGCATAGGTGCGGTCGCCGGTCGCGAAGCCCGCCGCCGCACCCTCGAACACGTCGATGTTCGTGCTGCCGGTGTCGAGCGAGGCGAAGTCCGGCCGGAGGCGCGGATCACGCGCGAGGGCGAGGATGTGGGCGATGCGGCGGTCTGGCTCCGTCACCGTGATCTGGCCGAGGGTGGGGTGCACGAGCAGATCCTGCGCGGCATCGCGGACGCCGCGCAGGATGGAGGCGTACGTCTCCGTCGCGTGGTCCGGTGCGCCGTCCGGCTTCCGGGCGTGGAAGTGGAGGACGGCGGCCCCGGCTTCGCGCACCGCGGCGGCTTCGTGCGCGATCTCCTCCGGCGTCCAGGGCACGTGCGGGTTGGCGCGGCGCGAGGCGTACTCGTTCACCCGCGCCTCGATGATCAGCTTCTGCATCGCGGCTACTCGAACCGGCGCACCTGGCCGGCGGCGGCTGCGCGCGCCCAGCGCGCATCGTCGTCGGCGAGGAAGGCGGCGAAGGGTTCGGGGCCGCGCAGGTCAGGCTCCAGCCCAAGCGTGCGGAAGCGGTCCTGCAGCGCCGGATCGGCATAGGCGCGCGCGACGGCGGCGTGGATGCGCTCGGCGAGCGCCGGCGGCGTGCGCGGCGGCGCCAGCATCGCGACCCATGACGAGACGTCGTAGCCCGGCACGCCGGCCTCCGCGACCGTCGGCACATCCGGCATCAGCGGCGTGCGCGTGGCCGGCGAGACAGCGAGGACGCGGACCCGGCCCGTCGCGAGATGCGGCATGGCGGAGGCGGTGGAGGTCCAGCCGACCGGCAGGTGGCCGGCGACGATGTCGTTCATCACGAGGCCGCCGCCGCGGTACATCACCTCCTCGATCTGCACGCCCGCACGACGGTTGAACTCCTGCCCGGCGAAGGAGGTCAGCGCCTCTGTCGCGCCGTAGGCGACGCGGCCGGGATTGGCGCGGGCATGGGCGAGCAGGCCCGGCAGGTCGGCGAAGGGCTGCGAGGTGCCGGAGACCAGCACGAGGGTCTGCCGCGTCATCAGCGAGACGGGGGTGAAGTCGGTCACCGGATGATAGGGTATGGAGGCCATGGCATAGCGGTTGAGCGTGTGCGTGCTGGTGACCACCAGCAGCAGGTGGCCATCGGGTTCGGCCCGGGCCACCGCTTCCGACCCGACGACGCCATTGGCGCCGGAGCGGTTCTCGACGACCACGGGTTGGGGCAGGTGGGGGCGCATCGTGTCGGCGACGGCGCGGGCGAGGATGTCGGTGCCGCCGCCGGCAGGATAGGGCACGAGGAGGCGCACCGGACGCGTCGGCCAGTCGGGCCGCGGCTGCGCCACGGCGGGGCCGGCAAGGGCCGAGACGACAAGCGCCGTCAGCACGGCGCGGCGGGTGAAGGGCATCGCGTTTCCTCCGGCTTCTTGTCCGGACAAGTCTGCCCGACCGGCGAAAGGAGGGAAAGGCGCCCTATCGCTGGTGCGCAACGTCCTGGAGGTGGCCGCGGCCGTAGCGCCGCTCAAGCCGGCGCTGTATCAACTCCCACGCCGTGGTCATGACGAGGTACCAGACCGCGGCGGCGAGGAAGAGCTCGAGCACAAGGAAGCGCTCCTGGATGAGGATCTGCGTCCGGCGCAGCAGCTCCTCCATGCTGATGACAGATGCGACGGAGGTGGTCTTCAGCAGCCCGTTCACGCTGTTGCCCAGCGGCGGGATGATGATGCGCAGCGCCTGCGGCCAGGTGACGAGGCGGAACACCTGCGGGCGCGAGAGGCCGAGCGCGAGGCCGGCTTCCCGCTGCCCCTTGCCCACGGCGAGGATGCCGGCGCGCACGATCTCGGACAGGTACGCCGCCTCGTTCAGCGACAGGCCGAGCAGCGCGGCCTGGGTGACGGAGAAGCGGATGCCGAACAGGGGCAACCCGGTGTAGATGATGAGGAGCTGCACCAGCAGGGGCGTGCCGCGAAACACCCAGCAGTAGCCGGCCGCGGTCCAGGACAGCGCCCTGCTTGAGGAAAGGCGCATCAAGGCCAGCAGTACGCCGAGCACGAGGCCGCAGGCCAGCGAGGCGAGCGTCAGCCAAAGCGTGGTGACGGCACCTTCCAGGAGATACGGGTTGAAGAGGTAGTCGAGGAAGCCCGACCAGGACCAGATCTGGATGGCAGGTGCTCCCGAGCCGGCGAGGATGCACCGGGCGACGTTCGCACCCCGCACGGCGCAGGGCAAGACGAGCCCCAGGCGCGGACGGGGTCCGCCGAGCGCCTCCGAAGGGGTGCAACGGTCCGCGCGCCCGTTCGGATCGGGCCGTCATTCCTCGATGCGCGGCGGGCCTTCCGGCATCGGCGTGCGGATGCGCGGCACGCCGGGTGTCATCCGGAGGATGCCGGCCGCGATGGCGGTGCGCACCACGCCGGAGATGCTCGACACGCCGAGGCGTTCCATCAGCCGCGCGCGATGGTTCTCCACCGTGCGGTGGCTGATACCGAGACGGCGCGCGATGATCTTGTTGGAAAGGCCGGCGACGAGGCCATCCAGCACGTCCCGCTCGCGCCGACTCAGCGCTGCGACCGCGCTGCGCGCCCAGGCGAAGCCGACCTCGTCCGGCGGCGGCGCGGAGCGCGCCAGCGCAGTGCCTACTGAGTCCAGCAGCGCCTGGTCGGTCCAGGGTTTCTCGATCAGGTCACGGAACCCCGCCCGCATCGCGGTGATGGCGAGTGTCACGTCCACCCGGTCGCCGAGCAGGATCGCGGCGAGGCGGCTGCCCTGGGCACGCAGCACACGCTGAACCTCGACGCCGCTGAGGCTGCACAGGGCCTGGTCGACGACAAGACAGCCGGAGCCGGCAAGGGCGGCATCCGCCAGGAAGGTCTCCGCATTGGTGTAGCCGCGCGCCTGATGGCCGCTTCCGTGCAGCACATGCAGAATGCGTTCGCGCTCGGACGCATGTTCAACCAGCACGTGGATGACGGCCGGCTCCTCGGCGCGCACCGAGGCACGCGTCTGGTCCTCGGGATCCGCGATGCGGCGAATTAAGGAATGAGGCGGCGGTACGCCGGCGGCCGAAACGCCCGGCCGATCGTGACGACCGCCCGGCCAGGGATCGAGACGTGTGGGGGAGGCGATGACGTTGCGCATGGGTGACGAGCCGGAGCAACCCTCATGCCAACTTGCACGAACCTCCGCGCGACACCCGCAACCGCGCGCGCTGCGTAGTTCCACGGATACTCGTTCCGGCTGCGCCCTCCTTAACTGCTTGTCAACGATCATCATGGGGAGCGGCGCATGAGTGCGACCACACCTGCGCGTATGCAGGAGAGCAGACCGATCGCGACGCCGCCCGCCCGTGGGCCGGCCTGGTCCGGCACCACTCGGCTCGACCTCCGGCGCAACGTGTCGCTCGCCGGTTTCGGCGTCCTGCCCGGCACGACCTGGAACGTGCTGCGCGGCGTGCTGCGCGACTGTCGCTGGCTGCTCGATGGCCGGCGGCAGATCACCAACTTTCTCTTCCCCGGCGACTGGTTCTCCGTCGATGCCGCGGTGCCCTCGGGCGGGCTGGAGACGGTGACGGACGCCCTTCTGGTCCAGGCCACGGCCGGATGGCAGCCGGAAGCGGTCTTTGAGGGGCAACTGCCGCAGGAGGTTCTTCTGCGCGCCGCTCTGGCCCGCGCGGAAAGGCGGATCGTCGGCCTCGTCCATCGCACCGCCTGGGAGAGGGTGATCACCTTCCTGCTCGACGTGTCCGACCGGCTCAGTGGCGGCAGCCACGACGTCGACCTGCCGATGTCCCGCAACGACATCGCCGATTACCTCGGCCTCTCCTCCGAGACGGTGTGCCGCACCGTCTCGATGCTCCAGGCCTCCGGCCTGATCGACTGCGCCTCGCCCCATCACGTGCGGATCATCGACCGGCGTCGCCTCGATGAGGCGGCGGCCACGCTTCGGCGGCACGCGGTCGGAGCGCATGATCAGAAGAGCTGAAGCCGGATCGGCACGCGCAGGATGACGCGGAGGTCGGGTGCCGTCTCGGTTACCCCGACCCCGAAGCCAAGGTTGAGCGAGACCCGCTCCGACACCCGGTGCGACAGGCCGAAGTTGAAGGTGCCGGCATCGTAGCTCGACCCGCGCACGTTCCGCCCCTCGATGCGGGAGGTGAGCGCATGGACGTGTTCATAACCCATGCTGAACGACGTCGTCTCATTCAGCGCGAGCCCTATGCCAAAATTGAGTCCTATCCCATCTCCCGGATCGAGATTCGCCCGTGTCGGCGCACCGCCGGTTGTGCTGGGCAGGTTGACCGTGCGTGCGGCATTCCAGATGTACCGGGCACTGGCGAACAGCACCGCGGGGTCGGTCGGGTAGACGACCGTGACTCCCGGCTCCACCGCCCAGAACCCCGTGCCCGTCGGCAATTCCCGCTCGAGCCCGCGGAGGAAGCGCCCCTCCGGCTCGTCGTTCACCGTGAAGATCGGCACCTCGAACGGGCTGCGACCGGTGATGGACTTGATGCGCAGGTTGCCGATGAAGACAGGCCAGCCTTCCCGGCCATCGTTGATCTGGTAGCTGCCGCCGAACTCGATGTCGCCGAGGCCGGTGCCCGTCGGATCGACCGTGATGGGGGAGGCGTCCGTATCGGCGGGCTGCGTCGTCACGGTGTCAAAGCGGTGCACGTAGGGAATGCGGACGTTCAGCTCGAGCCGGTCTGTCACACCGATGCGGCCGGTAAGAGCGGCGGTAACGGTGCGGCGCTGCACCTCCCGGATGTCGACCGAGCCGAAAGTGATGCCCGGGATGATCGTGAAGCCTGAAACGACCGCCCGGTTCTGGGATGTGTAGCTGTACTCCACCGAGGGTTCGAGCGAGACAGTGCCTCTGGGAGTCAGCACACCGCCTGTCCGCGCAAGGCCGGGATCGGTCGCGATCACGCGTTGTTCCTCGCGGCGCTGCTGAGCCTGCGCGGCTGCGGCTCCGATCGGCGCGGTGGCCGCGGTCGCCGCGGCGGCCGCAGGAGGTGCGGCGGCGCTGGCCGGTGGCGCTACGGGCTGGGCGGCCCGCGGCGGAGGCGCGGCCGGAGACGCACCGCGAAGGACCTGCAACTCCCGGCTCTGCTGCTCGATCTGCCGCTGTTGAGCCTGGAGGCGGCGTTCCTGCTCCGCGATCCGGCGTTCCTGCGCCGAGAGCAGCTGTTGCTGGCGTTCAAGCGCCCGCTGGATGGCCGACAAACCTTCGGGCTGCTGCGCGACGGCGGCGCTGTCGGCCAGAAGCACCGCGCCAGACGCCAGCATTATGGTTCGAACGCTTCCCGGCAGGGGATCCCAACGAGAACGAAGCCGCGATTTGACCAACATTGCTGATCCCACTTCGTACGCCGCGTGACCCCACATCATTGTGTTTATACAGAACGGTTGATCAACAAATGCGCGCAGCACTCACGCATACGTGAATATACCGTTGACAAAAAGCAGCGCGGGTGTGGCGCGTCGAAATTACGACTCGTGACGCGCACAGGGCGACATTGCCCGCGCGACGATCGCGCCGTCGGCCCTGTTGCGGCTTGATCCTTGCATACGCTGACAGGCCGGGCATCGAGGCGGTTGGGGGAAGAGCAATGTCAGGAGCAGCCGCCGCAATACGTGCGATCCAAAGCGATCACGGATTTCGTATCGATATCGACACAGTCTCGCGACTGCCGAGCCGTAGGCTCGCCGCGCTGCTGATGGGTCTTGCTCTCCGGAACCGCGATCTCCTCGACGCCTTGCGCCGGGAGCTCGCCTCCACGCCCGGCACGCCGGAGGAGGAGGTGATGGTCGGCGAGAGCCCCGCGATGATGGAGATCTTCGACCGCATACGCCGCTTCGCGCCGACTGAGGCGCCCGTCCTGATCACCGGCGAGAGCGGCACGGGCAAGGAACTCGCTGCCCGCGCCTTGCATGAGCGCTCGGGCCGTGCCGGCGGACCGTTCATCGCGCTGAACTGCGCATCGCTTCCCCCGAGCCTCATCGCGTCGGAGCTGTTCGGACACGAGAAGGGCGCGTTCACCGGCGCAGCCACACGGCGCATCGGCCACATCGAGAGCGCGAATGGCGGCACGCTGTTCCTGGACGAGATCGGCGACCTGCCGATCGAGACGCAAGGCCACCTGCTGCGCTTCCTGCAGGACCGGAGGATCGTCCGGCTCGGCGCCACCGAGCCGATCCCCGTGGACGTGCGGATCATCTCGGCGACGCATGTGCCGCTCGAGGCCGCGATCCGCGACCGTCGCTTCCGGGAGGATCTCTACTACCGGCTCTACGTGCTGACCCTTCACATGCCGCCGCTGCGGGAGCGTGGCGCGGATGTGGAACTGCTCGCGCAGTACGTGCTCCGGCGAGTGGCCGGGGAGCTCGGCCGCGACACGGCCGGCTTTTCGCCCGATGCGCTTGCCGCCCTCAAGGTGCATGCCTGGCCAGGCAACGTGCGCGAGCTGATCGCGACGATCCGGCGCGCCGTCGTGATGGGCAGCGGCCCGCTGGTCGGGGCCGCGGAGCTCGGGCTGCGGCAGGCGGCTGCGCCGCCATCGCTGGTGCCGTCGCCGCACCGCCAGTCGCATGACGCCGAGGGCCAGCGCGCCGCGCTGCTGGCGGCGATCGAGGAGCACGCCGGCAACGTGGCCGCGGCGGCGCGGCACCTCGGCGTCTCCCGCGTGACACTCTACCGCATGATGCGGCGCCACGGCGTCGCGTTGCGCCGCGACCCGACGCTGCTGCGCGGGGACGGAGAGGCTTGCAGGCATGCAACGTAACGCGGCCGTTGCAGGTGTAACGCGTGGAACAGCGGGATACGGCGCGAAACAGCGGAGGCGCGATGGACGGACGGCACCGCCCCCTTGGCACGCCGCATGCAAATGGAAGGGCGCGCCGCGGAATGCCTCCGCGACGTTCCAGGCGCCTCCGCGGGAGGCCCAACCGATTGGGAGTGAGTCCACCATGCGCAAGCTGCTTCTCGCCTCCGGCGCCGCCGTCGCCCTCGGCTTCGGAGCCACCGATGTCCGCGCCCAGGGAATCGACATCGTCTTCGCTGCGGCGCTCAGCCAGAACAACGGGTCGGTCGTCGGCTTCTCCGGCTCGTTCGGGACCTTCGACAGCGCGTCCGCGACCGACTCGATCCGCGCGAACCGCGGTGTGACGCAGGCCTCGCAGAACGCGGGCGCGGGGAGCCTGCTGCAGAACTCCGCCGCGGTGGCGGTGGTGGACGGCGTCCGGGTGTCGCCTGGCCCGGGCACCTACGAGGTCGGCATCGCTGTGGCCGCATCGCAGAACAACGGCTCCGTGGCGACGGCGAGCGTCGAGCTGCTCGGCCTCGCGGCCACCTCGCTCTCAAACTCGGTGAACAGCAACCTCGGCGTGACCTCCGTGAACCAGAACGCCGGTTCCGGCAGCCTCATGCAGAACTCCGTGGCGCTCGCCGCCTTCGGCGCCTGCGGCTCTGACTGCGTCGACCTCGACCTCGGCATCGGCGTGGCGCTGTCGCAGAACAACGGGCAGGTCGCGGGCCTGACGCTGGCCGGCATCGGTGCCGCGGTCGCCGACATGAACAACTCGGTGCGCGGCAACGAGGGCATCACCCAGGTGTCGCAGAATGCCGGCGCCAACAGCATGACGCAGAACTCCGTGGCGGTCGGGGCCATCCTGCCGGTCGGCAGCACCTCGCCGTTCAACTTCCGCTGACGTTCCACCCGCGGCGGCCGGCACTCGCCGGTCGCCGCGGACCTTTTCGGCTGTACACCTACGGGAGGATCTCAGCCATGCGGCGTGTACCCGCACTCCTCGCGCCGGCGATGGTTGCCCTGTTCTCCTCGGCGGCGGGCGCCTTCGGACCGGATGCGGCGTCATCCAGTCTTGCGGGCCTTCTCGGACAGCCGGTCGGCGCGGAGGAGCTGGCTGGTCAGCGCGCGCGCGGCACGCCGGAGGATCTGCCCGTCATGAACCGCGCCGATGCCGGGGGCAACACGGCGACCGGGAACACCACGGGCAATGCCTCGATGACCGACTCCGTCCGAAGCAACAGCGGCTTCACCACCGTCTTCCAGAACACCGGCAACAACGTGCTCCTCCAGAGTTCGACCATCGTCAACATCACGGTGCGCTAGGCACGGTCATGCGCAGCCCCAGGTCTCGTCGCGCCGCAGGCGCCGGTTCCGGCATGGTCCTGCCATGCCTTCTGCTGCTGGCGGCGTTGTCCGCCTGCGGCGGGCGACCGGGCAACGGTGCGGCGGAGCCCGGGGCGCGCGCGCCCGTGCTGCTGGACGAGGGCCACACCGGCGCGAACAACGTGGCGGTGCGGGTGACGAGCATCCGCGAACGCCGATTCCTGACCACCGTACGGCAGCAGGCGGACTTCTCCTGCGGGTCGGCGGCAATTGCTACCTTGCTAACCTACCATTACGCGATGCCCACGCGCGAGACCGAGGTGTTCGAGCGCATGATGGCCGACGGCGACCAGGAGCGGATCCGCCGCCAGGGCTTTTCCTTTCTCGACATGCAGCGCTTCCTGGCGGGCCGGGGGCTGCAGTCGAACGGCTACCGCATGCCGCTGGCCCGTTTCGAGCAGGTCCGGGTGCCGGCCATCGCGCTGATCGATGAGAACGGGTACCGCCACTTCGTCGTGCTGCGCGGGATTGACGCAGGACGCGTGCTGTTGGCGGACCCCAACCTCGGCACCCGCACCATGCGACGCGACCGCTTCGAGCGGATATGGAACGGCGTGCTGTTCTTCGTCACCGACCGCCCTGCCTTCGCGCAGGCGACCTTCGGCGCGCCCGAGGATTGGGAGGTCCGCCCGCGAGCGCCGGTAACCGAGATCCGCAACCTCATGGACAATCTGCGTTCGGGCCAGGGACTGCCCGACCGAAGGTTCTTCTGAAAGGAGGATGCCATGCGCACCATGCGCGTGAGCCGCATCGCGCTGGGGGGATTCTGCATGGGTCTGGCAGCATCCGTCGCCCCGCTGCCTATCGCGCCGAGGACACCAGCGGCGGCGCCGCTCGACATCGTCTTTGCCCGGGCACTCGGGCTGGAGGTCGACGCGGTGTCTTCGCCGACCGCGACGGAGCGGACGGAGCCACGGCAGCTCTTCGCCGATGCCCGTCCGGTCGAGGCGGGGGCGATGGGCGAGATGCGCGCAGGCTTCGCCGTCAACGGCGTCTGGGTGAATCTCGGCTTCGACATGACCACCACAATGGACGGGCAGCCGGTGCAGCGCATGACGCTGCCGATGGGCGGCAGTGCGGTCTCGGTGGCGAGCTTCTCCGAGGGGGAGGCGGGCACGCAGACGGTCCTGTCCGAGGCGACGCTCCCGCTGCGCATGGAGATGCTGGCGCGTGACGGGGCGACACGGATGATGACCGATATCCGCAATGGCGAAGTGACTCAGCTGCTGACCAACCGTGCCGACGGTCTTCAGCTGCAGATGAGCGCGATCTTCGACGTCGAGCTCGTCGGCATGCGGGAGATGCTGGTCCGCCAGGCCACGAACGAGTTGGTGTCGAACGCCCTGGCGGCGAGAAGGATGTTCGGGCGATGAGGCGGCTGTCACTCGCTCTGCTGGCCGTCGGCGCCTGTGTCGTCCCGGAGATGGCGGCGGCCCGGGAGGTCCCGCGTCGGGAGACGCTCGCGTTCCTGTCGGAGGCCGAGCCCCTGCCTGCGGCCGAGTTGGCCGCCCAGTCGGGCGGCCATGCGGTCGCGGTGCGAAGGTCGACGCCTGCCGAGCAGGCCTCCGTCACGCTGTGGGACGAGTTGCGCCGGGCCGGCGGGCGGCCCCCGAGGCATGACGGCGGAATGGTGCTCGACGGCAGGATTTCGCGGTAAGGCACGGCGCTGCCGGCAGAGGAGGATGCGATGCGCATGAGGTTCATCGTCGCGGCGCCGGCCGCAGCCATCGCGCTGCTGTTGTCGGGTTGCGTCGCGGAACAGCGGGCCTCGCCGGTGACCCAGGCGTCGCCGACCGCCCAGGCCGCGACGCCGGCCGGTCCGGCAACGGCTGCGTCGTCCGGTTCGCCGGTGGCCGCCCCACCGCGTGAGACGGTGGCGGCAGCCGCGGATCGGGCCGCGGCACGTCTCGGCATCGAACGTGGACCCGGCGAGGCGGCGACGCTTGCGGCTGCGGCCTCCCAGACGCGCGGCGGCAGGCGCCTATCGGGCGCCGAGTACCGGCGCCTGGCCTTCGGCAACACGCTTTGGCGGCCCGCCTTCAACGGCGGCAGCATGACCGTGCACATCACCGCCGAAGGGCGGCAGGTGCTGCGGCTTGTGAACGCCACCGGGCAGACGCTCGGCGATCGCGGCACGATCGTCATCGAGGGCGACCGCGTCTGCTCGCGGTGGGAGCGGATCGCGGGTGGGCGCCTGATCTGCTTCGCCTACTTCCTGGTCGATGGTGGCCTGATCGCGGTGGATCTCTCGGGTCAGGCCGAGCCGACGCGCTTCGAACTGCGGCCGGGGAACCCCGAGAACATCTGAACCGGATCGGCTGCGGGCGCCACGCCCGCAGCCGATCCGGCCTATTGCGGCCCGACGACCGCGAAGCCACCCTCGGCCAGCGTCACGCCGTATCGGTCGAACAGCGCCTTCAGGCTGCCATCCTCGTTCATCTCCCGCAGGACCTTCGACACCTCCTCCGCCAGCGGGCGGGACCGGAAGGCGAGGGCGGCGGGCGTGGGGAACAGGCCGTGCAGGACGCGCGGAAAGTCGCCGCGCCCGTCGTACTCCGCCGCGACGGCGTCGATGGACGTCACGGCCTCCACCTGCCCGGCGCGGAGCGCCTGGTAGGCGACGGCAAAATTGTCGAAGGTGCGGACGTTGATGGGCCGCCCGCCGGCCTGCTGGAGCGACTGGCTGATCTCCCGCAGGCGCCGCTCCTCGAAGCCGCCGATCTCGACACCGATGGTCCGGCCGGCGAGGTCCTGCTGGGTGCGGATGTTGAGCGGGTTGCCGCGCGCGGCGGAGATGGCGACCGCGTTGTTCTCGTAGCGGATCATCTGCATCATCCGGGCGCGCTCCTCGGTGAAGAAGATGCCGGTGTTGATCATGTCCCAGCGTCGGGCGGCCAGACCGGGGATCATCGCGCTGAACTCGATGCGCACGTATTCGGGCGTGAGGCAGAGCCGTCGCGCGATCTCGTTGCCGAGCTCGATGCGCATCCCGCGGAGCTGACCCTGCGCGTCCACGAACTGCAGCGGCGGCAGGGTAGGGTTGGTCGACATGACCAGCGTGCGCGACTTCACCAGATCGGCATCGCCGACGCGCGGCGCGCAGGCCGGCTGCTGGGCAACTGCCGGTGCGGTGGCAAGTGCGAGCGCTGTGGCAAGTGCGGTGCGGCGGAACATCCTTCTCTCCCTCTCTACTCGGCGGCCAGACGTGCCGATTGCGACAGCAGGCCCAGGTCCTGCAGCACGGCGGCCAGCGCCGGGACCTCGGCGGGCGGCAGCGGAAGACGCGGGGGCCGCGGATCGCCCATCGACATCCCCATGAGGCGGAAGCCCGCCTTGGTGCCTGAGACGTAGCGCGGGCCGCCGACCCAGGGCAGCAGCGGCGCGAGCCGCCTGTACAGCGCCAGTGCGCGGTCCATGTCCTTGCCGAAGGCCGCCGCATCGAACATCTCGGCCGAGAGGCGCGGCGCGAGGTTGCTGCACACCGCCACCCAGCCGATGGCGCCGAGCCAAGCGCTCTCGTACCCCAGCACGCCGGCGAAGACGTCCATCCGGTCGCCGCAGGCCGCCACGATGTCACGCACGCGCGTCACCTCCAGCGTGCTCTCCTTCACGTAGCGGCAGTTCGGGATGCGGCTGATCTCGGCCAGCATCGCGGGTGTCATGTCGACATTCGCGGTCGCCGGGTTGTTGTACACCATGATCGGGATGCCGATCGCATCCGCCACCCGGCCGTAGTGATGCATCAGCTCCGCCAGCGTAGGTACGGAGTAGAAGGGCGGGATGATCATCACGCCGTCGGCGCCGAGCGCCTCTGCCTCCCTCGATGTGCGGACCACCTCGCGCGTGTCCTCCGCTCCGGTGCCGACAAGGACGGGCACGCGGCCGCGTGACGCTCGGACCACCGTCTCGACGATGGCGGTGCGCTCCTCCGGCGAGACCGAGAGGAACTCGCCCGTGCTGCCGAGCGGGATGAGGCCACGGATGCCTTCCGCCACCTGGAACTCGACGAGGCGTTCCAGCGCCTTCAGGTCCAACGCATCGCCGCCCTGGGTGAACGGCGTGACGAGCACCGTGTAGCAGCCGCGGAAGGGCTGAGGCATTCCTGGTCTCCGCCTGACGTGCGAACATCGGACTGCCAATCGGACACCGCCGCAAGACCCCGCATGCGATTGACCCACCCGTCCGTCCGCCCGGTTGCCGAGCCGCTGGGCATCACCTTCGACGGACGCCCGATTTCCGCGCTGCCGGGCGAGACGGTGGCCGCCGCACTCTCGGCGGCGGGCGTGCTGGTCTACCGCCGCACGCCGGGTGGTGCGCCGAGAGGGCTGTGGTGCGGCATGGGGGCGTGCTTCGACTGCCTCGTCACGATCGACGGTCGCGCCAACCAGCGCGCGTGCCTGGCGAAGGTGGCGCCCGGGATGGTGGTGGAGAGCGCGCCGCCGGCAGCGCCCGCGCCGCTCGCGCCCGAACCCGCTGCGACGGCCGCGGAGGAGGCGCCGGACCTGCTGGTGGTCGGCGCCGGCCCTGCCGGACTCTCGGCCGCGGCCGCCGCGGCCGAGGGAGGATGCCGCGTGGTCGTGCTGGACGAGCGCGACGCACCAGGGGGCCAGTATCTGAAGCCGCTGGCGGCAAGCCATGCGCATGCGGCGCCGGACCGGCAGTTCCGCGCCGGCGCGGCGCTGCGCGCGCGGGCCGAGGCGGCCGGTGTCGCGATCCGATCCGGAGCCACGGTGTGGGGCGCCTTCGCCGCCGACGAGATCGCCGCGCTGGTCGATGGCCGCAACACGGTGTTCCGGCCGCGGCGCCTGATCATCGCGGCCGGCGCGCATGAGCGGCCGGTGCCGATCCCGGGCTGGACGACTCCGGGGGTGATGACGACCGGCGCCTTGCAGACGCTGGCGCGGGCCAACCGCGTTGCGCCGGGACGGCGCGTGGTGATCGCGGGCAACGGGCCGCTCAACCTGCAGCTTGCCTTCGAGCTGGTGCAAGGCGGCGTCCGCGTCGCGGCGGTGCTGGAAGCCGCGCCAAGACCCGGCTTCCGCGCCTGGCGCGAGGCGATGGAGCTGGCGCGGCGCGCGCCGGACCTCGCCTGGGACGGCGCGCGATACATCGCCGTGCTGCGGCGCGCGGGCGTCCCGCTCATCTGGGGCGCGCGGCCGGTCGCGGCGGAGGGGGAAGGCCGCTTCGCGGCGCTGCGCGCCACGACGCCGCGGGGTGACATCCGCATCGAGGGTGACGCGCTGGCGCTGAACCTGGGCTTCCAGCCGGAGACCGGGCTGGCCCGCGCGCTGGGCTGCGCACACCGCTTCATCGATTCCGGCCTTGGCCGGCTGGAAACGGTGACGGATGCGGAGGGGCGCACCTCCATCTCCGGCGTCTTTGCCGTGGGCGATGGCGCGCAGCTCGGCGGCGCGCGCATCGCCCTGGCACGCGGCCGGCTGGCAGGCCTGGCGGCTGCGCGGGAGCTGGGACGCGATGTGCCGGATGACAGGGCAGCGCGGCGCGCGCTCGGGCGGGCGGAGGCGTTCCAGGCGGCGCTATGGCGCTTCTTCGCCGTGCCGGAGTTCGACGCGACGACGCTCGCCGACACCACGTTGATCTGCCGGTGCGAGGAGGTCACGGCCGGTGCGCTGCGCGCCGCGCGGGCCGAAGGCGCCGCCTCGCTCGGCGCGTTGAAGAAGGCGACGCGCGCGGGGATGGGGCGCTGCGGCGGGCGGATGTGCGGCGCGACGGTCGCGCGCCTCGCCGGCGCGGTGGAGGAGGGCGGCTGGGCGGCGCCGCGCGCTCCGGTGAAGCCTGTGCCGGCTGCGGCACTCGCGATGCGGCGCCCGGAGTGGAGCGGCGGACCGGCCTTCGACCCGCCGGCCGCCCTCGCGCCACCCGCGCCTGCGGATGCGCCGGCGAAGGATTGCGACGTGCTCGTCGTGGGCGGCGGGGTGATCGGCCTCTGCGTCGCGCTGTTCGCGGCGCGCGAAGGCCTCTCGGCGATCGTCGCGGAACGCGGGGAGCCGGGGCAGGCGGCCTCCACCGCCAATGCCGGCAGCCTGCATGTGCAGCTGCACGCCTATGACAGCGCCGGCGCGGCCGCGGGGCCGGAGAGCGCGGCGGCGCAGCTCCTCGCGCTCGGCCCGGACTCGGTGCGCCTGTGGCGCGACATTGCGCGAGAGGCAGGGGAAGGTCTGGCGATCCGCACGGAGGGCGGGCTGATGCTGACCGAAAGCGCGGAGGGACTTTCGCGGCTGGAGACGAAGGTCGCGATGGAACGGGCCTTCGGGCTGGAGAGCACGACGCTCGGCCCGAACGAGCTCTACGCGCGCCATCCCTGGCTGGCGCCCGGCTTCGCCGGCGCGGCCTTCTGCCCGGAGGAGGGGCAGATGGACCCGCTGCGTGGCCTCGCGGCCCTGGTGGCGCTGGTCCGCCGCGCGGGGGTGGACATCCTGGGCGGCGCCGCGGTCGGCGCGATGAGGCGCGAGGGCGCAGGCTTCGTCGCCGAGACCTCCGTTGCGCGCATCCGCGCCGGACGCGTGGTGAATGCGGCCGGGCCTTGGGCCGGCGAGGTCGCGCGCCGGATCGGCGCGCCCATCCCGGTGCGTGCAACGGTGCAGCAGGTGATCGCGACCGAAGCGGCCGGCGGCGAGATCCTGCGGCCGCTTGTGCTGCATGCGGAACGGCATCTCTCGCTGAAGCAAGGCGAGGCGGGGCATCTGATCCTCGGCGGGGCCTGGCCGGGTGAGCTCGACCTGGCCGGCCGGCCGCGCAATCTGCGCGCCTCCGTCGAGGGCAACCTGTGGGTCGCGCGGCGCGTGCTGCCGGCGCTCTCGGGCCTGCACGTGATCCGCGCCTGGACGGGGGTGAACGTGCTGATCCCGGGCCCGATCCTCGGCGCCGATCCGCGCCTGCCCGGGGTGTTCCACGCCGTCACCTTCAACGGCTGGACGCTCGGGCCCGTCATCGGCCGCGTGATGGCCGAGGCGCTGACCGGGCGTGGCGGCTTCCCGAAGGTGTTCGCGCCGGGCGCGGCGGCCCTCGCTTGACGGGGCATGCCCGGGCGGACATCACGGGCCGCTGGGAGAAGGAGGAACGCCGGATGACGGAACCCGTACGCTACGAGGCGGCGGAGGACATCGCCGTCGCCACCGTCGCCAACCCGCCGGTCAACGCGTTGTCCGCCGCGCTGCGCGGCGCGCTGCTGGAGGCGGTGCGGCGGGCGGAGGGCGACGCGGCGATCCGCGCGCTGGTGATCGCGGCGGAGGGACGCACCTTCATCGCGGGCGCCGACATCTCGGAATTCGGCAAGCCGCCGGTGCCGCCGACGTTGGCCGATCTCGTCGCGGCGCTGGATGCCTGCCGCAAGCCGGTGGTCGCCGCGATCCATGCAGCCGCGCTGGGCGGTGGGCTGGAAGTGGCGATGGCCTGCTCGGCGCGGATCGTCGGTCCCGGTGCGAAGCTCGGCCTGCCGGAGGTGAAGCTTGGCCTGCTGCCCGGGTCCGGCGGCACGCAGCGCGCCCCGCGGTTGATGGGCGCGGTGGCTGCGCTGCGCCTGATGGTCGAGGGGGAGCCGCTCGGGGCGGAGGCCGCCGTGGCGGCGGGCCTCGCGGAGGAGATGGCGCGCGACGGCCTGCTCGGCGCGGCGAAGGCGCTCGCGCGGCGATTGGCGGACGGGGGCACACCGCAGCCCGTCTCGGCGCGTGACGAGCGGCTAGGCCCGCGCGAGGCGTTCGAGGCCGCGGCCGCCGGCTACGCCAGGCGCGCATCGACGGAACCCCAGGTCGCCGCCTGCATCGAATGCGTGCGCGACGCCTTCGAGCGCCGCTTCCCTGAGGCAGTGGCGCGGGAGCGTGACGCGTTCCTCCGGCTGCTGGACGATCCGCGCAGCAAGGCGCTGCGTCACGTCTTCTTCGCCGAGCGCGAGGCGGCGAAGATCCCCGGCGTGCCCGCGGGCACGCGGCCGCGGGACGTGCGGCGCGCGGCGGTGCTCGGCTCCGGCACCATGGGCGCCGGCATCGCCATGTGCTTCGCCAATGCCGGGATCCCGGTGCGGGTCATCGAGACGGATGAGGAGGCGAGCGCGGGCGGCCTTGCCCGCATCCGCGGCACCTACGATGCCAGCGTGAAGCGCGGCAGCCTGGCCGCCGAAGCCCGCGACGCGCGCATGGCGCTGATCGAGGGCGCGGTCGGCCTGGACGCCGCCGCCGATGCCGACCTGATCGTCGAGGCGGTGTTCGAGGAGATGGCGCTGAAGAAGGAGGTCTTCGCCACCCTGGACAGGGTCGCGCGGAAGGGCGCGGTGCTCGCCTCCAACACCTCCTACCTCGACATCGACGCAATGGCGGCGGCGACCGGGCGGCCCGAGGACGTTCTCGGCATGCACTTCTTCTCGCCGGCCAACGTCATGAAACTGCTGGAAGTGGTGCGCGGGGCGAGCACCTCGGCGGAGGCGATCGCCACGGCGGCGGAAGTCGGCCGGCGGCTCGGCAAGGTGCCGGTTGTGGTGGGCAACGCCTTCGGCTTCGTCGGCAACCGGATGCTTGCGCGGCGCACCGCGCAGGCCGAGCGCCTGCTGCTGGAAGGCGCAGCGCCGGAGGAGGTCGACGGCGCGCTGACGGAGTTCGGCTTCCGCATGGGGCCCTTCGCGATGGCAGATCTCGCAGGCCTCGACATCGGCTGGCGGGTCCGGCGCGCCACGGGCAAGCGCGCGCCCGTCGCCGATGCGCTGGTGGAGGCGGGGCGGCTGGGCCAGAAGACGGGCAAGGGATTCTACCTCTATCCCGATGGGGCACGAAGCGGCGTCCCGGACCCCGAGGTGGCGGCGCTGATCGCGAAGGTAAGCACGGACGAGGGCATCGCTCGCCGCCCGATCGGGCGCGAGGAGATCCTGGATCGGTTGGTGCTGCCGATGGTGAATGAGGGCGCACGCATCCTGGAAGAAGGTATCGCGGCGCGCCCGGGCGACATCGACGTGGTCTGGCTGCATGGCTACAACTGGCCTGCTTGGCGGGGCGGGCCGATGCATCACGCGGACGCGCTGGGGCTGGCCGAGGTGGCGGCGCGGCTCTCGCACTACGCAAGCTCTGCCGGCGACGAGAGCCTGGCGCCGGCGCCGCTGCTGGCGCGCCTGGCGGCGGAGGGGCGCGGCTTTGCGGGGCTGAAGGCGGCGTGAGCCATCCCTGGGAGGCCAGCTACCCGCCTGAATGCCGCTGGGACGCGGAGATCGTGCCGGGCACGTTGCCGGGCTTTCTCGACGACGTCGCGGGGCGCCACGGTGCACGGCCGGCACTTGAGTATCGCGGGCACGTGCTGAGCTACGAGGCGCTGCGCACCCTGTCCGACCGCGTGGCGGCAGGGCTGATGGGAATGGGGATCGGCGGCGGCGACTGCGTGGCGCTGTACTTGCCGAACACGCCCTGGCACCCGGTGTGCTTCTTCGCCGCGTTGCGGACCGGGGCCCGCGTGGTGCATCTCTCGGCGCTCGATGCGCGGCGGGAGATCGCGCACAAGGCGCGCGATTCCGGGGCCACGCTGCTCATCACAACCGGGTTCCCGGCGCTGCTTGGCAACGCGGCCTGGCTGCTGGACCAGGGCGCGGTGCCGCGCGGCCTGGTGGCGCCGGAGGCGCGCTGGGGGGGTGAGGACGCGCCGGCCGATCCGCGGCTCGGGCACCTGCCGGAGGCGGAACCGCAGGCCGCGTGGCCCGCCCTGCTGCCTGAGGACTTGGCGCTGCTGCAGTACACGGGCGGCACCACCGGTACACCCAAGGGGGCCATGCTGACCCATGGCAACCTGACCGCCGCAGTCGGCATCTATCGCGCGTGGCGCGACGCAACCACCCTGTCGGAAGGCAGCGGCCGCTGCCTTGTCGTCCTGCCGCTGTTCCACATCTTCGCGCTGACGGCGGTCCTGCTGCGGCAGATGGCGGAGGGCAGCCTGTGCCACCTGCGGCCGCGCTTCGATGCGGCGGCGGCGGTGGACGACATCGAGCGTCACCGCATCAACATCCTCTCCGGCGTGCCGACGATCTGGATCGGCATCCTGAACCTGCCCGGCATCGAAGCGCGAGACCTGTCTTCGCTGCGGCAGGTCTCATCGGGCGGTGCGCCGATGCCCTTCGAGGTGCTGGGCCGGCTGGAGCGGCTGCTCGGGCAGAGGTTCAGCGGCGGCTGGGGCATGACGGAGACCTGCCCCGCCGGAACCCGCATCCCGCCCGGCGCGCCAAGCCGGCCGGGGCTCATCGGGCTGCCGCTGCCGCGGGTCGAGCTGCGGATCGTCGCGCTCGATGATCCGCGGCGGCCCCTGCCCCCGGGCGAGACGGGTGAGATCGCCGTCCGTGGCCCGAACGTCTTTGGCGGCTATTGGCGGCGCGAGGCGGAGAACGCCGCGTCCTTCGCCGATGGCTGGTTCCTGACCGGCGACATCGGCTGGATGGATGAGGCGGGCTTCTTCACGCTGGTGGACCGGCGGAAGAACATGATCCTGTCGGGCGGCTTCAACGTGTACCCGGCGGCGGTGGAGGGCGCGATCTACGAGCATCCGGACGTTGCCGAGTGCATCGTGATCGGCATACCGGACGCCTATCGCGGGCAGGCGGCCAAGGCCTACGTCGCCCTGCGGTCCGGCGCCCCGGCATTGACGCTGGAGGCGCTCCGCGCCTTTCTCGCGGACCGGCTGGGAAAGCACGAGATGCCCGCGGCGTTGGAGCTGCGGGCCGCGTTGCCGCGCAGCCCCGCCGGCAAGCTGCTGGCAAGCGCGCTGCGCGATGAGGCGGAGGGAGGCTGAGATGGACCTGAGCTACACGGCGGAGGAGATCGCCTTCCGCGACGAGTTGCGGCACTTCTTCCGCAGCGCCATTCCTGGCGAGATTCGCCGCAAGGTGAGCGAAGGTAGGTCGCTCGCGCGGGAGGATTACGTGACCAGCCAGCGCATCCTGCACGCGCGCGGGCTGGCGACCCCGAATTGGCCGGTCGAGTGGGGCGGGCAGGACTGGTCGCCGGTGCAGCGCTACATCTGGATCGAGGAGCTGCAGGCGGCGGCTGTGCCGCAGCCGCTGGGCTTCAACGTCACCATGGTCGGCCCGGTGATCGCCACCTTCGGCTCCGAGGCGCAGAAGCGCCGCTTCCTGCCGCCGACCGCCAACCTCGACATCTGGTGGGCGCAAGGCTTCAGCGAGCCGGGCGCGGGCAGCGACCTCGCCTCGCTCAAGACATCGGCACGGAAGGAGGGCGAGCACTTCATTGTCAACGGGCAGAAGACCTGGACGACGCTTGGCCAGTACGCCGACTGGATCTTCTGCCTGGTGCGCACCGATCCTGCGGCGAAGAAGCAGAACGGCATCTCCTTCCTGCTGATCGACATGAAGACGCCAGGCATCACCGTGCGCCCGATCGTCACCATCGATGGCGGGCGCGAGGTGAACGAGGTCTTCTTCGACGACGTGCGGGTGCCGGCGGAGAACCTTGTCGGCGAGCTGAACAAGGGATGGGACTACGCGAAGTTCCTCCTCTCCAACGAGCGGATCGGCATCGCGCGCATCGGCATGACGAAGGAGCGGCTGGCGCGGGTGAGGCGGCTGGCGCAGGAGACACCGGCTGGCGACGGAACGGTGTGGGATGACCCCGACTTCCGCCGCCGCTTCGCCTGGAGCGAGATCGAGCTGAAGGCGCTGGAGATCACGCAGATGCGCGTCGTCGCGGCCAGCCGTACGCGGGCGGCCGACAAGCCCGACCCGTCCAGCTCCATCCTGAAGATCCGGGGCAGCGAGATCCAGCAGCAATCCACGCAGCTCCTGCTCGATGTCGCCGGGCCATACGCACTGCCGCGGCCGGAGCACGAGGATGAGGGGCTCAACCTGCCAAGCGTTGGGCCGGAATGGGCGGACGCAGCGGCGCCGCTCTTCTTCAACTACCGCAAGGTCTCCATCTACGGCGGGTCGAGCGAGATCCAGCGCAACATCATCGCCAAAGCGTTCCTGGGCCTCTGACCGATGGATTTCGACCTCACCGAGGAACAGCGCCTGCTGGCCGAGAGCGTCAACCGGCTGGTGACGGACCGCTACGGCGACTTCGAGCGACGCAAGGCCTATCGCGCCGCGCCACGCGGCTACTCTGCGGAGAACTGGAAGAGCTTCGCCGAGATGGGATTGCTCGGCCTGACCTTCCCGGCCGAGGAGGGCGGATTCGAGGGCGGGCCAGTCGAGACGATGATCGTCATGGAGGCCTTCGGCCGCGGGCTGGTGGTGGAGCCGTACCTCGCGACGGTGGTGCTCGGCGCCGGGCTGCTGCGTCGCATGGCGGACGAGGCGACGCGCAAGCGCCTGCTGCCACGGGTCGTCGAAGGGGATCTGACCCTCGCCTTCGCGCATCAGGAGCGGCAGGCACGGCACGACCTGCACGACGTCGCGACGACCGCGCGGCGCGACGGCGCCGGCTGGGTGCTGGACGGCGCGAAGGGCGTGGTGCTGCATGGCGACACGGCGGAAATGCTCGTGGTGTCCGCCCGGACGTCCGGCACCCGCCGGGATCGGCAGGGCATCAGCCTGTTTCTCGTGGACCCTGCCGGCCGCGGCGTGACCCGGCGCGGCTACGCGACGCAAGACGGCATGCGCGCGGCGGAGGTGGTGCTGGAGGGCGCGCCCCTGCCGGCAGACGCGCTGCTGGGTGAGGAGGGCGCCGCGCTGCCGGCCATCGAATCCGTGTTTGAGGAGGCGATCGCCGGCCTCTGCGCCGAGGCAGTGGGCGCGATGGACGCGCTGCGGGCGCTGACGGTGGACTATCTCAAGCAGCGGCAGCAGTTCGGCCGACCGATCGGGGAGTTCCAGGCGCTGCAGCACCGTGCAGCAGACATGCTGATCGCGTCCGAACAGGCGCGCAGCATGGCGATGTATGCGGCGATGACGGTGCGATCGCGCGATGCCGCGGCCCGGCGCGTTGCGCTCTCGGCCGCGAAGGCGCTGGTCGGCCGAATGGCGGACCAGGTCGGGAAGGACGCCATCCAGCTTCATGGCGGGATCGCCATGACCGAGGAGTACAAGGCAGGGCATTACTTCAAGCGGCTGACGATCATCGCCGGTGCCTTCGGCGACGTCGACCATCACCTGCGGCAGGTGGTGGCGGCGGGTGGGCTGCCGGAGATATCCTGACCTCAATCACAAGGGGAGGACGGGATGTACAGGCAGGGGATCGGCCGGCGCGGTGTTCTGGCAGCCGCGGCCGCCGTTGCGGCTGCACCGGGTCTGGCGCAGGGGCGCTTCCCTGACCGGCCGGTGCGCGTCTACGTGCCTTTCCCGCCCGGCGGCACCACCGACATCCAGATGCGTGCGCTGGTCGAGGGCGCATCGCGACGGCTGGGCCAGCCGGTGATCATCGAAAACCGGCCGGGCGCGGGCGGGTCGCTGGGCGCAACGGCGATCGCGCAGGGCACGCGCCCGGATGGCTACACCCTTTCCGTCATGCCCAATTCGGTATTCCGCATCCCGGTGCTGATGGCACGGCCCCCCTATGATCCGATGACGGATTTCACCTGGGTGATCCGGCTCGTCGGCTACACCTTCGGCATCGTGGTGCGCGCCGACGCGCCCTGGCAGACACTGCAGGAACTGCTGGCCGATGCGAGGGCCAATCCGGGACGGATCACCTACGGCACGCCGGGCGTCGCCACGCTGGATGTCACGATGGAGCGCATCGCGCAGGCGGCCGGCGGCATAGAGTGGGTGCACGTGCCGTTTCGCGGCGGCGCGGACAACATGCAGGCGCTGCTCGCGGGCCAGATCAACGTCTCGGCGGAGAGCAGCGTCTGGGCGGAGCTGGTGCTGGACGGACGGCTGCGCCTGCTGGCGACCTGGGGCGAGGAGCGGCCGCGCCGCTTCGGCATGGCGCCAACGCTGCGCGAGGCGGGCATCGACATCGTCAACTCCTCGCCCTACGGCCTTGCAGGTCCCCGCGGCATGGAGCCGGAGGTGGTGCGGGTGCTGCACGACGCGTTCCGTGAGGCGCTGCACGATCCGGCCCATCGTGCCATCCTCGAGCGTTTCGACATGCCGCTGATGTACGCCGATGGCGAGGGCTACGCCCGCTACGCGCGTGCCTTCTACGAGGAGGACAGCGCGATGGTGCGCCGGATGGGGCTGCGGTTCTGAAGCCGCGCACCCTGGCCCGCGGCGGGTCCTGGCGGCTCAGGTCCGCAGCAGGCCTCGCATGGGCGCAACGCCGTCGCTACCCGGGAAGGCCGCGGCAACGGCCCGGTCCGGCAGGCGCAGGTGGTCGCGCAGCAGCGCCTTGGCCAGGCTTCGCAGATCGGCTGTCGGCTGGAGGTCCCGGTTCTCGAACAACCGATCCTGCGCCAGCCCGGGCCAGTCGGCGACGACGCGACCGCCCGCCACCGCGCCGCCGAGCAGGAACGCCACGCCGCCAGTGCCGTGGTCCGTGCCCGCAGCGCCGTTGACCCGCGCCGTGCGGCCGAACTCCGTGATCACCAGCACCGCGGTGCGCGCCCAATGCGGCCCGAGGGCCGATCCGAGCTCGGCAATTCCGGCGTCCAGAGCCCGCAGCGGCCCGGCGATCCGCCCGACCTGCTGCGCATGCGTGTCCCAGCCGCCGAGTTCGAGGGCGGCGATGCGCGGGCCGTTCCGCTCCGCCATCAGCCGTCCCGCCGCGGCGGCAAGGCGCGGAAAGGACCCGCGCTCCCGGTCATCGGGCTGCGGCGGGCCAAGCGTTACTTCCGCGAAGCCGCGGGCGCGCATCCCTTCGGCGAAGGGCACGGCCGTCCGTGGGTCGCCGCGGTGCAATGCCGCCAGACGGTACATGAGGTCGGCCGAAGGACGGTCGATGCCCGGTGGAGCGTAGCTGCCAACTGGCGCAGGCCCGCGCAGCAGCAGCGGCACCCCGGTGCCGATGGCGAGGCCGGCGCGCGCATCCGTTGGGTTCGGCAGCGCGAGGATGGCCCGATTCAGCCAGCCGCTGGTCAGCCGCTCCGACGCGCCGCCTTCCAGCAGGTCCTGCGCCTCGAAGTGGGACCGGCTGCGGTAGGGTCCGGCCACGGCGTGCAGCACCAGGGCCGCGTTCTCGGCATACAGGGCATGGATGGTCGGCAGCCCAGGATGCAGCCCGAAGCGGCCGCCGAGATCGAGTACGCCCCCCTCCTGCCCCGGCTGGGGCAGCGCGAGCGGCCCGCGCAGCGTCGCGAAATCCGGGTCGCCATAGGGTTGCACGGCAAAGAGCCCGTCCAGCGCGCCACGGAGGATGATGACGACGAGTCGCCGGTCACCCGGCACCTGGGCGAAGGCGACCCGGGTGCCGCCGAGGGCGAGGGTCGCGCCCAAGCCCAGGAGGACGCCGCGGCGGGTCGGAGAGAAGGAGGGATGGGGCATCGGTGCGTCTCCCCGGTCAGCGAAGCAGGAATTCGGGGCTGGCGAGGAGGAGCGTCAATGCGTCGCGGACCGAGCCTGCTACCCGCATCGCAGCGACTGTCTCGGCCCTGGCGAATGGGCCGAGCGCAGCCTCGGTCACCTCGGCCGTGTCGAGCCTTTGCCCGAAGCGCCCCGCGAACGTATAGGCCCAATCCGTCCGGCGCATCATCCCTTCCGGCGTGGCCCAGTCCGCGGTTCGGTCTGACCAGCCATCCGGCTGCGGCGCCATCCAGAGCGGCTGGCCGAGCGCGGCCATGGCGCCAAGCAGCACGGCGCCGCGGTCCCGCGGCACGCCGAGGACGCGCCCGGTCCCGATCACCCAGTCCTTCGGGGTGCGAAGCTTGCCGAGCGGCGGTGCCCAGGCCGCCGGAAGGTGGATCAGGGCGCGCGACGCGGCGCCGAGGTCCCCCTCCGTCTCGCGCAGCACGCGCTCGATCCCGCGCACCGCATCGGGCGGCGGGTCGTCCGCGACGAAGTGGCGCGCCAGCTTCACGGCCAGGTGCCGGTACGTGGCCGGGTGCGTTCCGAGGAAGCGCAGCACCGTCTCCTGGCTGTCTTCGCCATCACGAAAGCGGCGGCCGAGCAGCGTCTTCTCGCCGGGCTGGTGCGCCTGCGGGCGCCAGACGAAGTCGAAGGGTTCGGCGTTGGCTGCCACAGACCAGCCGGTCAGAACCTTGGCCAACTCGGTCACGTCGCCCTGCGTGTAGCCGCCGGCAGGGGAGAGGGTGTGCAGTTCCAGCACCTCCCGCGCCAGGTTCTCGTTCAGGCCACGGCCGGCACGCTGGCCAGCGCGGCTGTCCGGTCCGACCGACACATGATTGTCCAGGTAGATCAGCATCGCGGGATGGCGCGTGACCGCCACGAGCATGTCGGCGAAGCGGCCGGTCACATGCGGCCTGACGGCGTCACGCTCCATCGCGCCGACCAGGGTGCCGGCCAAGCCGTTGCGTCGGCTGACGGTGAAGTGGTTCATCCAGAATGTGACCAGCCGCTCGCGGTACGGCTCGGTGGTGGCGAGCTGGCGGTCGGCCCAGGCCTCCATCTCTCCGCGGACAAACTCCCTCAACGGGTTGGAGCCGTCATTCGGGACGGCACCCTGCTGCCGCTCCATCTGCTGCTGCTGGTGGCGCAGGCGAAGCCCCTGCGACACAGGCGGCCCCGAGGGCGCCGGTGCCGGACGGGTGAGCTGCGCCTCGAGCCAGGCCTCCGGATTGCCGGGCAGGGCCTCGTCCAGCCGGGGGCCCAGGCCGAAGCGGGTGACGGCGATGCGGGCACGTTCGCTCATGCGGGGAACCTAGCATGCCTGCCCCCGTCCGAGGAAAAGACGGAGCGTCACGAAGCGTATCCGCTGGCGTTGCAGGGCGTCCATGTGAGGGCGGCGGGTGGCAGGCGCTTGCAAAAGCGGCCCGAAAGGGGCATCTGCCGGCCGCGACCAAGGTATGACTCGAACCTACGGGCGGGGGGCACGGGCGGAATGGCTCGGGGCCACGCCCGCTTTCGTCTATGGAGGCCCCTCGTGGCGCGCACCCCGCTCGATCGTATCCGCAACATCGGCATCACGGCGCATATCGACGCCGGGAAGACGACGACGACCGAGCGGATCCTCTACTACACCGGCAAGAGCCACAGGATCGGCGAGGTGCACGACGGGAACACCACGACCGACTACATGGAGCAGGAGCGCGAGCGCGGCATCACCATCACCTCCGCGGCGGTGACGGCGGTGTGGAAGGACCACCGCATCAACATCATCGACACGCCCGGCCACATCGACTTCAACATCGAGGTCAACCGGAGCCTGCGCGTGCTGGACGGCGCGGTGTTCATCATCGAGGGCGTGGCCGGGGTGCAGCCGCAGTCCGAGACGAACTGGCGCCTCGCCGACCGCTACAACGTTCCCCGCATCATCTTCATCAACAAGCTTGATCGGACCGGCGCGGACTTCTACCGCGCGGCGGCGACGCTGACCGAGAAGCTCGGCATCAACTGGGTGGCGCTGCAGCTGCCGATCGGCATCGAGGACACCTTCAAGGGCGTCGTTGACCTCGTCGAGATGAAGGCGATCGTCTGGAAGGGCGATGAGCTCGGCGCGCAGTACGAGGACCAGCCGATTCCGGCGGACCTCGCGGACAAGGCCGCCGAGTACCGCGCCAAGCTGCTCGACACGGTGGTCGGCGTCGACGAGGCCGCGATGGAGGAGTATTTCGAGAAGGGCGACGTCTCGGTCGAGACGCTGAAGAGCTGCATCAAGAAGGGCACGATCAGCGGCGAGTTCCGTCCGGTGCTCTGCGGTACGGCCTTCAAGAACAAGGGCGTGCAGCCGCTGCTCGATGCGGTGCTGGATTACCTGCCGAGCCCGGTGGACATCCCCGGCATCAAGGTGGCACCCGAGGAGGGCCAGGACGAAACGGCCGATCGCCGTGTCATCCCCGCCGACGAGAATGCGCCCTTCGCCGGCCTGGCCTTCAAGATCATCAACGACAAGTACGGCAACCTGACTTTCGTGCGCGTCTACCGGGGCGTGCTGCGCTCCGGCGACATGGTGATGAACACCACGAAGGGGAATCGCGAGCGGATCGGCCGCATCTTCCAGATGCATGCCGACAAGCGCGAGGAGATCAAGGAGGTCTTCGCCGGCGACATCGCCGCCTTCGTCGGGCTGAAGGACACCGGCACCGGCGACACCCTCGCCTCCAACGAGGATCCCGTGGTGCTGGAGCGCATGGCCTTCCCGGTGCCCGTCATCGACATCTCGGTCGAGCCGAAGACGAAGGAAGGCGTCGAGAAGATGACGCTCGGCCTGCAGAAGCTGGCTGGCGAGGACCCGAGCCTGCGCCTGCGCACGGACCAGGAGAGCGGCCAGACCATCCTCTCGGGCATGGGCGAGCTCCACCTGGAGATCATCATCGACCGGCTGAGGCGGGAGTACGGCGTGGACGCCAACATCGGCGCCCCGCAGGTGGCCTACCGCGAGACGATCACCAAGGCGCACACCGAGACCTACACCCACAAGAAGCAGTCCGGCGGCTCGGGCCAGTACGCCGAGGTGAAGATCGTCTTCGAGCCGAAGGAGCGGAACGAGGGCATCGAGTTCGTCAACGGCGTGGTCGGCGGCTCGGTGCCGAAGGAGTACATCCCGGCCGTCGAGAAGGGCATCAAGATGCAGGCCGACACCGGCGTGCTCGCCGGTTTCCCGACCGTGGACTTCAAGTACTCGCTGGTGGACGGCAAGTACCATGACGTCGACTCGTCCGCGCTGGCCTTCGAGATCGCCGCCAAGGCGTGCTTCCGCGAGGGCATGAAGAAGGCCGGCCCGGTGATCCTCGAGCCGATCATGGACGTCGAGGTGACGACGCCGCAGGACCATGTCGGCGACGTGGTGGGCGACCTCAACCGCCGCCGCGGCGTGATCCAGAGCCAGGACATGGCGGGCACGTCGGTGATCGTGCGGGCGCATGTGCCGCTGAAGGAGATGTTCGGCTACATCTCCAACCTGCGGGGCATGACGAAGGGCCGCGCGAGCTTCTCGATGCAGTTCCACCACTACGACCCGGTGCCGCGGAACGTCGCGGACGAGATCATGAAGAAGTCGGCCTGAACTTTACTTGTTGGCAGGCTTCCGGCGGCGCGGAGGGCAACCTCCGCGCCGCTCGCTTTTCTGGCCTGTTGTCGCGATCGGCAACGCCGATTGGAAACCTGAGCGCGCCCTTGTCATCCTTCCGTCGTCGCATCGGAGGAGGAAGACGCGCGTGGACCCATCGGCATCCTGTTCGCCGCCGCCTCGTTGGCGCTGCCGCCATTGTTGCCCGCGCGTGAGGCCGCAGCGCAGGACACAGTGCGCGCCTGCATCATCAACAGCGCCGGTCTCATCATCCGCTCCCGCTTCCACTACACCGCGGGCGGGGTGATGTACGAGTGCGCCTGGGTAACGAGCGCGCTGGGCGGGCAGAACTGCGTCACGCTCCAGGGCCTGACGGCGCTGCGCCTGGACGTCGAGAAAAGCGACTTCACTTGGAAGCACCAGTGCCGGCGGGACGTGCTGCCGAACCGCAATGTCACCTTGACCGTGAACGGCACGGGGTTCAGTGCGGACTGCAACGTGCAGCAGTAGCTTCACCGCCGCAGGAAGTGCGCCGCCAGCACGTCCAGCACGACCACGCCATCGGCTTCGCGCGCCACCCGGTAGCGCAGCTTTGCCACCCCCATCTCGGGGCGGGACCGGCTGGGGCGCAGCTCCTCGACGGTCAGACGCATCGTGACAGGCTGGTCCGGCTCCAGCGCGGCCGGCCAGGACAGCTCCGCTCCGCCGGCCCCAAGGTTGCACGGCGCCAGCAGCCCGCTGCGGATCAGGTGGCCCACGGCGGCCGAGAAGGTGTGCAGGCCGGAGGCGACCAGCCGCCCGAAGATCGAGCTCCGCCCCGCCTCCTCGTCGAGGTGGAACGGCTGCGGGTCGAAGCGGCGGGCGAAGTCCAGCACCTCCTCCCGCGTCAGTGCGAAGCCGCCCAGGTCGAAACTCTGGCCGACCTGCAGGTCTTCGAACGAGCGGATGGGGGTCATGGCCAGCAGGCTAGGATGGGCTGTCGAGATCGGCCAGACTCGGCCTCTTAAGCCGTTTGCAACCGCCTCATGGCTTCGGTATCCGTCAGCCATGCCGACTGCCCGCAGACCGCTGCTCACCGCCGCCCTCGCGCTCGCCGCTGCGCCGGCCGCGGCGCAGGTCTCCCCCGCCGCCATGCCGGCGCCTGGTCCCGCCATGCCGCCCCGGGGCGCCGCGGACGCGCTGGTCCGGCTGTTCGACCGCCTGCAGCGGCTCGATGAGGACGGACTCGACCCGCGGCACTACGCCATCCCGGAAGCGACGAACGCAGCGGCCGACCCGGCCGGGTGGCGCGTTGCGTTGCAGCGCTCGGCGGTGCTCGCCCTGGAGGATCTCGTGCTGGGCCGGGTCCGGGGCCTGCCGGGGCGTCCCGATCTTCGGAAGGATCCTGCCGCCGCGGGGCTGGAGCCTTGGGTGGCCGAACTCAACGCCCATGCCGATCCGGCCGCGGTGATCGACCGCGCCGCCCTGCTGCCGGGTGGCGCCGCCGCGCTGAAGGCCGAACTCGCCCGGCAGCGCTTGGCGGCGCGCCAGCGCGTGGCGCCGATTCCGGGCGACGCCACCATCGAGCCTGGATCGACGGATCCGATTCGCGTCCCGGCCCTCCGGGCCCGGCTGTCAGCGGAGGAGCCGGAGCTCATGGCGGCGTCCACCGGCGGCGCCACCTACGACCCTGTGCTGGAAGCGGCCGTCCGGCGCTGGCAGGCGGCCAACGGGGTGGAGGTGGATGGGCGCGTGGGCCGCATCTCGCTTGGCCTGCTCAACCGGCCGCTGGCCGCGAGGGTCGACCAGCTTCGCGTCGCCCTCGACATGCGCCGGGGCGTGGTGGCGGAGGGGCTGGAGCGCCGTATCGAGGTGAACGTGCCCGAGTACCGTCTGGCAATGCTTGAGGGCGGGCGCGAAATCCTGACGATGGCCGTGATCGTCGGACGGCGGGAGCGGATGACGCCGATGCTGCGCGTGCGGATGACCGCCATCCAGTTCAACCCACCCTGGGGAGTGCCGGAGCGGAACGCACGGGAGGACCTGCTGCCCCGCTTCCGGCGGGACCCGCAGGGCATGATGGAGAAGGGCTTCCGGGTGTTCAGCGTGGTCGGCGGCGAGCGGGTGGAAATCGACCCGCGCGCCATCGACTGGTCCTCGGTCAATCCGCAGCGCTTCCCCTATCTGATCCGCCAGGATGCGGGCGACGCGAATGCGCTCGGCCGCATCAAGTTCATCATGCCGAACGGGGACGACATCTTCATGCACGACACGCCGGACCGGCACCTGTTCCGCCGGCCCGACCGGGCCTTCTCCTCCGGCTGCATCCGCCTGGAGCGCCCGAACGAGCTGCTGGCCGCGCTCCTGGAGGGCACGCCCGGCTGGACGCTGGCGCGGGCGCAACGCGCGATCGAGGTCCGCACGACAAGCGCGGTGACGCTCGGCCGCGCGGTCCCCGTGGCGCTGGCCTACCGCACGGTCGGCGTAGAGCCGGGCGGACGGGTGCGGATCCGGCCCGACATCTACGGGCTGGACGAGGCCTATGCCCGCGCCCTGTCGGCCGCCCGGGCGCCGCAGGTCGCGGGGGTGGGAGGGCGCGCCTGATGCCGATTCTGTTCGACTGCCCCTGCTGCACCGGGGATGGCATCGGGCGGCGCGGCTTCCTCGCGGCAGCGGTGGGGCTCGGCGCGGTGGCTGCGGTGCCGGCGGCGGCGCAGCTCGTCCACAATGGCGGCATGCCGCGGGTCCTGCGCGTGCGCCGGCAGGTGACGGAGGACAGCTTCTCCGGCGTCTACTGGCGGGATGGCCGCTACGACCGCCAAGCGCTGCGGCAGCTCGACCACGTGTTCCGCGACCTCTCGGCCGCGGAGACGACGCCGATGGACCCGCGGCTCTTCGACGTGATGTCGACGCTCGCGCGGGTGCTGGACAGCGATGACTTCTACGACGTGGTGAGCGGCTACCGCACGCCGGAGACGAATGCGGCACGCGCCACGCAGAGCCGCCGGGTCTCGACGGTCTCGCTGCACATGTCGGGCATGGCAGCGGATTGCCGGCTACCGGGCCGCGTCGGGATCGGGCTGGCGAGGGCGGCGGCGGACCTGCAGCTCGGCGGTGTCGGACTGTACCGGCGCGACGGCTTCGTCCACCTGGATTGCGGGCCGGTCCGCCGTTGGTAGTGCCGCCTCACGCGGCGCGCTGCCAGGGGTCGGCGAAGTGCAGGCCGGCGTTGCGGAAGGCATGGCCGAGGGCGACGGCGGCCGCGGTGGCGGCGTAGCCGTCGCGGCCGGGCAGGCGGCACAGCAGCAGGGCAAGCGCCTCGCGCCGCGGCCCCCGCTGGGCCAGTGCCCCTGCCAGGAGCAGCGCGGGCTCGTGCCCCACCAGGCGCGGACAGAGCGGACAGCCGAGCGCGACCGGATGCGGCGCGGTCAGGCTGCGGAGCAGTGCATCGAGGGCGGGAGCCGCGGCCTCCGCGGATTCGGTGGCGAGGAGGCGACGCAGCGCCGGTGCGCCCGGCAGGCCCCGCCGCGTCTCCTGCGCCCAGAGGCGCGCCGCGTCGAGGAAGAGACGCTCCGCAGGTGGCAGGGCGTCGGCCTCGGCATCGGTCCAGGGCCAGAGGGGCAGGCCGCGTGTCGCCATGAAGGATCCTCCCGTGCTGCGGCCCCAAAGATAGTGCAATTGAGAGTCGTTCGCAAATACCTCCTCGCCCTTTACGGGTGAAGGTGAAGCGCGCCCGTCGCGGCCAACCGCAACGGCGCCGTTCCCGGCCGCACGGCGGCAACCTCCACAGGATGAAAGAGGTAGAGCCAGGGCGGGTTGTCGCGCAGCCGACGCAGCGCCCGGCCGTAGGCTGCCTCCCTCGCCGCGTCGTCGACGGCGCGGTTGGCCGCCTCGATCTGCGCTTCGAGCTGCGGATCGTCATGCCCCTGCCACCAGAGGCCGCGGACCGTGGAGGAGAGCTTGTCGTTCAGCACGCGGAACGTGCTGTGCGGCGAGCTGTCGAAGACGGCCATGTCGCCGATCCGCTTGCGCCCGACTTCCCTTGCATATTCCGGTCGGTCCGCCTGGGTCTCCACGTGGGTCGGTACGCCGAGGCGGCCAAGCGACTCCGCGACCGCCGCCGTGATCAGGGGCGACCGCTCCGGCATGGTCAGCGGGGTCCGGATCAGCAGCGGGCCGGCGATGCGCGCCACCTCGAACAGGCGCTTCGCAAGGTCCGGATCGTGCGGGAAGGGCGGAGGTGGATCGGCCATGCCGAGGTGGCGTGGGCTGACCGCGGTAGAGGCGCGGACGCCGAGGCCGTGGAACACCCCGTCGATGATCGCCTGTCCATCCACCGCATGGTTCACCGCGCGCCGCGCTGCCGGGTGTGCGAAGGCGCCCTTCGCGCAGTTCAGGTAGTACATGACGGACAGCGTGTTGACCGCGCGCAGCCAGACCAGGTCGGCGCCGAAGTCGGGGCCGCCCTCCAGCCGTTCCAGGTTCATCGCCGCGTCGGCCTCGCCCGCGCGGAGCGCAGCCAGCCTTGCGGCCGCATCGGGAATGGCGCGCAGCGAGACACGCCCCGGGCCCTCTTCCGGCGCGACGCGCAGCAACTCGGCGCCTTCCTCGTTCGCATGGGCGGCGACGCGGTAGGGACCGGTGCCGATCACCGGCTGCCCGTCCGGCGTCTCGCGGCAGGGGAAGAACTCCGAGAAGATGTCGAGGATGTCGGCGAAGGGCGTCGGGTTCTCGACGGTCAGCGTCGTCGGCGTCGGCGCTGCCAGGCGCGCCGAGGCGAGGTAGCGCGCATAGGGCCACGGCATGCCGAAGGTGTCGGTGCTGTCCAGCAGCGCGCGGATGAAGTCGAGGATCTGGCCGGTGGTGCAGGCCGTGCCATCGTGCCAGCTCGCGCCGCCCCTCAGATGGAAGCGCCAGCGGCGACCCTCCTCCGCGACGTCCCAGCGCGCGAGGAGCGCAGGCCCGACCGTCCCGCCGTCGCGCCACATCGTTAGCGGCTCGAAGACAAGGTGCTTGAGCGTCAGGATGGAGGTGTCGTCCGTGACACGCCCGGCCGGCAGGAAGCGGCACTTGGCAGCCGCGATCCGCAGGTGGCCTGGTGCCGTCATTGCGGTTCGAAGCGCGAGAGCACGGGTTCCCACTTGCGCTCCTCCGCCTGCATGAAGGCGAGGTGCTGCGCGGCGGAGGAGGGTGTGACGTCGATGGCGAGACGGGCGAACTCGGCGCGGTTCGCCTGGCTCGCGAAGACCGCATCGAAGCCCTGGCGGATACGCGCGACGGCGGCGGCCGGCGCGCCCTTCGGCGCGAAGAGGCCCATCCAGCTCAGCACGGAAAAGCCGGGCACGCCGGCCTCCGCCACCGTCGGAAGCTCGGGCAGGGAGGGCGCGCGCATGTCGCCGGTGACGGCGAGGCCGCGCCAATGGCCTGCCCGGACCGGCTCGACCGAAGTGGCAATGGTGTTGAACATCACCTGCACCGCGCCGCTGGTCAGGTCGGCGCGCGCCAGGGCATCGCCGCGGTAGGGAACGTGCACCATCTCGGTGCCCGTCATCCGCATGAAGAGCTCGCCCGAGAGATGGATGGAGCCGCCGGCGCCGGCCGAAGCGAAGTTCAGCCGACCCGGATTGGCGCGGAGGTGGGCGATGAACTCGGGAACGGAGCGTGCCGGCACGGACGGGTGGACCACCAGCACGTTGGGCGAGGCGAACATCAGCCCCAGCGGCTCGAAGTCGCGTTCCCAGCGGAAGGGCGTGTCCCGGACCAGGTAGCGGGTGTTGATGATGTTCGGGCCGGTGGCGAGCAGCGTGTAGCCATCCGCCGGCGAACGTGCCGCGGCCTCCACGCCTATGTTGCCGCCCGCGCCGGCCCGGTTGTCCACCACCACGCGTTGCCCGATCTCCCGCGACAGGGCCTCCGCGAAGGCGCGGGCCTGCGTGTCCGTGCCGCCGCCCGGCGGGAATGGGACGATCAGGCGAAGCGGCCGGTCGGGAAAGCCCTGCGCCCCGGCAGGCGCCGCGAGCAGGAGCGGCGCGGCGAGGATGGCGCGGCGGGTCGGGCGCATTCTCTTCTGTCTCCCTGCGTGTTGCGCGCCAGTGTCGGGGAGCCGATGCGCCCGCGCAAGGGATCAGCCCCGCGGATCCGCCAGCTTGTCGGCCGCGGGAGCCGGACTTAGCGTCCGCCGCCATCGCAGAAGGGCAGGGACATGCGCCTGAAGGACAAATCCGCCATCGTCACCGGCGCCGCGTCGGGCTTCGGGGAGGGCATCGCACGACGCTTCGCCGAGGAAGGCGCGCGCGTCGTGGTCGCCGACCTCAACCTGGACGGCGCCAAGCGTGTCGCCGCCGAGATCGGCGGGGTCCCGGTGGGCGGCGACGTCTCGCGCGAGGCTGACGTGGCCGCGATCGTCCAGGCCGCAGTCGCGTCCTTCGGCGGCCTCGACATCGTGGTGAACAATGCCGGGACCACGCATCGCAACAAGCCGATCCTCGAGGTGACCGAGGAGGAGTTCGACCGCGTCTATGCGGTGAACGTGAAGTCCGTGTTCTGGATGACGCGCGCCGCAGTGCCGGCGCTGCGCCGGCGGGGCGGATCGATCATCAACATCTCCTCCACCGCGGGCATCCGACCGCGGCCGGGCCTGACCTGGTACAACTCGACAAAAGGCGCGCTGAACGTCGCGACCCAGGCGATGGCGCAGGAGTTCGCGCGCGACAACATCCGGGTCAACGCGGTCTGTCCCGTGATGGGCGCGACCGCCCTGCTGACCGAGTTCATGGGCGGACCGGACACGGAAGAGGCGCGGGCCCGCTTCACCGCGACCATCCCACTCGGCCGCATGTCCACGCCCGCCGACATCGCCAATGCCTGCGTCTGGCTGGGCGAGGACGCGTCAAGCTTCATCACCGGCATCCTCCTGCCGGTGGACGGGGGTCGCTGCGCGTGAACCAGGCGGTGTCGCCGGCCGACGAGGCGCGGCCCCTCAACATCCTCTCCATCCAGTCATGGGTGGCCTATGGCCATGTCGGCAACGCCAGCGCCGTGTTTCCCCTGCAGCGCCTGGGGGCCGAGGTCTGGGCCGTCAACACCGTGCAGTTCTCCAACCACACCGGATACGGCGCGTGGCGCGGCAGCGTGTTCGGCGCGGAGTTGATCGCCGAGCTTGTGGAGGGCATCGCCGAGCGCGGCGCCCTGCCGCGCTGCGATGCGGTGCTTTCCGGCTACATGGGCGCGGCCGGGATCGGCGAGGCGATCCTCTCGGCCGCGGCGCGCGCCAAGGCGGCGAACCCGGCAGCGATGTACTGCTGCGATCCCGTGATCGGCGATGTCGGGCGTGGCGTCTTCGTCCGCCCCGGAATCCCCGAATTCATGCGCGACCGGGCCGTGCCGGCAGCCGACATCCTGACCCCGAACCAGTTCGAGCTTGAATGGCTTGCCGGCGAGAAGGTCGCGGCGCTGGATGACGCCAAGCGGGCCGTGCGCGCCCTCCAGCGGCGCGGCCCGCGCTGCGTGCTCGTCACGTCGCTGCGCGTCGAGGACACGCCCGCGGATGCGATGGACCTGCTGGCCGGCGAGGGGGACGGTTTCTGGCGGGTGCGGACGCCGCTGCTGCCGCTCTCGGTCAACGGAGCGGGGGACGCGATCGCGGCGCTGTTCCTGTTCCACCGGCTGCGCTGGGGCGAGGCGCGGGTCGCGCTCTCTGCGGCCGCGTCGAGCATCTACGGCCTGCTCCGGCGGACGGCAGAGGCGGGATCGCGCGAGATCCTGACCGTGGCGGCGCAGGAGGAATTCGTGACGCCGAGCCGCGTGTTCCGCGCGGAGCGCTGCTGACGGCCTCGGTGAAGACGGCCGCTCTGCGGCGGCCGCGCTGCCTTCAGGCCGCTTCGACCTGCTGCAGGGCGACCGCGGCCGGCCGGAAGCGAACGCTGGCGCGCAGGCCCGACGGCTCGAAGGCAAGGTCCGAGCTGGCGCCGGACCCCAGATCGTGGCGCAGTGCCTGCTCCAGTAGGCGGGTGCCGAACCCGGCGTGGCTCGGCGGCTCGACCACGGGACCGCCGGACTCGCTCCAGGACAGGTTCAACCAGCCTTCGGCATCGAGCCACCATCGCAGCCGCACACGCCCATCCTCGCGTGTCAGGGCGCCGTGCTTGGCGGCGTTCGTCGCCAGTTCGCTGAAGGCGAGCACCAGCGCCTGCGCCTGGCCGGGGCGGAGAGTCACGGGGGGACCGGACTCGATGGACATGCGCGGGTCGTCGAGCCAGGGGCCGAGCGCCGCGCGCGTCACGGAGAGAAGGTCAGCTTCGCCCCAGGCGTGCACGGTCAGCAGGTCATGCGCGCGCGCAAGGGCGCGGATCCGCTCGCCGAAGCTGCGGCCGAAGGCCTCCAGGCTGCCAGCACTGCGCAGCGTCTGGCCGGCGATGGTCTGCACCGTGGCGAGGCAGTTCTTCACCCGGTGGTTCAGCTCGCGGACCAGCAGGTTGCGGCCGTGCTCCGCGCGCATCCGCTCGGTCACGTCCTCGATGGCGAGGCTGACCGATTCGACACGGCGGCGTTCGTCCCGCACCGGGTGGCAGGAGAGAACGAGGTGGCGGGTGTGCCGAAGCGTGCCCGACGCGTCGACGGCGATGGCAACGTCGAGCACGGGGCGGCCGGTGCGCAGCACTTGGGCGTGCGCCGCCTCCAATGCCTCTGCGATCGCGGGCGGCAGGACGGCGGCGGCGTTACGGCCGGGCAGCGCATCCTCTGGCAGCCCGGCGAAGGCGGCGAGGCGCTTGTTGGCGGAAAGCAGCGTGCCGTTGCCGTCGAGCAGCGCGAGGCCCACCGGCACGGTGTCCGCGATGGCCCGCAGCTCGGCCAGCGCCTGCCGGCTCTCGAGGTCGATCGGTTCCGGCATGGCGCGGCGCTGCCGCCGGCGCGGCGCCAGCAGCGCACCGCCGAGCAGCCCGAGAAGGCCGGCCACGAGCAGCGGCCAGACGGAGGTCTGGGAGGCGGTCGCCGGCGAACGGGCGGGCGCTGCCGGGGCAGGCTCGGCGATGGTGGTCACGGTGAGGGCCGCACCGGGCAGCCTGCGCAAGCCGCGGGTCGCCGTGACGAGCGAGCCCTCGTGTTCGGACTCCGCGGTCCGGCGCAACTCGGCCAGAAGCTGCGGCGCGCCGACGCCGACACGCTCCAGCCGGATCGAGGTGAAACGCGTTGACTCCACGCTGTCCAGCGCGGCCGTGAGGATCGCCGTGAGCCGTTCGCGCGGCAGGAAGCCGACGAGCACGGCCTGCGGCTGCCCGGCGGGGCCGGACGCCGGAACGGCGATCGCCGGATTGGGCGCGCTGCCCGGCACGCCGACGAAGCCAGCCACCGGGCGGAGCGCCCCGAAGGCATCCGCCGCGAGATCGGCTGCCGGCGAGGCCGGCAGGGGCGTCCCGAAGGGAATGGCCGAATTGACCACCTGCGCCAGCCGAGCATCGAGGCCGATCACCGGCAGATCGAGGGTCGCGGCAGCTCCCCGTGCCGCCCTGTCGATCGCGGCGAGGCTGGCGCCGCTGGCCTGCGGGCCAGCCGAGGCGCGCCCCGGCGGTCCGGCATCGATGAAGGTGGTCGCGGTGACGAGCGCCGCCTCGATCCTGCGCAGCTCGGCGTCGACCGCATCGGCGACAATCTGCAGCTGCCCGGCAAGCCGGTCCGGCTGCGGCGGCTGCGGCGGCTGCGCACGCGCAGCGCTGGCAACGGCCAGGGGAAAGGCGGCGGAGAGCACGAGCAACCGGCGCCGCGGCAGCGCCAGGCCCGCGGCCGCGGAGCACGGAATGGTGTCGGAAGGCGCAGCCAGCATGCGAGCCCTTCTAGCCCAATTCAACTTGCGGCACGTGCCGATGTCGGAAACAAATGGTTGTCGTCCGCGTAAGCACCTGCAAATGCGCCTGTGACCGGACGGACGCGGGTTCACAACGAGGTGATGGATGCGAGGTTGGGTCTGGCTGGTGCTGCTGCTCGGCGTCGCAGCCTGTGCGCAGGGCGGTGGCTCCGCAAGCTCGGGCTGGCCAGGGGCCTCGACCCAGGCACCGAGCACTGCACGCGCTGTGGCGCGGCCGCCACGGCGTGGCGGCGATGCATCGGAGGCGCCGCAGGCCATGTGGCGCGTGTTGGCTGATGGCACCACGGGCTGCGCCGATGCGCAGGCGCTCGATGCCCTGCGGCAGGAGACGGAAACCGGCCCTGCCGCGCTGCGCCGGCTCGCCGCCGTGCGCGCCCGTGGCGGCTGCGTGACCGCCTTCCGTGTCTCCGAGTGGCGGCTTCTCGGCACCAGCGGGAGCCTTGTCCGGCTCGCCCCCGCGGCTGGAGGCGACCCGCTGTACTTCCGGCGCGACGAAGTGGCGGAGGAGCGGCCGGCCTCGTCCTCCTGACCTTTACGCGCGCCGCACCTTTACGAGCGTCGAACGTTGAGCGGCAGGGTCATGCCCTTCTGGATGCCCGTGAGGTTCCGGCGCCACGCGGCGTCCACATAGTACTGGCCGAGCGGGACAAAGGGGGTGTCCTGCCAGACGGCGGCCTGGATCCGGCGTGCGATCGGCTTCTGCGCCTCGAGGTCGGGAGCGCCGAGCCATTCCTCGCGCAGCGACTCGAGCGCGGTGCTGGTCGGCCACCCGAACCAGGCGGCGCGGCCATGGGCGCGCAGCAGCGGGTGCTGACCCGGATTGCCCAGGTCGATCCCGCCGAAGACGACGATGATGGCGTTCCAGCCGTTCTGCGACGGCGGCTCCTGCCGCGCGCGACGGGCGAGGACGGTGCCCCAGTCGCTCGTCGCGCTCTCCGCGGCCAGTCCGCTGCGCTTCAGCGCATCGGTCAGCACCGCGGTCAACGCATTGTTGTTCACGACGTCCGTCGGGTGCAGGACGGTGACGGGCTCGCCGGCATACCCCGCCTCGCGCAGCGCGGCGCGCGCACGGTCGAAGCTGCGCGGACCGGTCAGGACGGAGATCCCCTCGTCATTCACCAGCGGCGAGGAGGTGGGGAACGCCCCGATGCCGTCGGACCACAGCGAACGGTCATTGCCCATGATGGCCGTCATGAAGTCGGCCTGGTTGACCGCCGGCAGCAGCGCGCGGCGGATCGCCGGGTTGTCGAAGGGCGCATGGAGCTGGTTGAAGCGGAGGAAGGCCATGAGCCCGCCGAAATCGACCCGCTCCACCACCACGTCGCGGTGCCGACGGAGCACGGGCCTCAGATCCGGCGCCACCTGTTCCCACATGTCGATCTCGCCGGCCTGGATCGCGGCGGCCGAGGTGCCGCTGTCCGGCATCCAGCGGAACTCCACGCGCTCGAAATGCCCGGTCTTCGCGCCGCCGAGCAGGCTCGGCGGGCGCGGGTTCGGCACGTAGCGCTCGAACCGGCGATAGACCGTGCGGTCGCCGACGCGACGTTCATCTGCAACCAGCCGATAGGGGCCGGAGCCGACAACCTCGGTGAAGGGCCGCGCGGGATCGATCCGGGCGAAGCGCTCCGGATAGACGAAGCAGGGATAGGAGGAGGGCTTGCCCAGTGCCTCCAGCATCGGGCCGAAGCGCTGGCGTAGCCGGATCTCGAAGCGCCGATCGTCGAGCACGCGCATCTCGGCCGTGCGCTCGCGCAGCGTCTGGCCGAAGGTGTCGCGCGCCGACCATCGCTCGATGGAGGCGACCGCGTCCCGGGCACGCACCGGCTCGTCATCGTGGAAGCGGATGCCCTCGCGCAGCGTGAACACCCAGCGCAGCCCGTCATCCTCGACGACATGGCCTTCGCAGAGCTGCGGACGCATCGCCAGCGTCTCATCCGGGCCGTACAGCGTGTCCCAGCACATGTGGCCGTGGTTGCGCACCCCGTAGCTCGTCGTGTTCATCGGATCGAGGGTGGTGACGTCGGCGTTCGGGATGAAGCGCAGCGTGTGCGCGGCCGAGCCCTGCGCGAAGGCGGGCGCTGGAAGCGCGGCGGCGGGCAGAGCGGAGAGCAGGGTGCGGCGGCGCATGACGGGCTCCGGCAATCTCTGCGCAGCATGACCCGCCGTGCCGCATCGCGGCAAGGCGCGGGGTTGAAGCGCGTTGCCGGCATGACCACTTCCGCGCAACGGTCCGGGCCCCTCTGGCGCGCCGCTGGGCGCGCGATGTCGGACCTCCACCTTGCGGCCCTGCCGCGACCTGGAGGACGCATCCGATGCGGGTGAATGGCGTACTGCGCATTCTTGGCTTCGTGCTGCTGGCGATCGGGCTGGCAGGCTACCTGTTGCCGGCAGGGCCGGTGCACTGGACGGCGCTGATCCCGGCCGGACTCGGCTTGCTGGCGCTTCTTGTCTCCCTGCTGCGCAACCCTGCTGTCGCGGCAGGGATCGGGGCCGTGGTCTGTCTGCTGGCATTGTTCGGCGGCGCCTCGGCGCTTGGGCAGGTGCCGGCACTGCTGGCCGGCGAGGCTGGCGCCGCCGCCGCGTCCCGCGCGGCAACCGCGGTTGCCGCGGTCATCGGCCTGGCCGCGCTGGCCCTGGCGACCAGGCGGCGGGCGAAGGAGGCCTGAGATGTTCCACGACTTCATCGCATGGCTGGTCGCCGTGTTCCTGCTCGGGCCGATGCAGGCCGAGATCCGGCAGCAGCTGGAAGCCGCCCGCGCGCCCACCGGGGTCGTGCAACAGGTTGCGGAATGCGCATCCGCCGCGGCGCCCGGCCTGCTCGCCCGCGCCGAGGCAGACCCGTTCTGGGTGGCCCGCGCCATCATCGGAAGTTGGGTCGGGCTGACGACGCCGGAGGAGGTGCTGCGCGATGCGGCGCCGGGCTGCGCGCCCGCCATGGCAGCGGCGCGGCCCTTCCTCGGCTGAAAGTCGCAAACATTGCCGCGGCTTCAGGAATAAGGGCGTTGCCCCGGACGTGATCCCCTGCCCATCATCCCGCGCCGGGGCAGGTGGGGGAGACGGGCAATGGCGATCATCACCGCACGCGGCGCGGCGGACCCGGTCCGCGACCGCGGGCGCGGGCGCAGGGCCGCGTCGGTGGACCGCTGACGGCCATCGTCGCCGCCGCCCTTGCACGGCACCTCTGTTGGAAGCCTTCGCGCAGGGCAGCAGCGCCCGGCAGTTCCCCCTTGCCCGGTCGGCACAGCCCCTTGCGCATGCTTGACGAAATGACGCGATTCCCGCTGGGCGCCGGCACCCTCGCCGGGGCCTTCGCGCGGCAATGGGCGGCACGGCGCCCGCAACCAGGAGAGGCGACATGATCCGGAACACCTTGCTGGCGCTGGGCGCGGCGCTGCTCGCCCTGCCGGCGCTTGCGCAGAGCCCGGCCCCCGCGGGCCCGACCCTTGCGGCGACGCGTGCGAAGGGTGTCGTGGATTGCGGCGGCCATCCCGGCGCGCCCGGCTTCGGCACGACAGACAGCCGCGGCGTCTATCAGGGCCTCGACGCCGACATATGCCGCGCGGTCGCTGCCGCGGTCTTCGGCGACCCGGCGCGGGTGCGCTTCACCGTCCTGACCTCGGCTTCGCGGCTGCCGGCGCTGCAATCCGGTCAGGTGGACGTGCTGCCCCGCACCACGACCTGGACGCACTCGCGTGATACGACGAACGGGCTGAACTTCACCGCCGTCACCTTCTACGACGGGCAGGGCTTCCTGGTGCGCCGCAGTGCAGGCGTCCAGCGGGCCGTACAGCTCGACGGCGCGACCATCTGCGTCAATGCGGGGACGACAAACGAGCTCAACCTCGCCGACTGGGCGCGCAGCAACCGCATCCGCATCCGGCCCGTCGTCTTCGAGCAGAACAACGAGCCGCAGGTGGCCTACGAAGCCGGGCGCTGCGACGCCTTCTCCACCGATGCCTCGCAGCTCGCCGGCATCCGGCTCGCGCTGTCGCGGCCGGATGACCACGTCGTGCTCGCCGACGTGATCTCGAAGGAACCGCTCGCACCCGCGGTGCGGCATGGCGACGACCAGTGGTTCGACATCGTGCGCTGGACGATCTACGCGCTGATCGAGGCGGAGGAGCTTGGCATCACCCGCGCCAATGTCGACGAGATGCTCCGCAGCGAGCGGCCGGAAATCCGCCGGCTGCTTGGCCAGTCGGGCGACCACGGGCCCTTCATGGGCCTCGATCGGCGCTGGGCCTACAACGCCATCAAGGCGGTCGGGAACTACGGCGAGATCTTCGAGCGCCATCTGGGCAGCGGCTCGCCGATCGGGCTGCCGCGCGGGTTGAACGACCTTTGGACCCGCGGCGGCCTCATGTACGCGCCGCCGATCCGCTAGCCCCTGATCCGCGGAGGCGGATCGAGCCATCCGCGCCACCTGCTACTTCGGAACGCCCGCGCACGGATTCGCGAACCCGTGCGTGCCGCAGGCGTTGGCGGGCGGGGACGGCACCGGCCGTCCCGCAGCATGTAGGAGGCAACGCCAATGGGCCTGTTCTCGAAATCGATCAACACGCTGGACGACCTGTTCGTCCACACGCTGCAGGACATGTATTACGCCGAGCAGCAGATCGCGAAGAACCTGCCGACCATGATCTCCAAGGCGACCGACCCGGCGCTGAAGGCGGGCATGCAGCAGCACCTGACGGAGACGCAGAACCAGATCAAACGGCTGGAGCAGGTGTTCCAGATGCATGGCCAGCCAGCAAAGGGCACCACCTGCGCCGCGATGGACGGCATCCTGGAAGAGGCGAGCGACATCCTCGGGGTCGCGAAGGATAATGACGTGAAGGACGCCGCCATCATCTCGGCGGCGCAGGCCGTGGAGCACTACGAGATCACGCGTTACGGGACGCTGATCGCGTTTGCGCGTCAGCTCGGCCGCAACGACTGCGCCTCCGTCCTCCAGCAGAACCTGGAAGAGGAGAAGGCGACGGATCGCAAGCTTACCGAGCTGGCGGAGAGCCGGATCAACCGCAAGGCCGCTTGACCGGGCAGGCCCGGCGCCGCTCAAGGCGCCGGGCGCACCCCGCTCGTGCCGAGCGCATGCGACATGCAGAGATTCGGCACGAGCTGGTGCGGCCCCGGGGCACGCGCGGCGGTTGCGTTCCACTCCTCCCACAGCGCCGGCGGCAGGAAGTGGTAGGACACCGCGGCGAAGCCGCCCGGAACCGTGGCGTCGCTCCGCCATTCCCAGGCGCCCTTCGGTCCGGCGGTACGCTTGCCGGCACCGGCCATCAGCGCCGCGAACTTGCCCTCGGTGGAATAGCAGCGCACCGTGCGGTCCGCGCCCCCCCTCTGCCAGGCCAGCACGCGCGCCGCGAAGGCGTCGTAGCCGTCGTCCAGATGCCCATCGAGGAGCCAGAAGCCGCGCAGCCGGTCAAGGAACGCAGGATGTCGCGCTCCGCCCAACACGGCAGCCCAGGCGGTGGCTCCGCGGCTGAAGCAGCTCAACGCGATGCTGCGCAGCGCCGGGCGCGGTCCGGTCTCGCCGAGCAGCCGGCGGCGCACCAGCACGTCCACTTCCTCCGCCAGGTCGAGCAGACCGGCCTGCGTGTTGCCGTAGGTCAGCGACGTGCCATCCTCGGGCGTTGGCATGACCAGGATGTGCGGCGAACCGCCGGCCTCGGTCTGGCCGACGAGGTGCTTCGGTGCCGGATCGCCCGGCTCCCCCCACACGCAGTAGAACCCGATGATGCCGAGCGCCTGCCATCCGCCGCTCCTCGGCGGCTTGGCGAAGATGTTGACATGGCCCGGCGCGGTGCGGGCCGCGCGTGGCAGGTAGATCGCCATGCGGATGCCTGACGAGCGCCAGCGGCCCACGATCAGGTTTGCCGGCAGGACGGTCGTCGGCGCCACCGCGCCGCGCAGGACGCCGGCGCCGGAGCCTGCCGGATCGGTCATCGGCTCGCCGGTCCATTGCATGGCCGGCCTGGGCGAGCCGAACCCCACGCCACCCTCCGCCGTCACGTCGGCGAGGCGGGCGACCGGCAGGCGGACGCGGATGACCCGGTCCGTGCCCGTGCCCTCGATTGTCGCGTCCGCCACGTCGCCGGCGCTGCCGGAGGACAGGGTGACCGAGATGCGCTGCGGCTCCGGCGGCAGGGACAGGAAGCAGACGCCGCGCGCCGGCCAGAAATCCGGCGCCGCCTCGGCGGAGACCACCAGTTCGAAGGTGCCGCTCTGCGGCAGCTCGGCACCGAACTCGCGGGCCGATCGGGACGTGAGGGTCAGCGTGCCGCCGCCCGCGCCACGCATCTCGGCCGTCGCGCTAACCCGCCCCGGCACGGGGTCGCCGCGGATCGTGGTGATCTCGAGGATGAGACGCCGCACGGCACCGCTCCGTCAGCCGGGGGGTGCTACCATAGCGGAAAGGTTGTGGCCGAGGAAAAATGGCGCGCGCCGGCGTCAACCGGCGCCAAGCTTCGCCAGCAGCCGGGCATGGCTCCGCGTGCCGCCGTGGAAGCAGCGCAGGTCGAACTTCTCGTTCGGACTGTGCACTTGGTCATCGTCCAGCCCGAAGCCCATCAGCACCGTGTCCAGTCCCAGAACCTCCTTCAGCGAGGACACGACCGGGATGGAGCCGCCGCCGCCGATCATCGCCGGCGGGCGGCCATACTCGTCCTGCAGCGCGGCCTGCGCGGCCCGGATGAAGCGGCTTTCGGCCGGCACCTCGACGCCGGGCGAGGAGGAGAAGACCTGGAACGAGGCCTTCGCGTCGGCTGGCAGGCGGGCGCGGACGAAGTCCTTGAAGCTCTCGAATACCCTGTCGTGGTCCTGGCCGGGAACGAGGCGGAACGAAACCTTGGCATGCGCCTCGGCCGGGATCACGGTCTTGCTGCCGGGCCCGGTGTAGCCGCCCCACAGGCCGTTGATGTCCGCCGTGGGCCGAGCCCAGAGACGTTCGAGCGGCGCGCGATCCTTCTCGCCCACTGGAACCAAGAGCCCGATGTCGCCCAGGAAATCGTGCTCCGAGAAGCCGAGCTTCTGCCAGGCGGCGCGCTGCTCCGGCGAAAGCTCGGCCACGCCGTCGTAGAAGCCCGGCAGGCGGATGCGGCCGTTGTCGTCGTGCAGCTCGCCGAGGATCCGGGCAATGAGGTTCAGCGGGTTCAGCGCGCTGCCGCCGTACATGCCCGAATGCAGGTCGCGGTTCGCGGCGCCGATGTCGAGCTGCACGTAGCACATGCCGCGCAGCCGCGTGGTCAGCGCCGGCGTATCGATGTCCCACATGCCCGTGTCGCTGATCACCGCGACATCGGCCTTCAGCTCCGCGGCATGCCCGGCGAGGAACGGCGCGAGATTGGGGGAGCCGATCTCCTCCTCGCCCTCGATGAGGGCAGTGATGGCGCAGGGCGGTCCGCCCGCCACCGCGTGCCAGGCGCGCAGCGCCTCGATCCACATGAGGGTCTGGCCCTTGTCGTCCACCGCGCCGCGGGCGACCACGCGTCTGCCGTTCCGGCCTTCGACGATCGCCGGCTCGAAGGGCGGGCTGGTCCAGAGCTCGACGGGGTCGGCCGGCTGCACGTCGTAGTGGCCGTAGTAGAGCAGGTGGGGCGCCCCGTCGCCCGGACCCGGATGATGCGCGACGACGACGGGGTGCTTCGGCGTCTGCCGCAATGCGGCGGAAAAGCCGAGGCCGGCGAGCTGGTCGCGCACCCATTCGGCGGCGCGCACGCAATCCGCGGCATGCGCCGGCTGCGCGCTTACCGACGGGATGCGCAACCACTCGACGAGGCGCGCGACGGCGGCGTCGCGGCCGGCGTCGATCTCGGCCAGCAGCTTCGGCGTGGGGTCCATGGCGGTCACTCCGGCAAGGCGCGTCGGAGCAGCGCGAAGGCTGCATCGACGGTGGCGGCGCGCACGGCGGCGCGGTCGCCAGGGAAAAGATGGCGTTCGATGATCGTCTGCTTGCCACGGGCGGCGAGCGCGATGAAGACCAGCCCCACCGGCTTGCGATCCGAACCGCCGCCCGGCCCGGCGATCCCGGTGCAGGAGACGGCGAGGTCGGCGCCCGCATCGTCCCGCGCGCCTTCGGCCATTAGCGCCGCGACCTGATCGCTGACGGCGCCGCGCTCCGCGATCAGGGCCTCCGGCACCCGCAACATGCGCGCCTTCGCCTCGTTCGAGTATGTCACATAGCCGGCGAGAAGCGTGGCGGAGGAGCCGGGAATGGCGGTGAGCGCCGCGGCGATCAGGCCTCCCGTGCAGGACTCGGCCGTCGCAAGCGTCAATCGGCGCGCCTGCAGCAAGGCCAGGATCGTGGCGGCGGCGTCGAGGGTGGTGGAGGAGAGCATGGCGGGGCTCGAACGATCTCTCACAGCGGCACGAAGAGCTGGAGGAGCAGCAGCGCGGCGGCGGCGATCGCGCCGGCGACGAGATCGTCCAGCATGACGCCCGCGGCGCCCGGCTGCGCATCGGCCCAGGAGACAGGCGGCGGCTTCAGGATGTCCAGCGCGCGGAAGAGCGCGAAGGCGAGAAGGACGCCGACCGGTGTCGCGGCCGGCAGGGCGGCCAGCGTCAGCAGCATTCCCGCTCCTTCATCGGCCACGAACCAGGACGGGTCGGCATCACGTGCCGGCAGCACACGCCCGGCCGCCCAGAAGCCGATCGCGGTCAGCAGCAGCGCCAGCGCCAGGCACGCAAGCGGTCCGAGCAGCACGAAGGGCAGCACCGCCGCGCTTCCCCAGGTGCCTGGCCCCGGCCGCAGCCGCCCGACGCCGCCGAGCGTCGCGACGAGCATCGCCGCCGTCACGGGATGCCGTGAAGGAAGCGGTCGAGGCCGGGCACCACCAACTCCTCCTCCAGGGTCGGGCAGTGGCCCGTGCCGGGGACATTCACGAAGGCCATGTCCGGCCTCTCTCGCCGCATGCGCAGCGCCGTGGCGGGAGAGAGCAGCTCCGACACCTCGCCGCGCACGAGCATGACGGGCGCATGCGCCAGGGCGCCGAAGGCGGGCCAGAGGTCCGGCAGCCCGCCATCGCCGCGCAGCGCCTGCGCAAGCCGCGTGTCCCAGCGCGGGTGGAAGCGGCCATCCCCTTCCTGCCGGTAGGTCAGGGCTGCGAAGCGCAGCCATCCCGGCTCGTCCAGCGTCAGTGGCGGCAGCACCTCCCGCAGATGCGCCGCCGCGGCCTCCAGCGTCGGCAGGGCGGGGTCGCGGGCCACGAAGTTCGTCACGTGATCCAGGCCGACGGGTTCCAGATGCGGGCCGATGTCGTTCAGCACCACGCCGGCGATCGCGGTCGGCCGCAGCACCGCCAACGCCATTGCCAGGATGCCGCCGAAACTGGTTCCGAGGATCACCGCGCGGGGGCAGTGCAGGGCGGCCATCGCATCCGTCAGGTCGCGCAGTGCCTCCGGCACGGCGTAGCGCGAGATCTCTCCAGGTCGGTCGCTATCGCCATGCCCGGCATGGTCCAGCGCCAGCACGCGCCGCGTCCCCGCATGCCGCTCCGCAATGCCGGCAAAGTCGGCAGCGGTGCGCGTCAGGCCCGGCAGGCAGAGGACCGGCGTGCGGCCTTCCGGCCCCGGCTGGTCCATGGCGGCGAGCTCCAGGCCGTCGCGCGCGCGGAAGCGGAGGATGCGCATCATCGGCCGGCCGGAACGAAGTCGGAGAGCGGGTGCGGCAGGTCGGCCGTGGCGGGATTGCGGGCGCGATAGACGACGACGTTCTCGATCACGCGCTGCACGTAGTTGCGAGTCTCCCCGAACGGGATCTGCTCGATCCAGTCCAGGATGTGGACGGCGCCCGCGATGCGGGGGTCCCCATAGGTCAGCAGCCACTCGTCCACACGCCCGGGCCCGGCATTGTAGGCGGCGGCGGCCATCGGCATCGCGCCGGAATAGCGGGTCAGCATGTCGTTGATGTAAGCGCTGCCGAGCCGCAGGTTGTGCGCCGCATCCGTCGTCAGCATCGGTGTGCTGTGGGCGATGCCGAGCCGCCGCGCCACGGATTGCGCGGTGGAAGGCAGCAGCTGCATCGGCCCGCGCGCATTGGCCGAGGAGACGGCGCCAAGCTCGAAGTTGCTCTCCTGCCGCGTGATGGCGTTGACCAGCGCCGGCTCGGCGCCGTCCGCCGGCGTGGCGTAGGGCGTCGGCCAGCCATCCTCCAGCAGCACCACGCCGTCAGCACCGGCCCGGCGCGCGATCCAGACGGCATGGTCCCGCCGGCCGATGTACACGGCGAGCCGCGCGATCAGCCAGCGGTCGGTCGCATCGGGCGAGACGTCCTCCATCCGCAGCAGGAACATCCGCGCGCGGTCCGAGGCGCCGAGATCGGCGAGGGTGACGGTAGCGCGCGACAGCTCCCGCGCGCCGAACAGCCGGGCCGCATCCGCCGGCGGTTCCGGCAGCAGCGTGCTGTTCACGCGCGCGGACAACACGGAAGGCGCCTCGCCGAGGGCGAGGCTGGCGAGCTGACCGTAGAATGTCGTCGGAAAGGCGGCCGCGGCGCCGAACTGCGCCCGCGCCCCTTCGTCCTGCCGCAGCGCAGCGAGGGCGAGGCCCGACCAGTAGGCGGAGCGGGCACGCGTGATCACGCTGCGGCTGCCCTCCGCCACCCGGGCAAAGTGCCGCGCCGCCGCCTCCGGCTGGTTCAACCGGCGGAGCGCGATGAACCCGGCGAGGAACTCGCCCTCCTGCCGCGGCTCGCCGGGCTGCGACTGGGCATGGTTCGCGGCGAGCCGGTACGCGGCGGCCGGATCGCCCAGCCGCAGCAGTTTTCGCGCGAGTATCTGGCGTTCCGTCCAGACCGCGCGGGCGGCCTCCGGCGGCAGGTCTGATTGCAGCGGCTCCGCCGCCTGCCACAGCGCGGCCGCCCCGGCATCCCGGTCTCGGCGCCTCAGCGCACGGGCCGCGTCGTGCAGCAGGCCGAGGTCGCGCGCCCGCGGCATTTCCGCCTCGCGGTCGCCCCGGAAGGCAAGCCGCGCCTCCGCCACCGCCCGGCGCCCGGCATCCAGGCGCGACAGCACCCGCCCCGCCGCGCCGGCCTGACCCTCCCAGAGCAGCCGGTCGAAGCGGCGCCAGTGGTCGTCGGCCGTGAGCTGGGCCGCGTGACGGGTCGCGTAGCCGTCCTCGGCGAAGGCATCGGCCGCCGGCGCGCTGCGCCACCCTTCGCGGATCACGGCGCGGGCTTCGGCGGCGCGGCCGGCGCGGGCCAGCGCCTCGGCGAAGCGGTTGGCGCCTTCCAGCGTGCGGGGCGGCGTGCGGGCGAAGTGGCGCAGCGCCAGCGCATCGTCCGGATCGTAGGCCAGCGCCTCCTCGGCGCGGCGCGCGATGGTCTCGGGCAGGGGCCAATCCGGGTTGGCTTCCAGCCAGGCCGCGATCTCGCCGCCCGTGGCGCCCGAGACGCGGGACTGCACCCGCATCCAGGCCACCAGCTTCCGCGCCATCGGATCGGCGGCGGCGGCGAGCGACTCGGCCTCTGCGAAGCGGTTGGCCTGAGCCATGCCGAGCGCCTGCCGCCCGGCGGAGCGGGCCGGCTCCGGCGCCCAGGGCTGCGCCGCGGCCGCGGTCGGGAGGAGCAGGAGGAGAAGGGCAGGCAGGACACGGCGCATGACAGGAGCATAGACCGGATTCGCGCCGGGATTGACGAGCTTGCGGCCCAACCGGCCCGACACTAGGTTCCCTCCCCCTCCAACCGGAGCCCCTCCATGTTCCACGGATCGCTGGTGGCGTTGATCACGCCGATGCAGGCCGACGGCGCCGTGGACGCCAAGGCGTTCCGCGACTTCGTCGACTGGCAGGTGGCGGAAGGCACGCAGGGTCTCATCCCTGTCGGCACGACGGGCGAGAGCCCCACCCTCTCGCACCCCGAACACCATCAGGTGGTGGAGCTCTGCGTCGGGGCGGCGGCCGGCCGCGTCCCGGTCATCGCAGGAACCGGCAGCAACAGCACGGCGGAGGCGATCGACCTGACGCGCCACGCGAAGGCCGCGGGTGCGGACGCGGCGCTGATCGTCACGCCCTACTACAACAAGCCGACGCAGGAGGGGCTTTACCGCCACTACATGGCGATCGCCGACGCCGTCGACCTGCCCATCATCCTCTACAACATTCCCGGCCGTAGCGTGATCGACATGAGCGTCGAGACGATGGCGCGGCTGGCGAAGCACCCCAACATCGTCGGCGTGAAGGACGCGACCGCGAAGCTGGAACGGCCCATCCACACCCGTCTCGCCTGCGGCGAGGCGTTCTGCCAGCTTTCGGGCGAGGACCACACCGTTCTCGCCTTCCTCGGCGCCGGCGGCCATGGCTGCATCAGCGTCACCGCCAACGTCGCGCCCCGGCTGTGCCGGAAGATGCACGACGCCTGGGCGGAGGGGCGCGTGAGGGAGGCGATCGCGGTGCAGGATCGGCTGACCCCGCTGCACGACGCGCTGTTCGCCGAGACCTCGCCCGGTCCGGTGAAATACGCCGCGAGCCTGCTGGGCAAGACGACCGAAGCCTGCCGCCTGCCGCTGGCCCCGGTGGGGGAGCCGACGAAGGCGCGCGTTCGGGCCGCCATGCAGGGCGCGGGCCTGCTGAACTGAACACATGGCCGAACCCCGCAAGAAGGGCCTGATCAGCCACGGCATCGCCAGCCAGAACCGCAAGGCCCGATTCGACTACAAGATCGGCGACACCGTCGAGGCCGGGCTGATGCTTGTCGGGCCTGAGGTGAAGAGCCTGCGCGCCGGCCGCGCGACGCTCTCCGAGGCCTGGGCCGGCGAGCGCGATGGCGAGATGTGGCTGTTCAACGCCTACATCCCCGAATGGCAGGCCGGCAGCTTCGTGGCGAGGTTCGAGCCGCGGCGGCCGCGCAAGCTGCTGTTGCACCGCAAGCAAGTGCGCGAGCTGACCGGCAGCATCACGCGGGAGGGGATCACGCTGGTCCCGCTCCAGATCCACTTCAATGAGCGTGGCCGCGCGAAGGTGCTTCTCGGCGTCGCGGAGGGCAAGAAGAAGCACGACAAGCGCGCTGCCATAGCCGAGCGCGACTGGCAGCGCGACAAGGCCCGGCTGATGCGGGACCGCGGGTAGGCCGGGTCAGGCCACCGCCGGCGCGGCCGCGGCCGGCAGGCGGGTGGCGGCGCCGTCCGCCAGCACCTCGCCCTCCACCAGCCGCCAGGCCGACCGGTCGGCGAACAGCGCTCTCAGCAGCCGGTTGTTCAGCGCGTGGCCGGAGCGATGGCCGTTGAAGCGGGCGGACAGCGCCGCACCAGCCAGAGCCAGGTCGCCGACCACGTCCAGCAGCTTGTGCCGGACGAACTCGTCCGGCCGGCGCAGCCCGCCCGGGTTCAGCACCAGCGGCCCGTCCACCACCACGGCATTCTCCAGGCTGCCGCCCTGCGCCAGGCCGGCTGCGCGCAACCGCGCGATGTCCTCCGCCAGGGTGAAGGTCCGCGCATCGGCCAGCCCGGCCCGGAAGGCGGCTGGCGTGATCCGCAGGGAGAGCTTCTGCCGGCCGATGACGCTCGTCGGGAAATCGATCGACAGCGCCGCCTCGAACCCCGGGGTCAAGGCAGGGAGCAGTTCGGCGAAGGCCTCCCCATCCTCCACGCGGACGGGCCGGGTCACCTCGAGCAGCGGCGCGGCCGTACCGAGCCCGACCGTGCCGGCACAGTCGACGAGGAACACGAAGGGTGCGGCCGACCCGTCGAGGATCGGCACCTCCGGCCCATCCAGCTCGACGATCGCATCGGTGACGCCGGTGCCGGCGAGTGCCGCCATCACGTGCTCGACAGTGCCGATGCGCGCATGCGACGCCTCCTCCGCGACGAGGGCGGTGCAGAGGCGCGTGTCCACCACGCGGTCGAAGCGGGCGGGTATGTCGATGCCGAGATCGGCCCGGCGGAACAGGATGCCGGTGCCGGCGGGGGCGGGGTGCAGGGTGAGCGAGACGCGGCGCCCCGTGTGCAGGCCGATGCCCACGCAGCCGATTGCCGTCTTCAGCGTCCGCCGCACACCCCGGTCCATCGCAAGGAAACCGTCCATGCTCATCCCCTGACGGGTGGCCAAGCGCGAAGCCGCCACCCTCGTTCCACGTCGCCATCGCCTCCCCCCGGACGGTGATGGCAGGGTCCGCTCGCCGGACCCATCGGGGCATGGAAACGCCCCGGGAGGCTGGGTGATGCCACCCAGACGCCCAGGGCGCCATTCAAGCCTTGTTTCGCGATATTACTTCGTAAGACATTGATCTAATTAGATGAGTGCGGCGCACAACGCGCCCTATTTCAGCCTCAATTGCTCTGCCGGCGAAGGAAGGTGGGTATGTCCAATCCCATCTCCTCCTGCTGCCGCGGCTGCGGGCGTGCTGCCGAAGGTTCGGCCCGCTGCGCAGGTTCGGCGCGCTGCGCGGGCGCGGGTTGCGGGGCAGAAGGCGGCGGGGGCTCCGGCACGTCGCGCCGCATCAGGCCTGTTGCCTGACGGAACAGCGTGCGGAAGCCGCCGGAGGCCGGCTGCGCCGGGCCGGCAGGCCGAACGGTTGCCGGCGCGTGCAGCGGGGCTGCCGGCTGGCCGAGAACCACCGGCGCCTCCCCGGCGGCAGGGGCTTCCGTACCGGCTGGCTGCGCCGGGTGCGCAGGGGCGACCGGCGCAGGCGCGTAGCCCGCGGGGCGCATCGCGGCTGGCGCAGGGGCCGCGGCGACACGCGGCGCGAAGCCGCCTGGCGCGCGGCTGGGCTGCGCGGCCGGCACCTGCTGGCTGGCCACCGCCTGCACGGGCGCGCCGCCACCCATCGCGACGAGCTTCGGCCGTTCCGCCTCGCGCGCGTCGCGCGCGTCGATCCCGGTCGCGACGACCGAGACGCGGAGCCGCCCGTTCATGCTCTCGTCGATGGAGGAGCCGAAGATGATGTTGGCGTCCTCGTCCACCTCCTTGCGGATGCGGTTCGCCGCCTCGTCCACCTCGAACAGCGTCATGTCGTAGCCGCCGGTGATGTTGATCAGCACGCCGCGCGCCCCGCGCATCGAGGTGTCCTCGAGCAGCGGGTTGCTGATCGCCGCCTCGGCCGCCTTCACCGCACGCTCGTCGCCCTCCGCCTCGCCAGTGCCCATCATCGCCTTGCCCATCTCCGCCATCACCGTGCGGATGTCGGCGAAGTCGAGGTTCACGAGGCCGGGGTTCACCATCAGGTCGGTCACGCCGCGCACGCCCATGTAGAGGACGTTGTCGGCCATCTTGAACGCCTCGGCGAAGGTCGTCCGCTCATTCGCCAGCCTGAACAGGTTCTGGTTGGGGATGACGATCAGCGTGTCGACGAACTGCTGCAGCTCCTCGATGCCGGCATCCGCGCTCTTCTTCCGCTTCGGCCCCTCGAAGTCGAACGGCTTGGTGACCACGCCGACGGTGAGGATCCCGCGCTCCCGCGCCATGCGGGCGATCACCGGCGCCGCGCCGGTGCCGGTGCCGCCGCCCATCCCGGCCGTGACGAAGACCATGTGGCTGCCGTCCAGGTGCCGCGCCAGCTCCTCCGTCGCCTCCTCGGCCGCGGCGCGGCCGATCTCGGGCTTCGCGCCGGCGCCCAGGCCCTGGGTCAGGTGCGGACCCAGCTGCACGAGCCGATCCGCCTTGCTGTTCTGCAGGGACTGCGCGTCGGTGTTCGCCACCACGAACTCCACGCCTTCGAGGCCCATGGCAACCATGTTGTTGACGGCGTTGGTCCCGCCGCCGCCCACCCCCACCACGGCGATGCGCGGCGAGAAATCGGTGTGCTGATGGGCGGGGATGGTGAGGTTCAGTGTCATGGATCGGGCCTCCTCAAATGCTGTGAACCGCGTGCTGCGGAGTCGTGGGAAGGGGGAAGCTGCAAGAACCGCTCAGAGTCGTTCCTTGAGCCAGGCGTACAGCCGCCGCAGCGGCCCCTCGGACCGCGCCGGGCCGGGCGCGATGTCGATCAGCGGGCGGCCTTCGCCGGCGCCCCAGGCCAGCAGCCCGATGGCCGCAGCGAAGGGCGGGCCGCCCGCGGTATCCGGCAGGCCACGCACGCCGCGGGGACGGCCGATCCTCACCTGACGGTCCAGCACGCGGGCCGCGAGTTCCCGCATGCCGATGAGCTGGCTGGCGCCGCCGGTCAGCACGACGCGGGTGCCGGCTTCCTTCGCGACCCCGGCCGCCTCCAGCCGCTCGCGCACCAGTTCGAAGGTTTCCTCCAGTCGCGGGCGGATGATGTTGACCACCATGGCGCGCGGGACGCGCGCGATCTGGTCCTCCTCCTCCCCGACCAGCGGGATCGGCAGCAGCTCCCGCTCGTCCTCTGCGGCCGGCAGCGCGCCGCCGTGCAGCGTCTTCAGCCGCTCCGCATGGTTGATGGGGGTGGAGAGCACGCGGGCCAGGTCGTTGGTCACCTGCCAGCCGCCCACCGGGATCTGTGCCGTGTGGATCAGCTGCCCCTCGCTGAACACCGCGATGGAGGTGGTGCCCCCGCCCATGTCGATGACCGTGGCGCCGATCCGCTTCTCGTCCTCCACCAGCGTCGCGAGGCCGGCCGCCAGCGGCGAGGAGACCAGCTCCTCGACCTCCAGGTCGCAGCGCGCGAGGCATGTGCCGAGGTTCCGCAACGAGGCCTGGGAGGCATCCACCAGGTGCACCCGCGCGCCGAGCGTCTCGCACACCATGCCGCGCGGATCCTCGACGCCGGGTGTCGCGTCCACGGTGAAGGAGACGGGGGAGCCGTGCACCGTCTCGCGTCCTTCCTCGGCGCCGCGGCGGCGGCCCTCCTGCAGCACCGCGCGCAGGTCGGCATCCGTCACCGCCCGGCCGCCGATCGGCCATTGCAGGTGCAGCAGCCGCGAATCAGGTTGCCCGCAGGAGAGGTTGACGATCGCGCCGGAAAGCTGCTGGTCGGACATCTCCTCCGCCTGGCCGACGGCGGCGCGGATCGCGCGCTCCGCCTCTTCCAGGTCGATCAGCGAGCCGCCCTTCACGCCCCGCCCGCGCTGCCAGCCGAAGCCGAGCACGCGCGGCTCCCCGTCGCCCTCCACCCGGGCGATCAGGCAGACCACCTTCGTGGTGCCGATGTCGAGCACGCCGAACGTGCCGGTGCGCGCGCCGCGCCGGCGCCGTTCGGGCCCGCCTTCGACCGGGATGGGCAGCCGTGTCAGCGCGTTCATCCGCGTCCTCCTGCCCGGCGGGGCGCCGGCTGCTGCGCCGGTGGTTCCGGCGGTGCCGGGTGGCGCAGCACCATGCGGTCGGGCAGCCGCATGTCGATCGCGACAAGCGGTCGGTCCAGCAGCGCATGGCGCCCGTGCAGTTCCGCCAGCCGGTGCAGGGCCGGCGCCTCGTGCCCTTCCGGCAGCAGCACGTCCGTGCCGTTGTGCAGCTTCAGGTTCCACCGCCGCTCGCCGACGCGCACCAGCGCCTGCGTGCGGCGACTCACCTCAGGATGCGCGACCAGCAGATCGTGCAGCACCGCGGCGTACCGCTCCGCCCCCGCTCCCACCACCAGGGGCAGCGGCCCGAAGGCGTCGAGCGTCTCCGATGTCACCACCCGGCCCTCCCGGTCGATGATCGAGAAGCGGCCGCCGTTCTGCCAGATGGCGAAAGGCGTGCGCTCCACCAGCCGTACGAGGATGGTGCCGGGAAGGCGGCGCTCGACATGCGCACTCTCGATCCAGGCGATCGTCTCGAGCCGTGTCCGCGCCTCGGCCGGCGAGAAGCCGAGCAGCGGGTCGCCGGGCTCCATGCCGATGGCGGCGCGGATCAGGTCTTGCGGCGCATTGCGCTGCCCTTCCAGCACCAGCTCCTGGTATTCCAGTCCGGCCGCCATCCCGATTTCGGCCGCGTTCTCCACCAGCGCACGCACCCGCCCCGCCGGATCGGCAAGATAGAGGCCGAGGCCGAGTGCGCCCGCCGCCCCTGCCGCAAGCAGGACGAGGGCCGCCGGCCGCGCGAGGCCGCGGCGCCGCCGTAGCCACAGGCGCAGCCGGCTCGGGCGGTCCTGCTCGCGCCGCGTGGCGCGGCTGCCCGCGGTCAGGCTACGCGCCACAGCGCGCCTCCCGCACCATCCAGGCGCAGAGTTCGGGGAAGGGGATGCCGAGATGCGCCGCCTGCTCCGGCACCAGGGAGGTGCGCGTCATGCCCGGCTGCGTGTTGACCTCGAGGATGTAGAGCCGGCCGGGCTCGCCCGCCGTGTCGTCGTAGCGGAAATCGGCGCGGGAGACGCCGCGGCAGCCGAGGGCGCGGTGGGCCCGCACCGCGGCCTCCATCGCCTGCTCGCGAATGCTGTCGTGCACCGGGGCGGGCAGCGTGTGGCGGCTGCCGCCATCCGCGTATTTCGCATCGTAGTCGTAGAAGCTGTGGCCGGTGGCGATCTCCGTCACCTCCAGCGGTCGGTCGCCCATCACCGCGACCGTCAGTTCGCGGCCCGGGATGTAGGCCTCTGCCATGATCCGGCGGTCGAAGCGCCAGGCGCGCGCAATCTCCGCGCGGCGGTTGTCGCCTGCCCGCAGGATTTCGACGCCGACGGACGATCCCTCGTTCACCGGCTTCACGACGTAGGGCCGCGGCATCGGCTCCTCTGCCTCCAGCTCCTCAGGCGAGACGATCCGCGACGGGGCGACGGGCAGGCCGGCGGCGGCGAAGGCCGCCTTCGATGCGGCCTTGTCCATGGCGAGCGCGGAGGCGCGCAGCCCCGAATGCGTGTAGGGCAGGCCGAGCCAGTCGAGCACGCCCTGGATGCAGCCATCCTCGCCGAAGCGGCCGTGCAGCGCGTTGAACACCGCGTCCGGCTTCGCCGCCTGCAGCGCCGCGATGACCGCGCCGAGATCGGCGCCGACCTCCACGGACACCACCTCGAACCCTGCCTGGCGCAACGCGGCGAGCACCTGGATCCCGGTGGCGAGGCTGACCTCGCGCTCGGCCGAGATGCCGCCATGCAGGACCGCGACGCGGGTCATGCGCGTTCTCCGATACGGCGAATCTCCCACTCCAGCTCCACGCCGGAATGGGCGCGGACGCGGGCGCGCACCTCCTCGCCCAGCTCTTCGAGATTCGCGGCGGTGGCCGTGCCGGTGTTGAGCAGGAAGTTGGCGTGCAGCTCCGACACCTGCGCCCCGCCACGCAGCAGGCCACGGCAGCCCGCGGCATCGACCAGCCGCCACGCCTTGTCGCCGGGCGGGTTCTTGAAGGTGGAGCCGCCGGTGCGCGCCCGCACCGGCTGCGTCGCCTCGCGGCTTCTCCGGATTTCCGCCATCCGCGCGGCTATCGCCGCCGGATCGCCCGGCGCCGCACGGAAGCGCGCGCGCGTGACGACGCCGCCCGGCGGCAGCGCGGCACGGCGGTAGGCGAAGCCGAGATCGGCGGCAGGCAGGCGCAGGGCGCCGCCGGGCGTCGCGACCTCGACCCAGTCGAGCACGTCCTTCACCTCCGCCCCGTAGGCACCGGCGTTCATCGCCACGGCGCCCCCGATCGTGCCGGGAATGCCGGAGAGGAATTCCAGCCCGGCAAGGCCGGCAGCCGCCGCATGCTCCGCCACTGTCGCATCCAGCGCCGCGGCACCCGCGACCAGCCCGTCCGGCTGCACCTCCACCGCCCCGAAGCCGCGGCCGGCGAGCCGCAGCACCACTCCCCGCACTCCGCCATCCCGGACGATGAGGTTGGAGGCCGCGCCGATCACCGTCAGCGGCAGCCCCGCCGGCAGGTCGCGCAGCAGCAGCAGCAGGTCCTCCGTGTCGGCCGGCCGAACCAGCCACTCGGCCGGCCCGCCGACGCGGAACCAGGTGGACGGCGCCAGCGCAGCGCCCGCCTGCACCCGCCCGCGCAGCGGCGGCAGGGCGGCGTGCGCTTCCATCCCCGGCCTCACTTCACGCCCCCGACCAGCCGCGGCCGGGTGCGCGTCTGCAGCGCGGCGAGCTGCTCGGGCAGCGCATGCGCCCAGGTGGTGATGTTGCCCGCGCCGAGGCAGACCACGTAGTCCCCCGGCCGTGCAATCGCATTTACCATCTCCGCCAGGCTGTCCGGCCCGGGCAGCGGCACGACGGAGCGGTGCCCGCGCGCGCGCAGCCCCTCCACCAGCGCATCCCGGTCCACGCCGGGAATCGGCTGTTCGCCGGCCGCATAGACGTCTGCGACGATCACCGTCCCCGCATCGTTCATGCAGGCGCAGAAATCCTCGAACAGCGTGGCGAGGCGGGAGTAGCGATGCGGCTGCACCACCGCCACCACGTCCCGCGCCCCAGCCTGCCGCGCCGCCTTCAGCACCGCCGCGATCTCCACCGGGTGGTGGCCGTAATCGTCGATCACGGTGATCCCGCCGGCCTCGCCCGTGCGGGTGAAGCGGCGCTTCACGCCCTTGAAGGCCGCGAGCGCCGAGCGGATCGCCGCCTCCTCCACGTCCATCTCCAGCCCGATGGCGATGGCGGCCAGCGCGTTCTGCACGTTGTGGCTGCCGAGCATCGGCAGGCGCATCGGCTTCAGCGTGCGGGCGCGGCCGGTGGCGCGGTCGCGCACCACCACCTCGAAGGTCGCGCCCATGCGGTCGGTGATCAGGCGCTCCGCCCGCACATCGGCCTGGGGCGAGAAGCCGTAGGTGATGATGCGCCGGTCCGACAGGCGCGGGATCATCGCCTGCACTTCGGGATGATCGGCGCAGAGCACCGCGAAGCCGTAGAACGGGATGTTGCCGACGAACTGGGCGTATCCCTCCTTCATCGCCTCGGCCGTGCCCCAATGGTCCAGGTGCTCCGGGTCCATGTTGGTGACGACGGCGACGACCGCGGGCAGCTTCAGGAAGCTGCCGTCGCTCTCATCCGCTTCCACGACCATCCAGTCGCCCTCGCCCAGGCGCGTGTTGGTGCCGTAGGCATTGACGATGCCCCCGTTGATCACCGTGGGATCGAGCTTCGCGGCCTCCAGCACCGCGGCGACGAGGCTGGTCGTGGTCGTCTTGCCGTGCGTGCCGCCGATCGCGACCGACCATTTCAGCCGCATCAGCTCCGCGAGCATCTCCGCCCGCCGCACCACCGGCACCAGCCGTGCCCGCGCCGCCGCCACCTCCGGGTTGTCGCGCTTCACCGCCGTCGAGACGACGACGACCTGCGCCGCGCCGAGATTCGCCGCGTCATGCCCGATCGCCACCGGGATGCCGGCGTCGCGCAGGCGCGTGACGTTGTAGCCATCCGCGATGTCGCTGCCCTGCACCGAGTAGCCGAGGTTGTGCAGCACCTGCGCGATGCCGGACATGCCGATGCCGCCGATGCCGACGAAGTGGATGGGACCGATCGAGAGGGGAAGGGCGCGCATCAGGCAGGCTCCTGCAGCGCATCCCGGCGCGCGACGAGGGTGAGAACGAGGTCCGCCAGCCGCCGCGCCGCGTCGGGCCGCGCCAGCGTCGCGGCCGCCGCAGCCGCGCGGGCCAGGACCGGCGGGTTGGCGAAGACCGCCCCTAGGTGCCCGGCCAGCGCATCCGCCGTGAAGTCGCGCTGCGGCATCAGCCAGGCCGCGCCGACCGAGGCGAGGGAGCGGCCATTCGCCGTCTGGTGGTCGTCGATCGCCTGCGGCAGCGGCACCAGGATCGCCGGCCGGCCCGCACAGGCCAGCTCCGCCACGGTGGAGGCGCCGGCGCGCGCGATGACGAGGTGCGCCACCGAAAGCCGCACCGCCACGTCGCCGAAGAAGGGCGACAGGTCGGCGGGCACGCCGGCCGCGCGGTACGCCCCCTCGACGCGCGGCAGGTCCTCCGCCCGGGTCTGCTGCGTGACGACGAGGCGGCCGCGGATCGCCTCGGGCAGCGCGGCGACCGCGGCCGGCACCACGTCAGCGAGGACACGCGCCCCGAGCGAGCCGCCGAGCACCAGCAGCCGGATCACTCCCTCGGCGCCCGGCGCCAGGTAGGGCTGGCCGGCGAGCGCCGCCAGCGCAGGGCGCACCGGGTTGCCCACCACCTCGGCCCGCGCGCCGTCCGGCACGCGCGTCGTGTCGGGCACCGAGAGGGCGAGCAGGTCGGCCCGCGGCGCCAGCAGCCGGTTGGCGCGGCCGAGCACGGCATTCTGCTCGTGCAAGGCCGTCACCGGCCGCCGCGCGCGCGGCAGCGTCCGGGCGGCCAGCAGCGGCGGCACCGAGGGATAGCCGCCGAAGCCCACCACGGCCGCCGCATGCAGCCGGGACAGCAGCGACCGCGCCTCCACCGTTCCTGCGGCCAGCGCCAGCGCACCGCGCGCCGCACTGCCCAGCCCGTGACCGGCCAGGCCGGATCCCCTCAGCACGAAGCGCTCCGCGCCGCCGAAGGCCGGGCTGGCGAAGGCGGCGCTGCGCGCATCCGTCATCAGCGCGATGCGCTCGCCCCGCGCTGCCAGCTCCGCGGCCAGCGCCTCGGCCGGAAACAGATGGCCGCCCGTGCCGCCGGCGGCGATGACGATGGGTCGCGCCATGGGTCCGCGCATCATCCCGCCTCCTCGGCCCGGGACAGGCGGCGGCGCGTCAGCGCCAGCAGAAAGCCCATGCCCAGCGCGATCGCCAGCACCGAGGACCCGCCATAGCTGACGAAGGGCAGCGTCATGCCCTTGGTCGGGATCAGGTGCAGCGACGACGCCATGTTGACGAAGGCCTGCAGCCCGAACTGCGTCAGCAGCCCGGCCGCCGCCAGCACCACGAACAGGTCCGTCTCGCCCAGCAGCCGCACCAGCCCGCGCACCACCACGAAGGCGAACAGCGCCAGGATCACGAGGCACATGACGAGGCCGAACTCCTCTCCCGCCACGGCGAAGACGAAGTCGGCATGCGCGTCCGGCAGGATGTTCTTCACCCGCCCCTCGCCCGGCCCGCGGCCCAGCAGCCCGCCATTGCCGAACGCCTCCAGCGCGGTGCTCACCTGGTAGTTGTCGCCCGCATTGGGGTCCAGGAACCGGGCCACGCGCGACTGCACGTGCGGGAACAGCAGGTAGGCCATCACCGCCGCCGCCACCCCCGCCGCGCCGACCAGCCCGACGAGGATCAGGTTCAGCCCGGCGACGAAGAACTGCGCGAAGATGACCGCGGTGACCACCATCAGCATGCCGATGTCCGGCTGCCCCTTCAGCAGCGCGGCGATGCCGAGGTAGAGCGCGAAGGCGAGCAGCGTCGCCCCCCAGCGCCCGTTCACCTTGCCCTCCGCGATCAGCCAGGCGGCCACCACGGCGAAGCAGGGCTTCAGGAACTCCGAAGGCTGCACCGAGCCGAAGCCCGGCACCGAGAGCCAGCGCCGCGCGCCCTTGATCTCCACGCCCACGACCAGCGTCGCCGCCACCATCAGCACCGAGGCGCCGAGCCCGAGCCAGGCGAGCATGCGCACCTGCCGCACGCTCAGCAGCGACACCGCGACCAGCACCGCCGTCGCGGCGGCCAGGTAGACGATCTGCCGCACGAAGAACATGTTGCGCGAGGACGCGCCGATGCGCTCCGCCACCGCCGGAGAGGCAGCCAGCATCATGACGTAGCCGAAGCCGATCAGCGCCAGCAGCGCGGCGAGCGTCCAGCGGTCCACCGTCCACCACCAGCGGCCGAGGGTGGAGGTGTCGGCGCGTGAGACGGCGATCATGCGGCCCTTCCGAGATCGTCGGACATCAGCGCCTGCACCAGCGCGCGGAAGCGGTCGCCGCGCGCATCGAACCCGCTGAACTGGTCGAAGGAGGCCGCGGCCGGCGAGAGCAGCACGACCGGCGCAGCCCCGCCCCGCGCCGCCGCGGCGGCGGCCGGAACCGCCGCCTCCAGCGTGCCGGCCACCTCGTGCGGCACCCCGGCCTCCCGCAGCGTCGCGGCGAAGGCCGGCGCGTCGCGCCCGATCAGCACCGCGCGCGCCACGCGGGGGAACAGCGGCGCCAGGGGCGCGATGCCGCCCGCCTTGCCGATCCCGCCCGCGATCCAGACCACGCGGTCATACGATCCGAGCGCACGGGCCGCGCTGTCCGCGTTCGTTGCCTTGCTGTCGTTGACGAAGACCACGCCGCCGAGCGTGCCCACCCGCTCCTGCCGGTGCGGCAGGCCGCTGAAGGTGCCGAGGCCGGCCGCGACCTCGCCGCGAGAGAGGCCAAGAGACAATCCGACGGCGGCCGCGGCCGCGGCGTTCTGCGCGTTGTGCGCGCCGGGCAGGGCAGGGGCCTCGCGCAGGTCGGCGATCGGCCCTGCCGCGTCCCGCAGCACCGCCCCTTCCGCCCAGATCCCGCCCGCCACGCGATGCGTGCCGGAGACCGGCACCAGCCGCGCCCCCGCCACCGGCGTCATCGCGCGCGACCAGGGGTCATCCTGCCCGATCACCGCCACGTCGCCCTCGCCCTGGCGCGCCAGGATGCGCGCCTTGGCGGCGGCGTACCCCGCCATGTCGCCATGCCGGTCCAGGTGATCCGCACTCAGGTTCAGCACCACCGCATGGTTGAAGCCGACCGTCGCGATTCGCTCCAACATGTAGGACGACATCTCGAGCACGTAGCACCCGTCCTCGCCGAGCAGCTCCAGTCCGAGCGCCGGCGGGCCGAGATTGCCGCCCGCCAGCGCCGCGCGCCCCGCCTGCGCCAGCAGGTGCCGCGCCAGCGCGGTCGTCGTGGACTTGCCGTTGGTGCCGGTGATGCCGACGAGGCGCGCAGCGCTCCCGGCCGCGCGCACCGCCCGGAACAGGTACTCGACGTCGCAGAGGATCGGCGCCCCGGCTTCGCGCGCGCGGGCCGCGGCGGGGTGCGGCACCGGCAGGGCATGCGGGATGCCGGGCGAGAGCAGCAGCGCGTCCCAGCGGAAGGGTCCGCGGGTCACATCCTCCACCCGAAGCCCCGCCGCCTCGGCCGCCGCGCGCGTCTCGGCGCGGTCGTCCCACGCCACCACCTCGGCACCCCACTCCGCGAGGCGCCGCGCCGCCGGCAGCCCGGCGCGGCCGAGCCCGACGACGGCGATGCGCTCTCCCGCGAAGGGCCGGAATCCGCTCATCGGATCTTCAGCGTGCTCAGGCCGACCAGCGCCAGCACCATGGCGATGATCCAGAAGCGGATGACGATGGTGGGCTCGGCCCAGCCCTTCTTCTCGAAATGGTGGTGCAGCGGCGCCATCAGGAAGACGCGCCGGCCGGTGCGCTTGTACCAGAAGACCTGGATCATGACCGACAGCGTCTCCACCACGAACAGCCCGCCGACGATGGCCAGCACGATCTCGTGCTTCGTCGCCACCGCCACCGCGCCGAGCGCGCCGCCGATCGACAGGCTGCCGATGTCGCCCATGAAGACCTTGGCCGGCGGCGCGTTGAACCAGAGGAAGCCGAGCCCCGCCCCAATCAGCGCCGAGAGGAACACCGCCAGCTCGCCCGTGCCCGGCACGTGGTGGAGCTGGAGGTAGTCGGCGAAGACGCGGTTTCCGACGAGGTAGGAGATCAGCGCGAACACCCCGGCGGCGATCATCACCGGAACGATCGCGAGGCCGTCCAGCCCATCGGTCAGGTTCACCGCGTTCGACGCCCCCATCATCACCAGCGCCGCCAGCAGCGGGAAGGCGAAACCAAGGGGAATCAGCGCCTCCTTGAACACCGGCACCGCCAGCTCGGTGTCGATCGCCGGGGGCAACAGCAGGGTGATCCAGATCGCGGCCGCAAGGCCGACCAGCGCCTGCACCAGCAGCTTCTGCCGGCCCGACACGCCCTTGGTGTTGCGCTTCTTCACCTTCAGCCAGTCATCCGCGAAGCCCAGCGCGCCGAAGCCGAGCGTCACCAGCAGCACCGCCCAGACATAGCCGCTGCGCAGATCCGCCCAGAGCAGGGTGGAGGCGACCAGGGCGAGCAGGATCAGCAGCCCGCCCATCGTGGGCGTGCCCTTCTTCGTCAGCAGATGGCTCTGGGGCCCGTCTTCCCGGATCGGCTGTCCGCCGTTCTGGTTGGCGCGCAGCCAGCGGATCAGCGGCGGCCCGAGGAACAGCGCCAGGAACAGCGCCGTCATGCACGCCGCGCCGGCCCGGAAGGTCAGGTAGCGGACGAGGTTGAACAGGATGAAGTCGTCCGCAAGCGGGGAGAGAAGGTTGAAGATCACGAAGCCACCCCCGCCGCGCGCCGCGCGCCGTCCAGTTCCCGCAGTGCGGCGACCACCACCGCCATCCGGCTGCCGAGCGAGCCCTTCACCAGCACCGCGTCTCCCGGCCGGATGGCCGCGGCGAGCATCGGCGCGAGCGAGGCGCTGTCCGGCAGGTGCGCCCCACGCCGGTCCTCGGCCAGGGCGGCGAAGAGATGCCCCATCAGGGGGCCGCAGCAGAAGACGAGGTCGGCGGCTTTCGCGACATCCCCGGCAAGCTCCGCATGCATGGCCGGCGCGTCCTCGCCCAGCTCGCGCATGTCGCCGAGCACGGCGATGCGCCGCTCCGCCGGCTGCGCCGCCAGCACGCCCAGCCCGGCGCGTATCGAGGCAGGCGAGGCGTTGTAGCTGTCGTCGATCAGCGTCGCCGTGCCGCCGGGCAGGCGCAACACCACGCGCGCGCCCCGGCCCGCGCCCGCGCCGAACAGCGCCAGCGCCGCGGCGGCGCGCCCGACATCCTCGCCCAGCGCCGCCACGGCGGCGAGCACGGCGCAGGCGTTCAGCGCCATGTGCTGGCCTGGCGCGCCGATCCGCAGCGGCAGCACCGCGCCCCGCAACCCGATCTCGGCGGAGACGCCCTCCGCCTCGCCCCGCCAGGAGAGCAGGCGCGCATCCGCCTCCTCCGCCTCGCCGAAGGTCAGCACGGCGGCGCCGGCCTCCTCCACCCGCGCGCGCAGCCTCGGCAGGAAGGGCGTGTCGGCCGGCAGCACCGCCGTGCCGCCCGGCGCAAGCCCGGCCAGGATGTCCGCCTTCTCCTCCGCGATCGCCGCCTGGCTGCCGAGGTTGCCGAGATGCGCCGTGCCGATCGCGGTGATCGCCGCGACATGCGGCCGGGCCAGCCGGGAGAGCGGCGCGATCTCCCCGCGGTGGTTCATGCCCATCTCCACCACCGCGTAGCGGGCGTCGGGCGGCAGGCGCGCCAGGGTCAGCGGCACGCCCCAATGGTTGTTGTGGCTGGCCGCCGAGGCATGCGTCGCGCCGAAGCATGACAGCACGAGGCGCAGCATCTCCTTCGCCGTCGTCTTGCCGACGCTTCCAGTCACGCCCACCACCCGCGCCCCCGCCCGCGCCCGCCCGGCGGCGCCGAGCGCCTGCAGCCCGGCCAGCGTATCGGCGACACGCAGCAGCGGCGCGCCGGCTGCGACGCCGGGCGGTTCCCGGTCCACCATCGCCGCCGCGCCGCCGGCCGCCAACGCGGCCGCCACGAAATCGTGCCCGTCCCGCGCATCCCGCAACGCGACGAACAGCTCACCCGGCGCGATGCTCCGGCTGTCGATCGACACGCCGGATGCGGTGAGGTCGGCCGGGATCGTTCCGCCCGTCGCGCGGCGCAGCTCGGCCGATGTCCACCGCGCGCTCATGCTGCCTCGCCCCGGACGAGGGCACGCACCACCGCGACGTCGTCGAAGGGGTGGGTCACGCCGCCCATCGTCTGGCCGCTTTCATGTCCCTTGCCGGCCACCGCCAGCACATCGCCCGGCCCGAGGGCCGAGAGGGCGCGGGCGATCGCACCCGCCCGGTCCCCGGCGTCGATCCCGCCCGGGCAGCCGGCCAGCACGGCGCGGCGGATCGCTGCCGGATCCTCGCTGCGCGGATTGTCGTCGGTCACCCAGCACAGGTCGGCGAACCGCGCCGCCGCCGCGCCCATCAGCGGACGCTTGCCGGGGTCACGGTCGCCGCCGGCGCCGAACACCACCTGGAGCCGCGCGCCCGGCGCCACGTGCGGCCGCAATGCGGCCAGCAGCCGCTCCAGCGCGTCGGGGGTATGGGCGTAGTCGACATAGGCGGCGGCGCCGTTCGGCAGCCGGGCCGCCAGCTCCATCCGCCCCCGTACGCCGAGGAGGCGTGGCAAGGCGTCGAGAACGCGGGCCTCCGTCATCCCGCAGGCGACGGCCAGGGCCGCCGCCACCAGCACGTTGTCGGCCTGGAAGCGGCCGGGCAGGGCCAGCGCGATCTCGTGCCGCGCGCCGGCGGCCTCGATGTCCAGCACCTGCCCGTCCGGCGTCGGGCGCTGGGCCAGCAGCCGCAGCGCGTCACCCTCCTCGCCCACCGTCGCCAACCGCAGGCGGCGCCGCGCCGAGACGGCACGCAGCGCCGCGAGCGTCTCGGCCTCCATCCCGGCATGCGCGACGGCCGGCGCGCCTTCCGGCAGGATCGTGTCGAACAGGCGCAGCTTGGCCGTCCGGTACGCCGCGACGCTGCCGTGGTAGTCCAGGTGGTCCCGCGTCAGGTTGGTGAAGCCGGCCGCGGCCAGGCGCACGCCGTCCAGCCGCCGCTGCTCGATGCCGTGCGAGGACGCCTCCATCGCCGCCGCCCGCACGCCGCCCCGCGCCAGCGCCGCCAGCGTGGCGTGCAGTTCCACCGGATCGGGCGTGGTGAGCGACGCCCCTTCGGGGAAGCCCGGCGCACGCAGGCCGAGCGTGCCGAGCGAGGCGGCCGGGATCCCCTCCAGCGCCCAGATCTGGCGGAGGAAATCGACCGTGCTCGTCTTGCCGTTCGTGCCCGTCACCGCCACCAGCAGGCCCGGCGCCGCGCCATGGAGGACGGCAGCGAGGCGCGCCAGAATCCGCCGCGGATCGGGCGAGGTGACCAGCGGACGCGGCGCCACGCCGTCGGGCCAGGACGTGCCCTCGGGCGCGAGCACCGCCGCCGCGCCGCTCGCCACCGCCTCGGCGATGAAGGCGCGGCCATCGGCGCGCGTCCCGGGCAGGGCGGCGAAGAGGAAGCCGGGCCGGACCGCGCGGCTGTCGGCGGTCAGCCCGCCGATCGCCGGCGGATCGCCGCCGATCGTGGCCGTCTCGCCCGCCTCGTGCAGCAGCAGGTCGAGCCGGCGCGGCGGGGCGGCATCATCGCGGCGCAAGGCTCGCCTCCCGCTGGGGCGCGGGGCTGGCGGCGCGGGCCGGGGCGGGCGTGGCGGCCGGCGCCGCGGTGGGCGCCGTGCGCGGCGCCGAAGGGGGCATGGCCGGCGCGCCGGCGGGGCGCGCAGCCGGCGGGCGCCCGGGCTGCATCGGGATGGCGATGGAGGCCTGGATCTCCGCCGCCCGCTCGGTCTCCGGCGCCATGCCGAGGATCGGCGCGACGTGGCGGATCACCATCCCCGCCGCCGGCGCCGCCACCCAGCCGGCGGTGGCGTAGCCGTGGCTGCGGGCGTTCGGCTTCGGCTCGTCCACCATCACGTACACCGCATAGCGCGGGCTGTGCATCGGGAAGGCGCCGACGAAGGCCGCGATGCGCTTGTTCTCGAGGTAGCCGCCGCGCGGGCCGGTCTTCTGCGCGGTGCCCGTCTTCCCGCCGACGAAATAGCCCGGCACCTCGGCGCTGCGGCCGGAGCCGTCGGTGACCACCAGCCGCATCAGCCGCCGCATCGTGTCGGAGGTGCGCTCGCTCACCACGCGCGTGCCCTCCGCCACCTCGCCCGGCTCGCGGGTGAGGAGGGTGGGCGGGCGCAGGATGCCGCCATTCACCAGCGCCGAGACGCCGGTCACCACATGCAGCGGCGTGACCGAGATGCCATGACCGAAGCCCACCGTCATCGTGTTGATCTCGCGCCATTCCTGCGGGCGTGGGATCAGCGGCAGCGCGGTCTCCGGCAGCTCGATGGGCAGGCGCGAGCCCATCCCCAGCCGCACCATGAATTCCCGGTGCCGCTGCGGCCCGACGGCGGCCGCCATGTGCGCCGAGGCGATGTTCGACGAATGCGCCATGATCTCCGGCAGCGCGAGCCAGCGGTTCTTGCCGCGGAAGTCGTTGATGGTGAACCGCCCGTAGCGGATCGGCCGCGACGCGTCGTAGCCGTTCCAGACATTGACCGTGCCGTAGTCCAGCGCCATCGCGCCGGTCAGCAGCTTGAAGGTCGAGCCCGGTTCGTACACGCCGACGGTTGCGCGGTTGAAGCGCGGGTTGTTGCCCTGTTCCTCCCGCGTCATCGGCCGCTGCTCGTCGCGGCTCACCGGGTCCGACAGGTCGAAGTCAGGCAGGCTGACCATCCCCAGCACCTCGCCGGTGCGCACATCCATCAGGATGCCCGCGCCGCCGATGCCGTTGAACTCCGAGATAGCGCGCGACACCGCGTCCCGCAGCGCGAGCTGCACCCGCACGTCGATCGACAGGCGGAGCTGGTCGCCCCGGCGCAGCCGCAGCCTCTCGTCGAAATACTTCTCGATGCCCGCGATGCCGTTCCCGTCCACGTCGACGCCGCCCAGGATGTGCGCCGCCGCCCGCCCCTGCGGATAGACGCGGCGCTCCGCCTGCTCGAAGTAGAGGCCCGGGATGCCGAGGGAGTTCACCGCCTGCTGTTCCCGCGGGGTCAGCGCGCGGGCGATGTAGGCGAATTGCCGCTCCCCGCTCATCCGCGCCGCCACCCTCTCGGCGTCGAGCTGCGGCAGCACGCGGACCAGCCGCCGCGCCGCCTCGGCGGGGTCCTGGATCTCGCGCGGATTGGCGTAGAGCGCCGTGACGGGCAGGGAGACGGCCAGCACTTCGCCGTTGCGGTCGGCGATCGGGCCACGGCTGGCCTGATGCTCGACCGCCCGCGTCGCATGCGCCATCGCCTGCAGCCGCCGCGGCTCGGCGGGGGAGAACAGCGTGGCGTCGGCCAGCTTCGCCGCGACCGCGCCGAACAGCAGCGCGAAGCCGCCCGCGGCGAACACCAGCCGGGTGCGGGTGCGCGCCAGCACCGCCCGGCGCTGCAGCTCCGGCCGCGGCACGGCCACCACCTGCGTGGTGCTCCGCAGCCGCGCGGGCTGGCCGAGGAGGCGGCCGGCGGGGGGGCTGTCGGGGGCGGGGGGGATCGGGTTCATCGCGCCGGCGGCGCCAGCCCGCGATGGCCGTCGAGCGTCGCCGCGACCGCCGAGCCGAAGGGCACGGGTGGCGCCAGCGAAGGCCGCCCGAGCGCCGAACCGCCGAGCACCGAGGCGACCGTCGTCGGCGCCGGTGCGGTCCGCACCGGCGGCTCCGCCTCGCCGCGCGCCACGCGGATCACCGGCTCCGCCGGCGGGGCGCGATGGATGGCGGGCTGCACTGGGCGTGGCGCCGGCGCCGGCCGGGCGACGGGCGGTGCGGCGCGCGCCGGAACCGCCGGCACGGCGGCGCGGCTCGCCAACTCGGCGCGCTGCGCCGCGATGGCGCCGGCCAGCGCCTGCGGCGCCGGCGCCTCCACCTCGCGCGTGGTCTCCGCCGCCGGCGCCGGCCGGGCCGCCGCGGGCGCCGCGACCGGCGCGGGGGCGGGGCGCACCGACGGCGTGGTCACCGCCGCGGCCGCCAGCATGATCGGCCCGGCGCTGCGCGGCGGCTCGGCCGCCGCGGGCGGTGGCGCGAACAGGTCGGGCGCCCCGGCGAACTGCACCGCCCCCGGCAGCCTGCGCCCCAGCTCCGCCGGATGCGTGAAGTGGGTCGGCAGCATCGACTCGAGCTGCAGGTGCCGCTGCGCCACGCCGCGCAGCCGCTCCGGCTCGTTCAGCAGCGCCCACTCGGCGCGGAGGATCGCGATGCGCTCGCGCGCCACCTCGGTCTCGCGCCGTATCTCGCGCAGCTCCCGGTCCTGCACCGCGACCGAGTGCTTCACGCCGTAGAGCCAGGCGCCCGCCCCGGCGAACGCCGCGAAGCAGAGCAGGGTGAAAGGCCGGATCATGGCGCGCTCCGCGCCGCCGGGACGGCGGCCTGGGGGTGGGGACCGGGATGGGCACGGCGTTCGACCGCCCGCAGACGAGCCGAGCGCGCCCGCGGGTTGGACCTCGTCTCCGCCTCGCCCGGGCGCAGCGCGCGCGGCGTCAGCGGCAGGAACTCGGGCTCGGCGCGCCGCAGCAGCGCCGCCGGATCGTGGCGGGAGGCGGTGCCGGTGCGCCCCGTGGCCTCCGCGAAGGCCCGCTTCACCAGCCGGTCCTCGAGCGAGTGGAACGCGACGACGACGAGCCGCCCCGCCGGTGCCAGCAGCGCCATCGCCGCTTCCAGCCCGCGTTCCACCTCGCCCAATTCGTCGTTCACCGCGATCCGCAGCGCCTGGAACGACCGCGTGGCCCCGTCGAGGCCGGAGGGATCGCGCGGCACCGCGCGGCGGACGATCTCGGCCAGCCGCGCCGTCGTCCCGATGGGCGCCTCGGCGCGGGCGCGCAGGATGGCGCGCGCGACGCGCCGCGCGTGCCGCTCCTCCCCGAAATCGGCGATGATGCGCGCCAGCTCGGCCTCGGGCAGCGTGTTCACCAGCTCCGCCGCGGTCGGCCCCTCCCGCCCCATCCGCATGTCGAGCGGCCCGTCGGCGCGGAAGGAGAAGCCGCGCTCCGGCTCGTCGAGCTGGAAGGAGGAGACGCCGAGATCCATCACGACGCCGTCCAGCGCCGCGATGCCGTGGCCTGCCAGGACCTCCATCATCTCGCCGAAGCGCGCCTGCAGCAGGTGCAGCCGGCCCGCATGCCGCGCCGCCAGCGCCGCACCGCGCGCGATCGCTTCCGGATCGCGGTCGAGCGCCCAGAGCGTGCAGTCGGCCGCGCCGAGGATGGCGCCGGCATAGCCGCCGCCGCCGAAGGTGGCGTCGAGATAGATGGCACCGGACCGCGGCTGCAACGTCGCCAGGACCTCCGCGAGCATGACGGGAACGTGAGTGTTCATTGCACGCCGTCCGGAGTCGGAGGGAGAGGGCCGGACGGCGGGATCGGCCCGGACGACAAAGTGTAGCGCCGCGCACGCGCATCGGCCTTCGCCGCCGCGAGATGCGCAGTCGAGGTCGCCGAGTCCCAGATCTCGAAACGATCGCCCTTGCCGAGAAACGTGACGGATTCGGTCAGGCCGATGCCGGCGATCAGCTCCTCCGGCAGCACCATGCGCCCGTCGCCATCGACCCGCAGCTCGTGGCTGTCCGCGATGATGCCGGCCTCGAAGGCCTCCCGCTCCGGCGAGAAGCGCGGCAGCTCCTGGATCGAGCGGACCAGCGCCTCGAAATCCCGTGTGGAGCGTGCTTCGATGCAGGGATACTGATGTGAGGGCCAGGCGACGATGTCCTTCGTGTCAGCGGCGTCCAGGGCGGCACGGAACTTCGCGGGGACGGAGATGCGTCCTTTGCGGTCCAGCTTGCCCTGGTGCGTGCCCACGAACCGGGTCATCGCGTCTGCTGCCGCCCCCGTTCGACAGCCCCCCGGCCGTCATCCCCCTCGATGAGCTGCCGGTGGGGCCCCCCGACCCCACCGGCTCGCCCGACCATGCCCGCTGGAACCCACAAAACCCCCCGGTGAAGGGCTCCGTCCGGGCAAATCTGGGATAGCATGGGCAGCAGTGGGACACAATCGAAAAACCCGCGTCCGCACAGGCTTTGCTCTGGGGAAAAACACGTGAAGTCAACGCGCTAGGACGAATTTCTGACGAACTCCGACAATTCCCAAATGTCTCATCGAATACGAACAATACGTGCGTTGTTTGTTCCTTGGACGTGCAACGCTCCACAGGCTGTGGAGAGCGGGGAGAAGCGGCGCCGGACGGCCTGTAAGCCGGGTTCTGTCCCCGCCTGCGCGGTGGACGACCATTCCTCTGGACCCCCCGTTGCCGAGGGGTTCACGCGGCCAACCCGGGCAGCAGGGCGGGAATGCCCTCCGCGTCCACCCGCCCGAAGGCGGGTCCCGCCGGCCGCCCCTATTCGGCCTTGCTCCCGGTGGGGTTTGCCATGCCGCCCCCGTTGCCGGGGGCGCGGTGGGCTCTTGCCCCACCCTTTCACCCTTACCGCGGGGGGCGTTGCCGCCCGCCGTGGCGGTCTGCTCTCTGTGGCACTTTCCCTGAAGGGGCTCTCGCCCCTCCGCCGGCCGTTGGCCGGCACCGTCTTCCCGTGGAGCCCGGACTTTCCTCCAGCGGGTTTCCCCGCCAGCGGTCGCCCGGCCGCCCGACGCCGCGCCCCATGTCGCGCCGCGCGGCCGCACGGTCAATGGTCCTAGACCCCGGCCGAACGCAATCCGGGCCAGCGGGCCCTCCATCCCTTCGCCGCCAGCCGCGCACGCACGGCGCTCGGGTCGGCCGCATGCGCCGGCGTCGGCCGGACGACGAGGCGGAGCAGATCCTCCACTCCGTGCGGCGCCAGCACCTCGAGCCGGCCCGCCGCAAGCCGCGCCGCGACTGCGGTGGCCGTCTCCGGCCAATGCGCCACCGCCGCCGCGAGGTCGGGATAGGGCGCGTGCCCGTGCCGCGCCGCCATCGCGCCCTGCTCCTTCACCGACCAGGGCAAGCGGCGGCAGGACCGCAATGCCGCCTCGAAACCCGTATCCGGCGCCGCCGGGCCGAGATGCACCACGTCCAGGTCGTCCAGGCCTGTGACATCCGGCTCGCGCCCGCTGAGCGCATCCCACACTGCGTTCCGCACGAACCCGGCGCCGATCCACGCCCCTGGTGGGCCGGCCAGCGCCAGCGTGGCCAGCGCGTCCATGTGACCCCGGCTGCCGGCGAGGATGGCCGCGACCAGCGTCCCGCTCATCCCGCCAGCGCGGCGACGGCACCGAGTCGGGCGAGGGTGTCCGGATCGGCGATCCCGTCCACCCGCTCCGGCCGCCAGTGGCGCTGAAAGGCGCGCAGCAGCACGGCCAGCGGCAGCTCGGTGCGATAGCCGATCGCGGCCAGCGTGGCCGAGGGGTCGGACGCGGGGCTCGCCGCCTCTCCCGGCCAGAGCCCCACGCCATCCGCCGCCAAACCGGGCCAGTCGAACAGCTCGCCCGGATCCTCCTTCCGGTCGGGCGAGACGTCGGAGTGTCCGACCACGTTGCGCGCCGGGATCGGGTGCCGCGCCAGAACGCCGCGACACAGCTCCGCCACCGCGCCCATCTGCAGGGCAGGGAAGGGGCGGTAGCCGAACTCGTGCCCCGGATTGACGATCTCGATGCCGATGCTCCGGCCGTTCAGCAGCGCATGGCCGCGCCAATGCGAGACGCCGGCATGCCAGGCCCGCCGACCCTCGTCGACCAGGCGGAACACGGTGCCGTCCTCCTCCACCACGTAGTGGGAGGAGACGCGCGCCGCAGGGTCGCGCAGCCGCGCGATCGCCGCTTCGCCGCTCCGCATGCCGGTGTAGTGGAGGATCAGCATGTCGATCGGCGCGCCGGCGGGGCGATCGTCGTGGTTCGGGCTCGGCAGGTCGCGCACACGCACCCTACAGCCCCCGCATCCGCTTGATCCTGTCCCAGGCGGCGTTGATCTCGGCAACCTTGCGCGTCGCCCGCTCCACGAATTCCGGCGGCACGCCGCGCGCCGCCAGCCCGTCCGGGTGGTTCTCCCGCATCAGCTTCCGCCACGCCTGCCGTACCTGCTCGTCCGTCGCCGCCGGGCTCAGGCCGAGCACCGCATAGGCATCGTCGGTGCGCTGCTGCTGCTCGACGCGGGAGCCGGGCCGCACGCCCTTCGCCCGCTCCCATGCCGGGCCGTCCAGGCCGAACCGAAGGTGGATGCCCTGCAGCACCGGCAGCTCGCCCCTGGTGATCGGCCCGTCCGCGCGCGCGATGTGGAACAGCGCGGCCAGCACGTCCTCCAGCATGGCGCGGTTGTCGGCGAAGGCCTCGCCCAGCCGCTCGGCGAATGGCTCCCACCCGTCGGCGTCCTCGCGCGCCTTGTCGAACATCTGCCCGACCTCGCGCAGATTGGCCGGCGGGATGCGGAACATCGCCTTGAAGGCGTCGATCTCGGCCCGCTTCACCGGGCCGTCCGCCTTGGCCAGCTTGGCCGAGAGCACGATGACCGAGATGGCGAACAGCGTTTCGCGGTTGCCGAGCAGCGCGGCGAGGTCGGCCGCCCCCGGCCCGATCCGCCCCGGACCCACGGCGCCGCTGTCGGCCGCATGGCCGAGCGCCGCGCCGACCACCGCGCCGAGCGGCCCGCCCGTCAGGAACCCGCCCACTCCCCCGATTATCTTGCCCCAGACGCCCAAAGTGTCCGCCGATTCACGCCGCACGCAATCCTACCATGCCCGCGCGCGGCCCCACAGGGCCCGGCCGGCCGGCCGCGGGCGCCTCGGCCGCTTCCCGGCACCGGTGCCAGGTCGTGCGAGTTGTCCCGCCTGGCCCGATGGCATCGCCCCTTTCGGCGTGGTGCAGGCCAGGTCGTCGGGCCGGCGCGGTACCCGACCGCATGGACGAGCTGATCTGGCAACATGTGCGCGAGGACGCCGCCCGCCCGGCCCTGAGGCACGAGGCCGGTGCCGCGACCGCCGGGGAACCGGCCCCGCTCCTGTGCCGCCACGCGAGGTAGGGATCTTCCGCCATGCCGCCCGAACCTGAGCCCGGTGTCCACGATCACCTCTTCCTCCCGCCGGGCCATGACGAGAATGCCCGGCGCACGACGTGGGTCGTGGTCCTGACCGCGGCGACGATGGCCGGGGAAATCGTGGCCGGCGTGCTGTTCAACTCGATGGCGTTGCTGGCCGATGGCGTTCATATGGCGACGCATGCCGGCGCGCTCGGCGTCTCGGCCGCGGCCTACGCCTATGCCAGGAGGCACGCCCGCAGCCGGCGCTACAGCTTCGGCACCGGCAAGGTCGGCGACCTTGCCGGCTTCGCCTCGGCGCTGCTGCTCGCGATCGTCGCCCTCGGCATCACCGTGGAATCCTCCGGCCGCCTGTTCGAACCGCGGCCCGTCGCCTTCGGCGAGGCGACGGTCGTCGCCGCGATCGGCCTTCTCGTGAACATCGCCAGCGCCGTGCTCCTCGCGGGCGGGCGGCGACACGGCGTGGACCATCCCCATCATGCGCACGGCCATCACCACGCGGGCCACGGCCAGCACGACAACAACCTGCGTTCGGCCTACGCCCACGTCCTCGCCGACGCGCTCACTTCATTTCTCGCCATCGCGGCCCTGCTCGGCGGCCGCTATCTCGGCTGGGTCTGGCTCGATCCGGCGATGGGCATCGTCGGCGCCGCCGTGATCGCGTTCTGGTCATGGACGCTGATGCGCGGCACCGCCGCGGTTCTCCTCGATGCCGCGGCGGCCGAGCTGGAACAGGAGGTCCGCCGGGAGGTCGAGGGCCCGGGCGATGCCTGCATCACCGACCTCCACGTCTGGCGGGTGGGTCCCGGTGCGCACGCGGCGATCGTCAGCGTCACCGGCATCGGCCACGAAGCGGTGCGGCGCAGGCTCTCACCCATCCGCGGAATCGCGCATCTCACCGTCGAGGCGAGATGATGCGGTGGATCGGCGGCACCGCAGCGTTGCCCTACAGCGTCGCCGCCGCCCGCGCCGCCTGGTCGTAGTACCCGGACAGGGTACGCAGCAGCTCCGCGAGATCCGACATCTGCGCCTCCGCCGGGCCGGAGGCCCGCAGCGGTCGCGCCAGCAGGCGCTCCCGCACCTCGTGGTAGCGGGCGCACAGCGCCGATCCCTCCTCCGTGGCGGAGACCAGCTTCTCCTTCCCCGCGCGACCGGTGCTCACCAGCCCCGCCTCCTCCAGCTTCCGCACCGCGTAGGTCGCGACATGCGTGTCCTCGATGTCGAGGACGAGGCAGATGTCGGCGAAGCGCTTCGGCCTGTCGCGATGCCGGACGGTGTGCAGGATCAGGATCTCGACCGGGGACAGGCCGGGCCGCCCCGCCGCCGCCATGCAGCGGCCCATCCAGCGCGCGAAGCCATGCCCCGCCAGGATCAGCCCGAACTCGACCTCCGACAGCGCCGGCGACGCTCCGGCCGCGAGATGTGCGGAGGAGACGACGGGGCCTTCCGCCGCACCGCGTCGCGTGCCTGCCATGGTGACGCCCCTTCCGTTGCACCCTGACGTTGACAATTTGCCGATAAATTGTCAATGAGATCAGGGCTGATGACGGGAGGTCCGCGATGTCCGGCTGGCAGTTCTGGATCGACCGCGGCGGCACCTTCACCGACATCGTGGCACGGGATCCCGCCGGCCGCCTCTCCACTGCGAAGCTCCTGTCCGAGGATCCGGGCCGCTATCGCGATGCGGCGGTGGCCGGCATCCGCCGCGTGCTCGGCCTTGCGCCCGGTGCCGCGATCCCGCCCGGAGTGGTGGAGGCGGTGAAGATGGGCACGACGGTTGCCACCAACGCGCTGCTGGAACGCAAGGGCGAGCGGGTCCTGCTGCTGGTGAACCGCGGCTTCGCCGACATGGCCCGCATCGGCAACCAGGCCCGACCCCGCCTCTTCGACCTGCATGTCCGCCTGCCGGCCCTGCTGCACGAGCGCGTGGCCGAGATCGGCGGCCGCATCGCCGCCGACGGCGCCGAGATCGAGGCGCTGGACGAGGCCGCCGCGCGCGCCGCGCTCGCCGAAGCCTTCGCCGCCGGCATCCGCGCCGTCGCCGTCGCGCTCATGCACGCCTGGGCGCATCCGGCGCACGAGCTCCGGCTGGGCGAGCTGGCGCGGGAGGCGGGCTTCACCCAGGTCAGCCTGAGCCACGCGGCGAGCCCGCTGCCCCGCATTGTGCCGCGCGCCGACACCACCGTGGTGGACGCCTACCTTTCTCCCATCCTGCGGCGCTACGTCTCCCAGGTCGCCGCCGAGCTGCCGGGCGTGCGGCTCTACTTCATGCAATCCTCCGGCGGCCTCTCGGAGGCGTCGTCCTTCCAGGGCAAGGACGCCATCCTGTCCGGCCCGGCGGGCGGCATCGTCGGCGCCGCGCGCACCGCCGCCATGGCGGGGTTCGACCGCATCATCGGCTTCGACATGGGCGGCACCTCGACCGACGTCGCGCTCTACGCCGGCGAGTTCGAGCGCGCCTTCGAGACGCAGGTGGCCGGGGTGCGCATGCGCGCGCCGATGATGGCGATCAACACCGTTGCCGCCGGCGGCGGCTCGATCCTCGCCTTCGACGGCGCGCGCTACCGCGTCGGGCCCGAGAGCGCCGGCGCCGTCCCGGGCCCGGCCTGCTATCGCCGCGGCGGGCCCCTCACCGTCACCGACGCCAACGTCATGGTCGGCAAGATCCAGCCGGCCCACTTCCCCGCCATCTTCGGCCCCGATGGCGACCAGCCTCTCGATGCCGGGATCGTGCGGGAGAAGTTTGCCGCACTGGCGCGCGAGATCTCGGCGGCCACGGGCCGGGACACCGACCCGCGCGAGGTCGCGGAGGGCTTCCTGCGCGTCGCGGTGGCCAACATGGCCAACGCCATTAAGCAGGTCTCCATCCAGAAGGGCCACGACGTCACCCGCTACGCCCTGCAATGCTTCGGCGGCGCCGGCGGCCAGCACGCCTGCCTCGTCGCCGACGAACTCGGCATGGAGACGGTGTTCATCCACCCCTTCGCCGGCGTGCTCAGCGCCTACGGCATGGGCCTCGCCGACCAGAGCGTCATCCGCGAGGCTGCGGTGGAAGCGCCGCTCGCCGAGGCGGCGATGGGCGACCTCGCCGCCCGCCTCGGCGCGCTGGAGCAGGCCGGCCGCGCCGAGCTGGCGCGCCAGGGGGCGGCCGGCACCCGGCACGCCGCCCACCGGCTGCACCTGCGCTACGCCGGCACCGACAGCTTCCTCCCCGTCCCCTTCGGCACGCATGCCGAGGTGCTCGAAACCTTCACCGAGGCGCACCGCCGCCGCTTCGGCTTCGCCACGCCCGAGCGCGAGGTGATCGTCGAGGCCTGCGTCGTCGAGGTGACCGCCCCCGGCGAACGGGTGCAGGAGGCCGCGCTGCCGCCGCGCCCCGCAGGCGAGGCACCGCCCCGCCTCGCCGCGGCCGCGCTCTGGACCGGCGGCGCGGAGCGCGAGGCGCCCGTGCTGGACCGCGAGGCCCTGCGCGCCGGCGACCGCGTCGCCGGCCCCGCGCTGATCCGCGAAGCCATCGCCACCACCGTCGTGGAGCCAGGCTGGACGGCGGAGGTCACGCCCCGCAACCACCTCGTCCTCCGCCGGACCGAGCGGCGGCAGGCCGCCCGGGTCGCCGATGCCGCCACGCCCGACCCAGTGATGCTCGAGCTGTTCAACAACCTCTTCATGAGCATCGCCGAGCAGACCGGCGCCGTGCTCCAGAACACCAGCCTGTCGGTCAACATCAAGGAACGCCTCGACTTCTCCTGCGCCATCTTCGACGCGGCGGGGCGGCTGGTCGCGAATGCCCCGCACGTACCCGTCCACCTCGGCGCGATGGGCGAGAGCGTGCGCACGGTCATCCGTTCCCGTGGGACGAGTCTCAGGCCGGGCGACGTCGTCGCATTGAACAATCCCTATAACGGCGGCACCCACCTGCCCGACGTCACAGTGATCACCCCCGTCTTCGACGATTCCCATCGGGATATATTGTTTTTCGTGGGCAGCCGCGGCCACCACGCCGACATCGGCGGCCTCACCCCCGGCTCCACCCCGCCCGGCTCCGCCACGCTGGAGGAGGAGGGCGTGGTGATCGACGACTTCCTGCTGGTGCAAGGCGGCCGATTCAGGGAGGCGGAGTTCCGCGCGCTGCTCGCCGGCGCCCGCTACCCGGCCCGCAGCCCGGACGTGAACGTCGCCGACATCAAGGCCCAGGTCGCCGCCAATGAGAAGGGCGTGCAGGAGCTGCGCCGCGCGGTGCACGACTTCGGCCTCGACACCGTGCGGGCCTACATGCGGCACGTGATGGACAATGCCGAGGCCGCGGTCCGCCGGGTGCTCGACCGCCTCTCGGACGGCGCCTTCGCGACGACGATCGACGACGGCACGCCACTGAAGGTCGCGGTGCGCGTGGACCACGCCGCCCGCCGCGCCGTGGTGGACTTCACCGGCACCGGCCCCCAGCGCCCCGACAACTTCAACGCGCCGCCCGCGGTCTGCCGCGCCGTCGTACTCTACTGCTTCCGCTGTCTGGTGGGCGAGGAGATCCCCCTGAACGACGGCTGCCTCGTTCCGCTGGAGATCGTCGTCCCCGACGGCACCTTCCTCTCCCCGCGTCCCGGCGCCGCGGTCGTCGCGGGGAACACCGAGGTCAGCCAGATGACCTGCAACGCCCTCCTCGCCGCCCTTGACGCCTGCGCCTCCGCCCAGGCGACGATGAACAACCTGCTGTTCGGGGACGAAGTTTATCAGTACTACGAGACGGTCTGCGGCGGCACCGGCGCGGGGCCGGGCTTCCCGGGCACCTCCGCGGTGCAGACGCACATGACCAACACGCGCATGACGGACCCCGAGGTGCTGGAACTCCGCTACCCCGTACGGCTCGAGGAGTTCGCCATCCGCCGCGGCTCCGGCGGCGCTGGCCGCTTTCCGGGTGGCGACGGTGCGCGCCGCCGCATACGCTTCCTCCGCCCGATGGAAGCCGTGATCGTCGCCTCGCGCCGCACCGTCGCGCCGCATGGGCTGGATGGTGGCGGCCCGGGCGCGCCCGGCCGGCAGTGGGTCGAGCGCCTGGACGGCTCGGTGCAGCCTCTCAAGGGCCAGGACCGCGCCCGCCTCGCCGCCGGCGAGGTGCTGGGCCTGGAGACGCCGGGTGGTGGCGGGTGGGGCGCACCCGCGGCGGGATGAGGAAGCTCGGCCTTGCACTCGGCCTCCTTCTGCTCGTCGTACCGGCCGGTCTCTGGCTCGGCCCGCGGGCCGTGGATTGGGAGCCGTGGCGGGACCGTCTGGCGTCCATCGCCACCGACCGGCTCGGCCGCCCCGTCACCCTCAACGGGCCGATCGAGCTGGAACTGCTGCCGCAGCCCGTGGTGCGCGCCGGCGGCGTTACCATCGGCGGCGGGGATGACGAGGCGCAGGTCACCGCGCGGTTGCTGCGGCTGCGCCTCAATCTCCTCTCGCTCCTCGGCGGCCGGCTCGACCCGCGGGAGCTGACGCTGGTCGGGGCTGATGTCACGCTGCCCTGGCCGCCCGGACCGCTCCTCGCCTTCCGCCCCCCCGTCTGGCTGACCGAGTTCGACGCGCAGATCGAGGATGGCCGCATCCGGGTTGGCGGGGCGCTCCTGGAGGGGGTCACGGCGCGCCTCTCCTCGGCCGGCGCGATGCAGGCGCTGGAGATCGCCGGCGGCTTCTCCTGGGCCGGCCGCGCTGCACGCTTCACCGCCGGCCTCGGCCGTCCCGGATGGGACGGCATCTCGACGCTGGAGGCCTCGCTCAGCCTTCCCGAAATGACGGCCGCGATCCGCGGCGTGCTGATCCCCGACACCGGCTTCGAGGGCACGATCCAGGCTTCCGGACCTGACCTCGCGGCGCTGCTGCCGGCGCCGGCCGGGGCGTTCCGGGCGGCCGGGCGCCTCTCGGCGACCGCCGAGCTGATCGCGGGAGAGGAGCTGGCCATCGAACTGCCGGGCGGGCCAGCCCGCGGCGCGGTGGCGCTGCGCCTGCTGCCGGCCCCTCGGCTTGAGCTCTCGCTCATCGCCAGCCGCGTCGACCTCGACGGCTGGGCGGCCGCGTTGCGCGGTGCGGGCAGCCGGCCCTGGCCGGTGGCGATCGACCTCTCGGCCGAGGCCGCCGCCTTCCGCGGCCAGACACTCCGCCGCCTGCGCGGCACCGCCTTCCTCGAGGAGGGCCGGCTGACCCTCTCCGACGTGTCGGTGCTGCTGCCGGGCGAAACCGAGTTCGACTTCGCCGGCGCCACCGCCGGCGGGCGGCTGGAGATCGCGGCCCGCTTTGCCGGCGCCGACCTCCGCCCCACCCTGGCCGGCTTCGGCCTGGCCGTGGACGGGCTGGATCCGACGCTGCTCCGCCGCGGCGAGGGGCGGCTCCGCCTGGTGCTGGAGGAGGCGGCGACCGCCATCCCCGAGTTCAGCGCGCAGTTCGAATCGTTCCGCGTGTCGGGCGCCGGCGTGCTGCGGGCCGGCCCGCGTCCGGCGCTCGGCCTGGGCCTGACGATCGACCGCCTCGACCTTCCGCGGTGGCTGCCGAACGGGCTGGACCTGGCCGGCGCGGGCCGTGCGCTCGGCGCGGTGGACCTGAACCTTCGCCTCGCGGCGGAGCGCGCCGCCTGGGGTGACGTGGCGCTGGATCGGGCGGCCCTGGATGCGGCGGTGGAGGGCGGGCGACTGACGCTGCGCCGCCTGTCCGGGCGGCTCGCCGAGGCGGATGTGGCGCTCTCCGGCGTGGCGAGCTTCACGCCCGCGCTGCGCTTCCAGGATCTGAGCCTGGAGGCGAACGGCGCCGGAGTGCGCGGCCTTGCCGCCCTGCTCCCGGGAGGATGGCCGGACGGCACGGCGCTGGCGCGGCAGCCGATGTCGCTGCGTCTGTCCGGCGGCGGCACGCCGGAGGCGCTGACGCTGCGAGGCACCGCCGAGTTCGGCGAATTGCGGCTGGAGGCCAATGGAACGCTGGATGCCCCGGCGCGCCGCGGCTCGGCCAGCGTCACGCTGCGTCACCCCGGCGCGCCGCGCCTGCTTGCCGAGGGCTTCGGCAGCCGGGCGGGAGAGTGGCTGGGCGAGGGATCCTTTTCGCTTGTCGCGACGCTCGCCGGCGGTGCGGGCGGCTGGAATGCCGAGGGGTTCGAGCTGGTGGCGGGCGGGCTGCGGGCACGCGGCGCCCTGGCGCTCGCCGCCGGCCAGCGCCCACGCCTGACCGGCCGGGTGACGGCGGAGCGGCTGCCGCTTCCGGCTCCGGGCTGGCGCAGCACGGACCCGCTGCCGCTCGGCGCGGTGGCGGAGCTGGACGGCGAACTGGCCGTGGAGGCCGGCCGCATCGAGCTGGGCGCCGCCGTGCTGGAAGGCGCCGCCGCCACGCTGCGGCTGGAAGCCGGCCGTCTTCACCTGGAGGGAGGGCGGGCGCGGCTTGCCGGCGGCACCGTGCAGGGTGGCTTCGCGGTCGACACCACGCCGAGCGGCGCGCCGCGGCTGGCGGCCGAGGCCCGGATCGCCGATGCGACGCTTGCCGGGCCGCTCTTCGGTCTGCCGGTCGATCTCTCCGCCGGGCGCGGCGATGCGCAGATCGCGGTGACGGCGGAGGGCCATTCGCCGGCGGCGCTTCTCGGCACGCTCGGCGGAAGCTGGCGCGCCGCGCTGCGCGACGGGGTGCTTACGGGGTTCGACCTGTCCGCCGCGGCCGCCGCTTCGGGCGAGGCGGACCCGCTGGCCGCCGAAGCCGCGGTACGCCGCGCCCTGACCGCCGGCGCGACGGCCTTCGACCGTCTGGAGCTGGAAGGCCGCGCAGAGGCCGGCCGCGTGGTGCTGGAGGCCGGCCGGACCGCCACCGAGGGCGGCGCCGCGGCGACGCTCTCCGGCGAGGCCGATCTGCCGCGCGGCACGCTGGACCTTCGGATCGCGCTGCGCCCGGCCGCGCCCGAGGCGCCGGATCTCGGCCTTCGCATCACCGGCCCCGCCGCCACGCCGCGCATCCTGCCCGAAACCGCCGCCTGGGCCCGCTGGCGCGCGGAGCGGAGCTGAGGCTCACCGGCCCTCCGCCACCTCCCGCAGCGCGAAGACCCGCAGCGCGCTTGCCAGCGGCAGCGCGGGGTCGCCGCGCGCCGCATCCACCTGCGCCACGAGCGCGGCGAGGCTGCGGCCCTGCCGTTCCGCCGCCGCCTCGAGGGCGAGCCAGAACTCCGGCTCCAGGGCGACCGATGTCCGGTGCCCCGCCAGGCGGAAGCTTCGCTTGCGGAGGTGCCGGCTCACCCGCCCTCGAGCGTCGTCCCCGGCCGCACCATCTCGGCCGGCACGACCCAGCGGTCGAAATCCTCCGGCCGCACATGGCCGAGCCGGGCGGCCGCCTCCTTCAGCGTGATGTCCTCCGCCAGCGCCGCCTTCGCGATTGCCACCGCCTTGTCGTAGCCGATGCGCGGGTTGAGCGCCGTGACGAGCATCAGCGACTTCGCCAGGTTGTCCGCGATGCGCGGCAGGTTCGGCTCCAGCTTCTCCACCATGTTGTGCGCGAAGCTCTCCGCCGCATCGGCCAGCAGCGTCGCCGATTGCAGCAGGTTGTGGATGATCAGCGGCTTGAAGACGTTCAGCTCCAGGTGGCCCTGCGCGCCGCCGACCGTGACCGCCACATGGTTCCCCATCACCTGGGCGCAGACCATCGTCAGCGCCTCGGCCTGCGTCGGGTTGGTCTTGCCGGGCATGATGCTGCTCGACAGGCCATCGGCCGGGATGACCAGCTCGGCGAAGCCGGCGCGAGGGCCGCTGCCGAGCAGGCGTATGTCGTTGCCGACCTTGTTGAGCGAGACGGCCAGCACGTTCAGCGCGCCCGACATCTCGACGAAGGCGTCATGCGCGCCCATCCCCTCGAACGGGTTGTCCGAGGCGGCGAAGGGCAGGCCGGTCAGCTCCGCGACGCGCGCGGCGAAGCGGCGCGGGAAGTCCGGATGGCGGTTCAGCCCGGTGCCGGCCGCCGTGCCGCCCTGCGGCAGGAGGAGCAGCCGCGGCAGCGCCGCCTCGACCCGCGCGATGCCGAGTTCCACCTGCCGCGCCCAGGCCGCCGCCTCCTGCCCGAGCGTGACCGGCACGGCGTCCATCAGGTGCGTCCGCCCGATCTTGACGATGCCGGACCAAGCCTCCGCCCGCCGCGCCAGCGCGCCGTGTAGCACCCGCAGCGCCGGCACCAGCCGCGCCGTCACGGCCTCTGCGGCCGCCAGGTGCATGACCGTTGGGAAGCTGTCGTTGGAGGACTGCCCGCGGTTCACGTGATCGTTCGGATGTATCGGCCGTCGGCTGCCGAGCGGCTGGCCGAGCGTGCGGTTGGCGAGGTTCGCGATCACCTCGTTGGCGTTCATGTTGGTCTGCGTGCCGGAGCCGGTCTGCCAGACCGGCAGGGGGAACTCGGCGTCGTGCCGGTTCCCGGCCACCTCCGCCGCGGCGTCGGCGATCGGGCCGGCGATGTCGGCGGGCAGCTCGCCCAATGCGCCGTTCGCCTCCGCCGCCGCCCGCTTCTGCTGGCCGACGGCGCGGATCAGCACGGGCGGGAACCGCTCGGCGCCGATGCGGAACAGCCGCCGTGCGCGTTCGGTCTGCGGTCCCCAGAGACGGTCGGCGGGGATGTCGACCGTGCCGAGGCTGTCCGTCTCGGTGCGGGTAGGTCCGTTCATCGCCGCGGCTCCTGTCTCGAGGCGCGGGGCAAAGCCGCGCGCCTATTGCGGGAAGGCATCCCCATAGGTCGCCAGCTCGATCAGGTTCCCGTCCGGATCGCGGCAATAGACGGAGGTGATCGGGCCGAGCGCGCCCTGCTTCGCCACAGGGCCGAGTTCCACCGCCACGCCGATGCCGCGAAGGTGGTCCAGCACGTCCTCGGCCGTGACGGTCACGACGAAGCACAGGTCCTGCGTGCCCGGGGCGGCGTCCCTGCCGGTGAACCACTCGCTCTGCGTCGCCTCGACCGGGCGCAGGTTGATCTTCTGGCCGCCGAATTTGAGGGCGGTGCGCCGGTCCTTGCCGAATGCCTCCCGCTCCATGCCGAGCACGCGCTGGTACCATCCGGCGCTCATCTCCACGTCCCGGCAGGTGATGACGAGGTGATCGAGGCGGTCCACCACGAAGCGCATGCCGCTACCGCTCCCCTTCGCGCCGGCGCAGGCGGGCGGTGATCTCGATTTCGATGCGCATCTCCGGCCCCTGCAGCCCCGCGACGAGCATGGTGGAGGCGGGGCGCGCCCGGCCCAGCCACTTCTTCACCACCGGCCAGCAGGGCGGCCAGTCGGCCCGGTCGGGCAGGATGAAGGTGGCGCGAACCACGTCGTCCAGCTTGCCGCCGGCCTGCTTCACCGCGCTGTCGATGTTGCGGAACGCCTGCTCGCACTGCTCCACCACGCCCGGCGCGATGGTCATGGTGGCGTAGTCGTAGCCTGTGGTGCCCGAGACGAAGATCCAATCCCCGTCGACGACGGCGCGGGAATAGCCGATTTCATCCTCGAAACGGCTGCCGGAGGAGATGCGGGATCGGGGCATCGGCGTCAGGCCTCGCTGGAGGGAAGGGGACGGGGCGCCCGGACGGCGCCCGCCGGCATCTGCGGCATGCGGAGCACGCGCACGCGCTCACTCCAGCCCGTCGTAGAAGTCGTTCCCCTTGTCGTCCACCACGATGAAGGCGGGGAAGTCCTCGACCTCGATGCGCCACACCGCTTCCATGCCGAGTTCGGGGAACTCCAGCACCTCCACCTTGCGGATGCAGTCCTGCGCCAGCCGCGCCGCCGGTCCGCCGACCGAGCCGAGATAGAAGCCGCCATAGGTCCTGCAGGCGTTCGTCACCGCCTTGCTGCGGTTGCCCTTGGCCAGCATCACGAGGCTGCCTCCGGCCTTCTGGAAGGCCTCGACGTAGCTGTCCATGCGGCCGGCGGTGGTCGGGCCGAAGCTGCCGGTCGGCATGCCCTGCGGCGTCTTCGCCGGGCCGGCGTAGTAGACAGGGTGCGCCTTCATGTACTCCGGCAGGCCCTCGCCCCTGTCCAGCCGCTCCTGCAGCTTCGCATGCGCGATGTCGCGCGCCACCACGACCGTGCCGGTGAGCGACACGCGCGTCTTCACCGGATGGCGGGACAGCTCCGCGCGGATGTCCGTCATCGGCCGGTTCAGGTCGATGCGCACCACCTCGCCGCCGAGGATGTCGTCCGTCGCCTCCGGCAGGAAGCGGGCGGGATCGTGCTCGAGCTGCTCCAGGAACACGCCGTCCGGCGTGATCTTCGCCTTGATCTGCCGGTCGGCCGAACAGGAGACGCCGATGCCGATCGGCAGGCTCGCGCCATGCCGCGGCAGCCGGACGACGCGCACGTCGTGGCAGAAGTACTTGCCGCCGAACTGTGCGCCGATGCCGAGGTTCTGCGTCAGCCGGTGCACCTCCGCCTCGAACTCCACGTCGCGGAAGGCGTGCCCGGCCTTGCTGCCGCGGGTGGGCAGCGTGTCCAGCCAGCGCGTGGAGGCGAGCTTCACCGTCTTCAGCGTCGTCTCCGCGCTGGTCCCGCCGATCACGACCGCCAGGTGGTAGGGCGGGCAGGCGGAGGTGCCGAGGGTGCGGATCTTCTCGTCCAGGAACTTCAGCAGCTTGTCGTGCGACAGCACGGCCCGCGTCTGCTGGTAGAGGAAGGTCTTGTTGGCGCTGCCGCCGCCCTTCAGCACGAACATCAGGTGGAACTCGTCGGCATGGTGGTCGCCGGGCGCGGCAAGGATGTCGAACTGCACCGGCAGGTTGTTGCCGGTGTTCACCTCCTCCCACATCGTCAGCGGCGCCATCTGCGAGTAGCGCAGGTTCGTCTCGGTATAGGTGCGGTGGACGCCGTAGCTCAGCGCCTCCTCCTCATCCCCCTCCACCCAGACGCGCTGGCCCTTCTTGCCGAAGACGATGGCGGTGCCGGTGTCCTGGCACATCGGCAGCACGCCGCCGGCCGCGATGTTCGCGTTCTTCAGCAGGTCGAGGGCGACGAAGCGGTCATTCGCGCTTGCCTCGGGGTCCTTCAGGATGTTCGCGAGCTGCTTCAGGTGTCCCGGCCGCAGCAGGTGCGACACGTCGCGGCAGGCGGCGAAGGCGAGCGCTTCCAGCGCCTCCGGCCTGACCTTCAGCACCGTCCGCCCGTCGCAGCTGACGGTGGAGACGCCGGAGATGTCCAGCTTCCGCCAGGGCGTCGCATCCTCGCCGAGCGGGAAAATGGGGCTGTAGGTGAAGCCGGCCGGCCGGGTGGGGACGGCATAGACCGGGCTGTCGACGTCGAGCGGTGCGGTCACGGGGTCTTCTCCGCGGGCGGCCCCCCGAAGGCTGGGGCGGCAGGGTCGGGCGGCGTGGTAGCGCAGCGCGGACGACCCGCCAACGGTTGCGCCCGCGGCGGTCCCGCTACTCCCGCGCCGGGCGGCGGCGGAAGGCGTCGAGGCTGACCACCTGCGCCGGCGCCTCGGGCTGCTTGTCGGCCGGCTCGCCCTGCGGCTCCTCCGCCGCCGGCTCCGTCACCTCCATGGCGGGCTGGAAGCGCAGGCCGTAGCGGACGGAGGGATCGGCGAATCCGGTGAGCGCGGCGAAGGGCACGACGAGGGTGGCGGGCACCCCGCCGAAGTGAAGCCGCACGCTGAAGCCGCGCGAGGTGCGGTCCACCACCAGCGCCTCGAACTGGTGCTGCAGGACGATCGTCATCTCCTGCGGGTAGCGCGCCCGCAGGTGGCCGGGCAGCTTCGCGCCCGGATGGTCGGTGCGGAATGTGAGATAATAGTGGTGCTCGCCCGGCAGCCCTTCCTTCGCCGCGAGCTCGAGGGCCCGCGCGACGACCTCGCGCAGCGCGTCATCCGTCCAGCGCTCGTATGGAATCAGGCTTGGGGTCGGGCGCTGCTCGTCGGTCATGGGTCCATCCGCACGTGGCAACCATAAGCCGCTGGGGCGGGCCCGAAAAGGGCAGGGTGGCGGCCGCGCGGCGTCACGGGCGGCGGAATGATGCCGCATGCCAGGCCCTGCGGCCGGTGGAACAGTGGGGGGCTTCTGTTGCCCGGTGCCCCCCGAACCGCGCTTACCTATTTAGGCAGCGAGTGCGACAGCCTCGCGGCTGTTGTCGTTCGCACTTGTCGATCGGCCCGATGACGGCGGAACCATGCCGGGCAAAAGCGACCCCTTTACCGCGCGCGTCGAGCCTGTTTCGCCCCCCTGTCCACCCTGGAGGATGGTGGAGGCGCCGGGCACTGCCCCCGGGTCCGCAACGCTTATTCCGAGCCGTGTTTATCGCCATAGCCGCAAGCGGCCCGTCACATATAGGCGCGTCGGCGCCGGGAATCGAGGGGCTGCCGCAGTCCCGGGCCCCGGGCTAGAGAAGCCGGACGGAGCAGGGGGATTCGGCACGATGGCGCTGACCGCGGAGCAGCAGCAGGAGATCGTCGCCGCGCGCGCGGCGTCCTCGCACACCCTCCGCCCCACCGTGCCGGCGCTGGAAGCGCTGCTGTTCCAGGCGCTTCCGGTGCTCGACCACGGCTTCGTGCGCGTGGTGGACTACATGGGCGACGATGCTGCGATCGTGCAGGCGGCGCGGGTCTCGTACGGGCGCGGCACGCGGGCCGCGAACGAGGATCGCGGCCTGATCCGCTATCTCATGCGGCACCGCCACTCCACGCCCTTCGAGATGTGCGAGATCAAGTACCACGTGAAGCTGCCGATCTTCGTGGCGCGGCAGTGGATCCGCCACCGCACCTCGAACGTGAACGAGTACAGCGCCCGCTACTCCATCCTAGACCGCGAATTCTACATCCCGGCGCCCGAGCATCTCGCCGCGCAATCCGCCAGCAACCGCCAGGGACGCGGGGAGGTGCTCGGCGGCGAGGAGGCGGCGCGCGTTCTCGACCTGCTGCGCGAGGACGCGGCGCGCAACTACGACCATTACCTCGAGATGCTGAACGAGGATGAGGAGGGTGCCGCGCGCGATCCGGCCCGGCAGGGGCTGGCGCGGGAGCTGGCGCGGATGAACCTCACCCTGAACACCTACACCCAGTGGTACTGGAAGTGCGACCTGCACAACCTGCTCGGCTTCCTGTCGCTGCGCGCCGACGCGCATGCGCAGTACGAGATCCGCGCCTTCGCCGAGGCGATGCTGACGACGGTGGAAGCCTGGGTGCCGATGGCCTGCGCGGCCTTCCGCGACTACCGGCTGGGTGCCGTCACGCTCTCGGCGCAGATGCTCGGCGTGGTCCGGCGGATGCTGGCCGGCGAGGCGGTGGCAGCGGACGGATCGGGGCTGTCGAAGCGGGAGTGGCGCGAACTGATGGATGTTCTGGGCCGTGGCGGCTAGCGCCGGCACGCGGCGGCCGGCGCGGGGGCGCGGCAAGGCCGCGAAGGTCCTCGCGCTCGGACGCTGGTGGAAGGTGGCCCTGCTGGTCGGGCTGGTGCTGCTCGGCATCCCTCTGGCGCATGCGCTGCTGGGCGAGGTGGCGGCGCTGCTCGGCGCTGCCGTCCTGTTCGGCTTCCTGCTCGGCCGCTGGACGGCGGGATGAGCGCTCCGTGACGGTCCTCGTTTTCGGCTCCGTCAACGCCGACCTCGTCTTCGCCGTGCCGCAGCTGCCAGCGCCGGGCGCCACGGTCCTCGGCACCGGCTTTACCGCGACGCAAGGCGGCAAGGGCGCCAACCAGGCGGTCGCCGCCGCGCGCGACGGGGCGGAGGTCGCCTTCGCCGGCTGCGTCGGGCGTGACGCCTTCGCCGCCCTCGCCACCGCTGCGCTCCGGGCCGAGCCGATCGACCTGTCCCGCCTCGCCGAGGTCGAGGCGCCGACGGGCTGCGCGGGCATCTGCGTCGATCGCTCCGGCCGCAACCAGATCGCCGTCGCGCCTGGTGCCAACCTGCTGGCCCGCGCCGCGCAGGTGGAGGATGCGGCGCTGCACGCCGGCACGGTCCTGCTGTTGCAGATGGAGGTGCCGCCTGGCGAGGTGGCGGCGCTGATCCGTCGGGCCGCAGCGCGCGGCGCCCGCGCTGTCCTCAACCTTGCCCCGCCCGGCGAACTGCCGCCCGAGGTGCTGCGCCTGCTGCACCTTCTGGTGGTGAACGAGCACGAGGCCGCGGTGCTGGCGGCCCGCCTCGGTTGCGGCGCGGCGCCGACCGGGCTCCGCGCGGCGCTCGGCTGCGACGTGGCGGTGACGCTCGGCGAGGCCGGGGCCTGCCTCGCCGGGGCGGCCGGGCCGATCGAGGTGCCCGCCTTCCCGGTCGTTCCCGTGGACACGACCGGGGCGGGCGATTGCTGGTGCGGCGTGCTGGCCGCCGGCGTCGACCGCGGGTTGCCGGCCGAGGTCGCGATGCGCCGTGCCGCCGCTGCCGCGGCACTCGCCTGCACCAGGCTGGGCGCGGCCGCCGCCATGCCGCGTGCCGCCGAGACGAAGGCGCTGCTCGGCCGCTGAAGGCCCTGCCGATCGTGCCTTGCGGCACGCCCCCTGCGGGCGAAGCTGAGGACGGGGGGCGTCCGTTGCGCCGCTTGAAGCAACTCCGACGCCGTCCATACCTCCTATCGCCGTCCGCTGATGAAGCGGACATGAGCGAGAGGAGGAAGGCACGCATGGTATCGCGACTCTTCGGATCCGGCCCGGGCTCCCTGCCCGGCGGGGATCCCTTCGGCATGCTTCAGCGGGAGGTCAACCGCGTCTTCGACGAGGTGTTCCGCGGCTTTCCTGCGGCGACGCGCGGCGCCGGCACGATGGGCGGCTTCGCTCCCAGCCTCGACGTGCGGGAGAGCGAGGAGGGCCTCGAGATCGCGGCCGAGCTGCCCGGAATGTCGGAGGACGACATCGAACTGAAGCTCGAGGGCGACCTGCTGACGCTCGCCGGCGAGAAGCGGGAGGAGCGGAAGGGCGAGGCGGGCGGCATGCACCTGACCGAGCGGAGCTTCGGCCGCTTCCAGCGCGCCTTCCGCCTGCCCTACCGGCCCGATCCTGGCGGGGTGCGGGCGGAGTTCGACAAAGGGGTGCTGCGCGTCACCCTGCCCCGACCGCAACAGAAGGAGAGCGGCGGCCGCATCCCGATCCAGGCGGGCAGCGGCCAGCCGGGCGCGCCGGCAGTCGAAAGCCGGTCGCCCGGCAGCGCGTCGTCGGACGACAAGGGACAGGCGGCGCCCGGCGGCAAGGCCGCCTGAGCCGCCGGCGCTGCCGGCGTCGGCTCTACGCCGCTGCCGGCAGCGCCGCTCCCGCCTCGGCCAGCAGCCGGAAACTCGCCTGCCGCGCGGCGGGGTCGTGGCAGGGCGTCAGCACCGCCACCTCGTCCACGCCATGCGCGGCGGCAAGCTCCGCCAGCCGCGCGGCCACCCGCTCCGGCGCGCCGACGATCGCGCGCGCCTTCTGCCGGTCGAGCCGCGCCCGCTCCTCGGGCGAATAGGCGTAGGCCTCCGCTTCCTCCACCGAAGGCAGCGGCGGGAACACGCCGCGGTCCCGGGAGAGGCGCCACAGCTCGCGCGACTTGTAGAGCCGCCAGGCCTCCGCGTCGCTCGCCGCGGTCAGCGCGAAGACGGCCAGGGCCCCCCTCGGCGCCCCCAGCCGCAGCGGACGCTCCGGATGCGGCCGGAACCCCTCGCGATACAGCGCCATTGCCGGCTCGCTGCCGCGCCCGTCGGTGATGAAGTGCGCGAAGCAATAGGGCAGCCCGAGATAGGCGGCGAGCTGCGCGCCGAAATCCGAGGAGCCGAGCACCCACACCTCCGGCCGCGTCGGCCCGTCGGGCTGCGCCGAGACCGCGCGGAAGGGGTGCGCTTCGGGCAGTCCCTCGCCGAGCCAGCCGAGAAGGTCGATCACCTGCTGCGGGAAGCGGTCGCCGGCCTGGGCCGCGTCCGGATTCAGCGCGAAGGCGGTGCGCCCGTCGCTGCCCGGTGCACGCCCCACGCCCAGGTCGATGCGCCCGGGCGCGATCGCCTCCAGCACCCGGAACTGCTCGGCGACCTTCAGCGCCGAATAGTGGGGCAGCATCACGCCGGCGCTGCCGATGCGGATGCGGGCCGTCGTCGCGGCGATCGCGGCGATGAGGATCTCGGGCGCGGTGCCCGCGTGGCTCTCGCTGTTATGGTGCTCGGCCAGCCAGTAGCGGCGATAGCCCCAGCCATCGGCGAGCCTCGCCAGCGCGAGCGTCTCGCGGATCGCCTCGGCGGGCGTGCGGCCGGAGGCCACGGTGGATTGGTCCAGGATGGACAGCGCGAGCGTCATGCGGAACCCTTCTCTCGGTGCGAAGGTGGGGCAGGGGCCTTGCCGCGTCGAGGTCGGGGAGGCGCATGGCTGACGGGGAGGAGGCGCTGATGCGCCATGCCATCGCGCTCTCCCGCCGCGGCATGGAAGGGGGTGCGGGCGGTCCCTTTGGGGCCGTGGTCGCACTGGGCGGCCGCATCGTCGCCGAGGGATGGAACCAGGTCACCTCGACGAACGACCCTACGGCGCATGCCGAGGTGGTGGCGATCCGGCGCGCCTGCGCCGCGCTCGGCCGCTTCGAGCTGCGCGGCGCGACGCTCTACACGAGCTGCGAGCCATGCCCGATGTGCCTGGCCGCCGCCTACTGGGCGCGTCTCGACGCCGTCGTCTACGCCAATGCCCGCGGAGACGCCGCCGCCATCGGCTTCGACGATGAATGGCTCTACCGGGAGGTCCCGAAGCCCGTGGAGGCGCGCACGCTGCCGATGCGCCGGCTGCTCGCCGCCGAGGCGCTGGACGTATTCCGCGCCTGGGCGACGAAGCCGGACAAGGTGCCGTACTGACGGCCAGACAGACGGCCCCTGTGTCGGGCCGTCCTGCCGCTACAGCGCCCAGTCCCCCTGCGGCTGCGAAGCGTATTCCTGACCGGGCGGGACCGCCGGGTCATCTTGCCGGGCGCCGTCGCCGCGCGGCGGTGCGGCGGGACCCGTCCGCTCCCCGCCCTCCCAGGCACGCACGATCTCGGACCAGGCTCCGTCCGCCTCGGACTCGTTGCGGTCGTCCGCCCGCTGCGCAGGGCCGGCGCGCTCCTCCCCTGCCGTCTCCTCCCCGCGAGAGGCTGCACGTGGCGGCTCCTCCGGCCGGTTCCCGCGATCGGGACCGCCGGGCTCGCCGGTTGGGCGTTGTGGCGCCTCGGCCCCATTTTCCGGGTCGCGGCCGTTCCCCGGGGCGTTGCCGCGTCCGGGCCCGGCCGGCGGCGAACCCTCGGCGAGCACCGCGTGGGATGGCGGCGGCTCCTCGGCGGGAGCGGGCGCCGCGAGAGGCGGCGGGCCGTTCGCGGCGACGTCCCGACCCGGAACCTCGACGTCCCGCCCGCCGCCTTCGGCCATCCCCGGAGTGCCGGGGGATGTCGGCCCGGACGAAACCTCGTCGCCCGAGCGACCGGGGGCGCCGGGAGGTGGCGAAGCAGCCTCGGCGACCTCACGGCCGGCGGGTGCGGGGATCGGCTCCGGCGGGGACGAGGCGGCGTCGTCCCGCGGGCGGGCTCCGGGCCCCGCGGGATCGGTGCTACGGTCCGCCGGCCGCCCCTCGGCAACCGGGATGGCGGAGGGCGGGCCACGCGTGTCGCTCGGCGCCAAGGGCGTGATCCCTGCCGCGTCCTCGGCCGCGTCGCGAGCCTCCCGGATGGGGCGATCCGGCGTATGGCCGGGGGCGCGCCCCTCCTCTTCCGCCGCGGAGGAGGAGGGTGGGCCGGCCTGCGCCCACTCCGCCGGAGAGGCCTCGGCAAGGCCCGGTCGCCCGGGCACGTCGACATCCTGCCGGGGACTGGCCGGCGCCTCCGCTTCGGGCGGGGCAGCATCCGTGTCCCGGCCGGCCCATCGCTCCCGCACCTCGACGGCTGGGTCGGGCTGCTGCGCACGGAACGGCGCCGGCGTCTCGGCCGCTGCGGCAACCGGCTCGTCCGCGGCCGGCCGCTGCGGCGCCGCGACAGGACCGGGGCCTGGAGGTGCGACGGCAGGCGCGGCCTGCGCCGGGTTGGGAGCCGCGGGCGCCGGGGCCGTTTCGGCCGGCGCGGCAGGGCGGGTCGCCTCCACCGGCCGCGCGGTCGGCGCGCCAGGCACCTCGTCCGCCGTCTCGGGCAGCGACATGGCCGGCGCCTGCCCCGCCGCGCGGGGCATCTCGGCGTTGGCGGCCACCGGCTCGGCGCGGCTCTCCGCCGGGGCGGCGAGTGGCGTCAGCGTCGCCGCCTCCGCCCGGCCGACCAGCGCCTCGAGCGGGTTGGCGCTGCCGGCAAGCAGGCGGAGGGGCCAGATGACCTCGGCGCCGGTGCCGGGTGGCACGGTCGGCTGGACAGGCCGGAGCGTCACCCATCCCAGCCCGAAGGAGGTGCCAGGTGCGGCCGAGCCGTCGATCGCGGCGGGTCCGACCGCCCCGTCTCCGCCTGGCGTCGCCTGCGGCCAGCCGCCCGCTTCCGTTCCGAAGGACGGCAGATCGAGGCGCGTGAGCGCCAGCAGCGCGCCGCCATAGAGGCCGAGCGCGGTCAGTTCCCTTGCCGTCGGCGCGCGCGGCACGGCCCGGCAGCGGGCCCTGTTCCAGGCAGCGAGGCTCTCTGCCTCCTCGCGCGTCGTGATGATCGGTGGTGGCGCCGGGGTGGCGCCATCTTCGAAAAAGGGCGCATCGGCGACGCCGCGCCTGAAGCCGAAGCGGATACGTCCCAGGTGGATGGCGCCCATTCTGCTCCCCTCTCCGGCGCCCGGGCGGGGCCGGTGCTGCCTGCGTCCAGGAAGCGCGGGGCGGCGACAAAACGGTATACGATTTCGCCGGTCATTCCGCAGGGCCGCAAAAAAGCTGCGTGAGCAGCCGGCAGGACCTCAGATCGCCACCCGCCCGAACACTGCCGTCAGCAGAACGAACAGCGCGCCGCCGACGAGGAAGCCGACGAGGGTGCCGTTGATTCGGACATACTGCAGGTCCTTGCCGACCCGCAGCTCGATCTTCTCCGTCACCGTCGCGGTATCCCAGCTCCGCACCACGCCGGCGATGAAGTCGGAGAGCTGCGCCCGCGCGTTGGGCAGCAGTGCCACCAGCACCCGCTCCGCGGCCCGGTTCAGCCTCTCCCGCGCGGTGGGGTCCTCAGCCAGCACGGTACCCATGTTCGACAAAGCCCCTTCGAGCACCGCCACGGTGCGGCCGGAGGGGTTGGCGGCATCCGCCTCGAGCGCGGTGCGCAGCCGCGTCCAGACATCCGACAGCCAGGCCGCCACGGCCGGATGCGCCAGCGCCTGGCGCACCGCACGTCCGACGGCGGCGGCACGGTCCGGATCCTCCTCAAGGCGCGTGATCTCGGTTTTCAGCCAGGTCTCGAACGCCTGGCGCAGGTCGGAATCGCCGGGCTCCACCCGGTCCAGCTCATGGTTCAGCGCGGCCAGGACGCGGCGCGCGATGGTGGCGCCGGCGAGCCAGCCGACGAGGGCCCCGCCCTCGGCGCGGACCCGCGCGGCGATCGCGGCCTGGAGCTGCTCCTCCTTCGTGGCCAGCAGCAGCTTGATCTGCTCGATGGCCAGGCCGAACACCTCCTGGTGCCGTCCACCCTGCATCATCCCGTCCAGCGCGCGCGCCAGCACCCGGGCGGCGGCGGGGCCGCCTGCGATGCGCGGCAGCAGCCGGCCGAGCAGCCGCCGCGCCCGCCCATCCTCCAGGCTGGCCAGCACGCGCGGCATCATCCCGGCGAGCGCCAGCGCCGCGGGGCGCACCGCCTCCTTGTCGTCCAGGAAGCCGCGCAGGATCCCGGCGAGGTCCAGGCGGCCGAGGACGCGGCGGACTTCGGATTCGGTGAAGACGTGGTTTGCGACAAACCTCCCCAGCCCGGCGCCCAGCCGTTCCTTCTGGTTCGGGATGATCGCCGTGTGCGGGATGGGCAGGCCGAGCGGGTGGCGGAACAGGGCGGTCACCGCGAACCAGTCCGCCAGCCCGCCGACCAGCCCGGCCTTGGCCGAGGCCTGGAGCAGGTCCGTCCAGTAGCCCGGCGGCAGCCAGTAGGAGCCGACCAGAACGCCGCCCATCCCGGCGAGCAGGCCGGTGGCGATGCCCCGCTGGCGCCGCAGCGACCGGCGCAGCTCCTCTTCGGGATCGAGGGAAGGAGGGGGAGGAATCTCGGGGCTGCCCTGCATGGCACGCGCAGTTAGGGGGGCGCGGGACATTTGCCCAGCACCCCCGGCACCGCTATACCGCTGTCACGTTATAAGGTAACCATGTCGCTTCCCCCTCTCTCCGATCCGCTGGCCCTTTCCTCCGGCGCAGGTGCGCGGCTGCTGCTGGCGGCGGCGGTGCTGGCCGGGCTGTGGCTCGCCGTCGCCTGGGCGATGGCGGTCTAGCCATGCGCGGGCCCGAACTCCGCATCGAGCACCTGACGGCGACGCATCAGCGCCATCCGGCGGTCCATCACCTGACCGCGCGTTTCGCGCCCGGCAGCCTGACGGCCGTGGTCGGCCCGAACGGTGCCGGCAAGACCACCCTGCTGCGCGCCGTCGCAGGCCTGCACCCGATTGACGAGGGGCGGGTGCGCATCGGCGATGGCCGGGCGCGGGTGGCGCTGCTGCCCCAGCAATCCGGGATGGATCGCGGCTTCCCGATCCTCTGCCTCGACGTCGTCCTGCAGGGCATGTGGAGCCGCCTTGGCGCCTTCCGCGGCGCGGGCCGGCAGGACCGGGAGCGCGCCCAGGCCGCGCTGGAGGCGGTCGGCCTCGGCGGCTTCGCGCGGCGGCCGGTCGGCGCCATGTCCGCCGGCCAGTTCCAGCGGCTGCTCTTCGCCCGCCTGCTGGTGCAGGACGCCGATCTGATCCTGCTGGACGAGCCGTTCAACGCAGTCGATGCGCGCACCGCGGCCGACCTCCTCGGCGTGGTGCGCCGCTGGCACGGCGAGGGACGCACCGTGCTGGCCGTGCTGCACGACCTGGAACTGGTGCGGGAAGCCTTCCCGGATTGCCTGCTGCTGGCGCGGGAGGGCATCGCCCACGGTCCGACGGCCGAGGTGCTGACCGCGGCCAACCGCCTGCGCGCCCGGATGATGGCGGAAGCCTGGGACGAGGCGGCCGGCGTGTGCGACATCCGCGCCGCCTGACGGGGGCGGGCAAGCCGCCATGCTCGACGCGCTGATCGCCCCCTTCGCCGAGTTCGGCTTCATGCGCCGCGCCCTTGTCGGCTGCCTGGCGCTGGCGGTGGCGGCGCCGCCTCTCGGCGTGTTCCTCATGCTGCGGCGGACCAGCCTGACCGCCGAGGTGCTGGCCCATGGCGTGACGCCGGGGATCGCGGCGGGCTTCCTCATCGCCGGGCTGTCCGTTCCGGCCATGTCGCTCGGCGGGCTGGTGGCCGGGCTGCTGGTGGCGGTCGGCGCCGGCGCGCTGTCCCGCGTCACGGGCGGGCGGGAGGATGCGTCGCTCACCGCGCTGTACCTCATCGCGCTCGCGCTCGGCGTCACGCTCGTCTCGATGCGGGGCGACGCCTCGGACCTGACGCACCTGCTGTTCGGCCAGGTGCTCGGCGTCGACGATCCGGCGCTGCTGCTGATGGCCGGCGTCGCGACCCTGACGCTGCCCGCCCTTGCGCTGGGCTGGCGGGCGCTGGCGCTGGAGTGCTTCGACCCGGCCTTTGCCCGGGCCGAGGGTGCCGGCGGCGGACCGTGGCACATGGCCTTCCTGACGCTCGTCGTGCTGAACGTGCTGGCCGCCTTCCAGGCGATGGGCACGTTGATGGCAGTGGGGCTGATGATGCTGCCCGCCGTGGCGTCGCGGCACTGGGCGCGGGAGCTGTCGGGTCTCGTCTATGCCGCGGTCGGGCTGGCGGTGCTCTCGGCCTTCGTGGGGCTGCTGGCTTCCTATCACCTGGATCTGCCCTCGGGGCCGGCGATCGTGCTGACGGCCGGGGTGCTCTGGGCGACGTCGGTGGTGGTAGGCCCGGTGGACGGGCTGCTCGCGCGCTGGCTGCGGCGGCCGCACCTGGCCGGGTGATGGGCGCCCGGGCCGGCTACAGCTTGGTGCCCTCGCCGCCCGACTTGTCTGGGCGATCGGCCGTGGTGAGCCGGTCCACCGCGCCGAGCACGAGGGCGCCGAGCAGGAACATGCCGTGGATCGCCAGCGCCCAGATCACGCCGCGGTCGCTGTAATTCTCCACCTCCATGAAGATCTGCAGCAGGTGGATGGAGGAGATGGCAATCAGCGCGGTGGCGAGCTTGATCTTCAGGTTGCCCGGATCGGTCTTGGCCACCCAGCGCGTGCTCCGCTCCTCGTTCCCGCGGGCGAGCTGGCTGACGAGGCTGTCATAGGAGGAGAGCGCGACGACCACCACGAGTGCCGCGACCAGCGCGCTGTCCAGCAGATGCAGCAGCGCGATCAGGTGGTCGACGTCGTCGGAGACGATGACCTTCGCCGCGAAGTCCCACAGCTTCAGGACGAAGCGGAAGGCGTAGACCAGCAGTGCGACCGCAAGGCCGAGATAGAAGACCACCAGCACGTAGCGGCTGGCCAGGATGGCCTTGTCGAGAATCGTCTGCATGGCAGTCTCCAGGCGCGCGCCAGCTAAGCCGCACACGCTGCCGGAGGAAAGAGATGACGATCCGCCGCCTTGCCGAGGAACAGCGCCTGTCGGGCGCCGTGGTCGCGGGGGGCTTCGTCTGGCTCGCCGGCCAGGTGGCAGACGACCCCTCGGCCGAGGCCGAGGGGCAGACGGCCGACATCCTCCGGCAGGTCGACGCGCTGCTGGCCGAGGCGGGCGTCGACAAGCGGGCGCTCGTCTCCGTCACGGTCGTGCTGGCGGACATCGCCGATGCGCCGGCGATGAACCGCGCCTGGGATGCGTGGCTCGATCCCGGACACAAGCCGGCGCGCATGACGGTGGAGGCGAGGCTCGTCGATCCGCGCTGGCGCGTCGAGGTCACCGGCGTGGCGCTGGCGCCGTGACGCCGGCGGAGGGCCGCTTCCGCCCCTGGCTCCGCTCGATCGCCTTCACCCTCGGGCTGTCGCTGCTGGTGGCCTGGGGCCTGGGTGGCGAGGGGCGGGTGCTGGCGTTCACCGTGCTTGGCGTCGCGGTCTTCGGGCTCGGGCTGCTCTACCTGCTGGTGCCGCGTGGGCTGCACTTCGCCTTCGGAGCGGCGGCGGGCCTCGCGGTCTATGCCAGCCTCTTCGTGGTGCTCGGCCATGCGCAGTTCCCGGAGGCCGCCGGCTGGGCGCGCCCGGCCGCCTTCCTGCTGCCGGTCGGGGCCTTCCTGGTGATGGCGTGGTGGCGGCGGGGCGAGCTGGACGAGGTGGCGGAACAGCAGGAGCTGGCGGCGCTCGACCGGGTGGGCCGGAACGCGCGATGGCTGGTGCTGGTCGGCGTCGTCGGCGTGGTGTCCTTCATGCTGCCGCTGAACCGGCTGCCGCCGGCGTGGCAGGGCGCGGCGCTGCTCGCCGCCATGGCGGCGATCGCGCTGATCATCGCCCTGTCGGTGAAGGAGGTGCTGCGCCTGCTCGTGGACGTGGCGCTGATCATCGACGAGGTCGGGGCGCGCGCGCGGCTCATCGCGGTGCCGGCGATCGCCTTCCTGATGATGTACTCGCTTCTGGTGGTCGGCTTCGCTTCGGCGTACCGGATCGCCGATGGCCTTTCGTTGCATCCGCTGTTCCACGACGCGGACGGGCCGACGCGGCTGACCTATTCCGACGCGCTGCACTTCTCCGTCGCGACGCTCTCCACCGTCGGCTATGGCGACATCCGGCCGCAGGATGACGGGGTGCGGGTGCTGGCGAGCCTGGAGGTGGTGGCGGGGCAGCTTCTGCTGCTGTTCGGCGTGGCCGAGATCCTGCGCAGCCGCCGCGTCCGGTCGAAGCAGCAGGAGGAAGAGGAGAGGGAGGCGGGCCTCGACCAGGGCGACGGGGCCGGGCATTCTCCGGGTCCTCCGGATGCAACCGCGCCGGATCGCCACGAAGGAGCCGCAGGGAAGCGGCAGTCCCGCCGCAATCCCGCGGCATCCGAACCGCCTGACGAGTGACCGGCATGCGCATCCTGCTCACCGGCGGCCTGGGCTTCATCGGCTCGGCTGTCATCCGCCGCCTGATCGCCACGACGGACCACGTGGTGGTGAACGTGGACAAGGAGACCTACGCCGCCAGCCACGAGGCGCTGGAGGAGGCGGGGCGCGACCGGCGGCACGTCCATCTCAGGGCCGACATCTGCGACCCCGCCGCGATGCGCGCCGCCTTCGAGGCGTGGCGGCCGCAGGTGGTGATGCACCTGGCGGCCGAAAGCCATGTGGACCGTTCGATCGACGGACCGGCGGAGTTCATCCGCACCAACGTGGTCGGCACGCAGGTGCTGCTGGAGGCCGCGCGCGCCCACTGGTCCGTCCTGCCGGCGGAGGAGAAGGCGGCGTTCCGCTTCCACCACATCTCCACCGACGAGGTGTTCGGAAGCCTGGAGAGCCCGGCCACGAAGCCGTTCGACGCGCATACGCCCTACGACCCGCGTTCGCCCTACAGCGCGTCCAAGGCGGCATCGGATCACCTGGTGCGGGCCTGGCAGCATACCTACGGCTTCCCGGCCTTCGTCTCCAACACGACGAACAACTACGGCCCGTGGCAATTCCCCGAGAAGCTCATCCCCCTCGTCGCGCTGAATGCGCTGGAGGGACGGCCGCTGCCGGTCTATGGCGACGGCTCCAACATCCGCGACTGGCTGCACGTGGACGACCACGCCGAGGCGCTGGTGATCGCCGCGCTGGAGCGCGGCCGCCCGGGCGAGACCTACTGCATCGGCCCGCGGCAGGAGCGGACGAACCTCCAGGTGGTGAAGGCGATCTGCGCCACGCTCGACCGGCTGCGGCCGGATCCGGGGGGCGCGCGGGAGCGGCTGATCACCTTCGTGCCCGACCGGCCGGGCCACGATTTCCGCTACGCGATGGACCCCGCGGAAGCCGAGCGCGCGCTGGGCTGGCGCGCGCGGCACGACTTCGAATCCGGCCTGGAGCACACGCTGCGCTGGTACCTGGCCAACGAGGCCTGGTGGGGCCCGATCCGGGCGAGGCGGTACGCCGGCCAGCGGCTCGGCGCCTCGCCGGCCGTCACCGCAGCGTGATGGTGCGACGCGGAACGATGCGGAGCGGAGACGCTTTCCCGTGGCAATGAGCGACTGGCGCGGCAAGAGGGTCCTGGTCACCGGCGGCGCCGGCTTTCTCGGAAGCGGTCTCTGCCACGCGCTGGCGGCGGCCGGCGCCCGCGTCGTCGCGCTCGACGCAATGGTGCCGGATGGCGGTGCAAGTCCGCTGAACCTGGAAGGCAGCAACGTCATGCTGGTGCGCGGCGACATCCGCGACGCCGAGCTGCATTCGCTCTGCCAGGGGATCGACGTGCTGTTCAACATGGCGGCGCAGACCAGCCACATGGGTGGCCAGCGCGACCCGGTCGCCGACATCGCGATCAACGCCGTGGCGCAGGTTCGGCTGATCGGCGTGATGCGGGAGGCTGCGCCAAAGGCCGTGGTGGTGCACGCCTCCACGAGGCAGTTCTACGGGCGGCCGCAGTACCTGCCGGTGGATGAGCGCCACACGGTGAACCCGCCGGACGCCAACGGCGTGTCCAAATGGGCGGGAGAGCAGTACTGGCTGCTGGAGAGCCGCGTGCACCATCGCCCGGTCGTGTCGCTGCGGCTGACCAACTGCTACGGGCCGCGGCTGCGCATCAAGGATGCGCGGCAGACCTTCCTCGGCATCTGGATACGCCGGGTGCTGGAGGGTGAGCCTTTCGAAGTGTGGGGGGGCGAGCAGCTCCGCGACCTTGCCTACCTCGATGACGTGGTGGATGCCTTCCTGCGCGCCGCGCTGGGTGCGCACCAGCCGGAGCTGAACGGCAAGGTGTTCAACGTCGGCGGCGCGCCGCCGCTTTCGCTGCGCGACCTGGCGGAGCGGCTGATCGCGGCGAATGGCGGCCAGGGGGCCTTCGTGACCAAGGAGTTCCCTGCCGATCGCGCGCCGATCGACATCGGCAGCTTCGCCGCGGATGACCGCGCCTTCCGCGCCGCCACCGGGTGGTGGCCGCGCGTCGACGTGGACGAGGGGCTGCGCCGCTCGCTTGAATGGTATCGCCCGCGCCTTGCCGACTACACCCAGTAGCGACCGCTTCTCCCGGGGGGAGTTGACCCGATGAACGCCACGACCATCGCCGTTCCGCAGGCCGATCCCGGCGCCGGCTACCGCGCCCAGCAGGCGGAGATCGACGCCGCCGTCGCGCGCGCCCTGGCTTCCGGCTGGTACATCCTCGGCAAGGAGGGGGAGGCGTTCGAGCGGGAGTTCGCCGCCTGGCTCGGCCTGCGCCGTGCTGTCGGCTGCGCCAACGGCACGGATGCGCTGGCGCTCGCGCTGCGCGGCCTCGGCGTCGGGCCGGGCTGCGCCGTCGCCACCGTCTCCCACACCGCCGTCGCGACCGTCGCGGCCATCGAGATGGTGGGCGCGACGCCGCTGCTGCTCGACATTGATCCCGAGACCTACACGATGGATGCCGAGGAGCTGGCGGCGGTGCTGGAGGATCCGCCCCCGGGCCTGCCGCCGATACGCGCCGTCATTCCCGTGCACCTCTATGGGCAGCCCTGCGACCTGATGCCGATGCTCGCCGCGGCGCGGCGCCACGGTGTCGCGGTGATCGAGGATTGCAGCCAGGCGCATGGCGCGACGCTCGGCGGCCGGATGGTTGGCACGATGGGCGACGTCGCCTGCTTCTCGCTCTATCCCACCAAGAACCTCGGCGCGCTCGGCGATGGCGGCGTGATCGCCACGGCGGACGCGGCGCTCGCCGACCGGATCGGCGCGATCCGGCAGTACGGATGGAAGGAGCGCTACATCAGCGACAGCGTCGGGGTGAACTCCCGTCTCGACGAGCTGCAGGCGGCGATCCTGCGCGTGAAGCTGACCGTGCTCGATGCCGGCAATGCGCGGCGCCAGGCGATCGCGGCAGCCTACGATACGGCGCTGGCCGGCACGTCCTTGGCGCCGCCGGCGCGCCGGGCGGATGCCGGGCACGTCTTCCACCAGTATGTGCTGCGCGTGCCCGACCGCGCGGCGGTGATGGGGCGGCTGCGCGCCGAGGGCGTCGCCACCGCCATCCACTACCCGCAGCCGGTCCACCTGCAGCCCGCCTATCGTGGGCGCACGCCTCTCGGGCCCGCCGGCTGCGCCGAGACCGCGCGCGCCGCCGCCGAGGTGATGAGCCTGCCGATGTTTCCGGAGCTGACGGATGCGCAGGTGGAGCGCGTCTGCGGGCGGCTGAGCGCCCTCGCCTGAACGCCCGACGCGACGCTGTGTCGTATTTTGCAGTGATTGCGGGGGCGTGACTCCACATTCCGCCTCAGGGTTGGAAAGCTCGCGGCTGGCGCAATCCACGGGCGCCGTCACCGAAGGCAGGAAGAGCCGGCCGCCATGCCTCCCGCCCCGCGTCCCGCCGACGAGATGCAGCGCCTCGCTGCGCTGCGCTCCTATGAGGTGCTGGACACCGCGTGCGAGGAGGCATTCGACGGGCTGGTCCACCTGGCCGCCCAGATCTCGGGTTGCCCGATCGCCGCGATCTCGCTGATCGACGACGACCGGCAGTGGTTCAAGGCACGGCACGGCATCGCCGCGGCCGAGACGCCGCGCGACGAGGCGCTGTGCGCCCATGCGGTGCTTCAGCCGGGGGAACCGCTCTGCGTGCCGGATGCCCGGATCGATCCGCGCTTCAGCGACAATCCGGCGGTGATGGCGGGCGAGGTCGTCTCCTATCTCGGCGTGCCGCTGGTGACGCCGGACGGGCAGGCGATCGGCACGCTGTGCGTGGCGGACCGCAGGCCAAGGCTGCACGACGAGCGGGTGGTGGAGGGGCTGTGCAGCGTGGCGCGCGCCACGCTGGCCACGCTCGAGGTGCGGCGCGCCCTGCGGCACGTCCATGGCGTCTCGCTCACCGATCCGCTGACCGGCCTGGCCAATCGCAGGGCCGTGATGCACCGCCTGGCGGAGGCGCTGCGGCAGGGCCGGGGCGCCGCGGTCATTGCCGTGCACCTCGATCGGCTGAAGGCGGCGAACGACGTCCGGGGCGACGCCGCGGGCGATGCACTGCTGCACGCGGCGGCTGAACGGATCCGCGCCGCCGTACGCGCCGGCGACGTGGTGGGGCGAACCGGGCGCGATGAGTTCCTGGTGGTGCTTCCCGCCATCGCCGATGCCGCCGCGGCCGCCGAAATCGCCGGGCGCATCGGCACGCGCGTCTCCGCGCCCGTGCTGCACGAGGGCAGGGCCCTGCTGCTGGGCGCCACCTTCGGGGTGGCCCTGGCGCCGGCGGATGCCGACGACCCGGCGGTGCTCGCGCGGATCGCGGACGAGGCGCTGACGAGGGCGAAGCGGGCCCGGCGCGGCCGGATCAGCCGTGGCGCCGCTTGCGATGCTGCGCGCGTCACGCGGGAAGCGGCGATCATCCTGGCGCTGGAGGAGGTGGCCGAGGGCCATCTGCCGGGCCTCGCCGCGCATCTCCAGCCGATCGTCGACCTGCGCAGCGGCGCGGCGACGGGGGCGGAGGCGCTGGCGCGCTGGCACCACCCGCGCCTGGGACCGGTGCCGCCGACGGAGATGTTCGCCGTCGCGGCCCGGTCCGGGCGGGCGGATTGCGTCTCGCGCCTCGTGCGCGCGATGGCGCTGGAGACGTTCGCCGCCCTGCGCCGCGAAGGGCTGGCGCCGAACCGCCTGGCCGTGAATCTCTCGGCCGCCGAGATGCTGCGTCCGGACGTGGTCGAAGTGCTGGAAGCGCAGGTTTCGGCAGCCGGCCTCGACATGTCGTCCATCGTCATCGAGATCACGGAGGACACGGTGCTGGACCGCGTCGCCCATGCGACGCTCGGCCGGCTCGCGGCGCTGCGGGACCGCGGTGCGCGCATCGCGCTGGACGATTTCGGCACCGGGACCTCGGGCCTGGCGCAGCTTCTCAGCATTCCGCTCGACGTGGTCAAACTGGATGCGGCCTTCATCCGCAAGCTGGGCACCGATGCGCGAGCGGAGAAGATCGTGGCGGGCGCCATCCGCCTGGCACACAGCATGGACCTCGCGGTGACAGCGGAGGGCATCGAGGAGGAGCGGCAGGCGGCGCTGCTGCTTGGCATGGGGTGCGACTTCGGCCAGGGCTGGCACTTCGCCCGCCCGATGGCGGATGCCGAGCTTCGGTCCTGGCTGGTCGCCCGGCGCGAAGCCGCCGCCCCCTTCGACTGTCGGCGCTTCGCGGTGGCTTAGAGCGGCTCAGGCCGCCTTGGGCAGGATGCGCCAGTTGCGCTCGGCCCAGTCGAAGTAGAGGTCGCGCGCCCGGCGGGCCAGAGGGCCGGGCTGCATCGCGCGGCCGGCGTAGCTGGTGCAGGGCTGCAGCTTGGCGTAGTTCCCTGTCGAGAAGATCTCGTCGGCCGTCTCCAGCTCCTCCGGGCGCACCGTGCGCTCCTCCACGGTCACCCCCGCCTCGCGCAGCAGATTGATCACGCGCTGACGGGTGATGCCATTGAGGAAGCTGCCGTTCGGCTTTGGCGTGACCACCACGCCGTCCTTCGCGAACATGAGGTTGGCCGAGGCGAATTCCGCGACATTGCCGTCGTGGTCGGCGATCACGGCGTTGTCGTAGCCGCGCTCCGCCGCCCAGGCCGCAGCCCGCGCGCCGTTGGGGTAGAGGCAGGAGGCCTTCGCATCGGTCGGCGCCATGTCGGGCGCCGGGCGCCGGAACGGCGCGAGCACGGCGGAGAAGCCGGTGAAGCCCGGCAGCGGGCTGTCGTAGATCGCGAGCACGAAGTCGGTGCTGTCCGGGTCGGGCCGTGCCGCGCCGAGACCCCTGCGCACGAAGAACATCGGCCGGATGTAGAGCTCCGCCTGCGGTCCCATCCGCCGGATGCCCTCGCGGCAAAGCGCCTCGATCTCCTCGGCCGTCTTGGTCGGCTTCATCAGCATCTTCCGCGCGCTCTCCACGCAGCGCGCGGCGTGCCGGTCGATGTCCGGCGCCACGCCGCCGAAGGCGCGGCCGCCGTCGAAGATCACGCTGCCCAGCCAGAAGGCGTGGTCCATCGGGCCGGTGATCTTCGGCTCCTCGGTTCGCCAGGTGCCGTCGTACCAGTACACGCCCGCCATGTGCCGTCCCCCGCGATCAACCGGGAGCTAGAAAGCACGTCCCGGGGGGAGGTTGAAGGGGTGCCTGCGCCCGCCTAGGGTGCCGCGGCTTGGTGTTCCCGGGGGAAGCGCGATGACGATCCATTTCGTCGTCCATGACGAGGGCGACAGCGTGGGCGTGGTGGTGGTGGAGGGCCTGAAGGCAGGCCAGCGCCTGAACGGCTGGATCATGGACCAGGACAGGATGATGGAGTTCGACGCGAAGTCGGACATCCCGATCGGCCACAAGCTGGCGATCAGGCCCATCAGAGAGGGCGACACGATCGTCAAGTACGGCGTCGACATCGGCCGCGCCGTCAAGCCGATCGGCGCGGGAGAGCACCTGCACGTGCACAACGTCAAGACGAAGCGCTGGTAGGGAGAACGCGGCCATGGGCATGAAGCTGAAGGATTCGAGCTTCGAGGGCTGGCGGCGCGAGAACGGCCGGATGGGCGTGCGCAACCACGTGATCATCCTGCCGGTCGACGACCTGTCGAATGCCGCCGCCGAGGCGGTGGCCAACAACATCAAGGGTGCCATGGCGATTCCGCACGCCTATGGCCGCCTGCAGTTCGGCGCCGACCTGGATCTGCATTTCCGGACCCTGATCGGCACCGGCACCAACCCGAACGTCGCCGGCGTCGTCATCATCGGCATCGAGCCGGGCTGGACCGGCCGCATCGTCGAGGGCATCGCGAAATCCGGCAAGCCGGTCGAGGGCTTCGCCATCGAGCAGAATGGCGACATCAACACCATCGCGAACGCCTCGCGCGCAGCCTACAAGCTGGTGAAGCACGCCTCCCGCCTGCGCAGGCAGAAGGCGCCGCTGGTCGAGCTCTGGGTGTCCACCAAGTGCGGCGAGAGCGACACGACCTCCGGCCTCGCCTCCTGCCCCACCGTCGGCAACGCCTTCGACAGGTTGTGGGAGAACGGCAACACGCTGGTGTTCGGCGAGACGTCCGAGATCACCGGCGGCGAGCACCTCGTGGCGAAGCGCTGCAAGACGCCGGAGATCGCCGCGCAGTTCATGGCGATGTTCGACCGCTACCAGCGCATGATCGAGGCGAACAAGACGAACGACCTCTCGGAGAGCCAGCCGACGAAGGGCAACATCGAGGGCGGCCTGACGACCATCGAGGAGAAGGCTCTCGGCAACATCCAGAAGATCGGCCGCAAATGCACGGTGGACGGCGTGCTGGACAAGGCCGAGGCGCCGGCCCATGCCGGCCTCTGGTTCATGGACAGCTCCTCGGCCGCAGCGGAGATGGTGACGCTGTGCGCAGCCTCCGGCTACGCCGTGCACTTCTTCCCCACCGGCCAGGGCAACGTGATCGGCAATCCCATCCTCCCGGTCATCAAGCTCACCGCCAATCCGCGCACCCAGCGCACCATGAGCGAGCACATCGACGTGGACGTGACCGGGCTGCTGCAGAAGCGGATGAACATGGACGATGCGGGCGAGGCGCTGCTCGACTGCATGGTGCGCACCGCGGATGGCGAGCTGACCGCGGCCGAGCTGCTCGGCCACCGGGAGTTCAGCCTGACCCGGCTTTACGAAAGCGCCTGATCGTTCCTCTGCCCTCCCCCGCGCCCGCGGGGGAGGGAGGGGGCGTCCGGACGGCCATGACGCCCGAGCTGCTCGCCGAGCTCCGCCACCGCCATGCGGAGCCGCACCGCCATCATCACGACTGGTCCCGCGTCGCCGGCATGCTGGCGATGACCGAGGAGATCGCGCACGGCATCGCGGATCGCCCGGCCTTCCTCCTCGCGCTGCTGTTCCACACCGCCGTCTTTGACCGTGCGCGGCCCGGCGCGACGGAGGAGGCGGTTGCGCTGATGCGCACCCGGCTCGGCCGGACCGAGCCGACCGCCCGGCTCCACCGGGCCGAGGCCCTGATCCGCGCCTGGATGCGCCAGGAGCCGCCGGAGACGGACGACCCCTCCCTGCGCGGCGACGCGGCGCTGCTGCTCGACATGGACAATGCCGTGCTCGGCGAGGATGCGGCGAACTACGACGCCTACGAGGCGGCGCTCCGCCGCGAGCATCCGCACCTTTCCGACACGGCCTGGGCCGACGGGCGGAGCGCTGCCCTGCGGCTGCTGCTCTGGCGCGAACGCCTCTACCGCACCGACCGCTTCTTCCTGGAGCGCGAGCGCCCCGCCCGCCGCAACGTCGAGCGCACGCTGACCAGGCTGGAATCCTGAACGACCGCCCTTGTGCGCCGGCCATCCGGCGCGCCACTCTCCCGGCAACCATCGAAGGGGAGGCACATCATGATCGGCCGCCGCACGGCGCTCGTCCTCGCCGCCGGGCTGCCCGGCGCGGTACGCGCGCAGACGGGCTTCCCCGACCGCAGCCTCCGCTACGTCGTGCCCTTCACCCCTGGCGGGCTTACCGACATCATGGCGAGGCTGGTGGCCCAGAAGCTGACCGAGATCTGGGGGAAGCCGGTGGTGGTGGACAACCGCCCGGGCGGCAACGCGCTGATCGGCGCCGACCTCGTCGCGAAGGCGCCGCCCGATGGCCACACGCTGCTGGCCATCACACTGACGCATGCGGTGAACGCCACGCTTTTCCCCAACGCGCCCTACGACTTCCGGCGCGACTTCCACGTCATCTCCCTGCTCGGCTCGCTGCCGCTCGTCGTGGTGGTGAACGCCGAGCGCAGCCCGGCGCGGGACCTTCCTGCCCTGCTCGCGTTGCTGCGCGAGCGGACGATGAGCGGCGGGTCATCCGGCAACGGATCGCCGCCGCATCTTGGGCTGGAGCTGCTGCGCCGCGTCGCAAGGGCGGGCGACCGGCTGACCCATGTGCCGTACCGGGGGGGCGCTCCGGGCGTGACGGATCTCGCCGGCGGCAACCTGGACGTGATGGTCTCCAACCTGCCGGAATGCCTCGCGCAGATCCGTGGCGGGCGGCTGCGCCCGCTGGCGCTCACCGCGGCCGAACGCCACCCGCTGGTACCGGACGTGCCGACGGTGCGCGAACTCGGCGTGCCGGAACTGGAGATCACCAACTGGACTGCCGTGCTGACCGGCGCCGCGGTGCCCGCGCCGATCCTCGCCCGGCTGGAGCGCGACGTGCTGGCGGCGATCCACGACGCCGACGTCACCCGCCGCGCGCGGGATGGCGGGTTCCAGGTGCTCGGCTGGGACGCTGCCCGTTCCGCCGCCTTCGTCCAGGCGGAGACCGATCGCTGGGCGACCCTCGTCGCGGAGGCGGGCATCCGCCCGGATGCCTGAGGCCGCATGCCCCGCCTGACGCTCGACGCCGCCGAATCCCTGGCGGCTGCCGCGCTTGCCGCCGCCGGTGCCGGCCCGCGCATGGCCGCGCTGACCGCCCGCAGCCTCGTCGCCGCGGAAGCCGTGGGGCAGGGGGGGCACGGCCTGTCCCGCGTGCCGCAATACGCAACCTTCCTGGCGAATGGCCGTGCCGACGGCGCGGCGGAGCCGGCGGTGATCGCCGCCCGGGGCGGCGCTGCGCTGGTCGATGCGCGGCACGGCCTGGCCTACCCGGCGCTTGCCCTGGCGGTGGAGGAGGCGGCAGGGCGCGCCGCGGCGCACGGCGTCGCCTTCGTCGGCGTGACCAACAGCCACCATTCCGGCGCGATGGGCCTGCCTGCCGCGGCACTGGCGCGCCGCGGCCTCGTCGCGCTCGCCTTCACCAACTCGCCCGCCGCGATGCCGGTGGCCGGCGGGCGGCGTCCGCTGCTCGGCACCAATCCGGTCGCCGCCGCCTTCCCGCGGCGCGAGGGCGAGCCGCTGCTGGTCGACATGGCGCTGTCAGAGGTCGCGCGCGGCCGCATCATGCTCGCGGCGAAGGAGGGGCGGCCGATCCCGCCGGGCTGGGCGCTGGATGCCGAGGGCAACCCGACCACCGACGCCGCCGCGGCGCTGGACGGCGCGATGCTTGCCGCCGGCGGCACCAAGGGTGCTTTGCTGGCGCTGGTGGTGGAACTGCTGTGCTGCGCGCTGACCGGCAGCGCCTTCGGCTTCGAGGCCGACAGCTTCTTCCGCGACGAGGGCAACCGCCCGCGACTGGGCCAGGCGATCCTCGCGATCGACCCGGATGCGCTGGCCGGGCGGGAGGCGCTGCTGGACCGGGTGGAATTCCTGCTTGCCGCCATGGCGGCCGATCCGGGCGTACGCACCCCCGGCGCGCGACGCGCCGCGCTGGCGGCCCGCGCGGCGTCGGACGGCATCGAGGTGCCGGCCGCGCTACTTGAACGGCTGCAGGAACTGGCGCGCGCGCCGGCGCGCAGGGCATCCTCGGCGGCACCATGAAGCATCCCCTCACGCCAGGCGAGCCGGTGACCGCGTTCCACGCGCGCAGCGCCGCCAATCCGCGCTTCGCCTTCGACACGGTGGCGGGGCGCTGGGTCATGGTGCTCGTCCCGGGCTCGCTCGGCGAAGCCGGCCTTGCCGACCGGCTCGCCGGCTTCGTCGCGCCGCATGCGGGCGTGCTCGACGCCGAGCGCGCCTTCATGATTGTCCTCGGCACCGACCCCGAGGATGAGCGGGCCGGCCGGCTCGTCGATGGCCCCGGCCGCCGCGTGCTGTGGGACGATGATGGCAGCGCACGCCGCGCGCTGCGGGCGGTGGCCGAGGATGGCGCCACGCGGCCCGGCTGGCTGCTGCTCGACCCGCAGCTTCGCCTGTTCGCTGCCTGGCCGCTGGAGCGCGGGGCGGAGGCGATGGCGACGCTCGCCGCGCTGCCCCCACCGGCGCAGCATGCCGGCGTGCCGGTCCATGCGCCCGTGCTGGTCCTGCCGCGCGTCTTCGAGCCCGCCTTCTGCCGACGGCTGATCGAGCTCTACGAGCGTGACGGCGGTGGCGAGAGCGGATTCATGCGCGACGTGGACGGCATGACGGTGGGCCTGCTCGACCCCGGCCACAAGCGGCGCAAGGACTGCACGATCGAAGACGCGTCGCTGCAGGGCGCCATCCGTGCGCGGATCACCGCGCGCCTGCTGCCGGAGATCCAGCGCGCCTTCCAATTCCGCGCGACGCGCATCGAGCGCTACATAGTCGCCTGCTATGACGCCGCCGATCGCGGCTTCTTCCGCGCGCATCGCGACAACACCACCCTCGGCACCGCGCACCGCCGCTTCGCGGTGACGATCAACCTGAACACCGGCGAATACGAGGGCGGCGAACTGCGCTTTCCCGAGTTCGGGCCGCAGACCTACCGCGCGCCAGCGGGCGGCGCCGTGGTGTTCTCCTGCTCCCTGCTGCACGAGGCGCTGCCCGTCACCCGCGGCCGGCGCTACGCCTGCCTGCCCTTCCTCTACGACGATGCGGCCGCGGCGATCCGGCAGGAGAACGCCAGGCACCTTGGCCGGACCGAGGCGCCGGCCAGCCGCGCCGCCGCCCCGGCGTGAGCGGCTTCCGCCCGCCCGAGCCGGACCGCATCTGCGGCCCGGCCGCCGTCGCCGCGCTGTTCGCCGTGCGGCCGGACGACGTGCTGCGCCTGTTCCACACTGCCGCCCGCCGCCGGGAGGCCGGGCCGCACTGCAAGCGGCTTGCCGCCGCGCGCCGCCCGTACAGGGAGGTGCCGCCGGAGGAGCTCGCCCGCATCGCCGGCACCGAGCATCATGGCGGGATCTGCGCGGTGGCCGCGCCGCGCGAGGTGGCGGAGCTCGGCGCGCCCTTCCCGCCGGCCCTTCTCGCCGCGCCCGTGCTGCCGGTGCTGGACGCGATCGGCAACCCGCACAACCTCGGCGCCATCGCACGATCGGCTGCCTATTTCGGATGTGCCGGGCTGCTGCTGTCGGGCGATCCGCGCGGCGCGGGCCTGTCGGACGCCGCCTACCGCACGGCGGAAGGCGGGCTGGAGCACCTGGCGCTGTTCCGCGTCGGCGCGCTGCCGGTGGCACTGCGGGCGATGGCGCCGCGCTTCACGACGCTTGCCGCGGTGGCGCGCGGCGGCGTGGCGCCCGCACAACTGCCGCATGGCAAGCCCTTCGCGCTCGTCCTCGGCAACGAGGAGACGGGGCTTGCCGCGCCGGTCGTGGCCGCCTGTGCGCATCGCGTCACCCTGCCGGGCAGCGGCCGTGTGGAGAGCCTGAACGTCTCCGCCGCCGCGGCCGTGCTGATCCACGCGCTGGACAGGCACGCCGCCGCCGCGTCAGGCTGAGCTCCCCCACCCGAGGCTCCTGGGAGACGGACCTATGATCCGACGACGCAGCCTGCCCGCGGCGGCCGCCGCGCTGCTGGCCATGCCTGCCCTCGCGCAGCCCGTCGCGGGCGGCAGGCCGGTGCGGCTGGTGGTGCCCTTCCCGCCGGGCGGCGCGATCGACATCCTCGGCCGGCTGATCGGCGAGAGGCTGCAGACGGTCCTTGGCCAGAGCGTGGTGATCGAGAACCGCGGCGGCGCGGGCGGCATCATCGGCGCCGACGCCGTGGCGAAGGGTGAACGCGACGGCAGCGTCATCGGCATCATCGGCGTTTCCACCTTCGCCGCCTTTCCCTTCATGACCAACCGCCTGCCCTTCGACCCGATGCGCGACTTCGCGCCGGTGACGCAGATCACCGACGGCGCGCTGCTCTGCGTGGTGAATGCGGAGACGGCGCGCCGCAACGGCTGGACCGATTTCCGCAGGCTGGTGGAATGGAGCCGCGCCAACCCCGAGGCGGTGAAGATGGGCTCCTCCGGCGCCGGCACGACCAGCCACATCAACATCGAGGCGATCAACGCCGCCGCCCGCGCCCGCATCCTGCACGTGCCCTATCGCGGCGGCGGACCCGCCATCAACGACCTCGTGGGCGGCACGATCGACATGATGTTCGACGTGATGCCCGCCCTGATGCCGCATGTCGAAGCCGGGCGCTTCAAGGCATTGGCCGTCAGCAGCAAGGCGCGGCTGTCGATCCTGCCCGAGGTGCCGGGCATGGGGGACTTCGCCGATCTCGGCCTCGGCGACCACGACGTCACGACATGGAACGCCATCGTTGCGCCCGGCGGCACGCCCGAGCCGATCGTGATGCGCCTGCACGCCGCGATCCGGCAGCTCGCCGCCATGCCCGACTTCGTCGAGCGCCTGCGCCCGCTGGGCTACGCCACGGTCACAAGCGCGGCGCCCGCGGAGCTGACCGCCCTGGCCGAGCGCGAGCGACCGCGCTGGCGCAGGCTGGTGGAGGTGAGCGGCGCCCGGCTCGACTGAGGTCCGGCCGCCTCAGCCGCAGGCTTCGCCGCGCAGCGAAAAGCTCTCCACGACGCCGCGGCGCAGCGCGAAAGTGATGTCGCAGCCGAGCACGGCATAGCCCGTCGGCCCGGGCAGGTAGCCCCAGCGCGGGCCGAAGGGCCCGTAGAAGAAGGGGCGGTCGAAGCCCGGCTCCCGGTAGGCCACGGTGCGCCGCCGCTCGAAGGCGAGGAAGCGGCGACCCTCCGCTTCGTGCACCCTCACCGGCACGCCGAGTTCCGCGACGAGGTCCCCCTCGCTTCGCCCGACATAGGTCGACAGGCGCTCCGCCAGCGTCGGGCCGGTGGCGCAGCCGGAGAGGAGCAGCAGGGCGAGGGGAAGGACGCGTCGCATCCGAGGGATATGGCGACGGGCGACGCGCCCTCAACGGCCTTCGCGGCGCCAGGCCAGCACGGCCAGGCCGAGCACCAGCGGCAATGCCAGCCAGGGCGGCAGCAGCGGCGTCGCGCTGATGCCGGTCACGGTGTGGTCCGCGTTGCGGCGGAGCCCGATCCAGCCCTGGCCTTGCGCGTCGCGGCCGATGGCGACGCGCCGCAGCTCCGGCACGTTCGGCTGCGCGCCGGTACCCATCCAGCGCGCCGCGCCGCCGGTCGCCTCGGCCAGCGGGCGCAGCACCGCCTCGGTGGCCCGGAGGTCGGCGATCTCCAGCGGGTTGCGCGCCTCGGCGGCGGCATAGGCGGTGCGCCGGCCGTCGGAAGCCTGCCAGACGCCCGGCGCGGGCGCCGGCATCTCCACCACCGCGCGTCCGCCGCGCGCCTCCGGCCGGTGGCGCGTGATGCCGCCATCCGGCGCTGTCACGGCGATCTCGGGTGGCGGTCCGGCTTCCAGGCTGCGGCGGATGACAGTGAGCGTGCCGTGCTCGATGCGCGCCGTCAGGTCCTCCTCCTCCAGCTCCGGCTCCTTCATCGTCCAGTGGGCGATGCGGCGCAGCAGCTCGCCCTGCGGGCCGCCGCCGTCATGGCCACGCGACCAGAGCCAGATATGGTCCGACAGCACCAGCGCGACGCGACCTTCGCCGACGCGGTCGAGGAGCATCAGCGGCGCGCCGTTCGGGCCCTCCATCACCACGCTTCCGGACCGCGGCTCGGCCCGCAGGGCGCGGTACCAGCGGCCCCATGTGGCATCGCCGGGCGCGCCGGCGGGGTTGGCGCCGGGCAGGTTCTCGGTGACCGGGTGGCGGCTGCCGGTCTCGGTCACCCGCGGGCGGAAGGGGCCTTCGAGCAGCGCGGCCTGCACGGCGCCGGGGCCGGTCGGCGGCCGCGCGGGGATCACCTGCCCGAGCGGCGTCGCGGCGAGGCTGGTAGGCCCCGCGAATTCCGGCCCGACCGAGAGCAGCAGCGCGCCGCCGCCGCGCACGTATTCGGCGATGTTGCGCAGGTAGACCGGTGGCAGCAGGCCGCGATTGGCGAAGCGGTCGAAGACGATCAGGTCGAACTCCCGCAGCTTCACCTGGAACAGCTCGCGCACGGGGAAGGCGATCAACGCCAGCTCGTGCAGCGGGGTCAGGTCGTCCTTCTCCGGCGGGCGGAGGATGGTGAAGTGGACGAGGTCGACGTTCGGGTCGGCCTTCAGCAGCCGTCGCCAGGTACGCTCGCCGGCATGCGGCTCGCCGGAGACGAGCAGCACGCGCAGCCGGTCCCGCACGCCGTTGATGGCGACGACGGCGCGGTTGTTGAGGTCGGACACCTCGCCTGGCCGCGTCTCGGCGGTGATCTCGACTACCGTCGGCCCGCCGCGTTCGATCGTGAGCGTGATGCGATGCTCCCGGCCGACCGGCACGGATTCGACGCGCGGCGACCCGCCGTCGCGCCGGATGGACAGGCGCGCGGCGGCGTTCGCCGGGTTCGGCGCGCCGAGATCCTCGACGACGACGCGCAGCTCCACCTGGCGTCCGACGATGCCGAAGCCCGGTGCCTCCACCACGCGGATGCGCCGGTCAACCTCGCCGGGCGCGCCAGGCATCAGCAGGTGGAAGGGCGCGTCCAGTGCCGGGGCGGCCGGCAGGTCGTGGGCCTGCCCATCGGTGAGTGCGATCACGCCGGCCAGACGCGCGCGCGGGATTTCGGCGAGCGCGCGCTCCGCAGCCGACCAGAGCCGCGTGCCCTGGTTGCCGGCTTCCGGTGCCTCCACGGTGCGAAGCTCGAGCTCGGGCAGGCGGGCGGCGCGGGCCTCGACCGCTTCGCGCGCGGCCTCGATCTGCGCGGCGCGGGGGCCGAGGGTGGCGCTGTCGCTGCGGTCGACGACGAGAAGCGCGATGTCCGGCCGCGTCTCCCGCGTCTCCTCGACGAGGCGGGGATTGGCGAGGGCGAGGATCAGCGCCGCGAAGGCGGCGAGGCGCAGCAGGGCGCCGCGCGCCGGCGCGATGCGGCGCCGCCCCTCTGCATCCCGCGCCGGACGCAGCAGCGCCGGCAGCAGCGCGAGCAGCGCGAGCGCCGCCAGCGCCAGCAGCAGCCAGGGGGGAATGACCGGCGCGAAGTCGATGCCGGCGAGGACCTGCCGCATCAGTTGCCGAGCCTTTCCAGGATGGCCGGCACGTGCACCTGGTCGCCCTTGTAGTTGCCGGTCAGCGCGTACATGACGAGGTTCGTGCCGAAGCGATAGGCGAGCGTGCGCTGCCGCGCGCCGCCGGGGATGGCCGCATAGGGGTTGTTGCCGCGGGCGTCGATTGCCCAGGCGCCGGCCCAATCATGCCCGCCGATGATCACCGGGCTCACGCTGTCATTCGCGCGGTCGCCGTCGCGCGCCACCCAGACCGTGCCGCCGGCGAAGCGTCCGGGCAGGTCCTGCAGGAGGTAGAAGGCGCGCTTCAGCACGTGGTCATCCGGCACCGGCGCGAGCGGCGGCACCGTGAGGTCGCGCGTCAGACGCCGCAGTGCAGCGCGCGCGCCGGGCGTGAAGCCCTCGCCCGATCCCTCGTCGCGCGTGTCGAAAAGGATGATCCCGCCCTGGCGCATGAAGGCGTTCAGCGCCGCCGCCGCGGTGGCGGAGGGCTGCGGCGCGTCGCCGGTCACCGGCCAGTAGAGCAGCGGGTAGAAGGAGAGGTCGTCCTGTCCCGGGGTGACGCCGTGCGGATCGGCCAGCGCCGCGGCGGTCCGCCGGTTGACGAAGTCGGACAGGCCGACGAGGCCGGTGCGGGACACCTCGTCCACCTCGGCATTGCCGGTGACGACATAGGCGAGCCGCGTCGCCAGCGCCGCCGCGCCTTCCGGCCCCGGCTGCGCCGCCGCCGGCGCGGCGAGCAGCACGGCCAGCACCGCGCCCCGCACCGCGAGTGCCGGCGCACGGGACAGCACGCCGCGCAGCAGCAGGGAGATCAGCAGGTCCGCCACCAGCAGCAGCAGCGCCGCGGCCAGCAGCCAGGGGCCAAGGTCGCGCTCCGTCGGCACGCCGCCGATCGCGGAGGCCCGCGCGCCGGCCGGCGGTGCGGCCGCCAGCCGTGGCGCGGCGGTGCCGGCGCCGAGGTTCAGCGCCCGACGATGCGCCGCCTCGCCCCCCGCGATACCGCTGCCGTACCACCCGGGCGGGTGACGCGGCGAAGGCGCCTCCGTCTCGACCCGCGCGGCGGGGATGGGCTGCGCGCCGGGCGGCGGCGCGCCGAGCCGGCCGAAGCCGTCCAGCGTCTCGATCGGGGCCAGCGGCGCATCTCCCTCGTTGCCGGCGACACCGGCCGAGAGTGCGACGAGGCGCCGCAGCATGTCGACGAACAGGCCCGAGAGCGGAAGGTTCGACCACTCCGCATTGGCGGTGACGTGGAACAGCACGATCCGGCCCGCGCCGCGCGCCTCCTGCGTCACCAGCGGCGTGCCGTCCGCCAGCCGCGCCCAGGTGCGGCCGGTCAGGCGCGCCGAGGGCTCGGCCAGCACCTGCCGCTCCACCGTCACCTCGGGCGGCGGGGACAGCCCGGCAAAGGGCGAGCCCTCGGGGAACGGGGCGAGCGCCTGAGGCCGCTCCCAGGACAGCGCGCCGCCGATCTGCCGCTCCCCGGCGCGCAACGGCACGGGCAACAGCCCGTCCGGCGCCTCGGCCACGCGGGCGCCCGCGAAGCGCAGCAGCGTGCCGCCGGCTTCGATCCAGCGCGTCAGCGCCTCCCGTTCCCTTGGGTCGGAGATCGGACGGTCGGCGAGGACGAGGACGGAGAGGCGGCGGGCGAGCAGGGCCTCGACGGTGCCGCGCCGAAGCTCCGCATAGGGCGAGAGCGCGCGCTCCAGGTAGAACAGCTCGCCGATCAGCGGCACGTCGGACGCGGACTCGCCGGCACCGGAGATCAGGCCGACCGGCCGGCGGCGGAACCGCTCGTCCAGCAGCACCGTGGCATTGGCGCCGGTCACGCCGTCCAGGTCGAGTCGTGTCACCTGGTTGCGGATCTCGAGCGGGAGCGGCAACGCCGCCTCGGCCTCCGTCGCGCCGGCGGGCACGGGGATGGCGACTCGGTCGAGCGTGCGGCCATCGCCGGTGCGGGCCAGCACCACCGCCTCCGACGGTACGGGCAGCGGCGTGGTGCGCACGGTGACGACGAGCCGGTCGGCCTCGGCGCGCGGCGGCGGCAGCAGGCGCGTGGCGCGGCCCTCGGCGCGGGCCACGGTCAGCGCGCCGCCTGCGGCCAGCGCCTCGGCCAGCGGCGTGAACCCGTCACCTTCCGGGGCATGCTCGATGCCATCCGCCACGTAGAGTGCGCCGAAGCCGCCCGGGTTGGCGGCGCGCCAGGCGGCCAGCGCCTCGGCCGCGCCGGCGCGGTCCGGCGCCCAGGGTCTGGGGCGCGCGGCGGCAAGCCGGGCGCGCAGCTCCTCGGCCGGCATCAGCGCGGTGATGCGCGGCGCCTCCGGCAGGGCGGGTGGTGCGGTCAGCAGCAGCGCGGCGCGCCGCCCATCCCGCGCCGCGCCCTGGAGGGCAGCGTCGGCCGCCGCCACGCGGTCCGGCCAGTCGGCCGCCGAGGGCCAGCCATCGTCGAGCGCGACGAGCAGCGGCCCCGCCCCGCCGCCGCTGGCGGCCGGCCCCCAGACCGGGCGCGCCAAGCCGATGATGACCAGCGCCGCCGCCAGAAGCCGCAAGGCAAGCAGCCACCAAGGGGTGCGCGCCGGGGTCTCCTCCGGCGCCGGCAGGTCGCGCAGCAGGCCGATGGCCGGGAAGTCCTGCCGACGCGGCGCCGGCGGCGTAACCCGCAGCAGCCACCACAGCACGGGCAGCGCCGGCAGGGCGAGCAGCAGCCAGGGCGCGGCGAAGGTTACGGGAAGGGAGGAAAGCATCGGCGTTCAGCGTCCCGTCACGCCGGCGCCAGAAGCTGGTGCAGCGCCATGAGCGCGGCTTCCGGCGGATGGTCGGTGCGGTGGGTCGCGAAGCTCCAGCCCGCCGCGGCGGCCAGGGCGGCAAGGCCGGCGCGGTGGCGTGCCACGCGCTCGGCGTAGAGATCGCGCACCGCCTCCACGCGCGGCACCAGCCTTTCCTCCGCCGCGCCGGTCCCCTCGAAGCGGACGCGGCCGGCATAGGGCAGCGTCTCCTCCGCCGGATCGATCACCTGGAGAAGGTGGCCCCGCAGGCCCTGCGCCGACAAGGTGGCGACCTGTGCCCGAGTCTCCTCCAGCGGCGCCCAGAAGTCGCCGAACAGCACCGCGCGCGTGTGGCGGACGAGGCGGAGATCCTGCGGCCGCTCTGCCATGCGCGGCAGCGCATCGGCCACCCGCGGCAGCGCGCCACGTCCTGCGAAGGGGCGCGGCAGGCCGAACAGCCGCACCCGTTCCCCGCCGCGCAGCAGCAGCGAGGCGAGGGCGAGGAGCAGGAGTTGCGCGCGCAGCGCCTTGGTCGGCACCTCGCGCCCGCTGCGCCACGCCATGCCCGGCCCGCCGGCGCACCAGAGGGCCACGGTCTGCGCTGCCTCCCACTCCGTCTCCCGCACGAAGACGCGGTCGGATTTCGCGCTCTGCCGCCAATCAACCCGCGCCATCTGGTCGCCGGCGATGTAGGGCCGGAACTGCCAGAAGGCCTCCCCAGGCCCGGCGCGGCGGCGGCCATGCACGCCGCCCATCACCGTGGCCGCCACCCGCTCTGACTGCACCAGCAGCGGCGGCAGCGTCGCGGCAAGCTGCTCTGCCCAGGGAACGACGAGGGAGGCCGCCTGGCTAGCCAAGGTCGGCCTTCAGCCGGTCGAGCACTTCCGACAGGTGCACGCCGTCGGCGCGGGCAGAGAAGTTGAGCGCCATGCGGTGGCGCAGCACCGGTTCCGCCAGTTCCAGCACATCCTCCACGGAGGGCGAAAGCCGCCCCTCTAGCACCGCGCGCGCGCGCGTCGCCAGCATCAGCGCCTGCGCGGCGCGCGGACCGGGGCCGTAGGCAAGGTGCCGGCGCACGGCCTCGTTCTCCGAGGTTTCGGGCCGCGCGCCACGCACGAGCCGCAGGATCGCCTCCAGCACCGTTTCTCCGACCGGCAGGCGCCGGATGAGCGACTGCGCGGCCACCAGCTCGGCGCCCGTCATCGCCTGCACGGGCCGCGATTCGCGCGCGCCGGTCGTCGCCAGCAGCATGGCGCGCTCCGCGGCCAGATCCGGGTAGCCCACATCCACCTCCAGCAGGAAGCGGTCGAGCTGCGCCTCGGGCAGCGGATAGGTGCCCTCCTGCTCGATCGGGTTCTGGGTGGCCAGGACGTGGAAGGGAGCGGGCAAGGGGTGGATCTCCCCCGCGATCGCGACCTTGTGCTCCTGCATTGCCTGGAGCAGCGCCGATTGCGTGCGGGGCGAGGCGCGATTGATCTCGTCGGCCATCAGCAACTGGCAGAAGACCGGCCCCCTGAGAAAGCGGAAGGCCCGGCGGCCTGTCCCGTCCTCCTCCAGCACCTCTGAGCCGAGGATGTCCGAAGGCATGAGGTCCGGCGTGAACTGCACGCGCTTGGCGTCCAGCCCGAGCACGGTGCCGAGCGTCTCCACCAGCTTGGTCTTGCCGAGGCCCGGCACGCCGACCAGCAGGACGTGTCCTCCGGACAAGAGGGTGATGAGGGTGCGCTCGACCACCCGCTCCTGCCCGAAGATGACACGGCCCACCGCCTCCCTCACCCGGGCCAGGCGGGCCGCCAGGGCTTCGGCCTCGGCGACCAGGGTTTGCGCCTCGGCGGGGTCCGCCACTTCAACCATGCGGGTCCGGCTCCCTATATGCGCGCCTGCCAATATGGTCCGAGTATCCACGCCGCCACCATCCGATGCCACATCGGTTACAGGCGGAGGGCACTTCAGGGGCGGCACGGATGTGGGAAGGGTAATGAGCGAACGGCATCCGGAGAAGGCGCGAAACGGCGAGCCGACCCGCGGCGCCAGGGCGGCGATGGCGGGCGCGCTGGTGCGGCCGAAGCACGATTGCGGCCACTTTTCCATCCGTATCGGCAAGGACGGCACCTGGTTCTACCGTGGCAGCCCGATCGGGCGGAAGGAACTCGTCTGCCTCTTCGCCTCCGTGCTGAAGCGCGAGGCGGATGGCAGCTTCTTGCTCGAGACACCCGTCGAGCGTGGTCGCATCGAGGTGGAGGATGCGCCCTTCGTCGCCGTGGAGATGTTCTGGCGGTGCTGCTCCGACCCGTTCGCGCCCGATCCCAAGCCTCGCCAGTGCCTCACCTTCCGCACCAACCTGGATGAGATGGTGACCGCGGACGCCGATCATCCGATCCGCGTCCAGGTCGACCCCCGGACGCGGGAGCCGCGGCCCTACGTCACCGTGCGGCCGGGGCTGGAGGCGCGGATCAACCGGGCGGTGTTCTACGAGCTGGTCGCCCTGGCGCAGCCGGAGGAGGTGGACGGCCGGCAGGTGCTGGGCGTCTGGTCGGAGGACGTGTTCTTCCCGATCGACGAGGCGCCGGAAGGCGAGGCGCTGCGCCGCGCCGCGGAGTAGGCCATGCCGAGCGACCCGCCGCTCGCCACGAGAGGACCGGGGCTGCCGAATTGGCGCACCGGGTTCGGGGAGCTCCCATGCTCGGCATGACCAGCCCGCGGCACGTCGTGCTTGTCGCGGGCCTCATGCGCCGCGGAGCGGTGCACCGCCAGCGTCCACCCATGGCGGCCGCGGCGTGAGGGCGGCCGAGGCGCCGCCGGCCCCGTCCCGGGCTGAGGTGGCGGCGCGGCTTGCCGATCCTGCGGCGCTGGCGCTCGCGGTGCCGACCCGCTTCGACGATTCGGAAGGTCCGTCGCCCGCCGTGCCGCTGCGCGCCGCCGCCGTTCTCGTGCCGATCGTCTGGCACAGGGACGCGCCGGCCATCCTGCTGACGCTGCGCTCGGCCGCGCTCACCGCCCATGCCGGGCAGGTCGCCTTTCCCGGAGGGCGGCTGGAGCCGGGCGAGACGGCGGAGGCCGCGGCGCTGCGGGAGGCGGCGGAGGAGGTCGGGCTGGACCCGCGGCTGCCGGAGCTGGTGGGCGAGCTGCCGGAGCACCACACCGGAACCGGCTTCAGGGTGACGCCGGTGGTCGCCTTCCTCGATCCTCCCCTGGTGCTGACCCCCGATCCCGCCGAGGTGCAGGCGGTGTTCGAGCTGCCGCTCGCCACGGTGCTGGACCCCGCGGCCCCCCAGCGCCGGCGTTCGGAGTTCCGAGGCCGCATGCGCGACTACTGGGTCTGGCCGCATGACGATCACCTGATCTGGGGCGCGACGGCCGTCATCCTGGTCAATCTGGCCCGCGTGCTGCGTGGGTGACGGGCTGGCCGCGCGGCCCGGCCGGACTATGTTCCCGTCATGGCCGCTTTCGTCGCCGTCCTCCTGACCCTCGCGCCCTTCGCGCTCTACCTGCTGTGGCGCCGATACGGGGCGACGGCCGGCGAACCCTCCTCCGGCGTGGTGGTCGCGCTGATGCTGGGCGTCGGGCTGATGCTCGGCACCGCAGTCTGGTTCGGCCTCTCGCGCAGCTTCGACCCCGACGCGGCCTATGTGCCCGCGACGCTGTCGCCGGACGGGACGATCCAGGAGGGCGGCGCTTCGCCGCGACGATGAACGGCGACCCGCCCGCCGCCCGGATCCCTCCGCCTCGCTTCCTCGCGGAGGGTACGGCCGCGGCGGTGCTCGGCGCCTTGCCGGGCGCACGGGCGGTCGGCGGCTGCGTACGGGACGCCGTGGCCGGCACCGAGGTGCACGACCTGGACATCGCGGCGCCGCTGGCGCCCGAAGCGATCGCGGGCAGGCTGCGTGCCGCTGGCCTGAAGGTGTTCGAGACGGGGCTCTCGCACGGAACGGTCACTGCCGTGCTCGACCGCAGCCCGGTGGAGGTGACCGCGTTGCGCCGTGACGTCGTCACCGACGGGAGGCACGCCGAGGTGGCATGGACCACGGATTGGCGCGAGGACGCGGCACGGCGGGACTTCACCATCAACGCCATGTCCTGCGACGCCGCGGGCAACCTCTGGGACTATTTCGGCGGGCGGGATGACCTGGCGACCGGCCGGGTGCGCTTCGTCGGCGATCCCGCGACGAGGCTGCGCGAGGATTTCCTCCGTGCGCTGCGCTTCTTCCGCTTCTGGGCGCGCTACGGGCGCGGCGCGCCAGATCCGGCGGCTCTTGAGGCGATCGTCGGCGCGGCCGAGGGATTGCGGCGGCGCATCGCGCCAGAGCGCGTCTGGATGGAGCTGAAGCGCTTGCTGGAAGCACCCGACCCGGTCGGCGCGCTGCGGCTGATGGAGGAGACCGGCATCCGTGCCGCGGTGCTGCCCGAGGGTGCCGATCCAGGAGCGCTGCACGCGGCGCTGCCGCCCGACCCGCTGCTGCGCCTGGCAGCCATCGTGCCGCGCGGGGCGGCGGCGGGGGAACTGCCCGGCCGCCTGCGCTGGTCACGCGAGGAGGCCGGGCGCTTTGCCGCGGCGCGGGAACTCGCCGGGCTGCGAGAGGCGGCTTCGGAGGCCGGGCTGCGCCGCCTGCTCGCCGCCCGCGGGCCGGAGGCGGCGCGCGATGCCGCCTACATCGCGGAGGCCTGGGGCGAGCCCGGCGCGTGGCCGGATCTCCGCGCGCGCATCGCGGCGGCCGCGGTGCCGGTCTTCCCCCTTCACGGCCGCGACCTGCTGGCGTTGGGCGTGCCCCCGGGGCCGGAGATGGGCCGCGTGCTGGCGGGGCTGCGCGCGCGCTGGATGGAGGGCGGCTGCACCGCAACGCGCACGGACCTTCTGGCGGAGCTGCCCCGCCTCCTCGCCTCCCGCCCGAGGGCAGGCTAGACCGCGGGCCATGGCCCGCCCCGCCTTCGACGCCGCTTCCGTGCCGCTGGTCCGCCGGCTTTGGCGGGAGCACATCCGCCATCACCCGCGCCTGCTTGCGCTGGCCATGCTGTGCACCCTCGGCGTCGCGGGGCTGACGGCGCTCTACCCCGTCATCATCCAGCAGGCCTTCAACCGGTTCGCGGCCGGCGATGCCGACGTGGTCTGGCTGCTGCCGCCGGTGATCATCGCAGTCACCTCCGGCAAGGCGCTGGCGCAGTTCGGGCAGGCCGTGGCGGTGCAGGGCGTGGTTCTGCGCGTGATCGAGGAGCTGCAGCGCCGCCTGTTCGCCGCGCTGACGCGCGCCGACCTCGCGGCGGTTGCGCGCGAGGCGCCGGCCCGCCACGCCGCGCGCTTCACCACCGATGCGGCGCTGATCCGGGAGGCGCTGACGAAGGGCATCAACGGTGCGGCGGACGTGCTGACCATCCTCGGCCTCGTCGCATCGATGCTGTGGATGGACTGGCAGATGGCGCTGCTCGCCGCGCTGCTGTACCCGATCGCAGCCTGGCCGATCGTCGCCATCGGCAAGCGCATCCGCCGCGCCTCCGCAGGCATGCAGGACCGGGTGGGGGAGACGGCGGCGCTGCTGACCGAGAGCCTCGGCGCCGCCCGCGTCGTCCGCGCCTACCGGCTGGAGGAGGCGGAGGAGGCCCGCGCGCGCGGCGCCTTCGCCCGGCTGCGCGAGAGCCTCTACGCCATCGCCCGCACCCGCGCGCGCGTCGACCCGGTGCTGGAGGCGCTGGGCGGGCTGGCGGTGGCGGGGGTGCTCGCCTTCGTCGGCTGGCGTGTTTCGAGCGGCCTCGGCACGATCGGCGACTTCACCGGCTTCGTTGCGGCGCTGCTGATCGCGGCGCGGCCGGTGCGCTCCCTCGGCAATCTCAACGCCGCGCTGCAGGAAGGGCTGGCCGGCCTCTCGCGCGTTTTTGCGACGGTGGACGAGCGCCGGTTGATCGTCGATCCGCCGGCCGCCCGGCCGCTGCCGGACGGCAGGGGCCGTGTGGTGTTCGAGGAGGTGGGCTTCCGCTACGAGGGCGTGCCCGACGCCGCGCTCTCCGGTCTCTCCTTCGTCGCGGAGCCGGGGCGGACGGTGGCCCTGGTCGGGCCGTCCGGGGCGGGGAAGTCCACCGCGCTGGCGCTGGTGCCGCGGCTCTACGACGCGACGTCGGGGCGCATCATGCTCGACGGCGCCGACCTGCGGGAGGTGACGCTCGCCTCGCTGCGCGACGCCATCGCCTATGTGGGGCAGGAGGCGGTGCTCTTCGACGACACCGCCTTCGCCAACATCGCCTGCGGCCGTCCGGACGCCACGGCGGCCGAGGTGGAGGAGGCGGCGCGGGCAGCGGCGGCGCACGACTTCCTCGCCGCGCTGCCGGCAGGCTACGCGACGGTGCTCGGCCCTGCCGGATCGCGCCTGTCGGGCGGGCAGCGGCAGCGCGTCAGCCTCGCGCGGGCGCTGCTGCGCGACCCGCGCGTGCTGCTGCTGGACGAGGCGACGAGCGCGCTGGACGCGGAAAACGAGGCCCTGGTGCAGGCGGCGCTGGCACGGCTGCGTGCCGGCCGCACCACCCTCGTCATCGCGCACCGCCTGTCGACGGTGCGCGACGCCGACCTCATCGTCGCTATGGAGGGCGGGCGGGCGGTCGAGCAGGGCACGCACGCCGCGCTGGTAGCGCGGGACGGCCTCTACGCAAGGCTGGTCCGCACCCAGGCCTTCGCGGCATAGGCACGGACCGGCGGCCGCCCCTCAGCGGTCCTGCTGGTAGCCCTGGTGATGGGTGTTCTGCCAGGTGTTGCCCTGACGGCCCTGCTGTTCCGTCTTCCGGTTGCGCGATTCGATGTTCGCCTCGGCCTCGTTCTCCGGCAGCTTGCCCGTGCCGGGCGTGGCGCTGCCCTGCGGGCTCTGGGCCGCGGGCGGCACCGGCGGCAGCTTGGCTTTCGACATGGTCGGCCTCCCCTATGCTGAGCCGGCTCAACGCCCGCCGGGGCGCCCGCGTTCGTTCCGCCGGCTGGCCTTGCGGGGCCGATGCCGCCATATCGCCGCCGTGGACCTCCTGACCTCTGCCGGGCGCCGCGGCGCCTGGCTCAACAGCCTCCTCGTCGATCATGCCGTGCTGCGCATCCCGTGGCGCAACTGGGGCGTGGTCGAGGCCGGCCGGCTCTACCGCTCCAACCATCCGCTGCCCTGGCAGCTCGCCCAGGCGCAGCGGCGCCACGGCCTGCGCGCCGTGCTGAACCTGCGCGGCCACCGGCAGCAATGCGGCTCCGACGCGCTCGGCCGCGCCCGCGCCGGGGAGCTTGGGCTGGTGCATGCCGACGCGCCCTTCGAGAGCCGCGGCGCGCCGCACCGCGACCGCATCCTCCGCCTGGCCGAGCTGTTCGCCACCCTGCCCGAGCCGCTGCTGATCCACTGCAAGTCCGGCGCCGACCGCACCGGCCTCGTCGCCGGGATCTGGCTGCTGCTGCGGGGACGTCCCGTGGAGGCGGCCCTCGACCAGCTCCATTGGCGCTTCGGCCATGTGGCGGCGAGCCGCACGGGCATCCTCGATGCCTTCTTCCATGACTACGCCGCCCATGCCGCCCGCCCCGGGGCGCGGCCGTTCCTCGACTGGGTGCGTGACGAGTACGACGAGGAGGGGCTGCGGCAGCGGTTCCGCAGCCGGGCCTGGGCGGACCGGCTGGTGGACGGGGTGCTGCGGCGCGAGTAGGGCACTCCGACAATCTGGATTGACACAAAATGCTGTCATTCCGGATTGACATGCGCTAAGCAGGCGGAGCCAGCGCGGCGGGACCACCCCACGACCAAGGCACGCGCGACGCACCGCGCCGCACGCGCAAGGGCCGAGGCACCCGGACGGCCTGCACCACGCACGCCGCCCCGCGGACCCGATTGGCGCCTGGTGATGCGTGCCCCGGCCACGGGGCCGACGCACCTGGATGCCGAGGAAGGAGAGGCCCGAGATGAGCGACGACTACCGGAAACCCGCATCGCTGGATGACCCGGACAGGGTCTGGCCCACAGGCCTGACGATCCGCGAGTCGGAGGAGCTGCACAAGCACGTCATCGACGGCGCGCGCGTCTTCTTCGTCATCTCCGTGCTCGCGCACATCCTCGCCTACGTCTACTCGCCCTGGCTGCACTGAGGAGGACGGCAGATGAACCAAGGTCGCATCTGGTGCGTCGTCAACCCGACGGTCGGCTTGCCGCTCTTCCTCGGCGGCGTCGCCACCATCTCCCTCCTCGTCCACGCCTCGGTGATGACCAACACCACCTGGATGGCGAATTACTGGCAGGGCAGCGCCCGTCCGCGCGCGGCGGATGCCGGCGGCGCCGCGCCGCAGGTGGCCGCGCAGCAGGCCTCGCCCGGCTTCGCCATCACCGTGGCTCCGGCTTCCGCTGGACCTGGTGAGACGAGCTTCGTCGTCACGGTGACGCCCGCCGGCGGCACGCCGCAAGCCGCGCAGGTCACACCGCTGCCCGAACGCGGCACCGGCCCGCTCGCCCTGGCCGCGCCGCCGGACAGACCGGAGCGCTAGACCCGCGCCGGCGCGGGCGTCCGTTCGCGCCGGCACTCCGGCCTGCAGGGGGTCGCGGATGAACCGAACGAGCCGCAGCCTGATGCGCGCCTGGGCCGGGCTCGGCCCGCGCTTCCTGCCGTTTGCCGATGCGGCGACGCCCGACCTGCCGCTGTCGCGCCTGCTGCGCCTTTCGCTGTTCCAGGTCTCGGTCGGCATGGCCCTTGTGCTGGTGGTCGGCACGCTGAACCGCGTGATGATCGTCGAGCTCGGCGTCCCCGCCTCCCTCGTCGCGGCGATGATCGCCCTGCCGCTGCTCGCCGCGCCCTTCCGTGCCCTGATCGGCTTCCGCTCCGACCACCACCGGTCGGAGCTCGGCTGGCGGCGGGTGCCCTTCATGTACCGCGGCGCGCTGCTGCAATTCGCCGGCCTCTCGATCATGCCCTTCGCCCTGCTCGTGCTGTCGGGCAGCGGCGCGGCGGGCGCCGCGCCGCAATGGCTCGGCCTCCTGGCCGCGGCGCTCGCCTTCCTTCTCGTCGGTGCCGGGCTGCACACGGTGCAGACCGTCGGGCTCGCGCTCGCCACCGATCTCGCCCCGCCGGAGACGCAGCCCCGCGTCGTCGGCCTGATGTGCGTGATGCTGCTGCTCGGCATGTTCGGCGCCGCGCTGCTCTTCGGCGCCATGCTCGCCGATTTCACGCCCGGCCGGCTCATCCAGGTGATCCAGGCGGCCGCCGTCGCCACGCTCGTGCTGAACGGCATCGCGCTCTGGAAGCAGGAGCCGCGCGGCGCTGCCCGGGCGCGCCGTGGTCCGTCCCCCGCCTTCCGCGACGAATGGGCGCGCCTGCGGCGGGACCGGCGGCTCGGCCGACAGCTTGCCGCCATTTCGGTCGGCACGATGGGCTTCGGCATGGGCGAGGTGCTCATCGAACCCTATGGCGGCCAGCTCCTCGGCCTCGGCGTCGCCGACACCACGCGGCTGACGGCCGCGCTCGCCCTGGGTGGCCTGCTCGGTTTCGGGCTCGCCTCGCGTGTCCTCGGCCGGGGCGCCGATGCGTTCCGCGTCGCCGGGCTGGGCGCGCTGCTCGGCCTGCCCGGCTTCCTCCTCGTCATCCTCGCGGCGCCGCTCGCCACCGGCGCGCTGCTCACGGCCGGGCTGCTGCTGATCGGCCTGGGCGCCGGGCTGTTCGGCCATGCCACGCTGACCGGCACGATGCAGCTTGCGCCACGCGACCAGACGGGCCTGGCCCTCGGTGCCTGGGGCGCCGCGCAGGCCACCGCGGCAGGGGTGGCCGTGCTGCTCGGCGGCCTGCTGCGCGACGGCGCCGCCGCGTTGCTGCCGCCCGGCCCTTCCGCCGCCGCCGTCGCCTACGGAGCCGTCTACGCGGTGGAAATGGCCCTGCTTCTCGCCGCCCTCGTCACCATCTTCCCGCTGATGCGCCGCGGTCCCGCCCCCTTCCCCTGAGACGCGAACGGAGACGCCATGTCCAGCAGCATCATCACCCGCCTCTTCCGCAGCGACCATGAGGCGCTGCGGGCCGCGGAGGCGCTGGAGCTGCGCGGCTTCGGCCCCGGCAGCCTCAGCCTCACCCGCGGCGGGGGGGAGGAGGCGACGATCCTCGCCGCGCTGCGTCGCGCCGGCCTCTCGCCCGAGGCGGCGCGCACCCACGCCCTTTGGCTGCGGGACGGCGGCACCGCGCTCACCGTGCGCCCGCCCTTTGGCCGCGCCGTCACCGCGCTCTCCGTGTTGCGGCGGTTCGACACGGTCCCGACCGGCATCGCGGACGAGTATGCGGGCATGGTGGATTACGCTGCGCCCTTCTCCACCTCGATGGGCTGGCGCGTGTTGAGCCGGGATCCCGCGCCGCTGTCTCGCGCGTTTGGCCTCCGCGTGCTGTCGGGGCGGCAGACCCCGCGCGTGCGGCTGCTGCGCACGCCTTCGCCGCTGTCCCGCATACTGTTCCTGCCGACGCTCGCGCGCGCCGCCGCGCCGCTGTCCCGCCTGTTCGGCCTGCCGACCCTGGCACGCCGCGCAGCGCCGCTCTCCTCGGCCGCCGGCATGCGGTTGCTGTCCGACAATCCGGCGCCGCTGTCGCGACGGCTGGGTTGGAGCACGGTGTCGCGCCATGGCGAGACCACGTCGGAGTGGCTCGGCCTGCGCCTGATCTCCCGCAACCCGGCGCCGCTCTCCTCGCTGTTCGGCCTCCGTACCGTCCGTACCGTCTCCCGCGACCGCGCGGAGCGCTGACGCCTACAGGCTCAGCACGCCCATCCGCAGCGCCTGCGCCACAGCCTCCGTCCGGCCCGTCGCCTCGAGCTTGTCCGCCACCGCGGCGACGTGGAACTTGGCCGTATGGACGGAGATGCCTAGCCGCCGCGCGATCGCCTTGTTGCTCGCCCCCTGCGCCATCAGCGCCAGCACTTCCGCCTCCCGCGGCGTCAGCGCGGCCTCGGGTGCCGCGCGGGCAATCACCGCGGCGTCGGCGGCCTCGCCGGGCGCGGCCAGCCGCAGCCCCGCCACGCCACCAAGCAGCGCGGCGAGCCGGTCCGCCAGCTCGGGGTCGCCGACCTCGATGGAGAGCGTCAGCGGCGCCTCCTCGCGCATCAGGGAAGCGGCCGCTCGCCAACCGTCAGCGCTACCTCTCGCGTCGCGCCGCCGCGCCGGACGCCGAGGATGACGCCCCGTCCGACGCTGTCGGGGCCGAGCCGCCGCAGCAGCGCCTGCACGCCTGTCACCGTCTCGCCGTCCAGCGCCGTGATGATGTCGCCCTGGTGCAGCCCGGCCGCGGCGCCGGGCCCGCCGCGATCCACCGCCATCACCATCACCCCTCCCGCTTCCTCGCCGTCCAGCCGCGTCGGCTGCAGCCGCAGGCCAAGATAGCCGCGCAGCACGCGGCCGTGGCGCAGCAGCGCCTCCGCGGTGCGCTCCAGCGTCGCCGTCGGAATGACCAGCGCACGGCGCCGCGGCCCGAGCACCGCCATGCCGAAGGCGCGTCCCGCCGCATCCAGCGCCAGCCCGCCTTCCGACGATCCGCGCAGCGACAGGTCCAGCTCGACGCGCAGGTCGATCTCGCCCCCGCGCATGCTGCGCCAGGCCGGCCCGCGCAGCGCAACGGCGCCGAGCGCCGCCACCGGCCCGCCATCGCGCGCGCCAAGGGCGACCGCCAGCGCGCCTGGAGGCGGCGGGCCATGGTGCAGCGCTGCAACCGGCAGGTCCTCGCGCACCAGGCGGAGCAGCGCGACATCCGTGCCGGGATCGCGCCCCACCACGGTGGCGGGAAGCGGTTCGCTGCCGGTCGGCGTCACGCTCACCTCGCCCTCCTCGGCCAGCGCCTCGTCCGCCGTGACGATCAGGCCGGGCCGCCAGTGGAAGCCGCTGGACTGGGCGCGGTGGGAGCGCACCGCGACGACGGAAGGAGCTGCCCCGGCGACGAGGGCGGAGAGCGCATCGGAGAGGGAGGTCAGGGCGTCGGGCATCTCGGCAGGTCCGCAAGGATCAATGCCGCCAATCTGTGTCGCGGCCCGCCCCCTCGCCACCTGCCTTGAGGGGCAGGTCAGAGCCGCGGCGCCGCGGCCAGCAGGCGGCGCGTGTAGTCGTGCCGTGGCGCGTCGAAAACCGCGTCGCGCGTGCCTTCCTCTACCACCCGTCCGTCCTGCATCACCACCACGCGGTCCGCCACCTCTTCCACCGCCGAGAGGTCGTGGCTGACGAAGAGGCAGGCGAAGCCGCGCTCCCGCTGCAGGCGCCGCAGCAGGCCGAGCACCGCCTTCTGCACTGTCATGTCCAGCGCCGAGACCGGCTCGTCCGCCAGCAGGAAGGCGGGCTCCCGCACCAGGGCGCGGGCGATCGCGACGCGCTGGCGCTGCCCGCCCGACAACTCGTGCGGAAACCGCGCCTCCAGCCCTCCCAACCCCACCTCCTCCAGCATCGCGGCCACCCGGCGCGCCCGTTCTCCCGCCGTTACCGGCGGTCCGAGCCGCAGCGGCTCCGCGACGATCGCGCCGACGCGCATCCGCGGATCGAGCGAGGAATAGGGGTCCTGGAACACCACCTGACAAGCCAGGCGGAAGGGCAGCAGTGCCGGACCGCGCAGCCGCGTCACCTCCGCGCCGCGGAAGCGGATGCGCCCGGCGGCGAGGTCCACCAGGCGCAGCATCGCGCGCCCGAGCGTCGTTTTCCCCGAGCCCGAGCCGCCGACCAGCGCCACCGCCTCACCAGGATGCACCGCCAGATCCACGCCTGCCACGGCCGTCACCGCGTGCCCGCCGAAGACGCCGCGCGCGCCGAAGCGCACCACCGCACCCTCTGCCGCGATCAGAGGCGCGAGGGGCGGGGGCGCCGGGCGCGCCGGCGCGCGGCGCGGCAGCGCATCCACCAGCGCCCGCGTGCAGGGATGGCGCGGCGCGGCGAGCAGCGCCGCCGCCGGCCCCTCTTCCACCGCGCGCCCCGCCTGCATCACCACCGCCCGCGCCGCGTGCCGCGCCACCAGCCCGAGGTTGTGGGTGATCAGCAGCACGGCCGTGCCGCCGTCGCGCGCCAGTCCGACCATCAGCTCCAGCACCTCGGCCTGCACCAGCGTGTCCAGCGCCGTCGTCGGCTCGTCGGCGATCAGCAGCCGCGGCCGCAGCAGCATGACCGAGGCGAGCATGATGCGCTGGCGCATGCCGCCCGAGAATTCGTGCGGATAGGCGCGCAGGCAGCGCACCGGATCGGCGATGCCGATGCGCTCCAGCATCGCCAGGATGGCCGCGCGCCGCGCCGGCGCATCGCCCATGCCGTGCCGCGCCAGCCCTTCCTCCACCTGCCGGCCGATCGTCAGCGCCGGGTTCAGCGAGGTCATCGGCTCCTGGAACACCATGCCGAGGCCGGGGCCGCGCAGCGCGCACAGCCGCGCCGACGGGGCGCGCAGCAGGTCCTCGCCGTCCAGCCTCGCCGTGCCGCCGGTCACGCGCAGGCCGGGCGGCAGCAGGCCGATGACGGCCCGCGCCGCAGCCGTCTTGCCGCTGCCGCTCTCCCCGACGAGCGCGACGATCTCGCCGGGGGCCAGCGCGAAGGAGAGGCCGTGCAGCACCTCCCGCCGCCCGGCCACGACGGTCAGCCCCTCCACCTGCAGCACCGGCGTCATGCGCGCGGGTCCAGCAGGTCGCGCAGCGCGTCGCCCAACAGGTTGGCGCCGAGCAGGCAGAGCGCGATCATCGCGCCGGGTGCGATCGCAAGGTGCGGCGCGCTCTCCAGGAAGGGTCGCGCGGCCGAGAGCATGTTGCCCCAGCTCGGCGCCGGCGGCGGGATGCCGAGGCCGAGGAAGGACAGCGCGCTCTCCGCCAGGATCACCCAGCCGAACATCGCCGTGGCAAGCACGGTGAGCGGCGAGACGGTGTTCGGCAGCACGTGCCGCAGCAGCGTGTAGCCCTCCGCATTGCCGAGGGCGCGCGACGCCTCGACGAATTCGCGTTCCCGCAGCGAAAGCACCGTCCCGCGCACCACCCGCGCCACCGTCGGCGCGTAGGCCAGGCCGAGCGCCAGCACGATGCCCCATTGCGACGGCCCGATCACCGCCAGCAGGCCGAGCGCGAGGAGGATTCCGGGGAAGGCCAGCAGCGCGTCGTTCACCGCCATCAGCACCCGGTCCGTCCAGCCGCGGAAGAAGCCGGAGGCCAGGCCGATCGCCAGTCCGAGCACCACCGCGACCGCCACCGTTGCCAGCGCCACCGTGACCGAGGTGGTCGCCGCGGCCATGATGCGGGAGAGCAGGTCGCGCCCGAACTGGTCGGTGCCGAGCAGGTGCAGCTCGGAGGGCGGCTGCAACCGCCGCCGCAGGTTGACGCCGACCGGGTCGAACGGCGTCCAGGCCGCCGCGACGGCGGCGGTGGCCAGGACCAGCGCGACCAGCGATCCGCCGAGGACCAGGTTCGGCCGCAGCCGCACCGCTCAGCCCGCCGTCACGCGCGGGTCGAACAGCGGATACAGCAGGTCCACGGCCAGGTTCACCAGCACGTAGACCAGCGCGACGAACAGCATCACGCCCTGCACCACCGGGTAGTCGCGCGCGAAGATCGCATCCACCAGCAGCTTGCCGAGGCCCGGCAGGGTGAACACCGTCTCGATGACGGCGATGCCGCCGAGCAGGTTGCCGAGCGTGACGCCCACGAGGGTCAGCACCGGCGCGAAGGCGTTGGGCAGGGCGTGCCGCGCCGCCACCACCGGCTCCGGCAGGCCCTTTGCGCGGGCATGGCTGATGTAGTCCAGCCGCAGCACCTCCAGCGTCGAGGCGCGGGCCATGCGCGTCAGCACGCCGGCTTCCACCAGCACGAGCGTGGCGACCGGCAGGACGAGGTAGGTCAGCGCCTGCCGCGCATCCTCGCCGAAGGGCACGTAGCCCACCACCGGCAGCCAGCCGAGCCACACGCCGAACAGCAGCAGCAGGAGCAGGCCGAGCCAGAAGCTCGGCACCGAGAGCAGCAGGGTGGACACGGCGACGATGAGGAGATCCGCCGGCCGGTCCTGATGCCACGCGGCGAACAGGCCGAGGGGGAGCGCCACCAGCAGTGCGATCGCCACCGCCAGCAGGACCACCGTCGCGGTCACCGCGAAGCGGTCCAGGATCAGCGGCAGCACCGCTTCGCCGTTGGTGATGGCTTGGCCGAGATCGCCCCGCAGCACGTCTCCGGCCCAGGCGAGGAACTGCGCCGGGATCGGCCGGTCGAGCCCCAGGCTCTCGCGCAGCGCGGCCAGGCTCTCCTCCGTCGCGCTGTCGCCGAGGATGAGCTGCGCCGGATCTCCTGGCACGACGCGCATCAGCACGAAGACCGCGACGGCGACGAGAAGCAGCGTCGGCACCGCGGCGGCGATGCGCCAGGCGGCGTAGCGGATCAACTCAGTTCAGCCGCACGCCCCAGAGCCGCGGCTGGCCGACGGCCCAGCCCCGGAAGCCCTGCACGCGGTTGCGCACCACGGTCACGTCGGTGTCGTTGTAGAGGGCGATCATCGGCACCTCGGCGATGAAGCGGCGGTGCAGCTCGTCGAAGATGGCCTGCCGCCGTGCGCGGTCGGAGGTCGCCATGCTCTCGCGGATCAGCGCCTCGACCTCCGGATGGTCCCACAGCTTGCGCGGCTGCGTCGCGCGCGGGCCGGAGAACATCTCGAACGACAGCGAGGGATCGAGGCGGGAGGAGAAGGCGAAGGCCATCATCTGGTGCTCGCCGCGCGTATAGCGGTCGAGCTGGGTGGCCCAGTCCATCATCTCGAACTCGACCCGCAGCCCCGCTTCCGCTGCCATGGACTGCACCAGAACCGCCATGTCGGCCATCGACTGGTAGCGGCTGTTGGTCAGCATCCGCAGCGGCTGCCCGCGGTACCCCGCCTCCTGCAGCAGGCGGCGCGCACCTGCCAGGTCGCGCGCGAAACCCTCGCGCTGCGCCGCGGTGTGGAAGGCCGAGCCCTGCGGGATGGGCGAGGGGTTGTACTCGCTCGTCCCCTCGGTCAGCGCCTGGACGAGCGCCGGCATGTCGAGCGAAAGGGCGACGGCGCGGCGGATGCGCACGTCGCGCAGCACCGGATCGGCCGGGTGCAGCAGCAGCCCGACGACGCCCATCGTCGGCGTCAGCGTCACCGTCACGTCGCGGCGCTGCCGGAACTCCGCGAGATCGCCCGTCGAGGCGTCGGGGATGATGTCGATGCCGCCCGACAGGATCGCGGCCTTCGCCGCCGCGCTGTCGGGGATCACCTGCCAGCGCACCCGCTCGACCGCGGCCGCCTTGTTGCCGACATGCCCGTCGCGCTCGCCCGGCAGGGCGGCGTATTCGGCGAAGCGCGTCAGGTCCAGATGCTGGCCGCGCCGCCATTCGGCGATCCGGAACGGCCCGGTGGCGACCGGGGCGCGCCAGCTTCCGTCGGCGTTCAGGCTGTCGCGGTGCCAAATGCCGGCCGCGCCGCAGTCCGGCCGTGCCATCGTCGTCAGGAACAGGGCGGAGGGGCGGTCGATGCGGAAGGTGACGGTGCGCTCGTCCGCCGCCTCGATGGCGGTGATTCGGGCGACGCCGCCTTCGAACTCCGTGCGGCAGCGCCAGTTCGTCTCCCGCCGCATGTAGCGCTGCCACGCCGCCGTGACGTCGGAGGTGGTGACCGCCGCGCCGTTGTGGAAGCGCAGCCCGGGCCGCAGCACGAAGGTGTAGGAGAGGCCGTCCGGCGCCGCCTCCACCCGCTCCGCCAGCATCGGCCCGACCGTCGTGTCCTCGCGGAAACCGACCAGCCCTTCCATCAGGTGCATCATCACCGTGTCGGTGTTGCCGTCGCGGTTCACGCCCGGATCGGTGGAGCGGATGTCGGCATTGAGCCGCACCCGCAGCGTACCGTCCTGCGCCAGGGCAGGCCCCGAGAGAAGTGCGGCCACCGCCGCGGCGATGCGGAGACGCGTCATGCCGCCTGCCTCCCGGGCCGCGCGGCGCGCGCCCGCGCCTCCGGCTCCATCTCCAGCGTGTAGGGGGTGAAGCGGCGATCGAGCGCCGGCAGCATCGCCACCTCCATCCGCCCGGTTTCCGGTACCAGCACGATCATCGCCACCGTGGCGGTCAGGTTGCCCGACAGGCTCGGCCGCGGCGGGCGGCAGACGGCGAAGGGCGTCTCGAAATCGTCGAACAGCGCGGCCTTCACGGTCTCCATCGTGACGCGCCCGCGATGCGGCGCCACCAGCTCGCGGACGCGGATGTCGCGGTAGAGGCTGTCCGGCGTGCTGGCGATGCCGGTGTCGCGCAGCTTCGCCAGCGCGACCGGGCTGATCCAGTGGTTGGCATGCACCAGAAGCCCGTCCTCCGGATGCACCTGGAAGCTCTCGTCGGGCGCGCATTCGAAGTCGATCGCAACGCCGGCCGGGTGGCTGACGATCATGTTGTTGGAGGCGGATTTCGGCGTCGCGTACACGGCCGCCATGGCGTGGGCCAGATGTGCCGATTGCAGGACCTTGCGCCGGATCAGCGCCAGCGGCACGCCCGTCCGCCGGTAGTCGCGTTCGCATTCCAGGTAGTTCGCGGTGATGGCGATGCCGCGGCTGTTGAAGCCGCTACGCGCCAGCCCGCCGGCCTCGGTGAAGGTCAGGATGTCCGGCCCGTCGTCCCGCCGGATGCGCAGCACGACGGAGGTCTCGGCGCATTCCGCCTTCCAGTCCCAGTTCTGCGCATGGATCACCCGGCCATCGGCGGTGATGGAGGGCAGGCAGACCAAGCCGGTGCAGCCACGGTCGGGGCTCGCCTCATCTCCCGCCTCGGCGGCGCGCTTCGCGAGCTGCAGGATCTCGGTGCGGCAGTTCAGCAGCACCACCGCCTCGAAGGGCAGGCCCGCGCCCTCGGCGATACCGCGCATCTCCTCGGTGTAGGTCGGATCGAAGCGGTCGATCGCGGGGACGAAGGCGCGGGCATGGCCGCCGATTCCCCGCTCCTCCACCGTTTCGGCGCCCATCTGGGCGAGGTAGTGGCCGACGCCGCGGCGGATCCGCGCCGCCGCCTGCTCGCCATACTGGCGCCCGCGCTCCCGCGGGGAGCCCGAAACCTCGATCAGGGGGGCGGGCTCGGCCAATCTCGTCTCCGCGGCGTGATGGATGCGGCGGTGATCTAGCGGCCGGTTTTCCCGAGGTGCAAGGCCGGTCAATGGCGGAGCAGCAGGCGGACGAAGACCGCGTCCTCCACCAGCCGCGTCACGCCTGCACCCTCAGGCTGCCGCGCCAGCCGGCGCACCGCTTCCAGGTCGAGCTGCGCCCGCTCCGCGAATTGCAGCCGCACGCCGCCGCCCCAAGAGGCGAGGTGCCGCGTCCCGCCGCCCGGCCCCTTGTCCGCCGCCCACCCCTCGTCCCTGAACAGATAGAGCTGCGTCCCGAGCCGCATCGCCGGGAGATCCAGCATCCGCCCGAGCTGCAATTCGCCCGAAAGCGCCAGCGCCCGGTCGCCCGCGAGCTGCCCGGCATGGTAGCCGCGCCCCAGCCGGTTGCCGCCGAGGTAGAATTTCTCGGCCGGCGGCAGCACGTCATCCGACCATTGTCCCGCGATGGCTGCCTGGGCCGCCAGCATCCAGCCCTCGGCCGGCACCAGCAGCGGCTGCAGCCGCGTCGCCTCCGCCGTCACCTTGGCGAAGCCGAAATCGCTGCCGAGCCGCGCGGCGGCGCCGAGGCTCCCGTCGCTTGCGCCGAACGCCTCCAGCCCGCGATGCAGGCGCAGCGCCAATGCCGTGCTCGCCGCCGCCGGCGCGGCGCCGGCCAGCCCGTCCAGCGCCGCAAACTCGGCGCCCAGCCGCACCGCCCGTACCGCGTCGCGGCTCTGCCGCCGACGCGGCAGTCCCGGCGCGTCGCGCGCCTCCACCGTGCTCTCGAAAGCGTCAAGCCCGGCCGAAAGCGTCAGGTTCAGCGGCCGGCTGCGCAGCAGCGGCCAGGCCAGCGCCGCCCCAGTCACCCGCGTCTCGCCGGCATAGCCGATGGCGGCGAGGGGCGAGCCCGGCGCGGCGCGGCCTGCCCCGGCCCAGCCGCGCAGCCGGAGGCCGGATCCGCCCAGGAAGGCCTCGCCCGAGAGCTGCGCAAAGCCCTGCCCGGCGCCGTCGGTGCCGACCAGCGCCACCTCCGTCCGCTCGCCGACGGACGTGAAGGCGTTGGCGCCGAGCGACAGCAGGCCCTGCCACGCCCCCGTCAGCGGATTGCCCCGATTGTCGAGGCTGAGGAAGCCCGTCACTGGCTGCCGCGCCAGCCGCACGACGAGGCGCAGCGCCCCCGGCTCGTCGCCCGCCGACCGCAGCACGCCGCGCGCCGCCACGCCGGGTATGTCGGAAGCGAGCAGCAACGCGCGTTCCAGCGCCGCGTGGGACAGCGGCCGCTGCCCGACCAGGGGGGCGAGGAAGCGCCGCGCCTGGGCTTCTGCCGGCCCGATCCCGCCCTCGATCTCCAGCGCCGAGACGAAGCCTTCCGTCACACGGAAGGTCAGCGCCGCGCCCTCGGCCCCTGGCGCCAGCAGCGCGGCGACCGCCACATAGGGGAAGCCCGCCGCCCTGTAGGCGTGCAGCACCGCCAGGCGCGCGGCCTCGATCTCGCCGAGCGCCGCCTCTCGCCCGGCGAGGGGCGCGACCAGGGGACGCAGCTCGGCGTCCTGCAGTGCTGCCGCACCCTCGATCCGCACGGTGCCAAGTGCGATTCGCCGCGACTCGCCAAGCCCCACCCTGCGTGTCGGCTCGGGCGGCAGGGCAGGGGGCGAGAGGGTGGGCGCCGGTGCCGGCGCGATCCGCTCGACCAGGCCGGGCTGCGGCACCGGCTGCCCCGCCGCTGCGGCCGGCAGCAGGAGGAGGGCAGCCCATCCTCGTCTCATGCCCTGCCCCGCCGCCCCGCACCCGCCAGACCATCTTCAACCTAAGATAGAAATCTCCGCTGCGCCAGCCGCGCAGCCAACCCATTGCCAGACGGCGCGCGCCGGCCCAGGGTCCCGCCCCTTGTCAGCCCTGGGTGGGATGCGGATGGAGCGTGGCGCCGGCAGCTATTCCGGCTGGCGACTGGCCTGGGAAGCGGCGCGCGGCCACCGCCATTGGGGGCCGGCCTGGCGGGATGTGGCGAAGCCGAAACCCCGCTACCGCGTGGTCGTCATCGGCGGCGGCGGCCACGGCCTCTCCACCGCCTATCACCTCGCGGCCGAGCACGGCATCACTGATGTCGCGGTGCTCGAACGCGGTGCCATCGGCCTCGGCAATGTCGGGCGCAACACCACCATCGTCCGCTCCAACTACTTCCTGGCCGGGAACATCCGCTTCTACGAGCACAGCCTGAAGCTGTGGGAGCGGTTCGAGGCGGAACACGGCTTCAACGCCATGGTCAGCCAGCGCGGCACGCTGAACCTGTTTCACAGCGACGGACAGCGCGACCTCTTCGCCCGCCGCGCCAACAACATGCGGATCGAGGGCGTGGATGCCGAGCTGCTGGACCGCGAGGCGGTGAAGCGCCGCGTCCCGCTGATCGAGCTGGACGACACGCGCTTCCCGGTGCTCGGCGGCTTCCTCCAGCCCCGCGGCGGCACGGTGCGGCACGACGCGGTGCCCTGGGCCTATGCCCGTTCTGCCAGCGCGCGCGGCGTCGACATCGTGCAGCACTGCGAGGTCACGGGCATCGACGTGGAGGGCGGCCGCGTCGCCGGCGTGCGGACCACGCGCGGTGTGGTGCGGGCGGAGAAGGTGGTGCTCTGCGTCGCCGGCCACTCCTCCCGCCTCGCGGCGATGGCCGGATTCCGGCTGCCGATGGAATCGCACGTGCTCCAGGCCTTCGTGACCGAGGCGGTGAAGCCCTGCCTCGACCTCGTCGTCACCTTCGGTGCCGGGCACTTCTACGTCAGCCAGTCGGACAAGGGCGGGCTGGTCTTCGGCGGGCCGACCGATGCCCACAACAGCTACGCCGCCCGCGGCGGCTTGCCGGCGGCGGAGGAGGTGCTGGCGGCCGGCGCCACGCTGATGCCCGCCCTTAGCCGGCTGCGGGTGCTGCGGCAATGGGGCGGCGTCATGGACATGTCGATGGATGGCAACCCGATCATCTCGACGACGCCGGTCGAGAACCTCTTCCTCAACGGCGGCTGGTGCTACGGCGGGTTCAAGGCGGTGCCCGCCGGCGGTCACTTCACCGCCCACCTCGTCGCCACCGGCGCCCCGCACCCGGCGATCGCGCATTTCCGCCTCGACCGCTTCGGGGAGGGACGGACGATCGACGAGCGTGGCGCCGGCCCCTATCCCTGGGCGCATTGATGCTGCGCATCCCCTGTCCCTTCTGCGGCCCGCGTGACGAGGCCGAGTTCCGCTACCGCGGCGACGCCACGGCGACCCGGCCGCCTGCCGATGCGGGAACCGAGGCCTTCGTCGAGTACGTCTACCTGCGTGACAACGCGGCGGGCTGGCACCTCGAATGGTGGCAGCACGTCCATGGCTGCCGGCAGGTCCTGAAGCTGCGCCGCCACACGCTGACGCACGAGATCGCCTGGACCGGCGCTGCCACGGACACGCCGCCGTGACCGGCTTCCGGCTGCCCTCCGGCGGGCGCATCGACCGCACCCGGCCACTCGGCTTCCGCTTCGACGGGCGGCCGCTCTCGGGCTATGCGGGCGACACTCTCGCGGCCGCGCTGCTCGCCTCCGGCCGCCGGGTGCTCGGCCGCAGCTTCAAGTACCACCGTCCGCGCGGCATCGTTACTGCGGGTCCGGAGGAGCCTTGCGCCCTCGTCGAGCTGCGCGAGGGCGCGCGGCGGGAGCCGAACACGCCGGCCACGACCGTCGAGTTGTTCGACGGGCTCGTCGCGCACAGCCAGAACCGCTGGCCCTCGCTCGGCTTCGACGCCCTGGCGGTCAACGGCCTGGCCGCGCCGCTGATCCCGGCCGGCTTCTACTACAAGACCTTCACCTGGCCCGGCCGCTGGTGGGAACGGGTCTATGAGCCGTTGATCCGCCGCGCCGCCGGCCTCGGCCGCGGCGCCGGCCTGCCCGACCCCGACCGCTACGAGCACGTCCACGCCCATTGCGACCTGCTGGTGGTCGGCAGCGGCCCGGCCGGTCTGGCCGCGGCGCGGCTGGCGGCGGCCGCCGGCGCCCGCGTGATCCTCGCCGAGGCGGATTTCGAGGCGGGCGGCGGCACGCTGCTCGACCCCGCGCTGGAGGGCTGGCGCGCCGCCACCCTCGCCGCGCTGCCGCCCGGCACGCTCCTCACCCGCACCGCCGTGGTCGCGGCCTATGGCCATGGCGTCTTCGCCGCGGTGGAGCGCGTGGCGGACCACCTGGCCGGCCCGGGCAACGCGCCGCGGCAGCGCCTGCACATCATCCGCTGCCGACGCGCGGTTCTCGCCACCGGCGCCACCGGCCGCCTCGTCGCCTTCGGCGGCAACGACCGCCCCGGCGTGATGCTGGCCGAGGCCGCGCTGGCCTATGTGCGCCGCTTCGGCGTCGCGGTTGGCCGCCGCGTGGCCGTGCTGGCCTGCGACGATGCCGGACACCACGCGGCGCGGGACCTTGCCGAACTCGGCCTGGAGGTCGCCGCGGTGATCGATCCCCGCGCCGAATCCGCCGGCGCCGCGGCCTCCCGCGCCGCCGGGCTGCCGGTGCGCGCGGGGCAGGTCGTGCACGCCGCGGTCGGCGCGGATGGGCTGCACGGGTTGCGCGTCGGCCGCACCGGCCGGTCCTCTCCCGACTACCTCCAGGCCGAGGCGCTGCTGGTATCCGGCGGCGCGCAGCCGAATCTGGCGCTTGCGAGCCAGGCTGCGCTGCCGCTGCGCTGGAGCGAGGCGGTGCACGCCTTCGTCCCCGACGCCGCGCGGGACGGCGTGGCCGCCGCCGGTGCCGCACGCGGCCTCGCCGGTCCGCTCGACTGTGCCGAGGATGGTGCGGCTGCGGCGCGCGACGCATTGGCCGCTCTTGGCTTGCCGGCCGGGGAGGTGCTGATGCCGCCAGCCGCGCACGACACCGCCTCGCCGCCCGCTGCCCTCTGGGAGGTGCCCGGACGGGGGAAAGCCTTCGTCGACCTCCAGCACGACGTGACCGCGGAGGACATCCGCCTCGCGCACCGCGAGGGCTACGGCCACGTCGAGCATGCCAAGCGCTACACCACCCACGGCATGGGCACCGACCAGGGCCGCATCGGCGGGCTGGTCGGCGCCGCCGTGCTGGCCGCCGCGCGCGACGTGCCGGTGGCCGAGGTCGGCCTGCCGCGCCTCCGCCCCTTCGCGCGTCCCGTGGCCTGGGGCGTGCTGGCGGGCGCCGAGGTCCGCCACGACTACCGGCCGGAGCGGCGGCTGCCGCTGCATCCCTGGCACGCCGCCAATGGCGCGGTCTTCGTGCGGATCGGCACCTGGATGCGGCCGCTGGTCTATTCGCCGTCCGGCGACACCTCCTGGACGCCGGTGTTGGAGGAGGCGCGGACCGTCCGCCGCGCCGTCGGCCTCTGCGACGTCTCCTCCCTCGGCAAGATCGACGTGAGCGGCCCGGATGCCGCGGCTTTCCTCGACCGCATCTACGCCAACACCTTCTCCACGCTGCCCGTCGGCCGCGCGCGCTACGGGCTGATGCTGCGGGAGGATGGCCTCCTTCTCGATGACGGCACCACCAGCCGCCTCGGCCCGGACCACTTCCTCGTGACCACGACGACCCAGAAGGCCGAGGAGGTGCTGCTGCACCTGCAATGGCATCTGCAAGCCGTCTGGCCGGAGTTGGACGTGACGCTGACCGACGTCGCCGACCGCTGGGCGCAGTTCGCGCTTGCCGGTCCCCGCGCGCGGGAGGTTCTGCAAGGCCTCGTCGACCTCGACATCGCCGACGCCGCCTTCCCCTTCATGGCGGCCACCGGGGCGCGGATCGCCGGCATCGCCGGCCGGCTGTTCCGCATCTCCTTCTCCGGCGAGCTGGCCTATGAGGTCGCGGTCCCCGCCGGCCATGCCGGGCATGTCTGGGCGGCTTTGCTGGAGGGCGGCGCGCCGCACGGCATCCGCCCCTACGGCCTGGATGCGCTGAACGTGCTGCGGATCGAGAAGGGGCACGTCACCGGCGCCGAGATCAATGGCACGACCTCGCCTGCCGATCTTGGCCTTGCCCGCATGCTGAAGAAGCGGGGCGATTTCGTCGGCCGCGTGCTCGGCGGACGTCCTGGCCTGCTGGCGCCGGACCGCCTTCAGCTCGTCGGGCTGCGCCCGGCCGATCCCGCATCGCGGCTGCGCGCCGGTGCGCATCTGCGCGACGCGCGGGGCGAGGGGCCGAGCCAGGGTCACGTCACCTCCGCCTGCATGGCGGCCGAAGGCGAAGGCTGGATCGCCCTGGCCCTGCTTGCAGGGGGCCATGCGCGCCACGGCGAGACGCTGGTGGCAGCCAGCCCGGTGCATGCCGAAAACGTCGCCGTGCGCGTCGGCAGCCCGCATGCCGTGGATCCGGAGAATGCCCGTGTCCGTGCCTGACGCCGCCTCGCCCCTCGACGGGGAGCTGGTGCCGGGCGGCCACGGTGCCGTTGGCGTGCCGGGCGTGACGCTGGCAGAGCTGCGCTGCGCGCTGCACGAGGTGGCGGCGCGCCGCGGCGCCGAGGCCGGCCTGCCGCGACCCGGCCACGCCGGCCCGTTCCACGGCGGCACCGCGCTTGGCCTTGCCCCCGGCGGCGCCATCGTGCTCGGCGGCGCGCCGTCTCTGCCGCGGGATGTCGCCGCGGTGGTGGAACAGACGGGCGGCTTCGTCCTTCTCCGCCTCACCGGTCCGGCGGCGGCGGAGGCGCTGGCCCGCCTCTGCCGCCTCGACCTGCACGAAGCGGCCTTCCCGCCGGGGCGCGTCGCGCGCACCCTCATGGCGCAGATCGCGGTGGTGCTGCACCGCGACGGCCCGGCGAGCTTCGAGCTGCTGATCCCCGCCACCCTCGCGGCGAGCTTCGCCCATCACTTGATGCGCGCCGCCCATCCCTTCGGCTGCGCCGTGCTGCCGCCGACGACACGGAAGACACCATGAGAACGCAGGCGCGCGCAGTGATCATCGGGGGCGGCGTCGTCGGCTGCTCGATCCTCTATCACCTGGCGAAGATCGGCTGGACGGACACGCTGCTGCTGGAGAAGGACGAGCTGACCTCCGGCTCCACCTGGCACGCCGCCGGCGGCGTCACCACGCTGAACAGCGACGCCAACGTCTCCCGCCTGCAGAAGTACACCTTCGACCTGTATCGCGAGCTGGAGGCGGCCACCGGCCAGTCCTGCGGCATCCACCACAATGGTGGCATCTACCTCGCCGCGGATGACGGCCAGATGGACTTCCTGAAGCTCATCCACAGCCGCGCCCGCTACCTCGGCATGGCGACGGAGCTGATCTCCGTGCCGGAGGCGAAGCGGCGGAACCCGCTGATCGCCGAGCAGTATTTCCGTGGCGCGCTGTGGCGCGAGGATGGCGGCCACGTCGATCCGTGGCTCGTCACCCAGGCCTACGTCGCCGCCGCCCGCGCCCGCGGCGCGGAGGTGATGCGCCACACGAAGGTCACCGCGCTGGAGCCTCGTCCCGGTGGCGGCTGGAACGTGGTGACAGACAAAGGCACCGTGGTTGCCGAGCACGTCGTCAATGCCGCCGGCCTCTGGGCGCGGGAGGTCGGCCGCTTCGTCGGTCTCTCCATCCCGCTGCTCGCCTACGAGCACCACTACATCCTCACCGATCCTGTGCCGGAGCTGGACGGGCGCGAGGGCGAGATCATCAACACGAGCGACTTCACGGGCGAGATCTATCTGCGCCAGGAAGGGCAGGGCGTTCTGCTCGGCACCTACGAGCAGGCGAGCCGGCCCTGGGCGGTGGAGGGAACGCCGGACGATTTCCACAGCCAGCTCCTGCCCAACGATCTGGACCGCATCTCGCCCGAGCTGGAGCGCGGTTTCCGCCACTTCCCCGCGCTTGCGGATGTCGGGCTGAAGAAGGTGATCAACGGCCCCTTCACCTTTGCGCCTGACGGCAACCCGCTGGTCGGGCCGGTGGCGGGGCTGCCCGGCTACTGGCTTGCCTGCGGCGTGATGGCCGGCTTCAGCCAGGGTGGCGGCGTCGGGCTGGTCCTCTCGCGCTGGATGGACAGCGGCGATCCGGGGCAGGACGTGCTGGCGATGGATGCTGCGCGGTTCGGCGCCTTCGCCACGCCGCGCTACACCCGCATCAAGACGGAGGAGAACTACCGCCGCCGCTTCCGCCTCGCCTTCCCCAACGAGGAGCTGCCCGCGGCACGCCCCTTCCGCCGCACGCCGGTCCATGACCGGCTGAAGGCGCGGGGCGCCGTGTTCGGCGCCAACTTCGCGCTGGAGAACGCGCTCTGGTTCGCGCCCCCGGGCGTCGAGCCGGCGGAGGAGCCGACCTACCGCCGTTCCAACGCCTTTCCGCATGTCCGCGCCGAATGCCACGCCGTGCGCACCGACGTGGGCCTCTACGAGACTTCGAACTACGCGAAATACGAGGTCGCCGGACGCGGCGCACGGCGCTGGCTGGACCGCGTCTTCGCCTGCCGCATCCCGCGCCCGGGCCGCATGGCGATCGCGCCGATGCTGAACCCGGCCGGCCGCATCATGGGCGATCTCTCCATCGCCTGCCTCGCCGAGGACCGCTACCTCGTCGTCGGCTCCGGCTTCGCGGAGGCCTTCCACATGCGTTGGTTCCGCGACCAGTCGTTGCCCGACGACGTCTTCCTGCGCAGCGCCTGCTCCACCCTCGCGGGCTTCGCCCTTTCGGGGCCGCGCTCGCGGGACCTGCTGGCGAAGCTCGCCTCGGAGGATGTCTCGAACGCCGCCTTCCGCTTCTTCGCGGCGCGGGAGATGGCGGTGGGAATGTCGCCGGCGATCGTGCAGCGCTGCGGCTTCACCGGAGAGCTGGGCTACGAGATCTGGGTGACGCCCGACTATCAGCTCCAGCTCTTCGAGGAGCTGATGGCGGCGGGCGAGGAACTCGGCCTCCGGCTTTACGGCGGCCGCGCCATCTCCTCGCTCCGGCTCGAGAAGGGCTATGGCAGCTTCAACAAGGATTTCCGGCCCGACTACACGCCGGGCGAGACTGGCCTGGACGCCTTCGTCGATTTCGCCAAGAACGTCGATTTCACCGGCCGCGCCGCCGCCCTGGCGGAGCGCGAGCGGGGCGCGAAGCGCCGCTTCGTCACCTTCGTCGTCGATGCGTCGCACGCCGACGTGGTCGGCTATGAGGTGGTGCTGAGGGACGATCGCCCCGTTGGGCACGTTACCTCCGGCGGCTACGGCCACTGGGTGGACCGGTCGCTCGCCGTCGGGTACCTGCCGGCGGAGCTTGCACGCGACGGCGAGGCCTTCCACATCGACATCCTCGGCGAGCCTTGCCGCGCCGTCGTCGCCGCGCGGCCACTGCACGACCCGGAGGGGCTGAGGCTGCGCGCATGACGGAAAGCCCTTGCATCAGGCTGTGCGTCCTCGACACCGTCACCGGCTGGTGCATCGGCTGCGGCCGCACGGGCGAGGAGGTCGCCGCCTGGCCGGCGATGGCGGAGGAGGCCCGCGCCGCGCTCGTCGCCACGCTGCCCGTCCGCCTTTCTGCCATGACGGGCCGCGCGGTGCGGGGAAGGGGTCGCCATGCTCGCCGCGCTGCTGGCTGAACGCCGCGCGTTGTTGGCCGATGGCGCCACCGGCACCAATCTCTTCGACATGGGGCTCGCGAATGGCGAGGCGCCGGAACTGTGGCTGGAAGCGCACCCGGACCGCATCCGCGCCCTGCACCGCGCCTTCGTCGAGGCCGGCGCCGACATCATCCTCACCAACAGCTTTGGCGGCAATGCGCGGCGCCTCGCGCTGCATGGCTTGGCGCACCGCGCGCGCGAGCTCAACCGGATCGCCGCATCGCTGGCGCGCGAGGTGGCGGACGCCGCAGGACGCCGCGTGCTGGTCGCCGGCTCGGTCGGCCCCACCGGCGACCTTCTCGCGCCTCTCGGCCCCCTGACCGAGGCCGAAGCCGAGGCGGTTTTCGCCGAGCAGGTGGCCGGCCTGAAGGAAGGCGGCGCCGACCTTGCCTGGATCGAGACCATGTCCGCCGCCGAGGAGATGCGCGCCGCCGCGGGCGCCGCCGCCCGGTCCGGCCTGCCCTGGACGCTGACGGCCAGCTTCGACACGGCCGGCCGCACGATGATGGGCCTTGCGCCGGACGCGTTCGCGGCCTTCGCCGCCACGCTGCCTTCGCGCCCCGCTGCGATCGGTGCGAATTGCGGCGTGGGCGCCGCAGATCTTCTCGTTTCCGTGCTCGGCATCTCGGGCGCGGCGGCGGATACGCCCGTGATCGCCAAGGCCAATGCCGGCATCCCGGTCGTGCAGGGCGACCGCGTGATCTATTCCGGCACGCCCGCGACCATGGAGGCCTATGCGCATCTCGCGCTGGATGCCGGCGCACGCATCGTCGGCGGCTGCTGCGGCACCTCGCCCGCGCATCTTGCTGCCATGCGCCGTGCGGTGGACGCGCATGGCGATGGCGGGCCGCGCCCTGACATCGCCGCGGTCGTCGCGGCGCTTGGTCCGCTGGTGCAGCCGCCCTCGTCCGGCGGAGAGAGGCGGCAGGGCCGCAGGAGGGGCGCATGAGCGACACCAAACCGGCACGCCGCCGCGATCGCCCGGCCCGCCCCCGCACCGCGCCCACCGCTCACGCACCGCTGCCGCGGCTCGAGAATCCCTGGCCGCCCGTCGAACTGTTCGACGCGGAGGAAGTGGCCCGCATCCTCGGCGCCGCCTGGCGCATCCTGGAGGAAGGCGGCCTTGAGATCCGCTCCTCCCGTGCCCGGGAGGTCTATCGGCGCAACGGCGCGACGGTGGACGAGGCCACGGGCATGGTCCGCCTGGGGCGGGAGGTCGTGGGGGCGCATCTCGCCCACGCGCCGGAACGCTTCGTCCTGCACGCGCGCAACCCGGCGCGGCACCTGCACGTCGGCGGCCGGGTCGTCAATTTCGGCCCGGTCAACGGCACGCCGCACGTCACTGACCTCGCTGGCGGCCGCCGCTACGGCACGCTCGAGGATTTCCGCGCCATCCTGAAGGTGACGCACGCGCTCGGCGTGCTGCACTGGCAAGGCGGCGTGGTGACCGAGCCGGTGGACATTCCCGTGCCCTTCCGCCACCTGGAGATGTACCGCGCCCACGCCGAATGCGCGGACATCGTCTGGGCTGCGCGCGGCGTCGGCGGCGTGCAGGCCGAAGACGCGGTCGCCATGTCCGCCATCGAGCACGGCACGGATGCCGAAGGGCTCGCTGCCCGCCCGACGCTGCTCTCCGTCACCAACGTCAACTCGCCACGGCGGGTGGACGAGGAGATCCTGGACAATGTGATGACAATGGCCGAGCACGGCCAATGCGTTGTGATCACGCCCTTCACCCTGATGGGCGCGATGGCGCCCGTGACCCTCGCCGGTGCGCTCGCGCAGCAGACGGCGGAGGCTGCCGGCATTCTCGCCCTCGTGCAGATGATCCGGCCCGGCTGCCCCTGCGTGATTGGTGGCTTCACCTCGAACGTCGACATGCGCACCGGCTCGCCCGCCTTCGGGACGCCGGAATACGTCCATGCCGTGCTCGGCGGCGCGCAGCTCGCCCGCGCGCTGCGCATCCCCTACCGGTCGAGCGCGGTCTGCGCCTCTCCCGCGCCCGATGCGCAGGCGGCGTGGGAGACGGGGTTCTCCCTCTGGGCTTCCATCATGTCGCACTCGCACCTGATCAACCACGCTGCGGGCTGGCTGGAAGGCGGCCTCGCGGCCAGCTTCGAAAAGGTGGTGCTGGACGCCGAGATGCTGCGCGCCTGGGCCGCGATGCTGCGCCCGGCGCGCGTGACGGAGGAGGAGCTGGCGGTGGACGCCATCCTCGCCGTGCCCCCGGGCGGCCATTTCTTCGGCGAGGCTCACACGCTCGCCCGATACGAAACCGCGTTCTGGCGACCGATCGTCAGCGACTGGTCGAACTTCGAGAACTGGCGCGATGCCGGGGCGCGCGACGCCGCGGCGCGCGCAGCGGAGGTTTGGGCGCGTACCCTCGCTGCATGCGAGCCGCCTCCCCTCGACCCCGCGGTGCGGGAGGCGCTGGACGCCCACGTCGCGCGGCGCCGCGCCGAACTCGGCGGCTGAGGAACCGTTAGCCCTTGCTCAGGCGCGCTCGCCGGGCTTCGATGCGGGCAGCGGATTGGCCGCGCCTGGCCGCGGCGGGAGACCGGAGGATTTTGCGATGACGCTCGGGATCGATCGCCGGCGGCTTCTTGCCGGCAGCACCGCCGCCGGCGCGCTTGGCCTGTCGCGCCTGCCCGGAGCCTCGGCGCAGGGCGCGCCGCGGCAATCCATCTCCGTGCGCGTCGAGCGCGATCCGGAGGTGATCGACCCCGGCTTCCGCACGGGCCCGCATGACGGCAACATCATCCGCGTCGTCTACCAGCGCCTGGTCAAGCACAAGTCGAATTCCGGCGAGCTGGAGATGGACGCGGCGGACGAGATCAACCAGATCTCCCCCACCACCATCGAGTTCCGCCTTAAACCCGGCCAGATGTTCACCGACGGCTTCGGCGAGATGACGGCCGAGGACGTGAAGTTCTCCTTCGAGCGCATCGGCCTCGATCCCGCCGCGGGGGCGCGGCCTTCGCCATACCGCGGCGATTGGGCCGGGCTGCAGGGCGTGGAGGTGACCGGCCAATACACCGGCCGCATCAACCTTGCCCGCCCGAATGCCGGGCTGATGGCGATCGCGCTCGGCGACGTCTCCGGGTGCATCGTCAGCAGGCGCGCCGTCGAGCAGCGCGGCGTTGAGCACAACACGCGCCCGGTCGGCTCCGGCCCCTACGCGCTGGCCTCGCTGGAGCGGCAGCGCGGCGCGATCCTGCGCGCCAACCCCGAATACCGGGGCCCACGGCCCACCTTCAACGAGGTGGCGGTGCGCTTCATCCCTGACCACCGCGCTACCGAACTCGCGCTCCGCTCCGGCGAGCTGGACTTCGCCGTCCTGCCACCAACCGTCGCCGAACCGCTGCGTGGCGTACAGGGCCTGACGGTGAGCGAGCAGCCCGGGCTCCAGTACATCTGGCTCGGCATGAACATGGAGAAGGCGCCGCTGAACGATCCGCGCGTGCGCCAGGCGATCCGCCTTGCCCTCGATGTCGATCAGATGCTGCTGGCCGGCTACAACGGCCGCGCCCCACGCCTGAACACCCTGCTGCCGCCCGCCGTCCCGGGCCACTGGGCGGAGGCGCCGGTGCTCCGCCGCAACGTCGCCGAGGCGCGACGCCTGCTGCAGGAGGCGGGCGCCCGCAACCTGCGCCTCAAGCTCCTCGTCCTGAACCAGCCCGCCTTCCAGAACATGGCGCTCGTCGCGCGTGCCCTGCTGCAGGAAGTCGGTATCGCGGTGGAGGTCGATGCGCGGGACGGCGGTGGCTTCTGGTCCGCCGGCCGCGGCGATGCCGGCCGCGAGGTCGAGATGTTCATGATGGTGTTCAACGGCAAGCTCGACCCGAACTTCATCATGCAGTGGTTCGTCAGCAGCCAGATCGGTACCTGGAACTGGCAGCGCTTCGCCAGCCCGGAGTTCGACCGCCTGTTCGAGCAGGCTGCCGCCGAGCTGGACCCGGCGCGGCGCGCACGCCTCGCCGTGCAGGCGCAGCAGGTGATGGAGCAGTCGGGCGCCTTCGTTTGGCTGACCAACAACGTCTCCTTCCTCGCCCACCGCGCCTGGTTGCGGCCGGCCTCCGTCCCCGGATGGCTGGACTGGCAGTTCGACTCCTTCGCCACGGCCTGATGCGGATGGGGAGCGGGACGGCCGCGTATCTGGCGAGCCGTCTCGTCACCTCCGTCCTCATCGTTCTCGGGGCGATGCTGCTCCTCTTCGCCCTGACCGCCCTCGTGCCGGGCGATCCCGCGGCCACGCTGCTTGGCCCGCAGGCGACGCCGGAATTCGCCCGGCGGTTCGTCTCGGAGATGGGCCTGGATCGGCCGCTGCACGAACGGCTGCTGATCTTCTTCGGCAACGTCCTGCGGGGCAACCTCGGCGTGGACGTGCTCTCGGGCCGACCAGTCCTCGGCATGGTGCTGTCGGTGCTGCCGCAGACCGTCATCCTCACCTTCGCCGCCATCGGCCTCGCGGTCATGCTCGGCGTGCCGCTCGGCGTCTACGCCGCGACGCATCGCGGCAGCCTTGCCGACAGCGCCCTCGCCTTCCTGTCCGTCGCCTTCATCGCCCTTCCGAGCTTCGTCGTGGCCATCCTGCTGCTGCTGGTCTTCTCGATCTGGCTGGATTGGTTGCCGGTGCTCGGCGCTGGCAGGGAAGGGGACCTGCTCGATCAGGCAAAGCGGCTGATCCTGCCGACCGTCGCTCTCGCCCTCGGCTGGGTCGGCTTCATCGCCCGCCTCGTCCGCTCCTCGATGCTGGAGGTGATGGGAGAGCCGCACATCCGGACCATGCGCGCCTACGGCATCGCGGAACGGCTGGTCACCTACAAATACGCGCTGAAGAACGCCTGCATCCCGACCATCGCGGTCCTCGGCCTCGGCATCGGCCGGCTGCTTGGCGGTGCCGTACTGGTCGAGATCGTCTTCGGCCGCCCGGGCCTCGGCCGCCTGATCTACGATGCCGTCTCGGTGCGCAACTTCCCCGTGGTGCAGGGTGCAGTGCTGGTCGTCGTTGTGCTGTTCGTCGTCGTCAATCTGGTGGTCGATCTCTCCTATTCGGCCATCGACCCGCGGCTGCGCCACGCCGGACGGGGCGGCGCGCGGCGGTGAGCACGGCGCGCGCCGTCGCCGACGTGCTGCGGCGCGTCTGCCGCAGCCTGACAGGCGCGGTCGGTCTCGTGCTGGTTGCGATCATTCTCGGTGCGGCGCTCTTTGCGCCCTGGGTCGCGACGCACGATCCGGACGCGCTGGACGTGATGAACCGCTTTGCGCCGCCCTCTGCCGCCCATTGGCTCGGCACCGACCATCTCGGGCGGGACATGTACTCTCGCCTTGTCCACGGCGCCTCCATCGCCATGGCGGTCGCGCTTTCGGCCATCGCGATGGCGCTCGTCGCCGGCACCGCGCTCGGCATCCTCGCCGCCTCGCTCTCCGCCCGGTGGGAGAGGCTTGTCCTCATCCTCTTTGATGTCGTCGCCTCCTTTCCCTCGCTCGTCCTGGCGCTTGCCGTCGTCGCGGTCTTCGGTCCCTCCACCGCCATCGTCGTGGCGATTGCCGGCATCACCCTGACTCCGCATTTCGGTCGCGTTGCACGGGCTCAGGTGCTCGCACTGAATGCGGCGCCGTTCCTGGAAGCCGAACGCATCCTCGGCGCCTCCCGCGCGCGGATCGTGCTGCATCACCTGCTGCCCAACATCATGGGTCCGCTGATCGTGCTGGCGTCCATGGACATCCCTGTCGTCATCACAATAGAGGCTGGGCTGTCGTTCCTTGGCCTCGGCGTCCGCCCGCCGCTCGCAAGCTGGGGCGTGCTGATCCAGGACGGCTACCAGGTACTCTCCCAGTCCTGGGTGCCGGTTCTCGTCTCCTCCCTCGCGCTCGCCCTCGCGACCCTCGGCTTCACCCTGTTCGGAGAGGCACTGCGCGACGCGGTCGATCCGCGCATCCGGCAGGAGCACTGAGTTGGCCGCCCCTCTCGTCAGCATCCGGGATCTGGTCCTGGAAGCCGCGACGCCGCGCGGGACGGCGCACATCCTCCGTGGCGTCAGCCTCGACATCGCGCGGGGCCGAATTCTCGGCATCGTCGGCGAGTCCGGCTCCGGCAAGTCGAGCCTGGCGGCATGCCTGCTCCGCCTGCTGCCTGCCAACGTCACCCGCCTGTCGGGTCGCATCGGCTTCGACGGTCAGGACCTGCTGTCCCTCGATGAGATCGCGATGGCCGGCCTTCGGGGCACGCGGCTGGCGATGATCTTCCAGGATCCGATGACGGCGCTGAACCCGCTCTTCACGGTCGGCACTCACCTCACCGACGTGATCCGCCGCCGCCAGCCCGGTATCGCCCGCGCCCGCGCCCTCGACCTGGCGGAAGGCATGCTCCGCCGCGTCGCCATCCACGACCCACGCCGCCGTCTCGCGGCCTATCCGCACGAGCTTTCGGGCGGGATGCGCCAGCGCGTGATGATTGCGATGGCGCTGCTCTCCGGCCCCGACCTGCTGCTTGCGGACGAGCCCACCACCGCCCTGGACGCGACGGTTGAGGCGCAGATCGTGGCGCTGCTGGAGGAGTTGCGCCGCGATTTTGCCGGCAGCATCGTCTTCATCTCGCACCATCTCGGCCTCGTCGCAGGCCTCTGCGATGATCTTTGCGTCATGTACGGCGGCACGGTGGTGGAGACCGGCCCGGTTGCCGAGGTGATCGCCGCTCCCCGCCACCCCTATGCCCGCGCGCTTCTTGCCTGCGAGATCGGCGAGGAGGAGGGCGGCCGCCTGGTCTCCATTCCCGGCGACGTGCCCGATCCCGTGACCCCGCCGGCTGGCTGCGTCTTCGCCCCGCGCTGTCCGCGCGCCGAGGCGCGCTGCGCAGCCGAAACCCCGGCGCTCCGTTCCGCGGGGCCGGACCGCCGCGCCGCCTGCCACTTCTTCGAGGAGTGGTCATGAGCACCGCTCTCGCCACGCTCGACCGCGTCGCCGTCACCTTCCCCGGCGGCCTGCGCGCGCTGGACGACGTGACCCTTGCCGTCACGCGCGGCGGCATCCTTGGGCTCGTCGGCGAATCCGGCTCCGGCAAGACGACGCTCTGCCGCGTCCTGCTCGGCCTCGCTCCCGTGGCGGAGGGACGCGTTGCCTTCGACGGCCAGGAGGTGGCCGCATGGCTCGCGCACGACCCACGCGCCTTCCGCCGCCGCGTGCAGATGCTGCTGCAGGATGCCGTCGCCTCGCTCTCTCCCCGCATGCGCCTCGGCCGTGCGATGGAGGAGCCGATACGTATCCACCGCCTTCCCGTGCCCGAGGGGCGGGAGAGGCTCGCCTCCCTTCTTCGCCGTCTCGGCCTGCCGGCCGACATCCTCGGCAAGTATCCGCACCAGGTCTCCGGCGGCCAGGCTCGGCGCGTCGGCGTGGCGCGCGCGCTCGTCATGCAGCCCGAGATGATCGTCGCCGACGAGCCGACCGCCGGCCTCGACGTCTCGGTACAGGGCGAGCTGCTGAACCTGCTGCTCGATCTGAGGGAGGAGCTGGGGCTCACGTACCTCGTCGTCAGCCACAACCTGCACGTCGTCCGCCGCATCACCGACCGCACCGCCGTGATGTACCTCGGCCAGGTGGTGGAGGAGGCTCCGACGCGCGAGCTGTTCGGCCGCCCTGCCCACCCCTACGCCGCCGCGCTCGTCTCCACCAGCCCGAACCTGCGCGACGCCGCCCGCCCCCGGATCGTCCTGAGCGGTGAAATCCCGAGCGCCCTCTCGCCGCCCTCCGGCTGCCGCTTCCACACCCGCTGCCCCGTCGCGCGCCCGGATTGCGCGACGCGCGTGCCGGAGTTGCGGGAGATCGAGCCGGGCCGGCAGGTGCGCTGCCACTATCCCTTTTCCCTCGTCCCGCCGTGATGACGCCGGCGGAGATCGAGGCGCTGGCCTGCGACGTGCTCGCCCGCGCCGGCGCCGTGCCGCATCAGGCGGCGCCCGTCGCGCGGAGCATCCGCCGCGCGGAGGAGGACGGCATCCGCTCCGTCGGCCTCGGCTACCTGCCGACCTACCTGCGCCACTTGCGCGGCGGCAAGGTCCTCGGCGATGCCGTGCCTGCGGTTGCCGTGCCCCGCCTCGGCACGGTCCACGTCGATGCCGCGCACGGCTTCGCGCATCCCGCGTTCGATGCCGGCCTGTCCACCCTCCTGGGCGCCGCGCGCGCCAACGGCGTCGCCGCCCTGGCGATCACGCGCAGCTACTCGATAGGTGTGCTCGGCCATCCGGTGGAGGATCTGGCACGGCACGGGCTGGTGGCGCTGGCCTGCACCAACTCGCCGCCGAACATGACGATGCCGGGCGGTCGGCGGAAACTCCTCGGCACCAACCCCATCGCGCTCGCCGCGCCGCGCCCCGATGCGCCGCCCCTCGTGCTCGACATGGCGACGAGCGCGGTGACGAAGGTCACCCTCGCCGCGCACGCCGCCGAGGGCCGGCCGATCCCCCAGGGCTGGGCCGTGGACGCCGCGGGCGACCCCACCACGGATGCGGGCGCCGGCATGTCCGGCGCGCTGCTGCCCCTTGGCGGCGCCAAGGGCGCCGGCCTCGCCCTGCTCGTCGAGCTGCTTTCCTCCGTTCTCGCCGGAGCCGCCGCCTCCCGCGATGTTGCGCCCTATGCGGAGCTTGCGGGTGCGCCGCCCGGCGTCGGCCAGTTCTTCCTCGTCCTCGATCCCGCCGCCTTCGCCGAGGGCTTCGCCGACCGCATCGAGTCGCTGGCCGCCGCCATCCTCCGCGATCCCGGTGCGCGGCTGCCCGGCGCCCGCCGCCTGGCCGCGCGCGCCGCCGCTGCGCGCGAAGGGATCGACGTCCCCGCACCCCTCCTTTCCGCGATCCAGGAGGCGATCCGATGAGGATCACCGCCATCCGGGCCACGCCCGTCAACATCCCGCTTGAGGCACCGTACCTCTGGAGCTACGGCGCCCTCGCCGGCTTTTCCAAGACGATCGTCGAGATCGAGACGGATGAGGGCCTGACCGGCCTCGGCGAGGGTCCGTCCCCCGCCAACGTGGCCACCATCGAGACGGTCTTCGCCCCCCGCCTGATCGGCCGTGACCCGTTCGACATCCAGGGCGCCGAGGAGCGCTGCCTGCCGAGCTGGCGTGGCACCGGCACGATCGACATCGACCTCGGCGCCATCCGTGCCTTCGGCGCGATCGAAATGGCGCTGTGGGACATCCGGGGCAAGGCGTGGAACCAGCCGCTCTATCGGCTGCTCGGCGGCGCGCACCGCAGGCGCATCCCGTTCACCGACTACTTCGCCTTCCGCGAGGGGCGCGAGGGCACGCCGGAGGAGGTGCGCGACTACTGCCTGATGCTGCGCGAGCGCCACGGCACCACGATGTTCGAGGGCAAGTTCTCCACCGCCGATCCCGCGCCGTCGATCCGCATGCTGGAACTGCTGCGCGACGCGCTTGGGCCGGGCGCGGTGATCCGCGTGGACAGCAACAAGGCCTATTCGCTGACCGCGGCGCGCCGCATCGCCCGTGCCATCGAGCCGCTCGACATCCGCGCGTGGGAGGATCCGGTCGCCACCTTCGAGGAGATGCGTGCGCTGCGCGGGCACACCGCCATCCCGTTCAGCGTCCACACGCCGGACATCCGTCGTGCCGTCGCGCTCGGCGTGCCCGACGCCTTCTGCACCGACGTGAATGTGCATGGCGGCATCGGCCGGACGGCCCGCTTCATTGGCGCCTGCGAGGCGATGGGGATCGACTTCTGGTGCTACTCCGGCGACAGCGGCATCGCCTCCGCCGCCTATCTGCACCTCGCCGCCGCCTGTCCGCACCTTCGGGAGCCGAGCCAGTCGCTGTTCCGCATGCAGCCATTCGACGTGATCGAGGGCGGCCCTTTCGCCCCTCGCGACAGCCATGTGGAGGTGCCGGAGGGGCCGGGACTCGGCGTCACCCTCTCGCGCGAAGGGTTGGCGCGCTGCCACCGCCTGTTCCTGGAGCAGGGACCCTGCGACAAGTTCCGCGATCCCGACCGCCCCGGCGTGTATCGCCGGCTGCCATTGAGGTGACCCATCATGGACGAATACGCGGCCATGCCGCCTCTTTACCTGACCTACATGAATCGCTTCGACGTCGAGGCGCTCGGCATCACCGATGCCGAGCTCATCGCCGCGGTCGAGGACCAGCTCGCCACCCAGGGCCGCGGGGAAGCGGTGATCGAACCGCGTATGCACCTGGAACCGGGCGTTGCCCGCGGTCACTTTAACGTGCTCCGCGGCTCCCTGGGTGGCGAGGTGGATTCTGCCGGCGTGAAGGTCGTTTCCGACTTCTACGACAACTATCTCCACAAGCTGCCGAGCGAGCTCGCCCTCCTCCTGCTGTTCGACCGCCGCATCGGCGTGCCGAAGGCGATCATCGACGCCTCCGCCATCACCGACATGCGCACCGGCGCCGTCACCGCGATCGGCGCGAAGCACCTGGCGCCGAAGGGCAGCAAGGTGCTCGCGCATATCGGCGCGCGGGGCACGGCCTACTGGAACGTTCGCCTGCTCGCTGGCCTGTTCGACTTCGAGGAGATCCGCGTCCACTCCCGCCGCAAGGAGAGCCGGGACGCCTTCGGCGCCCGGCTGGAGAAGGACCTCGGCCGCAGCATCGTCGTCACCGACGACTGGGAGAGCTGCATCCGCGGCGCCGACATCGTCGTCGAGGCGTCGCGACTGCCGGAGCCCCAACCGCTGCTGAGGACCGAATGGATCAAGCGCGGCGCCCTCGTCATGCCCTACGGCACGATGAGCGCGGTCGAAGTCTCCCTTGCCGACATCGCCGACAAGTTCCTGATGGATGATTTCGGCCAGGCCCGCGCCGGCCGCTTCGGCGCGCTCAAGCCCCTATTCGATGCCGGCAAGCTGCATCCCGGCCGCTACCACGCCGAGATCGGGCAGGTCGTGGCCGGCCTCCGCCCGGGCCGCGAGCGCGAGGACGAGACGATCCTCTTCTGGCACCGTGGCCTGTCGCTCTCCGACATCGCGCTCGGCCACGCGATGCTGAAGAAGGGCGAGCGCCTCGGCATCGGCCAGCGGCTCCGCTTCGCATGACCTTCGTGGCGAATGCCCGGATGTACGCCGTGACGCCGGAGGCGGAGGCAGCGTGGATGGCGCTGGTTGCCAAGGTGGCGGCGGAAGCCGGGGTGCCGCTGCGCTACGAAGCCTACCCCGCGCCGCGCCCGCTGGAGGATCTCTGGCGCCGCCCCGATCTCGGCTGCGTGCAGATGTGCGGATACCCCGTCGCGCTCGGCCTCGCCGAGATCGTTCCGATCGCCGCGCCGATCCCGGCACTGCCTTGGGCCGGCGGCCGCGCGGTCTACCGCTCCGACCTGATCGTCCGCGCCGACAGCCCGTGGGAGCGTCTGGAGGACAGCTTCGGCGGCCGCCTCGGCTGGACCGTCGCGCACTCCCATTCCGGCTTCAACGCCCTGCGTCACCACCTGCTGCCGCATGCCCGCGCGCGCGGCGCGCCGCTATACCGCGAGGTGCGCGGCGACCTCGTCACCGCCCGCAAGGTGCTCGACTCCGTGCGGGACGGCGCCATCGATATCGGCCCGCTCGACGCCTACTGGCACGCGCTGATCGCGCGCCACCGGCCGGAACTCACCGCCGGCATCCGCGTGCTCGACGTCACCGACCTGGCGCCCATGCCGGCCTTCGTCGCAGCGCCCGGCCTGCCCGAGGCCGCCATCGCTCGCCTGCGCGCGGCCTTCGCCGCCGCACCGTCGCGCCCCTGGTTTTCGCCACTCGGGGATGCGCTGCTGCTCGCCGGCCTCGCCCCGGTCACCCTTGACGATTTCGCTCCGACCCTCGCCTGGGACCGGGAGGCCGTGGAAGCCGGCTACACCGTGCCTTCCTGAGAGTGGAAGCGTCCCGGCGCCCGCCCCAGCGGATGCACCGGCGCATCGTGCGGCCGCCACAGGAAGCGCCGGAACACGTCTCGGTAGCCGCGGTAGACCAGCCCCCCGTTCGCCGCCACCAGCTCCGCCCGATGTGCGCGATACAGCGCCGGCAGCCGGTACCATGGCTCCCCTGGCCAGCGATGATGCGCCAGGTGCAGGTTGTTGAACAGGAACAGGAAGCCTATCCGGCTGCCCTCGACGATCGCCGTCCGCTCGTCGGTCCGCTCCGCCGCCCGGTGCTCGGCGAAGGAGCGGAGAAGCGCCACCGCCGTCCCCGCCCAGACGAAGCCGACCAGATACTGCCAAGGCGGCACGCCCGCTACGCCGAGGACGAAGCCCAGCAGCAGCGCCACCCAGAGCGCGTGCCACGCCCAGATGCGCGCCGTCATCCGGTCGCCGTCGCGCACTGCCTTCCATTCGTCGCGCCAGAAGCGGAACACCGCCCAGAAGGGCCCGATGGTCAGCCGCCCCGCCAGCGTCGCCTGTGCCCGCAGCAGCGCACGCCGCACGCCGCACAGCCCCGCCCAGTCCTCCGGCGTGAGATAGCGGCTTTCCGGATCATCCAGCGGGTCGGTCAGGCGCTCGTCCCGGTGGTGCGTCAGATGGCTGCGCCGGTATCGTTCGAAGGGTAGCCACAGCCAGAGCGGCGGCGTGCCAAGTGCGGTGTTCAGCCGCCGGCTTCGCGTCGGGTGGCCATGGATCAACTCATGCTGCGCCGAGCCCCACAGCCCCGAGACCAGCCCGGCCAGCAGCAGCCAGAGCGGCAGGGGCAGGGCCGCGTGAACCCACACCAACCCCGCCCAGCCGAGGTAGAGCGCGCCGACCAGCCCGGCCGTCGGCCACTCGATCCCGTGCTGGCCATTCGCTCGCGACATCGTGATGGTATATACAACATCGCCGCCGGTGTCCGAAAGCCCGGCGTGACACCCCGCCCCCGCCAGCCTACATCAAAGGCATTCCGAGGTGCGCGCATGACCGATGACATCGTCCTCTCCGACCTGCCCGACGAGGAACTGGTGACCCAGATGCACCAGGACCTCTATGACGGGCTGAAGCCGGAGATCGAGGAGGCGGTGAACATCCTCCTTGCGCGCGGCTGGCAGCCTTACGACGTGCTGACGAAGGCTCTCGTCGAGGGCATGCGGATCGTCGGTGAGGACTTTCGGGACGGCATCCTCTTCGTGCCCGAGGTGCTGATGGCCGCCAACGCGATGAAGGGCGGCATGGCCATCCTCCGCCCGCTGCTGGCCGAGACCGGCGCGCCGAAGCTCGGCAAGATGGTCATCGGCACGGTCAAGGGCGACATCCACGATATCGGCAAGAACCTCGTCACCATGATGATGGAAGGCGCTGGGTTCGAGGTGGTGGACCTCGGCATCAACACCTCCGTCGACACCTTCCTTGCCGCCATCGAGAACCATCGCCCCGACATACTCGGCATGTCGGCGCTGCTCACCACCACCATGCCCTACATGAAGACCGTCATCGAAGCGCTGAAGGACAAGGGCATCCGCAACGACGTCATTGTCCTCGTCGGTGGCGCCCCGGTGAACGAGAGCTTCGCCGAGGCGATCGGCGCCGACGCCTATTGCCGCGACGCTGCCGTCGCGGTCGACACGGCGCGGCGGTTCCTGACGCAGGGCGGGGCGCCAAGGCGCGCGGCTTGAGCCCAACCCGGACACTCCTCGTCGCCTGCGGCGCGCTGGCGCGGGAGATCAAGGCGGTGAAGGCCGCCAACCGGCTCGACCACCTCGACATCGCCTGCCTGCCCGCCATCCTCCACAACCGCCCGGAACGCATCCCCGAAGCCGTGCGCGCCCGCATCCGCGCCGGCCGCCGCACGCATGATGCGGTGCTGGTGCTCTACGGCGATTGCGGCACCGCCGGCGCGCTCGACGCCGTGCTGGCCGAGGAGGGCGTGGAGCGCATCCCCGGCCCGCATTGCTACGCCTTCCTCGCAGGCCCGGCCGCGTTCGACACGATGATGGAGCAGGAGGTCGGCAGCTTCTTCCTCACCGACTACCTCGCCCGCCACTTCGACCGCCTGGTCTGGCGCGGCCTCGGCCTCGATCGCCATCCGGAGCTGCGCGACGCCTACTTCGCCCATTACCGCCGCGTGGTGCACCTCGTGCAGCAGCCCGACCTGCTCGTGGCCGGGAAAGCGGCCGTCGCCGCCGCCCGCCTCGGCCTGCCGCTGGAGACGCGCGACGCCGGCCTGGGTGGCCTCGCGCGGTTCCTCGCCCGCCCTGGCGCCTGAAATGGCCGAGATCATCCTGATCTCCTGGCGCGACATCCCCGCGCAGGTGATGGCCCGCGAGGGACGGCGCGCCGCGAAGCGCGAATTGGCGCCGCGCTTCGCCGCCGCGATCGACCGCGCCGCGATGCGAGGCGGCGCGCGGGACGAGGCCGCCTATCTCGATGGCTGGCGCCGCACCGCCATCGGCACGACCGAAGGCGATCTCGAAGCCGCCGTCGCCGAGCACGCCGCCCGGCTCGAAGCCGAGCACGACGAGGTGCGGCTCGCAGCCCTCGTCGCCGCCGGCGGCCACCGGCAGCGGGACTTCGCCCTTGTGTTCACCCCCTCCGGCCGCCGCGGCCGCTTCGCCGAGGGCACGACGCTGCTCGCCGCCGCCCGTGCCCTCGGCGCCGATCTCGACAGCGTCTGCGGCGGCCGTGGCCTCTGCGGCCGCTGCGCGGTTGCCCTCTCACCCGGCGATCACCTGAAGCACGGCATCGCCTGCGACGCCTCGCATCTCGGCCCGGTGGAGGACGTCGAGGCCGCCTACGCCGCGCGCCGCGGCCTCGCTCCCGGGCGGCGTCTCGGCTGCCAGGCGCGGCTGCTCGGCGATGCCGTGGTGGACGTGCCGCCCGAGAGTCAGATCCACCGACAGGTCATTGCCAAATCTCCCGATGCGCGCCCCGTCACGCTCGACCCCGTTGTCACGCTGCACCATGTCGCCGTCGCGCCGCCAGACATGCATGACCCACGCAGCGACGCACGCCGTCTGGAGGAAGCGCTGGCAGCCGAATGGAGCATCGCCGGCATCACCCTCCCGCTCCCCGTCCTCGCCACGCTGCAGGCCACGCTCCGCCGCGGCGGCTGGTCCGTCACCGTCGCGCTGCGCCATCGCCGCGACGTGGTGGCCATCTACCCCGGCCTCGTCGAGGCGACCCACGGCGCCGCGATCGACCTCGGCTCCACCACGATCGCCGCCCATCTCTGCGACCTCTCGACCGGCGAGGTCGTCGCCTCCGCCGGTGCGATGAACCCGCAGATCCGCTTCGGCGAGGATCTGATGAGCCGCGTCTCCTACGCCATGATGAACGAAGGCGGCGCGGCGGAGCTGACCGCCGCGGCACGCGGCGCGCTCAGCGCCCTGCTCGCCGAACTCGCCGACCGTGCCGGCATCCCGCCCGATCGCATCACCGAGGTGACGCTCGCCGGCAACCCGGTGATGCACCACCTGCTGCTCGGCCTCGATCCCGCGGAGCTCGGCGGCGCGCCCTTTGCGCTGGCCGTCGACGCGCCGCAGGAGGTGCCGGCCCGCGACCTCGGCCTCTCCCTCGCGCCCGGTGCGTTCGTCCACATGCTGCCGCTCGTCGCCGGCCATGTCGGTGCCGACGCCGCCGCGATGGTGCTGGCCGAGGCGCCGCAGGCGGAGGAGGAGCCGGTGCTGCTCGTCGATGTCGGCACCAATGCCGAGCTGGTGCTCGGCGACCGTACAGGTCTCATCGCCTGTTCCTCGCCCACCGGTCCCGCCTTCGAGGGCGCCCAGGTCACCGGCGGCCAGCGCGCCGCGCCGGGCGCCATCGAGCGCATCCGCATCGACCGCCTGACGCTGGAGCCCCGCTTCAAGGTCATCGGTTGCGATCTCTGGTCGGACGATCCCGGCTTCGCCGCGGCCACCGCACGCACCGGCGTCACCGGCATCTGCGGCTCCGGCATCATCGAGGCGATCGCCGAGATGTTCCTCGCCGGCATCCTCCGCGCGGATGGCAGCCTCGACGGCGCGCTCGCCACCCGCACCCCGCGCGTGCGGGAGGAGTACCGCAGCTACACCTACGTGATCCGGGACGGCGTGCCCCGCATCGCCGTCACGCAGCACGACGTGCGGGCCATCCAGCTCGCCAAGGCGGCGCTGCACGCGGGGGCCAAGCTGCTGATGCGCCGCCGCGGCGTGCGGCGCCTCGGCGCCATCCGCCTCGCCGGCGCCTTTGGCGCCCATATCGACCCCAGCTACGCCCTGGTGCTCGGCATGGTGCCGGACTGCGCGCCGGAGCGGATCGCCGCGGTCGGCAATGCCGCCGGCCACGGCGCCCGGATCGCCCTGCTGAACGCCGCCGCGCGCCGCGACCTCGCCGCCCTCGTCCGCCGCATCGAGAAGGTCGAGACGGCCGTCGAGCCGGACTTTCAGGCGGAGTTCGTCGCCGCCATGGCGATCCCCCACGCCACCGACGGCTACCCCGAGCTCGCTGCGCGCGTCCCGCTGCCGCCGCGCGACTCCGCCCGGCCCGCGCGCCGGCGGCGCGGCTGATCCTCAGGCCGGCGTCAGCGCAGCCTCGGGCAGCGGCGCGCGGAGCCGGCGATCGAGGTCGTCGGCGTCGAACGGCTTGCGCAGCACGCCGTGCGCCACGCGGTGCAGGTCCTCCGGCGTTTCCGAGGCATGGCCCGTGATGATGAGCACCAGCAGCGCCGGCCGTTCCTCCCGCGCCACGGCGGCCAGGCGCGCACCGTTCATCCCCGGCATCGCATAGTCGGTGACCAGTACCTCCACCTCGGGGTGTGCGCGCAGCATGGCAAGGCCGTCCTCGCCGTCCCTCGCCTCGAAGACGCGGTGCCCGGCCTCCCGCAGGGCCGTCGCCGTCATCAGGCGTCCGAGCGCGTCGTCGTCCACCAGCAGGACGGTGCGGGGCGGCCCGGGCGAGCAGGCGGCAGCACCGGCGGCGCCCTCCGTCGGAACCGCGGCGACACCGGCGGCGGCGGGGAGATAGAGGCTGACCTGCGTGCCCTCGCCCGGCTCGCTCTCGATGCGCAGCGCGCCGCCGGATTGCGTCGCGAAGCCGTGGACCATGGAGAGGCCAAGTCCGGTGCCCTTGCCGACCGGCTTCGTCGTGAAGAAGGGCTCCAGCGCCCGGTCCGCCACCTCGCGCCGCATGCCTGCGCCGGTGTCGGCCACCGAGAGGACAAGCTGCGCCCCCGCCGGGATCGCGGGGTCGGTGACGCCGGGGAGGGCGCGGAACCGGTGCGCGCAGATGGTCAGGCGCCGCTCCTCGCGCCCAGCCATCGCATCGCGGGCGTTGATGACGAGGTTGAGGACCGCCAGCTCGGCCTGCGTCGCATCGATCAGCGCAGGCTCCAGCTCGGGCTCTATCTCGACCTCGATTCGCGTGCCGGGACCTGCTGCTTTCTGGATGAGGTCGCCCATGCCGGCGACAAGGGCACCAAGGTCCGTCGGGCGCGGTTCCAGCTTGTCCCGCCGGGCGAAGACCATCAGCTGGCGGACGAGCTTTGCGCCGCGGTCCACCGCCTGCAGTCCGGAGGCGATCACCGCTTCCGCCTGGGCTGGCTCGCGCCGGCGGCGGAGAAGGATGAACCCGCCGCGCACCGCCTGCAGCAGGTTGTTGAAGTCATGCGCGACGCCCGCAGTGAGCTGGCCGAGCGCATCCAGGGTCTGCGCGCGCCGCAGCGTCGCCTCGGCCTGCTCCCGCGCCTGCATGGCCGTGGCCAGCCGGTCCGCCGTCTCGCGCCAGCGCTGCGCCGCCTGGCGCTGCGTGCGGTGCTGCCGGACCGCCAGAGCCGCCGCCGTCAGCAGCGCCAGCGTGGCGAGCAGGCTGAACAGGCCGAGCTGCCACATGCGCGCGCGCCACTCGCCGAGCAAGGCCCGCGTCTCTACGCCGAAGCCGATGTGCAGCGGGTGCTGCTTGACCTGGCTGAAGGCGTACAGCCGCTCCACCCCGTTGGTCGTGAAGACGCCGGTGAAGGTGCTCTCCCGCGCTGTTCGGGCGCTCGCGAGGAACACGTCTGCGCGCGGGAGCGGTTCCGGCGCCGCAGCCATCGGCGATCGGGCGAGCACCACGCCATCCGCCCGGATCAGCGGGATGACATGCGCGACCGTCGGCACGAAGCGCTGCCAGAAGTCGGTGAAGCGGGAGAGCGGCACGACGACCTTGGCGACGCCGACGAACCGACCGCCATCGTGCAGGGCACGCGACACGGCGATTCCTGGCTCGGCCCCGGCGCGGGCCGGCCCGATATGCGTGCCGCGGCCCCCCTCCTGGTGGAAGCGGAACTCCTCGCGGCCGGCCAGCGTGTCGTCCGGCGCCGGAGGGAAGGACGCGGAGGTGAGGCGCACACGGCCCTCCGCGTCGGCCAGCGTGACGAAGACCGCCTGGTCGAGGCCGGCGGCGATGCGCCAGAGATCCGCCCACAGAGCCGAATCCGTCTCGATCGAGGCCCAGCTCCGCCCGGCCGTGGCTCGGGCGACCTCGGCCAGCACAAGCTCATGTGTTTCGAGCACCTTCGCGGCGTGCTCGTGCAGCGCCCAGACGGTGCGGACCGCGCGGTGCTCGCCTTCGGCCCAGGCCCGGTCGCGCTCTCCTGCCACGGTCCACGCAAAGAGCAGCAGCGGCAGGAGGGCCGGCAGCAGCAGGAGTGCGGAGAGGGAAGAGGTCGGGATCAGCCGGATGTAGCGGGCCATGATGCGGGTCGCGGGCCTTCTCGCAAATCCGAGGTCAAGCCAGAACGGTTCCGCCGTGCTGTCTTCACGTATGCGATAGGCAACCTAACAATATTGCGAGACAAGGCAACCAGAAAATGGGAGCAACTCAAATCAATCAGAAGTTGAGAGACTTACCTTTGGCTGTGCAGCACCGTCCGCAGCCATGCGCCGCCCTCCGCCACCGCCTCCCGCGCCTGGCGGACATGCGGCAACGCGCGCAGGAAGCCGTGGGCGGTGCCGGCGAAGACCCTTGTTTCAACCGGCACCTCCGCTGCCCGAAGCCGCTCCGCCATTGCGTGGTTCTCCGACGCCAGGACGTCGAGCTCGGCCACGTGCAGCAGGACCGGAGGCAGTCCGCGGAGATCGGCCCTGAGCGGCGCAGCCAGCGGATTCAGCCGGTCCGCGGGCCGCGGGCAGTAGCAATCCCAGTAGAAGCGCATCTTGTCGCGGGTCAGGACGTAACCGTCGGCGAACGCGTCGTAGGATGGCGTGCGCAGGTCCGCGTCGAACACCCCGTAGTTCAGCAGAAGCCCGCCGAGACGCAGCGCCGGGTCCGTCTCACGCAGCAGCAGCGCGGTGCCGAGAGCAAGGTTCGCACCCGCGCTGTCGCCGCCGAGAACGAGGTTGCGCATGTCCAGGCCAAGTGTCGCGCCCTCCCGCACCACGTGGCGGACCACGGCCGCGCACTCCTCCAGCGCTTGCGGGAAAGGCGCCTCGGGGCTCAGGGCATAGTCGGGGCCAAGCACGGCGCAGCCCGCCGCGGCGGCGTATTCGCGCATCAGCCGGTCATGCGTGTCGATGCTGCTCCAGACCCAGCCGCCGCCATGGATGTAGACAAGGAGTGGCAACGGCCCGGGCACGGCGCGGTGCAGCCGGCAGAGCAGGCGGCGTCCGCGGATCGGCAGCCACAGGTCGCGGGTATCGGCCATGGCTGGCCCACCGGCGCAGAGTGGCACGTTCAGCGCCTCGGTCGTGGCACGGGCCTCGTCGAGCGGCAGCGTCAAGGCAATCGGCGGGTGTCTTGCCGCCTCACCCTCCATCAGCCTGTTGAAGGCGAGCATCTCGGGATCCCAGCGCGGGTCTTGGGCGGGCATGGCAAACGTCCTGGAGAGCGCTGGCCAAGTGGAACGCCCGGCCGGGCGCCAGGGCAATCCCCGACCCTCCGCCCCGGGGTGTTGCACGGGGTGGGTGGCGGACCAGCTTTCCGGGCGTGAGACCGCTTCCTACCCTCGGCAGCCCCGGCGCGCAGCGTGAGCGCGCGCTCTACCAGCCGCGTCACGTCGCGCTGGTCTCCGACGGCTCTCCGGTCGGCGAGGTGGTGGCCCGGAACCTCGCCCGCGGCGGATTTTCGGGCCAGCTGTTCGGCGTCGGCGTCGTAGCCGACGGCCTGCACCCGGTGCCCTCCGTCACCGCGCTGCCGCTGGCGCCCGACCTTTCGGTGCTGGCGGTGGCGCCGGAGCGTCTGGCAGGCGTGATGACGGAGCTCGGACAGCGTGGCGGGCTCGCCGCCGTGGTGCCCGGGGCGGCACCGGACCTGCCCGCCCTTGTCGCGGGCAGCGGCGTCCGGGCGCTCGGCCAGGGCAGCTTCGGCATCTGCGTGCCCGCCCTCGGCCTGAACGCCTCCGTGGCGCACCTGGCGCCGCGCCGGGGACGCCTCGCGCTGGTCTGCCAGTCCGCCGGGCTCACCCGCGCGGTGATGGATTGGGCGGAGGCCGAGGCCGTGGGCTTCAGCCACGTCATCGGCATCGGCGGCAACGGCGACCTCGGCTTTGCCCACGCGCTCGACTGGCTGTCGCGCGACCCCGGCACCGCGGCAATCCTGCTCGACATCCGCCGCATCAAGAACCGCCGCATGTTCATCTCGGCGGCGCGGGCCGCGGCGCGCATGCGGCCGGTGGTGGCGATCCGCGCCGGCGGCCTGGCGGACGATCCGTCCGGCACCGCCGATGCGGTGATGGAAGCCGCGCTGCGCCGCGCCGGCGTCCTCCAGGTCCGCGGGCTGGACGACCTGCTCTCGGCCGCCGAGACGCTCGCGCGGGTGAAGCTGCCGCGCGGCGCCGGCGCGGGCGGGCGCGTCGCCGTGGTGGCGAACGCGCTCGGCCTCGGTCGGCTGGGGGCCGATGCGGTGCTGGCCGGCGGGGCGCGGCTGGCCGAGCCGCCGGCCGAGGCGCGCGCCAGCCTCGCCATCGCGCTCGGCGGCTGGGACGGCCGTTTCCCGCTCACCGTACCGGCCGAGGCCGGTACGCGGCTTGGGGAGGCCGCCGCCATGCTCGCCGCGATGCCGGGCGTGGATGTGGTGATCGCCGCGCACGCTCCTGCCGCTGGCGAGGATCCCGGGGCCGCCGCCGCCGCCCTCCAGGCCGCCGCGAAGGCGAGCCGCGGGGCGCCCGTTCTCGCCTGCTGGGCCGGGCAGGCCACTGCCGGCTCCCAGCGGGCCGCGCTCGCCGCCGCCGGCGTCGCCGTCTTTGCCACGCCGGAAGCCGCGGTCCGCGGCGCACTGCACCTGCTGGCCGACCGCCGCAACCGCCTGGCCGCGGCGGAGCTGCCGGGCCGCGAGGTGGTGGCGGTGCGCCCCGACCGCGACGCCGTCGCCCGCCTCTTTGCCGCGGTACGTGCGGAGGGACGTCGCGACCTGACCGAGGACGAGGCGCTCTCGGTGCTGGCGGCCTATGGCGTGCCCGTGGTGCCCGGCCGCGTCGCCGCCACGCCCCAGGCGGCCGCCGCGGCCGCCGTCTCGCTCGGCTTCCCTGTCGTGCTGAAGCTCCGCAGCCCCGACGTGTCGCACAAGACGGAGCTCGGCGGCGTGGCGATGGGCCTGCGGGGCGGCGCGGTCCGCGCGGCGGCGGCGGCGATGGAGGCTCGCTTCCGGGAGCTTCGCCCGGCGGCGCGCTTCGGCGGCTTCCTCGTCCAGCGCCAGGTCACCGGGGCGGAGGAGCTGCGCATGGAGCTCCGTGACGACCCGATGTTCGGTCCCTATCTCCGCTTCGGCCTCGGCGGCACCGCCGCCGACCTGCTCGGTGATGCGGGCTATGACCTGCCGCCGCTGAACCAGGCGCTCGCCGCGGGGCTCGTCCGCCGCACGCGCGCCGCGCGTCTGTTGCGCGGCTGGCGCGATCATCCGGCCGCGGATGCCGACGCGGTCGAAGGCGCGCTCGTCCGCCTCGCCGGGCTCGCCGTCGACTTTCCCGAGATCGAAAGCGTCCGGGTCAACCCGCTCTTCGCCTCCGCGGCCGGCGTGCTGGCGGCCGATGCCGGCCTGACCCTCAGGCCCGACGGCGAGGCCGGCCTCCTCGCCATCCCGCCCTATCCCGAGGAATGGGTCGAGCACTGGACGAGCCGCGCCGGCGAGACGGTCACGATCCGCCCGATCCGCCCGGAGGATGCCGAGGCGCTGGGCGAGGGGTTCCGGGCCCTGACACCCGAAGACGTGCGCTGGCGCTTCTTCAGCCAGATCCGGGAGCTGCCGCCCGAGCAGGTCGCCCGCCTCACGCAGATCGACTACGACCGGGAGATGGCCTTCGTCGCCGTCCAGCCCGGCCCCGCCGGGCGGGAGATACTGCTGGGCGTCGCCCGGCTCATCCGCGAAGGTGGAGGCGAGAGCGGCGAGTTCGCCGTGGTGGTCGGCGGGCCGGCGAAAGGCCAGGGCCTCGGCCGCCACCTGATGGAACGGCTGTTCGACTGGGCGCGCGCCGCCGGGATGCGGCGGGTACAGGGCCAGGTGCTTGCCGACAATGCCGCCATGCTTGCCTTCGTCCGCGCCCTCGGGTTTCGGACCCGCCGCAACCCGGAGGACGAAGAGGTCTACGAGGTCGAGCGCGAGGTCTGATGCCTCGGCCGACCCTTGAGGGCGTTCCGATGGCCCGCGAAGGCGCGGGCCGCCGCACCGGGCCGCGCCCCTTGCCGGTGTGGTGAATCGGCAGGACCGCTTGACGCGCGCCGTGGTGCCGCGGAAGGGATGGCGCATGCTCGACAAGACCTTCGACCCCGCCTCGGTGGAGCCCCGTCTCTACGGGCTGTGGGAGCGTTCCGGCGCCTTCGCCTGCGACCCTGCCAGCCCGGCCCGGCCCTTCACCATCATGATCCCGCCCCCCAACGTCACGGGCAGCCTGCACATCGGCCATGCGCTCACCTTCACCGTTCAGGACACGCTGATCCGCTGGCGCCGCATGCAGGGGCGCGACGCGCTCTGGCAGCCCGGAACCGACCACGCCGGCATCGCGACGCAGATGGTGGTCGAGCGCCTGCTCGCCACCCAGGGCCAGGATCGGCGGACCATGGGGCGCGACGCCTTCCTCCAGCACGTCTGGGAATGGAAGGCGCAGTCCGGCGGCACCATCACCCGCCAGCTCCGCCGCCTCGGCGCCAGCCTCGACTGGGCGCGCGAGCGCTTCACCATGGACGAGGGCCTGTCCGCCGCGGTGCGCGAGGTCTTCGTCACGCTGCACGGCCAGGGGCTGCTCTACCGCGACCGCCGGCTGGTGAACTGGGACCCGGTGTTCCGCACCGCCATCTCCGACCTGGAGGTGGAAAGCCGGGAGGTGAAAGGCTCCCTCTGGCACCTGCGCTACCCGGTGGAGGGAGAGCCCGGGCGCTTCCTCGCCGTTGCGACCACGCGGCCGGAGACGATGCTCGGCGACGTCGCCGTTGCCGTCCACCCCGACGATCCGCGGCACCGCGACCTGATCGGCCGCCACCTCGTGCTGCCGCTGGTCGGCCGTCGCATCCCCGTGGTCGCCGACGAATACTCCGATCCGGAAAAGGGCACGGGCGCGGTGAAGATCACCCCCGCCCACGACTTCAACGATTTCGAGGTCGGCCGCCGCCACGCCCTGCCGATGGCCAGTGTGCTCGACGCCGATGCCAGGGTCGCGCTCGACGAGATCGCGGCCGAGCTGCGGGAGGACGGGGGCGACCCGGACTTCGTGCGGTCCCTCGCCGCCCTCGATCGGTTCGAGGCGCGCAAGCGGATCGTCGCCCGGCTGGAGGAACTCGGCCTCGTCGAGAAGGTCGAGCCGCACACGCATCAGGTGCCGCATGGCGACCGCAGCGGCGTGCCCATCGAGCCCCGCCTGACGATGCAGTGGTACGTGGACGCTAAGACACTCGCCGCCCCCGCGATCCGCGCGGTCGAAACCGGGCAGACCACTTTCGTCCCCCGCCAGTGGGAGAACACCTTCTTCGCCTGGATGCGCGACATCCAGCCCTGGTGCGTCTCCCGCCAGTTGTGGTGGGGCCACCAGATCCCCGCCTGGTACGCGCCCGACGGCGAGGTCTTCGTGGCCCGCACCGAGGAGGAGGCGCGCGCCGCTGCGCGCGAAAAGCTGGGGCGCGAGGTGGAGCTGGTGCGCGACCCGGACGTGCTCGACACCTGGTTCAGCAGCGCCCTCTGGCCCTTCTCCACCCTGGGCTGGCCGGAGCGCACGCCCGAGCTCGGCCGCTACTACCCGGGCGACGTGCTCGTCACCGGCTTCGACATCATCTTCTTCTGGGTCGCCCGCATGATGATGATGGGCCTGCACTTCATGGGCGAGGTGCCGTTCCGCCACGTCTACATCCACGGCCTGGTGCGCGACGAGCGCGGGCAGAAGATGTCGAAGTCCAAGGGCAACGTCATGGACCCCCTGGAGCTGATCGAGGCGTACGGCGCCGACTCGCTGCGCTTCGCCATCTGCTCGCTCACCGGCCCGGGCCGCGACGTGAAGCTCGGCCGCAAGCGGGTGGAGGATTTCCGCTCCTTCGGCACGAAGATCTGGAACGCCGCGCGCTTCCTCGAGATGAACGGCATCGCTGCCGACCCTGCCTTCGATCCCGCCGCCGTGCGCACGCCGCTTGCCCGCTGGGTGCTGGACGGCGCCAACCGCTGTGCCGCCGAATGCACCGCGGCGCTGGAGGCGTACCGCTTCGACGAATACGCCGCCGCCGCGTACCGCTTCGTCTGGGGCGGCTACTGCGACTGGTTCCTGGAACTGGCCAAGCCGGTGCTGAATGGCGGCGACGACGCCGCAAAGGCTGAGGTAACAGGCGCCGCCTCACACGCCTTCGGCACGATCCTCCGCCTGCTGCACCCCGTTATGCCCTTCATGACGGAGGAGCTGTGGCACCGCCTCGGCTACGGCGGGGAGGGCTCCCTGATCCGCGCTCCCTGGCCCGGCCAGATCGCCGTGCCAGGCGCCGAGGCGGCGCGGGCCGAGCTCGACTGGGTGGTGAAGCTGATCGGCGAGGTGCGCGGCGCGCGCGCGGAGATGAACGTGCCGCCCTCCGTCACCGTGCCCCTGCTGGTGCAGGGTGCGCGGCCCGAGACCCTCGCGCGCGCCGAGGCCTGGATCGAGGCGATCCGCCGCCTCGGCCGCGCGACCGAGATCCGCGCGCTGGACGGCGCCGCGCCCCCGGGCGTTGCGCAGGTGGTGGTGGAGGAGGCGACGGTGATGCTGCCTCTTGCCGACGTCATCGACCTTGGCGCGGAGCGCGCCCGCCTGCAGAGGGCTCGCGCGAAGGCCGAGGGCGAGGCACGGAAGGTGGAGGCGAAGCTCGCCAATGCCGACTTCGTCGCCCGCGCCGCCGAGGAGGTGGTGGACGAGAATCGCGAGAGGCTGTCGGCCGCCCGGGCCGAGATGGCCCGCCTCGACGCCGCCCTGGCGCGGATCGCGGGGTAGGGCGCGCCCTACCTGGCCCGGTCCAGCGGCACCTCCACGTCGCAGACCAGTCCGGTCCTTTCCCAGGCGAGCGATACGCGGCCGCCGAGCTGCCTCTGCACGGTGCCGTCCAGCACGCGGGATCCGAAGCCGCTGCGCGCGGGCCGGCTGCGCAGCGGCGGCCCGCCGGACTCGGCCCAGCGCAGCTTGAGGGTCTCCGGCGCCTCTCCCTCGACGCACCATGACACGGCGACGCGGCCCTCGGGCACCGACAAGGCGCCATGCTTGGCCGCGTTGGTCGCCAGTTCATGCGCTGCCATGGCGAGCGGCTGCGCGGTGGCCGGCGGCAGCACGACCCGGGGTCCGCGCAGCTCGATGCGCTGGCCGGCGAGGAAGGGGGCGAGTTCCCGGCCGAGCATCGTATCGAGCGCGGCGCCGCTCCAGCCGCCTTCGGCGAGCAGCGTCTGCGCACGTGCCAGGGCTGCCACACGTCCCTCCACCGCGCGCACGAAGGAGGGCACGTCCTCCGCCCGTGTCAGCCGAAGCATCGTCTGCACCACGGTCAAGGCATTCTTCGCGCGGTGATCGACCTCTCTGGCCAGGAGGGCGCGCGCCTCCTCGGCGGCGCGCCGCTCCGTCACGTCCTGGCCGATCATCAGGAAACCCCGGACGCTCCCGTCCGGGCGCCGCAGCGCTGTGACGCTGCCCTCGATCAGGACACGCGTGCCGTTCTTGCACAGATGCTGGCGCGTGTTCGGCGCCCGCCCATCGCGGCGCGCGCCCGCCAACTCCTGCTCCGGCACGCCCCGCTCCCGGTCTTCGGCCGTGAAGGTGATGGCGAAGGAGCGGCCGACAGCCTCCTCCGCTGTCCAGCCGAACACGGTCGCCGCGCCGGGCAGCCATGCGTCGATGACGCCTGCGGGATCGGTGGTGTAGATCGCGTAGTCGCGCGCATTCTCCACGATCAGGCGCAGCCGCTCCTCCCGCTCCCGCAAGGCGGCCTCGGTGCGGCGGCGGTCGTCGATGTCGATCGAGGCGCCGAACCAGCGGAGGATGCGGCCGCTCTGCGGATCGCGCTGCGGCTCCCCACGGACGAGAAACCAGCGGTACTCCCCGGTCGCCGAGCGGATCCGGTGCTCGACAAGGAAGGGGCCGCCGCTCCGCTGTGCCGCCTGGAACGCGTCCATCGTGACCGCCTGGTCGTCAGGGTGAAGGAACTGCGCCGCCACACGCCCGGCGTCGGTCGGCGCGTCCGGCGCGCCCGTATAGGCAAACCACTGGCGGTTCCAGAATTCCGCGCGACCCTCGGCGTCGGTGATCCAGATGATCTGCGGCACCGCGTCCGCCATCCGTCGGAAACGCTGCTCGTTCTCGCGCAGGGCGGCCTCGGCGCGTGCACGCTCATAGGCCGCCCAGGTGCGCTCGGCGGTTTCCTGCGCCAGGCGGATCTCGGCGGGCGTCCACCGTCGGGGCGCCCTGCTGTGCACGGCGAGGATGCCGAGCAGCGTTCCATCCTTGACGAGCGGTACGTTGAGGAAGGCGGCGATCTGCACGCGCCGGAAGGCGGCCAGCGCGTGCTCCGTGGCGGTGCGGGGATCGAGCGCGACGTCGCCGATCGCCACGGTATGGCCCCGCCGCAGGTCGGCGATCATCGCCGGCCCGTAATCCGTCAGCCTGTGCTGCGAGACGTCGCCCGGCAGGGTGCCGTTGGTCCAGGCCAGGCCGATGACGGCGTGCTCCCCGGTCCGGTCGATCTCCGCATAGGCGACCGCCGCATCGAGCTGGCGGCCGAGCATCCGGCAGGCTGCGCCAAGCACCTCGGTCGGATCGCGGAGCGGCCGCAATGTCTGCTCCACTTCCAGCAGGAAGTGCAGCCGCCTCTCGGCAAGCACCCGGTCGGTGACCTCGATGACGGTCACGAGGACACCGGCGATCGCGCCGGAATCGTCGTGCAGGGGACTGTAGGAGAGGTCGAACCAGGCGTCCTCGACCGCGCCGCGCCGCTGCAGGCCGAGGTGCTGGCCGGTGAAGGACCGCGTCTCGCCACGGAGAACGGCCTCGTAGATCGGGCCGTTGAAGTGCCAGATCTCGGGCCAGCACTCGCGGGTCGGCTGGCCCAGGGCAGCCGGATGCCTGGCTCCGGCGATCTCCGCGTACCCGTCGTTGTAGATCTGGGTCAGGCCTGGCCCCCAAAGCACGATCATCGGCAGTGGGGCAGCCAGGATCAGGCCGATGACGCTGCGCAGACTCTGGGGCCACTGCTCGCGCGGGCCAAGCGGCGTCGTCGACCAATCCTTTGCGCGCACCAGGGCGTCCATCCGCCCCGCCGCCGTCCCGCAGGACTGCGCGGCGAGGGGCGCGGCATCAGCGACCATGGCGCGGGCAGGCCTGCGGCTCTTGATCCGGACGACCTGACGAGCGGTTGCGGAGCCTGCCTGCACGCATCTTGGCCGCATAACGGGCGTGCCGGGCTGCGGCAACACGCAACACGGAAGCGTGACGGCGCGCTGCCGCGATCAGGGCGTAGCCGGGTTGCGCGCGTCGAGCAGGATGCGACCGCCCAGCAGCACGAAGCAGCCGCCCGCCGCCCGCTCGATCCAGTGCCGCAGCGCCCGGAACCGCCGCATGACCGGCGGTGACGACAGGAACAGCGTGACTGTCGAGTACCAGGTGAGCGAGCTCAGGAAGACGAGCGCGATCATCAGCGCCATGAGCCAGCCGGGCGTGCTGGCAGTGACGGCCGTGGCGAATACGCTTGCGAACAGCACGACGGCCTTCGGATTGGTCAGGGTGACGAGGAAGCCGAAGGCCAGCGCGCTGCCGCGGAACGGGATCTGGATCTCCTCGGCTTCCAGCGGCGGCACCGTGCGCAGCAGCCGGATGCCGAGCCAGACGAGGTAGGCGCCGCCCAGCAGCCGGATCGCCCAGGCGAGCCACTGGTGCTGCACCAGGATGGCCGAGAGGCCGAGCAGGCTGAGCGTGGCGTAGAAGGCGAGGCCCAGGGAGACGCCGAGCGTGGTGAGCAGCCCGTCCCGCGCGCCGCGGGCGAGGGAGGCGCGGACGACGGCCACGAAGTCGGGGCCAGGCAGGATCAGGGCGGGGATGAAGACCGCGAAGACGGCAATGAGGATGGCAAGCGCGTCCATGAAGGGCTCCGGTCGTGGCGCGGCAGCGTTCCGGGTATGGGCGGCGGGCATGGCCCGCGCCAGCCGCCCCCCTTACCTGCAAGCCGATGATGTGGCACGCATCCCGACTATTCCGCCAGGGGCTCTGCGATGACCAAGTGGGACAAGTCGAAGCTGCCCAGCCGCCACACCACCGTGGGGCCGGAGCGTGCGCCGCACCGCAGCTACTACTACGCCATGGGCCTGACAAAGGAGCAGATCGAGCAGCCCTTCGTGGGTGTCGCCACCTGCTGGAACGAGGCCGCGCCCTGCAACATCGCCCTCTCCCGCCAGGCGCAGAGCGCCAAGCAGGGCGTCTGGGAGGGCGGCGCGACCCCGCGGGAGTTCACCACCATCACGGTGACCGATGGCATCGCCATGGGCCACCAGTCGATGAAGGCATCGCTCGCCTCCCGCGACCTCATCGCCGACAGCGTCGAGCTGACGATGCGCGGGCACTGCTACGACGGGCTGGTCGGCCTCGGCGGCTGCGACAAGACTCTGCCCGGCCTGATGATGGCGATGGTGCGGCTGAACGTGCCGAGCGTCTTCCTGTACGGCGGCTCCATCATGCCCGGCCGCTTCCGCGACCGCGACGTCACGGTGCTCGACGTGTTCGAGGCCGTCGGCCAGCACGCCGCCGGCAACATGACGGATGCCGAGCTGGAGGAGCTGGAGCGCGTCGCGTGCCCCGGCGCCGGCGCCTGCGGCGGCCAGTTCACCGCCAACACCATGGCCTGCATCAGCGAGGTGATCGGCCTCGCCCTGCCCGGATCGGCCGGCGCGCCGGCGCCCGACGCGAACCGCGACCATTTCGCGGTGGAGAGCGGGCGCGCGGTGGTGGACCTGATCCGCCGCAACCTCCGCCCGCGCGACATCGTCACCCGCGACGCGCTGTTCAACGCCGCGGCGATCGTCGGCGCCACCGGCGGCTCGACCAACGCCGCGCTGCACCTGCCGGCCATCGCGCATGAGGCCGGGATCGGCTTCGACATCCACGATGTCGCCGAGATCATGCGCGCCACGCCGCACATCGCCGACCTGAAGCCGGGCGGGAAATACGTCGCGCTCGACGTGTTCAACGTCGGCGGCGTGCCGGTGATCATCAAGGCGCTGCTCGAAGGCGGCTACCTGCGCGGCGACGCGATGACGGTGACCGGCCGCAGCCTCGCCGAGAACCACCGCGAGGTGATCGTGCCCCGCGACCAGGACGTGGTGCGGCCGACCTCGGATCCCGTCTCGCCGATCGGCGGCGTGGTGTCGCTGAGGGGCACCCTCGCGCCCGAGGGCGCGATCGTGAAGATCGCCGGCATGAAGACGCTGCGCTTCGAGGGCGCAGCCCTCTGCTTCGACTGCGAGGAGGACGCGTTCCGCGCGGTGGAGGAGCGCGCCTACAAGCCCGGCGACGTCATCGTCATCCGCTACGAGGGCCCGAAGGGCGGACCCGGCATGCGGGAGATGCTGTCCACCACCAGCGCCATCTACGGCCAGGGCATGGGCGAGAAGGTCGCCCTGATCACCGACGGCCGCTTCAGCGGCGCGACCCGCGGCTTCTGCATCGGCCATGTCGGGCCGGAGGCCGCGGTGGGCGGCCCGATCGCGCTGCTGCGCAACGGAGACCGCATCGTCATCGACGCCGGCAAGGGCACGATCGACGTGATGGTCGACGAGGCGGAGCTGGCGCGCCGCCGCGCCGCTTGGCAGCCGCGCAGCACGCAGTACACCTCCGGTGCGCTCTGGAAGTATGCGCAGCTTGTCGGGCCGGCCGCCGGGGGCGCGGTGACGCATCCCGGCGCCGCGGCCGAGAGCCACGTCTACGCCGACCAGTAGGGAAGGGCGGCGCCCCGCCGGCGCCGCGATTGCCGCGAAATCGCCCCGGCGCCGCCCATCCGGCGGCGCGGAGCAGGGGTTTCATCCGCTGAGCGGCGGCCAACATCCCCGCCGCGCGGGAGACCCCGCCATGCACCTGTTGCGAACCCTGATGCTGGCCCTGCCCCTTGCCCTCGGTGCCGGGTCCATGCTGGCCGGCGGAGCGTCCGCCCGGGAGGTCGTCGGGGTCGGACACTATGGCCATCAGGGCGGCTACGGTCATGGCGGCTATGGGTATGGTTCTGGCTATGGCTATGGCTATGGCTACGGCCGGCCCTACTACGCGCCGCCCCCGCCTCCGCCCCACTACTGGCGCCCTTCGCCGGTCTATCGCCCCTACTACCCGCCGCCGCCGCCCAGGTACTACCGGCGGCACTGGCACCGGCATGGCTGGTGAGCGTTATCGGTTCCGAAGGAGCCGGACCATGTGGAAGAAGCTGATCCCCCTGGCAGCCCTGGCGCCGTTGCTCGGCGGCTGCGTGGTGGCGGCGGAGTATGGGCCGCCCGCCTATGGCTACTACGCGCCGGCGCCGGCGTACCGTCCGTACCATCCGCCACGCTACTACGGCTACTATCGCCCGCGGCCCTATGCCTATGGCTACGGCCCGCCCCCGAGATACTGGCGGCGCTGGTGATCAGCCATCCAGGTCGATGACCAGCGGCGTGTGGTCGGAGGGGTTCTCCTCCGACCGCGGTGCCACATCCACCTCCGCGGCGGTCAGCCGCTCGGCGAGTTCGGCGCTGAGCAGCGCATGGTCGATCCGCAGGCCATGGTTCCGCTCGAAGGCCGGGCCGTAGTCCCAGTAGGTGTAGAGCCGCTCCGCCGGGTGCAGCGCCCGTACCGCGTCGGTCAGGCCGAGATGGGTCAGGGCCCGCCAGGCCCCGCGCGTCTCCGGCCGGACCAGCGCGTCGGTCGGCGGCAGCGCGCCGGGAGCGAGGTCGATCTCCGCAGGGCAGACGTTGAAGTCGCCGAGGATCGCGAAGGGGACGAAGGCGTCCAGCCGCTCCTCCGCCAGTGCCCGCAGCCGCGCCATCCAGCCGAGCTTGTAGCCATACCCCTCGTCCCCGCCCGAATTGCCGTTGGGCAGGTAGATGCCGGCGGCGCGCAGGCCGGCGGCCGAGACCTCGATATAGCGGGCCTGGGTGTCGGCCGGGTCGCCGGGCAGCGACTCGGCCACCACCTCGAAGGGGATGCGGGAGAGCACGGCCACGCCGTTGCGCCCGCCCGGCTGCCCGACCGCATGAACCCGGTATTCCGTGTCGGCGAAATCGAGGGCCGGGAACTCCTCCGTACGGCACTTCAGCTCCTGCAGGAACAGGAGGTCCGGACGCTGCCGTTCGAGGAAGCGCCGCACATGGCCGACGCGACGGCGGCCGGAGTTCACGTTGAAGGTGGCAAGGCGGATCATGCGGCGCGGAGACTGCCCGCGCCGGCCGCCGGCATCAACCGACGCTGAAGCTCGTGCCGCAGCCGCAGGCGGAGACCGCCTGGGGATTGCGCACCGCGAAATGCGCCCCGATCAGTTCCTCCGCCCAGTCCAGCTCCGCCCCCGCCAGGAGTTCGAGGCTGACCGGATCGACGAACACCCGGCCGTCCGCCACCACGAGATCATCTGCAGCCGGCGCATCCTCCAGCCCAAAGCGGTACTGGAAGCCGGAGCAGCCGCCGGCATCGACCGCCAGCCGCAGGCCCGCGTCGGGCCGGCCCTCGCGGGCCGCGATCTCGGCAACCTGCGCGGCAGCCCGTGGGGTGACGCGGAACGGGGTGGTGGCGACCTGGTCCATGCCCCGAAGATAGGGCAGGGGAACGACGCTTTCCACTGGCCGGGGCCGGTGCTAGGCCAGCCGGGATGAATTCGATGCGGTTGCCGGATGGGCTGGCGCCCTGGGCGGTGCGGGCGGCTGATTCGCGCGGGCGCCTGCATGCCGAGCCGGGCGGCGGCGCGCGCTCCCCCTTCCAGCGGGACCGCGACCGCGTCATCCACTCCACCGCCTTCCGCCGGCTGCAGTACAAGACCCAGGTCTTCGTCTACCATGAGGGCGACCACTTCCGGACCCGGCTGACCCACTCGCTGGAGGTGGCGCAGATCGCCCGTTCCATCGCGCGGGAACTGGCGTTGGACGAGGACCTGGCCGAGGCGCTGGCCCTGGCGCATGACCTCGGTCACCCGCCCTTCGGCCATGGCGGGGAGGATGCGCTGGACGCGATGATGAAGCCGCATGGCGGCTTCGACCACAATGCCCAGTCGCTGAAGGCGGTGACCCTGCTGGAGACGCGCTATGCCGGCTTCGACGGGCTGAACCTGACCTGGGAGACGCTGGAAGGCCTCGCCAAGCACAACGGCCCGCTGCGCCGGCCGGCGCCCTACATCGCGGAGTACGACCGGCTGCACCCGCTGGAGCTGACCAGCCACGCCAGCGCGGAGGCGCAGGTGGCGGCGCTGGCCGACGATATCGCCTACAACAACCACGACCTGGACGACGGCGTCCGCGCCGGCCTGTTCACGCTGGAGGAAGCGGCGACCCTGCCCCTCGTCGCCGAGGCGCATGAGGCGGCGCGGCGCGACAACCCCAGCCTGCCGCGCGACCGCGCGGTGGGCGAGGTGGTGCGCCGCGTCATCAATGCCATGGTGAACGACACGGTGGCCGAGGCGCGCCGGCGCATCGCCGCGCTCGGCCCCCGCGTCGCCGACGACATCCGCGCACATGACCGCCCGGTGGTCGCCTTCTCCGACGCCATGATGGAGGCGAACAACGAGCTGCGCGCCTTCCTCTACCAGCGCATGTACCGCCACTGGCGGGTGAACCGCACGACCCAGAAGTGCAAGCGCGCGCTGCAGGTGGTGTTCACGCTGCTGCACGGCGAGCCGCGGCAGCTTCCGCCCGCCTGGCACGCCCGCGCGGGCGAGGCGGGCAGCGGCGCGGCGGCGCGCGCGGTGTGCGACTACCTCGCCGGGATGACCGACCGCTTCGCGCTGGAGGAGCACAAGCGCCTGACCGACCCCACCGTGCCGGGCTGAGACCGTTTGAGGATGCCGGCGGCTGAGGACCCGCGGAGCCGACCTGCCGGCGTTCTCAAACCGGTCTGTCGGTTGCCTTCATTCCTTCACGGCGCCCGTCAGGCTGCTGACGTAGTAGTCCACGAAGAAGCTGTAGAAGATCGCCACCGGCAGCGAGCCGAGCAGCGCGCCCGCCATCAGCGCCCCCCACTGGTACACGTCGCCGCTGACCAGCTCGGTCAGGATCGCGACCGGCACCGTCTTCTTCTCGCTCGATTGCACGAAGGCCAGCGCGTAGATGAACTCGTTCCACGACAGCGTGAAGCTGAAGATGCCCGCGCTGATCAGCCCGGGCACGGCGAGCGGCAGCGTGATGCGCCGCAGGATCTGCAGCCGCGACGCGCCGTCGATCAGCGCGCATTCCTCCAGTTCGTAGGGGATCGACTTGAAGTAGCCGATCAGCAGCCAGGTGCAGAACGGGATCAGGAAGGTCGGATAGGTCAGGATCAGCGCGAAGGGGGTGTCGAACAGGCCGAGCTGAAACACCATCGTCGCCAGCGGGATGAACAGGATCGACGGCGGCACGAGATAGGCCAGGTAGATGGCCAGCCCGACATACTGGCTGCCCGTGAAGCGCAGCCGCTGGATGGCGTAGGCCGCCAGCACGCTGGCGAAGAGCGAGAGGAACGTCGCCGCGAAGGCCACCAGCATCGTCGTCCACAGCCAGCGCGGATAGGCCGTGTTGAACAGTAGGTGGTGGATGTGCGCCAGTGTCGGGGAGGAGACCCAGAACGGGTTGTACTCGCGGAGGTTGTACAGCTCCGCGTTCGGTTTGAAGCTGGTCAGCGTCATCCAGTAGAAGGGGAACAGCAGGATCAGAACGAAGCAGGCCAGCGGCAGGTAGATGGTCACCACCCGCCGCCGCCGGCTGTCCCAGGACAGCATCTCGGGCGGCGCGTTGTCCGGCGCACGGGGCGCCGCGGCGGCGGCTTCAGTCATTGCTCTCTCCCTGCTGCCACTTGCGCCGGGCCAGGGCGAAGTACGAGAAGAGGGTGGCGAAGACGAGGAAGGGGATCATCGCCACCGCGATCGCGGCCCCTTCGCCGAGCTGGCCGCCCGGGATGCCGCGCTGGAAGGCCAGCGTCGCCATCAGGTGCGTCGAGTTCACCGGCCCGCCCCGCGTCACCGCGTAGACGAGCTGGAAGTCGGTGAAGGTGAAGATGATGGAGAAGGTCATGACGATCGCCAGGATCGGCATGATCAGCGGCACCGTGATGCGCCTGAAGCGCTGCCACGGCGTGGCGCCATCCAGCAGTGCCGCCTCGTAGAGCGAAGGCGAGATGGTCTGCAGCCCCGCCAGCAGGCAGATCGCGACGAACGGGATGCCGCGCCAGATGTTCGCCGCGATCAGGCTCCACCGCGCTGACCACGGCTCTCCGAGGAAGTTGATGTAGGTGTCCCGCACGCCGAGCACGTCGACCAGCAGGTAGGAGATGATGCTGAACTGCGCGTCGTAGATCCACCAGAAGGCGATGGCCGAAAGGACGGTCGGCACGATCCACGGCATCAGGATCACAGCCCGGATCAGGTTCTTCATCGGCAGGTGGTTGTTCAGCAGCAGCGCCAGCCAGAGGCCGAGCGCGAATTTCCCGACCGTCGCCACAGCCGTGTAGAACACCGAGAAGAAGACGGCATTCCAGAAGATCGGGTCCTCGGACAGCCAGATGAAGTTCTCCAGCCCGACCCAGACGCCCGGCCGGCCGATCGTGGTGTCCGTGAATGCGAGCCAGATGCCGAGGCCCAGCGGATAGGTGAGGAACACGCCCAGCAGCCCGATGGCCGGCGCCAGGCAGGCGACGATGAGGAACGCCTTGTTGTCGAACAGCCGCGCAAGCGCGGAAGGCGCGGTGCGCGGCCGCGTCCAGTTGGTGGCGGCGGGGGCGGCGGTGCTCGACATCAGAAGCCTCCGCTATTGTGCAAGGCACCGCCGTTTCTCCCTCCCCCGCGATTGCGGGGGAGGGCCGGGGCGGAGATACCGGACAGCGACCGAAGCCCGATCAGCGATAGAACCGCCGCGTCCTGCGCTCGGCCTCTGCCGCAGCCTGTTCCGGCGTCGCCTGGCCCGAGGCGACGGAGGCGAACATCTGCACCAGGATGAACTCCGCCGTGACGGTGCCGCTGGCCTGGGTGAGCGGGCCCTTGTAGCCGTTCCAGAACTCGCGATCCATCGTGTCCTTGAAGACGAGGATCTTCGGATCGCTCTTCCATACATCGGCCTCGCCGTAGGCGCGCAGCGGTTGCGCCCAGTAGCCGGAGCTGCCGTTCAGCCATCGCTCGTACTGCTCCCGCTCCATCATGAAGCGGATGTACTCCTTGGCCGCATTCGGGAAGCGCGTGTGGCGGAACACCATGCCCGAGATGGCGAGCGGCGCGTTGGGCGGGCTCGCCGCCACGCCGCGCGGCAGGTCGGCGTGGTTCGTGTCCTCCGCCACTGCCCGCGTGTTCGGGTCGTTCTTCACCGCGAAGTAGAGCGACACCCCGTTCTGCGTCAGGTGGCACTCGCCCGCCGCATAGGCGCGGTTGTTCGTCGGATCGAGCCACCCGATCGTGCCCGGCACGAAGGTCTGGTAGAGTTCGCGCACGTAGCGCAGCGCGTTGATCGTCTCGGGCCGGTTGATGGCCACGCGCCCGCTCTCGTCCACCAGGTACCCGCCATGCGCCCACAGCATCCAGGAGGCGAAGGCGTTGCCGTCCCCCACCGCGTTGCCGAGCGCGAAGCCGGAGGGCTTGTTGATCCGCCGCAGCGCCTGGCACAGCCGCAGGAAGCCCGGCAGGTCCGACGGCACGTTCTCGAACCCGGCCTCCCGCACCGAGGAGATGCGGTAGATCAGCGGGCCGCCGGAGCCGCCGAAGGGAATGGCGAGCCAGTTCTCCGTCCCCTGCCGCCGCCCGATGATGCGCGCGTAGTTCATCCACCCGCCGTAGCGCTGGCCGAGGTACTCCGCGATGTCCGTCACCTCGACCAGCTTGTCGCCGAAGATGTGCGGATCGTCCGGCCAGCCGATCACCACGTCCGGCCCCGCACCGGTGTTCGCGGTCACCGCGGTCTGCGGCCGCAGATCCTCCCATCCCACGAAGTCCACGCGGACCTGCACCCCGGTGGCCTGGGTGAAGCGCTGCGTGTTCTCGCGGAAGATCACCTCGTCCGGCTCGACGAAGCGGGCGGGGCGCAGCACGCGCAGCGTCGCGCCGTTCTCGATCGGCAGGCGCGGCGCCTGCGCATGGGCGGCCGGGATGCCGGCGCCGCCGGCCGCCAGCGCCGCGGCGCCGTAGCCCAGCACTTCGCGGCGGGTGATGTTGAACATGTTCTTCCTCCCTCGGACGTTCAGGTGGTGATGCGCCGGCCATCCTCGCCGGCGAAGAGGTGAACCAGCGGCGGATCGGGCGAGACGCGGATTTCCTCGCCCGGCCGCGCCCCGATGCGCTCCCGGAAGGCGCCCATCACCGGCGTCTCGCCGATCCGCAGCATCACCTGCGTCTCGGACCCCGTCGGCTCCACCACCTGGATCCGTGCCGGCATGCCGCCCGCATCCAGGCGCAGGTGCTCCGGCCGGACGCCGTAGGTCGCAGGCCGTCCCTCGGCCGGCGCCCCGCCCGGCGGCAGCGGCCAGGCCGTGCCGTCCTTCGCGCGGAAGACGCCGGATTCGACCCGGCCCTCCAGCAGGTTCATCGCGGGCGAGCCGATGAAGCCCGCGACGAACAGGTTGGCCGGCCGGTCATACAGCTCCAGCGGCGGGCCGATCTGTTCGACGTTGCCGCCGTTCATCACCACGATCTTGTCGGCCATCGTCATGGCTTCGATCTGGTCGTGCGTGACGTAGACGGTCGTGGTGGACAGGCGCTGGTGCAGCTCCCGGATCTCGCCGCGCATCTGGACGCGCAGCTTGGCATCCAGGTTGGACAGCGGCTCGTCGAACAGGAACACCTGCGGATTCCGCACGATCGCCCGCCCCATCGCCACCCGCTGCCGCTGCCCGCCCGAGAGCTGGCGCGGGTAGCGGTGCAGCAGCCCGTCCAGCCCGAGGATCCGGGCGGCCCGCCCCACCTCGCGCTCGATCACCTCCTTCGGCGCCTTCGCGAGCTGCATCGAGAAGGCCATGTTGTCCATGACCGTCATGTGCGGATACAGCGCGTAGTTCTGGAACACCATCGCGATGTCCCGGTCCTTCGGCGGCACGTCGTTCACCACGCGCCCGCCGATCGAGATCTCCCCGCCCGTGATGTTCTCGAGCCCTGCGATCATCCGCAGCAGGGTGGACTTGCCGCAGCCCGACGGGCCGACAAGGACGACGAACTCGCCATCCGCGATCTCCACGTCGACGCCGTGGAGCACCTTCGTTGCCCCGAAGCTTTTGCGTACCCCGCGGACCGAAACCGTCGCCATGCGCCTCCCCTTGCGTGGCCCACTGCCGGGACCTGTGCCGGGCGAGGCTACACATGTGCGGCGAGAGCGCGCAACGTCTCCTCCGCCGCGAACGGGAAGTTCACCCCGCGCGCGCGAGAAACCCGTCCAGCGCGGCGAGCACCTCGGACGGCGCCTCCTCCGGAAGATAGTGGCCGGAGGCGACAGGCCCGCCATTCACCGGCCCCTCCGCATAGCGGCGCCACACCTCCAGCGGCTCGTACCAGGCGCCGACCTTGCCCTTGGCCCCCCACAGCGCCAGCAGCGGGCATCGCAGCCTCTCGCCCGCCTCGCGGCTCGCCCGGTCATGCGCCAGGTCGATCGTCGCGGCAGCCCGGTAATCCTCGCAGATCGCCGCCACGGTGCCGGGGGCGTGGAGCGCCGCGAGGTAGTCGGCCCGCGCTTCCGGGTGGAAGAAGCCCCGGTCCTTCGGCTCGCGCGAGGTGTGCAGGTCGAACCAGTCCTCCACGTCGCGCAGGATCATCCGCTCGGGCTTGGGGTGCGGCTGAGCCAGGAAGAACCAGTGATAGTAGCCCATCGCGAACGCCATGCCCGCCGTCTCGAAGTGATGCAGCGTCGGCACGATATCCATGGTGCACAGCCGGTGCACCGCCTCCGGCGCATCGAGGGCAAGGCGGTGCGCCACCCGCGCACCCCGGTCGTGCGAGACCACCTGGAACCGCGCATGCCCCAGCTCCCGCATCAGTGCCAGCATGTCCGCCGCCATCGCGCGCTTGGAATAGGGCGCGTGGTCTTCCGTCACCGGCGGCTTGTCCGAAAGCCCGTAGCCGGTGATGTCGGGGCAGATCACCGCATACCGGCGCGCCAGCGCCGGCGCCACCGCGTGCCACATCGCATGCGTCTGCGGATTGCCGTGAAGCAGCAGCAGCGGCGGCCCTTCGCCGCCGCGGCGCAGGCGGAAGCGGCGGCCATTCGCCTCGCGGTGCTCCAGCGTGAATCCCTCGAACATGCAGCGCTTGCCCCCGGTCCCGGGCGCCGACGTTGACCCGGCTCGCCAGGCCGGTCCAGCCTCCGAGCGGCGTGCATGGGGAGGAACGGCGTGGCGGAGGCGATACGGCGGGTCGGCTTCATCGGCCTCGGCCGGATGGGCTGGCCGATGGCGGCGCGGCTGGTTGGCGCCGGCTTCGACCTGGCGGTGCACGATGCTGCGCCCGGCCGGGCCGAAGCCTTTGCCCGCACGCACGGCGCCGCCGCCGTCGCCGGCCCTGCCGCCTGCGCCAGCGGTGCCGACGCCGTCGTCACCGTGCTGCCGACCAGCCGCGAAGTGGCGGAGGTGGTGGCCGCGATGGCCGCCGGGCTCCCGCCCGGCGCGGTCGTCGTCGAGATGTCGTCCGGCGAGCCGTCGGCCACGCGCGCCATGGCGGCGGCGCTCGCCGCCTCCGGCATCGCCATGGTGGATGCGCCGGTCTCCGGCGGCGTGGCGCGGGCCGAGACCGGCACCCTCGCCATCATGACGGGCGGCGAGGCGGCGCCGCTGGAACGCGTGGACCCGCTGCTGCGCGCCATGGGCGGGCCCATCACGCGCTGCGGCGGCATCGGCGCCGGCCAGGCCATGAAGGCGCTGAACAACCTCGTCAGCGCCGCCGGCTTTCTCGCGAGCGTCGAGGCGCTGCTCATCGGCGCGCGCTTCGGCCTCGATCCCGCGGTGATGGTGGAGGTGCTGAACGCCGGCACCGGCATGAACAACAGCACCCAGCGCAAGCTCGTCCCCTTCGTCCTCAGCCGCGGGTTCGATTCCGGCTTCGGCCTGGACCTGATGGTGAAGGACCTCTCCATCGCGCTCGGCCTGGGGCGGGAGACGGGGACGCCCGCGCCCTTCTCGGCCAATTGCCGGGAGCTGTGGGCGGCCGCCTCCACCGTGCTTGGCGCCGGCCAGGACCACACGGCGATGGCACGATTCTCCGAGCTGCTGGCGGGACAGGAGCTGTCCTCCGCCTCCGTGCCGCGGAAGGGCTAGTCGCCCGTGTGGCAGGTGCTCGCCCTCCGCTATGCGCGGCACGACCGCAACGCGGCCGCGAACTTCCTGCTGCCGGTCGAGGACCCGCACGACGCCATGCCGATGGACTACTTCGTCTGGCTGTTGCGCAGGCCTGACGGGCGGGAGGTGCTGGTCGACACCGGCTTCGATGCCGCGACCGCCGCGCGGCGCGGGCGCACGGTCCTGCGCCCGGTGGAGGAGTGCCTGCGTGCCGTCGGCACCGCGCCGGACTCGCTGCGTCACGTGGTGGTGACGCATCTGCACTACGACCACGCCGGCAATCTCGGCCTGTTCCCCAACGCCACCTTCCACGTGCAGGACCGCGAGATGGCCTTCGCCACCGGCCGGCACATGTGCAGCCACAGCCTGCGCCACGCCTTCGAGGTGGAGGACGTCATCCGCCTCCTCCGCGCCGTCTACGCCGAGCGCGTCGTCTTCCACGACGGGGAAGGGGAGGTCGCGCCCGGCGTCACGCTCCATCACGCCGGCGGCCACACGGACGGCCTGCAGATGGTGCGGGTGGAGACGGCGCGCGGCAAGCTGGTGATCGCCGGCGATGCCAGCCACTACTACGCCAACATGGCGCGCGAGAACCCGTTTCCCATCATCTTCGACCTCGGTGCCATGGTGCAGGGCTGGCGCCGCGCGCGTCGCCTTGCCGGCGGCGACGAAAGCCTGGTGATCCCCGGACACGATCCGCTGGTGCGCACGCGCTTCCCTGCGATGGAAGGCAGCGGCGGAGAGGTCGTGCGCCTCGATCTGCCGCCTATTCCCGGATGATGGCGTAGGTCGCCAGCGCCAGGCCGACGGCGCCGAACAGCATGGAGAGGCCCGGCCAGGTCGGGCGCGGGCCGCGATGGCCGAAATACCAGTTCAGCGCGAAGGAGCCGAGCAGCGCCGCCAGGCCGTTCGCCCACCCGTCCTGCATGAACAGCTTCGCCACCATCGCGCCCCAGGCGACCAGCGCCACGAAGGCGAGCGCACGCCACCCATGGTCCGCCAGGGGATGCGCAGGCCGCCTCGACGGATCGGCCGACCGCGTGTGGATGTAGGCCGAGACGGAGAGCAGCAGCGCGGCGATGAGGGCGGCGGACATGCCGCGCGCTGATAGGCGCCGCCGGCCCTCCTCGCAAGCCGATCAGGCCGGCCGCCCGCCGAGCAGCAGCCGCAGGCCGAGCGCCAGGAACAGCACGCCCGCCAGCGCATCCAGCCAGCGCGGGGCGGCCGAGAGCCGCGCCGCGGCGCGCCCGGCCGCCGCGATCATCACCCCATACGCCGGCAGCGCCATCAGCGGCACCAGCGGCCCGAGGATCGCCATCTGCAGCCAGGCCGGCGAGCGCCCGGGATCGACGAATTGCGGCAGGAAGGCGAGGAAGAACAGGATCACCTTCGGATTGGTCAGGTTGGTCACCAGCCCGTCCCGGAACGCCGTGCGCACCGGCGCCGCAGGCCGCACCGCCGCACTGCCGCGCCAGGCCGACCTCAGCGCCTGCACGGCGAGCCAGAGCAGGTACAGCGCGCCCGCCACCCGCATCGCGTCGAACAGCGCAGGGAAGGCGGCAAGCAGCGCCGCGATGCCCGAAGCCGCCAGCGCGATGTGCATCATGGCACCCGTGAAGATGCCGAACATCGCCGCCCAGCCCCGCCGCACCCCGCCCGAGAGGGTCTGGCCGAGGATGAACAGCATGTCCGGCCCCGGGGTGACGATCAGCACCACGGCGGCGAGCAGGAAGGCGAGGAGGAGCTGCGGGTCGATCGGCATCCGCGCAGCGTCGCGCGGCAGGCTCATGCGTTGAAGCGAATACGCCTGATGCTGCGGATCAGCAGGCGTGATGAGGCGGCCAGGGCAGCGGGCCGGTCATGCCGCGCCGGCATGCCTTCAATCAATCAACGCTATTTCCGGCCTGACCGCCCCCCTGCTTCCCTCCGCGGCAGCGCGCCCGTCATCCCGGCGGGCCCGGGAGGAAAGCCGCGCATGAGCGCCCAGAGCCCGATCGGCGACCACGTCACCCGTGGCTACAAGGACATCCTGTTCGAGGTGAAGGACGGGGTCGCCTGGGTCACCATCAACCGCCCCCGCTGGCAGAACGCCTTCCGCGAGCAGACGCTGGACGAGCTGATCGACGCGCTGAAGGCGACGCGGGAGGATCCGATGATCGCCTGCGCCGTCGTCACCGGCGCCGGCGACACCGCCTTCTCCGCAGGCGGCGACTTCCACGCGATGATGCGCCTCAACCGCGCGAACGGCCACATGTGGAACGACCGCATGCTCGGCCTTGCGATGACCATCCGCGGCCTCTCCATCCCGGTGATCGCGATGGTCAATGGCTGGTGCATGGGCGGCGGGCACGAGCTGGCGCTGTGGTGCGACCTCGTCGTCGCCAGCGACGATGCGATGTTCGGCCAGACCGGTGCGAAGGTCGGCGCCTGCCCGACCGTCGGCGCGACGCAGTACCTCCCCCGCATCATCGGTGAGCGCCTGGCCCGCGAGATGATCTTCTGCGCCCGCCGCTTCACCGCGGCCGAGGCGGTGCAGATCGGCCTGATCAACAAGGCCGTGCCGAAGGACCAGCTCCGCGCCGCCACCCTCGAATGGTGCGAGGCGATCAAGGGCCACTCCTCCCAGACCATCCGCTACACGAAGAAGTCCCTGAACGACGAGAGCGACCAGCTCTACGCCTCCTGGCAGCAGGGCATGGAGCTGCTGTCGATGGTCTGGGGCAGCGAGGAGAGCCTGGAGGGCATGCAGGCCTTCCTTGAGCGCCGCAAGCCCGACTTCAACCGCTTCCGTGCGCAGAACCGCGCGCAGCTCGACCGCTACATGGATGGGTTCCGCAAGGGCGAGAACCAGGCGCCGGAGGCACGGCAGGCGGCGGAATAGCGGCGATGGAGGCCGGCGCGCTGGCCGGGGTGCGGGTGCTCGACCTCACCCGCATCCTGGCCGGTCCGTTCTGCACGATGATGCTCGGCGACCTCGGCGCCGAGGTCGTGAAGGTGGAGGCGGCAGGGGGCGACGACACGCGCGCCTGGGGGCCGCCCTACCTCGGGACGGAGAGCGCCTACTTCCTCGGCGTCAACCGCAACAAGCGCGGCATCGTGCTGGACCCCACGCGGCCGGAGGGCGCCGAGGTGCTGAAGGCGCTCGCCCGCCGGTCCGACGTGCTGGTGGAGAATTTCCGCACCGGCACGCTGGAGCGTTGGGGGCTGGATGACGAATGGGCGGCGCGCGAGGCGCCGCGGCTGATCCGCTGCTCGATCACCGGCTATGGCCGCACCGGTCCGCGCGCCGCGACCCCGGGCTACGACTTCATCCTCCAGGCCGAGAGCGGCCTGATGGCCATCACCGGCGAGGCTGGCGGCGCGCCGATGAAGCTCGGCGTGGCGATCGTCGACCTCGCCACCGGCCTCTTCGCCTGCAACGGCATCCTCGCCGCGCTGCAGGCGCGCGCCCGCACCGGCCGCGGCCAGCGGGTCGAGGCCTCGCTCCTCGAAAGCGGACTCGGCCTGCTGGCGAACGTCGCCTCCAACGTGCTCGCCTCGGGCAGGGATGCCGGGCGCTATGGCAACGGGCACCCGAACATCGTGCCGTATCGCAGCTTCGATGCGGCCGATGCGCCGGTTGCCGTGGCGGTGGGCAACGACGCCCAGTTCGCCCGCTTCGCCGCGATGCTCGGCCGCCCCGAATGGGCCGAGGATCCGCGCTACGCCCGCAACCGCGACCGCGTGACCAACCGTGAGGAGCTGGACGCGGCGATCGCCGCCCTCTTCGTCGCGCGCCCTGCGGCGGCATGGATCGCCGCGATGGAGGCCGCGGGCATTCCGTGCGGCCGCGTCAACACGCCGGCCCAGGCTCTCGCCGATCCGCAGGCGCTCGCCCGCGGCATGGTGCAGCAGGTCGCCCACCCCGCGCTGCCGGGCGGCACCTTCCGCACGCTCGGCTTCCCGGTGAAGCTGGAGCAGACGCCCGCGGCTCTCCGCACGCCGCCGCCGACGCTCGGCCAGCACACGCACGAGGTGCTGCGGGAGCTGCTGGGGCTCGACCAGGCCGCGCTGGCGCGCCTGGCCGCTGCCGGCGTGATCCCCGCGCGGACGGATGCGGCGGCATGAGCGCGGCACCCCCCTGGCCGCTGGCGCACATCGCCCTCGCCGTTCCGGATCTCGACGCCGCGGCCGAGGCGCTCGGCAGGCTCTATGGCGCCACGGCGGGCGAGGTGCGGGAGAACGCTGCGCAGGGCGTGCGCCTGCGCTACCTGTCGCTTCCCGGCCTGACGCTGGAGCTGCTTTCTCCGGTCGCGGCGGAAACGCCCGTCGGCCGCTTCCTCGCGCGCCAGCCCGCTGGCGGCCTGCACCACCTCTGCTTCGCCGTGCCGGACCTCGATGCGGCCTGCGGCGCCGTGACCGCCGCTGGCGGGCGGGTGCTGGGTGCGCCGGGCACGGCGCGCAACACCGACGGCGCGCGCATCGCCTTCGTCCACCCCTCCGCCACGGCGGCCGGGCTGCTGGTGGAGCTTGAGGAGCACGCTGCCGGCAAGGGGAGCGATACGGCGTGAAGACGATATCGATGCCGCGGCGCGCGGCGCTGATCGTGCCTGCGCTGCTGGCCGGCAGGGCGTCCGCGCAGGCGGCATGGCCGCAGCGCGGCCTCTCGCTCATCGTGCCGTTCCCGCCGGGCGGCCTCGGCGACCTGGCCGCGCGGCCTGTCGCGGCAGGTCTGGAGCGCGCCTTGCGCACGCCGGCCGTCGTCCTGAACCGGCCGGGCGGCGGCGGGCGGATCGGCAGCGCCGCGGCCGCCCGCGCCCCGGCCGATGGCCATACGCTGCTCTGCACCGTCTCCTCCATCGCGGTGCTGCCCGAAGCCGATCGCATCGCCGGCCGCCCGCCCGCCTATGAGGCCGCGGATTTCGCGCCGGTGGCCCGCATCGCCGCCGATCCGGTGGTGCTGGCCGTCCCCGCCGCGGCGCCCTGGCCGGACCTTGCGGCCTTCCTTGCCGATGCGCGCGCCCGCCCGGGCGCCATCGCCTACGCCTCGACCGGCGCCTTCGGCACCGCGCATGTGGCGATGGAGATGCTGGCCGCTGCGGCCGGGATCCAGCTCCTCCACGCCCCCTTCCAGGGCGCCGGTCCGGCGGTGACGGCGCTGCTCTCCGGCACCGTGCAGGCCTCCGCGATCGCGCCGGGCCTCGCCGCCGGGCATCTGCGCGAGGGCCGGCTGCGCGTTCTCGCCGGGTGGGGCGCCGAGCGGATCCCGCTGCTGCCGGACGTGCCGACGCTGCGCGAGGCCGGCCTCGCGGATGCCGAATACTACATCTGGGCGGGCCTCTTCGTCCCCGCGGCGACGCCCGCTTCGATCCAGGCGCGGCTGCGCGCGGCCGCGCGAGAGGCGATCCTCGATCCGGAGACGGCACGCATCCTCGGCGTCGCGGGAACCGCAGTAGCCTGGCAGGATGCGCCCGACTTCGCCCGCTTCCTCGAAGCGGACACCACGCGCGTCGTCGCCGCGATCCGGCGCATCGGCCCGGTCGAGTAGCCCCCGCGCCTTGTTCCCACTTCGCCGCGCCGGTAGCCTGCCGCCGGCTCCGGACGACCGGCGGATGGATCTGCGGCAGCTTCGCTATTTCAGGGAGGTCGCGGCCCAGCGCAGCTTCAGCGCGGCCGCGCGGCGCCTGAACGTCGCGCAACCCGCGCTCAGCCGCCAGGTCCGCGCGCTGGAGGAGGATCTCGGCCTCCCGCTGCTGATCCGCACCGCGCGCGGCGTCCACGTCACGGAAGCCGGCGAGAGGCTGCGCGAGACCGCGGATTTCGTCCTGCGCTTCCTCGCCGACGTCCGCACCGACCTGCGCACGCTCAGCGCGGAGCCCTCGGGCAACCTGCTGCTCGGCCTGCCGCCCTCCGTCGCCTATCTGCTCGCCCCGCGGCTGCTGGAGCGGACGCGCGCGGAATACCCGCTGCTCAACCTGCGCATCATCGAGGGCCTCTCCGTCTTCCTGATGGACTGGCTGGAGAGCGGGCGCGTGGATCTCGCCGTGCTCACGGACGCCGGCCACACCCAGGGGCGCCGCCTGGAACGCGTGGCCCTGGCCGAGGAGGAGATGGTGCTGGCCGGCACGCCCGGCCTGCTCGGCGCGCGCGGTCCCACCGTCACCCACGCCGATCTCGAGGCGCTGCCCCTCATCCTCAGCGCCGGCTTCCGCGCCGTCATCCAGCCCTGGCTGGCCATGGGCCGGCTGGAACTGCAGGGCGAGACCGAGCTCGACAGCATCGTCGTGACGCGGGAAGTGGTGCGCCGCGGCCTGTTCTGCACGATTGTGCCCTATGGCATGATCCACGCCGACGTCGCGGCCGGAGAGCTGCGCGCCCTGCCGCTGGCCGATCCGCCCGCGCGACGCCGCCTCGTCATGGGCTTCGCTGCCGCGCGCCCGGTTTCCATGACCATGCGCGCCGTCCAGCGACTCGTCGAGGAGACGCTCGCCGAGACGCCGCTCTGCACCGGGGAAGCGGCCTGACGCCGCCAACCATGCCGGAACGGCATCGCCGCGATCACCTTTCGCTTTTTCCGCCATCCCGGCCAGCCTCCTAGGCTGAGCCCGAAGGAGCAGGCCGCCAGCGCCTGCCCGGGAGGGAATGGATGAAGCTCTCGCGACGCGCGATCCTGGCCGGCACCGTGGCCCTGGCATCGCCGCACCTGCCCGCTTCCGCACAGCTTCCGAACCGCGGCGTCACGCTCGTCGTTCCGGCGCCGCCGGGCGGCCACACCGACATCGCGGCGCGCCTCGTCGCCGAAGGGCTGGCGCCGCGCCTCGGCGTGCCCGTGGTGGTGGACAACCGCCCGGGCGGCAACGGCGTGGTCGGCGCCCAGGCGGTGATCCGCGCGCGGCCCGACGGCACCACGCTGTTCGTCGCCTTCTCCGGCTTCATGGTCGGCATCCCTGCCGTCACGCGCGATCTCGGCGTGGACACCCGGCGCGACCTGCTGCCGGTCGCGATGCTGATGGAGGCGCCGCATGTGGCGCTGGTCCCGGCCAGTCTTGGCGTCCGCACCCTGGCGGAGTTCGTGGCGCTCGCGAAGGCGCGGCCGGGCCGGATGAACTACGCCTCGGTCGGCGTCGGCTCCATCCACCATCTGGGGCCCGAGCTGCTGAAGCAGCGCGCCGGAATCGATCTCGCGCATGTGCCCTATCGCGGCGACGCGCCGGCGCTGCAGGACCTGCTGGTCGACCGCGTGCAACTCTACTTCGCCACGCTGCCCGCCGCGCAGGGCTTCGTGCGGGACGGCCGCCTCCGCGCCCTCGCCGTCGGCGCACCGCGGCGCCTTCCCCCGCTGCCCGAGGTGCCGACCACCGCCGAGGCGGGGTTTCCCGGCCTCGAGGTCAGCTCCTGGTACGGCCTCTTCGCGCCGGCCGGCACGCCGGACGCCACGGTCGCCGCCCTCGCACGCGAGTCCGACGCCGTCACGGGCACCGAGGAGTTCCGCCGCCGCGCGCTGGAGCTTGGCAGCGTCGTCCAGCCGCGTTCCCCCGCCGAGATGGCGGAGATCGTCTCCCGCGAGCTCGCCGGCTGGACCGAGGTGGTCCGCGCCGCCGGCATCGAACCGCTGTAGGGCGCCGTGATGACCCGGAGCCCGATGCCCCGCCGCGCCGTGCTCGGCACCGCGGCCGCCGGCCTGCTGCCGCATCCTGCGGCCGGGCAGGCCGCGGCGCCGCGGCAGATCACCCTCGTTGTCCCCGCGACCCCCGGCGGCACGACCGACATCGCCGCGCGGCTGGTCGCCGACGGGCTGGCCGGTCGCGGGCGCACGGTGGTGGTGGAGAACCGCCCTGGCGGCAACGGCAGCCCGGCCGCCATCCACGTCGCGCGCGGCCGCGCTGATGGATCGCTCCTCTTCGTCGGCTTCTCCGGCTTCATGTCCGCCATCCCGGCGCTGACGCCGGATCTCGGTGTCGATACGGTGCGGGACCTGCTGCCCGTGGCCATGCTGATGGACGCGCCGCACCTTCTCGTCGTGCCCGCGGCACTGCCGGCGCGCACGCTGGCCGAGTTCATCGCGCTGGCGAAGGCGCGCGGCGGCCGGATGAACTACGCCTCGGTCGGCGTCGGCTCGATCCACCATCTCGGCGTGGAGGCGATGAAGCAGCGCGCCGGCATCGCCATCGAGCACATCCCCTATCGCGGCGCCGCGCCGGCCGTGCAGGACCTCCTGGCCGGACGGGTCGAGCTGCTGTTCAACGCCGCGCCCGCGGTCGCCGGCTTCGTGCGCGACGGGGCGCTCCGCGCGCTGGCGGTCGCAGCGCCGTCGCGCCTGCCATCCATGCCGGACGTGCCGACCACGGAGGAAGCGGGGATGCCCGGCTTCCTCGCCAGCTCCTGGTACGCCCTCTTCGCCCCTGCCGCCACGCCCGGCCCGGTGCGCGAGGCGCTGACCGCCGATGTCCACGCCGTCACCTCGACGGAGGCGTTCCGGCGCAAGGCCGAGGAGCAGGGTGCGGTGGCCGAGACGCCGACGCCTGCCGAGATGACCGCGCGTATCGAGCGCGAACTCGCCGGCTGGCGGGAGCTGGTGCGGCGCGCCGGCATCCGCGCCGAATGAGCGGCGCCCGGCCGCTGCTGATCCGCGGCGTCACGGCGGTGACGCTCGATCCCGCACTCGGCGACCTGCGCGGCGCGGACATCCTGGTGCGGGACGGCCGCATCGCCGCGATCGGGCCGGCGCTTGCCGCGCCGGATGGCGCCGAGCTGATCGACGCGGCGGAGATGATCGCGATTCCCGGCTTCGTCGACACCCACCGCCACACCTGGCAGTGCCTCATGCGCAATGCCGCGGCGGACTGGACGCTCGGCCAGTATTTCGCCGGCGTCCGCGGCGTCATGGGTGGGCTCTACACGGCGGAGGACATGTACGTCGCCAATCTGTGCGGCGCGCTGGAATGCCTCGATGCCGGCATCACGACCCTGTACGACTGGTCGCACAACAACAACTCGCCCGATCATGCCGATGCGGCGGTGGAGGCGCTGCGCGATGCCGGCCTCCGTGCCGTCTTCGGCTACGGCAACGCGAACCACGAATGGATCCCGGTGAGCGACCTGCCCACCGATTTCGGGGATCTCGCCCGCGTGCGCCGGCGCTGGTTCAACGGCGAGGACGGGCTGCTCACCATGGCCTTCGCCGCGCGCGGCCCGCAATACGCGACGGAAGCGGCGACGGCCGAGGATTTCGCGCGGGCGCGGGACCTCGGCCTCCGCGTGACCGTCCATGCCGGCAGCGGCCTCTGGGGCTTCCGCCGGCCGGTGGAGACGCTGCGTCGCCTCGGCCTGCTGCTGCCGGGCACCACCTACGTCCATTGCTGCACCCTCTCGGACGAGGAGCTGCGCATGGTGGCCGACAGCGGCGGCAACACCTCGCTTGCGCCGGAGGTCGAGTTGAACATGGGCCATGGTTGGCCCGCCACGCTCCGCAGCCTCGCGGCCGGCGTGCGGCCGAGCCTCTCGATCGATGTCACCACCTCCATCGGCGGCGACATGTTCACCGCGATGCGCGTGGTGATGGCGGCCGCGCGGGCCGAGGCGCATGAGCCCGCCCTCGCCGGCCGGCGCATCCTGGACCGCATGCCGGTCAGCGCGCGCGACGTGCTCGGCTTCGCCACGATCGACGGCGCGCGTGCCGCCGGGCTGGACCGCCGGATCGGCACGCTGACGCCCGGAAAGGAGGCCGACATCGTCCTGCTCTCCACCGACAGCTTCAACATGTTCCCCGTCAACAACGCGGTCGGCGCCGTCGTGGAGGCCGCGCATGTCGGCAACGTCGACACCGTGCTGGTCCGCGGCCGCGCGGTGAAACGCGGCGGCCGCCTCCTCGGCGTGGACCTCCGCGGCCTGCGGCGGCGGATGGAGGCGGCGCGCGATGGGCTGTTCGCCCGCGCCGGCGTGCCGGCGGACGGCACCTGGCTGCCCGTGCCCCACACCGGCGGCACCGAGCGCGCGGCACTGAGGTAGGACGATGACCGACGCACTCCCCCGCGCCACGACGCTGGCGCACCGCCTTGCGGAGCACGTGGCCGAGACGCCGGTCTGGGCCATCCCGGCCGAGGCGCGCGACGCCGCCCGGCTCTTCCTGCTCGACACGCTGGCCTGCGCCTGGGCCGGCAGTGACGCGCCCGGCTGCCGCGAGGTGCATGCGATGCTGGCCGAGGAGGGGGGCAGGGCCGACGCCACGGCCTGGGCCTTCGGCACCCGCCTGCCCGCGCAGCACGCCGCCTTCCTGAACGGCACCACCTCGGCCGCGCTCGACTACGATGCGCTCGGCCGCGACGTGCCGGTCCACGTCAACATCGCCGTCATGCCCGCCGCCCTCGCCATCGCGGAGCGCGAGGGCGCGGGCGGCGAGGAGACGCTCGCCGCGATCGTCCTCGCCTCGGACATCACCTACCGCCTCGCCCTCGCCGGCTCCTTCCCGCACCGCGGCTGGTCCTACACCGCCGTCATCGGCACCTTCGGCGCGGCCGCCGCCGCGGCGCGGCTGCTGCGTCTCGACGCGGCCCGCACGCGGCATGCCCTTGGCCTTGCCTATCTTCAGGCCGCCGGCACGCAGCAGGCCAATGTCGAACCCTCTCTCGCCAAGCGCATGCTGTCCGGCTGGGCGGCCCGCGCCGGCACCTTCGCCGCGCTGCTCGCCGCGCGCGGCATCACCGCGCCGGCAGAGGTCATCGAAGGCGCCTTCGGGCTGCACCGCATGTACCAGCCGGCGGATCCCGCGATCATCCTCGACCGGCTCGGCATGTGGTTCGGCGGCACCGATCTCAGCGTGAAGAAGTACCCGTCCTGCGGCTGCAACCACACCGCCATAGAAGCCATGCTGCGCCTGCGCCAGGCGCACGGCCTGCAGGCCGGCAGCGTCGCGCGGATCGTCCTGCGCATCTCGCCCTACATCGACCGCATCGTCGGCATGCCGTACGACCCCTCGCGCGATCCGCAGGTCGCCGCCCAGTTCTCCATCCGCTACTCGCTCGCCTGCGCCCTCATCCGCGGCCGCCTCGGACTGGCCGAGATCGAGGCAGAGGCCGCCCGCGACCCGGCCATCAACGCGCTCGTGCCGCGCGTCGCGCTCGAGATCGAGCCGTCCTGGACCGGCGACCGCGGCCCCGTGGAGCTGACCGTCGAGACCACCGACGGCCGCGTGCTGTCCGCGCGCGAGGAGCACGTGCCGGGCAGCCGCGAGGCGCCGATCCCGCCCGAGGGGCTGGAGGCGAAGTTCGCCGAATGCCTCGGCCGCGGCGTGCGCCCGCTGAGTCCTGCCGCGCGACGCGACCTGACCGCACGCCTCGCCGCGCTGGAGCGCTGGCCCGACATGCGCCGGCTGTTCGACCTGCCGGACGCCTGAGCCACCGAAGGGGAGGAGAAGATAGAGATGCAACCGGGAACGACGCGGCGAAGGCTGATCGCCGCCACTGCCGCCGCCGCTGCCCTTCCCGCGCCGCTGGCGGCGCGCGCTGAAACCGCCTACCCGGCGCGCCCGATCCGCGTCGTGGTGCCCTTCCCGCCGGGAGGTCCGACCGACGTCGTCGGCCGCATCGTCGCGCAGGGCCTGTCCGAGGCGTTCGGCGGCCGGGCGGTGGTGGTGGAGAACCGCGCCGGCGCAGCCAGCGTCATCGGCACGGAGGCCGTGGTGCGCGCGCCGGCCGATGGCTACACGCTGCTCTTCGGCTCCAACAGCACCTTCGCGGTGAATGCCGCGCTGATGCCGAACCTGCCCTACGTGGTGGACCGGGATCTCGATCTCCTCGCGCTCGTGGCGGAAGGACCCCAGGTGCTCGTGGTGCGCGGCGGGTTGGCCGCGCAGACCGTGCCCGAGCTGATCGCGCTGGCGAAGGCGCGGCCGGGCGCGCTCACCTTCGCCTCGACCGGCCCCGGCGGGATCATCCACGTGGCGGGAGAGCTGTTCCGCCACCATGCCGGGATCGACCTGCTGCACGTGCCGTATCGCGGCGGCGGCCCCGCGGTCACCGCGCTCATCTCCGGCGAGGTGGACATGATGGTCAACGACCTGTCGCCCATGCTGCCGGTGATCCGGGAGGGGCGGCTGCGCGCCCTCGCGGTGGCCGGCACCGCACGCGCCCCGCAGCTTCCGGAGGTGCCGACTTTCGCCGAGCTCGGCCTGCCCGCCGTGGTCAGCGCCTCCTGGTTCGGCCTTGCGGCGCCGGACGGCCTGCCCGCCCCCGTGCGCGCGCGCCTCGCCACGGCGTTGTCGGCGCTGCTCTCCGATGCCGGCTACCGCCGGCGCCTGGAAGGCGTCGGACTGGACCTGCCTGGCGTGCAGCCCGCCGCAACGCCCTCCTTCATCCGGAGCGAGACCGGCAAATGGGCCGCCCTCGCCCGCGATGCCCGCATCCGCGTGGAGTAGCGCCGATGTCCAGTCGCCGATCCCTTCTCGCCGCCGCGCTCGCCGCGTCCGCCGCGCTTCGGCCTCGTCCGTCCCGCGCCTGGGCGCCGGGCCGCCCGGTGCGCCTGATCGCCCCCTTCGCGCCGGGCGGCACCAGCGACCTCGTCGCCCGCGCCTTCCAGGGGCCGCTGACCGAATGGGCCGGTCATCCCGTCGTCGTCGAGAACAAGCCCGGCGGCGGCGGCATGCTCGGCACCGAAACGCTCGTCCGCTCGCCGCCCGACGGGCTGACCCTGCTGGTCCTGAACAGCGGCCACGCGGCCAACGCCACGCTGGTCGAGCGCCTGCCCTTCCATCCGGTCGACAGCCTGCAGCCCATCTCGGTGCTCGCGCGCAGCCAGCTCATCCTCGCCGTGCCGCCGGCGTCCCCGGCGCGGCAGGCGCGTGACCTGCCGGCGCTGGCCCGAAGCCTCGGCCGGCCGCTCACCTACGGCTCGGCCGGCACAGGCCAGACCAACCACATCGCCGGCGAGATGCTGCGCATCGCCACCGGGGCGGAGCTGACCCATGTGCCCTATCGCGGCGGCGGGCCGCTGCTGCAGGACCTTCTGGCCGGGCGCCTCGACTTCACCTTCGTCACGCCCGCCTCCGCGCTCGGCCAGGTGACGAGCGGCGCCCTGCGCCCGCTTGCCGTGACCGGTCCGGCTCGCATGCCGGCGCTCCCCGACGTGCCGACGGTGGCGGAGGTCGGGCTGCCAGGCGTCGGTATCGTCGACTGGTGGGGGCTGGTCGCGCCCGCGGGCCTGCCCGCGGACATCCTCCGCGCCTGGAACGCGGCGGTCCTGCGCGCCGCCGCCAGCCCCGCCCTGCTTGCCCGGCTGGGCGGCAGCGGGCTGGAGGTGACGCCCGGCACGCCGGACGCGTTCCGCACCGAGCTGACCGAGGACATCGGGCGTTACCGCAACATCATCCGCTCGGCGGGCATCCGCCTCGATTGACCACCTGTCAGGAGCCCGACATGCAAGCCCTTCCGCCGATCCCCACCGTCACCGTCGGCAGCATGCCGAAGCCGGCCTGGCTCTCCGATTCCTGGTACAGCGTGTCGGACCGCTGGAACCTCTCCGGCAGCGCGCTCGACCAGGCCTTCGAGGATGCGACGCGCCTGGCCGTGGCCGACCAGGCCGAGGCAGGGATCGACATCCTGACGGATGGCGAGCAGCGGCGCCCGACGCACTACAGCTACTTCCTCAAGCAGCTCTCCGGGGTCGATCTCGTGGAGCTGAAGGCGAAGCCGATGCGTGCCGGCAAGTTCACGCAGGAGGTGCCGCGCGTGGTCGGCCCGCTCTCGCTCGCCTCCCACATCGCGCTCGACGATTTCCGCGCGCTGCGCCGGCTGACGCGCGCGCCGGTGAAGATGACGCTGCCGGGCCCGACCACCCTCGTCGACGGCACCTGCGATGCCTTCTACGGCGACGAGCGCAGCCTCGCCCTCGCCTATGCCGATGTGCTGAATGCCGAGATCCGCGCGCTGGAGGCCGCGGGCTGCACGATGGTGCAGCTCGACGAGCCCGCCTTCACCCGACTGCCCGACAAGGTGGCGGCCTACGGCATCGAGGCGCTGGACCGCGCCTTCGCGGGAACGGGCGTCGTCTCCTGCGTGCATGTCTGCTACGGCTATCGTTCCTGGGGTGGCGGCGCCGCCAAGCAGTGGAAGCACGGCTACGAGGAGCTGTTCCCGATGTTCGCGCGCAGCGCGGTGCAGCACTGGTCGCTTGAATTCGCCGAGCCGGCGCTGCCACCTGCCATCCTCGCCGACCTGCCCGGCAAGGTCATCCAGCTCGGCGTCGTGGATTGCGGATCGGACGAGGTGGAGTCGCCGGAACGCGTCGCCGCGCGGCTGCGGGACGCGCTGGAAGTGCTGCCGCCCGAGCGGCTGATCGCCGCGCCCGACTGCGGCTGCGTCGCGCTGCCGCGCCCCGTCGCGCGCGGCAAGCTGCGGGCGCTCGCGCTCGGCGCCGCCATCGTGCGGCACGAACGCTTCCGCTGCGACGGCGCGTGACCGCACCGCGCGACACTGCGCCGGTCACCGCGGCGCTGGCGCGCTTCGCGGCCGCGCTGCGGTGGGAGGACCTGCCCGCCGAGGTACGGCACGCCGCACGGCGCAACCTGCTGAACGTGCTGGCCTGCGCCCTCGGCGGACACGCCGACCCGGCGATCCGCGCCTTCTCGTCGGCGCTGCGTCCCCTCGCCGGTGCGCCCGGGGCGACGGAGATCGGCGTCGGGCCGACCGATGCCGCCACGGCCGCCTTCCTCAACGCCGCCGCGGCCAATGTGCAGGATTTCGACGACCAGCACCTGCCGACCGTGATGCACCCGGGCCCGGTCGTCGTCTCCGCCGCGCTTGCCGCAGCCGAGATGGCGGGCAGGGAAGGGGCGACGCTGCTCGCCGGCATCGTCGCCGGCCTGGAAGCGGCGTGCCGTATCGGCAACGCGGTGACGCCGGGCCACTACGCGGCCGGCTTCCACATCACCGCCACCTGCGGCGTGTTCGGCGCCGCGCTCGCCGCCGCGCGGATCATTGGCCTCGAGACGGGCGGACTGCACGCGGCGCTCGCGCACGCGGCATCGCAATCCTCCGGCCTGGTCGAGGCGCTGGGCGCCGCGACGAAGAGCACCGGCGTCGGCGCCGCCGCCCGCGCCGGTCTGCATGCCGCGCTCTTCGCGCGGGCGGGGATCACGGGGCCGGCCGAGCCCCTCGACGGCCGCTTCGGTTTCCTGCGGGTCATGGCGGCGGAGGCGGTGCCCGCCCGCATCACGGACGGCCTCGGCGAGGATTGGGAGATGCGCCGCAACGCGCCCAAGGCCTATCCTGTCGGCGTCGTGCTGCACCCCGTCGCCGACGCCGCGCTGGAACTGCGCGCCGCCGCGGGATTCGACCCCGGCGCCATCGCCACCATAGAGCTGCGCGGCCATCCGCTGCTGCGCCTTCGTGCCGACCGCCCCGGCGTCACCACGGGCCGGGAGGCGACCGTCTCCGCGCAGCATGTCTGCGCCGTCGCGCTCCTGCGGGGCGTCGTCGGGCCGCAGGAGCTGACCGACGCGGCCGTGGCCGACCCGGCCGTGCGCGCCCTGTGCGCGCGCGTGACGGTGGCGGAGGACCCCGGCCTGGCGGTGGAGGGCGTGCGCCTCCTCGTGCGCATGCGGGATGGCGAGGAGCGCCGGGTGGAGGTCGCGATCGGCCGCGGCCTTCCCGGCCGCGCCCTGACTGATGAGGAGCTGCTCGCCAAGGCCGCCGCGCTGACCGCCTTCGCCGCGCCCTGGTGTTCCGCGCCGGCTCTCGCCGCCCTGGTCGATGGTGCCGAGCGGATGGCGGACCTGTCGCCGCTCAAGGCGGCGCTCACTCCACCCGCAGCCCCACACGACGGATCAGCGCCCCCCACCTGACAAGCTCCGCCTCCGCCAGCGCCCGAAAGGCCTCGGGCGAGGTCGGCTCCGGCTGCGCGCCCTCCGCCAGCAGGCGCTCCCGCATCTCGGCCGACGCAATCGCCGCCGTCGCAGCGGCGTTGAGCCGCGCCACGATGTCGGGCGGCGTGCGGCCCGGCGCGGCGATGCCGTGCCACTGCGTCACATCGAAGCCGGGCACCCCCGCCTCAGCGATCGGCGGCACGCCCGGCAGCACCGCGACCGGCGTCCGCCCGGAGAGGCCGAGCGCGAGCACCGTTCCGTCGCGCACCAGCGGTACCGCGGCCGGCGCGCCCGTCAGCGTCGCCTTCACCGTCCCCGCAACCAGGTCCGTCATCACCGGGCCGGAGCCACGGTAATGCACCGGCACGAGCTGGATCCCCGCCGCCTCCTCCAGCGCCACCATGCCGATATGCGTGTTGCTGCCCTGGCCCGCCGTCCCGTATGCGATGCTGTCAGGCGCCGCCTTCGCCCGCGCAATGAACTCGCCGAGCGTCCTCACCCCCAGCCCCTTGTTGACGACGAGCACCATCGGCACCCGCGCCACCACGGTGATCGGCGCCAAGTCCCGCAGCGGATCGTAGCCAAGGCGCGGATAGACATGCGGCGCGACTGCCATCGTCCCCATATGCGCCCATAGGATCGTGTGCCCGTCTGCAGGGCCGCGCGCCACCGCTTCGGTCGCGATCGTGCCGCCAGCTCCGCCGCGGTTGTCCGCCGCCACCGCCACGCCGAGGACGGCCGACATGCGCTGCGCCAGCACACGTGCGATGATGTCGGAGGCTCCGCCCGGCGCGAAGGGGATCACCAGCGTGATCGCCCGGCTGGGCCAGCCCTGCGCGCGCGCGATCGCCGGCGCCGCCAGCGCCGCGCCGAGCAACGCCCTGCGCCCCGTGTTCATGTCCCCTCCCTCCCTATCGCCGCCGAGGCCGATGCCGCAAGGAACGGCAGCAGGTGCGACAGCACTTCCTCCGGCGCTTGCTCCGCCACGTAGTGTCCGGCCGCGACGCCTGCCCCGCGCAGATCGGGCGCGTAGTCGCGCCAGATCCGTAGCGGGTCCTGGAACACCGCCTCGGTGTGGCTCGCGGCGCCCCAAAGGATCAGCGTGGGGCAGGCGATGCGCCGCCCCGCCGCGAAATCCTCCTCGTCCATCGCGAGGTCGAGCGTCACGCAGGCCCGGTAGTCGGCGCAGGAGGCGCGGACCGTCCGCTTCGTGAAGCAGCGCACGTATTCCGCATAGGCGCGCGGGTCGAAGATGCGGATGCCGACGCCTGGCTTGCCGATCTTGCGCTCGACGAAGAAGCCCGGGTCCACCGCCTCCATCATCGCCTCCGGCAGCCCGCCGCCCTGCGGCATGAACACCCAGTGCCACGACTTCATCGCCCAGTTCAGGGTTGCGTGCCGCAGCGCATGGTGCTGTGGCAGGATGTCGAGGATGGCGGCGCGCTCCACCGCCTCCGGCGCGTCGAGGCAGAGCCGGTGCAGCACCCGCCCGCCGCGGTCGTGCCCGCAAGCGCGGAAACGCTCATGCCCCAGCGCGCGCATCACCTCCCGCGCATCGCCCGCCATCGCGCGGAAGGTGTAGTCGGCGGCCTCGTAGGTCGGCGCGGAGAGGTCGCCCGGCCCGTCGCTGTCGCCATAGCCGCGCAGGTCCATCGCGACGACGTGGAAACACTCAGCCAGCGCCGGCGCCATGCGGTGCCAGATCGCATGCGTCTGCGGGTTGCCGTGCAGCAGCAACAGCGGCGGGCCGGACCCGCCATGCCGCAGGAAGATGGAGGCGCCGCCAGAGGTCGCCACGCGGCGCGCCTGCCAGCCGGGGAACAGCGCGGCGCCGCGATCGGGGGCGGGCGCGTCCATCTCACGCCGCCTTCGCCAGCGCGCCGATCTCGGTCGCGACCTGCCGGCCGAAGGCGGCCGTGCCCAGCGTGCCGCCCGGCAGGTCCCGTGTCCGCCGCGCCGGGTCGGCCAGCACGCGGTCCACCGCCGCTTCGATGTCCCGCGCTGCCGCCCGCGCCGCCGGCACCCCCCGCCGCGCCCCGATCCAGTCCAGCATCAGCGCGGCCGAGAGGATGAGGGAGGTCGGGTTCGCCCGGTCCTGCCCCGCGATGTCCGGCGCCGAGCCATGCTGCGCCTGCGCCTGGCACATCGCATCGCCCGCATTCACCGCGCCCGCCAGGCCGAGCGAGCCCGACAGTTCCGATGCCTCGTCCGAGAGGATGTCGCCGAACATGTTGGTGGTGACGATCACGTCGAAGCGCGCGGCATCCCGCACCAGCAGCGCCGCCGTCGCGTCGATGATCGTTTCCTCGTACGCGATGTCGGGATGCTCCGCCGCCACCTCCCGCACGCAGGAGAGGAAGAAGCCGTCCGACACCTTCAGCACGTTCGCCTTGTGCACTGCCGTCACCTTGCGCCGTCGCGTTCGCGCCAGCCCGAAGGCGGTGCGGGCGATGCGCAGGCTTGCCTGCCGCGTCACCTTTCGCACCGAAAGCGCCATCTCCGCGCTCGGCATGAATTCGCCGACACCCTGGTGCATGTTGCGGTCCGAATAGAAGCCTTCCGTGCACTCGCGAACGATCACCAGGTCCATCGGCGTGCGGCCGTAATGCGGCAGGCCGGGGCGCGACCGCGCCGGGCGGATGTTGGCGTAGAGGTCGGCCTTCACCCGGAACTCGGCCGACTGGTTGATGCCCCCCTCGCTCCGCGGCGGGTAGTCGAGGTGCGAGACCGGCCCGAGGATCGTGCCATCCGCGCGACACGCCCGCTCGAACACCTCCGGCCGCAGCGTCGTGCCGTGGCTCCGCAGCGTCTCGAAGCCGATCGCGTGCGTCTCGAGCACGAGGCTGAGGCCGTGGCGCGCATCCGCGGCGCGAAGCACGTCGAGCGTCGCGGCGGCGATCTCCGGCCCGATGCCGTCCCCCGGCATGACGACGATGTCCATCCGCGCTGCGCCGCTCCCGTTTGCGACGGGAACCTGGATCGCCGGTATTGTTCCATGCAAGAGAAAGTACAATCGGGTGCGTGGAGAAAATCATCCTGAACAATCCTCAGCCTGCCGTGCGCCGCGGCAGGACCCCGACCATCCCGTCCCGCATCTTCAGGTGCCGCACCTGCTCCAGGTGGAGCCGCAGATAGGCCGCGGCCTCCTCCCGCCGCCCCGCCTCCAGCAGGTCGAGCAGCGCCAGGTGTTCCTTCCCCTGGATGCGCAGGCGGTTGTTGTCGAGGAATTTGCGATACTCGATCAGCCGCCGCAGCCGGTTCACCCGCCTGATGCCGTCGAGGAAGAAGGCATTGCCGGACAGTTCGACGAGCGATTCGTGGAAGCCGGCATTGAGGCGGAACACCTCGGTCCGCGCCAGCCGCCCCAGCCCGTTCGCCAGCAGCATCCGCTGCTCCTTCCGCAGCCGCGCGATCACCGCGGGGTCGGCGCGGAAGCCGGGCGAGAGGATCGCCGCGGGCTCGATGGCCAGCCGGAAGCGGTAGCCATCCTCGTAAGCCGCCGCATCGGTCAGCATCGGCAGGAAGCGCCAGCCGCGGCCAGGCAGCCGCTCTGCCCAGCCCTCCTGCGCCATGCGGCCGAACAGCGTGAGCACGCGCGCGCGCGGCAGGCCGTAGCGCCGCATCATCTCCGCCTCGCTCACCCGCTCCGGCAGAGTCCCGCACAGACGGTCCTCGGCGATCCGCTCGTAATCGGCGTCGTCGTCCACGCGTGTCGCCGCCCGCCGCGCGTCAGGCAGGGTGGCGAGGAAGGCGCCGCGGTTCCGCTCCAGCCGCACTGCGCCCCGCGCCTCGAGCAGCCGCAGCGCCCCCCGCACCGGAGAACGGGAGACGCGGAAGCGGTCCGCCAGAGCCTGCTCGCGGAGATGCGCGCCGAGATCGAGACGCGCTTCGCGCGCGAAGCCGAGGATGCGCTCCGCCAGATCGGCGGCAAGCGTGGCGGTGGACATCGGAGCAGGATAGCCACCGGCAGGCGCCGCCGTAAGGCCGATCCGCCGCGGCGCTACAGCCCCGCCATCTCCCGCCACTCCGCCTCGGTCAGCGTGCGCACGCCGAGCTCGGCGGCCTTCCTGGCCTTGCTTCCGGCATCCTCGCCCACCACGACGAAATCGGTCCGGCTCGAGACGCTCTTCGTCACCTTCGCGCCCAGCCGCTCCGCCTGCGCCTCCGCCTCGTCGCGCGACAGCGTTGCGAGCGTGCCGGTGAACACCACCGTCTTCCCCGCGAAGGGCGAATCCACCGCGGCCGCCGCCGCGCTGTCCTCCGGCGCCACCTCCTTCGCCAGCTCGTCGAGCGCCGCGAGGTTGCGCGGCTCGGCGAAGAACTCCGCCAGCTCCGTCGCGATGGCCGGGCCGATGCCCTGGATGCTGCCCAGCTCCTCCCGCGCCTCGGACCCGACGGTCGTCGCCGCGACCATCTTCGCCCGCCACTCGGCGAAGGACTGGTAGTGCCGCGCCAGCAGTCGCGCATTCGCCTCGCCGATGCGGCGGATACCGAGCGCGAAGATGAAGCGCTCCAGCGGCACGCGTCGCCGCGCCTCGATGGCGGAGAGCAGGTTGGCGACCTTCTTCGATTCCTTCCCCTTGCCGCCCCAGCCGGGCCAGCCGCGCATGCGCTCCGCATGCGCCTTCAGGCGGAAGATGTCGGCGGGGCTCTTCACCAGCCCCTCGTCGAACAGCTTCTGGATGTTCTCGATGCCTAGCCCCTCGATGTCCATCGCGGCGCGGCGGGTGAAGTGGATCAAGCGCTCCACCGTCTGCGCCGGGCAGATGAGGCCGCCGGTGCAGCGGCGCACCACCTCGCCCTCCGGCCGCACCGCGTGGCTGCCGCAGGCGGGACAGCGATCGGGGAAGACGAAGGGCTTGGCGCCCTTCGGCCGCTTCTCTGGCACCACGCCCAGGATCTGCGGGATGACGTCGCCGGCGCGCTGCAGGATGACCGTGTCGCCGATCCGCACATCCTTCCGCGCGATCTCGTCCTCGTTGTGCAGGCTGGCATGGCTGACCATCACGCCGCCGACATTCACCGGCTGCATCACCGCCCGTGGCGTCAGCGCGCCGGTACGCCCGACCTGGATCTCGATGTCGAGCAGCGTGGTGGTCGCCTGCTCCGCCGGGAACTTCCAGGCGATCGCCCAGCGCGGCGCCCGGCCGACGAAGCCGAGCCGCCGCTGCCAGTCCAGCCGGTCCAGCTTGTACACCACCCCGTCGATGTCGTAGGGCAGCTCGGCCCGCTGCCCGGCGATCCCCGCCTGGAAGGTCACCGCCTCCTCCTCGGTCACGGGGGCGGAGAGCGGGTTCACCGCGAACCCCCAGCCACGCAGCCGGTCGAGCCATTCGCGGTGCGTCTCCGCCGGCTGCTCGCTCGCCTCGCCCATCGCGTAGGCGAACAGCTTCAGCGGCCGCGCGCGCGTCACCTCCGGATCGAGCTGGCGGAGCGAACCGGCCGCGGCGTTGCGCGGATTGGCCGGCACGGTGACCGCCGGCCCCACCTTCTCGCCGCGCGCGCGCCGCGCATCGCGCTCGGCGGCCGCATGCTCCTGGGCCGCGCGGAAGGACAGGAAGTCCGCCTTCTCCATGAACACCTCGCCGCGGATCTCGACCCGCGCGGGAAAGGGGCGCTTCAGCCGGCGCGGCAGGTCGCGCAGCGTCATCAGGTTCGCCGAGATGTCCTCGCCCGTGCTGCCGTCACCCCTCGTTCCGCCACGGACGAAGGCGCCGTCCTCATAGGTGAGGTTCACCGAGAGCCCGTCGATCTTCGGCTCGGCCACGAAATCCAGCTTCGCATCGGCGCCGAGCTGCAGGAATCGGCGGATGCGTGCGCAGAACTCCCGGAAATCCGCCTCGTCGAACGCGTTGTCCAGGCTGAGCATCGGCACGCCGTGCCGCAGCTTGGCGAAGCCCTCCGCCGGCTCGGCGCCGACGCGCCGGCTCGGACTGTCGGCGCGCGTCAGCTCGGGAAAGCGGGCCTCGATCTCCCGGTTGCGGCGGACCAGCGCGTCGTATTGCGCGTCGCTGATCTCCGGCGCGTCGCGCTTGTGATACGCCTCGTCGTGGCGCGCGATCTCGGCGGCGAGCGCGGCAAGCTCCTCCGCCGCCTCCTCCTCCGTCAGCGCCGCCACCTTGCGGGCGCGGAGCGCGGCGTCGGTCACCGCGCCGCCTCGGCCGCGAGCCTCTCCAGCGCCGCGCCCTCGATGATCTCGCCGCTGAACATCCCCTCGCTGACCGCGCCGATCGCGCGATAGAACAGCACCGCCTCGTCGTCGCCCTCGTCGACCCCCCACCAGAGGCAGGCGGCGCCGCGGCCCCGCGCTTCCGCGGCGAGCCGCGCCATCAGCGCGCGCGCCGCGCCGCGCCGGCGGAACTCCGGCATCACGTAGAGATCGAGCAGCATCATCGCGTCCGCCTGGCGCTCCGCATCGTACACCGGCCCCGCGGTGGCGAAGCCGACCACCGCGCCGTCGATCTCCGCCACCAGCGCGGTCGCGCGCGCCGCGGGTCCGATCAGGTCGCGCCGCGCTACCTCCGCCGTCATCGCCGTACCGCGCAGCGGGCCGTCGAGGCTGTTGATGGCGTTGATCAGCGCGGCAAGCGACTCTGCATCCTGCTCGCTGACACAACGCGCGCGGAAAGTCGTCAAGCGACGCCCTCCATTCGCTTCTTGTCAGAGCCATTCGCTCCTGAAAGGAGGCATCCGTTCATCTTAGGGTTTGCCCGTCATGGCTGACGCACCGCCCAGCCAAGATGATTGATGCTTGCTGGCAGGGGGAAGCCAGGTTCGTCCATATCCAACCACCTAAGCGGTCCCGCCTCGAACTCGGCGCTTGCACGCAAATCAGCACCAATCCGCTCGATGGCGAGTTGAAGCGCCTGGAAGCCGTCAACGCCAAGCACCTTGACGCGTTTGCGAATTCGCGGGCCTTCAATCCGATAAACGCACGCATACTCGCGCTCCACGCGATACGGCGCTTCGAGTTCGACGCGCACTGCGCCGAGGGTGCTCGACAGCATACGAGTGGCAATCGTGGCCATGATCATTGTCCTATCGTAGGTTACCACGTAATCAGCGGTGGAAGAGGCTGTCCGTTAGAGCATGCTCCGTATCTCGCGTTTGCTGATTGGAAGCACCGTGCGCGTGCTCCAGGAACCAGCAAACTTCGACATCTCGTCTCATCAATTAAGACCTGAATTTCGCAGTCTTCACGCCTTCGTACGTCGGCAAAGGGTCCAAGTGGATTAGGAGTGGTGGCACTACCGTCGCCGTTATTGTTTGATCGAGCACCTCCGGGCGGGTCTTGCCGTTCGTGCTCCCTCACTATCACTTCCTTGCCGTTGCGCGACTGTGTGTACGATCTAACGTGAACGGGCTGTCTGAGCCAGCTACGACACCATTCATGGCTATCACCATCATCTGCGGACCAAGAACATATCGCGAACATAACCAGCGGTCAAGAAGAAATTCTTTACAGCAGGCTCCCCGCCAGCAGACTGTCCGCCGCCGCGCGGGCCGCCTCCGTCACGCGCTCGCCGGCCAGCATGCGGGCGATCTCCTCGCGCCGCGCCGGAGGGTCGAGCGGCGTCACCCGCGTCTCGGCGCGGCCGGCGCGCACCGCCTTCGCCACGGAAAGATGCCGGTCGCCGCGCGCCGCGACCTGCGGCGAATGCGTCACCACCAGCACCTGCAGCCGCTCCGCCACGCGCGCCAGCCGCTCGCCCACCGCCGCCGCCGTGGCGCCGCCGATGCCGCTGTCCACCTCGTCGAACACCAGCGTCGGCACCGGCGATCCGCGCGCCAGCACCACCTTCAGCGCCAGCATCAGCCGCGACAGCTCGCCGCCCGAGGCCACCTTGTCCAGCGCGCCGGGCGACTGGCCCGGATTGGTGGAGACGAGGAAGGTGACGCGGTCCACGCCCTCCGGTCCCCAGCCGGCCTCCGGCTTCGCCGCCACCTCCACCACCAGCCGCGCGCGGTCCAGCTTCAGCGGCGGCAGTTCCTTCGCCACCGCCTTCTCCAGCCGCCCCGCGGCATCGCGCCGCGCCTCGGTCAGCCGCGCAGCGGCCGCCACGTAGGCGCCGCGCGACTCCGCCGCGCGACGCTCCGCCGCGGCGACGGCGCCGGTGCCGGCATCCAGCGCGGCGAGCCGCGCCTTCAGCGAGGCGAGCAGCGCCGGCAACTCCACCACCGGCACCAGATGCTTGCGCGCCGCGGCGCGCAGCGCGAACAGCCGCTCCTCCACCGTCTCCAGCCGGCGCGGATCGGGCCCGCCCTCATGCGCCAGGCGCTCCAGCGCGCCCTCGGCCTCGGCCAGCGCGTCCAGCGCGCGGCCCAGCGCCTCCAGCGCCGGCTCGGCCTCGGTGTTCGGGGCGGGCAGGCGTTCCAGGGCGCGGATCGCGACGCGCAGTGCCGCGGCCGGGGTGTCGCGCCGACGGTCGCGCGGGTTGAGCGCGCTGACCGCCTCGGCGATCGCCTCGCCCCGCCGCTCGCCCTGCTGCAGGCGCTGGCGTTCCGTGGCGAGCGAATCCTCCTCGCCCTCCTCCGGCGCCAGCTCCTCAAGCTCGGCCACCGCGTGGCGCAGGAACTCCTCGTCGCGCTGCGCGGCGGCGATCTCCTCCCGCGCCGCGGCCAGCGCGCGCTCCGCCTCGCGCCAGGTGCGGTGCGTCTCGGCCGTCGTGGCGCGCAGCCTTTCCAGCCCGCCCGCGGCGTCGAGCAGCCCGGCATGGCCCGCCGGATCGGCGAGGCCGACCTGCTCGTGCTGGCCCTGCACCTCCACCAGCAGCGCGCCGAGCCGGCGCAGCAGCGCCAGGCCGGCGGGCTGGTCGTTGACGAAGGCGCGGCTGCGCCCGTCCGCGGCGACCACGCGACGCAGCACGATCTCGTCCTCCGCGTCGAGCCCGCCCTCGCCGAGCACGGCGCGGGCGGGATGCGCCTCGGGCACCGAGAAGGCGGCTGCGACGCTCGCCTGCGGCTGGCCGGCGCGCACCAGCCCGCTTTCGGCCCGCTGGCCGAGCGCAAGGCCGAGGCTGTCGAGCAGGATCGACTTGCCCGCGCCGGTCTCGCCGGTCAGCACGGTCAGCCCCGGCCCGAAGGCGAGGTCGAGCCGCTCGATCAGCACGACGTCGCGGATGGTGAGCGAGGTCAGCATGGGGGGGCGCCGCGGCGCCGGCGGGAAGGGATCAGAAGATCGAATTGACCACGCGGCCGAGGATGCCCGGCCGCGAGCCCTCCGCCGGCGAGGCGCCGGCGACGAGCATGGCGTAGCTGTCCTGATACCATGGGCTGCCCGGGTAGTTGTGGCCGAGGACGGAGGCGGTGCGCCGCGCCTCGTCCGGCAGGCCGAGCGCGAGGTAGATTTCGGTCAGCCGGTGCAGCGCCTCGGGCACGTGGTTGGTGGTCTGGAACTCCTCCACCACGCGGCGGAAGCGGCCGATCGCGGCGGCGTAGAGGCGGCGATTCTGGTAGAAGCGCCCGACCACCATCTCCCGCCCGGCCAGATGGTCGCGCGCCAGGTCCATCTTCAGCCGCGCGTCGCGCGCATAGGGCGTGTCGGGGAAGCGGTTCGCCACGTCCTGCAGCGCCGCCAGCGCCTGTTCCGTGGCGCGCTGGTCGCGCTGCGTGTCGTTGATCTGCTCGTAGAAGGTGAGGGCGCGGAGATAGTAGGCGTAGGCGATGTCGCGATGCGCCGGGTGGAGCTGGATGAAGCGGTCGAGGGCGCCGAGCGCCTCCGTGTAGCGGTTGCGCATGTACTCGCCATAGGCGGCCATCAGCTTCGCGTTGGTGGCGATGGGCGAATACGGGTGCTCGCGCTCGATGGTGTCGAACAGCTCCACCGCGCGGGCGTATTGCTGCCGGTCCAGCGCCTCCATGCCGGAGGCGTAGAGACCCTCGGCCGAGGTGTCCTGCGCCGCGGCCGTGGCGCGCGCGCCGAGGGAGGTGGAACGCCCGTCCCAGGCCGACCCGCACCCGGCGAGCGGCAGCAGGACGGCGGAGCAGAGGAGCAGGGATCGCAGCATCGGGGACCGGTCGCGCATGTCGGCCCCCTATACCACGCGGCGCCGCGCGGCGGGCAAGGTGGGGGCGGCGGGTCCGCTATCTCACCCCCGGCTGTGCCCGGGCCGCGCGCTCCGCCGCCTCGGCCTGGCGGCGCCGCGCCTCGGCCATCCGGGCCTCGTGCGCCGCCATGCTGTCGGGCGAGCGGGCGGCGGCGGTGCCCGTCCCGGTGCGCTGCAGCCGCGCCGCCTGCCCGGCCGAAGCCTCGCCCCGCTGCTGCGCGGCGCGGCGGGCCTGCCGCGCCGCCGCCTGCCGCGCCTCGGCCGAGGAGCGTTGGCGCAGCGCCTGGGTGCGGGTCTGCGGCGCGTTCGGCGTCAGGTGCCCGCCGGTTCCCATCGGCGTGCCGGGCGCGTTGTGCAGATCCTGCCGCATGTCGGGCCGCTGGCCATGCAGCTGCGCCGCCCCCGCGCCCACCACCGGGTTGGACTGCGCCACCGCCAGCCCGGGCAGCGCCAGCAGCGCCGCCATCACCATCCCGCCCAGACGCATGACGCCGCCCTCATCCGTTGCAGAGGCGCATCCTATCTCATGCGGCGGGACGCGGAAGCGGAAATCGGAAGGATCGCCACGCCCGTTTCGGACAAATTCAGCCGAGGCTCGCCAGCAGCCCCGCCATCAGCCGGGCGCGCGGCACGAGGCTCGGCACGAGGAGATGCTCCTCCAGCGTGTGCGCCCCCGCCCCGCCGACGCCGAGTCCGTCGAGCGTCGGCACGCCCATCGCGCCGGTGAAGTTGCCGTCCGAGCCGCCGCCACTGCTCTGGTGGGATATGTCGAAGCCGATCGCCCGTGCCAGGCCGCGCGCCCGCCCATACAGCCGCATCACGCCCTCATCCGGCTCCCAGACCGGGCGGGTGACGCCGCGCACCACCTCCAGCGCCACCTCCGGCGTGGAGGAGCGGAGCGCGAGCATGCGGGCGACGCCGGCGTCGAGATCCGCCTGGCGCTTCGCCATCGACAAAACCTCCAGCTCGCAATGGGTGGGCACGCAGTTCACCCACTGCCCGCCGCCGATCACCCCGGCGGAAAAGGTGCAGTCCTCGGTCGTCATCGCCTCGATGGCGAGCACCTGGCGGCACATCTCGCGGATCGCGCTGCGGCCCTCGGCGAGGGTCCAGCCGGCATGGCTGGGGCGCCCGGTGGTGCGGAGGTTGAAGCGCGCGATGGCATAGCGGCCGCTGACCACGCCCCCATCCGGCCGCGCCGGCTCCGGCACCAGCGCGAAGCGGGCGCGCGCGGCCTCCGCCTCGATGAGGTCGCGGGTGGAGGGGCTGCCGACCTCCTCGTCCCCGGTCAGCAGGAAGGTGACGGGCAGGGCGGTGCCGAGGCCGGCGCGGCCGAGGGCGCGCACCGCCTCGACGGCGAGGTAGGTGCCGCCCTTCATGTCGAAGATGCCGGGGCCGCGCACCGTCGCGCCTTCGCGCCGCCAGGGCAGGCGATCGAGTGTGCCGACCGGGTGGACCGTATCGAGATGCGCCAGGACCAGGACCCCCGGTGCGGCCTCGCCGGCCGGGTGGGGGAAGCGGGCGCGCACGCAGTCAGAGAAGCCCATCCTTCCTGGGATCGCCTCGATGCGGGCGCCGAGGGCGGCAAGCTCCCGTGCCGCCAGCGCCATCATGCGGTTGACGGCGGCGCGGTCGAAGGTCGGGCTCTCGCACTCCACCCAGGGGCGCAGCCCGGCCAGGATCGCCTCGGCGTCGATGGGCAGGTCGAGGGCGGGGTGGCGTGTGGCGGCGGCATCCATGCGGCGGCTCCTCGGCGGCGGGGCAGGGTGGGGAAGACGGCGCGGCGCGGCAAGACGCGGCGGGCCGGGTGGCGTGCATCGACCGCCACCCGCCCGGGCTGGTAGTCTGGCCCGAATGCCCACCCCCCGCACCCCTCCGCGACCGCGCCTTGCTCCCCAGGCCGGCCCGGCCACCTGGCGCGCCGGCGATCTCCGCCCCTCGGACTGGATGATCCCGCTCGGCGCCGAGGATGCGGGGGAGCTGGACGCCGCGTTGTCGGCCCTCGGCGGGCGGCCGCCGGCCTCGGCGGCGGAGGTGCCGCTGCCGCGGCTGGCGCCCGCGCTGCGGCAGGCGGCGGTCCGGCTGGACAGCGGGCGGGGCTTCGCGCTGCTGCGCGGCCTGCCGCTCGACCGGCTCGGCGAGGCGGCGGCGGAAGCGGCGCTGCTGGCGCTCGGCGCGCATCTCGGGCGCGTGGTGCCGCAGCCCGGCCGCGGGGGCAGCCTGGAGGCGGTGAGCCGGCTGACCAGCCCGGCGGGCGGCGCGGCGCGCTGGCGCTTTCACGCGGACGCCGCCGACATCGTCGCGCTGCTCGTGCTGCACCAGCCGCCGGAGGTCGATCCCGTGATGCTGGTGGCGGCGGCGGCGGTGCAGAACGAGATGCTGCGGCGCAACCGCGCCGCGCTGGAGGTGCTGCACCGGCGGCTTCCGCATGCGGTGCCCGGCGCGCCGCCGCGGGTGGCGGAGTTCCCGGTCTTCTCCACCGCGTCCGGGGCCTTCGTCGGCCGCTACGCGCGCGACGCCATCGAGGCGGCGCAGCGCCTGCCCGAGACGCCGCGCCTGAGCGCCGAGCAGGTGGAGGCGCTGGACCTGCTGGATGCGATCTGCGGCGAGGCGGGGCTGGCGCTGAAGCTGGAGGTGCGGCCCGGCGACGTGCTCTTGTTCAACCCGCTGCAGGTCTGGAAGCGCCGGGCCGAGAATGTCGAAGGCGCGGAGGGCGAGGCGGTGCGGGTGGCGCTGCGCATGATGCTGGTGACGCCGAGCTCGCGCGCGCTGCCGGAGGGGCTGGCGACGCTCGGCGACGGCGCCGCGACGGAGCCGGGCGGCGGGATGGTGGGCGGGTAGGCGCATGGTCCACATCCCCGCCGCGTCGCCGTCGAGAGAGCGCGGTCGAGACAGCGCGAGAGTTCGACGGTGAGGTAGGGCAGGTGGCGCCGGACATGCTCGCGCAGGTCGACCTCGGTGGAGAGGGTAACCATCACGAGGGGCAGCGGCGGCAGGCCGGGCGTTCTCGGACCCACGGCGGTCTCCGGCCGCGCGCGCACATCCACCACCTCCACCGCTTCGACGCGCGGGACGTCGATGGGCGGGCCGCGCAGGAACAGGCCGAGGACGGAGCAGCCGGGGAGGAGCAGACAGGCCGTCGCCGCGACAACGCGCCATCCCCCGGGCGGTCGGGCGGTCCGACCGGAGCGGGGGCGTTCCATGGCGCTCGCGGCCGGCGCACCCGCTCGCGCACAGCGTCCATCGCGCTGCGGCCCGTGACATCCCGTGCTCGCATCATGCCAACGAAGTCGCCGCGCCTTCACCCAACCCTCTCCCCCCTCCGGGTGGAGAGGGAAAGAACACGGCGCGGCCCTCGCTCCTGCACCCCGGCCTCTGCACCTTGGCCCCTGGCCATTGAACCCTGGCTCCTGCACCCTGGCCCCTGCCATGCGCCTCCTCGTCGCCAATGCGAACACCACCGAAGCCATCACCGAGGCCTGCGTCGCCGCCGCGCGGGCCCATGCCGCGCCGGGGACAGAAATCCTCGGCGCGACGCCTGCCTTCGGCCCGCGCGTGATCTCGACGCGCGCCGAGAACGCGGTCGCCGGCCACGCCCTGCTCGCCACCCTCGCCGACCACGCCGGCGCGGTGGATGCCTGCATCCTCGCGGTCAGCCATGACACGGCGCTGGAGGCGGCGCGGCAGCTCATGCCCTGCCCGGTGGTGGGCATGACGGAGGCCGCCTGCCTCGCCGCCTGCGCGCTTGGCGGGCGCTTCGCGGTGCTGACGCTCGGGACGAACACCGCGCCCTACAAGGAGCTGGTGGCGCGCCACGGGCTGGCGGCGCGCTGCGCGGCAGTGGAGGGCATCGCGGCGACGCCGGCCGACGCGCTGGCCGATCCGGAGGGGGTGCAGCTCTCGCTCCTGGCGGCCATCGAGGCGCTGGCCGCGCGCGCCGATTCGGTGGTGCTGGCGGGCGCCGCGCTGGCCGGCATGGACCGCGCCCTGCAGCCGCGCGCCCGCCTGCCCCTGCTGGACGGCATGGCCTGCGCCGTCCGGCTGGCCGAGATGCTCGTCGCGCTGCGCCTGCCGAAGCCGGCCTCCGGCAGCTACGCGGCGCCGGCGGGGCGTGAGAGCATCGGGCTGGCCCCGCCTCTGGCCGCGCTGCTGCGGGGTGCGTCGGGCGGCGGCTGAAACCGCCCGGCGGCCCGTCACGTTCCCGCCCCGCACAGGAGGGCGCGGCGATGCGGCTGGAGGATGGGCGGGAGAGCAGCAATGTCGAGGATCGCCGCGGCGGCGGGTTCGGCGGCTCCCGGCGGGGCGGCGGCGGCTTCGGCCGGGGCGGGATGATCGCGGGCGGCGGCATCGGCACCGTCGTGCTGGTGGTCGTCGCGCTGCTGTTCGGCGTCGATCCCCGGATCATCCTCTCGGGCGATCCGGGGATGGGCCCGCCGGGCTACGAGACGGGCGGGTATGCGCCCGCCCCCGCGCCGCGCGGCGGGATCGCGCCGGATGGCACGGCGGGGGTGCCGGCCGGGGATGAGGGGCGGCGCTTCGTCGCCCGCGTCCTCGCCGAGACGGAGGATGTGTGGAACCCGATCTTCGAGAGCCTCGGCCGCCGCTACGCGGAGCCGCGGCTGGTGCTGTTCTCCGGCATCGTGCAGAGCGGCTGCGGCACGGCGCAGGCGCAGGTGGGGCCCTTCTACTGCCCGGCGGACAGCCGGGTGTACATCGACCTCGACTTCCTGGCGCAGCTCCAGTCCCGGCTCGGCGCCACCGGCGACTTCGCGGCGGCGTATGTCGTGGCGCATGAGGTCGGGCACCATGTGCAGAACCAGCTCGGCATCCTGGCGCGCGTCGAGGGGTTGAAGCGCCGCGCCTCGGAGATCGAGTCCAACGCGCTGCAGGTCCGCGTCGAGCTGCAGGCGGATTGCCTGGCCGGGCTCTGGGCCCGACGCGCGCATGAGGCGCGCCGCATCCTGGAGGATGGCGACATCGAGGAGGGGCTGCGCGCCGCCGCCGCGGTCGGCGACGACAACATGCAGCGCCGCGCCGGGCGCGCGGTGCAGCCCGAGACCTTCAGCCACGGCAGCTCGGCCCAACGCGTGCGCTGGTTCCGCGCCGGGCTGGAGAGCGGAAGGCTGGAGGCCTGCGACACCTTCGGCGCGGCGCGGCTGTAGGAGCTACTGCACGCGGATGTTGCGGGCACGGATCACCTCCCGCCACTTCGCGTTCTCGCGCTCGAAATAGGCGGGCCAGTCCTCGGTCCGTCCGACCGTCGGCACGACGGCGAGCGTGGCCAGGCGCTCGCGCGTCTCCCGCGCTTCCATCGCCGCCTTCACCAGCGCATGGGCGCGCCCGATGATCTCGGGCGGCAGTCCGGCGGGGCCCTGGAGTGCGATGTGTTCCTCCACCTCCACGCCGCGGAACCCCTGTTCGGCGAAGGTCGGGATGTCGGGCGCGAGCGGGCTGCGCTCCGCCGAGGCGACGGCAAGCGCGCGGAGCGTGCCTGCCCCGATGTGCGGCAGGATGCCGGAGGCGGCCTGGAAGACCATCGGCGTCTCCCCGGCGATCACCGCCTGCACCGCAGGCGCGCCGCCGCGGTAGCCGATGTCGGGCATGTCGAGCCGCGCCTCGCCGAGGAACAGCTCGGTGGCGAGGTGGGTGGAGGAGCCGGTGCCGGAATTGGCGTAGGTCAGGCCGTGGTTCGGCCGCCGCGCCATCTCCACGAACTCCGCCAGGGTGCGGGCGCGGAAGTCGCGGTTCACCACCATGATGATCGGCATGGAGGCGATCAGGCCGATGCCGGTGAAGTCGCGGAGGTTGTCGTAGGGCAGCTGGTACAGCCACGGCGCCATGGCGTAGGTGCTGACGGTGCTGACCAGCAGCGTCGTGCCGTCCGGCCGGGCCCGCGCGACGGAGTTGAAGCCGATGGTGCCGTTGGCGCCGGTGCGGTTGTCCACCACGAAGCTGCGGCCGGTGTCCTGCGACAGGCGCTGGGCCAGGATGCGCGCCACCGCATCGGTGGAGCCGCCGGCCGCCCAGGGCACGACGAGGGTGACGGGACGGCCTGGCCAGGCTTCCTGCGCGCGCCCCAGGCGCGGGGCGAGCAGGGCGAACGGCGCGGCGGCGAGGCCGCGGCGGGGGATGCGCATGGGGTGTCTCCTTCCCTTCGTGCCGCGATGGTTCCGCCGTCGTCGCGACGGCGCAAGCCTGGACGCGTCGTCGGGGCGCCTGTACCCCTGACGGCAACAATCCGGGAGCGGCGATCCATGCCAGAGGGGGCCCTGCAATCGGTGAAGGCGCGCGGCATCGGCCAGCCGGTGCGCCGGGTGGAGGATGCCCGGCTGCTGCGGGGGCTGGGGCGCTACGCCGACGACCTGCGCGCCGAGGGCGCGCTGCACGCCGCCTTCGTCCGCTCGCCGCACGCGCATGCGCGGATCGCGGGGATCGACGCGGCGGCGGCGCGGGCCGTGCCGGGCATCGTGGCGGTGCTGACCGGCGAGGACTGGGCGCGCGAGGGCCTCGGCACCATCCCCTGCGTGGTGCCGCGGCAGCGGCCCGACGGGTCGCCCATGCCGCGGCCGCCCTATCCGCCGCTGGCCACCGGCGCCGCGAAGCATGTCGGCGACGCGGTCGCGGCGGTGGTGGCGACGAGCCGCACCGCGGCGCGCGACGCGGCCGAGGCGGTGGAGGTGGCGTGGGAGCCGCTGGCCGCCGTCACCTCCGGCCCCGCGGCGCTGGCGCCGGGTGCGCCGCCGGTGTGGCCGGGGCTCTGCGACGACAACCTCTGCTTCCGCTTCGCGCAGGGCGACGAGGCGGTGGTGTCGGCGGCCTTCGCGCGGGCGGCGCACTGCGTCTCGCTCGGTTTCCGCGTCACGCGCGTCAGCGCCAACCCGATGGAGCCGCGCGCCGCGATCGCCGAGTGGGACGCGGCGGAGGAGCGGTGGACGCTGCGCATGGGCACGCAGCAGCCGCACGGGCTGCGCGACCAGCTCGCGGCGATCCTGAACGAGGAGCCGTCGCGGCTGCGCGTGGTGGCGGGCGACATGGGCGGCGGCTTCGGCCTGCGCAGCAACCCGACGGGGGAGCACGCGGTGCTGCTCTGGGCGGCCCGGAAGCTCGGTCGGCCGGTGCGCTGGACGGCGGATCGCGGCGAGTGCCTGCAGGCGGAGCCGCATGCGCGCGACAATGACAGCACGGTGGAGCTGGCGCTGGACGCGGAGGGGCGGTTCCTCGCGCTGCGGGTGCGCACGGTCGCGGCGCTCGGCGCCTATCTTGCGCCGATGACGCCGCATTCGCCGACGAACAACCTCGGCGGGCTTGCGGGGGTGTACCGCACGCCGGCGATCTTCGCGGAGGTGCGCGGCGCCTTCGTCAACGCGCCGCCGACCGTGCCCTACCGCGGCGCCGGGCGGCCCGAGGCGACCTATGCGGTGGAGCGCGCGATCGACGTGGCGGCGGCGCGGCTCGGCCTCGATCGCGCGGAGATCCGGCGGCGGAACCTGATCGGACCGGCGGACATGCCGTTCCGCACCGGCCTCGTCTTCACCTATGACAGCGGCGACTTTGCCGAGGGCATGCGCAAGGCGCTGGAAGCGGCGGACTGGGCGGGCTTCCCCTCCCGGCGCGCGGCGGCGCGGGCGCGCGGCAGGCGGCTCGGCCTGGGCCTCGCCAACGCCATCGAGATCTCGGCCGGGCCGTTCCGCGCGGCGATGGAGGAGGTGGCGGAGATCCGCTTCGCCTCGGACGGCACGGCGACGCTGCTCCTCGGCAGCCACAACCACGGCCAGGGGCACGAGACGGTGTTCCGGCAGATGGCGGTGGAGATGCTCGGGCTGGAATGGTCGCGCATCCGCGTCGCGCTCGGCGACACGGATGCGCTGCCGCACGGCAAGGGCACCTTCGGCAGCCGCACCATGGCGGCCGGCGGCACGGCGCTGCGCGCGGCAGCGGACCGCATCATCGCGCGCGGCAGGCGCATCGCGGCGCACATGCTGGAGGCGGCGGAGGCCGACATCGCGTTCGAGAGCGGCCGCTTCCATGTCGCCGGCACCGACCGGGCGGTCTCGATGGACGCGGTGGCGCGCGCCGCCTATGCGCCCGGCGGGCTGCCGGCGGGCGAGGAGAAGGGGCTGACGGCGGTGGCCATGGTGAGCCCGGCCGACGCCACCTTCCCCAATGGCTGCCACGTCTGCGAGGCAGAGGTGGACGAGGAGACGGGCGAGGTGGCGGTGACGCGCTACCTCGTCGTCGACGATGTCGGCACGGTGATCAACCCGCTGCTGCTGAAGGGGCAGATCCATGGCGGCGTCGCGCAGGGGCTGGGCCAGGCGCTGATGGAGCGCATCGCCTATGACGAGCAGAGCGGGCAGCTCCTCTCGGCGAGCTTCATGGACTATGCGATGCCGCGCGCGGCGGACCTGCCGGCCATCGAGGTTCTCGGCAACCACCACCCGACGCCGAACAACCCGCTCGGCGCCAAGGGCGCGGGGGAGGCGGGGACGGTCGGCGCGCTGCCTGCGGTGATCTCGGCGGTGGCGGACGCGATCGGCGTGGCGCATATCGACATGCCGGCGACGCCGGAACGCGTCTGGCGCGCGATGCAGGGAGCGGTGAGATGAATCGGCGCGCTGTCCTTGCCTTGCCGGCGCTGGCGCTGGTGGCGCCCGCGCGGGCGCAATCCTGGCCGAGCCGGCCGATCCGCCTGGTCGTGCCCTTCGCGCCGGGCGGCACCACCGACGTGATGGCGCGGCTGGTGGCGGAGCGGCTCGGGCCGCGGCTCGGCCAGCCGGTGGTGGTGGAGAACCGCGGCGGCGCGGGGGCGACGATCGGCGCGGCCGCGGTGGCGCAGGCGCCGGCCGACGGGCACGTGCTGGCGATGTCGAACAGCACCTCCCACGGCGTGTCGCCGGCGCTCTATCCCTCGCTGCCGTACGACCCGATGCGGGATTTCGCGCATGTCGCGCTGGTGGCGACCTCGCCTTCGGTGCTGGTCGTCACGCCGCGGCATCCGGCGGGGGATGTCGCCGCGTTCCTGGCGGCGGTGCGCGCGGCGGGGGAGATCGACTTCGCGGTGGCGGGGATCGGCACGTCGAGCCACCTGGCCGGCGTGCGGCTGGGCATGGCGCTCGGCGTGCGGGTGAACGCGATCCCGTACCGCGGTGCGGGACCGGCGCTGACCGACACCATCGCGGGCACGACGCCGGCGATGCTGGACAGCCTGCCCTCGGCCGGGCCGCACATCCGCAGCGGCGCGTTGCGCGGCATGGCGGTGACCGCCGCGGCGCGGTCGCGCCTGTTTCCGGAACTCCCGACGCTGCGCGAGGCCGGCGTCGACGTGGTGAGCGCGGCGTGGTTCGGTCTCTCGGCGCCGGCAGGCACGCCGCCGGCGGTGGTCGCGCGGCTGGCGGAGGAGGTGCGCGCGGTGCTCCTCGATCCGGCGACGGTGGTGCGGTTCGAGGAGCTGCTCGGCGCGCCGCCGCCCGGGAGCACGCCGGAGAGCTTCACCGAATTCGTGCGCGCGGAGCTGGCGTCCTTCGCGCCGATCGTACGCGCGGCGGGGATCACGCCGTAGCGGCTACTCCGCGTCCGGCTGGCGCTCCGGCGCCGCGTCGGCGAAGGCGGGGAGGGCGTTGCACGCGGCCTCGACGCGCAGCACGCGCGGGTAGGAGGCGAGGTCGAGGCCGAAGCGGCGGGCGTTGCCGAGCTGCGGGACGAGGCAGAGGTCGGCAAGGCCCGGCGCGTCGCCATGGCAGAAGGCGCCGGTCGCGGGCTCGGCCAGCCGCGCCTCGAACGCCTCCAGCCCCAGCGCGATCCAGTGGCGGGCGAAGGCGTCGATCGCCGGCTGCTCCTGCCGCATCTCGCGCTTCAGATACTGCAGCACCCGCAGGTTCTGGATGGGGTGGATGTCGCAGGCGATGATCGCGGCGAGCGCGCGGACGCGGGCGCGGCCCCAGGGATCCTCGGGCAGCAGGCGCGGGCCGGGCTGCGTCTCCTCCAGCCACTCGACGATGGCGAGCGACTGGGCCAGCACGCCCTCGCCGCCGACCTCCAGCGCCGGGACGAGGCCCTGGGGGTTCATCGCCCGGAAGTCCGGCGCGCCTTGCTCGCCTTTGCGCAGGTGGCGGAAGCGCTGCCGATGGGCAACGCCCTTCAGGTTGAGCGCGATCCGCACCCGCCAGGCGGCGGAGGAGCGGAAATACCCGTGCAGCGTGAGGTCCTGGCCCATGCCCTGCCTCCTGGCCCCCGCGGGGCGGGCCTGTCAACCGGCGCGGCGGGTGCTATCTCTTGCCGGACCGTCCCGAGGAGCGTAGCCATGGCCAAGATGCGGATCGAGGGGTCCTTCGTCGCCCTCATCACCCCGTTCAACACCGACGGCAGCGTCGATTTCGGTGCGTTCCGCACGCTGCTCGACTGGCATGCGGCGAACGGCACCTCGGCCGTGCTCATCATGGGCTCGACCGGCGAGGTGTCGATGCTGTCGCCGGAGGAGCGCAGGGCGATCGTCGAGCGCACGGCGGCGATGAAGGATGGCCGCATGCGCTTCTTCTATGGCTGCACCGGCGCTTCGACCGATGCGACGGTCGGCTACCTGCGCCACGCCAGGGCGGCGGGGGCGGACGGCGCGATCCTCGCCGCGCCGGCCTACATCTGCGCGCCGGAGGACGACATCGAGGCGTATTTCGCCGAATGCGCGGATGCGGTGGAGCTGCCGATCGGCATCTACAACAACCCGCCGCGGGTGAAGTCCGACCTGCACTGGGACCACCTGCTGCGGCTGATGCGGCACCCCAACATCGTCGTGCTGAAGGAAAGCACGACGCGCGTCGGCCAGGTGGCGCAGGTGCTGGCGGCGAGGCCGGATGCGGCGGTGATGTGCTGCGACAGCCCGAACCTCGGCCTGGTGGTCCCGACGATGAGCCTCGGCGGGCACGGCACGGCGAACATGACCGGCAACATCGATCCGGCCGGCATGGTCGAGCTGTCGCGCCCCTGGAACACGCCCGAGCAGTCGGTGACCTTCCGCGAGGCTTATCTGCGGCTGCTGCCGCTGCTGCATTTCACCTACAGCGCCATCAACCCCGTCGCGGTGAAGTCGCTGATGAAGGCGGTGGGGCTGCCGGCCGGCGACCTCCGGCGGCCGCTGACGGGGCTGAAGCCGGACCATCTGGCGCGCGGTGTCGCGATCGTCCGCGCGCTCGGGCTCGATGCGCGCTACGGCTGGCGGCTGCCGGGCGAGGTGCGGCTGGCGGCGGAGTAGCGCGGCATCGTCCCGCCCGATAGGCTCGGCGCCGATCGGGGGGAAACGGCATGCGGCTGCTGCGCTTCGAGGATGGGGGCCGTGCCCTCACCGCCATAGGCCTCGGCGAGGCGGTGGTGCCCGTGGCCGCGCTCGGCCTGCCGGAGGACCCGGTCGCGCTGCTGGCGCCGGAGATGCGGCTGCGGGCCGAGGCGGCGGCGAAGGCCGCGCCGGCCTCCGCACGTCGGCCGCGCGACGGGCTGCGGCTGCTGATGCCGCTCGAGAGGCCGGGCAAGGTCGTCTGCATCGGGCTGAACTACGCGCTGCACGCGAAGGAGGGCGGCAACCCCATCCCGGACTATCCGGCGGTGTTCCTCCGGGTGCAGACCTCGCTCACCGGGCCTGAGACGCCGCTGCGGCGGCCCGCGGCCTCGACGAAGCTCGACTACGAGGCGGAGCTGGCGGTGGTGATCGGACGCCGCGCCCACCGCGTGGCGGAGGCCGAGGCGCTGACGCATGTCGGCGCGTACAGCCTGTTCAACGACGGCTCGGTGCGGGACTTCCAGCGCAGATCGTCGCAATGGACGATGGGAAAGAACTTCGACGCGACCGGCGCCTTCGGACCGGAGCTTGTGACGCCGGACGAGCTGCCGGAAGGTGCGGCGCCGCTGCGCATCGAGGCGCGCGTCGACGGCCGCACGGTGCAGGACAGCACGACGGGCGACATGATCTTCCCGGTCGCGCGGTGCATCAGCATCCTGTCCGAGGTGATGACGCTGGAGCCGGGCGACGTGATCGCCACGGGCACGCCCTCCGGCGTCGGCTATGCGCGGCAGCCGCCGCTGTTCCTGGCGCCCGGCATGGTCGTGGAGGTGAAGGTCGAAGGCGTCGGCGTGCTGCGCAATACGGTGGCGGCGGCCTAGGCGCGCCCTCGATGCCGGGCAGTTGATCGCGGTCGTGACGCGCCGCGATTGATCTTCCGCCGCGCCCTCCATCGTGATGCGCGTGGCGTCATCGCCGGCTGCCCAGCGCGCCCGCGCCGTGCCAGCGTTCCCAGGCCAACACGGCCAATGGAGAACGCGCACGATGTTCCTTCGTGTCGACAAGCTGCAGGTCGAGCTGCCCGCGCCGAAGCGCCAGGACCCCAATGCCGGCGCCGCGCTGCAGGAGCTGCTCGGCGGCAAGTACGGCGAGATGTCCACCCTCGGCAACTACCTGTTCCAGAGCTTCAACTTCCGCTCCAAGACCAAGCTGCGGCCCTTCTACAGCCTCGTCGCCGCGATCACGGCGGAGGAGCTCGGCCATGTCGAGCTGGTGAGCAACGGCGTCGCCATGCTGAACAACGGCCCGGACCAGGAAGGCGGCGATGCCGGCGATGGCGGCGACATCTCCGGCGCGCCGTTCGAGGCGATGAAGGACATCCGGTCCTTCGCGTCCTTCGCCTCGAACGCCGGAGGGGCGCTGCCGGTGAACAGCAACTCCATGTCCTGGAACGTGGACATGGTGACGACGACGGGCAACGTGGTCACCGACCTGCTGCACAACTTCCACCTCGAATGCGGCGCGCGGCTGCACAAGCTGCGGGTCTACGAATCGCTGACCGACCCGACCGGCCGCGAGGTGTGCGGCTACCTGCTGGTGCGCGGGCAGGTGCACGCGCATGCCTACGCGCTCGCGCTCAAGAAGCTCACCGGCGTCGACATCGAGAAGATGCTGCCGGTGCCGAACATCCCCGCCGACAAGATCCCGGAGTGCCGGAAATATCTGGAGGAGGGATCGCACCGGCGGCTCTATACCTTCAGCCCGGCCGACTACAAGGAGATCGCCGGCGTCTGGGGCGGCGGCGAAGGGGCGCTGCCGGGCGACCCGCCGGGCGAGCTGATGGTGGTGGACGGGATGCCGGAGGGCGGCAAGATCCACCAGCTCACCGGCGTGCCATCGGCCTTCACGCCGGACTATGCGCCGGAGGAGATGTTCGAGATCGCGACGAAGCTGACGAAGGCGATGCGCTGACCGGCGCATGATCGCCGCTTGATCGACGCTTCCGCGGTTCGCTATATCCAGCCGGATACAGCGAACCGCGGAGGTGCCGTTGCGCGTCGTCCTGCTGCTGCTCGCGCTGCTGCTCGTCCCCGCCGGGGCGTCCGGCCAAACGGTCTTTGCCGCGGCGAGCCTGAGCGAGGCGCTGCGGGAGTTGGCGCGGGAGTGGACGGCGCGCGGCACCCCGGCGCCGCGCCTCTCCTTCGCCGCCTCCTCCGCCCTCGCGCGGCAGATCGAGCAGGGGGCGCCGGCGGACCTGTTCCTCTCCGCCGACGAGCCCTGGATGGACTATCTGGCCGAACGCGGGCTGATCGTGCCGTCGTCGCGCATCAGCCCGGTGGGCAACGCGCTCGTGCTGGTGGGCGGGGCAGGGGTCCGGCCGGTGGTGCTCGAACGCGGGACGGAGCTTCGAGCGCTGCTGGGGCCGTCGGGCCGGCTGGCCATGGGCGATCCGGCGCATGTCCCGGCGGGGCGCTATGCGCGCGCGGCGCTGGAGTGGATGGGGCAGTGGGATGCCGTGTCGCCGCGGCTCGCGCGGGCCGAGAACGTCCGCGCCGCGCTGCTGCTGGTGGAGCGGGGAGAGGCGCCGCTCGGGGTCGTCTATGCCACCGACGCAGCGGCAAGCCCGGGGCTCCGCGTGCTCGGCACCTTCCCGCCGGAGAGCCATCCGCCGATCACCTATCCCTTCGCATTGACCCGCCGGGCGGAGGGTGACGCGCGGTCGCGCGCGCTGCTGGCCTTCCTCGCCGGCGCCGAGGCGGCGCCGGTCTGGCGGCGCTTCGGCTTCACCCTCGCGCGGTGATGCTGACGGCCGAGGAATGGGACGCGGTGCGGCTGAGCCTGGCGGTCGCCACGCGGTCGGTGCTCGTCTCGTTGCTGCCCGCGGTCGGTGTCGCCTGGCTGCTCGCGCGGCGCGACTTCCCGGGGCGGCTGCTGCTGGACGCGCTGGTCCACCTGCCGCTGGTGGTGCCGCCGGTGGTGGTGGGTTGGGCGCTGCTGATGGCCTTCGGCGTGCGCGGGCCGCTCGGTGCGCCGCTGGAGGCGTGGTTCGGCATCCGCCTCGTCTTCACCACGGAAGGCGCGGCGCTGGCGACCGCGGTGATGTCCTTCCCGCTGATCGTGCGCGCCGTGCGGCTGGGGCTGGAGGGCGTGGACCGCGGTCTGGAGGAGGCGGCGCGCACCCTCGGCGCCGGGCCGTTCGACCGCTTCGCGACAGTGACGCTGCCGCTGATGTCGCCGGGCATCCTGGCCGGCGCGGTCACCGCCTTCGCCGCCGGCCTGGGCGAGTTCGGGGCGGTGATCACCTTCGCCTCCAACATCCCGGGAGAGACGCAGACCCTGCCGCTGGCGATCTACACCGCGACGCAGACACCGGGCGGCGAGGGTGTGGCGGCGCGGCTGGCCGCCATCTCCTTCGCGCTCGCCGTGGCGGGGCTGCTGGCGGCGGAGCTGATCGCGCGGCGCATGGGCCGCTGGCTGGGGCGGGCGTGACGATCCGCGTGGAGGTGGCGCACCGCTTCGCGGCGCGCGACGGCGACGGCTTCGCGCTGCGGGCCGCCTTCGCGGCGCCGGCGCGGGGCGTGACCGCCCTGTTCGGTCCCTCCGGCTCGGGCAAGAGCAGCCTGCTCGCGGCGGTTGCCGGGCTGCTGCGGCCCGCCGGCGGGGTGGTCGAGGTTGCGGGCGAGACGCTGCTCGACACGGCGCGCGGCGTCTTCGTGCCGCCGGAGCGGCGGCGCTGCGGCGTGGTGTTCCAGGAGGCGCGGCTGTTCCCGCATCTGAGCGTCGCCGGCAACCTGCGCTACGGGATGCGCCGCGGGCCCGCCGGCGCCACGGGGCCGGGGATGGAGGAGGTGGTCGAGCTGCTCGGCCTCGCCCCCCTTCTGGCGCGCCGGCCGCGCGGGCTTTCGGGCGGGGAGCGGCAGCGCGTGGCGCTCGGGCGGGCGATCCTGTCGCGGCCGCGCCTGCTGCTGATGGATGAGCCGTTGGCCTCGCTGGACGCGGCGCGGCGGGCGGAGGTGCTGCCCTTCCTCGCGCGGCTCGCCGGCTCGGCCCGGCTGCCGGTGCTCTACGTGACGCATGCGCTGGACGAGGTGGACCAGCTTGCCGAGACGCTCGTGCTGGTGGAGGGCGGGCGCGTCGTGGCGGCGGGGCCGGTGGCGGCGCTCTCGGCGCGCACCGACCTCAGGCTGCTGGCGCTGCGGCGGGATGCCGGGGCACTGCTGGACTGCACCGTTCTGGCGCATGACGCGGCACGGGGGCTGACGCGGCTCGGCTTTGCGGGCGGCGAGCTCTGGGCGCCGCTGCGGGCCGAGGCCACGGGCACGCCGGTCCGGCTGCGCCTGCGGGCGCGCGACGTGGCGGTGGCCCTGGCGCCGCCGGTGGATGGCTCGGTGCACAACGTGCTGGCCTGCACGGTGGCGGCGGTGGAGGAGGCGGGGGTGCCGCATGAGGCGTTCGTGCAGCTCCGCCTGGGCGATGCGCTGCTGCTCTCCCGCCTCGCGCGGGACAGCGTGGCGGCGCTGGGGCTGGCGCCAGGGCGGCAGGCCTTCGCGCTCGTCCGCACGGTCGCCTTCGATCATCCGGTGGGCGGATGACGGCGCGGCTGATCCTCCGCGTCGAGGCGCCGGGCGGGCGCATCGGCCCGGGCAAGATCGCGCTGCTGGAAGCGATCGGGCGGGAGGGCTCGATCTCGGCGGCGGCGCGGGTGCTCGGCATGTCGTACCGCCGGGCGTGGGAGCTGGTGGAGAGCCTGAACGGGCTGGTGGCGGCGCCGGTCGTGGCGGCCGCGCCCGGCGGGGCGCGCGGTGGCGGGGCGGTGCTCACCGCCTCGGGGCGGGCACTGGTGGCGGAGTACCGCGCCATGGAGGCCGAGGCGGCGGCGGCGGTGGCGCCGCGGCTGGCGGCGCTGCCGCTCAGACGAACTGGCCCCGGAGGAAGCCAAGGGCGGGCAGGGGGCTCCACTTCTTCGGCAGGTCGGCGCGGCGGATCGGGGCGACGCTGTAATGCGGCACCGGCTGGCGGGAGCGGCGGAGAAAATCCTCATAGGCGCTGACCTGCTGGGCGCGCCAGGCGCGGTCCTCCAGCGCGTCGATGCGGGTGCGGTAGACATTCGCGACGCGGCTGCGCCGCCCCGCGGTGGCGATCACCGCCCAGAGCGTGTCGTCGTCCCCGGCGCGGAGGGTGACGAGGCTGGTCACCCCGACTAGGTGGCAAACCGGGCGGGGTGGGGTCAAGCCCGGCGGCGGAGGCCTTGGAGGGCGGCGCCGGGCATGGGATCAACGTCCCGCGCCATGGCCAACGGAACCCGCCGGATGATCGATCTTCACACCTGGAACACGCCGAACGGGCGCAAGATCAGCGTCGCGCTGGAGGAGATGGGGCTGCCCTACCGGGTGGTGGTGGTGGACATCACGCAGAAGGCGCAGTTCGAACCGGCCTTCCTCGCCATCTCGCCGAACAACCGCATCCCGGCGATCGTCGATCCGGATGGGCCGCAGGGGCGGCCGATCAGCGTCTTCGAATCCGGCGCGATCCTGCTCTACCTGGCGGAGAAGACGGGCCGCTTCGTGCCGCGCGACCTGCGCGGGCGGGTGGAGGTCTGGGAATGGCTGATGTGGCAGATGGGTGGATTCGGGCCGATGCCGGGGCAGGTGCACCACTTCCTGCTGCAGCCCGAAGGCCCGGCGCGGGACTACGGCTTCGCGCGCTACCATGCCGAGACGAAGCGTCTGTATGGCGTGCTGGACCGGCGCCTGGCGGGCCGGGCGTTCGTTGCGACCGAGGGCGAGCCGAGCATCGCCGACTTCGCCATCCTCGGCTGGGCGTGGCGGCACGAGCGGCACCAGGTCTCGTTCGACGAGCTGCCGAACGTGGCGGCGTGGTACGGGCGGATGATGGAGCGCCCGGCGGTGCGGCGGGGGTTCGAGGTGGCGCTGTCCTGAGGGCGCTCGGGGCGCGGCAGGGTTGCGGGGGGTGCGGGGGGCGGGTAGAAGCGGCGTCGCATACGTCGTGTGACTTCAGCATCCCCAGCGGAGGGGTGGCCGAGCGGCTGAAGGCGACGGTTTGCTAAACCGTTATAGGGTGTAAAGCCCTATCGTGGGTTCGAATCCCATCCCCTCCGCCATCGCGGTCGCGTGCGACCGGGCTCGAACATTCTCCAACTGTACAGTGAGGTTTGCCTGTCGGAGGAATCTCAGGCCCAAGCGAGTTCCCGCTTTGTTCTTGACGCTCAAAGGCGGCGATGGGTAATGGAATAAAGTCCGAAACCTTGAGATTCTCGCGATGGGCGGCCTTTCTCCTTCCAACATTCCGCGCGAGGAGCCGCTTCGGCGGCTTGCCTCCCTGGCAGGAGCCGGGTCGGAAACAGTTTCGCGCGGCCTAGTGCATGTCCGCGGCTACACAAGGACCGTCGCCGGCAAGGTGGTGGAGGTCTCAGCGCATACGCGATCGGACCCGCCAGGCGGAGAGGCGGAAGGGCTTGCGTCGCTGCCTGGCCGCAGGGCGGATGCGCCGGTAGGATCCGTCGGCATCCAGCTGGCAGCCCGTCGCGATGCATGCGAGGTGCAGCGCCTGCGCGACGAAGCGATCTGCCGATCTCCCGCGGTCACTGTACTCAATCGACGTTCATGCTGGGCAAGCGTGATGGAGCGGTATGCCCAATGCTTGCGGGGCAGCTATATCCCACCTCTCCAGACTGGACCGTGAGCAGCAATGGAAAAGCAGTTGAAGCGCAACATCATCGCGTCCCGGGTCCTGGAAGTGGACGGCACGCCCAACTTCAACATCCACGTCGCTCAACCCTATCTTGAGGCGGACGGCGTCACGTGGCGATGCGAGTATGAGATTAGCGGCCCCATGACGAAGCACATCAACTCGTTCGGCGGCGTCGATGCGGTGCAGGCGTTGCTGAATGCGCTCTATGCGCTGTCCGTCGAGGCCGAAATGTCCGAAGAGAACCAGAGAGGGAAGCTGAGCTGGGGCGGCCAAAGCGGCCATTTTGGCTTTCCAGCGCCGGAAGCCGACCCCGAGCGAACCAGGTAGAATCGCACCCTCTCCATCCCCTGTTCGTAAGAGTGGTCGTCACTGGTATCGCGGCGGAGAGTATTCGAATCCGGGCGCACCCTCTCCGCCACCTTCCTACGCCTCACCCGCCCGCCTCCAGCCTCCGATACATTGCATTCGCCCGCGTCAGATGCGCGCCCATCGCGGCCTCGGCCGCCGCCGCGTCCCTGCGCTCCACCGCGTCCAGGATCGCGGCATGCTCGGCCACGGTCAGCGCCTCGGCGCCCGAGAGGCGGACGAGGCCGGTGTGGAACTCGCTGAGGAAGCCGGTCGTCGCCGAGACCACGGCGGCCAGCACCGCATTGCCGGTGGCCGCGCCCAGCGCGGCGTGGAAGGCCATGTCGGCGCGCAGAAAGGCGTCGAAGCCGCCGGTCGCGGCGGGCAGCGCGGCCTGCAGGCGGGCGTGGCTCTCCCGCAGCGCGGCCAGCGCGGCGGCGTCGGCGCGTTCGCAGGCCAGGCGCACCACGGCGAGCTCCAGCAGCAGCCGCGCCTCCTTCAGCTCGGCGAGGGAGCGCGGCTCGGCCTGCAGGATCTGCCGCGCCGGCGCGGCGATCTGATCGAGCAGCGTGCCCGCGGTGGGGCGTGCCAGCCGCGCGCGGCCGCCCTGGCGCACCTCCAGCATGCCCATCCGGCGCAGCCGCTGCATCGCCTCGCGCACCGTGCTGCGGCCGACGCCGAGCCTCTCGCCGATCTCGCGCTCGCTCGGCAGCCGGTCGTCGGCGGCGAGCCCGGCCTCCCGCAGCCAGAGGAGGATGCGGTCGGCGACCTCCTCCGGCAGCGGGCGCCGCCGCTCGGCGGCCGCCGTCATCCGCGCGCCCGCAACGCGTCGAGCCGCGCACGGAAGGCCGGCGCCTCCACCACCGCGCGGTCCACCAGATGCGCCGGGCTGCGCCCCGCCAGCACCGCGCGGACCGCCTCCAGCGCCGAGGCGCCGATCCCCGCGAAACCCTGATCCGTCCAGGACAGCGCATGCGGCGCCAGCACGACGTTGTCGAGCGCGAGGACGGGGTCGTCCGCCTGCGGCGGCTCGGGGTCGAACACGTCGAGGCCCGCGCCGGCGATCCGCCGCTCGCGCAGCGCCGCGACGAGGGCGGGCTGGTCCGCGATCGGGCCGCGCGCCGTGTTGATGAGATACGCCGTGGGCTTCATCAGCCCGATGCGGCGCGCATCCACCAGCCCCCGTGTCGCCGGCGTCAGCGGGCAGTTCACCGCCACGAAGTCGCCCTGCCGGAACACCTCGTCCAGCGGCACCAGCTCCACCCCCAGCGCGCGCGCCAGCGCCGGGTCGGCGGTCGGGTCGGCGGCGAGGTGCCGCATGCCGAAGGGCGCCGCGAGGCGGAACATCTCCGCGCCGATGTTGCCCATGCCGACCGAGGCCAGGGTGCGCCCGACCAGCCCCATACCCATGAAGCGGCTGCGGCTGTGGAAACCCTCGGGCCCGGCGCGGGTGATGCGGTCCTTGTCCAGCACCCGGTTCGCGAGCGCGAGGATGAAGGCGAGGATGCTCTGCGCGACCGGCCGCCGCACGCCGTCCGGCGTGATGGACACCGCGATGCCGGCCGCCGTGCAGGCGGCGACGTCCACATTGTCGAAGCCGACGCCGAAGCGCGCGACCAGCGCCAGACGGTCATCAGCAGGGATGCTGCCGGCGTCGAAGCGCGGTACCAGCAGCACCAGCGCGTCGGCTCCCGCCATGTCCCCGGCGCGGATGCGCTCGCCCGGCGGCAGCCAGATCAACTCCACGCGGGGGTCGTCGCGCAGCGGCGAGAGGTCGAACATCGGGTAGGCCGGCGTGCCGTCGGGCAGGCGGAAATCGTGGCTCAGCGCCACGCGGAAGGGGCGGCTCATCGCGCGGCGCCCATCGCGCGGATGCCGCGCACGCCCTCGGCGATGGCAGCCTGCAGCAGCCAGACATCGCCGCCGTAGCAGATCAGGGTGAAGCCGTCGCGCACCGCCTCCTCGGCTTCCGCCAGCGATCCGACGAGGCGGCCGAGCGGCTTCCCGGCGCCGCGGGCGGCGGCGACGATCCCTTCCAGCGCGTCACGATAGGTGCGCCCCGCGAAATCGCCGGCCACGCCGAGCGAGGCCGAGAGGTCGAAATGGCCGACCCAGACGCAGTCCACGCCCGGCGTCGCCGCGATGGCCGCGGCGTTGCGCGCGCCCTCGGCGGTCTCGATGAGGGCGAAGACGGCCGTGCGGTCGTTGGCGGCGCGCATCTTGTCGGCCGCGGGGCCGGGACGATAGCGGTCATGTGCGATGGCGAAGGCGCAGCCGCGCGCGCCCTCCGGTGCGTAGCGCGCGTGGCGGGCGAGCGCGGCGGCTTCGGCTGCGGTGCCGACCATCGGCACCATCACGCCCTCCGCCCCCATGTCGAGGGCGCGGGCGACGTGGTCGTACGTCTGGGAGGGCACGCGGACGAGCGTGGGCACCTCCGCCGCCTGGAGGAAGCGGAGCGTCGCCTTCACCGTCTCGAAGGAGAAGCCGGAATGCTCCATGTCGAGGAAGCAGAACTCGGCCTCCGCACCGGCGAGGATGTGGCCGATCCCGGGTGTCGCGAACTCCACCACGAAGTGCCCGGCATGCAGCCGGCCGTCGGAGAGGAGGGAGCGGAGCGTGTTCGGCATGGTCAGCCCTTGGCCTGGGCGGGGAGCCAGGTGGCGATCCCCGGGAAGAGGATGACGAGGATCGCGACAAGGACGAGCGCCGCGATGAAGGGAAGCACGGCGCGGGAGGCGGCCGCCAGCGGCACGCGCGCGATGCCGCAGGCGATGAACAGGCACGCGCCGACCGGCGGCGTGACGAGGCCGATGGCGAGCGTCACCACGGTGATCACCCCGAAGGCCACCGGATCGATGCCGAGCGCCTGCGTCACCGGGAACAGCACCGGCACGAGGATGATGATGTTGGCACCGAGATCGAGGAAGCAGCCAGCGATGAGGTAGACCACCACGATCAGCAGCAGCACCAGCACCGGATCGCGCGTCAGCGAGACGATCGCCTCCACCGCGGCTGCGTTCACCTGCCCGCGCGTGAGGATCAGGCCATAGAGCGAGGCGGCCGCGATCATCAGCATCACCACGCCGGTGGTGATGCCCGATTCCAGCACGATGCCCGGCAGGTCGCGCAGGCGGATCGTGCGGTACCAGAACATGCCCGCCGCCAGCGCGTAGAGCACCGCGATCACCGCCGCCTCGGTCGGCGTGGCGATGCCGTAGCGGATGGAGCCCACAATGACGAAGGGCATGACCAGCGCGACGGCCGAGCGGCGCACGGCGCCCAGCACGCCGGCAAGGCCGACGCCGGGATCGGCGCGCATCCCGTCGCGCACCGCCATCGCCCAGGCAACGAGCATCAGCACCAGCGCCATCAGCAGGCCGGGGAAGATGCCGGCGAGGAACAGGTCGGTCACCGAGGCGCCGGTGACCACCGCGTAGATGATCATCGGCACGGAAGGCGGGATGATGACGGAGATGGTGGAGGAGGCGGCGGTGACCGCGGCCGCGTAGGCGCCCGAATAGCCCTGCCGCATCATGGGCGGGATCAGCGCCGCGCCGACCGAGGACGCATCGGCGACCGCCGAGCCGGTGATGCCGCCCATCATGGTGGAGGCGGCGATGTTGGCGTGCGCGAGGCCGCCGCGGAAGCGCCCGACCAGGGCGTGGCCGAAGGAGACGAGGTCCGCCGCCAGCCCGGCCCGCGCCATCAGGTTGCCCGCCAGCAGGAACAGCGGCACGGCGAGGAGGATGAAGGAATCGGCCGCGGTGACGAGGCGCTGCGCCACCAGCACGAGCGGCAGCTCCGCGACCAGCAGTGCCAGCACCGAGGCAAGTCCGAGCGCGAAGGAGACGGGCACGTTCAGCAGCAGCAGAACGAAGAAGGCGACGATCAGCGTCAGGATCACCGCGGCTCCTCCCCCGGCCGGCCGCAGACCCACCCCACCAGCACGTCGCCGAGGATCAGCGCCGCCCCGGCGGGCCAGGCGGCGTAGACCCAGCCCATCGGCACCTCGAGCACGGCGGAGGGCTGCATCATGCCGACCTCCACCATGCGCCAGCCCTGCACGAGCGAGACGAGACAGAAGGCGGCCACCGCCGCCTCCACCGCGCGATCGAGCCAGCCGCGGAGGCCCGCCGCCGCGCGGGCGACGAGCACGTCGAGGCCGAGATGCGCCCGCGCCCGCCACGCCAGCCAGGCGCAGAGGAAGGACGTCCAGACGAGCAGGTAGCGCGCGGCCTCCTCCGACCAGGTGAGCGGATCGCCGAGAGCGTAGCGCCACACCACCTGCGCGAGGCAGGCCACCACCATGCCCAGGACGAGAAGGAGGATGGCGGCCTCGGCGGCCCGCTCCACCGCGCGCCAGAGCGCGAAGAGGGCAGGCGCGCGGCGGGCCCCGCTCACGATCCGGCGGCGGCCTGGATGCGCTGCAGCAGCGACTGGTCGATCCGGTCGCGGAACTGCGCGTAGGTCTGCTGCGCCAGCTCCTGGAAGGGACGGGTGTCCACCTCGCTCACGGTCATGCCGCGCGCCCGCAGGGTGTTCGCCGCCTCGGCGTCCAGCCGCGTCACCTCGGCGCGCTGCCAGGCGGTGATCTCGGGCATCATCTCGGTGATTGCCTGGCGCACCGGGGCGGGGAAGCGGTCCCACTTCGCCTTGCTGAACAGCACGAGGTGCGGGCCGTAGAGGTGGCGCGTGAGGATGACGTGGCGCTGCACCTCCCACAGCGAGTTCAGCGCGATGACGCCGAGCGGATTCTCCTGCCCGTCGATCACGCCCTGGCCGAGCGAGGTGAAAACCTCACCCCACACCATCGGCACCGGCGCCGCGCCGAGGTTCCGGAAGGCCTGGATGTGAACCGGGTTCTGCATGGTCCGCAGCTTCATGCCCCGCATGTCGGAAGGGCTGGAGACCGGGTTGCGGCTCGTCAGGTGCCGCCAGCCATTCTCCCAGAAGGCGGCGCCGTGGATGCCGCGTGGGGCGAAGCGGCCGAGGATCTCGCGCCCGATCTCGCCGTCCAGCACGCGGTAGGCGTGCTGGCTGTCGCGGAACAGGAAGGGCAGGTCGAGCACGCCGACCTGCGGCACGAAGGAGACCAGCGGCCCGGTGGAGACCGCGGTCATGTCCACCGTACCGAGCTGCAGCCCCTCCACCATCTCACGCTCCTCGCCGAGCTGGCGGTCGGGGAACACGTCCATGCGCGCGGCGCCGCTGGTGCGCCGGGCGAGCTCCTCCGCCATGCGGACCATCGCGCCGTGGGTCGGGTGCCCGGTCTGCCCGCCGTGCCCGGCCTTGATGACGGTGGCCGCCTGTGCGCGGCCGAGGCCCGGCGCGGCGAGGGCGGGAAGCGCGGCCAGCCCGGCCAGCGCGGTGCGACGATGCATGGTCGTTCTCCCAAGCGGGCGGCTTCACCCCGCCCGTGGCCGGCACCCTGCCAAGCCATGCGCCACCATGCAAGAAACTTGTCAGACAAGTTTTGGGCGAACCGCTCCCCGAACCCTCGGCTCCGGTGCGGCGTTGCCGGACCGGACCGCCGGGCCTGACCTCATGACACAGCCTTTCTCACCCAGTGCCGACCGGCGGCTGAGGCTCGGGCTGTGGCTTGGTGCCGCGGGCGCCGTCGTCCTGCTCGTGGCGGCCTTCGCCTTCGTGCGCTCCGACCGGGCGTGGGGCGTCGGCGAGGCGGCGCCGCAGCCGATCCCGTTCAGCCACGCGATCCATGCCGGCGGCCTCGGGCTGGATTGCCGCTACTGCCATGCCGGGGTGGAGCGCGGCGCCGCGGCCGGAATGCCGACCGCGGAAACCTGCCTCGGCTGCCACAACGACGTGTGGAGCGTCTCGGCCCAGTTCGCACCGCTGGAGACCGCGCGCGCGCTCGGCACGCCCGTGGTCTGGGCGTCCGTGCACCGGCTGCCGGACCATGTCCGGTTTCACCATGCGGCGCATCTCGCCGCGGAGATCGGCTGCGGCACCTGCCATGGCGAGGTGCAGGCGATGCCGCGCACGGTGAAGGCGCACAGCCTGTCCATGGGCTGGTGCCTCGACTGCCACCGGGACTCCACGCGGCAGGTGGCGGACGCGCCAGCGCCGCAAAGCGTGCCACATCTCGGGATTGAGATTTCCCCACTGACGCGATGTTCGACATGCCATCGCTGAAGGGCGTGCCACCATCGGCGCGCGGAGGCGTTCGCGCCTCGGGCCGGGAGTAGAGCGGATGCAGCAGGCGTTTGGCCACACGCCGTATTGCGGCACGCCGCCGTTGCCGGGCGACGTGTCCTGGAACCTCGATCCCTGGCTGGCGGCAGCGATCGGCGGTGCGCTGCTGCTTCTCTGGCGGCCGGCGGGCAGGGGGGGCGACCGGCGCGCTCTCGCGATCGGCGGCGCGCTGCTGGCGGCGCTGCTGCTCTCGCCGCTCTGCAACCTTTCCGTCGCGCTGTTCTCCGCGCGCGTCGCGCAGCACGTGGTGCTGCTGACCGTCGCGGCGCCGCTGCTCGCGGTGGCGCTGCCGGTTCGGCACGGCTTCGGGCCCGGGCAGCTCGCCGCCTCGGCCGGGTTGTTCGCGCTCGTGCTCTGGGCGTGGCACCTGCCGGGGCCGTATGCGCTCACCTTCCGCTCCGACCTCGCCTACTGGGCGATGCAGGGCAGCCTGGTGGGCGCGGCGATCTGGCTGTGGCGCGGCCTGTTGCTCGGCGCCGCGGCGCGTCCGGAAGCGGTGCTGCTGGCCGGGCTGGCGACCGCCGCGCAGATGGGCGCGCTCGGCGCGCTGCTCACCTTCGCGCCGCGGTCGCTTTTCGCGCCGCATGCGCTGACGACGCTCCCCTGGGGACTGGCGCCGCTGGAGGACCAGCAGCTCGGCGGGCTGCTGATGTGGGTGCCGGGCGGCCTTGCCTTCGCGCTCGTCGCCCTGCCGGCGCTGGGGCGCGCGCTGCGCGGCGACGTGCCGGCGCTCCGCCCGTGAGGCGTGGCGCGGCGCTGGCGCTGCTGCTTGCAGGATGCTCGGGCGTGCAGACGCCGCTCGATCCGCTCGGCCAGCGGGCGGAACGCATCGCGGAGCTGAGCTGGCTGCTGTTCCTCGGCGGGACGGCCATCTTCCTCCTCGTCATGGGCCTGCTGGCGGTGGCGCTTGTGGCTCCCGGCTGGCTGCGCCGGCTGCTCGGCTCCCGCCGATTCGTGATCGGCGGCGGCATCGTCTTCCCGACCGTCACCCTCGCGGCGCTGCTCGTCCACTCCCTCGGCGTGTCGCGCGCGCTCGTGCTGCCGGGCAGCGACTCGCCTCTGCGCATCGAGGTGATCGCGCGGCAGTACTGGTGGGAGGTGCGCTACCCCGACATGGGAGAGGGCGCGGTGACGGCGAACGAGATCCGCCTGCCGCGCGGGCGGGAGGTGGAGCTGCACCTCTCCTCCGCCGACGTGATCCACAGCCTCTGGATCCCGAATCTGCACGGCAAGATGGACATGATCCCCGGCCGGGTGAACCGCCAGCGCCTGACGGCGGAGCGCACCGGCGTGCTGCGCGGCCAGTGCACGGAATTCTGTGGCCTGCAGCACAGCCTGATGGCGTTCTGGGCGGTGGTGCAGGAGCCGGAGGAGTTCGAGGCCTGGCTCGCCCGCCAGCGCGAGCCGGTGCCGCCGCCGGCCGATCCGGTGGCCGCGCGCGGCATGCAGGTGTTCGGCGAGGCCGGGTGCGGCGCCTGCCATGCGGTGCGCGGCACGGAATGGCAGGCGCTGCTCGGCCCCGACCTCTCCCGCGTCGGGTCGCGGCTGTCGCTCGCGGCCGGCGCGCTGGAGAATCACCGCGGCACGCTGGCAGGCTGGATCGCCGGCGCGCAGGACATCAAGCCCGGCAACGCGATGCCCGCCTATGGCCGGTCGATGGAGGGCGAGGATCTGCTGGCGGTGTCCGCCTGGCTCGAGGGGCTGCGCTGATGGAGGGCACCGCCGCGCGCCTCACCCCCAACCCGACGCCGCGCCCGCCGGAGGAGCTGGAGCGGCTGCGCGCCGCCTGGCGCTACCCGCGCGGCATCTCGGTGATCACGGAGTTCAACAACAACCTCATCGGCCCGCTTTTCGTCGGCACGGCGCTGCTGTTCTTCCTGCTGGCCGGGCTGCTGGCGCTGATCATCCGTGCGCAGCTCGCCTTCCCGGGCCTGACGCTGGTGGATCCCGCGACGTACAATCAGGTCTTCACCATGCACGGCACGGTGATGATGTTCCTCTTCGCCGTGCCGGCGGTGGAGGCGGTGGCGATCACGCTGCTGCCCGCGATGCTCGGCGCGCGGGAGCTGCCCTTCCCGCGCCTCGGCGCCTATGCCTGGATGATCTACGCGCTGGGCGGCACGATCTTCTACGGCTCGCTGTTCTTCGGCGTGGCGCCGGACGGCGGCTGGTTCATGTACCCGCCGCTGACCTCCAAGCAGTTCTCGCCGGGCATTAACACCGACATGTACCTGCTCGGCATCGGGTTCATCGAGATTTCGGCGATCGCCGGCGCCATCGAGCTGATCGTGGGCATCCTGCGTTGTCGCGCGCCGGGCATGACGCTCGGGCGCATGCCGGTCTACGCCTGGGGCATGCTGGTCTTCGCCGGCATGGTGATCTTCGCCTTCCCGGCCGTGATCGCCGCCTCCACGCTGCTGGAGCTGGAGCGCGCCTTCGACTGGCCCTTCTTCCTGCCCGAGCGGGGCGGGGACCCGCTGCTCTGGCAGCACCTGTTCTGGTTCTTCGGCCATCCGGAGGTCTACGTCATCTTCCTGCCGGCGGCGGCGATGGTCTCGATGATCGTGCCGACGATGGCGGGGGCGAGGCTGCAGGCGCACGGGCTGGTGGTGATGGCGCTGGTCGGCACCGCCTTCATCTCGTTCGGCCTGTGGGTGCATCACATGTACACCACGGGCATCCCGCCGCTCTCGCTCTCCTTCTTTGCCGCTGCCGGCTTCGCGGTCTCGATACCGTCCGGCCTGCAGGTCTTCGCCTGGATCGCCACCTTCGCCAGCGGCCGGCGGGTGAAGTGGACGGTGCCGACGCTGTTCATGCTCGGCTTCCTGTTCATCTTCACCCTCGGCGGGCTGACCGGGGTGATGGTCTCCGTGACGCCGTTCGACTGGCAGGCGCACGACACCTACTTCATCGTCGCCCATCTGCACTACGTGCTGATCGGCGGCATGGTGTTCCCGCTGCTCGGCGCGCTCTACTACTGGGCGCCCGCGTTGGGCGCCGCGCTGTCGGAAAGGCTGGGCCGGATCGCCTTCTGGCTGCTCTTCCTCGGCACGAACCTGACCTTCTTCCCGATGCACATCAGCGGCTTCATGGGCATGCCGCGCCGCATCTACACCTATCCCGGCGGCTTCGGGCTGGAGATCTGGAACCTGCTCTCCTCCATCGGGGCGGCGGTCTTCGCGCTCGGCGCGCTGGTGCTGCTGATCGATGTCGTGCTGAACTTCCGTCCGACGCCGCGGCCGGGGCAGAGGCGCAACCACTGGGATGCCGGCACCACGGAGTGGCTGGAGAACAACAGCTACGGCCCGCGCAGCATCCCGCGCATCGCCGACCGCTACCCGCTCTGGGCCGACCCGGACCTTTCGAGGCAGGTCGCGGAAGGCGCGCACTACCTGCCGATGACCGCGACCGGCCGTCGGGAGGCGCTGGTCACCTCCGCCGCCGAGGCGAAGCCGCAATACGTCGCCGTGCTGCCTCAGCCGGGCTGGGGTCACGTCGTCGCGGCGGTCGGCACCTGCGGCTTCTTCTTCGCCCTCGTCGGCGCGCTCCTGATCGAGGCGGCGCTGTTCTTCCTGCTGGCGCTCGGCGGGATGATCGGCTGGCTGTGGCGCGGCACCGACCACGGCCCGCTGGAGCCGCGGCGCGTGGACATCGGCGAAGGCTTCGTCCTGCCAACGCACGCAACTGGCGCGATCTCGCACTCGTGGTGGGCGACGGTGGTGCTGATGCTCGTGGTGGGCACCGCCTTCGCCTGCCTTCTGGGAAGCTGGCTCTTCCTGTGGCTGGTGAACGGGGACGCGATGTGGCCGCCCCCTGGCCAGGGCATCCCGACGGGCACATTCGGCCTGGCCGCCGCCGGCCTGTACGCGGCCGGCGCGGTCGTCGCATGGGGCGCCGCCCGGCTGCTGCATGGCAACCGGCACATGGCGGTGCGGGTGGCGCTGGCCGCGGCGGCGGTGCTGTTCCTGGTGGGCGCGGCGGCCGATGGCTGGGCGCTCTGGTCGGCCGGCGTGCGGCCGACGGTGCACGCCTACGGCGCGGCGTCCTTCGCCATCTTCGCCTGGCAGGCGACGCACGTGTTCATCGTGCTGATCATGCTCGGCTACGTCGTCGCGCGCTCCCTCGCCGGGCTGCTGAACGCCGAGCGGCGGCTTTCCATGGACAACACGATGCTGTTCGCCACCTACACCGCGGGGCAGGGCCTGACCGGCCTCGCGCTGGTGCACCTGTTCCCGCGGCTGCTGGCATGAGCCGCATGGCGCGCACCCGGCCGGCCATCGAGGTGGTGCTCAGCACGCTCGGCCTGGTGATCTGGGCCGCGCATTTCGCCGCGATCTACGCGGTGAACGCGGTGGCCTGCGAGCGCGCGCTGGCCGGCACGCGCCTGGTCGGCCTGCCCTTCGTGCCGGCGGTGGTCGGTGGACTGACGGTCCTTGCGGTCGGCGCGCTGGTCCTCGTGATGCGTTCCGGGCTGCGCGGCCTCGCGCCGCCCCTGGACGAAGGCGGGGAGGGCGAGCCGCGCTTCACGCGCTGGTTCGGCGTCGCCACCGCCGCGCTCGCGGCGCTCGCCGTGGTGTTCCAGGCCGTTCCTGCGCTGGTGGTGCCGCCATGCGGCTAGCGGTTGCGCAGCCGCGGCTCGGGCCGCGTCCCCGCCTCGCCCGGCCCGAGCGGCATCCCCGCCGGCACCGGCTGCGCGCGGGCCGCGCCGAGTGTGTAGAGATACGCCGCAGCGTCGCGCGCCTGATCCGCCGACAGGCCGAGGTTCGGCATGGCGGAGCCGGGCGAGAGCGCCTGCGGGTCGCGCAGCCAGGCGACCAGGTTCTCGGGCGCGTTGGGCAGCCTGCCGGCGACATAGCCGCGCCGCGCCCATTCATCGAGCGGCGGCCCCACCCAGGAGACGGCGCCCGCCACGCCCGGGATGCGGTGACACGCGCCGCAGCCATGCTCCGCGATCACCGCCCGCCCGCGGTCGGGGTCCGCGCCGGCGATGCGCAGATGCGGCGGCGGCGCCTCCTCGCAGGCGGCGACGAGCAGGAGGGCCACGAGGGCAGGGCAGGGGCGCAGCGTCGTCTCCCTTGGCGGACCATGTGGTGGACCGAGGCCGCAACGTCGCCGCCGCGACGCGGGTTGCGGAACCGTCTGCCCTGGCGTCGCTTCGGGCCTGCAGGGCCACCCGCATGACACACGATCCGCAGCTCCCCCGCTTCGCCGACCTCGACACGGCCGACACGTCGCCCGGCCGGCGCGGCGTGCTGCGCGCCGCCGGCGCCTCGCTCGCGCTGGCGGCCGCGTCCGGTTGCGACGTCAAGCCCGAGGAATGGGGGGACCCGCTGCACATGCGCCCCCGCGGCGTCGGCGACGAAGCCGCGAGCTACGCAACGGTGCTGGAGCTGGAGGGCATCGGCCGCGGCGTCCTTGTCCGCACGCGCGGCGGCCACCCGATCAAGATCGAGGGCAACCCCGACCATCCCGGCAGCCTCGGCGCGACCGATCCCTTCCTGGAATCCGCGGTGCTCTCGCTGCACGACCCGGCCCGCTCCCGGCAGGTGCGGCGCGGCGGGCGGGTGCCGCGCGGTCCGGCAGCGACGACGCCTGAGGCGGCGGTCGCGGAACTGCGCGGCGAGGGGCTGCGCATCCTCACCGGCCCCGTCTCGTCCCCCACGCTGGCGGGGCTCGTCGAAGCGGCACTCGCGGCCAACCCCGGCGCGCGCTGGCACCAGTGGTCGCCGGTGGCGGCGGACGCGGCGCTGGCCGGGGCGATGCTTGCCTTCGGCGAACCGGCCGGCGTGCTGAACGACCCCTCGCGCGCAGCGGCGGTGCTCTGCTTCGGCGGCGGGCTGCTCGAGGCCGGGCCTGCGCAGCTCGCGCAGGCGCGCGGATGGGCGCGCGCGCGGGCCGAGGGGCGGGCCGCGGGGCGCATGCCGCTCCTGGTCGTCGCGCAGTCCACGCCGACGCCCAGCGGCGCCGTCGCCGACCGCCGCCTGGCGCTTCCGCCGGCGGAGATCGAGGTTCTGGCGCGTGCCGTCGCGCGCGAGCTCGGCCTTGCCGCGGCTGGGCCCCCGCACGACGAGGCCGCCGCCCTTGCCGCCCTGCTGCGCCGTGCCGGACCGTCCGCGCTTGTCGTGGCGGGACGGGAGCAGCCCGCCGCGGTGCATGCGCTGGCGGCGGCAATCAACGCCGCGCTCGGTGCGGTGGGCACCACGGTCCACCACACGCCTCACCCGATGGTGCGGCCCGAGATGTGCGGCGCCTCGCTGCGTGACCTCGTCGCAGCGATGGCGGCGGGCGAGGTGCGCCGGCTGCTGGTGCTGGACGGCAACCCGGTGTTCGACGCGCCGGCCGACATCCCCTTCGCCGTGCTGCTCGGGCGCGTGCCCGTCTCCGTCCATGCCGGGCTGCACCTGGACGAGACGGCGCTGGCCTGTTCCTGGCACCTGCCGCTGAAGCACCCGCTGGAATCCTGGGGCGATGCGCGTGCGCCGGATGGCACCGCCGCGATCCGCCAGCCCGCCTGCGCGCCGCGCGTCGAGGCCGCGCGCTCCGCCGAGGAGATCCTCGCCGCCCTGGCCGGGCTGCGGCCGGACGGTGCCGCCGCGGTGCGGGCGACCTGGCCGGCGCTCGACGATGCGGGGTGGGCGGCGGCGCTGGAGCGCGGCGTCATCGAGGCAAGCGCGCCGCCCCGCCGCGCCCTTCCGCTGCGCGCGGGCTTCGACCTGGGCCCGGCGCCGGCGCCCCCGATCGGCCTCGTCGCGCAGTTCGCGCCCGACCCGCATCTCTGGGACGGCCGCTTCGCCGCCGATGCGTGGCTGCAGGAACTGCCGCGTCCCCTCACCAAGCAGGTCTGGGGCAATGCCGCGCTCGTCGCGCCGCAGGACGCCGCGCGGCTCGGCCTGGGCGATGGTGCCGAGGCGGTGCTGACGCTCGCCGGCCGTTCGCTTCGCGTGCCGGTGATCGTGCTGCCCGGACAGGCGGCGGGTGTGGTCACCCTGCCGCTCGGCGGCGGGCGCCGGCTGGCGGGCGGCGTCGGCGGCGGGGTCGGGTTCGACGCCTACCGCATCCGCACGACCGAGGCTCCCTGGGCGGCCGATGGGCTGGAATTGGTGCCCGTCGGACGGTCCGGCGCCGCGCCGGTCCGTGCCGGCTGGCGCCACGGGGCCGATGCGCGCAACCCGCCGCCGGTGCGCAGCGTGGCCCCGGGCGAGGCGGTGCCGCCGCTGCCGCCGCAGCCCTCGCTGTACCCCGACTGGTCCTACCCCGGCTACGCCTGGGGCATGGCGATCGATCTCGACGCCTGCATCGGCTGCAACGCCTGCTCGATCGCCTGCCAGGCCGAGAACAATACGCCGGTGGTGGGACCGGAGGAGGTGGCGCGCGGGCGTGAGATGCACTGGCTGCGGGTGGACCTCTACGCCGGAGAGGAGGGGGAAGGCGCCTTCCAGCCGGTGCCCTGCATGCATTGCGAGAAGGCGCCGTGCGAGGTGGTGTGCCCGGTCAACGCCACGGTGCATGACCATGAGGGCCTGAACCTGATGGTCTACGCGCGCTGCATCGGCACGCGCACCTGCTCCAACAACTGCCCCTACAAGGTGCGGCGCTTCAACTGGCACGGCTATTCGCGGCAGGACGGCGCGGTGCCGGTGCGCAACCCGGAGGTGCCGCTGCGCCCGCGCGGCGTGGTCGAGAAGTGCACCTACTGCCAGCACCGCATCGTGGCGGCCCGCACCGGAGCCGACCTGGAGGGCCGCCCGATCCGCGACGGCGAGGTGGAAACCGCCTGCCAGCGCGCCTGCCCGACGCAGGCGATCGTCTTCGGTGACCTGAACGATCCGGAAAGCGCGGTGGCCCGCGCCAAGCGGGAAGGACGGAACTACGCGCTGCTCGGAGAGCTCGGCACGCGGCCACGTACGACCTACCTCGCCCGGGTGCGGCCGGACGGCGAGGAGGAGGCGTGATGTCCGCCGCGCGGATGCTGCGCATCCTGGCGGCTGCGGCCGGCGGCTTCGCGGCGACCGCGGTGCTGTCGCGGCGGCCGCCGGAACCCGTGCCCGTGCCCGCGCCACCGCCGCCTCGCACCCCGATGCCCCTGCCGGACGGTCCTGCACCGAACCCCGTTGCCGCCATCCCGCTGCAGCGGCGCTTCGGCTGGGGCTTCTCCGCCGGGCTGGCCGCGGCGGGCGCGGGCGTGCTGCTGCTGGGCTACGCGATCGTGGCACTGCTGCTGGCCGGCACCGGCCTCTGGGGCACCAACATCCCCTTTGTCTGGGGCTTCGACTTGATCAACTACGTCTGGTGGATCGGTATCGCCAACGCCGCCAGCCTCTTCGCCGTCATCCTCGTGCTGCGCCAGCATGGGCTGCGCACCGCCGTGAACCGCTTCGCCGAAGCCGCGGCGCTGGCCGCGGTCGCGGCGGCGGCGCTGTATCCCATCCTCCACCTCGGCCGGCCATGGCTGTTCTACTGGGTGCTGCCCTACCCGGCGACCTTCGAGGTCTGGCCGCAGTTCCGCTCTACGCTCGTCTGGGACCTCTGGGGCATCATGTCGCATGTCGTGGTGACGAGCCTGTTCTGGTACACCGGCCTGATCCCGGATCTGGCCACGATGCGGGACCGCGCCTGGGCGAAGGGGCGCACCCTCGCGGCACGGCTCTACGGCCTCGGCGCGCTCGGCTGGCGCGGCTCCGTCGTGCATTGGGCGAGGCACGAGGCGGCGTATCGGCTCGTCGCGGCGCTGGTGCTGCCGATGCTCGTCTCCGCGCAGTCCGTCGTGGCGCTGGAGTTCGCCACCACGCTCGTGCCCGACTGGCACCAGGGCCGAGTGCCGCTGCACGTGGTGGTCACCGGCATCCCATCGGGCCTTGGCGTGGTGCTCGCGCTCGCGGTGGTCCTGCGCGTGACGCTCGGGCTCGACCGGCAGATCGATGATGCGGACATGGACCTGCTGGCCCAGCTCATGGCCGCCGCCGCCGCTGTCTGCCTCTGGCTCTACGCCGATGAGCTGCTCACCGCCTGGCTGGAGGAGGAGGCGACGCGCGCGGCCACGGCGGCGCGCGTGCTCGGGCCCTACGCCCCGCTCTGGTGGGGCGGGCTGCTGCTGACGGCCGTCGCGCCGCAGCTTCTGTGGCTCCGGCCGGTCCGACGGAGCGGCGCGGCTTGCCTGCTGCTTGGCCTGGGCGCTGCGGCAGGTGTGTGGCTCGACCGCTTCTCACTCGTCGCGGGCGGGCTGCTGCATGACCACCTGCCGCGCATCGGCCCCGCCTACGCTCCGACCGGCCCGGAATGGACGCTGCTGGCCGGCACGGTCGGGCTGTTCGCGCTCGGCCTGCTGCTCTTCGCCCGGCTGCTGCCGGTGGTGTCGATGTTCGAGGCCCGGCACGAGGAGAACGAGGCGGAGGTGCCATGACGGCGCGCGGCCTGCACGGGGTGATGGCGGAGTTCGCGAGCGACGAGGCGCTGATGGAGGCGCTGCGCGCCGCACGCGCCGCCGGATGGCGCCGGATGGACGCCTTCGCTCCCTTCCCGATGGCCGGAGCCGCCGAGCTGCTGGGGGCGACCGGCAACCGCGTCGCATGGATCGCGATCGGCGCGGGGCTGGTCGGCGCGGCGATCGCGTATGGCACGCAGTACTGGCTTTCGGTCCATGTCTACCCGATCAATGTGGGCGGCCGGCCGCTGCATGCCTGGCCCGCCTTTCTGCCCGCAACGACGATCGTTGCCATTCTCTGGTCCGCGGCGGCCTCGCTCATTGGCATGCTCCTGCTGAACCGCCTGCCGCGCCTGTCCCATCCGGTGTTCGACGCGCCCGGCTTCCGGCGCGCGAGCGAGGACCGCTTCTTCCTGCTGATCCTCTCCGAGGATCCGCGCTTCGGCGCGGAGTCCGCGGCCCGCTTTCTCGGCACGCAGCGCCCCCTGCGGGTCGTCGAGGTGCCGGCCGCATGAGGCGCTTCGCACCGCTGCTGCTGCTGCTGATGGCCGCCTGCGACGGCTGGCCGGCGAGCACGCCGCCGGAGCCGCCCGCGCCGCCGCCCGCCGGCAGCGTCGCCCGTGGCGAGGGCGCGCGCCGCGCCGCGCTCGCGCCGCCCGGGCCGGCGGTGGACGCCGCACTGCTGGCGCACGGGGCGGACCGCTACGCCATCTACTGCACGCCCTGCCACGGGGCGCGCGGTGCCGGCGACGGGCCGGTGGTGGCACGCGGCTTCCCTCGGCCGCCGCCGATCGCCGGCGCCGAGGCGGCGCGCAGCATGGCCGCGATCGCCGCCAACCTCGGCGGCGCGCACCCCTTCGACGACCGCATGCCACCGGCGGACCGCTGGGCCATCGCCCGCTTCGTCGAGCGGCTGCCGTGACCCCGGCAGCCGCGCTCATCGGCCTCGCCGCGCTGGCGCTCGCGCTGCTGCGGCCGCCCGCCCTGCTCGAAGCCTGGCTGTTCGGCTTCCTGCTGCTGGCCGGGCTCTCGGTCGGCGCGCTCGGCGCGCTCGCCATCGGCCATCTGCTGCGGGAGGACTGGCTCGCCCCGGTGCGTGCGCCGCTGGAGGCTGCGGCGCGCACCGTGCCGCTCCTCGCGCTGATGTCGGTGCCGGTGCTCGCCGGGCTCGACATCCTCTATCCCTGGGCCGCGGCCACGCCGCCGCCGATGCCGGCGCCCCGCGCCGCGTGGCTCTCGCCCTGGCCCATGCGGCTGCGCTCCGTGCTGTTCCTCGCGCTGTGGAGCTGGCTTGCCTGGCGCCTCGCGCGGCCGGGCGCGGCCGATAAGCGGCTGGCGGCGCTGACGCTCGCCGTGCTGCTGCCGACCGTCGGCATCGCCGCGCAGGATTGGTCGCTGTCCCGCGACCCGAGCTGGTGGGGCAGCCTGCAGGGTTTCGCCGTCTGGGTGGAGGGGATGATGGCCGCGCTTGCCGCGGCCGCGCTCGTCAGCCTCGCGCGGCGCGAGATGCCGGACGGCGCGACCGGCGCTGGGGAGGCGCTGGAACGCGCGCTGCTCGCGCTTGGCCTGACGACGCTCTGGCTCTGGTTCACCCAGTTCATCGTCGTCTGGATGGCCGACCTGCCGGAGGAGGCGGGCTGGTACTTGCGACGGGCGGAGGATGGCTGGGGCGTGCTGAAGCTCGGCGTCGCCGTGCCCGCCCTGCTGCTGGCGCTGGCGCTGGCAGCCCCGCCGCGGCATCGGCAGTGGCGCATGGCCGCGGTCTGCGTGCTGCTGCTGGCGAGCCACGGCGCGCACCTCCTCTGGGTGGTGCGGCCGGATGCGCCGGGCGCGCGCCCCCCGGTCCTGCTCGACGCCGCCCTCCTCGTCGCGCTCGGCCTCGCCTGGGCGGCATGCTGGCTCGGCGGCCTGCGGCGCTCCGTCACTCCGCGCGGCCGGGCCGCCCCTGCCACGGCCAGCGGCCGTTTATCTCCACCTCGAGCGCGAAGCTGAGCAGGGTACGGATCAGCACGACGAGCGCGAGCGCGGCGATGTTGCGCAGGTCGAGCGGCGCGGCCACGGTGCCGGCGATGTCCGCCGCGACCAGCAGCTCCAGCCCGAGCAGGATGGCGCGGCCCAGATCGGCGCGGTAGCGGCCGTAAGCGTCCGCCCAGGCGCCTCCGGACAAGCCGCGGCGCAGGAAGATGGCGGTGGTGGCCAGCACACCGGTCAGCAGCACGCCCAGGCCGACGGCCTCCAGGCCCTCCGCGATCCAGCCCGCCACGAGGCCCACCCCGCCGACTTCGCCTGCCATCGCGTCGCCTCCGGTGAGATCCGCCGCCTGTGCCGCGGCGCTCAACACCTCGCGCGCGGCCGGGTTGCGGGAACCCGCGCGCCGCTGGCGCTTCAGGATGAGGATGGACGCCGCCGATCCCCGCGCCCTGCCGGCGCTGCACCGCCTGCTGGCGTCCGCCGAGGCTGCCGGAGTGCTGCGCGACCATCCGCGGCCGCGCGTCGCCGACGCCATGCGGGCGGAACTCGCCGCGCTGCGCTCCGCCGGAGTGCCCTTCGCCGAAGCCGCCTTCCACGCCGCGGTGCGGGCGCGGCTGGCGGCGCAGGCTCGGCCCGGCCTGCGGCGCGTGATCAATGCCACGGGGGTGGTGCTGCACACGAATCTCGGCCGCGCGCCGCTGCCGGCGGCGGCGCTTGCCGCCATCGCCGCGGAGGCGGCCGGTTACTGCAACCTCGAGCTGACGCTGGAGCATGGCACGCGCGGCGATCGCCACGCCGCCTGCGCCGCGCTGCTGGTCGAGCTGACTGGCGCCGAGTCCGCGATCGTGGTGAACAACGGCGCAGCCGCGGTGCTGCTTGCGCTGACCGCGCTCGCCGCGGGCGGCGACGCGATCGTCTCCCGCGGAGAGCTGGTGGAGATCGGCGGTGGTTTCCGCATCCCCGACGTGATCCGCCAGGGCGGCGCGCGGCTGGTGGAAGTCGGCACCACCAACCGCACACGCATCGCCGACTACGCCGCCGCGATCGGCAAGGAGACGCGCCTGCTGCTGCGGGTCCACCCGAGCAACTACCGCATCGCCGGCTTCACCGCCGCGCCCGCACCCGCGGAGATCGCGGCCCTCGCCCGGTCGCACGGCCTGCCCGCGGTGGAGGATCTGGGCAGCGGCGCGCTGTTCGACCTCTCCGGCCTGGGCCTCCCGCGCGAGCCGGCGATGGCCGACAGCGTCGCCGCCGGCTTCGACGTCGTCGCGGCGAGCGGCGACAAGCTGCTCGGCGGGCCGCAGGCGGGCCTGCTCGTCGGGCGGCGCGAGGCAGTGGCCCGCCTCGCCGCGCACCCGCTGATGCGCGCGCTGCGGCCCGGCAAGCTGGTGCTGGCGGCGCTGGAAGCGGTGCTTCGGCTGTACCGTGATCCCGCGCGGCTGCCGGAGTGCGTGCCCGTGCTGCGCATGCTGGCCGAACCTGTCGCTTCCGTCGCGGCGCGCGCGGGGCGGCTGCGCGCGCTGGTTCCGGCCGGCACGTTGACGGAGGGCCATTCCCTCGTCGGCGGCGGCGCGCTGCCGGAAGCGCGGATCCCGACGCGCCTCGTGGCGCTGCCCGTCGCGGGCGCCGCGGAGCTCGCGGCACGGCTGCGGTGCGGCACGCCGCCGGTGATGGCGCGCGTCGCCGGCGGGCAGGTGCTGATCGACCTCCGCACCGTCGCGGAGGAGGAGGTGGACGCCCTGGCCGCCGCGCTGCTTTCGGCGCTCCGGGCATGAGGACGGCTCTCCTCGGCGTGCTCGGCCATGTGGACCACGGCAAGTCCGCGCTCGTCCGCGCGCTGACGGGCACCGAGACGGACCGGCTGGCGGAGGAACGCGCGCGCGGCATCTCCATCGTGCTCGGCTTCGCGCGGTTCTCCGCACCCTGCGGTGCGGAGCTCGATCTGGTGGACGTGCCGGGGCATGAGCGCTTCGTCCGCGCGATGGTCGCCGGCGCCACCGCGATGCGCGCCGCGGTGCTGGTGGTGGACGCCGCCGAAGGCGTGCGGCCGCAGACTGTGGAGCATGCCGAGATCGCGGCGCTGCTCGGGGTGCGGCACGGCGTCGTCGCGGTGGCGCGCGCCGATCGCGCGACGGCGGAGCAGGCAGGGCGCGCCGCAATAGCGGCCGGGGCACTGCTGCGCGCTCTCGGCGTCGGCGATTGGCCGGTGGTAACGACCTCCGCCGTCACGGGGCAGGGTTTGGCGGAGCTGGCGGCGGCACTCGCCGCGCTCGCAGTTCCTGCCGGGCCGGCCGAGGAGGGCGCGGCCTGGCTGCCGGTGGACCGCGTCTTCAGCCTGCCCGGCGCGGGCACGGTGGTGACGGGTGCGCTGCGCCGCGGCCGGCTCGCGCCGGGCGAGGAGATCGAGATCCTGCCGCGCGGCCTTCGCGCGACCGTGCGCGGACTGCAGTCGCATGGCCGCGTGATGCCCTTCGCCGGGCCCGGGCGTCGGCTCGCCGTCGCGCTGCGCGGCGTGGGCCGCGAGGAGGTGGCGCCGGGCGAGGCGCTTGCCGCGCCCGGCCTGCTGCGGGCCGCCCTCCGCCTCGACGTGCGTGTGCGGGCGCTTGCCTCCGCCCCTCGCCCGCTGCCGCGGGGCGAGGTGCTGCGCCTGCTGCTCGGCACGGCGGAGGTATCGGCGCGGCTGCACCTGCTGGACCGCGACCGCCTCGACCCGGGGGAGGAGACGGTCGCGCAGCTCCGTCTGGCGGCACCGCTCGCCGCGCCCGCGCGGGAGCCCTTCGTGCTGCGCCTCGTCTCCCCCGCGCGCACCGTCGCGGGCGGCTGCGTGCTGGAGGGCGACCCGCCGCGGCGTCGCGCGGCGGATGCACCGCTGCTTCGCGCCATGGCAGGGACGGATGCCGCCGGCGCCGCCGCCCTGCGCCTGGCTGCGGCGGGCGTGGCGGGCCTGCGGGCGGAGGCGCTGGCGCGGCTTGCCGGCCTGCCGCCGGGCGACCTTGCCTCACGGCTTGGCGCGCTCCGCGGCGTCACGCTGACAGGCGGGCTGGTGCTGGATGCCGCCGCCTGCGCGACGGCGGAAGCGGCGTTGCTGGCGGCGGTGGAGCAGGCCCAGCGCGCCGACCCGACGGGCGCAGGCCCGGACCTCGCCGCGCTTCGCGCCGCGCTGCCGGCGGAAGCGCCGCTGGAGGCCGTGGCCGCGCGGCTTGTCGCCTCCGGCGCGCTGGCGCTGGCCGGGGGCCGCCTGCGGCGCCGCGGGCTCGACACCGCGGCGCTGCTCTCGGCGGAGGACCGGGCCACGCTGTCGGCGGTGGAGCAGGCGTTCCGCGCCGGCCAGCTCGCGCCGCCGGATGCGACGGAGGTGGTGGGGCGCTGCCGCCGCCGCGCCGCGGCGCTGCACCACCTGCTGCGCGGCGGCGTGCTGGTGCGGGCGCCCGACGCCGTGCAGAAGCGCGAGATCTTGTTCCACCGCGATGCGCTGGATGCCGCGCGCCGCGCCATCCGCGTGCACTTCGCCGGTCGGCCGGGCGGATTCCTTGCCGGCGAGTGCGGCCGGCTGCTCGGCATCTCCCGCCGCTACGCGATCCCGCTGCTGGAACGGCTGGATGCGGAGCGCTTCACCCGGCGCGAGGGCGATCGCCGCCACCTCCTCGGCGGAACCGCACCCGGGCGGGATGGTTGAGCCCGCGGAGGCGATAGGCGGCCTGGTGGCCCCCACGGTCTTCAAAACCGCTGGTCCGCTCACCCCGGATGGTGGGTTCGATTCCCATCCGCCTCCGCCATCATCGGGAGAAACCGTCTTGCCGAAGACGCGATGCGGCCCGGCCGCGCTGGCCGCCGCGCTGCTGGCCCTTCCGGCCGGAGCCGCGGCGCAGGAGATGCGGCGCGATGGCTTCGTCGTGCGGCCCTATGGCCTGCTGCAGCTCGATCTCGGCACCAACTTCGGCCACAGCCGGCCGGGCGGGCCGGATGGCGGCTTCAACCCACGGCGGGCGCGCCTGGGGCTCGAGGGCAGCCTGCCCGGGGACCTTGACTATGCGCTGATCTGGGATTTCGGCGGCACGCCGGGCAGCCGCGGTGGGCTCTACGAGGCGAGTCTTGCCTGGACCGGGCTCGATCCGCTGCGCGTCACGGCCGGCGTGTTCAAGCCAAGCTTCTCGCTGGCCGGGATGCGTTCTTCATCCGACCTGCTGTTCCTCGAGCGGCCGGCGGTGGTGGAGGCCGCGTCGGGGCTCGGCGCCGGTTCTGGCCGCGTCGCGGCGCAGGTCGCCGCCTCCGGCGAGCGCTGGCACGCGGCGGCGGCGCTGACCGGCGGCGGCACCGGACCGGGGGAGGACAGCGCGCAGCGGGGTGCCACGGCGCGGCTGGCTGGGCTGGCACTCCGCACGGAGGAGCTGACGCTGCATCTCGGCCTGTCCGGCCTCCTGTCCTTCCGCCCGCCGCGGGATGACGAAGGCAGGCGCGCAGTCGGCCTTTCGGAGCCTGCGGAGCTGGCGCTGGACCGCCGCGACCCGCCGCTCGACACCGGCTCGATCGGCGCCGATTCGGCGCGGGCCGGCGGCGTCGAGCTTGGCCTTGGCTGGCATCGGTTGCAGGGGCAGGCCGAGCTGTACGGCATCGAGGTGACGCGCGACGCATCGGCCGGCGGCGGCACGCGGCGCTTCGGCGGCTGGTACGCGCAGGCCGGCTACACGATCCTCGGCCGCCCGCGCACCTGGGAGGCCCGCGACGCAACCTGGTCTGGCCCCGAGCCGGAGGAATCCTTCAACCCGGCCGGCGGACGCTGGGGCGCCGTCGAGATCGGCGCGCGCATCTCCGAGCTGGACCTGAGCGACCGCGACATACGTGGCGGCCGGCAGCGCGTGCACGCGCTTGCCCTCGGGTGGCACCCGGCGGAGCGCCTGGCCGTGCTGGCGCAGTACCAATGGGTCCAGGTGACGGGCGCCGAGGGCGGCGACCGTCGGTTCCAGGCCGCCGCGCTGCGCGCGCAGCTCCGCTTCTGATGGCCTATCCGGCCGCTTTCGGCCGCAGGTAGGCGAACCAGTACGCGCCGCCGACGATCACGCCGCCGATGACATTGCCGATCGTCACCGGCACGAGGTTGGCGACGAGCCCGTTCAGCCCGATCGCGGCGAAGTTGGCCGGGTTCAGCCCAGCCTCCGCCCAGAAGTCCGGGCCGGCCCAGGCATGCACCATCCAGCCGAAGGGCATGAGCGACATGTTCGCCACCGAATGCTCCAGCCCCAGTGCGACGAAGGCGGCGATCGGCGGGACGATGACGAGCACCTTGTCGGCCGCGCTCCGCGCCCCGAAGGCCAGCCAGACCGCGAGGCAGACGAGCATGTTCGCAAGGATGGCGCTCGCCAAAGCGGTGCCGAGCCCCAGCTCCGACTTCCGCTGGGTGACCTGCAGCGCGGCCGCGCCCACTGCGCCGCTGCCGGCCTCGTGCACGCCTGCCGCGAAGGCCAGCGCCGCCACCGCGACCGAGCCGACGAAGTTCATCACCCAGGCGATCGCCAGCGCCCAGAGCACCGGTCCGAAGCCCGCCCGCCCCTCGGCCCAGGCGACGACGAGCAGCGTGTTGCCGGTGAACAGCTCCGCCCCGCCGACGAGGACGAGGATGAGTCCGAGTGAGAACACGACGCCCGCGAGCACTTGCGAGGGGCCGAAGGCCATCCCCTCCGCGCCGGCCAGGGCAACGTAGAAGAACAGCCCGCCGAAGGCGATGTACACGCCGGCGAGCAGCGCGAGGACGGAGAGCACCGGCGCGTCGAGCCCCGCCTTCTTCTCGCCCTTCTTCGTCGCCGCCTGGGCGATCTTCTCCGGCGGGTGGACGTCGGGCGCGGGGCTCGGCCGCTCCTCGCCGCGTGCCTGCGTTCCGGTGCCGCTCATGCCTGCCCTCCCGGCGCGGCGCGCAGCGCCTCGCGCGCCTTCTCCAATCGGCCGCGACGGAATCCGGTGACCGGCACGACCCCGGACCAGGTCAGGCCGAGCACCCCGTTGGCGAGCGCGAGTTCGCGGTCGAGCGCGGGCGAGGGTCCATCCTGCCGCCGCCGCCGCACCAGCGCGTCGCGCCAGGCGACGCTGCATCGCACCGCGTCCATCCCCTCCTGCGCCGTGCAGGGCGGCGCGTCCGCGAGCAGCCGCTCCAGTGCGGCGAGCGCGGCGTGGCGTTCTCCCTCGGCCTTCATCGCCGTGCCTCCTGCGTCACGCGGAAGGCGTGCTCCGGGCGGCACGCGCTCTCGTTGCCCGCCAGCAGCACCGAATGGCGCATCGCCGCGCCGCCGATCAGCATGGCGAGGGAGGCGATCTCCGGCAGCAGCGCGCCGGCGCGGCCGCCGACCGCACGGCCCGCCGCATGCGCCGCCAGCGGCACGGCAACGCCGAGGGCCTTGCCGCCGACCGCGTGCAGCGTGCCGGCCGTGCCCGTGCGGATCGGGCGCTCCACCCCCTTCGCCTTCCAGCGCATTTCGGCTTCCCGCGTCGCGAGCAGCTCCGCCGCGCCGGCGATCATGGCGAGCGTCTCCAGCCGGCGGGCGCTGCGGTCCTGCCCTGCCGCGCGTTCCGCCAGGGCGAGTGCCGAGGCGGCGCCGGCCATGGAAGCACTGCCGAAGACGGCGGCGAGCGGCCCGGGCGCGGCCGCCCAGAGCGGCGTGCTCGTCGAGGCGAGAAGGCCGGCGGTGTAGACGCCCATGCCCGCGCCCGCCACCGCCGCCGGCCCCTGCGCCGCATCGGCGACGCGGCGCGCAAAGGGCCATCGCCGGCCGAGCAGGCTGCCGAGCGCCGTCAGCGCGCTGAGCGCGCCGAACGCCGTGAGCAGCCAGGATCCGAGCGACATGGGCGAGGTCGGCCGGACGATGCGCAGCATGTTGTACCAGCGCCGTGGCGTCTTCAGGTGCTGGATGAGGACCAGCGGGCCGACGATGCTGCCGCCGAGCGCGAGCAGCCGCGCGCGGCGCACCAGCCCCGCCTGGGCCCCCGCGCCGCGCGAGACGGCCGCGATCACTTGCGCCGCCCCGGCGATGCCGAGCGTGACGACGTAGAAGGAGACCTTCCAGTCGAAGCTGCTCGCCTTCGTCACGGGGCGGCCGTGATAGGTCTCCCCGCGCCATTCGGGCTGCACGCCCGGCGGCAGGGCGGGCTTGCGTGTCGAGAGGCTCATCGCCGGCCCACCCCGATGATGGCGGCCGCCACCGCCAGCCCCGCCATCGTCGCCAGGCCGGCGAGGAAGGACGGGCGCGCGTTGCGCGCGGGGCGCGAGGGAGCGGGCGGCAGGTTGTAGCGCTCCGGCCGGTCGGTCAGCAGGAAGAAGGCGTTGAGCCGCCGGAGGCCGCCGGTCGCCCCCGGGGTGTTGGGCGCACCATAGAGGTAGCCGTTCGGCTGTCCCTGGTCGCGCAGCTGCGCAACGCGCTCCTCCGCACGTCCGACCAGCTCCTCGACCACGCCGAACTGGATGGAGTCGGTCGGACAGGCCTTGGCGCAGGCCGGCTCCAGCCCGCCCTTCAGCCGATCGTAGCAGAGGGTGCACTTGTGCGCCTTGCCGTCCTCCTCCGCCAGCTCCACCACGCCGAAGGGGCAGGCCGGCACGCAATAGCCGCAGCCGTTGCAGATGTCCTGCTGCACGACGACGGTGTCGAACTCCGTGCGGAACAGCGCGCCGGTGGGGCACGCTTCCAGGCAGGGTGCCGGGTCGCAATGCTTGCAGACGTCGGACATCATCAGCCACCCGGACTGGTAGGGCGGCATGCTGGTGGCGCGCGCGTCGCGCTCGAGGAAGGTGACGTGGCGCCAGGTATGCGCGCCGAGCTGGCCGGTATTGTCGTAGGACTGCCCGGTCAGGCCGATGCCGTCGGCCGGCAGGTTGTTCCACTCCTTGCACGCCACCTCGCACGCCTTGCAGCCGATGCAGAGCGTGGTGTCGGTGAAGAAACCGTAGCTGCGGCCGGGCTCGATCCGCGTCCCCGCGGTCCGCTCCGCCTCCTGCCTGCCGCCGCCATCCATCAGCCGTTCCTCCGCGCGAGGCGCCCGGGCCTGAGCGCGCAGGCCAGCGCCTTGTTCTCGTGCATGCCGGTGTTGGGGTCCCCCACCACCGCGGTCAGCAGGTTGGCGATGTCGCCGGTGGCGTAGCCTGCCCAGCCGTAGTGCCAGGGCAGGCCGAGCTGGTGCACCACGCGCCCGCCATCGAGCGTGAAGGGCCGCAGCCTGTCGGTGACCAGCGCCCGCACCTCGATCTCGCCGCGGGGCGTGGAGAGCACTACCCAGTCCGTGCTGCGCAGGCCGAGCCGCATGGCGAGCTCCGTCGGGATCTCGCAGAACGCCTCGGGCTGCAGCTCCGCCGTGGTCGGCACGATGCGCGTCGGCGTTCCGCCGGAATGGTGCTCGGTCAGGCGGAAGGTGGTGAGGACGTGCGGGAAGCGCGGATCGGCCGGCTCGGCGATCGGATTGTGGTCGTAGCGCCACCGCGGCGCCGCGGGGCTGCCCTCCACGCCCGGATGCAGCGCGTTGCGCACCGGCGTCTCGGTCGGCTCGTAATGCTCCGGCAAGGGGCCGTCCTTCAGCCCGGACGGCACGAACAGGCCTGCCACCCCGTCCGGGATCATGATGAAGGGCTGCGTGCCCGAAATCGCGTCCATCCCGGCCGGCTTGCGCGACCAGTCCGGCTCGTAGTCCGGCCGCTTGGTCGGCACGAAATCCACCCCGTCATGCCCGGTCCACTTGCCATCGCCCTCGTCCCACCAGACGAGCCTCTTGCGCTCGGACCAGGGCCGTCCCTCAGGATCGGCCGAGGCGCGGTTGTTCAGCGTGCGCCGGTTGTCGGGCCAGGCGAAGCCCCAGCCGAGATGCGTGCCGGGGCCTTCCGGCCCGTCCGCCACGCGGTCCCGCGCGCGGTTGCGGCCCTCGTCCGGGAAGACGCCGGAGTAGATCCAGCAGCCGCAGGCGGTGGATCCGTCCTCCTTCAGCTCCTTGAAGCCGGAGAGCGGCTTGCCGTCCGGCCAGCCATAGCCGTTGACCTCGCGCAGCACCGCCTCGGCATCCGGCTCGCCTTCGCTGTCGGCCGGATAGCTCCAGAGCAGCGCGTGGATCGCCGCATCCTCCGGCCGGTCGCTTCCCGCGTACAGCGCCTTCAGCCGACGGCCGAGATGGTAGGTGAACCAGAGTTCCGAACGGCTGTCGCCCGGCGCGTCCACCACCTTCTCGTGCCACTGCACCAGCCGGTGCGTGTTGGTGAAGGAGCCGGCCTTCTCGCCGGAGAGGGATGCCGGCATCAGGAACACCTCGGTGCCGATCTCCTCCGGCGTCATCTCGCCGTCGCGCACCAGGTGGCCATCGCGCCAGAAGCCGGCCGTGTCGGTCTCGGCCACGTCGCGCACCACCAGCCATTCCAGCTTCGCCAGCCCGCGCTGCACCAGCTTCGAGTTGCTGCCGCCCACCACCGGGTTCTGGCCCATGACGAACAGGCCGCGGATCACGCCCCTCTCCATCGCGACCGTCATCGGAAGCTGGGAGTGGTTGCCCGTGATCCGCGGCATCAGGTCGTGCCCCATGCCGTTGGCCTGCGACGCGGCATCGCCGTAGAAGGCACGGAGCTGGCTGATGTAGTATTTCGGGAAGTTGTTCCACCAGCCCGTCGGGTTGGTCTCCACGTCCAGGTAGCTCTCCAGCGTGTCGTGCGGCCGGAAGGCGTGCGGCTGCGGCAGGTAGCCCGGCAGCAGGTCGTAGAGCGTCGCGATGTCCGTGCTGCCCTGGATGGAGGTGTGGCCGCGCAGCGCCAGCAGCCCCGCCCCCGGTCGCCCGACATTGCCGAGCAGCGCCTGGAGGATCGCGCCCGCGCGGATCACCTGCGCACCCTTGGTATGGTGGTTCCAACCGACCGCGTAGCAGATCGCGCCGGTGCGTTCCCGCCCGCTGTTCCGCACCAGCGCATCCGCCACCTTCAGGAACACGTCGCGCGGGCAGCCGGTCACGCCCTCCACCATCTCCGGCGTGTAGCGCGCGAAGTGGCGCCGCATGATCTGGTAGACGCAGCGCGGGTGCGCCAGCGTCGGGTCCTTCGGCGTCGGCCCGTCATGCAGGCGCTTCGTCGCCTCCGCGAAGCCCTCGATCTCGACATATCCCTCGGCGAGCGAGGAGGGGACCACCACGCCGTCGTACTGCCAGCTCTCGGGCGAGTAGCGCCGCCCCTCCTCGTTCCAGCCGGAGAAGAAGCCGTCCAGCTCCTCCGGCCCCTTGTAGTCGGGCCCGATGATCGTCGACAGGTTCGTGTAGTGGGCCGCGTAGTCGCGGAACCAGTGGTCGTTCGACAGCACGTGGTTGATCAGCCCACCGAGGAAGGCGATGTCGCTGCCGGCGCGGAGCGGCGCGTAGATGTCGGCGAGCGCCGAGGTGCGCGTGAAGCGCGGATCGGCGTGGATGATCGTGGCGCCGCGCGCCTTCGCCTGCAGCGCGAAGCGGAAGGCGATCGGGTGGTTCTCCGCCATGTTGGACCCCATCACGAGGATGCAGTCCGCATTGGCGAGGTCCCACTGCGGCATGGTCGCCGCGCCCCGGCCGAAGGTGGCGCCCAGACTGGGCACCGAATTGTTGTGTCAGACCCTTGCCTGGTTCTCTATGAACACCGCGCCGAGGCCGGCGGAAAACAGCTTTTTGATAAGGTAGTTCTCCTCATTGTCGAGCGTCGCCCCGCCCATCGACCCGATCGCGAGCGTCTGGTTGACGCGCGTGCCGTCCGGCAGGTGGCTGACGAAGCTCTCGTCGCGCGTCCGCTTCGTCAGCTCCGCGATGCGGTCCATCGCCCAGTCCAGCCCCACCTCGCGCCATTCGCGTGCGCCCGGCGCGCGATGAAGGCAGCGGTCCAGGCGCTGCGGGCTGGTCATCAGCCCGAAGGTCGCCGCGCCCTTCGGGCAGAGCGTGCCGGCATTGATCGGGCTCGCCGGGTCGCCCTCCACGGCGATCGGTCGTCCCCCCTTTGCATAGACGAGCTGCGCGCAGCCCACGGCGCAATAGGGGCAGATGGAGGTGCCGACCCGGTCGGCCGTCTCCAGCCGCGGGCGCAACGCGCGCGACTGCGCGCTCTCGGCCGCGCGGGTCTTCTCCGGCTCGCCGCGAAGCTGGCGCGGCACCGACCAGTCCCGCAGGAAATGCGCGGCGCGGTCGCCGAGGGTGCGGCGCGGACGGCGTCCCTTCACGCCCCGCGCCCTCACGACGTCACCCCGAGATTCGAAACGACGCCCGCCAGCAGCTTCGGGCTGGCGTGGTAGCGCAGGCAGACGCGGCGCCCCGCGAGGCCCGGCAGGTCCTGCGGCTCGATCGGCGCATCGGGCGCCAGCAGGAAGACGTACCCGCGGCCCTGGTCATCCAGCAGCCGCAGCCGGCTTTCCTGGACGAGAAGGATCGTCCCCGTCACCTGCGGCATGCCCGGCCTCCGATTCCCTGGATGCGCCGCCTCAACGCCCGTCAACCGGTCCGGTTCTGAGTTGCCGCACCTGCCGCGATGCGGCCGGCGGGGCCGGCGCGCACGGTGCCGATGCGCGTGGCCGGGCAGCCCGCGGCCCGAAGGTGCGCGAGACAGGCCTCGGCCCGGTCGGGCGGCACGCCGGCAAGCAGGCCGCCGGCCGTCTGCGGATCCAGCAGCAGGTCGCGCCGCGGCGCGGCCACCGCCTCCCATCCCTCGGCGAGGCGCGGTCGCGCGGCAGCAAGGTTGCCGGGGTGCAGCGTGCTGGCGATGCCGCGGCGAAGCGCCTCCTCGGCGCCGGGCAGCGCCGGCACCAGGCCCGGCTCGAGCACGGCGCCGGCGCCCGAGGCTTCGAGCATCTCGGCCAAGTGGTTCAGCAGCCCGAAGCCCGTGACATCGGTGCAGGCGGTCGCGCCATGCGCCCGCAGCGCCGCGGCGGGGGGAAGGGACGAGGCCTGCATGGCGGAAAGCGCCCCGGCCCAATCCGCCGCCCCGACCTCCCCCGCCATCGCCCCGGCCAGCAGCACGCCGGTGCCGAGCGGCTTCGTCAGCACCAGCGCATCGCCCGGCCGCAGCCCGGACTTGCGCAGCGCCGCACCCTCCGGGACCTCGCCGGTCAGGGCGAAGCCGAGCATCGCCTCCGCCCCCTCCGCGCTGTGCCCGCCGACGAGCCGCGCACCTGCCGCGGCCAGCACCTCCTCGGCTCCGGCGAGCATGCCGAGGAGGTCGGCCTCCAGCACCTCCTCGATGGCGGGCGGCAGGACGGCGAGCGCGAGCGCCGTCCGCGGCGTCGCGCCCATCGCCGCGATGTCGCCCAGCGCATGGTTGGCGGCGATGCGGCCGAACAGCCAGGGATCGTCCACCATCGCGCGGAACATGTCGGCGGTCTGCACCAGCAGCATCCCGGGCGCAGGCGGGCGCAGCAGCGCCGCATCGTCCGGCGCTTCGAGCGCGAGCGGCACGTCCGGGTGCCCGGCACGCCGCGGCAGCCGGCCGAGGACGCGCGCCAGCACGCCGGCCGGCAGCTTGGCCGCGCAGCCGCCGCAGCGCATGGCGTCCTGCGGGGCCGGGGGCGAAGCCGGCGCCGCCATGGGGCGCATGCGGCGGTGCATCGCGATCCAGCGGCGGTCGATCGCGTCCTTGAGCCGGAGCGCCGGGGCGCCTGTCCAGGCCAGGCCGCCGCGCGCCGCCACGGCGCGGGCGGCGCCGGTGGCGATCAGCGCCAGGTGGCGGGCCTGCGGGCGGAACGGACGGGGCGTCCGCCCCTCCAGCACGCGCCGGAGATTGGCCGCCAGCGGCGCGCCCTGCCGCACGGCGTAGACGCCGGCGCGCTCGCGCGGGTGCGCCAGCACCGTCGCGCAATCGCCGGCAGCGAAGATCCGCTCATCCCCGGTGCTGCGCAGCGTCGCGTCCACCGCCACGAAGCCGCGCGGGCAGAGCGGCAGGCCGGAGGCAGCAAGCCACGCGGGCGGCGCCGCACCGGCCGCCCAGACCGCCGCGTCGTTCTCGAGCACGCGACCATCGGCACGGACCGCGGCGCCCTTCTCCAGCCGCACGATGTCCGCGCGCGTGACAACGGCGATGCCCGCTTCCGCCAGCGCCGCCGAAACGGCGCGCCGTGCCGCCGGCGCCTGCCGCGGCAGCGGCGCCTCGCCCCGGCAGGCCAGCGTCAGCTCGGCCCGGCCGCCCAGGCGCTGGCGCAGCGCCAGCGCCACCTCCACCCCGGCCGCTCCGCCGCCGACCACCAGCAGGCGCAGTTGTCGCCGCGCTTCCGCCGCACGCGCAAGCAGCGCCTCCCACCCGGCCATGAAGCGGTCGAAGGGCCGCAGCACGAGCGCCTGCTCAGCCGCGCCCGGCACCAGCGCCGGGGCGGCGCCGAGGTTGAGCGACAGCAGGTCGTAGCGCAGCGGCGGGCGTCCGCCGGCCAGGACCACCTCTCCCGACGCGCGGTCCAGCCCGCACGCCTCGGCGAGGATGAAGCGCGCGCCGGCCCGCCGCGCAAGGCGCGGCAGATCGAGGAGGCAGTCCTCCCGTGCGAAGCGCCCGGCGATCAGGCCGGGCAGCATGCCCGAGTAGAGCGCCTCCGCCTCACGCGCCACGAGCGTGACGCGCGCCCCCGGCGCCGCGCCGCGCCGGGCAAGGTCGCGCAGCACCCCCAGATGGGCGTGGCCGCCGCCCAGGAGCAGAAGCTCGCGCGCGACCGGCGCGCCGCCGGGCGTCATTGATCAGAAGGCCACCCGGTCTCCACCCTTCAGCGCCAGGATCTTCCGCGCCTCGGCCGGCGTTGCGACCTCGAGGCCGAGGCCCTCGATGATCTGCCGCGCGCTCCGCACCTGCTCCGCGTTGCTGCTTGCGAGGCGTCCGGGGCCGGCCCACAGGCTGTCCTCCAGCCCGACGCGGACATTCGCGCCCATCGCCGCCGCCATCGCCGCGATCGGAAGCTGGTTGCGGCCGGCACCGAGCACGCTCCAGCGGAAGGCATCGCCGAACAGCCGGTCCGCCGTGCGCTTCATGTGCATCACGTCCTCGGGATGCGGACCGATCCCGCCCTGGATGCCGAACACCGTCTGGATGAACAGCGGCGGCTTCACCAAGCCCTGATCGAGGAAGTAGCGCAGGTTGTAGAGATGCGCGGTGTCGTAGCACTCGAACTCGAACCGCGTGTCGTTGCCGGCACAGGTCGTCAGGATGTACTCGATGTCGGCGAAGCTGTTGCGGAACACGATGTCCTTGTTCGCCAGGTAGTCGCGCTCCCAGCCGTGCTTCAGATCCCGGAAGCGGTTCAGCATCCCGAACAGGCCGAAATTCATCGAGCCCATGTTGAGCGACGCGACCTCCGGCCTGAAGGTCGCGGCGGGCGCGACGCGCTGCTGGATGGTCATCGTCGGCGCGCCGCCGGTGGTCAGGTTCACAACGCAGTCGCTGCGCTGCTTGATGACGCGCAGGAAGGGCGCGAAGGCCTCCGGCGTCTGGTCCGGGCGGCCATCCTCGGGGTTGCGCGCGTGCAGGTGGACGATCGCGGCACCCGCCTCCGCCGCGCCGATCGCGGCATCGGCGATCTCCTCCGCCGTCACCGGCAGGTGGGGCGACATGCTCGGCGTGTGGATCGCGCCCGTCACGGCACAGGTGATGATGACCTTCCGGTCGTGCTTGCCCGGCATGCCCGCGCTCCTCTTCCGCGCCGGCACGATGGCCGGCGCGGAGGGGGCGCACAAGGCGTCAGCCCGGCCGGTCGAGCGCCCGCCAGAGCGAGACGATCAGGCTGCGCGCGATCTCCTCATCGGTTGCGAGGCGAAGCCGGCTGCCGTCGCCCGCCACGATCTGCACCTCCGCCCCCGCCGCGGAGGTCAGCAGCGACGCGGCGACCACCTCGGGCGGGATGATCGGCTCCGGGCGGAGGTCGGGCGGGGTGATCATGGCGGGCCTCTTCCGTGCATCCTGCCGTGGTCGTCACGGCAGGATGCAGCGTCGCCCCGCCCCGCTTGCCCGGTGGTTAACCGAGCACCTCGCGCAGCCGCGCCAGCATCGCCGTCGCGCCGTCGCCGAGCTCCTCCTCCGGCCCCGCCACGCCGAGCACGGCCGCCAGCGCCCGGCGGCGCTCGGCCCGGTCCGGCAGCAGCCGCGGCAGGGTGGACAGCGCCTCCGCCGGCGCCAGCTCGGCGATGACGGTCTGCTCCCGGATCAGCGCCTGGCGCGCGGCGCTGGTCAGCGCGGCGAAGGGCTGCTCCGTCGTCAGCAGCGCCTGGCTGCGCGCCAGGCGGTTCCGCCGCACGCCGCCGCGGGCCTTGGCCAGCAGGATCAGCATGCGCACCACGGCCTCCGCATAGCCGCCCTCGGCCACGCGGGCGAGCGCGGCGCGGACGTCCGGCGTCTCCGCCAGCGCAAGCGCCGGATCGTCCGGGCCCGCGGCCGCGGCGGGCGCGACGCCGACGGCGGCGAGGCTGCCATACACCGCGTGGAAGGCCGCCTCCTGCCAGGCGTCGCGCCAGTCCCGCCAGGTGTCGATCGCCTTCTCCACGCCGTCGCCCCAGGCGCGCTCCATGGCGAGGAAGGCGTTGTCCGGTGCGGCCGGCGCCCGGTCGCGCCGCACCCGTTCGGCGGCGGCGGCGAAGGGCTGCATGAGCGGGTTGAGGTCGGAAACGAGGTAGCGCCGCGCCCGCATCGGGTGGAGCTGCCGCCGCGTCTCCGCCATCGCCTCGTTCGTCGCGCGGCGGACCAGCGGCGAGACGAACATGTCGTAGAGCGTCTGGTTGACGGCGGAGATGCGCGCCACCTGCGGGAAGGCCTCGTTCTCGGCCTCGCCGGACACGGCGCGGATGTCGTCGATCGTGCGCGCCACCAGCTCCACCTGCAGCCCGGCGCCGGAGCCGGAACCCTCCGTGCCGGTGATCCGCATCTCGTACAGCCCGGGCGCCACCGCCTCGATGAGGTCGAGGGTGTTGGCGATCTCGGCGTGCTCACGGTTGGCCACCTTGCCCGACACGAAGATGCCGAGATGGCCGATATCCTCATGCACGAGATAGACGATCGTCTGGCCGAGCGTCTTGATCTCCGCCTCGTGCCGGTAGACATCGGCGATCCAGCGCAGCGCCTGCCCCGGCGGGGTGATGTTGTCGCCGGCCGAGGCGAAGACGACGATCGGCGAGCGGATCGCCCGCATGTTGAAGGTGGCGGCGCCGCCGGCGCCCGACGGGCCGGCGCTGATCTCGCCGCGCGCGAAGCGGTCGCCGATGAACAGGTTGTCGACGATCCAGCCGATCTCCTCCCGGTTCATCAGGTAGTAGCCGCCCCACCACCGTTCGAACTCCAGGAAGCGCTCCGGCTCGCGGTCCGCGTGCTCGTACAGATGCCAGTACTTGCGGAACCAGGTGTTGCCGGGCGACAGCCCCTCGAAATTGGCGACGAGGTTGGCGCCGTCGAACCGGCCGTTGCCGAGGTCGGCCAGCAGCGTGGCCGGCCAGCCGCCGCCCGCCAGCCCGCCCGTGTAGCGCATCGGGTTGCGCCCGCGCTCGCCCGCCCAGTAGGAGAGCGGCGCACCGTTCAGCACCAGCGGGCCGGTCAGCTCCGGTTCCGACGCGCCGAGCATCATCACCGCCCAGCCGCCCTGGCAGTTGCCGATCACCACCGGCTTCGGCGCCTCGGGGTGCAGCTCATGCACCTTGCGCAGGAACACCACTTCGGCCGCCGTGATGTCGAGGATCGTCTGGCCCGGCTCGGGGTCGCGGAAGAAGATGACGAAGTAGACCGGGTGGCCGCGTCGCAGCGCGACGCCCACCTGGCTGTCCGACTTGAAGCCGCCGATGCCGGCGCCGTGGCCCGCGCGCGGGTCGATGATGACGAAGGGCCGCATGCCCGGGTCGACCGGCTTCGCGCCGGCGGGCGGCACGATGCGCACCAGCGCGTAGTTGCACGGCCGCGCCAGCGTGCGCCCGTCCACCACCATCTCCCACTCGAACACCAGGACGGGCGGGCAGCCCTCCCGCTCATGCTCGACGAAGGCGTTGCCGGCGCGCCGCATCGTGTCCCAGAACAGCACTGCGCGCTGCGTGGCATCCACCGCATAGGCCATGGCGTCCTGCGCCAGCGTAAGCGGGTTGCGCCCGAGGAGCGAAAGCGCGGAGGCCGTGGCCGAGGGCGGCGGGGCGAGCGTGGTGGCGCTCCGCGCCGCCGCCTCCCCCAGTGCCCGGGCGCCGCCCACCGCGTGGGAGACCGTCTCGGCCCCCTGCGCCAGGAGGTCTCCGGCAGGGGGCGGGGTAACCGCGTTCATTCCAGGGCCAATCCTCTCGTCATGGGCGTGCTGCACTGCCATATAGGGCCGAACGCCGCCCCCGTCCGTTACGTTGCAGCCACCCACGCGTCCGGGATCACCGCCCCGTGGCCTTCTGGATGTTCCACATCACGATGATGCCGGGCATGCCCAGCACGCCCGAGAGGCGCGGGCTGTAGGCCACCGGCAGGAACCACTGGCCGAAGGGCAGGTAGGGCACCACGCGGTACGCGCTCTCGTGCAGCTCGGCGAGGATGCGGGCGCGCTCCTCCGCGCTCGCGGCATAGGGGAAGGCGTCGATCAGCGCCTGGTGCGCCGCGTCGCAGGGCCAGCCGGGCCAGGCGCGCTCGCAGCTTGCCTGCATCGGCACGTTGCCCACGGGGTCGGAGGCGCCGAGGCCGTTCCAGAAGGTCAGCCCGAAATCCCAGCCGCCCTCGGACGGGTGGCGGCGGATCGGGCGGCGCGTCGCCATCGTGGCGAAGTCCATCGCCTGCACGTCCACCCGCATCCCCGCCTGCTGCAGCTGCTGCGCCAGCACCAGCGTCGCCGCATGCATGAAGGGATTGTCGGTCGGGTCCATGATCACGATCGGCCGGCCGTCATAGCCGCTCTCGCGGATCAGCTGCCGCGCCCGCTCCATGTTCCGCCCGATGCCCTGCGGCACGCCCGCCTCGGTCTCCTGCGCCGAACCGCAGACGAAGAAGGCGTGGCATACCCGGTAGAGCGACGGGTCCGGGAACATCGCCTGCAGGTATTCCTCCTGGTTGGCGAGGTAGATCAGCGCCTGCCGCGCGCGCGGGTCGCTGAACGGCGGGTGCAGGTGGTTCATCCGGATCATGCCCTGGAAGCCGAGGGGATTGATCCGCTCCACCCGCACGCCGCGGCGCTGGAGCATCGGCAGGAAGTCGGTGCCCGGACTCTCCACGAAGTCCACCTCGCCCTGCATCAGGGCCAGCGCCGCGGTCTGCGCATTGGCGATGTTCAGCCACTCCACGCGGTCCACATGCGCCACCTTGCCCCCGGCGGTGCCCGACGCCGGCTCCGGCCGCGGCTGGTAGGCCGGGTTGCGGCGGTAGACGACGCGGCTGCCCGGGATCCATCCCGGCCGGTCGAAGAGGAAGGGGCCGCTGCCCGTGGTGTCCTGGATGCTGGTGAAAGGATCGGTCGCCGCGATCCGCGCGGGCATGATCGCCGGCATGTTGCCCGCCGGCTTCGACAGCGCGTCCAGCATCAGCGCGTAGGGCCGGCGCAGCCGCCAAACGACCGTGCGCCCGTCCGGCTCGGCGGCCAGGCTCTCGGTGATGCCGGCGATCTGCCGCCCATGCGGATCCCGAGCCGCCCAGCGGCGGAGGGAGGCCGCGACATCCTCCGCCGTCACCGGCGCCCCGTCATGGAAGGCGAGGCCGGGCCGCAGCGTGAAGCGCCAGGCAAGCCCATCGGCCGAGGTCTCAAACCGCTCGACCATCTGCGGCTGCGGGCGCTGCGCGGCATCGCGCCCGAAAAGCTGGTCATAGACCATGTGCGCGTGGCTCTGCACGACGCCGGCCGTGGTGTTGATCGGGTCGACCGTCTGCAGGTCGGCATTCGGCACGACGCGCAGCAGCCGGTGCGCTGGCACCTCCTGCGCCGGCGCGGGCAGCGCCAGGCCAAGGGCGGCGCAGCCCGCCAGCAGCATTCCCTTCATCGTGGTCTCCTCGTCCCGGCGTGCACCACCGGTCCGCGGACCATGCCAGCCCGCAGGGGGCCCGGCCAGATCACCCGCCGCGCGGCGTCGCCTCAGCCGCCGGCGGCCGATCCGACGAAATGCTCCAGCCGCACCACCTGCGTGTCGGAGATGAACATTACTCCCGACCCCTTCTCGAACACCGGCTTCAGCCCGGCCGCGACGCGGCGGATCACCGCCTCCGACCCGACGGCGAGGAACATCACCACGCTCGCCTGGTCGTTGTAGAGCAGCCGCCCCTCGTGGAAGCCGTGATGGCCCATGCCGGCGACGTCGCGCAGCAGCGTGTAGCCGGTGCAGCCGGACCGCTCCAGAAGCTCGCGCACGAAGCCCTGGCGTTCGCCGCGCACGATGATCTCGATCTTCTTGAGCGGGTGGAAGACGAGGTCGTCGCCGGGGGTCATTGGCTGGGGCTCCTTCATGCGGCGACCGCGATGGCCGGGGTGTCGGTGGGCGCCGCGCCGACGGCGGAGGTCCAGCCGCCGTCGCGGCCGCGGCGCAGGAAGCGGCCGGTCTCCGGGTCCGCGACCAGCAGCGCCACCCAGCCATTGTCGAACAGGCGGCGCAGGATGGCGTGGCGGGAGATCAGCTCCTCCACCCGCAGCAGCGGCGCGCGCACCACCGTCATCAGCCGCAGCGGCTCGTGGAACGGCGCGCCCTCGGCCCGCGCCACGGATTGCAGCGGCAGGCCGGTCATCAGGTCGCTGCCGTTGCCCTGCATCACGCCGAAGCCGCCGACCACGTTGTGCGTCACCTTCGATCCCGCGCCGAGCACCGCATTGTCCACCGTCGAAAAGTAGTACTGGGTGTTGATCCACTCCGCCACCACCATCGGCGCGGTCAGGATCACCTCCAGCGCCGAGCCGTCGGCATCCGCCCGCCAGTCGTAGGAGTGCAGGAAGCAACGTCCTTCCAGATCGAGGTGGCGCGTGAAGCCGCGATCCGCGACGATGAAGCCCGCATTGCGCGCCAGCGCCCATTCCGGACGCGTCTCCGCCCAGTCCGCCGCGCGCGTCTCGGCGGCCGCCACCGGATCGGCGCCGGCGCCGCCGGGCAGGCGTGCCAGCCGCTCCGCCGCCGCCGCCCGCCGCGCCGCCGAGAGATCGGCCGAAAGGCGCGCGGCAGCCTCCGCATGGCTCTCCGGCACGGGGCCGAGGAGCGTCACGGCATCCGTCGTCGTGTTGTGCTCCGCCGCCAGGAACAGCGTGCCTTGGGGGATCGCGGTGCCGCGCCCCGCAAGCGTCGCGCGCACCCCGGGATCGTTCAGGACCTGTGCCATGATGCGGGCATTCGGCCCGCCCCGGTTGCCGCCGCAGGCCCCGCAATCGAGGCCCGCGGCGAAGGGGTTGTTGGTCGCCGCGCCGCCATGCCCGCACAGCACCACCAGCGGGGCGAAGTCCGCGGTCAGCCCCATGATCCGCAGCGCGCCCTCGGCGAAGAAGGCCTGCTCGGCCGGCGAGAGGCCGGTCGGCTCCGCGCCCTCGTCGCAGGCAAGCCCGACGCGATGGGTCGTCGGCGCCCGCGGCGCAACCTTCGCGCCGAGCCGCGCGAGGCCCGCGCCGAAGCCGCGCGGCGCGACGGTGCGCGCCACCATCGCGGCGCCGAAGGCGGCACCGGTCGCCTCGACGAAGCCGAAGGCGCCGGCGACGCTTTCCTTCAGCGCGCGCAGCCCGGCCTTCGCATCCTTGAGCCGGGCAAGGCCCGCCCGCCGCGCCTCCGCCACCTGCTCCGCGCCCGGCGCCGGCACCTCCGGCACCACGTGCTTCGGCGTCAGCAGGACGGGGCAGGAGGCATAGGCCGCATCGGCGCCGAAGGGCTGCACCGCCACCGGGATGCCGAAAAAGCCGGCAAAGCCGAGCGTCTCGTACGGCCCCGCCTTCTCCAGGTGGCGCCGCAGCACCTCCGACCGCACGTCGATGCAGAAGACGAGTTGCGCCGCCGCGGCCCGGACGGCCGGAACCGGCACCGGCGCCGCCAGCGCGCTGGTCAGCCCGCGGCGCCAGGTTTCCTCCCACGCCTCCAGCCAGATCGCCGCGGCGGGGGGCGAGGGCGGGGCAGGCGCCGCAGCCGGCGCCTCGTCGAAGGCGCGCGACAGCGCCAGCCGCACCGCGAGGAAGTCGGCCAACGTCACCGGCGCGGCGTCGGCATAGGGGTGGCCACGCTCGGCGGCCCGCCAGCGCACATGCCCGGCCCAGCCGGACAGCGCGCCGAGGTGCCGCGCCATCAGCGCCACCCGCCCATCCTCCGACACCCCGGCGAGCAGCGCCGCGACGGCACGCAGCGCATCCTCCGGCAGGTCGGCGAGCGCGGCGCGCGCCGGGATGTCCGGGTCGTGCCGTGCCACGTCGCGGAAGGCGCGCCAAAGCCCGCGCTCCCGTTCCGGCATCGGCCAGGCGGCCTGCCCCTCGTCGAGGAAGGCGGCGAGCCAGCGGATCATCACCCGGTTGACCGCGGACGGCGCCGGCACGCGCCGCGGCGGGGCCGGTGCATCGAGCGCCGCGGGCCGCGCGGCCTCCGGCGTGCCATGCCGGCCGGCAACCTCGGCGAGGATGCCGGAGTCGATCCGGCCTTCCGCCAGCGCCGCCTTCAGCACCTCCGGCGCCGGATAGGCGCGGCCGCCGAACAGCGCGGCGGCCGAGGCGGCGGCGCTCTCGAAGGGCTGCTCCTCGAAGCCGCCGAGCGGGTTCGCCGCGATGAAGCTGCGCAGCGGCCAGTACGGCGTGACGTGCCCCGCGGCCAGCTCGATCTGCGCCGACAGGCGCGCCAGGTCAGGCATGGTGCGCCTCCCTCCGGTCGGCGATGGTCGATGGCGCCGGCCGGCTCAGCCAGACCAGCCGGGCATAGAGGGCGGCGGAGCGCCGGTGCAGCCCGGCCGCGACGCCGAGCCAGAGCAGGGTGAAGCCGGCGCCGACGAGGATGTGCAGCGCATGCAGGGGCTGCGGCGCTGTCAGCCCCGGCGTGCCGGACAGCAGCGCCTCGACGCCCACGACCAGCCCGCCATACAGCGCGCCGGCGGCGGCGAGCGCGAAGGGCGCCGCCAGCAGCGCCGCGCCGCGCAGCACCAGCGCCGCCTGCGCCGCGGCCAGCGCGGCGAACAGCACGAGCAGCGCCCCCGCGCCTTCCTCCAGCTTGCCCGTCACGAGGGCGAAGGCGCCGCCCGCCGTCATGGCGGAGAGCGCGACAAGGATCATCCCCGCGCCCTGCGGCGTCCGCGCGGGCCGGCGCCCCGCGGCCGAGAGCGCCGAGCCCGCTCCGAGGAAGAGGCTCGCCTTGTACAGCCCGTGCGTGACGAGGTGCGCCATCGCCGCGGCGTGGAAGCCGAGGCCGCATTGCAGCAGCATGAAGCCCATCTGCGCGGTGGTGGAGGCGGCGAGTGCGCGCTTCACGTCGCTCTGCACCAGTGCGGCCAGCGCGCCGTAGGCGGCGCTGGCCGCGCCGAGCGCGAACACCGCCAGCAGCACCGCCGGCACCGCCTCGAAGGCCGGCGCGAAGCGCGCCACCAGCAGCCCGCCGGCATTCACCAGCCCCGCATGCATGAAGGCCGAGACCGGCGTCGGCGCCGTCATCGAGGAGGCGAGCCAGCGGTGGAAGGGGAACAGCCCGCCCTGGATTGCGGCGGCGAGGCCGAGCAGCGCGCAGCCGAAGCCGACCGCGACGGCATCGGCCGTCGCCGCCCCGGCGATCACGCCGGAAACCGTGGCGCTGCCCGTCGCCGAGCCGAGCACCGCAAGCCCGAGCGCCAGGGCCGCGCCGCCGCCGAGGAACCAGGCTTTCCCGAGTGCCGCGGCCGCAGCCGCCTGCCGCCAGCCGCGCACATGGCCGATCAGCTCGGCCAGGAGCCATCCCATCACCAGCCAGAGCCCGACGAACAGCGGCAGCCAATCCGCCGCCAGCAGCGCCAGAACCACCGCGGTCAGCCCGGAGAGCAGGGCGAAGAACCGGCCGTAGCCGGCCTCCCCGGTCATGAAGCGCAGCGCGAATCCGTGGACCACGGCGCTGACCAGCGCCACCGCGGCGCCGAGGAACAGGGCCAGCGCGTCGATCCGGAAGGGGCCGAAGGCCACCGGCTCCGCCCCCGCGCGGATCGCCGCGAGGACCGCGAGCACCGCGAAGAGCATCCATTGGAGTCGGGCGAGGAGGAGGGGCACGCGGGCGTTCCTGGCTTCAGGCGGCCGCGTATCTGGCGGAGGACGAACAATCGGAAAAGATGATCTTTGGAATGTCTCTTATCTGTTCTGCCGATAAATCGGGGCCCGTTCCCCGATGAAGTCGGCCAGCGCCGCCACGGCCGGGGAGGGGCGGGGCGCCGCCAGAAGCGCGATCTCCACCTCCGGAAGCGGCGGGAAGCCCGCGGCCCCGTCCAGCACCTCCAGCCGGTCCGGCACCATCGTCCGCGGCAGGACGGTGACGCCGAGCCCGGCGCGGACCGCCGCGACGGTGCCGGCATAGGACGGGCTGGTATAGGCGATCGACCAGGGCTGCCCGGCCGCGTCCAGCGCCGAGACCGCGCGGCGGCGGTAGACGCAGGGCGCGGGCGAGAGCACCAGCGGCAGGCGCCCGCTCCCCGGCGGGGTGTGCGACGGCGCGACCCAGACCGGATTCTCCCGCCACAGCCGCCGGCTACCCGGATAGGGCTCGGCGGGATCCTGCTTCACCACGATCAGGTCGTACTCGCCGCGCCCGAATCCCTCCACCAGCTTCAGCGTCAGGTCGCAGTTCACGTGCAGCCGCACGCGCGGATGGCCGGCGGCGAAGGCGGCCAGGATTTCCGGCAGGTAGCGGGTGGCGAAGTCCTCGGGCGAGCCGAAGCGGATCTCGCCCTCCACCTCCGGACCCCCCGCGCGGGAGAGCAGCGCCTCCGCGAGGGAGAGGATGCGCCGTGCATCGCCGAGCAGCGCCTCGCCTTCCGGCGTCAGGCGCACCCTGCGCCGGTCCCGCTCGAACAGCGCGCAGCCGAGCAGCGCCTCGAGCTTCTGGATCTGCACCGACACGGCGGATTGCGACCGCCCGAGCCGCTCCGCCGTGCGGGAGAAGGACAGCGTCTCGGCCAGCGCGACGAAGGCGCGGAGGAGGGCGGTGTCGAGGTCAGGCATCGGTGAATTGCAGCGCGGCAAGGCGGGCGTAGAGGCCGCCCTGGCGCACCAGCGCGTCATGCGTGCCGGTGGCGACGATCCGCCCCGCCTCCATCACCAGGATGCGGTCGGCGCGGCGCACGGTGGCAAGCCGGTGCGCGACGACGAGGGTGGTGCGGCCATGCGACAGGTGCTCCAGCGCGTGCTGCACCGCGGCCTCCGCCTCCGCGTCCAGCGCGCTCGTCGCCTCGTCCAGCAGCAGCACCGGCGGGTCGCGCAGGATGGCGCGTGCTATGGCGATGCGCTGCCGCTGTCCGCCCGAAAGCGTGACGCCCCGCGCGCCGAGATGCGTCGCATAGCCCTCCGGCAGCGCGGCGATGAAGGCGTGGGCGGCCGCCGCCTCGGCCGCCTCGCGCACCTCGGCATCGGTCGCGTCGGGCCGGCCGTAGCGGATGTTCTCGGCCACCGTCGCGCTGAACACCGTCGGCTCCTGCGCCACCAATCCGATCCGCGCGCGCAGCGCCGCCGGATCGGCCCGCGCGATGTCCACGCCATCCATCGTGATGCGGCCGGCCTGCGGGTCGTAGAAGCGGAGCAGGAGCTGGAACAGGCTCGTCTTGCCGGCGCCGGAGGGGCCGACCACGGCCACCGTCTCCCCCGGCTCCACCGCGAAGGTCACGCCGTCCAGCGCATTCTGCCCGGCGCGCGTCGGGTAGGCGAAGCGCACCGCCTCGAAGGCGATGCGTCCGCGGGGCGGTTCGGGCAGGGGCAGCGGGGCGGCCGGCGCGGTGATGTCCGGCCGTGCGGAGAGCAGCTCGAGCAGCCGGTCGGCCGCCGCCGCCGCGCGCTGGATCTCGCCCCATAGCTCGCTCACCGTCGCGACGGAGCTGGCCAGCAGCACCGCGTAGAACACGAAGGCCGAGAGCTCTCCCCCCGTCATCCGCCCCGCCGCCACGTCCCGCCCGCCGACCCAGAGCGCGAAGGTGATCGCCCCGAAGCCGAGCAGGATGACCGCGAGGATCAGCGCCGCGCGCGTCGCCACGCGCCGCAGCGCCGCGCCGACCGAGGCCTCCACCTCCGCTGAGAAGCGGGCGCGGTCCACCGGCTCATGCGTGAAGGCCTGCACCGTGCGCAGGCCGTTCAGCGTCTCCTCCGCCGTGGCGGCGAGGTCGGCGATGCGTTCCTGCGCGGCGCGCGACAGGCGTCGTTCCCGCCGGCCGAACAGGATCAGCGGCGCCACCACCAGTGGCACCACCACCAGCACCACCGCGGCGAGCTTCGCGCTCGTCGCCACCAGCATGACGACCGCGCCGAGGCCGGTGACCGCGTTGCGCAGGCCCATGGAGATGGCCGAGCCGATCAGCGATTGCAGCAGCCCGACATCCGCCGTCATGCGCGACAGGATGTCGCCGGTTCGCGCCGTCTCGAAGAAGCGGGGCGAGAGGGTCAGCACATGCTCGAACACGCGTCGGCGCAGATCCGCGGCCACCCGCTCGCCGAGCCAGGAGACGAGATAGAACCGCGTCGCGGTGGCGAGGCCGAGCGCCGCGACGATGGCGAACATCACCACCGCCGCGCGGTCCAGGGCGCCCGCGCCCTCGGCCGCGAAGCCCTCGTCGATCAGCACCCGCAGCCCCTGGCCGAGGCCGAGCGTCAGCCCCGCCGCCAGCAGCAGCGCCGCCGCGGCGCCGAGCGTGCGCGGCAGGTAAGGGCGGAGCTGCGGCAGCAGCAGGCGCAGCGAGGCGATCGGCGCGCGGGCAGGGGCGGGGTCCACGGCTGCAAAGGTGGCGGCGCGCCCCGCCCCCCGCAAGCTAGTTCAGGAAGTCGGGCTCCAGCAGCCGCGGCAGCAGCAGCGCCATGTCGGGCCACAGGATCAGCAGCGACAGCACGCCGAACATCGGCAGCAGCATGAGGACCGTGTCCCGCAGCGCCTCCGTCATGCGGATGCCGGCGATCGAGCAGGCGATCATCAGGCACAGCCCGTAGGGCGGGGTCACCAGCCCGAAGGCGAGGCTGACGATGCTGATCATCGCGAAGTGGATCGGATGCAGCCCGGCATGCTCCGCCATCGGCTGCAGGATCGTGCCGACGATGATGATTGCCGGGATGGCATCGAGGAAGCAGCCGACGACGAGGAACACGGCCGCGATGAAGAACCCCGTGGCGATGCGCCCCATGTCCCATCCGATCACGCCCGCCAGCATCGCCTCCGGGATCTTGTAGTAGGCGAGCAGCCAGCCGAAGGCGCTGGCCGTGCCGACGCAGAACAGCACGATGGCCGAGAGCCGCCCCGTCTCCGCGAAGGCCAGCCGGAGGCCCTTCAGGTCCATCTCGCGGTAGACGAGGATCGACAGCGCGCCGGCGTAGAGCACCGCGATGCAGGCGGCCTCGGTCGCGGTGAACCAGCCGAAGATCTTGCCGCCGATGATGATGAAGGGCGTCAGCAGCGCCGGCGCCGAGACGGCGAATGAGGCGAGGAACTCGCGCAGGTTGGCCCGCTGGTAGGTGGGGTAGCCGCGCGCCTTGGCGTAGGCGTGGACGGTCGCCATCTGCACAAGGCCGATCATCAGGCCCGGCACCACGCCCGCCAGGAACAGCCCGCCGATCGACACGGTCAGCACGCCGCCCCAGACGATCATCAGGATGGATGGGGGGATGATGACGGCCAGCACCGCGGACACGGCGGTGACGGCGACCGAGAAGCTGTCGTCGTAACCCTCCCTCCGCTGGGCGGCGATGAAGATCTTCGACTGGCTCGCCGCGTCGGCCGTCGCGCTGCCGGAGATGCCGGCGAAGAAGATCGACAGCACGATGTTGATCTGCGCCAGGCTGCCCGGCAGGTGCCCGACGATGGCGCGGGAGAAGCGGACCAGCCGGTTCGTGATGCCGCCGATGTTCATCAGGTTCGCCGCCAGCAGGAAGAACGGCACGGCGATCAGGATGAAGCTGTTGAAGCCGTTGAACGTCTCCTGCAGCAGGATCATCGGCCACAGCCGGTCCTCGATCAGCAGCGCGGGCAGGCAGGCGAGGCCGAGCGCCACGGCCACCGGCACGCGCAGGAGCAGGAGCGAGAAGAACACGCCGAACAGCAGCGCCGCCGCCTGCCCGACGGAAAGGGCGGCGCCCGTCATGCGCGCGGCGCCGCGCGGCCGCGCAGCACCTGCACGTCGTCCCACATCCGCTCGCCCTGGAACATGATCCAGGTGAACCCGGCGATCGGCCAGGCGACGTGGATGGTCCAGAGCGGCAGCTCCGCGAGCTCGCTGATGCGGAACCAGGCGAAGTCGGTGAACTCGATGCCCCACCACAGGAACACGGCGCCGAACAGCAGCACGAAGAGGCCGGCCAGGATGTCGGCCGCCGCCCGCGCGCGGCCCTTAAGGCCGGGGAACAGGTCCACCGTGAAATGCGTGCCCTCCCGTATTCCAACCATCGCGCCGATCATGACCATCCACACCAGCAGGAAGCGCGACAGCTCCTCCGTCCAGATGTAGCGGGGCAGCAGCTCGGTGAAGCGGGCGAAGATCTGCAGGGAGACGGGAACGATGATCGCCGCCACCGACACCACCAGAAGGTGATCGAGCAGCGCGGCATAGAACGCGGTCAGGCGGCGCCAGGCGCCACGCGCGCCGTGTGGCGGCATGAGGGGTGCTTCTCCGGTGGCGTGTCGTGGAGGGCGCCCCGCCGCCCTTCCGTGTCGCGGAGGGCGGCGGGGGCGGCAAGGGCGGTCAGGAGGTGATGGCGTTGATGCGGGAATGGATCCCCTCGGCGTCGATCTCCCGCGCATAGGCGGCCATCACGGGCTGCACCGCGGCGTTCATCTGCGCGCGGTCGGCGAAGGGCACGCGCCGCAGCCGCCCGGCGGATTCCAGCGCCGTCAGCTTCTGCTCGTCCTCCGTGCTCTCGGTCTGCCGGCCGAACACGCCGGCCTCCCGCCCCGCGCGGCGGATCGCCTCCTGCAGCTCGCGCGGCAGCCGCGCCAGCGTGGCAGAGGAGAAGCAGAGCGGGCGGATGGTGATCGCGTGCTGCGTCATCAGCAGGTTCGGCCCGACCTCGTAGAACCGCATCTGCTCGACGCCCGCCGCCTCGTTCTCGCCGGCCTCGATCACGTTGTTCTGGATGGCGTTGTACACCTCGTTGTAGGCGATCACCTGCGGCGCCATGCCGATCGCCTGGAAGGTGCGCGACCAGATCGGCGCGCCCTGCACCCGCACGCGCAGGCCGCGCAGCTCCGCCATGTTCCGCGCCGGGCGGTTGGAGAAGATGTTGCGCACCCCGCCGCCGGCATAGCCGATCAGCTCCACCCGCGCCCGCCGCGCCACCTCATCCGCCACCGGCTTGAACAGGTCCTGGTCCAGCACGCTGTTCCAGTGCGCCAGGTCGCGGAACAGGAACGGCGCGTCGATGAACGGCGCGGCGCGGCTGAAGGTGGACATGTGCGCGGGGCTCACCACCGCGTAGTCCACCGCGCGCCCGGCCGACATGTATTCGAAATACTGCTTCTCCAGCCCCAGCGCGCTGTTCTTGTGCATGACAAAGTTCACCGGCCGGCCGTAGTGCTGCTTCACCAGCTCCTCGAACCGCGTCATCGTCCGGTTGAACACGTGCTCGTCGTTGAACTGGCTGGCGCCGTTCAGCGTGACGGGCGCCTGGGCGCGGAGAACGCTTGGCGAAGCGAGCAGCGCGGCGCCGGCGGCCACGCCGCCGAACAGGGCACGACGTTCCATGGACAGACACTCCCTTCCTGCCGGCGGTCTCCCCGGCTTGCGGCGGGCAGCCTAGCGCGCCTTCGCGCCGCATGGAAACCGGCCAGTTACCGCCGCGGCACCCATTTCATCAGGTGCCGCGCGGCAAGGCAGGGCGTGCCGTCCCCCTTCACGACTTCGCAGGCGCTCTCCGCCCGGCCGCGCACCTCGTCCACCCGCTCCACCACGTAGCGCGCGGTCAGCACATCCCCAATGAAGACCGGCGCAAGGAAGCGCACGCGGTCGTAGCCGAGCGAGACCGGCACGCCCTCCGCCCCGTTGGCGATCGCCCGCTGCGCGATGCTCGACGCGGTGGAGGAGAGCAGCCCCAGCACCAGCGCGCCATGGGCGATCCGCCGCCCGAACGCCGTCCGCGCGGCATATTCGGCGTCGACATGCAGCGGGTCGTGGTCGCCGGTCGCCTCCGCGGTCAGCAGCAGGTCGCGTTCGGTGATCTCCTTCGTGAAGCTCGCCGCCTCGCCTGGCCCGACGCCGAGGCGCATCAGCCGAGCGCCGCCAGCCGCTCCGAGGCCGCCTTCGGCGGCTTCGCCGAGATGTCCGCCGCAAGTCCCATCGGCGCATCGCGGAACAGCCGCGCATCCATCATGCGCAGCCCCGGCGCCACTGCCGGCCGGAACCCCATGCGGGACGCCACCTCCTCCACCGTCAGCCCGGGCGCGACCTCCGCCAGTTCGGGGCCGCCCTCGCCCAGCCGGAACACCGCGGCCTCCGTCACGTACAGCACCGGCTGGCCACGCCGCCTTGCATAGGGGCCTGAGAAGGTCACCTGCTCCACCCGCGCCACCGCCTTCGGCTTGCCGCCCGCGGTCAGCGTGCCGCCGAACACCACGCGCCGCGCATGCTGGCTGATGTTGATGAAGCCGCCCGGCCCGATCAGCCTGTCGCCGAAGCGCGAGACGTTGACGTTCCCCTCCGCATCGAACTCGGCGAAGGAAAGGAACGCCAGGTCCAGGCCGCCGCCATCGTAGAAGTCGAACTGGTAGGGCTGGTCCACCTGCGCGTCCGGGTTCATCGCCGCCCCCGCCTCGCCGCCGGAAGCCGGCGCGCCGCCTATGTTGCCCTGCTCGTTCGTCAGGCACACCGCGTCCAGGCAGCCCTCCTCCGCCGCCACGTTCGCCAGGCCCGTGAAGATGCCGGAGCCGAGGTTGCACACCGCGCGCGGGAACAGCTCCAGCGCGCCGCGCCGCGCCACCACCTTGCGCGCATCCGGCGGCAGCACCGGGATATCCTCCAGCGGCACGCGCATCTCGCCCGAATAGGCGGGGGAATACGGCGTCAGGTAGGTCTGCTCCTGCTCCGGCGCGACGACGATGCAGTCCACCAGGATGCCGGGGATCTTGACCATCTTCGGGTGAAGGCTGCCCCGCCGCGCCACCCGCTTCACCTGCACCACCACCACCCCGCCGCAGCGCTTCGTCGCCTGCGCCTCCGACAGCATCTCGAGCGTCACCGCCTCCTGCTCCATCGAGACGTTGCCGTCCTCATCCGCCGTGGTGCCGCGCAGGAAGGCGACGTCCACCTTGTAGGGCTTGTAGAACAGCCACTCCTCGCCCCGGAACTCCACCAGCTCCACCAGATCCTCGCGCGCGGAAGGGCTCTGCCGCCCGCCGCCGTGCCGCGGATCAACGAAGCTGTGCAGCCCGGTCTTGGTCAGCAGCCCCGCCCGCCCGGCTGCCATCTCGCGCATCAGTTGCGACAGCGCCCCCTGCGGCAGCGACCAGGCCTCGATCTCGTCGCGCAGCGCCATGGCGCCGACCGGCGGGCTGTTGACGTAGCTGCCCGCCACGTTCCGCTTCAGCAGCCCGCGCTGCGCCAGGTGGCCCAGCCCGCGTTCCCCGCCATCCCCCACGCCCACCGGGTGCAGCGCCGTCAGGCCGCGCGGCGCGCCGCTTTCCCGGAAGCGGCGGCCCAACGCGGCCAGCAGCGCCTCCGGCACCGCGTGCCCCCCGCCGGAGCCGCCGATCAGCAGCGTGTCGCCGTCGCGCAGCAGGGATGCTGCCTGATCCGCCGTCACCCTGCGCATCCCGCCCCGTTCCCTTCCCCCACAGCCCCGCTACTCTACCGCCCAACACACCGGGGGGAAGACGCATGGACGGGGCGGTGACGCTCGAATTGCGGGGCCATGTCGCGGTGCTGACGCTGGATCGGCCCGCCAAGCACAACGCGATGACGGATGCGATGGCCGAGGCGCTGGTCGCCCATGCCCGCGCGATCAACGCTGATGAGGCGGCGCGCGCGGTGCTGCTGCGCGGCGCCGGCCCGCGCGCCTTCTGCGCAGGCATGGATCTCGACGCCATCAGGGCCTACCCGACCGCCTGGGCCTTCCGCCACCGGCCCGACTATCCCGGCGCCATCCGCGGCATCCGCAAGCCCGTCGTCGCGGCGCTGAAGGGCTGGGCACTCGGCGGTGGGTTCGAGATGGCGCTCGCCGCTGATCTCCGCATCGCCGGCCGCTCCACTCGCATCGGCTTCCCCGAGGTGACGCGCGGCTGGGTCGGCGGCGGCGGCGCCTCGCAGATCCTGCCCCGGCTGATCGGCCTCGGCCAGGCGATGCGCCTGCTGCTGACGGGCGATCCCGTGACGGCCGAGGAGGCGCTGCGCCTCGGCCTCGTCGAGCAGCTCGTCGAGGATGATCAGGTCGAGCCCGCCGCCATGGCGCTGTGCGAACGCCTCGCCGCCCATTCCCCGGTCGCCGTCCAGGCGGTGAAGGCGGCCGTCCGCCACTCCATGGAGGCGCCGCTCACCGCCGGCCTCGCGCAGGAGAACGAGCTGAACGTGCTCTGCCTCGCCGCCCTGCGCGAAGCGGGGGCGGCATGATGCGCATCGGCCTCATCGGCCTGGGCATGGCCGTCGCGCCGCACATGCTGGCGATCCGGGACCTCGAGGCTGCCGGGCGGCTGCGCTTCGCCGGCGGCTTCTCGCCGAGCGAGGACCGGCGGTGCGCCTTCGCCGCGCGGTGGGACGCGCCCGCCCAGCGCAGCCTCGATGCGCTCCTGTCCGCCAGCGACCTGGTCGTGGTCCTCACGCCGCCCGGCACGCACCTGCCGATGGTGGAGCTGGCGGCCGCGGCACGCCGCCACATCCTCGTCGAGAAGCCGCTGGAGGTGACGCTGCCGCGGGCGGAGGCGCTGCTGCGCGCCGCCGCCGGCGTCACGCTCGGCGTGGTCTTCCAGCACCGCTTCCGCCCCGCGGCGCTGCGGCTGAAGGCGGCGGTGGCCGCAGGCGAGCTGGGCGACCTGCTCTCCTGCTCCGCGGCGGTTCGCTGGTGGCGCGACGCCGCCTATTTCGCGCAGCCCGGCCGCGGCACCCTGGCGCGGGACGGCGGTGGCGTGCTGCTCACCCAGGCGATCCACACGCTGGATCTGCTGCTGCACCTCGCCGGGCCGGTCGCCGGCGTCGGCGCGCTCGTCGGCACCTCGCCGCTCCGCGCCATCGACACCGAGGACGTGGCCGCCGCCGTGCTGCGCTTCGCCAACGGCGCGATCGGCGCGGTGGACGCCACCACCGTCGCCGATCCCGGCTGGCCGGAGCGCATCGAGCTGGCCGGCACGCGCGGCAGCGCGGCGCTGGTCGCCGAGCGGCTGGAACTGCACGTGAAGGGCCGCGCGCCCGAGGTGATCGACCGCGGCACCGCTGGCGGCGGCGGCGCCGACCCGATGGCCTTCGACCACGGCCCGCACCGCGCCCTGCTGGCGGAGATGCTTGACGCCCTCGAGGAGGGGCGGGAGCCGACCAACGCCGGCGTCACCGGCCTGCCCGTCATGCGCCTGATCTCGGCGATGACGGAGAGCGCCGAATCAGGGCACTTCGTCTATCCGTGACGTGTGCACCATCAGGTCGTTCTCGCCCCGCTGCACCACCTCGCCGCGCCCGTTCACCAGCTCGAAGCCGAGGGTCAGGATGCCGCGCGCCGGGTTGCGCGTCGGCCGCTTCGACAGCAGGGCGACCCGCGCATGGATGCGGTCGCCGACGAGGATCGGCCCCGTGAAGGACCACCGCCAGCCAAGCGAGACGATCGCCGCGAAGCGCACCGGCGCGCGGTTCTTCAGCCCATCGCAGAGCGCGAGGCCGAGCAGCCCGTGCGCGACGCGCCCGGGATAGCCCAGCGCGCGGGCGTACTCGTCATCCATGTGGATGTCGAAGAAGTCGCCGGTCAGCCCCGCGAAGGCGGTGATGTGCCCCTCCGTCACCGTGATCCCGCCGGTCTCGAAGCGCAGCCCGGGCTCGGCCCCCTCGTAGCGCAGCAGCGCGGGGTCGATCCTCACAGCCGGCTCAGATGCAGGCCGCCATCCACGTGGAAGGCGTCGCCGGTGGTGAAGGGCAGGGCGCCGGACAGCAGCGCGGCGACCGCCTTCGCCACGTCCTCCGGCTCGCCCCAGCGGCGGATCGGCGACAGCCCCTCCGCGATGCGCTGCGAATAGCGGATGGCGACCGGCGCCGTCATGTCCGTGCGGATCACGCCGGGCCGCACCTCGTGCACGGGGATGCCGTCCTCCGCCAGGCGCAGCGCCAGGCAGCGCGCCACCATGCTCGCCGCGGCCTTGCTCGCGCTGTACTCGGTGCGGTCCTGGCTCGCCATCACCGCATTTGCCGAGGAGATGATGACGATGCCGCGCGGCCCCCGCCGCGGCGCCTCCTCCGCCACCATGCGCCGCGCCGCCGCCTGGCTCACCAGGAAGGGGGCGCGCGCGTTGATGTCCATGCAGCGGTCCCAGGAGGCCGGGGACATGTCCAGAGGGTCGCCGCGCGACAGCGCACCGACGCCGGCATTGTTCACCACCGCTTCCAGCCCGCCGCCCTCCTGCCACGCCCAGTCCACCAGCGGGCCGATCTCCTCCGCCTCGGCCAGGTCGACGGGCCTGAAGGCGAAGCGGCCGCCGGCCGCGCGCACGGCGTCCTCCGTCTCTTCAACTCCGTCGCGCGCGATGTCGCAGCCCAGCACGTCGTATCCCGCACCGGCGAGCGCGGCGCAGACCGCCCGTCCGATCCCGCGCCGCGCCCCCGTGACCAGCGCCGCCGGCTTCACGTTTGCCTGCGGAAATGCTCGCGCATCTCCGCCCCTCAAACGCCGTGCGCCGCGCATCCGCGCGGCTTGGCTTCGTGCCACTTGGCGCGGGCCGCATTCGCGGCGTCGGCCTGCTTCGCAGGCCGCAGGTCAGCACCGTCGTTTACCGGCTTCATCCCAGGATCTCCCGTGCCATGATCACCCTCTGGATCTGGTTCGTGCCCTCGTAGATCTGCGTGATCTTGGCGTCGCGGTACAGCCGCTCCACCGTCACGCCGCGGATGTAGCCGGCGCCGCCATGGATCTGCACCGCATCCGCCGTGCGCGCCACCGCCGCGTCGGAGGCGAAGCACTTCGCCATGCTCGCCTGCAGCGTCGCGCGCCCGTCGGCATCCAGCCGCGCCGCCGCGTCCTGCACCAGCAGCCGCGCCGCATGCGCATCCTTCGCCATGTCGGCGATCAGGAAGCGGATCGCCTGCTGCTCCGCGATCGGCCGGCCGAACTGCACCCGCGTCCGGGCGTATGCCACGCTCTCCTCCAGCGCCGCCTGCAGGATGCCCAGCGCCAGCGCGGCGATGCCGATGCGCCCCTTGTCCAGCACGGACATCATCATGTGGAAGCCGCGCCCCTCCGGCCCCAGCAGCGCCTCCCCCGGCAGCCGCACGCCCTCGAAGCGCAGCCCGCCGACCGGGGAGGCGCGCTGCCCCATCTTGTGCTCGGCCCGCAGCCGCTCCACCCCCGGCGCGTGCAGGTCCACCAGGAAGATGGACATGCCGCGATGCCCCGCGGCCGGGTCGGTACGCGCCAGCACCGCGGCGAAGTCGGCCAGCGGCGCCATGTGGATCCACATCTTCGTGCCGTCCAGCACCCAGCCCGCGCCGTCGCGCCGCGCCGTGCTGCGCAGCGCGGCGAGGTCCGATCCCGCCTCCGCCTCGGTCAGCGCATAGGCGCAGCGCCGCTCCTGGCGCAGCAGCGGCGCCAGCCATCCGGCGCGCTGCGCCGGCGTGCCGTGCTCGGCGATCAGCGTCGCCACCAGCTCCACCAGCCCGACCTGGTCGGCGACGCTGGCATAGCCCCGCGCCAGCTCCTCCATCACCACGGCATAGGCACCGACGCCCGCCTCCGCCCCGCCCATCGCCTCCGGCACGGTGATGCCGAACAGGCCGAGGCCGGCCAGCGCCCGGTAGATGTCCTGCGGGAAGGCCTCCGTCGCGTCGAGCTCCGCCGCGCGGGGCGCGACCTCCGCCTCGGCGAAGCGCCGCGCCGTCTCGCGCAGCGCGGCGATGGGCCCGCTCTCCTCCATCCGCGCAGCATGGCCCGCGCCGCCCGTCAGCGCCAGACCGAGGGCCGCACCGCCGCCGCCGCCAGCACGCCATAAGCCGCGATGCCGAGCGCCACGCCGAGGAACTGCCCATCGAGTCCCAGCGGCCCCGCCAGCGCCGCGCCGCCGCCGACCGCCAGCGCGAAGCGCGACAGCGCCGCCGCCACCGGCCCGGCCAGCCGCCCCGCGCCGAGCGCCGCGAAATACATCGCCATCCCCAGCCCGAACAGCCCGTAGGCCGGCCCGATGATCACCAGCGCCCGCGCCGCGATCGCCGCGACCTCCGCATCCGCCGTGAAGGCGCGGGCGAAGCCCTCGGCGAAGACCGCCACCCCCGCGCCGCATGCGCCCGCCAGCGCGAAGGCCAGCCCGCCGCCCGTCCAGGCGATCCGTCGCGCCTCCGCCCAATCCCCCTCGCCGGCCGCCCGGCCCACCAGCGCCGTCAGGGCCGAGCCGATGCCGAAGGCGAGCGGGATGATGAGGAACTCCAGACGCGCCGAGATGCCGTACGCCGCCACCGCCGCCGCGCCGCGCGGCGCGAGAGATGCGGTGACCAGCACCGTCGTCAGGTTCGCCACCGCCGCCAGCGCGCTCGCCACCAGCCCGACGCGCAGGATGCGCGCGAACATCGCACCGCTCGGCGCCACCGGCCGCGGCGCGAACCCTGCGCCGCCGCGCACCACCACCACCCCCATCGCCGCCGCCGCGATCCAGAACACGGCGGCGAAGCCGATGCCGAGTCCCGCCAGCCCCATCCCCGCCGGCTCCGCCAGCGCCCAGCCGAGCGGCGGATACGCCGCCCAGGCGATCACCAGCACCCGCGCCGCCAGCGCGTGCCGTCCCCCGCCGCGCAGCACGGAAGCGAGGGTGTTCGCCAGCCAGGCCGGTACCGCCCCCGCCCCGAACAGCCAGGCCGCATAGGGCGCCGCCGCCTCCGCCGCCGCCGCGCCGCCCACCCAGCCCAGCACCGCGCGCGGCGCGAGCGCGAGGGGCAGCGCGAAGGCCAGCCCCGCCGCCAGCGCGATCAGCGCCGCGTGCAGCACCAGCGCCGAGGCCTCGTCCCGCCGCCCCGCGCCGAGCGCGCGCGCGACCGCCGAGACGACGCCGCCGCCCATCGCGCCGGTCGACATCATCTGCATCAGCAGCGCGAAGGGCAGCACCGCCGCCCACCCGGCCAGCGCCGCCGTGCCCTGCCGCGCCGCCAGCCACGTCTCCAGCAGTTGCGCCGCCACCTGCGTAACGGAGATCAGCGCCGTCGGCGCCGCCAGCGCCAGGATCGCGCGCAGGCGGCGCCCCGCGCTCAAACCCGCGGCCGCGCCCGCAACTCGTCGCGGATGTCCGCCAGCAGCAGCTCGGTCGGCGTCGGCGTCTTCGCCGTCTCCTTCGCCTCCTCCCGCACGCGCAGCCGCGTCAGCACCTTCAGCAGCCAGAAGATCGCCATCGCCACGATGATGAACTTGATGATCGCGTTGATGAACACGCCGACCGCGAGCACCGCCGCGCCCCCCTGCCGCGTCGCCTCCAGCGAGGCGCGGCGCTCCCCGCTCAGCACCACGAACAGGTTCGAGAAGTCGATCCCGCCGATCAGCAGGCCGATGATCGGGTTGATCACGTCCTCCACCAGGCTGGAGACGATCGCCGTGAACGCCGCGCCGATGACGATGCCGACGGCAAGGTCGATGACGTTGCCGCGCATGATGAAGGCCTTGAACTCGCGCAGCCAGGCGGGTTCGCGGACCGGGATGTTGACCGTCGGTATCATGGTCCCCCTTTCTACTCGTGCCAACGATGGGAAGCCTGCCGGAGCCTGCCGAACCGCGACAAGCACAATCTCAGGCCGCCTGCGCCACCCCGCACCACCCCGCGATTAGCGCCGCCACCACTGCGACGCCGCGCCCGTAATCCGCGACATCCACCCATTCGTCGCGCCCGCCGTTCTGCGTCAGGTCGCCGCAGAGCGGCCCGAGCCCGACGCACGGGATGCCCGACTGCACCATCGGATTGCGGATGTCGGAGGAGGTGTGCAGCGGGTTGATCTCCGGCGCCTGTCCCGTGCCGCGCCGCACCGCCTCGCTTGTCACCGTCCAGAGCGGGTGATCGAGCACCACTTCCGCCCCCGTCACGCCGGACAGCCAGGCGACCACCGGCGGATGCTCGCGCAGGAAGGCGTCGCCCTCCGCCGCCCCGCGCAGCGCCGCGTCCACCTCCGCCTGCACCTCGGCCAGCCTCTCGCCCGGCGGAAAGGCGAGCGCGCAGGAGAGCTGCACCGCCGGCGCCACCCGCGCCGCCCGCCCGTCGCCGAGCGTGCGGATGTCGCCCACCAACAGGTTGGTCGACCGGCCGACCGCCGCCTGCAAGGCCGGGTGCCGCACCCGCGCGCCGCGCCGCTCATCCAGCGCGCGCAGCGCCTCGAGCACGAGGTACGCCTTCTCCACCGGGTTCACCGCGAGATGCGCGAAGGCCGCATGCCCCGGCTCCTGCGTCGGCGGCAGCCGCCCCGGCACGGTCACCTTGAAGACAAGCTGTCCCGGCGCCAGCGCCTTCACCTCCCGCATGCCGATACCCGATTCCGCCGGGTGCAGGTACACCGCCGCATCCGCCGTCACGCCGCCATGCAGCAGCGCATGCACCCCGCGCGCATGCCGCTTCGACGGCGTACTGGCGAGGATGACATCCCCGCGCGGCGACAGGCCCGCGGCGCGCAGCACGCGCAGCGCCTCCACCATCGTCGCGACGCCCGCCAGGTCATCCGCGACGCCCCAGCCATGCAGCCGCCCCCCCGCGATCTCGCCCGCCAGCGGGTCATGCCGCCAGCCGTGCTCCGGCTGGAACGGCTCGCCATCCGGATGCGCGAAGAAGATCACGCTGCGCCCGCCGCCCGCGCCCGGCAGCCGCGCCAGCACCGCCTCCCGCTCCTCCGCCGCCATCGCGGCCTCCGAGGCGAACTCGTCCCGCAGCACGACCCCGGCGGGGCGGTAGCGCCGGCGCTCCACCGCGCAGCCGAGCGCATCGAACGCCTCCGCCACGCGCGCCTGGACCGCGGCCTCGCCGCCCGCTTGCAGGCGGATCAGCTCGCGCAGGAACTCCACCGCCCCTGCGGCGCCCGCCGCCGCCGCGCGCTCCAGCCGCGCCGCAACCTCATCCATCCCGATCCGCTCCGCATCCGTCGGCGGCATCCTTCGGCGCGCCCCCCGGCGCGTCAATGCACGCGCTTGCCGCAACCCCGCATGGGCCGCATGCTGCCGGCGCGGAGGGGACATCGCATGATGCGGCTGGTCATCGGCGCGAAGTGGTCCTCCACCTGGACGATGCGCGGCTGGCTCGCCTGCCGCCTTTCCGGCCTCCCCTTCGAGACGGAGACGCTCTTCCTCTCCCGCCCCGACAGCAAGGAGAAGCTGGCCCGCATCTCGCCCACCGGCCTCATCCCCGTGCTATTCCATGACGGCCTCGCCATCACCGACACGCTCGCCATCGCCGAGTACCTCTGGGAGATCGCGCCCGGCTGCGACATCTGGCCCGCCGACCGCGCCGCGCGCGCCGCCGCCCGGAGCACCGCGGCCGAGATGCACGCCCACTTCGCCGAGCTGCGCGCCGCCCTGCCGATGAACCTCGTCAAGCGCTGGCCGATCGCCGGCGGCATCCCCTCCAACGCCAAGCTGCTCGGCCGCCCGGGCGTCGAGGCGCAGGTGGCGCGGGTGCAGATCGCCTGGCGTCAGCTTCGCGCCGCCTGGGGCGCCGGCGGCCCCTACCTGTTCGGTGCGCGCCTGAACTTCGCGGACGCGATGTGGGCACCGATGGCCAGCCGCTTCCGCACCTATTCCGTGCCGCTGGCCGCAGATGCGCAGGCCTATGCCGACGCCGTCCTCGCCCATCCCCTCATCCGCGAATGGATCGAGGGCGCCGAGGCGCAGGCCCGCGAGATCGGCTGGGACGCCTGCGCCGCCTGGCCGTAGCGGCTCACCCCACCACCCGATCCAGCCACCCCACCACCCGCCGCGCCGCCCGCAGCGCCCCGCGCTCCAGCATCAGGTCGTGCCCGGCCTCCGGCAGGTCCAGCAGCTCCGCGCCGTACAGCGCCGCCAGCTTCTTGCCCTCCGGCACGCTGCTCGCATCGCGGCCGCCCCGCACCACCAGCACCGGGCAGCCGATGCGCGCCGGATCGACCTCGGCCCGCCCGCCCGATCCGTTCAGCACGCCCGGGCTTTCCGCCGTCACCCTGTCCAGCGCCCATTCGACCACCGCCGGGTCCGCATCGGCGAACCACCGCGCCCGCGCCGCCTCCCGCGTCCACCGCACCGGTGCGTCCGCCGGAAAGTCGTCGCGCCGCGTGCGGCCGAGCTGGCGCGGCCCGGCCGAGGCCACCAGCACCAGCGCCGCGGGCGCCGTCCGCTGCGCCGCCACCTGCGCCACCACGCCGCCGAGCGAATGGCCGACCAGCACCACCCGGCCCTCCACGGCATCCATCGCCTGCCGTACTCGAGCGACGTAATCCTCCAGCCCCAGCGCGCAGAACGCATCCTCCGGCAGCACTGCCGCATCCGTGTGGTTGGGGAAGGACAGCGCATGCGCCGCAAACCCGCTCGCCGCGAAGGCCGGCATCCAGAACCGCCACGCCCACCATCCATGGGCTGATCCCGGGATCATCAGCACCGCGGCGTCGGGCGCGTGATGGCGCGGCACCAGGCTGCGCAGGTGGCAATCCCCCATCGCGCGCGCTGACTCGACCAGGTCCGTCAATCCGCGCGCGCCCTGGTCAACGGACAGACGTCCGTCGCGCGATCCTCATCGCAGCCGCGTCTCGTGCGTGATCGCCGGCCCGAGGTTCAGCGCACCCTCCAGCCGATAGCCCAGCTCCAGGCCTGCCCGCCGCACCCAGACCTGCCGCAGGTCGAACAGCGGCACGCTGCACCCCGCCTCCAGCACCTTGCGCTGCGCCGTGGCCCACAGCGCTCGCTGCTTCGCCTCGTCCGGCTCCGCCCGCGCTGCGTCGATCTCGGCATCCGCCGCATCGCAATGCGCGAAGTTCAGCGAGGCCGTCGGCTGCCCCGGCGCCGCACGCGAGTGGTAGAACTGCGAGAGGTAGCTGTCCGCCACCGGGTAGCGCGCCGCGCCATAGAAGGTGATCTGCGACAGGTCCTGCCGGATGCGCGCGTGATAGGTGGCGTGCTCCACCACGTCCATCTCCAGCCGGATCCCCGCCCGGCGGAGCTGCGCCTGCACCACCTCCATGATCGGCTGCTGCGCGGAGATGGAGGAGACGACGGCGCGCAGCGTGAGCCCCTCCCGGTGTCCGGCCTCGGCCAGCAGCGCGCGGGCGCGGTTCGCATCGGGCGCGAAGCGCGGCACCTCCTCCGTCGCGCCGAGATAGCCGGGCGGCACCGGGCTCGGCCAGGGCGTCGCGACGTCGAGGCCGACGAAGCGCGCGATCGCGCCGGGATCGACCGCGTGCTGCACCGCGCGCCGCACGCGCGGGTCGGTCAGCGGGGCGGAGCGCGTGTTGATCAGCAGCGTGCGGAACTCGCCGGGGCCGAACACCTCCACCACCGTGTTCGGCTGGCCGCGCATCCGCTCCACCCAGCGCTGCTCCCGCCGGCCGTTGAACAGGTCCAGCTCGCCCGCCGTATAGGCCAGCTCCCGCGTCGCGTCGGACTGGATGAGGCGCAGGTCGATCGCGCGGATCGCCGGGCGGCCGCGCCAATGCTCGTCGAACGCCGCCATGCGCGCCGCGCCGCCGCCCGCGCGCTCCATCCGGAACGGGCCGGTGCCCGGCTGGAAGCCGCCCGCCTCCGACCGGCGGGAGACGATCATGCCGCCATGATAGTTGGCGAACAGCCCGAGCGCGCCGGCCACCGCCTCCCGCAGGCGTACGCGCACCGTCATCGCGTCCACCAGCTCCACCACCGCCACCGGCCGGTAGTCCGCGGCGAAGGCGCTGCGCGCGGGGTCGGCGGCGCGGCGCAGCGAATGCACCACGTCCTCCCCCTCCATCGTGCCCCCGTCGTGGAAGCGCACGCCCGACCGCAGCCGGAAGGTCAGCGTCAGCCCGTCGGCCGAACGCTCGACGGACTCCGCCAGGTCCGGCTCCAGCCGCGCCGGATCGGCCGAGCCGGGCGGGAAGCGCACCAGCCCGTCATGCGCCCAGGACAGCGGCGCCTTGTCCTGCGTCGCCGTCGCGCGGTGCGGATCGGTGGTGCCCATGTCCTGCCCGATCAGCCCGACGCGCAGCGTCTGCCCGGCAGCCGCGCCATGCAGCACCGCGCCGAGCGCCGCGGCCGCCGCGACCGTCAGAGGCCACCGCATCGCCCGTCTCCCGATCCCTGTCGGGTTGCAGCATGCGGCCGTCCGGGCCACCCTCGCAACCCATGGAACGGTACGACCTCGTCGTGCTCGGCGGCGGCATGGTGGGCGGCGCCGTCGCCTTCGGATGCGCCTCCCGCGGCGCGCGCGTCGCGGTGCTGGATGAGGGCGACGTGGCGCACCGCGCCGCGCGCGGCAATTTCGGTCTGGTCTGGTCGCAGTCGAAGGGCGACGGCATGCCCGCCTACGCCGCCTGGACGCGCCGCAGCCTGGAGCTGTGGCCCGCCTTGGCCGAGCGCGCCTCCTCGCATGCCGGACGCGACGTGCAGTACCGCCCGATCGGCGGCCTTGCCTTCTGCCTCTCCGAGGAGGAGATGGAGGAACGCCGCGCCTTCGTCCACCGCATGCACAACCAGGGCCAGCACGGGCTGAGCCTGCTCGACAGGGCGGAGCTGCGCGCCCTGATGCCCGGCTGCCCGCTGGGGCCGGAGGTGCGCGGCGCCAGCCACCAGCCGGCCGATGGCCATGTCGATCCGCTGACCCTGCTGCGCGGCCTGCACGCCGGCCTCCGTGCCTCCGGCGGCGCCCACCTGCCGGGCGCCGCGGTGACGGCGGTCGAGGCCGCGCAATCCGGCTGGCGCGTGCGCCGCGCCGACGGCACGGCGGTGGAGGGCGCGCGCCTGCTCGTCGCCGCCGGCCTCGGCACCCCGGCCCTCGCCGCCATGGTCGGGCTCGACGTGCCCGTCCGCCCCGTGCGCGGCCAGAACATCGTGACGGAGCGCCTCGCGCCAATGCTGCCGCTGCCCGCCAGCGCCATCCGCCAGACCGGCGACGGCACGGTGCAGATCGGCGTGACGACGGAGGATGACGGCAGCTTCGGCACGCCGACCACGACCGATGCGCTCGCCCGCATGGCGGCGCGCGCGGTACGCGTGCTGCCGCCGCTCCGCGCCGCGCGGATGGTCCGCACCTGGGCGGCGCTGCGCCCGATGACGCCGGACGGTTTTCCCGCCTATGCTGCAAGCCCGTCGCATCCCGGCTGCTTCGTCGCCGTGTGCCATTCCGCCGTCACCCTCGCCGCCGTCCATGCCGGCCCGCTGGCCGAGGCGGTGCTCGGTGCGCCGCTGCCCCCGGACGCCGCGGCGCTGCACCCCTCCCGCTTCCGGACCGCCGATGTTCGCCCGCACTGACCCGCCCGACTGCACCATCCTCTGGGACGGGCGCGAGATCCCCGCCCGCGCCGGCGAGAGCCTCGCCGCCGCCCTGCTTGCCGCCGGCATCGCCGCCTTCCGCGAGACGCCGGTGAGCGGCGCGCCGCGCGGCCCGCTCTGCCTCATGGGCGCCTGCTTCGACTGCCTCGTCGTGGTGGAGGAGGAGCAGAACGTGCAGGCCTGCCTTGTCCCTGTGCGCCCCGGCCTGCGCGCCGCACCCCAGCGCGGCGCCCGCGCCCTGCCGGCGCAGGACGCCGCATGACCGACCTGCTGATCCTCGGCGCCGGCCCCGCCGGCATGGCCGCGGCGGCCGAGGCCGCCGCGCGCGGCCTCTCGGTCCTCCTCCTCGACGAGAACGCCGCGCCGGGCGGCCAGGTGCATCGCGCCGTCGAGGCGCGTATGAAGAAACGTGCCGTCGAGGCGCGTATGAAGAAACGCGCCGTCGAGGCGCGCACCGCGACGGATTCGCAGGATGCCGACGGCGCGCGCCTCGTCGCCGCGCTGCGCGCCAGCGGCGCCGAGTGCCGCTTCGGCGCGACGCTCTGGGCCGTCGAGCCCGAGGGGAAGGTGTTCTGGAGCGAGGGCGGCACCGCCCGCTCCGCCACCGCCGGCCGCGTGATGCTCTGTCCCGGCGCGACGGAACGCCCGCTGCCGCTGCCCGGCTGGACGCTGCCGGGCGTGATGAATGTCGGCGCCGCGCAGATCGCGTTGAAGACCGCGGGGCTGGTGCCGCGCGGCCGCGTCTGGATGGCGGGGCAGGGGCCGCTGCTGTGGCTCTACGCCGCGCAGGCGCTGGCCGCCGGCGGGGCGTTCGCCGGCATCCTCGACCTGTCGCGCGGACTGTCGGCCGCCGCGCTGCGCCACCTGCCGAACGCGCTGGGCGCCCCGGAATACCTGCTGCAGGGGCTGCGCTGGCAGCGCGCCGTCCGCCGTGCCGTCCCCGTCCGCCGCGCCGCCGACCTCCGCGCCGAGGGCGAAGGCCGCCTCCGGCGCATCATCGTGGACGGCACGCCGCACGAGGCCGATCTGCTCCTGCTGCATGACGGCGTCGTGCCGAACACGCAGGTGACGCGCGCCATCCCCGGCCTGCTGCACGACTGGGACCGCGCGCAATCCTGCTGGCGCCCGCGCCTCGACGGGTGGGGCAACACGACGGTTGCCGGCGTGATGGTCGCCGGCGATTCCGGCGGCATCGGCGGCGCCCGCGTCGCCGCGCTCTCGGGCCGTATCGCCGCGCTGGACGCGGCCTGCGCGCTCGGCCGCCTCACGCCGGACCAGCGGGATGCGGAGGCCGCCCGCCTCCGCCTCGCCCGCGCGCGCCAGATGGCGCCGCGCGCCTTCCTCGACGCGCTCTTCCCCCCGCGCCCCGCTGTCGCGATCGCGGACGAGGTGGTTCTCTGCCGGTGCGAGGAGGTGACGGCGGGCCGCGTGCGAGAGGCCGTGACCCTCGGCTGCCTCGGCGCCAACCAGACCAAGGCCTTCACCCGCGCCGGCATGGGTCCCTGCCAGGGCCGCGTCTGCGGCCCCGCCGTGCACGCCGCCATTGCCGCCGCCCGCGGCGCCGATCCCGCCGATGTCGAGCCCTTCCGCACGCGCTTCCCCACCAAGCCGCTGACGCTCGGTGAGCTGGCGGCGCTGGCGCCGTGAGAATCCTGCCGTGAATCGCGCCGTGGTGATCGGCGGCGGGCTGCACGGCCTCTCCACCGCCCTGCACCTCGCCCGCATGCCCGGCTGGGAGGTCACGCTGCTGGAGCGCCGGCATGTCGGCCGCCACTCCTCCGGCATCAATGCCGGCGGCGTCCGCCGCCTGGGCCGCGACCTGCGCGAGATCGCGCTCTCCGTCATCGCGGCCGAGATGTGGGCGCGCCTGCCTGCCCTCGTCGGCGCCGATTGCGGCTTCCGCCCCAGCGGCCAGGTGAAGGTCGCCGAATCGGAGGACGACCTCCGCCGCCTCGAATCCCGCGCCGCGCAGGTGCGCGCCCTCGGCTGGACGCATGAGGAAGTGGTGGACCGCGCCGAGACCCGCCGCCTGCTCCCCGCCGTCGCGCCGCACGTCCTCGGCGCGCTGGTCACGCGCGACGACGGCGCCGCCGACCCGATGCGCACCGTCATGGCCTTCCGCCGCGCCTGCGAGGCCGTGGGCGTCGCCATCCTCGAAGGCGTCGCTGTTACCGGCCTCTCCGCTGCCGCTGCCGGCACGCTGCGCGTCGAGACCGACCGCGGCGTGCACGAGGCCGAGCGCGTCGCCAACTGCGCGGGCGCCTGGGCCCGGAACCTCGCCCTCCTGGCCGGAGAGGACATCCCCGCCGACGCCAAGGCCAGCATGATGATGGTGACCGAGCGCCTGCCGCCCTTCTGCGGGCCGACCGTCGGCGCCACCTCCCGCGCGCTCTCCTTCAAGCAGACCGGGTCCGGCACGGTGGTGATCGGCGGCGGCCACCAGGGCCGCAACGACCCGGCGGCCGAGACCTCCGCCGTGCTGTTCGGCAGCCTCGCGGGGGCTGCCCGCGTCGCGACCGACCTGTTCCCCCTGATGCGCAACGTGCGGATGGTGCGCAGCTGGTGCGGCATCGAGGCGCGCACGCCCGACCAGATTCCGGTGATCGGCGAAAGCCGCACGGTGCCCGGCCTGTTCCACTCCTTCGGCTATTCCGGCCACGGCTTCCAGCTTGCCCCCGCCGCCGGCGCCGCGGTGGCGGAGCTGATGGCTCGCGGCGCCACCAACCTGCCCGTCGCCCCCTTCCACCACGACCGCTTCCGGGCCGCCGCGTGATGCGGCACGCTGCCCGCCCATGACCTCGCCCGCCCTCGAGCTCCACGGCCTGCGCACCGAGTTCCGCATCGGCGGCGCCTGGCACCCCGCCGTGCGCGACCTCTCGCTCGTATTGATGCGCGACGAGACGCTGGCCCTCGTCGGCGAGAGCGGCTGCGGCAAGTCCGTCACCGCGCTCTCCGTCATGGGCCTCGTCCAGCCGCCCTACGGCCGCGTCGCCGCCGGACGCATCCTGCTCGACGGCCGCGACCTCGCCGGCCTCTCGGACACGGAGCTGGAGCGCCTGCGCGGCGACCGCATGGCGATGATCTTCCAGGAACCGATGACCTCGCTCAACCCGGTGATGACCGTGGGCGACCAGGTGGCGGAGGCGCTGCGCATCCATCGCGGCCTCGACCGCCGGGCCGCCCTGGCCCGCGCGCGGGAGCTGTTCGAGGAGGTGAAGATCCCCTCCGCCGCCACGCGCCTCGGCGAGTATCCGCACCAGTTCTCCGGCGGCATGCGCCAGCGCGTGATGATCGCCATCGCGCTCGCCTGCGAACCCGCCGTGCTCCTGGCCGACGAGCCGACGACGGCGCTCGACGTCACCATCCAGGCGCAGGTGCTCGGCCTGCTCGCCGACCTGCGCGCGCGCCACGGCATGGCGGTGCTGTTCATCACCCACAACCTCGGCGTTGTCGCGCAGATCGCCGACCGCGTCGCGGTGATGTACGCCGGAGAGATCGTGGAGCAGGGCCCGGTCCTCGCCATTTTCGACCGCCCGGCGCACCCCTACACGCGCGCGCTGTTCTCCGCGATCCCGCGCCTCGACGCGGCGGGCCAGGCGCTCTCGGCCATTCCCGGCCGCGTGCCGCCGCTCGATGCCATGCCGCGCGGCTGCCGCTTCGCCCCGCGCTGCGCCCTCGCCCGCGCGGGATGCGGGGAGGAACAGGTACTGGCCGAGCTCGCGCCCGGCCACGCCGCGCGCTGCCATGTCGCGACGGGGGAGCTGGCGCATGCTTGATCCGGTGGGCCGCGTGGTCCTGCTCAGCGGCGCCGGCCGCGGCATCGGGCGTGAGGTGCTGCGCCGCCTGCACGGACGCGGCTGGCTGGTCAGCGCCGGCCTCCGCAAGCCCGCAGGCCTCGCCGCCGGCGACGACCTGCTGCTGCACCGCTACGAGGCCGGGGAGGAGGGCAGCGCCGAGGCCTGGGTCGCCGCCACGATGGCGCGCTTCGGCCGTGTCGATGCGGTGGTGAACGCTGCCGGCATCAACCCGATGGCCCGCCTGCTGGACGAGGACGAGGCGCCGTTCGACGAGATGTGGCGCGTCAACGCGAAGGGCCCCATGCGCGTCATCCGCGCCGCCTGGCCGCACCTGATGGCGGCGGGGGAGGGGCGCGTCGTCAACATTGCCTCCCTCTCCGGCAAGCGCGTCGCCAACGAGAATCTCGGCTACGCGATGAGCAAGTTCGCCGTCATGGCGCTGACGCAGGAGGTCCGGCGCCTCGGCTGGGAACACGGCATCCGCGCCACCGCCCTCTGCCCCGGCTTCGTCGCCACCGACATGACTGCGAAGGCGGCCTTCCCGCGCCCCGCCATGACCCGGCCCGAGGACGTCGCCGTCCTCGTCGAGACGGTGCTGCGCCTGCCCAACACCGCCACGGTCGGCGAGCTGCGCGTGAACTGCCGGTTCGAGGCGCTGCTGTGACGCTGACCCGCTTGCTGGACGCGGACCGCCCCGCCCTGGACATCACCGTCGATGGCGGCCCGGTCCCGGCCCGCGCGGGCGACACGGTGCTGACCGCGATCCTTGCCGCTGGCCTCGGCGCCGTCCGCACCGACGAGTTCGGCGGCGGCCCCCGCGCCGGCTTCTGCTGGATGGGCGCCTGCCAGGATTGCTGGGTCTCGATCGAGGGCGAGGGTACGCGCCGCGCCTGTACCACCCTCGTCCGCCCGGGCATGGCCGTGACGCGGCGATGAGGGTCGCCGTCATCGGCGCCGGCCCGGCCGGCGTGCGCGCGGTGGAGCGCCTCGTCGCCGCCGGCCTCCGCCCCGTCTGGATCGAGGAGGCGCCGGCCCCCGGCGGCCGCATCTACCAGCGCCCGCCGGAGGGTTTCCGCCGCGACCACCGCGCGCTCTACGGCCTCGATGCCATGCGCGCCGCCGCGCTGCATGAAGCCGCCGCGACACTGATCCCGCGCACGGAGTGGCGGCCCGACACGCTCGTCTGGAACATCCGCCCGCGCGTCGGCCTGCTGGACGTGAGTCACGGCGGCGGCGCGGGCGGGAAGATCGGTTTCGACGCCGCAATCCTCTGCACCGGCGCGATGGACCGCGTGGTGCCGATCCCCGGCTGGACGATCCCCGGCGTCACCACCCTCGGCGGCGCGCAGGTGGCGCTGAAGGCGCAGGGCGTTGCCGTGGGCGCCCGCCCGGCCTTCGTCGGCACCGGCCCGCTGCTCCTCCTCGCCGCGCTGCAGTACGCCAGAGCCGGCGCGCCGCCCGCCCTCGTGCTGGACACCACGTCCCTGGCCACGAAGCTCCGCGCCGCGCCCGGCCTGCTCTGGAACGCGCCGACCTTCCTGCGCGGCCTGCGCTACACCGCCGCGCTCCGCCGCCGTCGCATCCGCTTCATTGAGGGCGCGACTCCCCTCGCCATCGAAGGGGAGGGCGCGGTCGCCGCCCTCCTCTGGCACGACGCCGCGGGGCGGGAGCGCCGCACCGCCTGCGACGCCGTCGCCCTCGGCTGGGGCCTGAAGCCGGAGGCGCAGCTCGCCGACCTCGCCGGCGTGCCCTTCGCCTTCGACGCGGCCGGCCACAACTGGGTGCCGCAACGCGACGCGGCGGGGCGCACGCAGGTGCCCGGCATCTACCTCGCCGGCGACGGCGCCGGCATCGGCGGCGCGGAGGTCGCGGAGCTTGCCGGCGCGCGCGCCGCCCTCGCGCTGCTTGCCGATCGCGGCCTGCCCGCCGAGGCCGCGCTCGCCGGGCGCCTCGACCGGCGGCTGCGCGCCGAGGCGCGCTTCCGCGCCGCGCTCGAACGCGCCTTTCCCTGGCCTGCCGCGCTCGCTGCCGCGACCGCCGACAATACCCCGCTCTGCCGGTGCGAGTGGATTACCGCCGGGGAGCTGCGCGCCGCCGCGCGCGACGGCGCCGCCGAGGTGAACCGCGCCAAGGCGCTCAGCCGCGTCGGCATGGGCCGCTGCCAGGGCCGTGTCTGCGGCCCGCCCGCGGCCGAGGTGCTGGCCGCCACGCTCGGCGTGCCGGTCGCCGCGGTGGGACGCCTGCGCGGCCAGCCGCCGGTCAAGCCGATTCCCATCGCATGATGCGCGAGGCCGATGTCCTGATCATCGGCGGCGGCGGCGCCGGCCTCTCCGCCGCGCTGCACCTCGCGCGCGGCGGCGCCCGCGCGGTGCTGCTGGAACGCGGCCAGGTCGGCGGCGGCGCCACCGGCGTGAACTACGGCGGCGTCCGCCAGCAGGGCCGCCACCCCGCCGGCCTGCCGCTCGCCCGCCGCGCGCGCGAGATCTGGGGCCGGATGAGGGACCTCGCCGGCAGCGACGCCGAGTTCGACCCCTGCGGCCACCTGAAGCTCGCCCGCACCGCGGAGGAGGAGGCCGAGCTGCTGCGCTGGAACGCGCTGGCCGCGGAACACGGGCTGACGCCGCGCATGATCGGCTGCAACGCCATTCGCGCCGAGCACCCGTATTTCGGCGAGTCCGTGATCGCCGGCTCCCTGCTCGCCGAGGATGGCTGCGCCAATCCGCGCCTGCTCGGTCCCGCCCTGGCGCGCGCGGCGCGCGAGGCCGGGGCGGAGATCCTCGAGCATCACCCCGCCGCCGACCTCGCCCATGACGGGGCGCGGTTCCGCGCCACCGCGAACGGCACCGCCTTCGCCGCCTCCGCGCTGCTGAACTGCGCGGGCTTCTGGGGCGGCGCCGTCGCCGCCTGCTTCGGCGAAGCCGTGCCGATCGAGCCGCTGCACCCGAACATGCTGGTGACCGAGCCGCTGCCGCGCTTCCTGCCGCACAGCCTCGGCGTCGTCGGCGGCGATCTCTACCTGCGGCAGGTCAGCCGCGGCAACATCGTCTTCGGCGGCGGCCGCGGCGAGGGCGACGCCGCAGCCACCGCCACGCGCCCGCTGCCCGAAGCCGGTCAGGGCGCCATGGCGCGCGCCGTGCAGCTCATCCCGCGCCTCGCTGGCGCGATGGTGATCCGGAGCTGGACAGGCACCGATGGCAGCCTGCCGGACGGCTTCCCCGTGCTTGGCCCGTCCCGCACCACGCCCGGCCTGTTCCACGCCTTCGGCTTCTGCGGCGAAGGATTCCAGACCGGGCCCGCCGTCGGCGCCGTGCTGTCGGAGCTGGTGCTGGACGGCCGCACCGACATCCCGCTGGAAGCCTTCGACATCGGGCGCTTCGCGGGGCAGGATCACGACCACGGGACGGGGAGGCGATGATGAGATCTTTCCATGCTGCGCTGCTTGGCACGGCGCTGGCCTTCGGCACGGCGCCCGGCGCCGCGGCGCAGCAGGCGCCGACGCTCCGCGTCGGCATGGCCGCGCAGGATGTCGGCCGGCTCGATCCGCACTTCGCCGTCTCCACCATCGACCGCGTCGTGGTCGCCTGGATGTTCAACGGCCTGGTTCGGTTCCGCCCCGGCTCCATCGACCCTGCGGAGATCGAGCCCGATCTCGCCGAGCGGTGGGAGAGCAGCGCCGACGGCCGCACCTGGACCTTCCACCTGCGCCGCGGAATCCGCTTCCACGGCGAGTTCGGCGAGCTGACGGCCGACGACGTGGTGTTCAGCCTGCGCAAGGCCGCCACCGCCGCCACCTCTGCCTTCTCCGCCGACTACCGCGCCTTCGAGGCGGTGGAGGCCGTCGATCCCCATACCGTGCGCATCCGCCTGCGCGAGAACATCCCGAGCGTGCTCGGCGTGCTGACCAACTACTCCGGCGGCTTCATCGTCTCCCGCCGCGCCGTGGAGCAGCGCGGCGCGGAGTTCACGCGCAACCCCGTCGGCACCGGCCCCTTCGCGCTCGACCGCGTGACGCCGAACCAGAGCGCGGAGCTGGTGGCGCATGCCGGCTACTTCCGCGGCGCGCCGCAGATCGGCCGCATCAGCTACCGCTTCATCCCCTCCGACGCCTCGCGCGACCTCGCCTTCCAGAACCGCGAGCTCGACATCAACTACGGCCGCGCCGACCAGACCTGGGTGAACCGCACACGGCAGATCCCCAACACGGTGGTCGACGTGTTCGAGCCGGGCGAGCTCGCGATCCTCAACCTCAACACCCGCCAGCCGCCCTTCAACGACATCCGCGTGCGGCAGGCGGTCGCACATGCGGTGAACCGGCCCGAGCTGGTGCGCTTCCGCGGCACGGATGTCAGCCGCGAGGGACAGAGCCTCGTCCCCCGCGGCTATCTCGGCTTCACCGCCGACGTCGGGCTGCCCCAGCACGACGCCGCCCGCACCCGCGCCCTGCTGGCGGAGGCCGGGCACCCGAACGGCCTCACCGTACGCGTGATCCACACCCAGCTGCCCGAGATGCTGAACATGATGCAGGTGGTGCAGCAGCAGCTCCGCCGCGCCGGCATCACCCTCGACCTCCAGGTGGTGGAGCACGCGACCTTCCACCAGCAGATCCGGCAGGACCTCTCGCCGCTGGTGTACTACGCCGCGGCGCGCTTTCCCGTCGCCGACATCTACCTGACGCAGTTCTGGCACGGCCGCTCCCGCGTCGGCACGCCGACCGCGGTGACGAACTTCTCCCACTGCGACGGCGCCGACGCCCAGATCGACGCCGCGCGCGTCAGCACCGACTTGGAGGAGCAGAAGCGCCTCTGGGCCGAGGCGCAGCGCCTCCTCGTCCGCGAGGTCTGCGGCGTGCCGCTCATCGAGACCCTGCTCGTCTTCGCCCGGCGCGACAACGTCCAGTACGGCTACGAGCTGCGCGGCTCCATGTCGCTCGGCCCGCTGATCACCGAGCAGACGCGGATGCGCTAGGTGATCTTTTTTGTCGTTCGCCGCCTTCTGGCCGCGGTGCCGACGCTGCTGGCGGTGCTGACGCTCGTCTTCGTCATCGTCCGCATCGTCCCCGGCGACCCCGCCCTCGTCATCCTCGGCGACCAGGCGACGCCGGAGGCCGCGGCCGCGCTGCGCAACCGCCTCGGCCTCGATCGGCCGATGTGGGAACAATATGTCGGCTTCCTCGGCGCCGCGCTGACCGGCGATTTCGGCAACTCCCTCGTCACCGGACGCCCCATCCTCGACGAGGTGGCGGCCGTGCTGCCCCACACCGTGGACCTCACCGTCGCCGCGATGCTGTTCGGCATCGCCATCGGCGTCCCGGCCGGCATCTGGGCGGCGCTGCACCGCAACCGCACGGTGGACGTGGCGGCGCGCATCCTCTCGCTGCTCGGCCTCTCCTTCCCCGTCTTCGTCTCCGGCATCTTCCTGCTGCTCGCCTTCGCGCTGCACTGGCGCGTCTTCCCCGTCATCGGCAGCGCCGACCTCGCGGACTGGTCCGACCGCCTGCACAAGCTGGTCCTGCCCGCCATCACCCTCGGCCTCGTCATGGCGGCCTACATCACCCGCGTCACCCGCAGCGCCATGCTGCAATCGATGGGCGAGGACTACATCCGCACCGCCCGCGCCAAGGGCGTGCCCTGGCGTCGCGTGGTCTGGGTGCACGGGTTGCGCAACGCCTCCATCCCCATCGTCACCGTCGTCGGCCTCTATGTCGGCATCCTGATCGGCAACTCCGTGCTGACCGAGATCGTCTTCAACCGCCCCGGCCTCGGCAAGGTCATCGTCGGCGCGCTGAACCAGCGCGACTACACCACCCTCCAGGGGCTGATGGTGATCTACTGCTTCCTCATCGTCGTGGTGAACACGGTGACGGACCTGCTCTACGGCGTCATCGACCCGCGGGTGAAGGCCGCATGAGCACGACCCGCCTCGACCGCGCCCGCGACGACACGGCGGAAATCGTCGCCCCTCCCGCGCCCGCCGCCTGGAAGCGCGCGCTCGGCAAGGCGCGGGGCAACCCGACCACCGCCATCGGCGCGCTGATCTGCCTCGTCATCGTCCTCTCCGCCGTCCTCGCTCCCTGGCTCGCTCCCTTCGACCCGGCCGAGCAGAACATCATCGACCGCCTCCAGCCCCCCGGCGGGGACTATCCCCTCGGCACCGACCAGTTCGGCCGCGACATCCTCTCCCGCCTGATGTGGGGCGGGCAGATCTCGCTCACCGTCTCGCTCGGCGCCATCGCCGTCGCCATGGTCATCGGCGGCGCCATCGGCCTCGTCTCCGGCTATGTCGGCGGGCGGTTCGACCTGTTCGTCATGCAGGTTATGGACGTGCTGCTGTCGTTCCCCTCCCTCATCCTCGGCCTCATCGTCGTCGCGCTGCTCGGGCCGGACCTCGTCAACCTCGTCGTCGCCATCGCGCTCACCGCCGTCGCGCCCTTCGCCCGCGTCGCCCGCGCCCCCACCCTCGCGCTGAAGGAACGCGCCTTCGTCGAGGCCGGGCGCGCCCTCGGCTACTCGCATCCCCGCATCCTGTTCCGCCACATCCTGCCCAACATCACCTCGGAGGTGATGGTCATGGGCACGCTCTGGCTCGCGACCGCCGTGCGGGTCGAAGCGTCGCTCTCCTTCATCGGCCTCGGCGTGAAGCCGCCCACCCCGACCTGGGGCGGCATGACCCGCGACGGGTTCGAGAACATCCTCGACGCGCCCTGGCTCGCGATCTTCCCCGGCCTCGCCATCCTGCTCCTCGTGCTCGGCCTCAACATGGTCGGCGACGGCCTGCGCGACGCCACCGACCCGAAGCTGCGCAATGAGTAGCGCGTCGGATGACCGGTGGGCCGAACGGCCCGGAGGTCTGAATCCGCCGCGCCAGCAACCGGTCCTGACAGTCACCGGCCTGCGCAAGCACTTCACCGTCCGCAAGGGCTTCCCGCGCCCGCGCACCACGACCGTCCGCGCGGTGGAGGACGTCTCCTTCGACATCCGCGAGGGCGAGGCCTTCGGCCTCGTCGGCGAATCCGGCTGCGGCAAGTCCACCGCCGCCCGCGCCCTGCTTCGCCTGATCGAGCCCGACGCCGGCCGCGTCGCCTGGCGCGGAGAGGATGTGCTGGCCGCCCGCGGCGCGCGGCTGAAGGCGCTGCGCCGCCGCATGCAGATCGTCTTCCAGGACCCGTATTCGTCGCTCGACCCGCGCCAGTCCATCGGCGCTGCGCTCACCGAGCCGATGCGCGTCCACGGCATCGCCACCGGCGCCGAGGCGCGCCGCCGCGCCGCCGCGCTGCTCGAGGAGGTGGGCTTGCCCCCCGCCGCGCTCGACCGCTTCCCGCACGAATTCAGCGGCGGCCAGCGCCAGCGCATCGGCATCGCCCGCGCGCTGACCGTGGAGCCGGAGCTGATCGTGGCGGATGAGCCGGTCAGCGCGCTCGACGTCTCCGTCCAGGCGCAGGTGCTGATCCTGCTGCGGGAGCTGCGGCAGCGCCGCGGCCTCGCCTTCCTCTTCGTCAGCCACGACCTGTCGGTGATCCGCTGGTTCTGCGACCGCGTCGCGGTGATGTATCTCGGCCGCATCGTGGAGGAGGGGCCGGCCGCGCGCGTGCTCGCGCAGCCCCTGCACCCCTATGCCGCCGTGCTGCGCGACGCCTCGCCGGTGCCGGACCCGTCCCGCCGCGGCGCGCTGCCGCGCATCATCGGCGAGATCCCGTCGGCCGCCAATCCGCCGCCCGGCTGCCCTTTCCACCCGCGCTGCCCGCACGCCATGCCCGTCTGCGCGCGCGACATGCCACGCTGGACACCCGCCGAAGGCGGCGGCGGCGTCGCCTGCCACCTGCACGGATGAGCCGCCCGGCCCTCTTCGCCCCGCTCGACATCGCCGGACGCCGCCTGCGCAACCGGATCGGCTTCGCCGCCATGTCCACGCGCTTCCCCGCCGGCGGACGCGTGACGGAGCGCATGGTCGCGCACCTCGCCGCCCGCGCCGCCGGCGGCGCCGCGCTCGTGGTGACGGAGGCGCTCTCGGCCGCCGCCTCCGCCGCCACCCCGGCGCGCGTTGCGGCGCATGACGACGCCGCGCTGCCCGGCCTCGCCGCGCTGGCCGAGGCGGTGTCGCGGCACGGCGCGCTGCCGGTCGGCCAGCTCTGGCACGGCGGCAGCGCGCATCACGGCCCGCGCGGCCTCGACGCGGTCGGCCCCTCCGCGGTGCCCGACCCCATGTCCTGGACGGTGCCGCGCATCCTCTCCGACGCAGAGATCGAGGGCCTGGTCGAGGAGTACGCCGCCGCCGCGCATCGCCTGCGCCGCGCCGGCTTCGCGGGGGTGGAGGTCTCGGCCGCGCACGGCTTCCTGCCGCTGCAGTTCCTCTCCCCCGTGACGAACCGGCGCGAGGATCGCTGGGGCGGCGACGCGGCGGGCCGCAGCCGCTTCGTCCGCGCCATCCTCCGCGCGGTGCGGGAGCGCTGCGGCGCGGACTTCCTCCTCCTGCTGAAGCTGCCCGCGGACGATTTCGTCCCGGGCTCGATCGACGCGGCGGAGGCCGCGCGGCTGGTCGCCGCCATCGTCGCCGACGCGCCGCCGCACCTGCTCTGCTTCAGCCAGGGCAGCCATGGCTGGTCGCTGCACCGCCACGTGCCGGACATGCACGAGCCGGTGGCGCCGTACCGCCCGCTGTGGCGCGCGCTCCGCGCCGCCGCGGGCGCCGTGCCGGTCGCCGCCATCGGCCGCATCGCCACGCCCGCGACCGCGGAGGAGATCCTCGCCGCGGGCGAGGCCGAGATGGTGATGCTCGCCCGCCCGCTGCTCGCCGATCCGCGCTGGGCGGAGAAGGCGGCATCCGGCCGCGCCGCGTCCATCACGCCCTGCATCCACTGCAACGCCTGCTGGGGCGAGATCCACCGCAACGCGCCAATCGGCTGCAGCGTGAACCCGCATGTCGGCACCGGCCGCGACGGCTCGCCCCCCGCCCGCGCCGCCGCGCCGCGGCACCTCGTCGTGGTCGGCGCCGGGATGGCCGGCCTGCAGGCGGCGGTCGCCGCAGCGGAGCGGGGGCACCGCGTCACGCTGCTCGGCCGCACCCTCGGCGGCGGCGCCGCGCTGCATGCGCGCCTGCCCGGCTGCGCCGAGATTTTTGCGGCGGTCGCGCACCTCGCCGATCGCGCCCGCGCCGCCGGCGTGGTGATGCGCCTCGGCGCGGAGGCCGACGCCGCCGCCGTGCTCGCGCTGCGCCCGGCCGCGGTCGTGCTCGCGACCGGCGCGGCGATGGCACGATGCATCCCTGGCGCGCGCGACCTGCGCACGGCTGCGGCCGCGCTGCTCGACGACACGTCCGCCGGCGGCGACCTCGCCGTGCTGCTCGACGAGGATGCGACGCCGGCGACGTACGGCGCCGCGGAACTCCTCGCCGCGCGCTTCCGCCACCTGGTGCTCGCCACGCCGCGGGAGGTGATCGCGCGCGATTGCCCGGTCGTGGTGGCGCAGGGCGTCCACCGCCGCCTCGCCGCCCTCGGCGTCGAGCTGCGGACCTGCCGTGGGGGCATCGCGCTGCAGCGCGGGGTGCTGCGGCTGCGCCATGTCCTCACCGGGGCGGAGGAGGAGGTGCCGGGCGTCTCGCTGCTCGTCCACGCCGCCGCCCGAGTGCCGCGGGACGGCCTCGCGCCGGCGCTCCGGGCCGCCGGGCTGGACGTCCGGCTGGCCGGTGACGCCCTCTCGCCTCGCCAGATGCTCTCCGCCGTGCGGGACGGTCAGGCGGTTTCGGAGACGATCTGATGAGACCGGAACGAGAACTGCGTCGTTTGCCGCAATCCGACCCTAATCAGCCCCGGACGATTTCCCGATAAACCTGCTCCGCGGAGGCGCCCCGCAGAGCGCGGCGCTCGAGGAGGTGGCGCGCCGCATCGGGAATACCCCCCCGGACCGCCACCTCCACCACCCGGTCCCGCCCGCCCCGCCGGCGCTGCCAGTCGCGGTAGGACAGCGCGCCGAGCGGCGTGAAGGTGCCGAGCCCCCGGCGCGCCGGCCGCCGGATCGTGGCGCCGGAGTTGATCGGGCTCAGCTCCACCCGCGCCGCATGCGCGCTGACGAGCGAGAGGGTGTCGAACACCAGCACCCCCCGCGTCCGCCCGCGGTTCATGCGCGCGTTCAGCAGCCGCGCCAGCCCGTCCTCATCCGCCCAGAAGAAGACGCGGCCGTTCAGCAGCCTCAGCCAGTCGGCCGGGCTCAGCCCGTCGTCGAGGCAGCCGGCGAGCGCCCCCTCCGAGAGCGGCAGGTTGTCGTTCAGCACCGCCGCGCCGTGGCGCGGGTGCGACAGCGGCACCTCGCCCGGCCGCCGCCGCGCCGTCAGCGCATCCCGCCGCTCCGCCGGCACCTCGAACAGGTCGAGCAGCCCGGCGGTGGAGAGCAGCCCATGCGCCGCGATGGAAGGCCAGGCGCCCGGCGTGGTGAGGTGGAACAGGCGGGGGTGCCGGTCGGCCAGCTCCCCCGGGGTCATGCCCCCACCATGTGCTGACCGGCCAGGGGTGTCAAGGATATCGTTCCTAATGCCTCACTCCACCCGCGCGCCCGAAAGCTCCACCGCGCGCCGCCACTTCTCCAGCTCCGCCCGGTGGAAGGCCGCGGTCGTCGCCGGATCGGCGCCGATCACCTCCGCCCCCTGCTCCAGCAGCCGGTCGCGCACCCCCGGGCGCTGCAGCGAGGCGCGGATCTCGGCCGACAGGCGCTCCACGATCGCCGGCGGGGTGCCTGCCGGGGCGAAGTAGATCACCCAGGCGGAGGCGTCGAAGCCCGGCACCGTCTCCGCCACTGCCGGAACCTCGGGCAGCTTGGCCGACCGCCCGCCCGAGGTGACAGCGATCGGGCGGAGCTGCCCGGCCGAGAGGAAGCCGGGCAGGGAGGGGATGCCCTCCAGCGCCACCTGCACCTCGTTCTGCATCACCGCCTGGATGGCCGGCGTGCCGCCGCGGAAGGGGACATGGACGATATCGATCCCCGTCGCCGCCCGCACCAGCTCGAAGGCGAGGTGGCTCGTCGTCCCGTTGCCGGAGGAGGCGTAGTTCAGCGCCCCCGGCCGGGCGCGCGCCGCCGCGACCAGCTCCGCCAGGCTGCGGATCGGGCTTGCGGGGTTCACCACCATCACCTGCGGGAAGGAGACGGCGTGGCTCACCGCGACGAAGTCCCGTACCGCGTCATAGGGCAGGGTGCGGAACAGGAAGGGGTTGATGCCCATCGTGCCCGGCGAGCCGACCAGCAGGGTCAGCCCGTCCGGCCGGGCCCGGGCCACTGCCTCGGTGCCGATGTTGCCCGAGGCGCCGGTGCGGTTGTCGACGATGAATTGCTGGCCCAGCCGCTCCGACATGTCCGTCGCGATCAGGCGGGTGACGACATCGACCGCGGAGCCGGCGGTGAAGGGATTGACGAAGCGGGCCGGGCGCTCGGGCCAGGGCGACTGCGCCTGGGCGAGGCCGGGCGCGGCAAGGGCGGCCAGAAAGAGTCGGCGCGCGATCATCCTGGTCTCTCCCTTCCGCGTTCCGGCAGCACGGCGCCGGCGCGCGGGGCTGTCAAGCCGGGCCTGCATCGGGGGAGTGGAGGATGGAAACCAGCATCGGCGCGTTCTTCGGGCGTTACGAGAGCCTCTTCAACAAGGCTCTCAACGGAGACGCGGACATGGCGGAGGTCGCCTCGCTCTACGCGCCGGAACTCGTCGCCGCCCTGCCGGCCGGCATCGGCACCGCGAAGAACGACGTCCAGCTCCGGCAGGTGATGGCGCGGGGATACGCGCGCCAACGCGAGATCGGGACGAAGGACATGCGCATCCGCGGCATCCGCCTCTCCCCGATCGATGACCGGCACTGCGTGGCGCATGTCGCCTGGACCGCCACCTACGCCCGCAGGAACGGCCCGGACACGGCGATCGACTTCGACGTCCACTACTTCCTCCGCGATCCGGGGGGCGAGCCGAAGGTGTTCGGCTGGGTGTCCGGCGACGAGGAGGCGCTCCTGCGGCAGCACGGCATCATCTGACGGCGGCCCCGGGGGCCTTGCGCGAAGCCGGCACGGCGCCTCTTGGCGCCCGGGCCGGCACGGCGGAAGCTGCGGCCATGCGGGCGGATGTGCTGGTGGCGGGCGCGGGCGCGGCGGGGATGGTCGCGGCGCTGGCGGCGGCAGCGCGCGGCCGCCGCGTGCTGCTGGCGGAGCGTGACGCCGCCACGCCGAACGACCTCTCCATCTCCGGTGGCCTGTTCGCCGCCGCCGGCACGCCCTGGCAGCGCGCGGCCGGCGTCGCCGACAGCCCGTCCCGCTTCGCCGCGGATGTGCGCCACAAGACCGGCGGCATGGCGGAGCCCGGGATCCTCGCCGCGGTCGCCGCCGCCTCGCCCCGCGTGGCAGCCTTCCTGGCCGAGGTCGCCGGCCTGCCGCTGCACCTGCACGCGGGCGACTGGCCGGGCCATTCGGCGCGGCGGCTGCACGCGACGCCGGCCGAAAGCGGGGCCGAGCTCGCGGCGCTGCTGCGCGCCGCGGTGGCGCGCGCCCCGCGCATCGCCTTCCGCGACGGCGCCGCCCTCGTCGCGCTGACGCCGGAGGGCGCCGAGCTCTCGGAGGGCGGCACCCGCCGGCGCCTGCCCTGCGACGCCGTCATCCTGGCGACCGGCGGCTTCGGCGCCGACCGCGCCCTGCTCGCGCGCCTGTGCCCGGAGGGGGCGCGGGCGGTGCATGTCGGCGGCCGCCTGTCGGACGGCACGGCGCTGCGCCTCGCGGAAGGTCTCGGCGCCGCGGTCGCCTGCGCGGACGCCTATCAGGGCCAGCCGCACGTCTCGCCCCACCTGGTGGGCGGCGAGCGGCCGCGCTTCGGCGCGGCGCTGCCGGCGCTCGGCGCGGTGATGGTCAACCGCCTCGGACGGCGCTTCGTGGACGAGACGATCGGGCCTTCGGAGCTGACCGGCCACCTGCTGGCCCAGCCGGGCGGATGGGCGTTGGAGGTGTGGGACGACGCCGCGCAGGCGGCGGCGCTCGGCGGCGGGCCGTTCCGGCGCGCGGTCGGGCTCGGCGTCGTCGGCACCTGCGCCGACGTGGCCGCGCTCGCCGCCCGGTTCGGCCTGCCGGAGGCGGCACTGGCGGCGACGCTCGCGGCAGCGGCGCATTGCGCGGGGGAGGGGGCGGCGGATCCGTTCGGCCGTCGTGCCTGGGCTCGCGCGCCGGCCCCGCCCTTCCACGCGGCGGAGGTGACGGGCGCGCTGGCGCACACCCAGGGCGGGCTGCTGGTCGATGGCACGGCGCGGGTGCTGCGGGCCGACGGCGCGCCGGTCCCGCGCCTCTTCGCCGCGGGCGGCGCCGCCTGCGGCATCTCGGGACGCGGCGCCGCCGGCTATGTCCCTGGAAACGGCCTTGCGCAGTCCTTCGCGCTCGGCCTTCTCGCCGGCGAGAAGGCCTGAGAGGTTCTTCCGGCGAGATTCGTTTCAGTGCATTGTGTCAGGCTCGATCCGACGAACATCGCCCGTTGCATGCACAGTCTCTTGATCGGAACGAACCGTCGCTGCCTGCATTATCCATCCAGCCGCACGGCGATCCGCAAGGGGGCCTCGTATGCACATCGGACAGGCGCTGTTGCCTCGGCCGCAACTGGATGACGCGGCGAGGGCCGCCTACGACCGCGATGGATACGTCGTCGTCAGGGATCTGGTTCCGCCTCAGGAACTGGACGAGATGCGAGCCCTCTACGACGGCTTGTTCGAGTCCCGTGCCGGTTACGACAAGGGCGACTATTTCGACATGCTCGACCCGGAGGACAGGCCGGATGCGGCGCGGCTGCCGCAGCTCGCCTGGCCGTCCAAGCATGCCCCTTGGCTCGCCGAGACGCAGGCGCGGCGGAACGCCCAGGCCGTGGCGGACCAGCTGCTGCCCGGCTGCGAGCTGGTCTGGGAGTTCGCCATCCGGAAGCCGCCCCGCACCGGCGCGCCGACTCCCTGGCACCAGGACGAGGCCTGCTTCACGGTCGGCACCCCGTACGATGTCGCCGTCTCCTGCTGGATCGCGTTGCAGGACGTGGACGAGGCGATGGGCTGCATGCGCTACGTGCCGGGCAGCCACCTCGGCGAGCTGACCCCCCACGAAAGCGTGGGTGGCGACAGCCGCGCGCATGCGCTGGCCGCGGTGGCGCCGGATGTCAGCCGTGCGGTGAGCGTGCCGCTGCGCGCCGGTGATGCGGTGCTGCACCACTCGCGGACGATGCACGGCGCGGGCGCCAACACCTCGGACATGCCGCGCCGGGCGCTGACGCTGGAGTTCGCGGTCCGCGACAACGCCAAGATGATCCGGCGCGACTTCTCCTGGAACGCCCGAAAGTATACGACGCGGGACGCGCGGGAGGCCGCCGCAACCCCGTTGCTCGATCGGCTGCGGCGCGGGGTGAAGCGGCGGCTGATCAAGCTCGGCTGGTGAGGCGATCGCCCGGCGGGGCCGGAGGCCCGTAGCGGGGAGGAAGGCGGGAGACGTCCTGGAATGACCGAGCTGTACGCCCCCGTCGATCAAGGCCTGGGGGATCGCGTCTTCGAATGGTTGCGCACGGCGCGGATGCTCGGGCCCCGGGCGCTGGCCCTCGGGCGCTGCGCCAGGGCCGGCGCGGTGCTGCGGCAGATGGCGTCGCTCCCCATGGGCAGCCTGCGCGACATCGTGGGAGACGGCGCACCCCTGGTGGTGGCGCCCCACCCTGACGACGAGAGCCTCGGATGCGGCGGGCTGATCTCGGAGGCCTCGGCGCAGGGCCGGCAGCCCGTCATCGCCGTGGTGACGGATGGCAGCATGTCGCACCCGAACTCCCGGACCCATCCGCCGCCGGTCATGGCGGCGCTGCGCCAGCAGGAAACCCGGGCGGCCGCCGCGGAGCTCGGCGTCTGCCCCGAGCGCGTCCACTTCCTCGGCCTGCCGGACGGTCGCGCGCCGCGCCGCGGGCCGGAGGCGGGGCAGGCCGCGGAGCGGCTGGTCGAGCTGGCGCGCAGCGCCGGCGCCACCGCCATCCTCGTCTCCTGGGAGCACGACCCCCACCCGGACCACACGGCGTCCGAGGCGATCGCGCGGCGCGCCGCAAGGCGTGCAGGGCTCCGCCTCGTACGCTATCCGGTCTGGGGCTGGACGCTCCCGCCGGAGCGGCGCCTGCCCGTCGGACGCGTGCATGGGAGGCGCCTTGCCATGGGCGGACACCTGCCGGCCAAGCGGCGCGCCATCCTGGCGCATGTGTCGCAGCACACCGGCCTGATCACCGACGACCCGCGCGGCTTCACCCTGCCCGAACGGCTGCTGACCGCGCTCGACCAGCCCTGGGAGGCGTTCCTGTTCGACAGGGCGCGGGGGTGACGGCAGAGGCCCCTGCGGCCTCCGTCATCATGCCGGCCTGGCGGGCGGAGGGGTTTGTCGGCGAGGCGATCGCCTCGGCGCTCGCCCAGACCCTCCAGGACATCGAGGTGATCGTGGTGGACGACGCCTCGCCCGACGGGACGTGGGAGGCGGTGCAGGGCTGGGCGCGGCGCGACCGGCGCGTGCGGCCCTTCCGCCAGGAGCGGAACGGCGGCCCCTCGGCGGCACGCAACGCCGGCATCGCGGAGGCGCGGGGACGCTGGATCGCGCTGCTCGACGCCGACGACCTCTACCGGCCGGAGCGGCTGGAGCGGATGGTCGCGGCGGCCGAGGCCGGTGGCGCCGACCTGCTGGCGGACAATCTGGAACAGGTCGATTTCGAGTCGGGCGCGCCGCTCGGCCGGCGCTTCCGCGAAGCGACGATGGCGCATCAGGGGGCGCTGAGCCTGGCCGACATCGTGCTGCGGGACATGCCGGACAGCCCGACGCCAGAGGAGCGCTTCGGCTTCTACCAGCCGATCATGCGGCGCGAGGTGCTGGACCGGCACGGGCTGCGCTACGCGACCGACGTGCGGGTGGGGGAGGACCTGCTGCTGTATTTCGCGGCGGTCGCGAAGGGCGCCCGCTTCCACCTGGTCCCCGAGGCCGGCTACGTACAGCGGATCCGCGCCGGCTCGCTCTCCAACAGCGGCAGCGGATCGGTGCACCAGGCGGAGGTGAACCGGCGGATGCTGCGCCTGCTGCCCGAGCCGCGCGACCCCGCGCTGGTGGCGCTGCTGCGGCGGCGGCAGCGGCTGAGCGACCTCGATGCGTATGTTTACCTGCTTCAAGGGGGAAGGTTGGCGGCCGCGGCGCGGCACCTGACCTGGGACGACCCGCGCGGGCTGGTCCGGCAGGCACGGATCGCCGCCGGGCTGCTGCGCCGGCGGGCGAGGGGCAGCTAGCACCGGGTTCGCGGCCGCCGTTTTGGCTGGAAACCGAGATGCCCTTGCGCCAAGCTGCGCAGGCGTCGGCAGCCCCGGCGCACGGGCGGCGCCGCGCGCCGCTTCGTGTCGTCAACGGACGATCGGCGCAACGGGCAGGCCCCCTGCAAGGACCGCCCGGCTCGTGCCTCAGCCTGCCGGATGCGCGGCAGCGCCCGACAGGCCGTGTTCCTTCCTGTCCACCTCCGCAGCACGGAGGAGCGAGGGATGGCTGTGGCGCTGTTGCTGGTGCTGGTGGCCCTCGGCTCGGTGGCCTTCCACCTGCTGAGCCCCTGGTGGTGGACGCCGATCGCCTCGAACTGGCAGTACATCGACCTTACCATCACCATCACCTTCTGGATCACCGGCGTCGTCTTCACCGCCATCCTCCTGTTCATGGCCTATTGCGTGCTGCGCTTCCGCCATCGGGAAGGCCACAAGGCGGTCCATGAGCCGGAGAACAAGCGGCTCGAGATCTGGCTGACGGTCGCGACGTCGGTCGGCATCATCGCCATGCTCGCACCCGGCCTCGTCGTCTGGAGCCAGTTCGTCCGCGTCCCCGCAGGGGCCGACGAGATCGAGGTCGTCGGCACCCAATGGCGCTGGAGCTACCGCCTGCCCGGCCCGGACGGACGGCTCGGCCGCACTGATCTGCGCTTCGTCGCCGCGGACAACCCGCTCGGCCTCGACCCCGACGACGCGCAGGGTCAGGACGACGTGGTGCTGGACGGCGAGGATCTGCACCTGCCGATCGGCCGCCCGGTGAAGGTGCTGCTGCGCTCCATCGACGTGCTGCACAACTTCTATGTGCCGGAGTTCCGGGCGAAGATGGACATGATCCCCGGCGCGGTCACCTATTTCTGGATCACGCCCACCCGCACCGGCACCTTCGACGTGCTCTGCGCCGAGCTCTGCGGCGTGGGGCATGCGGTGATGCGCGGGCGCGTGGTGGTGCAGACCGAGGCCGAGCACCAGGCCTGGCTGCAGGGCCGCACGAGCCTGGCGCAGCTTGCGCCGCGGCCGCGGTGAGGAGGGCGGGAGCATGGCCCATGTCGCACCTGGCCCGGCCGACGCGGCGGCGCTGGCCGAGGAAATGGAGCTGCCGCACCCGCACGGCTGGTGGACGAAATACGTCTTCAGCCAGGACGCCAAGGTCATCGGCATCCAGTATGCGCTGACGGCAACCGCGATCGGGATGGTCGCGCTGGTGCTGTCCTGGCTGATGCGCCTGCAGCTCGGCTTCCCCGGCACCTTCTCCTTCATCGATCCTGCGGGCTACTACCAGTTCATCACCATGCACGGGATGATCATGGTGGTGTACCTGCTGACCGCGCTGTTCCTGGGCGGCTTCGGCAACTACCTGATCCCGCTGATGATCGGCGCGCGGGACATGGTGTTCCCGTACGTCAACATGCTGAGCTACTGGGTCTACCTCGTCGCCGTGCTGCTGCTGGTGGCGAGCTTCTTCGCCCCCGGCGGCCCGACCGGCGCGGGATGGACGCTCTATCCCCCGCAGGCGATCCTCTCCGGCACGCCCGGCGGGCGGGAGTGGGGCATCGTGCTGATGCTCGTCTCGCTCTGCGTCTTCATCGTCGGCTTCACCATGGGCGGGCTGAACTACGTGGTGACGGTGCTGCAGGCCCGCGCGCCGGGCATGACGCTGATGCGCATGCCGCTGACGGTCTGGGGCATCTTCACCGCGACCGTGCTGGCGCTGCTGGCCTTCCCGGCGCTGTTCGTGGCCTGCGTGATGATGCTGCTGGACCGGCTGCTCGGCTCCTCCTTCTTCATGCCCGCGCTGCTCGAGATGGGGCAGCGCCTGCAGCATGAGGGGGGCAGCCCGATCCTGTTCCAGCACCTGTTCTGGTTCTTCGGGCACCCGGAGGTCTACATCGTCGCCCTGCCGGCTTTCGGCATCGTGTCGGACCTGATCGCCACGCATGCGCGGCGCAACATCTTCGGCTACCGCATGATGGTCTGGGCGATCGTGGTGATCGGGCTGCTGAGCTTCGTCGTCTGGGCGCACCACATGTACGTCAGCGGCATGCACCCGTATTTCGGGTTCTTCTTCGCCACCACCACGCTGATCATCGCGGTGCCCACGGCGATCAAGGTCTACAACTGGCTGCTCACGCTCTGGCGCGGCGACATCCACCTGACGCTGCCCATGCTCTTCGCGCTCGGCTTCATCGTCACCTTCGTCAATGGCGGGCTGACGGGCCTGTTCCTCGGCAACGTGGTCGTGGACGTGCCGCTCTCCGACACGATGTTCGTCGTGGCGCATTTCCACATGGTGATGGGCGTCGCGCCGGTGCTGGTGATCTTCGGCGGGATCTATCACTGGTATCCCAAGGTCACCGGGCGGATGCTGAACGAGGCGATGGGCCAGCTCCATTTCTGGGTCACCTTCGTCGGCGCCTACGCCATCTTCTTCCCCATGCACTACATCGGCCTGCTCGGCGTGCCGCGGCGCTACCACGAGATCGGCGAAACCTCCTTCGTGCCCGCCTCGGCGGAGACGCTGAACGCCTTCATCACCGTCGTCGCGCTGGTGGTCGGCGCGGCGCAGCTCGTCCTGCTGTTCAACCTGGCCTGGAGCCTGTTCCGCGGACGGGAAGCCGGCCCCAATCCCTGGCGGGCCACCACCCTCGAATGGCAGACGCCCGAGACGCCGCCCGGCCATGGCAACTGGGGCGAGGCGGTGCCGGTGGTGCATCGCTGGGCCTACGACTACAGCGTGCCGGGCGCGGAGCAGGACTTCATCCCCCAGAACCAGCCCGGCCTGCGGCCGGCCACGGCGTCCTAGGGCGGCCGGCGATGGCGGCCACCCTGCTCGTCATCGCGGCCGTGGCGGGCATCGCGCTGTTCTGGCTCTCGCGGCAGCGGGTGATGTCGAAGCCCTGGCTGGAGCAGGGGCCGGTGGTGGCGGGGCTGCCGCATCCGGCGGAGCCGCGCATGCCAGCCGCGAAGGTCGGCCTCGGCGTCTTCATCGCGGTGGCCAGCGCGCTCATGGCGCTGTTTGTCAGCGCCTACCTCATGCGTATGCACATGGCGCACGACTGGCGCCGCCTGCCCGACCCGCCGCTGCTCTGGCTGAACACGGCGGTGCTGGCGCTGGGCAGCCTGGCGCTGCACCGCGCGCTGATGGCAGCGCGGCGCGGGGAGGGAAGGACAGCGCGGCGCAGCCTTCACTTCGCGGGCGGCTCCGCGATCCTGTTCCTCGCGGGGCAGTCCCTTGCGTGGTGGCAGCTCGTGGCGTCGGGGCACTTCCTGGCGGCCAACCCCGCCAACGCCTTCTTCTACCTCATTACCGCGGTGCATGGCGCGCATCTGGCGGGCGGGCTGGTCGGCCTCGGCCGCGTCATTGCCCGCGCACGCCGCGGGGGCGATGCGCGCCGGCTCGCGCTCGGCATCGAGCTGTGCGCGCTCTACTGGCACTTCCTGCTACTCGCCTGGCTGGTGCTGTTCGGACTGCTGCTCCTCACCTGACGGAGGCACGGCGATGGACATCCCTGCGGAGACGGCGCAAGGGCCGCGCGACGGGGCCGCGCCGACCGGCTGGCGAAGCTTCGCCGCCGACCTGTCGGCGGATCGCCGCACCTTCCGCGACGTGTCCTGGGGGAAGGCCATGATGTGGATCTTCCTCGTCAGCGACACCTTCGTTTTCGGCTGCTTCCTGCTGTCCTACATGACGGCGCGCATGTCCACGACCGCGCCATGGCCGGAGGCCGACGCGGTCTTCGCGCTGACCGTCGGCGGCGTCACCCTGCCCCTGCTGCTGATCGCCATCATGACCTTCGTGCTGATCAGCAGCAGCGGCACCATGGCGATGGCGGTGAACTTCGCCTACCGCTGCGACCGGCGGAGGACGGCGGCCCTGCTGCTGCTGACGGCGCTTCTCGGTGCCGCCTTCGTGGGCATGCAGGCCTTCGAGTGGTCCAAGCTGATCCACGAGGGCGTGAGACCCTGGGGGAACCCCTGGGGTGCGGCCCAGTTCGGCTCGACCTTCTTCATGATCACCGGGTTCCACGGCACGCATGTGACGATCGGCGTGATCTTCCTGCTGATCGTCGCCCGCAAGGTCTGGCGCGGCGACCTGGATTCCGGGCGGAGGGGCTTCTTCACCGGCCGCCGGGGCCGGTGGGAGATCGTCGAGATCACCGGCCTCTACTGGCACTTCGTGGACCTGGTCTGGGTCTTCATCTTCGCGTTCTTCTATCTCTGGTGAGGAGGTGGCGATGGCGCAGGCGGCGACGCCCGCGGGGCAGCAGCACCCGATCCGCACCTATCTCGTGGTCTGGGGGTGGCTGTTCGTCCTCAGCCTCTTCTCCTACCTGGTGGACTACTTCCACCTGGAGGGGCTGCTGCGGTGGACGCTCATCCTGCTCTTCATGGGCCTGAAGGCGGGGCTGATCATCGCCGTGTTCATGCACATGGCCTGGGAAAGGCTGGCCCTGGCCTGCCTCATCCTTCTTCCGCCCGCGCTGCTGCTCGTCTTCGTGGGCATCATGATCTTCGAGTCCGAATACACCGCCTGGATGCGGATGACCTTCTTCTCGTGACCGCGGACGCGTCCGGCTTCAGGCCGTGACCTTGCGGTAGAGATGCCAGGTGGAATGCCCGAGCAGCGGCATGACCACCGCCAGCCCGACGAAGACCGTCAGGCAGCCCAGCAGCAGCAGCACGGCCACGGTCAGGCCCCAGCCGGCCATCGGGCCCGGGTTGCGCGCCACGGCGCGCACCGAGGTGCGGATGGCGACCCGCAGGCCCGGACCGCGGTCGAGCAGCAGCGGAAAGGACACCACCGTCAGGGTCAGCACGAGCGCGGCGAAGAGGAAGCCGACCGCGTTGCCGAGCAGGATCAGCTCCCAGCCCTCCGCGGTGGTGAGCACCCGGCCGAGGAACTCCCAGATGGTCGGCGGCAGCGGCGCGGCACCCATCGTCGCGCGGTAGATCGCCTGCGCCGAGAACAGCCAGGCGACGAAGATGGCGCAGAGAACCAAGCCGAGCGCCAGGATGGAGCCGATCGCCGGCGAGCGCAGCACGCCGAAGGCATGCAGCCAGGAGACCGGCAGCCCCTGTTCCCGCCGGCGGCTGAGCTCATAGATGCCGAGCGCCGCGACCGGCCCCATGAGCGACAGGCCGGCGACGATCGGGTAAAGCAGCGGCATCAGCCTGCCGCCGCCTGCAACGGTCGCCGCGACGAAGCCGATCAGCGGGTAGATCAGGCCGAGGAAGAGGAGCTGCGTCGGGCAGGCCATGAAATCCGCCCAGCCGCGGGCGAGGACATCGCGCAGATCCGCCACCTCGATCCGCCGGATCCGCGGTTCCGTCCGGCTCGGCGCCATCCCGAAGGTCATCGAGGGCTGTGCCATCGTCCGCCTCCTCACCGCGCCCGTCAGGGCGTCTCGCTGCAAGCCGCGTTGCAGGGTGATCGAGCAGCCATTGGCGTCGAGCGTGAGCGCGGTGCCTGCTGGCCGTCAAAGGGCTGCCGGTCGAGCCTCGCGGCCGCGAGCCTAGCACCGGAAGGGCCGGCGTATCCATGACAATGACATCGATGCCGGCCGGCCGGCCCGCCCCCCAGGTGGCGCAGCCCTGCGTTCCTGAGGACGCTGGGCCGGCGGGAGGAAGTGGCGTCCCCTAGGGGATTCGAACCCCTGTTGCCGCCGTGAGAGGGCGGTGTCCTAGGCCTCTAGACGAAGGGGACTAGAGAGGGCGCGTCTCTATCGGCTTTGGCCGGGCGGATCAACCCTTCGGTCGGAAGAAACACGCGCCCGCTCGCGGCGTCCGTCGCGGCAGGCCTCGCTGCAGTATCGCACCTCCTCCCACACCCGGGCCCATTTGCGGCGCCAGGCGAAGGGGCGGCCGCAGGCGGCGCAGATCCTTGCCGGCAGGTGGGGCTTGCGATGCGCCATGCGGCGTCATTCCGCCGCGCGCAGCTCGCCCACCACGCGGCCGCGGCGGGGGTCCACCAGCAGCACGCGCTCGCCATCCGGGCGGGCGACGAGGAGGGCGAGGCGGCCCTCGGCGCTCGACATGCCGAGGATGCGCGTGCCGGCGGGCTGGCCGAGATGCTGCGGCGGCAGCGCAATTCCGTCTGCCGCGCCGCCCGCCCGCTGGACGATCAGGAACACCAGCGTCACGGTGCCGAGGACGATCAGCACCCCCATCACCCCGACCAGCCACTTGAGCGCCGCCACGCAACCTCCCGATCCCACGCCTGCCGACATCGCCGAGGCGACCGTGCCGCCGGAGGCTGCCGGCCTCCGCGCCGACCGCTTCCTGGCGGAGGCGATAGGGGGGCTGTCGCGGTCCCGGGTCAAGGCGCTGATCGAGGCCGGGCAGGTGCGGCGCGATGGCGCCGTGCTGACCGAGCCGGCCGAGCCGGTGCGCGCGGGCGCGCGCTACACCGTCGTGATCCCGCGCCCCGCGCCCGCCGTGCCGGTGCCGCAGGCGATCCCGCTCGTCGTGCTGTTCGAGGATCGGGATCTGCTGGTCATCGACAAACCTGCGGGGCTGGTGGTCCATCCGGCACCGGGCAACCCGGACGGCACGCTGGTGAATGCGGTGCTGGCCCATGCGGGGGAGGAGCTGACGGGTATCGGCGGCGAGGCGCGGCCGGGCATCGTCCACCGGCTGGACAAGGACACCTCCGGCGTCATGGTCGTGGCGAAGAGCGCGCGGGCGCATGCAGCGCTCTCCTCCGCCTTCGCGGCGCGGGACCTGGATCGGGAGTATCTCGCGCTGGTCTGGGGGCTGCCCGGCGCCTCGGCGGGCGAGGTCGAGGCGGCGATCGGGCGGCATCCGACGGACCGCAAGCGGATGGCGGTGGTGGGGCGCGGCGGCGCGCGGGCGGGCAAGCCGGCGCTGACGCGCTGGCGGGTGGAGCGCGGATTCGGCACCGCGGCGGCCCTGCTGCGCTGCCGGCTGGCGACCGGACGGACCCATCAGATCCGGGTGCACCTGGCGCATCTCGGCCATCCGGTGGTGGGGGATCCGGTCTACCTGCGGCGCGTGCCCGCCGCATCCCGGAGCCTCCCGGAGCCGGTGCGGGATGCCCTGCTGGCCTTTCCGCGGCAGGCGCTGCACGCGGAAACACTCGGGTTTGTACACCCGGCGACGAAAGAACCGCTAAGGTTCCATTCTCCCCCTCCGGCCGACATGCAGGGGTTGATCGACCTGCTCGGCGGCGAGGCGCGTGTTGCCGAAGGTTACCAAACGTAAACCGACTGTCTCAGTCGGGTTTTTCTGGACCTTTCACGAACGATCGGCTAATAGAGTGCCCGTCAGCGAACCCCCGGGTGCCGCTGTTCGGTCTTGACCCGTTTCAAGACCGCCGCCCTCTCCTCTCTCCGTCGTGACCGGAGGGGGGATGGGACGGGAGGGCCCGGAGGGCGTTGGCAGACCATCAGGCCGAAGCGATCCCCGCCGTCACGGGGGGAGGCGCGCGGCGCAGGAGGCAAAGTCCCATTATGGCTTCCAGCATGTCCATCCCGATCGCCCCGGAGGGCAACCTCTCCCGCTACCTCCAGGAGATCCGGAAGTTCCCGATGCTGACCGCGGAGGAGGAGTACTCCCTCTCCAAGCGGTGGAAGGATCAGGGCGACGAACAGGCAGCGCACAAGCTCGTCACGTCGCATCTGCGTCTCGTCGCGAAGATCGCCATGGGCTACCGCGGCTACGGCCTGCCGGTGGGCGAGCTGATCAGCGAGGGCAATGTCGGCATGATGCAAGCGGTGAAGCGGTTCGACCCGGACCGCGGCTTCCGGCTTGCCACCTATGCCATGTGGTGGATCCGCGCGGCGATCCAGGAATACATCCTGCACAGCTGGTCGCTCGTGAAGATGGGCACCACCGCGGCGCAGAAGAAGCTGTTCTTCAACCTCCGCCGGCTGAAGGGCCAGATGGCGGCGCTGGAGGATGGCGACCTGAAGCCGGAGCAGGTGGAGAAGATCGCCCGCGTGCTGCAGGTGCCCGAGCAGGACGTGGTGAGCATGAACCGCCGCCTCGCCTCGCCCGACAACAGCCTGAACGCGCCCGTCCGCGCCGACAGCGACGGCGAGTGGCAGGACTGGCTGGTGGACGAGTCGGAAAGCCAGGAGAACGAGCTGGCCGAGCGGCAGGACATGTCCAACCGCCGCCAGCTCCTCGGCGAGGCGCTGAAGACGCTGAACGACCGCGAGCGGCACATCCTCATCGAGCGGCGGCTGAAGGACGAGCCGACGACGCTCGAGGAGCTGAGCCAGCAGTACAACATCAGCCGCGAGCGCGTGCGCCAGATCGAGGTCCGCGCCTTCGAGAAGCTGCAGAAATCCATGAAGCAGCAGATCGTCGAGCGGCGCCTGGCGGTCGGCTGAGGCAGAGGGGCGGCCCGACAGCCGCCCCGCGTCCTGGCCGAAGCCCTTTTCGACGCGGTGCCCGGGAACGGGCGCCGCGTTTTTCTTTGCTCTGACGTTCAACTGAACGGTTGACAGTTCTGGCGCGCAGCAGTACGTTCAACTGCATGGTTGAACGGCTGGATGCCACGTTCCAGGCCCTCGCCGACCCCACGCGACGCGCGATGCTGGCGCGGCTGGCGGAGGGCGAGCGCTCGGTGGGCGAGCTTGCCGCGCCCTTCGCGATGAGCTTCGCGGGTGCCGCCAAGCACGTGCAGGTGCTCGAACGCGCCGGGCTCGTCGCGCGCCGCAGGGCGGGGCGGCAACTCCTCTGCCGGCTGCAGCCGGGGCCGCTGGCCGAAGCGGCAAGCTGGCTGCGGCAGTGGGAGCGGTTCTGGAACACCGGCCTCGACAGGCTGGAGGCGCTCATCGCGGCCGAGAAGGAGACATCATGAAGGTCACTCTTCTGTCCATCCTCGTCGAGGAGCAGGAGCGCGCCTTGCGGACCTACCGCGACGCGCTCGGCTTCGTGCTGAAGGATGACGTGCCGATGGGCGGGGCGCGGTGGATCACGCTTGCCTCCGCGGAGGAGCCGGACGGCCCGCGGGTTTCCCTCGAACCGGCTGGCCATCCATGGGCACGAGACTACCAGCGCGCGCTGAAGCAGAACGGGGTGCCGATCGCGGCCTTCGCGGTGAACGACCTGGATGCGGAGCATGAGCGGCTGGTACGGGCCGGCATCGCCTTCAAGGCGCCGCCCGGCAGCGCGCCGGGCATGCCCCGGATGGCAACCCTCGATGATGGCTGCGGCAACTGGATATTGCTCTACGAGCAGCCCAGGGGGCAGCCCACATGAGCGGCTTCGCGCGGATCGCGCCGGACACGCTGCGCATCGAGCGGATGCTCGACGCACCTGTCGAAACCGTCTGGCGCTGGCTGGCGGAGCCGGAGCTGCGGCGCAAGTGGTTCGCCGGCGGCTCCCCCGCGCAGCCCGAGGCGGAGCTGGCGCTGACCTTCGACCATGACGAGCTTTCGGACGGCGACGTGCCGTATCCGCCGCGCTACGCGAAGTACAAGGGCGCGACCGCGCGCGAAAGGGTGCTGCGCATGGAGCCGCCGCGCCTGCTGTCCTTCACCTGGGACGGCGGCGCGGAGGGGACCGTCACCTTCGAGCTGACGCCGGTGGGCGACCGGACGCGGCTGGTGCTGACCCATGCGGGCATCAGCGGGCCGCCCGCCATGACGGATTTCGGCGGCGGCTGGATGTCGCACCTCGCGGTGATGGAGGCGCGGCTGGCCGGGCGCGCGGTGCCGGATTTCTGGGCGCTGCATGCGGGCGCGGAAGCGGAGGTCGCGGCGCGGCTGGCGACGTAGGTCGGATTCCCCTGCCGCGGTCCTGCCTGTAGCCTTCCTCCAACACAGGGAGGATGGCGGCGCATGGCTCGGATCGGCTTCGTGGGCCTCGGCAACATGGGCGGGCCGATGGCGCGCAACCTGGCGAAGGCCGGGCACGAGGTGACGGTGTTCGACATCGTGCCGGCGCTGGTGGCGCGCCTCGTCGAGGCCGGGGCGGAGGCGGCGCCGGACGCCGCCTCCGCCGCAAGCGGGGCAGAGTTCGTGCTCACCATGCTGCCGGCCGGGCCGCAGGTGCGCGAGGCGTGGCTCGGCGCCGGCGGCATGGCGGCGGCGAGCGCGCCGGATGCGGTGCTGATCGACTGCTCGACGATCGACGTCGCGACGGCGCGGGAGGTAGCGGCGGGCAGCCGGCGCGCCTTCCTCGACGCGCCGGTCTCGGGCGGGGTGATGGGGGCGGAAGGCGGGACGCTCACCTTCATGGTGGGCGGCGACGCCGGGGCCTTCGGCAAGGCCGAGCCCGTGCTGCGGCAGATGGGCCGCGCCGCGATCCATTGCGGGGCGGCGGGGGCGGGGCAGGCGGCGAAGGCCTGCAACAACATGATCCTCGCGGCGACGATGATCGTCACCTGCGAGGCCTTCGTGCTGGCCGAGCGGCTGGGCCTGTCGCACGAGGCGCTGTTCGACGTCGCGTCGAAATCCTCGGGGCAGAGCTGGAGCCTGACGACCTATTGCCCCGTCCCCGGGCCGGTGCCGGGCAACCCCGCGAACCGCGACTATGCGCCCGGCTTCGCGGCGGGGCTGATGGTGAAGGATCTCGGCCTGGCGGCGGAGGCCGCGGCGGCGGCGGGCGTGACGACGCCGATGGGCGCGCGGGCGCTGGAGCTGTACCGCCGCTTCGTCGAAGGGGGCGGCGCGGGCACGGATTTCTCGGGCATCATCCGCATGCTGCGCGAGGGGTAGGGCGACCGGGCCCGCCCGCCGCGATTGCTCCGCGGCGCGGGGCACGGCAGACAGCGCGCATGCCCGAACATCACCGGCGCCTGGCCCTCATCCTCGGCGCGCTCACGGCGCTCGGGCCCCTGGGGATCGATCTCTACCTGCCGGCCTTCCCCGCGCTGGCTGTCGAGCTTGGCGCGACCGGGGCGGAGGTGCAGCGGACGCTTGCCGCCTTCCTGCTCGGCATGGCGGTGGGGCAGCTCGGCTTCGGGCCGCTGTCGGACCGCCTGGGCCGGCGGCCGCCGCTGTTCCTGGGCCTCGCGGCCTATGGCCTCGCCGCGGCCGGCTGCGCGCTGGCGACGAGCGCGGAGGCGCTGGCCTGGCTGCGGCTGGCGCAGGCGCTCGGCGGCTGCGCGGGCATCGTGGTGGCGCGCGCGGTGGTGCGCGACCTCTGCGACGAGCGGGGCATGGTGCGGATGAACGCGCTGCTGATGCTGGTGATGGGCGCGGCGCCGATCCTGGCGCCGCTGCTCGGCGGCTGGATGCTGACCTTCACGGACTGGCGCGCGCTGTTCTGGATTCTCGCAGCGTACGCCGGCGTGGCGCTGCTCGCCGTGGCGCTGTTCCTGCCGGAGAGCCTGCCGCCCGAGCGGCGGCGGCGCGACGGGCCGGGGCAGATCGTCTCGGTCTACCTGTCCATCCTGCGCGACCGGCGCTTCCTGGCGCATGCGCTGGCGGGCGCGGTGCCTATGACGGGCCTCTTCGCCTATCTCTTCGCCTCGCCCGGCGTGCTGATGGAGCGGCACGGGCTCGGGCCGGCGCAGTACGGCCTGGCGTTCGGCGTGAACGCGCTCGGCCTGATCCTGGCGAGCCAGGTTGTGGCAAGGCTGGTGCGGCGCGTGCCGCCCGCGCGGCTGCTGCCGCGGACCCTGGCGCTGTGCGCGGCCGCCGGCCTGCTGGTGCCCCTCGCGGCGGCGACCGCCGCGCTGCCGCCGCTGCTCGTCGCGCTGTTCCTCTTCCTCGCCACGATGGGCGCGGTGCTGCCGCTGGCCTCGGCGCTCGCCATGGCGCCGCTGGGGCGCGTGGCGGGCAGCGGCTCCGCCCTGCTCGGCACCATGCAGTTCGGCGGCGGCGCGCTCGTGGGCGCGATCCTCGGCGCCGCCGGCGGCAGCACCCTGGCGATGGCCGGCTGGATCGCGGCCGCTGGCTGCGTGGGCCTTGCCACGCATCTGGTGCTTCGTCGCTGACCCGGCCTTCGCCGCTAACCTGGGGCGGCTCAGCGGCGGAGCAGGGCCTCGGCGGCGGCGGCGATCTTGCCGGCCGTCGGCTTCAGCGTGTCCTCGAGCGGCGGGGCGAAGGGGACGGGCACGCGGGGCTGCCCGATGCGGGCGGCGGCCTTCAGCCTGGGGCCGAGTTGTTCGGTGGCGCGCGCCACGATCTCGGCGCCGAAGCCGCCGGTGGTCACCGCTTCGTGCACCACCAGCAGCCTCCCGGTGCGCGAGACGCTCTCCATCACCGCCGCCTCGTCCCACGGCCAGAGGGTGCGGAGATCGAGCACCTCGGCCTCGATGCCGCGCGCGGCGAGGGTTTCGGCCGCGTCCTGCACCGCGGGCACGATTGCGGACCAGGTGACGAGGGTGAGGTCGCGGCCCTCGCGCAGCCGGCGGGCCTGGCCGAAGGGGATGGGCGCGATCTCCTCCGGCACCTCGCCCTGCAGGGGGAACAGGTTCTTCGGGTCGAAGAACAGCACAGGGTCGTCGGAGCGGATCGCGGAGACGAGCAGGCCGGCGGTGTCGGCGGGCGAGGAGGGGCAGGCGACGACGACGCCGGGCAGGTGGGCGAACCAGGATTCGAGCGACTGCGAGTGCTGCGCGGCGGAGTTGCGCCAGATGCCGTGCGGCATGCGCACGACGACCGCGGGGCGGGCCTGGCCGCCGAACATGTAGCGGACCTTGGCGATCTGGTTCACCAGCTCGTCCATCGCGCACATCACGAAGTCGAAGATGCGCATCTCGATGATCGGGCGCGTGCCGACGAGCGCGGCGCCGAGCCCCGCGCCCATGATGGTGGATTCGGAGATCGGGGTGGAGACGACGCGGGCGGTGCCGAATTCCTCGACGAAGCCGCGGTACTGGCCGAACAGGCCGCCGCGGGCGACATCCTCGCCGAGCACCCAGACGGTGGGGTCGCGGCGCATCTCCTGCCGCGCGGCGAGGCGCGCGGCCTCGATCAGGGTGACGGTGGGCATGGGTCAGGCAGGCTCCCGCACGGCGCCGGTATCCTGCACGTCCTCCCAGGCGATCGCGGGATCGGGCCAGGGGGCGGCGCGGGCGGCGTCGCGCGCGGCGGCCATCTCGTCGCGGGCGGCGGCCGCGATGCCCTCGAGCGTCCCCGCGGTGGCGCCTTCGGCGAGGAGGCGGGCGTGCAGGCGGGCGATCGGCTCTGCCTCGCGCGCCGTGGCGACCGCGGCGGGGTCGCGCCAGGCGGCGGGATCGGTGCTGGTGTGGCCCGTGAGGCGATAGGTGACGGCGTGCAGCAGGCGCGGGCCGGCGCCGGCGCGGATCTCGGCGATCAGGCGCGCGGCGGCCTCTTCCACCGCGGCGGCGTCGTTGCCGTCGACGGACAGGGCGGGCACGCCCAGCGCCTCGGCGCGCGCGGCGACGCCGGGGCCGGCGGTGACGCTGCTGGCGGCGGTGAAGGCGGCGACGCCGTTGTCCTCGCAGACGAAGAGCACCGGCAGGCGATAGAGCGCGGCCCAGTTCAGCCCTTCGAGGAAGGGGCCGCGGTTGATCGCGCCGTCGCCGAAGAAGCAGGCGACGACCGCGTCGCGGCCGAGCAGCTTCAGCCCCTGCGCCGCGCCGACCGCGATCGGGATGCCGCCGGAAACGACGCCGTTGGCGCCGAGCATGCCGACCGAGAAGTCGGCGACGTGCATCGAGCCGCCCTTGCCGCGGCAATGCCCGCCGGCGCGGCCGAACAGCTCCTCCATCATCCCCGCGACGGCGGCGCCCTTGGCCAGCGCGTGGCCGTGGCCGCGGTGGTTCGAGGTGATGCGGTCGTCCCGCCGCAGGTGGCGGCAGATGCCGGCGGCGACGGCTTCCTGCCCGATGGAGACGTGCAGCGGCCCGGGAATCTCGCCCGCCTTGTGGGCTTCCATCGCCGTCTCCTCGAAGGCGCGGATGCGGCACATGGTGGCGTAGAGCGCGAGCAGCGCCGCGCGGTTGTCACCGCCAGGGGACATGCGGGCTTTTCCTCCGGAGCATGCCCCCGGGCGGGGGCTTGCGGAGCATGCGGGAGCGGGCGAAGGATTCCAAGAGCGGGAGAAACGCATGGGCGCAGCGCTGGTCGCGGACAGCGTCACGCATCTGACGTCCGGGGCGCGCGGGCGCGTGGCGCTGTGCGCCAGCCATGGCGGCGTGTACGCGGCGTGGTACGCGGCGCGGCGCGGCGTCTCGGCGTTGGTCCTGCACGATGCGGGCATCGGGCGGGAGCGCGCGGGGATCGGCGGGCTGGGCTGGCTCGAGGCGCGGGGCGTGCCGGCGGCCTGCGTCGGCCACACCAGCGCGCGCATCGGCGACGGTGCGGACATGGCGCGGCGCGGGGTGCTGAGCTTCGTGAACGCCGCGGCGGCGCGGATCGGGCTGCGCGCAGGCATGGCGGCGGCGGAGGCGCTGGCGGTGCTGGACGGCGCAGGGCTGCCGCCGGCTCCGGCGGACGGGGCGATGGACGAGGCGCGGCGTGTGGTCGCGGAGATCGGCGGCGTCCGGGTGGTCGCGCTGGACTCCAACGGCCTGGTGGAGCCGGGTGATGCCGGGCAGGTGGTGGTCACCGGCTCGCATGGCGGGCTGCTCGGCGGCCGGCCGGAGACGGCGGTGAAGGCGGCGGTGCGCCTCGCCGTCTACAACGATGCCGGGGTGGGCGCCGACGGTGCCGGGCTGTCGCGGCTGCCGGCGCTGGAGGCGCGCGGCATCGCCGCGGGCTGCGTCTCCTGCTTCTCGGCGCGGATCGGCGACGGGGTGTCGAGCTGGGAGGACGGGTTCCTCTCCGCCGTGAACGGGGTTGCGGCCGCGCGGGGCGGCGCCGTGGGACACTCGACGCGCGACTTCGTCGCGGCGGTGCTGGAAGGAATCTAGATGTCGGACAACGCGACGCGGCGCATGACCGGGGGCCAGGCGCTGGCGGAGATGCTGCACGCCGCGGGCTCGCCGATGTTCGGGATGGGCGGCTTCCAGCTTCTGCCGTTCTACGAGGCGTGCCGGGTGCTCGGCGTGCGGCACCACCTGATCAACGACGAGCGGTGCGGCGCCTTCGCCGCCGATGCCTGGGCACGCGTGACCAACCGGCCCGGGCTGGTGGACGGCACGCTCGGCCCCGGCGCGACGAACCTCGCGACCGGGCTGGCGGAGGCGCTGAACGCGGGCATGCCGATGATCGCGGTGATCGGCGATGCCAACCGGCAGCACGCCTGGAAGAACATGACGCAGGAGGCGCGGCAGATGGAGGTGCTGCGTCCGCTGGTGAAGGAGGCGATCCGCGTCGAGGTGATCTCCCGCATTCCCGAGCATGTCCGCCGGGCCTTCGCCGTGGCCACGAGCGGGCGCCCGGGGCCGGTGCTTCTGGCGGTGCCGGAGGACGTGGCGCATGGCGAGCACGATTTCGACGCGGCGGAGTTCTGGGTCGATCCGGGCACGCTGAAGGCGCAGGCGCGGCGCTTCCGGCCGGCGGCGGACGACCTCTCCCATGCCGCGGCGATCCTCGCGCGGGCCGAGCGGCCGATGGTGCTTGCTGGCGGCGGCGTGCACATCAGCGATGCGGCGGAGGCGCTGACCCGCCTTGCCGAGGCGCAGGGCATCCCGGTGGCGCACACGATGAGCGGCAAGGGCGCGATCGCCTGCACGCACGCGCTCTCGGCCGGGGTGTTCGGGCGATACTCGCGCATCGCCAACGAGCTGATCGGGATGAGCGACTGCCTCCTGGTGGTGGGCTGCAAGCTCGGCGAGATCGCGACGAAGCGCTTCACGCTGATGCCGGACGGGGTGAAGCTGATCCACCTGGACGTGCTGCCGGAGGAGATCGGGCGCACGACGCGGACCGAGGTGGCGCTGGCCGGCGATGCGCGGCTGGGGCTGGAGGACCTGGCGGAGGCGCTGCGCGACGGCGGCGGGCGCGCGGCGGCGCGGGCCGGCTGGTGCGCCGAGGTGCCGAAGCGCATGGCGGCGTGGCGCGAGGGCGCGCGCGAGCGGCTGGAGAGCGCCGAGAGCCCGATCAATGTCGGACGCATCATGCACGAGCTGAACCGCGAGATGCCGGAAGATGCGGTGCTGGTGGCCGATGGCGGGTTCGCGGCGCATTGGGGCGCGCTGTTCTACGACACGAAGCGGCCGGGACGCGGCTTCGTCGCCGACCGGGGCTTCGCCTCGATCGGGTATGGCGTGCCTGGGGGGATAGGGGCGCAGCTCGGCGTGGGCGAGGGGCGGCGCGTCGTGTCGCTGACCGGCGACGGCGGGTTCAACATGTCGATGGGCGACCTGGAGACGGCGCGGCGGGTGGGCGCGCCGATCGTGGCGGTGGTGTTCAACAATGCGGCCAGCGGCTACGTGAAGGCGCTGCAGCACGCGGTGTTCGGCGCGGGCAACTACCAGTCGAGCGACCTCGTCGAGATGGACTATGCCGCGATCGCCAGGGCGATGGGGTGCGAGGGCATCAGGGTGACAGACCCGGAGAAGCTGGCCGCGGCGATCCGCGCGGGGCTGGCGAACACCGCGACGCCGACGGTGCTGGACGTGGTGGTGACGCGCGATCCCGCGCGCATGCTGCCGGCCGCGGACAACCGCACGCTGAAGGTGCAGAAAGGCGACAGGCCGGTGTGATGCCCGGCGCGGCGACGGCGGCGAATCTCGGGCGGCTCCTGACGCAGGCGGCGCGGCGCGTGCCGGACCGGCCGGCGCTGATCCGGGGCGCGCGGATGTGGAGCTATGCGGAGCTCGATGCACGGGTCGACCGGCTGGCGGCGGCGCTGCGGGGGCTCGGCGTGGCGAAGGGCGACCGCGTGCTGGTCCATTCGCGCAACACCAACGCGATGTTCGAGAGCCTGTGGGCCTGCTTCAAGGCCGGCGCGGTCTGGGTGCCGACCAATGTCCGGCTGACGCCGGGGGAGGTGGCGTATCTCGGTGCCTCGTCGCGGGCGGTGGCGATGATCCGGGACGAGGGGTATGCGGGACATGCGGCGGCGGTGCGCGAGGCCTCGGTCCACCTGCGGCACGTGATCGCGACGGGGGAGGACCGCGGGAAGGGAGAGCTGAGCTGCGAGGCGTTGCTGGCGGCGCACGCGCCGACGCTGCCGGACGAGGAAGCGCCGGTGGCGTATGACGATCCGTGCTGGTTCTTCTACACCTCGGGCACGACGGGGCGGCCGAAGGCGGCGGTGCTGACGCATGGCCAGATGGCCTTCGTGGTGACGAACCACCTGGCGGACCTGATGCCGAGCGTGACGGAGCGTGACGTCTCGCTGGCCGTGGCGCCGCTGTCGCATGGCGCGGGCATCCATGCGCTGGCGCAGGTGGCGCGTGGTGCCGCGACAGTGCTGACCGAGGGCGAGCGGCTGGACCCGGCGGAGGCCTGGGCGCTGGTGGAGCGGCACCGCGTGACGAACATGTTCACCGTGCCGACGATCCTGACCGCCCTGGTGCGGCACCCATCGGCCCGGGCGCACGACCATTCCAGCCTGCGGCACGTGATCTATGCCGGGGCGCCGATGTACGGGGGCGACCAGGCCGAGGCGCTGCGCGTGCTGGGACCGTGCCTCGTGCAGTATTTCGGGCTGGGCGAGGTGACGGGGAACATCACCGTGCTGCGGCCGGACCTGCATGTTCCGGAGAACGCGGGAAGCTGCGGCGTGCCGCGCACCGGGATGGAGGTGGCGATCCTTGGGGAGGACGGAGCGCGGCTGCCGCCGGGCGAGGTGGGAGAGGTCTGCGTCCGCGGGCCGGCGGTGTTCTCCGGCTACTTCGAGAACGAGGAAGCGAACGCCAGGGCGTTCGCGGGCGGCTGGTTCCACACCGGCGACCTCGGGCGGATGGATGCGCGCGGGTTCCTCTGGATCACGGGACGCGCGTCGGACATGTACATCTCGGGCGGATCGAACGTGTACCCGCGCGAGGTGGAGGAGGCGATCCTGCTGCATCCCGGCGTGGCGGAATGCGCCGTGGTGGGGCTGCCGCACCCGAAATGGGGAGAGGCGGGCGTGGCCTGCGTGGTCCCGCGGGAGGGCGCCTCGGTGGAGGAGGCGGCGGTGCTGGCCGCGCTGCAGGGGCGCATCGCGCGCTACAAGCAGCCGCTGCGCGTGGTGGTGTGGGACGCGCTGCCGAAATCGGGCTACGGCAAGGTGCCGAAGGCGCTGGTGCGGACGCGGCTCGACGCCGAGGGCGTCGGGTTCGGGTGAAGGGATCGAAGGGACGATGATGACGGTCACGGTGTTCGAGAATGCCCGCATCCTCGATGGCAGCGCCGAGGAGGCGGCCGAGGGGCATGTGGTGGTGGAGGGCGCGACGGTCGCGGAGGTGTCGGACCGGCCGGTTGCCAGCCCTTCGGCCCGGCGGATCGACCTGCGCGGGCGGACGCTCATGCCCGGGCTGATCGACGCGCATGTCCACGTCATCGCCAGCGAGGTGAACCTGGCGCGGCACGCGCTGCTGCCGGATGCGCTGGTGGCGCACCGGGCGGCGCGGATCATGCACGGCATGCTGATGCGCGGCTTCACCACGGTGCGCGACCTCGGCGGCGCCACGCAGGGTCTGCGCGCGGCACGCGAGGAAGGGCTGTTCGACGCGCCGCGGATGGTGATCTGCGGCAAGGCGCTGTCCTCCACCGGCGGGCACAGCGACGGGCGCGGGCGGTGGGACGACCGCGACACGCATTGGCTGCAACAGCGGCTCGGCTGTCTCGGCCGCGTGGCGGATGGCGTGGATGCGGTGCGGCGGGCCTGCCGCGAGGAGATCAAGGCCGGCGCCGACTACATCAAGATCATGGCGAATGGCGGTGTCGCCTCGCCCACCGACCCGATCGCCTTCCTCGGCTATTCGAAGGATGAGATCCGCGCGGCGGTGGAGGAGGCCGCGATGGCGCAGACCTACGTCGCCGCGCATCTCTACACGGACGAGGCGATCGGCCGCGCGGTGGAATGCGGCGTGCGCAGCCTGGAGCATTGCAACCTGATCGAGGAACGGACGGCGCGGCAGGCGGCCAAGGCTGGCGCGATCGCCTGTCCGACGCTGGTGACCTACCAGGCGCTGAAGGACGAGGGCGCGTCGCTCGGCCTGCCGCCCGAGAGCGTGGCGAAGATCGACACGGTGCGGCTTAAGGGGCTCGAGAGCCTCGAGATCATGCGGCGTGCGGGGCTGACCATGGCCTTCGGCACCGACCTGCTCGGCGAGATGCACCGCCACCAGTCGGAGGAGTTCGTGATCCGCGCGCAGGTGCTGCCGGCCATCGAGGTGATCCGGAGCACGACGGCACATGCGGCGAAGCTGCTGCGGATGGAGGGACAGGTGGGCTGCGTGCGGCCGGGCGCCTTCGCGGATCTGATCGTGGTGGAGGGCGACCCGCTGAAGGATCTCTCGCTGCTGACCGGGCAGGGGCGGCACCTGGGCGCGATCATGCTGGGCGGGCGGTTCGTGAAGGATCAGCTCTGACCGCCGGCGTGGCGTGACACCTGGGCCCGCTCGCCGAGCAGCCCGCGCGGGCGGAGGACAAGGATGGCGGCGATCAGCACGCCGATCAGCACCACCTGCAGCGCGGCGCCGCGGGCCTGTTCGGCGGCGGGCAGCAGGTCCCGGATGAGGCCGCCGGTGAGGCTCCAGATCGCCCAGACAAGAAGGGCGCCGAGAACGGCGCCGGCATTGTTGCCCGAACCGCCGACGATCAGCATCGCCCAGATCTGGAAGGTAAGGATCGGCAGGAAGTCCTCGGGCGCTATGTAGCCGACGAAATGCGCGTAGAGCGCGCCGCCCAGGCCCATCAGCGCGCAGCCGAGGATGAAGGATTGCAGCCGGAAGGCGCTCGCGCGCTTGCCGAGGGAGGCGGCGGCGGCCTCGTCCTCCCGAATCGCGCGCAGCACGCGGCCCCAGGGGCTGGCGACCAGCCTCTCCAGCGCGACCCAGGCGAGCAGCAGGACGAGCGCGACGAGGCCGAGATAGGCGAGGTTCCAGGCAAGGCCGGTGCCGAGCGCGGCGGAGAACGGCTTGGGGATGGACTGAATGCCGAAGGGCCCGCCGGTGAGCCATTCCGCGTTCAGCGCGACGAGCTGGATGACTACGGCGATGCCGAAGGTGGTGATGGCGAGGTAATCCTCCCGCAGCCGCAGCGCGGCGGCGCCGACCAGCGCGGCGACGGCGGCCGAAAGCGCCATGGCGGCAAGCCAGCCCACCGGCACGGGCAGGCCGAAGCCGCCGAAGCGGCCGGGTTCCGGCGAGCCGGTGAGCAGGGCGGAGGCGTAGGCACCGACCGCGACGAAGCCGGCGACGCCGACGTTGAACAGCCCGGTGAAGCCCCATTGCAGGTTGAGGCCGAGCGCCATGACGGCGAAGCAACCCGCGAAGACAAGGAAGAAGGCGCCGTAGTTGAGAACCGCGAGTGGATCCATCATGCACGCTCCCCGAACAGGCCGGCGGGGCGCAGCAGCAGGATGGCGATGAGGACGAGGAAGGCCGTGGCCGCGCGGTACTCCGCGCCGAGCAGGGGCACGGAAAAGCTCTCGGCCAGTCCGACGATGAAGCCGCCGAGCACGGCGCCGGGGACGCTGCCGATGCCGCCGAGGATCGCGGCGGCGAAAAGCGGCAGCAGCAGGTCGAAGCCGAGCATGGGCCGGACCTGGCCCACCACGCCCGCCATCACGCCAGCCATGGCGGCGAGGGCGGCGCCGATGATCCAGGTGGCGCGGATCACCCCCTCCACATCCACGCCGGCGACGCGGGCGAGGGCGGGGTTCATCGCGGTCGCGCGCATGGCGCGGCCGAGGGTGGTGCGCGTCAGCAGCAGGTGCAGCGCGAGCACCGCGACGGCCGCGAGGCCGATGACGAGCATCTGGTCCGGTGTCACGCGCAGGCCGCCGAGCACGTCGCGCGGCACGAGCGGGATCGCGATCTGGATTTCGCGCGAGTAGTATTCAGGCAGCGTGCCATAGAGGAACTGCAGCAGGTTCCGCAGCGCCAGCGAGGCGCCGAAGGAGGCGATGACGAGGGTGATGGCGGCGCCGCGGCGCAGCCTTCGGAACAGCAGCCAGTCCACTGCCAGCGCGATGCCGGCGGTGAGCGCCGCGGCCAGCACCATCGCGACCAGAAGCTGCCAGCCGAAGGAGAAGGGGCCGAGCGGCTCCATCACGCCGCCGCCGGTGACGGCGAGGAGGAAGGCGAGTCCCGTCACGGCAAGATAGGCGCCCCAGGTCATGAACTCGCCCTGGCCGAAATTGGCGAAACGCAGGATGGAGTAGGTGAGCGTCAGCCCGACGGCGCCGAGGGCGATGACGGAGCCGACGATCAGCCCGTCGGCGAGGAGCTGCAGCATGTCAGTGCGTCTCCGCCGCGGCGCCGAGATACAGGGCAGCCATCCGCCGGTCGTCCACGAGGTCCGCGGCCGGGCCCTCCAGCCGTTCCCGGCCCTCCACCAGCACGACTGCGCGGTCGGCGAGGGCGAGCGCGGCCTTCACGTTCTGCTCGACGAGCAGGATGGTGGTACCGGCCGCGCGCACGGCGCGCAGCCTCTCGAACACCGCGCCGACGAGCTTCGGGGAGAGGCCGGCCGAGGGTTCGTCGAGCATGATGACGGAGGGCGAGGCGACGAGGGCGCGGGCGACGGCGAGCATCTGGCGCTGTCCGCCCGAGAGACGCCCCGCCGGCAGGCCGCGCTGGCGATCGAGGTCGGGGAACAGGGCGAACATCTCCGTCAGCTCGCGCCGCCGCGGCCTCGCCACGAGCGCGGCGGCGAGCAGCAGGTTGTCGAGCACCGAGAGGTTGGCGAAGACGTTCTCGGTCTGCGGCACGAAGCCCAGCCCTTCGTGGATCATGCGGTGGGCCGGCAGGGGGGTGATGTCGCGGCCGGCGAGCGCCACGCGGCCGGACCAGATCGGCACGAGGCCGGCGGCCGCCTTGACGAGGGTGGACTTGCCCGCACCGTTCGGGCCGAGCAGCGCCACGATCTCCCCCGGCATGACGCGCAGCGATGCGCCGCGGAGGATGGGCAGGCCGGGCTCGTAGCCGCCCTCGATGCCCGCGAGCTCAAGGGCCGGCGTCATCCCAGATAGGCCTCGACCACGCGCGGGTCGCGCGTCACCTCCTCGGGCGTGCCCTCCATCAGCAGGCGGCCGGCGGCCATGACGAGGACCGGGCGGCAGAGCGTCGCGACCAGATCCATGTTGTGCTCGATGACGAGGAAGGTTGTGCCGCGGGCGTTCAGCTCGGCGATCTTCTCCATGATGATGGCGAGCAGCGGCGGGGCGACGCCGGCGCCCGGCTCGTCCAGCAGGATCAGCCGCGGCTCGGCGACCAGCACGCGGGCGAGTTCCAGCAGCTTGCGCTGACCGCCCGAGAGGACGCGCGCGGGTTCGGCCGCGAGCCGCGACAGGCCGACGAAGTCGAGCCAGCGGCGCGCGGCATCGCGGATGCGGCGCTCCTCCGCCGCCACGGCGGCCGGGCGCAGCCAATTGGCCCAGAAGCGCTCGCCCGCCTGGTGGCGGGGGGCGAGCATCACGTTCTCCAGCACCGTCATGGCGGGGAAGGGGCGCGGGATCTGGAAGGTCCGGGCGAGGCCGCGGGCGAAGACGGCATCGGGCCGCAGCCCGTCGATTCGCGCGCCGTCCAGCGTCAGCGTGCCGGCACCGGGGCGGTAGGCACCAGCGATGAGGTTGAACAGAGTCGTCTTGCCGGCGCCGTTCGGGCCGATGAGGCCCGTGACAGTACCGCGCGCGAGGGTGAAGGAGACGCCGTCCACCACCGGCGGTCCCCCGAACCCCTTGGTCAATCCGCTCGCCACCAGCATGTTGGGCCATCAACAGGCGGTGGGGCGCGCGGTCAAGGGCCGTGCGGCGACGGGATGGCGGAGGACTGGTTCGAGCTGTGGGATCTGCGGGTGGAGGTGGTGGCGCCCGAAGGCGCGCGGCTGTGGTGCGGGGCGAAGCCGGGGGACCATTTCGAGCTGCGGGGCGAGATGCTGCACCTGCCGCCGGGACAGGGCTTCTCGATCTACTCGCTGGCGGCGCTGCTGCCGCTGCTGCCGGCCAAGCAGCGGCCGGCCCACCCGATGGACTGGATGAGCACGGATGCCGAGGTGGCCTGCCCGGACCCGAACTGCCCGAGCCGCTTCCGCATCACCCGCACCGCGCTCCGCCGGTTCCGCCACGCGGAGGTGACGGCGGTGAAGGCGCCATGAGGGTGGAGGGGGCCGAGCTGGCGCCGGGCTACCGCATCTCCCGCCTCATCCGCGGCGGGTGGCAGCTGGCAGGCGGGCATGGCGAGGTGGAGCGCGCGCGGGCGATCGCCGACATGCGCGCCTTCTTGGAAGCGGACGTGACGACATTCGACTGCGCCGACATCTACACGGGCGTCGAGGAGATGATCGGCGCCTTCCGCGAGACGCTGGCGCCGGCGGAGCGCGAGAGGCTGCACGTCCACACCAAGTTCGTGCCGGATCTCTCGGCCCTCGGCGCGCTGCGCTTCGCCGATGTCGAGCGGATCATCGACCGCTCTCTGCGGCGGCTGCGGGCGGAGCGGCTGGACCTGGTGCAGTTCCACTGGTGGGACTACGCGGCGCCGGGCCTGACCGACGCGGCGGCGCACCTGGAGGAGCTGCGGCGGCGGGGGAAGATCCGGCACCTCGGCGGGACGAATTTCGACGCCGCGCACACCGCGGCGATGCTGGATGCCGGGGCGGGCATCGTCTCCATGCAGGTGCAGTACTCGCTGCTGGACCGGCGGCCGGCGGGCGCGCTTTCGGCACTCTGCGCGGCGCGGGGCGTGCGGCTGCTGTGCTACGGCACGGTGGCGGGCGGCTTCCTCTCCTCGCGCTGGCTCGGCAGGTCGGCGCCGGCGGAGCCGCTGGCGAACCGCTCCCTCGTCAAGTACCGGCTGATCATCGAGGAGTTCGGCGGGTGGGAGGCCTTCCAGGCGCTGCTCGCCGTGCTGGACCGCGTGGCGCGGAGGCATGGCGTCTCGATCAGCACGGTGGCGACGCGGTGGGTGCTGGAACAGCCGCATGTGGCGGCGGCGATCGTCGGGGCGCGCTACGCGGACCATCTGCCGGACAACCTCTCGGTCTTCCGCCTCGCGTTGACCGGGGCCGATCGGGCGGAGATCGGCGCGGTGCTGCGGCCGGGACCGGCGGGCGAGGTCTACGCGCTGGAACGGGACCGGGAGGGGCCGCATGGGCGCATCATGAAGTACGAGCTGAACCGTGGATGACGCCGACGCCTGCGCCGCCGAGATCGCGGCGCTGCACGCGGCCTTCGAGGCATGGCTGGGGCGAGGGGTGGGCCGGATGGACCGCTTCGCGGCGGCCTTCGACCCGGCATTCGTCATGGTGACCCCGGACGGGCGGCGGCTGGACCGTTCCGCGGTGCTGGGGTTCCTGGAGGCCGGCCGCGGGCGACGCGGTGCGGGCTTTCGGATCGCGGTGGAAGAGGTGCTGCCGCTGCACGCGGCGTCGCCGCTGGTCCTCATGCACTACGTCGAGCGGCAATGGGGCGGGGCGGAGCGGACGGCGCGGCGATCGGCGGCGCTGTTCCAGGTCGGGCCGTCGGGCCCGCGCTGGCTGTTCGTGCAGGAGACCTGGATCGCGGGCGGCTGAAGCGCCGGTTTACAACGGCGTCCGGCGTGGGAAGATGCCGGCGGGCCAGCAGCAGGGGGTGGAAGACCGGGCATGAGGATCGCACGTCGGGCGGCGCTGGCCGCGGGCCTCGGCATGGCGGTGGCGGCCCCCGCCGCCGCGCAGCAGGCGCCCGCCTGCACGCACACGATCGGCGCGGTGCTGGAGCTGACCGGGCCGGCCGGGCGCTTCGGGCAGGCGGCGTCGAAGTCGGTCGAGCTGGCGCTGAACGGGCTGAACGAGGCGGCCGGCGCGGCCGGGATTGCGGGCTGCCGCCTTGCGGTGGAGCTGCGGGACAGCCAGAGCCAGGGCAGCGTTGCGGTGGATCAGGCGCGGCAGCTCGTCGACCTGCGGCGGGTGCCGGCGATCCTCGGCGGGATCATCAGCAGCGTGTCCATCCCGATCGTCAGCAGCGTGACGGGGCCTGCGGGCGTGGTGCAGATCTCGCCGGCCAGCTCCTCGCCCACGCTGACGCGGATGGCGACGGAAGGACAGACGCGGGGGTGGTTCTTCCGGACCATCACCTCGGACGCGCTGCAGGGCACGGCGGCGGCGCGCTACGCGATCGACCAGGGCATGCGGCGGCTGGCGATCATCCACGTGAACAACGATTTCGGCGTGAACATGGTGGCGGAGTTCCGGCGCGCGTACGAGGCGCTGGGCGGGCAGATCATCTCCACCACGCCGTACAACCAGGGACAGGCGAGCTACGCGCCGGAGGTGACGCGCGCGCTGCGCGGCGATCCGCCGGCGCTGTACCTGGTGAGCTACCCGGGCGACGGCACGACGATCGCGCGCACCTGGATCCAGCAGGGCGGCGCGCAGACCTTCCTGCTGAACGACGGGATGAACAGCGCGGATTTCATCCGCGATGTCGGGCCGCGCTTCCTCAACAACGCCTTCGGCACATCCTCCGGCACGGTGAGCACGCCTTCGACGGAGTATTTCGGTCAGGCCTATCCGGCGATGTCGGGCGGCTTCGGCGCGGGCGCGCCGGCGGCGGACCGGGCCTATGACGCGGCGGCTATCCTCGGCCTTGCGGTCGCACGGGCCGGGCGGTTCGAGGCGGGGCCGATCCGCGAGGCGATCCGGCAGGTGACGGCGCCGGGCGGCGAGGTGGTGCATGCCGGGCCGGAGGGGTTCCGGCGCGCGCTGGAGCTGATCCGGGCCGGGCAGGCCGTGCGCTACGTCGGCGTGATCGGGCCGGTGGAGTTCGACGCGAACGGCGACATCACCGGCCCCTTCCGCAAGTGGCGCATCCAGAACGGCGAGATCACGACGGTGGGGCAGATGACGACGGAGGAGGTGCAGGCCGTGCAGCGCCAATTGCCGCCGCGGTGATGCCGAACACCCGTCCGCCACGCGTGCTGCTGGCGCCGGGGCTGGAGTGCAGCCGCGTCGTCACCGGGCTGTGGCAGGTGGCGGACCAGGAGCGGGACGGGCGTGCGCTGGACCATGCGGCGGCCGCGGCCTCGGTGGCGGAATACGCCGATGCCGGCTTCGACAGCTTCGACATGGCCGACCACTATGGCGGCGCGGAGGACATCGTCGGCCTGTTCCGCCGGCAGGGCGGGCAGGCGACAGTGTTCACCAAATGGGTGCCGACGCCGGGCCCGATGACGCGGGACGTGGTGCGGGACGGCGTGGGCCGGGGCATTGCGCGGCTCGGCACCGTGCCGGATCTGATGCAGTTCCACTGGTGGAGCTTCCGGCATCCCGCCTGGTTGGATGCGCTGCGCGAGATGGCGGCGATGCGCGCGGAAGGCGCGCTGAGGCACATCGGCGTCACCAACTTCGACACGGACCATCTGCGCGTCGCGCTGCGCAGCGGGCTGCCGGTCGTCACCAACCAGCTCTCCTTCTCGCTGCTCGACCGGCGGGCGGCGGGGCGGATGAGCGATTTGTGCCTGGGGAGCGGCGTGCGGCTGCTGGCCTATGGCACGCTCGGCGGCGGCTTCCTCTCCGAACGCTGGCTGGGGCGCGAGGAGCCGGCGGCGGACGGGATCGGCGACTGGTCCAAGATGAAATACCGCCGCTTCATCGGCGCGATGGGCGGCTGGGCGCCGTTCCAGCGCCTGCTGCGGGAAGCGGCGGCGGTCGCGCGGCGGCACGGCGTCTCGCTCAGCAACGTCGCCACGCGCTGGGTGATGGAGCACCCGGCGGTCGGCGCCGTGATCGTCGGCGCGCGGCTGACCGAGGCGGAGCACCGGACGGACAACCTCCGCCTGTTCTCCTTCGCGCTGGACGAGGAGGACCGGGAGCGGCTGGCACATGCCTTCGCCGAGACGGCGCCGATCCCCGGCGATTGCGGCGACGAGTACCGGCGCCCTCCGTATCTGACCGCGGCCGGCGATCTGAGCCACCACCTCGAAGGCCTGCCGAAGGCCTATGCGGCGACGGAGTTCCGGCCCGGGCGCAGCCGCGTCGATTCCGGCAGCGTGTGGGAACGGGCGTGCGGCTATTCGCGCGCGGTGCGCGTCGGCGACCGCATCCTCGTCAGCGGGACGACCGCGACGCACACCGACGGGCGCGTGGTGTGCCCCGGCGACGCCGAGGGGCAGGCGATCTACATCCTCGACAAGATCGCGGCCGCCATCGAGGCGCTGGGCGGCACGATGGAGGATGTGGTGCAGACCCGCATCTGGCTGCGCGACGCCAACGACTGGGAAGGTGTCGGCCGCGCGCATGGCCGCGCCTTCGCCGAGGCGCGGCCGGCGAACACCCTCGTGGAGGTGGCGCGCCTCGTCGGGCCGTATCTCGTGGAGATCGAGGCCGAGGCGGTGGTCGGGTGATCCCGCCGGAAGAGCGGCTGGTGCATGCGCCGCTGCCCTTCCGGCCGAAGCTGACCTGGCCGGGCGACGCGCGGCTCGCCGTCTGGGTCTGTCCGAACATCGAGCATTACGAGTTCCGCCCGGCGCGGCCGAGCCCGCGCGATCCCTGGCCGCGCGTGCCGCACCCCGACATCCTCTCCTACTCGCTGAAGGAGTACGGCAACCGCGCCGGGCTGTGGCGGATGGCGGAGGTGCTGGATGCACACGGCATCCGCGCCACCGTCTCCCTGTCCATGGCGGTGGGGGAGATGTTCCCGGAGGTGCTGGACGCGATCCTGCGCCGCGGCTGGGACGTGTTCAGCCACGGCATGTTCAACACGCGCTACCATTGGGGAATGTCCGAGGCGGAAGAGCGGGAGGAGATCGCCGCCTGCGTCTCGGCGTGGCGGCGGATGAGCGGAGGACGGCTGCGCGGGTGGTTCTCGCCGGCCGGGTCGAACACGCTGGCGACGCCGGACCTCGTCGCGGAGGCGGGCATCGACTACCTCTGCGATCTCTATCACGACGACCAGCCGACACCGGTGCGGGTGCGGAGCGGGCGGCTGGTGAGCCTGCCCTACCAGATGGACCTGAACGACGCGGTGGTGATCCCGGCGGGATCGGGCGAGGGCGAGGAGTTCCGGCGGATCGCGCTCGACATGTTCGAGACGCTGTACGCCGAGGGCGAGACCCAGCCGCGGGTGATGTGCGTGGCGCTGCACCCCTACATCATCGGGCGGCCGCACCGGGTGCGCTGGCTGGACGAGGTGCTGGGCCAGATGCGCCGGCACCCCGGCGTGTGGTTCGCGACCGGGGCGGAGATGGCCGAGTGGTACCTGGCGCACCACCACGCGGCGGCGCTGGGGTGACCGGGCGCGGGATGGATCACGGCGTTCACGGTTGGGCGCCGCAGCCGACGCGTCCCGCCGCGGCATGGCCGGGTGGGGCGAAGGTGGCGGCCTACGTGCTGCTGCACCTGGAGCACACCGAGATCGTGCCGCCGGAGGACAGTCACCGCGATCCGCGCTTCCGCGGCGCCTTCTACAGCGGCACGCCGGACTGGCACACGTACAGCTACCGCGAATACGGCAACCGCATCGGGATCTGGCGGGTGCTGGAGATCCTCGATCGGCTCGGCCTGCCGGCGAGCGTCGCCGCCAATCTCATGGCAGCGGAGCGTCATCCGGAGATCGTGGCCGCCTGCCGCGCGCGCGGCGACGAGCCGGTGGCGCACGGCCTTTCGGCAAGCCGGATGGTGACCTCCCGCATGACGGAGGCGGAGGAGCGCGCGGCCATCCGCACGGCACGCGACGGGCTGGCGGCGCTCTGGCCCGGTGCGAGCGGCTGGCTCGGCCAGGACCACGGCGCGACGGAGGCGACGGCGCGGCTGCTGGCGGAGGAGGGGTTCGCGTATTCGCTCGACTGGGCGAACGAGGAGGAGCCGTACCGGCATGAAGGCGGGCTGCTGGCGCTGCCGCCGCCGGCCGAATGGGACGATGTGCAGACGCTCTGGCTGCGCCGCGTGCCGGTGACACGCTGGCCGGCGCTGGTGGCGGAAGCGCTCGACCGGCTGCTGGCGGAGCCGCGCGGCGGCCGGATGCTGGGGATCGGGGTGCACCCGTGGATGCTCGGCGCCCCGCACCGGGTGCGCTACCTGCGGGAGTCGCTGGTGGATCTGGCGCGGCGGGAAGGGGTGTGGGTGGCGCGGTGCGGGGAGATCGCGCGGCAGGCCGGGGCGGCCTGCTAGTCGTCCGGCCCGCCCTTCGTCTCGTCGGTGACGCCGGGCGGGTCAGGGTAGAGGTCGGAGGGCACCTTGGCGTGGGGGTTCCGCGTCAGGCCGCCGCGCTGGACCTTTGCGGCGGTGTTGGGCGTCGCGGGGTCGGCGCTGTTCATGCGCTCGGCGGCGCCTGCGGGCGGGGCGGGGGGCGGCTTGGACATGCCACGGCAACGCAGAGGGTGGCTTTGGGATCGGCCGCAGGCGCTGCTAGTCTCGCAAGATACCGCGGGGGCCGCTTCCCGCCGATCCTGCGGACGTCCTCGACGAAGGCTGACCCCGACATGGCCATGCGCTGCGACCTCATCATCCGTGACGCCACGCTGTTCGACGGCACGGGCGCGCCGCGGCGGACCGGGGATCTGGGCGTGACGGGGGACCGGATCGTCGCGATCGGCGATCTCGGCGCCGCCTCGGCCGACCGGGAGGTGATCGCCACCGGCAAGGCGCTCGCCCCGGGCTTCATCGACGCGCACACCCATGACGACCGCGCCGTGCTGATGGGCGAGGAAGGCACGCTGCCGAAGACCAGCCAGGGCGTCACCACGGTGGTTTGCGGCTGCTGCGGCGTCTCGATCGCGCCGGCGCGGTTCAAGGCGCCGCCGCCGCCGCCGCTCGATCTCGTCGGCGCGGAGGGCTGGTGGCGCTTCGGCGAGTTCGGGGATTACGCGCACGCCCTCAACAGCCGCGGGTCCGAGGTGAACACCTACGCGCTGGTCGGCAACCAGACCCTGCGTGTCGAGGCGATGGAAGGCGATGTCTACCGCCCGGCGAAGGACCGCGAGATCCACCACATGCACGCCCGCCTCAAGGCGGCGATGGCAGAGGGCGCCTCGGGCTTCTCCACCGGGCTCTACTACAAGCCGAACATGCACGCGACGACGGATGAGGTGGTCGCGGTGACGGAGGCGCTGAAGCCCTTCGACGGGCTCTATTCCACCCACATGCGTGACGAGGCGAATCACATCCTCGCCTCCATCGAGGAGACGATGGAGATCGGCAAGCGCGCCGGCGTGCAGGTGCAGATCAGCCACCACAAGTGCTCGCTGCCGGAGAATTACGGCCGCTCGGTCCAGACGCTGCCGTTGCTCGAGGCCTATTCCCGCACGCAGCAGGTGGCGTTCGACGTCTATCCCTACCCGGCCGGCTCCACGGTGCTGATGCCGGACCGGCTGCGCGACGACGTGAAGGTGATGATCACCTGGTCCGTGCCTCATCCGGAGATGGCCGGGCGCTACCTGCACGAGATCGCGCGCGGCTGGAACACCGACATCCGCCTGGCGGCGGAACGCCTCCTGCCGGCCGGCCAGATCAGCTTCCAGATGGAGGAGGACGACGTCCGGCGCATCATGGCGCATCCCATGTCGATGATCGGCAGCGACGGCATCCCGCACGACGCGCACCCGCATCCGCGGCTCTGGGGCACCTTCCCGCGCGTGCTCGGCCATTACGCGCGCGGGCTCAACCTGTTCAGCATGGAGGTCGCCGTCCACAAGATGACCGGCCGCTGCGCGGAAGCCTACGGCATCGTGGACCGCGGCGTGCTGCGCGAGGGCGCCTATGCCGACCTGGTGCTGTTCGACCCGGCGACGGTGATCGATGCCGCGACCTTCGAGCAGCCGAAACGCCCGTCGATCGGCATCGAGGAGGTGTGGGCCAACGGCGTGGCCACCTACCGCGCCGGGATGGGCGCGACGGGCGAGCGGCCGGGGCGGCTGGTCACGCGCCACCGCGCCTGAGGGAAACCGCGGTGCCGCCCCCGGACGAGGTGCGGCAGCGCACCGCGCTCAAGGCGGCGGTGGCGGCGGGCGTGCTCCTGCTCGCGCTGGGCGCCGTCGCGCAGAGTTGCTCCTTCGGCTTCACGCGGCGGCCGGCGATGGAAACCTATCTGCGGCTCGGCCCGGCCGAGGGCGCGGCAGCGCTGGAGCGGGACCTGGCGCGCGACCATCCCGCGGGGAGCGGCGTAGGCCCGGTGCTGTCGCGGCTGTCCGGCCTTGGCTTCACCTGCGGGACGGCAGCGGAGGGCAGCACCTGCCGGTTCCGCGCGCGGCTGGAGGAGCGGCGGATCGCCGCGGTCACCGTCGAGGTGGCGCATGATGGCGTGCTGGTCCGCGGCATCGCGGCCGCCATGACCGTCGCGGGGCCGTGACGCCTGGACAGGCCCCCCGCGCGGACGTAACTGCGGTGCGGCCTCGGGAGAACGCGCCATGGACATGCAGGCCCCGCCGTCCGACCCGCATGCGGAGATCCGCGCGGAGGTGCGCAAGCTCTGCGCCCGCTTCCCCGGCGAATACTGGCGGGAGCTGGATGCGCGCCGCGCCTATCCGACGGAATTCGTCGCCGCGCTGACCGAGGCCGGCTGGCTCGCCGCGCTGATCCCCGAGGAGTATGGCGGGGCGGGGCTCCCGCTTTCTGGCGCCGCGGCGATCCTCGAGGAGATCCAGGCCTCCGGATGCAACGGCGCAGCCTGCCACGCCCAGATGTACATCATGGGGACGATCCTGCGGCACGGCAGCGCGGCGCAGAAGGAGCGCTACCTGCCGGCCATCGCGCGCGGGGAACTGCGGCTGCAGGCGTTCGGCGTGACCGAGCCGACCAGCGGCACGGACACGACCGCGCTGCGCACCACCGCGCGGCGGGACGGCGAACGCTACGTCGTCAACGGCCAGAAGATCTGGACGAGCCGCGCGGAGCATTCGGATCTGATGCTGCTGCTGGCGCGCACCACGCCGCGCGACCAGGTGGCACGCAAGACGGAGGGGCTCTCCACCTTCATCGTCGACATGCGGCAGGCGCTCGGCCGCGGCCTGACGATCCGGCCGATCCGCACGATGATGAACCACAATTCCTGCGAGGTCTTCTTCGACAACATGGAGGTCCCCGCGGAGAACCTCGTCGGGCAGGAGGGCAAGGGGTTCCGCTACATCCTGGATGGCATGAACGCGGAGCGGCTGCTGATCGCGGCCGAGTGCATCGGCGATGCCAAGTGGTTCATCGCCTGCGCCGCCGCCTATGCGAAGGAACGCGTGCTGTTCGGCCGGCCGATCGGGCAGAACCAGGGCGTGCAGTTCCCGATCGCCCGCGCCTACGCCCAGATGCGCGCCGCCGAGGCGGTGGTGCGGCAGGGCCTCGCGAAGTTCGAGCGTGGCGAGGCCTGCGGCGAGGAGGCGAACATGGGCAAGATGCTCGCAGCCGAGGCGAGCTGGGCGGCGGGCGAGGCCTGCGTGAACACGCATGGCGGCTTCGGCTTCGCCGAGGAATACGACATCGAGCGCAAGTTCCGGGAAACCCGCCTCTACCAGGTGGCCCCGATCAGCACGAACATGATCCTCAGCTACATCGGCGAGCACGTGCTCGGCATGCCGAGGAGCTACTGAGCGTGTCGCTGCCGCTGTCCGGCCTGCTCGTCGTCTCCATGGAGCAGGCCGTGGCGGCGCCGACCTGTTCGTTGCGCCTGGCGGAGGCCGGGGCCCGCGTCATCAAGATCGAGCGTGCGGAAGGCGACTTCGCCCGCGGCTACGACCGGGCCGCGGCGGGACAGGCGAGCTACTTCGTCTGGCTCAACCGCGGGAAGGAGAGCCTCGTCCTCGACATCAAGGCGCCGGAGGACCGCGCGCTGCTGGCGCGCCTGCTCGCCCGCGCCGACGTCTTCATCCAGAACCTCGCCCCCGGCGCGATGGCGCGCGCCGGCTTCGGCAGCGCGGAGCTGCGCGCGCGGCACGAGCGGCTGATCACCGTCGACATCTCGGGCTACGGCGAGGAGGGGCCCTACGCCGCGATGAAGGCGTACGACCTGCTGGTGCAGGCCGAAAGCGGGCTTGCCGCCATCACCGGCCACCCGGCGGGCCCGGGGCGCGTCGGTGTCTCGGTGGTGGACATCGCATGCGGGATGAACGCCCACGCGGCGGTGCTGGAGGCGCTGATCGAGCGCGGCATCACCGGCCGCGGCAAGGGCATCGCGGTCAGCCTGTTCGACGGCATGGCGGAGTGGATGAACGTGCCGCTGCTCCACTTCGAGGGCACGGGCGCCGCGCCGGCGCGGGTCGGGCTGGCGCATCCCTCCATCTGCCCGTACGGCGCCTTCGCCACCTCGGACGGCGCGCTGGTGCTGATCTCCATCCAGAACGAGCGCGAATGGGCGGCCTTCTGCGCCGGCTTCCTGCGCGAGCCGGAGCTGCCGGCGCAGGCGGGCTGGCGCAGCAACACCGAACGCGTGGCGAACCGCCCGGCGGTGGACGCGCATGTCGGCATCGCCTTCGCCGGCCTGACGCGGGAAGCCGCGGCCGCGCGCCTGCGGGAAGCCGGCACCGCCTTCGGTCTGGTGAACGGCGTCGAGGAGCTGGCGCGGCACGCGGCGCTGCGCCGAATCTCGGTGCCGACGCCGAACGGCCCGGTCAGCATGGCGGCGCCCGCAGCGCGCTTCGCCGACGGGCCCCGGCCGGTCGGGCGCGTGCCGGCGCTGGGAGAGCACACGGCGGCGATCCGGGCCGAATTCGCCGCCGTGCAGCCGGTTTGACCTAACGCGGCGCCTCCGCGACCTCGACGAGGCGCTCCGGCGCGGCCGGCGGGGGCAGCGGCGGCGGCTCCAGCATTGCCGATGCCATCTCGGCACCGCCAGGCCAGGCCGCAGCGACGCGGGCGCGGTAGGCGCCTCCGCGCGCGGGGGTTCGCGAATGATACGCGGCGACCGCAGCGTCCAGGCTGCCGAGCTCCGCTTCCAGGCGCTTGAGGAAGCGGGCCGCGTAGCGGGCATTTGCCAGCGGATCGAGGCCGCCCTCCGGCCGGGCGAAGGCGTCGGCGTGGTGGTGCAGGTTCACCTGCAGGCAGCCGACATCGATCAGGGACACGCCGGCGGATCGCAGCGCCCCCAGGCGGCGCGCCGCTTCCTCCCGCGTGTCGAAATACTCGCCGCGGCCGTTGGCGCGCAGGCTCCAGGCCCAGGGCGTCCGGACACCGCGGCGGTCGGCGCGGCCGGTCTCGACGGTGGCCATCGCCATCAGCAGGCCGGGCGGCAACGCCGCCTCGCGCTCCGCGGTGCGGATCGCCTGGCGGCAAGCGAAGCCCGGATCGGGCGGCGGCGCGGCGCGGCGCTTCGCCTCGGCCGGCACGGCAAGCAGGAGCAGGAGCGCAAGCAGGGGGCGGACAGGCAAGGCGGGGGACTCCCGGACGATGCGCCGCACGAGCCCGCCCCCCGCAGGCCTGTCCGGATCGCATGTCTGTGTTGCAGTGCAAAAAGAGGGTTGCGCCCCACCTGCGCGACCCCTAGATTGTGCAGCGCAGCAACGCGGGGGACTTCCCCGGTTGTCTGTCTTTCTTGGACGTTTCCTCCCTAAACTCGGCGGTGCCGCAAGGCACCGCCTTCTTTTTTGCCCGAGCTGCATGCCGCTCGGGGTGGCGGGTTAACGGAGGAAGGACCAGTCCGTTGCCGCGAGTGTCGCAATAAGTCGCGCGAGGTCACGCTTCAGCGGCATCAGGCCGGGCGCGCGCTCCACCCGTGCCTCGTCCATGTAGAGGCTTCGCGCGATCTCGATCTGCAGCGCGTGAACGCCCTCCCGCGGCACGCCGTAATGGCGGGTGACGTAGCCGCCGGCATAGGGATCGTTCCGCCGGACGCGGTAGCCGAGGCCGGCCAGCGTCTCCTCCACCAGCCGTGTCGCGCGCGGGGCGCAGGCCGTGCCATGGGCGTCGCCCAGCACCATGTCGGCCGGGGGCGACCCATGCGAGGGATGCGCCGGCATCGAGTGGCAGTCGAGCAGCAGGCAGCAGCCGAAGCGCGCGCGGGTTTCCGCGATCAACGAGGCGAGGGCGGCGTGATAGGGCTGCCAGTAGCGGCGGATGCGGCGCTCGGCTTCGGCGAAGGGCAGCTTGTGCCGGTAGACGGGCTCGCCGCTGGCGACCACCCGGGCGATGGTGCCGAGCCCGGCGCCGACACGTGGACTGGCGCTGTTGACCCAGGCAGGCAGCGGCCCCTCGAACATGCCGGGGTCCAGCTCCCACGGTTCCCGGTTCACGTCGCAGAAGACGCGCGGGAAGGTGGCCGCCAGGAGCGGCGCGCCCTGGTCGGGCGCGGCTTCGAACAGTTCGTCGACAAAGCTGTCCTCGCTGCGGCGAAGGGCGATCGGCCCGAGCCGCGCGCGGGCGAGGAACTCCGCGCTGTAGTGCGCACCGCTGTGCGGCGAGGCGAAGACCAGCGGCACGGCCTGCCGCGCCGGGCGCAGCACCCGGAAGGGCGGCGGCTCCGGCACCGTCTCCGGCGGGGTGGGGGAGGGCAGGTCCATGAACGGGATGATGAAGCCACAGGGCGCCGATGCTTGTCACCACCGCGCGGCGGCGGATGAGGGCTGGCAACACGGTAGGGCGCGCGGCGTTCCTGCACTCGTCGAGGGGCTTGTCGCGGCGCGTGCGCGGCGTTAGGAACGGCGCCTCGCACCGGCCGATGGGCGCGTAGCTCAGCGGGAGAGCACCACCTTGACACGGTGGGGGTCACAGGTTCAATCCCTGTCGCGCCCACCATCGGCCGTGCGACGAACCTCCCTCATCATCCTCAGGTTTCCCGGCACGCGCGCCGTCGATCGGCGTCAGGCGGCCTACCGGCATGGCCTCAGGCCGAAAGCGGGCGCGGGGTCGATGCGGCGGCCGTTGACCAGCAATTCCAGATGCAGGTGCGTGCCGTAGGTGATGCCGGTGCGGCCGATGCGGCCGATCGGCTCTCCGGCCGCGACGCGGCGGCGGCCGGAAGCGAGCGCGGGCGCGACGGTGCCGAGATGGGCGTAGCGCGTCGCCAGGCCATCGCCGTGGCGGATCTCCACCTCCAGCCCGGCGGCGCCGCGGCGGCGGATGGCGACGACCTCGCCGGCGGCGGCGGCGCGCACCCAGGCCCCGGCCGGAGCGGGAATGTCGATGCCCGCATGCATCGCGCTGCCGCGCGGTCCGGGCGCCGGCCGCGGGCCGAAGGGGGAGGAGACGCAGGCGGGCGAGAGCGGCAGCGCGAAGCGGCCCGGCGGGAGATCGGGCGGGATGTCGGCCGCGGCTTGCGCCGCGGCCAGGATCGGCAGGAGGAAGGCGCGGATCAGGCCGCGACGGCCTGCGGCGCGCCCGCCACCGCGTCCTCGGCCTCCAGCGTCACGGCGACCGCATGCAGCACGGCGGCGATGCGCACGGCGGCCTGAACCGCCTCCTTTCCCGTGCCGTGCTGGAGGAGGACCTTTTCGTGGCTCTCCATGCACATGCCGCAGCCGTTGATCGCCGAGACGGCGAGCGACCAGAGTTCGAAATCCACCTTCTCCACGCCCGGCCGCGCCATCACGTTCATCCGCAGCTTGGCCGGCATGTTGGCGTAGTCGCCGACGACGAGGTGAGTGAAGCGGTAGTAGATGTTGTTCATGCCCATCACGGACGCCGCCGCCTTCGCCGCGTTCAGCGCCTCGGGCGAGAGCTTCGGGCCGAACTCGGCGACGATGTCGCGGATCACCTCGGCGTTGCGGGTTGCGATTGCGGAGGCGATGAAGGTGCCGGCGCGCTGCTGCTCGGTCAGCGCGGCCTCGGTGGCGAGGCTGCCGAGGTTCAGCTTCTGGTCCTTGGCGTATTCGGGCAGGCGGTTGCGAAGGGCTTCGAGGGACATGGACTTGGCTCCCGGAGGGACGTCACTCCCCGTTGCGGGGAGGGGTAGGGGCGCCGCCGGGGCGGCGCCCCGCTTGGTCAGGCGGCCTTGCTGAACAGCTCCTGCGGCTTCAGCACGTCCTTGCCCTTCTCCCAGTTGCAGGGGCAGAGCTCATCCGTCTGCAGCGCATCGAGCACGCGAAGCACCTCCTGCGGGTTGCGGCCGACGTTCAGGCCGTTCACCGAAGCCCACTGAATCGTCCCATCCGGGTCGACAATGAAGGTCGCGCGCAGCGGCACGCCCGCACCCTTGTCGAGGATGCCGAGCGCGGAGGACAGCTCCCGCTTCACGTCGGCCAGCATCGGGATGTCCAGATTGCGGAGATCCTCGTTGTGCACGCGCCAGTTCAGGTGGACGAACTCGCTGTCCGTGGACACGCCGTAGCAGACCGCGTCGCGGTCGGCGAACTCGCCGGCCAGCTTGGCGAAGGCCGCGATCTCGGTCGGGCAGACGAAGGTGAAGTCCTTCGGCCAGAAGAAGACAACCTTCCACTTGCCGGCATCGGTGGTCTCGGTGATCTCGGTGAAGGACTTGCCGGGGCCGCCCAAGCCCTCCGGACCCGCCTTGACGGCGGTGAGCTTGAAGGCCGGGAAGGTGTCGCCAACGGTCAGCATGCCGCGTTTCTCCTGGTGCATGGGTCGCGCGGGATCCTGCGAAGGTCCCGCCGACACGGCATATGGCGGCACCGACGCGAGCGATCCAATGAATAGTTTTGGTCGTATCGATTGACTAAGCCGATTGATCGGCGCATCTGCCAGCCATGATCCTGCCGACCCCGCAACAGCTCCGCTACCTGGTGGCGCTGGCCGATCACGGGCATTTCGGGCGGGCTGCGGCAGCATGCGCGGTCACGCAATCCACCCTCTCGGCCGGGCTGATCGCGCTGGAGCGCCAGCTCGATGCCCGCATCCTGGAGCGGGGCGGGACCAGCAAGCGGCCCGTCTTCACGCCGCTGGGGCTCGAGGTGGTGGGCCGCGCCCGCGCCGCGCTGGCGGCGCTGGAAGCCGTGGTGGAGACCGCCGATGCGGCGCGCGATCCGCTCTCGGGCCCGCTGCGGCTCGGCGTCATTCCGACGATCGGGCCGTTCCTGCTGCCGCGGCTGATGCCCGCGCTGCGCGACGCCTTCCCCCGGTTGCGCCTCTGGCTGCGCGAGGATCTGACCGACCGGCTCGTGGCGGGGCTGGAAGCTGGGCGGCTCGACCTGCTGCTGCTGGCCCTGCCGTGCGGCGGTGCCATGGAAACCGCGGTGCTCGCCGAAGACCCCTTCCTCGCCGCGCTTCCTCGCGGCCACCACCTCTCGGGCCGGGAGGCGGTGCCGGTCGGCGCGCTGGGCGCGGAGCGCATGCTGCTGCTGGAGGACGGCCACTGTCTGCGCGCCCATGCCGAGGCGGCGTGCGGGCTGCCGCGCGCCATGTCGCCAGGCGCGGGCGACGGCTTCGCGGCGACCAGCCTGCATACGCTGGTGCAGATGGTAGCGGGCGGGCTCGGTGTGACGCTCCTGCCGCGGCTCGCGGTGCAGGGCGGCGTGGTCGGGGACGCGCCGGTGAAGGTGCTGCCCCTGGACGGCACGGCCACGCCGGGGCGGCTGCTGGCGCTCGCCTGGCGGCCGCGCAGTCCGCGCGCGGCGGAGTTCCGCAGGCTGGCGCCGGCGGTGGCCGCGTCGCTGCCCGGCGGAGGCTAGAAGCCTCCGCCGGCGTCGAGCCAGGCCTGCTCGGCAGGGGTCGACTCGCGGCCGAGGGGGACGTTGCGGTGCGGATAGCGCCCGAAGCGGCGGATGACCTGCCGGTGACGCCAGGCGTAATCGATCGTGCCGCCCGGCCTGGCATGGAGCGGGATGTCGCGCAGCCCCTCGAACAACGCGACCGAGAGATCCTGGTCGGCCATCGTCTCGGCATGCTCGAAGGGCAGGTAGAGGAAGATCCGGCCAGATGGCGGCAGCGCCAGGTCGAAGCGGTCACGCAGCACGGCGCGGCGTGCCACCTGCTGCGCGTGCGGGTCAGAGGCGAAAGCCTCCGCATCCCCGCGAAACAGGTTGCGCGGGAACTGGTCGAGCAGGATGAGCAGCGCCAGCGCGCCCTCCGGCGTGTCTGCCCAGCCATCCATCACGCCTTCGCGTGCAGGGACGACCAATGCGCCGAAGCCGTCCCGGATCCCGGCATCGAAGGCATCGTCGCGCTGGAACCAGGCATCGCGCCACGTGTCCGGCCCGTCGGCGAACCAGAAGGCGAGAAGGCGTTCGGCGTCGGTCATGCGAGGGCGCGCTCCAGCAGGGCGACGGAATGCACGGCAGGCCGGCCCGCGAGGTCGCCGATCTGGTGGCGGCAGGAGGTGCCGTCGGCGACGATCACGGCCGAGTCCGACGTGCCGCGGATATGAGGCAGCAGCGACAGCTCCGCCATGGCGCGCGACGCCGCCTGGTTGCCGCGCTGGTAGCCGAAGGCGCCGGCCATGCCGCAGCAGGAGGAGGTGATCGGCACCACCTTGAGCCCCGGGATGGCCGCGAGCATCGCGACGGAGGGGGTGAAGGCGTCGAAGGCCTTCTGGTGGCAATGGCCGTGGATGTGCGCCTCCTCCGCCACCGGCTTGAGGCGCAGCGCGGGTTTCGCCCTCGCCAGCCACTCCGTCACGAGCATCGCGCGCGCGGCCAGGCGTTCCGTGGCTTCTCCCGGCAGCAGCGCGCGGAACTCGTCGCGCAGCGTCAGCAGGCAGGAGGGTTCGAGGCCGAGCACCGGGCCCTCCCACCGGTCAAGCGCCGTGACGGTGCGGCGCGCCTCCTCCCGCGCCTCCTCCACCATGCCGGCGGCGAGCAGGGTGCGGCCCTCGTCCAGCGGGCGCGACCCGCGCGGCGGACGCGCAACGGCCGGGTCGGCGCCGGCGGCGCGCAGCACGCGGATGGCGGCGCGGAGGTTCTGCGGCTCGAAATGGCGGTTGAACAGGTCGGGCAGCAGGATCACCTCGCCGGCGCGGCCATCCGGCGCGCGCAGCTCCTCGTCGCGGAAGGCGTCACGCCGGAAACGCGGCAGGGCGCGGCCGGCGGCGAGGCCGAGCGCGCGCTCGGTCAGCCAGGGCACGCCGGGAATGGCGCCGCGCGCGTTGGACAGCGGTGCGGCGGCGGAGGCGAGCGGCGCCCAGCGCGGCATGGTGCCGAGCACGCGGTCGAGCAATGACGCACCGCGGGCGCGGTTGCGCGCATGCGCTGCCTCGATCTTCATCTTCGCCATGTCGACGCCGGTCGGGCATTCCCGGCGGCACGCCTTGCAGGCGACGCATAGCGAGAGCGCGTCCGCCACCTCGTCGGAGGCGAGGCCGCCCGGGAGCTGCCCGGTGAGCGCGAGGCGCAGCGTGTTGGCGCGCCCGCGCGTGAGGTGCTTCTCCTCCCGCGTCGCGCGGTAGGAGGGGCACATAGCGCCCGCATCGAATTTCCGGCAGGTGCCGTTGTTGTTGCACATCTCGACGGCGCCGAGCAGGCCGCCCTGCGGGCCGGGCCAGGCCGACCAGTCGAGCGCCGGCGACACCGCCGGATCCGCCGTGTAACCCGGGCCGTAGCGGAACAGCGTCCGGTCGTCCATGCGCGGCGGGTGCACGACGCGGTTGGGGTTGAGTAGGCCGAAGGGCAGGGCGGGTGTCGGCGGATCGAACTCGGCCTTCACCGCCTCGAAGGCGCGCGCGATGCGGGCGCCGAACATGCTCTCGTGGAACTCGGAACGGACGATGCCGTCCCCGTGCTCTCCGGAATGGCTGCCCTTGTACTCGCGGACGAGGGCGAAGCACTCCTCCGCGATGGCGCGCATCCTCGCCGCATCGCCGGCGGACTTCATGTTCAGCACGGGCCGCACATGAAGGCAGCCGACCGAGGCATGGGCGTACCAGGTTCCGACCGTGCCGTGGCGGGCGAAGACCTCGTTCAGCCGCTCGGTGTAGTCGGCCAGGTCCTCCAGCGCGACCGCGCAATCCTCGATGAAGGAGACCGGCTTCCCGTCCCCCTTCATGCTCATCATGATGTTCAGCCCGGCCTCCCGCACCTCCGCCACGCGGGCCTGGAAGGCGGCGTCGGCCACGCGCACCACCGCCCCGGGCAGGCCGAGATCGGCCATCATCTCCTCCAGCCTTCCGAGCGCGGCGAGGAGCGGCGCCTCCTCGTGCCCGTGGAACTCGACGATCAGCAGGCTGTCCGGCTCGCCGATGAGGATGCGCTCGATGGTGTCGCGGTAGATCGGGATGGAGCGGCCGAGGTCGATCATCGTGCGGTCCACCAGCTCCACCGCCTCGGGGTCGAGGGCGACGAGGTGGCGCGCCGCCTCCATCGCGCGGCGGAAGCTCGGGAACTGGCAGATGCCGAGCACCTTGCGCGGCTTGATCGGCGAGAGCTTCAGGTCCAGCGCCGCCGAGAAGGCGAGCGTGCCCTCCGAGCCGACCAGCAGGCGCGCCAGGTTGCCGCGCCCGACCTCCTCCGGCGGCAGGTTGGAGGCGCGGCGCGCATCAGGCGTCAGCGCCTCGAGGTTGTAGCCGCCGACGCGGCGGAGCTGGCGCGGGAAGCGCTCCGCGATCTCGGCCGCCTCCCGCTCGCCCAGCGCGTGCAGCCGCGCGACGAGCGCGGTATCCGGCGTGCCCTCTCCGAAGCGGTGGCGGGAGCCGTCGGCGAGGATGGCGTCGATCGCGCGCACGTTGTCGGCCATCAGCCCGTAGCGGATGGACTTGGCGCCGCAGGAATTGTTGCCCGCCATGCCGCCGATCGTGCACCGCGCCCAGGTGGAGGGATCGACGGGGAAGAAGCGGCCGGACGGCTTCAGCGCGTCGTTCAGCGCGCCGAGCGCGATGCCGGGCTCGACGCGCGCCGTGTCGCCCTCGACGGAGAGGACGCGGCGCAGGTGCTTCGTGCAGTCGAGGACGAGCGCGCGGTTCACGGTCTGGCCGCACTGGCTGGTGCCGCCGCCGCGCGGCAGCACCGGCACGCCCTCCTCGCGGCAGATCGCCATGGCCGCCGCCACGTCATCGGTCGTGCGGGGCACCAGCACGCCGACCGGCTCGATCTGGTAGATGCTGGCATCGGTGGCGTAGCGGCCCCGGTCGCCGGCGGAGAACAGCACCTCGCCCGCCGTCTCGCGGCGGAGCCGCGCGGCGAGGCGGCTGTCGCCGATGCGTGCCGTTGCGGTGATGGCGTTCATGCGGGGGTCCTCGACACGCCCATCCCTTACCGCAAGGGCGGATGCAAGGCCGATCTATAATGCTCATCAATTCTACAAGGCTTACTCATTGGCCGATCGCATGCATGACGGGTAGAGAGCCGGGACCCGAGAGGATCCGCCCCATGGCCTATTTCGAATCGAAGCACGTCGCCGGCCGGCACTTCCTGCAGATCCCCGGCCCCACCAACGTGCCCGACCGCGTGCTGCGCGCCATGGACAACCCGACGATGGACCACCGGGGGCCGGATTTCGGCCGGCTCGGCAAGGGGGTGCTGGAGAAGCTGCGTGAGGTGTTCAGGACGCGCTCGCACGTCGTGATCTATCCGGCCTCCGGCACCGGCGCGTGGGAGGCGGCGCTGGTCAATACGCTGTCGCCCGGCGACCGCGTGCTGATGTGCGAAACGGGATGGTTTGCGCATCTCTGGCACGAGATGACGGAGCGGCTCGGCCTGGTGGCGGACTTCGTGAAGACCGACTGGCGCCGCGGCGCCGACGTGGCGGCCATCGAGGCGCGGCTGCGCGACGACAGGTCCCACGCCATCAAGGCGGTCTGCGTGGTGCACAATGAGACGAGCACGGGCGCGACCTCCCGCATCGACGAGGTGCGGCGGGCGATGGATGCGGCAGGGCACCCGGCGCTGCTGCTGGTGGACACCATCTCCTCGCTCGCCTCCATCGACTACCGGCATGACGAGTGGGGCGTGGATGTGACGGTGGCGGGCTCGCAGAAGGGCCTGATGCTCCCCCCGGGCCTGTCGTTCAACGCGATCAGCGCCAAGGCGCTGAAGGCGAGCGAGACGGCGCGGCTGCCGCGCAGCTTCTGGGACTGGAAGCCGATGCTGGCCGCCAACGCCACCGGCTACTTCCCCTACACGCCCGCGACGAACCTGCTCTACGGCCTGGACGCCGCGGTGGACATGCTGCTGGACGAGGGGCTGGAGAACGTCTTCGCGCGGCACGACCGGCATGCCGAGGCGACGCGGCGCGCGGTGCGCCACTGGGGCTTCGAGATCCAGTGCGCCGACCCGCGGCACTATTCCTCCTCCCTCACGGCGGTGCGGCTGCCGGAGGGGCACAGCGCGAACGGGCTGCGCGCGACGATCCTCGACCGGTTCAACATGTCGCTCGGCAACGGGCTCGGCCAGCTCAACGACCGGGTGTTCCGCATCGGGCATCTCGGCGACCTCGGCGACCTGCAGCTGGTCGGCACGCTCGGCGGCGTGGAGATGGGGTTGCGCGCGGCAGGCGTGCCGCACCGGGCGGGCGGCGTGCAGGCGGCGATGGAGTACCTCTCCGGCAACGCGTGACGGGCCGGCGCTGGACGCGCCGGGCAGCGGGGGTCATGCTCGGCGAAAGACCCGGAGAGAGCGCCGTGACCATTGAGGTCTGGACCTGGCCGACGCCGAACGGCCACAAGGTGCACATCGCGCTGGAGGAGCTCGGCCTGCCCTACAGGGTGGTGCCGGTGAACATCGGCGCCGGCGAGCAGTTCCGGCCGGAGTTCCTCGCCATCACGCCGAACCACCGCATCCCGGCGATCGTCGATCCAGACGGGCCTGGCGGGAAGGCGCTGCGGCTGTTCGAATCCGGCGCCATCCTGATCTACCTCGCCGAGAAGGCGGGGCGGCTGATGCCGGCGGACCCGGCGGCGCGCCTGGCCTGCCTGCAATGGCTGATGTTCCAGATGGGCGGCGTCGGCCCGATGTTCGGGCAGTACGGCCACTTTCACACCTATGCGCCGGAGCGGATCCCCTACGCGATGGAGCGCTACGCGAATGAGGTGCAACGCCTGCACCGCGTGCTGGAGAAGCGCCTGTCCGAGGCCGAGTGGCTGGCCGGCGAGGCGTATTCCATCGCCGACATCGCCACCTTCCCCTGGGTCCGCCTGCCGGAGAGGCGGGGCATCGATCTTTCGCAATTCCCGGCCGTGAAGCGCTGGCACGATGCGATCGCGGCACGCCCGGCCGTCCGGCGCGGCGTGGAGGTGCTGGCAGACCGCCAGCGCCGCGGCCCGATCTCCGAGCAGGAGCGCGAGAACATGTTCGGCGCCAAGCAGTTCGCGGCACGCTGACGATGGCGGAGATCGACCACCTCGTCATCGGCGCCCGTACCCTCGAGGAGGGGGCGGCCTTCGTCGCGCAGGAGCTCGGCGTGCAGCCCGTGCCGGGCGGCAGGCATGAGGGCATCGGCACGCATAACATGCTCCTCGGGCTCGGGCCCGACCTCTACCTGGAGGTCATCGCACCGGATCCGGACCAGCCCGCGCCGCCGCATCCGCGCCCCTTCGACCTCGACGATCCGGCCACGAAGATGATGCTGGAGGCGGAGCCTCGGCTGCTCGGCTGGGTGGCACGCACGCCGGTGCTGGAGGCGGTGGCGGCGCGGCTCGGCGCTGGCCAAGCCGGCGAGGTGCGGCCGTGGCGGCGCGGCGACCTGTCCTGGCGCATGGCCATGCCTCCGGGCCGCCAGGACATGAACAACCTGATTCCGGCGCTGATCCAGTGGGATGACGGGAAAGGCGCGGCGCCGCGCCTGCCGGATTCGGGCGTCAGGCTGCTGGCGCTGGAGGCCGAGCACCCCGAGGCGGATGCGGTGCGCGCAGCGCTGGCCGCACGCGGGCTCGAGGAGGCGGTGCGGCTGCGCCCAAGCCCGCATCCTCGGCTGGTTGCCCGCCTGCGCCGGGCCGACGGCGCCGAAACAACGCTGCGCAGCGGATGAGGCGGACTGCGCCGCGTCGCGCCGCGGGGCATTGTCAGCCCGGCCGATTTCCGGGACGAATGGCGGAACGCTGGGGCTGGGACTGGGTCAAGGATGCATCTGTGCGCCGCATCAACGGGCGGGCTGGTAGCGCCAGACGCTGGCGGGCGGGAAGTTCAACGGCGTCCACGCCTCCCGCTTCGCCGTCAGGCCGAGCTTCCGATAGGGCAGAGGCGAGGTGATGCAGTAGGTGTAGAGCAGGAAGCCCTTCCCGGGCGCCACGGCTTCCACCGCGTCCACGAACCGCTGCTGCTGCTCCAGCGGCAGCATCACCAGCGGGATGCCGCAGATCGCGGTGCCAACCTTGCCATGCATCCGCTCCGGCAGCGCACGCGCCAGCTCGAAGGCATCGCCCTGGACGACGTTGACGCCGGGCAGCGCGGCGCGAAGGTGCTCGGCCATGTCGGGCACGATCTCCACCACAACCAGCTTGCTCGCGGGCACGCCGCTGGCCAGCAGGGCGCGGCTGATCACGCCGGTTCCGGCGCCGAGCTCCACCACCACCTCGTCCTCCGCCCGGCGGATCAGCCCGGCGATCTTGCGGCAGAGCGCGGGGGAGGAGGGGATGATCGATCCCATCTGCAGGGGGTTGGCGAGCCAGCGACGAAAGAACAGGCCAGCATTGCGGATCCGGGCGTGCGAGCCACGGTCCTCGGCGGCGATGTCCGACATGCAAGGTTCCTTGACAGATTGATTACGATGTGCCTGCCGGCACGCGAAACGGTTGTAGACGAAGCGGCGGCGCTCGGCAAAATCTCCGTCGGTTCGGTGGGACCGTGGGCCCAGAAGGCGGGATGCACCCCTGGCGTTCACTTTCCGTCCCTCACGCCCGCGCGAGGCAGGGCATGACCGCCCGCGTGCTCGTGGTGGACGACATCACGGCCAATCTCCGCCTGCTGGAAGCCAAGCTGCTGCACGAATATTACGAGGTGGCGCTCGCCGCCTCCGGGCCGGAGGCGCTGGCGACGGTGGCCCGCTGGATGCCGGACGTCGTGCTGCTCGACGTCATGATGCCCGGCATGGATGGTTACGAGGTGTGCCGGCGGCTGAAGGCGCAGCCCTCCACCGCCCACATCCCTGTCGTGATGATCACCGCCCTGACCGACCCGGCGGAGCGGGTGCGGGGGCTGGAGGCGGGGGCGGACGACTTCCTTTCCAAGCCCGTGGACGACGCCACGCTGTTCGCGCGGCTGCGCGCGCTGCTGCGCATGAAGCAGGTGCTGGACGCCTGGCGGCTGCGGGCCGAGACGGCGCGCGACCTGGGCTTCGAGCCTCCGCCCGGTCCGTCGCCCAGCGTCGCGGGGGCGCGGGCGCTGGTGGTCAACGAGGATGCGGGCGAGACCGAGGCGCTGACGGCCGTGCTGCGCGCCGACGGGCTGGAGGTGGCGCATTGCGCCGACCCGGCCGAGGCGTGGGACCTGCTGCTGGACGGCGGGAACGATGTCGCGCTGCTCAGCCTTTCGCTGGATGGCGGCGATGCGCTGCGGCTTGCCTCGCGCCTGCGCGCGCATGGCGGCACGCGCGACCTGCCGGTGCTGCTGGTGGCCGATGCGGGGCAGAAGGGGCTCGTGCTGCGCGGCTTCGACCTGGGCGCCAACGACCACGTGCTGCGGCCGGTCGACCCGAACGAGCTGCGCGCGCGCGTCCGCAACCAGATCCGCCGCAAGCGGTATCAGGAACGGCTGCGCGCCGACCTGGATCGCAGCCTGGAGATGGCGGTAACCGACCCGCTGACCGGGCTGCGCAATCGCCGCTATGTGCGGCGGCACCTCGAGGGCGTGCTGCGCAACGCCGGCGCGGCGGTGCTGCTGATCGACGTGGACCGTTTCAAGTCGGTGAACGACACCTACGGCCACGCCGCCGGCGACGTGGTCCTGCGGGAGGTGGCGGAGCGCGTGCGCGGACATCTGCGGGCCGCCGACGTGGTGGCGCGCTACGGCGGCGAGGAGTTCCTCGTGGTCATGTCCGCCGCGCCGGCCGAGGACGCGATGCTGGTCGCCGAGCGGCTGCGCAGCGCCATCGCGGCCGTGCCGGTCGAGGCCGAGGGACACAGGCTGACCGTGACGGCGAGCATCGGCGTCGCCACCGGAGAGGCCGGCGCCGCGTCGGACGACGTGGTGAGCGCGGCGGATGCGGCGCTATACCGCGCCAAGAACAGCGGCCGGGACCGGGTGGAGCCGGCGCAGCCGGGCGACTGGCCACCGGGCGCGGCGGGCCGCGCCGCGCTGTAGGCAACGTGAAAAGGGCGCCCGGCCTTGCGGCGGGGCGCCCCTTCGGGACCTGCCTCGGCTGGTCGGGCTACTTGATCTTCGCCTCGCGGAACAGGACGTGCTTGCGCACCCGCGGGTCGTACTTCTTCAGCTCGAGCTTGCCCGTCGCGGTGCGCGTGTTCTTCTTCGTAACGTAGAAGAAGCCCGTGTCTTCGGTGCTCACGAGCTTGATCAGGACGGTATTGGCCTTGGCCATGGGCGTGCTTCCAGGGGACGGAACGGATCACCGTGCGGGGGCACCCGTCCGGCGGAGCGGCGCACCATAGCCACCGCGCCGCCCGGGTCAAGGCGGAAGCGGGCGGAGCGCGGTGGCGTAGGCGGCGGGGCTGCCCAGAAGGGCCCGGGCCGCGCTCAGGTCGGCGGCCCGGGCCTCGGCGGGCGGGCAGGCGTTACGCAGGGCGGCGACCTCGCTCGGCAGGACCGGCGCGCGGGCGGCGCGCTGACGGGCGAGGGCGCGGGCCATCGGCGGCTCCCCCGCCGCCAGGCTCGCCAGGCCGCCCGCCAGCGCCTCCGGCCCGAGGCTGGTGCAAAGGGCGGGGATGACGCCGAGGCCCTGCACCGGCCAGCCCGAGGGTGCGACCACGCGCGACCAGGTGATCATGATCTCGCCCTCGTTCGGCAGCGGCGCGACGAGCTGGATGAGACCCTTGCCGGTGCTGGTGCTGCCCACCACGGCGGCACGCCCGCGCTCGGCAAGTGCCATCGCGACGATCTCGGCGGCGGAAGCGGTCCGCCCGTCGATCAGCACGACGACGGGCCGGCCGAGCGCAAGGTCCCGGCCGCCGGCCTCGTAGCGGCGCGCGGCGTCCGGGTGGCGGCCCTCCGTACGGGCCACCTCGCCGGCTTCCAGGAAGGCGTCGGCCACGGCGACGGCCTGTCCGAGCAATCCGCCGCGGTTGCCGCGGAGGTCGAGCACCACGCCGCGGGGCGGCACCGGCATGGCGAAGCCGTCCACCAGCTCCTGCACGATCCGGCGCTCCGTCACGGCGGAGAAGCCGGCCACGCGAAGCCAAAGCACCCCCTCGGCCATCTCGGCGAACACGGTCTCCGGCACCAGCAGCTCCCGCAGCAGCTCCACCTGCCGGCGGCGGCCGCCCCGTAGCAGGGTGAGCGTCACCTCCGATCCCTCGGGCCCTTCCAGCAGCGTGGCAGCGAGGCCGGGGTCGGCGGCGCCGAGCGCACGCCCATCCACGGCCAGCAGCCGGTCGCCGGCGCGGATGCCGGCGAGCGCGGCAGGTCCGCCGGGCACGATCTCGGCGATCACCAGGCCGTTGCCGCGGCGCTCGACCCGCAGGCCAAGGCCGGACTGACCCACGCGCCGCTCCCGCGCGCCGCGCGCCTCGGCCGGGGTCACGTAGCGGCTGTAGGGATCGAGATGGTTGAACACCTCCTCGAACCCCGAGGCCAGCAGCCGCTCGGCACCGCGGCGGCGCACCGCGGGAGAGGCACGCCAGGCCGCCTCGTAAAGCGCGGAAAGCGCCGCCGCGATCGCCGGTCCCGCCGGGCGGCCGGGGGCGGCGAGAACGGGCTGTGTGGCCAGGACGCGGTCGTCCAACAGCAGGCGAAGCTGGCCGCCGCGGAACTCGCCGTCCAATCGGCCATCGAGCACGGAGAGGCCACGCAGCGACCAGAGCGCGAGATCGGAGGGTGCGGCAGGCTCCAGATGACGTTCGAGGATGAGGCCGTGCGATTCGGCGAGCACGCGCTCGACCAGCGCGCGCGGGAAAGGCGGGACTTCCTGCGCCTCGGCCGGCAGGCCGAGGAGGAGGATCAGCGCCGCCGCGAGGGCCGTGACCTGCCGGGCGGCGGCCTGGCCGAGGCGCCGCCACGCCCGCCGCGCCCAGCCCTGACGGACCCGCGCCGGTCGCGGGGATCCTCCATCACGAGCCGGAACGCCATGCCGCCGGTGCGCGGCGTTGCCTCGGCAAGCTGCACCGTGACCTCCTGCCCGAGGGTGAAGCGCAACCCCGTCCCCCGCCCGGTCATCCCATGCCCGGACTCGTCCAACTGCCATCGGTCGTCCGGCAAGCTCGCCATCGGAACGATTCCGCTCGCCCCGTTCTCCGCCACGGTGACGAAGAGGCCGAAGCGTGTCACCCCCGAAATGCGTGCCGCGAAGTCACTTCCGACACGATCCGACATATAGGCCGCAAGGTAGCGGTCCACCGCGTCGCGCTCCGCGGCGGCGGCGCGGCGCTCGGTCTGGCTGATGTGCTCGGCCGTATCGGGGAAGCGGGCTGCCTCGGTGTCCGTCAGCGCCCCGGCCGAGGGACCCTTGCCGAGCGCGAGGCCGCGGATGAGGGCGCGGTGGACCAGCAGGTCCGCGTAGCGGCGGATCGGGCTGGTGAAGTGGGCATAGCGCGCCAGCGCCAGCCCGAAATGGCCGATGTTCTCGGGCGCGTAGGCGGCCTGGGACTGGCCGCGCAGCACCGCCTCGTTCACCAGTCGCTCCTCCGGGCGGCCTCGCACCGCGGCAAGGATGCCGCCGAAGTCGCGCGGGTGGACGCGGTCGCGCGCCGGCAGCTTCAGGCCGAGCGTCGAGAGGAACTGCCTCAATCCCTCCAGCTTCTCGTCCGAGGGACGGTCATGCACGCGGTACATGCAGGGCTGGCGCAGCCGTTCCAACTCCTCCGCGGCGCAGACATTGGCGGCGACCATGAACTCCTCGATCAGGCGGTGGCTGTCGAGACGGGCGCGGGGGACCACGGCCTGCACCTTGCCACGGGCATCCAGCACCACCCGGCGCTCCGGCACCTCCAATTCCAGCGTGCCGCGACGCTCCCGCGCGCCGAGCAGCGCGCGGAAGGCGCCGTAGAGGGCGGCGATCCCGCCCTCGGGCACGCCCTCCGGCGTGGTCCCGCCATCCTGCGCCGCCTGCACGGCCTCGTAGGTGAGGCGGGCGAAGCTGCGCATCAGCCCGCGGCCGAAGCGGTGGGACGTCTTGGTGCCTTTCGCGTCGAAGCGCATGTCGACAAACAGGCAGCCGCGCGGCTCGTTCGGGCGGAGGCTGCACCAGCCGTTCGACAGCGCCTCGGGCAGCATCGGCACCACCCGGTCGGGGAAGTAGACGCTGTTGCCCCGCGCCCAGGCTTCCCGATCCAGCGCGCTGTCGGGCTTCACGTAGTGGGCGACATCGGCGATGGCGACGACGACGCGCCATCCTCCTCCGTCCGGCTCGGCGAAGACGGCGTCGTCGAAATCGCGCGCATCCTCGCCGTCGATGGTGACGAGGGGCAGGGCGGTGAGATCCTCGCGGCCGCGCTTCGTCACGCCGCGCGCCTTCTCGGCCTCCTCCACCGCCTCGGCCGGGAAGATGTCGGGGATGCCATGGGCATGGATGCAGACGAGCGAGACCGAGCGTGGCTCCCCCATGCGGCCCAGCACCTCGACGATGCGGGCGGGGCGGGCGCCCATCGGGCGGTGCTGGGGCAGCGGCTCGGCGAGAACGATGTCGCCGGCCCGGGCGCCGGCAGCCTCCGCCGGCTCGACGCGCCATTCGCCGCGTTGGCGGCGGTCGGTCGGGATCACCCGCCCCTCCTCGAAGACGCCGAGGATGCGGGCGGGCGTCCCGGCGCGCGGCAGGCGCTTGAAGGTGCGCCCCTCGTAGCGCCCCTCGCCGATCGGGCGGAGGCGGGCGAGCACGCGCTCCCCCGGGGCGAGCGCGGGCAGACCCTTCCGTTCCGGCGCCATGAACACGACCGGCGGCGGGCCATCCGCGCGGTCCCACTGCACGGGGCGCGCGATGGCGTCGCCGTCGCGGTCCGAGCCGATCATCTCGACGACGGTCATCTCCGGCAGGCGTCCGGGGGCGGCGAAGCCCTTGCGTCCGGCGGGCGCGGCCTCGCCGCTCTCCTTCAGGCCGCGCAACAGCTCGCGCAGCGCGGGGCGCTGCTCGACGGAGAGCCCGAAATGCCGGGCGATGTCGGCCTTGCCGACGCGGCCGGGCTGGTCCCGCAGGAAGGCGCGGAGCTGCTCCCGCGTCGGCAGCGTCGGGGGCTCGCCCGCCTTGCGGCGGCGCCGCGCCGCACCGCTGCCCGCCGCGGTGCCGGACGCCGCGCGCCCCCGCGCGGCATGGCCCTTCGGCGGCGGGCCATACCGCTTCACCTCAGCGGGCCTTCCGCGTGGCCGCAGGGCTGCGGGCCGGGGCCTTCCTGGGTGCCTTGGCCGCGGGCTTTCGCGACGGCGGCGCCTTCGCCGCCGTCTTGGCGCGCGGGGCCGCGACGTGCGCGGACGCCTCCTCCGCCGGTGCGGCGGCCCTGGACGGGGTCTTGCGCGCCTTGCCGCCGCCCTTCGCCCCGTTCCTCGCCCCCTTCGGCCCGCGCGGCGGCAGCTCCTTGCCCTTCTCGGCGAGCAGCTTCACCGCCTCCTCCAGCGTCACGGCATCGAAGTCGAGGTTGCGGGGCATGGAGGCGACGCGGCTGCCGTGCAGGATGAAGGGACCGAACCGGCCGCGCCGCACCTCCACCGCGCCGCCCGACGGGTGTTCGCCAAGCGGACGGCCACGCGGCTTGACGTCCGCCAGCAGCGCGACGGCGCGGTTGATGCCGACCGAGAGCACGTCGTCATCCGGATCGAGCGACTTGTACGTGCTGCCCATCTTCACATAGGGTCCGAAGCGGCCGATCGCGGCGGTGATCTCCTCCTTCGTCTCGGGATGCAGGCCGACGACGCGGGGCAGGGAGAGCAGGCCGAGGGCGCGCTCGAGCGTCACCCCCTCCGGATCCATGCCCTTGGGCAGGCTCGCGCGACGGGGCTTCACCTTCTTGCCCTTCGCATCCTCCACCTCCTCGCCAAGCTGGACGTAGAGGCCATACGGGCCGCGGCGGAGCGTGACGCGCCCGCCATCCGGCGACGCGCCGAGGTCGCGCTGCCCCTCGAAGGAGCCGGCCGCGCCCTCGGCCTCCGCGCCCGGCGCGACGAGCGGGCGGGTGTAGCGGCATTCGGGATAGTTGGAGCAGCCGATGAAGGCGCCGGTCCGGCCGAGCCGCAGGCCGAGCCGGCCGCCCGAACAGGCCGGGCAGGCCCGTGGATCGCCGCCATCCTCCCGCGCGGGGAAGAAGTGCGGGCCGAGATCCTCGTCGAGCGCGTCGATGACGTCGGAGATGGTGAGGTCCGAGGTGGCGGAGACCGCCTTCGAGAACTCCTCCCAGAAGGCGCGCATCACGTCCCGCCAGTCGGCGCGGCCGGCCGAGATGTCGTCGAGCTTCTCCTCGAGGCCGGCGGTGAAGCCGGTGTCAACGTAGCGCTCGAAGAAGGCGACGAGGAAAGCGGTGACGAGGCGGCCGCGGTCTTCCGGCAGGAAGCGCCGCTTCTCCAGCCGGACATATTGCCGGTCCTGCAGCACCTGGAGGATGGAGGCGTAGGTGGAGGGGCGGCCGATGCCGAGCTCCTCCAGCTTCTTCACCAGGGTCGCCTCGGAGTAGCGCGGCGGCGGCTGGGTGAAGTGCTGGTTGGCGGCGACCGGCCCGCCGCGCAGCGGGTCCCGCTCCCGCATCGGGGGCAGGGTGCGGTCGTCCTCGTCCTCGGCTGCGCCGGTGGCGATGCCGGCGCGGGCATCGGCGGCGCGGTCGTCCTCATCCTCGCGGTAGAGGCGCAGGAACCCGTCGAAGGCGACGACGGAGCCGGTGGCGCGCAGCCGCACGCGGCCGGTCTCGTCGGCGATGTCCACCGCCGTCTGGTCGAGCTCCGCCGACTGCATCTGGCTGGCAACGGCGCGCTTCCAGACCAGCTCGTACAGCCGGCGCTGGCGGTCATCGAGGAACGGCGCGACGCTTTCCGGCGTGCGGGTCACGTCGGTGGGGCGGATCGCCTCATGCGCCTCCTGCGCGTTCTTCGCCTTGCTGCTGTACTCGCGCGGCGCGCCCGGCAGGTAGTCGCCGCCGAACGCCTCCTTCACGTGGTCGCGGATGGCGAAGACCGCCTCGCGCGCCATCTGCACGCCGTCGGTGCGCATGTAGGTGATGAGCCCGACGGTCTCGCCGCCGATCTCGACGCCCTCGTACAGCGCCTGCGCGACGCGCATCGTCGCCTGCGCCCCCATGCCGAGCTTGCGGGACGCCTCCATCTGAAGGGTGGAGGTGGTGAAGGGCGGCGGCGGGTTGCGGCGGGTCCGGCGCTTCTCGACCGAAGCGACGGAGAAGCGGCCCGCCTCGACGGCGGCCTTGGCGCGGAGCGCGCTCGCCGCGTCCGGCAGGTCGAACTGCTCCAGCCGCCTGCCGTCCAGATGCGTCAGCCGGGCGGTGAAGGGCGCGCCCGCGGGCGTCATGAACCGGGCCTCGACGGTCCAGTATTCCCGGGCGCGGAAGGCCTCGATCTCCGCCTCGCGCTCGCAGATCAGGCGGAGCGCGACGGATTGCACGCGGCCGGCGGAACGGCTGCCGGGCAGCTTGCGCCAGAGCACGGGGGAGAGGGTGAAGCCCACCAGGTAGTCCAGCGCGCGGCGGGCCAGGTAGGCGTCGATCAGCGGCGTGTCGAGCTGGCGAGGCTTCGCCATCGCGCCCTGCACGGCGCGGCGGGTGATCTCGTTGAAGGTGATCCGGTTGACCTCGACGCCCTTCAGCGCGCCGCGGCGGGCGAGCATGTCCTGGACGTGCCAGGAGATCGCCTCCCCCTCCCGGTCCGGGTCGGTGGCAAGGAACAGGCGCCGGGCGCCCTTCAGCGCCTTGGCGATGGCGCCGACCTGGCGCTCGCCGCGCTCGTCGGCCTCCCAGTCCATCGCGAAACCCTCTTCCGGCCGGACGGAGCCGTCCTTGGGGGGGAGGTCGCGGACATGGCCGAAGGACGCGAGCACGGTGAAGTCGCGGCCGAGATACTTGTTGATGGTCTTGGCCTTGGCGGGGCTTTCGACCACGACGACGTCGGGCATCTTCGGGGGGTTCGCCTTCCTTCGTGCCGGCGGGTGCGATCAGCGGGCGGAGCGGACAACGCGGTTTCCCGGCAGCGGGTCCACCAGGCCCGCGAGCTCCAGGTCCAGCAGGATCGCCTGCACGGTCGGCGCCGACAGGTGGCAGCGGCGGACCAGATCGTCAACGCCTACGGGTGTGGTGCCAATCAGTTCAAGCACCTGGCCGGTGGTCCCGGCAGGGGGCAGCGCGTCCTCCGCCGGATCCGGCGCCGGATCCGCGGCCGGGCGGGGGCGGAACAGAGGTGTCGGGCGCGGCGCCTCCGGGAGCTGGGCGAGCACGTCCTCCGCCGTCTCCGTGAGGTGGGCGCCCTGGCGGATCAGTTCGTTGCCGCCACGGGCGCGGGGGTCGAGCGGGCTGCCCGGGACGGCGAACACCTCCCGCCCCGATTCGAGGGCGAGGCGCGCGGTGATCAGGCTGCCGGATTTCTGGGCCGCCTCCACCACGACCACACCGAGGCAGAGGCCGGCGACGATCCGGTTGCGCCGCGGAAAGTGGCGCGCCAGCGGCGCCGTGCCGATCGGTGCCTCGGCGATGACGGCGCCCCCCTCGGCGGCGATGCGGGCCTGGAGCGGTGCGTTCTCCGGCGGGTAGGGCTGGTCGAGCCCGCCCGCGACGACGGCAACCGTGCCGCCCCGCGCGTTCAGCGCCCCGAGATGCGCCGCGGCGTCGACCCCGCGGGCGAGGCCGGAGGTGACCACGAGGCCGGCGCCCGCAAGGCCGGCGGCCAGCTCCTCCGCGATGCGCCGCCCCCCGGCCGAGGCGGACCGCGCGCCGACCACGCCGACCTGCCGGCGGGCGAGCAGGCCGGGGTCGCCGAGAACCGCCAGGATCGGCGGCGGATCCTCGATGAGCGCCAGCAGGGGCGGGTAGCCATGACCATCCAGGTGGAGGAGCCGCCCGCCCATCCGGCGCAGGGCGTCCATCTCGGCCGCGGCGGCCTCGGCCGGCAGGGGCGCCATCGGCCGGCCGGCGCGCTCGGCAAGGCGGGGCAGGGCGGCGAGCGCCTCGGCGGCCGAACCGTGGCGCGCCAGCAGGCGGCGGAAGGTGGCGGGGCCGATCCCCTCGCCGCGCGCAAGGCGCAGCCGGGCCAGCTCCTCCGCGCCGGTCACCCCTTCCGTCCGATCCGCGGCTCGGTGCCGGCGAGCAGGCGGGCGATGTTCGGGCGGTGGCGCCAAGCGATCAGGGCGGCGAGCGCGGCGGCGAAGAGGGCCAGGCGGAGATCGCCCGACAGCGCGGCAAGGATCGGCGCGGCCGCGCAGGCGGCGAGCGCGCCGGCCGAGGAGATGCGGGTGAGCGCCACGACGCCGAGCCAGACGGCGAGCGCGGCGAGGCCGAGCCACCACTGCGCCGCCAGCAGCACGCCCGCGCCGGTGGCGACCCCCTTGCCGCCGCGGAAGCCGAGCCAGACGGGGAAGGCGTGGCCGGCCATCGCGGCGACGCCGGCGACCAGCGCCGCTTCCTCGCCCCACCAGAGGCGGGCGAGGATCAGCGCCGCGGCGCCTTTCAGCACGTCCAGCACCAGGGTGGCGGCGGCCAGCCCCTTGCTGCCGGTGCGCAGCACGTTGGTGGCGCCGATGTTGCCGGAGCCGATGGCCCGGATGTCGCCGAGGCCGGCGGCGCGGGTGAGGATCAGCCCATAGGGCACCGAGCCCAGCAGGTAGCCGAGCGTGGTGGCGAGGAGGAGGCTCATCCGAAGACGCGCCTTCCGGCCTTCCAGGTGCCGAGGACGCGGCCTTCCAGCGCGCGTCCGTCGAAGGGCGTGTTCTGTGCCTTGCCGGGCAGTCGCCCGGCCTCCACCCGCCAGCCGCGCTCGGGGTGGAACAGGACGAGGTCGGCGGGCGCGCCCTTGCGGAGCGTGCCGGCCTCCAGCCCGAGGAGGCGGGCCGGGCGCGCGGTCAGCAGTTCCAGCGCAGGAAGCAGCGGCAGGGCGCCGCCATGCACCTGGGCGAGCGTCACGGCGAGCAGCGTCGCGAGGCCGGCGCCGCCCGGCTCGGCCTGGGCGAAGGGCAGGCGCTTGTCGTCGGCGTCGCGCGGCTGGTGGTCCGAGGCGATGGCATCGATCGTGCCGTCCCGCAGCGCGGCGACGACGGCGAGCCGATCCGCCTCGTCGCGCAGCGGCGGGGAGAGCTTCGCATAGGTCCGGTACTCGCCGATCGCCGTCTCGTTCAGGTCGAAGTAGGGGGGCGCGGTGTCGCAGGTGACGCGCAGCCCCTCCGCCTTCGCGGCGCGGATCAGGTCGAGCGCGGCGGCGGTGGAGAGGTGGGCGAAGTGGACGTGACCGCCGGTGATCCGGGCCAGCGCGATGTCGCGGGCCACCATCATCGCCTCGGCGGCCGGCGGGATGCCGGGCAGCCCCATGCGGGTGGCGCGCTCGCCTTCCGTCGCCGCGCCGCCGGCGGCGAGCGCCGGCTCCTCGGGATGCTGCACGACGAAGGTGGCGAAGGCGCGCGCGTACGACAGGGCAAGGCGCATGGTGCGCGGGCTGGCGATGGCGCGGCGACCATCGGTGAAGGCGACGGCCCCGGCCTCCTTCAGCAGGCCGAACTCCGATATCTCCTTCCCCGCGCAGCCGGACGTGGCGGCGGCGTAGGGCAGCACGGTGACGCAACCCGTCGCCTCGCCCTTGCGGATGAGGAAGGAGACGAGGGCGGGGTCGTCGATCGCCGGGTCGGTGTCGGGCAGCGCGCAGAGCGTGGTGATGCCGCCGGCGACCGCGGCCCCCGCGGCGCTGGCGATCGTCTCGCGGTGCTCGGCGCCGGGCTCGCCGAGCGCCGCGCGGAGATCGACGAGGCCGGGCGCGAGGCAGGCGCCCCCCGCATCGACCACCGCGGCGCCATCCGGCGTGCCGAGATTGGCGCCGTGATCGAGGATGACGCCATCCCGCACCAGCAGCGCGCCCGGCTGGTCGAGGCCGGCGGCGGGGTCCAGCAGGCGGGCATTGGCGAAGAGCGTGTCCATCACGCGTTCCGCCGCAGGTTGCGCGAGAGCGTATCCAGCACCGCCATGCGCACCGCGACCCCCATTTCCACCTGCTCGCCGATCACGCTCCGCACGGGGTCGTCGGCCACGGCGCTGTCGATCTCCACGCCGCGGTTCATCGGGCCGGGATGCATGACGATGGCGTCCGGCTTGGCATGGGCGAGCTTCGCCGCATCCAGGCCGTAGAAGCGGAAGAACTCGCGCGCGCTCGGCACCAGGCCGCCGGTCATCCTCTCCTTCTGCAGGCGGAGCATCATCACCACGTCGGCATCGGCGAGGCCCGAGCGCATGTCGTGATGCACCTCGACGCCGAGGCGCGCGGCCTCGGCCGGGATCAGCGTCGGCGGGCCGACGATCCGCACGCGGGAGTTCATCGCCAGCAGCAGGTGGATGTTGGACCGCGCCACGCGGCTGTGCAGCACGTCGCCGCAGATCGCCACGGTCAGCCCCTCAAGCCCCCCCTTGCGGCGGCGGATCGTCAGCGCGTCGAGCAGCGCCTGCGTCGGGTGCTCATGCGTGCCGTCGCCGGCATTGATCACCGCGGCGTCCACCTTCTGCGCGAGCAGCGCCGGCGCGCCCGACTGGCCGTGCCGCACCACCAGCAGGTCGGTGCGCATGGCGTTGAGCGTCGCCGCCGTGTCGAGCAGCGTCTCGCCCTTGTTCACGCTGCTGGTGGAGACCGACATGTTGACGATGTCGGCGCCGAGCCGCTTGCCGGCCAGCTCGAAGCTCGTGCGGGTGCGGGTGCTGTCCTCGAAGAACAGGTTGATGAGGGTGCGGCCCTTCAGCAGGTCGCGCCCGGTCTTTCCCTGGCGGTTCAGCAGGGCATAGCTCTCCGCCAGGTCGAGCAGGTCCGCGATGTAGGGAGGCTCCAGGCCCTCGATGGCCAGCAGGTGGCGGTGGGGAAAGGGGAGCATGCGTCAGGAATCGTCCGGGCCGGGCGGCGGCAGGCTAGCCGCGCGGGCGGAGGCATCCAAGGCCGCCTGCAGCATGTAGGCCGCCGCCGCCGCATCCACCCGCGCGGCGCGCTTCGCGCGCGACAGGTCGGCCTCGATCATCGCGCGGTTGACGGCGGCGGAGGAGAGGCGCTCGTCCCAGAAGGCCACGGGCAGGCCGGCGGCCTCGGACAGGGCGCGGCCGTAATCCTTGGCCGCCTGCGCGGCGGGGCCGAAGCTGCCGTCGAGCGAGAGCGGCAGCCCCACCACCACGCCGCCCGCCCCTTCCTTCCGCGCGATGGCGGCGAGTTCCGCCGCGTTGGCCGCCAGCCGCCCCCGGCGGAGCGCTCCGTAGGGCGAGGCGAGCATCAGCGTGACGTCCGACAGCGCCACGCCGATCAGCCTCGCCCCGGGGTCGAGCCCGATCAGCCGCGCATGGCGGGGCAGGCCGGCGCGCAGTTCGGTCAGGTTGAAGGCGGGCATGGGCGCCGTTATGGTCCCGCGCCCCGCCCGGGGCAAACCCAGCCTTTCCAAGGACCTGCCCGCGACCATGTCGCTCGACGCCGAGACCATCCGACGCATCGCGTCGCTCGCCCGCATCCGGCTGGAGGAGGCGGAGGTCGCGCGCATGCAGCAGGAGATCAACGGCATCCTCGGCTGGATCGAGCAGTTGCGGGAGGTGGACACGGAGGGCGTGGAGCCGATGGCCGGCGGCGCGCCGGAGGGCCAGCCCTCGATGCGCATGCGCGACGACGCGGTGACCGATGGCGGCATCGCGGAAGCGGTGCTGGCCAATGCGCCCGACCGCATGGGCGCGTATTTCGCCGTGCCGAAGGTTGTCGAGTGATGCGGCCGACCGACCTGACGCTGCGCGGCGCGCTGGATGCGCTGGCCACGGGCGAGACAACCTCCGTCGCACTGACCGAGGCGTTCCTGGACGGCATCTCGCGGCTCAATCCGCGGCTCAATGCCTTCGTGACGGTGACCGCGCAGGCGGCCATGGACCAGGCGCGCGAGAGCGACCTGCGCCGCGCGCGGGGCGAGGCGCGGCCGCTGGAAGGCGTGCCGCTGGCGGTGAAGGACCTGTTCTGCACCGCCGGCACACGCACCACCGCCGGCAGCCGCATCCTGGAGAACTTCGTGCCGGCATACGAATCGACGGTCAGCGGCAACCTGCTGCGGGATGGCGCGGTGTTCCTGGGCAAGGTGAACATGGACGAGTTCGCCATGGGCTCCTCCAACACCACCAGCGCGTCGGGTCCGGTGGAGAACCCGTGGAGCCGGGCGAACGACCCGGCGACGCGGCTGGTGCCCGGCGGATCGTCCGGCGGATCGGCCGCGGCGGTGGCGGCGCGGCTGGCGCTCGGCGCGACCGCGACGGACACCGGCGGCTCCATCCGCCAGCCGGCGGCGTTCTGCGGCGTTGCCGGCATCAAGCCGACCTACGGGCGCTGCTCCCGCTTCGGCATCGTCGCCTTCGCCAGCTCGCTCGACCAGGCGGGGCCGGTGGCGCGGACGGTGGAGGATTGCGCGATCCTGCTGCGGTCCATGGCGGGGTTCGACCCGAAGGATGCGACGAGCGCGGATCTGCCGGTGCCGGACTTCGCCGCCGCCTGCGCGCGGCCGGTGAAGGGGCTGCGGATCGGGGTGCCGAAGGAATACCGGCTGGACGGCATGGCGCCGGAGATCGAGGCGCTTTGGCAGCGCGGGCTGGAGTGGCTGCGGGAGCAGGGCGCCGAGACGGTGGAGATCAGCCTGCCGCACACGAAGTATGCGCTGCCGACCTACTACATCGTCGCGCCGGCCGAGGCGTCCTCCAACCTGGCGCGGTACGACGGCGTGCGCTTCGGGCTGCGCGTGGCCGAGGGCGGGGGCGACCTGCGCGACCTGTACGAACGAACACGCGCGGCCGGCTTCGGGCAGGAGGTGCGGCGCCGCATCATGATCGGCACCTATGTGCTGAGCGCCGGCTATTACGATGCCTACTACCTGAAGGCGCAGAAGGTGCGCGCGCTGATCCGCCGCGATTTCGAGCGCGCCTGGGCGGAGGTGGACGCCATCGTCACGCCGGCGACGCCCAACGCGGCCTTCGGGATGGATGAGCGGCAGGACGACCCGGTGACGATGTACCTCAACGACGTCTTCACCGTGACGGCGAACCTGGCCGGGCTGCCGGGCATCGCGGTTCCGGCGGGGCTCGATGCGCAGGGTCTGCCGCTCGGGCTTCAGGTGATCGGCAAGCCCTTCGACGAGGAGACCTGCTTCAGCGTCGGCGCGGCGATCGAGCGCGCGGCGGGGTTTGGGGCGGCGCCGGAGATGCGTGCATGACCTACACCGTCGAAGGCCGCACCGGCCCCTGGGAAGTCGTCGTAGGGCTCGAAGTCCACGCCCAGGTGATCAGCCACGCGAAGCTGTTCTCCGGCGCCGCCACCGCCTTCGGGGCGGAGCCGAACAGCCAGGTCTCCTTCGTCGACGCCGGCTTCCCTGGCATGCTGCCGGTGATCAACCGCGAATGCGTGGCGCAGGCCGTGCGCACCGGGCTCGGCCTCAATGCCGAGATCCACCTGTGGTCCCGCTTCGACCGCAAGAACTACTTCTACGCGGACCTGCCGCAGGGCTACCAGATCAGCCAGTACGCCCACCCCATCGTCGGCCGCGGCGAGATCGGCATCGAGCTGGCGGACGGCACCGTCAAGACGATCGGCATCACCCGCCTGCACCTGGAGCAGGACGCCGGCAAGTCGCTGCACGACCAGCACCCGAGCAAGAGCCTCATCGACCTCAACCGCTCCGGCGTCGCGCTGATGGAGATCGTCTCGGAGCCGGACATGCGCTCGCCGGAGGAGGCGGGGGCATACCTGTCGAAGCTGCGGCAGATCCTGCGCTACCTCGGCACCTGCGACGGCAACATGGACGAGGGCAGCATGCGGGCGGACGTCAACGTCTCGGTCCGCAAGGCTGGCGAGGGCTACCGCACGCGCTGCGAGGTGAAGAACGTCAACAGCGTGAAGTTCGTCATGCAGGCGGTGGAGGCCGAGGCGCGGCGCCAGATCGAGGTCTGGGAGGACGGCGGCGCCGTCGAGCAGGAGACCCGCCTCTTCGACACGGCGCGGGGAATCACCCGCTCCATGCGCTCGAAGGAGGATGCGCATGACTACCGCTACTTCCCGGAGCCGGACCTGCCGCCCCTCGTGCTCGACCCGTCCTGGGTCGAGGCGCTGAAGGCCGAGCTGCCGGAGCTGCCGGACGCCCGCCGCGCGCGCTACGTGGCGATGGGGCTCACGCCCTACGACGCGCATGTGTTGACGCTGGAGAAGGAGACCGCCGCCTTCTTCGAGACGGTGGCGCGCGGCCGCGACGCCAAGATGGCGGCCAACTGGGTGACCGGCGACTTCTTCGCCGCGCTCAACCGCCTGAAGCGCGACATCGCCGACCCGCCGGTGAGCGCCGGGGATCTCGGTGCGCTGCTGGACCTGATGGCCGACAAGACCCTCTCCGGCAAGCTCGCCAAGGAGGTGTTCGAGGCGATGCTGGAAACCGGCAAGCCGCCCGGCGCCATCGTGGAGGAACGGGGGTTGCGCCAGGTCACCGACACAGGCGCGATCGACGCTGCCGTGGCGGCGGTTCTGGCCGCCAACGCGGACAAGGTGGCGGAGTACAAGTCGGGCAAGGACAAGCTCTTCGGATTCTTCGTCGGCCAGGTGATGAAGGCCATGCAGGGCAAGGGAAACCCGGCCCTGGTGAATGAGGCGGTGAAGCGCGCGCTCGGCTGACGCGGGGGCAGGCTTGCCCTTCGGCCCCTGGCGTCCTTTGTTAGTCGGCGCCAGGGAACCGAGAACGCCGATGTCCCGCCTTCCGCGCCGCGCGCTGCCCGCGCTCGGCCTCGTGCTTGCCGCCCCCGCCCTCCGTGCGCAGCCGGCCGTCATCAGGATCGGGGAGCTGAACTCCTACGGCCGCATGGCCGCTTTCGCGGTGCCCTACCGCAACGCCATGCAGCTCGCCGCCGAGACGATCAACGCCGCGGGCGGCGTGGCGGGCGGAAGGCGGCTCGACTTCGTCTTCCGCGACGACGGCGCGACGCCGGGCGACGCGGTGCGGGTGGCGGAGGACCTGCTGACGCGGGAGGGCTGCGCCTTCATCGCCGGCACCTTCCTCTCCAACGTCGCGCTGGCGGTGGCCGATCTGGCGAACCAGCGCCGCCGCCTGTTCCTGGCGACGGAGCCGCTGAGCGACGCCATCACCATGGCGCAGGGCAACCGCTTCACCTTCCGCATCCGCCCCTCCACCTTCATGCAGACCCGCATGCTGGTCGAGGCGGTGCGCGGCCGGACGGCGCGGCGCTGGGCGATCGTCGCGCCGAACTACGAATATGGCCAGTCCGCCGCCGCCGCGTTCAAGCGCCTGCTGCCCGGCGCAATCCCTGGTGCCGAGGTGGTGGTGGAACAGTATCCGGCGCTTGGCCGCGTCGATGCCGGCGCGACCGTGGGCGCGCTGGCGCAGGCGCGGCCCGACGCGATCTTCAACGTGCTGTTCGGCGCCGACCTCAACCCCTTCGTGCGGGAGGGCAACACGCGCGGCCTGTTCGAGCGGCGCCTCGTGCTCTCCCTCCTGACCGGCGAGCCGGAATACCTGATGACCCTCGGCGACGAGACGCCGGAGGGCTGGATCGTCACCGGCTATCCCTGGGATGGCATCGAGGCCCAGCCGCACCGCGACTTCGTCGCCGCCTACCGCGCCCGCTTCAACGACACGCCCCGCCTCGGCTCGCTGCTCGGCCACGTCACCGTGCAGATCGTCGCCAACATGCTGAACAGGTCTGGCGCGGCGGAGACCGAGCCGATGATCGCGGCGCTCGAGGATCTGCGTACCGAGACGATCGTCGGTCCGGTGACGATGCGCGGGATCGACAACCAGTCGACGCTCGGCGCCTGGGTGGGGGAGACGGCTCTGCAAGGCCGCCAGGGCGTGATGCGCAACTGGCGGTACGAGGACGGCGCGGACCACATGTTCCCGGAGGAGGAGGTGCGCGCCGCCCGGCGCGACTAGCGGTGGACCCGGCCTTCCTGCTCGTCCAGTCGCTCTCCGGCCTGGCGACCGCCTCATCCCTCTTCATCATCGCCTCGGGGCTGACGCTTGTCTTCGGCGTGACGCGCATCGTCAACTTCGCGCATGGGTCGTTCTACATGCTCGGCGCCTATGTGGCGGTGACGGTCGTGCCCTGGCTGCTGGAGACCGACCACTCCCCGGCGATGTTCTTCGCGGGCGTGCTGCTCTCGGCGCTGGCCGTCGGGGTGCTGGGCGTGGCGATGGAGCTGCTGCTGCTGCGCCGGATCTACCGCGTGCCAGAGCTGTTCCAGCTCCTCGCCACCTTCGGGGTCGTGCTGATCGTGCAGGACCTGGTCATCTGGATCTGGGGGCCGGTGGACATTCCCGGACCCCGGGCGCCGGGGCTGCGGCACGGGGTGGAAATCCTCGGCCAGCGCTTCCCGGCGTATGACCTTGTGCTGATCGCGCTCGGCCCGGCGACGCTCGGGCTGCTCTGGCTGCTGCTGACGCGCACGCGCTTCGGCATTCTGCTGCGCGCCGCGACCCGCGACCGGGAGATGGTGGCCGCGCTCGGCGTGAACCAGGCGGCGCTGTTCACGGCGACGCTGTTCCTCGGCACCGCGCTCGCGGGGCTGGGCGGCGCGCTGCAGATCCCGCGCCTTTCCGCCTCCTCCGCCATGGACCTCTCGGTGATCACGGAGGCCTTCGTCGTCACCGTGATCGGCGGCATGGGATCGGTGCCGGGCGCCTTCCTCGCCGCGCTGCTGATCGGGCAGTTGCAGGCCTTCGGCGTGCTGGTATTCCCGAAGGTGACGCTGGTGCTGGTCTTCCTGCTGATGGCGGTGGTGCTGGTGGTCCGCCCCTGGGGCCTGCTCGGCCGGCCGGAGCCGCTGGGCCATCGCGCCGCCAACCCCGAAGGCATCTGGGAGCCCGGGCCGCCGGGGCGCGCCGCCCGCGCGGTGCTCGGCCTCGCCATGGCCGCGCTGCTCGCGCTGCCGCTGCTCGGCGATGACTACGCGCTGAAGGTAGGTACCGAGATCCTCGTCTTCGCCCTCGCCGCGCTCTCGCTCAACTTCCTCGTCGGCAATGCCGGGCTGGTGAGCTTCGGTCATGCGGCCTGGTTCGGCGCGGGTGCCTATGCGGCCGCGCTGCTGGTCACCCGTGCCGGGGCGCCGATGGAAGTCGCCCTGCCGGCGGCACCGCTTGCAGCCGGTCTGCTGGCGCTGGCGATCGGCTTCGTTCTCGTGCGCCTCTCCGGCATCTACCTCGCCATGCTGACGCTGGCCGTTGCGCAGATCGCCTATGCGGTCGCGTTCCAGTGGGTGGAGGTGACGGGCGGGGACAACGGCATCGTGGGTGTCTGGCCGAGCGGCTGGGCCCGCTCGCGCACCGCCTATTTCCTTCTGACCGCGGCGGTCACGGCCGCGGCGGTGGCGGCGCTGCACCGGGTGCACCACTCGCCCTTCGGCGCGGTGCTGCGCGCGGCGCGCGACGCGCCGCTGCGGGCCGAGGCGGCGGGTGTCGAGATCGCGGCGGCGCGGCGGCTGGCCTTCGCCCTGGCCGGCGCCGCGGCCGGACTCGCCGGGGCGCTCTACGCCTTCTCCAAGGGCTCGATCGACCCGACGCTGCTTTCCATCCCGCTCTCGGTCGACCTGCTTGCGATGATCCTGCTCGGCGGCATCGGCTCGGTGCTCGGGCCGCTCGCCGGGGCCGCGGCGCTGCACGGGATCAAGGACCTGGCGATGCCGCTGACCGACCATTGGCGGCTGCTGCTCGGCCTCGCCATCATCGCGCTCGTGCTGCTGTTCCCGCGTGGCCTCGCCGGCATGCTCGGGACGCGGCGGTGAGCCTGCTGGAGGTCCGCGGCCTGACGCGCCGCTTCGGCGGCGTGGTGGCGGCGCGCGATGTCTCCTTCACCCTCGCCGGCGGCGAGATGCTGGCGCTGATCGGGCCGAACGGCGCGGGAAAGAGCACGGTGTTCAACGCCATCGGCGGGCAGCTCCGCCCCGATGACGGGCAGGTGCTGCTGGAGGGGCGGGACATCACCGGCACGCGTCCGGCGGCGCTCGCGCGGCTCGGCCTCGGGCGCACCTTCCAGGTCGCGCAGACCTTCGCCAGCGCCAGCGTGCTCGGCAACGTCCGGCTGGCGCTCCTGGTCCGCCACGGTCATGCGCATGACATGCTCCGCCGCGAGGCAGCGCTGTACCGCGAGGAGGCGATGGCGATCCTCGCCCGGCTCGGGCTCGAAGCGCTGGCCGCGCGGCCGGTGGCGGAGCTGGCCTATGGCGACGTCAAGCGGGTGGAGCTGGCCATTGCGCTGGCCGCAGCGCCACGCCTGCTGCTGATGGACGAGCCGACCGCGGGCATGGCACCGGCGGAGCGGGCCGACCTGATGCGCCTCGTCGCCGCGCTTGCGCGCGGGGAGGGCCTCGGCGTGCTCTTCACCGAGCACGACATGGAAGCCGTGTTCGCGCATGCCGACCGCATCATCGTCCTGCTGGCCGGCGAGGTCGTGGCGGCAGGCCGGCCGGAGGAGGTGCGGGCCGACCCGCAGGTGCAGCGCGCCTATCTCGGCGGCGCCGGGCTGCGCGCCGCGGGCCGGGCGCGCCGCGCATGATGCCGATCCTGGAGGTGCGGGGCCTCGCCGCCGGCTATGGCAAGGCGCAGGTGCTGTTCGGCCTGGACTTCGCCCTGGCTCCCGGGGAGGTGCTGGCGCTGCTCGGGCGGAACGGCGCCGGCAAGTCCACCACGCTTCGCGCCGCCATCGGGCTGCTGCCGCCGCGCGCCGGGTCGGTGCGGGTGCACGGGCGGGAGGTGGCGGGATGGCCGGCGCACCGCATCGCGCGCCTCGGCCTCGGCTACGTGCCCGAGGACCGGCGGATTTTCCCCGACCTGACGGTGGCGGAGAACCTGGAAGTCGGGCGCAGGCCGCCGCGCAGCGGCCGCGCCGCCTGGACGTTCGACCGGCTGGCCGCTCTCTTCCCCAACCTCGCCTCGATGCGCCACCGGCGGGGAGAGGCGATGTCGGGCGGCGAGCAGCAGATGCTGACCATCGCGCGCACGCTGATGGGCAACCCCGATGCCGTCATGCTGGACGAGCCCTCGGAAGGGCTGGCGCCGGTCATCGTGGAGCAGATGGCCGAGGCCGTGACCCGCATGAAGGCGGAAGGCATCGCCGTGCTGCTGGCCGAACAGGGCACCGAGTTCGCCGCCGCCGTCGCCGACCGCGCGGTGGTGCTGGAACGCGGCACCGCGAGCTGGAGCGGGCCGATGGCGGAACTGGCGACGGACGAGGCGCTGCGCCGCCGGCTGCTGGCGGTGTAGCCTCCGCCGCAATGCCACGCATCGCCGTCGCCCGCCTGTGGTTCGAGGGCAATTCCTTCAGCCCCGTGCCGACCGGCATCGAGGCCTTCCGCGCGCGCGAGTGGATCGCGGGCGAGTCGGCACTGGCACGCTACGCGGGCACGGCAACCGAGCTTGGCGGGCTGAGCGCCTTCCTCGCCGCGCGGCCCTCCTGGCGCGCCGCCATGCTCCGCTGCGCCGCCGCCCAGCCCGGCGGCCCGATGGCGGAGGAGGCCTTCGCCGCCTGGATGGCGGAGGTCGAGGCCGGGTTGCGCGCCGGCGCGCCCTGGGACGGCGTATACCTCTCGCTGCACGGCGCCTGCGTCACGGAGGCCGACCCCGAGGCCGACCTGACGGTGCTGCGCCGGGTGCGCGCCGCGATCGGCCGCACGCCGCTCGTCGCCAGCTTCGACTTCCACGGCAACATCGCGGAGGAGGTCGCGGCGCTGCTGGATGGCGGCAGCGTCTACCGCACCTACCCGCATGTGGACATGGACGAAGCCGCCACCCGCGCCCTCGCCCTGCTGGAGCGTGCGGTGGCGGGGCAGCGCCTGCACGGCGCGGTCGCCAAGCTGCCCTTCCTCCTGCACAGCTTCCACATGCGCTCCGCCGGAGGGCCGATGGCGGAGGTCTGGGCGGCGGCCGCGACGCTGGAGCGCGGCGCGGTGCTGGATGCCGCACCCTTCGGCGGCTTCGCCTGGGGCGACAGCCCGCATGCCGGCCCTTCCGGTACCGCCTGGGCGACCGACCCCGCCGCCGCGCGGGAGGCTGCGGCGGCGGTCGCGGCCGCCATCGCCGCGCGTCGCACGCGCTTCGCCGTCTCGCTGCCCGACGCCGCGGCGGCGCTGAGCCAGGCGCTGGCCGCGCCGCCCGGCCTCGTCGCGCTGCTCGATCCGGCGGACAACCCGCTCTCGGGGGGCGTCGCGGACACGCCGGGGCTGCTGCGCGCGCTGCTCGACGCGGCCATCGAGGTGCCGACGGTGCTCGCCTTCCACCACGATCCCGCCACGGTCGCGGCGGCGCGGGATGCAGGGCAGGGGGCGGAGGGACGCTTCCGCCTCGGCGCCTGCACCACTGCCGCCTTCGGCCCGCCGATCGAGGTGACCGCGACCGTGGAGCGGCTGACCGACGGCCGCTTCGTCAACACCGGCCCGATGGAGCGCGGCGCGCCGGTCGATCTGGGTCCGAGCTGCGTGCTGCGGATCGGCGCGCACTTGCGCGTGATCGTCACCAGCGTGAAGGAGGCGGCGGTGGATCCGGCCTTCTTCGTGCTGCACGGCATCGACCTCGGCGCCACGCGGCTGCTGGCGAACAAGGCCAAGAACCACTTCCGCGCCGCCTTCGCGGAACGGTGCGCGGCGATCGTGGAGTGCGACCTGCCGGGCCCTGCCTCGCTCGGCCTGTCCGTCCTGCCGTTCCGGCATCTTCGCCCCGGGCTGTCGCGGACCTGACCTCGCCGTCATACTGCGGCGCAACGACAGGAGGGAAGGTCATGCCGAGCCGCCGCGCGATCCTCGCACTTGCCCCGGCCCTTGCCGCAGGACGCGGCGCCTGGGCGCAGGGCGCCTTCCCGACGCGGCCGGTGCGGATCATCGTGCCTTTCGCGGCGGGCGGGCCGACCGATGCCATCGCGCGCTTCGTCGCGGCGGAGCTGGAAGCGGCGTGGCGCCAGCCCGTCGTCGTGGAGAACAGGGCCGGCGCCGGGGGCTCTACCGGCAGCGTGCCGGTCGCGCGCGCAGCGCCGGATGGGCACACGCTGCTGCTCACCGCGAACTCGCACGCGATCAACCCGGCGGTCCTGCGGAACCTGCCCTTCGACACGCTGCGCGACTTCACGCCGGTCATCCGGCTGGCGGACGGGCCCTTCGTGCTGGTGGCCCATCCCTCGATGGGCGTGCGCACCGTGCCGGAGTTCGTCGCCGCGGCGCGGGCGCGGCCGGGCGCGCTGAACTACTCCTCGCCCGGCCACGGCACCGGAAACCACCTGGCGATGGAAAGGCTGAAGGCGATGGCCGGGCTCGACATCGTGCACGTGCCCTTCGGTGGTGCCGCGCCCTCCACGACCGCGTTGCTGGCCGGCCAGGTGCAGGCGACCATCAACAACCTCGTCAACTCGCTGCCGCACATCGCCGAGGGCCGCATGGTGGCGCTGGCGACTGGCGGCATGGAGCGCAGCCCGGTGCTGCCCGATACGCCGACCCTGAACGACTTCTACCCCGGCCTGACCGCGGCGAACTGGTACGCGGTGTTCGGCCCCGCGGGAATGCCGGCGCCGCTCGTCGAGACGATCAACGCCGCCATGGCGCGCGCCGTGCGCAGCCCGTCGGTCGCCGACCGGCTGACTGCGCAGGGCATCACGCCCTTCGGCGGCCCGGCACCCGCCTTCGCCCGCCAGGTGGCAGAGGAGGTGGCGACCTGGGCCGAGGTGGTGCGCACCGCCGGGATCAGGCCGGAATAGCCGGCGCGATCAGTCCAGCCGCGCGCCGCTGACCCGCACCACCTCCTGCCACTTGGCATTCTCCTCGCGGATGAACGCCTCGAACTCCGCGGGACCGAGCGGGCGCGGCTCGGAGCCGAGGTCGCGCAGCCGCGCCTGCGATGCCGGATCGCGCACGATGGAGAGCACCGCCTCGGCATAGCGGTTGAGGATCGCGGGCGGCGTGCGGCCGGGCGCCTGCACGCCGAACCACGCCACCGCCTCGAATCCGGAGACGCCGCCCTCCGCCACGGTCGGCGTCTCCGGCGCCGCGAACCAGCGGTCGCGGGAGGTGACGGCGAGCAGCCTCAGCCGTCCCTCGCGTACATGCGGCAGGTAGGCGGGCAGGTTGTCCACTGCCACCTGGATGTTGCCGCCGATCAGGTCCGGCACCACGCCGCCGGTGCCGCGATAGGGCACGTGCGTCATGTCGATGCCCGCCCGCACCTTAAGGTACTCGCCCGACAGGTGGCCGGACGTGCCGTTGCCGGGCGTGCCGTAGTTCAGCCTGCCCGGATCCGCCTTGGCATGGGCGAGGAAGCCGGCGAAGTCCTGCGCCGGCACGCTCGGGTTCACCAGGATCCCGTTGGCGACGAGGTTGACCAGCGCGACGGCGGCCAGATCCTCCGGCCGGAAGGGCATGCGGCTGTAGAGGAACTGGTTGATGCTCGCCGTGCCGATCGTGCACATCAGCAGCGTGTGACCATCCGGATCGGCCTTGGCGACGATGTCGGCGCCGAGATTGCCGCCGGCGCCGGGCCGGTTGTCCACCACCACAGGCTGGCCGAGCATCGCCGCCAGCCTTTCGCCGATCAGCCGCGCGGTGAGGTCGGTGGCGCCGCCGCCCTGGAAGGGCACCACCAGTCGCACCGGGCGAGAGGGCGCCCAGGGCTGGGCGACGGCCCGGCCGATCGAGGGCAGCGCGAGGGTGGAGCCGAGGAGGAGGCGGCGGCGTACCGGCATGCGGGTCATCCTGCTGGTTGTGGTCGTTACTCGACGGTGGCGCCGGAGCGGCGCACCACCTCGGACCACTTCGCGATCTCCGCCTTGATGAAGGCGTCGAAGGTCTCTGGGGAGGTGCCGCCATCCGGCGTCAGGTTCGGCGGCATGCCGCCGAGATCCGCAAGGCGCCGCATCATCTCCGGTTCCCGGATGATCGCATTCATCTCGTCCGAGATGCGTGCGATGGCGGCGGTCGGGGTGCGGGCCGGCGCCTGCACCCCGAACCAGGCCGTCGCCTCCACGCCGGCCAGGCCCTGCTCGGCGGTGGTGGGCACCTCCGGCATGGCGGGAGAGCGTTCCCGCGTCGTCACGGCCAGCGGGCGCAGCCGGCCCTCCCGCAGGTGGCCGATGACGGAGGGCAGGTTGTCCACTCCCACCTCCACCCGGCCGGCGATGATCTCCTGCATCATCGGGCCGGCGCCGCGGAAGGGCACGTGGGTCATGTCGACCCCGGCCTCGAGCTTCAGCAGCTCGCCCGTCATGTGCAGGGACGTGCCGGCACCGGAGGAGCCGATGTTGAGCCGGCCGGGACGGGATTTGGCGTGCTCCACCAGCTCCCGCAGCGTGCGCACCGGGAGGTTCGGGTTGACGAAGATCGCGTTGGGCACGCGCAGCATCAGGGCGACGGCCGCCAGATCCTCCGGCCTGATCGGCATGCGCGCGCCGTAGAGCGAGTAGTTGATGGCACCGCCGCTGATCGTCTGCATCAGCAGCGTGTGGCCGTCCGGCTCGGCCTTCGCGACCACGTCGTTGCCGATGTTGCCGCCGGCACCGGGCCGGTTCTCCACCACCACCTGCTGGCCGAGCCGGCGGCCGAGCGGCTCGGCCAGCAGCCGCGCGGCGATGTCCGTGGTGCCGGCGGGCGGGAAGCCGACGACGAGGCGGATGGGGCGCGCGGGGCTCCAGGCCTGGGCGCGCGCGGCGGCGGGCAGAAGGGCCGGCAGGGCAAGGCCGGCCATCGCGGCACGGCGGGTGATCGTCACGGCTGGGTCTCCTCCTTGTTGGCGGGAACTCTGGTCCCGCTCCTCCGCTTCATGCGCGTTCCTGCCGCAACAATGACGCGGCTTGCAAGCGTGGGCCTTTTTCGCTTGACCTCGGGGACCTTGCCCCGACGGCACCAGGGGCAGGGGAGGCTGAGGGGGCCGGCGGATGCACTTCATCAGGCTCTACGGGCGGGTGATCCAGTTGCTGGCGCCCGACCGCTGGGTGGCTCTCGGGCTCACCTTCGCGGCCCTCGCCCTCGCTGGCCTGCAGTTCCTGGAGCCCGTGCTGTTCGGGCGCGTCGTGGACCTGCTCTCCCGGTCGGAGAGCATGAGCACGAGTGCGATCTGGGCAGAAGCCATGGCCCTGCTGGCGCTCTGGGCCGCGGTCGGCCTCTCGGCCATCGGCGCGAACGTGGCCACGGCGCTCCTCTCGGACCGCATGGCGCACCGCAATCGCCTGGTCGTGATGGCGCGCTACTTCGAGCACGTCCTCTCCCTGCCTCTGTCCTTCCACGGGGACACGCAGTCGGGCCGGCTGATGAAGATCATGCTGATGGGCTCCGACAACCTGTTCGGCGTCTGGCTGTCCTTCTTCCGCGAGCACCTGACGACCTTCATCTCGGCCCTCGTCCTGCTGCCGCTCACCCTGATCCTCAACTGGCGGCTCGGCCTTCTGCTGATTGCGCTCGTCGTCCTCTTTGCGATCGTCTCCGCCTGGGTGATCCGCAAGACGGAGGCGGCGCAAGGCCACGTCGAGGAGCTGCATTCGCGCCTCGCCGGCAACGCGCAGGACGCGCTGTCCAACGTCGTCGTGGTGCAGTCCTTCTCCCGCCTCGGGTCGGAGGCGCGGATGATGGGCGACATCATCCGCCAAGTGCTGGATCACCAGTTTCCCGTGCTGAACTGGTGGGCGGTGGTGGCGGTGCTGACGCGCGCGGCGGCCACGATCACCGTCATCTCGATCTTCCTGCTGGGAACGCTGCTGCACGTGCGCGGGCAGGCGAGCGTGGGCGACATCGTCTCCTTCATGGGCTTCGCGACGCTGCTGATCTCGCGGCTGGAAGGCGCGGTCGGCTTCGTCTCCCGCCTCGTGTTCCAGATGCCGTCGCTGGAGCAGTTCTTCCAGGTGACGGACGCCCGCACCTCGGTGCCGGAGCGGGAGAGCCCGATGCAGCTGCCGCGCGCGACCGGCGACGTACGGTTCGAGAACGTGGCCTTCGCCTATCCGGGCGGGCCGCGCATCCTCTCCGACGTGTCGCTGCACGCGCCGCCGGGCCGCACCGTGGCGCTGGTCGGGCAGACCGGCGCGGGCAAGTCCACCGCCATGGCGCTGCTGCAGCGCATGTGGGACCCGGTGGAGGGGCGCATCACCCTCGATGGGCTCGACATCCGCGACCTGTCGCTGCACAGCCTGCGGCAGAACATCGGCGTGGTGTTCCAGGAGAGCATGCTGTTCAACCGGACGATCCGCGACAACCTGCTGGTCGGCCGGCCGGAGGCGACGCAGGAGCAGCTCGAGCAGGCCTGCCGCATGGCCGAGGCGCTGGACTTCATCACCCGTAAGCCGCAGGGCTTCGACACGATGCTGGGCGAGCGCGGCATCACGCTTTCTGGCGGCCAGCGCCAGCGCCTCGCCATCGCGCGGGCGCTGCTGAAGGACCCGCCGGTGCTGATCCTGGACGAGGCGACGAGCGCGCTGGACGCGGCGACCGAGGCGCGGGTGCAGAAGGCGCTGAAGGCGCTGATGGCAGGCCGGACCACCTTCATCATCGCCCACCGCCTCTCCACCGTGCGGGACGCGGACGAGATCCTCGTCTTCGAGGGCGGGCAGATCGTGGAGCGTGGCAGGTTCGACGATCTCGTGCGGCAGGATGGCCGCTTCGCCGAGCTGGTGCGCACCCAGCTCGCGAACGCCGAGACGGCCCCTGCGTGATGCTCAACCGGGGCGGGATTTCCGCGGCGCAGCACAGCCTGCGCTTGAACGTTGCGTGCGCGCCCTGGCAGCATGACCACTCGCTCATGGAGGGCGGGGCGCATGACCATTGGCTCTATCCTGAGACGCAAGGGAGCGGAGGTGGTCTCCGTTTCGCCGCATGATGACGCGGTCACCATCGCGCGCATCCTGTCCAACCACCGCATCGGCGCCGTGCTTGTGCGTGACGCTGCGGGCGACGTGCTCGGCATCGTCAGCGAGCGCGACATCGTCCGCTGCCTGGCCGTGCAGGGCGCCGAGGCAGTGTCGCAGACCGCCGCCACGCTGATGACGCGCGTGCTGCACACCGTCACCCCGCGCAGCCGCGTGACGGAGGCGCTGGAGATGATGACCGACCGCCGCGTCCGCCACCTGCCGGTCCTGCAGGAAGACGGCGCCCTCGCGGGCATGGTCTCGATCGGTGACCTCGTGAAGGCGCGGATCGAGGAGGCGGTGCACGAGGCCGAGGAACTGCGGCACTACGTAGAGACGGCCGGCTGATGAGGCTCCGCTGACCGGGCTGCCCTGACCGGGCTCTCCCCTTGTGATCCGCCCCGTCCCCGGCAATGCTGCCGGTCGGGAGACGGAACGAAGGGGAGTACAGCTCGATGCCCAGCCGCCGCCACATCCTCGCGCTCGGCGCGACGGGACTGCTCGCCGCGCGGGGCGCGGCCGGCCAGGCGCGGTGGCAGATGGCCACCGCCTATCCGGACGGGAACTACCACACCCGCAACATCCGCACGCTGATCGAGGAGGTGCAGGCGGCCTCCGGCGGGCGCCTCTCCATCCAGCTCCATTCAGGCGCCAGCCTGCTGCCGATGCCGCAGATCAAGCGCGGCGTGCAGACCGGGCAGGTGCAGATGGGCGAGATCCTGCTCACCGCCTACTCCAACGAGGACGTCTTCTTCGACGCCGACGCGATCCCCCAGCTCGTCACCAACTTCGCCGAGGCGAAGCGGCTGGCCGACCTGCAGAAGCCCTATATCGAGCAGCGGCTGGCGCGGCAGGGCCTCTCGCTGCTGTACACCGTGCCCTGGCCGCCGGCCGGCCTCTATGCCCAGGCGCCGATCCCGAGCATCGAGGGATTGCGCGGCCTGCGCTTCCGTACCTTCAGCCCCGCGACCAACCGCTTCGCCACCCTCGTCGGCGCCCAGCCCACGCTGGTGCAGGCGGCGGAGCTGGCGCAGGCCTTCGCCACCGGCGTCGTGCAGGCGCAGATCACCTCCGCCCAGACCGGCGTCGACACCTCGGCCTGGGACTATGCGCGGGTCTTCACGCCGCTTGGCTTCTCCATGACGAAGAACGCCGTCCTCGTCTCCCGCCGCGCGCTGGAGGCGCTGCCGTCCGACGTGCAGGCCGCGCTGCGCGCGGCAAGCGAGCGGGCGGAGGCGCGCGGCTACGAGCTGGCGGCGGAGGCGCAGCGGAGCACGGAGGCGACGCTCGCCAGCCGCGGCATGCAGATCGTGCCCCCGACGCCGGACTTCCTGGAAGGGTTGCGCCGCATCAGCCGGCAGATGACGGAGGAATGGGTGGGCCGCGCCGGGGAGGACGGGGCGAAGCTGATCGAAGCCTATCGCCGGGGCTGAACCCGTCACGTTGCCGGTGACGGCGCGGCCGGGCATGGTCGGACGAGGAACGAGGGGAAACGCCATGCCCGTGCTTCGCCGCGCCGCGCTCGGCGCCACGCTCTCTCTTGCCTTCGCGCCGGCGGCGCGCGCCCAGGCGCGCTGGCAGGCGGCGTCCGGCTTCGGCGACGGCAACTACCACACCCGCAACCTGCGCGACTTCCTGGCCGAGATCGCGCAGGCCACCGGCGGCGCCGTGCAGGTCACGCTGCATGCGAACGGCAGCCTGCTGCCGCAGCCCCAGATCAAGCGCGGCGTGCAGACCGGGCAGGTGCAGATCGGGGAGATCCTGCTGACCGCCTACGGCAACGAGGACGCGATCTTCGACGCCGACGCGGTGCCTGGCCTGGTGCAGAACCTCGACGATGCGCGGCGCCTGGCAGCCGTTCAGGCCCCCTTCGTCGAGGCGCGGCTGGCCCGCCAGGGGCTGATGCTCCTCTACATGGCGCCCTGGCCGCAGGTGGCGATCACCGCGAACCAGAACCTCACCGACCCGGCGCAGCTCCGCGGCCTGCGCATCCGCAGCTACAGCCCCATCTCCAGCCGGCTCGTCCAGCTGCTCGGCGGCACCAGCACGCTGATCGTCGCGCCGGAGGTGCCGCAGGCCTTCGCCGCCAACATCATCCAGGCGCAGCTCACCACCGCCCCCGTCGCGGCGGATACGGCCGTTTGGGACTACAGCCGCTACTTCATCAACGCCGCGATCGCGACGAGCAAGAACGCCGTCTTCGTCTCCCGCCGCGCCTTCGACGCGCTGCCCGAGCCTGCCCGTGCCGCCATCCTCGCGGCGGCGCGCAACGCGGAGGCACGGGGCTGGCGCCTCGCCGCCGAGGCGCAGGCCGAGGCCGAGGCGCGGATGGCCGCGCGCGGCGTGCAGGTGGTGCCGGCCTCGCCCGACCTGCTGGCGGCGATCCGCCGGGCCGGCGAGACGATGATCGAGGAATGGGCGACGCGCGCCGGCGAGGATGGGCGGCGGATGTTGCAGGACTACCGCGCCGCCCGTGGCTGAGGGCCAGCGCGGATGATCGTTGACACTTTATCGGTAAATCGCCAGTGTTTCGTCGGCGTCGCGACAAGACCGACGCGAGGAGGCGTTCGATGATGGGATCAGCGGCCCGGTGCGGCCTGCCGCCGACGGCGCCACGCCCTGCCCGCATCCGCGGCAGGCGGCGGCCGGGTTTGTCCAAATCCGGCACGCGCACGGTTCACCCCACGCCCCGTCCATGCCTTCATCCCGCAGCCCGCCACCCCGTCCCGGAGACAAGCGCATGACGCAGACCCGCCGCACCCTCCTCGCCGCCGGCCTGGCCGCGCCGTTCCTGGCCCACCCCGCCGCCGCGCAGACCACGCGCTGGCAGATCGCAACCCCCTATCCGGACGGCAACTTCCACACCCGGAACCTGCGGCAATTCGTCGAGGAGGTGCAGGCCGCCTCGGGCGGGCGCCTCGTCGTCACCATGCACACCAACGGATCGCTGCTGCCGATGCCGCAGATCAAGCGCGGCGCGCAGACCGGCCAGGTGCAGATGGGCGAGATCCTGCTCTCCGCCTACGGCAACGAGGACGCCTTCTTCGAGGTGGACGGGATCCCGCAGCTCGTCACCACCTACGACGAGGCCCGCCGGCTGATGGAGCTGGCGCGGCCGCAGATCGAGGCGCGGCTGCAGCGCCAGGGCCTGTCGCTGCTGTTCATGGTGCCCTGGCCGCCCTCCGGCTTCTACACCAACTTCCCGGTGGACACGATCGAGACGCTGCGTGGCACGCGCATGCGCACCTTCAACGTGATGACCAACCGCTTCGCCACTCTCGTCGGCGCGACGCCGACGCTGGTTCAGGCCGCCGAGATCCCGCAGGCCTTTGCCACCGGCGTGGTCAACGCCATGGTGACGTCCGCGGCGACGGGCGTGGACACCTCGGCCTGGGACTATGCGCGGGTCTTCACCCCCGTCGGCTTCACCTTCACCCGCAACGCGGTGTTCGTGAACCGCCGTGCGCTGGAGGCATTGCCCGCCGACGTCCAGCAGGCGGTCCGCGCCGCCGCCGCCACCGCCGAGACGCGCGGCTGGCAGATGAGCGCTGAGGCCCGCGATTCGGCACAGGCCATGCTGGCCAGCCGCGGCATGACCGTCGCCCAGCCCACCCCGGCGCTGATGGGGGGCATGGCCCGCGTCGGCCAGCAGATGGTCGAGGAATGGCTCGGCCGCGCCGGCGAGGACGGCCAGCGCCTGATCACCGCCTATCGCGCCCGCGCCTGAGATGGCGGCGCTGCGGCGGGCGCTCGACGCCCTCTACCTGCTCGGCGGAATCGCGGGCGGTGTGGCGCTCGCCGCGATCGGCGGCATCATCGCCGCCCAGGTGGTCGGCCGGCAGTTCGGAATGACGCTCGGCGGCGCCGACGACCTCACGGCTTTCGCGGTCGCCGGTTCCGCGTTGCTGCCGCTGGCTTACGCCTTCCGGCACGGCGCGCACATCAGGGTGGACCTCGTGATCGGTCACCTGAAGGGCACCCCGCGCTTCGTGCTGGAGGCGGTTGCCCTGGCCGTGACCACCGGGCTCTGCGCCTTCCTCGCCTACGCGGTGGCCGACCTGGCCCATGACTCCTGGCAGTTCGAGGACGTGGCGCAGGGCACCGTTCCCTGGATGCTGTGGATCCCGCAGGCCGCCTGTGCGGCCGGCTGCGCCCTGTTCGCCCTGGCGCTGCTGGACGACCTCGTGGTCCATCTCTCGGGCGGCACGCCCTCCTACCGCCGCGCCGCAGAGGCGTCCGCGGTGAGGCGCGCGGCGGAGGAAATCTAGATGGACCTCGCCCAGACCGAGGCCGGGCTGATCCTGCTCGGCTTCCTGTTTGCCGTGCTCGCGCTCGGCGTCTGGATCGGGCTCGGCCTGCTGGCGACGGGGCTCGTCGGCCTCCTCGTGCTGCCGGAGCTGATGCCCGGCATGGCGACCTTCCCGCCGGAGAAGGTGCTCGGGTCCGCGGTCTGGGGCGCGCTCGCCTCCTGGACGCTCGCGGCGCTGCCGCTCTTCATCTGGATGGGCGAGATCCTGTTTCGAACCCGGCTGAGCGAAGACATGTTCCGCGGCCTTGCGCCCTGGGTGCAGCGGCTGCCGGGGCGGCTGATGCATGTGAACGTCATCGGCTGCGGCATCTTCGCCGCCGTGTCCGGCAGCAGCGCCGCGACGGCGGCCACGATCGGCAAGATGTCGCTGCCGGCGCTGACCCAGCGCGGCTACCACATGCCAATGGCGATCGGCAGCCTCGCGGGCGCCGGCACGCTCGGCCTGCTCATCCCGCCATCCATCGTGATGATCGTCTACGGCGTGGCGGCCGAGGTCTCGATCGTCCGTCTGTTCATCGCCGGCATCATCCCGGGGCTGCTGCTGATGGTCCTGTTCAGCGGCTACATCGCCGTCTGGTCGCTGCTGAACCCGCGTCTGACGCCGCCGGCCGACCCGCCGCTGCCGCTGCGCGAGAAGCTGCGCGCCTCCGGCCAGCTCTTTCCCGTCGTGCTGCTGATCGGCTTCGTCATGGGCAGCATCTACTTCGGCTGGGCCACCGCGACCGAGGCCGCGGTATTCGGCGTGGTGGGCGCGCTGGTCCTTTCCGCCTGGGGCGGCACGCTGACGCGCAGGAGCTTCGCGGACAGCCTGATGGGCGCGGTGCGCCTGTCCTGCATGATCAACCTGATCCTGGCTGGCGCGGCCTTCCTGACGAAGGCCATGGCCTATTCCGGCATCCCGGCCGCGATGGCGGCCTGGGTGGGCGAGCAGGGCTTCAGCCCCTTCACCATCATCCTCGTCCTGACGCTGATCTACCTCGTGCTCGGCTGCTTCATCGACGGCATCAGCATGATCGTGCTGACCGCCTCCGTCGTTCTGCCGATCATCGCTGCGACGGGCTTCGACCTGATCTGGTTCGGCATCTTCATCGTGCTGGTGGTGGAGCTGGCGCAGATCACCCCGCCGGTCGGCTTCAACCTCTTCGTCCTTCAGGGGCTGACGGGGAAGGACATCCTGACTGTCACGCGCAACACGCTGCCCTTCTTCGGGCTGATGCTGATGGCAGTGGTGCTGGTGACGCTGTTCCCCGCCCTGGTCACCTTCCTGCCGAACACGATGTTCGGCGCCTGATGCCCGGCGCGAAAGGACCGGCCTGTGGCCGGCGATGGAGGCACGAAGGTGAAGCCTTCGTCCGCCAGGCCCGACGCGAGAAGGGCCGGCGACCTCCCGGTCGCCGGCCCCGATTCACGCTACCGCGCCGGTCAGCGGCGCGGAACGCCAGAGGCGCCGCCACCAGAGCCGCCGGTGCCGCCGGTGCCCGGATCGGCGTCCGTCGCCGCGCCGGCACGCTCCAGGCGCCCGCCGGCAGGGTTGTTGCCGCCGCCGGCGCCGCCCTGGACGCCGGGGCCGCCGCCCATCGCCGCGCCGCCCGGACCCATGGTGCCGCCGGTCGCCATGCCGGGCCGGCCGAGCGCGCCGCCGCCCGAGCCCCCGGTGCCGCCCGCGCCCGGATCGGCATCGGTCGCCGCGCCGCTGCGGTTCGCGCCCGCGCCGGCCGAGGCACCCATGCCGCCAGACCTGCCGGGCGTGCCCTCGACGATCATGCCGCCACCCATGTAGGCGCGGTCACGCTCGGCCCGGGCCTGGCGGGTGTTGGCCGCCGTACCGCTGCGCGTGGAGGTGCTGCGGTTCGAAGCGGTCGCCGGGCTACGGCCGCCCACGCGCACCTCCGGGTCGTTCCACACCGGCCGGCCGAGGTTGACCTGGTCCGGCGTCGTCACCGCGCCCGTCGCCGCGCCCGCGCCTGCGCCGATCGCCGCGCCGGCCAGGACGCCAGGCGGGCCGCCGAGGGCGCCAACCGTCGCGCCCGTCGCCGCGCCCGCGGCAGCGCCACCGCCCACGCGCTCGGACGGGTTGGTGCCGCAGGCGGCGACCAGCAGCCCGAGGGCGGCAGCGCCCAAAAGTTTGCCCTTCATGGTTTCGCTCCTTGCCACTCGGACATGGCAGGCCCGGCTCCAGCGCCGCCCCGTTCCATGCCCGATGGGCGAGGCAACGCCCCCGTCACGCGGATGGTTGCGGTGTGTCAGCGGATCGCGGAGTGCTGATCGCACCGGTGGGAACCTCGCCACTCGTGGCCGCGAAGCCGCTGCGGCTCAGCCGCCGCGCCCAACCTGGAACGGCCGCATGAGGAAGGCTGCGCCCCAACCCCAGGCGCCGTTGATCAGCATCACGCGCATCCAGGTGGTGGTGTTGCCGCCAGCCCACATCGGCGCGCCGCGCATCCCGGCGACGAGCGTGAAGCCGACAAGCGTGCAGACCACGGCGCCGAGCAGGAAGCCGCCCAGCAGGTCCGGCAGCCTCGCCCAGCGGATCAGCCCAGCGAGGATGATGCCCCAGATGCCGCCCCAGAAGGCGGCGCTCAGCACGGCCGGCACGCCGAACGGCGCGACGGCTCGGAAACTGTAGCCCGCACCCGCGGGCCGGAAGGCGTCCGGCACGCCGAGCGCCTTCAGCAGCGGGAACTGGTGGTGCAGCAGGAACACCGTGCCCTGATGGAAGACGATCACGGCCAGCGCGCCGCAGGCAAAGCCGACGAGGAGGACCTTCTTCATGAACGGCGCGCGACTCCGGCTGCGGTCTGTGCATCATGCACGCGGCAAGGGGGCCGCGGGCAAGCCGGCGGTGCCGCGCGCGCCTGCGTCCCGACCTACCTCGGTCCGGCGCGTGCCATCACGTCGGCTGGCCGCGACAGTGCCTGGGTCCCGAGCACCGGATTGTTCAGGTAGAACTCGTCGCGCGGGAAGACGTCGGTGAGCGACGCCTCCACGCGGGGGCTGCCGGGGAACCAGGAGAGCGGCGCCCGCGCGAACATCGATGCATAATCCCCGAAGCCCCGGTTCCCGCGTGCCAGGTGGGCCGCCACCTCGGGCTGCGCAAAGCGGCGGGCAAGCTCGGCGGCGTCATACGGGATTGGCCGCTCGGAGCCGATCAGCACCGAACCGGGCATCAGCAGCAGCGTGTACGGAAACACGGAGGCGAAGGTCTCCACGCTGCGCTGCGTCGGGCCCCACTGCACGTAAAGCCCGCCCGGCGCGAGGCGTCGCCGCACCTGCTGCAGGAACTCCTCCGAGTAGAGCAGCCCGGAATGCGATCCCTCCGGCAGGATCGCGTCCGCCTGGATCACGTCGTACAGCTCCTCGCCCTTCGACAGGGCCCGCCTGCCATCGCCGTATTCCAGGCGCCACCGGGGGCTGCGGAACATCTCGGCAATCGGCCCCTGCGGATGCCGCTCGCCCAGTTCCTCCAGCGCCGTCAGCACCGGCCCGACAAGCTCGATGGCGCGCACCTCGCGCGTGAGGGGCGAGACGCCGGCCGCCCAGGGCGTGCCGCCGGAGCCGATCCCGATGCACAGCACGCGCTGCGGATCCGGGTGAATCAGCGGCCCGACCGCGCCGAGGAACTGGTGGATCGGCAGGAACGGGATGCGGCCCTGGCTGAACCCCTGGATGAAGAAGGGCCCGTGCGGCTGGTCAGGGCTCGTCGCATCGTCGCGGAAGAAGGCGACGCCCGAGCGGTCCTCGGCCCAGGCGACGCGCTGCCCCTCACGCTCGGCATGCAGGCGCGACCAGAGCTGCGCGTTGGAGGGCAGCACCACCGCCGCGGCGCCGCAGGCCACGGCCAGCGCCATCTCCGGCCGCCGGCCACGGCCCGCCTTCCACAGCCACCCCAGCACCAGCAGCGTGGACAGCACGGCGAGCAGCTTCAGCGTCCCAGCGGTGCCGAGGAGGTGGAAGGTGACGATGCCCGTGCCGACCGACCCCGCGGCGTTGCCGAGGATGTTGGCGAGCTGCACCCACCCGACCCGCGCGCCGACACTCGCCAGGTCCTGCTGCACCGCGCGCTGCACGAAGGGGAAGGTCATGCCGATGAGGAAGGATGGCGGCGCCACCACCAGCACGGTCAGGACCACCGTCGTGACCAGCCCGTCGCCCCGCAGCCGCATGACGTCCGCCGAGACATGCGGGTTGATGGGGGCGTGCGGCAATGCCCAGTAGAGGCCGAGGATCAGCAGCACCGCCAGCGCGAAACCGGCCGACTGGGTGATGAAGAAGGCCGGGCGGGGGTCCCTCATCCGCCGCACCATCCGGGCCGCCACCGCCATGCCGAGCCCGTCGGCCAGCAGGAAGACCCCGAGCACGGTCGGGAAGAGGTAGGCGTGGTACTGCCCGACCTGCCCCATCAGCCGCACCCAGACGATCTCCAGCGCCACGATGATGTAGCCCGACAGGAACACCAGCAGGCACCAGAGCCTGAGGCTGCCGAACGGTTCCGACGATGCGGCCGCGCGCGCGGCCGGGGAGGGGGCGGGCACCGCCTCGCGCCGCAGCGCCGGCAGCAGCGACAGCGCCAGCGCCGCGGCGAAGAGGTCGAGCCCCGCCGCCAGCACCAGCGCGCCGACGAAGCCGAGATTGCCGACCAGCAGCCACCCGCCGAGCAGCGCGCCGAGACCGGCGCCGAGCGTGTTCAGCCCGTACAGCGCACCGATCCGCTCCGCCACCGTGTCGAGCGATGTGGCAATGGCCCGCGCCAGCAGCGGCAGCGAGGCGCCCATGAGCGTGGTCGGCAGGACGAGGCCGGCGAAGCACAACGCGAAGATCGCGACGGGGTCGTCGACAATCCCCGCCAGGTCGGTGGCGAGGAAGTCGTACAGGAAATACTTGGAGACGAGCGCGAAACCGGCCACGCCGGCTTCGGCCAGGGCGAAGGCGACCATGGCGCGGTAGGGCGACAGCCGGTCCGCCACCCGCGCGCCGATGATCGAGCCGAGGCCCAGCCCCGCCAGGAAGGCGCCGACCACGAGTGCCGCCGAGACCGTGTCCGACCCCGCGAAGATGCCGAGCATGCGCTGCCAGACGATCTGGCACAGCAGGGCGGCAAAACCCGAACAGAAGAAAGCGACCGCGAGGCGCGGCATCCCCCCGTCTCCCCTACCCTCCGGGTCATGATGCCCGGGCCGGAGCCTCCCCTTTCGCTCTCGGCCGCGGCACAATTGCGGCAAGAAGATGCGCCGTAAAGGGCCACCCGCGCAGTTCCGCTGCCGCGGAGGCCCTTCCGGGTAGGCCCCTTGCCGGCGCGGCACGCGGCGCGCAGGTTCGCTCCCTTCTCAGATCGGGGGACCCGGCGCGTGAACGGTGCGGAAAGTCTGGTGCATACCCTGCTCGGGGCGGGCGTGGATGTCTGCTTTGCCAATCCCGGCACCAGCGAGATGCATTTCGTGGCGGCGCTGGACCGCATCCCGGGCATGCGGTGCGTCCTCGGCCTGCAGGAGAATGTCGTCACCGGCATGGCCGACGGCTACTTCCGCATGGCCGGCAAGCCCGCCGCGACGCTGCTGCATTGCGGCCCCGGCCTCGCCAACGGCCTTGCCAACCTGCACAACGCCCGCCGCGCCCGGTCCGGCATCGTCAACTGCGTCGGCGACCAGGCGACCTATCACCGCCCGCTGGACGCGCAGCTCACTGCCGATACGGAGGGCTGGGCCCGCGGCGTCTCCGCCTGGACCCGCACGGTGGGACGCGCCGGGGACGTGGCCCGCGATGCCGCGGTGGCCGTCCAGGCGGCGCGCACCTCGCCCGGCGGCATCGCGACGCTGATCCTGCCCTCCGATACCTGTTGGGACGAGGCGCCGGAGGGGCCGGCGAAGGCCCTGCCGGTGCCGCCCGCCCCGGCGGCCGACCCTCTGGCGGTCCGCGGGGCAGCGCGTGCGCTGCGCGAGCGGTCGGACGTGCTGATCCTGCTGGGCGGGCTGGCCCTGCGCGCCGAGGCCCAGGCGCTTGCCTGGCGTGTGGCGCAGGCGACCGGCGCAACCGTGATGGCCGAGATGTCGAACGGCCGTGTCGAACGCGGGCGCGGGCGCGTGGCGCTGGAACGGGTGCCCTATCCGGTGGACATGGCGGTGGCCGCGCTCGAGCGGTTCCGCACCATCATCCTCGTCAACAGCAAGGCGCCGGTCGGCTTCTTCGCCTATCCCGGCAAGCCCTCCCGCCATCATCGCGCGGATGCGGACATCCTCCTGCTGACGCGCTACGAGGCCGACCCGGTCGCTGCGCTGCGCGCGCTGGCGGAGGAGGTCGGCGCCGGCGAAGCCGCGATCCCCGACCCGGGGCCGCGGCCCGAGGCGGCGCGCGGCGCACCGACGCCGGAGGCCCTGGCCCGCACCCTCGCGGCAACCATGCCGGACGACACGATCGTGGCGGATGAGAGCGTCTCCTTCGGCCGCGGCTTCTTCAAGGAGACGCACGCCGCCCCGCCGCATGACTGGCTGCAGATCACCGGCGGCGCCATCGGTTGCGGCATCCCGCTGGCCACCGGCGCCGCCATCGGCGCACCGGGGCGGCGCGTGGTGAACCTGCAGGCCGACGGGTCGGGCATGTACACGCTGCAGGGCCTCTGGACGCAGGCGCGCGAGAAGCTGCCGGTGACCACGGTGGTGCTGTCGAACCGGCAATACGCCATCCTCCTCGGCGAGTACCGCGGCGTCGGTGCGAATCCGGGGCGGACCGCGATGGACATGCTGGATCTCGGCAACCCCGACCTCGACTGGGTGCGGCTGGCGAACGGCATGGGCGTGGAGGCCGCGCGGACGGAAACGCTGGAGGGCTGTGCCGACCTGATGCGCCAAAGCTTCGCGGGCGACGCGCCGTTCGTGATCGAACTGGTGATCTGAACGGGGGAGGGGGGCGCGCCGATGGACATGGAGCTGCGCGGCCGCCGCGTCCTTGTCACCGGCGGGTCGAAGGGCATCGGCCTTGCCTGTGCCGAGGCGTTCGCCGCGGAGGGCTGCGACCTCGTCCTCTCGGCCCGCGACGCGGCGACGCTCTCGGCGGCGGCGGATGCGGTGCGCGGCCGCGCGCAGGTGGCGGTGGAGACGATCCCCGCCGACCTCTCCCGCGCCGAGGAGCGGGAGCGGCTGCACGCAGCCGTCGGCGCGGTGGACATCCTCGTCAACAACGCCGGCGCCATCCCCGGCGGCCGGCTGCAGGACATCCCGATCGCCCGCTGGCAGGCGGCGTGGGATCTGAAGGTGATCGGCTACATCCATCTCTGCCAGCTCTTCCTGCCGGCCATGGAGGCGCGCCGCGCCGGCACCATCGTCAACATCATCGGCATGGCCGGCCGGGCGCCGCGCGCCGGCTACATCTGCGGCGGCGCCGGCAACGCCGCGCTCATCGCCTTCACCTCGGCGCTCGGCGCCGCGGCGGCCGAGCGGGGCGTGCGCGTCCTCGGCATCAACCCCGCCGTGACCCGGACCGACCGGATGATGACGCAGGCGCGGAGCGCCGCGAAGCTGCGCTTCGGCGACGAGGACAGGTGGGCCGACACCCTCGCCGGCCTGCCGCTCGGCCGCCCCATCGAGCCGCGGGAGATCGCGGACCTTGCCGTGTTCCTCGCCTCGCCGCGCGGCGGCTATGTCAACGGCACGGTGGTGGACGTGGATGGGGCCGGCATGTTCCGCGGGTAGTGCCACGCCGCCGCCGCGCGCCGCGGATGTGATGCGGGCCTGGGACCATCGCCGGCTGCCGCGCGTTGCAGGCCTGCTCCTGCACGGATGTCGCCCCGATGATCTTCGAATCCTGGTCTTCGCTGCTTCGTGTCGTGGTAGTCGGAATGCTGGCCTATGCGGCGCTCGTCGCGCTGCTCCGCGCGTCGGGAAAGCGCACGCTGACCAAGCTCAACGCCTTCGACCTGGTGGTGACCGTGGCCCTGGGTTCGACCCTGGCGACGGTGCTGCTGAACCGCTCGGTGGCGCTGGTGGACGGAGTTGCCGCCTTCGCCCTGCTCATCGGCCTGCAATGGCTGGTTGCCTTCCTGTCCGTGCGATCCTCCCGCTTCGGGGCGCTGGTCAAGTCGGAACCCACGCTGCTGCTGCATCGCGGCCGCTTCCTGGATGATGCGATGCGCGCCCAGCGCGTGACGCGGGGCGAGGTGCTTTCCGCCCTGCGAGCCAGCGGCCTGACGCGGCGGGAGGACGCTGCCGCGGTCGTGCTCGAGACGGACGGAAGCCTGAGCGTCATCGAGACGCGGCGCGGCAGCGCGCAGGATGAGGAAGTGCCTGTCCTCCGCGACGTCGAGGAGAACGGTCCCTCCCGCTGAGGCGCCATGGTCCTGTCGGTCGGCGCTCCTCCCGGCGCTCCCGAAGCTGCCTCCCGCCCGCCGGCATGGCACTTGGAATCACCCGCCGCACCGCAAATCTCTCCGGCGCGCGGGCGCGGTTCGCCTGGGCCGATGATCGGGGGAGCCTGGATGCCACGCATTCTCGCCGCCGCTGCGGCCTCCGTCGGCTTGGCTGCCTGCGTGGCGCAGCCCGACATGCGGCCGGCATCGTCTGATCGGCCCGCGGCGTCCGCGGCGCAGCCCTCGACGCTCGTGGGCACGCGCTGGCAGCTTCTGGAGCTGCGCTCCCCGGACGGCGCGATCGGCACGGTGCGGCCCGCCGACCCGTCGCGCTACCTGCTGGAGTTCGCGGCGGATGGCGGCGCGGCGCTCCGGCTCGACTGCAACCGCGGGCGCGGCCGCTACGAAGCGACGCCGACGGGCCCGGGCCGCGGCACGCTGCGCTTCGGCCCGATCGCGGCGACCCGGGCGATGTGCCCGCCCGGCTCGCTCGACGCGCGCCTCGGCCGTGAACTCTCGGTGGTGCGCACCTACGTCCTCTCGGGCGAGGAGCTGCGGCTGGAGATGGGCGGCGATGGCGGGCAGCAGATCTGGCGCCGGATCCCGGGCTGAGATCGCTCAGCCCGGCAGCAGCACCGCCGCGTACCATGGCGCCGGCGGCAGCGTGGCGGCCAGGTGCCGTCCCTCCCGCCGCAACGGCACTGCCGGCCCATCCGGCAGCCTGACCTCGCCCGCGCCGACCGCGAGGGTCGCGGCGTCCAGCCGGAGCGACACCCTGCCCTCGGTCTCCCAAGGCACCAGGTGGAGCAGCGAAGGGCCGCGATGCCGCACGACGCGCAGGCTGGGCCGCAGGCCGGGCAGGTCGGCGGACCACGCGCCGGCAGGCGGCATGCCCGCATCCTCCGCCCCGTCCAGCATCGGGCCGAGCGCCCGCGCCATGCGGTACAGCGGGGCGAAATCCTCCGGGCGTCCGAAGAAGCGCTCGGACCCTGTCGGCGTGGAGCGCAGGTAGACATCCCACGGCACGACCGCCAGCCCGCCATGCGCGTAGCACCAGGCGATCACGCGGCGGTTCAGCGCGACGTCCTCGCTGGTCAACGTGAAGGCCTGCACGCGGCCTGCCGCCTCCGCCGCGCGCAGCAGGCCCGCCAGCCGGTCCGGCGTCGCCTCCGCCCCCGGCAATTCGCCGAGGCCGAAATCGTAGAGGTCGTGCGGCCAGCCGAGATCGCCGCGGAAGTTGTTGCAGGACAGCGTGACGCGCCGCCCCGCCGCCCTGTCGATCTCCGCCCGGACCTCCGCGACGAAGCGCGTGACGGAACGCCGCGCGAAGGCGCGCATGTCGCGCGACAGATCCACGCCCTCCCGCTCGGCGCGGGCGCGGCAATGCGGGCACCAGCAGCCGCCCCAGGCGGCCGCCGCCTCGTTCATCCGCGGGTCGTCCATCGTCAGGTGGCTCGCGCCCGCCTCGAGCGCCGCGCGCGCATGCGCCACCCAGGCGGCGCGATAGGCCGGCGCATTGGCGCAGCCCCAGGCGACGCCCCAGCCCCGCATCCAGGGCGCCGCCACCGCGGCGCCATCTCGATCGAGGATGCGTCCTTCCGCATATTCCCGCACGCCGGGGCGGTCGGTCAGGTTCGCGTTCACCGTCCCGCCCACCAGGTGCAGCCCGGCGCCGCGCATCGTGGCGACGAAGCGCGGGTCGGCCGTGTAGCACCAGTCGAGCCTTGTGGCGCCGAATGCATGCGCGACCGCCGGCGCCTCCGCCCGCGCCCAGCGCGTGGAGAAGATCACGTCCGACCGGCGCGGCACCTCGGCGGGGGCTGCGGCCGCCGCGCCCCGCGGCAGCGCCGGCGCGACGGCGGCGCCGAGCAGGCCGCGCCTTCCGATCATCCGCCCAGCCGCTCGATCTCCGCGCCCACCGCGGCGAGCTTGCGTTCCACCGCCTCGTAGCCGCGGTCCAGGTGGTAGACGCGGTTGACGATCGTCTCCCCCTTCGCGGCGAGCCCCGCGAGGATGAGCGAGACGGAGGCGCGCAGGTCGGTCGCCATCACCGGCGCGCCGGAAAGGCCGGGCACGCCCCGCACGATCGCGCTCTGGCCGTGGTACTTGATGCGCGCGCCCATGCGCATCAGCTCCGGCACGTGCATGAAGCGGTTCTCGAAAATCGTCTCGGTGATCATCGCAGCGCCTTCCGCCACGCACATCAGCGCCATGAACTGGGCCTGCATGTCGGTGGCGAAGCCGGGGAAGGGCTCCGTCATCACGTCGGTGCCGCGCAGGCCGTTGAGGCGCGAGACCTTCAGCCCCGCATGCCCCTCGGCCACGTCCACCCCGGCCTCGCGCAGCACGCGGGCCACGGCGCCGAGATCCGGCAGGCGCGCGCCTTCGAGCATCACCGAGCCGCCGGTGATGGCGGCGGCGCAGGCATAGGTGCCGGCCTCGATGCGGTCGGGAACGATCGGGTGCGTCGCGGCACCGAGGCGCTTCACACCCTCGACCACCAGCCGGTCGGTGCCGATGCCCTCGATGCGCGCGCCCATGCGCATGAGGCACATGGCGAGGTCGCCTATCTCGGGCTCCCGCGCCGCGTTCACCAGCTCCGTCACGCCTTCGGCCAGCGTCGCGGCCATCAGCAGGTTCTCGGTGGCTCCGACGCTCACCTGCGGGAAGATGATCCGCGCGCCCTTCAGGAAATGGCTCCCGCTCGCGGGCGCCTTCGCGTGCATGTAGCCGCCCTCGAGGTCGAAGGCCGCGCCCATCTGCTCCAGCCCCTTGATGTGGAGGTCGACGGGGCGCGTGCCGATGGCGCAGCCGCCGGGCAGCGACACCCGCGCCTCGCCGAAGCGGGCGAGCAGGGGGCCCATCACCAGCACGCTCGCGCGCATCTTGCGGACAAGGTCGTACGGCGCTTCCAGGTTGCCGGCCGTGCCGGACAGGACGAGCCGCCGCGCGTCCCTGTCATGCGTCACCGTCAGCCCGTGCTGCGACAGCAGGTGCCGCATGGTGGCGATGTCGGCGAGATCCGGCGCGTTCTCCAGCGTCAGCGGCCCGTCGGTCAGCAGGCCGGCCGCCATCAGCGGCAGCGCCGCGTTCTTCGCGCCGCCGATCGGGATCGTGCCGTGCAGCGGCCGGCCGCCGCGGATGCGGATGCGGTCCATCGGTCAGAGCCTCGGCAACGAAACGCCGCGCTGACGCATGTATTTCCCCTTCCGGTCGGCGTAGCTCACCTCCGGCGCGCCTTCGCCCTTCAGGAACAGGAACTGGCAGATGCCCTCATTGGCGTAGATGCGCGCGGGCAGCGGCGTGGTGTTGCTGATCTCGATGGTCACCTGCCCCTCCCACTCCGGCTCCAGCGGCGTGACGTTCACGATGAGCCCGCAGCGCGCATAGGTCGACTTGCCGAGGCAGATGACGAGCACGTCGCGCGGGATGCGGAAATACTCCACCGTGTGGCACAGGACGAAGGAGTTCGGCGGGATGATGCAGGTCTCGCCCCGCCGCGTGACGAAGCCCTGGTCCGAAAACGCCTTGGGGTCCACCACGGCGTTGTCCACGTTGGTGAAGATCTTGAACTCGTCCGCCAGCCGCGCATCGTAGCCGTAGGAGGAGAGACCGAAGGAGATCACCCCCTCCCGCCGCTGGCTCTCGACGAAGGGGTCGATCATCGCCTGGTCCGCCGCCATGCGGCGGATCCAGTGGTCGGGCATGATGGGCATGGCCTGCGGCACCGCGGAAATCCGGCGGCCGGGTTAGCCCATGCCGCGGGGGGCGACAATCAGGGCTCGTCGGGCTTGGGCGCGGCGTGCGCCGCCCGGGCGCGGGCCTGCGCCTTGCGCCGGCGCAGGTTCGCGCGCAGCGCCTCGGCGAGGCGGGCCTGGCGGTCGGGAGCCTTCGCGCCGTCACGCGCTCCTCGCTCTCCCGCGTCAGCGGGGCGGGGGCGGGGTGGGAGTTCTCGCGAGTCGTCTGACATGCCGCTGTTGGCTCAATGACCTCCCCCGCCCCTCCCTCCCCGGAAAGTGCGGGGGAGGGGGGAGCAGAGGAACCTACGCCCGCAACGCCCTTTCGATGAAGTCGTTGCTCCAGAGCGCCGCCGGGTCCGGCACCGCGGCGATGCCGCTGCCGCGGATGCCGTCATCCGCCTGGCGCCACAGCGCGGCCACGTTGCGCAGGAAATTCGCCTCGCCCTGCGCCATCCAGAGATCGCGCATCGCCACCTCGGTCAGCTCCACCGCGGCATCCAGGTTGCGGATGCCGGGGATCTCGAAGTCGCGGCCGGCGCGGGTGAAGATGGCGCGCAGGTCACCGGCGCGCATCTCCTCGCAGCTCGCTTTCAGGGCACGCAGGAAGCGCACCACCACCTCGGGACGGCTGGCCAGCATCTCGCGCGTGGTCAGGTAGACCTGCCCGGGCATCGGGGCGTAGCGGTCGGTGTTCCAGACCTCGATCGGCTCGTTGGCGCGGCGCAGCGCCACCACCACGCCGACTGCGGCGATGAAGCAGTCGACGCGTCCCTGCCGCACAAGCTGGAGCGCACCAGGGCTGTTGCCGGTCACCTCGCGCCGCACCTCCTCGCGCGGGATGCCGGCGCTGCGGAGCACGATGTCAAGCAGCAGCTCGGTCGAGCCGCCGACCGAGACGATGCCCACGGTCTTGCCGCGCAGGTCCCGCGCCTCGCGGATCGGCCGGTCGCGCAGGCTGATCACGTTGAAGGTGCCGCCCTGGTACAGGGTGGCGATCGAGACCAGCGGCGCACCCCCGCGGGCCACGGCCAGGAACTGGTCGATCGCGGTCGCCCGCACGAAGCTGACCTGGTTCGCCAGAAGCTGCTGCACGGCGGGCGAGGTGCCCTGCGCGCCGATCAGCCGCGGCGCGAAGCCCTGCCGCGCCAGATGGCCGCCCGAGACCATGTTCATCATCTCGATGAAATCGGGGATGAAGCCGAAGGGCGTGGCGAAGGTCAGCGGCTCTCCGCCCTGCGCCCGCGCCCCGGCCATGGCGGGGATCGCCAGCGCGGCGCCGAGCGCGGCGCGACGGGTGATCGACATGCTCTCTCTCTCCCTGTTTGACGCATCATGGCATCAGCAGGCCGCCATTCACATGCAGCGTCTGGCCGGTGACGTAGCCGCTCGCCGGTCCCAGCAGGAACAGGATCGGGCCGACCACGTCATCCGGCACGGCCATGCGTGCCAGCGGGACCGTCTTCACATAGGCCTCGCGGTCGAGCCGCGCGGGCGCGCCCGGCGCCTCGCCCCCGCGGCCGGTGCCGCCGGCGAGGAAGGCGGTCTCGACCGCCGAGGGCGCCACGGCATTGACACGCAGCCAAGGCGCATTCTCCGCCGCCAGCACCCGGGCCAGCGCCAGCACGCCGGCCTTCGCGGCGGCATAGGGACCGTATCCCGGTGCCGGCTTCGCCGCGAGGCCGGAGGAGGTCAGCACCATCGCGGGCGTCCGGCCCGCCCGCAGCAGCGGCAGCCCCGCCCTGGCGCAGAGGAAGGCGGAGCGCAGATTGCCCGCCGTCACCTCGTCCCACGACGCTGCCTCGGTCTGTTCCGCCGGCAGGCGCGGGCCGGCGAAGCCCGCCAGCAGGACCAGCCCCTCCAGCCCGTCCCACCGGTTGCCGAGGGCGGTGAAGGCGCGGTGCACCTGTGCCTCGTCCGTCGCGTCCAGCGGGATGCCGCGCGCGTCGCGTGGCGGATGGGCGATCAGGCTCTCGGGCAGGTCCAGCACGGCCACCTGGCAGGCCGCCTCGCGCAGCGCCGCGACGAGCGCGCGCCCGATGCCGCCGGCGCCGCCGACCACAGCGATGCGCGCGCCGGGCGGCGGCGGAAGGCGCATCACCCCGCCCCCGCGCTGGCGTGCCAGGGGATCAGCAGCCGCCGCGCCAGGCCGATGGCGGCATAGAACACGAAGCCCAGCAGCGTCATGTGGATCATCACCGCGAAGAGCCCATCGGTCTCATAGGCGTTCATGCGCGCGATCAGCAGGTGGCCGAGCCCTGTCGAGCCGCCGAGATACTCGCCGACGATGGCGCCGATCAGCGCCAGCACGATGCCGACCTCCATGCCCGTGACGATGTAGGGCAGCGCCGAGGGCAGTTCGAGCCGGCGGAAGACCTGCCACCGCGTGGCGTTGAGCGAGAGCATCACGTCCCGGTGCCCGGCCTCGATCGACTTCACGCCGAGCGCCGTGTTGGTGAGGATCGGGAACACCGCGAGGATGGCGGCGACGAGCACCTTGGCCGTGATGCCGAAGCCGAACCAGACGACGAAGAGCGGCACCAGCGCCACCTTCGGCAGCACCTGGCTGGCGACGATGAAGGGATTGAGCGTGAGTTCCAGCCAGCGCAGCCGGGCGATCGCGACCCCGAGCGCCACCCCGATCACCAGCGCCCAGGCGAAGCCGGCCAGCGTCGCGTAGATCGTCATCCAGGTGTGGCTCCAGGCGCGCGGGCTGGCCAGCATCTCCAGCCAGGCGTCCCACACCGCGGCTGGCGCCGGCAGGATGAACGCCGAAACGCCGGAGAGCCGCACGTACACGTCCCACACGGCCACCAGCAGGGCCGTCAGCGCCGGCGTGGTGACCCAGGGCAGCCAGGCACGCGAGGCCGGCCGGTCGACCGTGTCGCTCATGCGAATTCCGCCAGGCGGTGGCGCAGTCCGACGGCGATCTCCTGGAAGGCCGCGTGCGCCTGCACGTCAGGTGCGCGTGGCCGCGCGAAAGGCACGAGCACCTCGCGATCCAGCCGGCCAGGGCGCGGCGAGAGCAGCAGGATGCGGTCGGCCAGGAACACCGCCTCCGCGATAGAGTGCGTCACCAGCACGACGGTCTTGCGGGTCGCCATCCAGATGCGCTGCAGCTCCAGGTTCATCGCTTCCCGCGTCATCGCGTCCAGCGCGCCGAAGGGCTCGTCCATCAGCAGGATGTCGGGGTCGCGCGCCAGCGCGCGGGCGATGGCGGCACGCTGGCGCATGCCGCCCGAGAGCTCGCGCGGCCAGCGCCGCTCGAAGCCCGCAAGGCCGACCATGCGCATCAGCTCCCTTGCCCGCGCCGCGCGCTCGGCACGGCCGACGCCGCGCAGCTCGAGCGGCAGGGCGATGTTCTGCTCGATGGTCATCCACGGGAAGAGGTTGGCGTCCTGGAAAACCATGCCGAGCTCGTTCAGCGCCGCGTCGTTGCGGCGACTGCCCTGCCAGAGCGGCGCACCCATCACCGAGAGGCTGCCCGAGGTCGGCGCCAGCAGCCCGCCGATCATGCGCAGGAGCGTCGTCTTGCCGCAGCCCGAAGGCCCGAGCAGCACGAGGAACTCGCCCGGAGCGATGGCAAGCTCGGTCTCCGCCAGGGCATGTACCGGGGCGTCGCGCGTGCCATACCACTTCGCAAGCGCGGTCGCCGCGATGGCCGGCGGCTCACTCGACACGGATGCCCGCGCTCTGCACCACCGCCCTCCATCGCCCGACCTCGGCGGCGATGAAGGCCGCATACTCCGCCGCGCTCATCCGCCGCGGCGTCGCCCCCGTCTCCACCAGGCGGGGCGCGATCTCCGGGCTGCCGAGCGCGGCCAGCACCTCGGCGTTCAGCCGCTCCACGATCGGCGCCGGCAGGCCGGCGGGGCCCGACAGGCCGAACCAGGTGGAGGCGACGAGGTCGGGGTGGCCGAGCTCCACGAAGCTCGGCAGGTCCGGCCAGCCCTGCACGCGCGACGGCGCGGTCACGGCCAGCAGGCGGAAGCGCTCGTTCCGCCCCGCCTCGACGAGGGTGGTGATCATGGCATCCACCGCACCCGCGCTGAGGTCGTTCATCATCGGTCCGCTGCCGCGATAGGGCACGTGGATCGTGTCGATCCCGGCCGAGCGCTTCAGGATCTCCTGCTTCGCGTGGCTCGACGTGCCGTTGCCGGGGGAAGCGACCGTCAGCGCGCCCGGCCGCGCGCGCGCCGCGGCCAGGAAGTCGGCAAAGGTACGGATCGGCGAATTGGCGTTCACCGCCAGCACGGAGGGGATCTCCGCCATGATCGCGATATGGGCGAAGTCCCGCACGCTGTCGTACGGCATGGCGCGATAGACGCTCGGCCCCACGCCATGGCTGGCGATGTTCGAGACGACGAGCATGTGCCCGTCGGGCGGGCTCTTCGCCACGCTGTCCGAACCGACGGTGCCGCCGGCCCCGGCGCGGTTCTCGATGACGAACGGCTGTCCCAGCGCCGTCGTCAGCCGCGTTGTCACCAGCCGGGCGACGAAGTCCGTGGTGCCGCCGGGCGGGAAGGGCACCACCACGCGCACCGGCCGGGACGGCCAGGCCTGCGCCCCCGCGCGGGAGACAGCGAGCAGCGCGGGAAGGCTGGCGAGCAGGGCGCGGCGGCGCGGCATGGGGTCACCCCGATTGGTCCGGACAAGCCGTCCCTATAGCATGGCCGCGCGTCTGGCGAGGGACAGGGGGCATGCGGGAAGCGCCGGTGGTGATCGCGGGCGGCGGCCCGGTGGGGCTCTGCCTCGGCATCGCTCTCGCCCGCGCCGGCCATCCGGCCCTGCTGGCGGAGGAGCGGGAGGGCCCGACGCCGCACCCCAAGGCCACGCTGCTCGGCGCCCGTTCCATGGAGCACTTCCGCGCCTGGGACCGGCTCGACGAACGGGTCCATGACGCGGCCATGCGGCAGGAGGAGGACTACTTCATCCTCTTCTGCACCCGTCTCGCCTCGCATGAGCTGCACCGCTTCCGCTCGCCGGGGCTGGAGGCGATCCGCCGCCGCGACCCCGCCGCGCTCGCCCGCTTCCGCGAGCTTGCCTGGTCGCCGTACGGCAAGACGCAGATCGGCCAGGGCGCGCTGGAGCCCGTGCTGCTCGACGAGGCGCGTCGGCACGCGCCGCTGGAGCTGCGCCAGGGCTGGCGCCTCGACGCCTTCCGCGACACCGGCGATGAGGTGCTCTGCGACCTCGTGCGCGTCGCCGATGGAACGCGCGAGACGGTGCGCGCCCGCTTCCTTGCCGGCTGCGACGGCGGCGGCAGCCTCGTCCGCCGCACCCTCGGCGTCCGCTTCGGCGGACGTGGCCGGATGCGCAGCAACGTCAGCCACCTGTTCCGCGCGCCGGGCTTCCTCGAAGCGCATGGGAAGGGGCTGGCGAACCTGTACTTCTGCCTTTCGCCCGGCAGCTTCGGCGTGTTCACGGCCATCGACGGGCGCGAGGTGTGGAACTACCAGCACTACTGGGCCGACCCGACGCGCGAGGCCGGCGCCGAGGATGCGGCGACCGTCCTGCACCGCGCCATGGGCCGCCCTTTCGCCTTCGATCTGCTGGCCACCACCCACTGGCACCACCACCAGTCGGTCGCGCATCGCTGGCGGCAGGGGCGCGTCTTCCTGGCCGGCGACGCCGCGCACCTCTTCGTGCCGACCGGCGGCGTCGGCATGAACACCGGCATCGGCGACGCCGTGGACCTCGCCTGGAAGCTTGCCGCCGCGCTGGAAGGCTGGGGCGGGGAGGGGCTGCTCGACAGCTACGAGGCGGAGCGCAAGCCGGTGGCCTGGCGCAACAGCGTCATCTCCGCCAACAACTCCGACCGCATCGACCTCGTCATGGCCGAGACCTCTCCGGCCGTGGCGGAGGAGAGTCCGGAAGGCGCGGCCGCGCGTGCCGCGCTGCGCGCACGCATTCCCTGGATGGCGCGGCAGTTCAACAGCGCCGGCACGCATCTCGGCTACCGCTACGCCGACAGCCCCGTGATCGTGCCGGACGGCACGCCGGAGCCGCCGGACGATCCGATGCAGCTCGTTCCCTCGACATGGCCGGGCATGCGCGTCCCCCACGCCTGGCTCCCCGATGGCCGCTCGACGCTCGATCTGCTGGACAGGCGGCGCTTCACGCTCCTGACGGCGCCCGGCGCGGCGGCGCCCCGGCTCGTCGCGGCGCTCGAATGCGCGGGCATGCCGCTGGCGCAGGTGGCGGTCGGGGATCCGGCGGCGCTGGCCGTGATGGACCGTCCCCTGGTCCTGGTGCGGCCCGACGGGCATGTCGGCTGGCGCGGCGCCGACGACCCGGCGGAGGCGGAGCACGTGGCCCGGCGGCTCGCGGGACGGGAGATGGACGCATGAGCGTGGAATACGCGCCGAAGGGCCTGGTCGGCGTGCTGACGCCGCAGGCCAACACGACGGTGGAGCCCGAATTCGCGATCCTGTGGCCGCCCGGCATCGCCATGCTCAATGCGCGCCTCACCAGCGGCAAGCCGACGATCATCGGCCGGCTGCTGGACTACCTGCGCGACCTGCCCGACAGCGTGCGGCAATTCGCCAATGCGCCGATCGGCGCCCTCGCCTTCGCCTGCACCGGCGCCAGCTACTTCGCCGGCGCGGCGGAGGAGGATGCGCTGGTCGCCCGCATGCAGGACCGCCTCGGGATTCCCGTCGTCACCGCCGCGACCGCGGTGCGCGATGCCTTCCACGCCGTCGGCGCGGAGCGCATCGGCCTGGTCTCGCCTTATCCGGACGACCTGACCGACGCCGCGATCCGCTACTGGACGGAACGCGGCTTCGACGTGGCGGCGGTCTCCCGCGGGGCGATGGCCGACGGCTCCTTCCACCCGATCTATGCGATGTCGGCAGCCGGCGCCGCTGCCGCACTCGCCGCGCTGCCGGAAGGGCGATGCCAGGCGGTGGCGATGCTCGGCACCGGCATGCCGACGCTGAAGCCGATCCTCGACCGGCCCTTCCATGCCGAAGCGCCCGTCACCTCCTGCATGCACGCGCTGGCCTGGCGCAGCGTGGCGGCGGTGACCGGCGCGCCGCCCGACGCGGCCGGCTTCCTCGCCTTCGTGCGCGGCGAGGGCTGGCGCAACCGCTACGCGGAGCGCATGGGGCGGTGAGGCCGGCTCAGGCCGCGCGATGTTGCGCCGGGGCGGCCAGCGCGGCACCCGCACCGGTCGCGAGCCAGTGGGCGCAGTCCGCGCCGAGCCTCGCCCGAGCCGTCGCCTCGTAGCGCCGGCAATCCTCCGCCGTCAGCACGTCCCGCCACCGGCCATTGACGCCGCGGTGGATGAAGGTCTGCGCCCCGCCATCCCACGGCGCGCCGCCGAGCGGCACGGACTGCGCCGCATTGGCCTTCATCCAGTCGAAGGAGCAATGCTCCAGGATTGCCGGCCAGGCGCCCGGATGCACGTCGATGCCGAGGAAGCGCGCGATGCGGCGGATCTGCCCCGGCATGTCCGCCTTCAGCTCCGCATAGTGCAGGAACAGGAGGTTGGGCAGGTGCCGGATGTGCCACCAGCTTCCCACATTCTCCCAGAAGGACCAGAGCGGATGGCCATCGCCTTCCAGCCAGTCCAGGAAGTAGCGGCGGATGTCCTGCGGCGGTCGGCCGATCGGCGGGCCGATGCGGCCGGGCGTGTCGTTCAGCAGCTCGTACAGCAGGGCGTTGGCGTGGGAGAAGTGGTTCCACAGGCTCCAGACCACGTCCCGGCCGTCCCGCCCGATGTAGATGTACTTCGCGCGCGGCGAGTAGACCAGCGCGTCCACCGGCAGGTGCGTCTTCAGGAAGCGGCGATGCGCCTGCGCCTCCACCGCCGCCAGCTTCTCGGCCTTCGGCGGCACGCGCAGGTCGAGCCAGGGCGACATCTCCGCCACCGGCAGGCCCGGATCGCCCCCGGACAGCAGCTGGGCGACGATCTGCTGCACCCAGGTCGTGCCGGACTTCGCGTAGGTGGAGATGACGATGTCGTCGTCGCGGAAGGCGAAGGCGTTCCAGATGGTGGAGTCGAAGTGGTGGCTGTGCAGCTCGCGCGTCTTGCGCGGCCAGCCGATCGCATCGCTGGACATGGGCGGCTTGCTCCCTGTTGCATGGCCGGCGGGCGGCCGGTCGGGCCGCGGCATAGGCCCGCCAGGTTTCGCCGTCGTGTCGCGCTGGATGGCTTTCGCTTCGCCGAAGCCCGGCGGAGCGTGTCGTTCGTGTCGCCGACGTCAGCGGCCCGGCCAGCTCTCCAGCGTCGCGTTTACGGCTTCCGGCGCCTCGTACATCACCCAATGGCCTGCGCCGGGCACGATCTCCACCCGCGCATCCGGCCGCACCTCTCGCAGCGCCGCGACCCGGCGGGCGAGGTTCGGCGCCGCCACCTGGTCATGCTCGCCCCAGATCGCGCAGAGCGGCAGGCGCGTGCCCGCAAGGGCGTCCTTCAGCAACGTGGCGGAGGCGAAGCCGCGGCTGCGGAAGCGTGCATGCACCGTGTGCCATTCCTGCATCGCCAGCGCCGCGTCGTCGATCCGCGCCGCGTCGTGGATCATGAGGCTGCCGAGATTCCGCCGATGCGCCGCAACCCGCGCCGCGCCCGCCTTGTCGCGGATTTTCTCGAGCGGCACCGGCGTGCGCGGCACGCCGAGCGCGCCGGCGCCGATCACGGCGAGCGACCGCAGCGGCAGCCCTGCCGCCACGATCCCGCCGACCATCGCGCCAAAGGAGAAGCCGACGAGGTCGGCCTGCGCCGTGTCGCCGAGCAGGCAGCGCAGCCCATCGGCGACGATCGCCGCGACGGCCCCCGGCTCGTCCACGCCGTCCGGCAGGTCGCTTTCACCGAGGCCCGGCAGGTCGGCCGCCAGCACGTGCCGCCGCGCCGCAAGCGCCGGGATGGTGCGCGCCCAGTGCCGCCAGGACCCGTTGCCGCCGTGGAGCAGCACCACCGGCGCACCGGCGCCCGCGTTCCAGGCGTGCCACACCATCCGTCCGCTGCCGGCCGGCGTCTCCCGCCGCGTCGCCGCGCGGGCCAGATCCTCCAGCGCTGCCATCAATAGCTCCGCGGCAGGCCGAGCACCCGTTCCGCGATGTGGCAGAGGATGAGCTGCGGGCTCACCGGCGCGATGCGCGGGATGAAGCTCTCGCGCAGCAGCCGTTCCAGATGGTACTCCTGCGCATAGCCGTAGCCGCCAAGGGTCATCACCGCGGTCTGGCAGGCCTCGAACCCCGCCTCGCCGGCCAGCCACTTGGCGGCATTCGCCTCCGCGCCGCACTCCATCCCCGAATCGTAGCGCCAGGCCGCCTGCATCGTCATCAGCCGCGCCGCCTCCAGCCGCATCCAGCACGCCGCCAGCGGGTGCTGGATTGCCTGGTTGCGGCCGATCTCCCGCCCGAACACCACGCGCTCCTTCGCGTATTTCGCGGCCCGCGCCACCGCCGCGTGGCCGATGCCGACGGCCTCCGCCGCCACGAGGATGCGCTCGGGGTTCATGCCGTGCAGGATCTGCCGGAAACCCTCGCCCTCCGCGCCGATCCGGTCCTCCTCCGGCACCTCCAGCCCGTCGATGAAGAGCTGGTTCGAATCCACGGCATGCCGGCCCATCTTCGGGATCTCGCGCACCTCCACACGCCGCCGGTCGAGCGCGGTGTAGAACAGGCTGAGCCCCTCCGTCCGCTTGCGGACGCGCTCCAGCGGCGTGGTGCGGGCCAGCAGCAGCACGCGGTCGGCCACCTGCGCCGTGCTGATCCACACCTTCTGCCCGTGCACCACGTAGCGGTCGCCGCGCCGCTCGGCGAAGGTCTTCAGCCGCGTCGTGTCCAGCCCCGCATCCGGCTCCGTCACCGCGAAGCAGGCGCGCTCCTCCCCCCGGATCAGCGGCGGCAGCATGCGGGCCTGCTGCTCCGGCGTGCCGAACACCACCACCGGCATCGGCCCGAAGATGTTCATGTGGATCGCCGACGCGCCCGACATGCCGGCGCCCGACTCCGCCACGGCCTGCATCATCACCGCCGCCTCGGCCACGCCGAGCCCGGCGCCGCCCACCGATTCCGGCATGCAGATGCCGAGCCAGCCTTCCGCCGCCATCGCGTGGTGGAAGTCGTGCGGGAAGCGGTGGTCCCGGTCATGCGCCAGCCAGTACGCATCGTCGAAGCGCGCGCAAAGCCGCTCCACCGCCTCGCGCACCGACCGGGCGGTCTCGCCCTCGGTAAGGTCCATGCCTGTCCTCTCGCCGCGGAGCGTGCCACCGTCTGCCCCGAGCGCAACCCCGAGGCCCGCGATGCCCCAGCCACCCCCCGCCGAGCCCGGCATGCGGGAGGAGGAGGTGGATACCCCCGCCCTCCTCCTCGATCTCGATGCCTTCGAGCACAACCTGGACACCATGGCGGCGCTGCTCGCGCCGACCAGCACGCGCCTCCGCGCCCACGCCAAGACGCACAAATCGCCGGTGGTCGCGCTCGCGCAGATGCGCCGCGGCGCGGTCGGCCAGTGCGTCCAGAAGGTGGCCGAGGCCGAGGCGCTCGCCTGGGGCGGCGTGCCCGACATCCTCGTCAGCAACGAGGTGATCGCGCCGCGCAAGCTCGCGCGCCTCGCCGCGCTGTCGCGCATCGCGCGCGTCTCGGTCTGCGCCGACGACCCGAGCGGCGTCGCCGCCATCGAGGCGGCCGCCGAAGCGGCGGGCATCCGCATGACCGTGCTCGTCGAGATCGATGTCGGCGCCGGCCGCTGCGGCGTGCCGCCCGGCCCCCCAGCCGTCGCCCTGGCCGAGCGCATCGCGGGCAGCCGGCATCTCGTCTTCGGCGGGCTTCAGGCCTATCACGGCTCGGCCCAGCATCGCCGTCGGCCCGAGGAACGCGCCGCCGCGATCGCCGAGGCGGCCGACGGCACGCGGCGCACGGTCGAGCAGCTCCGTCAGCGGGGCCTCGACTGCCCGATCGTCGGCGGCGCCGGCACCGGCACCTTCGCGCTCGAAGCGGCGAGCGGCGTCTGGACCGAGATCCAGGCCGGCTCCTACGCCTTCATGGACGCCGACTACGCCCGCAACGCCGACCCACCGCCCTTCCGCCAGGCGCTGTTCGTGCTCGCCGGCGTGATGAGCGCGCCGCGCGGTGGCGTCGCCGTGCTGGATGCCGGGCACAAGGCGGTCCCGACCGATTCCGGGCTGCCGCTGGTGCACGGCTTCCCGGGCGCGACCTATGTCGGCGCCTCGGACGAGCACGGGACCCTGCACGGCGAGGCGCTGCCCCGCCTGGGCGAGGTGGTGCGCCTGGTGCCAGGCCACTGCGACCCGACGGTGGATCGCTACGACTGGTATGTCGGCGTGCGGCGGGGCCGGGTGGAATGCCTCTGGCCCGTCGCCGCACGCGGCGCGATGGCCTGAGCCGCGGCTACCGCAGCTCGGCGGTGCGGAGGCGGCCGGTCGTGGCCGGAACGGCAATCGGCGCCGGCGCGCGGCTCGGCGTCGCCGCGCGGGTGGGGGCCGCGGTGCGGATGGGCGCCGGCCGCGCCTGGGCCTGGCTCCGCGCCGCCGGTGCGCGGGCCGCCGTGGAGCTGCGCGCCGCCGGCTGCCGTGCCGCCGATCGTGTCGTCGCGGCGGTTGTCGAGATCACTCGGCGCACCGCCGCCCGCCCCGCCGCGGCGGTCCGCGCCGCGGTGCTTCGCGCCGCGACCGCACCCCGCCGGGCCTGTCGGGCGGCCGGCGCCGCGCGCTCGGCGCGGGGCAGGGGAGCGGCTTCCGCCGTGCGTACGAGGATCGGCCCGGCCCGCTCCCCGCGCGCCATCGCCACGCCGAGGCGGCCGAACCCCTCATCCAGCAGCGCCGCCATGTGCGCGTCCCGCTCCACCCAGGAGCTGCCGCCGAACACCGCGCCCACCAGCCGGTGCCCGCTGCGCGTCGCGCTGGTGACGATGTTGAAGCCGCTGTCCCGGATGTAGCCGGTCTTGATCCCGTCCACGCCCTCGTAGCTGTCGAGCATGCGGTTGTGGTTGCGCAGCCGGAGGCCGCCGAACTGCGCGTGCACCACGCCGAAATAATGATAGTGCTCCGGGAAATCCGTCATCAGCCGGCGACCGAGCGTCGCCATGTCCCGCGCCGTCGTCACTTGGTCGGGATCCGGCAGGCCGGAGGCGTTGCGGAAGGTGGTGCTGGTCATGCCGAGCGCCCGCGCCCGCAGCGTCATCATCTGCGCGAAGCGCGGCTCCGACCCGCCGAGCCGCTCGCCCACCGCGGCCGCCACGTCATTCGCCGACTTCGTCACGAGGGCGAGGATCGCCTGCTCCACCGTGATCGAATGCCCGGCCGGCACGCCGAGCTTCGACGGTGGGCGTGAGGCGGCTTCCTCCGACATCGGCACCCGGCTCCCGAGCGTCAGCCGCCCGGCGCGCAGGTGCTCGAACACCATGTAGAGGGTCATCATCTTGGTGAGCGAGGCGGGGTGCCGCGTCTCGTCCGGGCTGGCCGCGACCAGCGCATTGCCGGTCCGATGGTCGAGCACGATCGCCGAGTAGCGCTCGCTCCCGATCTGGGCGCCGGCGGGCGTGAAGGCGCCAAAGGCCAGCGCGGCAAACGCCACGAGGCTGGCACGCGTAGCGAGCCGCAGGAACATGTCTCGATGAACCCCCCGGCGCCGCACCCCCCGTGCGCCGCCCCCGGAATGCAACCTAGGGAAGAGTGCTTCCCGTTGTCCATGAGGGTGTATGTAGAACAGCTCACGTGAACAGGAGCTTACCTGCCCTTTTTGTAAGGGAATGTCACGTGCTTCGTTGCATCTCCGCCGCCGCTCGGGGTGGGCCGGCTTTGCTGCACCGCAAAAAACCGCTTGCGGGAGCAGGGGCGGGGCGCTAAATCCACGCCGTGCTGCATTGCAGCAAAATCCTTGAGGCCGGGATCGCAGGCCTCCGCTGGCCCGGCGCATGTCGCCCCGGGGCCGTGTGATTGCTGGGTTGAGCAGGAGAGAAACCGATGTCGGCAGAGATCGCCACCCCGAAGACTGAGCCGAAGACCGAGGCCAAGCGCACCGTGGCGCTGGTGGACGCCGCGGGCCAGACGCTCGCCAACGGCGCCGCCCAGGGCACGGCGCAGACGAAGAAGATGATGGAAGACGGCGCCGTCCAGGCGCGCGTTGCGATGGAGAAGGGCATGGAACAGGCGACGAAGACGGCCGAGGGCTTCTTCAAGGCGGCCGAGGAGGCTGCGGAGTTCGGCCGCGGCAACATCGAGGCGATGACCCGCGCGGCGCAGACGCTGACCGCGGGCATGCAGGACCTCGGCAAGCAGTATTTCGCCGTGACCCAGGCGCTGACCGACCATGCGCTCGAGAGCGCGAAGGCGCTGGCCGCGGTGAAGAGCCTGAAGGAGGCCGCCGACATCCAGGCCGCCTTCGCCAAGGCGTCCTTCGAGCGCACGATGACCGAGACCGCGAAGCTGCAGGAGGCGACCTACCGCCTCGCCGAGCAGACCTCCGCGCCGCTCACCGCCCGCATGACTCTGGCGGTCGAGAAGTTCGGCAAGCCGCTCGCGGCCTGACGCGCACCACTGGCCGCGCCCGGTCCGCCGGGCCGGCCAAGTGACGGACAGGGCCCGCCCCGGTCCGCCGGCCCCGCTCGGGCCGGCCGGCCGGGGCGGGCCTTTCGCGTTGCAGGCGCGCCGCGCACATCGCGGCCCTGCCTTCGCAAGGATTGCGGCAAGCCCTTCACTCGCGCCCCGCCGCTCCGATATCCTCCCTACCGACCACGGCGCCGCGACGCCGCGGCGCGCGCATCCAAAGGCAGGCATGAGCGACAACGACAGGCGCCCAGGGCAGGGCAACGGGCAGGACGGACCGGCCACCGGCGTGGTGGTCAAGGCACGGCCGCGCACCCGCAAGCCGGCCATGTACAAGGTGCTGATGCTCAACGACGACTACACGCCCATGGAATTCGTCGTCCACGTGCTGGAACGCTTCTTCCAGAAGACCCGGGAGGAGGCGACTCGGATCATGCTCCACGTCCACCGCCGCGGGGTGGGCGTCTGCGGCGTCTACACCTACGAGGTGGCCGAGACGAAGGTGACCCAGGTGATGGACTTGGCGCGCCAGAACCAGCACCCGCTGCAATGCACGATCGAAAAGGAGTGACGACACGCGACCGTGCCCGAAATCCCGGCGCACGGCCTGTCGCCAGGGGAAGGGCGCACCCAAATAGACGGCAACCCCGGTCGGGGCTGTTCCGTTGAGCGCCTTGGCCACCCTCTAGGGAGCGTCACCGTATGCTGTCCCGCAACCTCGAGCAGACGCTCCACCGCGCCCTCGGCCTCGCCAACGACCGCCGGCACGAATACGCGACCCTCGAGCACCTCCTCCTCGCGCTTGCCGACGACGTCGATGCCGCCACGGTGCTCCGCGCCTGCGGCGTGGACGCCGAGAAGCTGAAGCGCGACCTCGCCGAGTTCCTCGACAAGGATCTCGCCGGCCTGGTCTCCGACCGCGCGGGTGATGCGAAGCCCACCGCCGGCTTCCAGCGCGTGGTCCAGCGCGCCGCCATCCATGTCCAGTCCTCGGGCCGCGACGAGGTGACCGGCGCCAACGTGCTCGTCGCGCTGTTCAGCGAGCGCGAGAGCCACGCCGTCTACTTCCTCCAGCTCCAGGACATGACGCGTCTCGACGCCGTGAACTTCATCAGCCACGGCATCGCAAAGGCCCCCGGCCGCAGCACCTCCCGCCCCGTGCAGGGGACCCCGGCCAGCCAGGAGGAGCAGGTGGAGAAGGAGGAGAAGCCACAGCGCGGCGGCCGCGGCCAGGACGCGCTCTCCAACTACTGCGTCAACCTCAACAAGAAGGCGCAGCAGGGCAAGATCGACCCGCTGATCGGCCGCGAGAGCGAGATCGAGCGGACGATCCAGATCCTCTGCCGCCGCACCAAGAACAACCCGCTCTACGTGGGCGATCCCGGCGTCGGCAAGACCGCCATCGCCGAGGGCCTCGCCAAGCGCATCATCGAGGGCGACGTGCCTGAGGTGCTGCTGAAATCCACCATCTTCGCCCTCGACATGGGCAGCCTGCTGGCCGGCACCCGCTACCGCGGCGACTTCGAGGAGCGGCTGAAGGCCGTGGTCGCCGAGCTCGAGAACCAGCCCGGCTCCGTCCTGTTCATCGACGAGATCCACACGGTGATCGGCGCCGGCGCCACCAGCGGCGGCGCCATGGACGCGTCGAACCTGCTGAAGCCGGCCCTCGCCCAGGGCACGCTGCGCTGCATCGGCAGCACCACCTACAAGGAATACCGCAATTACTTCGAGAAGGACCGCGCGCTGGTCCGCCGCTTCCAGAAGATCGACGTCAACGAGCCGACGCTCGAGGATGCGGTGAAGATCCTCCAGGGCCTCAAGACCAACTACGAGAAGCACCACAAGGTCCGCTACACGCCGGAGGCTATCCGCGCCGCCGTGGAGCTGAGCGCGAAGTACATCCACGACCGCAAGCTGCCGGACAAGGCGATCGACGTGATCGACGAGGTCGGCGCCTCCCGCATGCTCCTGCCGGAGAACAAGCGGCGGAAGACGGTGACGCTGAAGGACGTGGAGGAGATCGTCGCCAAGATCGCGCGCATCCCGCCCAAGTCGGTTTCCGCCGACGACAAGGAGACGCTGAAGAACCTGGAGCGCGACCTGAAGGCGATGGTCTTCGGCCAGGACAAGGCGATCGAGGCGCTGGCCGCCGCCATCAAGCTCTCCCGCGCCGGGCTGCGCGACCCGGAGAAGCCGATCGGCAACTACCTGTTCAGCGGCCCGACCGGCGTCGGCAAGACCGAGGTGGCGAAGCAGCTCTCGAAGACCCTCGGCATCGAGCTGATCCGCTTCGACATGTCGGAGTACATGGAGCGCCACAGCGTCTCCCGCCTCATCGGCGCGCCGCCCGGCTATGTCGGCTTCGACCAGGGCGGCCTGCTGACCGACAGCATCGACCAGCACCCCCACAGCGTCCTGCTGCTGGACGAGATCGAGAAGGCGCACCAGGACCTCTACAACATCCTGCTGCAGGTGATGGACCACGGGAAGCTCACCGACCACAACGGCAAGACGGTGGATTTCCGCAACGTCATCCTCATCATGACGACGAATGCCGGCGCCGCGGACATGGCGAAGCCGGCCATCGGCTTCGGCGCCTCGGTCCGCGTCGGCGAGGATGAGGAGGCGATCAAGCGCATGTTCACGCCGGAGTTCCGCAACCGGCTGGACGCGGTGATCCCCTTCGCGGGCCTCACGCCGGAGATCGTCGCCCGCGTGGTCGACAAGTTCGTCATGCAGCTCGAGGCGCAGCTCGCCGACCGCAACGTCACCATCGAGCTGTCGAGCGCGGCGCGCGAATGGCTCGCCGAGCGCGGCTACGACCCGCTCTACGGCGCGCGTCCGCTGGCCCGCATCATCCAGGAGTTCGTCAAGAAGCCCCTGGCCGAGGAGCTGCTGTTCGGCAAGCTGGTGAAGGGCGGCGCGGTCCGCGTGAACCTGAAGGATGGCGCGCTCGACTTCGACTATGTCGAGGCGGCGCCGCCCGCCCTGCCGAAGCCGGAGGAAGGCGACGGCGAGCCGGAGCGCGAGCCGGAGACGGCAGAGTAGCGCGCCGGCGCGGCGCGTCCGCGACCATGCAGGGCGCTCCCCGGCTTCCGGGGGGCGCCTTTCTTCTTGGGGATACCGATGACGACCGACACCCGCATCGAGGATTGGGACGGCTACAGCGCCGCGCTGCGCGCCCGCGGCAGGGAGCTTTCATCCCTGCATCCGGAGCTGATGAAGGGCTTCGGCGCGCTGAGCCGCGGCGCTGCGACAACGCAGCACCTCGATCAGAAGACGCGGGAGCTGATCGCGCTCGCCGTCGCGGTGACGACGCGCTGCGAGGGCTGCATCGACGCCCACAGCCGCAAGGCCAAGGCTGCCGGCGCGACGCGGGAGGAGATCGCCGAGGCCCTCGGCGTCGCCATCGCCCTCAACGCCGGCGCCGCCCTGACCTATTCGCTGCACGTGCTGGATGCGGTGGAGGGCACGGGGCAGGGATAGCGGGTCAGCGCATCTCCCGCACGAACCCCACCACCTCCCCCAGCACATCGCCCCGCGAAAACCCGAACGCCCGCACCGGCTCGGCCACCGCCGCCAGCACGCCGATGTGCCCGGCGCCCTCGATCAGCCGCAGCCGCGCCGGGCGGCCCGCCGCCTCCAGCGCCGCGGCGAGATCCACGGAATGGAACGGCCCCACCACCGTATCCGCCGTGCCGTGCACCAGCAGCATCGGCGGTGCGCCGCGCAGCGCCGCTGCTTCGGGCACCGCCTCGATCCGTCCGCCGGGCGCGGCGGCGAAGATGCTGGCGACCGGCTCGTCCCGCGGCTGCCAGGAGATCGGCGCCGCCAGCAGCACGCCCCCAGCCAGCGCGCCCCGGCCGCCCGGCAACGCGGTCCCGCCCAGCCATCGGGGATCGAGCGCCAGCGCCGCGGCGATGTACCCGCCCGCCGAATGTCCGGCGACGAACAGCGGCCCGCCCGGCGCACCGCCCGCCCGTCCGGCCGGGCCGCGCAGCCAGGCCACCGCAGCCGCGCCGTCCTGCACGAAGTCGGGCCATCGCGCCTCCGGCCACAGACGGTAGTCCGGCACGGCCACCGCGATGCCGCGCGCCGCCAGCGCGCGCGAGACGAACAGGTACTCGCCGCGCCCGCCGAACTGCCAGCTTCCGCCATGGAAGAACACGAGCAGCGGCGTCGCCGGTCCCGCATCGCGCGGCAGCGCCAGGTCCAGCCGCTGCCGTGGATGCGGGCCGTAGGCCAGCCCCTCGCGCAGCGCCGTGCCGCGAGACGGCGTCAGCAGCCCGGCAAGCCGTGCCGGCGAACATGCACCCAGCAGCGCCGGCAGGCCGAGCGCCGCGAATACCCGCCGCGGCATCACTCGCTGAGCTGCACCCGCGCGCCGTCCAGCGCCGCACGCTGCGCCGGCGTCACCTCGGGATAGTGCAGGTCCAGCCCCTCCAGCGCGCGCACGATAGCCGCGACCACGACGAGGCGCGTGAACCACTTGCGGTCCGCCGGCACCACATACCAGGGCGCATGCGGCGCCGCCGTCGCGCGGATCGCCTGCTGGTAGGCGTCCATGTACTTGTCCCAGTGCGCGCGCTCCTGCACGTCGGCAGCGCTGAACTTCCAGTTCTTCTCCGCCTCCTCGATGCGGCTGAGGAAGCGCTTGCGCTGCTCCTCCCTGCTGACGTGAAGGAAGAACTTCAGCACCACCGTCCCCTGCCGCGACAGGTAGCGCTCGAACGCCGCGATGTCCTCCAGCCGCTCGTCCCAGATGCGCTTGCCCACCAGCTTCGGCGGCAGCTTCTGCTTCTCGAGGATGCTGCGGTGCACCCGCACCACCAGCGCCTCCTCGTACCAGCTCCGGTTGTGGATGCCGATCTGCCCGCGGGAGGGCAGGTGCCCGACATGCCGCCACAGGAAGTCGTGGTCCAGCTCCGTCGCGCCCGGCGCCTTGAAGGAGGCGACGTGGCAGCCCTGCGGGTTGACGCCGGAGAACACGTGCTTGATCGCGCCGTCCTTTCCCGCCGCGTCCATCGCCTGGAAGATGCACAGCACCGACCAGCGGTCCTGCGCATACAGCATGTCCTGCTGGTCGGAGAGGCGCTTCACGCCGCGTCCCAGCATCTCCGCCGCGCCATCCTTGTCGAGGTCGAGCCCGGCCGTGTCGTCCGGCGCGTGGTCCTTCAACCGAAAACCCTTGCCGTCCTCCACCCGATAGCGCCGCAGCACGGCCTCGACCTGCTTCTCCACGTCCTCGTCTCCGCTACCGTTCCCGGTCCGGCCGCAGCATCCAGAGCGCCGCTGCCGCCTGCAAGCAGATCAGCATCACGAAGGCCCAGGCGTAGCCGGCCGGATGCCACCCGCCCCCCGCCGCCCGCGGCCAGAGATCGAGGATCCAGCCGATCGCGTTCTGCAGCACGAAGACGATGAGCAGCATGGAGAAGTTGATCGCCGTCGCGACGCGCCCCGCCAGCTCCGGCCTGAAGCGCTGGCCGATCGCGGCATAGCCCGCCGGCCCGGCCGCGCCGCAGGCGGCGAAGACGAACCAGGCCGCGCCGATCGCCAGCGGATGCGACACGGGGTGCCAGGCCAGCAGCCCCATCATCGCCGCCGCGACCGCGAACGCCGCCCACGGCACTGCCATCGGATGCGCGCCGCGCCGCTGCAGGAAGGAGGCAGCCGTTCCCAGCCCTGCGCTGCCCGCCATCAGCCCGAGCGCGTAGCACAGCAGCACCGCGGCGCGCGCCTCGCCCTCCAGCCCGCCCACGTCGCGCAGCCACGGCCCTGCCCACAGGCCCTGATAGGTGAAGTTCAGCGCCGACAGCAGCGCCACCATCGGCGCGAAGCGGATGAAGGCCGGATGGCCGAAGATCCGCCCGAACTCCGCCACCTCCTGCCCGAGCCGCCGGCGCGGCGGCGGCTTGCCCGGTCCGCGATCCGGCACCGACAGCCAGATCCACGCCGCGACGAACACCGAAAGGCCGCCCAGCACCACGAACAGCCCCCGCCAGCCGATCGCCGGCAGCAGCAGCGCCGCCGGCAGCGTCGCCGAGAGGCTGCCGAGCGCCCCGACGAAGACGCCGAGCCCCGTCATCGCCGCCACCCGGTCCTTCGGATACCACTGGCTGTTCACCTTGATCATCGCGATCAGCCCGGCCGAGATGCCGAGCCCGGTCACCACCCGCCCGATCGCCAGCAGCAGCGGCCCCTCCGCGACCGCGCAGAGCGCGAAACCCAGCGCCGAGACGAGCGCCAGCACCGCCTGCACCCGGCGCGACCCCCAGAGGTCGATCGCCAGCCCCACCGGAAGCTGCGCCGCCGCATAGGCGGCGAAGAACATCGCCGCCAGCAGCCCGAGCGCGCTGGCCGAGAGCGCGAACTCCACCGCCAGCACCGGCCCGATCGTCGCCACCACGGTGCGGGAGGCCTGGTTGACGAAGTTCAGCCCGGCCAGCGGCAGGGTCAGCCGGGCGAAGGAAGGTGCGCGCATGAATCCCCGGCGGGCCTGGTCCGGGAGCGATCCAAGCCGACCGGGCGAGTCGCCGCAACTAGAGGAGGGCGGAAGGCGCCACCGTGGAACCCGTGCCGCCGGCGATCTTCAGCGGCTGCATCATGAAGGCGAACTCGTACAGCCGCCGCTCCGCCAGCTCGTCCAGCTTCATGTTCTCCAGCAGGTGCACCCCGTGCACGACCAGCGCAATCTGGTGCACCGGCAGGCTCGCATTGCGGTCCGGATTCGGCGCCACCTCCACCGGCCAGTTGTCGGAGCCCAGCAGCACCGGCTCCTGCCGGATCAGCCACTCGGCGGCGGCGATGCCGATGCCGGGGCAGCCGCGGACGTATTGCGCATTGTCCACGCCCCACAGATGTCCCCAGCCGGTGTTGACGATCACCGCGTCCGCCCGCTCGATGCGCGTGTTCTGCCGCCGCAGCGCCTCCTCCAGGTCGGCCACCGTGATCTCGTAGCCGATCGGCAGCGTCCGCTGCCCCTTCGCGCCCGCCACGTCGATCAGCACGCCGCGCGTGAACACCGTGCCGATGCCGTCCACGCCCATCTCGCGGAAGCCGCCGCGCGTCGCGATGTCGTCGTAGCGCACGCAGTTGTACACCTCGTCGCCGATCGTCTGGTGCGGGAAGGCGTCGAGCTGCGTACCGACCTGCCCGATCTCCGTGATCACGATCTCCTCGTTCGATCCGCGGCGGTTCGGCTCCGGGTTCATGAAGGTGCGCTTCAGGTGCATGTCGAAGCGCCGCGTGCCGAAGAAGGGCATGGCCGGCTCCAGCCGCCGCCCCAGCTCCACCACCGTGCCGCTGCGGATCAGCGCAGCCGCCGATCGCCGCTTCTCCTCCGTCAGGAGATTCATGAAGCCCCGCCGGTCCTCCGCGCCGAAGCGCGAAGGGCAGCGCTGCGCGGCCGGCGGCGGCGACCAGCCGGCACCCTGTGCCTGCACCGGCGTCGCGCTCAGCCCGAGATGCGCGCCGCCGCAGGCAAGGCACGCCGTGCCGAGCAGGCCCCGGCGCGAGAGCGTCTTCATCGTTTCCTCCTTCCCCTCCGTGGCCGTCGCGGTGCGCCGGCGAAGGATCGTGGCAGCCCGGCGCCGCCCGGCACAAGGAAATGCCGCGTTGCGCCCGCGGCACGACCGGCGCCTAATGCGCCGCGGAGGACAGGAGCACGACGCCATGGAGAGGTTCTTCGGCCTCTATCGCGGCACCGTGGTCAACAACATCGACCCGATGGCCGCCAACCGGTTGCAGGTCGCCGTGCCGGGCGTGCTCGGCTACGGCAATTCCTGGGCGATGGTCTCCGCCGCGCTTGGCGGCGGCCCGCCGCAGGCGCCGGTCGGCAGCACGGTCTGGGTGATGTTCGAGGCCGGAAACCCCGCCAACCCGGTGGTGATGGGCGGGATGCCCGCGCCGTAGCGGAGTTGCGGAGGCAACCAGTCGCGCCGCGCCTCAGGCCGGCGGCGCCACCTCCTCCGCCCGCGCCGCGAAGCGAGAGAGCGGCACGGCGATGTCGCAGGCCAGGCCGTGCTCCCGCCACCGCATCTCGAGCCGCCCGCCGAGCTGGTTCCGCACCACGCTCTCCACCACGCGCGATCCGAAGCCGCGGCGCGACGGCGGCCCCTCCACCGCAGGCCCGCCGCTCTCCGCCCAGCGGAGCGACAGCGCGCCGTCCCTGCCGACCGTCCAGCCGACCTCGACACGGCCTTCCGGCGTCGAGAGCGCACCGTGCTTCACCGCGTTCGTCGCCAGCTCGTGCACCATCATGGCAAGCGGCTGCGCGGCCTCCGGCGGGAGCAGCACGTCGGGCCCGGCGAGCCGCAGGCGCGGCGTGCCTCCGCGCGCCGGCGTGACGAAGGCGGCGAGTTCGGATTCCAGCAGCGCACGCAGCGCCGCGCCGCGCCAGCGATCCTCGGCGAGCAGCGTCTGCGCGCGGGCGAGCGCGGAGACCCGCCCCTCCACCGCGCGCGCATAGCTCTCCACATCCCCTTTCGGCGTCAGCCGCAGCGTCGCCTGCACGACGGCGAGCGCGTTCTTCGCGCGGTGGTCAACCTCGCGCGCCAGGAAGCGCAGCCGCGATTCGCCGGCCTGGATCTCCGCCGTGCGCTCGCAGACGCGCTGCTCCAGCGTCGCGGCCAGCGCGTCCAGCTCGCGCGAGCGGCGGCGCGCCAGCAGCGCCAGCAGGAACAGCCCAGCCGCGACCGCGACCGCGAAGGCGCCGTACAGCGCCAGGCGCTGCCGCCACGGCGCCAGGATGGAGGCCTCCGGCACCGCATAGCCGATGTGGACCGGCAGCCCCTCCAGCCGCCGCAGCGCCGAGAGCCGCCGCCGCCCATCGACGGAGGAGACCACCGCGCCGATCTCCCGTTCCGCGCCCGATGCGATCGCGTCGCGCAGCGGCGAGGTCTCGGGCAGCCGCGGGAAGGCCTCCGGGTCCACGGCCGGGCGATGGGCGAGAACCGTCCCATCCTCGCGCACCAGCGCGACCAGCGCATCCTGGTCCGGCGCGGCGCGGTTCCACTGGCTGATCAGCGAATCCTGCCGCAGCCCGGCCGCGAGCACGCCCTGGAAGCTTCCGTCCGGGCCGGACCAGCGGCGCGTCAGGAAGAAGACCGCCGCGCCCTCGCCCGCCCGGCTGCGCACCGGCCCGGCGATGCGCGTGCCGGCATCGGCATGGTCGCGGTGCCAGGCGAAGTATTCCCGGTCGCCCACCTCGACCTCCGGCGGGCTGGGGCGGTCCGATTCCACCAGCGGCCGTCCGGCAGGGTCGAAGACGACGAGGCCGAGCGCCTGGTTGGCGTGCCGGCGGAGCGCTGCAAGGTAGACGTGGTGGTGCGCCATCTCGCGCCGGACGTCCTCGGCGTCGCGGCCGCGCAGCCATTCCTCCGCGGCACCGAGGGCCAGGGCCTGGAATTCCAGCACCTTCGCCGCATGGCCATGAAGCGTGTCGAGCGTCGCGAGCAGATCCTGCCGGCCGGCCGCAAGGGTCTGCCGGCGATCCTGTGCCGCGATGGCCGCGAAGGCGAGGGCAGGGAGCAGGAGCGAGGCGACGAGCAGCAGGTCGATCGCCTGCCACCGCCGTCTTGGGCGGGCAGGCGGAACCTCGATAGGGCGAGCCTGATCGTTCGGCATTCGCGCTCCGGCCGCCGGCCGCGGATGCGGCAGAAGCTTCCAACGCAGGAAGGGCCGTCCTCCCCGGAAGCGGAACAGCAATCCTGCATATCCGCCGGAACGGCAAGGGGTCGTTACGAAGTATCCGCGCGTCAGGCTTCGGTCAGCGCCGCGGCGTTGCGCGCGAGCCGGCCGATCGAGAAGGCCACCTCGCAGCTCAGCCCGTCCGGCAGCCATCGCAGGGTGAGCGCCCCCGCAAGCTGGGTGCGGACGATCCCGTCCACCACGCGCAGGCCGAAGCCGCGCCGCGGGGCCTCTCCGGCCAGCGGCGGGCCGCCGGTCTCCGTCCAGCGAAGCACCAGCCGGTCCTTTGGCCAGTCCTCCGTGTCCTCGAGCGACCAGGAGACGCGGACCCGGCCGCCGGGGACCGAGAGGCTGCCATGCGTCCGCGCATTCGTCGCCAGCTCGTGGATCGTCTGGGCCAGGGGCTGCGCCGCGGCCGGCGGCAGCTGCACCTCCGGGCCCCGCAGCTCCACGCAGGGCTCGCGGGACGTCGAGCCGGGCGCGCAACGCGCATCGAACTCCGACTCGATCAGCGTCCGCAGGCTGGCACCCCGCCAGCGGTCCCGCGCCAGGAGGGATTGCGCGCGGGCGATGGCGGAGACGCGGCCCTCGACGGTCCGCATGTAGGTGTCGGCATCGCCCTTCTGCGTCAGCCGCAGCGTCGCCTGCACGACCGCAAGCGCGTTGTTGGCGCGGTGGTCCACCTCCCGCTCCAGCAGGCGAAGGCTCGCCTCGCGGCCGCGGGCCAGCGTGTCCGCCTCGGCCATGCGGCGCTCCAGCTCCGCGGCCATGCGCTGCAATTCTCCGGCCCGTCGCCGCGCGCTCAGCGCGAGCGGAAAGAGCGCCAGCGAAGCCAGCAGCGCCAGCAGGCCATAGACCGGCAGCCTGCCGAACCAGCCGGTCAGCGCGCCACGCCGCGGCACGCCATGCACCAGATAGGCGGGCAGCACCTCCATCCGCCGCACGGCGACGAGGCGCTCCACCCCATCCACCGCCGAGTGCTTCCGCATCACCACGCGTTCGGCGCCGGAACGCGCGGCGTACATCATGGGGGCGGTGGCGGGCAGCCGGGTACGGCCAGCCTCCGGTCCCGCGGGGCTGCGGGCCAGCAGCAGCCCGTCTTCGCGGATAAGGCTGACGATCGCCTGCGTGTCCTGCGCGCGATCCTGCCAGATCGCGCTCAGCGTCTCCGGACGCAGCAGGGTCGCGATCACGCCGATGAAGCTGCCATCCGCCGCCGAACGGCGCGTGGTGAGCAGCAGGGCTCCCCTCGCACCCGGCTCCGCCGGCTGCACCCGGAGATCGCCGCGCCGGTGGTCCCGGTGCCAATGGAAGGATTCGCTGGCCGCCAGGTTGAAGCCGGGCGGCAGGGCGGCACCGGCGAAGCCCGCGATCAGCCGGCCCTCGGGGCCGAACACCATCAAGGGCGGCAGCGTCTCGGAGGGCTGGCCGAGCACGGCGACCTGCGCCACCTGGCGGCTCGCCACCGCCGCCACCTCGGCATCGCCAAGTCCGTAAAGCCTCTCGTTCATCGCCCGTATGGCCACGGCATGGACCCGGAACAGCGCCTCGGTGCGGGCATGCTCGGCGTCGAGCGTGGCAAGGATGCGCCGCTCCGCCTCATCGAGCGTGTTGGCGCGGTCGACCATCGCGGCCAGGACGAAGATCAGGGCGGGGAGCAGGAGGCATGCCGCGACCAGGGCGTCCAAAGCATGGAAGCGCAGAAGCCGCCGGCTCCAGGCGGGAAGGGTGGGCGACCAAGCGACCGCGAGCGACGACATGGTGTCTCCTGGTGGCCGCTCCGACGCTTCTCCCTGCGCCCGGCGCAGCCGCAGTGTTTGTGGTCCCACGTCTACAATGTGCGGTTGTAGCGCTGGCTGCAATCAGCGACGAAGTTGTGAGACTCAACCGGCCGCAACCGGGATCCGCTCACAGGCGCGCCGAGATGCGACCGCCTCGCATTTCGTTGCACCAAAGCGCTATAACCGGTTGAGCAACGGCAGGTTTTCGTCGCTGTGGAAGCGATTCGCCGCGTTGTTCCCAACCTGACATGGATCGGGCGACACCGTCGCAGAAACCTGTAGTAGAGATCACAAAAGGCGGCGTGGCTACTCCTCGCGCGCCTCGGCCACCGGCAGGATCGCGGTCTCCTTCGGACTGGCCAGCGCCAGGATGGTCTCCGTCCGCTCCACGCCCGGCTGACCCCGGATCTCGTCCGAGACGAAGGTTTCCAATCCCGCAACGTCGGGAAGCCGCAGCTTCAGCAGGTAGCACCACGGCCCGGTCACGGTGTGGCATTCCAGCACCGCCTCCTGCCGCCGCATGGCGCGGAGGAACGCCGCATCGTCCCGGCCTGGACGCATCGCGACGAAGACGAAGGCGAGGAGGGGACATCCGGCGGCAGCGGGATCGAGGTCGATCCGCCACCCGCGGATGACGCCCCGTTCCTCCAGCCGCTTCACCCGTTCCGCCGTGGCGGAGACCGACAGGCCCGCGGCCTTGGACAGCTCGGCGAGCCCGGCGGCGCCGTCCTGCTGCAGCGCGATGACGAGGTTGCGGTCTATTTCATCCATGGCCGCAGAAGGTAGCGCGGCCCGGCCGGAAAAAGGAAGCGCGCCAGCCGCGCTCGGCCGGAAGGGTTACGATGTTACGGACGGCTCCCGATCCCGGCAGGGAAGGAGCCGTCCGTCGTGCCCTCAGATGTAGTGCTCGGCCAGCGGGCGGAATCCGTTGAACCGCTGCGAGGCATAGGTCGTCACGTACGCGCCCGTCGAGAGAAGCTGCACCCGGTCGCCGCCATCGAGCGCCAGCGGCAGCCGGTAGTTGCTCTTCTCGTAGAGCGTGTCGGCGCTGTCGCAGGTCGGGCCGGCGATGGTCACCGGGCCCTCCGCCGTGCCGTCATGCGGCGTGCGGAAGGCGTAGCGGATCGCCTCGCCCTCGGTCTCGGCCAGGCCGCCGAACCGCCCGATGTCGAGGTAGACCCACCGCACCGGATCGTCCTCGCCCTTGCGGGAGACGAGCACGACCTCGCTCTCCACCACCCCTGCATCGGCCACGAGGAAGCGGCCGGGCTCCACCACGATCTCGGGCAGGGCATTGCCGAAATGCTCCGCCATCGCGCCCATGATCGCCGCGCCGAAATCGTCGATGCCCGGCACCTCCTGCCGGTAGCGCACCGGATAGCCGCCGCCGAGGTTCACCATGCGCAGGTTCACCCCCGCCTCGCGCAGGTCGGTGAAGATCATCGCGACGCGGGCGATCGCCGCCTGGTAGGCGTCGGTCGTCGTCTGCTGCGAGCCGACATGGAAGGAGATGCCGTAGGGATCGAGGCCCCACGCGGCCGCCTTCTTCATCAGCTCCACCGCCATCTTCGCCTCGCACCCGAACTTGCGCGAGAGCGGCCACTCCGCGCCCTTGTTCTCCACCAGGATGCGGCAGTAGACGCGCGCGCCCGGCGCGGAGCGGGCAAGCTTCCGCAGCTCCGGCTCCGAGTCGAAGGCGAACATCGTGACACCCGCCTCGTGCGCGGCCCTGATCGCGCTCTCCTTCTTCACCGTGTTGCCGAAGGAGATCGCGGCCGGCGCGGCGCCGGCGGCGAGGCACGCCTCCACCTCCTCCCAGGAGGCCGCGTCGAAGGCGGAGCCGAGGCCCGCCAGCCGCTCCAGGATCGGCGCCGCCGGGTTGGCCTTCACCGCGTAGTAGACGCGCGCCAGCGGCAGCGCGGCGGTCAGCCGGCGGTAGTTCTGCTCGACGGTGTCCACATCCAGCACAAGGCACGGCGTGGCAGGCGCGCGGTCGCGCAGAAAGGCAGCGATCTTCGGGTTCATCGCGCCCCACTCCCCTTCGAAAGGCGGAGACCGCCTGTAGAGAGGCGGCGGCCCCAGTGTTGACGAAACGGTCCAACGAACCAGCGAGATGGACTCCGGCCGGCTTGCGCCGCCCGGGTTGCCGGAACGCTTGACGTCGTTGCGTAAACCTTGCGCCGCGGTGACCCGGTCAGTCGCCGCCCCTGCGGGGCGTGGGTTCCGTGGGCCTGGGGCCAGAGGCACGTGCGTACTGCGTCTGCCGCCGCATATAGGCCGGAGCGTCCGGCAGGGGAAGCGGTTTTTCGCGTGCCCGCCGGTTTTTTTCTTTGGCCGGCTGTGATGCTCCGGAAAACCGCTACGGAAGCGGGCCGCGCCTCAAGGACGGCTCCGGAGAAACGCTGCCGCCTCGCGCGAATCCTCCGGCCGGCCCGCCGCCGCCCGCGCCGGAGGGCGGCGCTTGCGGCACGAAACCGCCCCGTGCTAGGCGCGCCCACCCCTCACCCGGGACGCACTTCCCTTGACCCCGCCGCTGATCGCCGTCCTGAACGGCCCGAACCTCAACCTGCTCGGAACCCGGCAGCCGGAGATCTACGGCGCCGCGACGCTCGACGACGTCGAGGCGCTCTGCGCCGAGACGGCGGAGGAGCTCAACCTCGCCATCGACTTCCGCCAGACCAACGGAGAGGGCGAGCTGGTCACCTGGGTGCAGGAATGCCGTGGCCGCGCGGCGGGAATCGTGATCAACCCGGCAGGCTACAGCCACACCTCGGTGGCGCTGATGGACGCGCTGGCCGCCAGCGGGCTGCCCGTCGTCGAGGTCCACATCTCCAACATCCATCGCCGGGAGGAATTCCGGCATCTCAGCTACGTCTCGAAGGTCGCGACAGGCGTGATCGCCGGCCTCGGGATCGGCGGCTACGCGCTGGCGCTCCGCGCCATGGCGGAGCTGCTGGCGCAGGAAAGGGGCAACTAGGAAATGTCGGGCGTGCAGTTCGACCCCGCGGCGATCCGCGAGCTGGCGAAGATCCTGCGGGAGACCGACCTGACGGAGATCGAGCTCGTCGAGAAGGACAGCCGCATCCGCGTGGCGCGCCAGGTCACCGTGCAGGCCGTCGCCACGATGCCCGCCGCCGCGCCGGCCGCCGTGCCCGTCGCCGCGGCCGCCATCGTCGCGCCCGCCACGGCCGAAGCGGATGCCGCCACGCATCCCGGCGCCATCACCTCGCCGATGGTGGGCGTCGCCTACCTCGCGCCGGAACCGGGCGCCGCACCCTTCGTCACCGTCGGCAGCAAGGTCGCGCAGGGCCAGACGCTGCTGCTCATCGAGGCGATGAAGACCTTCAACCAGATCCGCGCGCCGAAATCCGGCACCGTCACGCGCATCCTGGTGGAGAGCGGGTCGCCCGTGGAGTACGGCGAGCCGCTGATGGTTGTGGAATAGGCATGCGTGCAGAAGTGAAGTGCCGGCCGTCCGATCGCCGGAGGGCGGAGGGGCCGCAGGCCCCGAGCACCGGAGGCGTGAATCGGCCGGCCCGCGATCCGTCCGATCGCCGGAGGGCGGAGGGGCCGCAGGCCCCGAGCACCGGAGGCGTGAATCGGCCGGCCCGCGATCCGTCCGATCGCCGGAGGGCGGAGGGGCCGCAGGTCCCGAGCACCGGAGGCGTGAATCGGCCGGCCCGCGCCCCGCGCCCATGCGCGGGGCCATGAAGATGATCGGCAAGGTCCTGATCGCCAATCGCGGCGAGATCGCGCTGCGCGTCCACCGCGCCTGCCAGGAGATGGGCATCCGCACCGTCGCGGTGCATTCCACCGCCGACAACACTGCGATGCATGTCCGCCTGGCCGATGAGAGCGTCTGCATCGGCCCGCCCGCGGCGCGCGACAGCTACCTCAACATGGCCGCCATCCTCTCGGCCGCCGCCATCACCGGCGCCGATGCCATCCACCCCGGCTACGGCTTCCTGTCGGAGAACGCCAGCTTCGCCGAGATGGTGGAGGCGCACGGCCTCGCCTTCATCGGCCCGACCGCCGCGCATATCCGCATGATGGGCGACAAGATCGCGGCCAAGGACGCGATGCGCCGCCTCGGCGTGCCCCTCGTCCCGGGGTCGGAGGGCGCGCTCGCCGGCGTCGACGAGGCCCGCGCGGTGGCCGAGGCGGTGAGATACCCCGTGCTCATCAAGGCCGCCGCCGGCGGCGGCGGGCGCGGCATGAAGGTCGCCCGCGCGCCCGAAGAGCTGGAGGAGGCGTACCGCGTCGCCCGCGCCGAGGCGAAGGCCGCCTTCGGCGACGATGCGGTCTACCTGGAGAAGTACCTCGACCGCCCGCGTCATATCGAGCTGCAGGTGCTCGCCGACACCCACGGCAACGTCGTCCATTTCGGCGAGCGCGACTGCTCGCTCCAGCGCCGCCACCAGAAGCTCGTCGAGGAGGCCGGCAGCCCCGTGCTGACGGCGGCGGAGCGCGACGCGCTCGGCGCCCAGGTCACCCGCGCGCTCCGCGGCCTCGGCTACCGCAACGCCGGCACGCTGGAGTTCCTCTGGCAGGACGGGCAGTTCGCCTTCATCGAGATGAACACAAGGCTGCAGGTCGAGCACCCGGTCACCGAGATGGTCTGCGGCGTCGACCTGGTGAAGGAGCAGATCCGCGTCGCCGCCGGCGAACCCCTCGGCTACGCGCAGGACGACATCCGCTTCTCTGGCCACGCCATCGAGTGCCGCATCACCGCCGAGGACCCTGAGACCTTCGCCCCGAGCCCCGGCAAGGTCGAGATGTACCACGCGCCCGGCGGCCTCGGCGTGCGCGTCGACAGCGCGCTCTACTCCGGCTACGTCGTCCCGCCGCACTACGACAGCCTCGTCGCCAAGCTCGTCGTGCACGGCGCCACGCGCGCCGAGGCGATCGCCCGCCTGCGGCGCGCGCTGGCCGAGATGGTGGTCAGCGGCATCCGTACCACCCTGCCGCTGCACCAGCGGATCGTCGCCGACGCCGAGTTCCAGGCCGGCGACTACACCATCCACTGGCTGGAACGCTTCGTCGCCCGCCACCGGCAGGATTGACGCGGCACGCGGCTCCGCCCGCGGTAGACAGCCGGCGCCGACCGGCGGCATGGTGCGCGCGCAGCCGCTGGTTGAGCGATCTGCAACGGTTGCAACCAACGCTTCACCTTCCGCCGCAGGGTGCCGGCCGGCTTGGACATCGCGCTCGCCTTCCTCGGCGGTCTCGGCCTTTTCCTGACCGGGCTGAGGATGCTCTCGACCAGCACCAAGGCGCTCGGCGGCCCCTGGCTGCGCCGCGCCGTCGCGGCCGGCACGCGCGGCCCGCTGACCTCGGCCTTCACTGGGCTGGCGGCGGGAACGCTGACGCAATCCACCTCCGCCGTGACGGTGGTCGGTGCGGGCCTCGTCCAGGCCGGCCTGCTCGAGGTGCGGCGCGCCCTGCCGCTGCTCTCCTGGACCAATGTCGGCACCTGCGGCGTGGTGCTCATGGCCTCCTTCAAGCCGCAGACCCTCGCCCTGGCGCTGATCGGGGTGGCGGGGATCGCCGCCTATTTCGGCCTGGACTGGCGCGGCCGGCTGAAGCCGATTCTCGGCGCGCTGATCGGGCTGGGCGTGGTCTTCCTCGGCCTCGGCGTCATCAAGGCCGGCATTGCGCCGCTGCGCGACGCGTCCTGGATGCAGGCGGCGATGGCCGGCGGCGGCGCCTGGCTGCTGCCGCCTTTCCTCATCGGCGGCCTCATCGCCTTCGTCTCCAACACCTCCTCCACCGCGACGCTCATCGCGCTGGCCCTGACGGCGACGGGCCTGATGGGGTTCGACGGCACGGTGATGGCGGTCTACGGCGCCTCCATCGGCTCCGGGCTGTCCATGCTCGTCGCGGTGAGCGACGCGCGCGGCGCGGCGCGCCGGCTCGGCATCTACCAGGTGCTCTGGAAGAGCTTCGGCACCGTCGTCTTCCTGCTCCTCTTCTTCCTTGAGCGCGCCGGTGTGCCGCTGGTGCTGGCGGCGTCCGGGGCGCTGGCCGGCGGCGACCTCGCGCTTCGCGTCGGGGTGCTGGTGCTCCTTTTCCAGGCCGGCACGGCGCTGCTGATCTGGCCGCTCGACCGGCCGATGCTCCGGCTGCTGGCGCGGCTCTCGCCCGAGACGGCGGCGGAGGCGCTGTCGCGGCCGCGCTACATCTACCCCGCCGCGGTCGATGATCCGGCGACGGCGGTGGCGCTGGCGCGGGCCGAGATGACGCGGCTGGCGGAACGCCTGCCTCTGCTCCTCGACGCGGTGCGGGAGGACGGGGCGCGCGACGGTCCGGGCTGGTCCGCGCTCGACGGCGGCTCGGCAACGCTGGAAGGGGTGGTGGACGGCTTCCTGGCGGAGCTGGTCCGGCGCGGCGGCGACGCTGCCTCGATCGAGGAAGCGGTGGCGGCGCGGGCGCGGCTCGCCGACCTGGTGGCGCTGCGGGAGGCGGTGGCCGGCTTCGCGCAGACCGTCGAGGCGATGCCGCCCTCCAGCCCTCCCGGCGCCGCGCTGCGCCGCATGGCCGAGGCGCTGCACCTGCTGCTGGAGGAGTTCGCCGGGCTGCACTCGGGCGGCGACGCCGCGGTGCTCCGCGCCCTCACCGTCGACCGGTCGGAGATGCTGGAGGCGCTGCGCCGCGGCCTGCTGCGCGCCGAAGGCGGCCTCGCGGTCGCGGCGCAGGAGGGCTTGTTCCGCGCCTTCGCGCTGTTCGAGCGCGCCGTCTGGCTGATGCGCCGCGGCACCGTCTCGGCCGGAGGGGGGCGCCCGCCGGTGGAAAGCGGCGCGGCGGCTGCCCTGGCATGACGCCATCTCCAGGCACACCCTTGCCGAGGCGCAGGCTCGCCTCCCCGAACTGGTCGCCCACGCCGCGGCGGGCGAGGAGGTGGTGATCGCCCCCGATCCCGGCCCGGCCGTCGTGCTGCGCGCGGTGCCGCACAAGCCTTCCTGGCGCGGACCTGTCGATCAGGCCAAGCTGGCTTGGCTGGAAAGCCTTGCCGTGCGACCGGTACGACCCTGCTCAGAGCATCCCGGCGAGGCGGTGAGCCGGATGCGAGACCAGGACGTCCGGTGACGCCTTACCTCGACACCAGTCTGCTGATCTCCTTGCTCGGTCAGGACGCCTTCTCGGCGCAGGCGCGCCGCTTGACTGCCAGCCTGACGCTTCGACCGCTCGTCGGCGATTTCGCCGAAGCGGAGTTCGCGTCCGTCGTCGCCATGCCCTGCCGCACAGGTCACCTGACCAGGTCCGAGGGGCAAGCGATGCTGGCCGGCTTCGACGCCTGGCGGGCACGTCACTTGCGTGCGCCCGATGCGCTGCACCTCGCGATCTCCTCGCGGATCGGGAGGCTCGCAGTCACCTTCGATGCCGGCATGGCCGCCGCCGCACGGAGCCTCGGCCTGCCCGTTCTCGGTCCCTGATCACACCGGCAGCGTCGCCACCGCCGCCAGCCCGCCCTCCGGGCGGTTGCGCAGCACCACGTCACCGCCATGCGCCCGCACGATGTTGCGCGCGATCGGCAGGCCGAGCCCCGTGCCCCCCGTCTCCCGGTTGCGGCTGGCCTCCAGCCGGCGGAAGGGCTGGAACACGTTCTCCAGCTCCGCCACCGGCACGCCCGGCCCGTCATCCTCCACCGTGATGCGCGCCGCGCCGCCCGTCGGCGTCAGCGTCAGCCGCGCCGCGCCGCCATAGGCCACCGCATTCCCCACCAGGTTCGCCAGCGCCCGCTTCAGCGCCACCGGCCGCGCGCTCACCGTCAGGTGCTCCGGCCCTGCATAGGCGATCCGCTCCGCCGCCTCTGGATCCGCATCCGCCGCCTCGTCCAGCACCGTCCGGCACAGCGCCGCCAGGTCGAGCGGCACCGAGGGCTCGGCCGCCGCCTCGTCCCGCGCGAAGGCGAGCGTCGCGCCGATCATCGCCTCCATCTCGTCGAGATCGGCGAGCATCTTCCGCCGCTGCTCGTCATCGTCGAGGAACTCCGCCCGCAGCCGCAGCCGTGTGATCGGCGTCTTCAGGTCGTGCCCGATCGCCGCCAGCATCTGCGTGCGGTCGCCGACGAAGCGCCGGATCCGCTCGGCCATCGTGTTGAAGGCCCGCGCCGCGGTCGCGACCTCCCGCGGGCCGTCCTCCGGCAGCGGTGGCGCGTTCACGTCCCGCCCCAGCCGGTCGGCCGCGGCGGCCAGCGCCGCAACCGGCCGCGTCAGCCGGCGCACCGCCCAGATCGTCAGCGCGGCGGCCGCCAGGGTCATGAGCAGGAAGGCGACGAGGAAGGTCTCGGAATGCCAGGGCCGCGGCGGCGGCAGCTCGATGCGCAGGTTCATCCAGGGCCCGTCCTGGAACCGCACGGACAGCAGCATCTGCCCCGGGCGCGGAGCGCCGGAGGCCACCACCTCCCGCGGGCGCAGCCGCGGCGGCCCGGCCATCAGCGCCTCCACCCTGAACAGCCGGACCAGGTGCGGCGGCGGTGGCGGGTAGTGCGGCCGCGCCAGCGGCTCCTCATCCACCGAGATGCGTAGTCCCGGCGGCAGGTCGAAATCGGCCAGCACCGCCGCGCGCCGTTCCGGCGAGGTGATCAGCAGGCTCCGCCACACGGCGAAGGAGCGCTGCCCCATCTCCCGCGCCTGCTGCAGCCGCTGCAGATCCATGCGGTCCAGCGCATGGATCGTCAGCCCCGCCACCTGCACCACCACCAGCCCGAGCAGCAGCACCAGTGCGGTGCGCCCCGCCAGCGTGCCCGGAAAGAACCTCCTCACACCCGTTCGACCGTCGTGGCGAGCACGTAGCCGCCGCCGCGCACCGTCTTGATCACCTGCGGGTTGCGGCCGTCATCCTCCAGTTTGCGGCGCAGCCGGCTCACCGCCACGTCGATGGCGCGGTCGAACGGCCCGGCCTGCCGGCCGCGCAGCAGGTCCATCAGCATGTCGCGCGTCAGCACCCGGTTCGGGCGCTCCACCAGCACCATCAGCAGCTCGTACTCGCCGCCGGTCAGCGGCACCTCCACCCCCTGCGGGTTCAGCAGCCGCCGCCGCGCCGGCTCCAGCGCCCAGCCGGCGAAGCGGATCGCCTTCGCCGGCAGCTCCTTCGGCCCGCCCGTGGAGCTGTCGGCCGAGGCGCGGCGCAGCACCGCGCGGATCCGCGCCAGCAGCTCCCGCGGGTTGAAGGGCTTCGCCACGTAGTCGTCGGCACCCAGCTCCAGCCCGACGATGCGGTCCGTCTCCTCGCCCATCGCGGTCAGCATCACGATCGGCACCTCCGACTGCCCCCGCAGCCAGCGCGCGAGGTCCAGGCCCGACTCGCCCGGCATCATCAGGTCCAGCACCACCAGGTGATAGCGCCCGAGCGGCCAGAGCTTCCGCGCCTCCCGCGCATCGCGCGCCGCGGTGACGCGGAAGGACTGCTTCTCCAGGAACTTGCCTAGGAGCTCGCGGATTTCGCGGTCGTCATCCACGACGAGGATGTGCGGGGCGGCCGTGTCCATGGCCGCAACATAGCGCGCCGGGAAGGCTTTGCGCGGCGGGGATGTTGCGGCGCGTGACGGATGCGGCAGGCGCAACACGGTGTTGCAATTGCTCACGCGCCGCCGCCTTTCCCCGGGCGCCTCCGCGCCCCACCTCTCCGACAGGCAGGGCACCGTCCCGGGCCGCGGCGCACTACCCCCCCTCGAGAGCCGCGGATCGCCCCCCTCCTGTCCCGGGCCGGTGTCGTGTAGTGGCGGCGGGGATGTCCCCCTCCTTAACGTCCCCGCCGCCTGCCTTTCCCCATCCGCCGGACTGGGCCCGTGCCGCCGTCGCCGCGCTCGTCGCGCGGGACCCCACCCTCGCCGGCATCGAGGAGCGGGTCGGCGTGCTGCCGTGGCAGCCGCGCTGCAAAGGGTTCCCGGGCCTGCTGCGGGCGATCTGCGGCCAGATGATCTCGAACGAGGCGGCAGGCGCCCTGTGGCGCCGCCTCGACGCGCTGCCGGGCGCCACCACCCCGGCCGGGCTGCTCGCGCTCGACCCCGCGCGCCTCGGCATTGAGGGCGGGCTGTCGCGCCCGAAGGTCGCCGCCGCCCGCGCCCTTGCGGAGGCGGTGCTGTCCGGCCGCGTGCGGCTCGACCGGCTGGAGGCGATGGAGGATGCCGCCGCCGTCGCGCATCTCTGCGCCGTGCCCGGCATCGGGCCCTGGACGGCGGAGGTGCACCTGCTGTTCGGCCATGGGCGGCCGGACATCTTCCCCTCAGGCGACCTCGCCCTGCAGGCCGCCGTCGCGCATCTGCGCGGCCTGCCCGCACGCCCCGCCGCGGCGGCGCTGGCGGCGATGGCCGAGGCGTGGCGGCCCTACCGCGCGGTCGCCGCGCGGCTGCTCTGGCACCACTGGCTGCACCACACGCGCCGGCCCGTCCTGGAGCCGGAGGGGAACGCGCCCGCATGACCGCGCCGCTCTCGCGCCGCATCGCCGCCACCGCGGCGCCGCCCATCCCTGCCGCCCGCGCCTGGGCCGCGCGCTACGACGGCGCCGGGGGCCGCGCGCTCGACCTGACGCAGGCCGTGCCGGGCTACCCGCCGCCGCCCGAGCTGCTCGCCCGGCTCGCCGCCGCCGCGGGCGATGCCGCGCTCGCCGGCTACGGCCCGATCGCCGGCGACCACCCGCTGCGCGTGGCGCTGGCCGAGGACCTCTCGGCCTTCTACGGCGCCCGCATCGGCGCGGCCGAGGTGGCGATCACCGCCGGCTGCAACCTCGCCTTCGCGATGGTGATGGCGGCGCTCGCCGCCGAGGGCGAGGCCGTGCTGCTGCCCACGCCCTGGTATTTCAACCACGAGATGGCGCTGACCATGTCCGGCGCCCGCGCGGTGCCGCTGCCGACGCGCGCCGAGGACGGCTTCGTCCCCGATCCGGACCGCGTCGCCGCGCTGCTGGCGGAGCACCGCGCGCGGGCGGTGGTGCTCGTCTCGCCGAACAACCCGACCGGCGCGGTCTACCCGGCCGAGGCGATCCACCGCATCGCCGCGCATTGCCGCGCCGCCGGCGCCTGGCTCGTGCTGGACGAGACGTACCGCGACTTCCTGCCCGACGGTCACGGCCGCCCGCATGCGCTGTTCGACGACCCGGGCTGGGGCGCCGGCATCGTGCAGCTCTACTCCTTCTCCAAGGCCTATTGCGTGCCGGGCCACCGCCTCGGCGCCGTCGCTGCCGGCCCGCGGCTGATGGCGGCGCTGGAGAAGGCCTTCGACACGCTCCAGATCTGCCCGCCGCGCGCGGCGCAGGCCGCGCTGGCCTGGGCGGTGCCGGCGCTGCGCGGCTGGCGCGCGGGCAACCGGACCCTGATGGAGCGCCGCGCGGCCGCCTTCCGCGCGGCGGTCGGCGGCCTGCCGGGCTGGCGGCTCGACGCAATCGGCACCTACTTCGCCTATCTCCGCCTGCCCGACGCCGCGCCGGATGCCATGGCAGCGGCCGAGGCGCTGGCCGCGGAACGCGGATTGATGACCCTGCCCGGCCCCTTCTTCGGCCCGGCGCAGGAGCGATATCTGCGGCTCGCCTTCGCGAACGCGGCGGAGGACATCCTGGCCGAGGTGCCGGCGCGGCTCTCGGGCCTCTGGTGAGGAGCAAGGCCATGCGCGTGATCGACGTGATCTCCGACGCGATCTGCCCCTGGTGCTGGATCGGCCAGGCGCATCTGCGCACGGCGCTGGCGGAGCTGGAGGCCGACGGCCTCCGCTTCGCCCTGCGCTGGCGTCCCTTCCAGCTCAACCCCGACATGCCCGAGGAGGGCGTGGAGCGCGACGCGTACCGCGCCCGGAAATTCGGCTCCCTCGCGCGCTCGCGCGAGCTGGATGCGGAGGTGGCGGAAGCCGGGCGCGTCGCCGGCCTGACGTTCCGCCACGACCTCATGCGGCGCACGCCGAACACCGTCGCCGCGCACCGCGTGATCCGCGCCGCCGAGGCCGCCGGCGTCCAGGACGCGGTGGTCGAGGCCCTGTTCCGCGCCTATTTCGCCGAGGGGCGCGACATCGGCGACCACGCCGTCCTCGCCGAGGTCGCCGGCGCCGCGGGCATGGACGCCGGGGCGGTCGCCGCGATGCTGGCCGGCGGGGAGGGGCAGGACGCCGTGCTGGCCGAGGACGCGGCCGCGCGCCGCGGCGGGATCTCGGGCGTGCCGAGCTTCCTGATGGACCGCCACCTGCTGTTCAGCGGCGCCATGCCCGGCCCCCGCATGGCGGAGGCCTTCCGCACCGCCGACGCGGTCCTTTCCGCGCGGGAACGAGCGGCGTAGCATCGTCCGCGTTCCCGGGGGGAGGTGCGTGCATGGAATGGGTTCTGCTCGGCGTCGTCGTTCTGGTGCTGCTGTGGCTCGTCGTCATCTACAACCGCATGGTCGCGCTGCGTCAGACGGTCGGCCAGGCCTGGTCGGACATCGAGGTGCAGCTCAAGCAGCGCCACGACCTCGTCCCCAACCTCGTCGAGACGGTGAAGGGCTACGCCGCCCATGAGCGCGGCACGCTCGAGGAGGTGATCCGCGCGCGGAACGCGGCCGTCAGCGCGCAGGGCCCGGAGCAGGCCTCCGCCGCCGAGGGCCAGCTCTCCGGCGCGCTCTCCCGCCTCTTCGCGCTGAGCGAGGCCTATCCGGACCTGAAGGCCAACGGGAACTTCCTCTCGCTGCAGGGCGAGCTCTCGGCGCTCGAGACGAAGATCGCCGCGGCGCGGCGCTTCTTCAACAACGCCGTCTCCGAGTTCAACACCGCCATCCAGTCGGTCCCGGCGGTGTTCATCGCCGGCCCGCTCGGCTTCACGCCGCGCGGCTTCTTCGAGCTGGAGGCCGCCGAGCGCGCCGCCGTCCAGACGCCGCCGCAGGTGAGGTTCTGATGGGCCCGCCGCGGGGGAGGTGATCCGTGCTGCCGGCCGTCGGGCTGCGCACCCACGCCTGGAACACTGCCATAAGGTCGGTGCTGCTGCTCGCCGGCTTCCCCGTGCTGCTGACGATGATGGGCTACGCCCTGGCGCTGCTGCTCGTCGCCGGCGACGCGCCCTCGATCGGGCAGGGGCTGCGGGACGCGGCGCGGCTGCTGCCCGCGATCATCCCCTTCGCCCTGCTGCTCGCCGCCGCCTGGTTCGCGATCGCCTACGTCGCGCACAACCGAATCCTCGATCTCGTCACCGGCGCGCGCCGCGTGGACGACCCGCGGCAGGAGCCGCGGCTCTGGCACCTTGCCGAGGCGCTCTGCATCAGCCGCGGCATGACGATGCCGCGCCTTGCCGTCATCGAGACCGAGGCCCGCAACGCCTTCGCCTCCGGCCTCACGCGCGAGAAGGCGGGCGTCACCGTCACGCGCGGGCTGATGGCGGCGCTCGACGACCGGGAGCTTTCGGCCGTGATCGCGCACGAGCTCGCGCATGTGCGCAACGGCGATGCGCGGCTCGGCGTCGTCGCGGCGGTCTTCGTCGGCGTCATCACCCTCGTCACCGACAATGTCTGGCGCGCGCTGCGCTTCGGCGGCCGGGCCGGGCGCTGGTCGCACCGCCGCTCCTCCTCCTCCTCGCGGCGGGGCGGCGGCAATGCGGGGGTGATGGCGGCGCTGATCGCGATCGCCGTGCTGATCGCCGTGGTGGCGCATGTGCTCGCGCTCGTGCTGCGCATGGCGCTCTCGCGGAACCGCGAATACCTCGCCGATGCCGGCGCCGTGGAGATGACGGGCGACGCCGATGCGATGATCTCCGCCCTGCGCAAGGTCGCCCAGCGGCCGGGGCTCGAGGAGGTGCCGGAGCAGGTGCGCGCCCTGTTCCTGCACGATGCGAAGCTCGCCGCCGCCGCCGGCTGGTTCGCCACCCATCCGCCGATCGAGGACCGCGTGGCCGCGCTGGTGCGCTACGCCGGCGGCCACGATCCCGGCCCGCTGCCGGCGCTGGAGGCGGCCGGGCCCGAAGCCGACGCGACGATCCAGGTCCCGTGGGGCGAGGCGCCGGTCAGCCCGGCGCCAGCAGCGCCCGCAGCCGACGCACCGCCGATTCCGGCGTCGTCACCACCGGCAAGCCCGTGGCGGACGCGACCGCCGGCGCCGCCCGGGCCAGGCTGAACTGCCCGAGCAGCACGACGTCGCACCGTCCCCTCAATGCCGTCGCGGCCTCCGCCGCCAGCCGGTCGTGCCGCTCCGGATCGCCGGCATCGAGCGCGGCGAGCGCGCCCTCCGCCAGGCAGGGCACCACCTCGACATCCGGCGGGAACTCCGCCGGCATCGAGGCGAGGGAGCCGGGAAAGCTCGCCAGCAGCCCGATCCGCCGTCCCATCCCCACCGCTTCCCCGATCGCCGCCTCGTTCGGCTTGAGCACCGGCAGCGGCGCCAGCGCGCGGGCGCAGGCCTCGATGGGCGGGCCGAAGGCCGAGCAGGTGAACAGGATGCCGCGCGCCCCCGTGCCGGCCGCGTAGCGCGCCAGCGTCAGGAAGCGCTCCGTCATCCCCGGCGTCAGCCGCCCGTCGCGCGCGAGGTCGGCCGAGAGGCTGTCATCCAGCAGGTTCATCGCCGCCGCCTCCGGCCATCCGGCGCGGAGCGCCGCCTCGATCGGCGGCGGCGAGTGGCGCAGCGCGTGGATCAGCGCTACCCGCACGGCTATTAGTTCCCCACGCAGCGCTTCAGCGGCGCCGGGAACTCGCCGCAATCGGGGAAGACGATCTCGTCCGGCCCGCGGCGCTCGACGCGCAGGCTGTTCGGGCCGCCGGGGCAGCCGAAGCCGATGTCCGGCAGCACGCGCGGACCCAGCGGCGTGTTCTGCGGCGGCACCGGCACCAGCCGGAACTCCAGCGCCTCCGGGCTCGCCGTCACCGTCTCGATCAGCCGCTGTCGGTAGGCGATGTCGAGGGCGGGCGCGCGCAGGATGACGTCCCGCGTGAAGATCACGCTCGGCTGTCCCGTGCAGCGCGGCCCGGAGGTGTCGGCGGCCGGGAAGATGCCGCCGGTCCAGGAGCCGAACACCCAGGCATGCGGCGGCTCGCCGCCCGGCTGCGCCCCCGCGCTGCCGCCGAGGGCGAGCGCGATCAGGGCGGCGGGCAGCCAGCGGCACGGAGGAAGGTTCTTCATTCGGGCGTCGTGTCCTCGGGGATGTGGCGGGACGATGCCCCCGCGCCGCCCCCCCGGGCAAGCCGGGGAACTATGCCACTGCCGCGACCGGCTTCGGCGCCGGATCCTTCACCGGCAGGTGCACCAGCGCCGCGAAGGCGGATGCGCCGATGCCGATCGACCACATCAGGTCGTAGCTGCCCGTCCGCTCCAGGATCAGCCCGCCGAGCCAGGCGCCGAAGAAGCCGCCGATCTGGTGGCCGAAGAACACCAGCCCGAAGATCGTCGCCAGCCAGCGCGTGCCGAAGTTGCGCGCCACCAGCGCCACCGTCGGCGGCACGGTGGACAGCCACAGCAGCCCCATCACCGCCGAGAAGGCGAGCACCGTCTCCGTCGTCTTCGGCGCCGCCATGAACACCGCCATCAGCACCCCGCGCGCGGCGTAGATGCCCACCAGCAGCTCCCGCCGCCGCCAGCGCTGCGTCAGCTCCCCCGCGCCGAGCGAGCCGATGACGTTGAACAGCCCGATCAGCCCGATCGCCCCGCCGCCGACCGCCGCCGGCAGCCCGCAGGAATGCACGAAGCCCGGCAGGTGGACGGTGAGGAAGGAGATGTGCAGCCCGCAGACGAAGAAGCCGAAGAACAGGAACCAGAAGGAGGGCGTGCGGAAGGCGCGCGCCAGCGCCTGCCGCGCCGTCTCCTCGGACTGCGCGGCCGCCTTCGGCGCCGGCCGGTCGTTCAGCGGCAGGGCGAGGGGGATCATCAGCAGCGCCACCGCCGCCATCGCCAGCAGCGTCGCCTGCCAGCCGATCCCCGGGATCGCGTCCGGCCCGCTGCCGATGCCGAAGATGCCGAAGCCCACCACCGGCACGACGAGGAACTGCCCGAAGGAGGATCCGGCCGTGCCCAGCCCCACCGCCCGGCCGCGATGCTCCTCCGGCAGCAGCCGGGTGAGCGAGGCGATGATCACCGGCATCCCCGCCGCCGAGACGGCGACGCCCATCACCACGCCGGCGAAGAAGGTGAAGGCGCCGATCCCGTCGCTCAGCGCCATCCCGGCGATGCCGAGCGCGTAGAGCACCGCGCCGCCGATCACCACTATCCGCCCGCCGACCCGGTCCGCCACCTGCCCCCAGAGCGGCTGCGTCGCGCCGTTGATCAGCACCTGGAGCGCGAGGGCGAAGGCGAAGCCGGAGGCCGACCAGGCCTGCGCCGAGGTCATCGGCGCGAGGAACAGCCCGAAGGAGTTGCGCAGCCCCATCGCCAGGGCCGCGCAGAGCACGGCCGTGGTCAGCAGCACGGCGACGGCGGCCTTGGAGGACCGGATGGTCATGGCGGGGCTCCGCGTTGCGCAGCGCACCATTCCACGACCGCCGACGGGTGCTCAAATGATACGGGCGCGGGGCAGCGTTGCGGCCGGCATGCGGGTTTCCGCCGTCGCGGCCCTGCGCATCCGAAGAACGCAAACGGGGGCAATCTAGCCCTTCTTCCGCACGACCAGGCCGATCGACGTGGCGGTAAGTGCGCCGACCTGGAGCTTCAGGTGCAGCGGACCATACGGAGGCGCGTCGATGAACTCGTCCAGCGGCTCGTGGCCGGGATGGAGGTTCAGCGGCATGACCTCGTGGCCCTGCGCCGCCAATCTCCCGAGCAGGTGCTCGATATCCTGGCGGCGATAGATCGACAGGCCCGGACTCTCGATCGTGTCGTCATCGGAACTCAGGTTGAACTCGGTCGTGTGCACCGCAAGGCCGCCGGGACGCAGCGTCTTGAGGCTGTTCTCGAAGAAGTTCAGGCCGTGCAGCAGCGAGCCGAGGTGCTCGAAGCAGCAGGCGGACCAGCAGCAGTCGAACCGCTCGTCCAGGTCGCCGGGAATCGCGTTCATGTCCACCGCGCGGAACGAGACCAGCTGGTCGAAGTCCTTCCGGTTGATCAGCTCGGGATAAAACACGTCGTCCACCGCGCTCGAGTGCTGGTTCGTGCTGGCCCAGCCCTGGTTGTGAACCTCCTCCGACGGTGCGTCCGTCGCCAGCACCTGCACCCCGCGGGAGGCAAGCAGCGCCGGGATGCGCTCCTTGCCGCAGCCGAAGCCGAGGGCGTGCCGGCCGGGCGCGATCAGCCCCCAGGTGGCGAGCACGGAGACGATCCAGACGTTCTCCCAGACCTTGCGGTGCTTGCTCGGGTAGATGCCCATGGCCTGGGTGATCTCGTCGAACGTCGGTTCCGCGAACTGCGAGGCGGTACAGAGCTGGCTGGTCGGGTTCTCCAGCGTCGGCTGCTCGAAGCGCCACGGGATGTCGGCATTGCCCGGCGGACGCATGAGGAAGGGCGGCGCACCGAACCTTCTGCGCGGCTTGCCGCGTGCATCGTTGAAGAACGTCTCGAACTCGGGGATCTGCGCGAAGGCCACGCGGAGGCTCTCGATGTCCGGATGGGCGCGGTGAAAGGCGATCTCCGCCTCGTCGACGGGCTCACGGCCGGCGAAGAAGCGCATGGCCCACGTCACCGCCTCGGCGCTGACGCGGGCGTCCGGCTTGGTCTCCGCTTGGGTCTCGTCATGGTCCATCATCTGCGCCCAACCTCGCAATGCCGCATCGAAGAAGTGGCACCTATCACGTCGGCCGGGGCGGATGCTCCTGCATTTCCGTCCTCAAGAACGGCCACGCGTATCCGGACACGCGGCGCCGTGGCGACGTCCCGCCTGCGGCATGATCCGCCTGCCGTCGGCCGCCTTCGCCCGTCCGTTCTGCCTAGCAAGCGATGGGTCGAGCAACAGCCCGACCGCTCAAAGCGCCTTCGCCGCCTCGATCACCTGCCGCGCATGCTCCTCCGGCTTCACCTTCCGCCAGATGCGCGCGATGCGGCCATCGGCGCCGACCAGGAAGCTCGACCGCTCCATGCCCATGTACGTCCTGCCGTACATGCTCTTCTGCACCCAGGTGCCATACGCCTCCGCCACCCTGTGGTCCTCGTCCGAGGCCAGCGGGAAGGTCAGGCCGAACTTGCCGGCGAATTTCTCGATCGGCTTCATGGGATCGGGCGAGACGCCGATCACCGTCAGCTTCAGCCCGCCGAGCTGGGGCAGCGCCTCCTGCACGCCGCAGGCCTGCTTCGTGCAGCCCGGCGTGTCGGCCTTCGGGTAGAAATACAGCAGGTACGGCTGGCCCCGCAGCGCCTCGCTGCTCACGGTCCGCCCGCCCGAAGCGGGCATGGAGAAGGCGGGGGCGGCGTCGCCCTCCCGCGGGCCCGTCGCGGCGGCCTCGGCCGTGCCCGTCTCGGCGGCCTTGCTGGTCGGCATCGTCACTCCCCCGCGCTCACGCCGCCTCGGGCGCCCCGATGCGGCGGATGAAGGCCGCCCGCACCCGGGCGGCGGCTCCGCGCATCTGCGTGCGCAACCCCGCCGCGTCAACCGCCGGTTCCGGCAGCAGCGGCCGGACCGCGGCCAGCAGCGCGGCGGCCACCGGCTCGGGCAGCGCCTCCTCCGCCGGGCGGCCGACGGTCAGCCGCAGATGGGCGATCACGGCGCGGAACAGCCGCTCCGCCGCCGCCAGCTCCTCCGCCTCCCCGGCCTCCAGCAGCCCGGCGCGGGCCAGCGCGGCAAGGGCGAGGCGCGTGGTGGGCGAGAGGATCGCCGGGCTGCGTGCCGCATGGGCCACCTGCAGCGCCTGGGCGATGAACTCCACCTCCACCAGCCCGCCCGGCATCAGCTTCGCGTCCCAGGGTCCCTCGGCCGGCAGGTCGCGGATCATCCGCGCGCGCATCGCCGCGGCATCGGCCAGCACCGCCGCCGGATCGGCCGGGCGGGTCTGTGCGGCGCGGATCGCCGCCTCCACCCGCCGCCGCAGCGCCGGCGGCCCGGCGACGACGCGCGCGCGGGTCAGCGCCATCCGCTCCCACGTCCAGGCGCTCTCGGCATGGTAGCGGCGGAAGGCGGGGAGGGAGACCGCGACCGGTCCCTTCGAGCCGGACGGGCGCAGCCGCATGTCCACCTCGAACAGCCGGCCCTCCGCCCCCGGCGCGGTCAGCGCCGCCACCACCTGGTTGGCGAGGCGGGAGAAATACACCGCCGGCACCAGCGGCTTCGGCCCGCCCGCGCTCTCCTCCGCCCCCTCCTCGTGATCGTAGACGAGGATGAGGTCGAGGTCGGAGGCCGGCAGCATGTCCCGCCCGCCGAGCTTGCCGAGCGCCACGACGCCCATCGCCCCGCCCGGCACCGCCCCGTGCCGCTTCGCGAATTCCGCCGCGAGCCGCGGCAGCAGCGCGCCGATCGCGGCATCGGCCAGCGCGCTGCGCGCTGCGCCGGCCGCGTCCACGTCCAGCCGTCCTTCCAGCGCGGCGGCGTCGATCTCGAACATCCGCTCGACGACGAGGCGCCGCGTCGCCTCCAGCGCCTCCTCGAGGAAGCGGGCATCCTTCACCAGGGGCGCGAGGCCGGCGGCCGGGTCCGCGCCCGGCGCGCTGCCGGTGCCGGCCAGCAGCCCGTCCAGCGCCGCCGCGTTGCGCGCCAGGTGGTCGGCAAGCTGCGGCGCGGCGCCGAGGATGAAGGCCAGCCGGTCGAGCATCGCGGGGTTGCGGTGCAGCAGGCTCAGCGCCTGCACCCCGGCCGGCAGGCGCGCCAGCGCCGCGTCGAAGCGCAGCAGCGCGGCGTCCGGGTGCGGCTGCCGGCCGAAGGCGGCGAGGAGGGCGGGCATCAGCTCGGTCAGCAGCTCCCGCGCCCGCTCGCTGCGGGTGGCGCGCGGCCGGCCATGGTGCCAGCCGCGCACCGCCGCGGCGACCGCCGAGGGGTTGGCGAAGCCGAGGCGCCGCAGCGTGTCGCGCGTCGCGGGGTCGTCCTCCACCCCGGTGAAGACGAGGTCGCCGGCCTCGCCGTTGCCCGCCGAGAGGGCGGGGGCCTGCTCGAACAGCCCCGCATAGCGCCGCTCCACCCGCGTCAGGTGGCCGAGCAGCGCGGCGCGGAATGCCTCCACCCCGTCGAAGCCGGCGAAGGAGGCGATCCGCGCCAGCTCCTCCTCCGCCTCCGGCAGGCGGTGGGTCTGCCGGTCCGCCACCATCTGCAGCCGGTGTTCCAGCACGCGCAGGAAGCCGTAGGCATCGGCCAGGTCGGCCGCGGCGCGGCGGTCGATCCGTCCCGCGGCGGCCAGCGCGGCGAGCGCGCCGAGGGTGGTCGGGTCGCGCAGCGCCGGGTCGCGGCCGCCCCAGATGAGCTGGAGGACCTGGGTGGTGAACTCGATCTCGCGGATGCCGCCGCGGCCGAGCTTCACGTCGTGCCCGGCCACCGCCACCTCGGCGCCCGCGCCGCGGTGGCCCTTGTGCGCGTGGATCTGCCGCTTGATGGAGTGGATGTCGGCCACCGCCGCGAAGTCGAGGTGGCGGCGCCAGACGAAGGGCCGGATCTCGCGCAGGAAGCCCTCGCCCAGCGCGCGGTCGCCGGCCACCGGCCGCGCCTTGATCATCGCCGCCCGCTCCCAGTTCTGGCCCATGCTCTCGTAGTAGGTGATCGCCGCAGGGAGGGAGACGGCGAGGGGCGTGGCCGCCGGATCGGGCCGCAGGCGCAGGTCCGTCCGGAAGACGTAGCCATCCTCCGTCCGGTCCTCCAGCAGCCGCACGAGGTCGCGGGCGAGGCGCACGTAGATGGCGCCCGCCCGTTCGGCGTCGTAGGTTGCCGCTTCCGGGTCGTAGAGCAGCATGAGGTCGATATCGGAGGAGTAGTTCAGCTCGCGTCCGCCGAGCTTGCCCATGCCGAGCACCACCAGGCCGGAGCCGCGGCAGGTGGCGCGCGGGTCGTGCCGCGCGGTGCCGGTGAGGCGCAGGTCGCCGCGCGAAGCCGCCTCGCGCAGCAGGTGCGCGCAGGCATGGTCCACGCAGGCGTCGGCGAGGTCGGAGAGCGCGCCCGTCACCCGGTCCAGCGCCCAGCTTCCCGAGAGGTCGGCCACCGCCGCGACCAGCGCCGCCTGCCGCTTCGCCTGCCGCAGCAGGGAGGCGGTCTGCGCGCGCGTCGCCGCCGGGTCGGCGCGGCCGAGCGGGTCGAGGGCGAGGGCCATCGCCGCATCCGGCCCGCGCTCCGCCAGCCGGAGCAGCGCCGCGGATTCCCGCACCGCGAGGTCACCGAGATAGGGGCTGTGCCCGCCGAGCGCGGCGAGGATCGCCGCGCCCGCCTCGCCCGAAGCGAAGGCGCGCTCCGCCGCGCCGCGCTCGGCGAAGCGGGCGGCGAGCGCGGTGGCGGCCTCGGCGTCGAAGGGACGCGGCAGGCCGCCGGCCGCGAGCGGGGCAGGGGCCGGGACGGCGCGGGTCTTCGCCATGCCGCGCGAGCCAAGCCGTGAGGGAGGCGGCCGGTCAAGTGGCCCGCGGCGCGCACCGCGCGCTGCACCTCGGCTTCGGGCTCGTCCTCATCCTGCTGCTGGTCCTGGCCGCGGCGGGCTGGCGGCTGGCGCGGGGCCCGGTCGAGGTGCCGTTCCTTGCCGCCGCCATCGAGCGCGCGGCGAATGCCGAGACGGCCGGCGCCAGCCGGCTCGAGGTCGGCACCGCCGCGATCGGCTGGGAGGGCTGGCGGGAGGGGCGGCTCTCGCCCGTCGAGATCCGCCTGTCGGGCGTCCGCCTGCGCGACGGCGCCGGCGCGACGCGGGTGGAGCTGCCGGATGCGGCGCTGACCCTCTCGCTGCCCTGGCTGCTGCGCGGCGAGCTGGCGCCGCGGGTGCTGGAGCTGCGCGGGCCGGAGCTGCGGCTGGCGCGCGGCGCCGATGGCGAGGTCCGCCTCGCGCTCGACCTGCCGCCGGGCCCGGCGGAGGCGGCCGCGCCGACCGACTCGCCGCTCGACGAGTTCATGGCGGAGCTGCTGCGCCCGCCGAACGACGCGACGCCGCGCGGCGCGCTGGAGGCGCTGCGCATCTCCGGCGGCCGCGTGACGGTGGAGGACCAGGCGCTCGGCCGGAGCTGGGCGCTGGAGGAGGCGGGGTTCGAGCTGCGGCGCCTGCCCGCGGGCGGCGTCGGCGGCGGCGGCACCGCCGTGCTCCGCCTTGGCGAGGCCGCGGTGCCGGCGGTGTTCACCCTCAGCCTCGCCGGCAGCCCGGCGCGCATCTCGGTCGGCCTGACGCTGCCGGAGGTGGCGCCCGCGGTGCTCGCACGGGCCGCGCCGCCCCTTGCGCCGCTCGCCGCCTTCGACGGCGCGGTGCGGGCGGAGCTGTCGGCGGGGCTGGAAGCGGATGGCGCGCCGCTCTCCGTCGCGCTGCGGCTGGTGGCGGGGCCGGGGGTCGCCGATCTCGGCGGCGGGCGGCGGGTCGCGACCGCCGGGGCGGAGCTGCGGGCGCGCTATGCGCCGGGTCGGCTGGAGGTGGAGCAGGCGGTGGCGCGCCTGCCCGGGCCGCGCCCCGTCGTGCTGACCGGGCGGGGCGAGGCGACCCTGGCCGAGGGGCGCTGGCGCGGCACGGCGGAGCTGGAGCTGGATGCGGTGCGCTTCGCCGACCTCGGCCGGCACTGGCCGGAGGGGCTCGGCAGCGGCGAGCGGGACTGGATCCTGGCGAACATCACCGCCGGCGAGGCCCGCAACGGCCGCTGGCGCTTCGCGGGCGAGGCGGCGGAGGATTTCTCCTCCGCGCGGCTGACCGCGCTGTCCGGCACGCTCGACGTGGCGGATGCGACGGTGCACTGGCTGCGGCCGATCCCGCCGGTGGAGCGGGCGGGCGGCACCGTCGCCTTCTCGCTTGCCGAGATCGCCATCCGCGTCGCCTCGGCGCGGCAATCCGGCACCGGGGTCGTGGCGCGCGACGCGGCGCTGCGCTTCCTGTTCCCGGAGCGCGGGCCGTCGCAGGCCGATCTCGCCATCCCTCTCGCCGGGCCGCTGCCCGACGTTCTCGCGGTGCTGCAGCACCCGCGCCTGCGCCTGTTCGAGCGGCGGCCGCTGCCGCTGAAGGACCCGGCGGGGACCATCGAGGGGCGGCTGAACCTCGGCTTCCCGCTGCTCGACGCGCTGCCGGTGGAGCAGCTCCGCCTGCGGGCGCAGGCGCGCGCGCGCGAGGTGCGGATCGACGACATCCTCGCGGGCCGGCCGCTGGAGCGGGGCACGCTGGAGCTGGCGGCCGACAATGACGGCCTGCGGATCTCCGGCACCGCGACGGTGGCGGAGATCGCGGCGCGCGTCGGCGTCGAGATGGATTTCCGGTCCGGCCCGCCGAACGGCGTGGTGATGCGGGAGACGGCGCAGGCGCGCACCGATGCGCGCAACCTCGCGGCCTTCGGCCTGGAGACGGAGGAGGTGCTGCGCGGGCCCGTCGCGCTGGATGTCCGCAGCGAGCGGCGCCGCAACGGCACGGGGCGCGTCACGGTGCGCGCCGACCTGCGCGAGGCGGCGATGGCGCTGGAGCCGGCGGGCTGGAGCAAGCCGCCCGGCCAGAACGCCGGCGCCGAGGCGGTGCTGCGCCTGTCCGGCGACGCGCTGGAGGCGGTGGAGAGCTTCCGGGTGGAGGCGCCGTCGCTCTCGCTGCGCGGGACCGTCGCCTTCGGGCCGGGCACGCGGCTGCAGCGGGTGACGCTGTCGGACGGTGTGCTGGAGGCGAGCCGCTTCGGCGGCGAGATCCGCCCGCCGCCGCGGCCGGGCGCGCCCTGGGCGGTGGTGCTGCGCGGCCCCGTCCTCGACCTGCGGCGCGCGCTGCCGGAGGAGAGCGGCCCGCCGCCGCCCGCCCAGCCGGCCGCGTCGGGCCCGCCCTATGCGATCGATGCGCGGTTCGACCGCGTGCTGCTCGGCCCCGACCGGCAGCTCTCGGCCGTCGAGGCGCTGGTGCTGCTGGACGGGCGCGGCGTGGTGCAGGACGGCCGGCTGGCCGGCCGCGCCGGGCCGCGCGGCGGGTTCGAGGCGGGGATCGCGCCCGCCGGGCAGGGGCGGAGCCTGCGCGTGACCGCGGAGGATGCGGGCGCGCTGCTCGGCGCCTTCGGCGTGCTGCGCCACCTGGAGGGCGGGCGGCTGGTGCTGACCGGCAGCTACGCGCATAACGGCCCCGGCGCGCCGCTCTCGGGCGTCGCCGAGATGTCCGAATTCGCGGTGCGCAACGCGCCCGGCTTCGCGAAGCTGCTGCAGGCGATGACGCTGTATGGCGTGGTGGAGGCGCTGGCCGGCCCCGGCCTCGGCTTCTCCCGCCTGCACGCGCCCTTCACGCTGACGCCGGAGGTGCTGACGCTCGGCGAGAGCCGCGCTTTCTCGGCCTCGCTCGGCCTGACGGCGCGGGGCACGCTGGACAGGCGGCGCCAGCGCCTGGCGATGGAGGGCACGATCGTGCCGGCCTACGTCTTCAACGCGCTGCTCGGCAACATCCCGATCTTCGGCCGGCTGTTCTCGCCCGAGGCCGGTGGCGGCGTCTTCGCCGCGACCTTCCGGCTGACCGGACCGGTGGACGACCCGCAGGTGAGCGTGAACCCCCTGGCGGCGCTGACGCCGGGGTTCCTCCGGGGGCTGTTCGGGATCGGGCAGCAGCAATAGGCAAGCCCGGACTGGCCGCCCGGCGGCGCCAGGCAGCGGGGCCCTGACGCTCCGGCTGGATGCCGAGACCTATGGCCGCCTGCGCAAGCTGGACCTCCTGCGCCGGCACCGTGAGACGGTGCAGGATCCAGGGCCGTGAAGTCACGCCAGCTCGACGACGACCTCCCCGAAGCCGTCGAAGCCGGCTTCCACCCGGCCGGCGGGCTCGACCCAGGTGAGGCCGGTGCAGCTTCCCGTCGTCACCACCTCGCCGGCGCGGAGCAGCATGCCCATGGTCGGCAGGTGGTTCGCGAGCCAGACGAGCGAGATCACGGGATCGCCCGCCGGGTTGCCGCCGGGGCGGCGCACCTGCATCTCGCCGCGATAGGATTGTCGGACGACGAGGTTCGACAAATCCATCCCGCGCCAGCCGGGCACCTCGGCGCCGGTCACCAGGCCGCCATGGGCGACGCTGTCGGCCATCGCCTGGAGGGGCGGGACGGCGGCGGGATCGACAAACCGGCTGGTCACCAGCTCCACCGCGGGCAGCGCGGCGGCGACGGCGTCGAGCACCTCGGCCCGGCTGTAGGGCTCGATGCGGGCGGGCAGGTCGCGCGCCATGCGGAAGGCGATCTCGGTCTCGAGGCCGATGCGCTCGCCCGCCGGCACCGGCCAGGTGCAGGGCGAGGGTCGGATGCCGGCGGCCGGCAGCAGCGCGCCGGAATGCGGCTTGCCGGGCGGCGCGGCGCATTTCCACCCGCCGATCGTGCCGCCGGAATGGCGCAGCACCTCGCGCTGGATCGCCCAGGCCGCGGCCTCGTCGGCCGGCGCGTCCACGCCGAGGTTCGCGATGCGCGGCCCGCCGGCGCGCACGGCGAGAAGCTTGCGCACGGCGCGCGCGATCGGCGTCTCGTTCATGCTCGTCTCCTCAGGCTTCGCGGACCAGCAGGTGGCGCTTGCGGCCGATCGAGAGTTTTCCCGATTCGCCGCGCAGGTCGGCCGGCGTGACCATCGCGGCCGGGTCGGCGACCGGCACGTCGTTGAGCCGCACGCCGCCGCCGGCGATGAGGCGGCGCGCCTCGCCCTTGCTTGCGACAAACCTCGCGGCGACGAGGATGTCGACGATCGGGGCGGGCAGCGCCGCGGCGTGGCTCGGCAGGGTCTCGGCGGCGGCGCCCTCCTCGAAGGTGCGGCGCGCCGTCTCGGCGGCGGCCTCGGCCGCGGGGCGGCCGTGCAGCAGCGCGGTCGCCTCGGTCGCCAGCACCTTCTTCGCCTCGTTCACCTCCGCGCCGGCGAGCGCGCCGAGGCGCGCCACCTCCTCCATCGGCAGGTCGGTGAAGAGGGCGAGGAAGCGGCCGACATCCGCATCCTCCGTGTTGCGCCAGAACTGCCAGTAGTCGTACGGGCCGACGCGGTCAGCGTTCAGCCACACCGCGCCGGCGGCCGTCTTGCCCATCTTCGCGCCGGAGGCGGTGGTGAGCAGCGGGGTGGTCACGGCATGCGCCTCTCCGCCCGTGACGCGGCGGATAAGGTCGGCGCCCATGACGATGTTGCCCCACTGGTCGGACCCGCCCATCTGGAGGCAGATGCCGTGGCGGCGGTGCAGCTCCAGGAAGTCGTAGGCCTGGAGCAGCATGTAGTTGAATTCGAGGAAGCTGAGGTTCTGCTCGCGGTCAAGGCGCGACCGCACGCTTTCCATCGAGAGCATGCGGTTGACGCTGAAGTGCCGGCCGATGTCGCGCAGGAAGGGGATGTAGCGCAGCCCGTCCAGCCATTCGGCGTTGTCGAGCATCAGCGCGCCGGCCGGGTCGTCGCCGAAGCGGAGGAAGGGCTCGAAGGCGCGGCGGATGCCGGCCGTGTTCGCCTCGATCTGCGCATCGCTCAGCAGCGGCCGCGCCTCGTCGCGGAAGGAGGGATCGCCGATGCGCGTCGTGCCGCCGCCCATCAGGACGACCGGGCGGTTGCCGGTGCGCTGGAGCAGGCGCAGCAGCATGATCTGCACGAGGCTGCCGACATGCAGGCTGTCGGCGGTCGCGTCGAAGCCGATGTAGCCGGCCACCGGGCCGCGCGCGAGGCGCGCGCCCAGCGCGGCCTCGTCGGTCGCCTGGTGGAGGAAGCCGCGCGCGCGGGCCTGGTGCAGGAAGTCGCCGGTCGTGCTCATCGGGGTCGGGGTGTTTCGCCTCGGGCGGCGGCGTAGCACAGTCGCGCCGATGCTGCGAACCATCGGGCTGATGAGCGGGACGAGCCTCGACGGCGTGGACGCCGCCTGGGTGGAGACGGATGGCGAGACGGTGGCGCGGCTCGGCCCCGCGCTGACGCTGCCCTACGGGCCGGAGCTGCGCCGCGACCTGCGGCGGCTGCTCGACCGCGCGGCGCGGCTGGAGGCGGGCGACAAGCTGCTGGAGGATTGCGTGCGGCGGCTGACGGCGCGGCACCTCGATGCGGTGCGCGCGGTCGGCTGGCCGGCGGATCTGATCGGGTTTCATGGACAAACCATCCTGCACCGGCCGCCGCGGCCGGGCGTGAACGACGCCTTCACCTGGCAGGTGGGCGACGCGGCGTGGCTGGCGCGGGAGACGGGGCTTTCGGTGGCGTACGACTTCCGCTCCGCCGACGTGGCGGCGGGCGGGCAGGGTGCCCCGCTGGTGCCGGTGTTCCACGCGGCGATGGCGCGCGGCCTGCCGAGGCCGCTCGCGGTGCTGAACCTCGGCGGCGTCGGCAACGTGACCTGGATCGGCGAGGATGGGTCGCTCGTCGCCTTCGACACGGGACCGGCGAACGGGCCGATCGACGACTGGGCCCGGCGTTCGACCGGCGCGCCGTACGACCGGGACGGTGCGCTGGCGCAAGCGGGGCAGCCGGATGGCGGCGTGCTGGCGCGGCTGATCGCGCATCCGTACCTCGCCCAGAAGCCGCCGAAATCGCTCGACCGGCTGGATTTCGACCGGGCGCTGCGGGTGGCGGGGGCGGGGGCGCTGGCGCCGGCGGACGGGGCGGCGACGCTGGTGGCCTTCGTCGCGGTGTGCGTCGCGGCGGCGGCGCGCCACTTCCCTGTGCCGCCGCGGCAATGGCTGGTGGCGGGCGGCGGGCGGCACAACCCGGCGCTGATGCGCGCCATCGCGGCCGCGGTGACCGAGCCGGTGCGGCCGGTGGAGGCGGTGGGCTGGAACGGCGACGCGCTGGAGGCGCAGGCCTTCGGCGTGCTGGCGGCGCGGGTGTGGAACGGGCTGCCGCTGACCTTCCCGGGGACGACGGGGGTGTCGGCGCCGCTGCGGGGCGGACGCGTGGTGGGGCCGCTGATGTAGCGGGCGGCGGGCGGGCTGATCCTCCTCGCGCGGTTGCCGGCGAGTGCGGCCGCCTGGCCGGGGACGCAGCGGGAGGGCTGCGAGACGGTCTGCTGCGGGGTGGAAGGCGGCTCGGACATGGGCGTGGTCTCCTACTGTTCGCCCAATGTTCCAGAATACATTCCGTTCGTCAAGCAGAAAAAATGCCCGCCTGTTCAGGGCGGGCCTCGGGCACCCTCCCCCGCGACGGCGGGGGAGGGGGTGGCGGGCGATACCGGCTCAATCGGCGGCGAGGGCCATGCGATGGCGGTTCAGGACCGTCATCACGTGGTCCTCCGCGGCGTCGGCGACCTGCTCGGCCTGCGGCGGGGTGAAGATGTGGCCGGCGCCGGGCATGACGCGATAGTCGATCGCGATGCCCTTCTGGGTGTTCAGCTTCTCGACGAGCTTCCGCACGCTGCTCTCGGGCACCAGCTCGTCATCCGCGCCGTGCAGCATCAGGCCGTTGCAGGGGCAGGGGGCGAGGAAGCCGAAATCGTAGTGGCTGGCCGGCGCGCTGACGCTGATGAAGCCGCCCATCTCCGGCCGGCGCATCAGGAGCTGCATGCCGACATAGGCGCCGAAGGAGTAGCCGGCGACCCAGAGCGAGGAAGCGTTCGGATTGACCGCCTGGAGGAAGTCGAGCGCGGCCGCGGCGTCCGAGATCTCGCCGATCCCGCCGTCGTAGCGGCCCTGGCTGCGGCCGACGCCGCGGAAGTTGAAGCGCAGGGTGGAGAAGCCCATGCCCTGGAAGCGCTGGTACAGGGTGTGGACGACGCGGTTGTTCATCGTGCCGCCGTGCAGCGGGTGCGGATGCAGGATGAGCGCCACCGGCGCCTGCGTGGCCTTCGCGTGGTGGTAGCGGCCCTCCAGCCGACCGTCGGGGCCGGCGAACATCACTTCAGGCATCGCGCTCTCGATCCAGTCTCGGTTGCGCCCGTGGCGCCTTGGGGATCACCCCAGATGGGACGTCGCGGGCGGGCATGCGAGGGGGGAAGGGCGGAGTCCGCCCGTCCTCGCCGCCGTTTGGGGAGCCCGTGCTGCCGCCGGCCCGGCACGTCCCCGAGACCCGTGCGTTCCCGCCTCCTCGCCCCTTTTGTTGACCGGGGAGGTCGGAAACAATAGCTTCGTGTGGCCGACGCGCTTTTGCGGTCACCCGATTCTGGTCTCGACTCTCATGGGCGCGGTTTTCGCCGCGCCTGGGACGACCCTGAAGCAGGCTCCCGAAGCCCCAGGGTGACGGTAATATACTTGTCCAGCGACGGGTTTCATATCGGAAACATGGCATGACACCTATGTTCCCCCGTCTGCACCGCCGAGAACGCGATCACAATTCGGACGGCTTCGCGCGCCGCGCCGCTTTCCGAACGAATGTATCAACCAGAGGGTGGTCTCGGTGAAGCTTTCCACCCGCGGCCGGTATGCCGTCATGGCGATGGTCGAACTGGCGGCGCGAGAGACGCGGGTGGACGACCTGCCCCGCCAGGTGAGCCTGGCCGAGATCGCGGCGGCGCAGCACCTCTCCCTCGCCTATCTGGAGCAGCTCTTCGGGCCGTTGCGGCGCGCGGGCCTCGTCGCCTCGGCGCGCGGGCCGGGCGGCGGCTACCGCCTGGCGCGGGCGGCGGAGAGCATCTCCATCTCCGAGATCGTGGACGCGGTGGACGAGCCCATCCAGGCGACGCGGTGCGATGCCGGCGGCCCCGGATGCCTCGCCGGGCAGCGGTGCCTGACGCATGACCTCTGGGCGGAGCTCGGCGGCCAGATCCGGCTGTTCCTGGAGGGGATGACGCTGGCGGACGTGATCGGCGGGCAGGTGCTCGGCCGCGCCGCGGCGCCGCTGGGGCGGGAGGAGGCGCGGTAGCGCCGATGTCCTATCTCGACGCCAACGCGACCGAGCCGCTGCGGCCGGAGGCGCGGGAGGCGGCGCTGGCGGCGATGGCGCTGGCGGGCAATCCCTCCTCCGTCCATGCGGCGGGGCGCGCGGCGCGGCGCGTGCTCGAATCGGCGCGGGAGAGGATCGCGGCGCGCTTCGGCGCGGCGCCGGCCGACGTGGTGCTGACGGCGGGCGGCACCGAGGCGAATGCGCTGGCGGTGCGCGGGCTGTCGGAAGGCCGGCGGGTGCTCGTCGGGGCGACGGAGCATCCCGCCGTGCTGGCCGCGGCGCCGGGGGCCGAGGTGCTGCCGGTGCGGCGCGACGGGACGATCGAGCTCGACGCGCTCGACGCCGCGCTGCGTGGCGGGCCGGCGATCGTCTGCCTGATGGCGGCGAACAACGAGACGGGCGTGCTGCACCCGCTGGCGGAGGCCTCGGCGCTGTGCCGCGCGGCGGGGGCGATCCTGCATGTCGATGCGGTGCAGGCGGCGGGCCGGGTGCCCGTTTCGCTGGCCGCCGCCGGCGCGGATTTGCTGGCGCTGTCGGCGCACAAGCTCGGCGGGCCGAAGGGCGCGGGGGCGCTGCTGCTGCGGCCGGGGCTCTCGCCGGCGGCGATCGTCGCGGGCGGCGGGCAGGAGCGCGGGCGCCGCGGCGGGACGGAGCCGCTGCCGGCGATCGCCGGCTTCGCGGCGGCGGCGGAGGCCGCGGCGCCCGGCGCGGCTGCGCGCCTCGCCGCGCTGCGCGACGCCATCGAGGCGGCCTGCGTGGCGGAGGGCGCGATGGTGGCGGGCGCGGCGGCGCCGCGGCTGCCGAACACGGCCTCGATCATCCTGCCCGGGGTGCCGGCGGAGACGCAGGTGATCGCGCTCGATCTCGCGGGGGTGCAGGTCTCGGCGGGGGCGGCGTGTTCCTCGGGCAAGGTGGCGCGGAGCCACGTGCTGGCGGCGATGGGCTTTTCCGAGCTGGCGGGCTGCGCGATCCGCGTCTCGCTGCCCTGGGATGCGGGGGAGGAGGCGGTGGGGCGGTTCCTGGAGGCGTGGCGCGCGATGCGGGCGCGGGTGGCGCGGGCGGCGTGAGGCACTTCCTGATGTGGGGAGACCGCCGTGCCGGAGCGACCGGGCAGGAGCCCCCCGTTGTCATAGGCGGCGCACGACGGCGATCCACTCCCAGATGAGCGGCGTGTCCCCGGTCAGGACGGCGCCATGGCGCGCCGCCGAGGCGCGGTACCACGGCCCTATTACGCGCCGCCACCAATCGACCGTCCGCTCCCCTTCGCCGTAGGCACGGGCCATCTCCTCGGTCACCGTCGCGAAGGGCATGACCTCGACCCTCGTCGTCTCGACGATGCCGCGGGGGGCGCGCGCGCCGTCCAGCAACACGCTCAGCGCGCCCGCGAAGGGGATCCTGCCGTCCGGATAGAGCCAGAACGGCGAGGAGGTCAGCGTCTTCGTCCCGTCCAGGATCAGCGCTGCGCCTTTGTCCGCATCGTCCGGGGTGCCGCCGATGGACATGGGCAGGAAGTAGCGGGCGTCCTCGCCCGGGAACGCGGTCTCCAGCACGCGTCTCAGATCCGCGTCCATGCCGTCCCCGGTCCAGTGCCGCTGGGCAGGCTGCGTGGCGCAGCCCACGCCGTTGCACCCGAAGGCGTCCGACGCGCGGTCATTCAAGGCGGCGTGGTGGTGACCTGGCCGGTGGTGGGATCCCAGAAGGTGGTGACCCCGTCGTCGAAGTGGAGCTTGCCGCCGCTGACCGAGTCCAGCGCCGCGTCGTCCAGGCGCTCCGGCTCCGGCCGTGGCGACGGGCGGGGTTCGGCAGGGGGCTTGGTGGACATGGGACAGGACCTCGTTTTCGTTGCCGTATCGTAGCGGAGGGGGCGCGGGGCGCAAGCGGTCTCCGGCCCATGGCCGCGATCGGCCGTGCCTATGGCGGGACGACGCCATGCGGGGGGCGGGACTTCCCCGCCCGGCGCCGCCGCGCCACATGGGGCCCGATGAGCCGCCCGAACCGCCCGATCTACCTCGACAACCATGCGACCACGCCGGTCGATCCCCGCGTGCTCGCCGCCATGCGGCCGTGGTGGGAGGAGAACTTCGCCAATCCCGGCAGCGTCGAGCATGCGATGGGCCGCGCGGCGGAGGCGGCGGTGGAGGCGGCGCGCGGGCATGTGGCGGAGCTGATCGGCGCGGCGCCGAATGAGATCCTGTTCACCTCCGGCGCCACGGAATCGAACAACCTGGCGATCAAGGGCGCCGCGCGCTTCGTGCGCGCCAATGAGGGATCGCGCTTCGCGGCGGCGGCTGGCGACCCGAGGCGGCGGGTGATCACCCTCGCCACCGAGCACAAATGCGTCCTCGAGAGCGTGCGCGACCTCGCCGCGGAGGGGTTCGAGCCGGTGGTGCTGCCGGTCGGGCGTTCCGGCCTGCTCGACACCGCGGCGCTGGAGGCGGCGCTGTCGGAGGCGCCGACGCTGCTCGTCTCCGTCATGGCGGTGAACAACGAGATCGGCGTGGTGCAGGACCTCGCCGCGATCGGCGCGGCGGCGAAGCGGCACGGCGCGATCTTCCACACCGATGCGGCGCAGGCGGCGGGGCGCGTGCCGGTGGATGTCGAGGAGATCCGGGCGGACCTGCTCTCGCTCTCGGGGCACAAGATCTACGGGCCGAAGGGGATCGGGGCGCTCTACGTGCGTCGCCGGCCGCGGGTGCGTCTGGCACCCCTCTTCTCGGGCGGCGGGCAGGAGCGGGGGATGCGGTCCGGCACGCTGGCGGCGCCGCTGATCGTCGGCCTGGGCGAGGCGTGCCGGATCGCGGCGACCGAGGCGATGCTCGATGCCGGGCGGATCGCCGGGCAGCGGGACCGGTTCCTCGCGGCGCTGCGCGCCGAGGTGCCGGGGGTGGAGGTGAACGCGGATGCGGAACGGCGGGTGGCGGGGAACCTGTCGCTGGCCTTTCCCGGCGGCGTGACGGCGGGGGCGATCATGGCGGCGGCGCCGGAGGTGTGCGTCTCGACCGGATCGGCCTGTTCCTCGGCCGAGGTGGAGCCGAGCCACGTGCTGCGGGCGCTCGGCCTGCCGGAGGCGCGGGCGCGGGCCACCTTGCGCATCGGGATCGGCCGCTTTACCTCCCCGGCCGACGTGGACCTGGCCGCCGCGGCGCTGGGCGCTGCCTGGCGCCGGGCCGTGTCGTCACTGGAGAGCGCCAGGGGCCCGGTGTCGGCCGGCGCGGCGGAGCAGGGCTGAGCATGCCGAAGATGACGTTCGTCGAGCGGGACGGGACCAGGCGCGAGGTGGACGCGCCGCTCGGCCTCTCGGTGCTGGAGATCGCGCACAAGCACGGCGTGGACATCGAGGGCGCGTGCGAGGGTTCGCTGGCGTGCTCGACGTGCCACGTGATCGTGGAAGGGGCGTGGTACGGCAAGCTGTCGGAGGCGACGGAGGACGAGGAGGACATGCTCGACCTCGCCTTCGACCTGCAGGAGACGTCGCGGCTGGGCTGCCAGATCATCATGACCGAGGCGCTGGACGGGCTGGTGGTGAAGCTGCCCTCGGCCACGCGCAACGCGCTGGGGTAGGCGCGCCGGCGGCGCGCGGAGCGGACGCATGGACGGGAGCGGCTACGGCGCCGAGGGCGGGCTGTTCCGCCGGCTGAAGGCGGCGAATGCCGCGGCGTGGCGGGCCTATACCTGGCATCCCTTCGTGCAGGGGATCGCGGACGGCACGCTGCCCGCCGGCGCGTTCCGGCGCTACCTCGTGCAGGACTACCTGTTCCTGGTGCAGTTCACGCGCGCCTTCGCGCTCGCCGCCTACAAGGCCGAGAGCCTCGCGGCGTTCCGGGAGAAGGCGGCGGCGATCGGGGCGCTGCTGCACGAGATGACGATGCACCTGTCCTACTGCGCCGAGTGGGGGCTGGACGAGGCGGCGGTGCTGGCGGAGCCGGAGGCGGCGGAGACGGTGGCCTATACGCGCTGGGTGCTGGACCGCGGCGTGGCGGGCGACATCCTCGACCTCGAGGTGGCGCTGGCGCCCTGCACCGTGGGATATGGCGAGATCGCGCTGGCGATCGAGGCAAGCCCGTCGCGCCGGCGCGGCGGCAACCCGTACGATTCCTGGATCGCGATGTATGCGGGCGAGGAGTACCAGGCGCTGGCGCGCGGCGCGGCGGCGCGGCTGGATGCGCTCGGCGAAAGCCATGGCGGCGCGGCGCGCTTCGCCGCGCTGAGCGCCGACTTCGCCAAGGCGGCGCGGCTGGAGGCGGCGTTCTGGCAGATGGGGCTGGATGCGCCATGCGGGTGATGGTCGCCATGTCGGGCGGGGTGGATTCCTCGGTCGTGGCCGGGCTGCTCGCGCGCGAGGGGCACGAGGTGGTGGGCGCGACGCTGCAGCTCTACGACCACGGGGCGGCGGCGCGGCGGGCGGGTTCGTGCTGCGCGGGGCAGGACACCCATGATGCGCGGCGCGTGGCCGACACGCTCGGCATCCCGCATTACGTGCTGGACCGCGAGGCGCGGTTCCGCTCCGCCGTGATCGAGGACTTCGCCGGCGCCTATGCGCGGGGCGAGACGCCGATCCCGTGCATCCGCTGCAACCAGACGGTGAAGTTCACCGACCTAGTGGCGCTGGCGCGCGACCTGGGGTGCGAGGCGCTGGCCACCGGCCACTACGCCCGCCGGATCGAGGGGCGGGACGGGCCGGAGCTGCACCGCGCGGCGGATGCGGCGCGCGACCAGTCCTATTTCCTGGCGATGACGACGCGCGCGCAGCTCGGCTTCGCGCGCTTCCCGCTGGGCGACGTGCCGGACAAGGCGGCGGTGCGGGCGGAGGCGGCGCGGCTCGGCCTGCCGGTGGCGGAGAAGCCGGACAGCCAGGACATCTGCTTCGTGCCCTCGGGCCGCTACGACGAGGTGGTGGCGCGGCTGCGGCCGGACGCGGCGGAACCGGGCGAGGTGGTGGACGAGGCGGGACGCGTGCTGGGCACGCATCGCGGCATCGGGCGCTACACGGTGGGGCAGGCGCGGGGGCTCGGCGTGCCGGGCGGGGGCGAGCGGCTGTTCGTGGCGGAGATCGACGCGACGCGGCGGCGCGTGGTGGTGGCGCCGCGCGCGGCGCTGCCGGTGCGCGAGGTTGAGGCGGGCGAGGCGAACTGGCTCGTCGCCCCGCCGGCGGCGCCGGTCCGGGCCGAGGTGAAGCTGCGCGCGCGGGAGGCGCCGCGGGGCGCGACGCTGCGCTGGGATGCGGCGGCGGGGGTGCTGCGCGCCACGCTGGACGAGCCGAACGTCTGCGCGGCGGGGCAGGCGATCGTCGCCTATGCGGGCGGGCGCGTGCTCGGCGCCGGCTTCCTGCGGGCGCCGCGGCGCGAGGGACAGGCGCTTGTTGACAGGGCAGGGGCCGCGGCTTAACTCCCGCGCCCTGCCCGGTGGTCCGGCGGCGTAGCTCAGCTGGTTAGAGCACGGCACTCATAATGCCGGGGTCAGCGGTTCAAGTCCGCTCGCCGCTACCATTCCGGTCCACCTCCAGCACACGACATCGTCGCAAGGGCGTTCGCGGGCGTGGACGCGGGCGTTCACCGGCGTTCGCGCGGCTTGACGAGGGGATGCGGCGGAGCAGGGCAAACCCTTGATTTCGCGCCATGTGCGGACTGGCACGGGCCTTGCGAACCCGGGCCGCGATGACGACCCTGCCGGACCTCCTCCCGCTGCTGCCGCTGGCCCTCGGCCTCCTTGCCGCCGCGGCCGTGCCCTGGCTGCGGCCGGCGATCGCCGCGCCGGTCGGCGCCGCCACGGCGGCCGCCGGCTTCGTGACCTATCTCGCGCTGAGCGCGGGGGTGCCGGTCTCGGTCGGCTTCTGGGCGGTGCCCTCTCTCGGGGTCGCGGGCGGGCTGCGGCTCGACGGGCTCTCGACGCTGTTCGCGCTGCTGATCTCCGGGATCGGCGCGCTCGTGCTGCTCTATGCCGGGCGCTACCTGGAGGGCGATCCGCGGCTCGGGCGGCTCGTCGTGCTGCTGCTGATCTTCATGGTGGCGATGCTCGGCGCGGTGACGGCGGATGACGTCGTCACGCTCTTCGTGTTCTGGGAGCTGACCAGCCTCGCCTCCTTCTTCCTCGTCGCCTACGACCACGAGAAGCCGGGCGCGCGGAAGGCGGCGCTTCAGGCGCTGCTGGTGACGGGGGGCGGCGGGCTGGCGCTGCTGGCGGGGCTGATCCTCGTCTCCGTCGCGGCGGGCACCACCAGCCTGTCGGGCATCATCGCGGCGCGCGACGCGGTGCTGGCGCATCCCGCCGCGGTGCCGGCGATGCTGCTGGTCGTGCTCGGCTGCTTCACCAAGTCGGCGCAGGTGCCGTTCCACTTCTGGCTGCCGAACGCGATGGCGGCGCCGACGCCGGTCTCGGCCTACCTGCACTCGGCCACCATGGTGAAGCTCGGCGTCTACCTGCTGGCGCGGCTGAGCCCAGTCTATGCGCCGGTGCCGCTGTGGCAGGAGCTGCTGACCTGGGCAGGGCTGCTGACGGCCGCGACCGGGGCGGTGCTGGCGCTGCGGGAGACCGACCTGAAGCGCGTGCTGGCCTACACCACCGTGACCGCGCTCGGCACGCTGACGATGCTGATCGGCGTCGCGCCGGAGCTGTCGGCGACGGCGGCGGTGACCTTCCTGCTGGTCCATGCGCTCTACAAGGCGGCGCTGTTCCTCATCGCCGGGATCGTGGACCACGAGACGGGCACGCGCGACGCCTCCGCCCTCGGCGGGCTGCGCGGGGCGATGCCGTGGACCGCCGCGGCCGCGGTGCTCGCCGCCTTCTCCATGGCGGGGCTGCCGCCCTTCGTCGGCTTCGTCGCGAAGGAGATCGTCTACGAGGCGAAGATCGCGACGGATGGCGGCGCGGGGCCGGTGATCGTCGTGGGCTTCCTGGTCAACGCGGCGGGTGTGGCGATCGCGGGCCTGCTGTCCTGGCGGCTGTTCTTCGGTGCGCGCTGGCCCACGCCGAAGGCGCCGCACGACCCGCCGGTGGCGATGCTCGCCGGCCCGGTCCTGCTGGCGGTGCTCGGCCTCGTCGCCGGCGCGGCGCCCTCGCTGCTCGGCGCGTGGCTGCTGGACGGGGCGGCGGAGGCGATCCTCGGCCGGCCGGTCGGGGTGGAGCTGAAGCTCTGGCACGGCTTCACGCCGGTGCTGGCGCTGAGCCTGGCGACGGTGGCGCTCGGCATCCTCATCCTGCGGCTCTGGCCGCGGCTGATGCGGCGCCTGCGCGCGGCCGAGGCGCTGGACCGCGCCGGCCCGAGCCGGGCGTACGAGCGCGCGCTGAACGGGCTGGTCGCCTGGGCGGAGGGCACGACGCGCGCGGTGCAGCACGGCAGCCTGCGCGGCTACATGCGGGTGCTGCTGCTGGTGGCGGCGCTCGGCCCGCTCGCGGTCCTCGTCGCGCGGGGCGGGCTGGCGCTGCCGGAGGCGGCGGGCCTCGATCCGCGCGCGCTCGCCTTCGGGCTGATCCTGCTCGGCGCGGCGGCGGCGGCGACGGCGCGGAGCACCTTCGCGGCGGTGCTGGCGATGGGGCTGGTCGGATTCGGGGCGGCACTGGTCTTCCTGACCTTCGGCGCGCCGGACGTCGCGCTGACGCAGTTCACCGTCGAGGTGCTGCTCGTCGTCATCCTGGCCACGGTGCTGATCCGCCTGCCGGTCCGCGGGCGGGACATCCGCACGGGCCGGCAGCGCGCCGGGGACGCGGCGGTGGCGCTGGCGGCCGGCGGGTCGGTCGCGCTGCTGCTGCTGGCGGTGCTGGCCTCCCCCTTCGATCCGCGTCTCGGCGCCTGGTTCGGCGAGAACAGCGTGCCGGGCGGCCACGGTCGCAACGTGGTGAACGTGATCCTGGTGGATTTCCGCGCGCTCGACACGCTGGGCGAGATCGCGGTGCTCGCCATCGCGGCCTTCGCGGTGATCGCGCTGCTGCGCGGCGCGGCGCGGCCGCTGCGCACGGGGAACTGACCGATGGCCGCCTCCCTCATCCTCCGCGTCTCGGCGCCGCTGCTGCTGTGGGTGCCGCTGGCGGTCTCGCTCTACCTGCTGGTGCGCGGCCACAACGCGCCGGGGGGCGGTTTCGTCGGCGGCCTCGTCGCCTCCGCCGGCCTCGTCTTCTACGCGATCTCGCGCGGGCAGGCGGCGGCGCTGCGGGTGATGCGGCTGCCGCCGGCCTCGCTGTGCGGCATCGGCCTGCTGCTGGCCGCGGGCAGCGGCCTGCTGGCCTGGATGGATCCCTCGGCCGGCTACCTGACGCACCGGTGGTGGTTCCCGGACTTCCCGGTGAAGCTGCCGCTGAACACCGCCTTCATCTTCGATGTCGGCGTCTACCTCGTGGTGATCGGCACCATCACGGCGATGGTCTTCGCCCTGGTGGCGGAGGAGTAGCCGCGATGGAAACGCTTCTCGCCCTGACCATCGGCGGCCTCGTCGCCGCTGCGTCCTATCTGCTGCTGGCGCGGGACCTGCCGCGCGGGCTGCTCGGCTTCGTGCTGCTCGGCACGGCGGCCAACCTCTCGATCTTCGCGGCCGGGCGGACGGGAACGATGACGCCGCCGCTGGTGGAGTACGGCGCGGCGTCGCTGGCGGCGGGCGCGGCGAACCCGCTGCCGCAGGCGCTGGTGCTGACCGCGATCGTGATCGGCTTCGGCCTGGCCGCCTTCGCGCTGGTGCTGGTGATGCGTGCGCATGCCGAGTTCGGCAGCGCGCAGTCCGAGGACATGGATGCGGCGGAGGGGCCGGAGGAGCGGGCGGTGCCGCCGCCGCCGGCCTCCGGCGAGCGCATCACCGAGCGGCGGGAGGCGGCGTGATGCGCCAGATCCTCCTCGTCGCGCCGATCCTGATCCCGCTGGCCGCGGCGTCGGTCACGGCGCTGCTGTGGTCGCGCCCGGTGGCGCAGCGCGCCATCGGCCTCGGCGCCGCGACGGCGCTGCTGGCCGCCACCCTGGCGCTGCTGGCCGAGGTGGTGCGCGGCGGCATGGTGGTGGGCCAGATGGGCAACTGGCCGGCGCCCTTCGGCATCACGCTCGTGGTGGACCACTTCTCGGCCGCGATGCTCGCGATCACCGGGCTCATGGGCTTCGCCGTCGCGGTCTACGCCATGGGTCCCGGCGCGCGGGAGCGCGACAAGGCCGGGTTCCAGCCGCTGTTCCACTCGCTGCTGATGGGCGTGACGGGCGCCTTCACGACAGGCGACCTGTTCAACCTGTACGTCTGGTTCGAGGTGATGCTGATCGCCTCCTTCGGGCTGCTCGTGCTCGACCGCACGCGGGAGCAGCTGGACGGCGGCGTCCGCTACGTGATGCTGAACCTGGTCGGGACCACCTTCTTCCTGCTCGCGGTCGGGCTTGTCTACGGGCTGACGGGCACGCTGAACCTGGCGGATCTGGCGCGTGTCGCGCCGGAGGTGGAGAACCAGGGCGCGATGGCGGCGGCGGCGGTGCTGCTGCTGGTGTCCTTCGGCGCGAAGGCGGCGGTGTTCCCGCTGTTCAACTGGCTGCCGGCCTCCTACCACACCGCGTCGATGCCGGTGGCGGCGATCTTCGCGGCGCTGCTGACCAAGGTCGGCGTCTACGCCATCATCCGCGTCTTCACCCTCGTCTTCGCGCATGACACGGCGCTGTTCGGGCCGGTGATCGGCGCCATCGCGATGGCGACGATGGTGGTCGGCGTGCTCGGGGCGGCGGCGCATTACGACGTGCGGCGCATCCTGTCCTTCCACATCATCAGCCAGATCGGCTACATGCTCGTCGGCGTGGCGCTGATGACGCCGCTGGCGATCGCGGGCAGCGTGCTCTACGTCATCCACCACATCGTGGTGAAGGCGAACCTGTTCCTGGTGGCCGGCGCGATGCGCGTGGCCGGCGGGTCCTTCGCGCTGGCGCGGCTCGGTGGGCTGTGGGTGACGCGGCCGCTGCTCGGGCTCGCCTTCCTGATCCCGGCGCTGTCGCTGGCGGGCATCCCGCCGCTCTCGGGGTTCTGGGGCAAGCTCGTCGTGATCCGCTCCGGCCTGGAGGCGGAGGCGTACGTGCTTGCCTTCGTGGCGCTCGCCGTCGGGCTGCTCACCCTCTATTCCATGGTGAAGATCTGGAACGAGGCGTTCTGGAAGGCGGCGCCGGACTCCGCGCCGCCGCCGGCAGCCCTGGGCCGTGCGGCGCGGATCGCCACCTTCGCGCCGATCGTGCTGCTGTGCGGCGTGACGCTGACGATCGGGCTGTGGACCGAGCCCTTCGCCGCATTCTCGCTCGCCGCCGCCGAGTCCCTGCTGGACCGCGAGGCGTACATCGCCGCGGTGCTCGGTGCGCCCCCCGTCCAGCTTGCGGAGACCGTGCGATGAGGACGATCCTCGGCTGGCTGCGGGTCGCGCTGACCTTCGTGGCGGAGCTCTCGAAATCCACGGTGGCCACGGTGCGCGCCGTGCTCGGCCCGACGGAGCGCCTGCGCCCGGCGATCCTCGCCGTGCCGCTGGACGTGCGTTCGCCGGCCGGCACGGTGCTGTTCGCCGACATGGTGACGCTGACGCCGGGGACGACGAGCCTCGACGTCTCGGCCGACGGAAGAACGCTCTACGTCCATGTGCTCGACGCGCCGGATCGCGAGGCGGCGATCACGGGGATGAAGTCGACGCTGGAAGCGCGCGCGCGGGAGGTGCTGCCATGACCACCGGCCTGATTCCCTGGGCGGCGGCGCTTGCCGCCGCCATCGTCGCGCTGGGCGTCGCGCCGGTGGCGTGGCGGCTGCTGGTCGGCCCGTCCTCGGCCGACCGGGTCATCGCGACGGACATGCTCGGGCTGCTCGGCGTCTGCCTCGCGGGGCTGACCGCGCTGATCTCGGGCCATGCGGCCTTCCTCGACATCGCGCTCGGCATCGCGCTGGTCGGCTTCCTTGCGGCGGTCGCCTTCGCGCGGCTGCTCGAGCGGGGCAGCGCGAGGGCAGCGGCGGAGCCGGCCGAATGAGCGCCGCCGTCGAGATCCTCGCCGCGCTGCTGCTGGTCGCCGGCGCGTCGGTCGTGGCGCTCGCGGCGCTGGGCGTCGCGCGGCTGCCGGATCCGTTCAGCCGCATGCATGCGGCCGCGAAGGCGGGCGTCGCCGGCGCAGGGCTGCTGCTGCTTGGCGCCGGCCTCGCCTTCGGCACGACCGGCGCGATCCTCACCGCGGCGGCGGCGGTCGTGTTCCTCGTCCTGACGGCGCCGCTCGCCTCGCATGCGCTTGGCCGGGCGGCCTACGTGGCGGGCGCGCCGCTGGGCGCGGCGAGCGTGGCCGACGGGCTCGCCGGCGTGCTGGACCGGCGCGTCTTCGACATCGACCCGGCCCGGACCGCGCGCCGGCAGGCCGCCGCGCGCCTCGACTTCCAGGGGGAGCACGCGATGCACGCGATTCCCGAGTTCCGCCGCCCGAACCCCTCCGGCCACGACGTGCCGGGCGCCGCGCCGGCGCCGCTGCGCCGCATCCTCGTCTGCCTGGCCGGCGGGCCGGCGCAGCGCCCGGCGGTGGCCGAGGCGATGGCGCTGGCGGAGCGGCACGGCGCGATCGTCGTCGGCCTGTCCGGCGCGGGGCTGGAGCCGCGCGGCTGGCGCGGACCGCTGCCGGTCGGCGGCGCGCACTGGGCGGAACGGCTGGCCCGGCGGAGCCGCGCGCGCATGCGGCAGGACGCGGCGGACGCGCTCGGCGAGTTCCAGGAGGAAGCGGCGGCCGCACCGCACATCGAGGCGGTCGCGCGGCACGAGGAGGGCGCGCCGGGCGAGCTGGCGCGGCTGCTGGCCGGGCAGGACCTCGTCGTGGTTCCCGCGGGCACCGGGCCGCACGGCCCGGAGAACCATCCGGAGCACGAGACGGCGGCCCTGCTGCGCGCCGCGGGGATCGCGCCGGTGCTGCGGGTGCGGCAGCGGCCCGGTGCGATGCGCGGCGTCGTGCTGGTGGTCGGCCCGCAGCCCGGTTGCGGCGCGCTGGCGGCCGGGCTGCTGCGGAGCGGGCTTTGGTCCTCGGCGCCCGTGGCGATCCTGCCGGTGGCGGAGGGCCGCCCGGGCGTGCGGGAGATGGCGGAGGCGCAGGCCGAGCTGCTGCGCGCGCATGGCCGGCGCGTCGCGCTGATGGCCGCGGCGGACCAGGATTTCGGCGTCGAGGAGCTGCGCACGCGTCTGGCATTCTTCGATGCGGCGGTGGTGCCCTGCCTCTCCACGCGCTACGGAGGGCTCTTCGACATCGTCCGGGCCTGCGCCTTCGAGACCACCACGGAGACCGTGCCCCTCATCCTCCTGCCTTGAGGGAGGGGGGCGCGGGCAGGCCAGGGCCGCCGCGACCGTGGAGCCGACCAGGCATGCAGCCTGCCCCCGATGGCGGAAGGCCCGATCGCCTTCCGCGCGCCGTGCTGCCGCCGGCGCTGCGCCTGCCGGCCGCGGCGGGACTGCTCGTCTTCACCGTGGCGGTGGGCACCACGCAGCTTGCCCTGCAGGTGACGAACCGGCAGGCGGACCGCCAGCTCCAGCTTCTCGGGCAGGTCTATCTGGACGGCCTGGCGGCGAGCGCGCGGCCCGGGCTGGAGGCCGGCGACGCGGAGGACATCGCGCTCCGCTTCGGACGCGCCTTCGCCGAGCAGGGCGGCGTGGCGGAGCGCGCCCTGTTCGCCTTCGCGCCCGACGGCCGGCTGCTGGCCCGGCACGGCGATCCCACGCTGCCGGAACCCGCGGCGGCGGCGCTGGCCGCCGATGGCTGGCGGATGGACGCCGCCTCCGGCACCGCCTGGGCCGTGCGGGCGGTGGAAGGAATCTCGGGGCCGGCCGGGCAGCTCGTCGCGGCGCTCGACATCGGGCCGATCCTCGCGGCGCGCCGGCGGCTGTCCTGGACGATCGTGGCGGTGGATCTGGTGCTTGCCGCCGTGTCCGCGATGCTGACCTGGCTGGCGCTCCGCCGGCTCGGGCGGCCGGTGCGCACGCTGGTGGAGGAGCTGTCGGCCGGCGCGCACCGGCCGCCGGCGCGCCTGCCGGAGGCGCTGCTCGCCGGCTCCGATCCGCGGACGGCGCATGTGCTGCGCGCCTACAACCGGATGGCCGACGGGGTGCGCGAGAGGGAGCGGCTGGCGACCGAGCTCGCGGAGCGGGAGCAGGCCTCGGCGCTGGGAAGGCTGGCGGCGACGGTGGCGCATGAGGTGCGCAACCCGCTCGGCGGCCTCTCCACGGCGGTCTCGACGCTGCGGCGCTTCGGCGACCGGCCCGAGGTGCGGGAGGAATCGCTCGACTTCCTGGACCGGGGCATCGCGGCGCTGGAGCGGATCGTCACCAGCACGCTGAACGTCTACCGGCCGGAGGACGACCGGCCGCTGACGCGCGCCGACCTCGAGGATCTGCGCCACCTGGTGCGGCCGGAGGCGGAGCGGCGCGGCGTGACGGTGGTGTTCGACCTCGCCCTGCCGGAGGGCGCGATCGGTCCCGGCTCGGGCGGGGTGCGGCAGGTGCTGTTGAACCTGCTGCTGAACGCCTGCGCGGCGACGCCGTCGGGCGGGGCGGTGGGGCTGCATGCCCGCATCGAGGGCGGCGAGCTGGTCTGCGAGATCACCGACGAGGGCGCGGGACTCGATCCCGACGAGGCGAGGCGGCTGTCGGGGGAGGGCGGGGCGGCGCCGCGCTCGCGCCGGCTCGGGCTCGGCGTGGTGGTCGGGCTGCTCGGCAACCTCGATGCGCGCGCCTCGGTGGCGGAGCGGCCGGCGGGGGGCACGGCGATCCGGCTGGCGATCCCGGTGGCGGGGGCGATGCGGGGATGAGCGCGCCGAAGGTGGTGCTGGTGGTGGAGGACGACGCGGTGCTGGGCCCGGCGCTGGTGCAGCGGCTGCGGCTGGAGGGGCACAGGCCGCGCCTGGCGGCGACCGGCGCGGCGGCGCTGCGGGAGGCCGCGGCGCTCCGCCCCGACGCGGTGATCAGCGACATCCGGCTGCCCGACATGTCGGGGGAAGAGGTCTATCTGCGCCTCGTGGCGGAGCTGGGCGCGCTGCCGGCCTTCTTCATGACCGCCTTCGGCGAGGTGGCGCAGGCGGTGCGGCTGGTACGCGCCGGGGCGCGCGACTACCTGACCAAGCCGGTGGATGTGGACCGGCTGGTGGAGGCGCTCGGCGCGGCGCTGGCGGCGGCGCCCGCGGCCGAGGGCGAGGGCGGCGCGGGGGCCACGCCGCTCGGCGTCTCCACCGCGATCCGGGAGGCGGAGGCGGTGCTGCGCAAGGCGGCGCGGGTGGACGTGCCGGTGGTGCTGACCGGCGAGACCGGCGTGGGGAAGGAGGTGGCGGCGCGCTTCCTGCACGCCGTCTCGCCGCGCGCGGGGGATCCCTTCGTGGCGCTGAACTGCGCCGCGGTGCCGCGCGACCTGGCCGAGAGCACGCTGTTCGGGCACGAGCGCGGCGCCTTCACCGGTGCCGTGGCGCGCGGGACCGGCGTGGCGGAGCGAGCCGGCGCCGGCACGCTGCTGCTGGACGAGATCGCGGAGCTGCCGCCGGAGCTGCAGGCGAAGCTGCTGCGGCTGGTGCAGGAGCGCGCCTTCCTGCCGCTCGGCGCGGCGGCGGAACGGCCCTTCGCGGCGCGGCTGGTCTGCGCCACGCATGCCGACCTCGGCGCCCGGGTGCGGGCCGGGACGTTCAGGGAGGACCTGTACTACCGGCTGAACGTCATTCCGGTGGAGATTCCGCCGCTGCGCCATCGGCCGGAGGACCTGCCCTGGCTGGCGGCGCGCCTGCTGGAGGAGGCGGTGACGCGCTTCGCGCTCGGCCCGCGCCGCCTGGCGCCGGGGGCCGTGGCGGCGCTGGCCGACCACGACTGGCCGGGCAATGTCCGCGAGCTGCGCAACCGCATCGAGCGGGCGGTGGCGCTGGCGGATGGCGAGGAGATCGGGCCCGCCGACCTGTTCCCGGAGAGCCGGCTGGAGAGCGGCGCGGCAGGCCCGCCGCTCCTAGGCACCGCGGTCGACGGCGCGGCGCGGGCGGCGATCCTGGACGCGCTGCAGCGGGCGGGCGGCAGCCGCGCGGAGGCGGCGCGGCTGCTCGGCATCTCGCGCACCACGCTCTGGAAGCGGATGCGGGAGCTGGGCGTCGCCGGCGAGTGAGCGCCTGACGCGAAAGGGAAGGAGAGAACCTGTTCGACCTGCGGCGGCGATGGCGTAGCCTGATGCGGACGGGGCGTGCCGGTCCGTTCGGGGAGGGGCCCCTCGCGGCAGGGGGCCCGGAGGGCGAGGACGGATGGCGAGAGGGGCTGCGGCGCGGCTGCAAAGGGGCGGGGCTTCGGGGTTACGCGTGACGTGACGCCCGCCCTGCTGCCCTGCGCGGTCCTCTCGCTCCTGCTCGGGGCGGTGGTGGTGCCCCTCGTCGCCGCGCGCCTCGGCCGCCCGGCCGCCGCATGGTCGGCGGCCGGCGCGCTGGCGCTGCCGGCGCTGCTGCTGGCGCCGCTCGCGCCCGGCGCCCTTGCCGGGGAGGTCGCGGTGCTGCGGGTCGCGTGGCTGCCGGAGTGGGGGTTTGACCTCTCCTTCCGGTTCGACGGGCTGGGGCTGCTCTTCGCCATCCTCATCCTCGGCATCGGGCAGCTCGTGGTCCTCTACGCGGCCTACTACATGCCGGAGAAGGACGGGCTGGGGCGGCTGCTCGGCACGCTGATGGCCTTCGCGGGCGCGATGCTCGGCGTCGTGCTGTCGGAGAACATGCTGCTGATGGTGGTGTTCTGGGAGATCACCTCCATCACCTCCTTCCTGCTGGTCGCCTACAAGCACGAGACGGTGGAGGCGCGGATCGCGGCGCGCATGGCGCTGGCGGTCACCGGCGGGGGCGGGCTGGCGCTGCTGGCCGGCGTGCTGCTGCTGGGGAGGATCGCGGGCAGCCACGAGCTGTCCGCCGTGCTGGCGGCGGGAGACGCGATCCGCGCCGATCCGCTCTATCCCGTGATGCTGGTCCTCGTGCTGCTCGGCGCCTTCACCAAGTCGGCGCAGTTCCCGTTCCACTTCTGGCTGCCGAACGCGATGGCGGCGCCGACGCCGGTCTCCGCCTATCTGCACTCCGCCACCATGGTGAAGGCGGGCATCTTCCTGCTGCTGCGGCTGCATCCCGCGCTGTCGGGCACCGATCTCTGGTTCCTGCTGGTCAGCCTGACCGGCGCGGTGACGCTGGCCTACGGCGCCTATGTCGCGCTGCTGAAGCATGACCTGAAGGGGCTGCTCGCCTACTCGACGGTGAGCCATCTCGGCCTGATCACCTTCCTGATCGGCATGGAATCGGCGCTGAGCACGGTGGCGGCGGTGTTCCACGTGATCAACCACGCGATCTTCAAGGCGTCGCTCTTCATGGCGGCGGGCATCATCGACCATGAGTGCGGGACGCGGGACATGCGCCGCATCAACGGCATGTTCCGCGTGATGCCGCGGACCGCCGTCCTCGGCATGGTCGCGGCCTCGGCGATGGCGGGCGTGCCGCTGCTCAACGGCTTCCTGAGCAAGGAGATGTTCTTCGCCGAGGCGGTGGAGGCCGGGGCGCTCGGCGGCTACGCCTACGTGCTGCCGGCCTTCGCGACCCTCGCGGGCATCCTCTCGGTCGCCTACTCCATCCGCTTCGTGCACGACGTGTTCTTCAACGGAGAGCCGGTGGACCTGCCGCGGCAGCCGCAGGAGCCGCGGGGCTGGATGCGCCTGCCGGTGGGCATCCTGGCGGCGCTCTGCCTCGTGGTCGGGCTGGTGCCGCAGGTCGCGGTCGGCGCGCTGCTCTGGACGGCGTCGGCCGCAGCACTCGGCACGGCGCCGCCGGAGTACAAGCTGGCGATCTGGCACGGCTTCAACCTGCCGCTGGCGATGAGCATCGTCGCGATGGCCGGCGGCGTGCTGTGGTACCTGTTCCGGAAGGTGCTGTTCGACCTGCACGAGCGCTACGCGCCGAACGTCGCCGGGCCGGCGGCCTTCGAGCGCGTGTTCAACGCGGCGGTCCATGCCTCGCGCCTCGTCCTCGGGCTGCTCGATACGGGCAGCCTGCGGCGCTACCGGGTCTACCTGCTTCTCGGGGCCGGCGCGCTCGGCGCGGCGGGCTTCCTCGGGGCGGGGACGGGGGCGGCGGCGCCCGGCACGCCGGCGGAGCCGGCGGCGCATGGCGCGCTCGTCGCGCTGCTGTTCGGCACGCTGGGATGTGCCGTGCTGCACCGGCAGCGGCTGATCGCGGTGGCCTTCGTCAGCGTGGTGGGGCTGATCGTCTCGCTCGTCTTCATCCGCTTCTCCGCGCCGGACCTGGCGCTGACGCAGCTTTCGGTGGAGGTCGTGACAATCGTGCTGCTGCTGCTGTCGCTGCGCTTCATGCCGGACGAGGGCCCGCGGGAAGCGCCGCGCCGGCGCGTCTGGCTCGACGCCGCGATCGCAGGGGGCAGCGGCCTCGGCGTCGGCGCGCTGGCCTATGCGATGATGACGCGGCCGCTCGAGACGATCTCCTGGTGGTTCACGGCCAACGCGGTGGAGGGCGGCGGCGGGACCAACGTGGTGAACGTGATCCTGGTGGATTTCCGGGGCTTCGACACGCTCGGCGAGGTGACGGTGCTGGCGGTGGCGGCGCTCGGCGCGCATGCGATGCTGGAAGGCCTGCGCCTGACCCCGCAGGCGCCTTCGGCGGCGAGCGAGGCGGACCGCCACCCGGTGATGCTGGCGATGCTGATGCGGCCGCTGCTGCCGCTGGCCCTGGCCTTCGCCTTCTACATCCTGCTGCGGGGGCACAACCTGCCGGGCGGCGGCTTCGTCGCCGGCCTCATCACGGGCGTGGCGCTGATCCTGCAGTACCTCGCCGTCGGCATCGACCCGACGAGCGCGCGCATGCGGCTGGACCACCAGCGCCTGTTCGCCGCGGGGCTCGGCCTCGCCCTCGTCACCGGGCTGGCCAGCATGCCGTTCGGCCTGCCCTTCCTGACGAGCTGGCACGGCTACGTGCCGATCCCGCTGGTCGGGTCGACGCACCTTGCCTCGGCGATGCTGTTCGACATCGGCGTCTACCTGACCGTCGTCGCCACGGTCCTGCTCATCCTGTCGGAGATCGGCAGGCTGAGCACGCGGGAGACGGCGGCGCGGCCGCGGGGCGCGGCGGCGCCGGGACTGCCGGAGATGGAGGAGGCGCAACCCTGATGGAGCTGGTGCTTGCAACCGGGATCGGCGGGCTGGTCGCCGCGGGAGTCTGGCTGCTGCTGCGCGAGCGGGCCTTCTCCGTCGTGCTCGGCCTGGCGCTGCTGTCCTACGCCGCCAACCTGTTCATCTTCGTCGGCGGGCGGCTTTCGGCCGACGCGGCGCCGCTGGTGCTCGGCAGGGTCGCCGCCGGCGCGATGCCCGCGGACCCGCTGCCGCAGGCGCTGGTGCTGACGGCCATCGTGATCTCCTTCGGCACCACGGCCTTCCTCGTCGCGCTGGCGCTGCGCGCCATCGGGGAGAGCGGGACGGACCATGTGGACGGCGCGCCGGGGGAGGGGCGGTGACCCACCTTCCCCTGCTGCCCGTGCTGGTGCCGCTCTGCGCCGCGGTGCTGCAGCTTGCGCTGCACGCGGCCGGGATCGGCGCGGCGCGGGCGGTCGGCCTCGCGGGGACGGTGGCGAACGCGCTGGCGGCCGCGGCGCTGCTCTGGGCGACGCGGGACGGGGCGGTGACGGCGGTGGCGGTCGGCGACTGGCCCGCCCCGTTCGGCATCGTCTTCGTGGTGGACCGGCTGGCGGCGACGATGGTCGCGGTGACCGCGGCGGTGGCGCTGCCGGCGCTGATCGCGGCGACCGGCGGCACCGATCGCCTGGCGCGGCATTTCCATCCCTTCTTCCAGATCCTCCTCGCCGGGCTGAACGGTGCCTTCCTCACCGGCGACCTGTTCAACCTGTTCGTCTTCTTCGAGGTGCTGCTGATCGCATCCTACGCGCTGCTGGCGCATGGCGGCGGGGCGGAGCGCGCCCGGGCCGGGCTGCACTACGTGGTGCTGAACCTGGCAGGATCCCTGCTGTTCCTCGTGGCGCTGGGGCTGCTGTACGGCACGCTCGGCACGCTCAACATCGCCGACCTGGCGGGGCGGGTGGCGGAGCTGCCGGCCGAGCGGGCCGCCCCGGCGCGCACCGCCTTCGCGCTGCTGCTCGCCGTCTTCGCCTTCAAGGCGGCGCTGCTGCCGCTGGGCTTCTGGCTGCCGCACGCCTACGGCGCCGCGACGGCGGCGGCGGCGGCGATCTTCGCGGTGCTCACGAAGGTGGGGATCTACGCCATCCTGCGCCTGTCCACCGCCGTGTTCCCCGCGGCGGAATGGACGGCGGGGCTGCTGGCGCCCTGGCTGCTGCCCGTCGCGCTGGCCACGATCGTCGTGGCGACGCTCGGCGCGCTGGCGGCCCAGCGGCTCGGCGTCATGGTGGCGCACCTGCTCCTGCTCTCGACGGGGATGCTCGCGCTGGCGGTGGCGGAGGGCAGCCCGGCGATGCTGGCGGCGACGCTCTACTACCTGCCGCACACCACGCTCGTCAGCGCCGCGCTGTTCCTGCTGGTCGGGCGCATCGCCGCGGCGCGGGGCGCGGCCGCGGACAGGGTGGAGCACGCGCCGCGGCCGGCTGCCTGGCAGGCCCTCGGCGCCGCGTGGCTGCTGCTTGCGGTCGCGGTGACGGGGCTGCCGCCGCTGTCCGGCTTCCTCGGCAAGGTGATGATCCTGTCGGCGGCGCCGGCGGGCGCCGCGGGCGCGGCGATCTGGGCCGTGCTGATCCTGTCCGGCTTCGCCGGGGCGCTCGCCATGGCGCGGGCCGGCAGCGTCGTCTTCTGGGAGCGGGCGGACCTGCCATGCCCGCCCGGGACGGGAAGCGGCGCGCTCGGCGGTGCGCTGCTCCTCGCGCTCGGGCTGGTCGTGCTGCTGACGCTCGCGGCCGCGCCGCTTTCGCGCCACGCGCGCGCGGTGGCCGAGCAGGTCTCGGGGCGGCAAGCCTATCTCTCGGCCGTGCTGCCCGATGCCGCCTCCATCCGGCGGGAGACGCGGCCATGAGCCGGGTGCTGCCGCGGCCCGGCCTCTCGGTGCTCATCCTCGGCCTGTGGCTGGTGCTCGCCCCGGCGCCCACGCCCGGCCAGGTGCTGATCGGGCTGTCGCTGGCGGTGGTGCTGCCGCTGCTGACACGCGGCTTCTGGCCCGGCGAGGTCCGCGTGCGCCGGCCCTTCACGGCGCTGCGGCTGCTCGGCGTGGTGCTGGCCGACATCGTGACGGCGAACCTGCTGGTCGCGCGGCAGGTGCTCGGCCCGTCGGAGGAACTGAGGCCCGCCTTCCTCGACGTGCCGCTCGATATCGGCGATCCCTACGTCGCCACGCTCCTCGGCAGCATCGTGTCGCTGACGCCCGGGACCGTCTCTGTCGACATCGACGGCGAGCGGCGCGTGCTGCGGGTGCATGCGCTGCACGTCACGGACGCGGCCGCGGCGGCCGCGCTGATCAAGTCCCGCTACGAGGCTCCGCTGAGGAGGGTGTTCGCATGCTGACGCTCGTGCTGCCCATTGCGATCGGCGCGGTGCTGCTGGCCATGGCGCTGAACCTGTGGCGAATGGCGATCGGGCCGAGCCGGCCGGACCGGATCCTCGCGCTCGACACGCTGTCGATCAACACGATCGCGCTGGTGATGCTGCTCGACATCGTGCTCGGCAGCGTACTCTACCTGGAAGCGGCGCTGATCCTCGCCATGATGGGATTCGTCGGCACCGTGGCGCTGTGCAAGTTCATCCTCTCCGGCGACATCATCGAGTAGGGGAGGGACGCGATGCTGCTCGAGATCCTCATCGGCCTCCTGGTGCTGGCCGGCGGCGGCTTCGTGCTGCTCGGCTCCATCGGGCTGGCGCGGCTGCCGGACTTCTTCATGCGGCTGCACGGGCCGACCAAGGCGACGACGCTCGGCGTCGGCGCGCTCGTCCTCGCCTCGCTGCTCTATGTCGGCCCGGAGGAAGGCGGCGGAGGGCTGCGCGAGATCGCGGTGATGCTGTTCCTGTTCATCACGGCGCCGATCACCGCGCATCTCCTGTCGAAGGCGGCGCTCGCCGAGGAGCGGCGCCGGCGCGCGGCGCGGGAGGCGCCCGGCCCGGAACGGGACGCCTGAAGCATTTTCGAGCCAAGCGGGATCGCCTCGCGACCCGGAAAATGCGCCGAGCAATGAGCCAGACCGGTTGCGCCGCCGCCGCAGGCGGTGAAACCGGGCTAGCCCGCTTCGCGCGGTCGCGGCGCGGGTGCCGGCCGGCACCCGCGCTCAATCGTGCAGCGCGAAGGCAAGGGTGCTGTTGTCGAGCAGGCCCGGCATCGGGCGCTGCGGATCGAGCCGGGCCGGGTCCTTCAACGACAGGTGCCCGCCGTCGAGCAGGCAGGCGAGCATCGCGGCCGACAGCAGCGGGACGAGGTTGCGCGCCGGGCAGGTGGCGGGCCCGCCGCTGAAAGGAACGAGCGACGATCCTTCGGCCTCCGGGTTCTCCAGCCACCTGTCCGGGTGGAAGCGGTCGGGGACGGGCAGGGCGTCCGCGTCGCGGTGGAAGAAGGGGGCGAAGATGATGACGCTGGTACGCGCCGGCATCGTGCCGCTGCGCCAGCTTGTCTCCGCCACCGTCTCGCGCAGGATCGCCGGGGTGGTCGGCCAGAGCCGCAGGGATTCGAGCACGCAGGCGCGCAGGAAGGGCAGGTCGGCCCGGCCGTCGCCGCGCCTCTCCTCCGCCTCCCGCCGGGCCCGGGCGGCATGGTCGGGATGCGCGGCAAGCAGCGCGAGGGCGCGGAAGGTCGCCATCCCGGCAGGCTCGAAGGCGAAAAGCCAGTGCGCCACCTGATGGGACGGCGCCTCGGAGCCTTGATCCGGACGGGCGGCGATCACCGCGGCGAGCGAGCCCTGTCCGGCCTCGCGCAGATGCCCGTCGACGCGCGCGTGGAAGCGCTCCAGCAGGCCCGTGCGGCGGGGGCGCAGGAAGGCCCAGTTCGCCGCCGAACGCAGCCCGCCGAGCATGTCCGTCAACTCGTCGTCGTCGCGCGCGCCATCGCCGAAGACGACGCGGCGGACCAGCGCGTACCACGCCCGGATGAAGCCGTCCCACGAGAGCGTGCCGGCCGCGCGCGCCGCGCCGAGCATCCCGGCCGCCTCCTCCTCCACCACGCGCAGGAACGGAGCGGCCATGCGGTGGACCGGCCGATGACTGTCGAGGACCTCGTCATTGAAGCGGCGGCGCTCGTCGCGGTCCGAACCTTCGGAGACGAGCGAGGCCTTCGGCTCCAGATGCGCCAGCGCGGCGCGCTTCTCGGCGCTGGCCGCCGAGAAGGGGTGCGGCGTCTCCTGCAGCACGCGGCGGACATCGGCAGGCGAGAGGATCACCGCCTGGTTGCGCAACGGGATGCGCAGCAGCAAGGGCCCGTCGCCGTAGCGCTCCCGCAGGCCGCGCAGGCGGAGGACGGCGCGGCGGTTCAGGTCGAGCCGTTCCGAAAGCTGCATGACCTTCGGGCGCCGCATGATGACGCCCTTCGCGAGGGTGGGCAGCACCACCTCGGCAAGAACGCCGAGCGTGTCGGCGAGGCTGGCCTGCGGAAGCGGGTGCCCCGGCTCGGCTGCGGCGGCGGCGCTCATCATCGGGCTTCCCTGTCCAGCGATCGCCGGCAACGTCGGGCGAAGGCATGGAGTTGCGGCACTCAGCCAGACAGGAACGCTGCCGCGATCGAGAAGTAGATGAGCACGCCCGCGATGTCGGCGATCGAAGTCACGAGCGGCGCGCTGGCAGAGGCGGGATCGAGGCGCAGGCGGTCCAGCAGGAACGGCAGCGACAGCCCGACCAAGCTGCCGGCGAGCACGACGACGACCATCGTCGTGGCGACCACCATCGCCACCGCGGCGCCGTCGCGCCAGAAGCCGATTGCGGCCACCGCGACCGCCATCGTCGCGCCGAGCGCGAGCGCGACCAGCACCTCGCGGCCGAGCAGCCGGCCCCAGTCGGCGAGGCGGACCTCACCTGTCGCCAGCGCCCGCACGGTGAGCGTCGCGGCCTGCGAGCCGGCGTTGCCGGCGCTTGCGATCAGCAGCGGCAGGAAGAAGACGAGCGCGAGGTTGGCCGCTATCGTGTCCTCGAAGGCGGCGATGCCGGCGCCCGAGAGGATGTTGGCGAAGACGAGCGTGACGAGCCACCCTGCCCGCTTCCGGTAGAGCAGGCCGACATCCGCGCGGCCGAGGTCGGCCGCCGGGCCGCCGGTGCCGCCCGCCTTCTGGAAGTCCTCCGTCGCCTCGGCCTCGGCGACGTCGATCGCGTCGTCGGCGGTGACGATGCCGACCATCGCGCCGCCCGCGTCCAGCACGGGGACGGCGGCGAGATCGTAGCGCGCGAGCAGTCGCGCGGCGTCCGGTGCCGGTTCCGTGGCGGTCACGGCGGGGGGCTGGCGGCGCATCAGTTCCGCGATCGTGGCAGCGGGCGGCGCGACGACCAGCTCCTCCAACGAGACGGCGCCGAGCAGCCGGCGGTCCGGCGACAGGACGTAGGCGACGGCGATCGTCTCCTTCGAAGCGGCCTGGCCGCGCAGCGCGTGCATCGCCTCCCGTGCGGTCATCTGCGGGGCCAGCACGGCGTATTCGCTCGTCATCACCGCGCCGGCCGTGCCCGCCGGGTAGGCGGCGAGCCGCCGGATGTCCTCGCGCTCGGTCACGGCGAGCGCCGGCGTCAGTGCCTCCCGTACCGCCGCCGGCAGCCGGGCCCACAGGTCGGCGCGCTCATCCGCATCCATCGCGGTGACCAGGGAGGCAAGTCGCCGGGGCGAGGCGTCGGCCGCCAGCGCGACCTGGGTCTCCGGCCGCAGATAGCCGAGCACCTCCGCCTGCCGCCCCACCGGCAGCCCATCGAGCACGGCCCAAGCTGCCGGGGGATCGCGCCGTTCGAGCAGCGCGGCAAGGTCGGCCGGGTGCAGGCTCTCTGCTGCCTCGCGCGGCAGGACGGTCTTCGACATCGGCACCTCGGTCATGCGTCGCGGAGAAGGTCGCTGCCAGCGTGTGATGGCGCTGCCGATGGCCGAACCCGCGCGCCGGCAGTGTGTTCCCTTCCGTCGCGGGCGCGCATGCGCGGCGCCGCGGACGCCAGTGGAGGCCGAAGCGATGACCATGCGGATCGCCGGCGTGATGGTTGCCGTCATACTCGCCGTCGCGCTGGTGGCGGCGGTCGCGGTCATCGTCGACGTGCTCGATCTCGAGCATCACCCCATCGGCATCCTCGCGGTGGTCGCAGCCGCGGCCGCCGCAATCGCCTTCGTCGTGCGTCGGTGGCGGCAACGCGCCCGGAATGACCGCGGCTGAAGTGCGGAATCCGCGACACCCTGTCCGGAAATCCGACGCAAAGGCGCAGGCGCGCCTGGCAGTTCGCCTTGCCGGACCGCGCATGATGGGTGACCGTTCCGAGGATGCGTGCACCCGACGATCATCGCCACCCGGAGTCCTGCTCCGCGAAGCCAGGGGCGCAGCGCGCCGCGGCGTTGACCCGGCTGCGTGAGGCCTGGGCACGATCCGCGGGGTTCCGCGGGCTCTGGCTCGTTGCGCTGCTGCTGCCGCTGGCCGGTTTCGGCGGTGCGGCGCTGCTCTCCTGGGGCACGGTGGAGGCGGAGGCGCGGGCCCGCCTCGTGCGCACCGTCGAGATGCTGCACGGCCACGCCCTCGGCGCGTTTGAGACGCAGGAGGCGGTGCTGATCGCGCTCGACGAACGGGTGCGCGGCATGGGCTGGCAGGAGATCGGCGCCTCCGCGGAGCTGCACGGCTCCCTGGCCCGGCTCGACGCCGCCACGCCGTCCACGGCCGGCCTCCTCCTCGTCGCACCGGACGGGCGGCTTGCGCTCGGCAGCCGGCTGCCGCTGCCGCCGCCGCGCATCGACCTCTCCGCGCGGGACCATGTGCGGGCGCATCGGCGGGACACGCCGGGCGGACCGGACGGCGCCGGCACCTTCGTCGGCATCGACGCCGCCGACCCGGCGGCGGAACGGCGCAGCTTCACGCTCAGCCGGCCGAGGCAGGCCGAGGATGGCCGGCCGGATGGCGGCGTGATCGCGGCGTCCTTCGGGCCGGAGCATTTCGAGGCCTTCTACGCCGCGGTGGCCGACGACCCGCGCAACACCGCGCTGCTGGCACGCACGGACGGCGCGGTGCTGGCCATGCATCCGCCGCCCGGACCGGATGGCCGCTTCCTGCCGGCGGACGCACCCCTGGCAGCCGCGTTGCGCGACGCCGGGGAGGAGCCGCGGGTGCTCCGCCTGCAGGGTCAGGGGGGGGATCGTGCAGAACGGCTGGTCGCGCTTCGCCGCATGGCGGAAGGCTACCCGGTGGTGCTGGCCTATGGCGTCCATGTCGAGGCGCTGCGGCAGGTCTGGTATGGCCGCCTGATCGGCCCCGGCCTGGGCACCGCCGCCGTCGCCGCGCTGCTGCTCTGGCTGACCGCCCGCGCGCAGGACGCTGCGCGTCGCGGCCGCATCGAGGCGGAGCGCCGTGCCGAGCTGGAGGCGCGGCTGCGGCAGTCGGAAGCGGTGGCGGCGCTCGGCCAGCTTGCCGCCGGCGTGGCGCATGATTTCGGCAATGCCGTGCAGTCGGTGACGAGCGGCGTGCGGCTGCTGGAGCGCCACGCGGACGATCCCGCGCAGGTGCGGCGGATCGCCGGCCTGATCTCCGGTGCGGCGGATCGCGGCGCCGCGCTCGCCGGTCGGATGCTCGGCTTCGCCCGGCGCGGGGCGATGCAGCCCGACGCCGCGCCGTTGCCGCTCGATCCCGCATCGGCCCTGGCGGAGGTGTCGGAGCTGTTGCGGCGCACCCTCGGCGCGGGCATCCGCGTCGCCGTGACCGTGCTCGATCCGCCGCCGCCGCCGATCCGCGCCGATCGCGCGGAGCTGGAGGCGACGGTGGTGAACCTCGCGGTGAATGCGCGCGACGCGATGCCGGGCGGCGGCGACCTTCACATCACCCTCGCCGGCGAGACGGTGACCGCGGGCGAGACGCGGCGGGACGTGGCGCTGCGGCCCGGCCGCTACGCGCGCATCGCGGTGCGCGACACGGGCGAAGGAATGGACGCCGCGACGCTGGCACGCGCGGGGGAGGCGTTCTTCACCTCGAAGCCGGAGGGCAGGGGCACCGGCCTCGGGCTCTCCATGGCGCGGGGCTTCGCCGGGCGCGCCGGCGGCGCGCTGCGCATCGAGAGCGCGCCGGGGCGGGGCACGGAGGTCACCCTGTGGCTCGCCGCGGCGGAGGACGTCCTGCCGTGACAGGGCCCGCCCCGCCGGGCGGGCCCGTGGCAGGTCAGCGCCAGGTCGGCGGTGCGCCACCGACCGGGGGCGGGGACATGCCCATGCCCATGCCCGTGCCTGCCGCGCCTGCTGCGCCTGCTGTGCCTGCCGCGCCGCCGCCGCCCGCCGGCGGCATCGCGCCGGGTGCGCCGGTCATGTCGGGAGCGCCGGGCGCACCCATGGCGCCAGGCGCACCCGGCATGCCGCGGGCCGGATCGGCCCCGGGCGCTGCCGCGAGCGGCTGTTCCATGCGGGACGATTCCGCCTGCGCCGTGCGCAGCGCCTCCATCGCCATCCCGCGATCGCGCATCGAGACGGCGCGCCGCGCCTCCGCGACGGCGCCGAGCGCGGGGCCGGTTCGCGCGGCCTCGGCCCCGCCGATGCCGGCATGGCGGTTGAGGAGCGAGGTCTCGGCACGCTCGACGAGTTCGTTGGCGAGGCGCCAATTGCCGGCTCCTGCCGCGCGCTCGGCCTCGCGCAGCAGGGTTGCGGCCTCGCGCGGGAGGGCAGCGCCGTCGGCGCCCCGCGCCGCGCGCTCGTAATCCGTGGCGCTGCCGCGGCCCATCTGGGCGGCGGCCGGCGCGGCGACGAGCATCGCCGCGCCGAGTGCGAGCATGAGATGCGGACCGGTCATGTCTTCGACTCCCTTGTTCCGTTGGTGGTGGTCATGGCGCGACGCCCCCGCCCTGTCAGGCGCGTGCGTCGCGGCGGGCCTGCGCGACGCGGACGGCCTGCGAGACGCGTCCGACCTCGCGCGGGTCGGTGCGCAGCGCCGGCCGGTGCGGGTCGGGCCGCATTCCGCCGCCCGCATGCCGGCCCGCAACCGGGTGGTGCCGGCGGGTGCCGGCGCGGCGGAGCTCCAGTGCGCGGCGGGCGATCTCGCCCTGGCTGAGGCTGCGCGCCTCGGCCTCCTCCAGCCGGTGGATTGCCCGCGTCAGCCGCTTCAGCGCGGCGGACAGCACTTCATCCTTCAGCGCGGTGCCCGTGTTGTCCCGCGCCTCGGCCGCCGCGCGCGGCTCGGCCTTGCCGCGCATCTCCCGCCGCTGCTGCCGCGCCCGGTCGCGCGCCCTGTCGCGATACTCGCGCAGGAGCCGCCGGCGCGCCCGGAGTTCCTCGAGATCGAGGGCGCAGATCTCGGGATGGTGCGTGGCGTCCACAAGCCCGCGCTCGGTGCTGTCGAGAAGCCGGGCCTCGGTCTTTCGGCTGATGGACATGTCTCTTCCCTGCACGCGTGGTGGGTGGGTGACGGAAGCGGGAACGGCGGCGGCCGCCGTCGGCGCGAACGCGCTGCCGCCGGTCAGCGGCACGGCTGCGTCCCGCGCCCGCCCGCACATGCCTGGCGGCACGCCCCGCCCGGCATGGCCCGTCAGGACTTGCCGGTGGCGTCGCGGACCGCGTCCTTCGCGCTGCCTACGGCGTTCTGCGCCTTGCCCTTCGCCTTGTCGGCGCCCCCCTCGGCCTGCAGCTTCTCGTCGCCCGTCGCCTCGCCGACGCCCTTCTTCACCGCGCCCTTCGCCTGCTCGGCCGAGCCTTCGATCCTGTTCTTGTCGGTCATTGCCGCTTCTCCTCGCGTGTTGCGTCGGCGGGCGGCCTGCGCCGCCCGCCTTCCGTCGTCCTGCCGTCAGTTGCTCGCCTGCTGCTGCGTGACGACGCCCGTGTTCGCGTCGATGCGCAGCCGCACCTCGTTGTCGCCGCGCTTGGCCCGCGCCGTGATGGCGTTGCCGTCGCGGCTCACGTCGCGCACCTCGGAGTAGCCCTGGTCGCGCAGCATGTTGCGCGCCTGGTCCTCGGTCAGCCGCGGCTCGTCGCGCACCTGCCCGGTGCGGGCGTCGATGCGGAGATTCTCCACCTTCTCGCCGTGGCGCTTCGCCTCGCGCACGCGGAAGGTGTCGCCGTCGCGATCGAGGCCGCTGATCTCCGAGTAGCCGCGGGCGCGGAGGGCGTTGCGGATCTGGTCCTCGCTCATCCGGCCGGCCTGCGCCGCCCCGGCCTGGCCGGCCTGGCCCTGCTGACCGGCACTGCCGGGCCCGCCCTGGCCGGGCTGGGTGGCCTGCGCCTGCACGCCGCCGGCCGCGCTGCCGGGCTGCGCCGGGTCGACCGCCTGCGCGGAGGCGATGCCGTGGCCGCCGAAAAGGAGTGCGGCTGCGATCGTGGCGCTGGACAGGGTGTACTTCATGCGTGTTGCTCCCGTTGACTAAGATGAACAGTAAATGCCTGCGAGACAGAACACCCGGAGGGGTCCTGACCGCATCACGGCGACCAGCAGCGAGTAAGACCGCGACCACCTGGCACCCAGTCCAAACAACGCTCGGGGCATCCGTGTTCGCCAGTCTTCCGCAGGCTGAATGTTCGGCGCCGCCGCGGCCTGGAGGTCGCCGGGGCCGAACCGGATGTCCGGGACGTGTTCCGCTCCGTCCGGGAATGCGAACATTGGGTTCTTCTGGTGTCCGTTCTTCTACTTTGCCAGGGAGGCAGCATGACTTGCACGGCGGGTTCGGCATCGCAGACCATCGGGCGGCGTTACGCCGGCCAATGAGGTCGGGCCTCTCTCCGCTCCGGGTGTCCCTGCGGGTGCCGCTGCTGGCCGCGGCAGCGGTGTTCGTGTTCGTCACCGTGACGAGCCAGGTGGCGCTGCGCCTGACCGAGCAGCGCATGGACCAGGAGGCGGAGCGGCTGGGCAGGGTGTATCTGGACGGCCTGTCGGCGGCCGTGCTGCCGGCGCTGCGGTCCGGCGAGGAGGCGGCGCTGCGCGAGGTGCTGGAGCGTGCCATGGGCTTTCACGAGGGCATCCGGGAGCGCCGGCTGGTGGTCGCGACGCCGGCCGGCGAGACGGTGGCGGAGGCGGGCATCGGGCCCGACCCCGATTGGCTCGCGCCGGTCCACCGCGGCCGCCCGGGAGGCGCCTGGGAGGTTGCGTCCGACGGGCAGGCGGTCTGGGCACAGCGCCCCCTGACCGATGGCGGAGCAGTCGTTGCGATCCTTGCGGCCAAGCTCGACGTCTCGTCGATCACCGAACGGCGGCACAGGCTGCGCCTTGCGATGCTGGCGGTCGGCTTCGCGCTGGCGGTGCTGGGCGGCGCGCTCGCGGCGCTGGCGGCGCGGCAGGCGCTGCGGCCGGTGCTCGCCGTCACCGCCGCGCTCGACCGGGCGGGGTCCGGCCGCATTGCACCGATCCCCCCGGGAGAGATGCCGCCGCAGGGGACGGAGGCAGGGCGCCTCGCCTCCGCCTTCAACGGCATGGTGGTGCACGTGGCGGAACGCGAGACGCTGACCGGGCGGCTGGCCGAGCGCGAACGGGCGGCGACGCTCGGGCGGCTCGCCGCGACCGTCGCGCATGAGGTGCGCAACCCGCTGGCGGGCATGCTCACCGCCGTGGATTCCGCGCGCGACTTCGGCGACGACCCGGCGGAGCGCGCCGAGGCGCTGGAGGTGATCGAGCGGGGGCTGCGGCAGATCGAGCGCGTGGTGTCCTCCATGCTCGCCATGCACCGCGACGGGGGTCCGCCCCGGCCGCTCGTCGCGGCCGACCTGGAGGACCTGCGCGTGCTCGTTGGGCCGGAGGCCGAACGGCGCGGCGTGGTGCTCGAATGGCGCGTGCAGCTCGAAGGCGCCTTCCCGGCCGATGCGCCGCTGCTGCGGCAGGCGGCGCTGAACCTGCTCCTCAACGCCGTGGCCGCCACGCCGCAGGGCGGGCGTGTCGCGCTGGAAGTGGCGCCGGCGCCCGAGGCGGGGCTGGTCCTGGCGGTGGAGGATGGCGGCCCCGGCCTGCCGCCCGCCGCGCGTCGCCGGCTGCTCGGCAAGCCGGGCGGCGGAGAGGTGCCGGGCCTCGGCCTGGAGGCCGTGGCGACCCTTGCCCGGCGCCTGGGCGCGGAGATCACGGTCACGCCCGCGTCGGGCGGCGGCGGCTCCCGCGTCACGCTGCGGGTTCCGGTCTCCGGGGCCGTGCCGCAGGGGACGGTGCCGGCATGAAGACGGTGCTCGCCGGCTGCTCCGTGGTGCTGGTCGAGGATGATCCGGTGTTCGGCCGCGCGCTGACCCAGCGGCTGCGGCTCGCGGGCGTGGCCACGCAGTGGGCGCAGACGGCGGCCGAGGGGGCGGCGCTGCTGCGCCGCCATCGCCCGACCCTCGTGCTGTGCGACATCCGCCTGCCCGACGGGGATGGCGAGGCGCTGATCGCCCGGCTGATGCCGGAGCTGGGCGGCGTGCCGGTGGTGGCGATGACGGCCTATGGCGGGCTCGATCAGGCGGTGCGGCTGATGCGCGCCGGCGCCGACGACTACCTCGCCAAGCCATTCCCGGTGTCGCGCGTCTTCGAGAAGCTTGCCGCCTTCGCCCAGCGCGGCGGCGCGGCGCCGGCCGAGGATGAGGCCGGCGCCGTGGTGGACGCGCCGGGCTGGCGATCCGCCCGGATGCGGGCCCTGCAGGGCGCCCTGGAGCGTGTCGCGCCGTCCACCGCGGCGGTGCTGCTGGCCGGCGAGAGCGGGGCGGGAAAGGGCGTTGCGGCGCGCCGGCTGCATGCGCTGGCGGGCGCGCGGGCGGCGGCGCCGATGACCGTGGTGGATTGCGCGGCGCTGCCGTCCGAGATCTCGGCGGCCGAGGCGATGCTGTTCGGCCAGGAAGGCGCGCCGGGGCTGCTGGAAGCGGCAGGGGCGGGCACGCTGCTGCTGGACGAGGTGGCGGAACTCTCGCCGCCGCTCCAGGCGCGGCTGCTGGGCGTGCTGGAGGAGCGGCGCTTCCTGCGCCTGGGCGGGAGCGAGCCGGTGGCGCTGCGCGCGCGCCCGGTCGCGACCACGAATGCGGACCTGGCCGCGCGGATGGCGGAGGGCGCCTTCCGCCCGGACCTGCTGTTCCGGCTTTCCGTGGTGACGCTCACCGTGCCGCCGCTGCGCGAGCGGCCCGGCGATGCGGAAGATCTGGCCCGCCACCTGCTGGGCCGCTTCCCCGACGGGAACCGCACCCTGACGGAGGATGCCGTGGCGGCGATCCGCGCACATCCCTGGCCGGGCAATGCGAGAGAGCTGCGCAACCGCGTCGAGCGGGCCGTGCTGCTGGGCGAAGGCGCGGCAATCGGCGCGGCCGACCTCTTCCCCGAGGGGCTGGCGGGCGCCCTCTCCGGCGTGGGCGAGGCGGCCTTGCGCAGCCCGTCTCCCACGGTGGAGGAGGCGGCGGCGCCGAACCAGGAGCTGCTGTCGCTCTCCGACGCGCGGGATGCGGCGGAGCGCGAGCATATCCGCCGGGTGCTGGCCCGCTGCGGCGGACGCGTGGGCGATGCGGCCGCGGCGCTTGGCATCGCGCGCACGACGCTCTGGGAACGCATGCGGCGCCTCGGGCTTGCCGCCCGGCCGGGTGCGGACGGCAAGGGCGGCTGAGCGCGCAGGGCGGCGCGCGGCGAACATGGACTCCGAAGGAGAGATGGCGGGACGATGCTGCGGCTTCTGATCATTCTTGCGGTGCTCTTCGCGCTGCTCGCGGTGGCGGCACGCGTGCTGCAGCTCGGGCTGACGATCGCGCTGATCGCGGCGCTGGCAGCCGCGGCCGCGCTCGGGTTCGCCGCGCTGCGGCGCCGGCTGCGCCCGTGAGCGGCCGCAAGCCGCGCAACCCGCCCCGCCAGGCCGCGGGTGCGGGCGGGCGCGTGGATGCCCGCCCCTCTCCGGCGCCGCGGCGCGAGGGAAGGTTGCTGTTCGACCTCGCCTTGCAGGGCGGCGGCGCGCACGGGGCCTTCACCTGGGGCGTGCTCGACCGGCTGCTGGAGGAACCGGACCTGGCGGTGGACGGCGTGTCCGGCACCTCCGCCGGGGCGATGAACGGCGCGGTGCTGGCCGATGGCTGGGCCGAGGGCGGGCCGGAGGGGGCGCGCGCCGCGCTGGCGCGCTTCTGGTCGCGCGTCGCCGACGCGGCGCTGCTGAGCCCGTTCCGGCGCGGGCCGCTCGACGTGATCGCGGGGCGCTGGACGCTCGACAGTTCGCCGGCCTTCCTGGCCTTCGACCTCGCCGCGCGGCTGGTCTCGCCCTACGACGTCAACCCGCTCGGGCTCAACCCGCTCGCGCGCGTTCTGGAGGAGGCGGTGGATTTCGGGCGGCTCGCCCGTTCGCCGGTCAAGCTGTTCGTCACGGCGACGAATGTCCGCACCGGGCAGGGCCGCGTGTTCCGCAACGCCGAGGTCACGCCGCAGGTGCTGCTCGCCTCCGCCTGCCTGCCGCAGCTCTTTCAGGCGGTGGAGATCGACGGCGAGGCGTACTGGGACGGCGGCTTCGCCGGCAACCCGACGGTCACGCCCCTGGTCCGCGAATGCGAGAGCAACGACACGATCCTGGTGCAGGTGAACCCCGTGGAACGCGACGGCACGCCGCGCAGCGCGCGCGCCATCTCGGACCGGGTGAACGAGATCTCCTTCAACGCGACGCTGCTGAAGGAGCTGCGCATGATCGCCGTGCTCCGCCGCGTCGCCGATCCCGGCGGCTGCGAGGGCACACGGTGGGCGGCGATGCGGATGCACCGGATCGCGACGGAGGCGATGACCGGCCTGGGCTACTCCTCGAAGCTGAATGCCGAGCGGTCCTTCCTGACGTGGCTGCGGGACGAGGGGCGGCGCAGCGCGGATGCGTTCCTCACGGCGCATCGGGACGATCTCGGCCATCGTTCCTCCTTCGACATCGACGCGATGCTGGCGGAGGACGCCTGAGGCGATGGAGGGGACGCTCTGGGGCCTTGTCGGCATCCTCCTCGCGCTCGCCTGCCTGATCTGGCTCGCCTACCGGGGGTGGAGCGTGCTGCTGGTCGCGCCGGCGGCGGCGGCGCTGGCGGCGGCCTTCGCGGCCGAGCCGCTGCTCGCCTCCTGGACGCAGGTGTTCATGGGCGGCGCGGCACGCTTCCTCGCGCAGTTCTTCCCGCTGTTCCTGCTCGGCGCGGTGTTCGGCAAGCTGATGGAGGCCTCGGGCTCGGCGCTGGCGATCGCGCGGGGGCTGACCGCGCGACTGGGACGGGAGAGGGCGATCCTCTCGGTCGTTCTCGCCTGCGCCGTGCTCACCTATGGCGGCGTCAGCCTGTTCGTCGTGGCCTTCGCGGTGGTGCCGGTGGCGACCGCGCTGTTCCGCGAGGCCGACATCCCGCGGCGGCTGATCCCCGGCACCGTCGCGCTCGGCGCCTTCACCTTCACGATGACGGCGCTGCCGGGCACGCCGGCCATCCAGAACGCGATCCCGATGCCGTATTTCGGCACCACGCCCTGGGCGGCGCCCGGCATCGGCGTGGCGGCGGCGGCGGTGATGCTCGGCTTCGGCCTGTGGTGGCTGCGCCGCGCCGAGGCCGCCGCCCGGCGCGCCGGCGAGGGTTTCGGCGCGGAGCGCGCGGGCACCCCGCCCGACGATCCCACCCTGCGGGAGCGCGCGACCACGGTGGAGAGCTTCGACCCGGCGGAGCTGCCGCGCGGCGGCGGGCCAAGCGAGCCGGACCTGCCGCCGGCGTTCCTCGCCGCGCTGCCGATCCTCGTCGTCGTGGGCGTGAACCTCGCCGTGACGGCGCTGGTCCTGCCGCGCCTGGATGCGGCGTGGCTCGAGGAGCCCCGCTGGGGCGGCACGTCGCTTTCGGCGGTCGGCGGTGTCTGGGCGGTGCTGGCGGGCCTGCTCGCGGCGATCCTCCTGCTCGTCCTGCTGAACCGGCGGCGGCTCGCCTCGCCGCGCGCGACCGTGGATGCAGGCGCCAACGCCTCCGTGCTGCCGGCGCTCAACACGGCAAGCCAGGTGGGCTTCGGCGCGGTGGTCGCGGGGCTGCCCGCCTTCGCCGCGGTGCGCGACGCGCTGCTCGACCTCGGCGGCGGGCCGCTCGTCTCGCTTGCCGTGGCCGCCAACGTGCTGGCCGGCATCACCGGCTCGGCGTCCGGCGGCCTCACCATCGCGCTCGAGGCGCTCGGCGCCTCCTACGCGGGACTGGCGGCGGAGCGGGGCATCGACCCCGCGCTGATGCACCGCATCGCCGCCATCGCCACCGGCGGGCTGGACTGCCTGCCGCACAACGGCGCGGTCGTCACGCTGCTCGCCATCTGCGGCGTGACGCATCGCGAGGGCTACCGCGACATCGCCGTCGTCGCGATCGCGGGGCCGCTGCTGGCGCTCGCCGCCGCGATCCTGCTGGGCAGCGTCGTCGGCGCGCTGTAGGCGGGCGGCCCCGCGCTACCCCCCGAACGCTTCCGCCAGCCGCGCCAGCACGCGCTCCTCCGCCTCCGACACCTTGCGGCCGAGGCCGAGGACGCCGCCGGCGGCCTCCGCGACACGGCGCGCGCGGCCGAGTGTCTGCGTCTTCAGCGCCGCGCGCGCCTCGGGGGCGAGGCTTGCGGCGACGGAGCCGGCATAGGCGCGCCAGGCGGCTTCGATCTGCGTGCCGGGCGGGGCAGAGAGCCAGCCGTCCAGGAGCTGCGCGGCCTCGGCATTCGCGTCCAGCCCGGACTCCCGCGCCGCGTCGCGGACGGCCGCCGCCTCGCGCGCGTCGAGCGACCCGTCGGCCCAGGCGACGAGCACCAGCGGCACCAGCGCGAGCGCCGCCACGCTGCCGGGGGCGAGGTCCAGGCCGGCGAGCGCATCCAGAACCGTGTCGTCGGTGATGCCGGACGCCGCGGCGAGCGCGGCCCTGCGGGAGGCCATCCGGTCCTTCTCGCGCAGGCGCTGCAGCAGGGCTTCCTCCTGCCGCGCGAAGAAGGCGTTCTCCAGGGCGCGCTCGCGCTCATGCAGGATGCGATCGTCCATCGGTCGTTCCCTTGGCGGTGAGGCACCGAGACTAGCCTGCGGCGCCGATCCTCACCATGCCGGGCTCGAGCTCCGCCGGGCTGCGGGCGCCGAGCAGGGCGAGGGCGCGGGCGAACTCGTCGCGCAGGATGGCGATCGCGGCGGCGGCGCCGGCCTCCCCGGCGGCCGCGGCGCCGTAGAGCGTCGGGCGGCCCGCGAACGCCATCGCCGCGCCGAGCGCGACGGCGGCCGCGACATGCGCCCCGCGCCGCACGCCGCCGTCGAGCGTGACGAGCAGGCGGCCGGCGCCGGCGCGCACCGCCTCCGGCAGCATCGCCGCCGGCGCGGCGGCCAGGCCGAGCTGCCGCCCGCCATGGTTCGACAGGATCACCCCGTCCAGGCCGAGCCGTGCGGCTTCCTCCACATCCTCGGGCGCGAGCACGCCCTTGGCGAGGATCGGGCGGGGCCAGAGGTCGCGCAGCCGCGCCACCTCCTCCCAGGTCAGGTCCGCGGTGATCTGGCGCGCCATGAAGGCGGCCAGCGAGGTCGCGCCCGCGCCGGGCGGCGCATAGGGGATGAGGGAGGCGAAGCGCGGCGCGCCGGCGCGCGCGGCCCGCCACGCCCAGCCGGGATGGCGCGCGAGGCCGAGCAGGGTGCGCGGCGTCAGCCGGAAGGGAAGGGAGAAGCCGTTGCGGAGGTCCTTCTCGCGCTTGCCGGGGGCGGGCACGTCGAGCGTCACCACCAGCACGCCGGCCCCGGCGTCCCGCGCGCGGCGGACGAGGTCGTGGCCGATGGCGCGGTCGGCCGGCATGTAGAGCTGGAACCAGAGGTGGTCCGGGATGGCGCGGGCCGTCGTCTCGATGTCGGTCGTGGCGGTGGTGGAGAGGATGAAGGGGATGTCCGCGGCCGCCGCGGCGCGGGCGATGGAGAGGTCCGCGCCGGGGCGTGCGAGGTCGGCGAGGCCGGTCGGCGCGATCCCGAAGGGCATCGCCCAGCGGCGGCCGAACAGCGTCACGGAGGTGTCGCGCGCCGCCACGTCGCGGCCCGCGCGGGGGATCAGGCGCAGCGCATCGAAGGCGGCGGTGCCGCCGTGCAGCGCCACCTCGTCCTCCGCGCCGCCGTCGATGTAGTCGAACACCAGGCGCGGCAACGCGGCGCGGGCCCTCGCGCGCAGTTCCGCGATGGAATGGGCGGTCACTCCGCTTCCAGCCGGGCCGCCCTTGCGCGCTCGCCCCAGGCGGCCAGCTCCTCGCGCCACATGCGGCCGAAGTCGGCCACCGGGCGACCGCCGCCCGAAACGCCGTTCGCCTCCCACTGCGCGCGGATCGCCGGCGTGGCGAGGGCGGCGCGGGTTGCAGATTGCAGGCGGGCGGCGACGGCGTCCGGCAGGCCGCGCGGGCCGAACAGGCCGTACCAGGTCTCCACCTGGATGGAGGGGAAGCCGGCCTCCGCCATGGTCGGTACCTCGGGCAGCGTCGGCGCGCGGGCGGCGGAGGTGACGGCGAGGGCGCGGGCATTGCCGGAGCGGATCTGCTGGATGGCGGAGGGCAACGTCTCGAACATCAGGGCGACGCGGCCGGCGACGAGGTCCGTGATGGCGGGGGCGCTGCCGCGGTAGTGCACCGGCTCCAGCGGCAGGCCGACCGCCTGCGCGAAGAGGGCACCGGTCAGGTGGTGCAGCGTGCCCCTTCCGCCGGTGGCGTAGGAGGCTCCGGGCTGCGCGCGCAGCATCCCGACCAGCCCCGCCACGTCCCGCGCCGGGGAGTTGGCGGGGACGAGCAGCGCGTTCGGCGAGGCGCCGATGTCGGTGACGGCGACGAGGTCGCGCGCGCTGTCATAGGCCACGCGCTGCACCGAGGGCAGGATGGCGTGGTGCACGGCGCCGGCCAGGAAGCGGTTGGAGTCGGGCGGCGACTTGGCGACGTGGTCGGCGCCGATCGCGCCGCCGGCGCCGCCGCGGTTCTCCACCACCACGGGCTGGCCGAGCCCCTCCCGCAGGCCTTCGGCGAGGATGCGTGTCAGCGTGTCGAGCGTGCCGCCCGCCGAGGAGGGAACGACGATGACGACGGGCCGGTCGGGCCAGGCGGGCTGCGCGCCCGCCCCCGTCGCCGCCAGCCCGAACCCGGCCGCCAGGGCCGCCCTGCGCGTGACCATCTGCTTCCTCCCTGTGCCTCCCTACGCCTTGCCCTTGCCGCGCGAGGTCGGCGCCTTCGCCAGTTCCCGCAGCGCGGCGGGATCGGGCGAGAAGCCGAGGCCCGGCGCCTCCGGCAGGGTGATCCATCCGGCCTCGGGCCGCGGCAGCGGGCCGAACAGCCGCTCCGTCACCAGCACGGCGAGGTGATGGTACTCGACCAGCCCGCCATTCGCGAGGCCGGCATGCAGGTGCATGTTGTGGTGCGTCCAGGCGCCGCCATTGGCGATCGGCTGGTTGAAGGCGGCGGCGAGGCCGGCGGCCTTGACGCATTGCGTGAAGCCGCCGCCGATCGCGACGTTCGGTTGCAGCACGTCCACCGCCCGAGCCTCCGCCAGTGCGCGGAAGCGGTGCAGCAGGCCCTCGTTCTGCCCGGCCGCCAGCGGCACGCGGACCCCGCGGCGCAGCAGGGCAAGCTGCGCCGCGTCGTTCTCCATCAGCGGCTCCTCGAAGAAGCCGATGTTCAGCTCCGTCACGCGCTCCGCCAGCCAGCGCGCATGGTAAGGATCGAGGCTGCAATTCGCATCGAGGAAGATCGGCACGTCGGGTCCCGCGGCATCGCGCACGGCGCGGATGCGGCGCAGATCCTCGGCGAGGATGTCTGCGATCGGCCGCGGCTCGTCCCGGCGCTGCATGGCATGGTGGCCGACCACCATCTTCAGCCGCGTGGCGCCCCGGCCGAGCCAGTGGCGGGCGGCGTCGGCCAGCGCGTCGCGATCCATCGAGGCAAAGCCGAAGGTGACGTAGACGGGCACGCGCGGCCGCGCGCCGCCGAGCAGCCGCCAGACCGGCTGGCCGAGCAGCTTGCCCTTGATGTCCCAGAGCGCGAGGTCGATCGCGGCGATGGCGTGCGCGGCGTAGCCGGTCTGCCCGCGCGGGCAGAGCAGCCAGTAGAGCCGGTCCCAGACGTTCTCGTGCGCGGTGGCGTCGAGGCCGGTCAGCGCATGCGCCGCCACCTCGTTCACGGCCGCGGCGACCGGCTCCTCCTCGGTGATGGCGGTCAGGCCGTGGCCCACGACGCCGCCGCGCGTCTCGATCTCGACCAGGACGAGGGAGAGGCTGGCGTCGCGCCGGTGGCCAGGCAGGTCGAATGTGGCCGTGATGTTGAGCGGCGTCGCATGGACGCGCGCGATCTGGTGGTCCTGCAATTGGTTTCCTCCGGGCCGGCAGGACGCCATGCGGGGCGGCGCCTGTCACCTGCCGTCTGGCGAAGGCCGCCTTCGCGATCCGCGAAGGAGATGCGCGGCGAAGAGGCGCGCGGGCTCCGGCAGCGCGTCGAAACGGCGGGCGGCCACCATGTGGGCGCGCCGCGCCCAGGGGTCGGAAAGCGGCCGGAGCACGAGGCCGAGCGCGGCGGCGCGGTGTCGCACGCAGGGCTCGGGCAGCACGGCGAGGCCGAGGCCCGCGCCGACGAGCATCGCCACCGCCTCGAAGCTGTGGACGGTGACGCGCAGGCGGAGATCGGCGCCGGCGGCATCGGCGGCCGCGCGCAGCGCGCCGTGCAGCGCCGTGCCGGCATCGAGGCCGACGAGGTCGTGCGACAGCAGCGCGGCGAAGGGCAGGGGCGCGCCGCGCGCCAGGGCATGGCCGCGCGGCAGCACCGCGACCAGCCGGTCCTCCCGCCAGGGGCGGGCCTCGCAGCCCTCCGGCAGGTGCGTGCCGTCCAGCAGCGCGAGGTCCACCGCGCCCTCGCGCAGCGCGGCGCCGGCCTCGCGGCTCGTCGTCTCCCGCAGGTCGAGGCGAAGCGTGGGGTGGCGCGGCAGGAAGGCGGCGAGCGGCGCGGTGAGGAAGCCCATCACGACCGAGGAGCTGGCGGCGATGCGGAGCTGGCCGCGCACGCCGGACGCGGCGTCGCCGGCTTCCAGCACCATGCGGCGCAGATCCTCCGCGGCGCGTCGCCACCGGGCCAGCGCGGCGTCGCCCGCCGGGGTGAGGCGCGTGCCGCTGCGCTCCCGCACCGCGAGCGGCACGCCCATCGCCGCCTCCAGCTCCGCCAGGCGGCGGGAGCCCGCGGCGAGTGCGAGGTTCAGCCGCGCGCAGGCGGCCGAGAGGCTGCCGGTCTCGGCCACCGCCTCGAACAGGCGAAGGGAGGCGAGGTCGAGCCGCCGCAGCGCGGGGGAGGGGTCGCCGGTCGCTCTCTCAGGCCTGCGAGGCAAGGTCATGGCCCCCGGCCGGCGTGATGCCGAAGGCATGCCTGCGGCGTGACGCCGGCCGAGGCCGCGAATGCGGCCTGCCGCCAGTGCGGCGAAGCCACGCGCGCGGATGCGCGCGCCGGCGTCAGAGGGCGGAAATGTTTCAACATTTCCGCAGCCCCGGATCAACCGCGGTGCGGGACGGCATCGAGGCGCGCGATCTCCTCGGCCGACAGGGTCAGCCGCATCGCGCCGAGCAGCTCCTGCACCTGCGCGACGCTCGTCGCGCTGGCTATCGGCGCGGTCAGGCCGGGGCGCGCCATCATCCAGGCCAGCGCGACCTGCGCGGGCGTGGCGCGGTGCGCCTCCGCCACCCCGTCCAGCACGGCGAGGGCGGCGAGGCCCTCCGCGTTGAGGTACTTGCCGACGCTGCCGCCGCGCGCCTTGCCTTCCAGATCCTCCGGTCGGCGATACTTGCCGGTGAGGAAGCCGGCGGCGAGGCCGTAGTAGGGGATCACCCCAAGCCCCTCGCGCCGGCACAGATCCTCCAGCGCGCCCGCGTAGCCGGCGCGGTCCACCAGGTTGAAGTGCGGCTGGAGCGTGGCGTAGCGGGCGAGGCCGAGCCGGTCGCTGATCGCCAGCGCCTCCGTCAGGCGCGGGGCGTCATGGTTGGAGCAGCCGATCGCGCGCACCTTGCCGGCGCGGACCAGCGCGTCATGCGCGCGCAGCGTCTCCTCGAGCGGCGTGTCGCGGTCATCCCAGTGGGACTGGTAGAGGTCGATCACGTCGACCCGCAGGCGACGCAGGCTGTCCTCCACCGCGCGTTCGATCCAGCCGCGCGAGAGGTCGCGCCGGCCCTGGCCCATGTCGGAGCCGACCTTGGTGGCGAGCACGATCCGGTCGCGCCTGCCGGTGCGGGCGAGCCAGTTGCCGATCACCGTCTCGCTCTCGCCGCCGCGGTGGCCGGGCGCCCAGCGGGAGTAGGAATCGGCCGTGTCGATGAAGTTGCCGCCGCCATCGACATAGGCGTCGAGCACGGCATGGGAGGTCGCCTCGTCCGCCGTCCAGCCGAACACGTTGCCGCCGAGGCAGAGCGGCGTGACCTGAAGGCCGGTGCGGCCGAGGGGGCGGAGCGTCATGCGTGGCGGATCCCGGTCGGTGTCGCGCCGCTTCCCGCGGCGTTCCGCCAACCCTATGATCGCGCGCCCGCGCGGCCAAGGCGGCGGGAGGGAAAGCGCGGGCGAGGGCCGATGCTGCCAGCGGAGCTGCAGGGCAAGTACGAGGCGCGGGGCACGCTGGGCGCCGGCGCGATGGGCACCGTGATCGACGCCTTCGACCGCATGATCGAACGGCGCGTCGCGGTCAAGCTCGTGCGCCTGCCGGCCGGCGGCGATGCCGAGGCGGCCGAGGCGCATGCCCGCTTCCGGCGCGAGGCGCAGGCGGCCGGGCGGCTGGCACACCCGAACATCGTCGGCGTCTACGAATACGGCGAGAACGCGGACACCGCCTGGATCGTCATGGAGCTGGTCGAGGGCGGCACGCTGAAGGCGCTGATGGACCGCGGCGAGCGGCTTGCGGTGCCGGAGACGGTGCGGGTGATGGAGGGCGTGCTCGCCGCGCTGTCCTACAGCCATGGCCGCGGCGTGGTGCACCGGGACATCAAGCCGGCGAACATCATGCTGACGGCGGATGGGCCAGGGGGCGGTGCGGTGAAGATCGCCGATTTCGGCATCGCGCGCATCGAAAGCTCGACGATGACGCAGGTCGGCACGGTGATGGGCACGCCGAGCTACATGGCCCCCGAGCAGTTGCGGGGCGAGCCGGTGGATGCGCGGGCCGACATCTGGGCGGCGGGCGTCGTGCTGTACCAGCTCCTCACCGGCGAGAAGCCGTTCGACGGCAACTACACGGCGCTGATGCACCGCGTGCTGAACAGCGAGCCGCCGCCGCCCTCGGCGCTCGGCGTGACGGTGCCGCGCGCCTTCGACGCGGTGGTGGCGCGCGCGCTGGCGAAGCGGCCGGAGGAACGGTTCCCGACCGCCGCGGCCTTCGCCGAGGCGATCCGAGGCGCCGCGGCGGGCGCCGGTGCCGCGGCGCCGGCATTCGCCGGGGCGGGCAGTCTGCCGGGGCTGGACGAGACGCTCGTCGCCGCGCCCCCGGCGTCGCCGAGGACCACGGCGCCGCCCGGGCCGGTCCAGGCAGCGCCGGCTGGGCCGGCGCGGCGCGGCGCGATACCGCTGGTGCTCGGCGGGGGCGCGGCGCTGGCGGCGGCCGGCATGGCGGCCTTCTTCCTCCTGCGCGGCGCGCCGGAACCGGCGCCCGCACCGGCGCCGCCGCCCGCGCAGGTCGCGCAGGCGCCGGCCGCGCCGGCAGCGCTGCTGGCCCCGGCGGCGCCGGCGGCGACCGAGCCCGCCGCTCCGCCGGCGCCGGCGCCCGCCGCGGCGCCGACGCCACCTCCGCCACCCCCGGGTGGGGTGGCGGCGCCTCCGGTGGGCCCGCCGGGCGGGCTTGGCGTGCTCGCGCCGCCCTCGCCAACAAACCCGCTGGCCCCGGCGGGGCCGCCCGCGGCGCCGCCCGCCGCCGCGCTGCCACCCGCGGCTCCTCCGGCTGCGCCGCCGCCCGCCCCGCCGGCGCAGACGACGGTCGCGTCGCTGCCTTCGCCACCCGCTGTCATGCCGGCCGCGCCGGAGCCGGTGGCGGCGCCGCCACGGCCCGACCTGCAGGCTGCCGCGCGCGCGGCGGCGGGCGCGGCGCCCTGCTCCCTCCTCGACGGCGCGGCGACGGAGGCGGCGGTCAGCGTTTCGGGCGTGCTGCGCCGCGGGGGGGAGGCGGCGGTGCGGCGCGCCATCCTCGATCGCGGGGTGCCGGACGGGGCGGCCAGCCTTGCGCTGGTGCCGTTCGACGGGCCGTATTGCGGCGCGCTGGACACGATCCGGCAGGTGGCGGCGGGCGCCTCCGAAGCGCCGCGCGTCGGCATCGCCGGGCCGCTGCCCCTGCAACGCGGCGACCTGCTGCGGCTGGATGTCGAGATGCCGGACCGGCCGGCGCATCTCTATGTCAGCTACCTCATGAAATCGGCGGAGATCGCGCATCTCGTGCCGTCCCACCCGCAGCCGGCCGGGGCGCGCGTGCGGCTGGGCGAGCCGCGGGCCGGCTTCCCGGGATGGGAGGTGGACGAGCCCTTCGGGACGGACATGATCCTCGTCTTCGCCTCGGACCGGCCGCTGTTTCCGCAGCCGCGGCCGGTGGTAGAGCGGCTGGACGACTACGTCGCCGCCCTTGGCGCCGCGCTGCGGGCGGCGCGGGAGGCCGGGGTGCGCGTCTCGGCCCGCGCGGTGGTGGTGGAGACGGTGGCGAAGCGATAGGCGGCGTTCAGCGGGGAAGCCCGGGCGCGCCCTCCCGCAGCAGGGCCCGCAGCCGCTCCACCCCCGCCTCGTCCATCCCGACATGGGCGGGGGAGAAGAAGCGCGGGTCGGGGGTGTGCAGCAGGTAGGCCTGTGCCTCGTCGACCACCATCTCCTCATTCGCCGTGTCGTATTCCTCGCGGGCGAGGAAGGCGCGGAAGGCGGCGCGCTCGGCCTCGGTGAAGCGCTCCCGCCAGACGCGGCGGACGTGGTCGGCATAGGCGGGGTTTGTCGCAAACAACCCGTGCCCCAGCTCATGCCGCAACACCGTGGCGCGCCAGGCGGCGTCCATGCGGCCGCCGGGCGCGGCGACCGTGAGGATCGCGATCTCCTGCCCCTCGGGCACCAGGCCGCGGGCGAGGCGGAGCTGCGCCTCCACCCACGCCTCCTGCGGCGAGAGGGCGACGCCGTCCCGCGCGGCGAGGCGGAAGAAGCGCGCCAGCACGGCGCCGGTGTAGTTGTGGCCGAAATAGTAGGTGGCGGCCGTGTCGCCGGCCCGCGCGATGGCGGCCGCCATCTCCTCGGGCGAGAGCACCCGGTCCCGCGGCAGGCCCGCCTTCTCCACCAGCGCCGCCACCCGGTTCAGCGCCGCGCCCTGCCATTCGAGGGTGGGAAAGTCGATGACGAAGACGGCGGGGTTTGTCGACAGACGCAGCAGCCGCGGCCCCTCCGCCCGATGCGCGAGGATCGCGGCCTCGTCCAGCAGCGGGGGGAGGGTGGCGAGGCGGCCGGGATCGGCGGCGGGCGCAGGCTGAGGCGGCGGGGCGATGGCGGGTGGCGGGGGCGGTGTTTCCGCGACCGGCCGCGGCGCGGGCGCGAAGAAGCCGGCCCACCAGGCCCATCCGAGGCCGGCCGCGACGAGGAGCGCGGCCGCGGCGAGGAGCGGGAGGACGGGCCGGCGGCGCGGCGGCGGGGCGACGGGCGCCGGAGCGCGGGCCGGCGCCTTCATCCGGATGGTGTCGTCCTCCGCCACGGCGGCCAACTCAGCCGTCGAGGTTCAGCACCTGGACGCGGCGGTTGCGCGGCTCGTCCACGCCGTCGCCGCCCGGGATGAGGGGACGGCTCTCGCCGAGGCCGATCGCCTCCAGCCGTCCCGGCGCGACGCCGTGCTTGTTGATGAGGTAACCGCGCACGGCCTGGGCGCGCCGCTCCGACAGGCGCTGGTTCGTCGCAGCGTCGCCGACGCTGTCGGTGTGACCCTCGATGCGGAAGCGGTAGGGCGCGAGGTCGGGGGAGGCGAGCGCGCGGCCGAGCGGCGCCAGCGTCGCCTCGGCGGCCGGGGTGAGTGCGGCCGAGCCCGTCGGGAAGGTGACGGTGATGGACACCGAAGGCACACCCGCCGGGGCGGTGGTGGCGGCCGGCACCGGCGGGGCCGGCAGCGGGCGCGGCGCCGGGACGGCGGCCGGGGCCTTCGGGTCGGTCTGCGCCGGGGCGGGGGCCGGCATGGCGGCCGGCGCGGGCCCGCCCGAAGGCATGGGCATGCCTGGCGTCGGCAGCGCGGCGGGCGCGACGGGCGGCGGCGCGACCGGCGGCGCCTCGGCCGGGGCGGGCAGGCGGATGCCGCGCGTCACCGGACGGAGCTGCTCGATGAGCTGGCGCGCGGCGGGATCGCTCTCGGCGGCGGCGGGCAGGGGCGCGTGCAGCGCCAGCGCGCTGGCGGCGAGAAGGAGGAGGTGGCGGGGCATCGCGGTGGTCTCCGTCGGTGCGGCGGCGGTCAGCCGCCGAGGTTCAGGATCTGCACGCGGCGGTTCCGCGGCTCCGCCACGTTGTCGCCTGTGGGAACCAGGGGCTGCGTCTCGCCGAGGCCGACCGCCTCCAGCCGCGCGGGCGCGATGCCGTGGCGGCGCACGAGGTGGTCGCGCACCGCGGCGGCGCGGGCCTCGGAGAGCGACTGGTTGGTGCTCTCGGCGCCGGTGGTGTCGGTGTGGCCCTCTACGCGGAAGCGGAAGGGCGCGAGGTCGGGCGAGGCGAGGGCGCGGCCGAGATCGGCCAGCACCGCCTCGGCCCCCCGGGTGAGGCGGGCGGAGCCGGTGGCGAAGTTCACGGTGAGGGACACGGCCGCGATGCCGGGCGGCGCGGTGGTGGCGGCGAGCGTGCCTGGGGCGGGCGGCGCCGGCTGCGGGGGTGCACCCGGCGCCCCCGGCGCGGCGGGCAGGCGGATGCCGCGCGTCGCGCCGGCTTCGGGGCGCAGATTGTCGATCAGCGCCCGGACGCCGGGCGCCGCCTCCTGCGCCGCCGCGGCGGAGGCGGCGAGGGCGAAGGCGAGGGTGGTGAGCGTGGTGGCGCGTCGCATGGGCGTCCTCCTCTTCGCATCGGGGCGTCGCGTGGCGGCTGCGCGCATCATGCGATGCCGAGCGCCTGCCACACGGCGCGCCGGTCGCGCAGCATGGTCTCGATGCCGGGCAGGATCGTGGCGGCGACCTCCTCCGGAGGGGGCACGCCGCCCGGCGCGATGCGGGCGAGCAGTTCGCGCGCGCCCATGGCTTCGCCGGCCGGGCCGAGGCCGGCGAGCGCGCTGGCGACCGCGAGTTCCATCCCCTCGGCCGGCAGCCCGCCGCCGAGCGCGGGGGTGGCAAGGGCAAGGCGCGCATTGCCGCCGACGCCGTGCGGGGCGAGGCGGCGCGCCGCGGCGGCGTTCAGCCGACGCGCGGCGTCCCGCCCGGTGGCGTCGGCGGGATCGCGCCAGAGGGGCTGGGCGAGCCCGCTGCCGACCAGCATCGCGACGGCTTCGGCCGGCGTGACGCCGGCGCAGCCGGGCAGGGCGCGCAGCTCGGCGACGCTCCGCGGGCCTTCGGCCAGCGCCGCCTGCATCGGGCCGATGATGTGCGGCGGCAGCGTCGCCTCGCCGGCCTGGGCGAGGAGCTTGCGCTCGCCGGGCAGCCGCGCGACGGAGGCAAGCACCACCGCATCCGCCGCGGCGTCGCGCGGCACGCGGCGCGCGCCGCGGACGAAGACGTCGCGGCGGAAGGCGCGGGGCACGCAGAGGTCCTTCACCAGCTCCCGCGCCACGGCGTCGGGCGCCGCGTGCCACAGCGCCTGCTGTGGCGGGCTCAGCGCCATCTCGGGGAAGTTCTCGTCGAGCGTGGCGCTGCCGACATGCTCGAGCCGCGCGGTGGCGAGGGCCTCGGCCACGTCCTCGAAAAAGGCGGGGCGCCAATGGGCGGTCATGAACTCGTGCAGGAGGTAACCGTGGCGGGCGCCGCGCGACTCCTCCAGCAGCACGGCCCGCCAGGAGGAGGGCAGGAGGTGGCGCGCCTCGGCCTCCACGAGCTGGCGGACGAGGTCGCGCGCGGCGTTGACGCGTGCCTCCAGCTCGCCGGGACCCGACAGGGCGCGGCGGACGAGCCGCCACAGGCCGAGCGCCGCGGCGGCGCCGGGCAGCGCGTTGTAGGTGAGCAGGGCGAGGCCGCCGGGCTTCAGCTTGCGGCGAAGCAGGCGCAGCACGCCGTCCCGCACCCGGTCATCCACCCAGGACCAGACGCCATGCGCCATGACGAGGTCGAAGTCGGGCAGCGCGTCGAGCGCCGCGCCGTCGAGGGCGGCGAGGTCGCTTTCCTCGAAGCGGGCGTTCGGCAGCCCGGCTTCCTCGGCGAGCGAGCGTGCCTCTGCAATGTGGGCGGGGTTGTAGTCGAGGCCGAGCACGGTGGCGTTCGGGTTGCCGGCCGCGAGGACGCTGGCGGTGTAGCCGCCGCCGCAGCCGAGCTCCGCGATCGCCATCGGGCGGTGCGGCCCGGCCTCCCACGCCACGCCCATCACGGCGCAGGCGGCGGCGAGGTGGGCTGGCGACTGGAACGGGTGCCAGGAGGCGGGATACGGATCGCCGACCGGGTAGCCGCGGGCCCATTCGGCGGTCATGCGGTGCGTCCCGGTGCGATGGGGCGGAGCGTGGCCTCGGCCGCGTCGGCGCGGCGGGGGCGCGGGGCGGTGAGCCAGCTCGTCCAGCCGAGACGCGCGCCGTCCCTGCCGTCCAGCCGAAGGGCCGGAACTTCGGCGGCGGCGAGGACGGGGTTGAAGGCGAAGTCCACTTCCAGCCCGACCTGGAGGCGCGTCAGCTCGACGAGGCGGCCATGCAGCGGCGCGCCGGGCAGCAGCGCCTCGAACTCACGGAGCTTCAGCGGGCCGAGGCGGAGGAGGAAGCGGGCGGCGGGATCCCAGGCCTGCGCGCCGAGCGCGGCATCGACGCCGAGCCTGCCATGCGCGCCTGCGCGGCCGCGCGCGGGCAGGCGGGACTGTTCCGCCGACGGCAGGCGGATCCAGCCGCCGGCGAATTCCACCACCTCGACCGGCGTGCCGGTCTCCTCCGTCAGCAGGCCGCGCAGGCGCTCCGCGCTGCGGGAGCGGGAGGCGAGGGCGCCGGCGTGGTAGAGCAGCGCGGGCAGCGGTGTCGCCAGGCGCTCCACGAGTCCGGGCGTTCCGAGGCCGGCGGCGGCGGCGAGCACCGTCTCGGCGGGCCGCGGGTCGCGCGCGGGGCGGCGTTTCGCGCCGGCCTTGACGAAGAGGCCGGTGAAGCGCCGGGCGAGCATGTCGAGGAAGAGGTGCAGCGCGGCGGAGCGGCGCCGCGCCTCGGCGCCCACCGTCGCCGTGTAGTGCCGGGGCAGCACGCCGCTGGGACCGACGAGGCCGAAGGTGGGGGTGACGAGCATCGGCGGATCGGGGCGCGCGGATGCGACCTCCCCGCCCGGGGCGCCGAGGCGGGCGGGGGTGCGGAACGCGATGTCCTCGGGCTCGCGACCGGGGGCGATCACCGCGGCGGCCTGGTCGAGGCTGAAGCGCGCGGGCTCCCGCTGCAGGCGCTCCAGCGGGGAGGGGGCCGGGCGGGCGGTCACAGCAGCACCCGCGTGCCGCTGCGCGCCGGCCAGGCGGCGGCCGTGCCGCCGCGGCCGCGCAGGGCGGCCGTGGTGCGGACGAAGCCGTTGATCGAGACCTGGAGCGCGAGGAAGCGCTCCAGCACGGCGGCGAGCAGGAACAGGCCGCCGGCCGCCCAGGCCTGCGGCTCGAAGGTCAGCGTCACGTCGAGGCCGCGAGCGAAGCCGCCGGGGCGCAGCCCCGGCAGGCGGGCGATGCCCGGCGCGGCGGTGACGGCGACGAGACCTTCGAGCGCGAGGCGCGTCTCCGGCGTGTCGCGCAAGTCGTGCAGGCGGAGCATCTCGCGCAGCGCGCCCGCGGCCTCGGCCCCGCCGGTGACACCGAGGTGGTTGAGCGCGAGGTGCGAGACGAGGCGCCAGCCGCTGCGCTCCCGCAACTGGGGCCGGAGCGTCGGCGTGGGCGGGGAGAGACATTCGGCCGAAGCCGCCGGCGCGGCGGGATCGGCGATGCGCAGCCGGGGCTGGCCGCCGCCGAAGGGCAGCAGCGACGGCAGGTCGCGGTTGCAGCAGAGCGCGTCGATGCCGAGCACGCCATCGGCCGGCAGGGTGGGATCGAAATGCGGATCGCGCAGCATCAGCCGGGTCTCGCCGCCGCCGAGCGTGCCGGGGGCGGGGCGGCGGGCGGCGATCCAGCTCATCCCCTGCGCCTCCTCCTCGACGCCCGAATCCTGGCGCAGACGGTGGAAGGCGGGGACGCGACGCGGGCGCGGATCCTCGGGGCGGGTCAGGCGCACCGCCTCGATGGCATAGACCTCTAGCGCGGCGGGGCGGCGCGCATCGGGCACGACGAGCCAGTCGGAACTCGTGCCATCGAGTGCGACCGGTTCGCAGGCCTCGCGGAACAGGTTGACCGCGGGCGTGCAGCCGAGCGCGAAATTCTCCGCCGCGACCGCGCGCTCCAGCTCGGGCACGGCGCGGGAGAGATAGATGAAGACCTCCATCCGCGGCGCGCGCTGGACGAGGCTGCGCGCCTCCAGCCCGTCGATGTCGAGGTAGAGGAACTTCGGGGGGAAGGCGAAATACTCCGTGAGCAACCGATGGCCGGTGAAGGCCCGCGGCGGCCAGGGCAGCGCGGCTTCCTCCGGCTCGAACCCGACCCCGCGCAGGCAGGCGCGGGAGAGGAAGGTGGGGCGCGGGTCGGCCGGGCCGTCGGCAACGGCGATGCCGAGCGTCGAGGTGCAGAGCAGCTCCATGAGCTGCGTCGCGACGGGGCCGGCGCCGCGGAGGTGGAGGCGCAGCCGGTCCAGCCCCGTCTCGGCGAAGGTCAGCGCCGGGACGGTGGTGGCGAGGGTGAGGCGGAGCACGGCAACGGCGCCGGAGGCGGCCGGGTTGGGCGGGGCGGGCAGCGGCAGGCCGGAGAGCCTCGCGGCTTCGACCGCGACGGGCCAAAGGGTCACCTCGTGGCAGGTGCGGTAGATCAGGCGTTCGCCGCGCACCGGCTCGGTCTCGATCTGCGTGTGGCGGGCGACGACGGAGGGGCCGGTTGCCTCCGGCTTCGGCGTCAGCCGGACGGTGGTGAGCGACGGGACGGGGGCGAGGAGGTGCGGGCAGAGCAGCTCCAGCAACGCGTCGGTCAGCTCCGGCAGGTCGTCGTCCAGGCGGTGCTGCACGCGCGCGGCAAGGAAGGCGACACCTTCCAGCAGGCGCTCCACATGGGGGTCGTCCACCGTGTCCGGCGTGACGCGGAGGCGCCCGGCGACCTTCGGGTTGGCTTCCGCGAATTCGCCGGCGAGGCGCCGGATCGCGGCCAGTTCGCGGTTGTAGTAGGGGAGCAGGTCGTCGCTCACGCCTCAGCCTTCCTGCACGACGACGTCGCGCGAGACGGGTTCGAGCGTCGTCTCGAAGCTCACCGGCTCGGGCACCGGGTCGGCGCGCAGCACGGCGTGGACCTTCAGGCGCAGCGCGCGGCTGAGCTCGTCCTCGCCGCCGACCAGCTCGACATGCACCTCCATCAGCCGCGGCTCGAAGCGGCGGATCGTGGCCTCCACCTCGCGCGCCAGGGCGGCGCGGCGCTCCGGCACGGCGTAGGCGCCGGAGGTGGCGTCGGGAATCCCGTAATTGACGGGGGAGACGGCGAGCTCATCGAGGTGCCGGGGCAGGGGGCGGCGGCGGCGGCGTGCGTTCAGCACGGCTTCCAGGTCGCGGCGCACGGCGGCGTGCAGCATCTCGAGCGCCGCGGCGGCGGAGGGCGGCGGCGGCTCCGGCGCGCCCGGATCGGCGTCCAGCAGCCGGTCGAGCAGCGGCAGCCGCGCACGGCCGACAGGCGCGCGCGGCCCGTTGGCCGGGGTGCGCAGGCCGCTCAATCGAACACCAGCGTCGTGGCGGCGGCGAGGGGCAGCGCCTCCTCGCCGACGAGGAGGGTGCGCTGGCCGCGGCCGCGCACCGGGCCGCCATCCTCCACCCATTCGGTCGCGCGGCCGAGGCGCAGCGCGTTGTCGGTTTCCGGCGCGGCGCCGAGGTAGAGGGCGGGCATGAAGACGATGCCCTCGGTGCCGTCCTTCAGCTCGATGGTGCAGCGGCGCCAGACGAGGTCGCGCGGGCGGCGCGGCGGATCGAAGGCGAGGGAGCGCAGCCGTTCGACGGGAACGAGCATGTGGTCGCCGGCGGTGGTCAGCACCTCCACCTCGGCGCAGAACAGGTCGTCGGCGTCGCGCAGGTCGTCGAAGGCCTGGTCGCCATGGCGGCCGGCGGCGCGCGGGCGGAGCGATTCCGCTTCCGCCGCGGCGGTGGCGGCGGCTGCGAGGTCGCCGGCGCGGAGCAGCACGCGCGCGCGGAGCGCGGCCTGCTGCGCCGGCGTCGCGTCGTCGCCCTGGTATTTCGGGGCGCGGCCCTCGCGCAGGACCTGGCCGCGCACGACCTCGGCGCGCAGCAGCTTGCGGAACTCCAGCACGGCGGGGTTCGGCTCGGACAGCGCCGCGGCGTCGAGCATCCTGTCGGCGCGCTCGGCCTCGCCGGCGAAGAGCAGCAGCTCGGCGAGGAGCCAGCGCGCGTCGCTGTCGGCCGGCTTGGCCTTGACGGCGGCGGTGGCGGCGGCGAGCGCGCCGACGAGGTCTCCGGCGCGGAAGGCGTCGCCTGCGGTGGTCATGTGCGTGGGGTCCCCCGGGGAAGCGCGTCAGGCCGCGGCCTTGCGCGGCACGAATTCGGTGACGAGGCGGAAGGCGGCGCCGACCTCGTCGAGCTGGTGGTGCGGGCGGAGGTGCACGGTGCAGCCATAGACGCCGGGCCTGCCGCGCCGCTCGCGCACCTCCACCCGCGCATCCATCAGCGGGTATTTCGCCGTGACCTCGGCGCCGCCGCTGCCGAGGCCGCTGACGAAGCGGCTGAGCCAGCGCTGCAGGGCGAACTCGATCTCCTCCGCCTCGCGGTTGGAGCCGATCATGTCGCGGCCGATCAGCTTGATGCAGTGGGCGAAGCGGGAGACGCAGAGCAGCGTGTTGACCTGGGTGGAGAGGCGCTGGTTGGCGTCGGCGACCGCCGTCGTCATGCGCGGCGGACGGTGCAGCGAAGGGAGCGCGCCGAAGCTCGCCTCCGGCAGGCCTTCGAGCGCGGAGAGCGGCACGAGGCGGCCGTCGCTGAGCTGGCGTTCCTGTTCGTCGGTCAGGGCGAGCTCGAGCGGGGCGCGCGGCGGCGGGGCGCCGGGCGGGTCGGAGGGGAACCGCTCCCAGGGGAGGTTGTCGAGCACGCCGCCGGTCGGCTCCGCCTGCGGCTCGGCGCCGCGGATCTCGCCGGGCCAGGAGTGGCGGTCGAAGGCGCGGATCGCGGCGGCGGCGAGGCCGTAGACCGGCGTGGTCCAGACCCGCTGCGCGGCGCCGGCGGCGTGGCCGCGGTAGCGGAAGCGGTCGGCGCGCGTGCCGTCATCGGGCCAGGGCGCGCGGGCGAGGATCCGCGGCAGGGCGACGCAGAGGAAGCGCATGTCCTCGCCGGCGGCGGCGTTGCGCCAGCGCGCATGCTCCGGGTCGTTCAGCGCGTCGGCGAGGTCGAAGGCGGGCGCGGCTTCCGCGAAGCTGTCGAGGCCGACGAGGGCGGGGGAGGCGGCGAGGACCATCGGCGTGAAGGCCGCGGCGGCAACGGCGGAGAGCGCGGTGAGCGCGCCGACATCGTCGGTCGGGTGGTCGGCCGAGGGCATGTGGCGGACCTCATGGTCGATCGCCATGAGGCCGAAGGGCTCGCCGCCCGCGGTGCCGAACTCCTCCTCGTAGATCTTGGCGAAGAGCTGGGACTGGTCGAATTCCACCGCACGCTCCAGGTCGCGGCAGAGCTCGGCCCAGCGGGCGGTGAGCAGGCGGAGCTTCACCCGCCCGCCGGTGGTGGGCAGGCGGTCCACGAGCCAGGCGAGGCCGCGCCACGAGCCTTCGAGGCGGCGCAGCCGCGGCTGGTGCAGCACGGCGTCGAGCTGCGCGGAGAGCAGCGCGTCGAGCGCGGCGATGTCGCGATCGAGGGCGCCGCGCAGCGCCTCGGCCGGCGCGCGGTCGCGCGCGATAGCGGCGAGGTGGGCCTCGCCGAACCAGGCGCGGAGGATGGCGGCGGGCTCCGTCTCCGCGACCAGCGCCGCGACGGCGGCGCGCGCATCGGCGCCGGCGCTGCCGAAGAAGCGGCCGGCGAGGACCGCTTCCCGTACCGGCGCGGCGCCGGCCGTGCCGGGTGCGGGAGGGGCGGCCGCTTCATCCATGGCGGCCGCCCGCGGTCATGACTTCTGCGGGATGCGGGCGACCATGCGCATGGAGGTGGTCAGCTCCTCCATCTGCAGCCAGGGGCGGAGATGCGCGACGGCGTTGTAGACGCCGGGCTTGCCCGGCACCTCCTTCACCTCGATGCGCGCTTCCCGCAGCGGGTATTTCGCGCGGGCTTCCTGGCCGGCGCCCTCCATCGGATTGACGTAGTTCTGGATCCAGCGGTTCAGCCAGGATTCGCAGTCCGACGCCTCCATGAAGGAGCCGATCTTGTCGCGCGCCATGACCTTCAGGTAGTGCGCGAAGCGGCTGGTCGCCATCAGGTAGGGCAGGCGGGCGGAGATGGCGGCGTTGGCGGTGGCTTCCGGCCGGTCGTACTTCTTCGGCTTCTGCGTGGACTGCGCGCCGAAGAACACGGCGTAGTCGGTGTTCTTGTAGTGGCAGAGCGGCAGGAAGCCGAGGCCGGAGAGCTCCGCCTCGCGCCGGTCGGTGATGCCGATCTCGGTCGGGCACTTGGCATCGAGGTCGCCATCATCCGAGGTGAAGACGTGGTTCGGCAGGTTGGAGACCTTGCCGCCGCCCTCGGCGCCGCGGATGGCGGTGCAGAAGCCGGACTGGGCGAAGGCGTCGGTCATGCGCTGGGCCATGACGTAGGCGGCGTTCATCCAGCAGTAGTGGGTGTGGTCCATGGCGCGGGCCGAGCCATCGGCGTTGGCGGGCGCCTCCTCGTAGCCGAACTCCTCGATCGGCTTCGTCTTCTCGCCGTAGGGCAGGCGGGCGATGACGCGGGGCATGACGAGGGAAACGAAGCGGCTGTCCTCCGTATCGCGGTAGGAGCGCCACTTGGCGTATTCCTGCGTCTCGAAGATCTTGGCGAGGTCGCGGGGCTTCGACAGCTCGCGCCAGTCCTGGAAGCCGAACATGCCGGCGCCGACGCCGGAGATGAAGGGGGCGAAGGCGCCGGCCGCGATGTTGGAGACGAGGCGGAGCGTCTCGACATCCTCCGGATGGGCGGTCCATTCGTAGTCGCCGACGAGGGAGCCGTAGGGCTCGCCGCCCGGGGTGCCAAACTCGTTCTCGTAGATCTTCTTGAAGAGCTGGCTCTGGTCGAATTCGACGGCGCGCTGCAGGTCGCGCGCCATCTCCTTCTTCGAGAGCTGGAGCATGCGGATCTTGAGGCTGGTGCCGGTCTCGCTGTTGCTCACCAGGTAGTGCAGGCCGCGCCAGCTTCCCTCGAGCTGGGTGAAGCGCGGGTGGTGCATGACCTGGTTGAGCTGCTCCGAGACCTTGCGGTCGATCTCGGCGATCGCGCGGTCGAAGGTCTGCTGGAGGTTGCGGCTGAAGGTGACGGTGCCCTTCAGCGCCTCCTCGGTCAGCGCCTTGATCAGCTCCTGCGCGCGGTCGCGCTCGGTCTGCTTGGTGGCGCCGATCACCTGGTCGAGCAGGCCGAGGCCGGACTCCTGCGTCGTCGTGCCGGCGCCGGAGGGTTGCGTCTGGCTCGCGCTCATCGGGTCAGGCCTCCGGCTTGTTCAGGCCCAGCTCGGCCGAGAGGGCGTCGAGCTTCGCCTTGTCCTGCAGCACCTGCTCGAGCAGGCCTTCCAGCTCCTCGGAGCGGTCGACCTTGCTCATCAGGTCCCGCAGCCGGGCGCGGGTCTCGAGCATCGCCTTCAGCGCGGGCACCTGTTCGGCGACGCGGGCGGGCTCGAAATCCTCCATGGAGCGGAACTTGAGGTTCACGGCCATCTGGCTGCCGTCGCCCGCCAGGGTGTTGTCCACCTTGAGGTTCAGGCCGGGCGCGATGCGGGCCATGACGTCGTTGAAGTTGTCACGGTCGATCTGGATGAACTTGCGCTCGGCCAGCGGCTTCAGCGGCTCGGCCGGATCGCCGGCGTAATCGCCCATCACGCCGACCACGAAGGGCAGCTCCCGCATGATGGCGGCGCCTTCGGTCTCGACCTCATACGTGATGTGGACGCGCGGCTTGCGCACCCGCGCCAGCTTGTCGTGGACGCTGCTCATGTTCCCTCGCCTGCCCCTCGCGGAGCCTTCCCCACCCGGCGCGGATCGCCTGCCCGCGCCGCGCCCGAGGCGCGGCCGGGCCAGGCCGGTGGCGCCGCTTCCGCAACAGCTTAACCCCGCGACGCACGTTCGCGTCAACCACCAACGGTTGTGCGTGAAACCCCGTTTCGCGACGGTTGCACGCGTTGCGCGGCTACTGCGCCGCGTCCGGCCGGATGCCGAGGCGGGAGAGCAGGCCGTTGCGCGTCTCCTCGTCCGGCAGGATCTCGGCGAGCAGCTCGGGCAGCGTCATCCGGCCTCGGCGCACCGCCTCCTCCAGCGTGTAGGCGAGGGGCGAGTGCGGCTCGGTACGCCGGAAATACTCCGCGACGCGGCCGAGCTCGCGCAGCGCATCCTCCCGCGTGCGGAGGGCGCCGGGCGGGCCGGCGGCACCCTGCGCGGCGCCAGCTGGCGCGCCGGGCGCGGCCCCGGCCGTGTCCACCGCGGCCGGGCCTGCTTCCTCCGCCTCGGGGCCGGCGAGGCGGCGCGCCACCTCCATGATGCGCTCCAGCACGACCGTGACGTTGCGCGTGGAGGGGCTGTCGGCCCCGAAGCGGGAGTCCAGCACGGCTTCCATCGCCTTCCAGGCCGCGAGCGCGGCGGCGGCATCGCGCGCCACCGCGGCGACAGCATCACGGTCGAGCCGCGCCTCGGCCTCGAGCGTCGCGAGCTCCGGCACGCCGGCGTCGCGGCGGGCCTGCTTGCGCTCTTCGTTGACGATCGCCTCCGTCTCCTCCGCCTGGTCCCATTGGTAGAGGCCGAGCGGCGTGCCATCGGCGCGGCGGAACAGGGGAAGGCGACGCAGCGGCTGCATGACGGTGCCGTCGGCACCCGCGCCGGCGAGGCCGCCGATCGCCGAGGCACGGTCCTCCAGCCCCTCGCCCTCCGCGGGCGGGAAGCCGCCGTCCCAGAACGCCTCGCAGAGTCCGGTGACGAGCCGCGCGCCGGAGGCGAGGCCATCGAGCCCGTGCTGGCGGACCAGCGCCTCGGTCAGCCAGGCGGCGACCTCGAAATCCTTGGACCGCGCGGCGAGCACCTCGGCGCCGATGCGCGCGACGTCGCGCCAGCCTTCGGCGGGCGGGCCGCCGGTCTCTCCTTCGCTGTCGCGGGCGCGTTCCTCGGCGCGCGCTGCGGCGCGCGCGTCGCGCAGACGCTGATAGGGAGAGGCGGGCGAGAAATCGTCCCGCAGGTCGGCGCCGGCGCCGCCTTCGCCCGCGTCGAGCGGTGCAAGCAGGGCCGAGAGATCGATGACATCGGCAACCATGGCGTGCTGCGTCCCCCGCGAAACAGCCGTGAAACAGGCTGCAACCGGTCGTTATGGACAGGCATGCAACCGATGGTTAGCGTGCCACCTCGAAACGACGCTGGCGAGTGCGACATCGCAGCGGCGGTCGGGGCGGAGCGCAAGGCGCATGGTGGCAGTCGATCTCAAGTCGGTTGTGGGGCGGCTCAGCGACCTGGCCCGGCGGCAGCTGGAAGCCGCGGCAGGGCTCACCCTTTCCCGCAGCCACTACAATGTCGAGATCGAGCATCTCCTGCTGAAGCTGGTCGAGGCAGGCGGCGGCGATGTCGCGACGATCCTCCGCAAGCGGGAGGTGGACGCCGGGCGGATCGCGGCCGAGCTGACCCGTGCGCTCGACCGGCTGAAGACCGGGAATGCGCGCGCGCCCTCGCTCTCGCCGGACATCGTCACCTGGCTGCGGGAAGCGTGGCTGATCGCGTCGCTGGAAGCGAACGCGGCGCGCATCCGCGGCGGCCACATGCTGGCGGCGCTGCTGGCCGACGACGCGCTTTCGCGCGCGGTGAAGGAAAGCAGCCCGACGCTTGCCGCGATCCCCGCAGAAGAGGTGCGGCGGAACCTCGCGACGCTGACGGCGGGCAGCGAGGAGGCGGGGCAGGAGGCGGCGGCCGCGCCGGGCGGCGCGCCGGCGGGCGAGGCGCCGCGTCAGGGCGGGCCGCTCGACCAGTTCTGCACGGACCTGACGGCGCAGGCGAAAGCGGGAAAGATCGATCCCATCCTCGGCCGCGATTCCGAGATCCGGCAGATGATCGACATCCTGACGCGTCGCCGGCAGAACAACCCGATCCTCACGGGCGAGCCGGGCGTCGGCAAGACCGCGGTGGTCGAGGGGCTGGCGCTGCGCATCGCGGCGGGCGACGTGCCGGATGCGCTGCGGGGCGTGAAGCTGATGTCGCTCGACCTTGGCCTGCTGCAGGCGGGCGCGGGGGTGAAGGGCGAGTTCGAGAACCGCCTGAAGGGCGTGATCGACGGGGTGAAGTCCTCGCCGACGCCGATCGTCATGTTCATCGACGAGGCGCATACGCTGATCGGTGCGGGCGGGCAGGCCGGGCAGAACGACGCCGCGAACCTGCTGAAGCCGGCGCTGGCGCGCGGCGAGCTGCGCTGCGTCGCCGCCACCACCTGGGCCGAGTACAAGAAATACTTCGAGAAGGACGCGGCGCTGACCCGGCGCTTCCAAGTGGTGAAGGTGGAGGAACCGTCGGAGCCGCTGGCGCGCGCCATGCTGCGGGGGCTGGTCGGCACGCTGGAGAAGCACCACGGCGTGCGCATCCTGGACGAGGCGGTGGAGGATGCGGTGAAGCTCTCCGCCCGCTTCATCCCGTCCCGCCAATTGCCGGACAAGGGCGTGTCGCTGCTCGACACGGCCTGTGCGCGCGTGGCGATGAGCCAGGCGGCGATCCCGGCGCCGATCGAGGACCGGACGCGGCGGCTGGAGTTGATTGCGACCGAGCTTGCGGCGCTGGAGCGGGAGAGCGCGACCGGCGCCGACCACACGGCGCGGCGCGCGGCGCTGGAGGCGGAGCGCGAGAAGGCGCAGGCGGAGCTGGATGCGCTGAACGCCCGCTGGGCCGAGGAGAAGGCGCTCGTGGCGCGGATGCGCGACCTGCGGCTGCGCGCCGAGACGGCGGCGCTGGAGCTGGTGCCGGCCGGCGGCGCCCCGGCCGAGGACCCGGCGGCGGTGCAGCGCGAGCTGGCGGAGGCGGCCTCCGCCCTCAAGGTGCTGCAGGGCGAGGAGCCGCTGGTGCATCCCGTGGTGGACGGGCAGGCGGTGGCCGAGGTGGTGGCGACCTGGACCGGCATCCCGGTGGGACGCATGGTCTCGGACGAGATCAGGACGGTGCTGAACCTGAAGGCGCGGCTGATGGAGCGCGTCGTCGGGCAGGACCATGCGCTGGATGCGATCGCGCAGGCGATCCGTACCAGCCGCGCCGGGCTGACTGATCCGCGCAAGCCGATCGGCGTGTTCCTGATGGCCGGCACCTCGGGCGTCGGCAAGACGGAGACGGCGCTGGCGGTGGCGGAGCTGCTGTACGGCGGCGAGCAGAACCTCACCGTCATCAACATGAGCGAGTTCAAGGAGGAGCATAAGGTCTCGCTCCTGATGGGATCGCCGCCCGGCTATGTCGGCTACGGCGAGGGCGGCGTGCTGACCGAGGCGGTGCGCCGGCGGCCCTACTCGGTCGTGCTGCTCGACGAGATGGAGAAGGCGCATCCGGGGGTGCAGGACGTCTTCTACCAGGTGTTCGACAAGGGACAGATGAAGGACGGGGAGGGGCGGGACATCGACTTCCGCAACACCGTCATCATCATGACGTCGAACGCCGGGACCGACGCGATCGCGAAGCTCTGCGCCGATCCCGAGACGGCGCCGGAGCCCGAGGGGCTGCGCGAGGCGCTGCAGCCCGAGCTGCTGAAGGTGTTCAAGCCGGCCTTCCTCGGCCGCTGCAACGTCGTGGTCTACTACCCGCTGCCGGACGAGATCCTGCAGAGGATCACCGTGCTGAAGCTGCGCAGCATCGGCCGGCGGCTGCGGGAGAGCTACGGCGTGCCGCTGGAATTCGACGACAGCGTGCCGCAGACGGTGGTGTCCCGCTGCAAGGAGGTGGAGAGCGGCGCGCGCAACATCGACAACATCCTCAGCCGGACGCTGCTGCCCGAGCTCTCGGCCCGCATCCTGGAGCGGCTGGCGGGGGGCGAGGAGATCAGGCGGGTGCATGTCGGCATGGATGAGGCCGGCGGCTTCCGGTACGACCTCGGCTAGCTTCCCGGCAGGGGCGCGGCAGAGGCTTCGAAGGGCCGGCGGCAGGCGCCGCCGGGCGATCGGCCATGGCTCCGCGGCCGAGGAGTGCGGAGCGGCAGGGTTCGGAAAGCAAGGGACAGGACGATGGCGATCTTCGTGAAGTACGGCTCGCTCGAAGGCGAGGTGACGGCCACCGGCTACGAGAAGTGGGTGGAGGTCAACAGCCTGCAATGGGGCGTGGGTCGCGGCATCTCGGCCGGCGTCGGCGGCGGCTCCAAGCGCGAGGCGACGGCGCCGTCGGTGTCCGAGGTGACGATGACGAAGTCGATGGACGGTTTCTCGCCGCTGCTGCTGAAGGAGGCGATCGGCGGCTCGGCGAAGGACGTGAAGATCGACGTCACCCAGACCGATGACAGCGGCAAGCACGTCGCCTTCCAGAAGTACATCCTGACGAACACGCTGGTCAGCGGCTACAGCATCAGCAGCGGCGGCGACCGGCCGAGCGAAAGCTTCTCGCTCAACTTCACCAAGTTCGACAGCGAGTACATCAAGATCGACGACAAGTTCAAGACGGCGACGACAGGGCACGTGATCTACGACCTGTCGGCGGCGAAGTCGGGCTGATCCTGCGCGGCGGCGCCTGCCGGCAAGGAGGGGGCGAAGGCTCCCTCCTTTTTCGTGCCCGCCTGGCGCGTCAGCGCGGCGCGATGGCGAGCGGGAAGCTGCGCAGGTCGCGGCTGGCGGTGCGGAACACGGCGTCCTGGCTGTGCCGCTTCTCGGCGGCGAGCTGCGGGACGCGCCGCATCACCCATTCGCCGAAGGCGAGCGCGCTGATCCGCCCCTCGGCGTCTGCCGCCGCGCGGCCGCTCAGCGCTTCCCGCACCGCGTATGCGAAGACGCCGTTGCGGTCGTCGTAGCTGTCCAGCGCCTCCTGCACCGATGTCGAGGCGGCGAGGAGGAAGCGGCCGGTCTCGTTCCCGAGCGCCGAGAGCTGGTCCATGGTGAGCTGGCCGGCATGGCAGGTGTCCAGCAGCAGCAGGCCGTCGCGGGCGCGGATGCGGGCGATGGCGGCGACGAGGGTGCTGTCCTCGATGCCCTGCCGGCGCAACGCGGCCCAGTTGCCCGTGTCGCTGGCGTCGTAGGGGAGGAAGAGGAAGCGCTGGTCGGGCTCGGTCCGCACGCCGTGCCCGGCGATGTAGAGCACGAAGGTGTCGGCCGCCGTGGTGGTGCGGGCCACGGCCTCCAGCGCATCGAGCACGCCGCGGCGCGTCGCCTCCCGGTCGCGCAGCACGGTGACCTGCACGTCGCGGAACAGGCCGGCGGCGCGGGCGCGCAGCGTCTCCGCGACCATCTGCGCGTCGGGCACGGCGAAGCTGAGGTTCAGCGCCGGGTTGGCGTAGTGGTTGACACCGATCGCGAGCACGACGAGACGCCCTGCCTCGGCCGGCGCGGCAGCGCCGCCGGGACGCCGGAGATCGAGCGAGGGACCCTCGGCGAACAGTGCGCGGTCCTCGGCGTAGAGGCGGGTGGCCACGCGGTTGGGGCCGGGGTCGAGCGGCACCTCGGCCGTCAGGTCGCCGGCCGCGGGCTCCAGCCGCGCGGCGATGCGGTCATTCACCAGGAGGTCGAGCGGGCCGAGGCCGAGGCCGCGGTCGGTGGCGGCGAAGGAGAGGCGAAGCGCGGTCGCGCCGTCGGGCAGCGCGCGCGCATCCCAGGCCAGCGGCGTGCAGCCGGCGGCGGTGACGGCGCAGGCTGCACGCGGTGCGAGGGTCGGCAGGCGGCCGACGCGGGCGCGGATCTCGCCAAGCTGCGCCAGGCGCTCGCGCGCCGGGGCCGCGTCTCCGGCAATGCGGCCGCGCACCGCGGCGGGGGCGTAGAGGGCGCGGTAGGCCTGCTGGAAGCTCGCCCATTCCGGCGTTCCGGCACGGCCGGCATTGAGGTGCAGGCCGACCAGCTCCTGCCCGCCATTGGCGGCGTGGTCGAACAGGCCTTCGGGCGTCCAGAGCACCCAGCGCAGCGATTCGGCATGGATGAACAGCGCCGCGACCTCGGTGATGACGCCCGGGCCGAGGCGCCACCAGCGGAGCGTGCCATCCCCGAGCGCGCCGACCGCGACATCGCCCGCCGCGACGAGCCCCCAGACGGCACCGGGGACGGGAAGGGACGCGGTCGGCCGTCCCGTGGCGTCGAACAGGCGGAGGTGGTTGTCGGTCCCGAGGAGGATGCCCGCATCCTCCGGCAGCAGGGCGAGGCTGCGGGAGAACTCGCCCTCGCCCAGCCGGAGCGCCGCCTGTCCGAGACGCGGGCGGTTGGAGTTGCGCCAATCCTGCACGTTCAGCCTGCCGCCCGGGGTACGCGCCGGGGCGAAGCCGGCGCCGTCGGCGGCGGCGCGCAGCAGCGTGCCCGCGAGCGCGTCGAAGGCCAGCGGCGTCTCGCCGGCCCGGATCGCGACGCGCAGCCGGGTGCCGTCGGGCGAGAGGGCGAGCGTCTGGCCGGTGAGCCGGAAATCCGCGCCGGGCGGACGCGGCGCGATGGCGAGCGTGCCGTCCGGCGCCAGCAGCCCCCAGCCCGGATCCGCGGCGGCATAGGCGAGGCCGCCGCCGGGCAGCGGCAGGAGGTGGGAGATGGCATCGCGCGCGGCGGCGACGTCGACCGGCGGACCGAGGCCGAAATCGGCCCAGCGGCGGATGACGAATTCGCGCCGCGGGTCGGCGCGCGGCGCCGGCGTGGCAGGCACGGCGACGCCGCGCGCGGCCGGCGGGGCCGCTGCCCGGCGCGCATAGCCGGCGGCATGGAGCTGCACGCCGCCGCGGCCGTCATGCGCCCAGGCGACGGCGGGCAGCCCCTCGCCGCCCAGGCCGGAGACGTCGGGTGCGAAGACCATGCGGAGATCGGCGGACGCGAGGACCTCAACGCGCAGCCTGTCCTCGAACCCGATGGCGAGGAGCGCGCCGTCGGGCGACCAGGCGAGGCCGAAGGGGCGGGCGCCCTGCACCGGGGCGCGTTCGACGAGCTTGCGGCCGCCGGCCTCGTACACCCGCACGCGGCCATCGGCACCGGTCGCGGCGAGGCGGGCGCCGGACGGATCGAAGGCGACCATGCGGGCAGGCGCGGCGAAGCCCGTGTCCTCCCACAGCGCGGCGCCGTTCCGCGCATCCCAGACGCGGATGCCGGCGCGGCCGCCGAGCGCGGCGGCGAGGCGGCTGCCGTCGGGCGAGACGGCCAGGTGCTGCACCGGCGCGGGCAGGCCGGGCAGGCGGGCGAGCAGCCGGCTGCTCCTCGTGTCGAAGACGTAGATGGCGAAGGCGCGGTCCCAGGCCTGCGCCGTCCAGCCGGCGACGAAGGCGCGGGTGCCGTCCGGCGTCAGCGCCACGGCGTAGAGCTCGCCCTCCTGCTCCGTCGCGATGGGCGGGCGGATCACCGCGCGGGCGGTGCCTTCCGGCAGGTCCCACAGACGCAGGGTCTTGTCGTCCGAGACCGTGGCAAGCAGCCGGCCGGCCGCGTCGGTCGCCATGCGGGCGACCGGCGCGGTGTGGGCCAGCGCCTCGACCCGCAGGAAGGGCTGCTGCGGCGGATCCTGCGCCGCCGCGGCGAGCGGCGCGAGGAGGAGCAGCAGCGCGGCGAAGGCGAGGAGCCGCCGCGCAACCCGCATCTCAGCTCGCCAGTTCGAAGCCCGCGCCCTGCGCCAGCCGCTCGGAATTCGCGAGGCTCTGCGAGAAGTTGTCGCGCCGGGCGATGTTGGTGGCGGCGAGCGAGCGGACGTCGCCGTCGGAGGCGACGGCCGGCTGCACCGGGGCGGGGCCGAGGTTGCGCGCCTCGGGGAAGGCGCCGGGCGGGGCGTAGCCGCGCAGGCCGGAGCTGGTCTCGACAAGGGTGTAGCCGTTTTGCGCGGGGCGGAGCGTCACCCTCTCCTGTGCGCCGACGCGCAGCACGTCCGGCGCCGCGGGATCGGGGCGGAGCTTCAGCGCCACGGGCTGGCGCGCCTGGGCGGGGACGACGCGGCCGACGCGGGCGCCGGCCAGCACCTGGTCCTTCAGGCCGGGCGCGACATTCTCGATGGCGACGTCGAATTGCTGGCCGCGCTCCTCGATCCTGCCGTTGATGGTGCGGGCGAGCTGGAGGTCCCGCTGGGTCTTGGCGCGAAGGTCGGCCATCTGCGCCTCGGCCAGCGGGCGGCTGGTGCGGCCGGCGCGCAGGTCGTCGCGGATGCGGTTCGCGGTGGCGAAGCGGCAATCCATGAGCTGGTTGTAGGCCAGCCAGGTGCGGTCGAGGTTGGCGTTCTCCACCTGCAGGTCGCCAGCGATGGCGCCGCGCAGCGACGCCTGATCCTGCGCCTGCTGCTGGCGGGCCTGCCAGTAGCCGGCGGTGCCGCCGACCGCGGCGCCGGCCACGCCGCCGATCGCGGCACCGGCGGCGATGTTGCCGCCGCGGCCCCCCGCGGCGGCGGCGAGCAGGCCGCCGAGGATGGCGCCACCCGCCGCGCCGATCACCGCGCCGCGGATGATGTCCTCGGCGAAGAAGTTACCGGTGCTGTCGAGGGCCACGAGCTGGGTGCGGCAGGGGTCGGAGCCGTCATCCGCACCGATCCGGCCCTCCCGCGTGGTGACGCAGCCCGTGAGCATGGCGGCGGCGGTGAGCACCGCGACTCCGCGCTTCAGGCGGGAGCTGCGGGGCGGGGCGGCAGTCGGGTTGGACGCTTCAGCGGACATGGGAGCTTCCCAGGACGATCTGCAATCTACGCGCGAAGCTAACAGCCCTTTCGCGGAATGACCAAGAGCGGTTTTCACCGGCCGCCGCACGGTGAAACAGGCCAAGCCGGGACGCGAAACAGAGGCGCGACGGACGAAACACATCGCTTGCTTCCGTCCGGGGGCGCACCGTGCCTATCCTCAGATGGCAACGCCCGGTTGTCCTGGCCTGGCACGATCACCGACCACAGGACGACGGCAGAGAGACGACGAGGAATGCAGCCCCCGCGCCTGATCGGGATCAAGACCCCCCTCGGGGACGGTGCGCTGACGGTCGTCAAGCTCGGCGTGACGGAGGAGCTGGGCCTGCCGTACGCGATCGAGGCGGAGGTGCTCGGGGCGAATCCTGACCTCGCGCCGAAGGACCTGCTGACACAGGAGGTGACGGTCACCGTGACGCAGCGCGGGCCGTCGGACCTTGTGCGCCATTTCCACGGCATCGTGGCGGAGTTCCGGCGCATCGGGCCCGGGGCGGCCGGCAAGTTCGCCTATCGGCTGGTGGCGGTCCCCGGGCTGTGGCGGCTCGGGCTGCGGCGGAACTGCCGGGTGTTCCAGGACAAGACCGTCAAGCAGATCGTCAAGGAGGTGCTGGACGACCACGGATTGACGGAGCCGGCCTGGAACATGGCCGACCAGGTGCAGCCGATCCCGTACTGCACGCAGTTCGACGAGACGGACCTGCATTTCGTCTCCCGCCTGCTCGAGGAGCATGGGCTGACCTACTACTTCACGCACACGGCCTCGGCGCACGAGATGGGCGTGGCGTATTCGGCGCAGGGCTTCCCGCAGCACGCCGGCGGCGACACGGCGGCGGTGCACGGCGCCGCGGCGCTGGATCACCTCGGAAGCTGGCGGCGAATAAACCGGGCGCGCAGCGCGGCGACGCGCCTCGACGACATGGACATCGAGCGGTCGAAACCGTCCGAGGTGGCGCAGAAGTCGAGGCCGACGCGCAGCTACCCCGAGGAGCCCCCGATGTGGTCGGCCGGCGAAGTCTACCACTGGCCCGGAGGCATGAGCACGCGCAGCGGGCTGGACTCGGCGGAGGTGATGATGGGCGCCGCCGAGGCGGCGTCGGAGGAGTTCGGCGCCGAGGCGCGGGACCCGCGCTACGTGCCGGGCGCGCGTCTCTTCGTCTCGGTCCTCAAGGAGGACGGGTCGGAGCAGAAGAAGCAGTACGTGGTCACCGCCGTGCGGCACGAAGCATACGACCACTCGGGGCTGGTCGCAGGGGCGGGCGGGACGGAGACCTACGGCGCGACGCTCCGGCTGGTGCAGGCGTCCCGCGTGTGGATGCCGGCGCCGCGGCATCCGCGGCCGGCGATGTCAGGGATGTACTCGGCCAAGGTGACCGGGCCGGGCGGCGAGAAGATCCACGTCGACAAGTACGGCCGCATCAAGGTGAAGTTCCGCTGGGACCGCAAGGGGAAGGACGACGACACCTCCTCGATCTGGGTGCGGGTGATGCAGCCGGCGGCGGGGAGCTGGGGCGGCACCTGGTTCCTGCCGCGCGTCGGCGACGAGGTGATGGTGGCGTTCGTCGATGGCGATCCCGACCGGCCGATCGTGGTCGGCTCGGTCTACGGCATGGACAGCCCGCCGCCCTTCGACCCCGGCGCCAACAAGACCCAGACCGGCTACCGAACCCGCAGCTACAAGTCGGACAGCAAGGAGGATGCGAACATCCTCCGCTTTGAGGACAAGAAGGGCAGCGAGGAGGTGCTGCTGCACGCCCAGAAGGACCTTACCGTGGCGGTTGAGCACGACGAGACGCGGACGGTCCAGAACGCGCGCACCACGACGATCAAGGATTCCGACGACACGCTGACGCTGGAGAAGGGCAGCCGGTCCGAGAAGATCAGCATGGGCGACGACACGCTGGTGATCGAGCAGGGCAGCCGCGCCACGACGCTGAAGATGGGGAACGAGGACGTCAAGCTCGACATGGGGAACGAGGCCCACAAGCTGGGCATGGGCAACTTCACCCTGACATGCGACCTCGGCGCCGTGACCATCGAGGCGATGCAGAGCATCACGATGAAGGTCGGCGCGAACAGCGTGACGATCGACCAGACCGGCGTGACCATCAAGGGCATCTTGGTGACCGCCGAAGGCACGGCGATGACCACCGTCAAGGCGCCGATGACGCAGGTGAAGGGCGACGGAATGGTCATCGTCCAGGGCGGCCTGGTGATGATCAACTGACCATGTCCGCAACCCTTCCCAAGCTCGCCAACCCCCTCGCGCCGCTGCTGCCCCGGCTGGAGCTGGAGCCTGCCGTGGCGGCGTCGCTGAACGGCGCGGCGACGGCCGCCGAGGCGATCGCCCGGTTCGAGGCGGCCGGACTGCGCAACGAGGCGGCGCGGCTGGCGGCGCATGCGCTGCCGAAGCGCGAGGCGGTCTGGTGGGGCTGCATGTGCGCGCGCGCCGTGCCCGATCCGGCCCTGCCGCGGCCCGACATGGAGGCGCTGCTGGCCGCCGAGGCCTGGGTGCGCAAGCCCGGCGACGACGCGTTGCGGCGCGCCGCTATGGAGGCGGCGCAGCGCACCGGCTTCCGCACGCCCGAGGCCTGGGCGGCGGTGGGCGCGTTCTGGAGCGGCGGCAGCATGGCGCCCGCCGGCCAGCCCGAGGTGCCGCCGCCCGACCACCTGACGGGCGTTGCGATCAGCGGCGGCGTGGTGCTGGCGGCGGTGCGCCTGAAGCCGGAGCGCGCGCCGGAGCGGCTGACGCGATTCCTGGCTTCGGCGCGCGACATCGCGGCCGGCGGCGCCGGGCGCATCGGACCGGAGGAGGGGTGAGATGCCAGGCCCGCCGGCGTCGCGCATCACGGACATGCACCTCTGCCCGATGGTCACGCCGGGCGTGCCGCCGATTCCGCATGTCGGCGGGCCGGTGCTGACCGGCGCGCCGACCGTGCTGACCGGCGCGCTGCCGCAGGCGCGGATCAGCGACACCTGCCTCTGCGTCGGCCCGCCGGACGTGATCGTGAAGGGCAGCGCGACGGTGCTCGTCTGCGGGATGCCGGCCGCGCGGATCGGCGACACCTGCGCGCATGGCGGCGCGCTGGTTATGGGCTTCCCCACCGTGCTGATCGGCGGATGACGGGCGGATGAGCGAGATCACCCTCTCCGTCCTGCGTTGCCCCGAGACGGTGGCGCCGGAGCAGCGGCGTGCGACAGGCGGGGAGATCACCCTCGGCCGCGGCGCGGAATGCGACTGGCCGCTGGTCGATCCCGACCGCGTGCTGTCCAAGCGGCATTGCGTCGTCGAGTTCTTCGGCGGCGGCTGGCAGGTGCGCGACCTCTCGACCAACGGCACCTTCGTCAACCACGCCGCCGCGCCGGTCGGGCGGGACGCCACGCGCCCGCTGCTCGACGGGGACCGGCTGCGGCTCGGCGCGTACGAGATCGAGGTGCGGATCAGCGAGACCACCGCATCCGGTTCCGGCTGGGGCGCGCCCGATCCCTTCGCTGCGGCGCCGCCCCAAGTCCAGGGCTTTGGCGGCGGCGGACTGCCCGGGCTGGACGCGCCGCAGGCGCGGCCGGCAGCCGGCGGCATGCTGCCGGACGATTTCGATCCCTTCGCGGGCGACCGCGCGCCGATGCCGGACCACGCGCCCTCGACGGCCGAGGCGTTCATGGTGCCGCCCGCGCTGCCGGCGGGGAAGGCGGTGATCCCGGACGACTGGGATCTGGACCTCTCGCCCGGCCCGGCCGTGCCGCGGCAGCCGGCACCGCAGGGACCGCCGACGGCACCGGAGCCAGCCGATCCTTTCGCCGAGGCGGCACCCCCGGCACCACCTGCCCCGCGCCCCGTGCCCCGTCCTGCCCCCGCGCCAGTCGCCGGCCCGGCGCCTGCGGCGCCGCCGGCGGGCGATACGGCCGCCGGGCTCGCCGCCTTGCTCGCCGGGGCCGGGTTGCCGGCGGCGCTCGCCTCCCGCTCCTCGGAGGATCCGGAGGCGGCGCTGCGCGCGGCGGGGGCGCTGCTGCGCGCGGCCGTCGAGGGGATCCGCGCGCTGCTGATCGCGCGGGCCGACGTGAAGCGGGAGTTCCGCATCGAGCAGACGATGCTGCGCGCCAGCGACAACAACCCGCTGAAGTTCGCGGCGACGGAGGAGCAGGCGCTGGCCGCGCTGCTCGATCCGCGCGGGCCGGGGCTGAAGGCGATGGAGGAGACGGTGGGCGACCTCACCGCCCATCAGGTGGCGACGCTGGCAGCGACGCAGGCCGCGGCGCGCGCGCTGCTAGCGCGGCTCGCGCCGGCATCGATCGAGGCGGAAGATGGCGGCGGCGGGCTGCTGCCGGGTGCACGCGAGAAGCGCCTGTGGGAGGCGTACAGGCGCCGGCACGCGCAGCTCGAGGCGCAGTTCGAGGACGATTTCGACAGCGCCTTCGGAAAGGCCTTCGCGCGGGCCTATGAAGGCGCGGCCGGGCGGCGGCGCGAAGGCTAGTCTGGCCCGGCCATGCGGCCGGGCGGGGGGATACGGGGCGGGATGGTCTGGAACGACAAGGTCGTCTGGCAGGAGGGGATGTTCCTCCGCGCGCAGCACTTCCAGCAGCAGGACCGGCATGCCGAGCACCTGCTGCAGGCGCGCGCTGCGCCGCTGCGTCCGCATCCCTGGGGCGTGACGGAGCTTTCGATCGACCGCGACCTGCTGGCGGCGGGGCGCTTCGCGATCTCCGGCGCAGCCGGCGTGATGGAGGACGGCACGCCCTTCGCGATCCCGGACACCGCGGATGCTCCCGTACCGCTCGATCTGCCGGAGGGCACGCGCAACGCCGTGGTCTACCTCGCGCTGCCCCTGCGCCAGCCCGGCAGCCCGGAGGTGGCCGCGCCCGACGCGGGGCCGGAGGCGGCGCGTGCACGCCACACGCTGCGGAGCTTCGAGGCGTTCGACACCCATTCCGACAGCACCGTCGCGGCCGAGCTGCAGGTCGGGCGGCCGCGGCTGCGCTACATGCTGGAGACGGAGGAGCGCGCCGGCTACGCGACGCTCGGCCTCGCGCGCGTGGTGGAAGTGCAGTCGGACCGGCGCGTGGTGCTGGACGAGCGCTTCATCCCGCCCTGCCTGCGCGTCTCCGCCGCGGGAGTGCTGAACAACCTGGTGGCGGAGCTGGTCGGCATGCTCGGCCAGCGGGGCGAGGCGCTGGCCGCACGGCTCGGCCAGCCCGGCGCGCGCGGGGTGGCGGATGTGGCGGATTTCCTGCTGCTCCAGACGGTGAACCGCTGGCAGCCGCTGATCGCGCATTGGGCGGATGCCGGCAACGTCCACCCGGAGACACTGTTCGCCGCGCTGGTCCAGCTTGCGGGGGAGCTTGCCACCTTCACCGCGCCGGACAAGCGCGCCACCTCCTATCCCGCGTACCGGCACGACGACCTGCAGCGAAGCTTCACGCCGGTGGTGGCGGATCTGCGCCGCTCGCTCTCCGCGGTGCTGGAGACGAACGCGGTGGCGATCCCGCTGCAGGACCGCAAGTTCGGCGTGCGGGTCGGCGCGATCGCCGACCGCAACCTGCTGCGGGCGAGCCAGTTCGTGCTGACCGTCTCGGCCGACCTGCCGGGCGAGCAGATCCGCCGCATCTTCCCCAACCAGGTGAAGATCGGCGCGGTGGAGCACATCAGGGAGCTGGTGAACGTCGCGTTGCCCGGCATATCGGTGCGGCCGCTGCCGGTGGCGCCGCGGCAGATCCCGTTCAACGCGGGGGCGGTGTATTTCGAGCTCGATCGCGGCTCCCCGCACTGGCAGCAGATGCAGACCTCGGGCGGCTTCGCCGTGCATGTTTCCGGCGAGTTCCCGAACCTGCGGATGGAGCTCTGGGCGATCCGGGCATGAGCGACAATCCCTTCTCCGAACCCGAGGACAGCGACCGGACGGTGGTGCGGGGCGCCGGCAGCGCGCAGCCTGCAAGCGCGGTGCCGGCGCCGCCGCGGATGGCGCAGCCCGCGCCGGCACATGCGCCGGCGGCCGCAGCGCCGCGCCTGGCGGGAGAGGCGGAGGCGCTGCCGAAGGTCGGGCTGAACCCGATGGCGGCCGCGGCGGCGCCGCTGCTCGACCTGCTGGCGCGGCTCGGCGCCGGGCCGGCGGCGGCGCAGGTGAGCAACCCGGAGGAACTGCGGGAGCGCGCGATCCGCGCCCTGCGCGGCTTCGAGGCGGAATGCCGGGAGGCCGGCATCCACGTGGACCAGATCCGTGCCGCGCATTACGCGCTCTGCGCCGCGCTGGACGACGTGGCGCTGGCGACGCCCTGGGGACAGGCGAGCGGCTGGGCCACGCGCTCCCTCGTCTCGACATTCCACCAGGAGGTCCGCTCGGGCGAGCGCTTCTTCGACCTGCTGGCGGGCATGCAGAAGGACCCGGGGCGGTACAAGGACGCGCTGGAGGTCTGCTATCTGTGCCTCGCGCTCGGGATGCAGGGGCGCTACCGCTTGGCGCCGCGCGGCCATGCCGAGCTGGACCGCATCCGGGAGGGGCTTTACCAGCTTCTTGTCCAGCTCCGCGGCAACTGGGAACGCGCGCTGTCGCCGCACTGGAAGGGCGTGGATGCGCCGCATCGCGGGCCGGGGCGCAGCGTGCCTGCCTGGGTGGCGGGCGCGCTGGCGGTGGCCGCGCTGGCCTTCGGCTGGATCTACGTCTCGGACGGGGTGAACGCGGCCGGCGACGGCACGCAGGCGCGGCTGGCGGGGCTGCCGCCGGGCGCGCCGCCGATGATCGACCGCACCGCGCCGCCTGTGCCGCCCGCACCGCCGCCTCCGCCGCCGGAGCCGGACCTGATCGACAAGGTGCGCAGCTTCCTCGCGCCCGAGATCCAGCAGCGGCTGGTGACGGTGGAGGGGGACTACCAGCGCCTGCTGATCCGCATCGCCGGGCGCGGCATGTTCCCCTCGGGCAGCGCGACGCTCGAGAGCAGCTTCGTGCCGCTGCTGAACCGCATCGGCGAGGCGCTGCGGCAGGAGCCGGGGCGCGTGACGGTGCTCGGCCATTCGGACAACCAGCCGATCCGCACGGTGCGCTTCCCGTCGAACTACCAGCTCTCCGCCGCGCGGGCGGAATCGGCGATGGCGGTGATCGCGGCGGCCACCGGCACCCCGGCGCGGTTCAGCGCGGTCGGCCGGGCCGACACCGAGCCGCTGGTCAGCAACGCAACGGCGGAGGGGCGGGAGACCAACCGCCGCATCGAGGTGGTGCTGCAGCGGGAGGGCCGTTGAGATGAAGGCGATCCTCTCGGCCATGGTGTCGATCCCGGCGCTCGGCGCGCTGGTCGGCGCGCTGGTGCTGGTGCCGGTGATCTGGCTGTTCGCCCCGGCGCTGCTCGGCATCGAGGCGGTGTGGCTGCTGGCGCTGCTGGCCGCCGTGCCGGTTCTCGTCTGGCTGGTGGTGCTGGTGCTGATGGTGCGCCGGCGGCAGGGGCGCGACGCGGCGCTGGTGAAGGGCGCGACGGAGGCCGACGAGAAGGCGGCGCAGCGCAAGGCGGGCGAGGCGGCGGCGAGCGCGGAGGAGAGCGCGGTGGCCAACCGCCTCGCCGAGGCGCTGACGGCGCTGAAGGCCGCCTCCGGCGGGAAGGGCGGCTACCTCTACGAACGGCCCTGGTACGTCATCATCGGCCCGCCCGGCGCGGGCAAGACGACGGCGATCCAGAACTCCGGCCTCGACTTCCCGCTGGCAGCGGGGCGCGTGGCCGGCGTCGGCGGCACGCGCAACTGCGACTGGTGGATCGCCGAGCAGGCGGTGCTGATCGACACGGCCGGGCGCTACACGACGCAGGACAGCGACGCGAATGCGGATCGCGCGGGGTGGGAGCGGTTCCTCGACCTGTTGCGCAGGCAGCGGCCGCGACAGCCGCTGAACGGCGTGATCGTCGCCTTCGCGGCCGACATGCTGAGCCGCCTGGACGCGGCGCAGCGGGAGGAGCACGCGGGCGCGGTGCGCCGCCGCGTGCGCGAGCTTGAGGCGAAGCTCGGACAGCGCCTGCCGGTGTACTTCGTCGTCAGCAAGGCGGACCTCGTCGTCGGCTTCACCGAGTTCTTCGACGACCTGGACAAGGACGGGCGCGCGCAGGTGTGGGGCTTCACCCTGCCCCCCTCGACGGCGGCCGAGGGGGTCGCCGGCCGGTTCACGGAGGAGTTCGGTCTGCTGGTGAAGCGCCTGCAGGACCGGCTGCTGGAGCGTCTGCAGAACGAGCGCGGTCCGGAGCAGCGGGCGCGGATCGGCGGCTTCCCGACGCAGTTCGCCTCGCTGGAGGCGCCGCTGACGGCCTTCGTCAACGCGGCCTTCGGCGGTTCGAAGCTCGATCCGGCGCCGTTCCTGCGCGGCGTGTACTTCACCTCGGGCACGCAGGAAGGTTCGCCGATCGACCGGCTGACCGGGGCGCTGTCGCGCACCTTCGGGCTGGATCCGCGGCGGCCGGCGGCGGTCATGGGGCAGAAGGGGCGGAGCTACTTCCTCGGCCGGCTGCTGCGCGACGTGGTGTTCAACGAGGCGCGGCTGGCGGCGCGGGACCGCGGGCTGACGCAGCGCGGGCGGCTGGTGCAGGCGGGCGCCTGGGCGCTGGCGTTGCTCGTCGTGCTGGGCGGCGCCGCCTGGGGCTGGAGCGCGATGAACGCCGAGGCCGCGCGGTCGGGGCGGCTGGCCGAAGCCGTCGCGCGGGCGGAGGCGGCGGCGCAAGGCCTGCCGCTCGACCGCGTGGCGGCGAATGACGAGCTGGCGCGTGTCATCCCCTATCTCGATGCGGTGCGGGCGCTGCCGGACGCGGCGCGCGGCGGCGGCGGCGCGTTCGGCCTGTCGCAGGAGGGGAAGCTCGTCGAGGCGGCGGAGCTGTCCTACAAGCGCGCGCTCGACCGCGTGCTGCTGCCGCGGCTGATCGCCCGGCTTGAAGCGGGGATCCGTGCCGGGATGCAGCGGCCGGACTACCTGTACGAGGCGACGCGGGTGTACCTCATGCTAGGCCGGCAGGGGCCGCTGGACCGCGCGCTGATCAGGGAGTGGATGGCGCTGGACTGGCAGCAATCCTTCCCCGGCGCCGTCGGCACACCGGTGCGGGACGCGCTCGCCGGGCACCTCGATGCGATGCTGGCGGGCGACTTCATCACCTATCCGCTGGACGGTGCGCTGGTGGACCAGGCGCGGCGTGTCTTCTCGCGCCTGCCGATGGCGGAGCGGATCTACTCGCGCATGCGCTCGGCGGCGGCGGGCGCGGCGCCGTGGAGGCCGGCGGAGGCGCTCGGACCGGCGGGTGTGCGCTGGTTCACCACCGCCTCCGGCCGCCCTGTCGCCGAGGTGGAGGTGCCGGGGCTGTTCACGGTGGAGGGGCTGCACCGCTCACTGCTGCCGCGGCTGCCGCGCGCCATCCTGGAGGCCGCGTCGGAAAGCTGGGTGCTGGGGCCGGAGGCCGTGGCCGCCACGGCCTCGGACCCCCGCGCCCTCGAAGCCGCGGTGCTGCGGCTCTATGCCGAGGAGTATGCCCGCGCGTGGAACGCGGCGCTGGCGGAGCTGGTGCTGCCGCCCTTCCGCAACCTGCCGCAGGCGGCGGAAGCACTGAACCTGCTCGGCGCCCCGAACTCGCCGATCCGCGACGTGCTGCGGCAGGCGGCGCGCCAGCTCTCGCCCGGCACGCCGCCCGACCCGCCGGGCGGCGCCGTGGGCGCGGCGGCGAATGCGGCGGGGCAGGCGGCAGGGGCCGCGGCGGGAGCAGGCGGCGCCGCCGGGCGCCTCGCCGCGGTGGTGGGGGCGGCGGCGCAGCCCTCCTCCGCCGCGCCGGTCGCCTCCGTCATCGAGGAGCGGTTCCGCCCGTTGCGCGAGTCCGCGGGCCAGCCGCTGGACGGCGTGCTGCAGGTGGTGAACGACCTGTATGTCCAGGTGGCGCGGCTGGCCTCGGCGCCGCCGGGCACGGTGCTGCCCGCGCCGGCGGCGGGGCTCGATCCCGGGCAGCGGCTGGCGGCGGAGGCGGCGCGCGCGCCGGAGCCGCTGAACCGCTGGCTGCAATCCATGTCGGCCTCGACCAACGCCGCGCGCTCGGGTGGCGCGCGGGCGGCGATCGCGGCGGCGGGGGCGCAGGCGCTTGGCCCCTTCTGCCGCGGCATCGAGCAGCGCTTCCCCTTCCGGCGGGATCCGAACGCGCCGGAGATGGCGTTGGATGATTTCGTCCGGCTGTTCGCGCCGGGCGGCACCTTCGACCAGTTCTTCGCGCAGCACCTGCGCAACTTTGTCGACACGACGCAGCGGCCCTGGCGGCTGGTGGCGGCGGACGGGCTGGCGCCGCCGATCACGCCGGCGGATCTGATGCAATTCCAGCGTGCGGCGGCGATCCGGGACGGGTTCTTCCCGGCCGGGCTGGTCGGTGCGGCGATGGGGCTGCGGTTCGAGCTGATGCCCCTCGGCCTCGATCCCGGCTCGACGGGGGCGACGCTGGAGGCGGAGGGGCAGCGGGTGCCGCTGAACCCTTCGGCCACGGGCGCGCGGCCGATCCTGCTGCAATGGCCGGCGCGCGGTGGCGTGACGATGAGCTTCGAGCCTGCGCCCCTCGGCGGCGCGCCGATCGCCTACGACGGGGCTTGGGCGTCGATGAAGCTCGTGGCGCGCGGGCAGCTCACCGCGACGCGGGTGCCGGAGCGGCTGCGGCTCAGCCTGTCGCAGGGGGAGCGGCGGGCGGAGTTCGAGCTGCGGGCCTCTTCCGCCGTGCATCCCTTCGCGCTGCGCGAACTGTCGGAGTTCCGCTGCCCGGCGCTGGCGCCGCAATAGCCATGCCGACCGGGCTCTACGGCAAGCTGCCGGCGCATGGCGACTTCGTGCGCCGCCTGCTGCCGGACGGCTTCGTGGAGCCGTGGGATTCCTGGCTACAATCCGGCATCGCCGCGGCACGGGACGCGCTCGGCGAGGAGTTCGCCGGCACCTGGGCGGCGGCCCCCGCTTGGCGCTTCCGCCTGCCGCCCGGAGCCTGCGGCACCGAGGAGGTGGCAGGCGTGTTGCTCGCGAGCGAGGACATGGTGGGACGCCGCTTTCCCGTGACGCTCGCCGCAACTCTTGCCGGCGCGCCCCCTTCCGCAAGCTGGTACGAGGCTGCGGAGGCGGCGGCGCGGGCGGCGCGGGACAGCGGGGCGAGCGCGGATGCGCTGCTCTCCGCGCTGCCGGCCGAGCCGTGGCCGGATGTCGACGCGCCGCCGCCCGGCTGGTGGATGGCGGGTGACGGGCGGTGGGACCTGCCGGCGCTGCCAGCCGCGGCGCAGTTCCGAGTGCTGCTGGAGGGCGGCGCATGACCGACACTGATACGACGCAGGCCGGCGTCCCTCCCTCGCCGCGCCCCCTTCTGCTGACTGGCCATGGCGCCACGCATGCGGGCGCCGTGCGCCCGCGGAACGAGGACGCCTTCGTGGACCGGGCGGATATCGGCCTGTGGGCGGTGGCAGACGGCGCGGGCGGTCACGGGGCGGGCGACGTCGCCTCCGCCGCCATCGCGGCGGCGCTGGAGGGACTGCCGCCCGGCCTGTCCGCGGCCGAGCTGCTGGCGCAGGTGCGGCTGCGGCTGGGCGCCGTGCATGCCGAGCTGCGTGGCCGCGCGGCGGCGCGCCGCATCATCGCCTCCACCGTCGTGGTGCTGCTGGCGCGCGGCGGGCACTACGCCCTGCTTTGGGCGGGCGACAGCCGCGCCTACCGGCTGCGCGACGGTCGGCTGGAACGGCTGACGCGCGACCATTCGGTGGTGCAGGAGATGGTGGAGGGCGGGCTGATCGATGCCGCGGAGGCGGAAAGCCACCCGCAGGCCAACGTCATCACCCGGGCCGTCGGCGCGGAGGGTGAGCTGGAGCTGGAGAAGGCCTCCGCGCGCATCGCGGCTGGCGAGTCCTTCCTCCTCTGCTCCGACGGCCTGTTCAAGGCGCTGCCGGAGGAGGAGATTGCGCGACGGCTCGCGGCGGGCGAGGGCGCGGAGGGGCTGGTTGCCGCCGCCGTGGCGCGCGGGGCGCGGGACAATGTGACGGCGGTGCTGGTGCGGGCGGGGTGACCCTTCGACGCCGGCCCGAATGGGGCGCGACCATGCGTTTGCAATCGTTTCGCTTTCCGCCATGAAGCGCTGGTCGTATGTGCCGGGGATCGGGTTGCCCATGCGGACGGCTCAACGCGCGCTGGCCCTTCTCCTCAGGCCGCGCGAGGTGTGGGCGGACATCGCCGCGGGCACGGGTGCAGACCGGCCTCTGCTGATCGGCCATGCGCTCCTGCTGCTCGCCCTGGTAGGCTACGTGCTGACGGTGCGGCTGTTCCGCAGCGGCACGCCGGTCCTGCTGCCGCCCCGGCCGGAGGAGGCGGAGCGGTACGGGCGGATCATCGGGCGCCGGGCCATGACCCTCGGGCTCGCCCTGCCGATCCTGGCCCTGGTGGCAGCGGCCTTCGCCCTGATCGGCCAAGGGGCGCCTCCCGGTCTTCCTGCCATCGCGACATAGCGCCGTCGCGGCAGGCTACTCCACCCGCACCCCCGCGGCGCGCGCCACCTCGCCCCAGCGCTCCACGTCGGCGCGCAGGCGTGCGGCGAAGGCGGCCGGGCCTTCTCCGAGGGGCTCGGCGCCGATCTGGCGCAGCCGGGCGGCAACCGCGGGGCGCCCCAGCGCGGCGACGACGGCGCCGTGGACGCGCTCGACGATGCCGGTCGGCAGGCCGCGCGGCCCCATCAGGCCATTCCAGGTCACCGTCTCGAAGCCCGGCAGGATTTCGGCAAGGGCGGGAAGGCCCGGCAACACGGCAGCGCGCTTGGGCGCGGAGACGCCGAACAGGCGCACCGCCGGGTTGCCGGCATGCGGCACGGCTTCCGACAGGTTCGCGAACATCACCGGCACGTTGCCGGCCACCACGTCGGCCAGCGCCGGCGCGCCGCCGCGATATGGCACGTGCTCGGCCGTGATCCGCAGACGCGAGAGCAGCAGCGCCATGGAAAGGTGCTGGAAGCTGCCGACGCCGCCGGAAGCGAAGGCGAAGCGCCCGTCCCTGTGCCGCATCCAGGCGATAAGCGAGGGCAGGTCATCCGCCTCCACGCTCCGATGGGCCATCAGCACGAAGGGGTTCGTGCCGATGTTCACGATCGGCGTGACGTCGGCGACCGGGTCGAAGCGCGGCCGCTGCACCGCGGCGGCGGGCGCCACTGCCAGCACCGCCACCGCCACCATCATCAGCGTGTGACCATCCGCCGGTGCGCGGACCAGCGCCTCGGCCGCCAGCAGCCCGCCGGCGCCGGTGCGGTTCTCCACCACGAAGCCGGGACCGGGAAACGCCTCGCCGAGGATGTCGGCCGCCACCCGCGCGAAGGCGTCGGTGTTGCCGCCCGCCGCATAGGGCACGAGGATCCGCACCGGCCGCTCCGGCCAGCCCTGCGCCGTCGCCACGCCTGGCAGAAGAGTGGCGGCCAGCAGGGCGCGGCGGGGAAGCATGCGGTCTCTCCGAAAGGGCATCGCAAGACGTAACGGTAGCACGGTTGATTCGCATCCGGCTCGCGCGCAAACACGCCCGCTCCGGAGTGGGAGGGTTGCGGATGGCGGCAGCGGCGCCGGGGGCGGTCAGCGAGGCGCGCCAGTGGGACCGGCTGATGGCGATGGCGCGGATCGGCGCCATCGCGGGCGACGGGGTGAACCGCCAGGCGCTGACCGGGCTGGATCTGGAGGCACGGCGCTTACTCCTCGCCTGGGCGTGCGAGATCGGGCTGGCGGCCAGCGTGGACCGGCTCGGCAACCTCTTCCTGCGGCATGAGGGGACGGAGCCCGCGCTGCCGCCCGTCCTCACCGGCAGCCACATGGATACGCAGCCCTCCGGCGGGCGGTTCGACGGCATCTGGGGCGTGCTCGCCGGGCTGGAGGCGGTGCAGGCGCTGCGCGAGGCCGGCATCCCGACACGCCGGGCGATCGAGGTCGCGGCCTGGACGAACGAGGAGGGCAGCCGCTTCGCACCCGGCTGCATGGGGTCCATGGCCTATGCCGGCGTGCAGCCGGCCGGCGCCTGGGACGCGGTGACCGATGGCGAGGGGCTGACCTTCGGCGCCGAACTCGCGCGGCTGCTGGAGGCGGAGCGCGACATCCCGCGCCGCGGCCTCGGTGTCGTAGGGGGACCGGCGCCCTTCGCCTATGTCGAGGCGCACATCGAGCAGGGCCCGGTGCTGGAGGCTGAGGAGGCCGACATCGGGATCGTCACCGGCATCCAGGGCAGCCGCTGGTTCCTGGTGGAGGTGGCCGGCCGGTCGGACCATGCCGGCACCGCGCCGCTCCGCCGCCGGCGCGACGCGATGCAGGATGCGGTGCGCGCCATCGTGGCGCTGAACCGCTTGACCGAGGATCCGGAGGACGTGCTGCGGTTCACCGTCGGCAGGATGGAGGTCAGTCCCAACAGCTCCAATTCCGTGGCCGAGCGGGTGCGCTTCACCATCGACCTGCGCCACCCGGATGCCGACGTGCTCACCGAGCGGGGCGACGCCGTCGCGCGGACGGTGCAGGCGGCGGTGACGAGCTGCACGGCGACAGTGACGGAGCGCTTCAGCGCCGCGCCCGCCGCCTTCGATCCGCTGGTGCCGGATGCGGTGGAACGCGCCACCCGGTCGCTCGGCCTTCGCGGGCTGCGGATGCCCTCCGGCGCCTTCCACGATGCCCGGTTCCTGGCCGCCGTCTGCCCGGCGGGCATGATCTTCGTGCCCTCCCGCGGCGGCATCAGCCATCACCCGAGCGAATACAGCGCCCCCGCCCAGCTCGCGGCGGGGGCCCGGGTGCTCGCGGCGACGCTGGCGGACCTCGCGAATCGCTGATCGGGAAACTGGCCGCTCACGCGCGTTATGGTTGACGCGCCTCCGCGGAGGCACGAGATCGCCACCAACCCGCCGCAGCCGCGCGGAAGACGGAACCCATGAACAGCCTGCCGATCAGATCGCCAGCCCTCGCCGCAGACCGGCCCGCTATCTCGGTCGTCGTGCCGGCTTACAACGAGCAGGAGGTGCTGGAGACCTTCCACGCCCGGCTGGCGCCGGTCATGTCGGGGATCGGGCTGCCCTGGGAGGTGGTCTACGTCAACGATGGCTCACGCGACGCGACGCTTCGTGTGATGGAGCGGCTGCAGGTGGCCGACCCGCGGGTCGCGGTGGTCAACCTCAGCCGCAACTTCGGCAAGGAGATCGCGCTGACCGCCGGCCTCGACCATGCCGCGGCGACGGAGGCGGTGGTGGTGATCGACGCCGACCTGCAGGATCCGCCCGAGGTCATCCCTGACCTCGTGGAGGCTTGGCGCCGCGAGGGCGTGGACATCGCCTATGCCCAGCGGCGGGTGCGGGAAGGCGAGACCTTCCTGAAGAAGGCGACGGCCGCCGCCTTCTACCGCCTGATGCAGCGCATCGGCGGGAAGGTCCAGTTGCCGCCCAACACCGGCGACTTCCGGCTGATGAGCCGGCGCGCGCTGGATGCGCTGCTCTCGCTGCGAGAGCAGCACCGCTTCATGAAGGGGCTCTTCGCCTGGGTCGGCTTCCCCTCGGTTCCCGTCCTGTACGACCGCGCGCCACGGGCGGCGGGGACAACGAAGTGGAACTACTGGAAGCTGTGGAACCTGTCGCTGGAGGGCATCACCTCCTTCACCGTCGGGCCGCTCAAGGTCGCCACCTATCTCGGGCTGGTCACGGCGGTGTTCGCGGCGGGCTACGGATCACTGATCATCCTGCGCACGCTGATCTGGGGCAACCCGGTGGCCGGCTATCCAAGCCTCATGGCCGTGGTCCTGTTCCTCGGCGGCGTGCAGCTGATGACGCTCGGCATCATCGGCGAGTATCTCGGCCGCGTCTTCAACGAGACGAAAGGGCGGCCGCTCTATCTTGTGGAGCGGCACCTGCCCAGCGGTCAGCGGCAGGCGGTCAGCGCGCCGAGCGGAGCGCAGCGGGTCGCGGCCTCGGGCACCAGCGGCACCAGCGCGGCCTGAGCCTCCGGCAGGATCAGGCGCAGCTCCCCCGGCGCCAGCGCGGCGGAGGTCAGTTCCGCGTCCCGGCAACGCGGCGGGGTGCGCCAGCGCGCGACGTACATCGTGCTGGCCGGCACCGCGCGTTCCGAGGCGAGGGAGAGCACTTCGAGCAGCGTCGCGAAGGTCTCGCCGCCCGTGCGGTGATCGACGCAGGGCCACGAAGGCAGCAGCGTCAGGCGTTCGGCGCGCGACAGCGCCTCGCGCAGGGCAGGCGCGTCCACTGTCCAGGCCGGTCTCGCCCCGGCCCAGCCGGCGAGGGCGGCGCGGAGCGGCGCAGCGTCCGCGAACTGCAGCAGGCCCGCGGCAAGGCACAGCACCGGCGCCGCGCGCGCCAGCAGCGCCATCGCGCCGACCAGCAGCGCATAGGCGACAGGCCAGAAGAACCGGCCGGAGGCGCGGAACTGCTCGAGCAGGCCCGGCGCATCACCGAGATCGAGGATGATTCGCCGCCCGAAGCCGATCTCATGGCTGACGGCGAGTGCCGTGAGGCCGAGCAGGACGAGCGCCAGGCCGGCATGGCGCCGCAGACCCGCCAGCGCCGCCGCCGGGCGGGCGAGCACCCCGACGAGCAGCCCGGCCAGCAGGCCGAGGCCGAGCCAGTTGTAGCCTTCCCACCCGCCATGTCCGGTGGCGTCGAGCTGGGGTTCCCACGGCACGCCGATCACCCCCGATCCGGCCGGCCAGACGGGCGAGAGCAGATTCATGGCGAACATGCCGTAGCCGCCATCGCCCGACGCGCCGAGGTAGCCAAGGGCAAGCATGACGAGCGCCACGGCGGCCGCGGATGCGCCGGCCCCGAGCGCCGCGCCGCCGAACGCCTGGCGGCGGAGCAGCCGCGTCGCCGGCACCGCCGCCAGCAGGGCAAGTGTCATGGCCGCCAGGTAGGGATGCACGAGCAGCGCCACGACCTGGAGCAGGCCGGCCAGGAACCAGAGGCGCAGCTCCGGCACGCGCACCAGCCGCAGGTAGCAGCCCAGCCCGGTCAGCAGCAGGAAATGGCCGCAGAGCGCCGCATGACCGAACCGCCCGATCCAGGCCGGCATGGAAGCGGCGGCAAGCGCCACGCCGAGCGCGGGCAGCAGCCGCCGCTCGCCGGCGCCCCGCAGCGCCCATACCGCGGCGACCGGCTGCAGCACCCAGGCAAGGCCGTAGAACAGGCCGACGCCATGGAAGCCCCCCGGGAGCCAGTGCCGCAACGCCTTGAGGGGAAGCGCCAACGCCGGGATCGAATCGGCGAAGACGGTGTTCAGCCCGCCCTCCGCCGTGTTCAGATTCGCCACGAAGGTCGGTGGCCAGCGCCAGTCGTCCGCGATCAGGTAGCGCTGGGCCACGGCGTGCTGGGCCGCGTCGCCGGCGGGCCGCCAGGGCAAGCCTGCCGCAGGAAGCAGGAAGTCGGACGGGAAGATGCTCAGAGCGAGCGCCAGGCCGAGGGCGGCGGCCAGCAGGTAGGCGGTTGGTCCGTTCAGCTCGGCGTCCTCGGTGCTCCGGCGCCCCTTACCGCGTCGCGCGGCCCGCCGCTACCACAGCCGAGGAACGAGCAGGGCCAACCCAACCCAGGCGAGCGTCGAGAGGGCAAGTGCAACCATGACGCCGCGTGCCGCACTGTCGGACGACCGGCGCGTGCGGTCCGGCAACCGTGCGGTCGCCTCCGGCAGCATAGGCCCGTGCAGAAGCAACTGTGCCATGCAGTGAATATGGCACGATCAGGGCAGGAGTTCCTGCGAAATCGGCGCTGACAGAGCCGTGAACCCAGACGATCTGTTCCCGGTCCGGACGCCACAATGCCGCCGCAAGCACGTCGCAAACCCGCCGGCCAAGGACACTACCCCTGTCCCAACGTCGAAAGAGGCGACGGATTGAACGGGGCTGGCGGGCGAGCCATCTGGCGCGCCGGGCAGCAGCCGAAACGGTCCAGCCCAGCTCGGCGCAGAGATCAGCCGCGGGCACCCCCCGCATGATGAGGATGTCCATGCCTGGCCTGGATGCTGTCCAGAAGCTTGTGCGCGAGCCCGAGGCGAAGGTCTCCGTGCTCGCCCATCCCTTGCTCCTTGGCGGTCCCGCCGCCCCGATAGGCGTGACTCTCGGCGCCACGCTGGCGCGGCGCGGCGCGGCGGAAGCCGTCCGCCCCGCGGCGAAGCGGGTGATGGATCTGGCCGGAGCGGCGCTGCTGCTCCTGATCTGCGCGCCGGCCTTCCTCGTCATTGCCGCGCTGGTGCGGATGGACGGGGGCAGCGCGCTCTACGCGCATCAGCGCGTCGGCCGCGATGGGCGCTTCTTCGGCTGCCTGAAGTTCCGCTCGATGGTGGTCGATGCGGACCGCCGGCTGGCCGCGCTGCTGGAGCGCGACCCTGCCGCCCGGGCGGAGTGGGAGACGACGCGCAAGCTGAAGCATGACCCTCGCGTGACCTGGGTCGGCCGGTTCCTGCGCGCCACCTCGCTCGACGAGTTGCCGCAGCTCATCAACGTCCTGCGGGGCGAGATGAGCCTGGTCGGCCCTCGGCCGGTGCAGGCGTCGGAGCTTGCCTCGTTCTATGGCGCGGCCGCGATGCACTACATGGCCGTGCGCCCCGGACTCACCGGTCCCTGGCAGGTGAGCGGCCGCAGCGACACCTCCTATGCGCAGCGCGTGGCGCTCGATGTCGGCTATGCGACCAACCCGTCGCTCTGGACCGACGTGAAGATCCTGCTGCGCACGCCGGTGGCGGTGCTCGCCCGCCGCGGCGCATACTGACCTTTCGGCAAGGATAAGGAGGCGCCCGCGCGATATGCCGCGTGGGCGCCCTTTCGGGATGGCAGGGGTCATGGCCGAAACGGCCGCATCGCGCGCCTCGGGCGGGCGGCTCCTGTCGGGGACGCTCTGGAACGCCTTCGGGCGCGGGCTTCCCCTTCTGCTTGCGTTGGCCCTCACGCCGGTCCTGGTCGGGCAGATGGGGCTGGAACGATGGGGGCTGTTCACCCTGGCCCTGGCGCTGGTCGGGGTGTTCGGCGTCTTCGACCTCGGCGTCGGCGCGGCGCTGACGCGGGCGCTCTCCACCCGGATCGGCGCAGGCCAGCGGGAGGGGGCAACGGAACTGGCCGGTGCCGCGATCTCGGCCCTGACGCTGCTGAGTGTCGTGATCGCGGCGGTCGCCTTCGCCGGCGTGCCCTGGCTGGTGGAGCGGCTGCTGAACACGCCGCCGGCGCTCCAGGCGGAAGCGGTCGCGGCGTTCCGGCTGCTCTGCCTGGCCGCGCCGCTGGTGGTGGTGAACGCCGCGCTCTGGGGGGTGCTGGCGGCGCATCAGCGCTTCCGGGAGGCCAACCTGGTCGCCATGCCTGTGGCCGCGATGTACTATGTCGGCCCGGCGCTGGTGCTGATCGTCTGGCAGAGCCTCGTCGGGGTCATCCTGGCCCTGCTGCTCTGCCGGCTGGCGAACACGGCGAGCTATCTCTGGCTCGCGCGGCGCGACCTGCCGGGCTTGCGGCCGCTGCGGCCCCGCTGGTCCGCAGTCGGACCCCTGGTGCGCATGGGTGGGTGGATGAGCGCCTCCGGCGTGCTGACCCAGGCGCTGCTCTACGCCGACCGCTTTCTGGTCGGTGCGATGCTCACCCTGTCGGCAGTGGCCTTCTACGCGACGCCGCTCGACCTCGTCATGCGCATGTGGATCCTGCCCGTCGCCGTGGCGCAGGCGTTGTTGCCGGCGATGGCTTCCAGCTATGCCATCGATCCGCCTGCGACGGCGGGGCTGCTGCGCCGCGGCGCGCTGATCGTGCTGACCGCGGTGCTGCCGGCCTGCCTGCTGCTGGTTGCGGCAGGGCCTGACCTCCTGCACCTCTGGCTCGGTGCGGAGTTCGCGGCGGGCGGCGGACGCGTGCTGCAGATCCTCGCCGTCGGCATCTTCTTCTCCTGTGCCGCCTTCGCACCGGGTGCCGCGCTGGACGCGATCGGCCGGCCCGACGTCAACGCCAAGTGGCAGCTTGCACAGGCCATGGTGTTCCTGCCGCTCTCCGCGCTCGGTCTCATGGTACTGGGGATCGAGGGCGCCGCCGCCGCCTGGGCGGCGCGCTGCGCGACGGATGCCGCGGGGCGGCTCTGGCTCGTCGCGCGGCTCTACCCGGCGGCCGCCGGTGCGTCCCGCGCACTGGCCCCGCCGTTGCTGGCGGGCGGGGCCGGGCTGGCCGCCTTGCTTCCCTTTGCCGCGCCCGCAATGCTGACGGGGGTCGTCGCGGTGGCGCTCGCCGGCTTCGTCGCAGCGGCGGTGCTGGCCCTTACGCCGGAGGAACGGCGCGATGCGCGCGGCTTGCTGCGCCGGCCTTGGCGGCTCGGTGCCGTCCTGCGCGGGGAGGCTCCATGACCGTCGCCATCAACGGCCGCTTCCTGACGCAGGCGCTGACCGGCGTGCAGCGCTTCGCGGGGGAGGTCGTGACGGCCTTGGCCGGCCTCGCCGCCGTCGGCGCCGCGCCGCCGCTGCGGCTGCTGGCGCCGCAGGGCGCCCCCGAGAGCTTCGCCGGCCTGCCCGTCGAGACCGTCGGGACGTGGTCCGGCCAGGCCTGGGAGCAGCTCGATCTGCCGCGCGCGGCGGGCGGCGACATGCTGCTCAACCTCGGCAACACCGCGCCGCTGCGCCGTCGCGCCCCGCAGGCGGTGGTGATCCACGATGCCGGGGTGTTCGACACGCCGGAGAGCTATAGGGCCACCTTCCGCGCCTGGTACCGCACGCTGCATGTCGCGCTGCCACGCACGGGGGCACGGATCGTCACCGTCAGCGCCTTTTCCCGCACACGGCTCGCGGCGCGGCTGCGGCTCGACCCTGAGCGGATCGCGGTGATGCCGGAGGGCGGCGAGCATGTGACGCGCGTGGCGGCCGATCCGGACACGCTGGAACGCCACGGGCTGGCACCCCGCCGGTACGCGCTGGCGGTCGGAACACGTGCCGCCCACAAGAAGCTGGACGCGCTGCGCGAGGCGGCCGAGCTGCTCGGCAGGCGTGGCATGGTGCTTGCCGTGGCGGGCGCGGTCGACCGCTCGGTGTTCGGGGGCCCGGCGGATGTCGGCAGCGCCGCGGTGCGGCCGCTCGGCCGCGTCACCGATGGGGAGCTGCGCGCGCTCTACGAGAATGCGCTGTGCCTTCTCTTCCCCTCCCGCTACGAGGGCTTCGGACTGCCGCCGCTGGAGGCGATGTGGTGCGGCTGCCCGGTCCTCGCTTCGCGGGGTGGCGCGGTGCCGGAGGTCTGCGGCGAAGCGGCGCTGTGGTTCGAGGAGGGCGACGCCGCCGCCGCGCTGTGCCGCCTGCTGGACGAGGACGGGCTGCGCGACCGGCTGCGCGCAGCCGGCGCGGCGCGCGCTGTGGGCTACACCTGGCCGGCTGCCGCGCGCCGGCTGCTGGAGGCTGTCGGGACGCGATGAAGGTCGCGATCGTGCATGAGTGGCTGGAGACCTATGCGGGTTCCGAGCGCGTGGTGGAGCAGCTCCTGGAGCTGTTTCCGGAAGCCGACCTGTTCGCCGTCTGCGATTTCCTGCCGGAGGCGGAGCGCGGCTTCCTCGGCGGCAGGCAGCCTGTCACCTCCTTCATCCAGCGCCTGCCGCGCGCCCAGCGCTGGTTCCGCTACTATCTCGGCCTCATGCCGCTGGCTGTGGAGCAGTTCGACCTTTCGGGCTACGACCTCGTGCTCTCCTCCTCCCACGCCGTCGCGAAAGGCGTGCTGACCGGCCCGGCGACGCTGCATGTGAGCTATGTCCACAGCCCCATGCGATACGCCTGGGACCTGCAGCACCAGTACCTGCGCCAGGCCGGCCTCGACCAGGGCTTGAAGGGGGTTGCGACGCGTTCGCTGCTCGCCCGCATGCGCGCCTGGGACCATGCCTCCGCGGCGCGGCCCGATGTCATCGCCGCGAACTCCGCCTGGATCGCGGAGCGGATCCGCAAGGCGTGGCGGCGCGAGAGCACGGTGGTGCACCCACCGGTCGACCTCGAGGGCTTCCCGTTCGAGGCGGAGAAGGGGGAGGACTACGTCATCGCCTCCCGCCTCGTGCCGTACAAGCGCGTCGATCTCGTCGCTGCTGCGTTCCGCGGCATGCCGGAGCGGCGGTTGGTGATCGCGGGCGACGGGCCGGAGATGGCCCGGGTGTGCGCCGCGGCGGGCGGCGCGTCGAACATCGAGATCCGCGGTCGCGTGCCGCAGGCCGAACTCGTCGCGCTGCTGCGTGCCGCGCGGGCCTTTGTCTTCGCCGCCGAGGAGGATTTCGGCATCGGCATGGTGGAGGCGCAGGCCTGCGGCACGCCGCTGATCGCCTATGGGCGCGGCGGCGCCGCCGATATCGTGCACGACGGCGAGACGGGCGTGCTGTTCCCGCGGCAGGACGCCGCCAGCCTGACCGAGGCGGTGCGCCGGTTCGAGACGCTCCGGATCGCGCCCGCCGCCTGCCGTGCCAATGCCGAGCGCTTCTCCCGGGCCGCCTTCCGCGCCAGCATGCTGGCGCTGATCCGCGGGGCGGCCGCGGCGCGCGGGTTGCCGCAGCCATGATCCGCTTCAGCCTCGTCATGGCGACGCGCGGGCGGGAAGGGGAGATTGCCGCCTTCCTCGACAGCCTCCTGGCGCAGCGGCGCGAGGATGCCGAGCTGATCGTCGTGGACCAGAACGGTGACGACCGCGTGACGCGCGTGCTGGCGCCGTATGCGGCCCGGCTGCCCATGACGCATCTGAAGGCCGCGCGGCCGCATGCGAACCACGCCCGCAACATGGGGCTGCGCGCCGCGCGGGGCGCGATCGTCGGTTTTCCGGATGACGATTGCCTCTACCCGCCCGGCACGCTTGACCGCGTGGCGGCCGCCTTCGCCGCCGATCCGGCGCTCGCCGTGCTCACCGGGCCGGCGGCCAGCCCGACGGGCGGCCTCGGCTCCGGCCGCTGGCGGGAGGAGGCGGGGCGGATCGACCTTTCGAATGCCTGGACCAGCGTCATCGAGTTCAACCTGTGGATCCGGACGCCCGTCGCCACCCTGCTCGGCGGCTTCGACGAGGCGATGGGTCCCGGGGCGCGCTTCGGCTCGGCGGAGGGCAACGACCTGGTCCTGCGCGCCATCGCCGCCGGCGACGCCGCGCGCTACGACCCGGCGCTGCGCGTGATCCACCCTGACAAGCGCCTGTCGGATGTCGCGGTGGCGCGCGCGCGGGTGTACGGCCGCGGGCTGGGCTATGCGCTGCGCCGGCATCGCGCGCCGGCCGGCACGTGGCTGCCCTTCGCGGTGCGCCCGATCGGCGGCGCGGCGCTGAGCCTGCTGAAGGGCCGGCCGCGCGACGCGGCCTACTACGCCATGACGCTGCTCGGGCGCGCCGAGGGTTTCGTGGGAGGGTGCCGGTGAGGTTCGCCGTCGGCATCGCCACGCGTGGCCGCGCCGCGATCCTGGCGGAGGTCCTGGTCGAGCTGGCGCGCCAGACGCGCCGTCCGGACCGGATCATCATCTGCCATGTCGGGCCGGAAGATGTCGTGGGGGTCGCCGAACGCTTCCCGGATGTCGTGCTGCTGCCATCCGCCGCCGGCCTGCCGCGGCAGCGCAACGCCATCCTCGACGCCGTCCCCGATTGCGACGCGGTGCTGTTCCTCGATGACGATTTCCTGCCTGCGCCCGACTACCTTGCGGTGACCGGGCGCGTGCTGGAGGCGCGGCCCGACTGCGTGGTCGCCACCGGCACGGTGCTGGCCGACGGCGCCAAGGGGCCGGGCATCGCGGTGGAGGAGGGCCGCGCCATCCTGGCCGCGGACCGCTTCGCCGGCGATCCGCTTGGCACGCAGCCGCACTTCAACGGCTATGGCTGCAACATGGCGCTGCGGCTGGCGCCGCTGCGCGCGCATGGGCTGCGCTTCGACGAGGCGCTGCCGCTGTACGGCTGGTACGAGGATCTGGACCTGACGCGCCGCCTGGGCGCGCATGGCGCGATCCTGCGGCTGCAGGGCGCCCGGGGCGTGCACCTCGGTACGAAGTCGGGCCGGGTCAGCGGCACGCGGCTCGGCTACAGCCAGGTGGCGAACGCGGTGTACCTGGCGCGCAAGGGAAGCTACCCGTGGGACCGGGCGCTTCGATCCGCCGCGCGCCACCTCGCGATGAACGCCGCGCGCAGCGCCTTCCCCGAGCCGCATGTGGACCGCTTCGGACGGCTGCGCGGCAATCTCCTCGCGCTGGCGGACCTGCTGCGCGGCCGCGCGCACCCCATGCGCATTCTCGAGTTGTAGCGCGATGGACGGCGCGCTTTTCGTTCTCTCCAAGGTGTTCTGGGGGCTGCTGCGGCCGAACACGCTCGCGCTGGCGCTGGCCTGCCTCGGCCTGCTTCTGGTCTGGCGCGGGCGGCGGGCGGGCCGCTGGCCGCTGCTGCTCGGGCTGGGCTGGTACGCCGCCGTCTTCGCACTGCCAGTCGCCGCCTTCCTCACCCTGCCGCTGGAGGAGCGCTTTCGCCGCCCGGCTGCCCCGCCTGCGCAGGTCGCCGGCATTGTCGTGCTTGGCGGTGCGGTGGAACAGGAGCTGACGGAGGCGCACGGCATCCCCGCACTGAACGGCGCTGCCGAGCGGATGACCGAGGCTGTGGCCCTCTCGCGCCGCCATCCGGAAGCGCGGGTTGTCTTCACCGGCGGTTCTTCCTCGATCCTTCCCGGACGAGCCACCGAATCCGACACCGCGCGTCGCCTCTTCGCCGATCTCGGGCTGCCCCCCGAGCGGCTGGTCTTCGAAGCCGAAAGCCGCAACACGCACGAGAATGCGGTGCTGACGCGCGCCATCGTCCGCCCGGCGCCGGGCGAGACCTGGCTGCTCGTCACCTCGGCGAGCCACATGCCGCGCGCGATGGGCGTGTTTCGCGCGGCCGGCTGGACGATCACCGCGTGGCCGGTGAACTTCACGACGGCGCGCAGCCCGGCCTTCTGGTGGTACGGGCCGTTCCCGACGCGGCTGAATCAGGCGGAATGGGCACTGCGCGAGTGGATCGGGCTGCTGGCCTATCGCGCCATGGGCCGGACCGACGCGCTGTTCCCGGCCCCATGAGCGGCGGTCACCGCGCGCGCCAGACCTCCACCGGGCCGCGGTATTCGGCGACCGTCGCGAACAGCTCGTAGCCTTCGGCGATCGCGCGCAGCACCCGCTCGGCTGCCGCGGGTCGCATCGTGTGCATCCAGCCCCGGTCCACCACGATCACGCGCGGCCGTGACGCCAGCACACGCTCCAGCTCCGCTTCGGTGCTGGTGTCGGAGAGATCCTCGAAAACCCCCGTCAGATGGGCAGGGAAGGGAAAGCGGGTGGAAAGGCGGGCGCCCGACAGGACGTAGACGGTGGGATGATAGTTCGCCACGAAGGCGTCGCCCGCCGGTCCGACCGCCTCGGCCACCCGGGCCGAGACCTCCCTCACCGGGTCGGGGTGCATCAGGCCGGGGCCGCGTTCCAGCCGCGACTGCGCTTCGATCAGCCAGGCCTGCCCGGCGATCAGACCGATCAGCAGGATGAAGGTCAGCCGCAGCGAACCGCGCCGCGCCAGAAGCAGCGCCATCCACCAGGCGCCGATCGCGGCAAGGAGGGAGAGCGGCGGCAGCCAGAGCAGGAAGTAGTGCGCGAAATAGAAGCCGGGGCCGGCGATGGCGGCTGAGGCGACTGCAAACCAGAGCACCGTCACCCCGGTCAGCAACGGCAATGGCTCCGGCAGGCCGCGGGGACGCCAGGCCGCGACCGCCACGATCGCCGCCCCCAGGGCGAAGCCCAGCAGCAGCGCTGCCGCGCCGATCCGCCGCAGCGCCTCCGGCCCCGGGATGCGTTCCAGCGAGTAGCGGAAGGGCGCGAGCAGCGAGCCGTCGAGGTACTGGTCCAGCCAGCCCTGCGTCCAATAGACAAAGCCGGCCAGCATGAAGGGCGCCACGCAGAGCGCGGCGTACAGCGCTGCCATGCCGATGGCCCGCCCCAGCGGCAGCACGCGGCGCATCAGCGCCGGCAGGACCAGCAGCGCGAAGGCGAAGCAGCCCTCGGGCACCACCACCTGCTTCACCAACAGCGCGCAACCGATGAGCAGGCCCATGCCCGTCACCGCCAGCCAGCCCGGTGCCTGGGGCACCGGCGCGAGTGCCCGGGCCGTTGCGTGCAGCCCGATCGCCACCGCGCCGGTGACGAAGGGGGCGATGAGGATCTCGGTGTTGGTGCACAGCCCGCCCAGCAGCACCGACTGCGCGCAATACAGCACGCCCGCGCCGACACCGACCCGCCGCGGACCGCCGACGCCACGCACCGCCGCATAGAGCGCGCAGGCCGTCGCCGCCACGCAGATGATGCCGAGCAGCCTCGCCGCCTCCACCGAGACGCCGAAGGCGAGGAAGGCGAGCGCGAAGAGGAGCGGCGCGCCGATCGGGTGCATGTCCCAGGCGGCGACCAGGGGCCAGCCGCCGTTCAGCCATTCCCGCGCCTGGACGAGGTAGAGCCCCTCATCCGTGTCCACCACGGCGGGGACGAAGGAGGTGAGCCGGAACAGCAGGGCGGCCAGGCACAGCCCGGCCAAGGCCGCCGCATCGTGCAGCGGGCGGGTCACGGGCCTGGCGGTCACGGGCAGCGTCTCGCCGTCGGGCATGGGTCCTGGCGCGGGCCAAGGCAGGCCCGCCTTCCACCCTGAGGGCAGCGGCGCCGATCAGGCAAGACCGGCGCCGGACCCTTCCGCTCAGTTCTCCGGCTGGAAGCCGCTGTCCCGCACGATCGGACCCCATTCGTCACGCTCGCGCCGGATGCGTGCGGCGAATTCGGCCGGGCTGGCGGAAACGGTCGGCGCATATTCCAGCCGGTCGAGCGCTGCCACCATTTCCGGCATGCGTGCCGCCTGCGCGATCCCGGCGTGCAGGCCGTTGACGATGGGGGCGGGCGTGCCGGCCGGCAGCAGCGCGCCGAACCACTCGTCCTTCGAAAGGTCGGGGTGCCCCACTTCCCGCATCGTCGGCACGTCGGGGTAGCGGGGATTCCGCGCTTCGGAGGTGACGGCGAGCATCCGCGCCCCCTGCCCGTGCTGCGGCGAGATGTCGCCCAGCACCCCGACGAAGAGCGGCAGCCGCCCGCCGATCAGGTCCTGCACCGCCGGCGCGGCGCCGCGATAGGGCACGTGGGTCATCCGCGCCCCGATCGCCTTGGCCAGCATCACGCCGAGGAAGTGCGGCGCCGAACCCGCGGCCGGCGAGGCGAAGGGCACCTCGCCCGACTGCGCCTTCAGCCAGGCGACCAGCGCGTCGAAGGTGCGCGCCGGATGGCCGTTCGGCACCGCGAAGGCGAAGGGGAAGGTGCAGACGGTGGAGACCGGGATGAGGTCGGTCAGCGCGTCGTAGCGGACCTCCCGCGGGAAGACGTGCGGCTGCAGCGTCAGCATGGAGGCGGGTGTCTGCAGGTAGACGGTGCCGTCCTTCTCGGCATCGCGCACCGCCTCCACCGCGATGCGGCCGGCGGCGCCGACCCGGCCCTCGACGATAAGATTTGGCGCGTAGATGCCGCGCAGCCGATCGGCATAGAGCCGGGCCACGACGTCCGAGGAGCCGCCGGCCGGGAAGCCGACGATGATGCGCGCGGTGCGGCTCACCGTCTGCGCGCGGCCCGGCCGGGCCAGCCCGGCCAAGCCGGCGGCGCCCAGGCCGAGCACGGCGCGGCGGCGGATGGTGATGGTCATGCTTTTCTCTCCTCCCTGTTCCGTTTGGTCCTATGCGAAGGCCGCGATCACCTCGGCCGGGATCGGCGCGGAGCGGATGCGCCCGGGATCGCCGGGGTCGCGCACCGTCCAGACCCGGGTCTCGAACCCCTCGACGCCGACCGTGCCGTCCGCCCGGCGCAGGATGTGGTGGACGTCGAGGGCCGAGCGGCGGAAGGCGGTGACACGGCTTTCAACCGTCACCTCGTCGCCATAGGCCGAGGGCGCGCGGAAGGTTGCGCGCGTGTCTACCATCGGGATGCCGAGGATGCCGAACTCTGCGGTCCAGGCGATCTTCGGCCGGCCGAGGGCGGCGGCAAAGAGCGCGGCGGTGCAGGCATCGAAGATCGCGAAGTAGCGGGGATAGAAGACGATGCCCGCCGGGTCGCAATCGCCCCATTCGATCGTGACGGTCCGGCGGTTGACCAGGGTGGGCGCGATGCGCTCAGGCGCGTCCATGCAGGTTCTCCAGCAGCAGCGCGATGCCCTGCCCGCCGCCGATGCAGGCCGAGGCGACCGCCCGCCGCCCGCCCCGCCGCCGCAGCTCCCGCGCCGCGGTGAGGCCCAGGCGGATGCCCGTCGCGGCCAGCGGGTGGCCGATCGCGATCGCCCCGCCATTCACGTTCAGCCGCGCCTCGTCAAGCCCGAGTTCCCGTGCGCAGGCCATCACCTGGGCGCCGAAGGCCTCGTTGATCTCGAACAGATCGATGTCGCCGACCCCCAGCCCGGCGCGGTCGAGCAGCGCGCGGATCGCCGGCACGGGCCCGATGCCCATGATCTCCGGCGGGCAGCCGACCGCGCAGGCGGCGACGAGGCGGGCCAGCGCCGCATCCCGCCGGCGACCATCTGCAACCAGCACCGCCGCCGCGCCGTCCACGATCGCGGAGGAGTTGCCGCCGGTCTGCACGCCGCCGAAGGCCGGCTTGATCCGGGCCAGCCGCTCCACCGGCGAGGGGCGCGGATGCGTGTCCTCCGCCACGCTCTCCACCCCGCGCGGCAGGCGGATGCCGCGGTCCTGCATGCCGTCGCGCCGGAAGGGCGTGCTGGAAACGGGCGCGATCTCTTCCTCGAAGAAGCCGCCCTGGCGCGCGGCCAGCGCGCGGTCGAAGCTGCGCGCGGCGAACGCGTCGACCTCGGCACGGCTGATGCCGTGGCGGCGCGCCAGCTCCTCAGCCGTGCCGCCCATCGTCAGGCCACAGCCCGGGTCGAGCAGCGCCTCCCACAGGAAGTCCCTGAACTCCACCGGCGCGCCGAGGCCGAAGCCGCCGCGATGCGTGTAGGCGGCGATCGGGTTGCGGCTCATGCTCTCCGCGCCGACGCAGAGCGCAAGGCCGGCGCCCTGCCGGTCCACCGCCGTCGCGCCCTGGATGATCGCCTCGAGGCCGGTGCCGCAGACGCGCTGCACCAGCAGGGCCGGCACCTCCACCGGCACGCCGGCGTAGAGGCCGATGTGACGCGGGGTCATGTAGGCATCGAAGCTTGCCTGTGCGACGGAACCGGCGACGACGAAGCCGACCTCCTCTCCCGCCACGCTGGCGCGCGACAGGGCAGCGCGTGCGGCATGGATGCCGAGGTCGATCGGCGAGATCCCGGCCAGCGGCCCCGACAGGTCGGCGAAGGGCGTACGCGCGCCGGCGAGCAGCCAGGCATCGTCCCAACTGGTGTGGAGCGCGGTCATGCGGCGGGTCCGCCGGTGATCACCTCGGGCGGCGGCGGATCGGCATACAGCGCCTCCACCAGCGCCGCGCGACGGGCCAGCACGGCGCGCTGGTTGACCGAGCCCTTGTCGGTGATCTCGCCCGCATCCAACGACAGCGGATCGGTGAGCAGCACGGCGCGGGTGATGCGGTTGCTGCTGCCTGTCGAACGGACCGCGAGCGCCGACAGCCCGGCGGCCAGTTCGGCGCGCAGTCCGGCATGGGTGGCGGGATTCTCGCCCTTCGGCACGATCCGCCCCACCGCCTCGGGCTCGGGCAGCAGGATGGCGACGAGCGCGTCGCGATCCGGGGCCGCGATCACCGCATCCTTCACGTAGGGCGCCAGCGCTTCCACGAGGCGCGCGCGCAGCGGCCCGACGCTGACCCATGTGCCGGTCGCGAGCTTGAAATCCTCGGTGATCCGCCCGTCGAAGCGGAAGCCCTTCTGGGGGTCGTCGGGGTCGAGCGGCACCAGCGCATCGCCGAACCGGTACCAGCCCTCCTCATCGAAGGCGGCCGCTGTCGCCCCGGGGTCGCGCCAGTAGCCGGGCGTCACCGCGGGGCCGCGCACCCGCGCCTCCATCTTCTCGCCGACCGGGGCGAGCTTCAGCTCGAAGCCCGGCACCGGCAGCCCGACCGCGCCGGATACGGAGTGCTCCTCGCGCACGCAGAGCGCGAAGGGTGCTGTCTCGGTCGCGCCGAGGCTGGTCATCATGGGGATGCGCCGCCCACGCTCCTCCAGCGCCATCCGGTCCAGCGCGTCCCAGACATGCTGCGGCAGGCCGGCGGCGGCGTAGAACATCATGTGCAGCCGGGAGAAGAAGTGCCGCCGCAGTGCCGGGTCGCGCTGCAGGTGATGCACCAGCTCCTCGAAACCGCGGGGTACGTTGAAGTAGAGGCTCGGCGCGATCTCCCGGAGGTTCCGCAGGCTCTCCTCGAACCCGCCAGGCACCGGGCGGCCGCCATCCATGTAGAGCGTGCCACCGTTGTACAGGACGAGGCCGAGATTGTGGTTGCCGCCGAAGGTGTGGTGCCAGGGCAGCCAGTCCAGCAGGACCGGCGGCTCCTCCTCCAGGAAGGGAAAGGCTTCGGCCAGCATCTGCTGGTTGCTGCACAGCATGCGCTGCGTATTGACCACGCCCTTGGGCTGGCCCGTGGAGCCGGAAGTGAACAGGATCTTTGCGGGCGCATCCGGATCGATCGCGGCCGCGGCGCGCTCCACGGCCGCCGTCGGTTTGGTGCGGCGCAGTTCGGTGAATGGTGTCGCGGCGCGGCCCGCCGGCGGGTTGGCGGCGACGACCAGCTCCGTCCCCTCCGGGACGGCGCCGGCGATCGCGTCGGCAAAGCGCCTGCCATCCTCGGCGAAGACCAGCCCGGGCGTCAGCAGGCCGAGGCAGTGACGGAGCTTCGCGCCATCCTTCGCCAGAAGCGAGTAGGAGGGCGAGACCGGCGCCACCGGCACCCCGACATGCAGCGCCGCCAGCGTCAGCGCTGCCTGGTCGAGGCTGTTGCCCGAGAGGATTGCCAGCGGCCGCTCCGCCGAAAGCCCGCGATCGAGCAGCGCCTGTCCAAGCGCCCGGACGTCTTCCACCATCGCCGCGTAGCCGACGCGCCGCCAGGCCCCGCCGAGCGCCGGGTCCCGCCGCGCGACCAGCGTGCGCTCCGGCGCCGTCCGCGCCCAATGCTCCAGCCGTTCGGTGAGGCGGCGGGGATAGGGGCCGAGCCGCCCTTCCGGCGTCACCAGCAGGCAGCCATCCGGTCGACGCGTGAAGCGCACCGGCCCGGCCCCGAGCGGCCGTCGCGTCATCATCCCTGTCGCGGCCGCGGACATGCTCCCTCCGCCCGTATCGTTATGGCGTATAATAATGCAGCGCCGCCCCCCTTCCAAGGCCGCCCCTGCCTGGCCTATTGCCTCCGCATGGCCATGGCCCGCCGAAAGCCCGAGGACACCGCCGAGGAGGCTGGGACGCCCGACCTCTCCCCGCTCGACGGCAAGCTGGGCTTCCGGCTGCGTCTGGCGCAGCAGGCGGCGTTCGAGGCGTTCCACCGTGCCATCGGCCCGCTCGGCCTGACGCCGGGCGGCATGGCGGTGCTCCTGCTGCTCGAAGCCAACCCCGACCTGCGCCAGGGCGTGCTGGTGGAGGCGCTGCGGGTGAAGCCTTCCAATCTCACCGTGCTGCTGGCGAGCCTGGAGGCGGCGGGGCTGCTGCGCCGGACCGAGGATGCGGCGAACCGGCGCGCCAACCTGCTGCGGCTGACGCCGGCCGGCCGTGCGCTGCTGCGCCGCGCCAAGGCGGCGGAGGAGGAGATGGAAGCGTCGCTCGCCGGCGGCCTCTCGCCGGCCGAGCGCGTGACGCTGCTCGACGCGCTGCGTCGCCTTGCGGGCGGCTGAGGCGCCGCGGTATCGTTATGATCCATAACCCACAGGGCGGGCGGATGGCGGAAGGCCTGGTCACCCTCGAGTTCCGTGGCGACGTCGCCTGGATCGGCCTCGACCGTGCCGCGAAGCGCAACGCGATCAGCGATGCGCTGCTCGCCGCGCTTGACGAGCGCGTCGCGCAGGCGCAGGCACGTGCACGGGCCATCGTCCTGTTCGGTCACGGCCCATGCTTCTCTGCCGGTCTCGACCTCGCCGAGCATCGCGACCGGACCGCGGAGGAGGTGTTCGAGCATTCCCGATCCTGGCACCGCGTCTTCCGCCGCCTGCGCGCCGGCCGCGTCCCTGCGATCGCGGCGGTGCATGGCGCCTGCGTCGGCGGCGGGCTGGAGCTCGCGGCCGCCTGCCACATCCGCGTCGCGGACGAGACGGCCTTCTTCGCCCTGCCCGAGGGCACGCGCGGCATCTTCGTCGGCGGCGGCGCCAGCGTTCACGTCGCGCGGCTGATCGGCACCGGGCGTATGACCGACATGATGCTGACGGGCCGCGCGCTTGATGCCACGGCGGCCGAGCGGGCCGGCCTCGTCACCTACCTCGTGCCGGGCGGCGACGCGCCGGCGAAGGCGGAGGAGGTGGCGGCCCGCGTGGCGAAGATGGCGCCGCTCACCGTCCTCGGCATCCTCGGCGCGCTGCCGCGCATCGCCAGCATGGCGGAGGAGGACGGCTTGTTCGTCGAGAGCATGATGGCCGCCCTCGCCCAGACCGGGCCGGACGCCGCGCAGCGCCTGGCCGACTTCGTCAAGAAGCGGGCCCCCAAGGCAGGAGAGGCATGAGATGGACCTGAAAGGCGCGTCGGCGATCGTCACCGGCGGCGGCTCCGGCCTCGGCGCGGCGACGGCGGAGGCCCTGGCGGCGGCCGGTGCGAAGGTGGTGGTGTTCGACATCGACGGCGCGAAGGCCGAAGCCGTGGCGGCGCGCCTCGGTGGGGCCGCCGCGGTCGGCGACGTCGCGGAGGAGGCGCCGCTGGCGGCAGCCGTGGAATCGGCGGCCCGGCTGGCGCCGCTCCGTCTCGCCGTCGCCTGCGCTGGCATCGCGCCCGCCGCGCGGGTGTCCGGCCGGGGCGGCCCGCACGACCTCGCCTTGTTCGAGCGCGTGATCCGCGTGAACCTCGTCGGCAGCTTCAACCTGCTCCGCCTGGCGGCCGCGAGGATGACAGGCAATGAGCCCCTGGCGGAAGGCGAGCGCGGCTTGGTGGTGATGACCGCCTCGATCGCCGCCTATGAAGGGCAGATCGGACAGGCAGCGTACTCTGCCTCCAAGGGTGGCGTCGTCGGGCTCACGCTGCCGGCTGCGCGGGAGCTGGCGCGCTTCGGCGTGCGCGTCGTGACGATCGCACCCGGCCTGTTCCACACGCCCCTGATGGACACGCTGACGCCGGAGGCGCGCGAGAGCCTTGGCCGCATGCCGCTCTTCCCGCCGCGCCTCGGTCGTCCGGAGGAGTTTGCGGCGATGGTGACCTCCGTCGCGGCGAACCCGCTTCTGAACGGCACGACGTTGCGCCTCGACGGCGCGCTGCGGCTACCGCCGGCATAGGGAACAGCCGGCGGGCGGTGCCGGTTACTGCAGCGCAACCCTCAAGCCCAATCCCAGGATGTTCGAGCCGCTTCCCTGTGGCGCGATGATGCCGAAGATCCCGGAGCGGTGATGCAGCCGCGGCACCAGGGAGAGGCCGGGCAGCGCGGCATGCGAGATCTCCGCCTCGAAGGCGAGATAGTTGAGGAACTTGCGTGGCCGCTCGTCATTCTCCCGCCCTTCGAAGGTCGGCCGCGACAGCGCGTAGGAGAAGCCCTCGCCAACCGCGAAGTTGATGCTGGCGCGCGTCGCCGGCAGAGGCAGCTCGCGCGAGCGCCAGACCAGCGCGAGCGTCGCCTCCTGGTGCCGCTGCAGGCCGAAATGCTGGCCGAACTGCGCCTCCACCTCGATGGACCCGCCATCGATCACCCGCCCCGCCAGCGGCCAGCCCGTGCGGAGCTCCGGCACGATCACGCGGCTGGCGAGGAGGGAGGCGAACTGGACGTCCTGCGTCTCGACATCGCCGGTCCCGAGTCGACGCGGCACGTCCAGCAGGCGGGAGGAAACCCACTGTCCGATGTAGATCGTGCCGTGCCAGACACGGTCGCGGGGCGCCTCCGCGGCGGCGGGAAGCGACAGGCCGCACAGCAGGGGACCGGCGAGGAGCAGGCATCGCCGCATGGCATGATCTCCGGGGCGAGTCGGGTCGTGGCGCCAGCAGCCGGGCGATCTGCCCGGCCGGGAGCGTCGTCAACGTGCCTGCCGGATGCGCGGTTGCGTGCCGCTCAGGCAACCATCGCGGCGGCGCGCACCCCCTCGATCATGCTCGTCCGCAGCAGGTGCGCCCGGGCGCGCGCCGGATCGGCGGCGACGGCGCGAAGCTCCGCCAGGCGCGCGGCCCGGGCGGCCAGGTTCTTCTCTTCCAGCATCTGCTTGTTGGCGATGGTCATGGCCTGCAGGAACGCCTCCGCGACATGGCGGCGCTGCCGGTCGTAGCGGGCCAGCCCTTCCTCTCCGCCTCCGTCCAGCGCCGCCGCGATCCGCTCGGCGGCAAGGATCGCGTCGTGGATGCCGAAATTCATCCCCATGCCGCCAAGCGGGTTGTTGACGTGCGCCGCGTCGCCGGCCAGCAGCACGCAACCCTTGCGGAAGGTCGTGGCGACGCGCTGGTGCACCGCATAGAGGTTGGTGTGCAGGATACCGAATTCCCCTGCCTGCGGAATCAGCGCCCGCACCCGCGCCTGCGCCGCCGCGTGGTCCAGCAGCTCGGCATCCGGCGTGCCAGGATCCGTGGGAAAGACGATGCGCCACAGCCCCGGCGGGCCGCCTGCCGGCACCTGGAACATCGCACACCAGGTCATGGGATCCGACACGTAGGACGAGACCGCGTATCCTTTCGCCGCCATGTCCTCCGGCGTCGTCACCACCAGGAAGCGCTCGGCGTAGGTGAAGCCGTCGAAGCCGATCCCCTGCGACTTGCGCACCATGCTGCGCCCGCCATCGGCGCCGATCAGGAAGTCGCAGCGGTGCTCGGCGCCATCCTCCGTGGCCACGCGCACGCCGGCGCTGTCCTGCACCACTGCCGCCACGCCGCTGCCCCAACGCAGCTCGGCCCGCGGAAACCCCGCGAGGTGCCGCAGCAGCACGCGGCAGAGCTTGTGCTGCTCGCACTGCAGCCGGAAGGGATACGGCGTGACGTCGGCGAGGATCGAGAGGTCGAACTCCGCCACCACGCCCTCCTCCCGTCCGCGGAACTGCCAGACCGGCGCCCGGATGCCGAGCGCCAGCAGATCGGACGTGACACCGGACTCCGTGTACATCTCCATCGTCGGCGGGTGGATGGTGGCGGCGCGCGGATCCTCGAACGGCTCGCGGTGCCGTTCCAGCACGAGCACGCGCACCCCGCTGCGCGCCAGGAACAGCGCCGCGGTCAGCCCGACCGGACCGGCGCCGACGACGATCGCCTGCGGCTGGCCCACCAGCGTGCAGAAATCAGGGCGTGCGGACGCGGAGGCCGAGCCTCTCCACGGTTGCGGCTGGGCCCGTGGCTCCCATCGACTGCAGCTCGGCGATCGGCAGCGGCCGCGGCGGGCGCACCGTCACTTCCAGCGTACCGGGCCGGCGGATGAAGGATGCGATGGCCTCCCGCATGGGTGCATAGGGATCGGCCGCCGGCGTGGCGGCACCCTTGCCGCGGCCCGCGGGCGGCGCGCCGGGCACCGGGGCCGAAAGCGCGGCCTGGGCCCATTGCTCGCGCAGCCGCGCCTCCGGTACGCGCTGCGCGCGCGCCTGCTGGCTCAGCGTGCGGCCAAGCAGTCCCTGGTCCTGGTAGCGGAGCGTTAACTCGGCGATGCGCACCGCGGCGAAATCGGCCATCCGCTTGGCGCGGTCGACCGGTGCGCCGGCGGCGATGGCGGGCAGGTTGTCGAAGCTGCCGTCGATCGTCAGCACGCCCGCGCCTTCCCATGAGATGCGGAAGGGCGAGATGCCAAGCGGTCCGCCATCACGGTGTCCTTCGCCGCGCAGCTCCAGGCCGGCGACAATCTCGTGAAATCCCATCTGCTCCAGCGGCGGCGCCGAGCCGCGCGGCACGCTGACGCGCAGCGCATCCAAGGTCATGCCGCCGGTGGTCCGCCGCTGTGCGTCCAGCCGTCCCTCCACCGCCACGCGGCCAAGCGAGAAGATCGGCGCGCCACCGGCCTGCATGGCCACGCCTTCCATCACCGCCTGCTGTGCAACGCCGGGCGCCGGGTCGGGCGGCTGGATGCCATCCAGGATCGCGGCCAGCGTGGTCGGGCCATCCACGCCGGAGGCCGCCACCCGCGCCACCCGGAGCTGCCCCGGCCCGAGCTGGCCGAAGTTCGCCCCCATCGAAAGCCCCTCCGCCGCGAGCTGGGCGGTGCGGCCGGGCAACCAGTCGCGCAGCGAGAAGCGGGGCAGTTCCAGTTCGGTGTCCCGCTTCCGGTCTGCCATGCGAAAGCCTTCCAGCGTCACCTCGCCGGCGCGGAAGGCGCGCGGGTCGGGATCGGCGCCGTTCGGATCCGGGAAGGCCAGCTCGGCGAGGACGACGCGGGCGATCCGCGCGCTCGGCGTCTCGGTCGTGGTGCTGGCCAGCTCGAAGCCCTCCAGCGTGCCGGCACGCAGCATGCCAGGGCGGCCGGGGCCGGGCGGCACGTAGCCCTGGGCGGAAAGACGGGCGAGCCGCATCGTGCCCTCGCCGGGCTTGCTGCCGTTCAGCCCCTCGAGCTCGATGGACTCGAAGGCGAGGGTGGCGGACGAGAAGCCGGCGCCGGGCGCTGGCAGCGGCAGCCCGGCAACCAGCACGCGCGTCGCCTCCGTCACCGCGCCCTTGCCCTCGTCCAGCCGCAGCGAGCGTGCCTCAGCCCGGCCCAGCCGGTCGGCCGACAGCTCGCTCAGCCAGAGCTCGGCGGCGGAGAGGCGGCGCGCGCCCTCGGTGATCGCGACGTCGCCGAGGCGCGCGCGGCCGGTGACGGGGTCCACCTGCCGGCTGCCGATGGTGATGCGGGCATCAGGGCCGAGCGCCGTCCGCAGGCGCTCGATCGCGGCGTCGAGCTGGCGTTCCGCCTCGGCCTGCGCATGCACGACGACGCCGCCGAGCGGCAGGGTGACGGCGATGGCGAGGGCACCGAGACGATGGCGCATGTTCTTCTCTCCCAGCTTCGTGGCCGCACCCTGCTTGCAACAGTAGGAGAGGGCAAGCACGCGATGCCGCTCCCGCTCGCGGCCTGCCCGGGTGGGACAGGGGCGCTGACGGATGAAGCGGATGTGATAAGGGGAAACACAGGGGCGCGGTCGCCCCGGTGCCATGGAACCGCAACACCGATGGACCTTGCCTACCTCTCGGAATGGGCCGGCCTGCTGATCCGCTGGCTCCACCTGATCGCCGGCATCGCCTGGATCGGCACCAGCTTCTACTTCATTGGCCTCGACAACCAGCTCGATCCGCCACGGGACGGGAACCCGCGCGTGAAAGGCGAGCAGTGGTCGATCCACGGTGGCGGCTTCTACCACAAGCAGAAATACCTGGTTGCGCCGGAGCGGCTGCCGGAGCGCCTGCACTGGTTCAAGTGGGAGGCCTACTGGACCTGGATCAGCGGCTTCGCCCTCTTCGTCCTGCTCTACTGGTTCGGCGCCTCCACCTACCTGATCGACCCCGCGGTGATGCCGTTGGAGCCCTGGCAGGCCGTGGCGATCAGCGCCACGATGCTGGTCGGCGGCTGGGTCATTTATGACCTCGTCTGCCGATCCAAGTTCGGCGTGGACGATCGGAAGCTCGCCGCCGCCGGCATCGCCATGCTCGTCGTCGCGGCCTTCGTGGCCTGCCATCTCTTCTCGGGCCGCGGCGCCTTCCTCCAGATCGGCGCGATGACGGGCACGATCATGGTGGCGAATGTCGCCATGGTGATCATCCCCGGCCAGCGCCGGATGGTCGCGGCGATGCGGGATGGGCGGGAGCCGGACCCGAAATACGGCCGCTGGGGCAAGCAGCGCAGCGTCCACAACACCTACCTGACGCTGCCCGTGCTCTTCCTGATGATCAGCCCGCACTATCCGATGACCTGGAGCGGATCGTGGAACTGGGTGGTGCTGCTGGCCATAGCCCTGGCCGGCGCGCTGGTCCGTCAGTTCTTCGTCAGCCGCCAGCTCGGCCGCAACCCGGTGGCACTGCCGGCGGCAGCGACGGCGGTGGTGGTCGCGCTGATCTTCGCGCTTCGGCCGGAGCGCGGGCCGGACCTTGCGGGCGTGACGCCGCCGGCCTTCGCCGAGGTCCAGGCCATCGCCGCGGCGCGCTGCGCGAGCTGCCACGCCGCGCGGCCGACCGATGAGGCCTTCGCGGCGCCGCCGAAGGGCGTGCGGCTGGACGAGCCATCGCACATCCGCCGCTGGGCGCAGTCGATGCGCCAGCAGGTGGCGAGCGAGGCGATGCCGCCCGGCAACCTCACCGAGATGACCGCCGAGGAGCGGGCGAAGATCATCGCCTGGGTGGCGGCGGGAGCACGGCCGGAATGAAGCCTTCCGCCTTGACCACCCATGTCCTCGACACCGCCCGCGGCACGCCGGCCGCCGGCATGCGGGTGGAGCTGTGGCGCATGGAGCCGGAGCCCGCACAGGTAACGGAGTGCCTGACCAACGCCGACGGCCGTGCGGACGCGCCGCTGCTGACGGCCGAGACCTTCCGCCCTGGGCGCTACGAGCTGCGCTTCCATGTCGGCGCGTATTTCGGCGGCGCCGGCTTCCTTGATGTGGTGCCGGTCGCGGTGCGGCTGGAAGCGGGGCAGGGGCACTATCACGTGCCGCTGCTCTGCTCCCCATGGAGCTACGCCACCTATCGCGGCTCCTGACCTTGCGGCGCCGCGCGGGGCTTGTAGCCTGACGCGACAGGGTCTCGGGGACGGCAGATGGGTATTCGGGTCGCGGTGCTCGGCGCAGGCACGATGGGGCACGCGCTGGCGCTGGTCTATGCGCTCGGCGGCAATCAGGTGCGGCTGACCGACACCTCGATGTCGATGCTGAACAAGGCGGGCGGGCTGATGGAGACGGCGCTCGCCGGCCTTGTGCAGCACGGCGAGGCGCCGGCGGGCTGCACGGCCGAGTGGCTGCGCGGCCAGGTCTCCCGCGTCGCGACGCTCGCCGAGGCGGTGGAGGAGGCCGACCTGATCGTCGAGGCGATCGTCGAGAACCCGGAGGCGAAGCGCGCCCTCTTTGCCGAGGTGAACCGCCACGCGCCGGCGAAGTCGGTGATCGCCTCCAACACCTCCTACCTCGATCCCTTCCCGCTCATCCCCGAGGAACGGCAGGCGCGGTCGCTCATCATGCACTGGTACACCCCGCCCTACCTGGTGGACCTGGTTGACATCGTCGGCGGGCCGCGCTGCGACCCGGATGTGGTCGCCTGGGCGGCCGAGGTGTGCACCACGATGGGCAAGGTGCCGCTGGTGATGAAGGCCTTCGTGCCCGGCTACATCGCCAACCGCATCCAATCGGCGATCGCGGCCGAGGTGTACCGTCTGATCGACGACGGCGTCGCGACGGCGGAGGAGATCGACACCGCCATCGTGCACGGCCTGGCGCTCCGCATCCCGGTGGTCGGCGTGATGGCGAAGGCCGACTTTACCGGCCTGCCGCTGCTGCAGCACGCGCTTCGCAACGGCACCTACCAGCCGCCGCCGCCCCGCGAGAACAGCGAGACGCTGGACCGACTGGTTGCCGAGGGGCGGACCGGCGTGATGGCCGGCGCCGGCTACTACGACTGGCCGAAGGACACCGAACGCCTCTTCGCGGCCCGCGACCGACGGCTCATGGCGTTGAAGCGCGCGCTGCGCGAGATCGGGACGATGGCCGGCGCCGGCCGCGCGGAGGACTGACGGCGATGATCAGCTACGACCTGAAGGGCAAGGCGGCGCTGGTGACCGGCGGCGCCTCCGGCATCGGCCTCGCCACCGCCACCGCGCTGGCGCGCGGCGGCTGCGCGGTGGCGGTGAACTTCCTGCCCGGCGATCCGCGCGGATCGGAAGCGGTGGAGCGCCTGCACGCCATGACCGGCGCACGGATCCTGCCAGCGGAAGGCGACGTGGCGGACCCCGCCTCCTGCGCCGCGATGGTGGAACGCGCGGCGACCGATCTCGGGCGCCTCGACTACCTCGTCAACAATGCGGGCACGCCGGGGACGAAGACCTCCATCGCGCCGGGCGAACTCGACCGCCTCACGGAGGAGCTGTGGCAGACGGTGCTGGGGGTCAACCTGCTCGGCGTCTTCCGCTGCACGAAGGCGGCGGCGCCGGCGCTCAAGGCGGCGCGCGGCGCGGTGGTGAACGTCGCCTCCATCGCCGGCATCAATCACCCGGGGTCCTCCATGGCCTATGGCGCGACCAAGGCGGGGGTGATCAGCCTGACCCGGAATCTCGCCCGTGCGCTGGCGCCGGAGGCACGCGTGAACGCCGTGGCGCCCGGCGCCGTCGATTCCACCTGGATGATCGAGTGGACGCCGGAGCAGCGCCATTCGTCCATCGAGGGCGCGCTGCTCAAGCGCCGCTGCGCGCCGGAGGACCTGGCAGAGGTCATCGTCTTCCTCCTCGCCGGCGCGGCGATGGTCACCGGGCAGACCGTGGTGGTCGACGGCGGGCTGACCGTCTGAGCCGATGACGCACATCGACACGGCCCGCTTCCTCCGAGACTTGCAGGAACTGCGCCGCATCGGCGCGTACCGCACCGGCGTCCACCGCCCGACCTACTCGCCGGAAGACATGGAAAGCCGCCGCTGGCTGATGGCCCGCATGGCGGAGTGCGGGCTCGAGCCGGAGATGGACGGCATCGGCAACGTGCTCGGCCGCGGTCGTGCCCCCGGCCCGCACCTGCTCGCCGGCAGCCATATCGAGACGCAGAACCATGCCGGCTGGCTCGACGGCGCGCTCGGCGTCGTCGCCGGGCTGGCGCTGGCGCGCTCCGGCCTTCCCGTCGACGTCGCCGCCTGGGCGGATGAGGAGGGCCATTACGGCGGCTTCATCGGCAGCCGCAGCTACATCGGCGAACTGCCGGAGGAGGAGATCGACCGTCTCGCCAATCGCCACAACGGCAAGACGCTGCGGCAGGCGTTGCGCGACGCAGGACTGGAAGACCGGCCGCGCCTTGCCATGGAGCCTGGCCGGCACAAGGGCTTCCTCGAGATGCACATCGAGCAGGGCACCGGCCTGGAATCCGCCGGCCTGCGGATTGGCGTCGTCACCGGCATCGTCGCCATCTGGCAGTGGCGCATCGCGATCGAAGGCCAGCAGGACCATGCTGGCGGCACCACAATGGCGGAGCGTCGCGACGCCGGCCTGAGCGCGGTGCGCCTGCTGCACATGCTGGACGAGCGCATGCCCGCTGCCTGCGGCCCGCGCAGCACCTGGACATGCGGGCGCATCGCCCTCGATCCCGGCGCGGCGTCCATCATCCCCGGTCGGGCGGAGGTGCTGTTCCAGTTCCGCGACGTGGAGGAGGAAGCGCTGCGCCGCATGGAAACCGTGCTGCGCGCCTGCGTGCAGGAGAGCAACCGGCGGGAGCGCTGCACCGCCACGCTGGAGGCGCTGAGCCTCTCCAAGCCCGCGCTCTGCGACCCCGCCATGATGGCCGCGCTGTCCGACGCGGCGGAGGCGCTGGCGCCGGGCGCCTGGCAACGCATGCCCTCCGGCGCGGGGCACGATGCGCAGTACCTCGCGAAGCGAATGCCGGCCGCCATGCTCTTCGTGCCCTCCGTCGGCGGCATCAGCCACCACTGGAGCGAGGACACGAAGGAGGAGGATCTGGCGCTCGGCGTCGAGGTGCTGGCCGAAGGGGCGGCGCGCTACCTGGCTGCCTGATCCGCCACGCGCGTCCAGGCGCCGCAGAAGGCAGGCAGTGCGCGGCCGCCGAGCAGCGCGGAGACCGCCGGATCCGCCTGCGGCGGCGGCAGCGCGGCCACCGGGCCGGAGACCAGCGTCAGCGCGGCCAGCCCCGCCGCCGCCGTCGCCCCGGTGCGCCCGCCCGGCCGCCGCAGGAAGGCCAGGCCGATCGCCACCGAGACGAGGCCGAGCGCGACGAAGGCGAGATCATAGGCGAGCGGGTTCTCCACCCCGATCCGGATGCGGTGCATGACCAGCACCCAATGGAAGGCCACGACGTCCAGGATGTGCCAGACCCCGAAGCCGAGCCACGCCCAGCCCGCGATCAGCCGCCCCGCCCCGGCCTCGGCCGCCGCGGTGCGACGGCGCCACAGCACATACAGCGCCCCGGCCGCGATGGCATAATGCGCCGCGTGGAACAGCCCGTCCCAGAAGGCCTGGAAGGCGAAGTCCTCCGGCCGCGCCCAGAGCGACAGCAGGTGGTGCCACTGCAGGATCTGGTGCAGCAGGATCCCGTCGAAGAAGCCGCCCAGCGCAAAGCCGAGCAGGAAGGCGGGGGTGCGGAGGCGCGCGGGCATGGAGGGCGAACGCGGCACCCACGTCGCTGTTCAGTCGGGCCGCGTCACGGCCGCAATTCTCGGATCGCTCGACCCGCCAGGAAGGCTTCGATCGCCTCGACCGCACCCGCAAAATACGTCGCGTAGTTCTGGCGCGACACGTAGCCGAGATGCGGCGTCAGCACCGTATTGGGAAGCGAGAGGATCGGGTGATCCGCCGGCAGCGGCTCCTCCCCGAACACGTCGAGGCCGACGCCGGCGATCCGGCCCTCGGTCAGCGCCGCCGCCAGCGCCGCGCCTTCGATCAGCGGGAACCGGCTGGTGTTGACGAGGAAGGCGCCCGGCTTCATCCGCGCGATCTCCACCGCGCCGACGATGTCGCGGCTGCGCTCGGACAGCACGAGATGCAGCGTCACCACGTCGGCGCGGGCGAACAGTTCCCCCTTCGTCACGGCGGTCGCGCCCGCGGCCGCGGCGCGCTCGGCCGTCAGGTTCGGGCTCCAGGCGATGACCTCCATGCCGAAGGCGCGGCCCACCGCCGCGACGCGGCTGCCGAGCTTGCCGAGGCCGAGCACGCCGAGCGTCAGCCCCTCCGCCGCGGTGCCGACCGAGCTCTGCCAGCGGCCGGCGCGCAGGCTTTCCTGCTGGCGGGGAATGTCGCGCAGCAGGTTCAGGATGAGTGCCCAGGTGATGTCCACCGTCGGCGCGCCGGCCGAAGGCGTTCCGCAGACGGTGATCCCCTGCGCCCGCGCCGCCGCCACGTCGATGCTCCGGTTGCGCTCGCCCGTGGTCATCAGCAGCCGCAGCGCCGGCAGCCGGCGCAGGAGCGAGGCCGGGAAGGGCGTCCTCTCCCGCATGGCGAGGATCGCGTCGAAGGGCGCCAAGCGGCGCGCCAGCGCGTCCTCCTCCTTCAGCGTGTCGCGGAAGACCTCGATGGCGAGCGTCGGCGGCAACCGGTCCCAGGGGCCCATCGCCCGCGCCACGTCCTGGTAGTCGTCCAGGATCGCCAGCCTCGTCAGCGTCGTCACCGCGTCTCTCCCAGGGGTCGGAGCAGCGGCAATGCGGGCGGTGCCCGGCGGCGTCAATCGGCCGCGACGATGTCCCAGCGGATCGACCGGCGCGGCCGCAGGGCCACCACGCCCGGCGGCGTCCCGGCCGGCGTTCCGTCGGCGTCCAGCAGCCGCGGCATGGCGAGCCGGAAACTCCCCGCCGGCGGTGGTACCCCGTCCAGACCCGCGGGCAGGGCGGCCAGGAAGTCGGTCGCGAGGGCCTGCGACAGTGTGGGCACGGGCCGGTGCAGCATCAGCCGACGCTCCGCCGGCGCGCGTCCCCCTTCGTCGGGCAGCAGCAGGACGAAGGCGCCATCGGCGGCGCTCCAGGTCACCACCTCCGTCTGCCGCCCATCCAGAAACGTCGTGCAGGCCAGCCGCGCGAGCGCAACGCCGCGCCCGGCGGCGTCACGCACGGTGCCGATCACCGCCGTGGCCTCCGGCGGCACGGCGCGTCCGGGCCCGGGCCTCAGGCGCAGCGTAATGCGCGGCGATTCGGTGCGGGCCGACGCCGGACCAGCCGTGGGCCGCAGCGGGTGGCGGGGCGGGATGTCGACCTCCACCGCGGCCGGCAGGAAGCGACGCTCGGGATCGGTGACGAGGATGCGCCGCGGCCCGGGCGGCAACTCGGCGAAGTGGGTCTGTCCGCCGACGGGGTCGAACAGCGCCGCTGCGCCCGCTACGCCAACCGGGACCACGCGCAGCCCGGCCACCGGTGGCAGCATCGGCGCGTGCCCTTCGGCGACGTAGCGCAGGGCCCGCAGGCTGAGGCAGGCGTGCGGCTCCGGCGACCGTGCGGTGACGAGTGTCCAGCCCGTGGGACGCAGGCTTGCAGCAGTCATGCCGCGCAAACCTAACGTCGCTGCGCGGCCGCCGCAACTCTTGGTTGTCTCACCCGGGCAGTTCCACGACCATGGCGGAGGCTGCTTGCCGCAGAAGGTGAGGGAGCGGCGTCGGGCGGGACTGCGTTGCCCTGTCCACATAGACGTGCACGAAGTGGCCGTCCGCGCTCGCCTCCTTCTCTCCCTCGCGGAAGATGGCGATGCCGTAGCGGATGGAGGTCGTGCCGACGCGCTCCACCCGCAATCCGGCCGTGACCGTCTCCGGAAACGCGACCGGCGCGTGATAGCGGCAGAGTGTCTCCACCACCACGCCGACCACGGCGCTGTCCGCCAGATCGATCGCGCCGGTGCCGAGCAGGAACCGGGCGACGACTGTGTCGAACCAGGAATAGTAGGTGACGTTGTTGACGTGTCGGTAGACGTCGTTGTCCATCCAGCGCGTCGGAATCTCGAGGAAGAAGCGGTAATCGTCTCGGCTGGGGCGGTGTCGGCTCATGCCACGCAGATTGCCCGAGGAGGTCCGGCCCGGCGAGGTGGACGGCAAGCGCCGAGTCGCATCTCACGCCTGGCGCGAAAGCCGCCCCGCAAGCCCATCTATTCCGTAAATTCCGCTGAAGAAGGCTTCGCCCATTCGGAGGGCGCCGCTATAGCACGAGGCAAAGCCGCGGCAGCCCGCCGCGTCCTTCCGGAAGCGAACCGCCCGCCGCGATGTCCGCCGCGCCAAACCCGTCCGCCCCCCGCCTGGAGCCGTTCCGCCTGCGGGGCGCCAACTTCAACCTGCTGGTCCTGCGCCTGCTCGACCACCGGGCGGAAGCCGTGGTGCCGGCGCTCGGCGACCAGTTCCGGCGCGCGCCGGGCTTCCTTCGCTTCGCCCCCGTGGTGATCGGGCTGGATGACCTCGGCGCCCGTCCGGCGGAGGTCGACTTCGCCGCGCTTGTCGGCGGTCTCCGCGCGATCGACATCGTGCCGATCGGCACGACAGGCGGCACGCCGGAGATGCGCGCCGCGGCGCAGGGCGCTGGCCTGCCGCCGCTCCGCGCCGCTGGCGGCCGGGAGGAAGCCGTTCCGCTGCCCGAGCCGGCTGCCGCGCCCGCCATGGCGGCACCGGCGGTCGCCGCGGCCGAGCCGGCCGTACAGCCGCCGCAGCCGGACGGCACCGCGCGGCCGACCCTGCTGATCGACCAGCCGGTGCGCGCCGGCCAGCGCATCTGGGCGCAGGGAAGCGATCTGATCGTGGTCGGCACGGTGAACCGCGGCGCCGAGGTGATCGCCGACGGCAACATCCATGTCTATGGCCGGCTGCTCGGCCGTGCCATCGCCGGCGGGCAATCGAACGGGGAGGCGCGCGTCTTCGCGACCGCCTTCGACCCGGAGCTCGTTTCGATCGCCGGCTACTACGCCGTGCGCGAGGGGTTGGGGGAGGCGCCGATCGGCAAGGCGGTCATGGCCCGGCTGGTCGGCGACCACATGAGGTTCGACCCGCTCGGCTGAGCCGGGCGAGGGACATTCAGCGGCAGGCAGGGGACTTCACCATGGCGGAAGTGATCGTCGTCACATCGGGCAAGGGGGGCGTGGGCAAGACCACGTCCTCCGCCGCCTTCGCCACCGGCCTCGCACAGCGGGGCAAGAAGACCGTCGTGATCGACTTCGACGTCGGGCTGCGCAACCTCGACCTCATCATGGGCGTCGAGCGCCGCGTGGTGTTCGACATCGTCAACGTCATCCAGGGCGAGGCGCGGCTCAGCCAGGCGCTGATCAAGGACAAGCGCGTCGACTCGCTATCCATCCTTCCCGCCAGCCAGACCCGCGACAAGGATGCGCTGACCCGCGACGGCGTCGGCAAGATCATCGAGGAGCTGTCGAAGGACCACGACTACATCCTTTGCGACAGCCCCGCCGGCATCGAGAAGGGCGCGCTGCTCGCCCTCTACTTCGCCGACCAGGCGGTCGTCGTGACCAACCCGGAGGTGTCCTCGGTTCGCGACTCCGACCGCATCCTCGGCGTGCTGCAATCCAAGTCGAGGCGCGCGGAGGAGAAGAAGGACCCTGTGAAGGAGCATCTCCTCGTCACCCGTTACGACCCGAACCGCGTCGAGAAGGGCGAGATGCTGAAGCTCGAGGACATCCGCGAGATCCTCGCCATCCCGCTGCTCGGCGTCATCCCGGAGAGCGAGAGCGTGCTGCGCGCCTCCAACACGGGCAACCCGGTGATCATGGATGGCGAGAGCATCGCCGGCCAGGCCTACCGCGACGCGGTCGGCCGCTTCCTCGGCGAGAAGATCGAGCACCGCTTCCTCGATGCGCCGAAGAAGGGGCTGTTCGCCCGCATCTTCGGAGGGAGGGCCGCATGAGCTGGCTCGCCGACCTCTTCCGCACCCGCAAGCCGGAGCCCGCCACCGCCGAGAAGGCGAAGGAGCGGCTGCAGATCGTGCTGGCGCATGAGCGCATCGGCCGCACGCGAGAGGACTTCCTGCCGAAGCTGCAGCAGGAGATCGTCGCGGTGGTCGCGCGCTACGTCGCAATCGACCCGGGCAAGGTGAACATCTCGCTCGACCGCGGCGGCGACATGAGCACGCTGGCCATTGAGATCGACCTGCCGGGCCCGCCCCAGGCCGCTGCGGTGCGCCGCGCGAGCTGACCGGTCCGGCCCGCCCGCCTCATCGCGGCGCGCCCCCGGGCGCGCCGAGGAACGCCCGCACCGGCGTGAGTGAGCCGGCGGGATCCTCCTCCATCGGCACGTGGCCGATGCCCGGCAGCACGACCAGCCGACTGTCGCGCAGCTCCCGCCGGTAGTCCTCGGCGTTGGAGACCGGCACCATCCGGTCGCGCTCGCCCCAGAGCAGCAGGACGGGTGCGGCGATGCGGTGCAGGAAGGGCTCGGGCCGCGCCAGCACGTGGCCCTCGGTGCGGTCCAGGATGGCGCGCCGCACGCCGGGTGCGAGCGTCATGTCGCGGTAGCGCTCCAGCACCTCGGGCCGCATCGTCGCCGGATCGGCATAGGCGGCGGTCGCGGTCTGCCGGAACAGCGGCATCGGCAGTGTCCAGGGCAGCAGCCGCATCAGCAACGGCACGCGCACGGGCTGGTCATACTCGATGCCGTGGCTCGCATAGCCATCCGGCGCCATGAGGACCAGGCGGCGCACCCTGTCCGGCCGGTCCGCCGCGAAGCGCCAGGCGATCCGCCCGCCCATCGAGCTTCCGACCAGGTCGGCGCGGCCGATGCCGAGGTGATCGAGCAGCGCCTCCAGCACCTCCACCGCCCGGGTGTCGGAGTAGTCCCCGGTAGGATCCGGACCGGTGAGGCCGAAGCCGGGCAGATCGAGGCGGATCACACGCCGCTCCGCCTCCAGCGCCACCGCCCACTCCTCCCAGGTGTGCAGCGAGGATCCGAAGCCGTGCAGCAGCAGCACCGGCGGCGCGTCCCGCGGGCCCGTGTCGCGCAGATGGAGGCGCAGGCCGGCCACCATGACGAAACGGCTCGGCGGCGCGGCGTGGCGCGCTTCCAGCGCGGCCCGCGGCTTGTCCGGCGTGTACAACCAGACCGCCGCGGCGAGCACCGCCAGGATCAGCACGGCGCCGAGGATCGCCAGCCAGCGCATCACGCGGGCACCAGCCGCCGATCCGCCACTCGGACGCCGCGGTCGTGATGCGCCGCAACCGCCGGTCGATGTGCGATGGAGAGGATGGCGCTACCGGGCAGCCTCTCCCGCACCAGCCGGTACAATGCCTCCTCGGCCGCGGGATCGAGGCTCGCCGTCGCCTCGTCGAGGAAGAGGAAGTCCGGCCGCACCAGCAACGCGCGCGCGAAGGCAAGGCGCTGCTGCTCGCCGCCCGAAAGGCGGCGGTCCCAGGCATCCTCCTCGTCCAGGCGGGTGGTGAGATGAGGGAGCCCGACCGCGGCCAGCGCCTCCCGCACCGCCTCATCCGGCACCACCGCCGCATCGAGCGGGTAGCACACGGCCCGGCGCAGCGAACCCAGCGGCAGGTAGGGACGCTGCGGCAGGAACAGCGCCCGCGCCCCCTCCGGCAGCACGGCGCGCCCGCCGCCGAACGGCCAGATGCCGGCGATGGCGCGGAACAGGGTCGACTTGCCGCTGCCCGATGCGCCCGTGACCAGCACGGCCTCGCCCTCCCGCACCTTCAGCGTGACGTCCTCCATCAACACGCGCCCGTCCGGCAGGGTGAGCGTGACATCCTCCAGCACCAGGGCGTCTCCGGCTGCGGCCTGGGTGGCGATGCCGCCCGCCGCGGCGCGCGCCGCGGCGACCGCCTGGCGGAAGCCGGTCAGCCGCTCCACCGTCGCGCGCCACTCGGTCAGCCGGGCATAGTTGTCGACGAACCAGGACAGCGCCCCCTGTACCTGGCCGAAGGCGGAGCTGGTCTGGATGAGCCCGCCGAGGGTGATCCGGCCGGCGAAATAGGCCGGCGCCGCCACCACGATCGGGAAGATCGTCGCCACCTGGGTGAAGCCCGCGGTGAAGAAGGTGAGCCGCTTGGTCGCCACCATGATGCCCCACCAGTTCTCCGCCAGGGCGCGGAAGCGCGCCGAAAGCCCGCGCCGCTCATCCGCCTCCCCGCCATGCAGCGCGATGCCCTCGACGTTGTCGCGCACGCGCACCAGCGCGTAGCGGAAATCCGCCTCCACGCGCTGCTGCAGGAAGTTCAGCCGGATCAGCCGCCGCCCGATCAGATGCGCGAGCCAGGTGCCGAGCACCGAGTAGAGGATCGCCACCCACACCATGTAGCCCGGGATGGACACGCCGAGCACCTCGAGAGGCCCCGACAGTGACCACAGCACGAAGACGAAGGAGAACAGCGTGACGACGCTGTTCATCAGCCCGAGGCCGAGGATTAGCGTCTCGTCCACGTACAGCCTGATGTCGTCGGCGATGCGCTGGTCCGGGTTGTCGGTGCCCGGATCGGTCAGCGCGATCCGGTAGTAGGCGCGGTCGGAGAGCCACTCCGAGAGCATCCGCTCCGTCGTCCAGCGCCGCCAGCGGATCTGGAGCGCCTGGCGCAGGTAGAGCGCGTAGACGGCGATCAGGATGTAGGCGGCCGCCAGCACCGAGAAGCCAGGAAACCAGGTGCCCTCGGCCTCCCCGCCAAGGAAGATCAGCGACCAGAAGGTGCCGGCGTCGCGTCGCTCCAGCGCGTTGTAGAAGGCCCGCTGCCAGTAGGTCAGCACGACCGTCATGCCCACCAGCGACAGATTCAGCGCGACCACGGCCCCGAGCAGGAGCAGCGCGCGGCCGCGCTCCTCGCTCCGCCAGTACGGGCGCGCGATCGCCCAGGCGTCGGACAGGAAGGAGCCCAGTCGGCGCATTTCTCTTGGTCCTGGTTCAGGCGGAGCGCAGCGCTTCGTCCAGCCCGGCGCGCCACGCGGCGACGCGGCGGCGGTTCACGCCGAAATCGGAGTATCCGAGCAGGCTGCGCGAGTAGAGGTACAGGCCCGCCCCGCCCGGCAGCTCCACCACCGCCGCATTCACGAGATCGGGGAAGTTGGCGAGGCGCGACCGCGCCACCCACTGCGCCTGGCGCAGCTCCGGCCATTCCGCCATCTTCCAGACGCGCGGAAAGCGGTCGCCGAGGGTCCGCACCGCGTCCCAGGCCCGCTCCGGCGTCACAGGCAGCAGCGGTACCGCCTCGTGCCGCTGGGCCGTGCTGCCGGGCGGGACCGCAAGATGCACGTTGGGCGAGGAGGGCAGCACGAGCGCGGCGAAATCCACCGGCGCCGGCGGGGGCAGCCCACCCGTCCCGCGGCCGAGGAGCAAGCGCAGCGCCGTCATGCCCGCACCCGCAGGCGGATCACCCCGCGGGGCTCGGCCGAGGGATCCACGGGCTTGCCCTTGCGCAACACATCCACCCGCCCTTCTCGCGCCAGCCGCAGGGCTGCGGCGCGGACCGGGCCCATCAGCGGCCGCCATGCCTCCTCTCCCGGCGCCAGGGCACGCGCCACCTCGCTCGGGCAGATGCTCTTCCCTGGCCCGCGGGAGGTGGTCTGGCGCAGGATCTCGTCGGCGATCGCGGCTGGGTCGGTCATGCCGGGCTTCCTAGCGCGCGCGACGGCTCAAGGCACCAGCCAGCTTGCCTCGGTCCTCGCCCCCCGCCAGTCGAAGCGGGCCGGCGGTGCCCCTGCGCGGCAAGCCTCAGGCATTCCAGCCGCTCGAAGCGCAGCACACGAGGGTCCTCGCCGAGGGCGCCCCGTCCGGGCCGACGGTCGCGAGGCACGGGGCGTGGAAGGCGCTGCGCCGATCCGCCACGCCGCCGCCAAGGCACGCGAAGGCCTCGGACAACGCCGCGTCCAGCGTCACGCGCTGCGCATCGCGCGCGCCAGCGCCACGCCGCTCTCGGCGGCCGCCTCCGCGCGCGGCGCGATGCACCAGTCGCCGCACGCGCCAAGCGCCAGCGCCGGATCCCAGAGGCAGGGAGCGCCGAGCGGAACCTCGACCAGCGCGTATCGCCAGCGATGCGCCGCGCTGTACGCCGCTGCCGGCGCCCCGGGCGCGAGGGAGAGGAAGGCGGGCAGAAGCTCGGCCGCCGCGCGCACCGGCGGCCATTCCAGGTGGTCGCGCGACCAGTCAGGCCGCGCCTGTACCACCCAGCTTTCCTGGTCCGCATCGCGCCCGGGCTTGGAGCTGTCGCGCGCCGCCCAGCCGATGGCGCCATGCTCGAAGCGCAGCGTGTCCGGCAGGTCCAGCCGCGCCTGGAAGGCCGCCATGAGGGTCCAGCACGGCGCGAGCCGCACGGCGGAGATCACCTCCCCCAACCGTGGCGCCGGCCTGGCCAGTAGCGGCAAGGCCTGCGGCGCCGGCACGGCCAGCACGACCGCCGCGAACGGTCCGTCCTCCTCAGCCGGCAGACCGGGCTCCCGGCCGGACCGGAGGGTGGCGGCGTCATGGTGGCGGAGCCGCCATGCGCCGGGATCGCCCTCGATCGAGGTGACCTGGCGGGACGGGGCGAAGGCAAGCCCGTCAGCCAGGGCGCGGGGAAGGGCGGACATCCGCGGCACGCCGACCAGCTTCCGTGGATCGGTCCAGGGCTTCGCGCCTGCAGCCTCGAGGGTGGCGGCGAAGAAGGCGCCGCGCGCGGTGAGGTATTGTGCGCCGTGGTCGAAGGAGAGCGACCGGCCCGCCACCTCCACCCGCCGCGTCGCCAGCCGCCCGCCAGCCGCGCGTCCCTTGTCGAACAGGCGCACCGGCACGCCGTGCGCGGCAAGCGTCTTGGCGCAGGAGAGGCCGGCCAGGCCGGCCCCGACGATCGCAACCGTATCGGGCATGCACCCTGTATGGCCATGCGTCCCTGCGCCGCAAGCGGGTTACACCAGCCCGAGCCTGCGCCCCAGGTCACGGAACAGCGCGACCTGCGCCGCGACATGGGCGCGCGTGGCGTCCGGCGACAGCACCCGCGGGATGGAGCCGAGGCGCCGCGTCGCCTCCGTCCAGCCCGGATCGGACCCCAGCGCGCCGAGCGTGCGCGTCCACGCCTCGACCACCGGCGCCGGCAGGCCGGGCGGGCCGAACAGGGCATTCCAGCCCGACATCTCGGCCAGGGCAGGGACGCCGGCCTCGGTCGCCGTCGGCACCTCCGGCAGGCTCGGCAGCCGCGTCGCGCCGCTGACCGCCAAGGCGCGCACCTGCCCGCCCGCGATCGCCCCGGCCATGTCGGCCAGGTTGTTGCCGACGAAGGCGACCTGCCCGCCAAGCAGCGCGGTCAGCGCCTCGCCGCCGCCCCGGAAAGGCACTGCCAGCGCCGCGTCATGCGCCAGGCCTGCCGAGACCAGCATGTGCCGGACCCCGAGATCGAGGATGGTCTGTGGTCCCGAGGTGGCGAACTCCAGCCGTCCCGGCGCTGCCCTCACCGCCGCGATCAGCTCAGCCAGGCTGCGCCACGGTGCCTCTGCCCGCACGCAGACGACGTAGGGGTTCTCGTCCAGCAGGCCGAGCATGGTGAACTCGTCCCAGGCGTAGGGCGGCCGCGCCTCCAGCGCCGGCACCACCGCGGCCGACCCGACGCGCGCCAGCAGCAGGACGTGGCCGTCCGGCCGCGCCCGCTGGACGTGCAGCGTGCCGACGGCGCCGGAGGCGCCGGCGCGGTTCTCCACCACCATCACCGGCTCCGCCGCCTTGCCGAGGGTGCGGGCCATCACCCGCGGCGCATGGGCGGCGAGCGTCCGCGCCGCGATGTCCGCTGCGCCGCCGGCGGCGAAGGGCGCGACCAGCACCATCGGACGGTCCGGATAGGGCGGCTGCGCGCGGGCCGCCGGCACGCCGACGCCGAAGACGGCCGCCAAGGCGGTGCGCCGCGACATCCTCGTCATGTTTCCTCCCCTTATTCTGAAAGGGTGATGCTGCACGGCTGCCACGCCCGGCGCCAGCTTCGCCGCTCACGCGCTCTTGGCCTTGCCGCCGGATGTGCAACGGGCGCACAGACGCCAGATCGCTGACTTGCTCGAACGTCAGGATTGAGCATGGGCCCGACGGCGCGGCTGCTTCTGGTTGTGGAGGATGACCCGCTGGTCCGCGGCACGCTGGCCGAAGGGTTGGCGGAAGCGGGCTTCGAGGTGCTGGAGGCCGAGGACGCGGAGGAGGGCCTCGCGCTCATTTCCTGCCGGCCCGACATTTCCGCCCTGCTGACCGACATCAACCTGCCCGGCGAGGATGGCTTCTCCCTGGCGCGTGCCGCCCGGATGCTGCGGCCCGACCTGCCGATCGTCTACGCCTCCGGCCGCCACCGCTACGCCGATCCCGAGCAGGCCGTGCCGAACGCGCCCTTCCTGCCGAAGCCGTTCACCATCGCCCACGCGGCCTCGACGCTGGAAGGCGCGATGGCGAGCGGGCGGTAGCCCGGGTCACCCTCCGGCGCGGGCCAGCACGGCGTCCACGAACGCCCCCGTGGCGCCGAGATAGTTGGCCGGGTCGATCAGCCGGGCGAGGCCGACGTCGTCCAGCACGGCCATGACCTGCGCATCGCGCGCCAGGGCCTCGGCCAGGCCGATCCCCTCCGCCATCGCCACCGCGCAGGCATGGTGCACAACCTCATGGGCCGTGCCCCGGCCGAGGGTGGGGGCGAGGCCCATCATCACCGCCTCCGCCATGATCAGCCCGCCGCCAGCCTCAAGGTTGCGTCGCATCCGCGCAGCATCGACCTCCAGCCCTTCCAGGATTGGCAGGAGCGTTGTCAGCGCGCCATGCGCCAGCAGCGCAACCTGCCCGAGCGCCAGATGCTCGAGCTGCATCGGCCCTGCCCCCCGCTGGTGCTCATGCGCCATGGCCGCAAGGAGCTGTGGCGCGAGCGCCCCCGCCGCCCGTGCCTGCGCGATCACGTATTCGCAACCGATCGGGTTGCGCTTCTGCGGCATGGTCGAGCTGCCGCCCTTGCCCGGCGCCGCCGGTTCGCTCGCCTCCGCCACCTCGGACTGCATCAACAGCAGCACGTCCGTGGCCGGCTTGGCGAGGCACCCGGCCAGCAGGCCGCACCACAGCCCGAACTCCGTCACGCCGTCCCGCGCCACGTGCCAGGGGATGTCGGGCAGGCCGAGGTTCAGCTCCTCTGCCAGCGCCGCCGCCACGCGCGGCCCCTCTGCGCCGAGCGAGGCGAGGGTGCCGACGGCGCCGCCGAACTGCACGCGCAGCAGCCGCGGGCGAAGCTCGGCCAGCCTCGCCTGCATCCGCAACACCGGGTCGAGCCAGGTGGCCGCCACATAGCCGAGGGTCACCGGCAGCGCCTGCTGGGCGTGGGTCCGCCCGGCCATCACCGTGTTCCGGTACTGTCGGGCCAATGCGGCCAGGGCGGTCACCAGCCGATCCAGATCGGCCGCGAACAGCCCGACCGCATCCCGGAGCTGCAGCACCAGCGCGGTGTCCAGGATGTCCTGGGTGGTGGCGCCCCAATGCGTCCAGCGCCCAGCCTCCGCGCCCGCCAGCGCGGAGAGCTGCTTGACCAGCCCGACCGTCGGGAAGCCCATGTTGCGTGTGGCGGCGGCAAGCGCCGGGATGTCCAGCCGGTCCACATCCGCCGCGGCGCCGATCACGGCAGCGGCCTCCGCCGGGATCAGGCCGAGGCGCGCCTGTGCCCGGGCCAGCGCCGCCTCTACCTCCAGCATGCGCACGAGAGAGGCTCGCTCGCCCATCGCCGCGCGCATTTCGTCGGAGCCGTAGACGGCGCCATACACCGCGCCATCGGCGGGGTTCACCGTCATCGGATCATACGTCGAGGAAGACGGTCTCGCCCTCGCCCTGCAGCCGGATGTCGAGCCGCCAGGCGCCGGCGCCTTCCGGCTTCGCCAGCAGCGTCGCGCGGCGTGCCGGATCCTCGAGGAGGGCGAGCACCGGGTCCGTCTCATTGAGCGCCTCCCCGGTGAAATAGGCGCGGGTGACGAGGTGGCGCATCAGGCCGCGGGCGAAGATCGCGATCTGCACGTGCGGCGCCTGCGTGGCGTTGCCGCGACCGGGCACCGGGCCCGGCTTCAGCGTGGTGAAGCGGAACACGCCATCTTCATCGGTTGCGCAGCGGCCGAAGCCGTGGAACGCGCCGTCGTACCGCCCGTCCGGTCCCGCCTGCCAGATCTCGACGAGCGCGTCCGAGACCGCCGCGCCGTCGCCATCGGTGATGCGGCCGGCAAGCGTGATGCGCTCTCCCGCCACGCCTTCGTTGCCCGAGCCGGCGCGCAGCAGGTCCGCCCATTCGGGGAAGTCGATCATGTGCCAGTAGGGACCGGCCGTTTGGTGCGCCGTTGCCGCGGTCATCCGTCAGGCCCTCTCGAACGGCGTCGCGTCGCGCCCGCGCAGCACGATGTCGAAGCGGTAGCCCAGCGCCCATTCGGGCTTCGTGATGCCGAGGTCGAACCTCGAGACCAGCCGCTCCCGCGCCGCCTGGTCGGGCGTCGCGTGGAAGATCGGGTCGAGCTCCAGCAGCGGGTCGCCGGGAAAGTACATCTGGGTGATCATGCGCTGTGCGAAGCCGGCGCCGTGCAGCCCGAAATGGATGTGGATGGGGCGCCAGGCATTGTCGTGGTTCCGCCAGGGATAGGCGCCGGGTTTGATGCTGACGAAGCTGTAGCGCCCCTCCGCATCGGTGAAGATGCGGGCACGTCCCTCGAAGTTCGGATCGAGCGGCGCGTCGTGCTGATCCCTCGGGTGATGGTAACGGCCTGCCGCATTGGCCTGCCAGACCTCCACCATCACGCCCCGCTGCGGCCGTCCGTCCTCGTCCGTGACCTGCCCTGCGACGATGATGCGCTCGCCCAGCGCAGCCCTGCCGTTCACCTGGCTCATATCCGTCTGCACCGGATAGCGCTCCGGCGTGAAGCGCGGCGCCGAGGTCTCGGTGGGCGTGTGCGGCACCGCCAGCAGCCCCCGGCTCGGATGGCGCCTCCGGGTGCTGCCGTAGGCTGGCGCGTCGAGCGGGGGCTGCGTCGCCGGATCGGGCCGGCGATAGGGGAGGGGATCGATCACGGCTTGGCCTTCCTCTGCACCAAGGGGAGCCGTCAGGTCAGGCGGCCATCCTCCTTGAGGATCTGCTTCGCGATCCTAATCGCCGAATTGGCCGCCGGCACCCCCGCATAGGCGCCGACCTGCAGCAGCAGCTCCGCGATCTCCTCCGCCGTCACGCCGGTGCGCGCCGTGGCGCGCACATGCAGCTCGAACTCCTCCTGCCGGCCGAGCGCGGCGGTCATCGCCAGCGTGAGAAGGCTGCGCTGGTGGCGCGTCAGGCCCGGCCGGGTCCAGATGCCGCCCCACACATTCTCCGTGATCCACGCCTGGAAGGCCGCATCCAGCGGCCCCGTCGCGGCCTGCGCGCGGGCGACATGCGCCTCGCCCAGCACGGACTTGCGGACCGCCATCCCGCCCTCCGCCCCGGGCTGCGGCCCGAGCGCGCGCAGGTGGCCGAGAATCGCCGCCGTGGATTGCTCCGGCTGCTCCAGCGTCGGCAGGTGCGCCGCCTCCTTCAGCACCACCAGGCGGCTCCCGGGCACCGCCGCCTGCACGGCTTCCGCCATCTCCCTCGGTGTCGCGATGTCCCGGTCGCCGACCACCACGGTGGTGGGGCAGGCGATCCGCCCCGCGACCTCGGCAGCGCGTGCATCCCGCAGCGCGGCGGCGGAGCCCGCATAACCATGCCGGTCGGTCCGCTCGAGCATCTGGCGCAGTCCCTTCGCGGCGGCCCGCGAGGGGTCCACCACCCATCGCGGCATCACCGTATCGGCCAGCACGCCGGAGCCATGCGCGAGCACCGCGTCGATCCGCTCCTGCCAGGCTTCCGGCGGTGGGAACTCCAGCGCCGTGTCCATCAGCACCAGCGACGCAACCCGCTCCGGCGCCAGGACGGCGAGCTGCATGGCGATCCGCCCGCCGATCGACAGGCCGACGACATGCGCCGTGCGCACGCCCAGCGCATCCAGCAGCGCCAGCGCGTCCCGCGCATGCAGCTCCATCGAGTACGGCCCGGAGGTCACGCCGGACATGCCGTGCCCGCGCAGGTCCATCCGGATCAGCCGGTGGTGCCGCGCCAGTGCCGTCGCCTGTGGATCGAACAGGTGCAGGCTGGTGCCGATCGAGTGCAGCATCAGCACCGGCGGCCCCAGCGCTTCGGCCCCGGGCGGACCCTCGACATGCGCATGCACGACGATGTCGCCCAGGTGGAGGAACATGTCCCGAAGTCTCCGCGATTCTCTATTTTATGTTTATCGTCCCAGTGGACGGAGCGCCACCCTGCCAGCCGCGACTTCTCCCGCTCATCCGGGGATCGTCGCGTCGGGTTGGCCGCCACGATAGCGGGCGACGATCGGCCGCATCGACAGGCTCTATCACGCCGCCGCGTCTGCCGCCGCTATCGTAACGTCGCTTCCCAGGAGACACGCAGTGAGCAACAGCCTTCCCACCTTCTGCGCCGGGCTTTTCGCCGGCGCCATCCTCGCCGGGGCTTTCGCGGCGGCGGCGCAGATGATCGTGCCGGTCGTCACCGCCCGGCTGGCCGGGGTCGCGCCTGGCGGCCACTCGACCTTCATCTGCACCGACCGGGACGGCACCTGGCGCCGGGGCGTCAACGCGCAGACCATGCAGACCAGCATCACGACTGGCGGAGTCACCTACATCACCGGCACGGTGAGCTGTCCATCCTGAGGTCCCGACAGGACGCCACGATGATCACCTGCCTGCGCTCCTTTCTTCGGGATCGGCAGGCAAGCCCGGCGGCCTCACACCCGTTCGAGGACCATCGCGATGCCCTGGCCCACGCCGATGCACATCGTGACCAGCGCGTAGCGGGCCTTCCGCTGGTGCAGCTCCGCCACTGCCGTCTGCACCAGCCGTGCGCCGGACATGCCGAGTGGATGGCCGAGCGCGATTGCGCCGCCATTCGGGTTCACGTGCTCTGCATCGTCCGGCAGGCCGAGGTCACGCGTCACCGCCAGCGCCTGCGCGGCAAAGGCCTCGTTCAGCTCGATCACCTCGATGTCCGACAGGCGCAGGCCGGCCTTCTCCAGAACCTTCCGTGTCGCGGGGGCTGGGCCGAATCCCATGATCCGCGGCGCGACGCCGGCAGTCGCCGCCGCCACCACCCTGGCGCGCGGTGCCAACCCGTGCCGCCGAGCCGCTGCCTCCGAGGCAACGAGGATCGCACAGGCGCCGTCATTGACCCCTGAGGCATTGCCTGCCGTGACGCTGCCGCCCTCCTTCCGGAAGGGCGTCGGCAGCTTCGCCAGCGCCTCGGCCGTGGTTTCCGGCCGCGGATGCTCGTCGGTGTCCACGACGGTCGGATCCCCCTTCCGGCGCGGGATCACGACAGGGACGATCTCCTCCCTGAAGCGCCCGGAGGCGATGGCGCGGCCGGCACGCTGCTGGCTGCGGAGGGCGAAGGCGTCCTGGTCGGCGCGGCTGACCTGGAAGTCCTGCGCCACGTTCTCTGCGGTCTCCGGCATCGAATCGATGCCGTGCGCCGCCTTCATCTTCGGGTTGACGAAGCGCCAGCCGATCGTCGTGTCGTAGATCTCGGCCGTCCGCCCGAATGCCTCGGCGCTCTTGCCCATCACGAAGGGCGCGCGGGTCATGCTCTCCACCCCTCCGGCGAGCATCAGCTCCGCCTCGCCTGCCTTGATCGCCCGCGCCGCAATGCCCACCGCGTCCATGCCGGAGCCGCAGAGCCGGTTCACCGTGCTGCCCGGGATCGTCTCGGGCAGGCCGGCGAGCAGCGCGGCCATCCGCGCCACGTTGCGGTTGTCCTCGCCCGCCTGGTTGGCGCAGCCATAGACCACGTCCTCGACGGCCGCCCAGTCCAGCGCATTGTTCCGCTCCATCAGCGCCTTGATGGGAACGGCGCCGAGGTCATCGGTGCGCACCTCCTTCAATGCGCCGGCATAGCGACCGATGGCGGTGCGGGCGGCGTCGCAGACGAAGGCGTCGGGCATTGGCAGGCTCCGGTCATGGTGGCCAGGGGCCAGAAGGGGCGGATCGGGAGGTCAGATGCCGGCCGCGCAGGGCTGCGTCAACCAGCGCCCCACGCCGGCCGCCCGCTCAACTCAGTGCCCGCACCATCCAGAGCGACAGAGCCGGGAAGGCAACCAGCAGTCCGAGCCGCAGCAGGTCCATCGCGAGGAAGGGCAGCACACCCCGGTAGGTGCGGGAGATCGGCACGTCGCGCGCCAGGCCGGCCACCACGAAGACGTTCAGCCCGATCGGGGGCGCCGTCAGCCCGATGCCCACGACCACCAGAACGAGAATGCCGAACCAGATCGCGGTCTCCTCGGTCGTCAGCCCGAAGTCGAGCGCGGTGACCACCGGAAAGAACACCGGCAGCGTCAGCAGGATCATTGCCAGCTCGTCCATCACCGCGCCGAGCACGACGTAGGCGGCCAGCAGGAGCAGCAGCACGCCGTACGGCGGCAGCTCCCGCTCGCTGATCCACAGCGCCAGCAGGTCGGGCGCCTGGGTCAGCGCGAGGAAGGCGTTGAACACCTCGGCGCCCAGAAGGATGACGAAGATCATCGCCGTCGTCTCCGCAGTGGCGAACAGCGCCTCCCGCAGGTGCCGCGGCCCGAGCGTGCCGCGCAGCGCTCCCACCGCCAGCGTCGCGACCACGCCGACCGCCGCGCTCTCCGTCGGGGTGAAGATGCCGCCATAGATGCCGCCCACCACCACCACGGCGATCAGCAGCACGGGGATGACGTTGAGGAACGCCTTCCGCCGCTCGGCGGGCGAGGGTGCCTCTCCCGGCGGGCCGAGTTCCGGCCGCAGCCGCACCATCGCTGCGATCGCGACGACGTAGAGCAGCGCCGCGATCAGCCCCGGGATCAGCGCCGCCATGAACAGCTTGGCGATGTTCTGCTCGGTGCTGATCGCATAGACGACGAGGATGACCGAAGGCGGGATGAGGATGCCGAGCGTGCCGCCCACCGCGATCGTACCGGTGGAGAAGCCTGGATCGTAGCCGTAGCGCCGCAGCTCCGGCAGCGCGGCGCGGCCGAAGGTCGCGGTGGTCGCGACCGAGCTGCCGCACACCGCGCCGAAGCAGGCGCAGGCGCCGATCACGCCCATCGCCATGCCGCCCGGCTTGCGGCCGATCAGCGCATTCGCCGCGGCGAACAGATCCCGCGCCAGGCCGCCACGCTCGGCCAGCGCACCCATCAGGATGAACAGCGGGATGACGGACAGCGTGTAGTTGGAGAACAGGTGGTACGGCGTGGTCTTGAGGTAGTTGCCCAGCGCCGACCAGTCGAGCACATGGACATAGCCGCCGATACCGACCAGCAGCATCGCCAGGCCGACCGGCGCACGGAGCGCGATCAGGCCCAGCAGCACGCCGAAACCGGTCGCCGCGAGCACGAACTCCGGCGCCATCAGCCGCGCGCCCGCAGCAGCCGCGGCACCCACCAGAGCGCGGCCAGCGCCGTCGCCCCGAAACACAATGCGCCGACGCCGACCGCCCACCAGTAGGGCAGGGCCAGCAGCCCGATGGTGCGCGTGCCGCTCCGCCAGGTGTCGATCGCGCCGGCCGCCAGGCGCTCGGTCAGCCACGCGGCCAGCACTGCCCAGACGAGCATCCAGAACGCGTCGATCGCGCCGGTCACGCGCGCCGGCAGCCAGCCCGTGAAGCTGTCGACCAGAATGTTCGCCTTCATCAGCGTCCCATAGGCGAGGAAACACACCACCCCGAGACCGGAGGCGATCGAGACCATCTCGAAATCGCCGCGGATCGGCTGGCTCGTCGCCCAACGCAACACCACCGACACCGTCGTCACCGAGGCTGCCACCAGCAGCGATACGCCCCCGAGGAACGCCAACGCGCGCGCGACAACCGCCACGGGCCCGGCAGGCGAGGTCATGTCGGGTGCTTGCCGGCGTGGCCGGGGAGGGCGCTGCCGTCCCCGGACCCCCGCCAGGGGCGTGACGCCCCTGGACCGTCGTATTGGGTTGGAGGGGGCATGCCGCGCGCGAGCCGCGGGCGTGCCAGCAACGCCTCCTCCAGGTGCCGCAGCAACCCCGACAGGGCCCTATGCCCTGCCGTGCTGTGCGATCATCGCCTGTGCGTCGGCGAGCAGGGCGGCGCCGTCGATGTTGCGTTCGCGCATGCCGCTGATCCAGCCGTCGATGACGGGGCGGCACGCGGCGACCCAGCGTTCCTTCTCGGCGGCCTCGAGCTGGACGATGGCATTGTCGCGGCGCCGCTCCACCGTCTGGCGGACCTGCGGGCCCTGTTCGTCCCAGACCTTCGCCGCCATGTCGGCCGCGGCCTGGCCTGAGTTGGCGTCGAGCACCTGCCGCAGCTCGACCGGCAGGCCCCCGTATCGCGCCGGGTTCATCGCGAGGATGAAGGTGGTGGTGTAGAAGGTCGGGCTGCCCGGGATCTCCGTGTGGTGACGCACCAGCTCCTGCAGCCGGATCGAGGGCACGACTTCCCACGGCACCACCGCGCCATCGATCACGCGCTGGCTTACCGCCTCGGGCACCTGAGGCACCGGCATGCCGATCGGCGCGGCGCCGAGCGCGCGCAGCGCCTCGCCCGCCTGGCGGGTCGGGAAGCGCAGCTTCAGGCCGCGCAGGTCTTCCAGCCGCCGTACCTCCCGGTTCGCGTGGATCACGCCGGCGTCATGCGCCCAGACGGTGATCGGGTGCACCTCGCGAAACTCCTCGCGCAGGTGGCGGCCGTAGAACTCCCACACGGCGCGCGCATTCGGCGCCGCGCGCTGGTCGGCCACAAAGGGCAGCTCGAACACCTCGATGCGCGGGAAGCGGCCCGGCGTGTTGCCGGGCAGCGTCCAGACGATGTCCGCCACCCCGTCCCGCGCCTGGTCGAACAGCTGCGGAGGCGCCCCGCCGAGCTGCATCGCCGGGAAGATCTGGATGCGCAGGCGGTTCTGGCTGTCGCTTGCCATCTTCTGCGCCCAGGGCTGCAGGAAATGGCGGTGTACGTTGGAGACGGCCGGCAGGAAGTGGTGCAGCCGCAGCGTCACCTCCTGCGCGGAGGCGGGGCGCACCAGCGCCGGCGCGGCGAGGCCGGCGGCCCCGAGCGCAAGGAGCGAGCGGCGGGCGAGCATGATGCAAGATCCTCCCGTATCTGGCTTGTTTCTCGCGCGTGGCGAATTGCCCTCGCCCATAGATGGATCGCCCAACCTTATCAAGCACCGAGACGTCCGGCGCCGAGCCCGGCGAGCAGCGCGCGCGCCTTGCCCGCCACGATCTCCGGCGTGTCACCCGGTCGGTAGATCGCGCTGCCGATGCCGAAGCCCGCCGCGCCGGCGGCATGCCAGGGCGCCATGTTGCCGGCCTCGATGCCGCCCACCGGCAGGATCGGCGTGCCCTTCGGCAGCACCGCAAGCAGCGCCTTGACCACGGCGGGGGAGGCGGCCTCCGCCGGGAACAGCTTCAGCCCGTCCGCACCCGCCTTCAGCAGCGCGAAGGCCTCCGCCGGCGTCAGGAAGCCGGGCACCGCAAGCAGGCCCGACGCCTTCGCCGCGCGCGTCACCTCGGGATCGGCGTGCGGCGTCACCACCAGCCCTCCGCCTGCTGCCGCGATGTGCGCGCACTCCGCCGGGTCGATTACCGTCCCGGCGCCGACCAGCGCGCGTCCGTGCAGCGCCCCGGCCAGCCGGCGGATGCTCTCGATCGGCTCCGGCGAGTTCAGCGGCACCTCGATGACGGGGATGCCAGCGGCCACCAGCGCCTCGCCGATCGCCACCGCCTCCTCCGGCCGCACGCCGCGCAGGATCGCGACCAGCGGGCAGCGCGCCAGCCATTCCCTCAGGCCCATCGAAGGCTCCGCGCGATGTGGTGCAGCCCGGCCGCGACCAGGTCCGGGTCATGCGTGCGGACGGTGACGTTGGAGAGCCGCAGCGCCTCCGCATAGAGCATCGCCAGCCCTGCGGCGCCGATCAGTTCCACCTGCCGCGCCCCCGTTGCCGCCAGCGCGGCTTCCACCTCGTGCCCGATCAGCAGGCCGGACAGGAAGCTGCGCGACTCCTCCTCCTTCAGCCGGCCCATCAGGTTCAGCGTGCGCGTGCCGAACAGGTGGTGAAGCAGGCCGCCCGGCTGCCGGGACCGCTTGAGGCCGCGGATGAACGCGTCCTGCGCGTGCGGTGCGTCCCGGCTGGTCCGCGCCAGGATGGTGTGCTGCGAAAGCGCGCCGAACACCTCGCCCGTCATGTGCGTGGTGAAGCTGGCGACGCGCCCGTCCTGCAGCCGGGCCCACTTGCTGTGCGTGCCCGGCATGCAGGCCAGCGCCGGCCCGCGGCCGAGCCGGCCGGCCAGCGCGACGAGCTTCGTCTCCTCGCCCCGCATCACGTCGGGAATGCCCTCGGCGTCCTGCGTCGAGAGGCCCGGCACGAGGCCGACCTCCGCGCCCTCGAACGGCACCGGCACGGTTGCCGCGGCGATCTCCTCCGGCCCGGCGGGGCAGCGCAGGTAGGGCGCCTCCACCCACCCCTGCCGGCTGCCGACCATGCCGCATAGCAGCACGCGGGTTTCGCCGGCCGCCAGCCACGGACCGACCGCTTCGCGCAGGGCGGCCGGGAAGCCGCCTTCGGGAATCGTCATGATGCCGGCCGGCCGATCCAGCCGGTCCAGCACGCGCCCATCGGCCGCCAGCCGGTAGGCACGCAGGCTGGAGGTGCCCCAATCCATTCCAATCATGCGGGCTTCCCATCCGGTGGCCTGACCGGAGTGGCCTTCGCCCGCACCCCGCGCAAGCCCCCGTCGCGCTTGCATCGCGCGCCCTTGAGCGCCGACACTCGGCGGAAAGGGCCGGGACAGTCCCAGAGGGAGGAAGAGGATGACCAGGACAGCCCTGCTGGCCGGCGCCGCGGTGGCGCTCGCCCTGCCGGCCTCGGCGGAGCTCTTGGTGTCGGCGAACGATGCCAAGGCGCGGCTGATCAACGGCGCGACCGTCATCGCCGCCGACCCGCCGCCCGACACGGTGACGGTGCTCGACATCTCCGCGTCGCCGCCCCGGCAGGTTGCGGAGGTGCAGGCCCCCACCTCCGTGGTCGGGCCGCCGCTCTCGGTCGCCCTGACCCCGGACGAGCGGCTGGTGCTGGTCACCGCCAACCAGCGGATCGACCCGGCCGACCCGAGGCGCACCATCCCCGACACGCGGCTTTCCGTCATCGACCTGCGCGCCAGCCCGCCTGCCGTCGTGCAGACGCTGGAGACGGGCCGCGGCCCGGCCGGCCTCTCCGTCAACCGCGCCGGCACCCTCGCCCTCGTCGCCAACCGCGAGGAGGGATCGGTCAGCGCCTTCCGGATCCGCGAGGCGCGGCTGGAGCCGCTCGGCAAGGTCGAGGTCGCGGCTGCCAATGCCGGCGTCTCCCACGTCGCCTTCACCCCCGATGGCCGGCACGCCCTCGTCACCCGCGACGGCGACTTCTTCCTGTCGGTGCTCGCCATCGAGGGCGAGGCGGTGCGCCGCCTCGACCGGACCCTCTCGGCCGGGCTCCGCCCCTATGGTCTGGCCATCTCGCCCGACGGGCGGTGGGCGGTGGTCGCCAATATCGGCCGCGGCGGCGGGGACGAGGACACGGTCAGCCTGGTCAGCCTGTCCGGCGCGCCCGCCACCTGGCGCGTCGTCCACACGGTAACGGTCGGGCAGACGCCGGAGGGCATCGGCGTCAGCCCCGACGGACGGCTCGTCGCCGTCACCGTGATGAACGGCTCCAACAAGCCGGAGAACTCCCCCTTCCGCGGCCCAGGCCTGCTGCGCACCTACCGCGTGGAGCAGGACCGGCTGGTGCCGGCCGGCGAGGCGCGGATCGGCACCTGGGCGCAGGGTGTCGCCTTCGCCGCCGACGGCCGCACGATCTTTGCCCAGAACATGGTGGAGCAGTCGATCCAGGCTTTCGCGGTGGCCGCCGACGGCGCGCTCACGCCGCGCGGCCCCGCCATCGCGCTGCCCGGCGGAGGGGCGGCGCTGCGCACGGCGGAGCGGTGACGGCAGGGCGCACGATTTCGTGAGCCGCTGGCAAACCTTGGCCTGCTTCAGGTGTTTGCCAGGATGAGTTCAACAGGATTGGGAGAAGAGGATGACCTCACGCGCTGCCGCCGCCCTGCTCGCCGCCACCATCGTCTCGCCCGCGATGGCCAATGAGCGCAGCTCCCCGGCCGAGCGGGTCCAGCGCGGTCACGCCTCCTTCTACGATGCGGAGCGCTTCGCCGGCCGGCGGATGGCCAATGGTGACCGCTTCGACCCCCGGTCCAACGCCGCGGCCAGCCGGACGCTGCCGCTCGGCACAATCGCCGAGGTGACGAACCGGCGGACCGGCCGCACGCGGCGCGTGGTGATCGAGGATCGCGGCCCGCGTCACCGGGGCCGCATCATCGACCTGACGCCGCGCACCGCCCGGGAACTCGGCCTGTTGGCAGAGGGGGTGGCGCCGGTGGAAGTACGGCCCGTCGGCCGCCTGCCCAACGAGGCGCGGGACGGACGCAGCGGCAATGAGGGCTGAGCTTACCAGCCGCGCGGCCCGACATCCCACGGCGCGCGGTTCGCCTCCTCCAGCGCCTCGCTCCGCGTGATCCCGATATCCTTCAGCATGCGGTCATCCATCTGCGCGAGGCGGTGCCGCGTCTCGATGGCGCGCAGCATCGCTGCAAGCCAGCGGAGCCAGCCCGTGGCCGGCTGACCCGCGGCGCGACCGCGCGCCGCGGCGAACCGCCGATGCACGAGGGTGCGGGGAAGCACGTGGCCGGACATCTGCGCGATTCCTTCTGCTGATCGCATCGCGAGGATCGTGCCGGAGCCGGCATCAGTAAAACGAGTTCTGTTGACGTGGCACATCACCTGCGTTGATGATCGCCGCATGGCCGCCCTGCCGCCCGGCATCGACCCCGATCTGCTCCGTGCCTTCGTGCTGATCGCCGAGGGCGGGTCCTTCACCCGCGCCGCCGATCGGGTCGGCCGCACTCAGTCCGCCGTCTCCATGCAGATCCGCCGCCTCGAGGAGACGCTCGGCCAGCCGCTGCTCACGCGCACCTCGCGCGGCGTGCAGCCCACGCCGCAGGGTGCCTGGCTGCTCGACCGGGCGCGGGAGGTGCTGGCCCTGAACGACGAGATCGTCGGCAACTTCCGCGCTCCGCCGATGGTCGGTACGGTCCGGCTCGGCACGCCGGACGACTATGCGCTGAACTGGCTGCCCGACATCCTGGCCCGCTTCGCCACGGTGCATCCCTCCGTCGAGCTCGACGTCACCTGCCTGAACTCCTACGCGCTGGCCGAGGATTTCCGGGCCGGGCGCCTCGACCTGACGCTGATCAGCGAGGGGTCACAGCCCGCCGGCGTGCAGGCCGAGCGGGTCTGGCGCGGACCGTTGCGGTGGGTCGGCAGCCCCAATCACGGGCTGCACCGGCGCGAGCCCCTCCCCCTCGCCCTGTCGCGGCCGGACAATGCCTGCCACTGGCGCGCCGCCGCGCTCTCCGCGCTCCGCCGGCAGGGCAGGGCGGCGCGCGTGACCTACAACTCCGCCACCCAGACCGGCTGCTTCGTGGTCGCCCTGGCCGGGCTTGCCCTGACGGTCAGCACCCCCTGCACCCTGCCCGAGGGCCTCGCCTGGCTCGGCGAGGCCGAGGGCCTGCCGCCGCTGCCGGAGATGGGCATCCTGCTGCTGCGGCACGAGGCCTCGATCGGCGTGCCCGCGGCCGATGCGCTCGCCGCGCACATCGCCGAGGGGTTCCGCCGCGCCGCCCCGGCCTCGGCGGCGATGGCGGCATGACGCGGCGCGGCGCTTGATTCCGCAACCCTGCCGTGCGGCAATCGGCCGCGCCGGAGGACCCGCACGCATGCACCGCCGCACCGCCCTGGCCGCGACGCTCGGCGTCCTCGCCGTGCCGCTGCGCGCCCGGGCGCAGGAGGGCTGGCCCTCGCGACCCATTCGCCTTGTCGTGCCCTTTCCGCCCGGCGGGTCGGGCGACCTCGTCGCCCGGCTCATCCAGCCCCGCCTCACCCAGCTCCTCGGTCAGCCCGTGCAGCTCGAGCATCGCGGCGGCGCGGCCGGCAGCGTCGGAGCTGGGCTGGTCGCGCGCGCCGCGCCCGACGGCCACACCTGGCTCCTCGCCAGCGAGGCGCTGGCCACCGCCGACGCGCTCGGCGCGCTCTCCGTCGGGCTGAATGAGGGCTTCACGCCCTGTTCGGCGATCGGGTCCGGTGCCTTCATCCTTGCGGCCCATCCCCGCACCGGCTTCGCGACCTTCGCCGACCTCGTGGCCGCGGCGAAGGCGCGGCCGGGCACGATCGGCTACGCGACGAACGGCTCCGGCAGCGGCGGCCACGTCGCGGGCGTCGCCCTGCAGCGTGCCGGGGGCTTCACCCTCGACCACGTGCCCTACCGCGGCGCGGCCACGGCACTGGCCGATGCGGTGGAGGGGCTCGTTCCCCTGCTGCTGCTCGACCAGCCCGCCGTGATCGGCGCGGTGCGGGAGGGGCGGATCACCGCGCTCGCCAGCACGCAATCCGCCACGCGCGGCCTTTCGGGCGTGCCCGCTCTCGCCTCGCTCGGCCTGTCGCGGCTCGAATTGCGGAGCTGGTGGATGCTGGTCGGGCCTGCCGGCCTTCCCCCCGCGATCGCCGCCCGGATGCAGGGCGCGATCGCCGCGGCGATCGCCGATGCGGCCATCGAGGCGCGACTCGCCGATCTAGGCATCGAGCCGCTCGGCGCCGACCCCGCGGCGACGCGCGACTTCCTCACCGATGACCTGGCGCGCTGGTCCGCCCTTGTGCGGGAGTTCGCCATCACCACGGCGAGCTGAGCGCCGGCCAGCCAATCACGAGCCAAGCAGCGGAGGAACGAAGCATGCAGACAAGGGACATCGCGCGCCGCACGCTCCTCGGCGCCGCGCTCGCCGCGCCGGCGCTGCCGCGCGCGGCAGCCGGGCAGGGGACCGGCGCCTGGCCCGAGCGGCCGGTCCGCATCATCGTGCCCTTCCCGCCGGGCGGCTCCAACGACACCGTCGCGCGCATCCTCCAGCCCCGCATGCAGGAGATCCTCGGCCGCCCGATCGTGGTGGAGAACCGCGCCGGCGCCTCCGGCTCCGTCGGCAACGGGGAGGCCGCACGCGCCGCGCCGGACGGCTACACTTGGCTGCTGGCGAACGACACCATCGCCACCAACGACACGCTGATGCAGCTCCCCTACCGGGCGATGGAGGGCTTCTCCTTCTGCACCCTCGTCGGCACCTGCCCCTACGCGCTGACCGCGCATCCGACGACGCCCTTCCAGACCTTCGCGCAGATGGCCGAGGCGGCGCGCGCGCGGCCGAGGACGCTGAACTACGCGACGACCGGCGTCGGCAGCGGTGCGCACATCGCCACCGTCCTCCTCCAGCAGCGCGGCGGGTTCGAGCTGGAGCACGTGCCCTATCGCGGCGGCGGCCCTGCCCTGCAGGATGCGGTGGCCGGCCACGTCCCGCTCTTCATGTCGAACATCGTCATCATCCTGCCGCACATCCGCGAGGGCCGGCTGCGCCCGCTCGGCATCACCCAGAAGACCGAAAGCCGCTACCTCCCGGGCGTCGTGCCCTTCGCGCAGCAGGGCTTCCCCGACTTCGAGGCGCTGACCTACTGGGTGCTCGTCGGGCCTGCGCGCATCCCCGCGCCGATCATCGCCCGCATGCGCGACGTCGTCGCCCAGGCGCTGCAGGACGCGACGGTGCAGGCCCGCATGGCCGACCAGGGCGCCGACATCGTCGCCTCGCTCCCCTCCGACACAGAGGCCTTCATCCGCGCCGAGGTGGAGAAATGGGGCCGGGTGATCCGCGAGAACAACATCCGCGCCGACAGCTGAGGTCACGACGCGCTTGCCTGGGGGGCAGGAAACGGGGCAAGTCGGACCAATGTCTCATCACGGGGAAACGTCCATGCAACGTCGCGCGCTGTTCGGCCTCGCCGCCGGCTTCGCCCTGCCGTCCCTGGCCCGCGCCCAGAGCGGCTGGCCCGACCGGCCGATCCGCCTGATCGTTCCCTGGGCGCCCGGCGGCTCCACCGACACGATCGCCCGGCTGTTCCAGCAGCGCCTCGCCGTCATCCTCGGCCAGCCCGTGGTCATCGAGAACCGGGGCGGCGCCTCGGGCGCGATCGGTGCGGCGGAAGCGGCGCGCGCGCCGGCCGACGGCTCCACCTGGATGTTCCAATACGACAACGAGGCCGCTAACCAGACGTTGATGCGGCTGAACTACCGCACCCTGGAGGCCTTCGCGCCGGTGAGCCTCGTCGCGACCGGTCCCCTTGTGATGACCGCCCACCAGTCCACGCCGTTCCGCAACTTCCAGGAGGTGGTCGCCGCGGCCCGGCGGGAGCCGGAGCGCCTGAACTACGCCACCTCCGGCGTCGGCGGCCTCGCCCACATCTCGACGACGCTGCTGCAACAGCAGAACAATTTCCGACTGACCCACGTGCCCTATCGCGGCGGCGGGCCGGCGGTGACCGCCGCAGTTGCCAACGAGGTGCCGCTGTTCATGACCAACGTGGTGATCGTCAGCCAGCACATCCGCGCCGGCACGCTGCGGCCACTCGGCGTCACAACTCGGACCGAGACGCGGCACGTGCCGAACACCCAGAGCTTCGCCCAGCAGGGCTTCGGCGATTTCGAGGCGCCGACCTGGTGGGCGCTGTTCGGCCGGGCCGGTACGCCCCAGCCGATCCTGGACCGCATGCACGTCGCGATCACCCAGGCAGTGGGGGAGGCGGAGGTGAAGTCGCGGATCGAGGAGCAGGGCTGCGACATCGTCGCCTCCACGCCGGAGGAGTGCCGCCGCTTCGTCGCGGCCGAGATCGAGCGCTGGGGCCAGGTGATCCGCCAGGCCGACATCCGCGCCGACGGCTGAGCGGAACGCCGCGGCCGAAAGAATTGCGACGGGGGGTTTACAGCCGTCGCGGCGGGGATTAGAAGCCGCTCACCGACGACGCAGCGGGGACTTGAAGACGCCGGGACGACCGGCTATCTTCTTCGCCCCGCCGGGTTCGGCGGTTACGGGAAAGACGGCACTCATCCTGCCCTGAAAGGGGAAGGGGCCGTTTGTCCCGATGTTCATTGAGGCTGTGCATCCGTATCGAGGGAAGTTGTTGGCTGCCTGGTCTGCCGGACCCTTTGTGGGGTTTGGCGGGAAGGGTGGCCGGATGGATTGTCGGCGTATGCCAGGCAGGGAATGCGATGCTGTGCTCCGGGTTTCGGCCGGGGGCGCATGCGTCTGAAGAACCTGAGAGTTTGATCCTGGCTCAGAGCGAACGCTGGCGGCATGCTTAACACATGCAAGTCGCACGGGGTGCTTCGGCATTCAGTGGCGGACGGGTGAGGAGCGCGTAGGAACGTGTCGT